>Ga0074195_1000001_pt1:0-1267500 | contig 2681388 bp, 2353 predicted proteins | sample EPASupsiteHSE623_FD_64525 | JGI IMG/M metagenome (GOLD analysis project Ga0074195, IMG submission 64525) | Bioremediated contaminated groundwater from EPA Superfund site, New Mexico - Sample HSE6-23 | ecosystem: Environmental > Aquatic > Deep subsurface > Groundwater > Contaminated...
AGGTTTGCTGGCTGATATCCGCAAGGGTGAGTACTTCATGAAACCCAGCGTAAGGAAGAGACTCAAATCAGCCAAGGCCAGAACAAGAAAAGCCAAGATCGGAATTTAAATATCATTGATACCATAAGCTCCCTGTAACAGGGAGCTTTTTTTATCGGTATATTATCAGCCAAACCGCCAATACATAAACCAATAAGCTGGAAAGCAGCCATCTATCGGTCAAAAGGACCGTTTCCGGCTGCCCGCCTTTGTTTTTCCTATAGATAAGAAAAAGGTACCTGAAAATCCCGTATAAGACTATGGGAACGGTGTATTTTAAATTACCGGTGCCGAATTTTTCCACGGTTTCCGGCCACATGGTGTATAGACTGTAACTGACCACCACCGCAGCAGTGACCACGGCGATCATCTGGTCAAGCAGCTTGTCGCTGTAATCCACCAGGTTCAAACGATGGTTTTCAGCATCGGTTCCTAGCTCTTTCAATTCCTGCCTTCTCTTGGCCAGGGCCAAAAACAGGGATAACAATATGACGCATATCAATAGCCAATCGGATATCGGAACATTGACAGCTTCGGCCCCGGCAACTGCTCTGAGGACAAATCCCGCCGAAATCACGAATACATCTATGATCACCAGTCTTTTGATCCCGAGGCTGTACCCCAGCATCAGTAAAAAGTATATAAGAGCCACAATGCCAAATGGCACGTTTATCAGGAAGGATACCCCACACCCGGTGAACCCTAATACCATTGCTATTAAAAGAGCGGTTGGCCATGGCAAAGCACCGCTGGCTATTGGCCGGTGTCTCTTTGCCGGATGGAGGCTGTCTGCTTTGCGGTCCATTATGTCGTTGACCAAATAAACCGCGCTGGAAATTCCGCAAAAAAGAATAAAAGCCAGAACAGAATCTATCAGCATCTGCGGATGTCCCAGGTTCTGGGAAAAGATCAGTCCGGCAAAGATAATCAGATTCTTGACCCATTGCTTGGGCCGCATCGAAATAAGAATGTTTTTCAACATTTCAAACCGCTTTTACAATGATTATATAACTCATAGAATTCTTTTAGATCGAGCGTTTCAGCCCGGCGGGAAAGATCAATACTGGGGCAATTTGACAAGATTTTTTCCGGCCATTTGCCTTGTTCCCTTAATACCGAACGCAACATCTTCCGTCTCTTCGAGAAACAGATTTTGATAAAACTAAAAAAATCGTCTTCGTCATTCAACGCCAATGGTGGGTTGCTGTGCGGAACCAGCCTTATGACCGACGATGTCACTTTGGGTCTGGGGAAAAACGAACCGGGTGAAACGTTGAACAGTTTTTCCGTCTTTGCTTGATACTGCATGAACAATGAAAGAGAACCGTAATCTTTATTTCCCGGCTTGGCAGCAACGCGATCGGCCATCTCTTTCTGCACCATTACAACTATGCTGACCGGTTTGCACGTAGCTGTCAATAATTTTTCTAAAATTGGCACAGTGATATTGTAAGGCAGGTTGGCCACAACCTTGTATCGGCCGGAAGAATCGCTGATCAATTCTGATATATCATACTGTAAAATGTCCCTGTTTATGATGCGTATTTTATCGTTTTTATAAAAACCGGACGATAATTTATCTGCCCAACGCGGGTCTATCTCCACCGCCCAGACCCTCTGGCATCTTTCTGCCATCAGCGCCGTCAACACCCCCTTACCGGGGCCGATCTCCAGAACTGTGTCCTCTATTGTCAAATCGGCAGAATCGACGATCCTTTGCGCAATCGCCGGCGAGGTTAAAAAATTCTGTCCGTATTTTTTAAGGGGGGCAAGCCTGTTACAAGATGTATTTATTTTTAGCATCACCCCACCACATCGTAATGCCTGATCCGCAGGCCAACACCCAATTCTTTCGCTAAAACCTTGCAGGCTTCCAGGTCCACCCCATCCATGTTCATGACTGAGACCGAGGTCTTGATCCCAACTTCTTTGCAAGCCAGCGCGAATATTTTCACCTCTTCATAGGCTTTGATTCCGAAGCGGCTGGGACAGATTTTATCGTAGACCTCCTGATCGTGAGCATTCAAACTTATGGAGACCTCGTCCACCAGACCTTTCAACTCGGGCACGATATTGCCCCCGGCGATCAGATTGCCCTGACCGTTGGTATTTATGCGGACCCATGATTTTCTTTCTTTGAGCCATTTGGCCACCTGTTTGACCAGATCCAGCCTTAACAAAGGTTCGCCGTACCCGCAAAAGACTATCTCCCGGTATTTCGCCGGATCGCCAATGGCATCGATAACCTCCTGAAAATCCGGCTCCCTTTCCAGCCTCAGATTATGGCCCTTGATGAAGTCCGTCTTCTGGCGGATACAGAATACACAAGCGTTGGTGCAGCGATTGGTGATATTCAGATACAGGGAATCCCTTATCTGGTAAGCGATCTTGGCCGGATCGATCCTGCCGATCCCGAAGAATTTATTGGCGTTAAGGCTCGTTACCCGGCAGACATCTTCATAGGTAAGGGGCGCCAGCAGTTCGGAAATCTTTCTGGCAATAAGAGGCAGATAAGATGGTTCATTTCTTTCTCCACGGTATGGCTCCGGAGTCAAATAAGGACAATCGGTTTCCAGCATCAGGTTTTCCAGTTCCACCACCTTAAGGACCTCGGGAAGGTGCTTGGAATTCTTGAAGGTGACCGGGCCTCCCACCGATAGAAGATATCCCCTTTGCTTGGCTTCTCTTGCCATCTCGGCATCTCCGGCAAAACAATGTAGAACAACCTTGAGACTAGAGTGTCTTTTCAGGATATCCATCGTCTCTTGATGAGCGTCACGGTCGTGCACTATCACCGGAAGATTCATGGATTCCGCCCAAATTAATTGTTTTTTAAACGCCTCGACCTGAACGTCTTTGGACGACAGGTTCCGGTGGTAATCAAGGCCCATTTCGCCAATAGCAACCACCTTGGGATTCTTAGCCAGTTTCCCCAGTTCCTGAAAAACTTCCTGGTCAAGGGTCTTGGCATCGTGGGGATGCACGCCTACAGCTGCGTAGCAGCAATCGTACTTCTCGGCCAGCTCCACCGAAGCAGCGCTTGTATTAAGGTCATAACCCACGTTTATGATATACTCCACCCCGGCCTGTTGGGCGCGCTGGATGACCTGGTTGCGGTCGTTCTTGAAATCGCTCTTGGTCAGATGAGCGTGAGTGTCTATAATTTTTATTTTATCAGGCCTGTTCATCGGATCCCATTTTCAATATTTCAATTGTCGCATCCCTGACGTGTTTAAATCTGTCAGCCCCCAGATGGACCCCGCCGTACCACCTAGTGACCACAATACAAATATTCTCAGCTTTTTTTTGTCGCATGATCTCCAGCATCATCACCCCGGCACCGGTCTCCTTGGAAGGGGAACTATAACCGTCGTTCTTATATTCATCGATCCTGCCATCAGTTGTTTTGATCCGATAAGCCACTATATTATGGTCGGCCTGGCGGATTTTTTTATCCTTCAAAAAAGATTTCATCTTTTCTTTGAAATCGGCCTCCGAAACGACCATAAAAGAACTGACCGCATATTTGGAACGCCGGTCCACCACGAAAGGAATTATTTGAACTATGCCTTCCATAACAATACCTTAATTATCTTATAAAGATAACATTATACCATCAAAAGTGTCAATAATTAATATTTGTTTTGATCTTGAATATGATATTGACAAAATCTCTTATTTTTGCTATTATTTAACTAACCGGTTAGTAAAATAATAGAGGATTTATGAAACCAACGCCAAATGATGCCGAGGCAAAGATATTATCAACAGCTGAAACGCTGTTCGCCAGGCAAGGGTACGACGCCACCAGCATGGATCAGGTCGCTGCCAAGGCAAGGGTAAACAAGGCGCTGATATATTATTATTTCGAGAGCAAAGATGGATTAAAGAAGGCGCTGTATAAACATGTTCAGCAGGATCTGATTGATTTTATGGACCGCTTCCTGGCGGAGATCACTCCGGAACAACTGCGCAAGATATCGGACCAAGGCATCGAAGCGGCTTTGGAAGGATCAATAATGGAGTACATGGAGAGGTTCATCCGGAATATGATCGATTTTCTGGAGAAGCACCGCAGCGCCCTGAAGCTGATATTTATGGAATCCATCAAAACCTCCTCGGATTACCCAGCCATCTTCGGGATATTCGAGACCCTGTTCCGCGATCAGATGGCCAAAATGAGAACCAAGGGGATACTTTACACTGCCGGAGCTCAAGAGTTGATCTATGAGTTCTTTACCGGTTTTATGCCCATGATGACCTTCATCGTATTTCATGATCAATGGGCCCGGCACTTTAAAATTAGCGAGGAAAAGGCTAAAAAAGATTTCTTGGAATCCTTCATCAGGTCCCATGTCACAAATGCCAATTACCGGCTTAGAGGCAAGAAAGGAAATCTGAAATGAGAGTTATAAGAATAATTTTAGTTCCGATCATATTGTTGGCAGGACAATTGAGGGCTGATCAGGCTAAGGAGATCATCCAAAAAGTAGACCAGCTTTACCGCAGCGCCAGCAGCTATGCCCGGATGGAGATGGAGATCAGCACTCCCCACTGGCAGCGGACCCTTTCGCTGGAGGCCTGGAGCCGGGGGACAGATAAGACCTTCATCCTGATCAACTCGCCAAAGAAAGAGAGCGGCACCGCCACCCTGCGCATCAAGAATGAGATGTGGAACTACCTGCCCCAGACCGCCAAGGTGATCAAGGTGCCACCCTCGATGATGATGGGCTCCTGGATGGGCTCGGATTTCAACAACGACGACCTGGTGCGGGAGACCTCGATGCTGGAGGATTACACTTTCAGGATGGTCGATCCCCCGCAGAAGGAGCCGGAAATGTTATCCGTCGAGATGATCCCCCACGAGAACACTCCGGTGGTCTGGGGAAAGATCATTTTGACCGTCAGGGAGAAGGACTACCTGCCGGTGCGCGAGGAGTATTACGACGAAAAGGGCAAGATGATGCGTTTGATGGAATTCAAGGAGATCAAACAAATGGGCGGCAAGATCATCCCGGCGGTGATGGAGCTGACCCCGCAGAACAAGGAGGGAAATAAGACGATCATACGTTACCTTAAGGTTGATTTCGATGTGCCAATAAAAGAGGATGTCTTCTCGCTGCGAAACCTGAAAAAAGGCCGGTAGGGGCTATCAAAGAAGGACCAGAAACCATGATATTGAAATTAGCTCTCAGGAATATCTTCCGCCAGAAAAGGCGCACGGTATTCACCGTGTTGACCATGGTGGGCGGGTTCACCTTGGCTTCTTTGAGCATCGGCATCGCCGACGGTTCCTACAATCACCTGATAGACATATTCACCCGCACCCAGACCGGCCACATCCAGGTCCACCAGGGCGATTATCTGGACAAGCCCTCGCTTTACAAGACCATCGAAGACTACCAGCAGGTGGGTGCGCTGATCCAAAGCGTCAAGGGGGTGGAATCGTGGTCGCCCCAGATATTTGCCCCGGGGCTGGTCTCGCTAAACGACAAGAGCAGCGCGGTGCAGATGATCGGAATAGACCCCCAACGCGAATCGGCCACCACCAATTTCGACAAAAAGATCAAACAGGGAAAACTGTTTACGCTCCAGGCCGGCCATTGGACGGTGATAGGCAGGGGTTTGGCCCGGACATTGAATGCGGATATCGACAGTCAGGTGGTGATGGTCTCCCAGGCCGCCGACGGTTCCATGGCCAACGATATCTATACCGTCTGCGGCATCATGGATAGCGGGGACGAGATGAGCGACCGGATGTCCTTATATATTCACATAACGGACATGCAGGAGCTGATGGTGCTGGAAGGCCGGGTCCACCAGATAAGCGTCAATGTCTCGAACATCAAAAAAGTGCCTGCCATAACCAAAGCCATCAGGGAGGCGTTGGCCGGACGCGGCCTGGACGTGGAGCCCTGGCAGGAGGTGTCCAAGACCTTTTATCGCAGCATGCAGGCCGACAAGCAGGGCAACGTCGTATTTCACTTCATCATCATGCTGATAGTGTCGATCGGGGTGCTGAACACCGTTCTGATGGCGGTGCTGGAGCGAACCCGGGAATACGGGGTGCTTAAAGCCCTGGGCACTCAACCCGGACAGATCTTTCGGATGGTGGTGATCGAGGTGATGGCCATGACCGCGATCAGTCTTGCGGCCGGCAGCCTTTTGGGGCTTCTGACCAACTACATATTTTCCATCCATGGTTTTAACATCCCTCCCACCGAAGTCGGCGGGATCGTTATGGACACCATGAGATCCGAGATCAACGCCCAGAGCTTTTACACTCCGGCCCTGTTGGTGTTCTTTTCCGCTTTGCTGGTCAGCTTGTTCCCGGCCAGGATGGCCTCGAAGATCCAGCCCGCCCGGGCCATGCGTTTACATTGATCCCAAAGGATAATCAAGATGATTTTTATTAAACTTGCCTGGAGAAATCTCTTCCGCAACAAGCGGAGGACGCTGATCTCAAGCCTGGCCATAGGCCTGGGTCTGGCGGCCCTCATCCTGAGCGACGGGGTGATGCTCGGCCTGGTCAGGGTGATGGTCAAGCTGGCCACCTTTTCGTTCCTGGGCGAGGCCCAGATACAGAACGCCGAATTCCGCCGGACCCAGGATGTGCAGAAGGTGATCATCGATCAAAACGGAGTGATCAACGGCCTGGCGCAAGAGGAATTGGTGGATAAATTCTCCCCCAGGGTCCTGAGCCTGGCCATGATCAGCTCCCCGGCCAACGTCAGCGGGGTCAGCCTGATTGGGGTCGATCCCGGCAGGGAAAAATATCTTTCCAAGATAGACGATGCTGTGGTACAGGGAAATTATTTCTCCGGTAATGACGACCGGGAGATCGTGCTGGGGGTCAAACTGGTCGAGATACTGGAGGCGGAACTGGGTGACCGCATAGTGGTGACCGTTTCCCAGGCTCACAGCGGAGACCTTTCCCAGGAGATGTTCCGCATCTCCGGCATATACGACATGCAGGACAGGACCTTGAACTCCGGCATGGCCTTCATCTGTTTGAGCCGGGCCCAGAAAATGCTGGGACTGGGGGACAACATCCATCAGATAGCCATCAAATTCAAGGATCCCAAGACCAGCGAAAATCTTCAATTGCCGTTCTGGGAGAAATATTCAACCAACGGCAACGAGGCATTGTCCTGGATGCAGTTGATGCCCCAGGTAAAATCCATGATAGACCTTTCGCAGGTCAGCACTTTGATCATGGCGGTGATATTGATAGGCGTGGTGGCCTTTGTGATACTCAACACCCTGTTCATGTCAATCTTCGAACGGATGTTTGAGTTCGGGGTGCTGCGGGCATTGGGGACCAGGGCCTTCGGCATTGCCAAACTGATCCTGTTCGAGGCCGGTTCATTGGCCGTAATCAGCATCCTGCTGGGAGCCCTGCTGGGGCTGGCCAGTACCCTTATACTGGCGGCCATCGGCATCAATTACGGCGGAGCGGAGTTCTACGGGCTGACCTTCAACGAATCCATCCGGCCCGAGCTCAGGGTGATGCAGTTCATCATTTACCCCTTCTGGGTATTTGTTTTCACTTTGGCCATCGGCATCTATCCGGCCATCCACGCCTCCCGGATAGAGCCGGCCAAGGCCATGCGCAAAAGTTTTTAATCAGCAAATAAAGGAAATGTGATGAAGCATTTTAACGATAACGAACATATCATGGCCGCCAAGGAACTGGTCAAGACCTATCAGGACAACGGCCTTCCGGTGGAAGCGGTGCGGGGCATAGACCTGGAGATACACTCAGGAGAGTTCGCGGCTCTGGTGGGGCCCTCCGGCTCGGGTAAGACCACTTTTCTCAATTTGATCTCCGGGTTGGACAATCCCACTTCCGGACAGGTCTGGCTCAACGGCCGGGATATATCGCAGATGTCTGGCAAAGAGCTGTCCGATTTTCGAAGGGACAACATCGGTTTCATCTTCCAGGCTTATAACCTGATCCCTGTTCTTACGGTGGAGGAGAACATCGAGTACGTAATGATGCTGCAGGGGATTCTCAAAGAGGAACGGCATCAACGGGTGCTGGATATCCTTAAGGAAGTGGGATTGGATGGCTATCAGGACCGTCTGCCGCCCAAACTTTCTGGCGGCCAGCAGCAGCGGGTAGCGGTGGCCAGGGCCATGGTGGCCCGGCCGTCGATCATCCTGGCCGATGAACCCACCGCCAATCTGGATTCCAAGACCGCCGAGGCCTTGATGGAGATGATGCACGAGTTGAACCATAAGACCAAGATGACCTTCATTTTCTCCACCCACGACAAACTGGTGATGGACAAGGCCGAAAGGATCGTGACCATCAAGGACGGCCGGATAGACAGCGACCTGGTCAAGTAAAGAATAAAATGAAGATATTCGTAAAATATATAATTGTTTTATTGCTGCTTATCACCTTGGTCAAACAAAGCCAGGCAGGCAATTGGGAATTTAGCGGATATACCAAAACATTTGTAATATTCCAGCATTCGCAATTTAGTTATAATGATAATTGGATATTGACCGGTCCCTGGGCTTTAAAACTATCCTATGTGCCCCAGAATTATTTGTCGTTCAATCTAGCCTATTTGATATCGCCTCATTGGAACAGCCCGGCTGTCGTTTTTGATGGGGCCTCAACAACGAGTCCCAGCCCATATAGGTTCCATGATTTTGATCAAAGGTTATGGCCGAAAGCAGCTGATGAACTAAAAAAACTTTCGCTTTGGCACAATCTTGATCGGGCCTATGTCAGATTGTCAACCGGTTGGGCTGATATTTTTGCAGGCCGCCAGCCCATCGCCTGGGGTAGCGCTAGATTCATAAACCCAACGGATATTGTGGCCCCATATGGTTTCCAGGAACTTGACAACGAGGACCGGGTAGGAGTTGATGCGGCCAAGATAAATATTCCCCTGGGGCAGATGTCCGAGATCGGTCTGGGATATATTGCCGGAAAAGACCTTGAAATGGAGAATAACGCCTTATACATAAGGCCCAAATTATATTTGCTTAAGACAGATCTGGCGCTGGTTTTTATGAAATTCAAAAGGAACCGGCTTTGGGGATTTGATATGGCCAGATCAATAGGCGGCGCCGGTGTTTGGCTCGAGGCCGGATATATGAGATTTAAACGAACCGACGAAACTGGCATGCGTTTGTCTGCCGGAGCCGACTATCGGTTAAGCGGCAAGATCTACGCTTTCGGAGAATATCACTTCAATGGGTTCGGAGAGGTTAATGCCTCGGAATATTTCACCAATCACTCAAAACAGGCCTACTTGGAAAACATTGTCTATCTGATGGCTGAAAATTATTTGACTTTAGGTATGAATTACCAGCTGACCCCATTATTAACCTCAACAACTCAACCGATATTGAATTTGAATGACCTATCGCTGATAATAAACGAACAGTTGGAATATAATCTCACCCAGAACAGTTATTTAGCCTGCGGTCTATTCAAAGGTTATGGCAAAAAAGCGGGGGCATCTTCATCTGGATTACTCCAGACCCGATCGGAATTCGGATCATATTCTGATATTTATTATTTTTCTTACCGTAAATATTTTTAATGCATTAAAACAAAAAGGGACAGGCTTTGGCCTGTCCCTTTTTGTTTTAAAACCAGGTTATCTGAGCAGTGTCAGCTTTTTCATATAATTATTCTGTCCTATCTGGAGATTCACGAAATAGACCCCTGTCGGCAATTTATGGCCTTGGTCATCACATCCATTCCAGCTTGTCCGATATGTGCCCGAATTCTTTACTCCAAGATCTATGCCGTGAACTGCTTGCCCTACGATATTATACACGGTCAATTTTACCACATAAGCGCCTTGCCCTACTTGATAGCTTATTTTAGCCAAGGCTGTGAACGGGCTTGGTCCACAAAATAAAAGTTTGTTAGCCCTTGTCTCCGGAGACCCGCTTTTGATGATTATCGGACCATAATAAGCAACCTTGCCATCGTTATCCACTTGAGCAAGCCGATAATAATAGGTGGAATTGTGGTCTGCCTGAACGTCTATCCACTGATAACTGTGAGGCTGGCCGTATGCGCTTATCTCGCCGATCTTAGAGTAAGGAGATTCTGAGCTAAGCGATCTATCTATCACCCATTTTTCTGTTCCGGCTTCATATGAGGTCTCCCACTTAAGGCTCACCTGGTCATTCTCAAAAGCCCCGGCAAATGAAGCCAGTTGCACCGGCAGGGGGTTGGCGGCATCGCTGACCGTCCAGGCCGAGAACGACGTTACGTTTTCCATTATGGACCTGGTGGAAGAAACGTCATGCGAAGGGAAGGTTGCCGTCCACGTACTGCCGCCGTCAAGGCTTTTCCATAGCTGAGCGGTGGTAAGATCACGCCCGTTGTCGTCATCGGATACCCACGATAGCGTCAGGTTTCTGCCGCTTGCCGGCGGATTATCGGAACTGATGTTCCATCTGCGGGCAATGCTGGTATCGGCGTTGGTTCCAGTTATGCTGGCCACCGCCTTACCGGCCGAACCCGATATACGAGTCACTCTGACCGAACCCAGGTCGTCGCTTCCTGCATTGAGTGACACTCCGACCCCACCGAAGTCGGAGCTTCCGGCCCCTACGGAGCGAGCGGTCAAAAGTTTCCCAATCACATACCGGCCAGCCTGCTCTCCGACAAGAGTTGCCGAGGGGCCCAGAATCAGTGAATCTACTCCGGTATTGAGGCTTCCGTTATTCATGGTCAGATTACCTGTCACGATAGCGGTTGTGTCCATGGTGACCCCGGCACTGTTGTTGACCAGGATATTGGGCACCGTTTGCAGAAGTTCTTGCCTGGTGTGTTGGCTTGCGGTTGCGGCGTATTCCAGGGTCGATCCCGCATCATATTGCAGGACTCCGCTCACGATCTGCCCGGTGGTCGACAGACTTCTCAAATAGGCCCCGTTGTTTATAAGGATGCTGTCTCCAGAAACATTGGATCCGATCAGACCCAGCACCCCGTTGACCGTCACCTTGCGGCACGCGGCCGTGCCAGTCGATGTGCGTGAAATGCTTCTGGCTATTAATGTCGCTCCGGGAGTAATGGTCAGGGTACCGGTGGAGGCAGTGCCTGAATCGGGGCGAACATCAAGTCCTTTGAACACTCCGGAAGTAATGATCAGGTCGGAAGCTTTTATGTTCTTGGTGGCCGATCCGGTATCGCCCGAAGCCAAAGCCACTTCCATCCGCCATCTGGTACCGTAGGCTCCCCAGTTCTCTCCGAAAAGCGCCCTTTGGCCGCCCACAAATTTGAGCCGACCGGAGCCGCAGCGTATCAAATAATCGTTCAGGGTCACGCCATCGGCATTAAGCATCCCATGGACCGCCAGGGTGTAATCGCTTATATCCAGTCTGGTCCCGAAACTGGCCCCCAAGAAAGAAGCATTTTTGCATGAAGCGTCTGCATCTACCGTTATGGTATCGGTGCTTCGTAAAATGATGCTGTTGGTGGAACAGGGCGGCTGGCTGGGAGCTTCCCAGGTCACCCCATTATAAGTCTCCCAAGAGGAGAGGTCGGACCAATCTCCGGTCTTGAGCGACCGGTAATCACCGGCGTCGAAATGTTCGGTGGTAAGCTGGCTGCCCACCGCCGGGCTTGCCGTCAGATAGTTTTCGGTGCCGCCCGATCCGTTGTATTCATAAACCGCGAAATGATAGGTGGTATTGGGAGCCAGGCCCAGGATGGTATCGGTATTGCCGGACGCCGAATAGACCGTATAATTTCCGTCGCCGATCTGCTGGCCCATTCCATAGGTGGAACTTGGAAAATAACTGTTACCGTCCAGGGGGTCGGAATCCACCGCGCTCCCCTGCTGGATCAGAACGATCCGGGCGCTGCCGTTGCCGTTGGTCCAGCTGATGATCAATTGATTCTCGGAAACCTCGCTGAACACGATGTTGCTGGCCTGCACCGTAGGCGCTCCACCTATAGCGGCAAAGGTTATCGAGGTATCGGGAGTCAATCCCGAAGCAGAAGCTTCGATGCTTAGTCCGGACTCGGCCAAATCGTACTGCAGATCGCTCCAAGACCTTAACCCTGAGGTCAGATTCTGTGTCAGACCTACAACCGAGCTAAGATTTCCTGTTCCGCCCAACAGGGTCAGTGTAATACTATTGGTTGCATTCAGATCGCGGTTCCCGTTGCTGTCAGCCGCCTCAACAGACAAGCCGAAATCGACACTGACGTCGACCGAAGCCGGGGGTTCGGAAGAAATATTGAGTTTGGTGGCAGACACACTGATGGCATTGTTGGAAGCGCCAGATTCCACCGCCGTGCCGATTCCGCTGGCAAAGGGGGTGCCTGCGACATCCACCGTAAAGCTGGTCCTATCCACCTTGAAGGCCAGGTTGCCGTTGTCGACGGTGGCTTTCAGGGAACCCAGGTCATTCTTAAGCCAAAGCTTCAATTGATAGGTCTTGCTACCGTTGTCCGTCACCTCGCCCAGCTTGCCGGAGGAATGATCAATCCCGGAAAAAACTATGCTGTCGGCGTAGATAGTTCCCGAGGCCGAATCGGCCGAACCGTCGAACAGCTTGACCCCGTCAATCGCACCCGACCAATCGGTTATATCGTTCCCGGTTCCCTTGGTGATAACGATCTTGTCTATTAAAGTATTCAGAGCGTCGCCGCCGGTGGAATCGTCCCTGACCCGAAAATCGAAGTTCAGCACCTTCTCGGCATCGGTATCCATAAGTGAGGAAATGGAAGCCGGTTCGGATCCTGCTCCGATACTGATATCGGAACCTCCGGAAACTGCAGGATCGATATCCGTCCAAGCCAACCCTATTCGGAGGCCGTCGATATAAGAATTGGGGGACCCTGCAGCCTGACGTATAAAAAACCCGTCTATCGAGTAATCGGTATTACCTCCGGCTGTGAGGTCTGCCACAGGTTGTGTCCCGGTCAAAGCGGGATTAATCCATACTCTTGCGGTATCATTAACAGTCCCGGTTACTATTTCATAATCTATAACAATCAGATGCGTAACGCCTACAGACAGGTCCCCGCTCCAACCGGCCACTGTAGTTACGCTTTTGGCTAGTCCCAAATTGAAAACATTAGAACCTGCCACTTTTCGGATATAAAGCCTGGTTGCATAGCTACTGGTGCCGGTGCCTAGCGAAGCAAAATATGTTCCTCCGGTAGTCAAACCCAGGGTGTCTAAAAGGTTTATCAGAAATGATGCATAAACCTTGGTGCCGGCTGTTGATTGAGCTGTGAATGTTAGCTTATCGTCATCTGCCCCGGTACTCAATGTTCTGACCTGCCTGCCGGTGGCCGGCATCTGGTACCCGGTGTAACTTAAGTTGCCGTCAACCACATTCAGATCGTTGCTTGTGCCGCTGATCCTGGTCCAATCGGTTCCCACTGTACGCAGCTCTCCGGCGCTATAATCAAAATGGTCTACGGCAGGAAGTGTCCTTTGCCCCCAAACACTTGCCGTAGCGGTAAAAAACAACGCCATAGCGATCACTGACAGTTTTATCCTCATATCGACTCCTTATCCCGGTTATATTTTTATCTTATAAGAATCATCTTACCGTTATAACTACAATTATTTTGGGACAGCCTGATGAAATAAACCCCTTCGGGACAGCGTTTGCCATTATCCCCTTTACCGTCCCATTGGAAATGATTTATTCCTGTGCTTGCTTTGCTTTCCGGAAATGACCTGATCAATTGGCCGGTTATACTGAATATTTCCAATTTCGCAGCACCCGGGGAAGATGTTTCGAAGCTTATATCAACTTCATTTCTGAACGGATTCGGCTTGCAATTTAAGGCGCCGGACAAGGCCGATTTCGTTAAAATTGGCAATGTCTCGGCCGATACCGGCCCATAAAGGACCGAATCGCCGTTTTCATCGGTCTGAACCAGGCGATAATAATAGGTCTGATCTGGTCGGACATTCCGATCGATCCAGGAATAATTGTTTGCTTCGTTGCTGGTCCCTGCCGCAGGCATTGATGTCATCCAATGGAAATTAGAGGATGGTTCCGCCGACCTCCAGATGTCCCAGTGTCCGGCATTGATTTCGCTGGCTGTGGACCATTTGAGCAGTATCAGGCCATGTTCTCCCAGCGCGTTTAAGTAAGCCAACTCCACACCGAGGGGAGCTGAGCCCCAGGCATCGCCGATCTTTATACCGTCCACAGTTATTTTCATTGCAGCACTGTATTGCCTCAATGCCACGGAACCAAGTTCTGTCGCATCCGTATAGCCTGAGCCCAGCGGACCCAGAGTAGGAGATGCCGGCTCGGACGATGGAATTCCCGAACTGAAAACGAACAGACTGACCAGATCGTCGGTTGTCAACGATGAGTTGAATTTATATTTTAGCACTAACAGATATGTCGTTCCGTAGGCATAATTTTCAGAAGTATATGTTGCGGCCTCGGTCCATTTTGCCAGACCGAATTTCAAACTGCCGGAGACATCCTGGGCATATACTCTGGCATTAAGCGTCGATCCTATGGGGTTGGGGCCCAAATGGAAGAAATACCCGGTCGGTGCTCCTCCCGATGCCACATTGACCATAAATGAAACATACAGGGAATCGGCTGTTATGCCGTCATCGAATGTGCGGTTGTCATCTTCCCCTGTAGAATCCAGCCAGGCGGCGTTCCCGATATTGGATCCGCTGTAGCCCGAATATGCCAATCCCGGAGATATAACGGTTATAGGACCTAATCCTGCGCTGCTATGAGCGGTCCAATTGTTGGATGTCAAGTTGGTGCCTGCGATATATTCGAAGTTTTCGATCAAAAAGTTGCTTCCTCCGGATGCGGCTGAAGTGGTGAATGTATTATCGCTGGAATAAGTAGGTCCGTTATTCATGGGATCGGTGGACGATACCTTGTAATGATAGGTAGTTGAAGCCGTCAGGCCGGAAAGCCCCACCGAGTGGCTGGTCACATCGCTTTCGTTCTTTGCCGTGTCGGAATAAGTGGTGGTCAGGCCGTAGTATACCCAGGAATTGGAAATTTCATCAGTGCCCCAGTTGACGGTGGCCGCGTTGGATGTGATTCCGGTCACGGTCGGGCCCGAAGTGATGGTAGGCGCGGTGGCATCGTCGTTGTCGGTGATGGTTAAAGTGAAGGAACTGTCGGCGCCGACGGCAGCGCTGGTTCCGCCTGAAACATTGCGCAGCTTGAATATCAGGGTCTCGGGGCCTTCCTCCAAAGCATCGTCGGTGATGCTAACGACAACGCTTTTATCGGCCGATGATCCGGCTGGAAAGGTCAGGGTCTGGGTGGTGTAGCTGTTGATGTCGGCGGCGCTTCCGGTGCCTCCGGTCAGCACCACCTGAACGGTGGTAGCGACCGTGCCGCTGGGGCTGGCGATAACCACTTTCAGGCTGCAACTGCCGGCCGATTCTGTCTTGGTAACAAAGGTTGGTGAAAAATTGACTGAGGTATTGGTTGGCAGGGAAGGAAAATAGGCCCGCCTGATCAAAGTGCTGTCCATTATGAAGGGATTGACCTTTCCGCTCTGGTACGGAGCGATCTTTTTGGTCCGGGCTATCTCGGTTGCATCGGCAGCGTCATTGCAGTGCCAGGTATAAAGGATATCCCTCTGCCCGGTCCACCAGGAAAGGCTGGTATCCGAAAGCTGGTACATGGTCAGCATGTAATACATCGCCCGGGCGGTGTTGCCCTTCTGTTGTTCCCGGGGTTCAAAGGAAACCCCGGACAGATATTCGCCGTAAAGGTCAATGTTGGAGCCTGGGATGGATGCGGTGGAGGTGTTGTTGTAATACCAGGTGTCGGTCTGGGCGTCGGGGATCTCGGCAAAGGGGTAATTACCACGGCTGCCATTGACCTCGATATCCGAGGGGAACAGGTGGTTCATATCTCCGGTCGGATCGGGCGATTGCGATGTCAAATAGCTCTGCGGCCAGCTGTGTTCTGTGTTGAAGTCATGCGAATAAGCCCAATCATCCGGATCCTGCCCCGGCTGCATATAGATAGTGTAGGCGCTATAAACGCAGGTGATGCTGTCGGCGGCGGTTTGATCAATGATCCCGAATAAGGTATCGCGCACATCTGGTTCGCTGGCATAAGCAATGGTGTGCGACGGCCGGTAGCGGGCCCGCAGTGAATCGATAAGTTGCTTTCCGGTAAGTCCCGCAAGGATTGTGGAATCGGGAGGCACTATCCCGGCATAAACATTCCCGGCAATGATTGCAATAAGCTGAACTAATATTATCCTTAGTTTCATTATGCCCCTGTGAATATTCGAATAAATTTATAGACGGCAGCCGTTCAGGCTACCGTCTATTTATAACATAAAATCGTTGGACTGTCAATTAAGTTTGCATTAAATATTTTCCAGATCAGATCACGTCGGAAAAACCCTCCAATCGCTTGCTGCGCGAAGGATGCCGCAGCTTACGCAGGGCCTTGACCTCTATCTGGCGAACCCTTTCCCGGGTGACGTTGAAAATGGCTCCCACCTCTTCCAGGGTCCGGGGACAGCCGTCGTTGAGGCCGAACCGCAGGCGGATGATGGATTCCTCCCGCTTGGAAAGGGTGGCCAGCACTTTTTCTATCTGGTCCCGCAGCATCAGGAAATTGGCGGTGCGGGCCGGCGATTTGGCCGAGGCGTCCTCGATGAAATCCCCGAACACCGTATCCTCATCATCCCCGATAGGCTTGTCTAAAGAGATGGGCTCCTGCGCCACTTTGATGATGGAACGCACCTTGTCGAACGGCAGTTCCATGTGCTCGGCTATCTCGTGGCTGGTGGGCTCTCGGCCGTATTCCTGCACCAGCTTGCGGGAGGCCTTGGACACCTTGTTGATGGCCTCGATCATGTGCACCGGCACCCTGATGGTGCGGGCCTGGTCGGCGATGGCCCGGGTGATGGCCTGCCGTATCCACCAGGTGGCGTAGGTGGAGAATTTATAGCCCTTATGGTAGTCGAATTTTTCCACCGCCCGCATCAATCCGGAATTGCCCTCCTGTATCAGGTCCAAAAACTCCAGCCCCCGGTTGATGTAGCGTTTGGCGGTTGAGATCACCAGCCGAACATTTGCCTCCACCATCTCCTTTTTGGCGTAATCCCGTTGGAACTGCATCTTCCGGATGTTATCGGCCAGGTCCGTAACCCCTTCCGGGCTCATTTTGGCCTCATGAGCCAAAGCCGTCATTTTCTTTTGGGCGGCATGAACCTGCTGCCAGTAATTGATCAGTTTATCCTTGGGGACCTTGAGTTTGGCCTTTTCCTCGGCTTTCAGCTTCTTGCCCGATTTTAGGGCCTTGACCATCCTGTCCAGTTCCGGGGCGTTCAGCTTGGCGTGGGCCAGGGCGGCGTCCCTTTCCTTTTGGTGGACCTTGATATTGTAAGAAAGGGTCAGAAGCCGCTGGACCATGGAATTCAACAGATCGTTGCTCAACTTAAGGGCCTGGAGGTTGGATATCATCTTTTCCCGGCGCTGGTTTATCTTGGGTCCGGCCTTTTCCTGGTTCTTAAGGGTCGTCAGGTATTCGATATCCTTGTAGTCCCTCTGGATCCTTTTTAGCAGCTGCATGATCTTCTGCCTTTTGCGGCTTGAGGAATACTGGGGCATCCAGCCGTCGATATCGGTCTGGACCAATTCCTCCATGGCCAGTTCATGCTTTTCGAACTGCTTGGAAAGGCGCATGAATTCCTTCATGTTGGGCGGCGCCGAAAAGGCCAGACTGAGGATCTGTTTTTGGCATTCCTCTATCTTCTTGGCGATCTCGATCTCCTTCTCCCGGTCCAGCAGGGGAACCCGGCCGATCTCGTGCAGGTACATCCTGACCGGATCGTCGAACCGAAGGCCGGCGGTCACCTCTTCCTCCGGCTCCTTGCCCTTGGCCTTCTCCCGCGCCTCCTTGATCTGGTTCCACTCCTCTTCGGAATTGACCACCTCCACCCCGGTCTGGGCCAGCATCATGATGAAATTCTCCAGATCCTCCGGGGACACTATATCCTCGGGCAGCATCTCGTTGAGTTTCTGGTAGGTGATGAACCCCTGGGCCTTGCCGAAATTGATGATCTGCTTGATCTTCTTTTTGATATTTCGGTCCTCCATGGCCTCTCCTATAATATGGTTATGTATTTAATATATTTTATTCTCTTTTTCCCCTTTATCCGGCAATCTTAGCTGCCGGATGAAAGGTCCTGGTATTGCCTGAGCAGTTTGGCCACCAGGATGCTGTCCCCGGCCTTTTCGGCCTGTTTTATCTCCTGCTGAATGGCCTTAAGCCGCGGCTTTAAATTTTGCTTCCTCAGTTTGGCCAGGTAATCGGATAATAGTTGGGCGTCGTTTTCGGCGCTATCCAGGGAATCGTCGGGCAGTTCCTTATGAGCCAAAGAACCGGACAGCAGGCTTTGTTCCTCACGATCCTCGAATTTCATCACCAGTCCCGCCCCGTCCAGCCGGCCGGTATCCTGATAGATGGCTCCCATTTTTTTCAGCAGATTGATCAATCTGGTCGAAGCCAATCCCTGAGCCGTCAATTCGGGAAGAACGGCTTCAATGTTTTCCGGACGCCGCAGCAATATGGACAGTATCTCGGTTTCCCAGTCGGGACGATCCGGCGATGGCTCCTCCTGCTGACTGCCCTCGGGTTTTAATCCATCCTTCTTCCTGGCCAGGTCCAGCACAAAGGATTCGTCAAGGCCTGCCGCCTCGGCCAATTCCTTTATATACAACCGTCGCTTTACCGGATCGGTCACCAGGGCCAGCAGATTAAGTATATTGTTGACCAAGGCGCTCTTGTCGGCCACCTGCGACAGATCGGACATCAGCCGGGCCCGCATCACCTTGAACTCGATGAAGGTGATGGCCGACTCGATTATGGAAGCGAATGCCTGCTGCCCCTCGCGACGGATGGTCAGATCGGGGTCCATCCCCGGCGGCAGCACCGCCACCTTGACGTCTATCCCGGCCTCCAGCAGAAGGGGAATGGCCCGGTCGGTGGCGTTCTGCCCGGCAGCATCGGGATCGTAGCAGAGCACCGCCTGCCTGGCATAGCGGGAAAGAAGCCGGGCTTGGTCAGGGGTAAGGGCCGTGCCGGAAGTGGCCAGGATGTTTTTGAATCCGTGCTGATAGGGAATGATCAGATCGAAATTCCCCTCAACCAGGATGGCCTTTCCGGCGTCCTGCACCGGGCTTTTGGCCTGGCAAAAGCCGTAGAACCCGCGGCCTTTGTGATAGATGGGCGTCTCCGGCGAGTTGAGGTACTTGGCCTGGGGACTCTGCTCCAGGCTGCGTCCTCCGAATCCTATCACCCGGCCGCTCAGGGATAGTATGGGAAATATTATCCGGTGCCGGAAACGGTCGTAATACCCGTTGCCCTCGTCCCGGGCGACAACCAGTCCGGCCTCTTTTAGCAGCTGCAGACTTAAGCCCTGTTTCCCGGCGGCTTTGATCAGATCCTCCCAGGCGTTGGGGGCATACCCCAGACGAAATAATTCTAGAGATTGATCGCTGATACCGCGGTTCTTAAGATACTCTCTGGCACCGGTGCCGGTGCCCGACGTTAAGCGCTCCTGGAAGAATTTTGCGGCGAACTCGTTGGCCTGGTATAAAAGATCGTGGGCTCCTTCCTTGTAATCGTCCGAAGAGGGCAGGGTGATGTTGGCCCTTTTTGCCAGGGTCCTCAAAGCTTCGATGAAGGATACCTTGTCGTGCTCCATCACGAAGGAAATGACATTGCCCCCCTTGCCGCAGCCGAAGCAGTGCCAGATCTGCTTGGCAGGGGTCACCACAAATGACGGGGTCTTCTCCTGATGGAAGGGGCATAGCGCCTTATAGGTGCTGCCGGTCCTTTTTAGCGACAGATATTGCCCCAGCACTTCCACTACGTCGTTGGACTGCCGGACCTCGTCGATTATTTCTTCTGGAATGCGGGCCATTTATTATTATTGATGCATTCGTTATATCACTACTGTATCTTTTTAACGAATTCATCCAGCCGGGCGTCGGTCTCCGGCTTCCCGGCATCGCGGGTCCTGACGGTCACTTTTGCCACCGCCGTTTTTCCGGAAAGGGTTTCCATTTCGTTGAATGTATTCTGGTCACCGGAGCCGCTCATGGTGCTGAACAACGCTATCTTTTTGAATTTATCCTTGTTGCCGCCGATATAGGTGCGTACGGCGCAGGCCATGTTGCCGGCCCACACCGGGGTACCGATGACGATCAGGTCATAATATTCCGGATTGTTCTTGATGACCGCTATCTGGGCCGGGATCCGCTTCATGGCGTCCCGTCCTGCTTTCAGATATTCCCATGGGCCCTTGCGATCCTTCAGATCGACGATCTCCTCGATATCGGCCTGCGTCTTTTTGGCGATCACCTCGGCGATCTTTTTGGTTATCCCGGTTCGGGAATAATAAACCACCAGCGTTTTCATATTGACCTCCGAATCAATTGATTTATCTTCTGCGGTTGCGATTGGCCGGGCGATGCCCGCCGCGTCCCTTCTCCTGGGGCCGGGCTTCCTTGATGAATATGGCCTTGCCTTTTATTGCCACCCGGCCGCTCAGATTATCTATGGCCGCCATGGCCTCCGATTTCACCGGCATTTCCACAAAGGCAAACCCCCGGGGCTGGCCGCTGTATCTGTCCATCACCATGGTCACCGATGTCACCTGCCCGAACTTCTCGAAGATCTCCTTTAACTCCTGTTCGGTCACTTCCTTGGCCAGGTTCCCAGCAAATAACTGCATTGTCTCTCTCCCCAATATATGTGATTGTGATTTGTTTACATCCCCATAAGATATAACGTGCTACTGTTTATAGATTCGTGTTACTCTATTTCAATTGTCGTCGCCGGGTTTTACGATGATCTCCTGTTTGCCGTAACGGGCGTGTACCTGCCATTTTTGGCCCAAGGCCTTCAGGACGCTCAGCCCACCGGTCATTATCAGCACCACCCCGCCGGCCAAAAGGATCCACAGCTTGCTGGTGGGCTCGGGGTCGGCGATGGAGGCGGCAATCAGCCAGATCCCCACGCCGGACAATCCCAGACCGGTAAGTATCTGCGAGATCTCCTTCCAGCTCATTTTCCCGGCCTGCTTGGCCCGGCGGATCAGGGACACCGCCGACACCAGGTCGTTCTCGGTGATCCCCAAACCGGCATCATCGGTAAAATGGAAAGGCGTCCGGTCCCGGTAGGCCTTCAATGCCCTATCCAGCCAATCTGGGTCGGAAGTACGGATAATGACCGGATTATCTTCCTTTTTTATCACCGTCATTCCCATCTTTCCAATTCCACCATTTTAAAAGTTTCGGGTCATGTTTTTTATTGGAGGCATAATATACCGCGCAGCGGTAGACGTAGAGCAGACAGCGGTCGATCTGTTTTCCGGCTTTATGACAGGACTGCAGGTACATCTTCTCCGGGTCGCGGCCTTTGAGGTCGGTGACTTTATGTATGCCTAATTCCAGCAGATCTTGAGCGATACTTGGCCCGACCCCGGGAATAATTTGCAGTTCTTTAACTGCTTCAATATTATATTTCGTGCCAGCCTTTTTCACTTTGTAAGTTGTTTTATATAACACCTTCTCCGCTTGTGCTGGCGGGATTCGAAATACTTCCAGTGGCTCTGTACCTTGACGTTCTCCTCCAGTTCGATGTTGGTCTCGGCGGAAATAACCCCGTTCTTGATGGCCGAGCGGCTCATCTCGGTCATCAGCAGGGCGTCGGCCCCTTTGCCCTGCAGGTCCGGCCTTATGGCGCCCAGGTACAGGTCGATCTGTTTGTTTTTCTTGCTGACCGCTTGGAGCAGATGGATGAACCCGAAGGGGAACAGCCGCCCCTTGGCCTTTTGCAGGGCCTTTGATAACGATGGCATGCCGATAACGAACCCGGCCACCTTGCCATTCGAGTCGAGAAGTATCTTGGTGTAATCGGGCATGATGAACGAAAAATACTGCTTGATGTACATGCTTATCTGCTTCTCGGTCAATGGCACAAAGGCGTAAATGGGAGCAAAGGCCTGGTTCAAAACTTCGAACATCTCATGGGCGTACGGCAGCAGGTCTTTGGCCTTTTTGGCCTCCAGTACTTTGACCCCGGCCTTTTGCATCACTATTTTGGAGATGCGGTCGGCCTTTTCCGGGATCTCCTTGGGAACCTTGACCTCGAACTCCACCCAGTCCACATCCTTAACGTATCCCAGTTTTTCCAACTGCCGGGGATAATAGGGATGGTTGTAAATGGCCGCCAGAGTGCCCAGCTCGTCGAAGCCGTCCACCAGCATGCCCTCATGGTCCATGTCGGTAAAGCCCAAAGGCCCGTGAACGCCGATCATTCCCTGTTCTTTGGCCCAGCCTTCGGCGGTATCGAACAGGGCCTTGACCACCTCGGCATCGTCGATAAAGTCCACCCAGCCGAAGCGGGCGTATTTGTTGCCCCATTTTTCGATGTATCGCCGGTTGACGATCCCGGCGATACGGCCTGCCAGCCGGCCGTCCTTGTAGGCCAGCCAGTATTTGGCCTGACAGTATTCGAAAGCAGGATTCTTTTCTTTACGAAGGGTATGATATTCGTCCATCAGCAGGGGCGGGATCCAGTTCCGGTTCTCTTTATAGATGGAGAAGGGAAATTCGATGAATTTCTTCAGGTCCGATCTGGTGATGACCTCTTTGATCTGTACCGGCACGGTGGCTCTCTTTTATTTTGGTTAATTGGTTGTTGATTTTGGTTTAAGGATGAATTGGAGATCCAATCCGAAATCGTGCAGTCCCGGAAGCCTAGTAAGTTCGCCCTGCCATTGCCGAAATCGGTAGTATATATCGGGATATTTTTTGCCCTGCTTTATCGTTACTTCGGGGTTGTTATTCCCCAAGATCTCTTTGGGATAATAATCCTTTTTCCAATCGCCCTTTCTGGGAAGGTATCCGGAGTTCCTTAATCCCCGCTTGATGCTGCCGGTCCTTTGAGAAACCGCCTGGAATCCGCTTTGCCCAAACATCATCTGCAGGGTCCTGGCCGGAAAGAAAAAGATATGTCCGTTCTTGCTGCGGGCCGGCAGTTTTTCCTCACGGTGAAAATCTATCAATTCACGGCTGTCGTTGGACCCGTTGGGCACCGCCAGAAATAAAATGCCTCCCGGAGAAATTATCCTGCGGCATTCCTTAAGCATGGACATGGGGTCGCCGACATGTTCCAGCACGTTGTTTATCCGGATATAATCAAAATGCCCGTCAGGGAAATTCGCCGCTTCCAGGCTGCAATTCCTCACGTCCAATCCCAATGTTTCCCGGGCATACCTGGCCGCGCTTTCGCCGAACTCCACTCCGCTCACTTCCCAGCCTGAAGAATCCTTGATGCCCTTGATGAAGAACCCGGTGGCGCATCCCACGTCCAACAGCCTTCCCTTGGGAGAGATCTTTTTGAGGCTTCGGGCAAAGGCCCGGCCGTTACCTTCTTCCCGGGATCGCAGGAAATCATAATAGGAAGCCGAGTAGAACTGTTCCAATTCCACGTTAGCAGGCAGCGGGTCGAAACGAATGACCCCGCAATCTGGGCACTCCGTAAGATCGTGATCGTACGGCGAAACCAAGTTGACCCTGGCAATAGACTTTCCGCTCTTTGTCGACTTGCATATCGGGCAGGCCATCACTTGAGCTCCACCACCGTCACGCCGTCCTGGCCTTCGTTCCATTCGCCCAAGCGGAACGATTTGACCCGCGCATCCTTGGCCAGCGCTTCCTTGACCACCTGGCGCAGGACTCCGGTCCCCTTGCCGTGCACTACCCTGACCGAATTTATTCCCAGCATCACCGCCTCGTCCAGGTAGCGGTCCAGCAGGTCCAGCGATTCCTCGGCCCGCATGCCCAAAAGATGCAGTTCGGAATTGAAATGTCTTTCCTCTTCCAGAGACGTTCTCACCGAACCGGCCCGTTCCTCGGGCCCCCGCTCTGGCGACCTCAGTTGGGCTAGCTTCAGGGTCATCCTGATACCTCCCACCTGGACTTTGACCTTGCCGCCGGAGTCGGGCAAAGATATCACTTCCCCCTCTTTTTGGACCGAAGGGACGAAGACCGTCTGGCCTACCTTTAACGGTTCCTTGATGGCCTGGTGGTCGTCCTTTTCTCCGGCTGGCGGGATCGATCCCAGATCGAATCGGGATTCGGTCTCGGCCAGAATATTCCTGGCCTGTTTGATGCTATCCTTGGAAGCCTGCTCCTTGCGGATGGCGGCCACCGCCATCTCCGAGGCGCTGCGGGCGCTCGCCAGGATGTCCTTGGCCTCCTGCTTGGCCTGCTGTTTCAGCTCTTTGAGTTCATCTTTCAACCCCTGCAGTTTGGATTCGTATTCCCGGGACATCTCCCTGGCCGCGGACAGCTGGTCGGAAGCTTCCCGTTCCCGTTGTTCCATCCGCCTTTTGGTGTCCTCGATATCCGCGATCAGCTCTTCAAGTTTGATGGTCTTGGAGTCCAGCTTGGAACGGGCCTCGGCGACGATGCCTTCCGGCAGACCCAGGCGGGATGCGATCTCCAGCCCGTAGCTGGCGCCGGGCAGGCCCATCATCAGGCGATAGGTGGGTTTTAGCGCCTGGCGGTCGAACTCCATGGCCGCGTTGATCATCCCCTCCCGGCTCTGGACGAAGCTTTTAAGAGCCCCGTAATGGGTGGTGGAAAGGGTCATGCATCCCTTGCTTGTCAGATCGGACAATATAGCGATGGCCAGCGAAGAACCCTCCGAGGGCTCTGTCCCTGCCCCGATCTCGTCCAGCAGAACCAATGATTTTGCCCCGGCCTCCCTTACGATGTTTCCTATCTGCCTGATATGCGAGGAAAAGGTGGACAACGATTGCGAAATTGACTGTTCGTCGCCGATGTCGGCGAAGACGTCGTCGAATACCGGCAGGGCGCTGCCGTCCCTGGCGGGTATCTGCAAACCGGACTGGTTCATCAGCACCAGCAGCCCGACGGTTTTGAGGACCACCGTCTTGCCGCCGGTGTTGGGTCCGGTTATCACCATGGTGTTCTTGCCGTCTCCCAGTTCCATATCCAGCGGAACCGGGTTCTCCAAAGCCGGATGCCGGGCCGAGGCCAGTTTCATGTATCCCCCCTGTGTTGTCAATGCCTCGGAACAATTCCAGTCCAGGGCCAGCCGGGCTTTGGCCATCAGCAGGTCGAACCTGGTGATCAACTCCAGATTCGTTTGGATCGGCTCGATCTCGTCCAGAACCTCCTTGGAGAATTCCTGCAGGATCCTTTCTACCTCGCGCTTCTCGGCCAGTATCACCTGGCGCATCTTGTTGTTCAGCTCCACCGAGACCAGCGGCTCCACGAAAACGGTAGCCCCGGAGGACGAGGTATCGTGGACGATGCCCTTGACCTGCGCTTTGGCGTCGGACTTGACCGGAATGACGTAACGTCCCTCGCGCATGGTCACCACCGACTCCTGAATGGAGCCGGAGGAGGCGCTCATGATGCTTTCCAGCTTGTCATAGATGCGGACCCGTAACGCCTCCTGCTCGCGCCGCAGATGATAAAGGGTGTCGCTGGCCCGGTCGGCCACCCGGCCGTCCGGCTCGATGGATTTGGCGATCCGATCTTCCAGTTCCTTAAAAGCCCTAAATCCCGTAGCCAGATCCTGCAGCAGCGGATAATCGTCCTTGCGGGCGTTCATGGTGGATTTTATGCGGCGGGCCACTTCCAGGTGGCGCCCCAATTGCAGCAGTTCCAGAGGTTCAATGATGGCGCCCTCGGCGGCCAGCGCCCCCAATGCCGGCCGGATATCCTGTACGTTGCCGAAATCAAGTCCGATCCCGGCCTCCAGCATTCTTCTGGCCTCGCCGGTAACGGCCTGTTCGTCGGCTATCACCGCCGGGGAATTGGACGGAATTATAGCCAGTGCTTCGGCCCTTCCATAAGGCGTTCCGGTCTTGCGGGCCAGGGCCTCCAGGACAAAGGAAAATTCTAATATTTTTAAACTATGAGAATTCATTAAATAAAATACAGAATATTAAAAATATTCTATTCTAACCTTCTTTCTTTAATTTGCTTTTCTTCCATATGATATATTTTCCATTTTTGCAGCGCTTTATCTATTTCTTTAATATAATTAATGTTATTATGTTTTGCAGAAAGCTCCTTAAGCTTTTTTTCTCCATCATCATATTTACCCATATTGAAATAGACAAGCATAATTTTATCAATACTTTCAAAGGCTTCCTGGCTTTCGGGGTATTTATTAATCAAATCTACCAAATAATTTATAGATTCTATCTTCCGCTCATCATTCTCGCCATACATAAACAATGTACTTTTAAGATATAAGGCTTGGGGTGCATAAACAGATTTTGGAAATCTGTTTGCCAACTCATCATATATTGTCAATGCACTTTTCTTACCACGCGAATAATAGCTTCTTTTCCCGTCCATCAATAATTTATAGGCTTCTTGTTCATCACGAGTAGGTTCCTTAACTGAAAACGAAATATTGTTGGGGGAAATCTTTTCATCACCAGATAAGATTATTTCGCCGGATATTGTATAAGTATCAACCGGAAGAAAATATCTAGCACTAATTTTACCATTTTCACCTTCACCAAAATAAACGAAAATATCAAAAGTGAATTCATTTTTTCGGGTTGTATCAAGTATTGACCATATAATAGGATTGGGGTCACTAATCTTTGCAAAATATTCCTTGCCGGTTAAGTTTTTAATAGTAATTTTACCAGAAGACACGCTGTCTTTTTGAATTTTATCGGTTCGTATTGTCAACCATATAGGTTCGTATAATAAATACTCTTCTTTATTTAATTGCATAGTTATTCGATTTCCCGCTGAAGCAATCGTCGCAATAAATAAAAAAGAAATAAAATAAATTATAGTTTCTTTTTTCATTTCGTTTTAATTATATTACCTGCTCCACTTTCTTGGGCTCCGGGGCCTTCTGCCATTCCTTGTAGAATTCCTGGGCTTTTGGCCACAATCCCTTTGTATGTTGATAAACCAGCGGCGCCACCTTGCGGATAGAGCGGATCATCCCTGATCGGTCCAGCTTGCGGTTGAATTCCTTGGGTAGCGGAGCCAGGGCCAGCAGCAACAGGATCACCGAAATTATCAGTGCACCCTTGACCAGACCGATGACCATGCCTCCGATCTTGTCGGCAAAATCCAGCGGAGTGGCTTTTATGATCTTCGATAGCAGCCAACCGACGACCGTGATGGCCAGAAATACAACCAAGAATACGGCCACAAATCCGACCGTCGGAGCGATTGGTCTTGTCAGCCCGGGGATCATCTTTGTCAACATGGCCGCCGCGATCATGTGCAGTTTGAGGGCCAGAAAGAAGGCAATGACCAGGGCGATGATGCCCACGATCTCCTGCACCAGCCCTTTTTTAAAGCCGATTCCCACCGCCAGGGCTAGCAGGATTATGATGATGATATCTATCCAGTTCATGATTATCTCAAATATTGCATTAGTCTAGATTTTTTGCTTCCTTCGGATTGCATTTGACAAATATATACTCCATTGGAAACAACATTTCCCGAAAGATCACGGCCATCCCATTTAACACTATATCTTCCCGCCGAAACGTACCCATCTTTCAATACTCTTACGAGCTGGCCGTTGATATTATAAACACTAACATTGACCAATCCCGATTGGGGTAACTCATATGATATGACAGTAGACTCGCGGAATGGATTCGGCGCGTTCTGATATAAAGCATAGGCATGAATATCTTCTCTGACACTTGATGCTGGCACCTCCTTGTTTTTACTGCAGATTCCATTTATTGCATTGGAAAGATGTGTTACAAAACAGGTGTCGGTAGCATCTACCGCCTTGATTGCATAAAAATATTCCGTATTGAAATCGATCGTGGTATCGATAAAACTGGTGTCGGTTATTATCTCGCTGTTCATCCTCAGATATGGTCCGCTTTCATCAAGGCTTCTGTAAACATTGTATCCGGCACATCCCAAATCTTGTCCGAATTGGTTCCATGTTGAAGTTAACTGCGGTTCTCCCGAGTGTATCGAAGCAGCAACAGAAGTCATTTTTGGAAGCGTATACTTAACGCTCTTCAGGATTTTATTATCGGGATCCAATGTTATATCAGTCATTGGCAGAGTATCGTTGACCCATAAATCTTGGATGTTGAGGCTGTCCCAAATTGTAATTTTGGTAGGGCTGACACCGTTTTCTATGCTGATTTCCATGGGCACTTTAAAAACGATCGGATCTTCGGCACAACTGGATGTTTGTAAAATCCTGGCGTGCGCAGAAAAATTATTCTGATCATTATAATAGGATACGATCCTGTAGATTGGATAACCGGCATGATAAAGCCATTGATCGAAGAACCACCCCATATCACTGCCATATACCTGCTCTGCACTGGTTCGGAACATTGATAATGTTACACTACTGTCGCCTGCGGCATAATCGCTATAATACTTACTCATGATGCTGTAAAAGCAGGAATCTCCGACTACCTCTCTCAACATGTTCAAAACCCAGGCCCCTTTGTAATAGACGATATACATATAAATCGGGGAACTGAATGGGGTGGGGATGATGGCGGCGTCACCATAGTTGCCGGCATAATACTTATAGCTTTCTGCCCATTTGTTCAACCAGTAGGATTTTTCATTCGGGCCCAAGCTGTCTTCCGAGAACAAGACCTGCGAATACGAGGCGAAACCCTCATTTAACCAAGCCTCATTATGATAGCGGAGGTATAACATTTGTCCCCACCATTGATGAGCAGTTTCGTGGGCAATAAAATTGTAATTAACCGGAAGCGGCAACATGACTAAGGTATTTGCACCATAACCAAAATTTGACGCTATATCCGCCAAGGCTAATTTCTCCAGCACATAATTGCCAAAATTACGGGAATAAAAACCATAGGCATTGCTCATAATCCCCAGCATCTCTTCCCTAGGATCGGAAGAAGTCGGATCATAGCAGGATAGCGGAACCCCGCCATGTTGAGTTACACTGCAATAGTAAGGAGCAATGGCAAAATTGACTTCTCTAGTTGGCTTTTGAACGACCCAGTGATAAGTATTTATGCTATCGCTTTTTATTGAATCGCATAATTCGCCATTGCTTAGGGCTACATAACCGCTGGGAACTGTCAATTTAATGTCAGCAGTAGATATATCATCCAACCTATCGCCATAGTAATTATCAAAGCTGTATGGATACCACAACTCGGGGCAATATGAGGTGTAGGAATAAATGCTGTCTAAACGCCCGCTCATCTGATAGTTAGCTGACAGTTGATCTGTGATGTATCCGTGGTAGAATATCTCTATACTGTCGGTTTGACCTAACGGAACCGTATTTTTAAGGTTTATATTAATTGTTAAATTTGAGGCGTTGTAGCTATATGTCAGTGTTTCAGTTCCCTGAGTAAGAGATAATATGTTTAGACTGTCATCATATACCACGAAACTAATATTGGATAAATCATCGACCAAGCTTTTAAAGACGATTTTAGCTTTTGTCTCTATAGTCTTATTGCGGGGATTTATTCGGCACTCGATATGATAATCCTTTAGATCTGCCTGATTAAATTGATTGGGGGGAACCAACGGTAAATTACCAATAGCTCTTAACTGTCTGGCTTGTACGATCTCCGCTTCTTTCATCATCATGTATTCGGATTCCGACAAAGTTGGCGGGGTCTGTGCCTGAATGGACAGAGCCAATTGAACCATGAATAGGGTAATCAGAAACGATAATGATAACCGCATTTACTGTCCCCCTTTTAGTATAATGATTTATTTGTTTGTCGGTGTTTTTTACGATATTTGAATCTAAGCGGTCATAATTTTGCCATCACCGATTTAAATACTTATTACCCCAGCTCACCCAGTTTTCCCAGCACCAAGGTCGAGAGCACCAGCCCCGCGGTCTCCGAGCGCAACCGCCTGGTTCCCAGCGAGATGATATGGCCCCTGGCCTCGGCCACCATTTTCTTTTCGCCCTCCGAAAAGCCGCCCTCCGGCCCAACCAGGCACAGCACTTTTCGGATCTCCCGATTCTCGGGGATCTTGGCAAAAACATCTTCCAGATTTATCTTCTTCTCGGCCTCGTCGGCCATCAATATCAGGTCGTAATTGACAAAGCTTTCCGATAGCTTGGCGAAATCAGTCGGTTCGGCGATGGCCGGCAGAACCGAGCGCAGGGATTGCTTCATGGCGGCAATGGCGATCCTCTGCCAGCGAGCGGCCTTGCTGCCGCCGGAGTCGTCGTCCAATGGCGGCAGATTGAAGCTAGGCTTGTCGTCCGCCTTGACCACCGAATTCTCGGTGATCAGCGGAACGATGGCGTGCAGGCCGACCTCGGTGCCTTTCTCGATGACGAAGTCCATCCTCTGGCCCTTGGGCACCGCCTGGGCCAGGGTCACCTGCTTGATGGCCTCGTTGCTCTTGCGCCGCCGATTGAAGATGTTGGCTGTCACCGCACCGTCGGAGATGGCCGCAATGGTGCATTCGTATTCGCCGCCTTGGCCGTCCACCACGGTGATCTGATCGCCCTTCTTGTGCCGCAGGGCTTTGGAGATATGCCGGGCCTCCTCTCCGGAGATCACTATCTGCCGGGCTTCGATGGAGGACGGCGGAACATAGAAGAATTCGAACATATTTTTACTCGAACATTAATGACATATGGGCTTTGGTCTTTGCGAGAATGCTGCAGAGCCTTCCAGATGAAGCAATCCATATTTTTCATGGATCGCTTTGTCTATGTTATATTATGTCTGTCTCGCGATGACTTTCACTCCTCGAACTGGCTCAGGTCTATTTTGTGCGGGCTGGGCACCTTGCCGTTCTGCACCTCGCCCAGCTGCTTGAGTAGTTTCTTCTCTTCCGAACTTAGTTTGTTCGGAATGTAAATTTCAACACGAACCAATTGGTCTCCGCTGCCGCTGGAGTTCAATCGGGGCAGGCCTTTGCCGCGCATCCGGAATATCTTGCCGCTGCGTGTCCCCGAAGGAATGGACAGCTCGGCCTTGCCGGACAGCATCGGCACCGTCACCTTGGCGCCCAAAGCGGCCTGGGAATAGGAGATGGGCAGGGCCAGCACCAGGTCGTCGCCGTGGCGGTGGAACAGCGGATGCTCCTTTTCTTCGATATAGACCAGGATGTCCCCGGCCGGACCCAGCTTGGGCCCGATATTCCCCTGGCTGCGCAGGGGAATGTAGTTGCCGTTGGCCACCCCGGCCGGGATCTTGACCTTGATGTTGGCTTCCTTTTTGACCCGGCCCTCGCCCTTGCAGGACGGGCAGGGATTGCTTATGATCTTGCCCTCACCGTTGCACTGCGGGCAGACCCCGACGTTGATGAACTGCCCGAACATGGAGCGCAACACCTGCCGCACTTCGCCCGCCCCCTTGCAGGTGGGGCATTCCTTGACATCGGCCCCGGACTTGGCACCCTCGCCGTGGCACTCGGAACAGCTTTCGAATCTCTTCAACTGAAGGGTCTTCTCTACGCCGGTAGCGATCTCTTCAAGGGTAAGCGGAATATGGATGTTAAGATCGCCTCCGCGCCGCACTTGGCGGCCGCCCCTGGTGCGCGTTCCGCCGCCCATCCCCCCGCCGAACAACGCTTCGAATATCGAGCCACCGCCGCCGAACATCGATCCGAAGATGTCCTGAATATCATCGGCATGAGTGAAGTCGCGGCGGAAATCGAAGCCGCCGGACCCGAAGGAAGGATCCACTCCGGCGTGGCCGAACTGGTCGTAGTTGGCCCGCTTTTGTTTGTCCATCAGCACTTCGTAGGCCTCGGATAGTTCTTTGAACTTCTCCTCGGCTTCCTTGGGATTGTCCCGGTTCATATCGGGATGGTGCTTTTTGGCCAGGGCACGGTAGGCCGATTTTATCTGGCTTTCGTCGGCGCTCTTGGGAACGCCCAGTATTTCGTAATAGTCGCGTTTGGTAGGGGACATCTTTTATATTATCATTTGTTTTTTATGTTTTAACAGACAATCCTTGGGGTCTTGGTGCCTTGGTGGTTAACCCAGATCATGTAAATCTGCGTAGATCAGCGTCCCGAATACCTCCATATAAAAGCACAAATAGGGGAGAAGTATTTACCTTCTCCCCTTTTGCCGTTCACGAAAATTTATTTCTTATCTTCGTCAACGACCTTATAATCGGCTTCCTCGGGACCTTCCGGTTTGGGCGCCTCTCCGCCAGCCTGCTGTCCGCCGCCCGCCTCCGGGCCTGCTCCGGCCTGCTGTTGCCCGGCCTTGGAATAGACCGCCTCGCCTATCTTCCGGGCCGCCGCGGCCAGTTCATCGGAAGCGGCTTTGATGGCCTCGGTGTTGTCCTTGCCCAGGGCCACCCGCAGCTTGCCCATGGCGTCGTCTATGGCCCTGCGGTCCTCGGACGAGATCTGCGAGCCGTACTCCTTGAGGGTCTTCTCGGTCTGATAGACCATGGCGTCGGCGTTGTTGCGGATCTCTATGGCTTCGCGTTTCTTACGGTCCTCGTCGGAGTGAGCCTCGGCGTCCTTGGCCATCTTGTCGATCTCCTCCTTGGTCAGGCCGGAAGAGGAAGTGATCTTGATGCTCTGGGCCTTGCCGGTCCCCAGGTCCTTGGCCGAGACGTGCAGGATGCCGTTGGCGTCTATGTCGAAGGTGACCTCTATCTGCGGGATGCCCCGCGGGGCCGGCGGGATGCCCACCAGGTCGAACCTGGCCAGCGTCCGGTTGTCCACCGCCATTTCGCGCTCGCCCTGCATCACATGGATGGATACCGCCGGCTGGTTGTCGGCCGCGGTGGAGAATACCTGGCTCTTGCGGGTGGGAATGGTGGTGTTGCGCTCGATCAGCCTGGTCATCACCCCGCCCAGGGTCTCGATGCCCAGGGACAGCGGGGTCACGTCCAGCAGAAGGACGTCCTTGACCTCGCCCACCAGCACTCCGGCCTGAATGGCGGCGCCCACCGCCACCACCTCGTCGGGATTGACCCCGCGGTGAGGCTCTTTGCCGAAGAATTGTTTGACCACTTCCTGGACCTTGGGCATCCGGGTCATGCCGCCCACCATCACCACCTCGTCGATGTCGGCCAGCTTCAGCCCGGCGTCGTCCAGCGCCCGGCGGCAGGGACCGATGGTCCTCTGCACCAGGTCGTCCACCAGCTGTTCCATCTTGGCCCGGGTCAATGTCAGATCCAGGTGCTTGGCCCCGGAGGCATCGGCGGTGATGAACGGCAGGTTGATGTTGGTCTGCATGGTGGTCGAAAGTTCGCACTTGGCCTTCTCGGCGGCCTCTTTCAGACGCTGGAGGGCCATCTTATCCTTGCGCAGGTCTATGCCGTTGGACTTTTGGAACTCCTCGGCCAGCCAGTCGATGATCTTCTGGTCGAAGTCATCGCCGCCCAGATGAGTGTCGCCGTTGGTGGAACGGACCTCGAACACCCCCTCGCCCAGTTCCAATATGGAGATGTCGAAGGTTCCGCCGCCCAGATCGTAGACCGCTATCTTATGGGCCTTGCCCTTGTCCAGCCCGTAGGCCAGGGCCGCGGCCGTCGGTTCGTTTATGATGCGCATCACTTCCAGCCCGGCCACTTGGCCGGCGTCTTTGGTGGCCTGGCGCTGGGCGTCGTTGAAATAGGCCGGAACTGTGATCACCGCCTGGGTGATTTTCTCGCCCAGATAGGATTCGGCGGCTTCTTTAAGATATCGCAGTATTTTGGCCGAAACCTCGGGCGGCGAAAAGATGCTGTCATTGACCTGCACCCTGGCGTCTCCGTGCGGCCCCTCGATGACCTTGTAAGGCACCAGCTTCATTTCGGAGCTGACCTCGCTGTGCCGGCGCCCCATGAAGCGCTTGACCGAATACACCGTATTTTCGGGATTGGTGATGGCCTGCCGCTTGGCTACCTGGCCCACCACTTCCTCGCCCGATTTAAGGAACCCCACCACCGAGGGTGTGGTTCTCATGCCTTCCTGATTGGGAATTACCGTCGGGTTACCGCCCTCCATCACTGCCACGCAGGAATTGGTGGTCCCCAGATCGATCCCGATTACTTTACCCATTTATTTTCTCCTGATTTTCTATTTGTACAAAAATTATTCGTTGTTTCCCTGATCCCCGTCGTTGGAAGCCTCCTCCGGATATTCCTCGCCGGGCTCATCCGGTTCTCCCCCCGGCCGCTTGGAAACCGTAACCCGGGCGTGCCTCAAAACCTTTCCCTTGAAGACGAACCCTTTTTCCACCTCATCCATCACGGTATTGGGCTCGTGCTCAGACGTTTCGATGGACAGCACCGCATCGTGTCTGGTCGGATCGAACTCCTCGCCCTTGCTGGCGAATGGCTTCAGGCCTTCGGCCTCCAGTATGTTGTGGATCTGGTGATCTATCAGCTGTATGCCATGATGGAATGACCTCAGAGCCTCGTCGTTCTCGGCTCCGCTGCGGGAGGCTTCGATTGCCCTGTCCAGATTGTCCAGCACCGGAAGCAGTTTGGCTATAAGGTTGCGATTGGCTTCGGATTCCTTTTCCAGGTATTCTTTGGCCACCCTTTTGCGGTAATTATCGAAATCGGCCATGGCCCGGACGTACTTATCGAAGTTCTCCTCCGACAATTGCTTGTGATAATTGCTTTGGGTGACCAGTTCTTTGAGTCTGGCCTTCAGTTTTCTGAACATGCTCCTGTTTTGAGATCGCTCCACTAACCCCGCTCCTTACAATACTTTGGGAAGACAATCGGCCCGGAATATCCTGGGTAAGGTTTTAGGGGCCGAATAAATATAATCATTAAACCGGTCTTTGTCAATAATTCTGGCGATAAAATCGGATCAGGATTCCATTTTTCCTATCCGTTTGAGATGGTCCACGATGCTTTGAGTCACCTTCTCGGGAGTAAGCCCGTACTTGTCGGCCAGCGCCGCTTCCGGAGCCGAGGTCCCGAAATCCTCCAGTCCTATGAACAGGCCCTCTCGGCCCAAAAGGCCCTGCCACAACGCACCCCGTCCGGCCTCGATGGCTATCCTGCAGGCTCTTTCCGGAACGATCGAATCCCGGTATTCCTGAGGCTGTTCAAGGAATCCCTCCAAGCAAGGCATGGAAACCACCGACACATTCACTCTGGATTTGCTTATTTTTTCCGCAGCCGCCAGGGCCAGCCAGACCTCGGAGCCGGAAGCCATGATGCAAACATCCGACGCCTGCCCGAATTTCTTCAGCACATACCCGCCAAGGTTGAATTTTTGTGATATCTGATCGTCATGCGGCAGGATCGGAAGCTTTTGCCTGGTCAGGATAAGGGCAGTGGGCCCCAGAGAATTACTTAGGGCCGCTGTCCAGGCCAGGGCCGTCTCCGGGCCATCGGCCGGGCGGATGACCTTTAGATTGGGGATCAGCCGCAGCGCCGAAACGTGTTCGATGGGCTGGTGGGTCGGCCCGTCCTCGCCCACGAAGATGGAATCGTGGGTGAAAACATAAATGACCTGTTTTTTCATCAGGGCCGACAGGCGGATCGACGGCCGGCAGTAATCGGAAAATACCAGAAAAGTGGAACCCAGGGGAATGAAACAGCCGTAAAGTGACAGCCCGTTCATGACGGCCGCCATGGCATGTTCCCGGATGCCGAAATGGAAGTTGCGGCCGGAGAAATCATCCGCCGAAACGAAGATTGATCCTTTTATCTCGGTGTTGGTGGACGGCGACAGGTCGGCCGAACCGCCTACCAACGAGGGCACCAGCTCCGCCGCCCTCTGGATGACCTTTCCGGAATGGCTCCTGGTAGCGGCCGCCTCGGATGACATGGAGTTCAGCAATTGTTCGCTCAGATCTTCCGGCAGTCGCTTTGACCACATGGCATCCCACAGTTCGGCCTTTTGGGGATTATTTGCCCGCCAGGCCTTAAATTCCTTCTGCCACTTGTTATAACGTCTCTTGAGCTTTTTTACCCGGGCTTCGCATAGTTTTTTGACCTCGGGCGGAACATAAAAAGACTCATCCGGCCATGAAAGGTTCTTCCTGGTGGCCGATACTTCCTGCGCTCCCAACGGCGAGCCGTGGGCCGATGAGCTGTCGTGTTTGTTGGGACTGCCGTAAGCTATATGGGTCTTGGCCATGATCAGCGAAGGTCTTTTGACATCGCGGGCGGCCGATTTGAGGGCTTTTACAACCTGGGCTTGATCGTGCCCGTCGATTGTTTGAACGCCCCAGCCCAAGGCCTTGAACTTGGCCTTGATATCCTCGGAAAACGACAGATCGGTCCCGCCGTCGATGGTGATGCCGTTGTCGTCATAAAGGTAGATCAGGTTGCCCAATCCCAGATGTCCGGCCAATGACGCCGCCTCGGTGGAGATCCCCTCCATCAGGTCGCCGTCCGATACCAGGGCGTATATCTTATGGTCGATGATGCTGAATTTTTCATCGTTGAACCTTTGGGCGGCCATTTTGGCGGCCAGGGCCATGCCCACCCCGCTGGCAAATCCCTGTCCCAGCGGCCCGGTGGTCATTTCCACTCCCGGCGTATGACCGTATTCGGGATGGCCCGGGGTCTTGCTGCCCAGTTGACGGAATCTCTTGATCTCGTCTATTGCAAGGTCGTATCCGAACAGGTGCAGCAATCCGTATAAAAGCATGGACCCATGCCCGGCCGAAAGGATGAAGCGGTCACGGTTGGGCCATTGGGGATCCTGGGGATTGAAGGAAAGTATATCGTGCCACAGGGCAAAGCCGAGATCGGCCGCCCCCATGGGTAATCCGGGGTGTCCCGAATTGGCTTTTTCCACCGCATCCACCGCCAGCATTCGCAGGGTGTCGGCGCATTTTTTTATGGTTTTTTGGTCAGTTCGAGGCATGTGAATTAGATATTCTTATGTATGTTATAAATAAACTGTAATGATACCATTTATCGGCCTATTTTGCAAATGATAAATGAAAAAAGGGCCCATATATAAAGGCCCTTTCCCAGTCCGAACCGATACTATGTTTTTCTGAATTCGACCACATACTTGGTCCCCTTGTCATGTTCGATAGTTACCCTTCCGTCCAATTGCCCGGCCAGGGTATTGATCAGCTGTAGACCCAGGGTAGCCGGACCTGATAAAGGCTCGGATTGGTCGGCGAAACCGATCCCGTTGTCAGAAACTTCCAGATAGTATAACGTATCCTCCTCCAGCCTCAGCCGGACCGACACCTCCCATTTGTTTCCTTTGGCCGGCGGCTTTTTAAAAGCATGCTTAAGGCTGTTGGACACCATCTCGTTTATCATCAATCCCAACGGGATGGCCGTATCCACTCCCAGGGATATATCGTTGATATCTATCATCACCACCAGCTGGTCGCTCAGTATCCCGTAGGCCCTTATAAGGTCGCTGACCAGGTTCCGAACATAATTGTTGAAGTCTATCTTCGACAGGTCCGGCGATTTATAAAGGTTTTCGTGCACCAGGGACATGGAGCGGATCCGGTTCTGGCTTTCCACGAAGATCTCCTTGTCTCGGGGGTCCTTGACATAACCGGACTGCAGGCTCAATAAGCTGGACACTACCTGCAGATTGTTCTTGACCCGGTGATATATTTCCCGCAATAGGACCTCCTTTTCCCTGAGGGAAGCCTTTACCTGCTGTTCGGCGGCGTTCTTTTTGGTGATGTCCAGCAGCGAGGCCACGCTCTTCCCGGTTCCCGGGATCATGTCTATGGTCAAAAAGATGTCCTTGATCTTGCCTATCCGGTCTATGAACCGGAATTCGTATCTGCGGGGAGCGGCATTGGGGTCCTGGCGGCGCTGACCATGGTATTCCCGCATCCTTTCCAGGTCCGGCTTCCATACGAATTCCGTCCATTTCATCCGGCCCTCTATCTCATTCCGGGCATAGCCGGATAGCTTCTCGAATTCCAAGTTAGCCAACGAGATGGTCGTGTCCGGCTCGATGATCACCGTAGCCGTTCCGGTATTCTCGAAAGTGCTGCGGTATCTTTTTTCCGATTCCGCCAGTTCATCGCGGCTGTCCTGTAGCTGCGCCATCTGTTCCCGCAATTCCTCGTCGGCCGCCGTCAGCTCCTGGTTGGCAGCCTCAAGGTTCTGGTTGGCTTCCTGGATTTTGGTTTCGAACCGCTTTCGTTCGGAGATATCCCTGATGATGGCCTGGTAATATTCCTTTTCATCTATCTTCAGCAAGCGACAGCTTATTTCCACCGGAAAAGGCTCTTTGTTCTTTCTTTGATGGACGGTCTCATACAGACATCCGCCATGTTCCCTGACCTTTTGAATATCCTTATCCAGATCTTTCAGTTTTTCCGGAAGGCGTAATTCCCTGACGTTCATCCCCAGTAGCTCGTCCATTGCATAACCGTAGGCCGACGAAGCTTTTTCGTTGGCATCCAGGATATTTAGACTGTCATCGGTCAGAAAGATGACATCGTTGGCATATTTGGTCAGGAATTGATAGCGCTGGTTCAACAGTCGTTTTTCCTGCTCCAGCAGCAACTGCCGTTGATAAAACTCCTTCTGCTGCCGATACCATAAAAACCCTATGATTGAGGCGGTGGCCAGTATTAAAATGCCCGAAATAATCGACGTATACCAGGCATGGCGGTGTATCATCCCGTAAATCTCTTTTTTTGACATCTTGGCCACCAATATCCAGCCATTATCGTAAACTTTTTTCACCGAAGCCAGGCAATACTGCCCGGTATAATCGTATCCCTCGATAATCCCCTGTCCGGCTATCAAGGCTTTGGTGGCCAGAATGTCTTCCTGGGATGAATGGATCTTTAGCTTTAAAGCAGTGTCCTTTTTGAATCTCAACTCGTTCAAGAAAACCGCATAATCCCCCTGCTTTTGTATCAGGTAAGTTTCCCCGGTGGCGCTCAATATCGGCCAGTTTTGCAATGCCGGGTATAAATATTTGTATACATCTATTCGCAGGACCAGCACCGCCCTGACTGTCCTGGCGGCATCACCGTTTATTATTGGCGCAAATATGTCCAGGTGGATCGTCTGGCATTCCTGGCAATGATAGAAGTCGCTGAATAACACCTGTTTTTGGGCCCTGGCCCTTTTCAAAAATTCTCCGGTAGTAGCTCCTATCGAAACCTTCTCGGGAACCGCCGAAAGGATCACCTTGTTGTCGGGATCCACCAGCAGGATGTTGCTGTAATCCATGTAGCGGTTGAAGGCCGAAAGCCTTTTTATGATCTTTTCCCGGAGTTGTCGGTTGTCATTTTCAGCCAGCATCTTTTGCACGGCATCGGCAAAGATCGGGCTTAAGGTCAGGGCCCAGCCGTCGCCCACCCGTTCTTTCAGCCAATTGGATATCTGATCCACCTTCAACTGGGCTATCGACTCCAGGTCGGCCGTCTTTTCGGCGCGCACCTGCCTGGAGTCATACTCGAAATATACGACACCGCCGGCAACTATCAGGGCGCTGATAAATAAAAATACCATGACCGAACGCCATGGTAATTTTCGGGGGCTTGCCCCGTTCGCATTCATTTTTCACCTCAGTTTAAAATTTCAAAACCCTTCATGCCTCAGCATATAAGTTTTTCGAAAGACCAAGCAGTCCGAAGTGAACTGTATTAACTTTATCATCAAAACATCATCATGTCAATTGGTCGGTAAAAATTATATTCTGTTACGCCTCAAAGCAGGTTTTGCTGGGCCATTATCTCTTCCATCACTTCCGTAAGGAACGGATCGAATTGGGTTCCGGCGCACCTCTTTATCTCTTTAAGCGCCTGCTCCGGTCTGACCGCTTTGCGGTAGGGCCTTTTCTGGGTGAGCGCGTCGTAGGCGTTTAAAATCGAAGCGATCCGGGCATATAGCGGGATATCCTCGCCCCTTAGGTTCCGGGGGTAACCGCTCCCGTCCCACCATTCGTGATGGGCCAGGATAGGCTCTGCCATTTCGGCCGTCTCGGGAGTGTTCTGGACAATGTGATAACCTATCTCCGGATGCCGCTGGATCATTTTCCATTCTTCACTGGTCAATGGATCCTTCTTTTTGAAAAGTCCCTGTTCTATGGCTATGTTGCCGATGTCGCAGTATTCAATCACCTGCTGCAATTTTGCCGTTTCGGGTCCGTTCAAACCTCTGGCAGCAGCCATATCCCGGGCCATTCCCTGTAAAATTTTAAACTGTTCCCTGGTCCGGAAACCTTTTTGATGGTATGAGCTCAGAAGATAGGACATGATTTCGGTTCGGACTTTTTTACTGACCATCATCTTGTTGCGGTACATGTTCTCTTCGGCTTCCCGGAGGATGTCGTTGATGTTCTGCTCCATTTTTTTCTTAGTGGCGTAGCCCATGGCCAGGCTAAGCGGGACCGGACCTTTGCCCTTATCCAGACAGAGTTGATTTATGCGTTGACAAAGTTCTTCGGCCTTATAGTGAGGGGTATTGAGCAGCAGCAGGGCGAACTCGTCGCCCCCCCACCGGGCGATTATGTCCTCGCGGCGGCAGCATAATTTTATGATCTGGGCTATCCGATTCAACAATTCGTCCCCTTCGACATGGCCGAAGGCGTCGTTGACCAGTTTCAGGCCGTTGACATCGGCTATGAACAGGGTGATCGGCAGATGCCGGTTGGAATCTATGCGCAGGATCTCTTCCTCGAAAAAGGCTCTGTTATGCAGACCGGTCAGCCGGTCGTAAAAGCTCAGGTATTCTATCTGCTGCTGTACTTTTCTCTTTTCGGTCACATCCTTTATGGTTATCATGATGCCGCCCACCGCCGGCAGGTCCAGCATATTGCGGGCCAAGGCTTCGATGTTTCGATAAGTGCCGTCCTTGTGCCTCATCCGGAAATCCATGATGCGGACCTCCCCGGCCATGGAAATCACTTCCCCGAATGCTTTCTTGACATCATCGCCGTCATCAGGACACACGTAATCGAATATCCCCGAACCAACCATCTCCTTTGCCTCGTACCCCAGCATCACCTTAACCGCGGGATTCGCATACGTCAGGCGGTATTCCCTGTTCACTATGGCAATAAGGTCCAGACTGTTCTCTATGAGCGACCTAAAGTGTTTTTCGCTGGTGCTGAGTATCTCCTCGATGATGACCCTCTGGCCTATTTCGTGCTTTAAATTCTGGTTGGTGACATATAATTCCTTGGTCCGTTCCTTGATCTCGGTTTCTAGGTCGCGCTGGTTCTTCTCCAGAAGATGCTGTATATGCTTGCTGGCGGTGATGTCCTGAAATGTTATCTGCGCAGCGGGTTGGCCGGCGAAGACTATGGGAGTGCCCATGGTCTTTACATCCAATTCCATTCCGTCGCGCCGAATGACCTTTTGTTCCAACAACCCGGCGTTGATGCGGTTATTAACCACCCGTTCTATTCTGTTCTGTTCGATATGCCTGTAGTCCGGATGCATGAATTCGCTGATGGGAAGCCCGACCAAGCGGCCCGGTTCTTCGACACCCAGCAGTTTGGCAAAAGCCTTGTTGGCGTACAAAAAGCCCTTCGCGTTCGCCACGGCTATGGGCACCGGGCTGTTCTCTATCAGCCGCTGGAAACGGATTTCGCTTTTTTCCAGCTGCTTTTGATGCTCGGCGGAAAGGTTGTTTATCTTTCGGTGGCCCAAGAAGACCGCTCCGACAAAGGCTCCCAGCAAAAGCAGCATTGTTCCGCTTCCGGCCAAGATCAGCCAATAGACGCTTTCATTATTCATAATAAAAACATATTTATTCTAATCGGCCGTATCCCAGGCCGCTTGCCACCCGTTTCCCGGCAAAATATCTTCAGTGTTGTCTATCCTTTTTAAGCATATAAAACCCATGAGATATATCGCATTGGTCAGTATGTTTATGACCCAGTGCACCCTCCATAGAGCCATTCCCTGGGTCAATATATAATTGAGGCCGGCATAAATCAAAATGTTCCCGGAAAAGTTCAGCATTATTCCCAAATCGATCCAAAACCGGGGGTCCTTTAATACCGGCGCCCTTGCCCCTGTTATTTTTTTATTCATAAAAACGCTGGCCATAAAAATAAAAACGATGCCTTCAACTATAAGGGGGATGTTGCTGAATCCCTTTTCCGAATAGGCTATGACGTTGAAATATATCCATACGACCAGGACAATCGAATATCCGGCCAGCACGGCCCTTTTGGCAAATGATCTTTCATACCATTTGTAAAAGATCGACGCAAAAAACGTGGATTCGATAAGAAAATAGGTCTGATATACCGAATAGTTGTTCGTTTTGCCGAAGGCCATTGCCAAAGCGATGGTTTCAGCTAAAAAGGCGGCTATGGTAAGCGCAAAAAATAGCTTAATAGGTATCGGCATTTTTTTAACAACAAAAATCCCGCCGATAATTGGAAGCAGCAAAGAAAAATAGTAACCCGCACCCAGTATGTAATCAGTGATGTTCATAAATATAAAGGATTATGATATGCTCAAATAATCGGTTCATCGTTCGACGGACAGAACGGAGGGCAGGGAAAGCCGAACTCGGCCAAGGGTCCTTTGGTAATATCATTGCCGTTTTTATCTGCCCCGGCTATGACCAAGGTATCCGCTCCGGATGTTTTTTTGCCAAAGTATATCCTTAAGCCTACACATCCCTTCTGCTTCAATATTTTTCCTATAGCGGTTTTGCTGAAATAAAGAGCTTTTACAGATTTGCAGCTCTTTCTTTTCTGATACGCCTTTACCAAGCTTCGGGCCTTTTTAAGGCTTACTGCGTGTTCCTCTTTTCCGGTGAACATGCTTGATTCTCCATATATGATTCATTTATCGGGAGTTTTAGTTCTATCATGTATTGACATTTGGCAATCTTTGAATTACTATTAAAAAGGTGTTCTGTGGTTGTTCTCATGGGGCACTGATCTGAATACTATACTGTGTGCCACTGCGTTTATAATAACTCCACTATTTTATCCTGTCAAGAAGTTTTTTTAATAATTTTGAATCCTTTAACCGAATACGGCATCTAAACTAAATGAGACAACAAATGGAAGAAGATCTGCTGTTGCAACAAGCCCAAAAGGGAAATTCCCGTTCTTTCAATCAATTGGTCAAGATCCACCAGGCCCGGGTCTATTCCGTGGCATTGCGGCTGCTGGGCAATCGCAACGAAGCCGAAGATGTGCTCCAGGAAACATTCATCGCCCTTTACAAGAACCTGGATCATTTCCGGGGCGGTTCAAAGCTTTCCACCTACCTGTTCCGGCTGGCCACCAACTTCAGTTTGATGAAACTGAGACGGAGCAAACGGCGGGGACGTTATTCCGAACACCTTTCGCTGGTAGATATTGAAGAGCGGCCGGATACGGCAGCATCCCCATTGGAATCGCTGTTGAACAGCGAATTCAAGGAGGTGCTGGACCGTCAACTGCAAAAACTCCCGGACAAGGACCGGGCGGTGGTGGTTCTAAGGGATATTGAAGGGCTGGAGGGAGCACAGGTGGCAAAGATACTGGGACTGTCCCTGCCGGCCATGAAATCAAAACTGCACCGCTCCAGGGAGTTACTAAGGAAAAATCTTTCGGTTTATTTGAAGGATAATTGAAATGGCTAAAAATTTGAATAAGAAAATGGATCACCACTGTAAAAGGATGACGTCCGTTTTCTCCGATTACCTGGATCATCGCCTGAGAAAGCAGTTGTGTCAGCGCCTTGAGATGCATTTGACCGAATGCCCCGACTGCAAGATGTATTTTGACACCCTCAAAAGGACAGTCACATTATACCGTACCCTGGAACAGGAACCGCTTCCCAAGGAGGCCGAAAAACGCCTGTTTGCCACCATCAAGCTTGCCCAAAACAAAGGAGGAAAGAAAAAAACCTGAATCCTTTGGCCCGCGTCGGCATCAAAATAGACAGTAACTACAAAATCCGATCAAAATCAAGGAGAAAAAAATGGCTGTAGCACATTTGACAGACGCAAACTTCGACCAGGAAGTTCTAAAATCCAATGTACCTGTATTGGTGGATTTCTGGGCGGCTTGGTGCGGCCCCTGCCGGATGGTAGGGCCGATAATAGAAGAACTGTCCGGTGATTATCAGGGAAAGGTCAAAATGACCAAGCTGGATGTGGACGCCAATCCCCAGAAATCAGCCCAATTCGGCATACGAAGCATTCCCACCATGATGATCTTCAAGAACGGCCAGATAGTGGATACCCTTATCGGCGCCATGCCCAAGCCGGCCATTGCCGCCAGGCTGGATGCCGCTATAAACAAATAAATCAAGGAGAGGACCCATGAAAACCAACGAAAGCGCCTTTGACCGGATAATCCGGGTCATTGTAGGCATCGTGCTTCTGGCCGCCGGCTTGATGCTGACCGGCCCGTTAAAATGGGTCGTACTGGTGCTGGCCGTGATCGCCCTGGTGACTGCTGCTACCGGATTCTGCCTGCTCTATAAGTTGTTCGGGCTTAGCACAAACAAAAAAGACGATAATAAACCAAAGGAATGAATCTGATATGCCAATCTACGAATACCAATGCCCCAAATGCGGACAAAAGATCGAGGAGTTGGTCTCTTCGTTCTCGGCGCCGGCTCCCCAATGCCCAAAGTGCGGCAGCAAGACAGAAAAACAGCTTTCCACCTTTGCCGCATCGGTGAATGGGTCGGACAACTTTTCCGGCGGGGATTTCGGCGGTTCCTGCCCCTCCGGGAACTGCGGATGTTCTTCCGGCTCCTGCGGGCTTTAGCTTTTGAAAGATGCGTAGATACGCCCGTCATTTGGTAATCATTTTTTCCCTTATCGCATTGCTGGCCTTCGGGGCTCAGGTGATCAGGGGAATAATCACCGGGACTGCTTCCCAATGCAGCGTCTCCGGGCCCTGCCGCTGAAAAGCAGGAACAAGGAGTTATATAATGGGACTTTTAAAGGAAGAAGATAAAAAATACCTGCAGGAGGAGTTCTCCCGCAAGTTGGCCGACCCGGTGAAGATACTTTTCTTCACCCAAAAGATGGAATGCCAGTACTGCCAGCCCACCGAAGACATCTTGACCGAGATCGCCTCGCTATCCGACAAGATAACCCTGGAAAAACGCAGCTTTATGGACGACCTGGCCCTGGCCCAACAATACGGCATTGACAAGATACCGGGCACCGCTTTGATAGGTCAAAAGGATTATGGGGTGCGTTTCTTCGGCATACCCTCGGGGTTCGAGTTCACCTCCCTGATTGAGGATATAATCGATGTCTCCCGCGGGACCACCGGACTGACCCCGGATTCCCGGGAAAAGCTGAAGAAGATAAACAAGCCGGTGAAGATACAGGTGTTCATCACCCCCACCTGCCCCTACTGCCCGGCTGCGGTCAGAATGGCCCATCAGGCTGCCATCGAAAGCGATATGGTCACTGCCCACATGGTGGAGGCGGTGGAATTCCCGCACCTGGCCCAAAAATACGGAGTGATGGGCGTCCCCAAGGTGGTCATCAATGAGACCATTCAATTCGAAGGCGCCCAGCCCGAACCGGTCTTCATCAACCACATACTCAAGGCTGCCGAATGATAGAGGTCCGAACCGAATACTGCCCCCAAAATCACCGCTGTCCCTCGTTGAGAGTTTGCCCGGTAGGCGCCATCAAACAGGACGGATATAACGCCCCTTATATTGACCAGGAAAAATGCATCAACTGCGGGCGCTGCTTGATGAGCTGCCGGGTCTTCCGTGAGGTTCCCGATCCGGTGCCCTCCAATAAAATAACGTCAGACAAATGAACGATACAAAAAATTACGATATTACCATCTTGGGAGCCGGCCCAGCCGGCTTGACAGCCGGGCTCTATGCCGGACGCGGCGGTATGAAGGCAGCGATAGTAGAGAAAATGATGCCCGGCGGCCTGGTGGCCAATACCGAGCGGATAGACAACTACCCTGGCTTCCCCGAAGGCATTTCGGGATACGAACTGGCCCAGAAGATGGAACAACAGGCCAAAAAATTCGGGGCCGAGATCATCTCTGCCCAGGCTGAAAAGATAACTGCCGAGGATAAATTCCAGCTGGTCAAATTATCTAACGGCATTACCATAAAATCCCGAGCTTTGATCATCGCCACCGGAGCATTTCCCAAGACATTGGGAGTGCCTGGCGAGCGAGAATTTCTGGGCAAGGGCGTCTCCTACTGCGCGGTTTGTGACGGAGCCTTTTTCCGCAACCAGCCGGTAGCGGTGATCGGCGGCGGCGACTCGGCCGTCCAGGAGGCGGTTTATCTGGCCGGCCTGGCCTCCAAAGTGACCGTGATCCACCGGCGCAACACACTACGGGCGGCCGATTCCATCCAGAAAGTAGCCTTCGCCAACGACAAGATAGAATTCTCCTGGAGCAAGGATATTTTGGCCATCGAGGGATCCGGCCAGGTCAGTGGGATCAGGGTGATGGATAAGCAGACACTTAAAGAGGAGCTGATACCAGCTTCCGGGATTTTCATCTACGTTGGATACAAGCCAAACAGCGACCTTGTCAAGGATTTGGTCCGGACCGACGAGCAGGGATATATCATCACCGACGATAAAATGGCCACTTCGGTCCCCGGCATATACGCCTGCGGTGATATCCGGCAAAAACTGGTCCGGCAGGTTTCCGGAGCGGTGGGGGATGCCGCTACCGCGGCCATAGCCGCCCAGCAGTATATAGAATTCCAGTAAACGCACGGCATGCCGTGTGTCAACGATAAAACAAGGAGAACCGTTATGGCCGAAAGAAATCAGATCTACAAATGCGAATTGTGCGGCAATATCGTGGAAGTGCTGCACGGAGGCAAGGGCGAACTGGTATGCTGTGGCAAGCCGATGAAGCTTTATACCGAGAACACGGTGGACGCCGCCAAAGAGAAGCATGTGCCGGTCATAGAAAAGACCGCCAACGGATACAAGGTCAAGGTCGGCTCGGTGGCACACCCCATGGAGGAAAAGCATTATATCGAGTGGATCGCCCTTTATGCCGACGGCCGGGTTCACCGCAAATACCTTAAATCCGGCGACGCTCCCGAGACTGATTTCCTGTGCCAGGCCACGGAAGTGACTGCCAAGGAATACTGCAGCCTGCACGGACTATGGTCAGCCAAAAACTAATATCATAAAAATTATGAGAACCGGTGGTCATAATATTCTTGGTGCCCCCTGAGTTCTCTGTGTTGAAAAATCATAAAGGAGCAAGCATGAAAAGCTTAAAAGGCACCCGTACCGAAAAGAACCTGCTAAAATCATTCGCCGGCGAATCACAAGCCCGCAATCGCTACACTTACTTTGCCTCGGTGGCTAGAAAGGAAGGCTACGAACAGATCTCATGGTTTTTTATCGAAACAGCCGAAAACGAAAAGGAGCATGCTAAAAGATTCTTCAAATTCCTGGAAGGCGGCGGAGTGGAGATCACCGCCATGTACCCGGCCGGAAAGATAGGCACCACGTCGGAGAACCTGAAGGCGGCCGCCGACGGCGAGAATGAGGAGCATACCAAGCTGTATCCGGAATTTGCCGCCATTGCCGACGAAGAGGGTTTCTCCGAGATCGCCAAGGTCTTTTTATTCATCGCTGAAGTGGAGCGCGAGCACGAGGCACGCTACCGCAAACTGCTGGCCAATATTGAGAAGAAGCAGGTATTCAAGAAGGAAAAGACCGTCAAATGGCGCTGCCGCAATTGCGGATATGTTTACGAAGGCGCCGAAGCTCCCCAAGCCTGTCCGGCCTGCGCCCATCCCCAGAGCTATTACGAAGTGATGGCCGAGAATTATTAATATATAATAGTAGAATTTAAATGAAGATCATTTTGGATTGGATCAAAGACCTGCAGTTTGCAGCCAGCGACGACAACGGCCACGGTCTGGTTTTGGAGTCAAAAAAGGAAGGCAATCCTTCCGGCTTTTCACCGATGCAACTACTGCTGATCGCCCAGGCCGGTTGCATGGCCATGGATGTGGTCTCTATTCTGAAAAAGAAACGGGTTGACCTGACCGGCTTCCGGGTGCTGATGGACGGCGTCAGGTCAGAAGAACACCCTAAAAGATACACCGAAATGAATTTTGTCTTCGAGGCCAGCGGCAATGTCCCCAAAGAGGCTTTGGACGAAGCTATCAAGCTCTCCAAGGATAAATACTGCTCGGTATCGGCAACAATTCAGAATGGGACAAAGCTGGGCATCGAAAGCCGGGTTACAAGCTGATGCATCCCATCCTCAAGATAATATTGGGAGCTGCCGCCGGAGGAGCTGCAGGCTTCTTGTATTATAAATTCATCGGCTGCCGGTCCGGCGCCTGTCCTATTGCGTCCAATCCATGGACCAGCACCATAGTTTGGGCGGTCATCGGTGGTTTGATGTTGTCGGGATTGAACAAATAATTGAACATAGGAGCCACAATGAAGAAATATCTACCAGTATTAGCTTTGACATTATTATTGTCAGCCGGAATATCTTGTGCCGGCAATAAAAAGGCGGACAAAACAGCAGATAAAAACGAGCCCAATACAGCCAAAGTCGAATGGATGGCTTTCGACGCTGCAATGGAAAAAGCCGGAGCCGAAAAGCGTTACGTTGTGGTCGACTTCTATACCGACTGGTGCAAATGGTGCAAGGTGATGGAAGAAAAGACCTACACCGACTCCTTGGTAATAAAGGCTTTGAAAGAAAAATTTGTGACCACCAAGATAAACGGGGAAAGTTCGGATAACATCACTTTCAAGGGCAAGACCACAACCCAGCAGGATTTTACCATGGGCATGCGGGTCAGTGGTTTCCCTTCAACCCTTTTCATGGATAGCGAAGGAAACGTATTGGGAATACTTCCGGGATATATCGAAGCACCGATCTATTTAAAGATCCTCTCATACATATCCACGGAATCCTATAAGAAAATGAAATTGGACGATTACTTGTCGGGTAAATAACGGAATGAATAAGACTATCAGAATAATCATATTGACCATTTCCATAGCGGCGATAGCTGCAGGAGTTTTCCGAAAGGAATTGAAGCCCCTTTACATCAATGCCCGAGCCATATGTTATTCCTGCATTGGGCTTCAGTAACAACTACCCGGTTCTTTAAACAAAGGACCGGGATTTTAAATTTATTTGGAGGGAATTCAAATGCCTGCAATAAAGGTTGGTCAAAAAGCTCCCGATTTCATCCTTAAAGATCAGCATAATATTGAATTCAAATTGAGCGATTTTAGGGGAAGGAAAGTATTGTTGTCGTTTCACCCCTTGGCTTGGACCAAGATCTGCGCCAGACAGATGCAATCCCTGGAAAAGAGCTTTAAGACCTTTGACCTGTTGAACACCGTACCGTTGGGAATGAGCGTCGACACCGTTCCGGCCAAACATGCCTGGGCCAGGTCTCTAAAAGTGAAAACGCTTCGGATGTTGTCTAACTTTTGGCCCCATGGAAATGTCGCCAAAGCTTACGGCCTGTTCAGAGAAAAAGAAGGATTTTCCGAACGGGCTAATGTTATCATCGACGAATTCGGCAAGGTGATTTGGATGAAAATATATCCGATAAAAGAACTGCCTGATATCAAGGAAGTGCTCAAAATCCTGTCAAAATAAATACTCTGAGTTAATTAAAACCGCTATTATAGCGGTTTTTTTATTTTATAACATAAATAATTATAATATATTACAAAATATATTAAGATTAATTATTTTTATTAGAAAAAACACTTGACAAAATGATTGTTTAATGATATAATACAAACGTTTGATTAATCAAGGAGATTCACATGTCCCCCAAAAGTAACGGACAAACCGATCCCAAAAGACGCATCTTCAATGCTGCATGCCTGCTTTTTGTAAATAAAGGTTATGAGGCTGTTGGCGTTCGTGAAATAGCCAAGGAGGCCAATGTCAACCTGGCCATGATCAATTATTACTTCGGCGGAAAAGCAGGCATACTCAAGGATATCCTGGAGGAATCATATCAGAAATACTACCAAGCCCAGGCCTCTGCCGGCGACGATACCACTCCGCCCGAAGAACGGGTGCGAAAACTTGTCTCCAATGTGGTGTCTTTCTTTCGAGAAAACAATGAGGTAGCCCTGATAGCCTTCAATACCATGCTTTTTGATATCCCGGAGATCCACGCCATCAAGGAAAAATGGGGCAAGATGAATTTCACTCTGATGAACAATCTTTTCATTCAGATGGGCGTCAATTTGGCCGATCAGGTGCATTCCAGCATTTACAACGGCTTTTTGGGCGGCATGATAAAGAATCATTTCCAGCAGAGGTACACCTGGGAAAAGTTGTCAGAGGAGCAAAAGACCAAGATAGCAGAAAGCGCCAAAGGAATAGCCAATAAGTTCGAATTTGACGATCTTTTTTATGAACGTTTTACGGACCTCTTGGTCAACCAGTATTTTCACGGTGTTATTTATGCTACTCAGAAAGATAAGATGAAATACGGGCAAAAGGAAACCTTAAACGGGTAAATATCGTATTTATTTTGGAGGATACAAAAATGAAAGAAATAGGTTAAGTCCTTAACTCCTTGGAATATATTTTTTTAACTAACAGCTAAACAAACGTTTGTCTTATTTAAACATTAAAACCTTTACCTGAGAGGTTAATATGAAAACAATACTTTCAACAACTTTGATCCTGATCGTTTTGGCCGTTGCCTGTAATGCCATGTCGGCCACAGAAAGGATCATTATCTCCAAAAGTATGGAAACCTCGCCGATATCATTGGCTGAACAGCCTGACCCGGTCATCTATGCTGCAGTAAGCAGGCCTAGAGTACATACTCAGCCAAACCACCTGGATGGCTTGGGTTGTTTTGCCGCCAAAGCTCTTAAGGATATCGGCAGCTTCATGGTCAAAAGGCTTTGCACCCTTTCTAAGCTAAGCAAACGAGCCAAAAACCACCCCCGATACAGAGGTATGCACGATCATGACCTTCGAATTTCTGTTCGTGACAATTATTCTATGCTTTTAAGGTAATTTTTTTAACATGATCATAAAGGAATAAAAAATGAAGCAGCGAATATTCATCAACCTCCTGGCCGTCGTATCGATTATGATAGCCATTCCCGGTGCCCTACTATCCCAGGAAACACAGATAAATAAAACCTTTACTGTAAAAAGGACCTCGTCCGCCCCGGAGATCGACGGCTTTATTGAGGATCTTTGGCAGCAGGCCGATTCGGTCAGCGATTTCGTGCAAAACCAGCCGTACGAAAACGCCGACCCCAGCGAGAGAACTTTGGTCTATATGATGCAGGATGACGAGAATTTATATGTGGCTTTTCGCTGTTATTCGCAGAAAAACCCTCCCACCAAGAGCTACACCAAGGACGAGGATTACGTGGTTATCGGTATTGACCCCATGGGTAGCCGATCCGGTGGATACTTCTTCTGGCAGTATGCCAGCGGGATCTTCTGGGATGGAATGTACTCCGACGACGGGCGCAGCGCGGACCTGGCCTGGGAAGGCGTATGGTACCAGGCGGTAAAGGTTCATCCCGACCGGATGGATGTGGAATTCAAAATACCGTTCAAGACCATCCGCTATAAAAAAGGGCTGTCGGAATGGGGACTCCAATTTAGAAGACACATCGCCCATAATTTCGAAGACGATTATTGGGCTCCGGTGCCGCAACGCAACAATGACCTGATCTCCCGGTGGGGCAAGATGGCCGGCATCGATCCCCGCTCATCAGGTTATTATTTTGAGCTATACCCGGAAGGGTTTTTACGTAATGATAAATTTGCCGGATTTAAGAACGAGGCCAAGCCCCGTGGCAGCCTTACTGCCAAGTGGGACATGACACCACAGACTACGGTAAACGCCACGGCCTATCCCGACTTTGCCCAGATCGAATCAGACCAGTTTTCCTTGAACCTTTCCCGCTATCCCAGGTATCTGCAGGAGCAGCGACCGTTCTTTGTGGACGGACAGGATGTTTTCCGGCTCTCCAGTTTCGGCGACGGGGACTGGTTCTCGCCGCTTAATATCTTCTATTCCCGGAATATCGGCAAGTCTATCGGAGGCGAAGCCGTACAGATAATGGGAGGGGCCAAGCTGACGCACAAGGCTTCAGATTGGAATCTGGGAGTGCTTTCCGCCGTGGCCGACGAATATGCGGATGAACAGACCGGTATTTATGAGCCCCAGCGCCGCTTTGGTGCCTTGCGGGCACGGCGCAGGATATTTGCCAATTCCGAATTAGGATTGCTGGCCAGCGGAACATCCGTCAATAGCACCAATTACAATTATTCCGCCGCTATGGAAGCCGTGCTGCGAAGCGGCCCCAATCAGATTATAATGCAGGGAGCCTTCTCGGACCGCAGCGGCAAAAGAGGCTGGGCGGGCACCGCCGGTTATCGCGGTTTTGCCGGTCCGTTTTTGACCATAGCCTCTGCTGAGATGATCCAGGATTCCTTCGATGTCTCGGACATCGGTTTCGTTCCCTGGGCCGGCCGCCGCAAACTATCGCTGTCTGCCGGACCATACTGGACCTATCGGCAGGGAGCTTTGCGGAACCTGGTCGTCACCGCCGGAGGCTCTTTAACGAAGAACACCTCCGGCGACCAGTGGTCCAAGATAGCCACGTTGAATATAATACCGACATTCCGGCGCAATTGGGGGAGCAGCCTGGCGGTCAATGCCGGACGGGGTTACGAAGCCGACACCAATTATCTCTTCCGGAGCCTGGATTTAAGCACCTGGGGGCTTCTGTTCGGCAATAACTTCAACGCCGGGGTACGCTATGCTTACGAATATAACTACAGCCGGGGATATTTGGGCTACAACGGCTCCAACTATATGGTGGCCAGTTATTCTTTCATCTCGCCACTGAGCATGACCCTGTTGACCAACCTGTGGATGGAATGGGATCCCAGCAACAAAATCGTCGCCAGCTGGTCGGTCATCAGGCCCAGGATGGACTTTAGGATAACCCCCACCATGACCCTTTCGGCCTTCAACGAAATGGTCTTCTTGGCGCCGGAAACGAAATTGGCTTCTTCCAGTCAATTATCGAACCGGGTGGGCGCACTTTTCTCCTGGAACTTCGCGCCCAAAAGCTGGATTTACGTTGCCCTCAATGATTACCAGGCCCAGGATGCCGATGGCTTCATGAAACCGCAGTACACCATCAGCGCCTTCAAGGCCAAATACCTGCTGTATTTCTGATATCGAGGATAGAGAAATGAAACCGGCACTTTTAGTAATAGACCTGCAAAAGGCTTTTTTCTCCGGAGACCAGCAGACAGCACAGTCTCTTGAGCAGTCCAAAGTCTACGTTAATAATACAATCGAATTGTTCCGGGAACAGAACCTACCCGTGATCTGCATCCAGCATCTTTCACCCCAGGACGGATTGGCGCCCGGCAGCCCCGGATTCGATGTGCCGAAATGCATAAAGATATTGCCCTCTGATATACATGTGCAAAAGGAACATGGCAGTTCCTTTCATAATACCGGGCTCGGCCAGATCCTTTCGGACCTGGGGGTGGATACCATCTTTCTGACTGGTTTTCGGGCGGAATACTGCGTGTTGTCTACCTACCGGGGGGCGCAGGATAACGGGTTCGCCGCTATCATGGTCAGGGGCGCCCTGGCCAGCCCCAGTCAGGAGAACATCAGGTTCGTAGAATGCATCAGCGACGTGATATCGGTCGGTAATCTGAAATACGTGCTGGGCTGTTGATTTTATAAGTACGGATTGTAACCAGGGGCCGCTGAACAGGCGGCCTTTTATTATTTTGCTTGACACAGACAACATATCAATGTAGAATAATGGCAAAGTAATTAACTATAATTTTAGCCTATAAAATGAAAAGAACGATCGCCCTGGGAATTTCCTTGCTCTGTCTGGCTCTGGTCATGATCACCTGCGCCCGGCAATACGGTTTCCGTAGGAATTATTCCACCGCCAATGCCCTGCTCCATGATGACCAGAACCTGGCCACAAAGCCGTTTTTAAAAGCCCACCTTAAGAACGGCGATATTTGCATTTTAAGGGATACGTGGAATGTTGATACCGTTTACCAGTTTTTGGTGGGCGATGGGGACCGCTATGATTTCAATCGGAACAATATACAAAAGGGACGGCTTACCATAGACATCGACAGTGTAGCGATATTCGAGACCAATCAGAAATTGGTTGGCCCGGAGAACGATCGCATCACCGCCCTTTCCATTCTGGCCGGCTTGGATATCATTCTGGCCATCTATTGCCAGACGAATCCCAAAGCTTGTTTCGGTTCCTGCCCCACTTTCTATATGGGAAATGACTCCAACGTTTTTTATTCCAATGCCGAAGGGTTTTCCAACTCCATTGCGCCGTCATTGGAAACCTCGGATATCGACGCCCTTGATAATGACCGGATGGTCAGCCGGAAAATATCCCTTAAAATGAAGAATGAGGCCATGGAAACTCACGTGGTCAGGGATGTCAAGATATATGCCTTTCCCCGCACCGGCAACGAGAGGGTCTTCCATACCCCGCAGAATAATTTCTTCCGCTGTTGCCGGCCCTTGCCGCTTCAGAGCGCCCTGGCAGACGAAGGCGACTGCACGCCGCTTTTGGAAAAATCCGATAAAATCGAACGTTTCAGCTTAGCCAATCCCGAGAATCTGAAAAGCAAGGAGGAAATAATCCTGTCCTTTGGCGCGTCAAACCTGGACCGGGCCGGACTGGTGATCGGTTTCAGGCAGACCTTGATGACCACTTACCTTATCTACAGCGCTTTCGGATACATGGGCGACGAAATGGGAAGCGTTTTATCCGAGCTGGAAAAAAGGAATGGACCCAAAAAGGATCTGGGAGGTATCCGCCGCGAGCTTGGCGATATAGAGGTTTTCCTGTGGGATCAAAGCACGGATAAATGGCTGAAGCAAGGGGGCTTTTACGAAACAGGGCCGATCGCGATCAACCATCAGTTGCTGCCTTTTAATAAAACACTTTCTGGTTTCAAGGAAGATATCAAGATCAAATTGGTCCTGAACCGCGGATTATGGAGGATCGATTACCTGGCCCTGGCCGGGATCATTGAACAGGTCGAACCGCTGGTGCTGTCCCCCGAAAAGATCGAATACTTAAAGACCGGCGACGAACCGGCTTTATCGCCCTCCCTTTCCTTCGATAAGCCCATTGTTTCCATGCCCGGTGATGTCAGAAGTTTTCAGTTCGCCCTGCCCGGGTCATCGGATGACTACGAATTGTTCCTTTATTCCAAGGGATATTACCTGGAGTGGATGCGCAGCAGCTGGATAAAAGAGAAGGATCTGGGCAAGCTGGCCCGAATGCTGATGGTGCCAAAAATATACCTCAAGGAAGAGGCCGCCGATTACAAGCGTTATGAAACCGTCATGGAAAGGGAGTTCTGGAACACCAGGATCGATAATAAAATGTTCAGCTATTATGATAAAAAATAAATTACTTTGGGCGGCCCTGTCTTTAGCCGTCCTGACAGCTTCCTGCGCCGGACCGGTCAGCTATCTTCCGGAGCATGAGATGATCGGCGAGGAGAACCATGGAGCCTATATCGAGATCGGCACTTATAGCGGGAAAGTATATTCCGGAGAGCTTATAGCGGTGGGCGATTCATCGCTGGTGGTACGGGAGGGTATCGACAGCCTGTCACATTGTTTTATATCCCCCCTGTCGGATATCAGGTCATACACCATCAGGTTCGCCAACGGGAAGAACTACGGCTGGGCAGTGCCAGTATACACACTGGGAACCATCTCCCACGGAATTGGGTTGATACTTACAGCCCCCATTAATTTCCTGACCACCACGGTGATTGCCATTGACGCCTGTTATGCCTATCAGATGGAAAGCTGGAATAAGACGATTACGTTTGGCGAACTAAAAATGTATGCCCGTTTTCCCCAGGGGCTGCCGGAAGGGGTAACTTTGGATATGATCAAGTAAGGCATATATTTTTATCATCGGTATTCATTATTTATCTTATGGCAAGCAAAAAGCCCTCCCGTTAAATGGGAGGGCTTTTTAATTAACGCAGGAAAATGATCAATGAGCTCTTATCCGTAGATCTTCAGCAGCACCACCACGAACAGCGAGGTCACCGCGGTCAGGATCAACGAGAACACGAAAGCTATCTTGATGACCTTGGTCTCCTCCCCTATCTTGTCGATGGAAGCCGCCGCATTCTGCAGTTTGGCCGGCGAGACCACGCTGGCCAGCCCGCCGCCGAAGGCCAGTCCGGCGGTAACGATGATCAGGCCCTTAAGGGAAAGCCCCAGGTTCTGGGCGGTGGTCATGGTGTACTTGGAGAACATGGCGATGGCCGAGGCCTCGCTGCCGGTTAAAAATCCTCCGAACAGCCCGATGAAAGATACCACGGCACCGTAGGCTCCGCTAAATATTTGGGTGGAATAATCGGCCAGCACCCTTATCATGCTGGGCACGGCGAACTGTCCGAGGCTCATGTCATACCCCGACATGTTCATGATCTCTCCGATGGCAAAGAATATGGCCGCGGCAAATACCGGCCGGGGCGCCCTTTTCAGCCAAACCCTCATCGAATCCTTCAACTGGCTCTTGGTCGGCTTCATAAAAGGCAGGGCCAGAGCGGTGCTGACCAGTATCCAGGTATAGGCCTGCCACAGGGCCCTGGTATCCAGCGGTTTGCCGTCGGCGGTCAGGCCGTTGATGGGCATCTTTAGGCTTCGGTACAGGAAGTTGAACATGTCCTTGGGAATGTTCAGAACCAGGATCAGGACTATCAAGAGCACCCAGGGCAGAAAAGCTCTCCATAACGGATAAGCCTTCTCGAATTCTATTTCTTCGGGACCAAGCAGGCTGCGGTCGATGATCTTCTGGCCCCCGATCTTAAGGTAAATGGCCATGGCCGCGATCACCGCCAGACCGCACATCACCCCGGTCAGCACCACCAGGTTCTCGAAACGGTTGGTGAAATAGGATACGATGCCGATCACCGTCCCGGTCAGCAGGCAGGGCAGCCATCCCTGGCGCACCGCCTGCCATTTGCCCACAATCCACAACATGCAGAATCCGATCATGGTGGATACCACCGGTAGGAACATGAAGAAAACCTGTCCGGCCTGGCGCAGGCCGATCTCGTGGCCCTTGCCCAGAAAGCTGTTGGCGATGTCCACGAATACCACGATGGGCGCTCCCAAAAGAGCGTAGGTGCACAGCGAATCATAGCCGATGGACGGCAGGGCGATGGCCACAAATGAGGAATAGCCCATGGCCAATAAGATCGGCGGCAGTATGGAGACCGGGGTGGCACCCACCGCCACCATCAGGGTGCCGAAGCCGATGTTGATCATCATGATCTGTACCGCCCGGTCGCCGCCAGCCAGCGTCTTTATGAAGATGATGATGCGCCTCAAGGCTCCGGTCTTTTCCATCACTGCCATCTGCAGCAGCGAGGCGGCCACTATCAGCGAGACGGAAAGCGAGCGTATGATGCCGGCCCCGGTGGAACGCAGGATCACCTCAATCGAAGTGTTGAAAAAGAAGAAGGCGGCCAGCGAGATGGCCAGCCAGCCGGCCAGGCCGCTCTGGTCGGCCGGACGTTTGAAGGCTATAAGCATCACCATGATTATGACGATGGGCAGCAAGGTCAAAATTAATTGCCAGATGGACATGTTATTCTCCCGGGTTGATTATTATGTTTTAATTGTAATCCCAGAACAATTCGGTATCTGTTCCATGCCGGGTTTCGGCCAAAATGCATCCCTGACTGTTTACCACCATTGCCCCGCCGAAGGAAGGTTCGTCTTCGCCGCACTCCAAAGCATTCACCAGTAAGACCGTCCTGCCGGTTGCTTTGGCGGCATCTGTATAGGCCACTCTCTCCTGCCCGCTCCAACGAACCTCATCTGGCGAACGCCTGTCAAAGCTGCGAAACATAGGGACCAGAATGATATCAATGCTTGGGTCTAGCTTTTCTATCACCCTCTTATCGAATAGGTCTGCACAGATCAGGATGCCTATCCGCCTTAACGTGATATCGGCGAAGTCGATTTTGCTGCCGTTGCTGAACGGGGGCTTTTCGTTTATTTTGTGGTGCTTAAGGATGATGTTCCCAGCCCGATCTAAAAGCACTGCGGTATCGCAGACCCCGTCAGCGGTTGATTCCAAAAGGCCAAAACAGATATAGATAGAATTCTCTCTGGCCAACCGGCCGAATTTTTCCATGGCCGGACCGGGAACTTTTTCGGCGAATCTTTCGAGATCGGACGCATCGCTTAGATAACCGGTAAGCGTGCACTCCGGAAAGCATACCAAATCCGGCCCGTGCTTCATCGCCTTTTCAAGGCGTTTTGTCAACCGCTCGAAGTTGATGTCGGGCTTTCTCGCTTCTGTCTTAAGAGGGATCAGGCAAATGCGCATTCGTCAAACGCTGTACAAATATTGAGAAATGATATCGAAGCATCATTTTATAGCATCACCGTTCATGCTGTCAACAAAAAAGCTTTGCATCACCTTGAAAAAGGCTTCGGCATGGAGTATATTTATTTAGGGTGTTTTCATGAAAGGAGTGATACATGGATGTATCTGCCGCCATAAAAAACCGGCGGGCCTATCGTTCGCTGGTGCCGGCCGAGATTGACAAAGGGACGGTAACGGAACTGGCCCAGGCCGCCTCTCTGGCCGCCTCATGCTTCAACAAACAGCCATGGCAATTCGTTTTCGTTTATGAAAAGGAAAGCCTGGAAAAGCTGCATACTGCCCTGTCCAAAGGCAACGAATGGGCCTACGATGCCTCGATGATAGTGGCCGCGGCCTGCAAGAAGGACGACGATTGCGTTATGAAGGACGGGCGGGAGTATTTTTTATTCGACACCGGCATGGCCGTCGCCCACCTGGTCCTACGGGCCACCGAATTGGGCCTGGTGGCCCATCCCATAGCCGGGTTCGATCCGGAAAAGGTCCGGGTCATCTTGGGGATACCAGCCGACCTGACCGTGATCACCCTGATCAATGTGGGAAAACATTCGGAGGGAATAAGCCCCAGACTGAGCCCCGACCAGGCCAAGGGGGAAAAGGACCGGCCTCCCAGGAAGCCGCTGGAAGAATTCGCTTTTCATAATAGGTATGGCCAGGGGAGTTGATAAAAGCCCGGGCTCATTTACTTGATTGACAAAACGGCCGCTATCCCTTATCATTACATCATGTTCAGCAAACTTACCACCAGAACCAAACGGCTGTATATTCAAATAGCGGCCACCGTCCTTACCTTTTCGTATTTTCTGGCGCCGGTTTTAAAATATCTGCCTTGCCCGACCCTGACCTGCTATGCCTGTCCCTTGTCGGTATTCGCCTGCCCCATCGGGACCCTGCAGCATTTCGTGATCATCGGGGTCTTCCCATTTTTCCTGCTGGGCATCCTTTTCCTGATCGGAGCACTGGTGGGACGCTGGACCTGCGGATACTTGTGTCCCTTCGGGCTTTTTCAGGATCTGCTGGCCAAGATCAGGCGGAAGAAATTCGATCCTCCCTCCTGGCTGGGCTGGGGACGCTATGTTTCGCTGTTCGGGGTGGCCATCATCATCCCGGCGCTGACCCACGAGCCCTGGTTCTCCAAGCTGTGCCCGGTGGGAACCCTCGAGGGTGGTATCCCGATAGTCCTGACCGCCTTCATCAAAGTGAAATTTCTGGGCAAATTTGCCACCGAGCTGTCGATGCTGGGCTGGCTGTTCTGGCTGAAGATCTTTTTGCTGGCCCTGACCATCGTTGCCGCCATCTACATTAAAAGACCCTTCTGCCGCTTCATCTGTCCGCTGGGAGGCATCTTCGGTATGTTCAGCCGGGTCTCCCTGCTGCAGATAAAAGTGGATCAGTTCGAAACCTCGGAAAAGGTCGACTGCAAAAAGCTGTGTCCGGTTGATATGGACATCACCAAGGATCCGGCCTCGGCCGACTGCATCCGCTGCCTGCAGTGCACCAAATGCCCCGGAGTAAAACTGGAAAAACCAATCAAATCATCAAAGAAAGAAATTTAATGCCCTTTAGAAAATTGTTATCCCTGTTTCGGGGAAAGAAAAAAGAATCCGACCAGAACGACCAGAATAAGGGGGCTGACCATAAACCGGCCGCCCGGCAACACGCCCCGGAGAGGGCCACAATCCGCCATGCCGAGGGACAACCCCGGCGGCCCCAGCATCAACCGGCACGCCCGGCGACCTACCGCAAGCCGGAACAACCCAAACCGCACCACCAGATAGGGGCGGAAACTCCCCGGACGGCCACTTATCGCAAACCGTCGCATCCCAAGCCGCAATTCCAGCACCGGGCGGAAACCCACCGCCCGACGCCGGTAGTTCATCATCCGCCCCAGATCCATAAAAGGCCGGCCGCACCCAAGGGCCCGCAATTGAAATTTGACCAGCTGGGCCTGGCGCCGTTCCTGTTGAAGGCCATCGCCGAAGAGGGCTACGCCGATCCCACCCCCATTCAACAGCAGGCCATACCCATCGCCCTGTCCGGCAAGGATCTTCTGGGCTGCGCCCAGACCGGTACCGGCAAGACTGCCGCCTTTGCCCTGCCCATTTTGCAAAAGCTGACCCGCCCGGAAGTGGTGAACCAGCAGTATCGCGATATAAAAGCGTTGATCGTGACTCCCACCCGGGAGCTGGCGGCCCAGATCGGCCAGAGCTTTGCCGCCTACGGCCGCCACAGCGGACTGCGCTATGCGGTGATCTACGGCGGGGTCTTCCAGGGGCATCAGCAGAAAGCCATGAAGGGCGGGGTGGATATTCTGGTGGCCACACCGGGAAGGCTTTTGGATATGATGAACCAGCGGCTGATCCTGTTGCACAAAGTGGAGATTTTGGTTTTGGACGAGGCCGACCGGATGCTGGACATGGGCTTCATCAACGACATCCGCAAGATAGTGGCCAAGGTGCCCATCCGCCGGCAGACCCTGTTCTTTTCGGCCACCATGCCTCCGGAGATCCGCCATCTGGCCGGAAGCATTTTGGACAATCCGGTGTCGGTTTCGGTGACCCCCGACACCACCGCCGCCGAGACGGTGGAGCAGTCGCTTTATTTTGTTGAGCGGGACGACAAACCCAAACTGCTGAAGCACCTCCTGTCCGATGAGCTTTTCACCCGGGCATTGGTATTCACCCGCACCAAGGTCCGGGCCGACCGGGTGGCCCGCAAGCTTACCGCCGAAGGCATTCCGGCCTCGGCCATCCATGGGGACAAGTCCCAAGGGGCCCGGGAACGGGTGCTGGCCGGGTTCAAGGACGGCTCGATAAGAGTGCTGGTGGCCTCGGACATAGTGTCCCGCGGGATAGATATAGAGAACATCTCCCATGTGGTGAATTTCGATGTTCCCCAGCAGGCCGACTCGTACATTCACCGCATCGGGCGGACCGGTCGGGCCGGAGCGGTGGGAACGGCCATCACCTTCTGCGACGCCGAGGAGCGCCAGGATGTGCGGGAGATCGAGAAACTGCTGGACAAAAGCATTCCGGTGGTGGAGGACCATCCCTACCATTCGCGGATGCCGGTGCACCAGGCGGTAAGCGAACACCGCCGCCGCACCGGCCGCGGCCCGCAACGCGGCTCGCAAGCCGGACAGAAGCCCAAGCAGTTCCCCCACACCGGGCCCAAGACCACCCACGCCAGCCACAAGCCTGGCAGCGGCCGTCCGGGACGAAGAGGGTAGAATTACTGCACATCATATCCAGATGAATAAATAAAACCTAAAAGTTGGCAAAAATGGAAAATATTTGGCGCCCAATATCAGTTAAAGATCTAAATAATTTGCTGGCAAAAGAGCTTGAGGACTGTTCTCTGGAACAACAACGCTTCTTTGAAAAGTACCACGTACCTGCTTATAAAGTTCCAATAAACCGGCTTGGAAAACTCGAGGAAGTTTTTGTTGTGGCGAAATTACCGAAAGGTATTATTTATTACGAAGATATTGAGGAAGGCTTTGCTTTTGATTCTTTGGGACAAGATGGGGCAATTCCAACACAGAATTGTAGCCAATTTGAACTCAGACATGTTTTAACACAACTTATGACAAAAAATAATAATTAACATCAAAGCCCCGCCAATGGCGGGGTTTTGTATTAGAGACAGGACACCCCACTGTCTCTCCTCTTATTAGGGGAGATGCAGGCCAGGCAAGAAAAACTTTGTGCCTTTGTGTCTTGGTGGTTAATAATCCCATGGATTCCTGCCGGAGTTTACACTGAATGCAATGAAGTGCAGGAATGACAAAGAGATTGCTTCGTTTGTCAAGCACAGATGTCTCCTCGCAATGACTTCAAATAAGTAAATAACTCTGTGACTCAGTGTCTTTGTGTGAGAAAACCCTGGATTCCCGATCAAGTCGGGAATGACACAAAAGCAAATACCTTCTCGCAACGACTATTCAACCATGTAAAAAGTCTCTGTGCCTCAGTGTCTCTGTGGCAAAAAACCCTAGATTCCCCACTAAATACACCAAAACTCACTAAAATATTTTAGAAATTTTCATGTTCCTTCGACTCGGCACAGGACAAGGTTTCGTGGGCAAAGGTTCCCTATGGGGCGAAGTCCGCCAATATCGTATCCGATAGCAGCAATCCCTCCAAACTAAGCCTTATCCGACCACCTTCCTTTTCCAGGAAATAATTCTCCTCCAGCTTGCGCCACACTTTGGACATATATTTGGTCGGCACTATCCCCCACTTCTTTTCAAATTCCCCGACGGTGATCCCCTCGGTCATCCGTAAACCCAAAAATATGGCCTCAAATATCCTCTGATCTTGAGTTAAAACTTCCTCCATCTCCGCAGGACTCTCTCCCTTTGCCAAAGCGGCGACGTATTTATCGGGATCCTTGAAATTTGACCAGCGTTTGCCTTCCAGATGGGAATGCGCCCCGGCCCCCAAACCCAGATAATCTCCGCCCTGCCAGTAATTGAGGTTATGCCGGGAGCGATGATTCTTTTTGGAGAAGTTGGACACCTCGTAATGCTGATACCCGGCGGAGCCCATGGTCTCGATGGCCGCCAGGTACATTTCCTCCTCCAACTCCTCGGAAACGGGCTCGATATGCCCCTCGGTTTTTTTTCTGGTGAACTCGGTCTCCGGCTCATAGGTCAAAGAATAAAGTGAGATATGCTCGGGATCAAGATCCAATGCCTTTTTAAGGTCTTCCCCCCAATCCTCCATGATCTGGCCGGGCAAGGCAAAGATCAGGTCCAAGCTGATGTTGGCAAAGCCCGCCTGCCGGGCATCGCGGAAGGCTACCAGCGCCTGTTCGGCGGTATGGCGGCGGCCCATCAGCTTTAAAAATTTTTGATCGAACGACTGCACCCCCAGACTTAAACGATTGAACCCGGCCTCCCGCAGGTCGGACAGTTTATAGATATCCAACGTCCCGGGATTGGCCTCGATGGTTGTTTCACATTCCAGAGACATGGAGCTTGAATTGTCCTTGACGGTTTTTAAAATTTCTTTTATCCGTTTGGCCGAAAGCAGGCTGGGCGTTCCTCCTCCGAAATAGACAGTTTTAAGAGCCTGGATTTCCGATTTCCGATTTCCGATTTCCGCTAAGATAGCCCGACAATAGCTCTCCGCTTCATTATCCGATGTCAGCGGTCGCGAATTGAACCCGCAGTAGCCGCATTTGGCCAGACAAAAGGGAATATGGATATAAACGCTATTCATATGGGTATATGATAGCACACCGGAATATCAAAGGCAACCTTCGCATCAAGCTTCAATGATCGCAAAGGGATATCCGCTTGCCCGGCATCGGCCTTTATTGCCAAATACTGATTGACAAAAACCGCCAGTTTTGCTATCCTTAAGCATATCTTAAGCCGGCGTGGTGAAACTGGTAGACGCAGTGGACTCAAAATCCACCGGTAGCAATACCATGGGGGTTCGATTCCCTCCGCCGGCACCATGTGCCAGATTGACCGTATTCCGCAATAAGCGGAACCAATTGTTTTATTTATAAACGTTTTGTTCTATGGAAGCGCTTAATCCGCAATTGCCGCAGATGGAACAGCTCCTGGAGGAGCTGGTTTTAAGGGAGGCTTCCGACCTGCATATCCGGGTCGGGGAACCTCCCATTTATCGTATCGGCGGGCGGCTGGTGCGCAGCGAATTCCCGGTGCTGGGGGAGAACGACACCCGGGCCCTGCTGTTCAGCATCATGAATGTGGAACAGCAGAAAAGGTTCGACCAGGAACTGGAGCTGGACTTCGCCTTCGGCCTGCCGGGAGTGGCCCGCTTCAGGGTCAACTCCTTCCGCCAGCGGGGCTATGCCGGCGCGGTGATGCGGGTGATCCCGCTGAAGATCAGGACCATCGAGGAATGGGGCCTGCCGCCCATCATGAAGGACCTGGCCCTGATCCCCCGGGGGCTGGTGCTGGTCACCGGGCCCACCGGCTCCGGCAAATCCACCTCGCTGGCCGCCATGGTGGAACATATCAACCAGAAACGCAAGGCCCATGTTATCACCCTGGAAGATCCCATCGAATTCTTATACAAGGACAATCTGGCTATCATCGAACAGCGCGAGGTGGGATCGGACACCCCCAGCTTCGCCTCGGGGTTAAGCCATGTGATGCGCCAGAATCCGGACGTGATCCTGGTGGGCGAGATGCGTAATTACGAGACCATGTCACTGTCCATTGCCGCGGCCGAGACCGGGCATCTGGTGCTGGCCACCCTGCACACCACCGACGCCGCCCAGACGGTGGACCGCATCATCAACACTTATCCGCCCGAAGCCCAGGCCCAGGCCCGGGTCCAGCTGGCCACCGTGCTGCAAGCGGTGATCTCCCAGGCCCTGCTGCCGGCGTTGGGCAAAAGCAAGCTGGCCGGTGCCTTCGAGATAATGCTGTGCACCCCGGCGGTCCGCAGCGTCATCCGCGACGGCAAGACCCCGCAGATATACTCCCTGATCCAGACCGGTGCCAAATACGGAATGCAGAGCCTGGACCAGGCCTTAAAGGATCTGGTGCGCAGCGGCACCGTCACCCTGGACGATGCCCTGGCCAAATCCTCCAATCCCCAGGAACTGGAACAGTCGATAGGCAGGTGATATGCAGCTTCCAGAACTTTTATACATGATGTACCAGAAGGGCGCTTCCGACCTGATCCTCAAGGTCGGCAACAAGCCCATGTTGCGCATGCAGGGAAGCCTGATGCCCCTGGAACTGCCGGTTCTGAACCCCGAGGATACCAAGCGTTTCGCGGTGGAGATAATGACCAAGGAGCAGTTGGAACGCTTTCGCCGCGACCGGGAACTGGACCTGTCCTGTTCCATCGCCAATCTCTGCCGGTTCAGGGCCTCGGCCTTCATCCAGCGCGGTGAGTTCGGACTGGTGTTCCGGATGATCCCCAACAAGATCCCCACCATGGACGAATTGGGCCTGCCCATCGTTTCCAAGAATTTGGCCATGAGGCCCCGCGGCCTGGTGCTGCTTACCGGCCCGGCTGGCAGCGGCAAGTCCACCACCATCGCCTCGATGATCAACACCCGCAATGCCAATCAGGAATGCCACATCATCACCATCGAGGATCCCATCGAGTTCGTCTATCAGGATATCAAGGCCGAGATCAACCAGCGCGAGGTCGGCAAGGACACCCTGTCATTCACCAACGCTTTGAAGAGCGTGCTGCGCCAGGATCCCGACGTGATAGTAGTGGGTGAGATGCGCGATCTGGAGACCATCTCCCTGGCCATCACCGCCGCCGAGACCGGCCATCTGGTGCTGTCCACCCTGCACACCACCGACGCCATGCAGACCATCGATCGGATCGTGGATGTTTTTCCGCCCCACCAACAGACCCAAGTGCGCCTCCAGCTTTCCGGCAACCTGCTGGGCATCATTTCGCAGGTGCTGCTTAAGAGGGCCGACGGCAACGGGCGGGTGATGGCCTTCGAGATCATGCTGGTCAACAGCGCCATCCGCAACCTTATCCGGGAATCCAAAACCTCCCAGATCCCGTCGGCCATTCAGATGGGCATGAAACAGGGCATGATCACCCTCAACCACTCCCTGGCCGACCTGGTGCGGCGCAAGGTGGTCACTCCAGAAGAAGCCCTAAGCCATACCGACAACCAGGAGGACCTGAAGGCCATCCTGGCCAGGCCGGTTCAGCCAGCCGCCCCGGGATCCGGGCCGTTAAAATAAGCTCACCCCGATGTTCCTTTCGCAAGGCCGGACCGGTCCCGCCTTGCGTTTTAGCTTTATGGATGCGGGGAAATAATTTTTGGCTAAATGTTTTATGCGAAATGTCTTGGCAATCAAGCACCGGAATAATTCTTTCATATCGCTGCTCTTTCCGGGAATGTTCTTTCTGACGGCCATGTCGCTCCCCATGTTCCTTCGTATTGATTACGGGCTTATCGGCAAAAGCACTGTCACACTTTACCGTTTGGTGTGGAGATATTTTATATCGGGGCAGCACCCCGCGTATCCTATCACCGAGACACCCAAACCGCTGGTTTGTTTTCTTTACTATTACTTGCCGATCTGGGGTGTTTACTTGCTTATCTCGCTTTCGGCGGCGGCAACCTGCTATGCCCTCTCCGAACTGTCTAAAAAGATAGCCGGCCGGCGCCTTTGGGGACTGCTGGCTTTTACCTACGTCATCCTGGTCATGCATGGATCGATAAGGGCCCTGATATTCTGTTATTGGGAGTGGCTGTACGCCGGATTAACGGCATCCGCTATTCTTTTTTGGCTGAATAAGCGCTACCGGAGCTATTCGATCCTGATGCTCCTTTCATCACTGGTCAGGCCGGAAAGCTGGCTGTATGCTCTCATTGTGCCTTATTTTCACTTTCGCGACGGATCCAAAGGCTGGACAGCCTGGCTCCTTTTGCCATTGGCCGGGCCTTTGCTGTGGATGGGCTTCGATCGGGCCACCTTCGGGGATCCCCTTTATTCATTGCACATGACGGCGAAATATAAGGAAGTTCTGGGAATGGCTACCCTGGGTTTTCTTGAATTCGTTGGATCTGTTCCCCGGATAATATCCCAAGCCATAGGTCTTTCCGTTACGATCATCGGCCTTGCCAGCCTGCTGTGGATGGCATTGCGTTCCCTGCGGAACAAAGAAAGCCCCCATATCTTTTTACTGGCGGTCATATCTCTGCCGGTCATTTTCTATCTCCTGCTGTCCGCTTGGGGCGGGATCGTTTTCATGGAACGGTTCATCATCATACCCAACATTTTTCTGATATTTTACGCTTTTCTGTCCCCCTCCCTGCTTAAGCTCGATTTCAAACGCATTACCGCGGTTTCTCTTGTATTTTTCGCCGTCATGATGGCTATCAATATCAAGCCGGGGGATATCCATGCGGCCTTTTCGGACGGAGCAAAGGAACGGAAAAAGACAGCCATAGTGGAAAGCAATATTTCGTGGATGTCGCGTTATGCCGATTCGCTGAAGGCGTCCATAATCGTGCCATATCGCAGAAAAATGGTGACTGACTATCTGCTCCCCCAAAAGCACGGCATCCGGCTTTTCAGTTTCAGGGAGATCGTTTACGAAAATGCCGTTAACGGCACCGATATACATCAGTTCTCTCCGGCTATAGCGCTTTTCATTGAGGACGATTTTTCCGGCATCGAAAACGGTTTCTCGTTTTTGAACGAATCCCAAACCTATCGCTTAATAGACTACCTGGCTTTTACCCCGCTGACCGCCGGCCGGGGATATATAATATACAAATTATCTTCAGACACGATATGGTCTCCGCCAATGGAATTTGAGGCAAAGTGATTCGATGAAACCTTCCCGCTACAATCATATCATCCGCCGCCGCAATCAGCCGCAGCTGTTGTACAATTCGCGGCTCCATCGTTTCCTGGAACTGGACAGCACCCGGGCAGCGTTATATGGCGGGCTTTCCCTGCCCCTGACCTACAATTTGATCAACCAGAAGGACCCGCCGGTAGCCGAATTGATGGCCGAACTGGCCGGGACAGGCTTTATGATAGAGGATACCGTCGACGAGCTTGCCCAGATAGAGGTATTGAGCCACCTTTACCGCTTCGACCGCAGCCGATTAAACTTGTGGATCTGTCCCACCACCCGCTGCGACCAGGAATGCCCGGGATGCCCCTATCAGAATGACCGAACCGACCTGCCCGACCAAGGCTGGGAACGTATCCTGCGGACTATAGCCGACCGCGGGCCGGGACTTAAGCACCTGAGCATCACCTGGTGGGGCGGACAGCCGGCCATGGCCTGGAAAAAAGTGCTGGAGTTCGATAAAAAGATCTCCCACATGTCGCGGCAGTCGGGGTTTGAATATTCCTATTGCACCATCGGCAGCGGCGGGGGGCCAGCCAACCGCCTGACCGCCCTGTCCCGTGAAAACGAATTGTACCTGAACATCGGGTCGGTCGACCTGAACAATCTGCCGGAAGCCAAGATCGTCATCTTGGGAAGCTTGAAGGAAATCTCCAGGCAGGTCAGCAAAATTCCCAAGGCCTCCCGGGTCAGGTTTCTGGACAACAAACCCGGCGAGAAACTCTGCCGGAATCTTAACCAGCTGTGCCAAAGCGCGCCTAATCTGGAAGACGAGGATGTCGAGGCCCTCAACTTGATGGTAGCCTCGGGCTTTACCTCGGAAAACCTTCCCCGCCCCAAACCGGTGGCCTGCCAAGCGGTCGATCCTCAAAGCTTTATTATGGACGTCTCCGGCGCTTTTTACAAATGCTGGGAGGATGTCGGACGGCCGGGAAAGGCTTTGCCGGAAAATATCGACGATCCGACGGATATGCGGATATTCAGATGGCTGGACTGGGACCCCTATCACGAAGCCCACTGCCGGCTGTGCAACATCCTGCCCTGGTGCCTGGGCGGCTGCCGGGCCAAACCTCCGGACGTGGACTGCAGCCAGTGGCATTATGTCCTAAGGGAGATGCTCTCCCTTTCGGCGGCGACAAACAAGAACGGGGCCTGAAAATTCAGGCCCCGTTCTTTTATTCGTTCGGTCATTTTTCCTTATCCATCAATGCCAGGTAGGTCTTCACCCGGATATTGTTGGGATCGATCTCCAAACACTTATCCCACTGCCGGCGGGCCTCGTCCTTCTGCCCGTCCTTGAGATATGCCACCCCCAAAAGTATCATGGCCTCCATATAATTGGGGTTGTTGGATAAAATGATCTCGATCTCGCTGATGGTCTTATGAAAATTGTTTAGGCTCAGGTAGCTCTTGGCCAGCCGTAAACGAATATCGGGGTAATGCGGGTTGATGCTTAACGCCTTGGTGAATTCCTCCACCGCCTCGTAGTGATAGCCGATATCGCTGTAGGTGATCCCCAGTTTGGTATGGGTCTCGGCCAGCCGGTTGCGGATGCTGAGGGTCAATCCGTCCTTGATATCCTCGGCCTCCGAAGCCTTGTTGAAATATTTGACCGCTTCCTCGTAGCGCCCCAGTTCATTGAGGCTGATGGCCAGGTTCAGGTAGGCTTCCACATAGCGGGGATTGAGTTCGATGGCCGAGTGGAAGGATTTGACCGCCTCCTCGAACTGCCCGTTGAAATGGTACGACATGCCCAGCTGATTGTGAATGTCGGGAAACTTGGGCGACAGTTTGATCGCCTTCTTCAGTTCCTGGACTGCCTCGCCGTAGCGGCCCTTGGAGAATAGTTCCAAGCCTGCCTTATAATGTTGTTCGGTCTCAAATTCCATTTTCACCTCATCGGGTAGTTGTGGAGCCGGAAACGGATTACCCTATAAATGTAACCCAAAAAGTGGAAATTATCAAGAAGAATTTTCAATTTGAACTTTATTTTACCTGATGCAATCCCGGGCGAAATGGTTTATAATTACCCTATGAATCCAAAATGAAAGGCATTATGCTTAGCGTGCAACAGATAACCCAGGTCATCACAAAGGAACTGGGACTGCAGTCGTTCCAGGTAAGCAACACCCTGGAATTGTTCAACGAGGGAGCCACTATTCCCTTCATCGCCCGTTACCGAAAGGAAAGGACCGGCCTGCTGGACGAGGTCCAGATCCGCAATATCCGCGACCGTTTTGATTACATCAAGGAGCTGGAAGAACGCCGGGCCGCCATTCTGAAAAGCATCGAGGAGCAGGGCAAGCTCACCGACGAGCTTAAGGAAAAGATCGAAGCCTGCCTGGTGAAACAGGAATTGGAGGATCTCTATCTGCCCTACAAGCCCAAACGGAAGACCAAAGGCATGGCGGCCAAGGAAAAGGGGCTGGAGCCGCTGGCCCTGGAATTGTGGCTGCAGGGACAGAGCATCCTTCCCGAACAGCTGGCCGAAGGATTCGTAAATCCCGAGCTTGGGGTTAACAATGTCAAAGACGCGTTGGAGGGCGCCAAATACATCATTTCCGAACTCATATCCGACGATGCCGAGGTCCGAAAGTTCATTCGCGAGATAACCATGGAAAAAGGCATCCTGACCTCAGCGGTCAAGGAGGAGTTCAAAGAGCAAAAGACCAAATTCAATCAATATTATGAATTCAAGGAGCCGTTGAAGAGCATCCCCTCCCACCGCTTTCTGGCCATCATGCGCGGGGAGAACGAGGAGATCCTGGCGGCATCGATAGAAGCCCCGGCCGGGGAGATAACCAAATATCTTCTAGATAAATTCATCCGAGATAGTTCATATGGCCAGGCCGGATATTTGACCGAGGTCATTGGCTTCGCCTACCGGGTTTATTTGAGCAGTTCGATCGAAGTGGAACTGCGTTCCGAGCTAAAGGAACGGTCCGATATCGAAGCCATCCGGGTGTTCGCCGAGAATCTGCGGAATCTGTTGTTGGCCCCTCCGGCCGGATCAAAGGCCATAATGGGCATAGATCCCGGTTTGCGCACCGGCTGCAAGATAGTGGTGGTGGACGACACCGGTAAATTTTTGGAATACGACACCATCTTCCCCCACGGCTCGGCCCATCAGAGACAGGAGGCCGCAGCATCCCTGGCCGCCCTGGCCAAAAAACACGGTATGGGACTGGCGGCCATCGGCAACGGCACCGCTTCCCGGGAGACGGATGTCTTTGTGCGGGAAGTGATCAAGCAGAGCAAAGGATTGAAGCTCCAACCGGTGGTGGTAAACGAGTCCGGGGCCTCGGTATATTCGGCCTCGGACCTGGCCCGGGAGGAATTTCCCGATCTGGATGTTTCGGTGCGGGGCGCCATATCCATCGCCCGGAGATTGCAGGACCCGCTGGCCGAGCTGGTGAAGATCGACCCGAAATCTATAGGTGTCGGCCAATATCAGCATGATGTCAACCAACCCAAGCTCAGGCAGGCCCTCCACGAGACCGTGGAATCCTGCGTCAACTTCGTGGGCGTGGACCTGAACACCGCCTCTTATTCCCTGCTGTCATATGTATCCGGCCTCAGCGAGACCATGGCCAAAAACATCGTCAAATACCGTGATGACAACGGCGCCTTTAGGAATCGCAAGGAACTGTTGAAAGTGGCCCGGCTGGGACCCAAGGCCTTTGAGCAGGCCGCCGGTTTCCTGCGCATCAGGGACGGCGAAGATCCGTTGGATAATTCCGCCGTCCACCCCGAAAGCTATTCCATAGTCAAACAGATGGCCAAGGATATAAAGGTCAAAGTGGACCAGCTGGTGGGCAACGCCCTGTTCGCCGATAAAATTGATTTGAAAAGATACGTTACCGATACCGTGGGGTTGCCCACCCTGAACGATATTCTGTCCGAACTGAAAAAACCCGGCCGCGATCCCCGGGAAAAATTCGAGCTGGCTAACTTCATGGAGGGCGTTACCGAGATATCCCATCTGAAAGCCGGGATGATGATGGAAGGAGTGGTCACCAATGTGGCCAATTTCGGAGCTTTCGTGGATATTGGCGTTCACCAGGATGGTCTGGTGCACATCTCCCAGCTGGCCAACAAATATGTCCGCGACCCCAAGGAAGTGGTCAAGGTTGGACAAAAGGTCAAGGTCAAGGTGCTGGAAGTAGACCTGGAGCGCCGGAGGATTGCACTATCCATGAAAGAGGGAAACTAGGATAATTCTGCCCGCTAAATATAATAAAAATAAGATTAAATTTCGTGTGCTTGGTGGGTATAAAAAGGAGTATTTTCATGCTATCATACCGAAAAGAACTCTGGTTCAACGTTCCCTCCCGCCGGGGTTTCCTCAACATCACCGGGCAGGTTGATGAATGCCTGAAAGAAAGCGGCATTAAAGAAGGTTTGTGTCTGGTTAATGCCATGCATATCACCGCCAGTGTTTTTATCAATGACGACGAGGGCGGGCTGCACCAAGACTACGAGAGATGGCTGGAATCGCTGGCCCCTCACGAGCCGACCTCGCAATACCTGCATAACCGCACTGGGGAGGATAACGGCGACGCCCACCTTAAAAGGCAGGTCATGGGCCGGGAGGTGGTGGTGGCCATTACCAAGGGAAAGCTTGATTTTGGGCCATGGGAGCAGATCTTCTATGGCGAGTTCGACGGAAGAAGGCGAAAGCGGGTGCTGGTAAAGATAATAGGGAAATGATGAAATTCTATATTGCTGCCTATATCCGCAAAAAGAAGCTGGTACAAGAGATCTGCCGGTCATTGGAGTTATTGGGACATAAAATAACCGTTGATTGGACAAAGAACGAAGCACCCAAATTGAATGACCGTTCCACATTTTACAAAGACGTCAGGCGCGTTGCCGTACGCGACATGAAGGGCGTGCTGGAATGTGATATATTTATCATTTTATCCGATCCGGTCCATGGACGAGCCAAATACGCGGAATTAGGTGCCGCTATCGCCTCCTTTGAAACAAGCGGTCGTCCTTTGATATATGTTTTGGGCAAGACATCCGACCAGACGATTTTTTATTATCATCCAGCCGTAAAAAGAGTTAAAACCCTTGAAGAAATAATTTGTAAAACCACACAAAGCAAAAGATCAATAAAAAAGCGAGGTAAGCCATGAATAAATTCGAATTGGCCATATCCCTTTGTCTTTTTATTTCGGCTACAGGATTATATGCCCAAAAGCAGGAATTACCGCCCTTACAGACTGTTCCCAAAGTGGAACTAAACCGGTACTTGGGCACCTGGTACGAGATCGCCACCATACCCCAGCGTTTCCAGAAGGGCTGTACCGCAGTTTCCGCCACCTACACCCTCCGGCCGGACGGCAAGATAACAGTGCTCAACGAATGCCGTAAGGATTCCATCAATGGAAAATACAAAGCCGCCAAGGGCAAGGCCTGGGTGGTAGATACCGTATCCAATGCCAAGCTCAAGGTCCAGTTCTTCTGGCCGTTCTCGGGCGATTATTGGATCATCGAACTGGACGGCAATTACCAATATGCGGTGGTGGGCCACCCCAACCGGAAATACCTGTGGATACTGTCCCGCAGCCGTAAAATGGAGGACTCCTTATACAACGATCTGATGGAGCGGATAAAGAACTACGGCTATGTACTTTCAAGGATCGTCAAGACGCCCCAGCCGGATTGAGGGAACAAAAAAAGAGCAGGCAACCCCGCCTGCTCTTTTTAATTATTGTTCGCTTGTTAAATTGAATGAACCTTAAATATTCTTATTCCTTCCTTACCCGTCCCGCACCAGCCACATTCTTCATCATCACCTTGGGGCTCCCCCTGTAACTGACATCCCCGCTGCCGGTGATGTTGACCGTCAGTTCCTGTTCGGCGTTCACCTTGCAGTCCCCGGCCCCGCTGATATTCACCGTGGTCTTTTGGCTGGCCAGGTCATAGGCCGAGACATCCCCCGAACCCGCTATGGTGATAGCGAAATCGTCGGCATTACCCTTGAGCTTGATGTCGCCCGATCCGCTGATCCCGGCCTCGATCTCTTTGGCCGCAACCTCCATGTCGATATCGCCCGAACCCCTGATCTTAAGGTCGAAGCTTCCGGTGGTTATCCGGTTCTGACCGTTGACATCCGCTGAGCCGTTTATGCACAATCCTTTTATTTCCGGCAGCGTGACATAAACCTTGCGGGTTCTCTTTTTGGCCACGCCTATCTGGATCTTATGCTTGTTTTCGGAGATCACCAGCCGTCCGTCCTTCACCTCGGTCTTGATCTTCTCCAAAACGTCCGGTTCGGCCACTATACGCAAGGCAAAATCTTTGCCCTGGGTCAGATAAACATCGTATGACCCGTTGACCTCTATACGGTCGAAACCGGCAACCTGGCGGTCCTGGCTGACCGGTTCATCGGCCAAAGCCATTGCCGGCATGGCCAGCATGATTATTGCGACCAGAAATGTAAATCCCTTCATTTTCTTCTCCTTATGATCATGTTTTTTTCTTTGCCATCCGCTCATACTACGCTGTGAAATATTGGCTTGTTTCATTTATTTTCCCCTCTTTCAACGGACCAGGGCAATATTGATTTGAAATTAACGCTGTAAAGTGCTATCATATTCGCATGTTTACAAAGGACAAACCCATATTCGAATTCCATATTTCGCTGGATTGCCGGAAAAAGTACGGTTTCGAGGGATCCATCTACGGGCTTCAGGGCAATGTGATACTGGCCGATTTCCCGGCCGTTCAGCGTCTGGCCGACCGGATTAATACGGCACGTGACGCCGCCAATAATCCCCATCTGGCGGTAAAGGCCGCCGAAATAAATATCATCGCCCTGATCGAGGAGATCCTGCATCTGGTGGTGGCCGAATATCGCCGCCAAAAGAACCCCCGGCTTTTCCAAGATGCCTTGGGCCGATTGGCGGTTTCCCCGGGCAAGCCCGAAACTGAAACTTTTCTGGCTGAGTTCGTCGGATCATTCCCGCCGTTGAAAGTCATGTCGGGAGAACTGGCCGTCGCCGAATACCTGGCCGGCCCGTTTGGCCGCACCACCGCCTTGGAAGAACTGCTCTTCCTTTTCCTTTCCAATGACAATCCCGCCTACCGGCATTACTCCGAATTGTTCGACGATACCGCGTTGCGCCAGAGCACCAGATACCTTGACGGTATAAATGCCCTGAGGGATTTCCTGAAGACCCAGCCCAAATTCGGCCCACATGACCTGTTCGAATTTTTGAAATCGCCGGCCAAGGCCAGTCCTTATTCATTGGCCGGGCAGTTGGAGTACATCCAGCAGCACTGGAAGGATATTCTTCCGGCCGATATTTTCTCAAAACTGCTGCAACGGATGCTCCAAGCCGTAGACGTGTTGAAAGAGTCCGAAAGGAGCCGGGGGTTCGCTCAGGGTCTGGAACCATTGCCTGACTACCGGAAGATATTTGCCGGGCCGGAGGGATCGATCGACCATGAGCCGGAAAAATACTCGCCCGATATGGATTGGATGCCCAATCTGGTGATGATGGCCAAAAACACCTATGTCTGGCTGGACCAGTTGTCTAGAAAATACCGCACCGATATAAAATATTTGAACCAGATACCGGACCAGGAGCTGGCCTGGCTGGCTGAAAGCGGCTTCACCGGGCTGTGGCTGATCGGCGTTTGGGAGCGCAGCCCTGCCTCCCAGAAAATAAAGCAGATCTGCGGCAATCCCGAAGCGGTCTCCTCGGCCTATTCGCTTTACGATTACCGGATAGCCGGAGACCTGGGAGGCGACGGGGCTTATTACGAACTGAAGGACCGGGCCATGCGCCGTGGCATTCGGCTGGCTGTGGACATGGTGCCCAACCATACCGGCATCTTCTCCAAATGGATGGTCGAGCATCCCGAATGGTTCGTCCAACTGGACCAGCCGCCCTACCCGGCTTATTCCTTTAACGGCCCCGACCTCTCGAATGACCCGAACATCGGCATTTTCATCGAGGATGGATATTACAGCCGCAGGGACGCCGCCGTGGTATTCAAACGGGTGGATAATAGGAACGGCCGGGTGCGCTATATCTATCATGGCAACGACGGCACCCACATGCCATGGAATGATACCGCCCAGCTGAACTTTTTGCTGCCCGACCTGCGGGAAGCGGTGATCGGCGAGATATTGCGGGTAGCCCGCTATTCCTCAGTCATCCGGTTCGACGCCGCCATGACCCTGGCCAAGAAACACTATCAGCGGCTTTGGTTCCCAGCGCCCGGCAGCGGCGGAGATATTCCCTCCCGCTCCTGGCACGGCATAAGCAAGGCTGACTTCGACCGGGCCTTCCCGACCGAGTTCTGGCGGGAGGTGGTGGAAAGGGTGGCCAAAGAAGCGCCCGACACCCTGCTGCTGGCCGAGGCTTTTTGGCTGATGGAGGGATATTTCGTACGCAGCTTGGGCATGCACCGGGTCTACAACAGCGCTTTTATGAACATGCTGAAAAGGGAGGAGAATGCCAACTATCGCACGGTCATCAGGAATCTGCTGGAGTTCGATCCCCAGATACTGAAGCGCTTCGTCAATTTTATGAACAATCCCGACGAGGAGCCGGCGGTGGCTCAGTTCGGTAAGGACGATAAATATTTCGGGGTTTGCGTCATGATGTCCACTCTACCGGGACTGCCGATGTTCGGGCACGGGCAGATCGAAGGCTTGGCCGAAAAATACGGCATGGAATACCGCCGAGCTTATTGGAACGAAACCGCGGACCAAAACCTGATGGACCGCCATCGCCGGGAGATATTCCCGCTGTTGAAGAAAAGATACCTGTTCAGCCAGGTGGATCATTTCGTTTTTTATGATGTCATATCTTCGCAGGGGCACAACCAGCATGATATTTTCGCCTATTCAAATTCGTCCGGCGGGGAGCAAGCCCTGGTCGTCTACAACAACCGCTACCAAAGGGCCGACGGATGGATAAATTGGTCGGTGGCCCATAATAAAAACTGGGAGGCAGACCTCACAAAATCAAAACTAGCCGAACAATTGAGGCTTTCAGCCGATGGCTGGATAGTTTTTCGGGATATGCTTTCCGGCCTTGAATACATTCGCCCGGCCCGACAGATATGGGACAGCGGATTGTACGTGCAGCTTAATGGATTTGAATGCCATGTCTTCACTAACTTCTATCATCAGGACGATCCGTCCGGCGAATACGCTGCCCTGGCGGCCAGACTTAAAGGCCGGGGAACGCCCGGCATCGAGCAGGCCCTATGGGAACAGCGGATGGAAAGATTGCTGGACCTGTTCGACAGGCTGATGCAGCCCATGAAACAGCCGGCGATCCTGGGCGATACATTGGTCAACGGCATCCAAAAGCTGCCGGCCGAAAGACAAATTAGCGAGATACTAGCGGACTTTATTCCCGAAACCGGAAGGATCTTCGGGCTTCCTGTCGGGTCGCTGCCTGATGCAAAGATGCTGACCAAGAGGATTTTTGGGCTTTTCCGGTGCCAAGACTCGACTCGGTGGCCAAAAAACAAGCGTCTTTCGGAATTTATGTCGCTGATAGAAAAGAGGAACCTCGGCGAACGGGAAACGGCCGCTTTCTACGCCTTGAGCATTCTCACGGCGATACTGCCCCTGGTTCCCAGGCCGCAGGCCCAGGAACTTCTTTGGGCAAGGCTGGAAAATATATTTACCGACGGGCTGCTGCCTGAAAATGAAGCTTATCCCACCAGGCTTCTTTTGGAGATACTGACGGACGGAGAATGGGACTGGCGCAAGGTTGTCATAGAGGGAAACGAATTTAAACGGTTTTTGGAAAGGCCGAAAGTGCTGCAATATCTGGGATGCAACTGGTATCAGAATGTTCTATGGTTCAATAAGGAAAGATTCCAATACCTTATCTTCTGCCTGCTCATGGCTGGTTTGAATATACCGGCGTTTGTGCCCAAAAGCTTTGAACTGCGCAGAGAGTTGGTGCAACTGTTCCGGCAAGCTTATAATTTGGTCCGGTCGGCCGAATCTTCGGATTATGATTATCATCGTTTTATCGACCGGCTTGATGAAATTGCTTGATAATAATAAGTACCTGAAAAAGAAGAGGGCTGCTTTGATAAGCAGCCCTCCGTTTTTTGTTATTTAGATCCCGAAATGAGGCCCTACCGAGAATATCCATCCCGAGTGATCGGCTTTGGGAGCATTGAATATCTCCTTTTCGGTATGGGTCTTCCATTCTCCCATCCGGTTGTACACATATCCGGCCTGGGCCTGCAGCCAGACTATCCCGAAAAGCCTCATCTTGGCCCGTACCATCGGCATTCCCACGAATCCTTCGGATTTCATTGACAGTTCCCTGTAGTCATCTAACAAAACGATATTATCCCAGGCCTGATCCGAGCCCGTGCTTTTCGACAAGTTTATCTCGGCATCGGCCCAGCCCAGCAGCGCTCCCAGGCTGATATCTGCCCGGCGGCCCCTGAACGGCACATATTCCATGGTCAGGCCGTTTAGATCGTAGGTATAATCTATGTATCTCTGGGTATCGCTGACAGATGAGCTGGCCTCCAGGGTCTGCCCCCAGCCGGCAAACCCTAACCGAAAGCTCTGAAACTGCATATAGCCTTCCCCTCCCCAGCAATAGCTCTCCTTCCGAAGCTCGGGAAATCCGGCCGGGGAAAGGTGCGTCTGCAGGCGTCCTGCTGAACGGTCCGGCCAAAAAGCCGCCGGGCCTCCTCCCAACTCGAAATGAAATTCCTTATGATGTCCGCGGCGGCGATGCTTCCAATTGAGAATGTCATTCTCCGGCCAATCGAGTCTGGCGATTTTATCAGAGCCGATATCGATATTCCCTATACCGGTGGATGCCTTGAAAATATTCTGTCCGGATCCCAGCAAAAGATCGGCCCGGCGGCCATAACTCCTTTGGCCCTTGCCGGATACTTTGCCCAATCCGGTCTGGGCTTCAATTTGGGCATTAGCGCTGTCGGGCATATCCAGGGTTATATTGCCCACTCCGGTAGTCAGGCGGCATTGGCCGGGAATCTTTGTTCCTTCTTGCCACCGGGCTTGTATGTTTCCGGCCCCGGTCTCGGCATCGATCTTTCCGTCGACATTTTTAAGATATATATCTCCGGCTCCCAGATCTGCCAGTATTTCCCCCGAAACATTCGATACGGCGAGATCTCCCGCTCCGCTGGCTATTTCGATCACGGCCGAAACGGGCAAATTTATGGTAATGTCAAGGTTCTTGCGGCTCCAGTTTTGATCCTTTTCGGTATAGACCCTGATCTTGTTGCCGTTCCTTTCGACCTCCGGCAACACGTCACCCGAAGTATTCAAAGATAAGTTCGTGCTGTCATTTCCAGTGATCATGACATTGCCTGCCTTGATGTCTATCGTAAGCTCGTCGCCGGGGACAAATTCCATTTGTCGTTGCAATTCTAACGCCTGGGCCGCAAAAGAATACGCCAGGCTTACAAATAAAATCGTTATAATACATTTCAGATTGTTCATCATCTTTCCTCCTTTAATCTTTTTCAAGACTACGACAACAAAAACCATTTTGTTTCATTCAAGACGAACAAAAAGAACGCTTTATGACCGTTTTTTATATGCCGTTTTCCTTTTATTTTCCAGCACATCCAGCATTTGCTTATGTATCTTTCCGTTGCTGGCCAGGCATTCCGGATAATAGAGGCTGTATGGACCGCCGGAAAAATTGCTGATCTTTCCCCCCGCTTCTGTGATCATCAGCGAGGCGGCCGCCGCGTCCCAGGGTTTGAGCTTTATCTCCCAGAACCCGTCGAACCTGCCGCAGGCCAGGTAGGCCATATCGATGGCCGCCGAGCCCGGCCGCCTGACCGCCTGGGCCCGTTTGATGAACTTTTGGAAATTTGCCAGGTTGTTATCGGGGCTGGTATGGACATCGTAGGGAAATCCCGTGGCCAGCAAGCTTTTAAGCAGTTTTTTTTCGGCCGAGACCTTTATCGGCTTACCGTTCAAAAAAGCTCCCTTACCTTTGGCCGCAGTGAACAATTCATCCAGGTTGGAATTATAGATCGCCCCGGCCTTTACCAAGCCCCTTTCTTCGAAGGCGATGGACACGCACCACACCGGGAAGCCGTGGGCATAGTTGGTGGTCCCGTCCAGCGGATCTATTATCCAGCGGCGCTTTGAGGCGGTGCGCTGGTCCTGGCTCTCCTCGGTCATGATATCGTCTCCGGGAAATGTCCGGCGGAGGATCTTAATTATCATTGCCTCCGAAGCTTTGTCGGCCTCAGTGACCATATCTATGGTGCTTTTAAATTTGACCGTCAGCTTCCCCCGCGACATTTTCATCAGCAGGGCCCCGGCCTGTCGGGCCGCCGTCACGGCGGCTTTCAATTCTTTTTCATACATGTTGCAAGTATAAACCAAAACCAGGCGGATTTCAAATAAAATCCATGGTCATTCTCAGGAAGAGGTTCGCCACCCATTCGGCTTGGCAGGCAAGTTGCTTGGCTCAGGGTGACAAATTACTGCAAGGCCATAAAATATTGATTGACTTTGAAATCCCCATCGCTTATTCTTATGAAAATTCATTTTTAAACTAATGCTTGATCCTATGCTTTCCTGGCATACCTATCTGATGGTCCTGCCTTTGGTGTTCTTCGCCGGATTGGTGGATTCCATCGCCGGAGGCGGCGGACTGATCTCGCTTCCTGCCTATTGGGCCGCCGGCCTGCCGCCCCATTTTGTGCTGGGCAACAATAAATTCTCATCATCATTCGGCACCCTGGTGGCCACTCTGCGCTATTATCACGGCGGATTGATCGACCTGAAGGTGGCCCTTTTAAGCGCTTGTTTCGCCCTGGCCGGCTCATTTCTGGGCACCAGGGCTGTTTTGCTGATCGATCCCGGGTTCCTGCGCTATGTGCTGATCGTGCTGGTCCCGGTGGTCACCGTCTTCACTTTGTTGAACAAGAACCTGGGCGCCCACAACAACTCGCATCAAACGCAGATCGGTACCAAGTATATTCTGGCTGGAACATTCTCTGCTTTGGTCGGTTTTTACGACGGTTTCTTCGGGCCGGGCACGGGGGCTTTTTTGATCCTCTTTTATACGTTGATGCTCAAATATGATTTCGTCACCGCCAATGCCAACACCAAGGTGGTCAACCTGGCATCCAATGTGGCGGCGGTGATCACCTTCATGGCCCACGGCAAGGTGCTTTACGCATTGGGTGTTCCGGCGGCGATTTGCGGCATAGCCGGAAACCTTTTGGGAGCCAAAATGGTTATGACCAAAGGCGCCAAGGTCATCCGGCCGATATTCATCTTCGTTCTGCTGTTGCTGCTGGCCAAGATCGTTTATGATATGATAGCGGGATAATACCATGGATAGCGCGGAATTCAATAAATTGGTGGAACAGGCGGTGGACGACCTGCCGCAGGATTTCAAGGACAAGCTGGAGAATATCGCCATTACGGTGGAGGAATATCCCTCCCCGGCGGTGTTGCGGTCGCTGGAAGACCGGGCCGGCAAGCATTCCCTGCTGGGGGTGTACATCGGCATTCCCTACAACAAGCGCCCGGCCTATCATATCTCGGGAAAACTACCTGACCGGATAGAACTGTACCAGAGGAACATAGAATCCATCTGCCAGACGCCGCAGGAGATAGTGGAGCAGGTAAAGGAGACCATCATCCACGAGGTGGGGCATTATTTCGGGTTAAGCGAAGAAGATTTGGAAAGATTACAACAATCATGAAATATCAAAACATCAATAGATCCTGTTCCTATGCTGCTTTGGCAAATCTCCTGTTGGAACATGACATAGACACTGAAGATAAGGAGATTATCCTCAAAGCAAATATTCCTTATTTTTTTCAGTATGACACTGATACTCAAAAATACTCTGCCGGAGCAATGCTACAAGGCAAAAAATGGTTTGATCTGTATCTAAAACCTCGCTCTTTGGAGTTTTGCGAAAAAATATTCGAAAGAAATGAACTTATACGTTTTTGGGATACCTTTGATCATCCCTGTATGCTGGGTTTGAAATTATATGATGATCACAAACATGCCGTAATATTTCAAGGCAAAATAAATCAGAAATATCACTTTGTAAATATCAAATCACCAATTTCAAATGAACCTGATTATTATGATTTCACAAAGGATGAATTAGTAGGTCTGCTCGATGAAAAAATATATTTAGGTTGGATAACAAAAATTTCTGACGGAATCAAAACAAATCTTCTGGAAGAAATCTGTAATTCAAAAACTGTTTTTACGGAATATAAAAAGGTGGTACTACTCTCTTTATCTGAGGAAAATGATGTTCAACAATTAAACAAACTGAAGATGAATGTGTATGAAGCATTTTTCTTGGATTTGGCATCGATGCTGGAACTTATTGAACGAATATATCTTGCAAATCAAATTGTTGAATTAAGAAAGCAATTTCAATATGCCCTAAATATAAAAAAGGCTTTAAAATTAAGTGATTATTTATCTTACGATAAAGTGAAATTTGTCTTGAATTCTTATCAAGATATTCTAAATAAAAAAATATCTTTTATTTGAATAATCGTTCTTTCAGCCGCACTGCTTTAGCAGTGCGGTTTTTCATTATCCCGAAAAATATTTTTATTTTTATGAAACTTACCGCCCCCCTCCTGCGTAGTCTCACATGAACCAAGAAAAATAAAAATTTCCAAATAAAAGGAGACGACCATGAAAGGGATAGTAGATATCAAGAGCGTAGATTGGGGAGGTTTGATCCCCATCGGCACACTGCTCGCCCTGTTGCTGATATCCATAATGTAAAAGACCCCATACTCATATACCCCAAAACTACCTCCAGAAAAGAAGCCGGAAAATTTCCGGCTTTTTAGCTATGGGGGCACCCTTAAGCCTGCTTAGCAAAATAATTTAAGACATGGATTCCCATCTCCATGGGAATGATATAACGGTTTTTCTTTAATATAAACATATATTCTTACACACCATGCCATCAAAAGCGGTCGCTATCCCGGGAGCCATTTTGGATTTGACACCGGTCAAATCTAAATGCTATACTAACTCCATGGCTTCCCAAAACCAAGACCAGATACTGATAGACCGCTGTCTGGCCGGCGACGGCCGGGCGTTTGATGAATTGATCAACCGCTATAAAAAGCAGGTATTCGCCCTCATCTTCCGCCTGGTCCACAACCAGACCGATGCCGAGGACATCGCCCAGGAGACCTTCATCAAGGCCTATAAAAGCTTTGCCAGCTATGACCCGTCCTATCCTTTTCTCACCTGGCTGTTCAAGATAGCCCACAACTCGGCCATTGATTTTTTAAGGTCCCAAAAGCCCGAATCCCTGTCCATCCACGACGAGGAGAACCCGCTGGACATCGAGGACAATCAAAGCACCCTGGAGGAAAAGATCGAGGCCGCATCGCAGCAGGAGTTGATCGAAAAGGTCCTGGGCACCCTGCCGCCCCTTTACCGGGAGATTCTGGTACTAAGACACCAACAGGAACTTTCCTACGAAGAGATCGCCGGAGCGCTGGCCATACCGGTTGGTACGGTAAAAATCAGATTGTTTCGCGCCAGGGATATCATGAAACAGAAACTGGTCAAGCTCGGATACGGGTAAACCTTTGCCCTGCAATATATAAACGCAATGAAACATTTATTCCCAAGCCCACGTATTATTACCAGAACGGAGAAAAGATCATGGAATGCAAAGAGATAAAAAATAAGCTGCAGGAGTTGATAGATAACTCCTTGAACGAAAAAGATGTTACAGAGGTCAAAAACCATCTGGGCGTCTGTCGTTCCTGCGCTGCCGATTACCGCCTTTTAAACCTGGTGGCCGGATCGGTTGGTGCTTTGCCCCTGCCAAAATTGAGCCGTGATTTTAACGCCGGCATATTCAAAGCCTTGGGTTTGGAATACAAGGCCCCACGGATCAGCCCGATAGTCAAATGGGCTACCGGTGCGGCCGTATCGTTGAGCTCCGTTTGGCTGGCCATATTCGGCCTGGGAGTGGTCTTTGGCCTGAACCGCTTGGATCCGCTCAAGGTATTTACCTTTGCCAAGGATCTATCCAAAGCTCTGCCCAACCTGCAGGTTATCCTGGTAAAATTCGGCCTTAGGCTGGCCGACACCCTGGACCTGCTGGGCCAGATGGCAGCCACCCTGCTGAAGGGATCTAACCTTCCGGTGCAGGTCGCCATCGCCAGCGTGATAGCCTTCGCCATCATCGCCGTCACCTCCAAAAGAATATATATAAATTCAAAGATATAACAATCATAAAGGAGCACGACATGTCAAGCGCCAATAAACATATCCTCAAGGCTGGCTGGACCATCCTGCTGACGGTTACCGCCCTGCTAATGGCGGCCGGTACCGGGCTGGCCGAGGAAAAGGTGGTGGGCACCAAATTGCTGGACAAGACGACTACCATCAAGATCCAGGGGATCGGCGACCCAGATTCGGAACACACCTATAAATTCAAGGTCGGCGACAAGGAGATGGAGATAGACTCCAAGGATGCCCGGGTGGGCGATGTCTACGTCGGCCCGGCCGACACCATCAATGACGACGTGGTCACCAAGGGTGGTTCCATCAAGGTGGACGGCATGGTCAACGGCGACTGCGTGACCTTCGGCGGCGCGGTGACCGTCAACGGCACTGTGATGCACGACGTGGCTACCTTTGGCGGAGCGACCCTGGTCAACGGAACGGTCAAGGGCGACGTGGCCACTTTCGGCGGGCCGGTGACCATCGAGGGCACGGTAGGCGGCGAAGTGGCGGCCTTCGGCGGAGTGGTCCGCCTGGGAGACAAGTCATCGGTGGGCGGCGATATTTCCACGGTCGGCGGATCGGTCAGCCGGGCCGAATCAGCCCAGGTCGGAGGAGAAGTCAAGAATGTGGATTTAGGCATGCTCAACCAGTTCATTCCCCGGGTCATCGGCTCGGCAACATATGTCGATCATCCCAAACCGGCAGTAGCCGGGCGAGCCATCGGGTTCTTTGTGGTCTTCTTCATACTGATGGGTTTGGGGATCCTGATTGTGCTGCTGGGCGTATTTTTCGCCAAGCCCATCGAACGCATCACCCATATAATCGAAGTGGATTTCTGGAAATCGGCCGGGATCGGCTTCCTGATCCAGATATCCCTGGCCCCGGCCCTGGTGTTCATGGCCGTATCCATTTTGGGCATCCCCCTGATCCCGCTGGCCGTACTGCTGGTAGTGGCCGCAATATTGATGAGCATCGCCAGCTTTGGAATGATCATCAATCAGAAATTCATGCATGCCATAAAAAAGCCGCTTATGAATACTCTTCCGGCAGTGGCCTTGGGCTACGTACTGTTAGTTTCCCTGTTCCTGCTGGGATCGCTGATAAATATCGCCGGAAGTCCGCTCACCGCCCTGGGAGTGATATTCATCATCATCAACTTCATCGTCCTATGGTGCGGAGTGACCGTTGGCCTGGGAGCGGTATGGACCACCAGGCTGGGCACCAGGGACCAGGCCCCGTCCAAGCTTCCCAAAGCGGAGAAACCAGCCGCTGCCTAGCTGACTGATTTTACCATCAACGGCCTTTGGGTAAAGTACCCGAAGGCCGTTTTGTGGATTACCCTTGCGCAATAGCTGTTTAGGGTTTATAATAGTAAAATAATATAAGGAGCGCGATCATGTCCAAAAGACTATATCGTTCGAACAAGGATAGGATGCTGGGCGGCGTCTGCGGCGGGCTGGGGGAATACTTCGACGTGGATCCCACCATTGTCAGGCTTATAGCAGTGGTCTTTGCCCTGACCGGGGCCGGGGTGCTGGCTTATATCATCGCCTGGATCATAATACCAGAACAGCCCACGGTGATATAAATGCCCAAGCGTTTGTACCGTTCGAATAAAGACCGGGTATTAGCAGGGATTTGCGACGGATTGGCCGGTTATTTTGGCCTCGACTCCCTTCTGGTCCGCATTATTTTCGTGGTCCTGGCCCTATCCGGCGGAGTGGGGATCCTGCTTTATCTGGCCGCCTGGCTGATAATCCCCCTTAAACCGGCTGCTCTCGAAAACCAAGAACAAACCGGCCCGGGCGCCGGACAAAATAATCATATGAAAGAAAGGTCTTCGGCCATGATATTGGGAATAGTATTGGTACTGGTGGGAATTGGCTTCCTGTTGGACAACTACGGTCTGTTCCATATCAAGTTCAGCCTTATATGGCCATTGATATTGATAGCCATCGGCATCAAGCTGATAATCAGAGATAAAAAGTAAGGGAGTTTGTTTATGAGAAAATTCATTCTGCTGTTGTTTTGTCTTCTTTGGGCTGTATTGCCGGCGATGGCTGCCGACACCCTGGTGGTTTACCAGGACAGCCTGTCCAACGGCCTTAAAATCCTGACCTTGAAAAAACCGGGACTGCCACTGGCCAGCTTTCAGGTATGGTACCGGGTAGGTTCCCGCAACGAACGTCCCGGGATAACCGGCATTTCGCACCTGCTGGAACATATGATGTTCAAAAGCACCGACAAAATTGGGCCCGAGGAATTCTCAAAGATCGTCCAAAAATACGGTGGGAATTGCAATGCCTTCACCAGCGAGGATTACACCGCTTATTACGAGAATATTTCCACCGAATTCCTTTGGGTGGCCATGGAGTTGGAATCTGACCGGATGGTCAACCTCAAACTGGATCCCGGGGAATTCGACCCGGAACGCAATGTGGTCAAGGAGGAACGCCGGTTGAGGGAGAATTCGCCTTATGGGCGGTTATTCGAGGAGCTCAGCGCCGCTGCCTATACCGCCCATCCCTACGGCTGGCCGGTGCTGGGCTGGATGTCCGACCTGGATGCCATCACCGTCCAGGATATTCGCAGTTATTATCGGACATATTATGCCCCGAACAATGCCACCTGCGTAATAGTGGGGGATATCGACCGGAAAAACGCAGTAGCCATGGTGGAGAGATATTTCGGCAAAATACCAAGAAACGACACCCCACCGCCCCGGGTGACCACGGTGGAACCCCCGCAGATGGGAGAACGCCGGGTCAAGGTAATCAAAGATACCAAAATGCCGTTGGTGGCCATCGGATACCACACTCCACAAATAGGCGACAAGGATACCTACGCCCTGGAGCTTCTTTCCAACATCCTGAGCAACGGAGAAAGTTCGCGGCTTTATCGCAGCCTGGTTTACGACAAGCAGCTGGCCTTGTTCGCCGGCGGATACAACGACAGCCAGACCGACCCCACCCTGTTCACTTTCTATTCGGCCCCCCTTAAAGGCCATGATCCCGCAGAATTGGAGAAAGCCATCGGTGAAGAACTCGACAAGATAAAGTCGGAAGGGGTTACCGCCAAAGAGCTGCAAAAAAGCAAGAATCAACTGGAGGCCGAATTCATCTTCCAGCAGCAGCGAAATAACGGCCTGGCCATCCAGATAGGGGCAGCCCAGACCAGGCTGTCCTGGCACTATCTGAACAGCTACCTTAAAAACATCGGCGCCGTTACCAACCGGGATATCATCGAGGTGGTCAATAAATATTTCACCGATCAGAACAAGACCGTGGCCACCCTGATTCCCTCAAACGTCCTCCAGAACAAAGGAGAAGCCCAATGAGAAAGACTGCTTTTGCTATCGCCCTGATGATCGCTCTGGCCGGCCTGGCTTCGGCCCAGAGCATCTGGACCCCTCCCCGTCCCCAAAGGGTCGATCTGAAGAACGGTTTGACGCTCCTGCTATTGAAAGACACCCAACTGCCGGTGATATCGATGGACATCATGGTCAAGGCCGGAAGCATAACCGATCCCGAAGGGTTTTCCGGCTTGTCCAATTTTACAGCCGAAATGCTTTCCAAGGGCACGGCCTCCCGCAATGCCCTGGATATCGCCGAAAGCTTCGATTTTGTGGGAGCCCGGTTTTCCGTTAACTGCGATTACGACGCCGTTTTCTTGTCTTTGACCACCCTGTCCCGGGATTTCGACAAAGCTGCGCCGGTATTGTTCGATATCCTGTCTCGTCCCGTTTTCGATTCCACCGAGGTCGGTCGGCTCAGGGCGGAGCTGGCTTCGGCCATCGAGGCCAAGGAAGACCGCCCCAACACCCAATCGGCCGAGGCTTTTGGCAATATGCTTTACGGAAAACACCCCTATGCACAGCCCCCGATGGGCAACCTCGAAAGCCTGGCCCGCATATCCCGTCAGGACCTGGCAAACCATCATAAAAAATATTACCTGCCCAATAATTGCGTCATATCGGTGGTGGGAAATTTCGAACCCGCCAGGATGAGAAAACTGATCGAACGGAACCTGGGCCAATGGCCCAAAAGGGATATCCCAAAGCTGTCCCTGCCGGAAATAGCCCGCATCGGTCAGTCCCGGGCCTTACTGATCAACCGGCAGATCAACCAGGCATACATAAACCTGGGATTCCTGGGGCCAAAAAGAAATGATCCCGACTACCAGGCCATCCGGGTAATGAATTACATTCTGGGGGGCGGAGGCTTTGTTTCCCGGCTGGTCAAGAACATTCGGATGGCTCAGGGCCTGGCCTACGACGTGGATTCGTATTACGACCCACGGACCGATTACGGGCCTTATTCGCTGTCGGTTCAAACCAAGTGTTCCTCGGCCGACACCGCCGTCAAAAGCCTTATTGCCGAGATGAAACGCATCCAAAACGAACCGGTAAGCGACGAGGAACTGAAAGAGGCCAAGGACTACATCCGGGGCAGCTATCCTTTTCGTTTCGAAACCAGCGGCCAAACCGCCCGGCAGTATCTGTACATAGAACTCTACGGCCTGGGTAATGACTACTTTAAGCAGGATATGGAAAAGACCCTGGCTGTGACCAAGGATGACGTGACGGCCGCTGCCAAAAAATATCTGAGGCCGGACAATTATTTGCTGGCCATCGTTACCGATACCAGCCAGACCAGTTTGAAGATTCCGGGATTGAAAATTGAGAAGCAGTAACAGAAGAGGCCCCTCCGTAATGGAGGGGCCTCTTAAAATTTTATTTTATTCTTCCTGTGACTCCGATGACAGTTCGTCCAGACTGAGCTCCCGGCTATTGGCCGGTTTTAGCATATTGCCCATCAGCGGATCGTAATTCGCATTTTCTGAACCCAGGTCGTCTAGTTTGAACACATGGCCGCCGGTGCCTATCTTGGAAGCCACATCGACGTTGACCTCTCCGCCCAAGGCTTCAGATGACAACTCGTCCAGATTGAACTCCCGGGCGCCTACCCCGATCTTGGCAGCCGGGTCGGCAGGCACCGGTTTCGGGGCCGGACGCTCGATGACCGGTTCCACTTTGACCGCCGCCGGTTGCTCACCGGCTGTAATTTTCCCGTAATGAGCGATATCTATGGCCGCGTCGGTCTTGGGCACGGCGGTCTTTCGGGGCAGTATGGCATCTATCCTGGAAGGTTGCCTCTGCTCGGCCAGGATCTTTTCTATCTTATGCAGGGCCTCATCCATAAGAACTACCTCCGGGCCCGATATGAAGCCAGTCTTCTCCGGGCTTCCTCATGGGTGGGCTGCAGGTTAAGCACTTTTTCCCAGGCTTTGATGGCCAGATCGAACTTTTCCAATTCCTCGTAAGCCACTCCCAGATTGAAATAGGCTAAGGAATAATCCTCCCTCTTGGCTATGGCCTGGTTGAAAAGTTCCACTGCCTGCTGGTAATCCTTTTTTATGCGGTACAGGCAGCCCAGATTATTATAGGCCTCGGGCGCCTCCGGAGCCAGGTCGATGGCCTTCTTGAAAGCTTCCACCGATTCTTCCTTTTTGCCCAGGTCGCTCAGGGTTAGCCCCATATTATTGTACGCTTCGGCAAAATCGGGACGGATATCCAGCGCCTTGCGGAACTCGGCCTCGGCCGCCGCCAATTCCCGGCGGTGGAACAGCATGACCCCGCGATCGTTGTATTCGTTGGCCCGCTGCCGTCTTCTTTCGTTGCTGACATCCCGTTGCTCGTTGCGCTGGCCCTCCAGAAGTTCCTGCATGGTCTGTTGCAGTTTGATCAACTGCTTTTCCATCTCCTCCAGCCGGGCCTGCCGGACGGCGTCGGCCTCGCTTAGGGATTTCAGGTATTCGCCGGTCCGGTCAGCCATTCGGGACAGGCCCTCGTTCAGGCTGTCGGCGTTCAAACCTTTGCCCAAGGCCTCGACCACCCTCTCCTGCTTCTGAGCTATTTCGGCCAATAATTCGGCCTCACGGCCGCCCTGGGCCGCCCTGGTCTGCTGGTCCTCGAGGATCAGTTCCAAAATATCGCCGAATTTGTTCTGGTTAAGCACCAGGGCCTCTTTGATCTCGGATACACTCTGCACCACCGGGGCCAGATTGTCCTTAAGCGTTCCGCTTTCCGAGGAATGTTTTTGCTGTTCATCAAGCATCAGTTCAAGGATGTCGGTGAATTTGGCCTGGCTGGCCGAAAGGCCTTCTTTTATATCATTCATGTTCTGCAGCATTGGGGTCATGGTTTCCTGCAGCCCGGCGCCGTCCGAAGCCCTTTTCTGCTGATCTTCTAACATCAGTTCTAGAATGTCGGAAAATTTTATCTGATTGAGGTCCAGCGATGATTTCATCTCGGCCACGGTGTTCTGCAGCGGGGCCAGATCCACCCCGGCTGCTTGAGGCATTTTATCCTTAAGCCCGTTGAGCAACTCGTTGGTGGTCTCGGCCTTTTTTAGCACGTGAAGTTGAGAGGCGGCGGCATTCTCCCGGGCTTCCTTGGTCTCGGACAGTATCGCTTTCAGGGCGGACAGGATCTCGTCACTGGAAGGTGTCGCTCCGGATGGGGATATTTTGCTGTCGATCATCGGCAATGAACACTTGCCGGCCGCACTGTCAAATATCTCGCACTGCGCCTCCAGGCAGTCTTTGAGCTCAACCGTCGGGGTCTCCTTCTCTTCGGTTATCTTTCCCTCGGCGTCGTATCTTATCTCTTTGATGATTTTATGAGAGGACAAAAAGGGGCATTTATTCATTGTGGACTCCTAATATTCAATCTATAAAAGATATCACAAACCCGCATTTTCGTCAAGCGGGATTTTAGATTATCTAGGGATCTCCTGCCAGGCATCTTCAGCGATTATACTTGCCTGCTTGATATTTTTAGCATCCTTTCCAGGGCCAGTCTTGCTTTTTGTGCCACATCGGCCGGAACTTCGATTTGAGGTTGCATATTCTCCAGGCTCCAGGCCACCTTGGGTAAAGTGATCATCTTCATGTTCCGGCACACTGCGCCCGAGGCCAGGGGGTGTATGCCCTTCTGTGGGTAGGCGGCCGAAAGCTGATCTACCAGTCCCTGCTCGGTGCCGAACGCCCATTGGCCGATCTCGGGATGTTCCTTTACGGCCTGCACCATGCCCGAAGTAGAGGCTACCATGTCGGCCTTTTCGGCCACCTCCGGAGGGCATTCCGGATGGACGATGATCGTGGCACCGGGATGGCTTTCCCTGGCGGACAAGACATCCTGGACAGTGAAGCGGTTATGCACGTAACAATACCCCGGCCATAGGATCAGCTTGCGTCCCGTCATTTTAGCGGTATAGGCCCCCAGATTCTTGTCCGGGACGAAGAGTATCTCCCTGTCGGCCGGCAGTGAATTGATTATCTGCACGGCATTGGACGAGGTGCAGCAGACATCGCTTTCGGCCTTTACCGCCGCTGAACTGTTGACGTAGGTGACCACAATCGGATCGTTATATTTTTCCCTGGCCTGGCGGATAGCTTCTGGGGTGATCATATCGGCCATGGGGCAGCCGGCTCCCTTATCGGGAATTATGACCGTTTTGCCGGGGTTTAGCAGCTTGGCGCTTTCGGCCATAAAGTGCACCCCGCAGAAAACTATTACCCCGGCTTTGACCTTTACCGCCGCCTGGGCCAGGGCCAAGGAATCTCCGATGAAATCGGCCAGCCTTTGAACCGGAAGCTCTTGATAATTATGCACCAGAAAGACAGCGTTCCGCCCTTCCTTAAGCCTGAATATGGCCTGGTAAAGCTCATCCTCCGGCAATTTCTGATATTCTTCCAGCGTCATCCTTTTATCGCCTCCACGATAATTTCAATCATTTTTTCCTCTTCGCCAATAGTATTGAAAGCCATCTCAATTTCCAAGGCAAATAATGGCCTTCCCGGGTTCCAGCCCGGAGGTAGTTTTACCGCATCCTTTTCGGTGGTAACTACGGCATCATAACCGCCGGATACAAGCGTTATATCCATCAGGTCCCTTTGGTCGTAGGAATGATGGTCGCCAAAGATAAGGTGTTTGCCGACGCTGTATCCCAATGATTTGACGCTGTCCTCGAAAGAATCGGGCCTGGCGATGCCCGAGAACAACAACAGCTTATTGTCCAAAGATAAATTTACGGAAGGTTGACGTTCGTCGGACCTTAATTTTACCGCTTTGTGCCGGCAAAAAAATACCGGCTGGGTAAGGCCCTGGCTTCTTTTCAATCTATCGATATTCCGGCATCCAATTTCGTTCCCGCATCTGGTGGCCACTATGATGCCGGCCCGCTTCAGGGCCGAGGGCTGCTCCCGCAGACGCCCCACAGGAAGAAGCCAGCCGTTGTCCCTCGGCCGATCGCCGTCAAGCAGGACTATGTCCATATCCCTGATCAACCGCCGGTGCTGGAAGCCGTCGTCCATAATGACTACCCGGACACCCATTTCCGCCGCCTTTTTTGCTCCGGCTACCCGGTCTTTCCCAACTATCACCAAAGCCCCCGGATGCCCTTTGCCGCCCAATAATCGCGAGGCCATCAGAAACGGTTCGTCACCGGCCTCGGCAGGTCCGCATTTCAACGATATTCCGTCGCTTACCACCAGCGGTCCGGGTGTATTTTTTTTCAAGCTCCGCCTATAACCCCTGGTAAGCACCGCCACCCGCAGCCCCTTGCCCATCAGCAGTCGGGCCAACAGGATGACCATCGGCGTTTTGCCGGTGCCTCCGGCCACGATATTGCCGACGGATATGACCGGAATCGCGGCTTTTTGGCTTTTGAATATCCCTGCCTGATAGGCCAGGTTTCTCAAGGCAATCGCCGATCCATAAATGAGGGAAACGGGCCAGAGGAACAATATCTTTATACCGTCTAAAAATCTCATATGGAATATAGGATAACCCATCCGCCGTAAAATTACAACCGTTTTATATATTAAAAATTGCCGCCCCTGAATGGGAGCGGCAATTTTAGGGCCGTCATAGCGGCCGTTATCAGGCCAATTTGGCTACCAGTTGGGAGAGTTCCTGGGCCTTGTCCTTTTCTATCACCAGGGAGCCGGAAATATAAAGCCATTTTGAAAGCTCTGCCAGATGCTCCTTCTGCAATTGCTCATAATCAAGCCCTTGCAAATGATATTTGGTCTGTCTGGCCAGAAACATCTTGGCCGCCGGTCCCAGATAGGCGGTGGAGATGCTCAATACTTTCTGGGCAAGATCGGTCATGTTCATTTCCCTTGCTCCTGGTTATCTTCGGATTCCTTCTTTTCCATCATCATGATCTTCAGGCTGGCCACCATCCGGCCGAATGATTCCGCCAGGTCGCCCACCTCATCCCTCCGGCGGATATCCATCTTGACATCCATGTCGCCCATGCTGATCTTATTGGCGATCCGGTTCAGCCGGTTGACGTCCTTGATAATTGTCCCCGAGAACAGCAGGATAATGAATCCGGCGAACAGGATGGCGATCCCGATTATCAGGTAAATGGTATTGCCGATGAATCTCTGTCTGGCGATCACGTCCTTGCTGGACATGTCCACCCCTACCAGTCCCACCGAATTTCCCAGCGAATCCCTGATGGGGGCGTACCCGGAAAGATAGGTGCCCCATTTGTCGGTCACAAATTCGTTGTCGGCGCTGGGCTGTTCAAAACCGGCCAGCAATTCATCGTTGGTTTCATCGTATACTTCGCCGATGGCGCAAGGTTCCTCGGGATCGGGATCCACCACGAATACCGCTCCGGCCTCGGTCTTTCTCATGGTGTAGATGTAGGTGATATGATCGTTGGCCTTCTGGACCTTTAGAAGTACTTCGGCGATGGCCTTGAAGGCTGGGGTTCCCTCGTCTCCAGGTTTGATCCCGGCATGAATGTTGCCATCGATGTTGACGGCTATGGCCGAGGCCACGGCCTTAAGCTCGCTTCTCATCTGCTCCTTAAGGGCCTTTTTGGTCTGATTGAAGGTATAGAAAAAGGCCAATCCCGAAATAAGCAGAATGAGCACTATAAAGCTGAGGGTTAGCTTGGTTTTCAAACTATTGATGAATCTCATTTTATCTCTTCCGTTAGTATTGCTTTATATTATTCTACGATTTTTGGCATAAAATTTCAAGCCTTATTTATATAGCTTAAGATGATGTTTGATATCCGTTCGGCCGCCCCCCTTTTTTCGTCCACCACCTCTCTGGCATTCCGTCCGTAAAGGCCTATAAGCCGGCTGTCGGCCAGAAATCTTTCAAGGATCGAACGAAGATCGCTGATATCCGTTACCTGCACTGCTCCCTTGGCATCAAGCAGGTTTTGGGCGCTTTCCCGGGCATTGAACATATGGGGGCCGAACAGCACCGGAAGCCCCAGGCCAGCCGGCTCCAGCGGATTATGACCCCCGATCGCCACCAGGCTTCCTCCCACGAAGGCCATATCCCCGGCGGCATAGGCGTCTATCAGCTCTCCCATGCTATCCAACAATAGAACATTTTCCGTTGTTTCCCCCGGCTTGAACTTGCTGCGCTGGGAAAAAGCTATCTTCCTGGCGGTCAATATCCTTTCCGCTTCACAGAACCTTTCCGGATGCCTGGGCGCGATCACCAGCTTGATCCTGTCGGCTAACACCGACCAGGCGTCCAGGATCATCTCCTCTTCGCCCGCCCTGGTGCTGCCGGCGATCAAAATCAGGTCTTTGGGATCAAACCCGAATCTTTTCCGCAAATCAAGTTTTTGCTCAGGGCTTGCCGGGCGCCGAATGGCGTCGAATTTGATGTTCCCGGCGTTGATGATTTTTTCCGGAGCGACCCCCAACGATCGGTACCGCTCCACATCCTGAAGCCCCTGACAGGCTATGCATTCCACTCGATTCAGCAGAGGACGGAACAGGAATCCGAAGGAACGATAGTAGGGAAGCGACCTTTGGGATAGCCGGGCGTTGGCGATGAAGACCGGTATTTTTTTAGCATGACACAGCCATATCAGGTTGGGCCATAATTCGGTCTCCATCAACACCAGAGCCGAAGGTTTTATCCTGCCCAGAGCCAGTCGTACCGAGAACAGGAAATCCAAGGGCAGGAAAAAAATGTCTGCTCCGGGATTGGCCATGGCGGCCCGAGCCTGTCCGGTGCCGGTCATGGTAGAGATGGCGAAGCTGATGTCGGGGCTTTTTTCTTTCAGCGCCTGAACCAGCGGAGGTACCAGCCCCACCTCTCCCATCGAAGAAGCGTGCAGCCAAAGAGGATTCCCCACGGCTGCCGGAACGAAACCGCAACGCTGCCGCCACTTCCTGCTGCCGAGAATGAACCCGGTAAACAGCAAATATGGCCAACCCAGCAGGAAGGCCATCGTTAAAAGAATGTTATATAGAATTAGCCCTAAAGAAATATCCATTACCAGCTTTTCAACGCCTCCTTGAGTTCCTTCACCGAGACCGCCGCCACCCCGAACTTCGATACCTCCACCCCGGCGGCATGATTGGCCAATACTGCCGCCTCCAGAAAACTGGCCCCGGCAGCCAGACCCAGCGTCAACACAGCTATTACGGTATCACCGGCCCCGGAGACATCGTATACCTCCTTGGCCATGGTGGGAATGTGCTCCGTTTTGCTTCCGGATGTGATCAGGTACATCCCCCTCTCGCCGGCGGTGATCAGGACCGCCTTGGCCCCCAGTTTTTCTATCAGCATTTTTCCGGCCTGAAGCATGTCCTGCGGTCCGGCTATCTTGATGCCCAGGGCCCGTTCGGTCTCCAACACGTTGGGTTTGAACAGGGTCACTCCCTTGAAATCCAGGAAATGGTTGAATTTGGGGTCCACCGTCACTATCTTTTTATGTTTTCGGCATAGTTCCAGCGTAGCCCTGAGAACGCTTTCGGTTATCAATCCCTTGTTGTAATCCTCGATCAACACTGCATCGACGCCGGGTATGAGCTTCTTCAGGCGGGCCATCACCCTGGCCGCCAATGCCGGAGAAAGGTCCTGGCGATGTTCCCGGTCCACCCGCACCACCTGCTGGTGGTGGGCCACGATCCTGGTCTTGATGGTGGTATGGCGCTTTGGGTCCTCCACCAAGCCTTTTCGGGATATTTTCTTGCTCCGAAATTCTTTAATGATGGTCTGTCTGGGACGATCTTTTCCCACCACCCCCAACGGAATCACTTTGGCCCCCAAGCTGGCGATGTTCCAGGCCACGTTGGCAGCGCCGCCCAGCAGATATTTCTCCTCCCTGACCTCCACCACCGGGACCGGAGCCTCCGGCGATATGCGGCTCACCTGCCCGAATAGATATTCGTCCAGCATCAGGTCGCCCAGCACCAGGACGGTCTTCTTGCGGAAATCGTTTATCAGGGCGTCCGATCTTTTATGGTCTATTTTATAAGTCATAGCAATGATTGATTTTCCCAATTATTACGATTATAACAACAATATTAAAACACTTGGCAAATAAAGTCAATGATAATTTTCGGTAACATAAACAACGAAACCCCGCACAAGCGGGGTTTCGTCTGGAAGCCAAAGTTTATTTTGTTACTTGATCACCACCATTTTGCGGGTGGCAGATCTGCCGGCTGCGCTCAGATTATAAAGGTATACTCCGGCCGCTGTTTTTCCGGTGTTCCAGCTTATGGTGTTGTTCCCGGCCTTGCCCTGCCCGTTGATGCAATGGACGATCTGGCCGGTTATATTGTAGACCTTCAGGCTGTATTCGCAGTCCTTTGGCAGGCTGAAGTTGAACGAGGCCATGCCTCTTACCGGGTTGGGGTGGGCCGCCTGCAAGGCAAACACTGCATTGACGGCATTGCCTGGTTTGCCGGCCACGCCGGAGAAAGTCTGGCCGTAGATCTTCATGAAGGCATCGGATGGGGTGCCGAACATGGTGGTGGCATGCATCCAATCAGTTCCTACGCCAAAACCGCCGCCGGGATTGATCCATGAACATTCGAGGCCCCGGATGGTCGGATTGGGCACCCACCCGCACTGACCGTCCTTGGCGGCATAATTCATGTAAGGAGCCCAGATCATCCAACTCTTGCCAACCGGCAACGTTACCGGCGGGTCAAGGTATATAACGAATTTGCTGGGGCTGGAACCAAGGCCGACCTCATCATAACCGTCGAGCAGGATATTGTTTTCCCAGGTAGCTTGACTCCAAGCCGGTAGGTTATTCGCCGAACTGTCCGAGGTAAAGCACATATAAATGCTGTCGATGGGATGGAAGGTGTGGCCGTTCCAATAGCCGCCGACGATCTCAACCGTGCTAACCTTTACAGAATCCAACCCGGCCACGTCTATATCATCGGCCATATAGGAGGAGTATTCTGGAAAGTCGCCGAATATCTGAGATAGCCTGACATCGCCTCCGGTCCCCATCTGATCCTGGATAACGGCACCTGGGTCCCAAGTGGTAAAGCTTACCGGATTGGGAACGACCCCGGCTATCAGTGAATAGCCGTCCAAGGATTTGCCGGAATCTACCGTGGCGCTATAATCAGTAGCGTATTCAAACGGGCCGTGGCTCAGGGTCAGCATGGTCTGGTCTGCGTTCCAGGCCTTGCCCCAACTGCCGGGATCCGGGTTACAACTGACGAATACGGTGGCCGTATCCATGGGCTTGGAGAAGGTCACTTCCAACGGGGCCTTAAGATGCAATCCCGTTCCGCCATCGGCCGGAGAGGTCGCCGTGACCAAGGGATTGGCCTTGTCCGATGCACCCAGCCACAGGGCCTCGTTTTGGTTGGTGCTTTCCCCGGCGATAACGTACATCCATTCGCCCAACATGGCAGCCTGGCCGGCGCCGATGGTGGCCGTGGTCTTATCCGGCAGCTGGGTCCAGGAGTCCTCGGCCGGAGAATAATAATAAGCATTGGCGGTGGCATCGCTGCCGTTATATCCTGCAGCCGTATAGAGCTTATGGTCGCGAACCGCAGTGGAAGGACGACACAGGCTGCCGGCCGGGTATGGGGTACCGGTGCTCCATGTTATGCTGGCGGGATTGGTGGTATCTATCACGCCGACATAGCATACATCGGTCAAATAGCCGCCGATGGAAACGATGGTATCACCGCAGACACCGCCGCCGTTGGTTCCTACCGCTCCCGGCATGGCTGTTCCCGTGCTCCAGCTGTCATTGGCGATATCATATATCTGGACCGTGCTGATCTGGGGCGTGCTCCAGTTGCCGCCGCCCATGACGTAGATAAGCGAATCGCGCCACAGTCCGGCTGCCATCTCCATGGTGGCCGTCGGCATGCTGGCTTTGGTGGTCAGCGAATCACCATCCGGCCAGTAGCAATAGACATTGGTCAGAGGATTGGCAAAGGTCTCACATCCGCCAATGATGAATATCCTGTCGCCCAAGGTGATGGCCGAGGCGCCGAACAGGTTAGTGGGTAAAGTTATGGCCGAAGTATTCCAGGTTCCTGTCAAAGTATCATAATATTGTATCGTATTGCAGAAGGTCCCGTTTGGTGCGCCGCCGAACAGGTATATCCTCCCGTTCCAGGGCGCTACGGCCTGGCAATACGCGTAATTCGCCAAAGCAGTTTTGGTTACCCAAATATTATAGCCGCTGCCGAATGAGCCGGCAACCGAATCGTTGCTGTTGTTCAGATCGTGGTCCATCTCGGCATAAGCCATTGTCTCAAACGCACCCTCCAGTCTAATGCCAGGCCAAACCGGAAATTCCACAGTGGTATCGGCTCCGCCGGCCAGACCGGTCACCGTCATTTCCTGATCATACACGACAACCCCGTTATAAGTAGCTTCAAAATTGGCGGTAAAATCGGCGGTCTGGGTGGCCACATTGTGGAAGGTTGCTCTGGGTACGATATCGGGATCGGGATTGGTCGAACCGGCCGGGCTGACAATCGCTGTTGCCGCCACGTCCAGGTCCCAGGTGCGGAATGCCCTGGACAACGTATCGTTATAGCTGTAGTCGTCAGCCAATCCTGTCCAGACCACGGCGGTATATCTGGTATAGGCCGCCGGAACGAAATTATCGAAGGTAAACTGTCTGAAGGAGTCGGGCAAAATGCTGTCGGGGCTGACAATGACCGCCGAATCAAGATACAACTGGTTCCCCAGACTGTCGTTGATCTGGAAGAAAATTTGGAAGTCACTTTCCGGACTAAGTCCGGGATCCTGAATGGTGGCTGTCGGGGCAAACGGGGTGGCCGGATCGACAATTGTCGTCGGCATATCAATGGCATTAACGCATACATCATGTGCGGTTGGGGTATATTCATGACCTACGCTGATATCATCAAGATAAATCCCGTCACCGCAGTCATCCGTGTGCTGAAAGGCCAAATAGACGGTCTGACCGGCATAAGCCGAAAGATCGACGGCATATTGGGTCCAGTTGTAAACATAGTTCCCTGAGCCATAATCGTCATAAAGGTGCAGTAAAGTGGTGGTAAAACTGGCCGGTTGATTATCGGTGGTGGAGATCTTCAAATAGGTATCGTCCTCATAACCGGGGTCGTAAACATTCATCCAAAAATATATGGAGTCATTATTTTGAATTGTGATCTGCGGCGTGATCAGCCAGTCTTCCGCCCATTCGGAGCAGTCATATTCGATGAATGCGCTGTAACTGCCGCTATAGTAATCAGATGATGATTGAGCCCACGAGTAATCCGTCCCTGAAATGTCCTGCGTGGTCCAGCCGGCCGGAGGAAACGACCCTTCGAAACCTTCCTGCAGATGCCACGATTTGGGATCGGATGCTTTTGACGGCATGGCGACTTTTACCGCCGCCGTCGGGATTTTCCTTACCCGGTTATGCCAGCCTTTATCCCTCTGCCCGGTCGCGTACTTTGTGCTGCTTTGGGACTGCGCCATGGACATACTGAAGGCACTGATCAAAATCAGTGCCAGCCAGACAATCCTTCTGTTCACTTTGTCTCCTTCTCTTTAATAAATTATTGGTTTGTGAGTTAGTTACCTCTCAGATCGGTGTAAGTATATATTATTAACATATCGTTGTCAATTAAAGCATAAATATTTTTTTACCCTATTTTCCCTTGCGTAAATGCTTGCAGTATGTTATATTAATTTGTTACTGTGGCGGTCATGATTTTATGTTTCTCAAAGCGACCAAAGGACCCGCTGCAGCCTTAAATCGCAACCTATTGGATCGTTATGCCCAAAGAAAATTCCGAAATAACCGAGCGTATATCCCTGGCCGGAATTGACGCCGCCAACCTGCTGGGCGCCGGAGACGCCAACCTCAAGCTTATCCAGCACGCTTTCGGCTCCAAGCTGGTGGCCCGGGGCGACGAGATCATTCTTAAGGGGCAGCCCCGCGAATTGGAGATGCTGACCGGCCTCATCCTGCGACTGAGGGAGAAGGTGGAGTCCGGCGCGGCCCTCACCGAACGCGACATCGCCTACGCCATCGATGATATAATGCAGCAGCCGGCCGCGGTCCCAGGCGCAGGAAGGCAAACCGGTATCTCGTCCCTGAAGAAACTGATCAAGGCCAAATCGCCGGGTCAGGAGACCTATTTGGAAGCCATGCTGTCCAGCGATCTGGTGATCGCCATCGGCCCGGCCGGAACCGGCAAGACCTATTTGGCGGTGGCCGCGGCGGTGGCCGCGTTGAACGAAAGACAGGTTGAACGGGTGATATTGTGCCGCCCGGCGGTGGAGGCCGGAGAATCGCTGGGATTTTTGCCGGGCGATTTCAAGGAGAAGATCGATCCCTACATGCGACCGTTGTATGACGCCCTGTACGACATGATGTCGCCGGAAAAGGTCAATCGTTTCCTGGCCAACGATATCATCGAGATAGTTCCCCTGGCATACATGAGAGGCCGGACCCTCAACAATTCCTTTGTGATCCTGGACGAAGCCCAGAATGCCACCAAGACCCAGATGAAGATGTTTTTGACCCGCCTGGGATTCAATTCCAAGGCGGTGATCACCGGCGATGTCACCCAGATAGACCTGGCCCGCGACGACAGTTCCGGGCTGATCGACGCCCGCAATATCCTTCAGGGGGTCGAAGGCATCCGCTTTGTGGCCCTGGGGGAACGGGATGTCGTTCGGCACCGCCTGGTGCACCGCATCATTCAGGCCTACCAGAACCATTCCGGCAACGGGGCATCCGGCGCCGAAGGAGGTCCGGCCGATTGACCGTATTATGATGAAGACTTTTCTGAAAAAAATATCTTTGCTGGCCACCACCCTGTGGCCCCTCAATCCGCAGTCCCGAAAGTTCCAGATTTACTGGATAAAAAGGATTGCTTTGGCCGGCATCCTGCTGCTGGTGATCGCCAATCTTTTCTCTCCGGCCCGCAACGACGATATCAAACTCAAGATAGGCTCGTCTTCCCCCCGGGACATTCACGCCCCGTTCGATTATCCGCTGGTCAAGGATCCGGCCCTGCTAAAAGCCCAGCAGGACAGCGCCGCTTCCCAGGTGCTGGCCATCGTCTATCGCAACCCGGAATTCGATAAAAAGCTGTACAGCGACGTGGAACTGTTCCTGATCAAGCTTTCCAACCTCCGCCAGGAGGATGAATACCTTTCCAATAAAATGAAGGTCATCCTGTCATGGAAGCTGAACCTGAGCCGCAGCACCGCCGACCTGCTGTTGACGGTCCCCGGGTTATACTCATTCCAACAGGGCTTGAAGGACATCGTTCATTCCCTGCTGGAACCAGGGGTGCTTCCCTTGAACGACGGCCAGGCACAAAAGCTGGGTCCCCAAGTGATGCTGCGTCAGGAGCAGGACATACGGCGCATCCCGGTATCGCAGTTGTTCACCATGGAGGCCCTGCCGCTGATGGTAAAGGTTAAAAGCCAGAACGTCTTTCCCAATTCCGAGCCTATGGCCAAGGCCCTGGCCGAAGTGGCCCTGAAACTTCTGGAGCCCAATCTGGCGGTGGATACGGCCGAGGTGGAAGTGGCCCGGAACAGGGCCAGGGAATCGGTCTCCCGGTACACCGGGCAGGTGGCCAAGGGCGAAAAGATAATCTCGGCCTACCAGAAAGTTGACCAGCAGACCCTGCAGAAACTTAATTCGCTTCAGGCGCGGCTGGAGGAGATAACTATCGTCACCCGGCGCAGCGGCTGGAATTACGTGCTGACCCTGCTGTCCCGCCTTTTGGCCCTGGGTTTCTTCCTCGGGATTTTGACCTTTTATCTGATCCGGTTCCGGCCCGAGATATTCCGCAGCTTCCATTCCCTGCTGATCCTGTCTTCTATAATTTTGCTCAGCGTGCTGGCCGGCTGGCTGGTGTTGTCCCGTCCGGATTTCCCGCCCTACATGCTCCCGGCGGCCTTGGGGCCGATATTGACCAGCCTGATGTTCGACATTCCGCTAGGCGCGGTGATGGCCGTAACCTCCAGCCTTCTGTTCGGAGTGGTCACCGAGTTGAGCCTGCCGGTAACGGTGGTGGCCCTGGCATCGGGGTCGGTGGCCTCCTTCCTGGTCAAGGGGCTGCGCAGCCGCTTCCAGTTCATCATCACCAGTTTCTTCGCCATAACCTTGGCCGGCGGGCTGGCCATTGCAGCTATGGAATACCTTAAGCTGTCGACCTTTCAGCAGATCCAGCGCTCGTTGTTGATGGCCCCGGCCAGCGCCTTCCTGTCGATAGTGCTGACCCTGCTGCTGCTGCCGGTGCTGGAGGCCATCTTCAACACCACCACCGATTACAGCCTGCTGGAAATGGCCGATCCCGACCAGCCGCTTCTCAAGCGATTGTCCATCGAGGCCACCGGGACCTTCCAGCACAGCCTGCTGGTAGGCAATCTGGCCGAAGTGGGAGCCAAGGCCATCGGGGCCAATAGCCTTCAGGCCCGGATCATGGGATATTATCATGACATCGGCAAGCTGGCCAAACCAGATTATTACATCGAGAACCAGGCCGGGGCGGTCAACCGACACGACAGCCTGGCTCCCAAGATGAGCTTTCTGGTGGTGGCTTCCCACGTCAAGGAGGGGCTGGAGCTGGCCCAAAAGCATCGCCTGCCGCAGATCATCAAGGACGCCATCGCCCAGCACCACGGCACCACCCTGGCCAAGTATTTTTACCATAAGGCCAATCTGTCAAGCGACGGCAAGGTGCCGGAGGGTGATTTCCGCTATCCCGGACCCAAGCCCCAGTCCAAGGAGATCGGCCTGGTGATGCTGGCCGACGTGGTCGAGGCCTCGGTGCGTTCCTTAAAGGACAAGGACCCCAAACGGGTCCGCCGGATGGTCCGGGCCACCATCGCCGACAAGGCCAACGAACTGGAGTTGGATGAATCCAGCCTGACCCTGCACGACCTGCACCTGGTCGGAGAAGCCTTTTTACCGGTGCTGTTGGCCATGTTCCATCCTCGGATTGAGTACCCCGGCAGCCCCGAAGCCAAGAACAACCACAACACGGCCTGATCGCACAACTTAATTTTTTCCGGAAATCATGATGACCGTTTACATCGAATGCCTGGATGATTCCTCGCCGGTCAAGGAGGCCGGCCTAAAGCGCTGTATCTGCCGGATACTGAAGGCCGAGGGCTACGCCGATTACGACCTGACCCTGGTCCTGGCCGACAGCGCCTGCCTGCGGCGGCTGAACAAGAGGTATCGCAAGATGGACAAGATAACCGACGTGATCTCCTTCGCCATGCTGGAAGGCGACCTTCCGCCGGTGGCCCAAACCAACCTGGGCGACATCTACATCTCACTGCCCCGGACCAGGAAACAGGCCCGCCAGTACCGGGTGAGTTTCGAGGAGGAGCTTAAACGGCTGGTCATTCACGGCCTGCTGCATTTGATCGGCTACGACCATATCAAGCCCGGCCAGGCGGCAAAGATGCGGAAGAAGGAAGAATTGTACATCGGTTATTAGTTAATCTGTCTTGTTTCGCCTGATAATATCCTTTTGTCAATTTCACCAAATTATTTGATCAACTACTTCCTGTTTTATTTTTTAAAAGGAGTCCTTTTTTGGAAACCAACCTATGGCTTGAGATCCTTTTCATCGCAGTATTGATACTTTTGAACGGTTTCTTTGCCGCCGCCGAGATAGCCCTGATCTCGGTCCGCAAATCCAGGCTTAAAGAGCTGGCCCAGGACGGCAACCGCCGGGCCGGCATCATACTCAACATCCTGGAGGATCCCTCCCGCCTGTTCGCCACCATCCAGATCGGCGTCACCTTCGTGGGGTTTCTGGCCTCGGCCATCGCCGCGGTCAGCACCTACAAGATCCTGGCCGACATGATCTCCGGGATCCCCGTACAATTCATAAGTTCCAACAGCCAGCCCATCGCCGTGGCCCTGGTCACCATCATAATATCATTCATCACCCTGATCTTCGGCGAGCTGTCGCCCAAGAACATCGCACTCAAATACGCCGAGCCCATCGCCCTGCTGGTGGCCGAGCCCCTTAACCTGATGGCCAAGGGGGCCAAGCCCCTTATCTGGATGCTGGCCAAGTCTAGCGACCTGGTATTGTCGCTGTTCGGCATCAAAAAGGTGCAGAACAATCAGCTGGTGACCGAGGACGAGATCCGGGCCCTGCTGAGGGCCGGGCACGAACAGGGGCTTTTGGACCGCTCCGAGACCGAGATGATCCACGGGATCTTCGAGCTGGGCGAGACCACCGCCAAGGAGATCATGGTGCCCCGGATAGACATGGTGACCGCCGAGGATAATCTGACCCTGGGCAAGGTTTTAAGGCTGATGGACCAGTCGGGGCATTCGCGGATCCCCGTTTTTCACGATACGGTGGACAACATCGTGGGCTTTGTGCATGACGAGGACGTCAACCGGGCCTTAAAGACCAAGGAACGCTCCGCCCCCATCACCGATATCATTCGGCCGGCCCATTTTGTGCCCGACTCCAAGAAGCTGGACAGTTTGCTGGAGGATTTCAAGAAGTGGAAGACCCACGGGGCTATGGTGGTGGATGAGTACGGCGGCACCGCCGGGATGGTGACCCTGGACGACGTGCTGGAGGAGATCGTGGGCGACATCCGCGACGAGTTCGACACCGAGACCCCGCATTACAAGAGGATAGACGACCGCACCTGCCGGATTGACGCCCGGATGGACATCGAGGAGCTCAACGAGGCCCTGGGCACCAGCTTCCCCACCGAGGGTTACGAGACCTTCGGGGGATTCATTTACGATATCGCCGGCAAGGTGCCGGTGACCGGCGACAAGCTGAAATGGCCGCTGGGCGATCCGGCCTGGGAGTTCGTGGTGGAGAACGTAAGCCGGAGAAGGATCATTTCGGTGCGGGCCAAGCGGCTTGGGAAGGCGGTCAATAAAACAGCGGAGAAGAAAGAATAGTTGTTTGATGGATATCATCTCATACTTAAGCGATGCTAAAACAGAGACTGCGGTCATAGACCTTATATACGACAATCTATTTTATTATCAGAACCTGGATACCAGCGATAAGATAGATTGTTTTTCTTCCGGCCTTTATAACTGGTTCGTTCAGGAATATTTGCAAAATAATCAGTATTTATTTTTGTCCGAACAGTCTTATACAAAACTGTTCGACCTTTACAAGGAATTGGTTTTCCGGCTAAAGGATATCTCTCTGGAGAAAAAGGATAAGAAGCTGATAGCCGAGATCGTACGACGCCACCGGAAGAATCTTATCGTCATACTGCGGAATATAAAAGACATCGACACCGAACAGACTTACATCATCCCCTGCGCCGAATATTCAGCCGAACTTCAGCAGCAGGTGTTGCGAATAGATCCGGCAAAGATAATGGGCCCTTTTTTGGATATCGGGTGCGGACGCCTTGCGACGCTGGTCTCAAAAATGGCAGAGAGGGGCATTGAAGCCTACGGCATAGACCAATACCTGGGTTCAAATAAGAATATAATATGCAAAAACTGGCTGGATTTTGATTATGGGAACCAGGCCTGGGGCATGGTCGTATCCCATATGGCTTTTTCCAATCATTATCGCTGGAACAAAAACCGGAATACGGAATTATTGCCCCGATATGAAATAACATATCATGAGATATTGAGTTCCCTCAAGAGGGGCGGAAAGTTCATCTACGCGCCATCCCTGCCGGAAATTGAAACAATCCTGAATCCAAACGAGTATGAAGTTTTACATTTTGCAAACATGGTAGACGACAACAACCTAAAGACCACCCATATCACCAGAAGATAATGACACCTGTTTTACCCGAATTATATCTTAAGACTTCTGCCGATTGGCGGAAATGGCTTAAAGCCAATTACAACCGATCTTCCGGAGTCTGGCTTATATTTTATAAAAAGGGATCTGGCCATCAGACTATCGAATACGAAGATTCGGTTTGCGAAGCCTTATGCTTCGGATGGATAGACAGCATAATAAAGAATCTGGACAGCCAGCGTTACGCCCGGAAATTCACGCCCCGTAAAGACGGCAGCCAATGGTCGGCCCTCAATAAAAAACGGATAGAAAAACTTATCGCCGCCAAACGCATGACTCCGGCCGGGCTGAAAAAGATAGAATCAGCCAAACTAAACGGCAAGTGGCAAAAGCCCGACAATCCGCAGTTATTTCTAGAGCCAAGCGAGGATTTTATGGCCGCGCTGGACAGGAATAAAAAAGCCAAAGAGAATTTTGCCAAACTGGCCCCGACCTATAAGAAACATTATATCGGCTGGATAGGCTCTGCCAAGCATGTGGAAACAAGGAAAAGACGCATTAATGAGGCAATTGGGCTTTTGGAAAAAGGGCAGAAGCTGAGAATGAAGTAACCTAAAGGAGTTTTTATATGATACTAATTGATGGCATCACAATAGAAAATTTTCGCTCAATAAAATATTCTCAAGAGAGCTTATCAAATCTTGGAAATCATACAACCTTTGCTGGCTTAAATAATTCAGGAAAATCAAATATTTTACGAGCGTTGAACGTTTTTTTTAATAATTATACAGATACAAATACCCCCTTAGTTTTTGAACAAGATTATTATCGTTATGATATACACAAAAAACTGGCAATAAAGCAATTTCCATAAGTATTAAATTTAATTTACCAGATAACTTTAACTTCAGGAGCGAACTCAAACCTTGTCACGATTATTTAGGAACTAGTTTTTCCATAAAGAAAAAATGGTTGAAAGGGATTAACCTGCCGGAGTATTACAAAGATGATCTTCAAAAGCCGTTAACAGAAGAGGAAAAGAGGAAAGTAGATTCCTTCTTAAGTTTAATAAATTTTCGTTATATACCAAACAGAGTACATCCAATTGATATTATAAAAAACGAACATCAAGCACTTCGTGATGTTTTAATAAGACGGCTTGGCCAAACCGGGAAAAAATCTGAACAAGCTTTTAACACCATTCAAGATACCTCAAAAAAACTAATAAGCAGTTTATCTGCAAGATTACATAAAACACACAGTGAATTAAATGAGATACGACTTGCCACACCAAAAACATGGGCTGATCTAATTTTTACCTTTGGTTATTTAATTGGCAATGGAACAGTAGAAATTGAAGATAGTTTTCAAGGTTCTGGCATGCAATCTTTGCTTATGCTTGAAACCTTATATCTAATAGATAAAGATTATTTTCAAAAATTTGGATGGAGACAAGCTGCTATTTGGGCAATAGAAGAACCCGAATCCTCTCTTCACACATCAATGGAAGCACAGGTTGCATCATATTTATCTGAAATTAGCTTAGACATATCTAGCCGATTGCAAATATTTTCCACCACACATTCCGATTTAATTTTACAATATTCCGACAAATCACTTCTCGTTGAACAACAAAACAATTTAACAAAAATAAATGGCTCTTATTCAATAAAGGACTTAATTGCAAAAGCTTCTTCTTTGGGTATCTCTAGATACTCACATCCAATTCTGTTTTATCCGACCACACCAATAATATTAGTCGATGGCAAATATGATAAACCATTTATTGAAAAAGCATTAGACATTTTATATAAAACAAGAAAAATGTTGGTTATATGTTTAGAGGATCTGGATAATAGCAAGACTGGCGGAGAAAGCGATATAATAAATTATTTAAAGAATAATAAAACTATTATTCGCAATCGTGTTGCTTCTGCACCCATCTTTGTGATACTTGACTGGGAATCAAAGAAAAAGCAAGCATTAGATAAAATCGCTTCAGATAGTGATAATAGATTACTTGTTTATACCGCGCCTGAATCTGATTGTAATCCCAATTTAGATAAATCATTTCATGGTTTTGAAAGATTCTATTCTGATAGGCTTATTAATGTTGCTGATTCAAAAAGGCCAAATATTATTTTAAAAAGAACTGAAAGTATTAAATCAATACAACGTGATGAGTATGAAACAATAAAAAAAGTATTATATGAAGAGATAAAAGAGAATGGGCTAATCGAGGAAGACATAAAATATATACGCAAATTCCTTACAAATACTTTGAGAGATTTATGAAATTCTGCTGGGTAACCATAAACGTTAAAGACATTGAACGCTCCCTGCCTTTCTACCGGGACATGCTGGGCCTTCCGGTAATACGCAAGATGTCCCCCAGCCCCGATATGGAGATAATCTTCCTGGGCTCCGGGGAAACGCAGGTCGAGCTTATCTGCAATAAAAAAGCCCCAGCCCCTTCCTTCGGGCAGGACATTTCACTGGGCTTCGAGGTAGAATCGCTGGATAAGATGAGCGAAGTGTTGAAGGAAAAGAACATTCCGATCCATTCCGGGCCATTCCAGCCCAATCCGCACATAAGGTTCATGTATATTCTGGATCCGGACGGAGTGAAGATCCAATTGGTGGAGAATATAAAATAATCATGGATTGGAAAACAAAATCAACCAGGTATATCGTTAAGGATAACTGGATATCCCTCAGGGCCGATTCATGTATTCTGCCCGATGGGAAAATTATCGAGCCTTTCTATGTTTTGGAATACCCCGACTGGGTAAATATCGTTCCTATTACACCGGATAACGAAGTTATCTTCGTAAAACAATACCGACACGGCATCAAACAAACTATATTGGAGATACCTTGCGGAGCTGTCGAACCATCGGACAAATCCCCGCTTGACGCAGCAAAAAGGGAGCTTTTGGAGGAGACCGGCTATTCGTCCGAGGATTTTATTGAACTTTGCAGATTGTCCCCCAATCCGGCCAATCATACCAATACCACCCATTGTTTTTTAGCCCGAAATGCAGTGAAGACCTCAGGACAATCTTTGGACAGCAATGAGCGGATCGAGATCCAAAAAATACCTTTGCCAGAAGTACTTCCTATACTGAAAAGAAATCAAATAATACAGACCCTACACGTATCGGCATTATTTTATGCGCTTGAGTATTTGAAGGAAACAGCTATTTGACCAGAAATGAATAAAAGACTTTTAGTCATATCCGCGTCAATGGCAGTTTTGGCGATAGCTCTGACAGTCGCATGGCAGATATTCGGAAGTAAAAATAATTCTGACGACAAGATAGATAGTTATATCAAGACCACAAAGATCGGTGACAAAGTTTTATTGGTCGGTCTCGGCTACGATAACGTAATAGCCATTGCTTCTCAAAAAGGCATTATTGTGGTGGACGCCGGGATATCAAATTCCCTGACCGCCAAATATCGCAAAATAATCGAGACAAACTTCGGCCGGAACGATTTTGCGTATCTGATAAACACCCATTCCCACCAGGACCATACCGGTGGCAATCAGGTCTTCTCCGAGGCCACTATCATAGGCCACCAAAACTGCCCGGCCGAAATGGCTGAATATTGGAAAAACCGGGAAGAGCTAAAGAATAGCTTGTCCGATATCATAAACAAACGAACCAACGATCTAAAAAAGCTGGAACCCGGTTCGGAAGGTTGGATAGAAATATTCTGCAAAAGGGCCTGCTCCCAATATGCCTATAACGACCTGGCCAAAGGCCGCATCATCACCCCGCCCAAGCTCACCTTCTCGGACAGCTTGGCATTGCCAGTTGGTGATATGATATTAAATTTATTTTACTTCGGCCCGGCCCATTCCCGAAGCGATATATTGATCCATATCCCGGAATTGAAATTACTGCTGACCGGTGATCTTTTTTCAAAAGGCGGGTATGCCTCGCTAGATCGGGGACTTTTGCCAAGCGGCGCCGAACAAAGATCAAGAGCCACTGATTGGATAATATCCCGATGGAACGGGATCGAGACCGTCATCGGAGGGCACGGACAGGTAATGACTCTGGACGACCTGAAAATATTCCTTGAACATATAAAGGAGACCAGCCGGACGGCAGACAACTTGACCAACTAAACTTCAAATACAACTTAGCAAGGAACATCATGCGATCCAAGACAACCATCATCTCCGTTTTGGCGGCCTTAAGTTTGACCGCCGGACTCCAGGCCAAGGACAAACCCGTCAAAATAATCGAGGAGCCGGTCAGCTTCAGCCGCGGCGAGGCCGTTTATTCCGGCACCTTTTCCAAACCCGCCGGCAAGGGCGTTTTCCCCCTGGTCATAATGGTCAGCGGCATGGGCCCCCAGGACCGGGACTGGGCCTTTGCCAAGGGCAAATACAAGATGGCCAAGATCATCAGCGATCACCTGAACCGAAGCGGAATCGCGGTCTACCGCTATGACGACCGGGGTTACGCCGCATCCACCGGCACATCGGAGACCATGACCGGCTTCGACGAGCTGGCCGAGGACGTTTATGCCGCTGTATCGGCCCTAAAAAAGCGGAACGACGTCGGCAAGATAGGCCTTTTAGGCCACAGTCTGGGCGGGATCCTGTCGATAATGGCCGCCGCCGATCACCCGGACATTGATTTCATAATCACCCTTTCCGGTTCCTATCAGAACGGCGGAGATATCATGATGGAGCAGGCCCGCTCCTTAAAAAGATGGAAGACATCTAGCCAGATGCCCGAAGAACAGGTGATCGCCAACGGTGAAAAATTCGTCCGCAACTGGGTGTCATACTCCAGGGGCGGCAGCGGCCTGGACACCATGAAGCAGATCCTGGGGGATCTGATCAGATACCAGATAAGCAACATGTCTCCCGAGGTCATGGCCAAGAACCTGGAGACCTTCAAGGATACCGCCGACCTGTTCCGGCAGTCATTTGACGAGATACTGGCCTATTACACCTCGGCCCATCAAAAGTCGTTCGCGGTTTATGACCCTATTACGGACTTCAAAAAACTGACCTGTCCGGTGCTGGTACTTTTCGGGCAGAACGACAAACACGTGGTGGTGGGCTCCAACCTGCCGCGGTTGGCCCAAGCCCTGCCCGAAGCATTGCTGACCGACCTGACCGTCAGGATAATCCCCCAGGCAGACCACGGCTACTCCACCCCCGAGATGGTCAAAAAAGGCGAGATGGTCCCCGTAGTACGGGAATATATAGCCAACTGGATAATTTTCAGAAAATGATTTTTACGGTTACAGCCGGGTACTGATAAAATGATCGAACGCACCGAAGCCATAATACTAAAGACCCAGAACTTTTCCGAGACCAGCCGCATCGTCAGCGCCTTTACCAAGCAATTCGGCCGGATGAAGTTCATGGCCAAGGGAGCCCGCAAGCCAAAAAGCAAGTTCGGGGCTTCCTTCCAGCCCGGCGGAGTCACCCAGTTGGTTTTCTATCGCAGCCGGCATTCCGAACTGCATACGGTATCGGAAAGCGACGTGGTCTGGGACCCCTCGCCCCTGGCCGAAGGCGGTCTTTCCAATCAAACGGCGGTGGCCCTGGAACTGGGCTATAAGATCACTGCCATCGAATCGCCCAATCTGGCTTTCTACCGGAACTTATCCGGGTTTTTATCCTCCCTGGAGGCAGAAGGCCGGACCGACAGCCATCTAAAATTGCTGTCTTTCTTCCTGTCGGCCCTCAACAACCTGGGTTACGCCCCCAAGCTGGACGCCTGCGTCAACTGCCGCCGGGAATTGAAGAGCGGCGCCCAGATATTCTCCATTACCGAGGGCGGGGTCCTGTGCCCCCGCTGCCATGCCCCGGAAGGGGAATGCATTCACCTGAAGCCGGCCCAGTCGGAATCTCTATATTTATGGAACTCTTCGGAGAAATTGGGAAACCTCTCGCCCGGCGATTGCAAGCGCCTTATTGAGATCCTGACCGCCTTCGTCAATCACCACATATCGGGCAAAGCCAAACTTATCTGCGCAAAATATCTGGACCCCACCCCTGCCCATTCCCTAAAGCATTAGGAGATGGGGATAAGAAGAAATTATGAGATGATATCGATGGTTTTATAACGAAGCAATCATGGGTTGTCATTCCCGAGAAATCGGGAATCCAGCCGGCCTGCCCCCAAATAACATAGGGGGTGGCTTGAAACCATCCCCTACATTAAAACGACTTCACTCTACCCTCTTCAAATAAATTTGGAGAGGGTTCTTTTTATTCTACCAAATACTTAAGCGAGAATTCCTCCCCGCTGATCCTTTTATACAATTCGGGATAGGTATAAAGCCCGGAAGGCTTGATCACCTCTTCCATCAGGAATTTGCCGAATTTTTTGGAATGTTTCCTGATGTCATCTGTCTTGTGGCGTTTTTTGAACTCCTGTCTTAGCATATCGCAGGTGAGATCGCCCATGAAATAATTATGCAGGTAAATTGGATGGGTGGTATGATGGATCTTGAAACCCCAGACCGGCTCTCCGGCATAAGGCTCCTCGCCCAATATCTGCTGGTTGATCTTCCAATAAAGCTGGTGCACGTCGTCCAATGTCTTGATATCGTTGCGATATAGAGCCTGATCGAACAATATGGCCGGAACGGCGTCGATCCTGGTGGCCCGGTCCCATTTTTTGATGGCAGCAAAATTCTCTTCCGGCGAACCCTGCCTGTCATTAAAGAAACGGGTATAGAACGAAGGATCATACAGAAAATCCTGGAATAGGTTGGCAAAACCCTCGGTGATTATGCCGCTTACACCCATGTTCAATAGCGCTTCCCGGGGTTTCAATAAAAATGAATGGATGGCGTGCCCCGTCTCGTGCAGCAGGACCCCGTATTCATGATAGCGGTTCTCTACGTTGGCCAGTATCCGCGAATCGACCGCCGTCTGAATGGAAAAGTTATAGCCCCATTCGGATTTGTTCTTGCGGGAAAATATGTCGTAAGTGATATTATATTGGCCAATATCCCACCCGAAGTTCAAAAAGAATTCTCTGAGCGCGTCGTAGCTTTCGGACATGTCGACCTTAAGGTCCAGTTCCGGGGCCAGCTGTGCGCTGATATAGGCTTCGTCCCACGGCCGGACGTTGGCATCTTTGATATATTTCTCCCCAAACTCCGCTTTCATTTTTTTCACGGCAGGAAGAAGCTTGGTTATCTGCTCCGGCCAGCTGTCGAACATTTTTGCGTCCAATTCCTGCTGCTCCAGCTGATAGGCCACGTAATCCTTGGCCCCGTAAAGTCTGGCGTATTCCTTCCTTAAGTTGACCAACTCGGCAAAACCGGCCTCGAACAGGGGTTTGTTGACCTGAGCCCGGGCCAGGTAAGCTTTCTTCCGCTTCTCGCGATCCGGCTCGCTGCGCATTATCTGGGTTATCTCGGTCGAACGGATCTCCCGTCCGTCCAAGCTGGAACGATGGGTATTGAGCACCTTGGAAAGCTCTGTGGAAAGTTTTTGGATATCCAGTTCCAACTTGTTCAGTTCCTCCGAAAGGTGGTAGGGCCTAAAGGCCCTGTAAAGTATTTCCACCCGGCGCTGGTCGATCGGATCCAATTGTTTTTGCCGATGGTCCAGAATGGTTTGAAAATTATCCTTATCCTTGAATACCTTTACCAGCTTCTGATAGGCCTTTTGGGCTCCGAAATCATATCCGGCGGTATATTGGACCCACTCCAGCCTGGAATAATGGGCGGAAAGTTTTTCCAGCTTTTTGCCGATGGCATTAACTTTTTTAATTTCGGACATGTCAGATCCCCCACATGATTAAAATATCAATTTATTGTTTTCCAACTGCTGTAAAAGCGGTCTTTTAAATGGCTTATCCTTCGTCCTATTGACAAATCGGGTTTTCGGGCTTATATTGGTTATGTACAGGTTACATTTTCATTATAACAAAAAAATATAAATATATAAAGGAGTATTTCATGTCTGTCTTTACCAAAACGGGCTTTTTGTCGCTGTCCCTTCTTTTATCAATGCCTTTGATTGCCTCGGCCCAGCACAATTGCGCAAATTGTCCCTATCAATCGGTTCACAAGGCGGCAGCAGATACTACGGTTCCCAAAGCCGAACCGGTTTACAAAGAGCTCCCCGGGCAGGGCAAAAAGGTCCAGTTGAATGAGAAAACTTATTTTATCTATAAGTTCGACAAGAAGCCGAAGATGGGGACCGCTATACTAAAAGTTCAGATTTTCAGCCAAAAGGGTAAAAAGGACACCACTTTGATGGTCACCGGACATTATGGCATGCCTTCGATGAAGGGATCCCACGATGCTTCGGCTGATTTCAAATTGAATAAAAAGGGCGACTATGTGATGCCTGTGAATGTGGTCATGCCCGGAGAGTGGGAGATCAAGCTGGATTTCAAGCAAAAAGAAAAGATCATCTACCGTGGCAGTTTTAAGTTCGGTGTTTAAAAAATTCAGTTCATACACGATCCTGGCCATCATTACGATGGCCGGTTTTTCTTTTGGGGCCAAACAATTGGTGTATCTGGAAGCCCAGGCCGTGGCCGGGTTTCCCCTTTCCGTGGATGACCGAAGCATCCGATGGTATTCCATGGACCAAATGGACGTGATGCAGAAGCCCAGTCTGGGATTCGATTACCTCTGGCGGCTCTCCGGTGCCGGCGGTGACTGGGGAATGCTGGCCGTTCAGGCACGTCTAGCCTATGATCCGACGGCCAAACACGATCTGGAGCCGCAGTTATACAACGCCTACCTCAAGGTCAAGCCCGGGTTCGGGGACATCTGGATAGGACACAACAAACCCGCTTTCGGACTTTCCTCTTATCTTGACAACCACGGCACCCTGCTCCAACCGCTTTCCATGTATGGATACGGATATGACCGGGATTGGGGAGCAGGATACTACCGCGATTTCGATTGGGGCAACCTGGGGCTATCGGCTACAACGGGCTCGGGAATGCCCATGCGGTTCAATGGAAATTACCTGCTGGCGGGCCGTATATCCAAGGGTGATCTTAACCAGCAGAACTACGATCTGGGACTTTCTGCAGCCTATGGAAAGAACCTTGAGACCATGGGGTATCATCTGATTAATATAAACCCTATGATGGTTATGAGTGCCGGTGCAGATGCGGTTTTTTTATTGAATCGCTGGGAAAACCGTCTTGAATTCATCTGGTCACGCAGAAATTCAGACTTTTCTCAGGATCACTATGTTTCAGATCAGATGTTTTTCCACCGTCTTACCGCCAATCTGCTGGAGGAGAACCGGCTGAAGCTGGAAGTGCAGAACCGGTGGCTGCTGGGTAAATGGGGGGATGGAATGCTGACCTTGGCCGGAAGTTATCAACTCACTTCAGATATAACCTTCCGCAGCATGGTGGAAATCGAGGATGCTCGGCCCCGGGTCATCGGTCAATTATACTGGTATCACAAGTTATGACCCGATAATCAATAACGGAGGTATTGCCATGCCATCGGTTCAAAATCTCATCAAGCCAATGATTGCAGGGCTTCTATTGGCCTTGCTCTTTGCACTCGCCGGATGCAGTAAAAGCACTTCTCTAGCTCCGTTCGAACCGGAGATCGTCAACAATCAGGACGCCTTTCAGCTCCAAGCCACTGGAGTTGCCAACGTTTCCACCACTCTGGTATATTTCTGGAAGAACTCCGGCACCAGGGCAACCATCAACCATTCGACCACGACCACTGCCGGCTCGACTTTGCTGACAATCAAGGATTCCCTTGGGGCAACGGTATATTCAAAAGCCCTTGTCCCGAGTTTGAACGAACCCACTACCGCAGGCGCTGCCGGCACCTGGTCCGTCAGCCTGACGCTGACGAACTATTCGGGCACGCTTAACTTCCGAGCCGAGAAACTTTAAGGAGGTATACAGCGTATGGCTTATAAGCATATTATGAAAAATCAATTGCTTACTGTCCTGGCTTTCTTGACATTGGGAACATCTCTTTGGGCGGCCGTAGGCTGCGATCTGAACGATCCCGACCGCGATGTCAAGCGCCTGTTCCCCAATTCCACCGGATTCAAGACCGAATACGTATCCATTGACAAACAGGGCGGCGACAGTTTGCTGCAAAGGATCGAGCAGCGGCTGGGAGACAATTTCCAGGGACTGTTCGAGACCAAGGATGTTCCCTATACCATGTACCGTATATACAAGGGAAAAGAATTGCTGGGATATATCCACGGAGTGAATCAAAAAGGAACCTACGGTGGTCTTCAGGTCTTTCTGGCAGTTGATACCAGCGGGGTCATCCGCTCGTTTTACTTTCAAAAGCTGACCTCCAAAGCGGCCAAGAAATTACGGGACCCGAAATTCGGAAAGCAGTTCGTCGGCCTTTCGTTAAAGGATTTTTACGGCTATGATATCCTGGCCGGCCAGGCGGGAAAGATAATCAATCCCGCTCCGGAAGCCGAGCCAGATTTCAAAGCCGCCTTACGGGCCGCCAAAAAGAATCTGATACTTATAGATGAATTCCTTTTGGATAATAAACATTTGAAATATTATTTATCCAAAGAATAGTTTCAATCAAAAGGTGAAATGATGATCAATATATTCCAAGTCGCCTACAAGAACCTGCTGCGCAAAAAGACCCGCAGCATCCTGACCGTGGTTGGCATCTCCCTAGCCGCCTGGGTCCTGGTCAGCCTGCTGGGTTTCAACAAGGGCTACGAAAGATCTCTTAATTCGGACATCGATAATCTGGGTTTCCAGATGCTGGTCACTGCCAAGGGCTGCCCTTACGAAGCGGCCACCTTGATGCTGAAAGGCGGCACCGGCCTGCGCTACATGAAGCAGGAGATCGCCGATTCCATAGCCGCTCAGCCCGAGGTGGATAAGGTGACCCCCATGCTTATGCAGGCGGTGTTCGATCCCAACAAGGGCGAAAGCGGCGGTATAACCGCCTATTTAGGAATCGACCCCGCCACCTTTCCAGCCATGAAAAGTTTCTTCGAGTTCAAACAGGGCGCATGGTTCACCGATCCCAACGCCTTTGAGGCGGTGCTTGGCTACGAAGCGGCCGAGCTGGAGCAGCGGGAAGTGGGCGATAAACTGCTGATCCCGGAAAAGGACGTGGAGTTGACGGTTGTGGGCATCATGAAGCGCACCGGCACCCAGGACGACGGGACCATCTTCATCCCGCTGAATACCGTTCAAAGGATATTCGGCATCAAGGACGAACTGACTGGGATCGGGATCAAGGTGCGCAAGGAAGCCGATATAGCTAAGTTCGAGGAACGCATGTACCGCCTGCCCGACGTGCAGGTGGTCAGCCTGAGCCAGGTAAAGCAGACCATCATGACCCTGGTGTCCACCGCCAAGGTGATGGTCTTTTCCATAGCCGTCATAGCGATACTCATAGCCATCGTTGGGGTGATAAACACCATTCTGATGTCGGTGATGGAGCGTTTGCAGGAGATAGGGATACTGAAATCCATGGGAGCCATGAGCTGGGATATTTTCAAGCTGATCTGGCTGGAAACCCTGATGCTGTGCATCATGGGCGGGGCCATCGGCACCACCATGGCCCTGGGTACCGCCAAACTGACGGAGATACTCATCAGGCAGTTGCTGCCCTATTCCCCGTCCGGCGGTCTGGTGAGAATAGACGCTTCTTTAGTGCTGCTGACCTTCGGAATGGTGACCATGGTCGGGCTGTTAAGCGGCATCTATCCCGCCTGGAAGGCCGGCCGGATCCGGCCCTTGGAAAGCATCCGCAGCGAAGCGGAATGAAATATTAGATAAGAGAGCAATCAATGAATACCAATATTGTATCGGCTGTAAATTTAAAGAAAGTATTCCGCAGGGGCAGCGAGAATATACCTGCGGTGAACGATATCAGCCTGACCATCGCTGAAGGTGAGTTCGTGTCCTTCATCGGGCCATCCGGCTCCGGCAAGACCACCTTGATAAACATCCTGGGCTGCCTGGACAATCCAACGTCGGGGAAGCTGGAGCTTGATGGAAAGAACATATTCGACCAGGGCAAGACCCTCTCGGAAGCCGAACTGACCATGGTCAGAAGAGAAATCTTCGGCTACATTTTCCAAAAGTTTTATTTGATCCCCACGTTGACGGTGCTGGAGAATGTGTTGTTACCGTTCACCTTTTATAAAAAGCCCGGAGCTGATGAAAACGTGGATACCATTCTCAAATTGCTGGGCATCGATCATCGCAAACACCACCTGCCGGGCCAGATCTCCGGCGGCGAGATGCAGCGGGTGGCCATCGCCCGGGCCATGATCAACAAACCGCGGGTTCTGCTGGCCGACGAGCCCACCGGTAATCTTGACACCAAGCGGAGCGACGAGATCGGACACATCTTAAAGGAGTTAAACCAAAAAGAAGGGATCACCATTGTTCTGGTGACCCATAATCCCTTGCTGGCCTCTATGGCCGATCGGGTGATAGAACTGAGGGACGGCACAATATACGGCGGAGCAGATGCCTGCAAACCCAAAGAAGGTTGTGCCTGAAACAAAAAATAAAGCCCGGTTCTTATGACCCGGGCTTTATTTTTTCGCTCAACCACCGGCAACCATCAAATAGTTCTCTTCTTGTTTTGGGGCCATGCTCCCCTTTGGTAACTATCAAGGTATCTTTGACATCATGGGCCACGAACTGCCAGTGCATTTTCCGATTGGCTTCCAGGTTCCAGTCCTTCTCCCGCGAGACCATGTAAAAATAATGTCCATACAAAGATCCCCATTCGGCCAAACCCATCGCCCCGTTGTGAGCACAGATGCAGACCGCCCCTCTGAATCTATCGGGATGCAGAAAGACCTCCATCATGGCCTGCACCGCCTGGCCTGAAAAGCCGTAGATAAAGACATAATTGCTGTCCACCGGATAATCGGCAATCAGCTTTTTATAAGTGGCCATGATGTCGGCATCATTCTGCCAGGCATCGCGATGATTTTTCGTTTTGGCCGAGGTGCAGATAATCCAACCCAGCCTGTCGGCAATGGCCCTATTGGAATCCAGGTCCTTTTGGGTGGCGCCGGTGCAAGAGGTGATGATCAGGGCCGGAACCGGCCCCTTGATTCTTTTGGGAACATAGAAAAAATCCTGCTGAGCCAGGGATAGCGATGCGAACAGGAGCAAAACCGAAGTGACCATTTTCCCGGAAGTACTCATTTCAAATTGCTTTCGACAGTCTTTTGGTATTTGGTAGGAAATGTTTTGGAAATTAAAACTTTCTCGCACTTATTGAAAGCGGCGAACTCTTTCAGACTCTTGCCCAGGGCCGCAAAGAACTCGTCGCCATTGGACATTCTTTTTTCTATGAAAAGCGAGTTGATCATAAGCCGTTTGTTTTTTCTATCGGCCTTGGGGTCCAGTCGCCCCACCAGATCGCCTTTCCACAATATCGGCAGGCTGAAATAGCCGAATTCCCTTTTATCTATCGGCAAATAGCATTCCAAGGTGTAATCGAAATCGAATATTTCCTTGATGCGATTCCGCAGGATGATCAGGTTGTCAAATGGCGATAACAAATGCACCTTATTATCACCGTTTTTTGATGTTGTCTCGATCTCGGCCAGATCTTCTTTCAAAACATAATATTTCTTCGGCAAGCCCTCAATGGATATCCCGATGATCTCCCCGCTTTCCTCCAGTTCCTTCAGCCATCTGCTCATCCGGCCGGTTATGTGCATATATTTATCGATGTCGCCCTCAGTAGCCGGGCCCATGGAGCCCAGGGCTCGCTTGATGAAGAACTGCTTCTCGTCCCTTTCGACCGGCAAGGAGACATCCAGCCCCGGCGGCAATACTTTCTCAGTCAGATCGTAAAAACGTTTGAAATTCTTTCGCTCGCTGACCATAAGCTCGCCGCGCAGGAACAGCACCTCCAGGGCCATCTTCTCCGGCTTCCAGTCCCACCAAACGCCCTTTCGTTTGTTGCGACCCTCAAAGTCGCTGCCGGAAAGCGGGCCTTCTTCTGTCACCCGTTTTTTCACCGTGTCAATGATTTGTTTCTTGCCTTTTATCCACGAAGAAATGGCCTTGCTGCGTTTGCCCTGCATATGGGATATATAATAGCGGTAATCTTTCATCGGCAGATAGCTGGCAGCATGGGCCCAGTATTCAAAGATCCTTTTATCATGCTTCTGCAGCTGATGCAGATATTCCTGCCGGTAATCACCCACTCTGGTGTTGAGGACCACGTGATGCGACCGCTCAATGATATGAATGGTGTCTATCTGAACATACCCCAAACTATCTATGGCCTTGTATGTGCCTTCCTTGCCTGCCAGCAAAGCGGAATCATCTAGTAATTGCTTCTGGATGATAAGGTTCTTGGCCTGTTGAAGGGAAATGCTATTTGATGATGAAACAACCATTATAATTTTTTAAATCGTCAATTGTTTCTAAATAGACTTCATGCGTATCTGGCAGATCATCTAGTGAGAAGAAATTACAGGCTAAACTCTCATCATTTTCCTGGATCAATTCGCCAGTCCAGTTATCTACCAGAAAGACAATGGCAAATATCTGAGTCTGATCCCCGTTAGGATAGGTAACGGAATATTTCGGGTCCGAATAGAGGGCAAACGGTATTGCCGTCTTTACGTTCAATCCCGTTTCTTCCTTGACCTCCCTTTTCAGCGCATCCATCGCCGATTCACCAAGTTCCACGGAGCCTGCCGGCATCCCCCACCTCTTGGTGTCTTTACGATGAATAAGGAGTATCTTCTTATCCTTGTCCTGAATGACCGCCCTGACGCCAGCAATGATCAGCTTTTCACTGCCAACAAATTTTCTCAGCCGGCCAATGTATGATTGTTCAAAGGATTTACTCATATTTATCCTATCCGGATTTTAGATATAATTAACAATCAAAAACCGTCCCCTCAGAGGCTAGCTATCCACTTTATCTAATTTCGGTCTGATAATCAATCAATTCCACATCTGGCTGTCTCCTAACTAGATCCACCGCCTTGGCCAGCACCTGGTCGGCGAACCGCCCGTCGTTGGCCACCACCGCTATTCCCAGAGTGGACCTCTGCCAAAGGTTCTCATCTTCCACTTCGGCCACCGAGAGATTGAATTCGTTCCGCAGTTTTTGCTTCAGGCTTTTTACTGCCCGTCTTCGGTCCTTGAGCGACTGGCTGCCGGGAATAAAAAGAGAAATCCTGCAAACAGCTATTACCATTTCTCAATAAAATCCGATTAACGAAACATCCCTCCCCGAATTGGATGAGGAGGGATGTTTTAAATGTTTATTCTTGTTTGACTTCTTCGATAGAGTAGGTCTCGATTATGTCGCCCACCTTGATATCGTTGAACTGGTCCAGTCCCAGCCCGCACTCGAAGCCGCTCTGCACTTCCTTGGCGTCGTCCTTGAACCGTTTGAGCGAGGCGAACTTTCCGGTGTATATTTCGATGTTGTCACGTATAAGCCGGACCTTATGGAAACGGGCGATACTGCCCGACTGCACGTAGCAGCCGGCGATGGTGCCCACCCCGGAGATCTTGTAAGTCTCCCGGACCTCGGCCCGGCCCTGAACAGCTTCTTTGAACACCGGGGCCAGCATACCCTTTTGGGCCTTCTGCAGGTCTTCCAGTGCGTCGTAGATGATGTTATACATGCGGATCTCCACGCCTTCGTTCTCGGCCAGCTCGCGGGCCCGCTCCTCGGGCCTGACGTGGAAGCCGATGATGATGGCATTGGAGGCTTGGGCCAGCCGGACGTCGGATTCGTTGATGGCGCCCACCCCCTTGTGGATCACCGAAAGCTTGACCTGATCGTTGGACATCTTGAACACCGAATCGCTGATGGCTTCGATGGATCCGGCCACGTCGCCCTTGATAACCAATTTAAGCTCCTGGATGGCGCCTTCCTGGATCTGGTCGTAAATGCCTTCCAGGGTTATCTTCTTGGCCGGACGGAATTCCTGCTCCCGTTTCAGTTGCTGGCGGCGGTTGGCCATTTCCCTGGCTTCGGACTCGATCTCGTAGACCTGGAAGGAATCGCCGGCCATGGGAGCACCCTCAAAGCCCTGCACCAGCACCGCGCTGGACGGCCCGGCCTTGAATATCTGTCCGCCGTGCTCATCGTACATGGCCCTTACCCGCCCGCTGTATAGACCGGCCACAAAAGGCTGCCCCTTTTCCAGGGTGCCCTGTTGGACCAGTACCGTAGCTAGGATACCCTTGCCTTTGTCCAGTCTTGATTCTATAACCGTGCCCTTGGCTGGGCAGTCGGGATTGGCTTTCAGCTCCAACAGGTCGGCCTGCAGCAGGACCATCTCCAGTAGCTTTTCCACGTTGAGTCCGGTCTTGGCCGAAACTTCGACCGCTATGGTCTTGCCTCCCCAATCTTCGACCAGAAGGCCGACTTTGGAAAGTTCTTGTTTGACCCGGTTGGCATCGGCTCCCGGTAGGTCTATCTTATTGATAGCCACGATGATCGGAACCTTGGCAGCCTGGGCATGGTCAATGGCTTCCCTGGTCTGGGGCATCAATCCTTCGGTGGCAGCCACCACCAGAATGACTATGTCAGTCACCTGGGCTCCCCTGGCCCGCATGGCGGTAAAAGCCTCGTGGCCCGGAGTATCCAAAAAGGTGATCGACCCATGTCCTAGCTTGACCTCGTAAGCTCCGATATGCTGGGTGATGCTGCCGTGTTCGCCGCCGGCGACATCCGTTTTGCGGATGGTATCCAGCAAAGTTGTCTTGCCGTGGTCTACGTGCCCCATCACCGTGACCACCGGAGGACGAGGTTTAAGGTTTTCCGGTAAGACCTTTTCCTCTTCTTTATCCTCCGGTTCGTTGAACTCATCCTGCTCCTCCAGCACAAACCCGAAATCATCGGCGATGGTGGCCAATGTATCCAGATCCAGTCTCTGATTGATTGTGACCATCAGCCCCAGCCCCAGGGCCTTGGCGATCACTTCGCCCGGTTTAACGCCTATGGCCTGGGCCAGGTCGGCCACCGAGGAGAACTCCGGAAGCCTGATAACGTTCTCGGCAACCGCCTCGTCCAGAACATCATCCTTATCCTTGCTCTTGTAAGAACGCCTGGCCTTGCCCCGCTCTATGGCCGCCATGGTCTGTCTGACTGTGGCGGCAATGGCCGCGTGATCTATGACCAGCTTCTTCTCTTTTTGTTTCTTGCGTTTGCGTTTTCTTTTGCGGCGTCCCTTCAGGCCAAGCACATCTTCTTCGTCAGGCGCCTTGGGGTAGGGAGCGGTCATTTCGGTAGGATACTCTATGGGAGTTGGCACGATCTTGGTGATCACCGGCTTATGCACCACCGGTTTGGGCGGCACCGGCTTTCTGGCCATGGGTTTGGCCACCGGGACCTTGGTCACCACCACCGGCGGAGCTTCCTCCACAGCTACTTTGGCTTCAGCCTTGACCGCCGCTTCCTTTTTTTCCTGTATCTTCTTCTGCTGCTGCTGTTCCTTTTTGACCGCCTCTTTTTCCTCTTCGAACTTAAGCTTGACGGAATCCAGCATATCCTTGGAGACCAGGCTCATCCGGCTCTTGATGTTGAAATTCAGCTCGTTGAGCATGGAAAGCAGGGCATCGGCCGATATCTTAAGATCCTTGGCCGCCTCAAAAACCTTCACTTCCTTAGCTGGTTTGGCGGGTTCGGATTTCTTTTTGACTGCCGGTTTTTTCTTGACCGGTTCTTTTGCCTCTGTCGTCTTTTTGACCGTTTTTGTCGTCTTCTTAGTCTCTGCCATAATATCTCCTATTCCTGCCGTTCCGTTGGTTCTCCGCCCTGGTCCTGTTCGCCGTTATCATCGTTCTCTTCGTCCTCACCATCATCTTCGCTTTCGTCTTCGGCGGGTTTTTCCTGTTCGGGTTTTCTGGCGGATTTGACGGTACCATTCTTCTCATCGAAATGCATCAGTTGTGCGTCCTTGGCCTCTTTGGCTGCGGACAATACCTTCTCGGCGGTCTTGGCACCTATGCCCTCGATCCCGGTCAGCCCCTCTTCTCCTGATTCTATCAGTTTTTCAGCGGTATCCAACCCGGCTTCCTTAAGCTTGGTCTTGATCTTGTCGGTGATGTTGAGATCATCCACCGATATCTGCACCTGGGCCAGAGCCTCGAACCTTTCCTGATACTGGCTGTCGGTCATCACGTCTATGCGCCAGCCGGTGAGTTTGGCCGCCAAACGCACGTTCTGACCTCTCTTGCCTATGGCCAGCGAATACTGGTCGTCCGGACAGATCACAATCACCCGTTTCTCATCGGTCTCGGGAAAGGCCTCTAACCCTTTGGCCGGGGAAAGGGCCCTTACTACGAACAGCGCCGGATCGGGCGACCAGGAAACGATATCTATCTTCTCGCCGGACAGTTCCCGGACCACTGTCTGAACCCTGGCCCCTTTCAATCCGACAAAAGCCCCCACGGCATCGACCTTGTTATCCTTGGAATATACCGCCACCTTGGCCCGGTCGCCTGGCTCGCGGGAAACGGCCTTGATCTCCACCAGCCCTTCCTTGGTCTCGGGAACCTCCTGCATGAAAAGCCGTTTGAGAAAGTCCGGGTGGCTGCGGGACAGGATCACCTGGGGCCCCTTGATGGTCTTGGCCACATCGATGACCACCGCCCGGACGGTGCGCCCCTGCTGGTAGCGTTCGGAACGGATCTGCTCGGAATACGGCAGCAGGGCTTCGGTACGGTCCAGATTGACCAGGATATCATCCCGGCTTATCTGCTGGACGGTACCGGTAACGATATCCCCCACCTTGCCGGAAAAGTCTTTGAATACCTGCTCCCGTTCGGCTTCCCGCACTTTCTGGAACAGTATCTGCTTGGTGGCTTGAATGGCCATCCGCCCGAATTCCTCGAACGGCAGGATCACTTCCACTTCGTCCCCCGGTTTGGGGTCGTCTATGTATTCGGCGGCATCTTCGGCCGATATCTCCAGGGCCGGATTTAGCACTTCTTCGGCCACAACTTTCTTTGCAAAGATGCCGATCTCGCCGGTATCGTCTTCCAGTTCGACGAAAATGTTCTCCGAGGTGCCGAATCTCTTTTTGCAGGCTTGAAGCAGCCCCAGCTTAAGGGTTTCTACCACGAACTCCTTGCTCAGGTTTTTGCGCCTGGCTATTTCGCTCAGGGCTTCAATTACGTCTAGGTTGGACACTTTCTTTTACTCCTTAGTGTGTATGTGATCCTGATGTTGTATTCCATATATCCCTATTCCGGATAGGAAAGGGAATTGTTATTATGTCTTCGTCTTTTTTATTTCCACTTCCAGTTGGGCTTTTTTGATCTGATTCAGTGGCAGCCATACCGATTCCATATCTTTCAGGCCTAACCGGACCATGCCGTTCTGCACCTCTCCTATCTGCCCGACAAAGGTATTCTGGCCGTTCAGAGGCTGGCCGAGGATGACCTTGGCTGCCTTCCCGGCATGGCGTACGAAATCCGCTTCCCTCTTTAGGGGACGATCCAGACCCGGAGATGATACTTCAAGGTTGTAGTGGTGTGGAATTGGATCATTGATATCCAATTCGGCCGAAAGCTTGCGCGACAGGTTGCCGCAATCGTCCATACTGACCCCTTTGCCGGGGCGGTCGATGAAGATCCTTAAAAAATCACCGCCCGTCTTGTATTCCACATCGACCAACTCCAGGCCAGACTCGTCGGCCAAGGGCTGCGTCATCTTTTTTATCCGCTCGATTATCTCTTCGGTAGAGAGTTTATCATTCATTACGATGTTCCGTTGTTATTTTAAGCCGCTAACAGACGTCAAAACCTTTAAATGCTTTTTGCGCCTTCACGGCCAAGTTTCAGGTTGTATTTGCGGATAGCAAAAGAGAGCGGGCTTTGTACCCGCTCTCCTAAAATCAAGTCAAATGTTATTATACTCCAGATAATGATAAATTGCAAGGAAAATCTTATTGCTGCTTCCGGAGAAAACACTACCCCGCTGTTAATCTAATTGTCTCGCGCTATAGTCTAAGGTTAAGGCCGGCAGATGAAATGTTACAATCCTGCAGCTGTTCGCCATCCGCACCCCTGGTGCAACTTAATGTCGTTCAAAATGATAGCCGTTTAATGCCTGCAAAATCGCTATCAATAGGCCTATTTATAAAAGGCATAAATATTCTAATTTAAAAGAAATATACAATTTAGTTGGCTTTTAACTTTTAAAATAACCTTAAGTTTAACAACTTCATTTAAACCTTAAATGAATGGCATCGTAGCAGATATATTTTAAAAAATCATATTGCAAACTAAGATAAACTGTGATAAACTAATATTTTATGTTTTATATAACGGTTTTTACTACAATCAAAATTTTTAAGGAGTTTACCCAAAATGAAAAGATGGCTTTCAATCGCTTTGATTTTAAGCTTGACCTTGTCGCTGGCCGCTTGCAGCCGGCGCAATAAAACATTAGCCAACGTTGGGCCCGGTAAGATCACCCTGGGGGATTTCCAGGATGCCTACAAGCCGCCCCTGGTCCCAGGAGATTCGGCCTCCATCCTTAGCGGCAAGACCGAACTCTTAAGCCGGATGATCGAACAGAAACTGATGGTCAATGAAGCCATATCCCGCGGTATGGAGAAGGATCCCAAGTTGCTCCAGGACCTGGAGGAGATCAAGAAAAATATCCTGCTTCAGGAACTTTACAAGGACGAGATCCTCAAAAAGGCCCAACCCACCGATTCGGATGTAAAGAAATTTTACGAAAAGCTGGGCAAGGAAGCCAAGGCCAGCCATATCTTGGTAAAGACCGAAGAAGAGGCCAAGGAGGTCGCCAAAACCCTTAAGGACGGCGGCAATTTTGCGGAGCTGGCCGGCAGCAAATCCGTAGATAGGGGTTCCGCTCAACGGGGTGGCGATCTGGGATGGTTCGGATGGGGCAAAATGGTCGAGGAATTCCAGACCGCAGTATTTTCCATGAAACCGGGACAGGTAAGCAAACCGGTAAAAACCGCCTTCGGTTATCATATAATCCGATTGGATTCCCTTCGCGACGTACCCCAACAGTCGTTTGCCGAGATGAAGGACCGCATAAAACAACAGCTTTCTTACACCCGGCCTCGGGAACTGGCTAATAAATACATCACCAAGCTCAAAACTGGAGCCAATATAAAATTCAAGGATGACGTGCTTAAGGAACTGGCCTCCAAACAAACCCCCGGACAACAGATGCCGGCCCTGCCCCAGGCCTCTCCCGAAGATCTCAAAAAGACCGTTATCACCTTCAATGGCGGCTCATGGACCGTACAGAACCTTTACGATGTCGTCAATCGCTATATGCGTGGAGTTTTGGATCTGAGTCAGATCGACCGCTTAAAAGAACAGCTGGAGGGATTGATCGTCAGCGACCTGCTGCTGGCCAAGGCCAAAGCCAGAGGTTTTGAGCAAAACGCCAAAGTCAAGGCCCAGATCGCCCGAAACAAGGACAATATGCTGGCCGAGGTCTTTTATCGGGAAGGCGTTTCCGGCAAGGTAGCGCTGGCCCCGGACCAGGCCAAGAAATATTATCAGGAAAATAAAAAGGAGTTCTTCCAGCCGGCAAAGGCCCTGGTTTACATCATTGCCGTACCGGAAAAAGCTCAGGCCCAGGATGTATATAACCTGCTTTCTCAGGGTGCTGATTTTGCCCAGTTGGCCCGGGAACGGTCGGTGGATCCGTCAAAAGCCTCCGGGGGCGCCCTGAGATGGGTAGAAAGCAATGATGCCGAATTGCCGGAAATTTCAAAAATGGCCTTTGGTATGGCTCTCAATCAACCCAGCCGTCCATTTGCCTATAGAGGCAATTATGCCATCATCAAGGTAGTCGAAAGAACCGCAGCCAAGCAGAAAACATTTGATGAATCGCAACGGGAAATAGAATATAAACTAAGACAGGCGCAAGAAGAAGCTTTATTGAAAGAACTGCTGGAGTCGCTAAAGGCCAAATACCCGGTCAAAATAGACCAGGCGCTTTTAGAAAAGGCCGAAGCTGCTCCCGCCACAGAGGAGAAATGATCATGAAGAAGTGTTTTGTTTTTATGGTATTGTCCGGGCTGATCGCCATGGGCTGCGGTAAAAAGTCCGCTGATCAACCGGCCATTGCCAGGGTCAACAAGGCCGTGCTGGTCCAACAGGATTTCAATGATGTAGTGCCGGAAGGAATGACCAACGTTACCCCGGCTCAGAAGGAAGAATTCGTACGCCGCTGGGTAAATACCGAATTATTCTACCAGGAAGCGGTCAAAAAGGGCCTGGATAAGGATCCCAAGATCGCCAAGCAGATTCGCGACCTTCAGAAGGAGATCCTGGCCAACCAGTTCATACAGAAGGAAATAGTTGAAAAATTGAAGGTTACCGATGCCGAGGCCAAGGAATATTTCGACAATCATCAGGAGGAGTATCAATCGGAAATAAAGCTCAGCCAGATACTCACGGCCACCGAAGATCAGGCCCAGATGATCAAAGCATCGCTGGATAACGGAGAAGATTTTGCCAAGCTGGCCAGGGATAAATCGCTTGATCCCACCACCAAGGACAAGGGAGGCGATCTGGGGATATATTTACGACGTGGCAGCGGGCAGATCCCCATTGATTTCGAGGAAAAGGTATTCTCCCTTAAAAAGGGAGGCGTCTCGGACCCGATCAAACTTTCGGACGGTTATCACATCATGAAGGTCACCGACCGGCGAACTTCCCCGCAAAGCGTTAAATTTGAGGATATACGGGAAGACCTGGTTTACGGGCTGACCATGTTGCGCCAAAAGAACCGGTTTGACAACGTCAGCGACAGCCTGCGCCAGATTTCCAAAGTGGAGAGCCACCCGGAATTGATAAAATAATTCCCGAGCAATTCAAGTCAATTTTTACAAGAGGCCAATATGAAAATATTTAGATTTTTAGTGATTTCGTTGATATTATTCAACTGCGCCGCCTGGGCTGCAGATACCCTGGATGCCGTAATAGGAAGGGTGGGCGATCAGCCGATATTGAAAAGCGAGATCGATCGCCAAGTCCAGCTTTATCGTATGCAGGTGCCCCAGGATCCCACTCCGCTGGATTCCCTGCGAAAGATGGCTTTGGAGCAAAAGATCGAGAATTACGTCATGCTGGCCGAAGCCAAAAAGGAATCCATATTCGTTAAGGATTCGGAGATCGAAGAAGTGCTCGATCAGCGGATCGCCGAAATGAAGTCACAGTTCCCCACCGAAGAACAGTTCAACGCCCAGCTTAAGGCCGAAGGCACCACCATCGCCCAGCTTAAGGACATGCATCGCAAAGATGTCAAGAATATGCTTATTGTGCAGCGGTTGATAGATCGCAACCTTCGCGCCCAGGTCACTCCCCCTACCACCAAGGAGCTGGAAGCCTTTTTTGCCAGCCATAAGGATTCGATACCCGGCGACCCGGAAAAAGTGGACATCTCTCATATACTGATCGCGCCCAAGCCTGGCCAAAAATCGGTTGCCGATGCCCAAAAAAAAGTGCAGGAAGTTTTAAGCCAACTGAAGCTTAAAAAACCTTTTGCCGAACTGGCTAAAAAGTACTCCATGGACGAGGGCTCGGCGGTCAACGGCGGCGACTTGGGCTGGTTCGGACGCAATCAGATGGTGCCCGAATTCGAGCAGGCGGCGTTTACCCTTAAACCGGGACAGATCTCAAAGGTCGTTCAAACCCAGTTCGGCTACCACATCATCAAGCTGCTGGAGAAAAAAGACGATCAGGTGCATGCCGCCCATATCCTGATCATGGTAACTCCCTCGGCTGCCGACATCGCCAAGGCCAAAAGGACCGTCACCGCACTTCACGAAAGGGTCACCGTGGGAAAAGAGGATTTCAACAAAGTGGCCGCTACCTATTCGGATGATCCCGAAGCCAAAAAGACCGACGGCAAACTATCGGGCATCCCGGTGGAGGGTTTTCCGGCCGAGATCAAGGATGAACTGGCCATACTAAAAGAAGGCGAGGTCGGCGATATCATCGAAACCCCCACCGGTTTCCATATCGTGAAACTGGAGAAGCGTTACCCGGCCAAAGCGCCTACCATGGAAGCTGTCAAAGATCAGTTGGTGGAGTACCTGAAGTCGAAAAAGATGCAGGAGCTTTACGAAGCATGGATGAAAAAACTTAAGACCCAGTATTTCATCGAGCGCAAGTTATAGATCTTTCCTCTAATTTAAAAAGCCCCGCTTTTAGCGGGGCTTTTTATTACAGCAAAAGGCCTAAGATATGTTTATCCTGGCTATCAGCATCCCTTCTTCCCAATCGGCAGATTGCGCCAGGCACCGGCCCTCCGGAGAGAACAGATACCCTCCTCCAGGGAAATCTTCGTCGATAGTCCTGCCTGCTTGGGTGGATACGGCAACATGAATTCGATTGTCTGCCGCGTATTTTCTCAGTTTGCCGAAACATTCGTCCTTCCACCAGTCATAGCCGTCTCGCCAATCCCTGGTTGATTGGTCGCCGTAAAGGCCGGGCGCGGCGCATTCTATGACCAATTCGGCTCCCCTTTGGGCCAGTTCCTTGAAGATATTATCATCATCGATATCGGCGCAGATGGACAAGCCGTAGGCCAGGCCTTTTAAAGTAAATATCGGCTGATCTTCTCCCGGGCTGAACCACTTGGCCTCATCCTCCTTGATGGTCTTCTTCCGGTAATATCCTTTTATCGAACCATCTTCTGAGATGAATTGAGTGATATACGGTTTCCCTTTAGGATTCTTTTCCACAAAACCGGCCGCAATAACAGTACCAAATTCCCGGCTCAATTCGGCCACCCGGTTTATAGCCTGATGATCTTTGGAAATAACCGCCTCCGGGTGCTGCTGGGGGTCAATGTAACCGGTGATGTTCATCTCGGGAAAGCAGACGATGTCGGGCTTGGCATCTTTTAACAGGTCAAGATAGCGGCGCATCTCATTTATATTTTCATCTACGGCCGCCTTCTCGCAGCGCATCTGGACCAGGGCTATCGTTAAATTAGTCATAAAATAATCTAGACATGTACTTCTGTAATTACCTTTTTAAATTTTTGAATCAAAAAATTAGGAGAATTTAACCGTTTAGGAATGGTTGCTGCGGCAGCAATAATCATAATAACCAAAAACACCACCAGATTGGCTCTGATCACAGGGTTTATAAATGACTTCTTTTCACCTGTTTTCTTTTCATGCAGGTATGAAATAATGCCGTCCTCGCAAACTATCGTGATAATAAAACTTAAAGATATCGCAATTATACTGTAGACGATTTTCAAGATCCAATATCCTATCAACGATGTATCTTGTACATTCATAGCAAGTGCGTAAATTATACCCGATAGGAATATTAATACTAATAAAAGGCCAGCGGAACCAAATCTGCCAAAACTTTTAAAAGCATTATAATTTTTAATGTTTCCGCCAGGTATTAGCAAGACAGGATACAATATAATTATTATAATTGGTGCTGCAAAAGCTGCCCCCAATAATAAACCAGGAACGGTGGAATAGATATTGGCGGCTATCATATACCAGCTAGCCGTAAAATAATCAAGTTCGCTTTTCCAGCAAAACCATAAGCATTTTATCGCCACAGCGACTAGAAGACCGAAGGCCGATTTTAAAGCTACTGCACCCAAGATAGTCGTTCCCGAATATAGCATGGCCATTGGTATTATTGGCTCACAGGCCTTTGCGGTAACCGGCAATAAGATTATGCTTGTAATGAAAATAAATATAAGCAAACCATTAAATTTGAAGTTAAACATATTATTCATATCCTTATCACCATTAAAATTTTATACCCATTCCTTCGCCGCTGCCGCCGAAACCGATGGTCCATCTCCAGTCGAACTGCTTTTTGCCATCTTCCGGCTTATTTATCCACAGCGGGAACATCAACCTCATCGGCCCCAGGGCCAAGGATAATCCGGCATCGGCCCGGATGCTTTTAGTAGTGAACTCCAGCCAATCATTGGCCACCTGCCCGGCTCCGGCGAAGAAGGACGCCGGGCTCTTCATAATAGGCAGTGTCATGTTGACCGCCCAGAGATTCCTGCCCCGAAGGTGGGTGCCGTAGTATCCGGGAAGATTGGCTCCGCCGTCCACGTGATAGCGTTCCTGCGTGGAGAACCAATCCTTTCCCGAGGCCAGCATATTATCCAGCCCTGTGCTTTTGAAGCTTCCAGACAGGAAGAACTGCTCCTGGGCCGGAGCCGGCCCCTGGATATATCCCGTGACCAGACGGAACCTAGGGTTGATATGTCGGCTGATCCTGTAATTGAATTTTTCCTCCAGTTCGAATTTAAGGTAGTTATTAATATCCGATTCAGGCCGCTGCAAGTATCCTATCGTTATGCGGCTGAGGAATGACGACCGGCCCCAATGACGGGTCAGGTCATATCCCCGCTGGGCGATCAGGCTGACCACCGCTGCTGTATCGACATCCCGGGGATCCCAAAAGCGGTAATCCTTATAGCGGGTATAATCTAAGCGGACATCATAGCTTTCGGTGGGGTCAAGCATAAGCCTAGGCCCCCATTTTCTTTTTAATCCTATTCCGGCGTAATTGATATCGAAAGCCGAACCGGCTGTTAGGTATGCCCTGGGAGGGCGAGGCCGCGAACCCACCGGTGTCTGGTAATCGAAGCTGAAACTTATCTCTTTGGATTTAAACCCGTAGAATGGGGAAAAGGTCCACTGGTGGCGCCCAACCATGGGATCACCGTCGGCCATATAGGCCCCGTGCAGCATGGCCCCCAGCCTGAACCCGTTGATATTATCATACCAGGGAACCGGCAGCCAGAATATATTGTATGATTCGAAAGACGGCAGCCGGGGACCCAAAGTTATTTTGTATTTCCTGGGGCGGCAGTTATTCCAGCGGTTGGTCTCCAATAAAACGTTATCGGGATCGATCATGGCTGAGGCAAGTTTCCCTCCGGCCTGAAGCGTAAAGACCGTATCCCGTCCCCGCGCACTCCAGGGAATCAGGTATCTTTTATTCATTTCGTCCTCGGCCGAAAATACCACGGGAATGGTAGGATCTCCGTTTCTGGACAGTGTGATACCGTAAGTGTTTTTCTGTTCCTTTATCTGGCGCACTGAAGCCACCGAATAATCGCTCATTCCGGTGGTCTTTAACCAGGAAGCAAAATACGGCCTGATGTCCTTTTGGGAATATTTTTCCACCGCAAGGTAGAAACGTTCGGCATCAACGTGCCTAAAACGGTTGTCCCGAAAATATCCTTGCATAGCCCGGTTGAAGGCTGAATCCCCGAGATATTCTTTTAGCCACCACATCATGGCAGAAGGTTTCATATAAGTACTGGCGGCGTATTGGACCATATCGGCCGAGCGAAAAGCCGTGGAACTTACCGGTTGATCCATCCTATTGACCGAATAGAGATAACTGGTAATCTGGCTTAAATATCTGTCGTTTAGGTCAGGCAACCATTTTTGCATTCGCTTATTGGTTAAAAGGTTCCCTTTTTCACCGTATTTTTCGATAAAATATCTTTGTTCCGAAAAAGTATTGATTCCCTCATCCAGCCAGGCCTCGTCCATCTCGTTATTGCCTAGGATGCCGTAGAACCACTGATGGCCTATCTCGTGCATCACCACCATTTCCAGCATGCGGCTGTATTTATCTTCGCCAGGGGATATGATCACCAGGTTGGGATACTCCATTCCGCCACCAGCCTCGATATCCCCATCGCAGACCGTCAGGGTGGAGTACGGATATTCCCCATACCACCGGCCGTAATAATCCAACGCATCCTTAGCATACTGCATCACGTTCTTCCATTTTTCCCGATCCTTGGGCCTGGTAAGAATTTTGATGGTTGTCTCACCGTGCTGTTCGGTGGTTGAAATATATTCCAGATCGGCGCACCAGGCAAAATCGTGGACATTATCGGCGGCGAACAGATGATATCCCGCTATATCGTCTATCGGTTGTCCCTGGTCGTCATATTCCAGCACCTCCGACCCTGTGGCACCTATCTTGAAATTTTTTGGGGTTTCCAATCCGACCTGGAAGGAACCGTAATCCCCGTAGAATTCCCCGATGTAATGATACCCGTCGGCGTGCCAGCCCTGTTCGTCGTAGACCGCCATCTTGGGATACCATTGGGAGATCTCGTAATGATTGCCGTCATGCCCCAGCCGGGAGAAGAATTTCGGCACCTTGACTGTGAAATCGAAATAAAAATCTATGGAATCACCTGGTGCCAAGGGAATCGGCAGTTGCAGACTGGCCGAGGTGGAGTCCAGCTTATATTTTGGTTCTTTTAATATTTTATTAATAGCCGGGTGGTTGCCTCCGTAATCACTGAATGTCGCCATTTCATCCGCTCGGCCACCCTGGATAAATGGGACACCATATTCTGGACCGTATTTGAATACCGCGGAGCTGTCGGACACCAACAGGGAATTTATCTCGATCCATCCTTTGTCCTTTGGGCAGGAGTGCCGGAACCGGTAATCCTGCTGCTGCTCGGCCTCCCGGGCGAAGAAGGTGGAGTTATCCCGGTAGGCATTGGGATACAGGTTGAACCACACTGTCTTCAACGTATCCGGCGAGTTATTGAAATATCTCAGATACTGAATGGCAAATATCTTGTGCTCTACCGTATCCAATCGGGCTTCGATATTGTAAACCACCCTCTGCTGCCAAGCCTGGCAAACGTTGGCAAAGCCAAGGAATATGATAATAAAGACAAAATGGATCTTTTTCATTTTGGCTCCGAATCATTTTTAATCGTTTCTTTTTGGGTTACATCTATAATCTTAACCTTATCCTTAAGCACCGCCATTATCTGATCCTTATATCTTCCATATTGAAGATAAATGCCCCGGAAATTCTCCAGCCACGTTTGTTTGGCAAAAGGCGATAGCAGTACCCCGTTCTTATCTGGATAACAACTGTTGATCTGATCCCACTTGCGGGCAATGGTCACCCCGCCCCGTTTCATGGTCACGCCCTGCTCGTCGAATATATAACGGGATTTTAGGAAGAATGGAAATTCCGAGGAGAACAGAAGCAGAAATCCCAGACCGGCCCACAGCCATGAGTGCATCATCAAATAAATCACTAGCGTCGCTAAGGGCGGCGCCAGTAGGGCTATGAGTGCTTTGGGCCTGGATTCCCTGACGGGAAAGACGGTCCATTCTAAAATTATCTTATCATGCAATTCTGTCATTGCGCCTCCTTGAGCTGTTTTCTGTAATCATCCCTCAAGGTTTGAAAATACCTTAAGGCCTCGGGACACTGATAATCAGGATATGTCCACTCCACCGGCTTAAAACCGTCTCCCCGGTAAATAAGCGTAACCTCCCCGTAAACACCTTGGCCCAGATAGACCCGGTGGGAAAAGTCCTTGCAGGAGGCCAGCACCACCCTGGCCTCGTTGATATACCCGGGATCGATATTTACTATCCGTCCGCTATTTTCGCTTGATTTAAGGTATTCATCTTCCAGTTGATTCGATACATGCTTGAGTTCCGGCAATTTTCCGGGATCATTCAACTGATGGAAGCTCCACCAGGCACGAAAAAGCCTGGAGCCCATCTCCGGAGCATAATAATCGGTAAACCCGCTGAAATCCAGCACCTGGCTCTTACGATCTATGACGCCAAAATGCTTTTGCAGCTCCCTTTCCAAGTCCCACTGGCTGACCTCTTGGGAGTAGATCAACCCCAAAAAGAACTTGACCGGGATTACGTTTCTTATCACTGCCATAGCGCTTTATGAACGCTTGAAATATTTCTTGATATATATAAGATATGCCAAAAAGGTTACGGCTGAAATCAGCATAAATGGGATCTGATATTTCCAAACGATCTGCATCCAGCTTTGCCCAAAATTGATATTTTGATCGCTGCCGGACAATGCAAATATTCGAACCATATCTTCATCTGAAAGAGCAGGGAGAAAAGCTGCAGACCAAAACAGTGTTATCGCTATCGATGTCCACCAGGCCCGTAAGTCTAATTTATAAAAGCCGTAACAAAGATATACCGCTATGATCGCAGAAGATAATATTATTAGAACTGCCGGCAATCCGGTGATCAACCGGCCAAAGGCATAGGTAACACCCATAAAGGAAGCTGGTATTGCCAAAGCAGCGCTCACCCCGTAGAACAAGCTTAAGGCCAGCACCGGGGCTGGACAGGCATCGGTCCAAGCCGGGTTAGAATCATTAGTTTCCAGTGTATATTTTACCTCTTTTTTTGAATAGAACCATATCAGCAGGCCGGGCAGCAGGACCATAAAAATAAAAGATACCGTCCCGGATATTACGATCACGATATTGATGATGCTTAAGGGAACCGTTGCCTCGGGTGGCATGAAATATCCCATCATCCTAGGAATCACTATAAAAATCAGGGCCGTGGTCATAATCCCCAGCAGCAGCCATACCCAGCCGATGGAAAGCAGCACCGGTCTTACCCAGCGCTTATGCCGTATAGAATCTATCCCCGTCCACAAAAATATCCCGCCCAGAAATAGATAGGTCAAAATATTTACCGAAAGCGAAAAAGCCCAATATCCCGTCGATTGGCCTCCGCCCATTGACCTTGCCATTATACTGCCCATCAAGGCCGTCGGGATCATCAGCAGATCGAAGGCTCCCAGGATGATCAGCACCACTCCAAAAGCTTTCAGCCCTCCGGATCGATCCTTGAATGTTATATTATTCTCATCCGTCATTTTTGATCCCTTTCGCATATTTCGCGGGAAAAACTCCTTCAGCCCCTGCAGACCTTGACGCACACCCCGCAGATATACTGCCCGATGCCCGGCAGATGTGAGAATTCCCTCAGCTTGGCAATGCATTTTGGTTTGTCATAGCCTTGGTCGGATATTGCCCCGGCCGGGCAGGCGTTGATGCACAGCTGGCAGCTGCCGCAGGTTCTTATGGACGGAACGCCAGTCTCCAGAGGCAGGTCGGTTAACACGGTTACCAGTCTGAGTCGGGCATGGTGTTCAGGATTTATGAACAGTGCCGACTTGCCAATCCAGCCCAACCCGGCCTGCACCGCTATGGCCTTGTGGGAAAGATGCCCCAAGTGCTTCTCCCAGTCTATGGTTTGGGAGGCCGGTATGGGCAGGGCTTTGTATCCGCAGGATTGGATGTACGATTCCATCTTGGCCCCGGCCCGGTCCAGGGTGTAATTGGCCACTTTATAGTGATGCTTGTAAAGCAAGGTCGGATGATCATTGATGTCGTCTATGGTGGGATCCGATAGCCGGAATCCGGCCGAGATCCCATATTTTAAGCCTTCAGCGGCCTTGATTATCTCGGAATGAAATGTTTCCCGGATAGGCTCCAGTTCTGCTACCCCAAAGATAGCCATCCCTTCGTTCAAGGCTATCTGATGCAATTTTTCGTTATGGTTGATATTGTCAGACATATCTATCCGGCTATCAATGATAATATTTTCATGATCAGCGGAGCAAGGAACACTGCCGGCAGCAAGCTGGCCACCTTGATCCTGGTATCCAGTGTCAGGTTGGCCGCCACTCCCAAAAGAAGGATGCCTCCGGTAGCCGACATCAGGTCAATGTATATCACTGGCAGAAAGTTCTTGAACATCATTGCTGCCAACGTCAATAGACCTTGATAGATTAGGACCGCTCCGGCCGAGAAGATCACACCCAAGCCCATGGCCGAGGCCAGGGCTATGGAGGCAATGCCGTCCATCAGCGATTTGGTAAACAGCACTGTATGGTCGCCTTTTAGTCCGCTTTCCAGGCTGCCCACAATGGCCATGGGCCCGATGCAGAACAGCAAGGAGCTGGCTATAAAACCTTGAACGAATGACGCTCCGGCATCCCGCGAATATCTTTCCTTAAGCTTTTTGCCCAATGCCTCCAGCCGCTCATCCATTTTTAGTGACTCGCCCAGCAACCCGCCCAGCGCCAGAGATATCAGCATGATAAGCAATTGGCTGCTTTTGAAGGCCAGGTTCAGGGCTATGACCACGGTGAAAAGCCCGATGGCCTTCATCACTATTTCCGAGTAACGGGCTGAAAGCTTCCGGTGCAGCAGGATGCCGATAATGCTTCCGGCGATCACGGCCAGGGTATTTATAATTGTTCCCAGCATGTCATTAAAGGCCATTCTTTATGGTTTCGCGATTGTCCTCGATCAATGTTTTTTGTTCCGGCCAGAACATCTCCGGAAGCTGATCGACAGGGAACCATTTGACGACATAATCATGATCCCTGTCGCTGGGCGAGGGAACAATCTCATAGGTGACGAATAAAAAATAATGCATGGTTCCCCAGGAACGCTTATTAAAATCCAAACGCTCTACCACTCCCAGCTTTTTTATCAGGATTAGATCGCTGAAGCCGGCTTCCTCGTAGATCTCCCGCCGGGCGGCTTGTTCGAAATCCTCCCCCGGCTCCAAGTGGCCTTTGGGCAATATGTATTCCCTAAATCCCGGTTCGGTGACCAGGGCCACTAAAATATCATTGCCGTCTCTCCGGGCCACCACCCCGCCGCAGGAGGTATGCTTTGCCACTCCCGGCGGCCGGATATACCAGCTTTTATCTATCTTCACCGCTTCCTATCTCTGATAAAAGCCTTTATTGAACGGTCGTAGGTCCTTTCGGCCTTGTCCGAAAAATAGCAGGCCGGCAGTTGGTCCATTGCCCGGTGATATGCTATACACTCACAGCAGATTTCCTTGCGGGAGCAGGGCTCGTAACTGCAGTTGCAGTTTATGAGATTCTTGGATTTATTGCATTCCACGATTATCTCCCGAAGATTTGATGGCAGTATTCAAAGCATTCAGCAATTGCTCAGGTTTTTGGGTTCCGATCAATATTTTTCTACCGTCGGCCAGCACTAGCTGCAATCCCTGATTTCCCGAAACGCTATAAGCCATGCCTTCGCCACCTTGCTTGATCCCCCATCCCCCGTATTCTATTATCGGTCGATACGTCCTTATGAAATACGATTTGATGTCTTTGTTACCAATAAATATCGGCTGACGGTGAAACGGTTTGAACTGCAGCGCTATTCCGCTGGCGTCGATTTTTGTAACCAGCCGTAAATTGACGAACAATACCGTTATGGCAAAACAGATCAATGGTGCCACCAAAAGGCTGAAAGAATCCCCGGGACGAAAATTCAATGATTTCAATAAACCAATGTATCTGGACAGGAATGGCAGGCACACGGCAATGTCCATTACGATGATGGCCGTCCATAGCCAGGCCTGCCTGAACCGCTGTTCCTCGACAAAGAACAGCCTGTTGTCAGACGGTTTCATCTTTCTTCTTTCCCTTAAGCAATTCGGCCTTCTTCTGGCGGTATTCTTTGGCCTTTTGCTTCCGCTCCCTTTTGAGCACCGGACGGCTGGTCTCGTCAATGATCCATTTTAAGAATGGGTTGTATCCATCCTTCATCTTCCACATCACGATCTGGGGCACCTTATCGGGATGTAACTGCTTGATGCGGGATTCTATCCGTTTGTAAAAATTGCGCTCGGCCTGAAAGAATACCACCCATTCGGAGCGTTGTTCAATCTTGCCCTGCCAGCGGAACAGAGACTCAACCTTGATCATATTGGACCCAGCCACCAATTGCTCCTCTAACAAAATGCGGGCCGTTTTCTCGGCCAGTTCCCGCGAGGGAAAAGTGGAATATATTATTATGCAGTTCATGGTATCATCCTATAGATTTTATATTTCACCGAAATATTTCTCCATTCACGATTTTAACCACGTCTCCTATCAATTCTATCTTTTCCTCTTCCATCAGCATGCCTGCCCCGTCGCAACAGGCATATACCGTAGCCTGGTTTTCCAGCGAGAAGCTTTTGACTGCTTCCAGCCGGTCCTCCCGCTGGTTCCAGTGCGGCAAAAAGTGGAAATCCACCAAACCCACTGCGTGATGCTGGTCGGTCCGGCTCTTGTAAAAGACATGGGAGATGTTTATGCTGGGCGTCAGAACAATGGCCCCGGCGCTGATGCCCAGCAGGATCCCGCCGTCCACGTGATATTTCTTCAGCATCGGCCCGAAATCCCTTTTACGTATCGAGCCCAGAAACTGGAACGGGTCTCCTCCGGAAAGATGAATGGCATCGCAGGATAACAGTTCATCCGTCAGCGATGGATCATATTCCTTGTTCAGGTCGAAGTATAAAAGACCCTCGATGCCATACCTTTTATAATATTCCCTCTTATCTAAGTAATATCTTCTGGTGCTATCCGAAGCCGAAGGGATGTATGCCAACTTGGGTTTGTCCTTTCCGATCATCTCCAGAAAACGCCTATCCAGCCTTTCGTTCACCGGTATCACCTGGTCACTGTAGAATATAATGGCCCCGGCCGGCATCTTTCACAGCTCCGGATGCTTGACGAACAGCAGGCTCAGGGCCGCCAGGGTGATCCCACACTTGATCTCGCCATTGACCATCATTTCTTTTATCTTAGAGGCAGGAAGTCTGACTATCTCCAGTATGGACTCGTCATGCTGCTGGTTTTTCGTCGAGTGTTCATCGGTTTCCAGTTGATCCGCCATGTAAGCAATGATCTCGGCTGTCTCGTGACCCAATGCGGTGAAGTAATTGCCCAAACGTTCAAAGCGACCGGCCCTGATGCCGACCTCTTCGAAAAGCTCCCGCTGGACCGATTCGATCTCGCTCTCCCCTTGGTGGACCGCCCCGGCCGGCAGTTCCCAAAAGACATCGTCCAGAGTATAGCGGTATTGCTTGATGAAATATATATTCTTGTCCCGATCCAAAGCGATCATTGCCACCCCGGGCACCTTTTCCACCACCCCGTAGATCCCTTGGCTGCCGTTGGGATATATTACTCCGTCCTCCCGCACCGACAGCCAGGGATTGCGGTACTTCTCTTTTGAGTCGGTGGTCTTCCAACCGTATCGCTCCCGGTTACCGCCCATTTCCGGCTCCGCCTTTTGGCTGCTGCCAAATTTCTTTATCGAACGATTGTTCCGGAACCAAAGAGGAGAATTTTATCTGCAGGCTCGACTGTTCCCGGGGATAGGATATCTCTACCTTATAAGGAATATTGTGTCCGTTGAAAGGCTTCCAATCTCCGTAGTTAATGTTGTATTCCTCTTTTTCTTTAATATCAAGACGATAACCGTTGATCCTGTGGTTTTGCTGATCCAGCCGATAGGTGATCACCGTATCCTTTTTTGAAAAGACAAAAAGATAAAATTTATCAGCATCCTGAGCCACGGAATATTTGCCCGTTTCTATCGGCGGCTGGCCCTTGACGGCATTCAGAAGCCTTGATAAACCGAGCCCGGCTGCCTCTTTAGCCATGGAGTCTATCCCGGATACCGTTGCATTAAGGTATAAAGATTTCAGGGGTATATTCAACCAGGCCTGATCTCCATTTATGCAGGCCGAAGCCAGTCCGATCCCCAAAAACCCGCTGATGTCAATGCGGACATTCTTTTCCCCCTCCTGCCGCCAGACGAAATTGACCGTTTGGGTCAGCTTGGGTGAATCGTAGGTGATCTTGCCCTGGGCTGAGAACGGACTATCGTTGGTCTGAAAGGTTATCGCATTATTCCAAAGAATTTCGGGATCACTGACCCCGGTTCTCTTAAGATGGGCGCAGCCGAACAACAGCACAAGGGGCGCTAAGATAATGAGCAAATATCGTGCTTTCGGAGATTTATCAGCGTAGCGCATCTATCTTTTCCTGTAACTTCTCCTTGGCGGGATCTATTTCCAGCGCCTTCTGCCATTGCTCAAGCGCCTGCTGTTTCATTTCGAGAGAAAGATACGCATCGCCCAAATGGTCCCGCAGGGTGGCGTCATTTGGAAAAAGGTCTACGGCTTTTTCCAAGTTATTTTTAGCCTCATCAAAAAGCCCCAAGCGGTACAGCACCCACCCCATGCTGTCGATATAGTAAGCGTTCTCCGGATCCGCCGCCAAGGCGCGGGTTATAAGGGATTTTGCCTCGTCCAGCCTGATCCCTTTATCGGCATACATGTAGCCCAGATAATTGAGGGCGGTATGATTATCGGGCTGAAGCTTTATCAGTCTTTCAAATAACACGGCCGCGCTGTCGAATTCGCCGCTTCGCTCATAGGCTACGGCCAAACCAAACATCAGCTCCGGGTCCCGCTTGGCGTTTTGATAGGCCTTCTGGAAATAAGGCACGGCTTCCCGGTATTTTTCGGCTGCCGAATAACCTTCGCCCATCAACTGATCGAGCTGCTGCTTTATTCCGTAACGCCGGGCTTTTTCAAACGCAGTTGCCGCCGAATCGGGCAGGCCCAGAGCCAAAAAGCAATTGCCCAGCGAGGCCCACCCTTCAGGCATTTTCGGCAGCAGTAACGCGGTTTTTTGAAAGAATGGCAGCGCTTGCTGGTACTCTTTTTGCTGATAATCGATCCGTCCGACCGTATAAAGTGCCTCGGTATTTACGCTGTCGCTCTCCAAATAGGCCAGGAACTGTTCCTTGGCTTGCCCAAAATCCTGCCGGTGATAGAACAAACGGGCCAGCTGCAGCCGGAGCGCGACATTTCCCGGCTCCCGTTCCAGGATGGCCAGGCCCTGCCCGGCCGCCCAATCGTATTGTTCCGCAGATAACAACAGATTGAAGATGTGTTTTTGAATGCTCAGATTATCGGGATCCATCTCTCCGGCTACGCCGTAACAGTAAAGGGCCGAATCGGGCTGCTGGCCGACCTCGTATATGGCCGCCAGCGATATCCAGGCCCGAACGCTGGAGGAATCCAGGCCTATCACTTTACGGAATATCTCTTTGGCCGACCCGCTTTTTTTATCGCGCATCAGCATCGAACCAAGCTGCATCATCAGGTCGGCATCATTGGTTCGCTCGACGATGCCCTCCATAACCGTGATGGCGGAATGGCGGCGGCCCAAAGCCTCGTAAAGCCCGGCGGTGGTGACCGCAATATCGGAATTATCGGGCTTTTGTTTCAATGCCGCTTTATATTGTTCCAGCGAAAGCTCCAGTTCCCTGGCCATCATGTAGGCATTGCCCAACATCAGCCGGTTATCGGCATTATCCGGTTCAAGCTTGACCGCCCGGCGACCGTAGAGCACCGCCAGGGTGTCGTTTCCCAGCTCATAGTAATTTTGCGAAATCAGCAGATTGAGCAGGGCCGATCCTTTGTCCAGGCGTAAAGCCTTTTTATAGATGCCGATGGCCTGGCGCGGCTGGCCATCCTGTTCCAACAAGGAAGCCTGCATCACATAATCCATCACCGCCAGCTGGGACTGCTCGGTATCAAGCATCTGGCGTTTGGCGCAGCCGGCCGAAACGGCCAGCAGAACAAGCAATAGTCTCTTGATCATCAACCCCCTATGAAAGATATAAAAACAAAGCCGGAAAACAAAAGACCGCCAATTGTTCCGGCTTGCTGAACTTATTGTATTGTCATTTTAAAAATTGTAGGTAGCGCCTTCCATGGCCAGCCGGATCTGCGAGTTCTTCAGCCTGGCTATCTCCTTTTGAACCTCCTCCACGAACATGGCCTTTATATGAAATACGTAGAACGGCACCTTGAGCCCAGATTTATTTATCTCCTGCAACAGGGTATGGGGGGTCAGGTGTCCGGAGACGTCGGCCAAAGTGTGCAAACGGTTGGGAAATGAAGTTTCTATCAGCACCCCTTTAAGTCCTTTGATCTTTTTGGCTTCCTTCCAGATCCTTTCGGTGGCCCGGGTATCGGCGGTGTAAAGCAAGGAGCTCTTGCCATCGCTGATTATAAAGCCCACGGTGGGCACCGCATGACTGACCCTGATGGCCCTGATGGTATACTTGCCCATTCTCACCGGTTTCCCCTCGGCCATAGGCTTAAGTTTGAATACGGCATCCTTGCTGTTGGGAATTGCAGTAAAATCGGGCCATACCTGGTTGTTGAACAAGTGCTCTCTAAGGCCGTCCAGCACTTCCGGAATGCTCATGATCTGAATGGATTTATTTAAGCTGCCCACCAGATTATCAGCCATCAGCAAAAGTCCTAGGCTATGGTCGATATGGATATGCGACAGCAGGACCGCATCCAATCGTAACTGCTCGTCGAAATCCAGCATGGAGGCCGCAGCGCCGGTATCGATCAGAATGTTCTTGTCCAACAAAAAGCTGGTCAGCCCAAAACCCGGCAATTTTGATCCCGAGGCTCCCAGGACTTTTAATTTCATCCCTGAACTCCCAATACAGGGTTATTAAAAAGAGGTTAAAAATCATCCGCCGGAGCGGTATCCTCATCCCGGCGGATAACTCTTTGCAATAAATGTAACTTAAAACATACCGCAAAGTCAAGCAGAAAATCGAGTTTACCTTGTTAAGCTGTTAAAATAACATACCTTCCTGGGAAATTCTTTCAGAAATTCGTTTTTAATGGGCTGGGGAACTTGCGATATCCTCTTCATCGCCGGATCAATCATTTTCTTCCAAAAAGCCTTGACTCCCGGAGCCAACGGCCGCTTGCAGGTGAAGGTCCCGCAACAATTCTTAGCCCCGCAATGACACTCGAACCCCCAATCCTTATCATAAAACACCCGGTAATCATATGTGGCTTCCTGGCCTTTTTTGATGTCTTTGACCACAATGTCGAATCCTTTTCCCGTATCCAGCACATTGGGATCGCAGGAATGGTTCATGTAAATGGAGTCTCCGCAGGGATTGACCACCGATCCGTCCTTGCGGGTATAGGCATGGAACAACAATTTTTCCTTCCCGGCTTTGGTCATTTTATCGAACTTGGTTTTAGGAATTACTGTGCATTTTGAGCATTCGTAGAAAACCACCGTTCCCTTGGGAATATCCCTTTTGGCAAAAAGGCCGTACCCTTTGCCCTTGGTTTTTTTGAGATTGAATAATGGAGCCAGCATTTTGTCCTTTTATTTTGGTTATAATGCTATTATTATCTCTTTTATCATTCTGAGTCAGACCTGCTTGTCTGGCAAACCGTTGGATCTATGCCTAATTATATCCCATTAATAAGTTTTTGCCAACTTCTATTTAATCCGTTCCCATTCTTCTATCGGGCCCTTGATAACTCTGAACAGGGAATGCGGTCTGATATTTTTTTCGTGACGGAATGAATGATACAGTTTGTGATCGCGTTCTTTTAATTTTTTCAAAAGATGACCGAATTCGTATTCCAATTGTCCCGATGAGACCTTTATTTTTATCGCTGCCTTTTCTGAGAATATCTTTTCACCTTTGAAGTCATATCCTCTGTTCGTGGCCTCCTGCCGAATGCCTCGCAAATAAGTGCCGATGGCCGCCAACGGATCTTTTTGCACCCTGAACCTCTGTAACTGGGGATGTTTTCTATATCCTTTGGTCTTTCCCTGAAGCACCTTCTGGGCCAGCAAACCCTCGCGCCACATGGCCAGCAGACCCTGGCGGTCAAGATATTTGGGGTGTAATGACCACAGACGCATAAATTATTTATTTGGGTTTTCCCTCGATTTCTCTGATTTTATTGTATTCGTACTTCCAGCGCATTGAATTGTAGATCCTGGTTCTTCCGCTGGGATGGTCGTAAAACAACCATTCCTCGAATTTCCCCGGCTCCAGTTTGCGGTACTCCACCATCTTTAAGGCTATGGTGGCAAAGGCATCGGGTTCCTGCGAGAGGTTGAGCGCGAAATAATCGGCCTCCTGTTCGGTCAGGCGGCTCAGGTTGTTATTGATGGGGGTTATGATGAAAAAGAAAATCGACAGTAAGGCAAATAACAACGGCAATCCGACTATATCATCTATCCCGGCAATTCCCCAAGCCGAACCGAATTTGCGCAGAAACCAGACAAACGCCAGGTTAACAAAGGCAAACCCGGCCATTATCAATAGCGCCATTACCAGCAATATTTGATATACGTGATGCAGTACATAATGCCCCATTTCGTGGGCCATCACCACTTTTATTTCCTGCGGCGTGCACCTGTTCAGGAGATTGTCGTTCAAAGATATCCTGACGGTGCCCAGTAATCCGGAGACATTGGCGCTGATCCGGTTGCTTTGCTTGGAGGCGTCGAACTGGTAAACGTTGTCAGCCGGGACCCCGTTTGAGCGTGCCATGGATAGGATGGTTTCTTTGATAGGACCTTCGTCCAGCGGTTTATATTTATTGAATAAGGGTGATACCACCACCGGCGAGACCACCATGGCGAAGATCATGAACAAGAGCATCAGGCCCGAACCCCACACCCACCATCTCTGCTTTGTCTTACGCAATATCACATACAACAGGGGAATGAAAAAGCCCATGAATATCAGGGAAACCAAAAGCCCGGTCATTTGCTCTCCCAGCCAGACCCAAAAAGTTTGGTTCAACAGCCCGTACCGTTGCTCCCTGAAAAATCCCTGATACAGGCTCAAGGGGAATCCCAGGATGGTAGTAGCAATTATATATTGTAAAACATAAGCCATATCACGAAGAAATTTCTTTTTGAAAAGTTTTTCCGCCAGCCCCTTCATTTTTACCGACAGCTTGGTGCCCAGCAGCAGCCAGCTGATTCCCAGCAGATAAAGCAGGTTCCATAATTTGAGCCAGTAATCACCTTCGAAGTATGCGGCCGCCTTGTCCTTTTGCTCTTGCTTTACAGATGATAGATAAAATTCGGTGGCTTTTATCGGGTCAGCCGGCACGGAATCGGGATTTATATAAGCGAAATCGAATTCTTTGGCTGCAGCTTTCTCCTGAGCCGAAGCAATATATGTAAGATTTGAAAACAGAAGTACAAAGAAAACCACGATAAGGAAATTCTTTTTCATTGTATCCTCATATAATTTGTTCAAATTCAATCGGCGGAATCTATCATCTCGGCCGCGATCCGCCCAGACTGGTAGATAGTGGGCAGGCCGGAGCCGGGATGGGTGCCTCCGCCCACCAGGTAGCAGTTGCCAAATTCTTCGAATTTGTTATGCGGCCGGAAGGACAGCATCTGGCTTATCTTGTGGCTTAAATTGAAGGTGGCGCCATTGTATATGCCATAATCGTTTTCCCAATCGGCCGGGGTGATGATCTTCTCAACCTCGATATGCTGGTCCAGGTCCATATGCTCGGTCTTTTTCATGATGATCCCGATCACCCGGTCCCTGAAAGCCTTGCGTTCTTTCTGCCAATCTATGCCGGAGGTCTGGTTGGTCACCGGCACCAGCACGTAAACGGCTGATTTGCCCTGGGGCGCCAGAGTGGGATCGGTGATGCTGGCATTCTGGATATAGACCGATGGATCGCTGGACAGAGCCTTGCGGTGGACGATGTCCTCCACGTTGTCCCGGTAGTCGTCGGCGAAGATCACGTTGTGGTGCGGGATGTCGTACAGCTTGTCCAGGCCCAGGTAGAGCATGAAGGTGGAGCAGGAATATTCCATCTTGCTCAGTTTCTCGTCCGTGTATTTCCTGCGGTCCTGCGGAGCCACCAGATGGCTCATGGCCCAGGCGAAATCCGGGTTGATGATCACGGCATCGCCCCGCACCTCGCTGCCGTTCTCCAGGATGACTCCCGCCGCCTTCCCTTTTTCGATGACCACCCGCCTGACCGGGGTGTTCAAATGTATCTTTCCGCCGTCCTCCCCGATGATCTTGGCCATGGCCTGGGAGATCCGGTTCAGGCCGCCGATGGGATGGTAGACGCCGAAGCGGTGCTCGATAATGGACAGGATGGTGAAGGTGGCCGGGCATTGCCAGGGCGACATTCCCAGGTACTTGGCCTGAAAGGTCATGGCTATCCGTAGGTGTTCGTGCTTGAAGTATGCCGCCAGACGGTGATAGACCGAAGCAAAGGGGTCCAGTCTGGGAATAGCCTTGATGAAGCGGGGCTTCAGATAGGAAAGGAAACTGCCGTAAGGCACCTTTAGGCAGGGATAGACCCGGTCGAACTTCTTGCCCTCCTCCTTTTTGAATCGCAGATAATTCTGGCCGTCGCCGGGGAATCTTTTTTCGATCTCCTGGGCCATCTTATTTTCGTCTCCGGACGGAAAAAAATCATCCTGGCCGTCGAAGCGCAGGCGGTACAGGGGTTCCAATTTCTTCAGTTCAAGATGATCCTCCATCTTTCGTCCGGTCTCCCTGAATATCTCGTCCAGCACTTCCAGCAGCATCAGGAAAGTGGGGCCGGTGTCGAAAGTGAAATCCCCCAGCTTGATGGGGGCGTTGCGCCCGCCCACCACCCCTTTCTTTTCGTAGATCTCCACCTGATGACCCCGGTGGGCCAGCAGCATTCCGGCGGTCAGCCCGCCCGGTCCGGCCCCGATGATGATGATCTTCTTTTTGGACATGATACTATCACCAAAAAATATTTTATATCAAATCAGATTATTCTCGGTAAAGCTGTAATGCCCCAGCCGCCCCACGATGATGTGGTCCAGCACCCGGAGGTCCATGGTCTTGGCCACAGCGATGATGGAGTCGGTCAGCGCCCGGTCCTCCGGCGACGGCTGACAATGCCCGCTGGGATGATTGTGTACCAGTATCAGTCCGGCTGCGTGGCAATCCAGGGCCTCCTTGATGATCCGCCGGGGATAGACCGCCGCCCGGTCCACCGTCCCCTGATTGGTGATGTTGTGCTTGATGATCTCGTTCTTGGTGTTAAGATAAATGCACAAGAATGCCTCGTTGGGCGATCCGGACAGCTTGGCCCTGGCAAAGTTGATCACCGCCTCCGGAGATGACAGAACATCCCCGGCTTTCATCCTCTCGGACATGTAATGTTCCGTCAAAACCTTGGCAAGTTTTATCAGTGCTCCCGAATGATGACTTATGCCTTTGATGCCGGTCAATTCATCAATCGAGGCATCAAGCACCTTGGAAAGGCTTCCGAAATGCTTGATCAGTTCCTTGGCCAGCGGTTTGACGTCGCGCCGCGGGATGGCATAGGTCAGCAGAAGCTCCAGCAGTTCATAATCGTGAAAACCTTCACTGCCGGCCTTGCTAAACCTTTCTTTGAGCCGCTGGCGATGCCCCGCTGTCTGTTCTTTTCTGTTCACTTTGCTCCGGCTAATTAATTAATAGAACATTATGCAATTCAGCTTGAATATTCCGGGCGGTTATTATACAATGGTTTTATGCTTGTATAAGGAGGCCCTATGGAGAATTATACCGTTCTGGTGGTGGAGGACGAAGCCAACATGGCTCGTCTTTTGGAGTTTCAGCTTCGCAGCGCCGGTTACCAGGTGATCCAGGCCCGCGACGGCCAGGACGGCCTGCAGGTGGCCAAAGAAAAGCATGTCGACCTGATACTGACTGACATCATGATGCCGCTGATGGACGGCTACGAGCTGTGCCGGGCGATCAAAAAGAGCCCGGAGCTATGGCATATCCCGGTGATCATGCTGTCGGCCAAAATAGACAGGGCCAGCATCATCCATGGATACGCTGTAGGTGCCGCCCGTTACCTGACCAAACCCCTCAAACGGATGGAGCTATACAAGGGCATCGATCTGCGGCTTAAATACGCCGATAAGGCCCGGTCCATGCTAGCCCGCAAAGCCAGGGAGTGGTCGGGGGAAATATCGGTTATAAGCATCTTCAAGCTGCTGGAACTTTTTTCTGTCGGCGGCTGGACCGGACGGATCGAGATCACAACTGACACCGGACAGCACGGCTGCCTGCACATCAATCAGGGAGCCATCGAGCATTGCAGCCTTGAAGGGCAGATCAATCTTTTTAATATCTTTGTGGTGCTTTCCTGGGAAAAAGGGGCCTTTCAAGCCATTAGATATTGATATGACCCGACCTGTTTTTAAAAAAGCCTGTGCCGCCGGTATTGTTCGAAACGACGGACAGGTTTTTATTTTGTCTTATTTGACGAAACGACCCGTTTTATCATATTGCCCCGGCCGTCATAAAGATCGGTAGTCATGGCATTTGCAGCCGGATCGAAAAAATCCACCTTGCGGACAAAGCCTTTCTTCAAGGCGTATTCCGGAAGGTAGATATGCTCTATCCGGGTCACATTGCTGCCGGAATAAGGCTGATCGTAATAATTGATGATCTGGCTGCAGCCGGTCTTCCGGCTATAGCCTTCGGTTAAAAAGAAACGTGTTTCTTTTATCTTCCTCTGCCCGTCGAACAGGTCATTAACATAAAGGCATTTATCCCAATGCTGATAATCTCCCAGAAAATTGATACTGATGGTCCTCCCCCCATAAACATTGTCCCGGTCGATAACCTTGATCCGGCTGTTGGGCAGGTGGCTCCCGGCCAGTAATATTACAGCGGCGAACAAAAGCCCCAGCAAAAAATGCAAATAGAAGAATGGCTGGCGTATTTTGTGCCTTATCATCCTCATGCCTGCCACCGGTAACTTTCCAGATCTATCTTCCCGTACAGATCGAACTCCACCCCTTCGCTTTCCAGCATGATTCTCTGTTCCTCATATCCCTGACCGGGCTTTAATGAGATCATTCCCTTGCCGTTGATCACCCGGTGCCAGGGGAGCTTCTCCTTGGCCGAACTGGAGTGTAGCAGCCAGATGACAGCCCGGGCGCCACGGGGATTGCCGGCCAGTGCCGCTATCTGCCCGTAAGTGGCCACCTTGCCTTTGGGGATGCGCTTGATGGTGGAGATTATGTTAGAGGAGAAAGTCATATTATTTAAGAATTATCATTTGGAAAAGGCAAACCATCTTCTATTTTAGTAATAATATTTATCACTTCTGGGTGAATTTCATGCAAAGACATCTCGTCAATAATACTAGCAACACTAAGCGAAACAGCGTATTTTTTTTGACTCCATTCAAATAATTCCGCCAAGAGTTCCTTCCCTGATACTATTGGTAATTTCCCAAAACCTGCTTTTTCTTTATTTTTAATATGCTTTCGCGCAGCTGTATTTGATCCCTTTGCCCCAGCTTTTCTATTTTGCGATAGATATTCTTGTGCGATATTGTCGAAAGATTCCTCGGCATGTGCTTGTATGAGTTTTTTGATTATTGCATCCACTTCAGCAAATTCTATACTGCGCCCTTGTTTTATTTCACGATTAATAATTCTATGGAAAACAGCAGGAACAATTAGATAGTTTTCTATTTCTTTATAATTCTATATATGTAATTGGATATCACGCTTAGCAGCATCACTATATCGACAGCTTATTTCCTCATCAGTATGATAATCCGAGTCATAAATACAATAAGCTAATATTTTTTCGCCCAAGGAATTGCGCAAAAATTTATTTGTACCAACGCTATAGTTCCAGCCACCCCAACCACCAACGCTCATATTTGGTATAATATCAAATGGGGTAGGTGTCTGGGGAAATATTTTCTCTTGGAACTTTTTTAGAATGTTCAAGTCTTTGCCTTCAATAAAAATAAATTTCCTTGAATTCCACAAACGTGATAAATGAATATTGTGTGCACTACCTATCGAATCAATAAGATGTTGAACCCCTGGTATCGTATTTAGAAAAACTGATTTAGGCCTATCTTTATCGACAACTAAAATATTATTTGGTTCAACTTCGGACATTATTTCAATAGAATGTGTCGTGATAATAACTTGATCAAACTGACCTTTTAAAAACCTTATGATTCTTCTCTGCAAATCTGCATGCATATAAACATCTGGTTCGTCGAGTATTATTGTTGTTGCACTTTCAGAATAAGTTAAGAACCACATGGTTTGTAGCCACATTTGTAATCCATGGCCCATACATGCTACTTCTGCAACGAAACCCTCATTACGTATTTCTAAATCAAGATTATCATGAGGCAGACCTCCTTGACCTAATAATTCTTTTACCTGTACATTAGGCCAAGTTTTCTGTACTAGCTGTTGGAATCTTTTAAAATATTCGTTATAAAATATATTTAATTGGTTCCTAAAATGTAGTGGCGCTAAATATGAAGACATTGTGCTTTTCACATAATCTTCTGTCAATATTTTCTCTTGCTTTTGTAGCGGGGCAACTTGAGGCATTATATTAACAATTGGCATACCCAAAGAGTGTGCTTGTTTCCGATCTTTAATTATATTATTATCCGAATCACGAATAACCGCGTGTATTTTTTCTTCGCCAGCTATATAAATTGTTATAGAACATTTGTTACTAAATATGGCTGTTATTTCTACTGGTGGAAGCCCATAATTATTATAAATTGTTTGAAAATTGATTTCCAAATCTCTAAGTGATGGTGATACACCATACAATCGGCCCGGCATATCAAGCCACGCTGGTGGTGGGGAAACAGTTAAATGTTTGTATCTATTAGTGACAATTGATATAAGTCTAAGAGCTTCGACAACAGTTGATTTGCCAGCGTTGTTTTTACCAACTATTATCATCTGCTCTTTAAAAGGTAATTCATGGTTTTCGAAACCACGGAAATTTTTAATTATCAATTTTTGTATCATATATCAAAACTAATAAGCGGCGACCGGATCAATTCCAATCGCCGCTTTGCATATCTGTTTATTTTTTGGCTTCCCTGTCAATTATCTGCGTGAAGTATTTCATGAACTCTATCGGCAAGGGGAAGATGATGGTGGAATTCTTCTCCACTGCTATCTCGGTCAAGGTCTGCAGGTAACGCAGCTGCACGGTCACCGGCTCGGCAGCCATCACCGTGGCGGCGTCCTTGAGCTTGGCCGAGGCCTGGAATTCTCCATCGGCGTGGATCACCTTGGCCCTACGCTCGCGCTCGGCCTCGGCCTGCTTGGCCATTGCCCGTCTCATGCCCTCGGGCAGGTCCACATCCTTGACCTCCACCGCCGAGACCTTGATGCCCCAGGGATCGGTGCGTTCGTCTATCACCTTCTGCAGGGTCTGGTTGATCTTCTCCCGGTTGGAGAGCAGGTCGTCCAGTTCGTGTTCGCCCAAAATGGAGCGGAGCGTGGTCTGGCCCATCTGGCTGGTGGCGTACATGTAGTCCTCCACCGCGATGATGGCCTTCTCCGGCTGGAACACCTGGAAGTACATCACGGCGTTGACCTTCACCGAAACGTTATCCTTGGTGATCACCTCCTGGGCCGGCACATCCAGGGCGATGGTGCGCAGGGTCACCTTGACCATCTTTTCGAACATGGGAATCAGGATGATCAGGCCCGGGCCCCGGGTGCCCACATAGCGGCCCAGCCGGAACACCACGCCCCGCTCGTACTCCCGCAGGATCTTAATGGTGTTCAGCAAGATGAATAGAATGAAGACGATGAAAACTATTAATCCGAGACTCATGGCTTTTCTCCTTTATGAAATGTTGATTACTTAAGTGTATAGCGTAAAGCGCTTAGCGTTAAGGTTCTTTTTGTTTCAGGCCAACTATCATTTTCCAAAGCATTCTGCCGACCTCCTGCGACAGGGAATATAAGCCGTTAAAATCGCTTCCCTTTAAATAGCCTATATCTTTCGAAAGCATCAATTGGGTCTGCAGTTCTGCCAATGAACCATTTGCTGTATATAAGAATTGGATATATTCCTTGCGGTTTTTACGAGCATAACCTTCGGCAATATTTGACGGTATTGAAACCGAACATCTTCTAATTTGTGAGATTAAACCGAAGTTTTCCTGGCTGGGAAACTCCTTGGATACTTTATAGACCTCAACACATAATTTGTATGATTTTTGCCACACAATCAGATCGGAGAAGCCTTTTGTACTGTTCATGCAACGCCCGTCTCCTATTCGCTATACGCTTTCCGCTATTCGCTCTTTATGACCTTCAGCTTCATTCCCTTAACTTCAACCACCTTGATCTTTGCTCCCTGGGCTATTTCCGCCTCGGACCAAGCATTCCAATGGGTGCCATCCACGAATACGCTGCCGCCGTCCTTGTTGACAACCGTCCTTGCGTCGCCCTCCCGGCCCAGCAGGCCCTTGTCGCCGGAGACGGGTCTGGTCCTCAGAGTTTTGATCGACAGCCAGACCCCGATAATGAAGAAGGCCGCAGTCACCAGAACCACCGGAATGATCACTTGCAGAGACACCTTCATGGCCGGGTCCGGACTTTGAAAAAGCATCACCGATCCCAAAAACATGGCAATTATACCTCCTATGCTGAGTATTCCGTGCGAGGCTATCTTGACGTCCAAAATGAACAAAACTATGGCCAATATTATCAGCAGCATCCCGGCGTAGTTTACCGGCAGGGTCTGGAACGAGAAGAAGGCCAGTATCAGCGAGATGGCTCCCACCACCCCAGGGAAGATGACCCCGGGATTGGAAAATTCGAAATACAGCCCCAACAGCCCGGCCATGAACAGGATATAGGCGATATTGGGGTTGGAGATGATGGACAATATTTTGTCCCGCCAGTTCATCTCTACCGGCACCCTTTCGGCGCTCTTGGTATGCAGAACTACCGTATCGCCGTCCAATGCCACCCTTCGGCCGTCCAGCGAGTCAAGCAGGGCTTCGGTATCGCCGGCTATAAGATCTATCACTTTCCGTTTAAGGGCCTCGGTCTCCGACAGCGACACGCTGCGTCGAACTGCGGAATCGGCCCAGGCGATATTGCGACCCCGCTTTTCGGCTATGGAGCGGATGTAAGCCGCGGCGTCGTTGGTCACCTTGCCGGACATGGTGCTGTCCATCTGCCCGCCAGTGCCGATGGACACCGGATGGGCCGCCCCGATGCTGGTGCCGGGGGACATGGCCGCCACGTGGGCCGAAAGGGTGATAAAAGCCCCGGCCGAGGCCGCCCGCGATCCCTGCGGGGCCACGAAAATCACCACCGGAACCTTGGAAGCCATAATAGTCTTGATGATCTTTCGCATGGATTCCATTTCCCCGCCCGGGGTGTCCAGTTCGAAAACGACACACTCGGCATCATTTTTTTCGGCCTGGGCAATGCTCCGCACCATGAACCATGAGGAGGCCGGTCCGATGGCATCCTCCACCCGAACGATCATCACCTGGGAGGCCGCCGATATAGAAGCCAGCCCCGACAAAACGATGATCGTAAAAAGTAAAATCTTTTTCATTTTTATACCTGCTATAATATCCGTCTGAATCCGCAATAATCAGTGTCAATCCGTTTCCAATTAGTATTGAAAATGCTTTATCTTCTCGCCCTTCTGGCCGATGTCGGTCATGCTCTCGATGCCGATATCCAGGTGTATCTTGCTGAATTTTTTGGTGACCTCCCGGTCGCTCTTTTCGGTCTTGATGCCGTGGGGCACCATGGGAATATCCGATACCATCAGCAGGGCGCCCCGGGCGATCTGGTTGGCATGGCCCACTATGAACAGGGTGGCGGTCTCCATGTCTATGCCGATGGCGGTCAGCTTTCTCAAATATCTCTTGAATTCGGCGTCCCATTCCCATACCCGGCGGTTGGTGGTGTAAATGACCCCGGTGCGGTAGTCCAGTTTCCGCTGTTTGAGCTTGTCGGAGACGAACTTGTGCAGTTTGAACGACGGCAGGGCCGGCACCTCGGGCGGCAGATAATCGTTGCCGGTGCCTTCTCCGCGTATGGCTCCTATGGGCAAAATGAAATGGCCCAACTCGGTTGTCCGTTTAAGCCCCCCGCACTTGCCAAGGAACAGCACCCCTCTGGGATGCCTGGCCACCAAAAGGTCCATGATAGTTGCCATGTTGGGGCTGCCCATCCCAAAGTTGACCATGGAAAGCCCGGCCGAATTGGTGGCCGACTGCATGGGCCGGCCCAATCCCTTTATGTCGCAATTGAAGCGCTCGGCAAAGCTTTGGATGTAATCATCGAAGTTGGTGAGCAAAATATAGTCTCCGAATTCGTTGATCTCCATGCCGGTATAGCGGGGCAGCCAGTTTTTGGCGATATCCAATTTGGTTTTCATAAAATCACACCTTTCTCGATATCTATATTACTGTAAAAAAAAAGCAATATCAAGCACAAAATTATAAATAAAATCAGCTTTTTTAAAAGAAAACCCCGCATCCAAAAGATGCGGAGTCGTGCTAAACACAATGGGTTTATTTGGTTATACCGCGTTCCGAACTCTCTATGAATTCTACGATATGTTTTATTTCCGGAGACATGGGCAGAGATTCCTTTATGCGGGCCACCGCTTGCGTGGTGTTCAGATGTGACCTGAATATCAGCCGGTATGCTTTTTCTATCAGATCCTTTTGTTCCTGGCTAAAACCGCGGCGGGTCAGTCCAATAGTATTCAGCCCGTACATGGATAGTGGATTTCCAAAGGCCTTGGTGTATGGCAGCACGTCCTTCTGGACAGCGGATGACCCTCCGATCATGCAGTAGCAGCCCACCCGGGCAAACTGATGGACCGGGGTCAGTCCGCCGATGATGGCAAAATCCTCCACCGTTACGTGCCCGGCTAAAGTAGCCGAATTAGCCAGGATGACATTGTTGCCCACCGTGCATTCGTGGGCGATGTGACAGTAGGCCATCAAAAAACAGTTGTCGCCAACCAGGGTGACATCGCCCTCGTCGGTGGAGAGGTTGATGGTGACATACTCGCGGATCACGGTGTTTTTACCGATGACAACCTTGGTCCTGCCTCCTTTGAACTTGAGGTCCTGGGGGTCGGCCCCCAAACTGGCCCCATGCCACACCCGGCAGCCCTGCCCCAGTTCAGTCCAGCGGTGGATAGCCACCGAAGAGCCTATCCGGCAGTTGTCGCCGATGACGCACTCCGAACCGATGATGGTGAAAGGACCGATCTCCACGTCACTGCCGATTTTGGCCGACGGGTCTATGATAGCGGTGGGATGGATTTTAGTAGACATGTTATAAATGATGTAAAGGTTGGAAATAAGTCAGGTTTTTATGATATTCGGCATGCATTATACCAGGCGTTGCGCGTTATAGGTTTTCAGGTCTTTTCCCCTCGCTTTTAATTCATTTGGTAAAATGCAATTATACACAAATCTATTTATTGGAGTGTCAATACCATATTTCTCCCCAAGCTGAACAACGGTTCCGTTCTGATATTCAATCTCCGAAGGCTTGTTTTCCCATACATCTCTGGTCAAGGAAGAGGTTGAATCATAGGGAAAAGAATCAATGAAGGAAAGGGTATTTTTCACAAAATCGGATTCAATATTTACTCCGATCTTTTGGGACAATAAATATACTTCTGTCAGCAGATCGATCATTAGTTGCCGGGTTTCTTTTAATTCTCTCAATTCCCCATAGGTTGTCTTTGTAACTGCCAATAAGCCGCTTACACAAATAGCGATGAATTTTTTCCATATATCAGCCTCGATATCTTCTGATATTTTTGATTCAATGCCTGCTGTCTCCAATATTTTTTTAACCTCAAAGATCCTTGCTGTTTTGGATCTGTCAAGCTCCCCAAAAACAACAGTTGGCGTTATCCCAAAATGATTAATGACGCCTGGGGATTCTATTTTGCTGATTATACGGCACAATCCACCCAATATTTTCTGCTTGTCTATCTTCGCAGATAACTCTGTTGCTGCCAAAACACCATTTTGAAGCGGTAAGATCATGGTGTCCGAATGCAAAATCCTGTTGAGGTCGTCCCGAATTTCATTGACCTGCCATGCTTTTACGCCAATGATGATCAGATCCGATTTATCTATTCCGGCGATCTTATCCGTAGCTTGAAATTTCTCTACTTTAAAATCGCCGAAAATGCTCATGACGGTCAGCCCGTTGTTCAACAAGGCGGCAAGATGTTTCCCTCGCGCTAAAAAAGTCACGTCAAATCCGGCTTTGACCAGTTTAGCACCAAAGTATCCGCCTACTCCGCCGGCTCCAATGACTGCTATTTTCATTTTAATCCATCATGCTGTTAGGTGATTTGCTATGGGCGTAATTTCATTGATTATTATATTTTGATCGCTACTCCGCCTTTCTTATGTCCTCCCTCAACATATTTATGCGCTTCAACTATTTGTTCAAGAGGATATATTTTATCTATCACAGGTCTTATCTTTTTTTCTTCAATCAATTTTGTTAAAAAATCCAGACGCTTTGAATCTAATTTTAAGGCACCATTATCAATTGATACACATTTCCCCTTTTCAGTAAGAGATTTAATACATTCTTCCTTAAGCCGAGAAGTCCGTTTTTTTCCGTCAGGACCATGGCCTGCAGAATCCAGAATGAAATCATATTTTATATTAGCTTCCAAAGTATCGGTGTTTGTATAATCTATAACGTAATCTGCTCCGAGCGATTTGATTAAATCAATATTTTTACCGCTACAAACGCCTGTTACCTTAGCCCCTAAATATTTAGCATATTGAATGGCAATCGTTCCGGATGTACCAGAAGCTCCATAAATTAAGATGTTTTGATTTTTTTCAATATTGCCCATATCCATATATTGAAGAGCTAATGCACCACCGTATACAGCTGAGGTAGCTTCTTCAAAAGAAATATTTTTGGGTTTAATGGATACGCACCCGGCGGGGGAATCTGTTTCTTTGATGCAAGTGTATTCAGCATAAGCGCCAAGATTAAATCCTGTCATACCATAGACTTCATCTCCGGGTGAAAATCTGTTGATTTTACTGCCAGTTTCTTTTACGATTCCGGAAAAAACAAGGCCAATAATAGACTTTCTTGGTTTGAGCACCCCCATCATCAATCTAAAAGGAACTATGATGGGAAATGGTAATTTAGATCCACGAATATAGATATCACTATTTGTTACGGCAGATGCTCTAATGTTAATGAGCAGTTCATTATCTCTTGGTGCAGGCTTGTTGACTTCTGTTAGTTGAAGCACATCGGCCGATCCATATTTACTGCGAACCACAGCTTTCATTTTGTTTTCATTCATGCAAAAATCATTCTAAAATTCATCTAAGCCCCAAGCATTTCACACAACGGGCGGAATGTTTACGCCTGTTCGCCTCTGGCGAGAACTTGGCCGTTAAATGGCATTGCGCTTTTTAAAAATACCTGTATAAAAAGATATAGAAGGATATCTGGTAATTGAAGAAATATTGCCGAACGATTAGCAATTCCGGTTAGACTAAAACCTAAAAAACAAAATAGCCACTTTTTGGTAGCCCTATCAAAGTTTTAAAATACCCTGATGGGTGAATTAATAATTTAAACAACATGGAAATGATTTTTTCTCCAGGCTGCTTTCAAATACTGTTATATCAACAAAATCATTTATAAGTTTGACGGAATCTTTAACAGTCTCAATTTCAGCAGGAGGAATATGCATTAACGCGATTCTTTTGGGATGAATATATTCATCAGTAAACGTCCGCTCTTCTTTGGTACTCCAGAAACCATAGAAATTCAATAATGCTAAATCTATTTGTTCCTTCTGCAACTGTAACTTTCCAAAATCAACAATCTCCGAACCATTATAGTCTCCAGAATGAAATACTCTGAAGCCATCAATATCGATTAAATACCCGACAAGTTCAATTTGAGGGCGAGTGTCATGTTGTATGAAAAAGGATCTTATTCTAATCCCGTTAATAGTTGTGTCGTTATTCTCTTGGTTAATTTTATCCAATTTTACCATTTGATTCTCATGCTTATTGAAATTTGGATTTGTTAAGACTGCATTGGTCACTAGCGGTGGGGCTATTAGAACATTTTCAGAAGCGCTATTTAGATATGCCACAACCATTGAATCATTGAAATGATCTTCATGATTATGCGTTATCAACATCAGGTTAGCTTTATTAAAAGGAGCCTGGTGATCTATTATTTTGGACACAACTGAATCTGTGGGAACTAAATAATTATTCCAACCATTATTGAACAAAGCGTCGATTAATATTTTTTTACCAGCGCTTTCAATCAAAAAACCTGCATTCGCGATGTATGTAACATCAATCATTTTTTGTCCAGAGCAAACTTGAAAATTAAGATTCATTATTAATAGAAGCGGGGGGAATAGTTTATTCATTTTTATGTTTTTATTTAATTCATTACTACTATTTTATCAACGATTCGGCATAATATGCAATTGTCCATATACGGTATTTGCTTTATAGTAAAACTTACCTATCCACCAGCGCCGCGGTCAGCTCCGCCTCGCACACCACCTGGCCGTCCACCAGGGCTTGGCCTTCCATCTTGCAAATACCCCGCTTGAAGGATATCATCTTCAGTTCGAACCTAAGCTGGTCGCCCGGTACCACCGGCTTGCGGAAACGCACCTTGTCTATGGCGGCAAAGAACAGCAGTTTTTGCTGGTAATTTTCCACCGAATGCAGGATCATGAACCCGCCGGTTTGCGCCAGGGCCTCGATGATCAGCACCCCTGGAAATACCGGGCGCTCCGGGAAGTGCCCCGGAAAGAAAGGTTCGTTGACGGTGACGTTCTTGATGCCTACCACCCTTTTGCCCTCCTCCAGCTCCAGGATGCGGTCCACCAAAAGGAACGGATAGCGATGCGGCAGTATCCCGGCAATAGCATTGATATCGAACACCGGGCCCTTCTTCTGCCTTTCGATCTCGTCGTAGACCTTTTTGATCTCCTTGACCAGCTTGACGTTGGAGCGGTGCCCGGACTTTATGGAAATCACATGTCCCTTGATGGGCATGCCCAGCAGGGTCAGGTCGCCCAAAAGATCCAGGATCTTGTGCCGCACGAACTCATCGGGGTAACGCAGCGGCTCCTTGTTCTCGATGCCCTGCTCGCCGATCACCACCGCCGATTCCAGGCTGCCGCCTTTGATAAGGCCCTGGGCCCGTAGGTGCTCCACATCCCTAGCCAGGCAGAAGGTCCGGGCGTCGGCCAGTTCCTTGTCGAACACCGGACCGTCGATGACGAACGAGGCGTACTGGCTGCGCAGGATATGGTGCTCGAAATCTATGGTGAAGCTGATCCTGAATTCGTTGGCGGGATTGGCCACCAGTTGGACGCCTTCGTCAGCTATGGACACCACCCGGGGCAGCTCGAAATACCTTCTGGGAGCGTCCTGTTCGACTGTCCCGGCCTTTTTAAGGGCATCCAGAAAAGGACGGGACGATCCGTCGCCGATGGGCGGCTCGTTGTTGTCCATCTCCACCCGGACGTTGTCTATTTCCAGCGAAGCCAAAGCCGCCAGGACATGCTCTACGGTATGAACCTTGACCAGCCGGCCCTCGACGTCCCGTCCCAGGGTGGTGCCGCGGGCCGTTTCCACCACGTAATCTATCAGGGCCGGCACCTCGGGCGCCCCGGTTATATCGGTGCGGATGAAGCGGATGCCGGTGTCGGCCGGGGCCGGTTTAAATGTCAGCTTGGTGACATTACCGGTATGCACTCCTACCCCTGAGTAGTTGACTTCGTTGACTATGGTCTTCTGCAGTTTGGCCATGGTTACTTTCCTGTTCTTATAAGGTATTAACTGGCAATATAAAGGATAATAATACTGTAAAAGAAAAATATTGTCAAATGATTTTGGGGTACCGCCAGAACCGATGGGATACTGATCAACGCAGATTTTGGCAGTAAATTTCCTTTTATGTCATTCCCGAGAAATCGGGAATCCAAGCCCCATTGACCATAGAGCAAACAGAAATTTCTCATTACCATACTTGCCCGGCTATCATCCTCTCTAACTTAGAGGAGTAAAAGAGGAGTGCCTGTTGGTCTGTGTTGAATGCAGGCTTGACAAACCGGACCCAAGATATTATAATAAATGCGAATATTTCGCATTTAATCCCTATATGAAAAAAGAGACCAAAACCAGCAAGGCCCAGCGCAGCATATTAGAGGTCCTTACAAAGACCAAGGGCAAACATCTTAGGGCCGAGGAGATATCCCTGGCCCTTAGATCGGAGGGCCGGGACATTCATATTTCCACCATTTACCGGGCGCTTCAGGCCTTGACGGCCTCCGGCCTGGTGAAACGTAATTTTCTGCAGGAGAACCACGCCCATTACGAGTTGTCCGGCACTCCGGGCATCCATCTGGTGTGCAGCGATTGCGGCCAGGTCCAGGAGATGGGAACGGCCAACGAAGGCCGCATACTGGGAACCCTGGAGAAACAACTAAAGGACAGGTTCACGGTGCTGGACTGGCAGATGCAGCTTACCGGACGATGCGCCAAATGCCTGGACAGGAGCAGGAAGGAAAAAAGCCATGGCGGTTGAAACCGGCATTGAGGCAGGGCGGTCCTGCGGCTATTGTTGCACCAAGCTGGTAAAACTGGGCGTGACCATCGGGCGCAACCGGATCCTGGAGGACGTAAACCTGCACGTCCATTGCGGCCAGTTCACCGCGGTGATAGGGCCCAACGGGGCCGGCAAGACCACACTGCTTAAAGCCATCCTGGGAGAGGTGCCCCATACCGGCCATGTGCATTTCATAGATTCAGCCGGACAGCGCCCGGATCGTCCGCTTTTGGGCTATGTTCCCCAAAAATTGGAATTTGATGCCACCGTACCGATCAGCGTCAGCGACCTTTTTGCCGGGGCCTCCGGCCTCCGGCCGGTCTGGCTGAGCACCGAACGCAAGGCCGAGCTTCTGGCCAAGCAGAGCCTGGATGCGGTGGAGGCCGGGCACCTGATGAACCGAAAGCTGGGGCAACTCTCGGGAGGAGAACTGCAGAGGGTCCTTTTGGCCATGGCCATCAATCCGGTGCCCAATCTGCTGCTGCTGGACGAACCGGTCTCGGGAGTGGACCTGGCTGGCATTGAGCTTTTTTATAAGATGGTCTCGCAGCTGCGCCGGAACTACCACCTTTCCATCATCCTGGTCTCCCACGACCTGGCCACGGTGGCCCAGTTCGCCGACCGGATAGTGTTCCTTAATCGGACCGTTCTGGCCGACGGCGCCCCCCGGGAAGTGATGTCCGACCCGGCGGTACGCCAGGCCTTTGCCCTGCCTCCGCAAGCGGCCATGTCTTTCCCCGAAACCGACCCGATGCAGACCGGCGGCAAGGGCTGCATAAATTGTGAACTGGAGAAACGCTTATGAGCCTGTGGTACTGGCTGACCGGCCTGCTGCCCTTCGACTGGCTGGGTTTTGCCTTCATGAAACATGCCCTGCTGGCGGTGATCCTGGTATCGTTCCTGTTCGGGTTGCTGGGCTCGCAGGTCATCAACCAGCAGATGGCCTTCTTCTCCGACGCCATAGGCCATGCGGCCCTGACCGGAATAGCCATAGGGGCCATCATCGGACTTAACGACCCCACTTGGGCCATGGTCATCTTCTCCGGTCTGCTGGCCCTGTCCATCTCCTGGCTCCGAAGCATCAGCCTGACCTCGGCCGATACGGTGATAGGTTTATTCATGGCCTTTGCCGTAGCATTGGGGATAGTAATACTCTCGAGAGGCGGGGGATTCGCCCGCTATTCCGGGTACCTGGTGGGCGATCTTCTCAGCATCAGCCCGGAGCAGATAGTCTGCCTACTGTGGATCGTTCTGGCGGTATCGGCCTTTTGGGTAATCTATTTCAACCGTCTGATGCTGATCAGCCTGAACCCATCCTTGGCCAAAAGCCGGGGTATAAAGGTATGGCTGATAGAGGCCCTATTCTCGCTGGTGGTGGCTGTCGTAGTCACCGTTTCCATAAGATGGGTGGGCCTTCTGGTGATTAACTCCATGCTGATCCTTCCGGCCGCCGCCGCCCGCAACATCTCGAGCAACACCCGGCAATACGTCTGGTGGTCTATCGCCATCAGCCTGGCTTCGGGCATTGCCGGATTGATAGCCTCTTATTATCTGTCCACCGCCACCGGAGCCACCATCGTCCTAATTTCGATGGGGGCCTTTCTGGTCACCCTGGGAATCAAGCGGTTCGCACCATCAAATTAAAAATATAAAAAACCTTCGGAGACGTATGCGCAGAATCACATCGATCATCTTTCTTATTGCGGCATTGATCATATCATTGGCCCCAACGCTAAAGGCCGAAACCAAAACCTGCACCGCCTGCGGCAAGGTCATCACCGAAAATTACCTGGATTACAATGGAAAGTCGTATTGTTCGCAGAAATGTTTCGACACGGCCTTGCCCAAATGTTCCGTCTGTGGCAAGCCGGTGGGAGAAGGCACCAAGCAGGGCGAATATCTTAAGCTCAACGACAAGATATTTTGTTCCGAAAAATGCTTCGAACAATCCCTGCCTAAATGCACCGCCTGCGGCAAGCCGGTTAAAAAGCAGCTCCGGGTGGAAGGCGATACCTCCCGGGTCTACTGTTCCCAGGAATGCTACCAGACTTCGCTGCCCAAATGCGAGCTATGCCAAAAGCCGCTCAACGGCTGGAAGGAGCTGGCCGGACACAAATATTGTAACCAATGCGCGGAATTGCCTAAATGCCTGAATTGCCGTCTGCCCGGAGCATCGACAAAATTAACCGACGGACGTTATATCTGTCAGACATGCCAAAAAAATTCCGTTACCTCTCAGGAAGAGGCCTCAAAATTATTCGAGCAGGTAAGAGAAAATATAAAAACCCACCTCAACCTATCTACTGGTCACAGGATAACCTTCAGGCTGGTGGACGCCAGGGAACTGGAAAAGATCACCAGGATAAAGATCTTTTCCGAACAGGGATTATTTAATCATAAGTGGAAATCCTTTCAAGGGACCAAAAAGAAAGTACCGGATAGTGATACCTTTGTGATATACGTCCTTTCCTATCTTTCCCCGGAGCAATTCAAGAATATTGCCGCACACGAGCTGGCTCATGACATCCAGGATGCCTATTACCCGAACGCCAAAGGCAAGGAAACCGAAGAGGGATTTGCCGAATATTTATCATTGCTGATGAACACTTTTTGGGGTAACGAACGTCTGAACGCCGAGAAGGAGCAAAACCGGGAAAAAGTTTACGCTCAGGGGTACCAGAAATTCCTCAAGATAGCCGAAAATGGTGGATTGCCGGATGTGCTGGCATACATGAAAAAGCAAGATAAGGCGGCAGGCACTAAGCCCGCCAAGAAAAGATCAAAATGAAGGCCATCTTTAGAAAACTTTTACTGGTAGTTGTCCTGGGTTCACTGGCTGCAATTTTACCGGCCTGCCGGCCGTCAAAACGGGATAAAGATATATTTTCCTTTGACCGGCAGAAATACAAGCTTCCCAAATATGACTCCCTGGAATATTTTTACGTATCCCCGGACGGCGGGCGCTTTCTGGCGTTGTACAAGATAAAAGACAAATGGTACGCCCAAATAAACAAAATAACCTATCAAAATTTCCAGGGGACCTTCCTGGACAGTTTCGCCAACAAACCGAAATATGCCTTCAACTCCGACAGCACCAAAGTGGGCCTGGTCTATCAAAGGGAACGGCCGGTTTATTTCCGGGCGGCTCCGGACGAGAACGGGGAGACAATAGCGCCGGCCGACACACTGCCCCAGTGGTTCGTTCAGATAAACCAAACCGTTTACGGCGGATTTGACGGCGACCTGATGCCGGAAATAAAATATCATCCGGACGGCACGGTGTTCGGTTTTGTCTGCAAAAAACGCGGGCAATACTACGTTAGACTGAACGATGATGAGTTCGGGCCTTATCAAAAGGCGGACCTGGCCATCGCCCCGGACGGCCGGATCACCATCGCCCGCATAGAAAAAGGGTATGCCCTGCTGGAGGAGATAGAGGTGATCCCCAATCCCAGGATAAAATAAATCCATGCAGATATCATTATCCGAAATAAAGAACGGGGAGACCGCCAGGATAGAATCCTTTACGGGCGGCCACGGCCTCCAGGCCAGGCTGGAGAGGCTGGGACTTCATGCCGGCCTGGCTGTCACCAAAATATCGGACTTCGGGCCGGTGGTAATATCGTCTTCCAACGGACAGGTGGCCATCGGCAAGGGTATGGCCCGTCATATCAATATGCTGGTCGATGATTTCAGGGTCTTGCTGTTCGGCAATCCCAATGTCGGAAAGAGTATCGTATTCTCGCGTCTGACCGGCCTGGGAGCCGTATCGTCCAACTATGCCGGGACCACGGTGGAATTCTCCAAGGGAACCATTTGGGCCGAAGGCAAAAGGATGACCTTGATAGATGTGCCTGGCGCCTACACCCTGGAAGCCACCTGCAAGGCAGAGGAAGTGGCCAGCGATTTTTGTTCCCGGAACGAGGCCGACCTGATAGTCAATGTGGTGGACGCCACCAATCTGGAACGCAATCTGTATTTGACCCTGCAGCTGCTGGAAAAGAATATCCCCATGCTGGTAGTGCTTAACAAATGGGATATCGCCCGCCATAAGGGCATTTCCATCGATGTTGCCGAACTGTCCAAGCGTCTGGGGATAAAAGTGGTGCCGGTGGTGGCGGTTACCGGCGAAGGGCTAAAGCAGGTGATGTCGGCGGTGGCGGCCGCCGGAAGGGGAGAAATTCCGGCCCCGGAATTCAAGCCCATCGATCACCAGGAACGCTGGCATGTCATCGGACATATCAGCCAGGAAGTGCAGAAAATATCACACAAACATCCAACCATACTGGAAAAGCTGGAAGATGCCAGCGTCCGGCCGGTCTCGGGAGTGCTGATAGCTTTGGCGGTGATGGCCGCCTCTTTCAGCCTGATCCGTCTGCTGGGCGAGGGGCTGATCACATATCTGCTGGACCCGTTCTTTAATGACCTGTACGGCCCTTTGGTGCAAAGGCTGGTTTTACATGTTCCCTGGCCGGTGATCCGCCACCTGCTGGCCGGACAGACCCCGGGGTTCATGGAATCGTTCGGAGCCCTGACCACCGGCTTCTATATTCCATTTGCTTTGGTCCTGCCTTATATCCTTTCTTTTTACCTGGTGCTGGGTCTTATGGAGGACGTGGGCTACCTGCCCCGCCTGGCGGTGCTGCTGGACCGGACCATGCATAGGCTGGGACTGCACGGCTACGCCGCGCTGCCCCTGATATTGAGCTGCGGCTGCAAGGTGCCAGGAGTGCTGGCCCTAAGGGTGCTGGAGTCAAGACGGGAGAAGATACTGGCCTTGACGCTTTTATTGATGGCCGCTCCCTGCCTGCCCCAGTCGGCCATGATGGTCTCCCTGCTGTCCGGTTTCGGGGCCGGCTACGTACTTTTGGCCTTCGGGATACTGATCCTTGTGGCAGTGGTCAACAGTCTTATCCTGAACCGGATCATAAAGGGACAGTCGCCGGAGATCATCATGGAGATCCCGTCATATCAGATCCCCCATTTTGGAACGCTCATGCGCAAAACCTGGCTGCGGGTGAAAAGTTTCCTGCAGGAGGCTGCTCCGCTTATAGTGCTTGGAATATTGGTGGTGAATATCCTTGAGATGCTGGGAATGATAAGATTATTGGGCCGCCTGGCCAGTCCGTTGGTGGTGAACCTGCTGGGACTGCCGCGGGAAGCAGTAAGCGTCATTCTTTTCGGCTTTTTGCGAAAGGATATATCCATCGCCCTGCTGGCGCCGCTTAACCTTTCGGCCAAGCAGGCGGTTATCGCCTCGGTATTTTTAGTGCTGTATCTGCCCTGCCTGGCCACCTTCTTTGTAGCCCTAAAGGAAATGGGCTGGAGGGGCATCCTGCGGGTGCTGGTGGTGACCTTAAGCTGGGCCTTGCTGATAGGCCTGGCAATAAACCTGATCTGGAGGTGATCCGTTCATCCTTGGCAATCAAACGGCCGGGATCTGCCGATAAAAAAGCCGTGGCATATATGCCACGGCTTTTTATTGTTTTCGATCAGATGTTCTCTCTGAAAAAGATCTCCGCCATTTCCTTTAGCAGCATCTTCTTTATGTTCACCTTATCGCGCGAGCGGAGTTTTTTGGGTCCGGCCCCGAAGATGTAATCGTCCACGTTGATATCCTTGAGCATCATCTTGGTGTGGAACAGGTTCTCCTGGTAAACATTGGTATCGACCAACTGGTAATCCTTGTCCACTTCCTTATACAGGTAATTTTGGATGGAATTGATCTTATGGTCTATAAAGTATTTTCGTCCGCCGATGTCCCTGGTGAATCCCCTCACCCGGTAGTCCATCACGGCAATGTCCGAATAGAAGGCGTCCAGCAGGTAGTTCAGGGCCTTAAGGGGAGAGATGATCCCGCAGGTGGAAACGTCGATATCGGCTCGGAATGTGCTGATATTATTATGGGGATGGCTTTCGGGATAGGTGTGCACCGTGATATGGCTCTTATCCAGATGCCCCACCACCGCTTCGGAATGAACGTTCTCAGCCTGGCCGTCGGGGAAATCGGGATGCTCGGCCTGCATATGCTGTTCCGATATCAGCATGGTGACGCTTGCCCCCTGGGGGTCGTAGTCCTGCTGGGCGATGTTCAGCACCTTAGCTCCGATGATGGAGGCCACTTCCTTGAGGATCTTGGTCAGGCGGGCGGCATTGTATTCCTCGTCGATGTACTTGATGTATTCGTCGCCGTACTTAAGCCCTTTGGCGTAGCAGACATCATACATGTTGAAGCTGAGGGTCTTGGTCAGGTTGTTAAAACCGTACAGCTTCAGCTTCTTGATGGGCTTGACCTCGATCCTGGTGTCCTTGACCCGGAAAATATTACGTTCCTTGTATTTTACCATTTTGACCGCCTCTGGATGAATTAAATTGATAAACGGATATATTATAGACCTAATCAATAAGAATATCAATAGGTAAAATTAAATAACGTAGTTTATTTGGTCGACAGGTTCAGAAAACTTGATACCGGTCGGCGACGCCAGCGTTACTCTAGAGACTTACGCTTTTGATTTTTTCCTCCAGTTCCAGACAATGCTGCGATAGGTTCTTGCGTTCCAGTTTTGAGGATAATACCTTAGCTCTCTTTATGATCTCGCCGGCCTGTAGATATTTTTTTAGAACCATTTGCGCCTCGGCCAGATGGATAAGATATTCGCAGAAATACCACTGATCCCCGCTTTTCTCGCCCAGTTCTACCGCCAGCAGGCACTCACGCTCCGATTCCTCCGGACTGCCCAGAGCCAACAGGACCTGACCCAATTTGGAGCGGGCCTCCGCCTCATTGCCCACATCGCCCATCTGGCATGCCAGATCGAGCTGCTTAGCAAAGCATTCCCGGGCCTTTGCCAAATCGTCGGTCTGTAAATACGACTGGCCCATGTTTCCCAGGGTAAACATCTGCCCCTTGCGATCGCCCAACGAACGGGCCATTTCCAGCCTTTGATAAAAAAACTCCCTGGCCTTGGCATGATCACCCTTTTCCAGAAAGGTATTGCCCAAATTGCCAATGGCAATGCCGGCGGTGCGAGGATCGCCCAGTATTCTGGCGCTTTCCAGCAGCGAGTAATAGCATTCAAGGGCTTTGTCATATTCCAGCCGCGCCGAATGTATTGTCCCGATGTTATTCATTGCCGCCATGCCCGACCAGCGGTCGCCCATTGCCGCGGATATCTCCCTCGCCTTTTGCATATATTCCAATGCTTCTTCCAGTTTTCCCTGACTGCGCAGGATGTTGCCCATATTGTTGTATGCCGCCCTCAGGTATTTCTTTTGACCGGTACTTTCGGCTATTTTCAAAAGCTTTTGATAGAAATCACCCGCCAGTTCAAAACGCCCTGCCGCTTTATGAAGGTTGCCCAAATTACTAAGGGCCTGAGCGACATACGTATCCTCTTTTCCGGCCAGTTCGAATTGTTTTTGATAATATTCCAACGCCGCTGAATAGTCTCCGGTGAATTCACATACCTGGCCAAGCACTTCCAGTGAATTCAGCATCCCGGCAATATCGTACAATTCTTTAAAATAACTATAGGCTCCTTCAGCCAGTTCGGCCGCCTGTTCATATCGGCCCTGATGAATCAGCAAGGATGCCAATTGCCTCCGGGCTTCGGCCGTAAAGGTTTTGTCTGCCCAGTTTTTCGAGGCCTCAAAATTGCCGGACATGATGGACTGGGCCTGTTCCCATTGGCCGACAAGCTGAAGGATTCCGGCCTTGGCCGCCAGCACCGGGAAGGGATGGTAGCGTAGTGGCGTGCCGCCATAGACCCACAATTGATGCAAAGAATATCTGTGTTTGTTAGATCTTGGATTCATATTGCTGATAAAGATATCATGGATAACTTATAAAAACAAGCAGGAAAATAAAAAAGCCCCGCTAAAATCGGGGCTTTCGATCCCATGAAATCTGAGCGAACTGAATTTTTACCATTTTACCGCCAGGCCCAACTCCAGAGGCATCTCCATCACCACTCTATCGAAGGTCATTAAAAATCCGTAGTCCAAAGTCAGGCCGATCCTGCGTGATAAAGGAATATTTATCCCGGCGCCGACCTGCCCGAAGGGCCGATAAATCGTCTCGCCTGTCCCCGAGACCGTTACAGTATCATGAGTGGTTCCGGTAAAACCTCCTTCGGATATGAGAGTCAATTGGCCGATGTGAGAGGCCATGACCCCTATTCCCAATTTTAAGTTAGTGCCCATAATGGCCCTGGCCCTTATCAGCCGGATATAGCCGCTGACCGGTGCCTGCCATGAGCTTTCACCTGACCAAGTATAAGTACACCCATCAGCTATTTCGGGGTCAAAGTACCCTGACGGCTTAGTATTAAAAATTTGATAAGAGCCGCAAACGCCGTATGCCAGCCAATCCTTGGCCCGGTATTCCAATCCGCCTCCGGCCTGCCAGCCGTTTTCCCACAAAGAAAAGGGTTTATCCGATAATGTAACATCGCCAAGACTTTTTATCCAATCCGGACTGACGTTATCCAGCCAGCCGATGCTCAGGTTGGTGCTCCACTGGGCCGCTGCCGGTAATGCGGCCAATAAAATGATTAAAGAAAATATTCTTTTCATTGTCTTCTTCTAAAACTATATATTTTCAAATTTTAACTTCAATCTTTCCCACCGGGGCCACGTAGACCACAAACTCATCTTTGCCATCCAGCCCGCACAGCTTGTCGAACAGCTTTTGGTGATAGGCCCCTATGGCGCAGGTGCCGCAGCCGATGGACTCGCAGGCCAGGTACAGGTTCTGGCAAAGATGTCCGGAATCCTGCAGGATGATCTTCTTGGCCTCCAATGAATAGCGCCACTCGGTCTTGTAAGGCACTGCGCTCCAGATAAAGGTGACGGCGCATTCGCCCACGAAATCCTGTCCCAGGGCCGCTTTGGCCAATTTCTTTTTCATCCCCTTGACTTCGGAAATTTTTACTAGCTTGTGATCCACCGGCTGGTAGCGATAGAGCCCTGACTCGATCCCTTCCACATTGTTGATGCCCAAATAGGTCTCAAAGGGATGCATCGCTCCGCCGGAGGGCACTGTCCGCAGGCTCTGCCTCTTGTCCTCCGAAAGGCGCCGCACGCCCTGGGTGGCCCACAGCAGATAGGACAACTCCGCCAGACTTAGCGGCTCCTGGTTGAACTTGCGCCGGCTGGCCCGTTCGGCGATACAGTCGAAGATGTTCGCTTTCTTCATCACCGCCTTGTCCGGCCGGGGAAGATCTACGACCTCGGCCCCGGCCGGGTAATCCTTCTGCAGCAGCCCCCGGTCCAGTCCCCGGGTCTGGTCGGAGATCACTTTCTCCAGTTTGACGAACCCGGCTTTCATGGTTTCCCGGAACTTCAGGGTCTGTTTCTTGGCCTTGGCTGTGCCCTTATCCAATTTGCTGATTCGATCCGGCATGCCGACAATTATCTTCTCGATCTTTTGCAAAGCCTTTTGTTCCCTGTCCGGAGAAAGTGTTTGCGCTTTTGCGGCCTCATCCTTGATATAGCCGCCCCAGCCCTGAGGTAAAGAGGCAAAGAACTTTTCAGCCAGATCACCTTCAGTTCTTTTGATCAATCCGTAAAAGGCTCTTTTAAGGCCCCCCTCATCTTCCAGCATATCCCCCACGATCATCTTGCGCTCCAGATCGCTTAGGGAGATGATCTTTTTCAGTATATCTGACATTTACTTCCTCCTATGTATTGAGACTGCTGTTGATATTATATATACCTCTCTCCCTTTAGGGGAGAGAGCCTGCACATAGAAGTCGCTTATTCAGGTCTTGCGAAGTGTTGAAGAGTGGCCAAAATAGCGAATCTTACGATTCGCCATTTTTATATTCCCTAATTATCTATCTTACCTCGCTGCCGGTGGCGGTCTTCCTTTGCGGAGTCAAAATGACCACCCCGTCCTGGTCCTGGGCCGCCAGCAGCATGCCGTGCGATTCCAACCCCCGGATCTTGGCCGGTTTTAGATTGGCCACGATGATCACCTGCTGGCCCACCAGCGATTCCGGAGCATACCACTGGGCTATCCCGGCCAGTACCTGCCGTGTCTCCTCGCCAAGTTTTACCTGCAGCCTCAATAATTTGTCGGCATTGGGCACTTTCTCGGCTGAAATGATCTCGGCTGTTCGCAGTTTCACTTTCTTGAAATAATCGATATCTATCAGGTCTTCTGCAACGGCCATCGTGTTTTCAGCTTTCGGCTTTTCGCTTTCAACTTTATTTGCCTCTTCCACTTTTTTATCCCTTTTATCTATATTTTTTTCGATCCTTGGAAACAGCGGCTCTCCGGCCGATATCTTTTGGCCCGGCTTTAAAAGGCCCCACTCTGATGCCAGGGCCAGGGTGATGTCCTTTTCCTCTACGCCCAGCTTGGCCAGCAGTGCCATGCACTTGCCCGGCATAACGGGATATAAAAGGATGCTGGCGATGCGCAGAGCATCGGCCGCGTTATAAAGCACCGTGTTGATGCGTTCCTGGTTGCCCTCCTTGTGCAGCTTCCACGGCGCGTTGGATTCCACATAGCGGTTGGTGGCCCGCACTTGCTCCAGGATCTCCTCCAAGGCCTTGTTGGGTTCAAGATCGTCTATCAATGCCCTTACCTTTTGTCCCAACCCCACAGAAACCTCCCTTATCCCGTCCTCGGATTCCTTGGGTTGCGGAACAATGCCGCCGCAGTAAGATTCCAGCATTTTGAAAACCCGGCTTACCAGATTGCCGTAATCGTTGGCCAGGTCCGAATTGACCCTGGCAATAAGCGCCTCCTCTGAGAAATTGGCATCCGCCCCCAGGGTCATCTCTTTCATCAGGAAATAACGAAATTGCTCAACCCCATATTTGTCGGCCATCTCCAATGGCTTGACCACCGTACCCCTTGATTTTGACATCTTGGAATCTTCGATCAGCCACCAGCCGTGCGCCAGTATGGTCTGCGGGGTCTTGACCTTCATGGCATGCAGCATGGTAGGCCAATATATCGAATGCGTGGTAAGAATGTCCTTGCCCAACAAATGCAGCACCGAAGGCCAAAATTCACGGTAGAGGGAGTCCTCGGAGGTATTGTAACCCATGGCGGAAATATAATTGATCAGGGCATCGAACCAGACATAGGTGACATACTCGCTGTCGAATGGCAATTCGATCCCCCATGACAGCCTTTTCTTGGGCCGGGAGATGCAGAGATCGTTAAGCGGCTGTTTGAGAAACCCCAATACTTCATTCTTGCGGCTTTCTGGTTTTATGGCCATCCGTCCGGAATTTATCTCATCGATCAGCCATGCTTGATGCTCAGACATTTTGAAGAAGTAGTTCTTTTCGGTTATCCTGACGACCGGACGGCCGCAGTCGGGACAATTGCCGTTTTGCAGGTCCTTCTCGGTCCAGAACCGCTCGTCCGGGGTGCAGTACCATCCGTCGTACTCGGCGGAATATATCTGGCCCTGGTCAAATAATTCCTGAAGCACTTTTTGAACAATCGTCCGGTGCCGGGCCTGGGTGGTCCGAATGAAATCGTTATTGGATATTTCCAGTTTTTTCCATAGCTCGGTAAAACGGCCGGCCATCTGGTCGCAATGATCCTGGGGAGCCACTCCGCGTTTGGCTGACGCTTCCTGCACTTTCTGCCCGTGCTCGTCCAAACCGGTCAAAAAAAAGCTTTTATCGCCGAACAGCCGGTGATAACGGGTTAAAACGTCGGCCAGAATGGTGGTATAGGCATGCCCAATATGCGGCTCATCATTGACGTAATAGATGGGTGTGGTAACGTAAAAATTCTTCATTTCTCCTTGATCTCCGAAAAATCGAAATCGGCGTGACCTTCTTCGAACTTGACGTGTATCCTTTGCTTGAAGATGTCCACCTTGTAGACCGTGCCCTTGCCCTGGGGCGTGCCGACCACCGAGCCCACCTTGGGCAGGTGACTGTAGGACTCTTCGTAAAAATCATCCTCATACATAAGGCAGCACATCAGACGGCCGCACAGCCCCAGCATCTTGCTGGAGGTCATGGACAGGTTCTGTTCCTTGGCCATCTTCAGGGTGACCGGTTCGAAGTTATTAAGCCATGATACGCAGCACAGCTCTCGTCCACACTGCCCGAACCCACCCACCCGCCGGGCTTCGTCCCTTACCCCTATCTGGCGCATTTCTATCCGGCCCTTGAACATGGTGGCCAGGTCCCGCACCAGGCCGCGAAAATCGACCCGTTTTTCGGCGGTAAAGAAGAATACCAGCTTGCTGCCGTCGAAGCGCGCTTCTACATCCACTAGGCTCATCTGCAGTTCGTGTTTGGTCACCAGATTCTGGCAGGCCAGGTAGGCCTCCTCCTCCCGCTTGCGGTTGGTCTGCAAACGGGTCAGATCCTCCTCGTTGGCCTTGCGGAGTATGTCTCCGGAACGTTTCATTTTCTCGGTAGGCTGAACGTTGTTGCGGATCACCGTCCCGATCTCCTCGGAATTGTCGAAAGTGACCACCACCATCTCCTGGGGCATCAGGCTAAGCTCCTGAGGATTATTGTAGTATGCTCCCCGGGCCTGTTTAAAATGAACCTCGATCAGAGGCGAAGGCATCGTTTTCTCCTTGCGTTGTATTGCAGGCCGCGAGCAGACACAGCCTGGGTGTTACGTTGCGTTCCAGCGCGATCCTGGCTTTTTCTATGGATTGGACCATCTCCGAAAGTCTCTGCTGGTCCATCTTCTTTCCGATTTCGGATAACTCCGACTGCCGGTCAGTATTCTGTAGCTGCCCGGTTACTTTTAGGCGGACCAGGTCGTTCACCACCGCCGAAAGCATTTCCAATATCCTGGCCGGACGTCCGCGATCCTTGGTGATCTGGTCTATGGCCTCAAGCATTTCCCATTGCTTTCCCTGGACCGAAGCCTCAAGAAGCCTTATTGCCAGAGCCCTTTCCTCCAATAGATCCTGATCGGTCATCTGCAGGGCCTTTCCCAGGCTGTTCCCGGAAAGCTCGGCCAGCAGTTCGGCGGATCTCCGGGGTTGTCCATGGCCCTTTATCAACTCCTCAATGACCTCTTCCCGGGGCAGGCGGTCGAACCTCACCTTCTGGCAGCGCGACAGGATAGTGGGCAGCAAAGCATTGGGCCGGTCGGTGGTAAGGATGAAATTGGTGGTGGGCGAAGGCTCCTCCAATATCTTCAAAAAGGCATTGGCAGCCTCGGTGGTCATGGCATCCACACCGGTCATCACCACCGCTTTGCGCTTTCCCTCATAAGGCAGGAACTCCAGCCGCTCCTGCAGTTCCCGGATATCGTCGATGGAAATGGCAATCGGCCGATTCCCGAAATCCATGGCCTGATATGGTTTGGACTCCTTCTCCTTGAGCATCTCGGCGATCTCCTCGGCCAATTTGCGCTTGTCGCTGTCCGTCGAGGGATGAGGCCGGGGAAACATGTAATGGAAATCGGGGTGTATGTAGGCCGCGGTCTTGCGGCAGGCATTGCACTGGCGACAAGGCTTGTCGCTGGACGATTCGCAGTTGAGGGTCATGGCTAGTTCCAAGGCTGCCATCTCCTTGCCCACCCCGTCCGGACCATAGAACAAATAACTCTGAGCCAGCCGGTCCTCGGCCCAGGCTTGCCGCAGTATCTTTTTGGCCACGCTTTGGCCTATCAGTTTTTCGAAAAGCATCGATAATTTATTCTGACATTCATGATCTCTTCTCAACTCGTCTTCATATTATTTTAGGGAAGGGGCGCCGACAGGCTGGGTGAGTTCGCCTGCTATTCCAACTCTTTTACAGACTTATTCCTGATGGTCATCAGCTTGGTCTTGGGCATCGCCCCCTGGCGGCCGAAGGCGAACTGGCCGGAAGCTCCCTCGCTGGAATTTTCGGCCTGCGTCAGCGCCTTCTGCAGATCCTCCCTGGTGGAGGCCCCTTTCTGCAGGGCGGACAGCATCACCTTGGCCCCGTCGTAAGCCTGGGCCGCTAACTTGGACGGCGCCTTGCCGTAGATCTTCTTGTATGATTCCTCGAACTTGGCGGCCGCCTGGGCCAGGGTGGAGCTGGAGGACAAAGTGGCGAATATGGCACCCTCCACATATGTGCCGCCCCGGGTGGTGACCTTGGGATCGCCCCAGCCGTCTGACCCCAACAACTGCACTTTCAGTTGATTGTAGACCAGCTGCGGAGCGATCATAATTATATCATTGGGGGTGGCCGGAATGAACACCGCTTGGACCTTGCCGGCCTTCAGAGTTTCGGCTTGAGCCTTAAAGTCGGTGGTGCCCGGCTCGTAGCTGACCGATACCGCCACCTTGGCCCCCAGGATCTTGGCCTGCTGAACGAAGGCCTCGGCCACCGCCGACCAGGTGGGGTCGTTGGGGTACATCACGCCCAGTGTCTTCATTCCCAGCTTTTTCACCGCGCAGTCGGCCAGGGCCGTTCCCTGCCAGCTGATACTCTGACTTAGCTGGAAGATATTCGGACCCAGGGTAGATATCCTTTCTTCGGAAGCGGTGGGAGAAAGAAATGGCACATTTTTGAGATTGGCTATACCGGCGGCCGCACTGGTGGGTCCGGAAAGCACCTCGCCGATAATGCCGATAACCTCGCTGGTATCACTTAACCGAATGGTAGACTTGATGGCATCAATTATGTCGCCCCGGGTATCCTCGGTGATCAGCTTGACCTTGTTGGTGGTGGTCTTGTTGAATTCGGTGAAAGCCATGGTCACGCCTTCCTTGACCGCGGTGCCGTATTCGCCGTATCTTCCGGACAGGGGAACTATCAGGCCCACCTTGCGGCCGGCGTCACCCACCGGCACCACCGGCTTATTATCCTTAATTGAGGATACCGCCTGTTTGGCCAGACCCGCCTCCTGGCTGGAAGGGTATTTTTTTATGATCTCCTGCAGGATCTTTTGGGCTTCGGCATTGTTCTTGTTGTCCAGTTCCTTCTGGGCCAGCTTAAGGCCCAGGGCCGGAGCCATCTCCGATTCGGGATATTTACGGTAGAGTATCCTCAATTGTCCGTCGGTCAGCCGCTCTTCGATCAGGGCCGAAAGCGGTAGCAGCAGCGCTTCGCGATCCTCGGCCGACTTGGCGGCTTGCAGGCCCTCGATATACTGCTGTCCGGCCTTCAAGTGGTCGCCGCTGGTAAAATAGCAATCGCCGATCAATTTCTTGGTCAGTGGGTATTCCTTGGACTGGGGATATTTTTCGGCCAAGGCCCATCCGCTCTTAAGAGCCAGGTCCAGTTCGTTAAGATCGTAGCGGCTCTTGGCAGTGATATATATGGCTTCCGAAGCGTAGTTGGATCCCGGATATTTGGCCAGCAGTTCCTGGGTCGCGTCAATGGCTTCTTTTAACTTGCGATCGGAATAAAATTCCCTGGCCTTTTTGATGTATTCTTCGGCCCCGGCATCCTGGTCGTTGACCTGGGCAGTCTTGACCTCGGCCTTCTTGGCTGGAGCTTTTTTATCCACTGCCGGCTGCAGGGTGGCACAGGATACGGCAAAAGCTATCAATAATAAAAGAGGGATTTTCTTCATTTTTTATCTCCGCAATTCTTTCAGCATTTTTTCAGCATTGGAAAACTTAGGATCGGCCTTCAGCGCCTGCTCATAGTAGCGAATGGCCTTTTTCTTATCACCGCTTTTAAGGTAGGCCTCGGCCAGGCAGTCGTAAGCATTGGCCGAACCGGGAAAGAGCTCTGTGTTCAATTTAAAGACGTCTATGGCCATATTATAGTCTTCCATATACACCATGCCATAACCCAATTTTATCAAGCGAGCCTCAGTCGCAGGAACCCTGGCCTCTTTGTCCGTCCTTATTTTGTCTGCCGCTCTTGCGAATGCCTTCTTGTTGTCTTCAAAAGCTGCCGTTTTCAGCTCGGCCAAAAGGGTATTTTTATCGGGCTTGGCAAAAGTAGCCACCTTCAGTTCATTTTCCACTAAGCTGTTATAGATATCGATAAAAGACAGCGGCCCCATGACGACGGTCTCCAGCAAGGCGTCCCGGCCCAGTTTTTCATCGATGGTCCTGGCCATATGGGCCCCAACCACGTAATATCCTCTCTTGGTTACGCCAGTCTCCCAGGCATTCTTACGGAGTGAATCTATGGGTGTATTCTCCGCAATGCCGAACAACCGGTTTATTTCCCCTATCTGTCGGCGCACTTCCGCAGTGTCTTCCAGCATTTGATAATCCGGCATACCCTTGGCCGGAAAGAAACCCTGTGCTAGATAACCAACGTAAGTGGCCAAACCTTCGTTATGCAGAGCATCCAGCATGGTGTTGTATATGAGCCCGTTGTCCAACTCGGCCTCCCGGCGAAGATAACGGTTGTACCCGTACGCAATATGGTAGCACTCGTGGGTCAGCAGGTTCATTATCTTGTCCGGGTCATTGCCGAAATAGCTGCTGAGCACATCGGTCACTATCTGCCCGCCGGTCATAAAATCAAAAGCGTAGGTGCCGGTGGTGATGTGTATGGTCGTGCTGTACTTCAGTTTATTCCGGGGAACTAGGCCGTTCAGCAGATCGATCGACTTGTCTTCAAAGATCGGAAGTCTTGTCCTTAGATCGTTTAATATCCGAAAGGCCTGATTGTCCTGTCGCCGGTCTTCCGGCACATCGGCATATGCTTTTAGCTTGGCCAGCCATTTATTGTAATAATCCTTGTCGTCAAGCGGAATGCGGTTGTTTTGATGCCATTGATTTGACAGTATATATGCATCATCGGTTTTCCAAAAATCATCCGGATCTTTAAGTATCTTTTCAGGATTCAGCAGAATGGCTTCCAGGGATGTTATCTTCAGTTCCACTTCCCATTTTTTTCCGGCGGGACCCTCCGCAACTGCTTTTTGTGCCGACATTATCGCTCCAATGCAAAATAAAAGGCTACCGAACGATCGAACCATATTCATCGTATCGCCTCTTTATTGAATTTATTGTAAAAGCATATCATTATAAGTATAACAGCCCTTTATTTTTATGTCAACATTAAAAGGCTAATGAACTGTCTACTGTCTCCTGCCTATTGCCCAATGCACCGGCATAATCATCCATTTTTCTTCGTTGTATTTTTGGATCTTTGCCAATTCATCGGTCGGATATCCCAGTTTTTCCAACAGCTCCCATTCCTGGCCGAACATTTCCGGGTTTTCCAGGAAGGTAACCTTGTCATTCACCGACCCTGTTTCCACTTTAAACCCGTTTACAGAGAATAATTCTATCAGTTTCCCGCCGATATCCGGGTCGGCCCCCTTCTTCTTAAGATCGCTTGACAAGAATTCCCCGATGTTCGGCTGTCCTCCTGGAAAATCCTGCCGTTTTGAATAATCAGGTTCGGCCATAGCGGCCAGGCGCCCTCCTTTTTTAAGAACCCTCAGGCATTCGCCGAGCCCAGCCTCCGGTCTTTTGAGCCACAGCCATAAATAGTGGGTCACTATCAGATCGAACGATTCATCACGGAGCGGAAGCTTGCAGGCATCACCGGCTGTCAAATACACTTTAAGCCTTTCACGACCGTTTTTTAAAAACGACATTGCCGACAGATCGATATCCAACCCATAGATGGTCCCATTGGCGCGCTCCGCCAGTTCGTTGGCGATCACCCCGGTCCCGCAGCCGATCTCCAAAATGCTTTGGCAACGGGCGATCTCCAGTCTGCGGTAAAGATGGTATCTCAAGGGTTTCGTCCACTCTGCCTGCCGGACATATCGCCGGTGCCACCATGCCGGATCGGAACCGCTTAAAATTCTTGACAAAGCACTATCCATATAATATCATGGTTTAATGATAGGCATCTCTTAATTTGTCATTGCGAGTCCCACTTAATACTCGGCTATCAAAGCAATCCATATTATACCAAAAAACGCCCGAACAATAAACCTAAAGAGCGATATATCATGAAGATCAAAATAACGATGCTTCTGTTGGCTGCCATTTTGACTGCCGGGCCGGCCAAGGCCCAGGACTACGGGTTCACCCTGCCCCGCAATGTCTCTTGGCTGGTGGTCAATTCCGAGGGTCAGGCCGATCTTTACTACGAGCTGACCTTCGTCTGCGATCCCGGGGCCCATCCCATCGATATCGTGGACATCGGGATGCCCAACGGCAGCTATCAGCTGGACGGGGCCATGGCCCGGGTGGGCCAGACCGAGCTGGAGGACATCCGGGTCTCGGAATATGTCAAGCCTTACGGGGTGGAGGTTCATCTGGGGAACAGGACCATTCGGCCCGGCGACTCCGCCACTTTGTTCTTCAATATCCACCTTACAAAGCTGCTTTATACGGATTCCCAAGACAAGGATTACGTCTCTTTCGAATTCTCCCCCACTTGGTACGATGCTCAATATGTCCGGGGATCGACCCGTATGGAATGCAACTTCTCTTTTCCCCCCGGCGTAGAGCCGGACGAACCCCGCTATCACCAAAAGCAGTTCACCGAGTCGTGGCTGGATACCGTCGAGAATGTGGTGGTCTACCGCTGGGTATTGGAGAACGCCGAGCCGGACAAGCAATATACCTTCGGAGCCTCTTTCCCGGCCAAGTACGTCCCCAAGGGGGCGGTCAAACAGCCCACCCCCTTCTGGCAGAAGGTGGTCTCCGGATTTTTCGGCTTCATCTTCGGCATCTTCAAATTTTTCTTCAGCACCATCGTCTTCTGGATCTTTGCCATTGCCATATTCGTCGGATACCGCCAGAACAAGACCCGGCGCATGAAATACCTGCCGCCCGAGGTGTCCATCGAGGGGGTGGGGATCAAGCGGGGGCTGACCGCTCCCGAGGCCGGTATTATCCTGGAGATGCCGCTGGACAAGGTGTTGAGCATGGTGCTTTTCGGATTGGTCAAAAAAGAGGCGGTGGAGGTGACCGACCGCGAGCCCAAGCTGCGGATCAAGGTTTTAAATGCCGATCTGGCCGCCCTGCCTTATGAGAAGAGCTTTCTGGAATCGTTGGACAAATACGGCCTGCCGGACGAGACCAAACTGCGGGAGACGGCCATTAAATTGATAAAGGACGTCAACGACAAGATGAAGGGATTCTCCCGCAAGGACACCGCCGCCTATTACCGCGGGATCATCAACCAGGCCTGGAAGCAGGTACAGGACGCCCAGACCCCGGAACTTAAGAGCCAGCCGCTGGAGGACCAGTTCGACTGGCTGATGATGGACGGCGATTACAAGGATCGGATGACCCAGCATTACGGCGCCGGCGATGTCCTTTTGCCGCGCTGGTGGGGCCGGTCCGGGTACGGCTATCATTACGGAGGAGGAGGCACCACCGCAAAGACTTCCGGCGGGACCGGGGTGCAGATCCCCAAACTGCCGGGCGCCGACTTTGCCAACAAAGTAACCACCGGCGCCGAAAGCATGGCCGCCGGCCTGGTGGGCAAGCTGGACAGTTTCACCGGAGGAGTTACCAACAAGACCAACCCCATCCCGGTCTCATCGGGCGGGCGTAGTTCCGGCGGCGGTGGCTGCGCCTGCGCTTGCGCTTGCGCCGGTTGTGCCTGCGCCTGCGCCGGGGGCGGAAGGTAAACGGAACCTTCGCTCAAGAACATTTCAATAGATCCGCAGGTCATTCCCGAAAAATCGAGAATCCGGACCGTTCAAATAATTGTATCGACCCAGCAACACGCCAAATATTGAAAGGAGTCCGATATGCCAAAAGTTGAATTCATTGAACATAATGGCAAAAAGATCCTTTTCATGGATATCCGGGACACGGCCGATGTTCAGGAGAGCATCAAGACCGGGGACCAGGCCAAGGCCATCATCTTTGCCCAGCCCCAAAAATCGGTATTGCTGCTGACCGACGTCACCAACGCCCGGTACAATCCCCAGGCCACCGATTACATGAAGGAATATTCCTCCCAAGTCACGCCGTTTGTCAAAGCCAGCGCCATGGTGGGCGTCTCGGGCATCAGGAATGTGATCCTCAATGCCCTGGTCAGGGTCTCGGGGCGCAACATAAGGTTATTTGATGACCTGGAAAAAGCCAAAAACTGGCTGGCAGAACAGGATTGATGCAACAGAAAAAAATCAAAGCTACCAAGCCTGTCGTCGTCGTCAGCAAATGCCTGACCTTTGCCGCCTGCCGTTACAACGGGCTGATGATAAATTCCGAAACCGTCGAAGCCCTTAAAAAGCACGTCGACTTCATCCCGGTCTGCCCCGAGATAGAGATCGGGCTGGGCATTCCCCGCCAGCCCATCCGGGTGATCGAAGGCAAGGGTGAAACCAGGCTGGTCCAGCCGTCCAGCGGCCTGGATGTGACCGGCAAGATGCGCGATTTCAGCCGCAGTTATCTTGATGGTTTAATAGAAGTCGACGGTTTTCTTCTCAAAAGCCGTTCGCCTTCCTGCGGGATTAAGGATGTCAAATTCTACGCCGGATCGGAGCATCCCGTTCCGCTGGGCAAGGCCCGGGGCTTCTTCGGCCAGGCGGTGTTGGAAAGATTCCCCGAGGCCGCCATCGAGGACGAGGCTCGCTTGGAGAATTTTTCCATCCGGGAACATTTCTTTACCAAGCTATTCGCCCTGGCCGATCTTCGGCGGGTGGCCGCTTCCGGCCAAATGAAGGAATTGGTGGATTTTCATTCGCGCAACAAATATCTATTGATGGCTTACAGCCAGGCCAAGCTTAAGGTTCTGGGCAATATCGCGGCCAATCACGATAACAAAGATTTTGTAAAATTGATTGAAGATTACCGGGTGGAATTCTCGGCCGCTTTATCCCATGCCCCCAAACATACCTCGCACATCAATGCATTGATGCACACCTTGGGATATTTTTCGGACAAGATATCTTCCGGGGAAAAACAGTATTTTTTAGAAAGCCTGCAAAGCTACCGCAACGGCAAGCTGCCGCTGAGCGTGCCCCAGAGCCTGATTCGGTCATGGATCGTAAGATTCAATGAGGAATATCTCAAGGATCAGACCTTTTTCCGGCCTTTCCCCGAGGATCTGGTGGAGATAACCGATTCCGGCAAAGGAAGAAAAATTTAGGAGAATGTTTATGTTTCAGAGCCAGCCGCCGCAAAAGCAAAATAATATGCACATCATCTATTGGGCCTTGGCTGTGGAGCCGGTGATCCTGGCCCTGATCGCCCTGTTTTTAAAGGAACGGAATGCGTTAAATGTCTCTCTGGCCCCGGGTTCCGAAGAGCCCATGCTGGTAGTTCTGCTGGCGCTCACTGCGGTTTTCATCTGGCTCAGTTTCAGATTTGCGTACGTAAGAAGCTTATTGTCCAGAGCCATGCCCCTGAATGACAACCCCGAAGGTTTTCGATTGGTTGCCCTTAGCTTGGCTATAGCCCCCGGCATCTTCGGATTTATTCATTATCTTTTCTTCGGAAAGATCATCTCTCTGCTCCTGTTCAATGGGGTCGCTTTAGGAATGGCTGTAAAACACATTTCAAAATTCAACGAAGGGAATTCTTAGACCGCCCCCATCCCCTCCTTGATCAAGGAGGGGATCAAGGGGTGGTTGAAAGCCTATCATGCGCATCAATCTTAAAATAGTTCCCAACGCCAAACAGGAAAAGATCGTCCCGGAGAACGACGGATACAAGGTCTATATCCCCGCTCCGGCGGTGGACGGCAAGGCCAACGCCTATCTGATAAAATTTCTGGCTGGCCATTTTAAGGTGCGCAAAAGCGCCGTCACTATGGTGCGCGGCGAGACCAGCCGCCATAAAGTGGTCGACATCGAGGGCCTATGAGTGAAATTAAAAGGATAAGATCATCCCGATTGATATGGATGATGGCATTTTTTGCGGTCATTTTACTGATATTGGCCTCATCGTATATCATAACCCTGGAAGCCCTACCGCTGATCGTATTGGGCGCATTTCTTTTGTTATTTCTCGCTTTTTCCCTTGCCATGCTTTTCCGGGAACTGATCGTTCCCTCCTGGATCGAAAAGAACGACAACGTCATCGTCGTTTGCTGGAATAACTGGCGGCTGGATGGAACGCTGGCCGGCGCCGGATTCGAGGGAAAGCGCAAGCTATCGTTGACAATAGATGACATCAAAATGACAATTACTCCGGTCGGACCAATGATGGGCCTGGCCGGGCTGGCCCTAAAGCCACTGTTGGGCCTGTTTCTTCCGGATTATCTGGCGCAAAGTTATTATTTTAAAAAGGAATCCCTGCTTAAAAAGATACGCTCCGGCGAGAACCATTATAAACTTGTTTTCCCGACATTTTTACTGGGAAAAAGAAAGGTGAAGAAATGGCTTGGTTGAAGGACCTGTTTAAAAAAGAGAGGCCGATCAAGGCCGGTCTGTTCCAGTACCGGGGACAGGAGGGCGAAAAAATATTCCGTCTGCACCTGCGCATCGAGCCGGACGCACGGGGAGTGCTGGTGATCAACGCCTCGCGGATACTGCATTTGAACCAGACCGCCGCAGAGATGGCCAAGCATATAATTGAAGGGGACGAGACCGCAACGGCCGTAAAACAATTATTGAAAAGGTACCGCGGGGTCAAAGCCGGGCAGTTGGAGCAGGATTATAATTCGCTTAAGGAAAAGATATTCACCCTGGCCCGTACCGATGATATCTGTCCGGTCACCTATATGGACATCAACCGCATCGAGCCGTTCGAAACGCCTGTCTCGGCGCCCTATAGAATGGATATGGCCCTGACCTATAAGTGCGACAACGCCTGCGGTCATTGCTATCTGCCCAAGGACCGCCAGCCGGCCGAACTGAATACCGATCAATGGAAACAGGTTATTTCAAAGATCTGGAATATCGGCATCCCTCACATTTGTTTCACCGGCGGTGAGGCGACGTTGCGAAAAGACCTGGTGGATCTGATAGCCTACGCCGAAGAAACGGGTTTGGTCACCGGTTTACTGACCAACGGCCGTAATTTAAAAAATAACGATCTGGTGAAAAGAATGGTAGAATCCGGGCTGGACCATTTCCAGATTACGCTAGAATCGCACGATGCTGCCATTCACGACAAGATGGTCGGCGCATCCGGCGCCTGGAAGGACACCGTCCAGGGCATCAAGAACGCGGTAGCCACCCCGGTCTATACCATCACCAACACCACCCTGACCCGTCTGAATGCCGACACGATAGAAAAGACCATGGAGTTCATCAAGTCGCTGGGAGTGGCCGCCATGGCCTGCAACGGTCTGATCTATTCCGGACAAGGGGCCACCTGCGGCATCGGCTTTAAGGAGGAGGAATTGAAGCCTTTGATGGAGCGCATCAGCCAAAAGGCCCAGGAACTGGAGCTGCGGCTCATTTGGTACACCCCCACCCAGTACTGCCAGCTGGACCCGGTCAATCTGGAGCTGGGGGTTAAGACCTGCACCGCCGCCAAGTACAACATGTGCCTGGAGCCGGACGGCTCGGTGATACCCTGCCAGAGCTATTTTGCCGCGCTGGGGAATATTTTGACCGACCCCTGGGAAAAGATCTGGAACGCCAAACCGGCGGTTGACCTGCGGAAGAAGGCTTATTTGCAGGATAAGTGCCAGGACTGCGACAAACTGCCGCTGTGTGGCGGCGGTTGCCCCATTTACAACCAACAGCAGGAAGTGCTGTGTTTAGACAGCAAGTCGAACGGATAAGGAGAATTTATGCAACCCAAACATTTTTTTACCTTGATTTTTGTTCTAATGCTGTTTCCTCCACAGGGTATTGCACAAACTTCAAAGATAGAATACCCAGAAACACCGATGGATGATATTTCAGATTGCTATTTTGGAACCGAAATAAAAGACCAATACAGGTGGCTAGAAAATACTGACTCTTCCCAAACTATAAAGTGGGTAAAAAAACAGGACAAACTAACCGATGAATATTTAGATCAAATCCCATTTCGCAGAAAGGTTTATGACAAAATCAAAGAATATGCTTTCTTTCATTATAAATGCCCGATAAAAAATGGAAAATATTATTTTACCAGGGCTGTTGTCAGTGACAAGTATGGTCCAGCCCTATTAATACAAGATTCCATAGATAATCCACCGGAAATACTTGTTCATCCAAAAGATATTTCAACGAAAGATAACATTTTACTTTTAGGTTTTTACTGTTCAAAAGAATCTGATTTTATCGCCTATAAATACAGTCGCAACGGAAGCGATTGGCATGAAATAGAGATTTTACGCATGCCCAAAAAGAAAAAACTTAAGGATCATTTAAAAAATGTCATATATTCGACAATCGCCTGGAAAGACAGCGGATTTTATTACTGTACCTACGATAGGGGGCCGATTGGTACACCTATTAAAAAGCCCAAGCTTTACTACCATAAACTGGGAACCAAACAGGAGAAAGATAGTTTAATCTATGAAAACCAGGAAAATCCGGAGGCCAATCTTGATTTTATGGTTACGGATGATGAAAGATATCTATATATTGAGGACAGGAATAATAACACTAAGAAGAAAGTTCTTTATTATATAGATTTCAGCGAAGGCGCATTCGCAAAATTAAATGTCGCTCTCTCTGATTATGAATTCTCTACTAACTTCCTTGGCAATTTTGATAATAAACTAGTCTTTTTGACGGATTTTAATGCCCCGCAAAAGCAGGTAATGACCATCCAACCTGGTCCTGTTTCAAAAATTGAAACCTTGATCCCCCAAAAAGACGCCCTGCTTATGAATGCTAGAATTATAGGCAATAAAATTGTAACGTTATATCAAAAAGAACTAACACAATATCTGATAATATTCTCTCAAGAAGGCCAAGCCGTAGATACCGTTGAATTTGGTTTCCCTTGCACCATTGGCGGATTGACCGGAACCAAAGATGATAATATCTTGTTGTTTCATTATCAGACCTATACTAATCCTCCTATAGTTTACTCACTAAACCTGAATAATAATATACTTAACCTAAAAGCGCGTACGACAACCACCTATCATTTTGATAATTATGAAACTTACCGCGACATTTATCAATCCTTTGACGGAACCTGGGTGCCAATTTATATTTCGCGCAAAAAAGGTACGGTAATAACCGATTACACGCCCGTTATATTATCGGCTTACGGCGGATTTGGCATTATAAATTCTCCCCATTTTGATCCCGGAATAATCTTTCTCCTTGATCAAGGAGGCGTTTATGTCAATGCCCTAATCCGTGGAGGCGGTGAAAAAGGAAAGAGTTGGCATGATGCCGGAAGAGGCTATAACAAGATAACAAGTCTTAAGGATTTTATTTGTGCTGCTGAATATCTCATAAATAATAAGTTTGTAAATCCAAAATATTTGGCAATTACCGGGGGCTCCAACGGAGGATTGGTAACCGGCTGGGCCATGGTCAAAAGGCCGGAATTATTCAAAGTAGCTATACCTATAGTTGGTGTATATGATATGCTTCGTTACGAAAATTTTGCTAATGCTCATATGCATAGCAGCGAATATGCGTCTGTAAAAGATTCCCTTGGTTTCGTGTCGCTTCGGTCTTGCTCACCCTTGCACAATATAGATCCAGCCAAGCTATATCCGGCATCTCTTATTATGACTTCGGACAACGATACGCGAGTGCCGCCCCTGCATTCATATAAATTCGCCGCAGCTCTGCAGGCAGTGCAAGAAAATAATAATCCCATATTATTGAAGACCGAACGTAATGCAGGACATTACGGAGGGATAAATTACACGGATTACATACAAAATTTGGCAGACATGTATAGTTTTATGTTCTATAATATGGGCATAAAACCAAGTGGAATTTAACCTGTTGGCAAAGCAGGAAGTGCTGTGTTTGGACAGCAAATCGAACGGGTAAGGATATAAATTATGAAAAACTTAAGACATTTATTATTCTATTATCAATATCTATATTAACATTAAGTGTACTTATTTTCCCAAATATATATTTCACATTTATTGACACTTTATTGAAAAACACTTCTTATCAAATAAGAGCAACAATAAAAATATCAATGGCGAGTTTATCTGTAGCCTATTTCCCAATTTCTGTTGCATATCTTATTACTCCATTGCTTATAAAAATATTTGGTGCAGAAAAAATGTATAAAAAATTATTTTAACGAGCAACTTAAATGAAACTCAAAAACAGCTCCATTTACTACTGGGTCGCCACCTTTCTCTGCCTCTTCAGCGCCGGATACTTTATATGGAAAGTGCTGCCCTGCATAACCACCGCCAGGGAGGTGGTTTTCGCCACGGTATCCATCCTCACCATGATTGCCAGCGGCATATGCTTTGTGCTGTATACCGATGCCAAGAAAAGCAAGAAGGAAAAGAACAATTAACCCCGTCATTCCGGACCTCTCCCTGCCTTACGGCTTCCACTTCGTCATGGGCAATAGCAGTCTTCTCAGTGCAGACTCTCCCCGCAGCGGGGAGGGAATGTGGGTGGGTCCCCGCCTTCAGCAATTTTGCTAAAGCAGAAACGGACGTTAAAAATTCATTGCAACGCTATGCCCCTTGCCCTGATCAAGGAATTTAGTCCGTAGATATATATGCTTCCGAAAATTGCTGGGCGGGCAAGATTTCTCTTTGTTACTTTCTCTTGGTCACAAGAGAAAGTAAGGACGTTTAACCATCTATCTTACAAGGGAGAAACCAAAATGAGAACATATTTTCTTTTTCTTTTGCCGTTTTTCCTGCTGCCCCTGACCACTGCCCGGGCCCAGCAATTCTTCGAAGCCGATACCTTCGACATCGGCCCCAAAAAGCTGGTCATCCACTTCATCGGCCACGGCACCCTGATGCTGGAATACGACAGCCTGGTCATTCACGTCGACCCGGTGGGCCGCTACGCCGATTATTCCCAACTGCCCAAAGCCGACATCATTTTGATCACCCACCAGCACCAGGACCACCTGGACAAGGAAGCCATAAAAAAGATCCTCTCGAAAAATACCCGCATCGTTCTGAACCGGGCTTCTTACGATGAGTTGGGCTTCGGCCAAACCATGGGCAACGGCGATTCGGTCAAAATAGACGGCATCGGGATAACCGCCGTGCCGGCCTACAATACCACCAAAGGACGCGATAAATATCACCCCAAGGGGCGGGACAACGGCTATGTGCTGAACATCGGAGGCAAAAAGATATATATCGCCGGTGATACCGAGGACATTCCCGAGATGAAAAAGCTGAAGGATATCGACATCGCCTTCCTGCCCATGAACCAGCCCTATACCATGACCGCCAAGCAGCTGGTTAAAGCCGTTAAGATGATAACTCCGCGGATCGTCTATCCCTACCACTACGGGGACAGCGATGTTTCGGCTCTGCCCAAATTGCTCAAAGGGGTCAAGGGGGCTGAACTACGGATCCGAAGGATGAACTGAGGTGAGACTCCCAGCGAAACACGCAAACAATCACTAAATTTATCACCTTCTCTTTTTAAGCGCGAAATAACTTTCGCCTAATTTCGCGATTTAAGCGAGGATGTCCAAAGACAGCCTCTTATTTTGGCTATAAAAATATTTTAAATTTAAGTAAAATAACACTTGACAAACTTCCGGCATTGTGATACACTGGTTTACAGTAAAACAACCCAAGCGTCCGGAAAACCAATTCCCCGTGTCAGTTGTTAATTGACAGGGGCTTTTTTTTCGGACAAAAAAACACAAATTCCAAGGAGAAACATGAGTTTCACGGACAAGACCCTATCCTGCAAAGAGTGCGGGAAAAGCTTCACCTTCACTGCCGGCGAGCAGGAATTCTACCAACAGAAAGGCTTCCAGAACGAGCCCCAGCGCTGCCCGGATTGCCGCGCCGCCAAGAAGACCCAGAGACGCGGACCCCGCCAGATGTTCAAGGTGACCTGCGCCGAGTGCGGCCAGGAAACTGAGGTGCCCTTCAAGCCCACCGGCGACCGTCCAGTCTATTGCTCGGACTGCTTTGCCAAGAACCGCGCCTAAGCTTAACAGCGTCATTCTAAATTTAACAGATATAGATGATAGGACAAAACCTCCCGGGAGACCGGGAGGTTTCTTTTTTGCCTAAAACCATTCTTATTTAGAAATTATAACCCAGCCGCAGATGGGCCAAAAATGAATGCCGGCTGCCGCCCATAAGGTCCAGCCGGACCGGACCGGCCGGCGTAAGGATCCCGGCCCCAAAGCTTACCCCGCTGACCAGCCCCTGACGGACGAACTGATCTTGCCACTGCCCGTCCCCGGCTTTGGCTAAATTCCACCCGAAGGACAGGAATCGTCCGGGAAGGATCTCGTATTGCGCCCCCACTCCCGCCCCCATCACATTATTTCCGTTAAGTTCCATCGGCTTCAGCCCGGCCAGCGGGATTATCCCCTGCCTCTGGTCCAGCCCGCCCACATAGAATCGGTAATGGATAGGGATATCCTTTCCGGAAACATTTCCCCAAAATACATCATGTCCGACGGAAAACTTCTTATGTACCGGGTAGCGTCCCTGCCATTGCCAGAATTTCTTGTAAAAGTCGGCCTCCCCGCCGAATTCGCTGTTGGCCATCTTGTGGCTCAATGTTATTTTCTGACCCCTGCAAGGAAAATCCCTTTTATCATAGGTATCCAAATCCAACGACAGTCCGAAGATCAGGTGATGATCTTTTGAAATTTCAAATCCCACCGGGGCCACATCCGGCGATACTCGAAAATAATCAAACCCCAGGCTTCCGCCTATTTCCACCAGTTTGGAGTAGATCGTACCCAGAAAGACCTCGCCTTTAAATGTCCTGTACTTTAGGCTGGCCCAGCGCTCTTCCTGTTGATACAGGTAGACAGGGAATTGGGACAGCCTAATGTCAAGCCTGGCTCCCAAACCAGGTCCGATACCGGCATGAATGCTTTCCGACAGCCGTAATTCCGGGCGGCCGCCCAGGCGCAGATCGGCTGCCAGCAGCGAACTGTGGCCCAACAAGTTCCTGATGCTGTATCCCGCCAGTACTTCGGCGTTGGTATTGCTGTCATATCTGAACCCCAACCCCAGCACTTGGTGGCTCTTTTCTATCACCTCTATCCGCAGCTCGGCTCCCGGACCTGCCGATACCAGCCGATAGCTTACCTTCTCAAAGAACTGGGTGCTGTAAACCCGGTCGATGGCCTGGTCCAGAACCCCGGCCGTAAGCCATCCGGAGACCGGCAGGTCCAATTGGTCCAAGACCAGCTTTTTTGAGACCTTGCTCAAGCCGTCTACTTCGACGCCTTTCACGTATAGCGACTCGGGGGCGGCCGAATTATTTAATCCTTTCCCGCTTCGGCCCAGATCCAGTGAATCCATCACTCTTTCCAGCTCAGGCAGGGATCTCCGGGCGGCATCTTGGCCTCTTTTGAATATCTCTTCCACCCGGTTGAAATTGGCCGGCGTGTATTCGGCCAGTTCCGGCGTTATCAGCACGGCACAAAGTTTGCGCTGTTCTTCGACCGACGCATAGCTTTGGAAATTGACGGTCTGGTCCAGCACATCGACCAGGGAAGCCAGCTGATCCCGGGAGCGCAGTTTGGCGCTGACATCCACGCCGATAAGCACTTCGGCTCCCATGGCAGATGCCTGCGCCGCAGGCAGGTTATCGGTCACTCCTCCGTCTATCAGCCATTGGTCTTTTATTTTGACCGGAGCAAATATGGTGGGAATGGACATGCTGGCCCTGACCGCCTCGGACAGACTACCCCCGTTCAAAGTAACCGGCCGGCCGGTCTCCAGATCGGTCGCAACGCAGCAAAACGGTATAGGCAGTCGGTCAAAGTTTTCGGACATGACGGCCGGCCAGGCCAGCCGGGCTATCAGCGCCTGCAGCTTCTGTCCGGGAATGAGCCCCAAAGGCAGATCCACCCGTCCCTTTTTTATCGGAAAAATGACAGAGTAGATTCCCAGTCGATCCTTTTCTCCCATCAGCAGATATTCCCGGGAAGCGGCGTCATCAAAAAGATCCAGCCAATTCTGCTCCAGGGCTATTCTCTCGATCTGGGCCGGACTATACCCTATGGCATACAAAGCCCCGATAACCGCCCCCATGCTGGTCCCGGCGATATAATCCACCTGCAGGCCGGCATCATCGATGACCTTGAGCGCCCCGATGTGGGCAAAGCCCTTGGCCCCGCCTCCAGATAGCACCAAGCCGACCTTGGGCCGGGCACTCCTGTCCCCGGCGTCTTCGGCATAGGCAACCGCCCCAAATAGCAGTATCGTCACCATCAACCAGGCCGGGGCGGATTTTAAAGATGTGATCTTATTTGCCATATATTTAATGATATCAAAAACCGGCTGCCATTCCAAGCCAAATATTTTACCTCTTGCTAAAACTTTTACTCTAATGTAAAATAACCATCATATATGCCTAGAAATAGAAAGAAAAAAAGAAGCAATCTTTGGATATTGCCTGCGGCATTACTGGTATTGTTGGCAGCCTTTGGATTGCGCCGTTTCTTGAATCGGCCCATCCGGCCATTGCCGGCCAGCGAGGCCATCCGGTCGATGCCGGTTGATATTCCCGGACGGCTGGCAACCCTTAAGGAAAAAGGTTTTACTGTCAAATCCTTGGCCATAGGTGACGACAGTTCTCAAAATTACCTGATCTATATCCCTTCGGGATATCCGCTGGTTCAAGCCAATCTGGCGATAACCCAACTTGTTCTTCCCGAAAAATACCGCCCGGTCAGGTCCTTGGAAAACAGAAAAAAACAGCGCCTGGACCTGGTATTTATTTCCAGGGATTCATTGACCCTCAATATAACCATTCTGAAAAAAAGAACCTCTTCGGATGCCGATGTCGGCTTGCCAAAAGTTGCGTTGGTGATTTATTTTTGGCCGCCGGAAAAACCCGCCCTTTCCGATCAATTTTCCCGATCAGACGTTATCAAAACTTTTGTCATCAGGGATGATCATCGGTTGAAGGACCGGGAAACCTTTGGCGCCGTGGCCATGGAGCCCAAAGGGTACCCCAAGAACGATCCCGGTCCCAATACCATACTGGTGGATGACCCCTCCGGAAAGATCAAGGACAAGCTTAACGGCGCTTACGATGCTGCCGGAGAACCTGTAGGCCTTTATATCTGGCAGGGTTCCCGGGCGGTAGAAGACGCCCGAATAACTGATATTCTGGTCGCTTATTGCAGCCGCAATCAGCTTATCATTATCGAGCCTTACCCCACGGCGCAATCCCTGATAAAAAAGGCCGCCTTGGACAATTCATGCATCTATGCCGCTCCGGACCTGATCATCGAAACTTCCGCTTCAATGAATGATATTGTAAAACGCCTTAAAGGTCACTTAGCCAAAAGTAAGGCCCGGTCCCTGATCCTTCTTCCATCTACCGAAAATACGATTAAGGCCCTGTCCAAGTTCATCACCAAGGATATCATGGCCAAATACGAATTCGTGGCCGTTTCCGGTATATTACAATGAAATCCCTGAATGTGTCCCGGTTGTTCATAATCATGATATTGGCAATGATTGCCATGGCGGCGGATGTCCCAGCACAAAGATGGGAGCTGCTGGCAGTGGGAGACATCATGCTGGGGCGGGGTGTTCTCAAAGCGATTGAAAAAAATGGGACCAATTACCTTTTTGCAAAAACCAAGTTGATAACCGACTCCTGCCAGTTGCTGGCCGGCAACCTGGAATCGGTCATCAGTTCGCGGGAATTCACCAGCCAAAGCCCTTACCGGTTCAAAGCTGATCCCGTAATAACCAGCGAACTATTAAAGCAGAATTGGTCCGGTTTTTTATCAGTGGCCAACAATCACGCTTTTGATTGCGGCCCAAAAGGCCTGATAGAATCATGTCGTGTCCTGGATTCCCTGCAAATCCCGTTCAGTGGCATATATCAGAAACAGCGATCATCGGGACCCGCCGATTCGGCGTCGAATGCTGGCATAAACCTTCCGGCTTTCATGGAAACAGCAGGCATACGGATGGGGTTTTTGGCGTTCTGCGAGCCATATCTTATTAATGTCTCTAATGGGGACACGGCTATCGCTCCTGCAGATTCTGAAGTTATATACAATTCCATAAAAGCCATCAAGGATTCCTGTCAACTGGTAATTGCTTCTTTCCATTGGGGTTACGAATATCGCCAGGAACCTTCAAGAATGCAAAAAAAATTAGGCCGACTAGCTGTCAGGTCGGGTGCTAAAATAGTTTTAGGACATCATCCTCACATTCTGCAGGGAGTGGAATATTATCGTGACGGAATAATCGCTTATAGTCTTGGCAATTTTATTTTTGATCAAAAGGATTCTTTGGCTAACCAAAGCGCCATATTGCACATAATAATGAAAGGTAGCAATTTGGATTCTTTATGGTTGGAACCTATAGAGATACGTAACAAGAGGCCGGAAATTAAGCAATCTGCGGGATTTAAAACACTCGTGGATAGATTGAATAGTAAATTTAAAACCAGGTCCAAATACATCAAAGGACGATTGTACCTTTTCTAAAGTTATTTCTTTGATTGATAAAAGCTGGAAATATTTCCAGCTTTTTTTATTTGTAGGAATCTCATAAATTCTATTGTCAAAATATTATGGCATTATTTTATTCAGGCCAAATATATAATATATTTTATAAGTCATTGATATATAAAATCATATGCATCTAACACAAAATTGGCATGACAACTGCTTATATATAACTCTGGAAATTAAAAACCTATAATAAATAAACAATAATAAATCAAAGGAGATCCAAAATGAAAAAGGTAGCCATACTCACAGCTCTGTGCGGATTGATTTTCGCAGGAATCGCCGCTAACTGCAATGCCTGCCCAAATTGGGGAAGGTTTTTGCCCAGACCGATAGTCATACCTGCGGATTCTTCCTCTATAAGCAATGATATCATCATTTCCGGAATTGATTTTCGAAAATATTTACCCCGTCCCATAGTGGTTCCCGTCGATTCTTCTTCATATTCGGCTCCCATTGAACTGGCTGTCGCACCGGTTGCCAAAGATCCCCCGCCATATCCCTGGGTCAGAAAAACCTTAACCTCGCACGGAAATGAGATCCTTATTTCAGCCTTGCCGGTTGCCAAAGATCCCCCGCCATATCCCTGGATCAGAAAAACCTTAACTGCATAGTGTTACCTTTTAAACCAAAGCCGCAGTATTCTGCGGCTTTTTTATATCTCTTGACAAAATACCGCCTTATCCTTATATTTGATAAAGACATTCAATGTAAATATCAATTTTATAAGGATTTCTATGCGCCTTGATAAACTGACCGTTAGATCCCAAGAAGCCCTCGAGGCGGCTTCTGTTCTGGCGGGACAAAAAAACCAGCAGGAGATAGGCCCCGAACACCTGCTTTATGCGCTGCTGGAACAAACAGACGGTATTGCGGTCCCAATAATTCAAAAGCTCGGGGCCAGACCCGAACTAATTAGGGATATGGCGGAAAAAGAGATCGAAAAGCTGCCAAAGGTGTACGGGAACAGCGGGCAGCCCTATCTATCACAGCCTCTCAACCGGATACTGCAAAAAGCCATGTCCGAAGCCGATCGAATGAAGGATGATTTCGTCTCGGCCGAGCATCTGCTGATGGCCCTAAGCGAGGAACCCGGCAAAGCTTCCCAGATATTAAAGAGCGCCGGAATAACCAAAGATGCCCTGTTGAAGGCATTGGTAGATATCCGGGGCAGCCAGCGCATAACCGACCAGAACCCCGAAGGAAAGTACCAGGCCCTTGCCCGGTACAGCCGCGATCTGACCGATTTGGCGCGCCGCGGGAAACTGGATCCGGTGATAGGCCGCGATGACGAGATCCGCCGGGTGATCCAGGTGCTTTCCCGCCGGACAAAGAACAATCCGGTCCTGATCGGAGAACCGGGCGTAGGAAAGACCGCCATCGTAGAGGGATTGGCCCAGAGAATAAATTCTGGAGATGTTCCCGAGACATTGAAAAATAAAAAAGTGGCGGCCTTGGATATGGGGGCTTTGATCGCAGGAGCCAAATTCCGCGGAGAATTCGAGGAACGGCTTAAGGCAGTACTCAAGGAAATAGAATCTGCCGCCGGACAGGTGATATTGTTCATAGACGAATTACATACTCTAGTGGGTGCCGGCAAAGCAGAAGGATCCATGGATGCTTCCAACATGTTGAAGCCGGCCTTGGCCCGGGGCGAACTGCGTATGGTAGGCGCCACTACCCTGGATGAATACCGCAAGAACATTGAAAAAGACCCGGCGCTGGAACGCCGTTTGGCACCCATAGTGGTCCAGGAACCTTCAGTGGAAGACACTATCGCCATCCTAAGGGGACTGAAGGAGCGTTACGAGCTTCACCATAAGGTGCGGATAAAGGACAGCGCCCTGGTGGCGGCGGCAGTCTTGTCGCATAGATATATTTCAGACCGCTTTTTACCGGACAAAGCGGTAGACCTGATAGACGAAGCATCTTCGCGCCTCCGAATAGAGATCGACAGCATGCCCACCGAGATCGACGAGGTGGAACGACGCATCATGCAGTTGGAGATCGAGCGAACCGCTCTAAAGAAGGAAAAGGATCCGGCCTCCAAAGAACGTTTATCAAAACTGGATGCCGAATTGGGCGATCTCAAGGAAAAATCTTCATCCATGAAGGCTCATTGGCAGAATGAAAAGGCGGTCATTAAAAAGATCGGGGACATCAAACAGCGCATCGAGGAAACCAAGCTGCAGGAACAGCAGGCCGAAAAGCAGGGAGACCTGAATAAAGTGGCCGAACTGCGATACGGCACCATTGCCTCTTTGCAGAAGGATCTGGAGCACGAGAACAAACGCCTGGCCGAGGTGCAAAGCGATATCAAGATGCTCAAGGAAGAGGTGGATGACGAGGATATCGCCGAAGTTGTGGCCAAGTGGACCGGTATTCCCGTGGCCCGTATGCTGGAAGGCGAGACCGCCAAACTGGTGAAAATGGAGGAACGGCTTAAGGCCCGGGTGGTCGGACAGGACGACGCCCTGGTGGCGGTATCAAACGCGGTCCGAAGAGCCCGGGCAGGCTTGTCGGATCCCAATAGGCCCATCGGCTCGTTCATTTTCCTGGGTCCCACCGGAGTGGGCAAGACCGAGCTGGCCCGGGCTCTGGCCGAATTTTTGTTCGACGACGAACGGTCCATGATACGCATAGATATGTCGGAGTACATGGAGAAACACACCGTAGCCAGGTTGATAGGAGCCCCTCCGGGTTACGTGGGTTACGACGAGGGCGGCCAGCTGACCGAAGCCGTGCGCCGTCGGCCCTATTCGGTGGTGCTGTTCGACGAGATCGAAAAAGCCCATCACGATGTATTCAACGTACTGCTGCAGATATTGGATGACGGCCGGCTGACCGACGGCCAGGGCCGGACGGTGGACTTCAAGAACACGGTGATTATAATGACCTCCAATATCGGTTCTCAGTGGATCATGGAGTTGTCCGACGACCAGGGAAAGATCAAAGAGAAGGTCCTGGAGGCCCTGCGCAGCCATTTCCGTCCGGAATTTTTGAACCGGGTCGACGAGACCATCATCTTCGGGCGGTTGGACAAGGAGCAACTAAAGGAGATCATAGATATTCAGCTGGGCCATCTGTTAAAACGTCTGGCCGAACGGAAGATAAAATTGGTGGTTACCGACAAGGCCAAGGAATTGCTGGCCAATGAAGGATATGACCCGACCTTCGGTGCCAGGCCCTTAAAAAGGGCTATTCAACGGTTATTACAGGATCCAATTTCCATGAAGATATTGGAAGGTGAATTCAAAGAAGGTGATGCTATTAAGGCGGATAATAAAAAAGGTGAAATAATATATATAAAAGAATGACCTTTAATACGCTATCAACCAAAAGAGCCTATTCACATAGGCTCTTTTATATTTATAAAATATCACACTTCTATCATATGTATACTATTGATTTGTTTTTAAGATCATCTGATACAACATGATAGTAATATATTTTGTTTTCGAATACATATTGATGCTCCCGAGTATTATCATTGCAGTCAAATTATAACAAATTATCAATAAATGAATTATCCTGATAATATTATTTATGCTGTAACCAAAAGTATGCATATTTTATAATAATAAATCACCTTTAAATGTTTTATATATTATAAATAAAACAGATCCTTTGCGATTCAATAACTTAAGCATATATATATTTCATATGACTGTTTTGGCACGAAAGTTGACTATATTATCTTTAAATATTTAATTATTTGCCGATAGAGTATTCAGCATATTTCCTTATAAAAATAAGCGAATTGCCCATTGTGCCAAATATGGCAAACAAGATAAACTTATACTAAAGTTAAAGGGTATCACTTATGGAATATAAAAAGAGCATTGTCATCGCTGAATCTTTCCCTGTTTGCTTAAAAGGCTTAGCAGATCTTTTCGCCGTTCAACCTGATTTTGAGATGTCGGGCGCTTTTGCCGATTATGAGGCCTTTATTTCAGCTGTCGGGAAAAATATTCCTGATATCGTTATATTAAGCGCCCTGTCTGGAATAGATTCTATAGAACTGACAAAGGAGCTTCGCGAAAAATTCCCAAAATTGCCTATTGTTGCCCTGTCAATGAGTAAAGATCCCTTTTATGCCGAGCGGGTACTTAAGGCCGGTGCCAAAGGCTATATATTAAAACAGGACGCTCTTGACACATTACTTAAAGCCGTTCGAGAGGTAATCGCTGGCCGAATATACGTCAGCGAAATAGTGGCCAATCATATTTTCCAAAAATTCGTGAACGGCAGGGGCTATTCCTGCGATTCGTTGATTGGCTGTTTAAGCGACAGAGAGATCGCCGTTTTTCGCTATATCGGGCAGGGTTATTCCACCAAAAAAATCGCCGAAAAATTCAACCTTAGCCCCAAGAGTGTGCAATCCCACCGGGAAAGCATCAAGCGTAAATTGAATTTGGAAGATTCCCACGACCTGATAAAGACCGCCGTCCAATGGATGCAGAACGAGCTGGTATTTTAATATTAATTTATTAGAGATATTCCTAATATGTCCAAACGGCTGCTGTTGATAGAAAGTGACAAGAATGTCCAGGCTTGCTCCCGGATGCTCTTCCAGCATTACGGTTTTGAAGTTGACTGCGCCGAGACAGTGGATAGTGCCAAAGAATTGATTTTAAAGAATATTTACGATATTGCCGTTGCCGAACTATGCATTGAACCCGGAGACGACAGCGCCGGCTTTGAAATTATCGAAGATATCAAAAAAAGGGCGCCCGGCACCAAAGTGATCATAGTAACATACCTCTGCGACCGCTCGGTAAAGAAAAAAGCCCTGGAATATGATATTCACGGGTACTTTGAAAAACCAGTATCGTTCGATAAAATATTGAAGTTGATAGATGATATATAACGATTAAATCTCGCAGCCCGGACTATTCGACCCGGGCTGTTTCTTAATTAGATTCTCCATCGTATCCCAATCCTATGTCCAGAAAGATCGCTTTCGCTAGCTTCCTGTTCTCTTGAGCCTTAGCTTCTTCGCCAGCTTCAATCATAAGCCTGCTCAATTCATCATATGCTTCAGCCAATCTCTTTTTTTGACCCAACGTTTTATATATTTTTATAGCTGTTTCTATCTTATCTATGGCAGAATGGAAGATTCCTGCCAGCCGATCGATCTTCCCCAACACTAAAAGACTGCCTGCTTTGCCCGAGTTTGAACCGATCTCCTGAGACAAGGCCAGAGCCAAACCACCGTATTGGCCGGCCTTTTCCAATTCCTCTGGATTGTCTTTGGAATAAGCTATTGCCACTCCGGCCTTGCTCCAATAGGTTTCTATCAGCGTGCTCTTGTCCCCTATCTCCAGCAAAACAGCCTCTGCCAGGTCCAAATTTTCTTCGGCTCCGATCGTATCGCCAGAATCCAGGGATAATGTCCCGATATTGAAACGGCAATAGCCTATTCCCTGCCGGTCATTTAGCAATGTGAATATTTCCAATGCGCTCTTAAAATGTTCCAGGGATTTATCCAATAGGCCCAGTTCCTTATAAACCGCCCCCAGGTTGCCGCTGGCCATCGCATATCCGAACCTATCGCCGATCCCCATGGCGGTCATAGAATATCTGAGATAGAATTCCAGGGCTTGGCGGTACTCCCCTTTGGCGTAATGGATATTGGCAATGTTTCCGGTAGCAATGCCCGTCTCCCTCCGATTGCCTATCTCTTGGGCAATGATCAGATCCCTTTTATAGAATTCCAAGGCTCTGTCATAATCCCCCCTTGCGAAATATATGTTCCCCAAGTTTCCGTTGGTAATGCCTATGGCCCTTTTGTTGCCAGTTTGTTCGGATATTTCAAGGTACTTCTGGTACAGGTCTATGGCCCGGTCATATTCTCCCTGGTCGAAATATGTGCTTCCCATGTTCCCGCAGGCCCGGCCAAAGCCCTGTTTATCACCCATTACCTCGGCCAGTTTAAGATATTGCTGAAAATATTCAATGGCTTCTTTGTATTTCCCCTGATTTTGGCAGATAATGCCCAGGTTGTTGAAAGCATCATTCTTTACATCATTGCCCCTAGACCGCTCGGGGACATCCCCGATCGATTCAATCAATAAAAGCCCTTTTTGGGATCCTTCCACGGCTTTTTCATATTCTCCACATAAACGATTAATTGTGCCGATTGAAACGTATATGCTTGCTTCTTCAACTGTCGGGTTTTTATTCTCCAAAACGGCATTCGTCGCAGCGAACAACGCTTGATCCAATGTTTTAAGCGAATCCTGATACCTGCCCGATAATGTAAGCAATTCTGCTTTTCTTTTGAGGATATCGATATAATGGTCGTATGTAACCTTTTGGGTACGCATATGATTCATATGGTTGATATAAATGGCTTGTTTGATATTTTAGTTAATATCCGAAATAAATTCAACCATTATCTTCTTTGGCCATCGGATAGTCATATAATAAAGCTATTGACAGATAGGCCGAGGCTTTGTTAGGATTAAACGATTATGTAATACACTAAAGGAGAATACAGTATGCAGAAAAAAAAGGTACTGATAGTCCTGGGCAGCCCCAGGGAAAAAGGCAACAGCGCGGCACTGGCCCACAAAACTGCTGAAGGAGCAAGATCGGCCGGCGCCGAATGCGAGGTCGTTTGCCTTCACGAGATGAACATCAAGCCGTGCAATGCCTGCGATTACTGCCTGACCAGGCCCGGCCATTCATGCATCCTCAAGGATGATATGCAGAAACTTTACCCAAAATTAATAAAGGCCGACGCCATTGTCATGGCCGGACCAGTGTACTGGTTCACCGTATCCGCCCAGGTCAAGCTGTTCATGGACCGCTGGTATGCCCTGATCGGCAAGAACGGCCACGCCCTTAAGGGCAAAAAGATCGGCATAATATTGACCTACGGGGACGTCGATCCCTATGCCGCCGGCGCAGTGAATGCCATCCGGACGTACCAGGACGCCTTCCGTTTCATCGGCGCGCCGATCATGGGCATGGTCTACGGCACCGGCAATGAGCCCGGCGAGATCAAAAACAACAAAGAGTTGATGAGAAAAGCTTACGATCTGGGAAAGAAATTGGTAAAGTAGCAATATTAAAATAAGAAGAGCCCGGCACTGCCGGGCTCTTTAAATATTGATCATTTCTGAAAGAATGGGTTATTCAGGAAAGGCGGTTGGCTGCCCACCTCGGATGGTCCGCTGGCTTCAATCTGGTCCAGCAGGATATCCGGGGTTATCACCGCAAAAGGCTCGCTTTCCACCCCGCTGCCTATCCGGCTGTTATAGACCATCTGCTTCTCTCCAGTCCGGTAGATGTCGCGCAGGGTCCGCCGGGAGACATCCCGCAATATCAGATTCCTCACCAGTGTCAGCCGCTTGGTCTTTAGGTCATACTTGTAAGCCTCCATGGCCTTAAGCGTGGCGTCCATATATCCCAGGGAATATTTTTGAGGTTCCAGCCGTTTTACAATGATCCCGTACTCATTGCCCTTTTCCTTGCACAGCTTTTCCATGGTCTTCAGCAGCTTTTTCTGCGACAGCCCTTTTGAAGATGAAAAGAAAAGGTTGCCCGGCATCAGCTGTCCGCCGCGCAGGTGCCCGTTGCTGCCGTATAGTTTTTCGATGGGCGAGCGCGACATATAAAAGGTTTTCAATATCCCGTTTTCTATAAGGGTTATCCGCCGCCCCTGCATGCCCTCGTCATCCACCGCGTAATGCCCGCCCAGGGAATCATCCTGATAGATTGCCGCCGATGGATCATCTACTAAGGTGATGTGCGGAGCGGTGATCCTTTTATCGAGCCATTTTTTTAGATCGCTGGAGGTATTGTCGGCATATTCGTAATCCGAGACCGGGTCGCGCTCGGCCTGCATCAGCGGCACTATGGTCTGTACAATGAATTCGGCGGCAGCCTGCCCTTCCAGCAGAACCGGACCGAAGTAGTCTTCCATAGGTTGGGCTTTGAGTTGTCCGCAGAATTTGTCTATCTCCATCCTGGCTTTCTTCAGAATGGACACAAGCTCCTGGCCCGAAGAATAATCCACCGAAAAGCCGTCCTTCAGCATCAGTCCGTTGTCGGTCAAGCCTGACATTTCTACGTTAACGGAGCCGATGGATCCAAACGTCCGATTGGCAGTTCCCTCGCTGCTGATGAAATAATGTTTTTTGAACTGCACCAGCGCTTCGGCCTGCGATTTGCTTATTTGGGGATATTCCCGGAATAGAAGAGAAACTTCCTTAAGGAGGTTCTTGACCCGGTCCCATTCTAGTTTTTCATCGGGCGGCTGCTGAAAAAAGCGATACGGTTTCTCCCGGGACAGGTCATCCAATGGTTCCTTGCGTTTCTTGGTCTTCATCATCATCTTTTTGTGGGAGTACTGCTCAATGGCCCGTTTGAAGGCCAGATCGCTTTGCCACCACAGGGCTTTACGCAGGCCCCAGTAATCGGCATCCACCGGGACATAGGATTGGTACATGCCGGAACGGTAACGCCAGCGGCCTTCCGGGGTATTGTCCAACGAATAATCACCCACTCTTAGGTCCACATCTCCGCGTGAAAACGACGAAGAGCCTTCGCCCTCCAGTTCTCCGAAGGTGGCGGCCGCCTGGTAGGTGTTGTATATCTCGATGGTATATGAGATGAAATAGGGATGGTTGGCCGGCTTCCCCGGCATGGAAGCTGTATCCGAGACGTCCCGGTTCGTTGAATTGAGAACCTCTCTTTTTCCGGCATCGTTTTTGTCGTTGATCATTTCAAATCCACCAAAATAGGGAATGCCCAAGCCGTCTTGGATGAGCAGGCTGTCAAAATTCCTCTGAAGCTCATCCTGCATGGCCTTCAGGACCATATCATCCGGCAATGGGGCTAATGTCTGGGCAGAGATGATTGTCTGAAACGATATCGAAAGGACAACGACGCCTATAAAAATCATCTTCCTCATTTTCTAACGCCTCCTTTCCGCATTTCCATGGGTTGGGGCAGGATGGGCGGTTTGTCCTGTTCGATCATCCTTTTCTCCACCTCCATTTCCCTGATCAATATGCTGGGGGAGACGCAGGACACCGGGAGGTATCCGGACTCCGCGCCGCAGAAACCGCTGAAGACGTCGTAATCGTCGGCGGTGGCGGTGATCTTGGAGAAAACCGTCAGCGGGGTGCCGGAGATGTCGATGCCCCGCACCAATTCCTCGCGCCCGTCGGGATATATCTTGTAGACCATAACCGGCAGCACCTTGAAGGACTGGGGCATGTAAGTGCTGGTCATGGTGAAGCCCCCCGAGATGTCGGTGAACATCAGGCCGTATGGTTTCTTCTGTCTTTTGACCTCGGCTATCAGCAGCTTTTTCAGGGCGGCAAAGGGCATCTGCTGCTGCGAGGTTATGATGGTATTGCCCATTCTGGACACCGGAGCCTGACCGATATCTCCCCGGCCGTGCCCGTTGGAATATTTGAATCCGGCTATGGGAGACCGGCTCATCAGGAAATTTTTCAGAACGCCGTTCTCGATGATGTTCACCCGCTGTGAGACCACTCCCTCGTCGTCGTAAGGGTAGTCCCCCATCAGGTTGAGACCCTTGAAGGAAGAGATGGACGGATCGTCATACACCGAGATGAATGGCGGCAGTATCTTTTCACCCACCTTTTTCTTAAAGGTCTGGCCTTCGGTGACATCCTTTTGGCGATGGCCCTCCACCCTGTGCCCCAATATTTCGTGGAAGAAAACAGCCGAAGCCCGGTTGCACATGATGGCCGGGCCCACGTAGGGCTCGGCCAGCGGCGCCTGCCGCAAGGCCGCCAACTCATCGACCATCCTTCGGGCGATCGATATAATTGCAGAATCGTCGGGAAGCTCCTCCGGTGACCTGGCGTCGAAAGCTTCGTAGCGGTAAAGTTCCATGCCGTCCTCGGCCACGGTGGAGATATAAAGATGCAGGCGGCAGCGTACCCTCCCGTGTGATATCTTCGTTCCTTCGCTGTTGACTATGTAATTATTCTCGGCCGCGGCGGCAAAGACCACCTCGGATTTGTAAATATCGGGATGTCCGTCGAACACTTTGGAAATCCCGGACACTTTTTGCTTCCAAAAACTTTTATCGAGTACCAGCCGTGCTGGATCCGACAAACTGACCACCACCGGGGCCGGGGAAAAATCATCCGATTTGTCTTCTTCCTCCACCTTTACCGCCAGGTTGGCCTTGACCGCGTCTAAACCCTTCTGGGCCTGCTTGAATGTCTTGTCGGTGTACCACCACAGCACCGACTCCAGGGCCGCCTGATCGTCCTCGGCCGGCAGGTCGAACTTGCCACTGCCCCAGTAGCCCCAGCCCTCGCGAATATTGTGGGTGTTATCCAGCTGCATGGAGCCCACCCGGACATCCACCATGCCGGAGCGCTCCTTGAGGTACCGCTCTTCGGTCACCGCCCCGAACGACCCGCTGACAGTGTATTTTTCCTCCTCCGCCACCCGGTAACCGATAAAATACGGTTTGTCCCCTGGAGCACTTTGCAAAATAGGCAGATTTATCGCTATTTGGTGTGACAAGGCGGTAATTACAGCCGAAGAATTATCGACCGCTTTGGCAGATCCCAAAAGAGAACCGAAAACAAGGATAAGTAAAAATGCTTTTTTCATAATTTCTCTTTCCGATTTATTTATTGGTCAATATTAACACATTATGACAAACAATTAAAGCCCCGCTTTACGAGGCTTTATGGCAGGATCCGGCGCAATACCGAGTATTGATCTGTAATATTACCGTTATCAAAGGTTTTAGACCAGGGATTGTTCGAAATCCTGGACGTTCAGCACCGGGCTGAAAATAAACCCTTGCCCCATATCGCACCGCAACAGACGCAGCACCTTCCACTGCTCCTCGGTCTCCACTCCCTCGGCAATGGTTTTCAAACCGAGGCTCCTGGCCATGCTGGTCATCGAGGTGACTATGGAGGCGGCATCTGGATCGTCGGTGATATCGCGCACAAAAGATTGATCTATCTTTACCGCGTCTACCGGCAGTTTTTTAAGATAACTGAGCGACGAATAACCGGTACCGAAATCGTCGATCGATATAGCCACGCCGATCTCCTTCAGTTGCTTAAGCACCGATTTGGCAAAGTTCAGGTCTTCGACGAATACGCTTTCGGTGACCTCCACAGTCAATCTTTGGGGGTCGATATCGGCCTGGTTTATGGTCTCCTTTATCATGCTCACCAGCCCGTTATGCCTGAATTGTGATGGCGAAAGGTTCACGGATATCGGAAAATCAAATTTAGCGTTCCCGATCTTCTTGACCTGCTGACAGGCTGACTTTAATACCCAGGCCCCTACATCAATTATCATGTCGGTGGCCTCCAGCACCTTGATGAACTTGGCCGGGGGGACCGTGCCTAACTCGCGATTTATCCACCTTATCAGGGCTTCGGCTCCGGTTATTTTGCGGTCGATCAGGTCGAAATACGGCTGATAGGCGATAAAATATTCGTTGTTGGGCAGGGCCCCGAAAAGCCGCTGTTCCATGGCGAAATAACTGGAGATGCGTTCGTTTATTTCGGAGGAATAGCGGCGGGACTGGTTCAACCCGGACGATCTGGCCTGTTCCAGCGCCATATCGGCGCATTTCAACAGGTTATCGGCATCCGCCCCGTCGGCCGGGAATAAGGCGGTCCCCACCGACAGGGTCAAGAACAACTTGCGGCCGTTCAATCGCACCTTCTGGGAAACCAATTCCTTAACGGATTGGATCGCCTTATCGACGTCTTCCATTCCCGAAACATCACGCAGGATGATCCCGAATTCGTCGCTGCCTAAACGCCCGATGATGCTTCTCGATCCAACGGCTTCCTGCAGACATTCAGCCACCTGCTTAAGCACCAGATTGCCGTCATTGGTGCCATGAATATCGTTGATATGCTTGAAGCGGTCAATGCAGATGATCAGGACCGAAATGCCAGCCCGAACGCTCTTGGCCTCTTTAAGTTCAAGTTTTATGCGGTCCTGAAAATTATAGCGGTTGAAGAAACCGGTCAAAGGGTCATGCTGGGCCAAAAATGACACCCGGGCTTCCAGGCTTCTCTGTCCGGTAACATCCCGGGCGGTTATCACCAAATGGGTTTGGTTGCCCAGTTGGTCCACTACCGGAGTGACAGTTTCGGTGACAAAGAACTGTTCGCCGTTCTTACGATGCCTGACCAGAACCGGCCGGATGGCATCTTTATCTGCCGTCGCCGCATCGACTCCGGCAGGAAGTCCGGCCGGGGAAGCTGGGCCCAGAATCTCCAGCGATCTCCCCAACAATTCACCCCGGGTGTATCCAGTGGCATCCAGTAGCGCCTGGTTCACGAATTCGATAATGGCGTCTGTTCCGGCAATGGCCACCAGTTCGGTTGATTGTTCCAGGGACAGCGACAGCTTGGCCAATTCGTCCTGGGACCTCAGTTCTTCGGTAATATCCTGAAAGACCACGGCGTAGCCGCTGAGTTTGTTATCCTCATAAAGGGCGTGGATTACCTCCCGGACCGGAAAAGTGCTGCCGTCCCGCCGGACCCTGTGCCCTTCCTCCCGGGCCTGGCCGTCGCGAGCCGCCGCCTTCAGACGTTGTTCGGGATGCTGCACCGAAGCCTGTTCACCGGGAAAGAACCTGGCAAAAGGCTTGTGTCGGATCTCGCTGACATTATAACCGAACAAGCGCTTTCCTCCCTCATTCCAGTCCAGGACCCGGCCATTGTTGTCCAATACTGCCAGGGCGTACTCACGGGCTTCTTCAACCAGCGCTCCGAAACGGACCCGGCCTTCCTTGAGCAGCTTTTCGGTCGAGCGGCGCCTGGCGAATTCCATCAGCATCAGCAGATAGGCCAGAACGGCCGATCCGATCCCCGATAGGATCATAATGACGGCCGCCGTCGCCGGAACCCTCGTAGAATTCCACAAATCGTCGCGCCAGGTTGCGGCAGCCATAGACTCGTCCTCTTCGACCCGCCGGATTATGGTCTTAATGCTGGCAAAATCGGGAGAGGTCGGCGGCTGCGCCATTGCCGTTTCAATGCTTTTTTTACCATCGCTCTGGGCAACGACATCATCAGGCTTTTGGTTCTTTACCATGGCGTCTATCAAAGCGATCCGCTCTTGTTGTATCGGCGAATCGGCCAGCCGTTTGGCCAACCCTGCTATTTCGACCTTGGTTTTTTTAAGAGCGCTATCAAATCTGTCCGGAACCGAATTATCCCCCAAGGCCATCGAGGCTATTCTGGCCATTTCCATTTCCTGGACCAGAAGCCGTAAACGCCCGATGGATGCCAGTGTCTCCGTTTTAAAAGAACCGGCGTCCAGAACCTTGGTGAATTCCCGGGCTGTCCTGAAGAACACTATCCCCGCAGTCAGCATCAGCGCCAATAAAGAGATCAGCCCTGCCCGGTACCAGTGGAACATCGTAAGCTTCATCCTTCCTCGCTTTTCGATCCAGAGAATAGGATCGTCAGATGCCCGCTCGATTAGTCCCTGGGATTATTAGCCCCTTTCGTTTTAAAACCGGCACTGGTTGTCGGTTTGGGGATATAAAATCATTGTAAGGCAAACCTCTGACTAAATCAAGCTTTAATTTATACTATATCCCATTTATTTTAAGTACTTCACTTAGAGACCCATAAAGCTTGGTAAGGTTCCTGCGTGGGAATTCCAACCTGGTATCTATAAAAATTTAGCCCCGCTTGAAGCGGGGCTAAAAATACACTACTTGTGAAACTTCTTGATAAATTCCTCCACCTCGGGCACCCCGCCCTGGTATATCAGGTAACCATTATAGGGTTCGCGCGGTGTTATATCGCCGTTGATGGGCGTCAGCATCATGCGTTTTACCTCCTCCCGGTCCTGGGTCTGCCCCAGCACCCAGCCCAGCTTGATGTAGGCCGTCTCCGGCAGCATGTTCTCCAGCGGCACCACCCCCTTGGCCATCAGGTCCCGGCCGGTATCGTAAACGAACATGTGAACGTAGCCCCACAGGGTCTGTACCGTCATGAATATGTGCACCCCCTTGGCCACCGCCCGTTCGATGGCCGGATACAGCGGCTTGTTGACGTGCCCCAGCCCGGTACCGATGATGATGATCCCCTTGTAGCCGGCATCCACCATCGAGTCTATCATATCCGGTTGCATGTTGGTGTAATAGTAGATCATCCCCACCTTCTCCTCGAAGAAGGGCTTGATGGTGACCTGGCGGTCCTTGCGCCGGGGATTGTAGTCCTGCTTGATATGCTGAAGTCCCTTGCGGGTGATCATGGCCAGAGGGGTGTCGCCGATGGTGCGGAAAGTGGAGCGGTAGGAAGAGTGCATCTTGCGCACTCTGGTGCCGCGGTGCAGCAGGCCGTATTCGTCCGAGGTCGGCCCGAACATGCAGACCATGGTCTCGGCGATGTCGCCGTGGCCGGCCGCAGTGGTGGCGTGCATCAGGTTGAGGGCGGCATCGGATGACGGCCGGTCGGAAGACCGCTGTGAGCCCACCAGCACGATGGGCACCGGCGGGTTCTGGACCATAAAGGTCAGGGCGGCCGCAGTGTAGTGCAGGGTGTCGGTGCCATGGCCGATGACGATACCATCGATGCCGTTCTCTATCTCCTTGCCGATGGCCACGGCCAAAGTTTTATATTGCTCCGGCCCCATATTCTCGGAGAAGACTGCGAATAATTTTTCGGTGGTCAGATTGCATATGTCGGCCAACTCCGGCACCGCGCCGTACAGCTCGCCGGGAGTGAAGGCCGGGATCACCGCTCCGGTGCGATAGTCCAACCGGCTAGCGATGGTTCCCCCGGTGCCTAAAAGCTTGACCTTTGGCAGGCCAGGGGTGACGGGAAATTCTTTCTCCGGGATCTTGTAGTTGGCCTTCTTGTACCCGGTCTCCTTCATGGAGTTGATGGTGGCGATGTCGATGCCGACATTGTAGCCGGTGGCAATCTTTAAAACGATGTGTTTATCGTCGTCCTGGTCGGCCCTGGGAAGCACCGTGCCCTTGAACGAGCCGCGGCTGGTCTCCACCTCGGCCTGGCCCCACACCCGGACGTTGAACTTTTTAAGGACCTCCAGCCCCACGCCCTTGTAACCTTGGAATATGTCTTCTGTCATATATTTAGTTATTAGATATTCGTTATTGGTTATTAGTTCTTCTTCATGATTATTTCAAAATCTTATGGTTTTCCCCTTAATCATATCATTAAACAATTCATTTTTATCGTTATATTTTTTTGATGCGGTTGTATCTCCTGATTTCGCAAGCATCTCGAACATGCGTTTTGATTCCGCCTCATATGCTGTTGACAGATACTCAATGCCTTTTTTATCCAGCAATGGCCTGATTTTTATATTATTTCCTACGCTAACCTCGGTAGGCACGGAAAAATGTGTGTTCGGGGCTTCGTCTAAATAGAGGTGCCTGTTGCCCCAAAATGTGTTTTCTTGTTTGGCAGTTCGAAGATCGGAAATGCTAATCACCCCAGTAATACTTACGGCTGTATCCGTTCGAGTCAGAAACCAAAGATATTGATCGTTGTTTTCGCAAGCACACTCTGAATAATTACTAATTAATACAATTCCTTTAACTCCCTTTCCAGCATCAACCGCTACAGCACTGTCAATTCTTACACCATAAGCCAAGCCATATTTTTCAATCGGCAGGCAATAATTGGTCAACAATGCATTCCCCTGTTGTAATAAAGATATATGAATAATATCAGGATTTGCGGTATCATTTATTGTGGTTTTTAAAATATATTCACAGAAAGTTTTTTCAGTATATTCTGGTTTATAAGTTGAACTGCTCTTTTTTTGTTCTAAAAGCATTTTAGCTATGTATGCACCAATAATTATAACGGCACAAAGGCTAATAATGCCCCAAATAAGGAGGATTGTTTTTAATACAGATTTTGTATTCACTTTTTGTCGCCTCAGTTAAAGGCTTTTAACTAATTCCTTTAAGTTAACATTACCCACCGCCATTTTTCGCAATTGCCCCATGATCCAGTGTTTCTTGGCCTCGGGCAGTTTTGATGTTTTAATGCTCTGGTATTTCTCTTTAAGGAACGGTATCTTGGAGATTATCTCATCTTTTGAAAACCGCTTGAAATCTATATTCACCAGCACCGAGTCGAAATCCATCTTGGGATACTGGTAGACCACCGGTAGCATTATTTTTACGATCTCGGCATCCAGCTTGCTTTCCTTCACGTATTTATACAGATCATAAATGCGGTCATAAGAGAAATCAGGTGATTTTTGATAATGTCCCTCGATGTATTTCAGGTGGTGCCCGAAAAGTTTGCCGACCTTTTTAGGATCCTGCCCCAGCCCGTTTATGATCTTCTCCATCACCGGATAAAGATTGTGGGTAAAAAGGTAATGATAGGAATCCTCCGGTACCCCCCAGGTCTTTAACTGTCCGTAGCGTTCGATCACCTGGCTGGGCAGATTTTCGCCAAGCTTCCTGATATGGCCGTCCTCCAGCGGGATGGGCTTGGAGTCGGTGTCGGGATACATCCTATCGGCCCCGGGCAGCACCCTCTCGAAGATGGTGGTGCCGTCATCCAGCGCTTTGCGGGTCTCGTTGGGCACTCCGGAGAAGGCCATGATGCAACGTTCCTCGATGGTCTCCAGTGCGGTCTTGTGATCGTCGACCGGGCCCCAGAATATTATTTGAGCATCTTCGGGCGAGGTCTTCAGCAGGCTGCGGACCTGATCCCAGTCGTTATCGGTCAGCATCGGATCCAGGTCCTCGGAGCAGGCCATGTTGGGCCTTTCCAGACAAGCGATAACTTTCAGCCTGTCGGAGATCTCGTTGGCAAAGCTTTTGCCCGGCTGGGTGAAGTGCGACAGGATGCCGGAAAAGCCCGGCAGGTTGACCACGGTGGCCAGATTGCCGTTGGTCACCAGTTCCTTGAACCGTTTGCTTTCTATTTTCCCGAGGACCGGCTTAAGTAAAGCCGAAGAGATCTTCCAGCCCTTCTGGTCCTTTATTTTTTCTTTGAGCAGGTCGCGGACCTTGAGCAGGGCCCACTGCCGGAAGCACTCGTTGTGGGTCAGTTCCGGGATCAGCTTGGTGTGCGACACGCCCTTGATCTCCACCCTGGTGCCGCCTTTGCAGGAGACGTTAACATCCTCGCGGCCCGCCCCTATCCCGGTGCGGACCATGCCGGTGCTGCGGTTCAAAAAGCGGATGTAGTCGCAGGCCTCCATCACTTCGTCCGGGTTCTTCATGTCGGGATAGGTGACAGTCTCTATCAGCGGCATGCCCAGCCGGTCGGTGCGGTAGACCCGCATATGGCCTATATCGGAAACCTCTCGGCAGGAGTCCTCCTCCAATGACAGCTGGATCAACCGCACTTTCTTGTTCTTCAGCGGGATCTCCCCCTCCACCCCTATGATGGCGGTGCGCTGAAAACCCGTCGGGATGCTGCCGTCCAGGTACTGCTTGCGGGTGATGTGCACTTCTCCCACGATGTTCAGCCTGGACAGCAGGGCGATGCGGATGGCTATGTCCAGGGCCTCCCGGTTCAGCGGGAAGGGCGGGGTATCGTCCACCTCGTAAGTGCAGGCGGTCCGGCTGCTGATGTGATAGACGATGTTCTTACGGGTCTTGAACTCCATCAGGGCGGTGCCGTCGTACTCGCCCAGTTCCGACAGGGTGGGCCGCATGTGGCGGATCAACTCGGCGTCGTATTCCTCCGGCTTCTGGAAGATGCCGGCCGGACAGCGGCAGAACAGCTTCTGCTTGGTCAGCAGTTGCTGGTGCACCTCCAGCCCGGACATGAAGCCTATGGCATCGTAGGTCTGCTGGGTGGCTGCCTTCCGGGGAACATAGCCCACGTTTTGCCGGGACTTTTCATAATTTGCGGCAGGGTCGAATCTGTTGCTCATTTCAAGAAATATGTCTTATTGTGTTTTATGTATAAACAATTAAGAATATTACAAAATATTCAATAAGTCAATAAAAAATAAGCTGTTTTGACGGTCCTTCGTTAGATATAAACTCGGCAATGCCTTTTCCTTAAAATCAACACTGATTTTTAAAATAACAGGCCCTATCTGTCAGATGGAATAAATATATAGTAAAAAAAATATAATATAAATCTAATTTAGCTGTTGACATTTTCCTTATTTTTATATATATTGACGCCTGTGTTCTCTATTTATAAAATACAGTATTTCCTTTATCTCAAATCTATTACCGCCAGCCGAAAAGCGCTTTCAGTTGCCGCATCCCTCCTTCTTCCTTAACAATCTTCTAGATAGAACTCCGATAAAACCAGGCGCGCCAAATTCCGCTTGATTTTTGCGATCAATTGGACATCTTCTGCTCTTGCCAAAAACCACCAAATTAATTAGTAGGAGGATCAGTTATGAGGGCAAACAAGATCATTCTTCTATTGTTGGCTTTTGGTTTGATATCGTCCGGACTTCAAGCCATGCCGCCATTCGGCGGCGGGCCGGAACCGGCCAGGATAGTTTCGGCCAAGGCAAAATTGGGCATTGACAATCCCCGCGACGGGCTTTTATTCAAAACGCCGGGAGCCAAGATATCCGGATCGAGAAGTTATCCGGTGGTCATGGGTTATTTCACCGACAAGACCTACACATACAGCCAATCCAGCTTCCAAACCATGTTGTTCGGCACCTCCTCCGGAGCCAAGAGTGTCACCAATTATTACAAGGATATGTCTTACAACACCATGATCTGCACCGGGACCGCCGGGCCGTGGGTCTCCAGCGGCAACACGGTTTCCTATTTCGGCGGCGGCAACAACGGACTCAATGACGGCACTACCGCCAACACCTATGAGTTCATTAAAAATGTTCTGGCAGCCTGCGATGCTTCGGTAAATTTCGCCGACCCGGCCTACGACCAGAATAACGACGGTTATGTCGATGTGCTGTGGGTGGTTCATGCCGGCAAGGGCGGCGAAGAGGTCTCCACTACCGCAGAGATCTGGTCGCACAGCTTTCAGCTGACCGGTTTCACCGGCGGAACGGCTTATACCACCGGCGATTATAATTCCACCCTCGGCACCTACGTCAAGATAGACAAATATATCATAATGCCCGAACAGACCAACTACGCCGACGGCAGCAGTACCACCACCGAAATGATCGGAGCCGGTGTGTTCTGTCACGAGTTCGGACATGCCCTGGGCCTACCGGACCTTTATGACACCGGTGGCTACAGCATCTCCGGCCAGGGCCTGGGCTACTGGTCGCTGATGGCCGGCGGCTCCTGGGGCGGCAACGGCATGACCAACGCCACCCCGGTATCTCTGGATGTCTGGTCCAAACGTTTCCTGGGGTGGATCAGTCCGACCAACATCACAGCCAATACCACCGGCACCGCCATAGCCAGCATACTCAACACCTCCACTAACGCCGGCTACCGCATCGCCAAGACCGGCAGTACCACCGCCACCCAATATTGGCTGGTGGAGAACCGCTACAAAAGCGCGGTGGGGCCTGTCTCCGGGGTGGCCTGGGACAGCTACCTGTATGCCTCCGGCCTGTGCCTATATCACATCGACGAGACCTATTCCGGAACCTCCACCAGTTATTTCACCAGCAACAAGGTGAACGTCAACTCCACCACCGGTACCAGCCGCAACCGGCCCTATGGAGTTGGCCTGGAGGAGACCGACCAGACCGCTGCCAGCTACAACAGCAGCAGCACTGACCTGTGGTACGGCAACAACGCCGGGGATGTCTATGACATCTTCGCCAGCACCACCCAGGCAAGCTTCGACAGCATCGGTACCAGTTATCCCATCAGCTACCTAAACGACGGGGTCACCAAGTCCGGCATCTGCATCACCGGCATCTCGGCCGCCGCCGCCAGCATGACCGCAAATTTCAGCATCAGCCCTGGCACCACCGCTTCGCCAACCCTGGCTGTTAGCACTAATTCGGTCTCGTTCACCTCCTCGGCCGGGACTTCCTCCTCGATCTCGGTGACCAATTCCACTACCACTACCATCATCAATTACACCATCTCCGACAATGCTGATTGGATCACCACCTCCGCCGCTTCGGGTTCTACCCCCGGATCTTTTACCATCACCGTCACGGCCAATACCAGCACCTCCAGCCGTAGCGGCACCGTCACCGTGACCTCAACCACCTCCGGTGTACTGGGTTCGCCGCAGACCATCACCGTAACTCAGGCCGGAACCACCAGCACCCAGAACGATGCCGGTTCTGGTACTGATGCCGGGGATACTTTCGCCGCCGCTTTATCTGTTTCCCCTGGCAGCTGGACCGGATGTTATCTGGATGCTGTCGACCGCAACGATTACTACAAGTTCAGCGTCACCGCCGGACAGGTGATAAAGGTCAAGATCACCCCGCCGTCCACCGCCGATTTCGACCTCTATCTATACGATCCCTCACAGGTCCAGAAGGCTTCCAGCACCAGAGGCACCGGCTATATGGATTCGGTGGTATACACCGCGGCCACCACCGGCTACTGGTATGCCCGGGCCTATGAATACAGCGGCTCTGGCAATTACAGTCTGCTGATCTCGGTGACCGGGACCACCGGAACCTGGACCACAGTTACCAGCACCACTCAATCGGCCCACCCCTATACCAACAGTTACGATTACACCTGGACCATCACCGGTCCCAGCACCGCCTCCAAGATGAAGGTATACTTCGACAGCATCAAGGTGGAGACCGGATATGACACCGTGTTCGTAATGACCGGAACCGGGACCGTGGTGCAAAAATGGAGCGGGACCTACCGGGCGATCTGGAGCAACGAAGTGACCGGCAATATGGTAAAGATCCGGCTGAAGACCGACGCCAGCGTGACCGGATACGGATTCCTCTCGACAAAATACCAGTATTACACCGTGACTGCCAGCCCCCCGGCAGACCTGGCCGGAACCGATGAATTGTCTAAAAGTGCCGAATTGCTGTCACAGAACCTTCCCAATCCGGTTAGGGCCAAAACCCAGATATTCTATAATCTCCCCGAGGAACAGCATGTCAGCATCAAGATCTACAATATAAACGGACAACTGGTCAGGACCCTGGTCTCTGCGGAGCAAAAAGCCGGTCTTCACAGCATCGGATGGGACACCAGGGACGACCATGGAACAGCCGTGGCCAATGGAGCATATATTTATCGCCTGGAAGCTGGAAGCCTTACCGCTACTAAAAAACTTACGGTTCTTCGATAGAAAGCACTGTTTTTAATAAGGAAAGCCCCGTATAATACGGGGCTTTCCTTAAATATTTTGGGGGGAGGCTTTCTTATTTCAATTATTCCCCGGAGGCCTCGCTATCCGTGCTTTCGCCATTTGGCGAATTTGTTGTCGACAGATCGCTGTCATCCATATCTATTTCTCTTTTTAAATAACCGATAAAATATGAATTAGGATAAGGGGTGTTCTCTATAATATCCTTTATCAGCATTTCTTTCGGTGTTTTGGGATTCTCTTTGAATTTCTTATTTGCCAAAATGGCAACGGTCACGTCCTCCTTGTTTGTCGTAATCAGCTCTGACTTGACCCAGCCTTTGTTCTTTTGGTTTTCTCCCACAATCTCCGATAAACCGTCTTTTGTTTGTAATACCGCAACAATATCCATTGAAGATAATTTTTTGGGTGTTATTGTTAAAAGATCGGGCCGCTTATAGATCGGTGCATCCTCTTTTATGGCGCCAGCCTCGGCGTCTTTCAAAACGCAATAAGAAGAGACCCATCCTATCTTGCCATCGGACAAACCCACTTTTATATACTCCCGATTGTTATCCGCAGTATCCACCTTGCTTTCATTCAGCCACACCACCATTTCCCCCAGGCTCAAGGAAGATAGCCAGTTGTCTTTTCCTTTTCCGGGGGTTTTCCATAATGATGCCCCCTCTATTATACAAACGGCTTTATCCTCTTTTTTTATCTCGACTGAGCCGGCATTTGAAGTTTTATCTACAGCGGTTTCATTTTTCTTGGTGCACGATGGAAAAGCGAACCAAGCAGCCAGTAAAGAGGCGATAATTATCATTTTGCAGCCTTTTTTCATAAGACCTCCTTGCGTTATTAATATTGTATTACTTATATAAATGGCAATGATATATTATGCGATACTATTTGTCAATACAATTATCCACTCTGGGTGGTTTTTATGTATCACAATTTCTATTGTATTGATATTTCTCATATTTTTCTCTTGCAATCATAAATATGTATGGTAAAATGATAAATTGTATCAGGAGGCTAACTTTATGCATTTCAAACGCTCATCCCAGGTGGCCGAGGTCATAAAACGCGAGATGTCGGATATCATCTCCAACGAAATAAAAGATCCCCGCCTGGGGTTCATCACGGTAACCGGGGTCGATCTGTCCGATGACCTGCGCTATGCCAAGGTCTTTGTCAGTATCTATGGCGAAGAGGAAAAGAAAAAGGAATCCCTAAAGGGCCTGAACAGCGCCAAAGGATTCATTCGGAGAGAGATAGGCGCCCGTTTGCGGCTGCGCTATTGCCCGGATTTCGATTTTAGGGTGGACGAATCCATCGCTTATGGCGATAAGATAGATCGCCTGTTGAACCAGATTTCCAAGGAAGAAAATGACGATGACAGCCAGTGAGATCGCCCAAGCCCTGGACAAGCATCGACGGATCATGATCACCAGCCATGTAAACCCCGACGGCGACAACGTCTCCAGTCAACTGGCCTTGGCTTCGATCCTGACGGGACAGGGGAAGCAGGTGCATATTATAGATCAGGACCCGGTGCCGGAAAGATACCGTTTTCTGCCCGGCTGGGAATCCATCTCCAACAAGATGGAAGCGCCAAACGTTACTGCGGTCTGCGTGGTGGACTGCGCCAATCCCGAGCGGATAGGCAAGGTGGCCGAATTGATAACCCCGGCCACCATGGAACTGATAGTTATCGACCATCATGTCTCCAACAACGGCTTCGGGCATATTCAGTATATAGATTCCCAGGCTTCCTCCACCTGCGAGCTGATCTACCGCATATCACAAAAGCTGGGTGTCAAATTGACCGCCGAGCAGACCACCATCCTGCTATCGGGAATAATGACCGACTCCGGCGGTTTCCGTTATTCCAACACCTCGCCGTCCACTCTGCGTAACGCCGCACTGTTGATGGAGGCCGGGGCCGAGCTGGCCTGGATCTCGGAACAATTGTATTTCCAGCAACCGTTGAGACACCTCAAGGTTTTGGGCCAGTTGTTCGACGACCTTCAGACAGCCGGCAACGGGAAGATATCGTGGGTGGCCCTCACTCAGGAGATCGCCCGCAAACACGGCTTCGACATCAACGATAGCGAGGAGTTCGTCAGCCATGTGCTGTCGGTCAAGGACGCCGAGGTAGGCCTGCTTTTCAAGGAGCAGGGCAATGGAATAGTGCGGGTATCCTTCCGTTCCAAGGGCCGGGTGGACGTGAACCGGTTGGCGGCCATCTTCGGCGGAGGAGGACATATCCAGGCGGCCGGGGCCAGGATCAGGGGCACGGTTGATGAAGTGACCAAGCTTGTGATCGAAACTGTAGCGAGAGAAATCTGATATGGAATTCAAGCATAAATGCACCTGCGGCTGCCAGGATTTTTTGGTGATCTCCGAAAAGAATTACAATGCCCGGGTGGACGCCGAGGGAACCCTGGTCTGCCTGCCCCAGACCGAGCATATACTGTCCATCGCCTGCTCCAAATGCAATAAGGTCTATAAACAGGACGATTTCAAGCAGATAGAATATTAACCCCTCTCACCCTCTCTAAAAGCATTTGGAGAGGGTCAGGGTGAGGCAAAAGGGAAAAATATGAAAACCTACGGTTTGATCTATAATAAGAACCGGCCCGGAGCCGAGCGCATCCTGCGGGAGCTGGCCGCATGGCTCAAGGATCATGGCATACGGCCTCTGGCCGAAAAGGGGCTGGATATCGCCCAGGCCGAAATAGCCGACGAGTCTGAGGTAGCCCGGCGCTGCGATCTGATGCTGGTGTTGGGCGGGGACGGCACTTTTTTGCGGTCCGTTCGCCTGATGGGCGAGGACCAGAAGCCTGTTTTGGGCGTCAATCTGGGGTCTCTGGGTTTTTTAACAGAGATCTCGCAGGACAACATGAAACAAAGCCTGGAACAGGTGGTTCGCGGCCAGTATCAGATAGAGGAACGGGCCATCATTAAAGCCCTATGCGGTGATCTAGATTATTACGCATTGAATGATTTCGATATCCGGGTGCCCACCCGCCTGGTCGAGTTAACGGTATCGATAGATGGGGATCTGGTCAGCCGTTATTTCGCCGACGGCATGCTGATAGCAACACCCACCGGATCCACCGCCTACTCACTTTCGGCCGGCGGCCCGATAGTGGAACCCGACATGGATGCCTTTGTGGTCACCCCCATTTGCCCCCATACCTTGAGCCTGCGGCCCATGATCGTTTCCATGAAAAAGACCATCACGGTGGTGGTCCACGGCAAGAACGAGGAGGCGGTGATGGTGGCTGACGGTCAGACGGTGGCCAAATTAAAGGACGATCAAAAACTGACCATCACCAAGGCAGACAGAAAGGCGCTTCTGGTAAGACCGGCGGCCTCATCCTTCTATAACATCCTCCGGACCAAACTTAAATGGGGAGCCCGGGGGGAGAATAGTTGAAAAATCTAATTATAGGAGAAGACCATAATGAAGAAGTTAATCTTTGCATCGGCTGTCTTTCTGGCGGCCATGATCGTACAGGGCTGCGGCAAAAAGGATAATCCTGTTCCCCCTCCACCGCCGGCAGCCCCTACGGTCATATCGATCTATCCGGCCTCTAATAATTCCGACATCCCCAGGAACAGCCTGATATATCTGACCTTCAGCGCCGACATGAAGCAGACCGAGACCCAGGATGCTTTTATAGTGTCCGGCATGACCGGCAGCAAGTCGTGGTGGAACCGGGTATTGATCTTTAAGCCAGACTCGCTGTTTGACTCCGGCGATACCGTGAAGATCACCGTTACCACCGCCGCCCAAAACACCGCCGGAACATACTTTTCAACAACCTACACCTCGGTCTTCATCTGCGGGACCACGGCCGATTCGACCGGACCTGCCGTGGCTTCCACCTCCCCTGCCAACGGCCAGACCGGGGTGGATGTGCAAACCAGCGTCTCAGCAAACTTCTCAGAAAAGATAGTCCCCTGGTCCGCATCGGCCTTCACCATGAACTGGGACGGGGTCACCAACATCCTGGGCAACACCGCCCTGCAGAGCGATTCCATTATGGTCTTCAGCCCCTCTTCCCTGCTTTGCTACGGCCGGACCTTCACCGCCCGCATCGACACCAGCGTCACCGACCGGTGCGGCAACCACCTCTCCCCGGTTTATACCTGGACATTCCAAACCGCGGCCGATACCGTGACACCAAAAATATTGTCGTCCGACCCAACCAGCGGAGACACCTTGGTCTCCGTCAATAAATCGATAACCATAAGATTCTCCGAGGCCATGGATACCGCCTCGACCCGGGCCGCCTTTTCCATCAATCCTTCTGTTACCGGCATATTTTCATGGAGCGGTGATTCAATCATGACCTTCTCTTTGGCCGAGACCCTGGCCTTCCGCCGTCAGTACCAGGTAACGGTGGGAATCGGAGCCCGTGATCTGGCCGGAAACAATCTAGGCACTGCCTGGAATTCCAATTTTACCACCGTCAGGGGTTTATACGTATGTTGCAATACATCGAATGAAATATATATCTTCCAGCAGAATGATCTTAAGCCCGAAGGCTATCTGCCGTATTACACCGGCGCCAGCCAAATAAGGATCTCGGACAACGACAGTCTGGCCTATATTCTGACCGACAACGGGCTGGAGTTCGTCCAACTCAAGAATAAAAACAACCATTTTGCTACCGTCAACCTGCCGGCCACCTGCTACGGACTGGCCCTGTCCCCCAACAGCAACCGACTGGCGGTGACCGACACTTTGAACAAATGGCTTTACCTGATAGACGCGGCGACCGCCCAAAAGACCGATTCGGTGCAGACCGGAGCCGCCTTCCCCAAGGGAGTTTGTTTCAATCAGGGCAGCAGCCTGATAGGCGTGCTGTGCTGGGGGCAGGTAGAGATCTATAGCGTCAGCAATCTGCACAATGCCCCGGCCACGGTGACGGTGCCGAATAACGGGGAAGAAGCGGTCAAGGGCGTTTCCGGCGACACCCTTTACGTCTCCTCCGGCACCGGCTTCTCGGCCATAAGGATATCCGAGGCCACCGAGGCCTTCCGGATCATCGGGATTAGCAATCATCCCTACGGGCTGGCGGTATCGCCGGATCAGGCCCATGTGGCCCTGGCCTGTTATGACGAGCACTCGGTAAAGATATACACCACTTCCGGAATCTATGTCACCACCGTCTCTGTAGGTACCGGACCCAAGGGCCTGGCCTATAGCCCGGACGGTAAATACCTGTACGTTTCCAACTCCGGCAGCAGCAGCATTACGCCCATCAGCCGAAGCGGCAATACCTACACCGCCCAAAGCACCAAGACCGTGGGCAGCGGACCCTGGGGGATCGCGGTCACCCCGTAAAACAAAACATAATTGAAGGAGCCGTATGTCCAAGAAGATCCTTTTGGGCATGGTTATTCTCTTTGCCTCCCTTTCCGCCCGGGCCAACGACAGTTTGAACGTGCGGACGGTCGGCAACTGGCCGTTCGGCAATACTTATTCTGCGGCCACATGCAGTATCGGCGGACACCATATCGCCGTGGTCGGGAACGGCGGGGGCATAATGACCGTTAATATTGACACTCCATCCTGCCCGCGTTGGCTGGGAGAAGTGGCTATTGGCGGGTTTCCGATAAATCAATTACAACATCCGCGCAACATAAAGGTTTACGGTAATTACGCCTATTTATCCCTTTCCGAAAGCGGCATGGGAATCGTCGATATAAGCGACCCCGAAAATCCTGCTATTTGCAGCCAAACTTTGTTGGATGGCAGGATAATAGATCTTGTGGTATACGGCAATTATGCTTATGCGGCGGATGACTCCTGTGGATTGCGGGTATTTGATATAACAAACCCGGCAGATCCATCAGAAGTTATGATAGTCCCCAACACCGCAGCTTGTTTAGGGTTGGCCTTAAAAGACACAATATTATTAGCCAATATTTTTGACCCTATCAATGAATACCCTACGCTTATTTCATATAGCCTAAATCAACCAGAAAACCCCACAATGCTCGATAGCCTCAACTGGGTCAGCCTAGGTCAAATATCCATCAATGGGAATATTCTTTTTTCTGCTTATTATTCAAGTATCGACATACAAGATCCCGCAAATTTGATCCCAATAAATATCGAACCTATCTTGACTATTTCCAATTGCAAAATCTCAACCAATGATACTCTGGCGTTTAGCCCAAATATTGTAGGATTTGACGGATTTTATATTACATCCATTGCCGACCCTGCGAACCCCTATATTCTTTCTTCATACGACACGCCTGGGTATGCTCGTGAAATATGCTATGATAACGATCTTTTATACGTGTCTGATGATTTCGGGGGTTTAAGGATAATAGACATATCCGCGCCCAGCACTCCCGTTGAAATAGGCGCCTTTAATGCGCCATCGCGCTACGAAGGGGGACATATTGAGATGAACACCAGAAATAATTACCTCTATTACCCAATGGGCGATCTGTACATGTTAGATATTTCAGATACTGCCATGCCAAAAACTGCCAAGTGGGGCAAAGCGTTAGGAACATCCAATGCTATCGCTTTGAAAGATTCAATAATAATATCAATAGATGATTCTTTTGGTTTTAAAACCTTCAAGGAAGACAATTCCAAATATCTATTTTGTATAGATTCTTCAAAGGTCAGCGGCACCTACAAATATGCCTGGGACATTTATTGCCTTGATAGCTTGGCTTTGGTTGTCTCTTCCGATTCCTTTTTTATTTTCAATATATCCGCCTCCGGTAATTGCCAAAGACTGGGACAATGTCTGTTAACTTCAGGCATAAGCGAAGCGGTTTCCGTGTCTGCTATCGGTCAGTATGCCTACGCTTCCGCCGGGCATTATGGGCTATATGTTATAAACATTTCAGATCCGGCAAGTCCGGTTATAACGGATTCCCTCAACATTGGCATGGCATGGGATCAAATCATTAAAAATGACAAAATATTCATCGCCAACCATTCGAACGGCCTTAGAATACTTGATATTGCCGCACCTGATAGCCCTATAGTGTTTAAAACATACAATACCCCAGGATGCGCAATGGCCTTAGCAATCGACTCATCTTTTGCATATGTAGCAGACGATTCGGCTGGAATAAGAATTATTAATATCAACAATCCGGACACCCTCTTCGAATCTGGTTATTATGCCTTGGAAACAGTATCATTTCCTTACACAAACAGAGCTATGGGTGTTGCTGTTGATAATGGAAATATTTTTGTATCACATTATTTCACCGGGGTTAAAGTTTACAAATATTACGGCCCGGATGCCGGAGTATCTTCTAATGATCACAACAGCGGAAAAAAGCCGCTTACTTTCCTGCTGAGAGATGCCTACCCCAACCCGGCTAGAAACAGAACGAATATCAGCTACCAGTTGCCCAATAAATCTACGGTCAAGCTTAATTTATACAATATCACCGGGCAACTTGTTCAATCAATGAATATTGGGATACAACAACCAGGGTATTATAATATGCCATTGAAAACTGAAAAACTTTCTTCCGGTGTATATTTCTATCAGCTGATCGCCGACAACGATAACCGGACCGGAAAAATAGTGATTTTAAAGTAATAGTTACGGAGGAGTTATGTCCAAGAAGATCCTTCTAGGCATGATCATTCTTTTTTCCGCCCTTTCGGCCCGGGCCAACGACAGCTTGAATGTCCGACAGGTCGGCAGCTGGCCATTCTTCAGCTGTAAAAGCGTTGCCCTTGATACCTCAACGGCACAAAAGCTGGCTGTTTTAAGCGTGGGCGGCGGCCTGTTCATTGTTGACATAACCGATCCACTACATCCCGATAAGATAGGCGAGATAAACCTTAATAATAGCTACAGTTATATCCTGGAGATAAACGACCACTATGCATATTGTCTCTCCGACAGCCTGGGTCTTTCCATTGTCGATTACTCAAATCCCCACCTGCCGGTTCTGGTCGGGCAATGCTTGTTCAAGGAAGGAAAGAATCAGGCCTTGGCCATAATCGGCAATTACATTTATGCCTGTATAGATTATTATGGGATAAAGATAATAGATATCTCCGACCCCACAAATCCGATTGAAAAGAACCATTTCCCGAATACATATATAAGCACTGATATTTTGGTAAAGGATACATTGGCTTACTACGCCGGAGACTCATTGATAGTGCTGAATGTCAGCGACCCGGAAAACCCTACATTGATTGGAGCGGGTGATGTAACTTGTGGTAATTTCGCAATTAGGGATACTTTTCTCTATGGTTCTATTTTTGGAGGCATAAATGTATATAATATTTCCGATCCAGCCAGGCCGGTGTGCATCGGCAATGGTGGCAGTGTTGTAACAAAATTCACCCTTTATGATTCATTGATACTCAGTCCCGCGCAAATTGGTGGTTATCCTTTTTACATCAATAGTCTTTCCAACCCGATTGCCCCTGTACTGGTTAGCCAGTGTTCAACATACTGTTCAAGAGATGTTGCTGCATACAACGGTTATGCTTATGTGGCCGATGATCGCGAGGGTTTAAAAGTTATTGACATAAACAACCCCGCCGACCCGGCGATTGTTGGGTATTGTCCAACGCCATATAATGAGGATAATAAAATCCTTTTTGACAATGGCAATATTTATTTGCCTGCCACATTGGGCGGTTTACGGATCATCGACGCTTCAGATCCCGCCTCCCTACAAGAAACCGGCTGTTCGTTCTATCAAAACAAAGAGAACCGTGCTGTCGATGTCTTGCTTCAAGATACCATTGCTTTCGTATCAGACAGAAACAATGGGTTGCGGATAATAAATATATCGGACAAGACCGACCCGGTTGAGGTCTGCTCTCTTTCGTTCAACGGATACCCATATAAAATGGCCCTGAAAGATTCCCTTTTATTCATCGGGCTTTGTCCGGAATATTCCAGCGGTGATTCGGCCAGCATCAGGATAGTAAATATTTCCAATGTTAAAAACCCGACAGAAACCGGACATTTTTGCCTGCCAGGCAGTGAAGCTTTGGATATTTTAATAAAAAATGCCTACTTGTTTGTTTCGACCAATACCTTCTCTGTTTACGACATTTCGGATCCGCTCAATCCTGTTTCGGTTTATTACAACGACACTTTAGGGTCGGCCTGGAATATGGCAATAAAGGATACCCTTCTATTTGTAGCCAACAGCGCCAAAGGATTAAGCATACTAAACGTTGCCGATCCCTCAAATCCCCAAAAAATATCTTCCGTTCCTTCTTTCAAAAACGCCACCGGTGTTTTTGTTGATTCCGGCTTTGCCTATATGGTCGACGATACCTTTGGAATAAAAGTGATAAATATTACTGATCCGAAAAATCCCGTTGTTACCGGTTATTACCTTTTTAATTATGATGATCCTTTCATATATTATATGTTTTTCCCGTATGTTGATATTACTGTTAACAATAAAAACATATTCATCACTCATCCAACCAATATCCTCCAAGCTTTGGAATATTACGGCCCGGATGCCGGAGTGTCTTCCAATGATCGCGACAGCCAAAAGAAGCCATTCACTTTTCTGCTACGAGACGCCTACCCCAACCCGGCCAGAAGCAAAACGAATATCTGTTACCAACTGCCAAACAAATCAGTAGTCAAATTAAATTTATATAATGTAGCCGGCCAGCTGGTACAATCGACAAATATGGGAACCCAACAACCGGGCTATTACAACATTCCCTTGAAGACCGACAAATTATCATCAGGTGTATATTTCTATAAACTGACCGCCGGTAACGATAGTAAGACCGGAAAATTTGTTGTGTTAAAATAATCAAACCATATCGCCCACCCGTCTTTACACCTCCCCAATGCCCCCTCCTTGATCAAGGAGGGGATCAAGGGGTGGTCTATTGGCAAACGATAACAGCCTAATCGATTACAAATAGAATTATGCTTAAAAAGCTCACCGTAAAAGATTACGCCCTGATCGACTCCCTGGAAGTGGAGTTCGCCCCGGGCCTGAACATCCTCACCGGGGAGACCGGGGCCGGCAAATCCATCCTGATCGGCGCCTTGGGCCTGGTGCTGGGCGAGCGGGCCGACACCGACAGCGTCCGCACCGGGGCCAAGGCCGCGGTGGTGGAGGCTGAATTTGTGCTTGGCAAGAACAAGGACCTTTCCACCGTGTTAGGGGAACTGGAGATGGAGTGGTCCGGCGACCTGCTGGTCCGGCGGGAAGTAGCCTCCACCGGCAAGAGCCGGGCCTTTGTCAACGATAGTCCGGTCACTTTGGCCAATCTTAAAAGGATCGGCGACGCCATACTGGACATGCACGGCCAGCACGAACACCAGTCACTGCTCTATGAAGAGCGACACCTGGACTATCTGGACGGATTTGCCCAGACCTGGCCGGAAAGAACCCTGACCGGTGAACTTTTCCACGAGTACCAGAGGATCAAAACCGAGTTGGAAGCCCTGTGCAACAAAGAGCAATTGACCCGGGAGAAGCTGGACCTCTACAATTTCCAGATAAAGGAGATCGAATCGGCCGGCCTGATCGAGGGCGAGGAGGAAACCCTTGAATCCGAGCGGACTGTTTTGGAGAATTCGGAAAAGCTGTTCTCCCTGGCCTCGGCCGGCTATCAGCTGTTGTACCAGCAGGACGGCTCCATCACCGAGCAGTTCAGCGCCCTGGAGCGGTCGGTGGAAGAGATCTCCGGCATTGATCCCCGGACGGAACCGACCCTTAAGTCTATTTCGTCAGTCAACGATCAGATCGAGGAGATCGCCCGGGACTTAAGAAAATACCGGGACGGTATTTCTTTCGATCCCCAACGATTAGAAGAGATAAGGAACCGGTTGGACCTGATCCGAACACTAAAGAAAAAATATTCCGGCAAAGAAGGCACCATCGCAGCGGTGTTGGCCCATTATGACCGGATAAAGGCCGAGGTGGATTCGGTTGAGCACGGCGAGGAGAACATCAAAAAAACGGAAGCCCAATTGGAAGCCAAGCGCCGTGAACTGGAAAAAGCCTGCATAACCCTTTCCGAAAAGCGGCAGACTGCCGCCAAGAAGATGGCCAAGGAAGTGGTCGGCCAGCTGAAGGATCTGGGCATGGAAAAAGCATCCTTTAAGGTCGAGGTGGCCCAGATCGAGGAGGCCGAAGGCCCCGTACAACAAAATAAAAAATGGCTTAAAACCGACGCCACCGGCATAGACGCCGTCCGGTTCCTGATATCGCCCAATCCCGGCGAGGACCTGAAACCCCTGGCCAAGATCGCCTCCGGCGGAGAGATCTCCCGGGTTATGCTGGCGGTCAAGACCATTTTGTCCCAGGCCGACGCCGTGTCGGTGCTGGTGTTCGATGAGATCGACGCCGGGATCGGCGGGCGGATCGCCGAAGCAGTGGGAATAAAACTGCGGGAGATATCCTCGGCCCGCCAGGTGCTGTGCATCACCCACCTACCGCAGATCGCCTCGCTGGGCGGAAGTCATTACCGGGTAAGCAAGGAGGAGAAAGGCGGTCGGACCATCACCTCGGTGGCCAAATTGGACCAGAAGGAACGCATCGAGGAGCTGGCCCGGATGCTGGGCGGCAGCAAGATCACCGAGACTACGCTGAAGCATGCCCGGGAAATGATAGAGAAATAACGCTAAGTTTAATCGAAAGGTCGTTCATGGAAAGCGTCAAGCCCGAAGTTACTCAGGAAAAAATATCAGCGCTGCTGAAAGAGACCTTCGATCAACCGATCAGCGAGCTGACCCCACTCCAGGGCGGACTGGTAGCACAGACATTATTGTTTTCGGCAGGCGAGAAGGAATACATTCTGCGGTTCATGTCCGGCAGTATGGAGGCCAGCTACCAGAAGGAGGCCTTCATATATCAGAACTTCGCCACCCCTGAAATCCCCATTCCTCCGGTCATCAAGACCGGAAAATTTGACGGCCTGTTCTATTGCATCTCCCGCAAAATGCCCGGACGAGGATTGAAGTCGATGACCGCTGCCGAATATCAACAGATCCTGCCTAATCTGATTCAAACCCTGCACGCTATCCACCGATCAGATGTCAGCCGCTGGACGGGATACGGCTGGATAGGCGATAACGGCGCCGGCTTGTTTCCCTCCTGGAAACGGTTCATCGCCCATGCCAACGAAGAAGAGCGACCTGACGGATTTTTCGGCCAATGGCATTCGCTTTTCGAGACCTCCTTTCTGGAGCGCACCCGGTTCGACGAATACTACGGCCGGATGTTGCCCCTGCTGGAAGCCTGCCCGGAGGATCGTTACCTGCTACACGGCGGGTACGGGTATGACAACGTGCTGGCTCAGGACGGCAAGGTGTCAGCGGTGCTGGACTGGGAGGCCATTTACGGCGATTTCGCTTATGATATCGCCTTGATAGATTTCTGGCCCCGCGGCGTAGATCATGTTGAACTGTTCCGTCGTTATTACGCCGAGAAGGGTATGCCCCTTGAAAACTACCGGGAACGAATAGCTTGCTACAAGCATTACACGGGGCTGGACGCCATGAAGTTCTTTGCCAAGACCAACAATCGTCAAGCTTATGATTACGTCTGCCAGATCCTGCAAAAACTGCAACCGTAAATCGCCCGAATACCGGGCGGCAGCAAGATCACCGAGACCACCCTCAAGCATGCCAGGGAGATGATAGAGAAATAAGTTTATCCGGTCGTCGAGTGTTCCTCGAGAAAAGATCGATTCCAGATTGGGAAAAATATGCACTGTTATTTGTATATTCTTGAATGCAACGACGGCACTTATTACACCGGCAGTACAAAAAATCTTGAAAAACGGCTTCAGGAACATGCCAGTTCGCTTGGTGCCAATTATACAAAGAAGAAACTGCCAGTTAAGCTTGTATATTTTGAAGAATATACCAGAATAGACGAGGCCTTTTTCCGCGAAAAGCAGATTCAGGGCTGGAGTCACAGTAAAAAGAAAGCTTTAATTGAAGGCAGGAACAACGATCTGCCAAATTTGGCAAAGAATCACAATTTGCATGACAAATCGAAATCATAGAACAGGTTACCTCGACAAGCTCGGTGACCCATATGCGGTGGCTGAGCCTGTCGAAGCCAGCGCATAGATAAAAGAATTTTTAAAATATACTGCCTCATGAACCTCCCTAACCTGCTTTCCCTGTCCCGCGTCGCCCTGATGCCGTTCATCATCCTGGCGCTGAAGAACGAGCAATCACTGGCCCTTTTATTGCTGATGCTGGCAGCGGTGGCCACCGACTACTTCGACGGTTTTTTTGCCCGCAAACAGAATAAGATATCCGAGCTGGGCAAAATATTGGACCCGCTGGCCGACAAGATTTGCATAGACGTGATGGTGATCTTCCTCAGCCTGTGGCGGGGCTTTCCCTGGTGGGCCACAGGACTGATAATCCTGCGGGACCTTCTGATTATGGCCGGCGGCCTGGTGGTTATAAAAAAGATAAAGCGCGTCCCGGCATCCAACTGGCCTGGAAAAGTGACCTCGACCGTCCTGGCACTAGCCATAATCCTTTACGCCTTTGATATTGGCTCTTTTCAGTTCATGGTGCTGGCTATTGGCGTAGTTATGGTGGTCGTATCGGGTCTGATATACCTGAAGGAAGCGTTTTTCAGTAAGAATAATATTGTATAAAAGAGGTACGAAATGTCAAGCAAAGTATTCTTCACCAATTTCCGGGAAACCCCGGAACTGAACCTCTTTGCCAAACTGGACAAGCTAATGGATCAGCTGCCGCTGTCCTCGACCTTTCAAAAGGGCGACCTGGTGGCGGTCAAGGTGCATTTCGGCGAGCGGGGCAACACCGCCTTCATTCCCTCCTATTTCGTCCGGCGGGTGGTGGACAAGATCAGGGAACACGGGGGCAAGCCCTTCGTCACCGACGCCAACACCCTTTATGTGGGCACCCGGGCTAATTCGTTCGACCATCTGGAGACCGCCGCCATGCACGGTTTCACCCGGGACACCCTGGGCTGTCCGGTGCTGATAGCCGACGGTCTGCGGGGCGGGGCCTATGTCGAGGTGGAGATAGACGGCCAGCATTTCAAGAAGGTCAAGCTGGCCCACGACCTGGTCAAGGCCGACGCCATCGTCTGCGTCACCCATTTTAAGGGACACGAGCTGGCCGGCTTCGGCGGGTCGATAAAGAACCTGGGCATGGGCGGAGCGGCCCGCGGCGGTAAGCTGGCCATGCATTCCGACGTGTCGCCCATCATCAAGGCCGAAAAATGCATCGCCTGCGGCAAGTGCGCCGCCAACTGCCCGGCCGACGCAATAACCATAGATAAATTCGCGGTCATAGACCCCAAGAAGTGCATCGGCTGCGGATCCTGCATGGTGGTCTGCCCCACCAAGGCGGTGCGCAACGGCTGGGACAGCGGCCCGATTCAGATGCAGGAGAAGATGGCCGAATACCTGGCCGGCTTCGCCAAAGACAAGAAAGGCCGCATCGCCTATCTGAACTTCATCATGAACGTCTCCCCGGCCTGCGACTGCTACGGCCACGCCGATCACGCCATAGTGCCGGACCTGGGCATTGCCGCCTCGCTGGACCCGGTGGCGGTGGACGCCGCCAGCAACGCCTTAGTGATGGCCTCGGCCGGGCACAAGGACTCGGAGCTGAAGAATGCCCTGGAGCCAGGCAGCGACAAGTTCCGCGATATCTATCCCGACACCGATTGGAATGTCCAATTGGACCATGCCGAAAAGATGGGGTTGGGAAGCAAGAAGTATGAATTGGTAATAATTTAAAGAAAAGAGAATTATATGAAACAGGCATTTATTCTCACACCACTTTTAATTATTTTATTGCAAATTACAGTATATGCAAAAACAGATACAATTTATATTGAAAAACAAAACACGCAAAAGACATCACAAATAAGCATTGATGAAAAAACATACACATGTGCAATAGAAACGGCAAAAAGCACAATAGATAATTTAAAATGGCTTATTGGCATTATTCTTACGCTTGCAGGTGTTATTATATCAGGGCTTATTGTCTGGAATAATATAAGCACAAAAAAAATGACAACTTCTCTTGAAGGAAAGTTAAAAGATGCTGAAGATAAAATAAATAAAAATAAAATAATTGTTGAAGATTTACATAAAAATATATGTGCCAGTATAAAACAGGCTGAAGAAATATTTCCAAAACTTGAAAACAATTTAAAAGAATATAACGATGTAGATAATAAAATAAAAAATTCCGTAAAAGATGGCTTGAAACAAATTCAATATTATGTTGATGAAATTAAAAACACAGCTATGGTAGCTACAGAAACCGCAAATAAAGCTGATGAAAATGCTGCTGAAGCCATAAAATTAAGCAAAGCTGCAACTCATTTGTTTTCCGGTGATAAAAAAATTAAAGAAAATAATTATAAGGGGGCATTAGAAGAATATCACAAGGCTTTAGAAATTAAAAATAACTTCCCGGAACCATATATTGGCTGTGGTCTTACACACACTCTTTTACAAGAGTATAATAAAGCATTAGAATATTTCAACAAAGCATTAGATGTATCTAAAACAAATGATGACAAATCTAATGCCTTAGGTTGGATTGCATTAGTATATGCCCATTTAGGCAATGAAATAGCTGTAGAATTTATTAATAAAGCAATGTCCCTTACACCTAATTGGTTTCAGTATAATCTAGCATGTGCTTATTCAATATTATACAAAACCATAGGTAATAATAATTACAAAGAGAACGCTTTTGATTTTCTAAAACAATCTTTAATAAATAATGAAATCTCAAAAGACCATGTTTTAAAAGACGATGATTGGGTACATTTAAAAGACGATACATTATTTAAAGAATTTATTAATAAGTTTTAATAACATTTTTGAAAAATATAAATCTATTTATACGTCATCCTAGATTAGAAGAATTGCCCTATATCCAAAAACTGTGGGCCGATCCTTTGACCATGGCCGAGGTGGGCGGGCCCATCCATCTGACAGATGAGCAGGCACAAAATTGGTTCGCCCGGATGGTCTCCCCCGGAAGGAAAACGGACAAGTATTTCCTTATATTTAACGAGAAAGACCAGCCGGTGGGCGAGATCAGCTTTCACCGGTACGACAAGGAAACCGGCGCCGCCGAGTTCAATATCAAGATCGAACACCGCCACCGCGGCCGGGGCTATGCCAAGCAGGCCGTTCCTCTGCTGTTGAGATATTTCTTTTTCGATTTCGGCGGAAAGATGATGCTTGACCCTGTGGCCCTGGACAACCAGCCCGGCCAGAAGGCCCTTATCAAACTCGGTTTCAAAAAGGATGCATCGCTGCAGGATGTCTGTCTTTTGAAAATGACCAAAGAAGAATTTATAGATATCTACGGAAATAAATCACCATGAAAGGAACCATCATGAAGAAAGCTGTATTTACCCTGCTGGCCGTGGCGCTTTCCCTTGGGACCGCTTTTGCCCAGCCGGGCTTCGACGAGGCCAAGGACCTTTGGGCCGACCGGGGGAACCCGGCCTCGCTTGAGAAGGCAATCGCCGTATACGAGAAGGCCTATAAGACCGACCCTTCATACCAGCTGGCCGAAAGGCTTTCATACGCCTATTATTTCCTGGCCGATGCCTTCAAGGAGGGCGACGCCAAAGCTGATAATTACTATAAGGGCCACGAATGGGGCCTGATATCGCTAAAATATAACGGTGAGTTCAAAAAACTCACCGAGGTGGATAAAAGATCCATGGGCGACGCCGTCTCGGTGCTGGGCAAGGAGTATGCCGGAGGCATCTTCTGGACCGCCACCTGCATCGGCAAATGGGGCAAGCTGAAGGGGATATTCAAGACCGTAAAATCCTCCAAGCAGGCCCGCAAGATGGTGGAGCACCTTTACCAACTGGACAAGACCTATTATTACGGCGGGCCGGCCCGTTGGCTGGGGGCCTATTTCGCTTTGGCTCCCGGCATGTTCGGCGGCGATATGAAGAAGTCCAAACAGATGTACGACGAGGCCCTGCAGATGGCGCCGGATTATTTTGCCACCTCGGTGCTGATGGCCGAGAATTACGCCAGCAAGATCAAGGACCGCCCGTTGTACGACCAGCTGCTGGACAAGGTGCTCTCCAGCCCGGCCAATATAATTCCCGAGATCCTGCCGGAGCAAAAGGTTGAACAGGAAAAAGCCAAAAAACTTAAGGAAGAGAAATTTTAATGGACGAAAAAGAAATAGCCCAATGGGCCGAAGCTTCGGGCATCACGATCGCCGAAGCTAAAGAATATTTGAAAAAGCTGGAACCTCTCGATGCCAGTGAAAACGAGATACTCAGCGAAGTATTTGCCAAAGTTTCCGGACCGGTGGTGGAGCTGAGCGCCGGGCGCGGCGAATTCACCCGCCAGCTGCTGGAAAAATACATCAAGCCTGACGGCAAGCTTTACACCACCGAACGTCTGCCCGAGGTGGCCCAAAAGCTGGGCGAGGAGATAAAAGACCAACGGCTGGAAGTGCTGGTCAGCGACTCATCAAAGCTTCCCCTGCCAGATGGCGCGGCCGGGCTGGTGATATCCCGGGCCGCCCTGCACGACTTCGTCAGCGACGACGGCGACGTGGTCAAGGCCCTTAAGGACTGCGTCCGGGTGCTGGCCCCAGGGGGGACCTTTGTGATTTACGACAAGATCAAGGACGGCTATTCCAGCGTGGAGGCCGAATCGGCCGAGGGCCGCATGGAAAGAATGAATGTCGAGTTAGCGGCATTGGAAGGCAAGATCTGCTGGGGCCTGCATTATTTGAAGGATTACGTCAGCCTAATGGAAAAAATGGGTTTTACCGAGATTAAAACCTCCACCCTGGTGATGCCCGATCAACCGGGATATGTCAAATACATGAGCGGCAACCTCGACCAGAGAAGGCCGGCTTATGTCAAACGCTGGGGCGAGAAGGTCAATGCCATTCTGGACAGCCTGGCGGCCGATTTTCAAAAGACCCCGGCCAGAGCCGTTTCAATGGCTTTCATTTGGGGCAAGAAGAAATAACCGAAAGGAATCATCATGTCAGACATAATAATAACCCGTCCCTCAAAGGATGAACTCGATAAATTGGGCATCGCCCAATGGTCCTCCTGGGAGTGCGATCCCTCGGAGTTCGACTGGCAATACCCGGATAAGGAAACCGCCTACGTCTTCAAGGGCAAGGTGATAGTAACCTCCGCAGATGGGAGCAAGGTTGAGATCGGACCGGGCGATCTGGCGGTATTCCCAAAGGGGCTTAAGTGCCATTGGAAAGTTATCGATCGGATCGAAAAAGTATTTAAGTTTGATTAAGAAAGAAAGCATATTATGAAGATCTTTACAAATTTATTAATATTGCTATTGGCAGGCATATCGTATGCGCAAGATTCGACATCATTTTATATTTTAAAATACAGCACCCCAAGTTCCGTGATAAACATATTTTCCGAAAAGAAACTCGACTCATTATACTCATTTTCCTATCATTTAAATCCTTTTTATTTACGGGGTGACTTCAACGGCGACGAAGATAACGATATTGCCATCCCCATAAAAGAAAAAGCGCGCGATAAGATCGGTTTTGCAATAATTCATTCTAGCACCAAGAACGTGTTCATCATTGGCGCTGGACAAGTATTCAATTCAATAGATGATTTTAAGGAATTTAACATATGGTCTGTTGCAACAGACAGTATTTATAAAAGTCACTGGGAAAAGAAATCTTTAAAATTAAAGCATGAATCTATAAATATTGGTGTATTTGAATGCACTAGCGGACTTATTTATTGGGATGGTAAAGAATACAAATGGTATCAGATGGCTGACTGAAATTTTTGCATATAAATTATCTTGCAAGAAAGGAAAACATTTGTCTAAACTTAAAGTGGGTGTCATCGGCGTGGGCAGCCTGGGCCAGCATCATGCCCGGGTCTATTCCGAGATCAAGGATGTCGAACTTATCGGGGTGGCCGACAGCGACTCTCAACGGGCCGAAGATATCGCCGCCAAGAACAAGACCAAAGCCTTTGCGGATTACCGGGAATTACTGAGAGCCACCCAGGCGGTCAGTGTGGTGGTGCCTACCAGCCTGCATTATGAAGTTGCAAAAGAAGTGATCGCCGCCGGAAATCACCTTCTGCTGGAAAAGCCCATCACCTCCAAGATCGCCGAGGCCGAGGAATTGGTAAAGTTGGCTGAAGAAAAGACGGTCAAACTGCAGGTGGGCCATATAGAAAGATTCAATCCGGCCATCCGGGCCGCCTCGGAGCACATCAGCCATCCCAAATTCATCGAATGCACCCGTATCGCCCCCTTCGTCTCGCGTGGCACCGACGTGCCGGTGGTGCTGGACCTGATGATCCACGACATCGATATCATATTATCCTTCGTCCGCTCCCCGCTGAAGAATGTTTCAGCCATCGGCTTCAACCTGGTCAGCGAGAAGGAGGATATCGCCAATGCCCGGCTGGAGTTCACCAACGGTTGCGTGGCCAATGTCACAGCCTCCAGGATCTCGATCAAAAAGGAACGAAAGATCCGCTTTTTCCAGCGCAACGCTTATATCAATGTTGATTATATGAAACCGGAGGCCCGGGTCTACAAACTGAAAGGAGACCCCAAGGGCATACTGGACCTGGCCAAAATGGTGGAATATCAGGAGCTGAAGATAGATAAGGTCGAGCCCCTTAAGGCCGAACTTTCAGCTTTCGCAGACTGCATAATGCAGAATAATGATCCTTTGGTCTCCGGACACGACGGGCTGATGGCCCTGAAGGTAGCCGAAGAGATATTGGCAAAAATAGCCGCACATAAAAAATTAGTTGATTGATATCGGCTTTGATGATGGAAACTCCGATTGGAAATAAGCGGCCTTTGCATAAATCGACCAGAAGCAGCCTGCCGGATATATCCGATCTGATCGAAATACTTTACAGCAAAGCAGAGGTTTTTCAGCTTACCGGCATGAACCATTCAGCCATAGAGGAGCTGAATAAATGCCTCTTTCTTTCTATAAAAATAAAAAACGTGAATTTCGAAGCAGAATCGCTGCGCAGATTAAGCGGTGCGGCTACTTCGGCCGGAGATTATCCGGCCGCCATTGATTATGCCCAGAACGCGATTAAATCCTATAAAGAACTGAAAAATGATCTGGGTATCGCCCAGTGTCTGGACAATATAGGCGCCACAAAGCATTACCAGAGCGATTACCGGCAGGCATTGGATTTCTACCAACGGTCATTGAAAATAAAGGAAGCCCTGGGAGAACAAAAGACCCTGGCCAGCAGTTATAATAATCTGGGCGGCATCAACCGGATGCTGGGCGATTTCCCCACCGCCTTGGACTACTATGGGCGGGCCCTGGACCTGCACCGCCAGTACAAGAACCTGCCCGGGGAGGCAATGAGCCTCAACAATATCGGCATCATCTACGATACCCAGGGAGATTACCGGAAGGCCCTGGAACATTACCATCAGGCTCTCCGGATCCAGGAGAGAATAGGCGACAGTCAGGCTCAATCGGCCAGCCTGACAAATATCGGCTATGTATACAATCACCTGGGAGACAGCCAGACCGCCCTTGAGTTCTACCTTAAAGCCCTCCGGATACAACAGGAGACCGACGACCGGCGGGGACAGGCCTATACTCTCAATCATATCGGGGTGATTTACAGCAGCCAGGGCGAACTCGACCGGGCCATGGATTTTTACGCCAGGTCGTTGCTGATCCGGGAAAAACTGGGACAGCGCCAGGGAATGGCCGTCAATCACAACAATATCGGAACCTTGCTTTTCCGGCAGGGCAATTATAATGAGGCCCTGGACCACATGAATATTGCTTACCGCATACGCAAGGAGACCGGCGATATCCCCGGGCAGGTATACTGCCTGGCCAACATCGCTTCGGCCAATATTGACCTGGGAAAGCTGAACGAAGCAAAAGTAGCCCTGGACGAGGCTCAAGCCGTATCTGTTACTATAGCCGACGGCGAAGCAAATAGAAGAGTGTTGACCGGTCTGGCCGAATTTCATATCGCCAACCAAGAGATGGTCCTGGCCGCCGAAACAGCCAACCAGGCCCTTAACCTGGCCAACGAAACTGGCACCAAACCGGGTATGGCCGAAGCCATTTTACTCTTGGCTAGAATAAAGCAAGAGGACCAATCATACCAGGAGGCGATAAATCTGTTCGAACAGGTAAGCCAGTCGTATGGGACCGCCCGGGCCTGCTTTTATTACGGACAAAAACTATCCTCTGATGGAGAGAAGTCACGGGCCTTGTCTTATCTGCAGAAAGCCAAGAGCATTTTCCAAAAAATGGGCGCCAGCGCCTGGGTGGAGAAAATAGCCGCCATGAACCATGATCGAAAAGGAACAGATACATGATTTCCAATTATTTCAGCAAACCCGGCCCTGCCAACACCGACGAAACGCTCAAGCTGGCGCTGGTCAGAGCTTCCGATTCGGAGATAAAGGATATATTGGTCGCCACTACTTCCGGAGCCACCGCCATTAAAGCTTCAGAATTGTTCAGGGAACACAACCTGATCGCCGTCACCCATTCGACCGGTTTTTCCTTCAAGGATGTCCAGGAGCTGACAGAACAGAACCGAAGTGTACTGGAGGCCAAAGGAGTAAAGATCCTTACCTGCCAGCATGCCCTGGGCGGTGTCAACCGAGCGGTGCGCCGGAAGATGAACACCTACCAGCTGGATGAGATCATCGCCTACACCCTGCGGACCATGGGGCAGGGCTTCAAGGTCTGCCTGGAGATAGCCCTGATGGCGGCCGATGCCGGGCTGGTCTCGGTCAAAAAAGAGGTCCTTACCATTGGAGGGACCGGCAGCGGAGCCGACACCGCGGTGGTGCTGACCCCGGCCAACGCCCAGGATTTCTTCGATCTTAAGGTCCATGAGATAATCTGTAAACCGCGCAACATCTGATGCTAATATTTCCAACCAAAGAATCGTCCGATATTTGGGAAAGATATTTTACCTCCCGTTGGTATCCATATTTTTGGATAGCTCTGCTGGGGGTTTTGGTATATGCCCGGACACTGGGCTTCGGATACGTCTTTTTTGACGACGATCATCTTATACTGAAGAACTTTGACCATATCGGCTCGCTCAAGAATATTTTCCTGGCCTTCCGAACCGACATGAACTGGCAGTCCCCAGGTGTCTACTACCGACCGTTGGTCACCCTGACCTTCATCTTCGACGCCGTCTGGAGCGGTAAAAATCCCTGGGGCTACCACCTTACCAATATCCTGCTGCATGTGGCTGCAAATGTCTTGCTTTACCGCTTTATCATTCTTCTGAAGCACGATAAAAGGATTGCCCTGAGTGTCTCATTGATATTCGCGGCCCACCCGCTGCTGAATCACACCGTAGCATTTATCCCCGGCCGCTATGATTCGCTGCTGGCCGTTATGATATTATCAGCAATGATCTCTCTGATAGCTTATCTCGAAAAATCCTCTCTCCCTATGGCTGCGCTCCATTTTATTGCATTTCTGGCCGCTTTGTTCACCAAGGAGACGGCCATAGTCTTTCCGGTTATATGTTGTATATTCTTTATTTTGTTCCGCCAACCAGGAAAAGAATACCGGAAGATCATAATTCCGGGGACGACCTGGCTGTTGGCGGCCGCTATCTTTTTCTTTTTCCGCGGTCCGGTAGCGGGAAATATCTCCATAAAATACAATACCTTTGGCGAAAACCTGGCAGGCCTGCTCAGTTATTTGGGAAAGGTCTTATTGCCATACAACCTTTCGGTCATGCCTATCCCCCAAAATACGCCCCTATGGCCGGGAATGATAACCCTGGTCCTCCTATTGATCTTGTTCGCGCTGGGAAGGATCTGCCGCCAAAGATACTTTCTTTTCGGTCTTAGCTGGTTCCTGCTCTTTTTAGCGCCCACCATGGTCCGGACCCTGGATTTTGCCTACCTATTGGAACAGCGAATGTACCTGCCGCTGATGGGTATTCTTATATTTATGATGGAATCGAAAATTGTCCGCAGAATGGCAAGACCAAAGCCGGCCTGGGTGGCAACAGTTGTTTTGATAATGCTCCTGGGCGGAATATCGTTCGTCCATGCCTCCGTTTATCGCAATGATATCGTTTTTTGGCAGAATGCCGTAAGATATTCCCCCGATTCTTATTTTGCCCACAGCATGCTGGGGCAAAGATATGCCAGCCGAGACCTTTGGGCACAGGCGGAAAAAGAATTGCTGACCTCAAAAGAATTGAATCCCCGTGACCCATATGTCCGTCACGACCTGGGCCTGGTTAAGTATAATCTGAAAGATTATCGTGGAGCCCTTAAAGAATTGCAAAACAGCCTGGCAATGGACCCGCAGATGGCAAACGCCGACCTTTTTTTGGAAATCGCCAAATCTCAGGTGAAGCTGAATATGTCGGTCGAGGCGGAGAGTTCTCTTAAAAAGGCCTACGATTTTGACCCCCGCAATCCCGAAGCCAACTATCTACTATCCATGATATATTATCTCCATTTCGACAAAAAGCTCTCTCTTTTTTATTATCAACAGGCGGTAGAGCTTGGATATCCCCATGACCCCCGGATCATCGACAGGATCAACGGCCTAAAAAAATGAAAATTACAGGGTTGGAATTGATATGAAAGAAAACATATTTATTGATACCATTAAAGACACCAAGCTTTTAACCGCGATCTCCCTGGGCAGCCTTGGCCTTTCGTTTTGGCAGATTTTACAAACGGCCCTGGCGACTATCTCACAAGGCCGGTTGACCTTTTGGATGCCTGTCTATTTTCTGGCCGGATTGGCGGGATTCGCCGTCCTGCTTATTTTACCGGGGCATTTCATCCGGCTTATACTGAAAGCCGGAAATAACGATCGCAACCTTTTCGATTGGCATGAATTGGCCGATATTCAGAACGCTGTTTTAGCCCCAGCATTTAAATTTGCCCTTATCTGTTTCTGGTCTTTCCTGCCGGTGGAGATGTATCTGGCGCTGGCCGCCAAAAACCATCACCCGCCTTCGCCCTGGGCGGCGGCGTTGCTGGCGGCTTTGGGGCTGATTTATTTTCCCATGGCCCTGCTGATGGCGGCCGTGACCGGAAAGATCATGCCTTCGCTGCTTCCGTCAAATGTCATCGAACCGATATTCAAAACGTTCAAATCCTATTTGATGTTCTTGCTGCCTTTTTGGGTTGTTTGCTTAACGCCTTTCATGGCGCTACTTCTATGGCCGATCCAGGTCATCGGGCCCCTGCTGGCCTCTTTTATTATTTTATATCTGTGGACCTGCGGAATGAAGTTGCTCGGGAACTTTTACCACAAGAACAAGGATGCATTGAAATGGCAATAAGGATCGATGGCTATTCATTTGGGAAAATCACCATTGACGGCAAGCAGTACGTTTCCGATCTTATCATCTATCCCGACCGGGTGGACGATAAATGGTGGCGCCAGGAGGGCCATCTCCTGCAGATGGAAGATTTGGAGGAAGTGTTCGCATCTAAACCGGTGGTCCTGATAGTAGGGCAAGGCCAGCCCGGATTGATGAAGGTGGACCCCAAGGTGGAAACCTACTGCCACCAGAACAATATCAAAATATCAATAACGCCGACCGAACAGGCAGTTGAGGAGTTTAATCGTTCAACCGGGACTAAGGAAAAGGTCATCGCTTGCCTGCACTTGACCTGTTAAAATGAAGAATCGTTATCGTTATAAATCCCAGCTGGCTTGGGTACACATATCCAAGCCAATAGACGAGTATTATCCATATTATATCCTACATCGCATGGCTGAATTACTGGATCTTACCGGATGCTGGGAAAAAGCTGAACGGCTTTACCGGAACAATCGGGATAAAGCATTGAATGCCGGCCAGGCCCCCTTGATTGCCGAAAGCCAGTCCAAGCTTGCCATGTTGCTCTATTCTCGGGGCCAATATCGTGATGCTGAGGTGCTATTATTGGAAGCGGCCTCCCGAAATGATCAGGAGAAGAATCTCAAGGGGCTGGCCTTGATAATGGGAAATCTGGGCGGGGTATACCGCCTTCAAGGCGACTATCAAAAGGCTCTGGAGTATCACCGAAAGCAGTTGAAGCTATTTGGGGAACTCGGTGACGAAGAAGGAATCAGCGATGCCTTGGGCGATCAGGGCATAGTTCATTGGGAAAAGGGAGAGCTTGACCAGGCATTAAAATGCTACCAGCAACAGGAAGAGACCTGTAGAAAGATCGGAGACAGGCTGGGCATGGCCAGGGTCCTTAACAATCGGGGGATTATCTTCAATCTACAGGGCAAATATAAACAGGCTGCAACGGATTTCAGGGACTCGTCAGTAATTTTCCGGGAACTGGGAGATAAAAGTGGACTGAGCAATCCCGAAGGGAACCTGGGCGTGACCTATGCCATGATGGGTGACCGGCCAAAGGCTTTGCAGTGTTATGCCAACCAGGCTAAAATAGCAATGGAACTCGGGCACCGGTATAATCTGGCTATGGCATGGGGCAATACCGCAGAGGTTTACCGCGATCTGGGGGAATGGGAGAAGGCCCGCAAATACTATGACCAGGCCCTGGCCATCTGCCGGGAGACCAAAGCCAAGTCGCAGCTTTGCGAGTTCCTTCTTTCCTACGCCGAGTTGAACCGACGAACCGGGAACCTGTCCGTTTGCCTTGCTCTGACCGTTGAGGCCGGACCATTGGCTCAGGAGCTAGGTAATACGGATTTTATTTTTTCAGCAACGTTGCTGGAGATATTAAGCAGTAACGATGCTTTACGATTGATAGAAGACCTTAATTGCCTGTTGGCCAAAACTACCAAGCTGAACGAACTGGCGATCATTGAATACGAGTTGCACAAAATAACCGGACAGCATGATTATGCTGTCCGGTCGCTGGAATTATATCGAAAACTATATGAGGATAATCCACTGGCCTTGTACCGAGAAAGGATCAAAGAATTGGAGTCATCTTGTCTGTAGGTTAAAAATTCAAAGCATCATATTCTGCCTGGGTCAAATATCCGTATTGCAGCATCTTTTGGGCTATCCACTTCCGGCGATTGGTCATTCTTTTAGTATCGGTGAACGGCCCGTATCTTCTGGGGTTGATTATTATGGAGGCCAGACGAACGGCCTGCTCCGGGGTCAGATTCGAGACCGGGCAGCCGAAATAAGCCAGAGAAGCCGCCTGACAGCCGAAGATGCCGTTCCCCCATTCGATATAATTGAGATACAGCTCGAAGATGCGGGTCTTTTTAAGGTCATCATCCATCCTGCGGGCCAGCACTGCTTCGGAGATCTTGCGGGTAAGGCTTTTGGAAGTTGATAAATAAAGATTTTTAGCCAGCTGCATGGTAATGGTGGACCCGCCTCTGGCCCATTTTTTCTTTTTCCAGTCGGCCTTAATGGCTTCCTTAAGCTCGTTATAGTCTATGCCCTGGTGGGAAAAGAAGGCGGCGTCTTCGGCCACCAATACCGCATTCTTTAAATAAGGCGAGATATTGCCGTACGGAACATATGATTGGCTGATATGGTATTGCTTCTTCCCGGCCTTGGCTTCATTTATCCTCTGTTCCATCAGGGCCGTCTTGTCGGGATTTTTTCTGGCCAGATCGTCGATAGACGGAAGATGCAGCAGATCGAGGACGATCGAGCCGATGAAATACACCGCGATCACAGCCAAGAAAAATATCAAAAACCTTGCTTTAAGATTCTTTTTGCTCATATCCGTTCTATTATCCGAAATATTGCGTAACTTGTCAACATAATCATAATGAAAATCAACTTTACAAAAGATCCTCTGCTGGTCCTGATCTCCATACAGGTGATCATGGCAGGCACCTATCTGATGACCAAGCTTGGCTTGCGTGAATTCTCCCCGTTGACCCTGGGAGTGCTTCGTTTCGGCCTGACCGCCGCCATCTTCACCGTTTTATTGGCATTTCGCAGGATGTATTTCATACCCGACAAGAAAGATTTTCCAATATTCCTTTGGCTGGCCCTTCTGGCCGTACCTTTTAACCAGGGGCTTTTCCTCTACGGCATGAAATTTACCCTGGCCGCGCATGGAGCCCTCCTATATGCCACAACCCCGATAATGGTGCTGTGCCTGTCATGCATCTGGCTTAAGGAGAGGCTCTCTTTATTTAAAATAATCGGCATCACTCTGGGCTTTTCCGGAGTTCTGCTGGTTCTGTTCGAGAAGGGAATAAATTTTTCCGGGCAGACTTTTAAAGGAGATATTCTGTTATTTTTCGCCGTCTTGACCTGGTCGCTATATACGATCTTAAGTAAAAAGATGCTCAAAAAATACCAGCCGCTTCAGGTTACCGGGTATTCGCTGACACTGGGAGCGCTATTATTCCTACCCATAGGAATCCTGCCGTTGATAAGGCAGGATTACGGTATCGTTACCCGGAGCGGGCTTTTTTCGATATTATATTTGGCCATATTGACCTCGGTGTTGGGATATCTGACCTGGAACTGGGCTCTGTCAAAGATAGAAGCCAGTAAAGTGGCGGTGGTTTCGAACCTTCAACCGATCTTTGCCGCCTTACTGGCCTGGGTTTTTCTGGGAGAAAAAATTACCGCAGCTTTTATCGTTGGGGCATTGATTGTGGCAAGTGGAGTTGTTTTAACTGAACTGGGATAAGAAAAATAATCACTATTATGGTTTCTATTTTTATAATCCAGCGCTTTTAAGCACCATTTCTAATCCCGCCACATCCTCTTCGCCAAAGGAATCCAGCTCCCCGCTGTCCAGATCTAGGACGTATAGACAGTCCTCGCCATTTTCGAATATCGGCACTACGACTTCCGAAAGATTGTTGGGATCGCAGACGATGTGGTCTTTGCCCAAGGCATGAACATCAGGCACGATTTGGGCCGTTCTTTCCTTCCAGGCTTTTCCGCAGACCCCATGCAGCCCTATGGGCGAGCAGGCCGGCTTGGGCTGTCGGCACACCAGTAACATTTCCTTCTTGTCATCGGTGATCTTATAAAAACCCACCCAGGCCAGTCCCTTATCCCTCATCTCCTGCCATAGGATGTTGGTGACGACTTCCATTCGTCTTTCCGAATTGTCGTTTCCTTGGACTCTTTCCGCCGCCTTTTCTGCCATCTGTTTGTAATCTCTGCTATGCCTCATGATCGTCCCCCATTTTATATCAACCAGTTAAAAATATATCCTACGATTATTATACCAATGGTCAAAATGGAAAAGAACACCACTAAAAGTGGTATTTTCAAAACTTTTCTTAAAATGACCATCTCCGGGAACGACGCCCCCACTACGGACATCATGAAGGCTAGGGCCGTGCCCAGCGCCAGGCCTTTGTCTAACAGCGCTTTAACCACCGGCACCATCCCGGCAGCGTTGGAGTAAAGCGGGATGCCGATGAGTACCGCCAGCGGAACTGCGAATAGATTACCCTTGCCGGCGTAGCGGGCTAAAAAGTCCTGGGGAACAAAACCGTGGATCACCCCACCCACCCCGATACCGATCAACACATAGGGCCACACTTTTTTCAAGATATCCATCATATAATCTTTGGCGTATATGGCCCGGTACTTGAAGGTCCACTCTTCTTCCGGAGACTTCCCGACCTTGGCCTGATAAACGAACTCCTCCACCCATTTTTCTAGCTTTAGTTTTCCTATGATATACCCGGAGGTAACGGCGATGATCAGCCCGCTGCCTACATATAACAGCGCTATTTTGTATCCGAACATCCCCCACAGCATCACCAGGGCTATCTCGTTGATCATGGGAGAGGAGACCAGAAACGAGAAGGTGACCCCCAGCGGCACCCCGGCTTCCACAAAACCGATGAACAAGGGCACCGCCGAACAGGAGCAGAACGGAGTGATGATACCCACCAGGCCCGCGATGATATTTCCCAGAATGCTGTGCCGGTGGCTCAGGTATTTCTTGGTCTTCTCCGGCGGCAGGTAGGTGCGTAACATTGATATGACGAATATCACCACCGCCAGGAGGAAAAGTACTTTGACGCTGTCGTAAATGAAAAAATGCAGGGCCTGGGTCAAATGCGATTCCCGGGACATCCCAAGCCATTGATATATCAGCCTATCGACAAAAGAGAGCCACATATGATTTATATTTCCTTTACAATATATTTTAGGTAATCTATCGCCTTCATCTGAACAGCAGATACACCCCACCCAGTATCACCAAGGCCCCGCAGACAATTCTGACTATGACCGTGCCCTTTGATTTTTCAGTCCAGTTGAGGTATCGCTGGATGACCTCCGTAAAGGTCCCGGCCAGCACCAGCACGGAGCAGTGCCCGACGCCGTAGGCCAATAGCAATCCCGCTCCGTATATGGGATTGGTGGATGCGGTGCGGAAGGTGACCGCTAGCATCGGCGCTAGATAGGCAAAGGTGCATGGTCCCAAGGCTATCCCGAATATAAGCCCCAGGAAAAAAGCGGCCAAAAGACCCTTTCGCTTATAGCCGGAAGCATTGGCACCGGTCCAGGGCATGGGAATAAGACCGATCAAATGAAGCCCTACCAAAAAGAATATGCCGGCCACAAAATAATTACCCCAGCGTCCCACATCGCCCATCATTCTGCCCAGGGCCGCAGTGATTGCGCCGATGGCACCGATGGTAACCAAAATTCCCACCCCGAATAGCAGGGAGATCAAAAAAGCCCGTTTGGTGGATATCCTCCCCTGCTCATCCACAAAGCCCACTATCAGCGGGATAGAAGCCAGATGACAGGGGCTGAGGATGATGCTAAGTATGCCCCATAGAAAAGAAGCGATCAGGGCGATGGTGGGAGCACCCTCAACAGCGTGGGATAATTTTATGAAGATCTGTTCCATCATTTCCTGAGTTCGTATCCCAGTTCTTTCCACTTGGCCAGGATATCTTCTTTGGCAAAAAATCCCTCATGCCGGAAAAGTTCTTTTCCTTCGCCGCTGTAAAATATCTGGGTGGGTATCACTCTGATCTTATATTTGCTTCCTTCGTCCGCGCTCTTCCAGACGTCGATAAATACGACATCCAGTTTGCCGGCATACTCTTTTTTAAGTTCCTCCAGGATGGGAGCCATCATTTTACAGGGGATGCATTTGTCCGCACCCAGATCCACAAGCTTGGGAAGTATTTTATTTTTAGCCTTAGCGCTGTCCGCTTTGACGATTGAAACATTGACCGCCGCCGGATCGGCCTTGGCCTGCTTTTTTACAATTACAGTATCCTTGGCTGAAGGCCCCGGCTTGGCACCCATGGCCCATGATGTATCCGCGAAATAAGAGAAAAGTAATGCCAAAAACAAAACTAAAAATATTCTTTTCATTGTCACCCCTTAGTAAATTAAATAATAATGTATCCGCTTGAATCGAACAAATTCCGTGCGAATCCGTGTTCCATTAAGTTATCAATTTTTTGATCTGCTCCGGCGAAAGCAGGCGCCCCGATGATCTCACCGCTCCATCCACCGCCAGGGCCGGGGTTTGCATCACCCCGAACGCCATGATGTCCTTTATTTCTGTGATCTTGACTATCTCGGCTACAATGCCCAGTTCTTGAACCGCCTTCTCGGCGTTAGCGGCCAGAGTTTTGCATTTGGGACAGCCGCCGCCCAGTATTTGTATCTTCATATCATCTCCTTATCCTTATTATTGGCCGCACCTGTTCTGCGTTTCAGTTATATGGCAGTTCACCCCGTTGCACTCAGTGCATTCGAACTGGATGGTGGTGTGCAGAATACCGAACTCATGCTCCAGCATTTCACGGATCTCGGCCAGTAACCCATCGCTTTGGCTGGTCATCTGATCATCTATCTGAACGTGGGCACTCAGCGCGTGTATGCCGGAAGACAAACTCCATACATGCATATGATGAACGGCACGAACTCCGGGAATATCTTTTAAAGCCTTCTCAATGGCCTCTCCTTCTATCCCGGCAGGGGTAGCTTCCAAAAGTATGTCCACCGATTCGCGGACCAGGTCGTAAGCTCCCTTGAGGATGATCAGGCCGATCAGGACGCTAAGGATGGGGTCGACAATATAAAGACCCGTGAACTTTATCATGATGCCGCCCAGCACCACCGCGATGGAAGACAACATGTCGCCGATGACATGCAGAAACGCCCCCCGGACATTCAGGCTGTGCCTGCTGGACGAGCGCAGGACGAAAAATCCTATCACATTGGCCGCTAGGCCCACCAGGGCCACTACGATCATCAACCCGCTCCGGATCTCTGCCGGAGAGCGGAACCTCTGCCAAGCCTCGTAGAAGATGTAGCCCGACAGCAGGATCAGTGTCACCCCGTTGGCCAATGCCGCCAGTATCTCCAGACGGTAGAATCCGTAGGTCTTTTTCTCGGTGGCCGGCTGAAGGGCAAACCGCATGGCCAATAAACTTAACCCGATGGCTAGCACGTCGGTCAGCATGTGCCCGGCATCGGACAAAAGGGCCAAGCTGCCGGAAAGCCATCCGCCAACAAATTCTGCCAGCATCACCAGCCCGGTAAGGACCAGGGTTATAAAAAGGCCTTTCTGTCCTGCCTGCCTGTGGTGATGGTGATCATGTTGGTGTGACGTATTCATTCTTGAATCCCCTCCTTTCCCGGGATTTAGAAAAGGATGATTGGGGTCAGCAACATTTGCTATCACCGCAACCGCCGCTGCAGGAACATTTCCCGGTCTTCCCGTTGGGAAAGGAGATCGCTCCGGCCGGGCAAGCCGGAATACAGCACTCTCCGCTGCCACAGCAATCGGCGGAATTAACGGCCCTCGCTTTGCCATTCTTGACCCGGTATATCCCCTTGCAGCAAGCGTCAACACAGGCGCCGCAGCCGGTGCAAAGCATGACATCTATGATGGGGCCCACTTGAATATTCATATATCCTCTTTTTGATGGATTATTTTCTTCTTAACCGGCAGACACACTGTCCGTGCAGTTCGGCGTTCTTGTCCACCTTAAGGGGGAGACCGTCCCTCTCCCAGTCTACCATACCGCCGTTGAGATTGGCTATATCGCAATAACCTAGCCCGGCTAATTTTTCGACAATTTCTTTACTTCGCAGACCGGTTGAAGCCGCCACAATCAAAGCCCGGTCCCTTGGAATGCGGTCGGCAAACTCTTCAAAATGGCGGTAAGGGCAATAAAGCACTTCCGGGACGTCGAACTTCTTGTAATCGGTGTCGTATTCCTCCCGGATGTCCAGGATCAGGGCGCCGTTTCGGGCTTCAGCGTAGGCCTCTTTGGGTGAAAGGTGTATCATTCCCTTGATGCAAAGGCCTTGGCCGTCGAATTTGTTTTTCATTATCTTAAAAATACTTCTTTTTGAACCACAGGGCCACATTGACCAGGCCGATCATCACCGGCACCTCCACCAGCGGGCCGATCACTGCGGCGAAGGCCGCCCCGGAGTTTATTCCAAAGACCGAGACTGCCACCGCAATGGCCAGCTCGAAATTATTGCTGGCAGCAGTGAAGGCCAAAGTGGCCGATTTTCCGTAGCCCGCTCCCGCCTTTTTCCCCAGATAGAAACTGACCATGAACATGACCAGAAAATAGATCAGCAGGGGCACCGCGATCCGCACCACGTCCATCGGGATCCTGACTATATATTCGCCCTTAAGGCTGAACATCACCACGATGGTGAACAGCAGCGCTATCAGGGTGATGGGGCTTATCACCGGAATGAACCTTGAATGGTACCATTCCTTGCCTTTGGCTTTGGCCAATATCAGCCTGGTGAACATGCCGGCCAAAAAGGGAATGCCCAGGTAAATGAAGACGCTTTTGGCTATCTGGCCGATGGTGACGTTCACCGCGCTGCCCTGCAGGCCGAACAACGGCGGCAGCTTGGTAATGAAAATGTAGGCGTATACCGAAAAGAAAAGGACCTGAAAGATGCTGTTGAAAGCTACCAGCCCGGCGGCATATTCGGTATCGCCTTCGGCCAGATCGTTCCAAACTATCACCATGGCTATGCAACGGGCCAGGCCGATCATGATCAATCCTCGCATGTAATCAGGATACCCCGGCAGGAAGATGATCGCCAAAAAGAACATCAGAATGGGTCCGATGACCCAGTTCTGCAGCAACGACAGGCCCAGCACCTTCCAATTCTTGAATACGTCGCCCAGTTCTTCGTATTTGACCTTGGCCAGCGGAGGATACATCATAAGAATCAGTCCGATGGCGATGGGAAGATTGGTAGTGCCGACGCTGAATTTAAGATTGAAGGAATGGACCGCTTCCGGCCACAGCCAGCCAAGTCCGACTCCCAACGCCATGGCCGAAAATATCCAGACGGTGAGATAACGGTCCAAAAACCCAAGCCGGCGGGAAACTGACGATTTCATACGATCCCTTTATATTATTTATATTCGGTTTGACAGGCTGAAACAGCCACGATATGCGTCTTGTCCTTTTTGACTATTACTTCGGCATCCAGGATTTTTAGCACCGCTAAAAGATTTTTGAGTTCTTTTGGGGACTTGAGGCGGTAATGGACCCACTTCCCCTGACGACGGTCCTCTATCAGCTGAGCCTCCTTGAGGATGGACAGGTGCCGGGAAATGCGGGACTGCCCCATTTTCAGGGTAGCCATCAACTGACAGACACACAGTTCCCCGCCTTCCAGCAGCTTGAAGATGCGCAGTCTGGTGGGATCGCCCAGCGCCTTGAATGTTTTCACGGTTTGCTTCATATTTCTCCATATCTTCCTCGCCCCATTTATTGAATGGAGGCAAAGAATACATATCAACATATCTTGATATGATGAAATAATATCCCATCTATCATAAAAAGTCAAGGTCCGGATGCAAATAAAGTTTGTTATTGCAGGACAAGCCTTTTAGTGATATATTTTAACCTGAAACGAAGGAGTTTATATGAAACTTTCCCGCTGGTATGTTTTTTTAAGCCTACTGCTGGCCGTAATCTCTTTTTCTTTTTACCTGGCCCAGGTGATGATATTCCACAAACCTCATGACACCTTCTTTTACATGCTGCAGGATCTGGCCTTCGTGCCAATTCAGGTGCTATTGGTAACACTGATCTTGAACGACCTGATGGCCCGGCGCGAGAAAAAGGCCCTGCTTAACAAGATGAACATGGTGATCGGGGCCTTCTTCGGCGAAGTGGGAACTGAACTGATGCTGCATCTGTCGGCTTTCGACAGCGGAGCGGCCGATCTGAAAAGCACGCTTAAAATAGATGCCTCCTGGAATGACCATCGTTTTATCCAGGCAAAGAAGCAGACAATTAACACCAACCATCAGATAGATGCCAAATTAAGCGACCTTTACCTGCTGAAAGAATTCCTGGTCCTTAAGCGTTCATTTATATTGAGCTTGCTGGAGAACCAGAATTTACTTGAGCACCAGAGCTTCACCGACCTGCTGTGGGCGGTGTCTCATCTGACCGAAGAACTTAAATTACGAAGCAACTTTGACGAATTGCCCGATAGCGACTTGGCACATCTTTCCGGGGATATCCGCCGGGCCTATGTTCTGCTGTTGACCGAATGGCTTGGATACGTGCAGCATTTGAAAGCGTCTTATCCGTACATCTATTCCCTAATGATCCGCTCCAATCCTTTGGATTCCGAAGCTTCGGCGATAGTAAAGTAACATCCCTGTCAAAACTTATTAATGCTGGCAAATGGATTATTCTAACCGGTTCGATCACAACATATACAAATTATTTCTGAATGGTCTCCGTGAAGGCGGGTTTGCCCATGCCCGGCAGATGGCCGGGCTTTGGCTGGGTCAGCACCGTCAGGCACGAAAACGGCAGCACAGACGCAACGACGGGCCGGTGCCGCCCATATTGATCGCCAGCCTCACCGGCAGGTGCAATCTCTCGTGTGCCCACTGCTATTCACGGGTGCATCACCGCCAGACAGACCCGGAGCTGTCCATTGATCAGTGGAACGACATTTTCTCCCAAGCGGACGAACTCGGCATTTCGGTGATAATGCTGGCCGGCGGCGAACCTTTGATGCGGAGGGACGTTGTCGATCTTGCCGGCCGTTACCGGGATATCGTTTTTCCACTGTTCACCAACGGCTTTTTGATCGACGACGATCATGCCTTGTTTTTCCGCAGACAAAAAAATATTATCCCCATCATCAGCTTGGAAGGATTCGAGCAGGATACGGATATACGGAGGGGGCGCGGCGTTTTTGACGTGATCAGCGACCGGATGAAATTGCTGGCCAAGAACGGCATATTCTTCGGCGCATCGATCACCGTTCGCGCCGACACCTTCTCTGATGTTACCGGAACCGATTTTTTCGCCAGGATGCACAGCGCCGGCTGCCGCCTGTTCATCTTTGTCGAGTTCGTTCCCCTCGATGCAAAGTCCGAAAAACTGGCCCTGACGGCCGAACAGCGCAGTAAGCTTATGAATATTGAACGGCTTCCCGGAAAGAATGCCGTCTGCATCGTTTTTCCCGGGGACGAAGAACAATATGGCGGGTGCCTGGCCGCCGGAAGGGGTTTTGTTCACGTTAATCCCTGGGGAGGACTGGAACCCTGTCCATTCGCTCCCTATTCCGACGTGAATCTTCGCAATACAAGATTGGAAAAGGCCCTGGGATCCCCCCTGATGACGGTCATTCGCAGAAATCACGACCGTCTTACCGAAACCAGCGGCGGCTGCGCCTTGTGGGCCAACCGGGAATGGGTGGAAAAATTGACAGCCGAGGCAATTGCCGAAAACATCCCGCAACAATAACAAAGAGAAATATCATGACCCAGACACTGATATCCTGGAACGTCAACGGCCTGAGGGCGGTATTCAAAAAAGGCTTTGCCCAGTGGGTTAAAAAAGCCGACCCCGATATTCTCTGCCTGCAGGAGACCAAGGCCAGGCCGGAGCAGGTGGTTAAAGAGCTGGAAACCATCAAAGGCTATCATACTCACTTCGCCTCTGCCCAGAAGCCGGGCTACAGCGGGGTGGCCCTGTTCACCAAGGTAAAACCTCTTTCGGTGGAGCAAACCTTTGGAGTATCCAAGTTCGATGATGAAGGCCGCATCCTTCAGGCCGATTACGGAAAATTCATCCTGTTCAATATTTATTTTCCAAATGGCAAAGCATCCCCGGAAAGGCTTAAATATAAGATTGATTTTTATGAAACCTTTTTGGTGGAGATGAAGAAGCTATTAAAAAAAGACAAAAAGATCGTCATCTGCGGAGACGTCAACACCGCCCATAAGGAGATAGATCTGGCCCGGCCCAAGGAGAACTCCAAAGTCTCGGGTTTTCTGCCACAGGAGCGGGAATGGATCGACCGCTTTCTGGAATTAGGCTTTTTGGACACCCTGCGGATGTTCGATCAATCGCCCGGCCGCTACACCTGGTGGGATATGGTCTCCCGGGCCCGGGATCGGAACGTCGGCTGGAGGATAGATTATTTCTACGCCAGCGAGAATTTGAGGAAGAATATCAAGAAGGCTTATATCATGCCCGAGGTGATGGGCTCGGACCACTGCCCCATCGGGCTGGAGCTGGAGGCATAAACTATATGCACAAATACCCCTTAAGCCTGCCTTGGTATGAAGATCCGCCACAATGTTTCTTCCCCTACCAAATATTGCAAGCGAAGGCCGAATTGCTGTGGCTTTTAGGCCGGCTCATGCCCGCCAGGGAAATCCATGAACGGGCCGTACTCTTTGCTGACGCCTCCGGCAGGCCGTCTTTGTCCGGTGATAGTCGTATAAAGCTGTCAAAAATCTTATATAGCCTGGGAGAAGTTGATACCGCTTTGACACTGGCTGAACAGGCCGGCGAGTTTTTCTTGCAGGCCGGAGATAGGCTTAATCTTACCGGAGCAGATATCGTTATTGGCATCATCCATAGCGGACGGGGAAATTATAACGCTGCCCTGAAGCATCTGAACAGCGGCCTGCAAAATGCCGTCGAAACAAACGATCTTTTCAATCAGGGCAATATCTTCAATAACCTTGGCAACCTGTATTTTTATCAGGGCGATCTGGATAAGGCTTTGGAATATTACATAAAGATGAAGGACATCTCGGCCGAAATCGACTACAAGGCCGGGCTTGGCCGGGCACTGGGAAATATTGCTTCGGTTTACACCAGAAACGGGCAGTATGAGGAAGCATTAGATTACTCCAAACAGTCGCTGGCTATTGCCCGGGAACTGGGCGACTCGATCTTCATAGCCCAGGCAGTGGGAAATTTGGGATTCATATATACCGACCTAAAAAAATACGATGAAGCTTTAAGTTGTTTCCATCGGCAGCTGGCCGAAGCCGGTAAAACAGGGAACCTTAAGGATCAGGCTATCGCCCTGGCCAGTATCGCGGAAGTCCATGCCGCCTTGAATAACTTTACCGAAGCAGAAAAGTTTTATTCACTATCAATACCTATCTACCGAAAACTGGGCCGCAAGTATGATCTATGCGGGACGCTGCTGGATCTGGCCGAGGTCTGCCTGGTTTTAAAAGATCCGGGGCGGGCCCGCGAACTGGCTGTCGAGTCATTAGACATGGCCAGGGAAATAAACAAACAGGACATTATCGAGAAAGCCGAAATATTTCTAAATAAGATCGACTGATCTTTATTAAAAATAAAATTTCAACGATCATTTGTCGCCAAGCAGCATTTTAAAGAGGAAACGAACATGGACGACCGGGAAAGATCCAAGGAAGATATTTTAAAGGAGCTTAACGTCCTGCGGGTCCGCCTGGCTGAGGCCGAGGTTCAGGACCTGGAACTGGTCCGCACCCGCCAAAAACTTCAGGCTTTGGAACAACTGGTGGATACCATGCCATTGGGGGTGACCATTTCGGACATCGAGGGCCGCATCCTGTATTCCAATCCGGCCGAGGCCCAGATGCACGGCTATCAGGTTAAGGAACTGATCGGGCAGGAGGTGCGCATCTTCGCCCCCAACGGCCTGTGGAACCCCATGACCAAGGAGCAGGCCCGCAAGATCAAGCGCTTAAGCCGCGAGGGGCTCAATGTCCGCAAGGACGGCAGCGTCTTTCCGGTGCATTTGGTATCGGATGTGGTCAAGAATTCCTCCGGCGAGCCCATCGCCATTATCACCACCAGCGAGGAGATGACCGCCCAAAAGCAGGCCCAGGCCCTGCAGTCGGCCCTTTATAAGATCTCCCAAAAGGCCAACTCGGCCCCGGATACCCAGCGGCTTTTTTCGGACATGCACAGCATCCTGGGCGGGCTGATCTATGCCCGAAATTTCCTGGTGGCCCTGTATGATGAGGGAACGCAGATACTGGAATTCCCGTATCACATCGATGAATTCAGCGCCACCCCGCCGTCGGCCAAACTGGGCAAAGGCCTGTTCGAATATGTCATCAAGAGCGGACAGGTGCTGTTCGCCACCTCGGAGACCATCGCCGAAAAGATGCGGGCCGGAGAGATGGACGAGATGACCACCCCCTTCGTCAACTGGCTGGGCGTACCGCTCAAGAAAGGCGACCGGACCGTCGGCATCATGGTCATCAAGAGCTATACCGAGGAGATATCGTTCAGCGACAGCGAGAAGGACCTGTTGATCTTCGTAGCCCAGCAGATGGTGGGCGCACTGGAACGCCTGAAAAAATGATTCCCGCCGTTCCTTCGCCTGTGCTATAATTATATTCTTTCAAAGACGGAGACATTGATGGAAAGCCGCATCAAAGAAAGATTCAATGAGAATATTCTGAACCAGGCCATGGGCCGCTACGACATAGCCCAAGGAGACATCGAGGATTGGGGCGGGTTCGAGAGTTTCATTCACTCATTCCGACGGGACGGCAAAGAATACATCCTACGCATCAGCCATAGCCTGCGCCGCAGCGAAGAACTGATCCGGGGCGAAGTGGACTGGATAAACTTTCTGGCGGCTGGCGGGGTGACGGTGGCCGGAGCTATATTTTCCCAATACGGCAATCTGGTGGAAGCCATAGACGACGGCCAGGGCGGCCATTTTCTGGCCACCGCTTTTAATAAGATCGACGGACGCGAGGCCAGGGAGGTGGGCTGGAGCCCGGAACTTTACCGGACCTATGGCCGCCTGCTGGGAAAGATGCATGCCCTGACCAAGAACTATAAGCCCCAAGACCCTCTGGCCAGGAGACCGGACTGGGAGGACCCGACCAACACCGAATGCATCAGTTTCCTGCCGGAGTCGCAGACCCTGGTGCGGGAAAGATACTGGTCGGTCCTTGAACATGTGCGGAAATTGCCCCGCGACAGGGATTCCTTCGGGCTGATCCATTACGACGCTCACAGCGGCAATATGCTGATCGACAAGGACGGCAACATCTGCCTGTTCGATTTCGACGACAGTCTGCACTCCTGGTTCGTCTGCGACATTGCCATCGTGCTGTTCTATATGACCGCCGGAAAGGAACAAGACGCTGCCTCGGCCGGGGAATTTTTGACCCACTTTTTGTCCGGCTATTCTTTGGAAAATAAACTTGACCCCAAGTGGCTGAAGGAGATCCCGCACTTTTTAAAGATCCGGGAGATAGACCTGTACGCCGTGATCCACCGCAGTTTCGACGTCAACAACATAACCAATCCCTGGGTGGCCGGGTTCATGAAGGGCCGCAAAGAGAAGATCGAACAGGACCAGCCGTTCCTGGACCTCGATTTCGGATCACTGGGGCATTTACTGAAATAACCTCCCCCTGCTTTACAGCATCCCTCCCCTCGAGGGGAGGGAACTAAGGGAGGGGTCCCTAATATTGAATAACAAAAAACCATTCACCAATTCAGAGGCACTATGCTGGATCCCAAATTCATCCGAGAGAACATCGAACTGGTCAAAAAGGCCATTGCCGACAAAGGCGAGAAGGCCGACCTGGGCCCCTTTCTGGAACTGGACACCAAACGCCGGGGCATCCTTCAGGAGGTGGAGACCTTAAAAGCCCGGCGCAACACGGTCTCCGAGGAGATCGCCAGGCTGAAAAAGGAAAAATCGCCCGAGGCCGATAAGAAGATCGTGGAGATGCGTCAGGTGGGCGACCAGATCAAAGCCCTAGACGACGAGTTGCGAACGGTCGAAGAGAAGTTGTCCGAGGCCACCCTCTCCCTGCCCAATATGCCGGACCCCTCGGTGCCGGTAGGAAAAGACGAGTCGGAGAACGTGGTGGACCGCACCGTAGGCCAGGATAAAAAATATGACTTTGCCCTAAAACCCCACTGGGAGCTGGGTGAAAAGCTAGGTATAATTGATTTTGAGCGGGGAGCCAAGATCTCCGGCAGCCGGTTCTATCTGCTTAAAGGAGCCGGGGCCAGATTACAACGGGCGCTTATCACCTGGATGCTGGACATCCACACCCAGCAGAGCGGCTACACCGAGATCTATCCGCCGTACATGGTCAGCGGAAAATGCCTGGTGGGAACCGGCCAGCTGCCCAAGTTCGCCGACACCGTTTACAAGGACATCGAGGAGGATTTTTGGTGGGTGCCCACCGCCGAGGTGCCGGTGACCAACATGTACCGTGAGGAAATTTTGGACGGCTCGCTCCTGCCGCTCAACCACGTGGCCTACACCGCCTGCTTCCGGCGGGAGAAGATGTCGGCCGGCAAGGATGTTAGGGGCATCAAGCGGGGCCACCAGTTCGACAAGGTGGAGCTGGTGAAGTTCGTTTTGCCGGAGAGATCGAACGAGGAATTGGACAAGCTGATCGCCGACGCCGAGAAGATCCCCCAGGCTTTGGGATTCAAGTATAGGATCTTGAAGATGTGCACCGGCGACCTGGGCTTTACCGCCGCCAAGAAATACGATATCGAGATCTGGGCCGAGGGCTGCAAAGAGTGGCTGGAGGTAAGCTCCTGTTCCAACTTCGGGGATTTCCAGGCCCGGCGGGCCAATATAAAGTTCCGGCGGGAACCCAAGGCCAAGCCGGAGTTCGTGCATACGTTGAACGGCTCGGGCCTGGCCCTGCCCCGGACCATGATAGCAGTAATGGAGAATTACCAGAACGCCGATGGCAGCATTACCGTGCCGGAAGTTTTACGGCCGTTCATGGGAATGGATGTAATTAAATAACCTTATAAGACGGAGACAACATGAAAAAGAAAATTTGGATATATTTATCACTTTTAACAATAATTATTACGTTCGCTGTTTCATGCGGTAATCGTTATATCATTAAAGTTTCTAATATGCAGCCAAGGTTGCAATATACCGGGTTTTCAGTAGCGCGCCCCCCTGATACCGGCTGGGTTGCATTGAGTTATGAGCAAGAAGGGATGACAGCAATGTTCAGAAAAGAATTGCCCTCAAAAACACATTCGGCTTTTGTCAGCATCAAATTAAGAAAACTGGATAGGCCGGCAACTAGTCTTGAGGATTTAGTTATTATCGACAAAGAGTCCCACGTATTTAATGACACTGTTCGTTTTAAAATGGTAAACTTCACCCAGACTCCCACTACCCTGCAAGGGCAATGGTGCGTTAATTGGACCGAACAGGTAATTGACCGCAATCCAGCTATTGCACCAAACACGCCACTTGCGGCAAGGGCACAAGGTTTTAGATGTATCCACCCTATTCATAAAAGCAACCAGGTGGTATTGGATGCTGAAATATCAGAACGTGGGCTGGAGGAGGAGCTTGATTCTTTAATTATTAAAGAAGGCGAAGAACTTTTAAAAAGCATAGTATTAGAATCAGCTCCTGGTGTACCTGTTAAGTGATTGCGCTGTGCCTGAGGCGTTACGACCGTTCATGGGGATGGATGTGATTTTGTAAAAAATATATATAAGGAATATAATATGTGCTTAAAGCATATTACCTTTGATAATTTATCCATAACGGATTGGATTCAAGCGTTCGGGGCAGTAATTGCAATCATTGCTGCCATTATAGGATTTATAACACTTTTTCAACGTGACATAAACAAGCAAAAACAAATAGATAGTTTAGTTAAACTTGCAGAACAATCTGAGCTGCAAACAAAAGAAATGCGAGAAACAAATAAAACTATTGTTAAGCAATTTAATCTTTTACTAGTAGCACAAAAGCAAAGAAAATCAGATATTAAGCCATCTTTTTGGATACCACCCGATATTTCTTGGCAACCGGCAAATTTTAGTGGGGCTTTTTCAATTTTCAACCAAGGAAAATCTGCAACAATTGACTCAGTTGTTTACCTTAAAGGAAATAATGTCTTATTTGAGTTTCCTGTTAAATTTATCGGAGATAATGGAAGCGTCGAATTTTATGCTAAAGGACAAAGTGATTCCACGAGCATTATAAACATTAATATATATTTTAAAGATAGAGATGGTAATAAATATTATCAGACATTTAATAGTTCACAAAATGGCTTCAAAATTGAGCCACCTGTTTCTTTAAATTAACCAAACAATGAATTTCTTTCCGAACTAAATTAATGCCTCTTTTTTAAGTTTAGGAATTAAATGCAAAACCAAAACAACTCTCAAAACACCGCCAAGCCCATGCCGCTAGGCATGCGGCAAGCCTTTGCTTATATTCTGCTTATCGCTTCCCTCTACCTGGCCCTGCTCGCCGCCGATAAGATCTTCACCCAGGCCATAATAGTCTCTGGCAAGGCCGAAGCCACGGCCAAGATAGTAAGCAAAGAGGCCACCACCAGTCGCAGCGGCCGGGCGTATTACATTGCCTACGAATTCCAGGTGGGAAAGCAAAATTACCAAAGAAAAGTGCTCTTCGGCCTGATCCCCAAGATGACCCAGGTCCGCCTTCCCGATTACCAGGCCCTGCCCGAAGGCTCGGACATAAACATCGTCTATTCAAAAACCAATCCCGCCTATAACCTGCCGGTGAACGACCCCTACCGGAACAATAAACTGATATTCATCCTTTTGGGCGTCCTGGTTTTCGGGGGTATCTCGTTCAATGAATTCAGAGCGCTAAGAAAACGGAAATAAATATTTTATAAAAGATCAGCGTTTATCAGCGTCCCAAAACAATATTATGGATATCCTCATCCGCCCTTATCAGCCAACCGATCCCATCCCCGAGATCACCGCACTGCTGCACCGGGCTTACGCTAAACCGGCAGGGCAGGGCATCCGCTTTTGGGCCTCCCGCCAGGACGACTCGGTCACCGAGTCCCGCCTTAAAAAGGGAACTTCCTTCATGGCACTAAAGGACGGTCGGTTCGTCGGCACTATCTCGGTCTATGGTCCGGATAAAAATTCCCCGGCCGAATTCTACCGCCGGGACGATGTCCGCTATTTCGGACAATTCGGGGTGGAACCAACCCTGCAGGGCACCGGCCTGGGTAAAAGGCTGTACCAAACGGTGGAGGACCATTGCCGAAAGAACAAGGTCAAAATTCTGGCCTGCGATACCTGCGAGAATGCCACGGAACTGATAGAGATGTACCAACGCTGGGGATTTAAACAGGTGGACCGGGTCAAATGGGAAGTGGTGGATTTCCGCAGTATCATCATGGCCAAGGAACTGACCGCATAATTACCGTAGGGACATGGCGCGCCATGTCCCTACAATATAACATTATTTAATAAACCATATGCCAGCTTCCGATCCTCGCCAGCACTCGGCGGAACACATACTGACCGCGGTCTTTGGCCGCCTCCTCCACGGTAAATTGCTGGACACCCGCTTCAAGGGCACCAAGGTCCGCTGCGACTACCGGGTTGAGACCGATTTGCCGCTGGACGAAATCATCCAAAAGGTCGGCGAAGAGTCCAACCGCATCATCGCCCAGAACAGCACGGTAACATTCGAACAGATGACCGCCGAGGAGGCCGCGGAGTTTTGCTCTCTGCACCGCCTGCCGGAAGATACCGGGAACGTCCGGCTGGTGCGCATCGGCCAGGATGTGGTCACCCCCTGCAGCGGCCCGCACGTGAAGAACACTTTGGAGATCGGCCGCCTGCACATCCGCACCTGGAACTGGGTTGAGCCCGGGCTGGTCCGCCTTACCTTCGTGGTGGAGTAAAAATACCGAACGGACATGGCACGTCATGTCCCAACATATATCCGACAATAAGGAAACAGGGATGACCAGCAACAAATGCCCCCACTGCGGAGCATCGTATACCGGACTGATCTGCGATTTCTGCGGAACCCTGGTCGGCATGACCGATACCGTCGAGCGACAGCGCCAAGCCCTGGACGAACTGCACCAGCTGATCGTCAACAGCCCCTGGGAAAAGCAGATACTGCTGATCAAGAACGGCTACCTGCCGTATGACGCCAACCTGCTGATAGACGCCGGACTCAAGTGCATTTCCCTGATCAACGATGCCGAGGTTCGCTCCGGCCGCAGCGATGCCGCCCAGGGGCGGCTGGAGGCGGTGATCACCAAGCTTCAACTTCGGCCCGGGGACCAGGAGATATCAAAGGCCCTGCAGCTGTTCCGGGAGCGGCTGAATAAAAGCGCCCAAGTAAAAGCCAAGGATACCCGGCTGGGTCTGGCCTTTATCGCCATTATTTTCATCACCATCATAATATTGGTGATGCATTTCTCGCGAAAGTGAACCAAGTTATCCAAACCATATTGCAATAAGGAGGTATGATGAAAAAATATCTTCCAATGCTCTTGGCCATCCTGATGTTGGCCGGTTGCGGAATCAAGACCGACTGCACCACCGCCCGGGAATTCGTTAAGTCCTACTCCCAGGCTTACCGGGACGGGAACGTAAAGGCTGTCATCAAGATGATGTCACCTATCGGGGTAATTGAGAAAATGGACATCGACCCTGCGTTAAAGGAAGAGCTTCGTGATTACAACTTGGAAAAAGAGAAGGCGGACCTGGAGCAGGGCTTCAAGAATGGCGACATGTGGGTAACGGCCTGGAAAAATACCGAATATAAAAGCGAGCGGGAGCACGGGGACCACATTCATGTCGAAGTGCTGGTAAATGGGATTCCTTCTTCGATAGTATTGGTGCGGGACGGCGAATATTTGAGGATCCATCCCCGGCCCAGCTGGTTCGATTGATAATTAATCTGTAAATCGGGAGGAAATATGCTAAAGCATCGTAATCTTCTTTTGGCCGCTTTGCTGTTGATCGGACTGATGTCCTTTGCCGGATGTATTCCTGGGGACGGGCACAACACCGCCCAAAAGCCGGCGGGGTTCTTCTGGGGCATCTGGCACGGCTGGGTGGCGCCCATCTCGCTGATCATCAGCATTTTCAAAAAGAACATCCGGCTGTACGAAATATTCAACAACGGCTGGCTGTATGACTTCGGATTCTATATTGCCGTCATCAGCGGCTTCGGCGGGTTGTCGCTGTTCCGGCACCGAAAATCCTGCAAATAAAGACCCCTCCCTGCCTGACGGCTTCCCTCCCCGCATCGGGGAGGGAATGAGGGAGAGGTCAAAGAGGCATGGTTCCCTATGCCTCTTTTCTTTATCCCAGATAGGGATTGAAATAATCTATTTTTACCTTCGGCAGCTCCCTCTTAAACAATTTGATCAGCTCTGCAATACCGATAGCCTCTCCTTTGGGCCTGGGAACCGTTCTGATATACCACCAGGGATCGATGGACAGGTTCCTCATCTGCACCATATCCACCTTATACTTCTTGAACAATTTCAACAGGCCTTCGGCCTCTTGCTCCCGGTCGGTGTATCCCGGAAAGACCAGCAGGTTAATGCTGACATACAGCCCGTTATCCTTGGCTGTTTTGATGCTTTTCAGCACGTCGGAATATCTGTAATTGACCGGCCGGTAATAGGCATCGTAGCATTTTTTGAGCGAGGAATTCAGGCTGATGCGCACCGAGTCCAGCCCGGCCGCCGCCAGGGCTTTGATCTTTTGGGGGCTGTAGCCGTTGGTGTTCAGGTTGATGGTCCCCTTGTCTGTCTGTTCCCGTATCAATTTGACGGCCTTCCCGATGGTCTCCGATTGCAGCAGCGGTTCCCCTTCGCAGCCCTGGCCGAAGCTGGCGATGGGCGAAGGAGCGTTCTGCAGATGCGGCACGGCGATGGCAGCGATCTCCAGCGGGGAGGGAACGAATGACAGCCGGTCCTGCGAGGCACAGCAGCCATCCTTTCCGGCCGGCTGCCAGGAGAGGCAGCCCAGACAGCGGGCATTACAGGACGGCGAAGTTGGAAGAGGCAGCTCCCACCGCCGGTAAAAGGTATTTTTTCCGGCAAAGCAGTGATATTCCAGGGCGCAGCGTGCCAACTGCCTTAGCAGGCGATTGTCCGGCTCGTTCTTCAGGCGGGCCTTGACTAATCCGATTAGTTTTCTGTCTTGCTCCGGGCTGTGCAGTTCGGGATCGGCCTTGGGATTTTTGGCCACCAGCTTGGCCGCCCCGCATATCTTACCCTGGTGCCAGGCCACCGCGGTGTAGGACCACAGTGGCAGCAATGGTTCGTATGATCTCTCCACATAGGCCGGCATCAGGGTTCTGGTGTAACCGGCCGGCATGAAGGCTGCCACCGGATAGACCCTTTTGTTCCCCAGTTTCTCCAGATAGACTTGATTGCCGGATTTTTGGGAAACGATGATCCCTTTTTTGATCACGAACAGCTCGCTGCCTTCGGGCAGGGGAACCATTTCGCCGGCGGGAATGGGAACAAAATCCCCCCCGGAAAGCCCCAAAGCTTCATGTTCGGAAGAATCGAATATCCGGCCTTTTTCATCGGCATAAAGTAAATTCGGCATGTGGTGATTATACGGAATATTCCCGGATTTGTCAAATCGGGGTAAATTTTTAGGATTGCTATTTTATTCTTGACAATATTGGTCTAAAAGATATATCATCATTATAGCGATATTTTCCCGCCACGCTTAATTTTGGAGGGATCATGAAAGCCGTCCGGCTCATCCTGCTTTTGGCTGTTGTTCTTATCTTTGCCGCCTCCCTTAATGCCCGGCCTTCGGGCAAAGCTCCGCCCCGACCCAAGGATATGTCCCAAAAGACACTTAACGCCAATGCCTGGACCATTCATACCACCAACTACGGGCCGTTTGTAAATCCCCAGACCGCCAGCGGCGGGTTCTGGCGCAATCCGGCCCACGGATATATTTACGGAGCCGGCCTGTGGATCGGAGGCATTTTAAGCTCTGGTTATGCAGCCGTTTCACAAGGTTACGATTGTGCCGCCGGGGCCTCGGAGTTAGCACCTTATCCCGATTCATGGATCGAAGATCCCATGGTCAGGATTTATCTTTCTACCGATCCTACCGATCTGGACGTTTGGCCGGTGGTGGAGAACGGCCAGAAAGTGATCCGCTCCGATCAGGACAGCTGGTGCCGCTATTATGACAACCCCCAGTATGCCATCAGCGGAGATAGTTGTTTATATGTCATGGTCGAGCAGTTCTCGTATGCCTGGAACTACGCCGACAATAACGACATCGTATTTTTCTATTTCAAGGTAAAAAACATCGGCCCCAAAACGCTCGACCGGGTATATCTTGGCCCGGCTGTCGATTGCGATATTGGCGACGAATCGGCCCCTGGCGCCAACGATCGGACCGCTTTTGATTACACTCGCAATCTGGCCATGCAGTTTCAGATCGAACCCGAAGCCGGCTGGGATGTCGTTGGAGTGGTAGGCTTCCGTTATTTCGAGAGCCCACTCAATAATACTGGCAATACTGTTTTGGTGCAGGATAATCAATTCCCCCACAGCATTGCGCCAAACCAACCATTAGGCCTGACTGCTTTCAAGATACTCACCCTGGATCTTGATCCCAAGACCGATGAGGAGCGTTATTTAGAGATGTCCGGCATCAATTACTGGGATCTTATTCCTGATGCTTATGACGAAAATGGGACCGATGTTCCTGATGACAAGCGCTTTATAATGTCCAGCGGTCCTTTCATACTCAAGCCCGATTCGGTGGTCACCACCTGCATCGGCATCATCGGGGCCTTGGATACCAACGCTCTAAAAGTGGCCTCGGATGTGGCCCAGGTAATTTACGACAACAACTTTATCCTGGCCCAGCCTCCGGCTGCTCCTGTCTTGACCGTTGCTTCCGGCGACGGGAAAGCCTACCTTAGCTGGGAGAAGACCGCCGAGATTACCCCCGATCCGCTGTGGAGCCAGCTGCCGGATACTTTTGCCTGGCATTATTACTTCCGCGGTACCTGGCAGTATCTGCCGGACTCGGCCAAACAGCTGGTCGATTCATTCCAGATCAGGACCAGCCCCACCACCTATGCCCGGATCGCCCGGGACGCTGCCAATCCCACCGGCGGCACCGACACCACCTTTGCCTTTTACCGCCAAAAGGACCTTTACCAGCCATACGATTTCCAGGGATACCTCATCTATCGGGCGGATAATATTGAGGATCTGGACGATCCGGCCAAAAGGTGTCCGGTGGGAAGCTTTTACCGAAGCAGCCTGGGGGCCGGCGGATATTTTTACGACAAGAATGACGGCATCCAGATCGTGCTGGACACCCGGCAAAATTCTTACTTCACCGTCGACACCACCTACTACCTGCCGGCATATGATACCATCGGCGCTGACCGTGGGCTGATCCACGGCTTAGTGGACGATGGGCTGATCAACGGCCGGACCTATTATTACGGCATTTCGGCCTACGATTACCAGCCCTACGCCTATTTCACCCGCAAATGCTTAGCCAGTTCCACCGGCGATCCCAGGGAAAACGCCCGGGCGGTGGTTCCATGGAAAAAACCTTTCGGCTATGTTCCGCCCAATGTTTCGGTCAGGGTGGACGGCGGTTCCGACGCCCGATCAGGGGGAGCGTTGGATTATCTTGATGGCCTTTGCGTAATAATTCCCGATGTCGTCAGGCGCGACAGCTTCGAGTTGCGCTGGGGGCCGATGGCCAAATATACCAGCGCCGGGGTGAATCACCCGGTCTACCGGGGCTATTTATACGGCTCCTCCGGAGCGTTGCTGGACTCGTTGAGCCTGCAGGCTCAACACAACATCACCTATACCACTTATCCCTATACCGAAGCCGAGTTTTACGGAACGCCTCACGACCAGCTTCCCTTCGGCGGGCTGGCCTTTCAGCCGAATTTGTATTATTTGAACAGCCAGGCGGTGGTGGATACGGTGTCGGTGACCGGAAACTATCCCGCGGACAGCATCTTCGCCCAGGCCTACGGTTCACTGAACACTAATTTCACCCCGGCCACCTGCGCCTGGATGTGGCGGGGCAGCGACTTCGAGATCCGGTGGCGGGACAGCAGCGGCACCGTGGGCACCAACCCCTCGGGCAGCATCTTGTGCGCCCAGGTGTGGGACATCACCAACAACGTGGAAGTGCCGCTGGAGACGGGAGCGACCAAGGTCAACATGACCCAGGCTTCCTGGTGCTTCAATCCTGCGGCCACTGCCGGTGTGGGATACCTAGACAGCCTCAATGCCACCGCCCGTTTGGGCATGTTCATCTCGGGTATAAACCTGTACTTCAACCGTCGTAACGGCGGAACCCTGCGTAACATTTCCACCCTGTGGTCATTAAGGCCGCACACCGGTGATGTCTGGACGGTGCACTGCTCCGGGCCGGGCACACCGTCCGAAGGGGCCGTGGCCACCTTTACCACCACCCCGGCGGTGCCGGACGACGGCCGACCTCACCTGCTGCAGAATTATCCCAATCCCTTCTCCCTCTCGGGAACAAATATCTTTTACCAGGTCAGCGGTGCCGCCTCGGATGTCAACCTTAGGGTCTATAATATCGCCGGCCGGTTGGTACAAACGCTGGTCAATCAAAGAATGTCACCCGGTTATTACAGGGCGGTTTGGGACGGACGAGATGACCACGGAGGCAAGGTTTCGTCCGGAATATATTTTTACCGATTACAAATAGCCGGAACAGATCTGACCAAACGAATGGTGCTGATAAAGTAACTCCGGGCCGATGATATCCGAAACCACCGGCAAACAAATAGTATCTAATATATTAAATTCACAAGATAACGGAGAAACCATGAAAACTCGATATTGTTTGTATGTTGTGTTGACACTCTTTCTGTCCCTCACTGCTTCACTGGCCGCCACGGCCCCGGGTAAACGGGTCCCGGTATCCAAGGTCATGTCCCAAAAGACCCTCAATGCCAATGCCTGGACCATTTATACCACCAACTACGGGCCGTTTGTAAACCCCCAAACCACCAACGGCGGATTTTGGGGCGGGCCTTACGGCTATATTTACGGCGCCGGCCTGTGGGTGGGGGCCAAGAATTCATCCGGCACAAAAATTGTGGCCAATGGATATAATCCCGCCTCAGGAAATTCAGAGTTCGGCCCGGTCAGCTTGGATAACAGCTACGCCAATTACCTGACCGATCCTTATGCCAGGGTATACCTGTCCACCGATCCCACCGATTATAATGACTGGCCGGTGCTGGATGACGGCAAAAGGGTCATCCTGTCCCGCCAGGATAGCTATGCCCGCTACAGCGACGAGAACCCCCAGTTCACCACCAGCGGCGACAGCGTTCTTCACGTTTTGGTCGAACAATTCTCCTACGCCTGGGACTATGCCGACAATAACGACATCGTTTTCTTTTATTTCAAGATAAAGAACGTTTCCAGTCAGGTATTGGACAGCACCTATGTCGGCCCTTGTATGGATGGCGACATCGGCGATGAATCGGCCCCAGGCGCTAACGACCGGACTACCTTCGACTATACCCGCAATCTGGCCATGCAATTTCAGACCGAACCCGAAGCTGGCTGGCCCAAGGTGGGGGTGGTGGGTTTACGTTACTTCGAGAGCCCCCTCAATAATACCGGGGACACTGTCCATGTGGTGGACAATCAATTTCCCCACGATATAACGCCGGGCGATCCTTTGGGCCTTACCGCTTTCAAGATCTTCTCTTTGGATACGGACCCTAAAACAGATGAGGAGCGGTATTACACAATGGCGGGATACGATTATTGGGTAATGTCTATGGATTCTTACGATGAATGGGGAGCCGATATGCCGGATGACAAACGCTTTTTGCTGTCCAGCGGACCCTTCATCCTCAAGCCCGATACGGTGGTCACCACCTGTATCGGCGTGATCGCCGCTTGGGATACCACCGCCCTAAAAGCTTCTTCGGATGTGGCCCAGACCCTTTATGACAACGGCTTTGTCACCGCCACCCCGCCCGAGGCCCCTGCTTTCGCCTTTACCGCTACCGCCGGAGACGGCCGGGTATATTTAAGCTGGAACAAGGAATTGGAGAATACGCCCGATCCCTACTGGGCCTTGTTGGAAGACATCAAGGCCTGGTACACCTATTTCCCCGGCACCTGGTCCGAGCTGTCATCGGCCAGCCAATTGCTGGTGGATTCTTTCGAAGTGAAAGTGGGAACTGTTCCCACCAGGATCGCCCGGGGCAGCGCCAACCCGACCGGGGGAACGGACACCCTGGCCGCCTATTATAACCAGAAACAGCTCTACGAGCCTTATGATTTCCAGGGCTATTTGCTATACCGGGCCGATGCCCTGTCCGATCTGAACGACCCGGCTCAACGAATTCCGGTGGGTGCTCTTCATACCGGCAGCAGCGGGGCTTCCGGCTATTTTTACGACAAGGTTGACGGATATCAGATAGTGCTGGATATCGAGCAGTATCCCTATATGACGCCCGACACCACCTATTACCTGCCGATCTACGACACCCTGGGGACCGATAGGGGTCTTATCTACGGCCTGGCGGACACCGGTTTGACCAACGGTCATTGTTATTACTTCGGTATCTCGGCCTACGATTATCAACCAAATACCTACTTCACCCGTAAATCTCCCACCACCATCTGTTCCGATCCCACCCTTTACGCCAAGGCTGTTACTCCGGCGATCCAATCGCCCAGCTATGTTCCGCCCAATATCCAGATACGGGTGGACGGCGGCTCGGACGTCCGCTATGGCGGGGCCCTGGATTATTTCCAGAACCTTTGGGCGGCAGACCCCAAGGCGGTCCCCAACGACAGCTTCAAACTTTACTGGAAGGCCCTGTCCAAATATTACAGCGGAAGCACCAATTATCCGGTGTATAAGGCTAACCTGAAGAGTTCCTGCGATTCGTTGATAGACTCCCTGACACTTATTCCCTCTTACAGTTATTATGGCGTCGATCCGGATGCCACTTTTAACGGCACTCCTTACGACCAATTACCATTCGCCGGCATCGTCTTCCAGCCCTTCCTGCATTACGACTGGACCCAGGCGGCAGTGGATACGGTGATGGTCACCGGGAGCTATCCTGCGGACAGCATTTTCGCCCAGGCCTACGGGTCGCTTAACCCCAATTTTACCTCCTCAACCTGCGCCTGGATGTGGCGGGGCTCGGACTTGGAGATCCGCTGGCGGGACAGCAGTGGCACGGTGGGCACCAACCCCGCGGGCAGCATATTGTGCGCCACAGTGTGGGACATCACCAATAATGTGGAGGTGCCCCTGGAGACTGGAGTGACCAAGGTCAACATGACCAAAGCCTCCTGGTGCTTCAATCCTGCGTCAACTGCCGGTGTGGGATACTTGGATAGCCTCAATGCTACCGCTCGTTTGGGTATGTTCATCTCAGGGATAAACTTGTATTTCAACCGCAATAATGGCGGCACCCTGCGCAATATCTCTACCCTGTGGGATCTGCGGCCCCACACCGGCGATGTTTGGACCGTGCATTGCTCCGGGCCCACCACTCCGGCCGAAGGGGCCATAGCTACCTTTATTATGACCCCGGAGGTCTCGGGGATCCAAGGCAGACCTGAGGCTGGTGCTTTCAATTTCTACATGGCGCAGAACGCCCCCAATCCCTTCGACCGCTCCGGCACCAGGATCAGCTACCAGATCGACGGCAGCGGTTCCGTCCCGGTCAGCCTGAAGGTCTACAACATCACCGGGCAACTGGTGAAGACCCTGTCCGAGGGGGACCGGCCGGCAGGTTATTATACAGTCAGTTGGAACGGAATGTCGGATAAAGGACAGCGGGTCTCGGCCGGCATATACATCTACCGTCTGCAGGCCGGCGACAGATCCATAACCAAAAAGATGGTGATGATAAAATGACCCCCTAAATACAATTAAGGAATTAAGAAATGAGACGACGCTTATCATTATTCTGCCTGATCCTTCTGCTGGTTGCCGCCCAGTTGTCGCGCGCCGCTTTGGCTCCGGGCAGATCACTTCCGGCCGAAAAATCCTTATCCGCCCGCGTGCTTGACGCTAATGCTTGGGAGATATGGACCTCCAATTTCGGCCCCTTTGTCAACCCCATCGGCGGACCGGGGGGCTACTGGCCCAAGGGGTCCGGGCATCAATATATCTTCGGCGCCGGCCTGTGGATCGGAGCGACAGACGCTTCAAATAACCGGATAGTAGTGGTAGGCTACAACACTCTAACCGGTGGCCACGAATTCGGGCCGGAACCGTGGGAGGATTACCTGAACAATCCGGCGGCCAGGGTTTTCCTGTCAACCGATCCAACCGATTATGAGGAATGGCCATTGATCGTGAACGGCAAAAAACAGATACGCTCTTTTCAGGACAGCTATTGCAAGTATAGCGATTTTAATCCGGCTTTTATTACTCTCGGGGATATGCAACTGAAGGTGGTCGTGGAACAATTCTCATACGCTTGGAACTACGCCGACAACAATGATATCGTTTTCTTCTACTTTAAGATCAAAAATAAGAGCGGCTTGACCCTTAGAAACGTTTACCTAGGCCCGGCGGTAGATTCCGACATTGGTCCTGATCCGTTTGATGATCTGGTAGCCCTCGATTATATCCGCAATTTAGCCATGCAATATCAGCTCAACCCGATACCAGGATGGGAACAGACCGGGGCCGTGGGGTTTCGGTTCCTGGAAAGTCCCATTAACAATACCGGGAACACCGTAAGCGTCATTGACAACCGTTTCCCGCATTACATATTGCCGGGCTTTCCTCTGGGACTGACGGCTTTCAAAACATTCATCACCGAGCATGACCCTACTATTGACGAGGAACGCTATCTGGAGATGATGGGCATTAATTTCTGGGATCTGGTCGGAGATGCCTATGATGAGCAACTGGATGTGCCGGGCGATAAAAGATTCGTAATGTCCAGCGGACCTTTTAATCTTGGTCCGGACTCAGTGACGACCACATGCTTGAGTATAATTGGAGGAAATGACACCTTGGCGGTCAAAAACACTTCTGATATCGCGCAGTTGATCTATGACAATGACTTTGCCCTGGCCAATACCCCGGCCGCCCCCACCCTGACCGTCACTTCGGGCGACAAATACGTGATAATCGGCTGGGATCGCCTGGCCGAAATCACTCCTGACCCTTACTGGGAGGGCATGCCCGATAGCATGGGCTGGTATACCTACTTTCCCGGCACCTGGGAGTGGCTGATGCCTTCTAGCCGGTTGTTGGTGGATTCGTTCAAGGTCAGGCTCAGCGACACTACCTCCGTTAAGATTCCCCGGGACGGGACCAATCCCGGGACCGACACTCTGATGGCCCGCTATAACCAGAGAAGCCTGTATGTTCAGTACGATTTTCAGGGGTACCTTGTTTTCCGGGCTCGCCATCTGGAGGACCTAGCAGATCCCGACAAGCGGGAGCCGTTGGGCACACTCTACAGCGATCCGGACACCGGTCTGATCGACAGCACCCTTAGCTACGGGGGAGGCACCAGTTATTGTTTTGATAAGGTAGACGGCATCAAGATCGTCATCGACCTGATCCCCAACACCATATTTCTCCCCTGGACTACTTTAACCAGCCCCAAGCTGGACACCCTGGGAACCGACCGCGGCCTGGTCTACAGCCTGCGGGATGACAATGTGGTCAACGGCTTCGGCTGGTACTACGGGATCTCGGCCTACGATTATCAACCAAATTCTTACTTCACACACAAATGCCCCACCACCCTCATCAGCAACCCCGTCAAGAACGCCGTCTTTGCAATGGCCCATAAGCCGTTGTCTGATTATCAACCCCCTGCGGTCAGGTATTCCGTCATGGGCGGCTCGGATATCAGGACCGGAGGAACGGTTGATTATGAGTACATATTGACCCTGGTTCCCAAGATGGTCAATGACGACACCTTCCGGTTGATCTGGGATGCAGTGACCAAGACCAACATAGCCGGCATTAACTACCCGGTATATCATGCCGAACTGCATGACCGGAAGACCGCTGGAGACACTATTCTGCAGACCATAAACTTCCGGCCCGATTACTCGCTGGTGGGCAGCGACCCGGTGGCCACCTTTCACGGCAACCTGGGATACCAGATCCCCTTCGGAGGGGTGATTTTCAACGCCGACTACAAGTTCAATTTGAGTCTGGCCTTGGTAGAAACCGTCTCTGTGACCGGAGTTTACCCTGCGGACAGCATCTTCGCCCAGGCCTACGGCCCGCTGAACAGCAACTTCACCCCGGCTACCGATGCTTGGATGTGGCGGGGCAGTAACTTCGAGATCCGTTGGCGTGACAGCACCGGGCAGGTGGGCACAAACCCCTCGGGCAGCATATTATGCGCCCAGGTGTGGGACATGACCAACAACGTGGAAGTGCCTCTGGAGACGGGAGTGACCAAGGTCAACATGACCAAAGCCTCCTGGTGCTTCAATCCTGCGGCCACTGCCGGTGTTGGATACCTGGACAGCCTCAATGCCACCGCCCGTTTGGGCATGTTCATCTCGGGTATAGTCCTGTACTTCAACCGTCGTAACGGCGGCACCTTGCGGAACATTTCCACCCTGTGGTCATTAAGGCCCCACACCGGAGATGTCTGGACGGTGCACTGCTCCGGGCCTGGCACACCGATGGAGGGCGGGGAGGTGACCTTTGTCACCACCAAGGCCTCGCAGAAGGCCGATCTGTCGGCCAGTCTGCTGGACAAGATCAAGGTGGTTCCCAATCCCTACCTGGTACGGGCCAGCTGGGACGTCAGCAAGAACTATCCCAATATCTATTTCGTCAACCTGCCGGCCAAATGCACCATCCGGATCTACAATCTGGCCGGGGACCTGATGAGGGTGCTTAACCACGAGTCAACCTTTGCCGATAACAACGGCACCGAGAAATGGGATCTGCTTACCAGTTACGATGAGCGTCCCGCCAGCGGCGTCTATTTATACCAGATCGATGCCCCGGGGATCGGTACCAAGATCGGTAAATTTGCAGTAATCAAGTAAAGATACGGGAAAAGCCCCGCCCGCAGGGCGGGGCTTTTCATTTGCATTTGTCCTTTAAAAATGGTATCCTTACTGTCGTTCAAAGATCATAAGGATTTAATTTATGTCGGTGTTTGATGTCTTAAAAGAACGGGGCTACATCCAGCAGATGACCCACGAGGACGAGATCCGGGAACTGCTGGAAAAGGAAAAGGTTACCTTCTATATCGGGTTTGATCCCACCGCCGATAGCCTGACCATAGGCCATTTCCTGCAATTGATGGTCATGAGCCATATGCAGCGTCATGGCCACCGGCCAATAGCCCTGTTGGGCGGCGGCACCACAATGGTAGGCGACCCCACCGGCAAAAGCGATATGCGAAAGATGCTGAGCAAGGAAGATATCGCCCGCAACGCCGGGTGTTTTAAAAGGCAGATGGAAAAGTTCATTGACTTTTCCACTGGCAAAGCCATTATGGCCAACAACGCCGATTGGCTGCTTAACCTCAATTATGTTGATTTTTTAAGGGAGATCGGCTCGCATTTTTCCGTCAATCGCATGCTGCAGGCCGAATGCTTTAAGGCCCGAATGGAACGTGGTCTTACCTTTATGGAATTCAATTACATGGTGATGCAAGGATACGATTTTTTGGAACTTTATCGCCGGTATAACTGTACCCTGCAGCTGGGTGGGGACGACCAGTGGTCCAATATCATCGCCGGGGTGGAGCTGGTGCGCAAGATGGAATCCAAACCTGTCTTGGGAATGACCTTTACCCTGCTGACCACCAGCGACGGCAAGAAGATGGGCAAGACCGAAAAGGGCGCCGTCTGGCTGGATCCCAATAAGACCACCCCTTACGATTTCTATCAATACTGGCGAAACGTCGCAGACAGTGAGGTCAAAAGATGCCTGGCCCTGCTGACCTTTTTGCCCATGGCCGAAGTTGACCGATTGGGAAACTTAAAGGACCAGGAGATCAATCAGGCCAAAAAGATCCTGGCTTACGAAATCACCAAGATCATCCACGGTGAGGAAGAAGCCGGCAAAGCCCAAAAAGCCGCCGAGACACTGTTCGAGGGCGGAGCCGACATGCAGGATGTGCCCACTTCATCAATATCCAAAGATCTTCTGGGCAAAGGAATAATAGATGTGCTTTTTGCCTGCCAGATAATACCGACCAAAAGCGAGGGCCGGCGCCTTATAACCCAGGGCGGCCTGTATGTAAATTCCCAAAAAGTGGACAGCATCGACCTGAAGGTCGCTGCCGAGCATTTTAAGGACGGGATGATGATGGTCCGAAAAGGGAAAAAGGGCTACCATAAAATAGTCATAGAATGATAACCTTTACGGGGCGAAGGATCGCCCCGTAAATATTTAGGAGCTTATGGAAGAGAACAAGGTCCGGCTAAATAGATACCTGTCCATGTGCGGAGCGGCCTCCCGCCGCAAAGCCGATGAGATGATATCCCGGGGCCAGGTTCGGGTCAACGGCAAGGTGGCGGATCAGCTGGGAACGGCCGTGGACATCTACAATGACGTGATCACAGTCGGAGGGAAGACGCTCCGCCTGCCGCAACGTGCCAGTTATTATATTTTCAACAAACCGGCCGGTTACCTTTGCTCCAAAGGCGATCCTGAGGGCAGAAAGACCATTTATGAACTGTTTCCACAGAATATGCAAACATTAAAATATGTGGGGCGTTTGGATATGGACACCGAGGGCCTGCTGCTATTGACCGATGACGGCGACATGATAGAATATCTGACCCACCCTCGCAACCAGGTCCCCAGGACCTATCACGCCCTGGTCCGGTGGATACTGCGCGATATTGACGTGGAGCCGTTGCGAAAGGGTGTTGAGTATCAAGGTGAAAAATACGATCCGGCCCAGGTCAAGATACTTTCGATCGACCGGCATAAAAACAATACCTTGATCGAGATCACCATCCGGGAGGGGAAGAAGCGCGAAGTTCGGATGATGATCCGTTCCCTTAATCTTCATATTGACCGGCTCAAGAGGGTATCTTTCGGTCCTTTAAAGCTGGACACCCTTCCGGTCGGTCAGTATCGTCCCTGCAAGCCGGGAGAATTGGAAAAGCTACGGAAGATATCAAATATAAAAGCCCCGCTGTAAAGCGGGGCTTTTTAATCTATTGATCATTTTGCTTTTACTGAAGCAAATTCATATCTGTCGCCTCCGTTTTCCATGCAATGAACAGGTGTCCTGATTCCTTCTTTATTGGCCTCCCTGTAAAATTCAAGGTATTCCCTGTTGCCGTCGCCCCCGTGCATGGGAAATACGACCCGTGGTTTCAATTTATCCATTGCGTAGAATGAGCCCATCCGCACTGCCACCACATCCCCGAAATTGCAACCTGTTACCGGCATGAACATGATATCCACCGGGCGGCCAAGACCGGCTATAAAATCGATCTCTTCCTTGTAGGGTTCGGAAAAATCCCTCTTGCGGTTGGCGTGGTCTCCGGGATGGCAGACGGTAACTCCGTCAACCGTGACCAGGAAGCCTTGCCCACCGTCGTTGGCGTCGATGGCTGTTATCTTTACCCCATCGATTATGGTATCACGATGCAAAGCCAGCCTGCTGTATCCGGTCTGGTCCCTTGGTTCAAATCCCATTACGTATGAAATATTCGGAATCTCATTATGGCGGTTGAATTCAAAAATGTTGGGCGTATAGTGATCGCCATGAACATGAGAAGCAAAAACGATAACGTTTTCATCCTTTATTTCTTCCGGGACTATTGCTCCGTTGATAAGACCCGGATCGACGGATTGCCGGCGCCGCGGGACATAATCGAATATCAGGAAATGCTTGCTGGTTCGCACCGCCCATCCGCTGTGACTTAGGTAAAATACCGTTGCCTGACCATCTTTCAACCGCTTCTTTTCGGATCCGATATTATTTTTTATGGCAGCCTGGGCGCCGCGTCCGTTTAAAAGCTGTACGCAGGAGGTTTGCCCATAGCGATAGGCATATTCAAGAGGCGTCATTCCTTCGCTGTCTTTCTGATTTATATCCGCTCCGTTATCAATCAGCATGGTAGCGATATCAAGATAACCCTTTACGATTGAATAGTGCAGCAAGTTTCGTTTGCTTGACGTATCGATCAACCCGACATTGGCCCCCGATTTGATCAGGAATGCGACAAGATCGCTATAACCACCGGCAACTGCCATATACAATGGCGTTCCATTATTATCAGTAGACGCATTAACATCAGCCCCTCTGGCTACCAATGCTTTGGCGCCATCAATATTCCCCTGTGAACAGGCATTGTGCAAAGGAGTTCTGTCGCCAATGGTCTTTTGATCGACCGGTACGCCATGATCGGCCAAAAAGTCAATCATGTCTTTTCCGCATTCCCAGCCAGCCGTATGCATCAACGTCCAGCTGGATGGAAACTCACCCCGTGAGTTCATTTTAACCGGCCCGCCCAGTCGGATCAGCAATTTAACGGCTTCGGGTTGTCGTCGATCTAGCGCCAGGGAAACAACCGTATTCCCCACCCGACTCAAGGTGTCATTGACATCGGCCCCCTTGGAAACTAAAAATTCTATCATGGGTAATCTACCCAAAGCGGCGGCATAATACAAAGGAGTTTCGTTGTCCCTTTCCCTGGCATTTAGGTCGGCTTTTTTTGATAATAGGTACTTGGCCACATCAATGTGTCCGTTCCAAGCGGCAAAATGAAGCGGCGTCAATTGGTAACTTGTGTCGCGATCGCTTACTGAAGCACCCTTTTTCAGCAAATATTTAACGATATCCAACTTCCCCTCAAAGCAGGCGGTATGAATCGGAAGTCGACCACGGACGTTGGGAAAATTTATAGCGGTTTTATCCCTTTCAATGATTTTCTTAACCGTTGACAGATCGCCTGCCTGTATGGCGGTGTGTATGTCGGCTTCAACAGCCATTGCGGGGACGAACGACAAAAGTGTTAGCAAACAGACGGCGGAAGAAATCATTCTTTTCATTTCCATCTCCTAATCGAAATATCTGTTTGATTATTATTTTTTGGTTGTGACGGAAACGCCTTCGCACAAAATAGGCGGGACCCAGGCTCCGCTGAATGCGGGATATAATGAATCTCCCACTTCCACCACATTGGACAACGTTTCATATATGTTACCTGCCGCCATGGCATCCTTGACTCGCCCAACAATCTCACCGTTTTCTACGTACAGTCCCGGGCTGATGCCGATGGAATAGTCCCCGTTGGGTATGTTCCCGCTGTGGGCCCCCAGCGCTCCTTCTATTATTATGCCTCGATCCATCGAAGTAATTAACTTTTCCAGCGAAGAATTGCCCGGTTTGATTGTAAGGTGCCCCAAGAATGGTTCCGGGGCGATGGTAAGAGGATCGCCGCCCCATGGACCGTTCCTATATCCGTGTCCGGTCGATTTTACCCCGGCTTTGCCGGCATATTTAAGGTTATAATAAAAACTTTTTAGTATTCCGTTCTCAACCAGCGTTAATGCTCGGCAGGGCACCCCTTCGTCGTCGCATGCCCGGGCATCGGGATATTTATCATTTAAGGGATCATCCATTATCGTAAGTAGAGAACTGAAAATATTTATTTCCATTTTGTCGGAATTCGGGGATATTTTATCATAAACCGATTTCCCGCTTAACCCGCTGGAGATGCGCCACAATAAGGTGATCATGCTTTCCGGCATAAAAAGAATCTTCATCCTTCCACCTTTGGGCTCAATAATTTTTTCGCCTTTTGAATAAAGAAATATGCTTTCATCTAACATATGCGTGGATATTGGTTCGAATTTCTTACTCAGACATACCCTTCCAATGCCGCTCCCTGAACCCGGATATATTATCTCTCCATGCGATCCCGCAACCGAGCTGCGTTTGCCCACATCCACACCGTTGCTGTTTATTATCCGCAAAGTGTCTTCGGCAAAAAAGGCCCCGGCCATTATTTCCCCGGCTGTCTTGGCGGAAAGGTCTTTGCATATCCTTTGGGTCTCAGCCAAAGCTTCTTTACAGGTCAATGCTTTAACCGAAGGATCATATGTGTCTAAATTTTGCAGTTCCGCAGGTCCAGGAAAATCAAATCCGGCCTCAACGCCCCCTTCTAATGACAATAAGGCATTGTTCAGCAGCTCTTGCCGGTCCGTCAGATTTCTGGTATAGGCAAAGCCCAACCTTCCGTTTTTGATTATCCGAAGCGAAACCCCGGATTGATAATCGGTCTCTATATTGTATAGTTTGGCATCCTTAAAGGACACCTTATTGGCGGTACTCTGGATCGAATATATTTCGACCTGGTCTGCGGTTTTTTGCGCCAATTCCAAAAGCTTTTCCATTAGATGCCTCCTACTACCAGATTATCTATGATTATGTGCGGCCCTCCGTTGCAGGAACGAATATTGCTTTGTCCCTTGCCGCAACCGCCGACCTCCGAAAGTTTCAAGTCATTGCCTACGGCCGATATATCCCTCAACGTTTGGTAAAGATTCCCGGAGATGTTTATATCTCGCACCATCCCACCAATTTTCCCGTTCTTGACCTCATACCCGTAATTGGCCCCAAAAGTGAAATTTTCCCCGGCAGTCTGTCCGCCTTTGGCATCGGAAAGATACAGTCCGTCACCCAATAGCTGGATAAGTTCTTCAAAGGTCTTATCTCCAGGCTCTATGAAGGTGGTCCCCATTCTGATTATGGGCGCAAACCGGAAATCCTCGGCCACGCAATGCCCGCTTAGAGGTTCCCCGAATTCGGCCGAAGTCCTTCGCGAATGCAAACGTCCGGTCAAAATGCCGTTTTTAATAAGTTGAACGGAACGAACGGCAACCCCCTCATCGTCATACTTATAGAATCCCAATTGCCCTCGCTGCGTAGCATCATCTTTGATGTTCAAAATCTCATTTCCCAAAGCGGCCCCGATTCTCATTTTCTGGCGCATGGCCGGCAAAGTCTCCACTATGTCCGCCTCCGAAAAATGCCCAAAAGCCTCGTGAGCAAAAACTCCTGAAAGGTCGGGATTGACTACGCAGTTATATCTGCCGCTTTTGACCGGGCGTGCGGACAGCAGGTCAATTACCAATTTAGTCTGCTTATCAAAATGATCCTCCCGGTCCCTAATTCTGCCAAAGCCGTCGCTGCCACCGATGCCTACCCTTATATTTTGGGTTAAATTCCCTTCTTTGGCGGTAATAAGGCCCCTTATACCAGTTGTTATCAGATCTTCCTGTATTCTTCCGCCCTCGCTGCTTAAATAAAACTTTTTCCGGTAAACTTCTCGGTATCCCATCGACGTTGTCACCACTTTGGCCTGCGACAAGGGGATATCATTGTATTTTTTTAACAAAGCCATCTTTTCGGGTAGAGAGATTTTTCTGGGATCCTCATCCATTTCGGGGAGATATGTATCCCTTGCTACTTCCGACTTGGCAAGCTTTACCGGCTTTACCATATTTTGGGCAAATAATAATGCATTCTGCATGGCCGACTTGATTGCCGCCAGTGATTCCTCTGGTTTGGTAAAGGTTACCGAAGACATGCCGCCCTTGTCCAGGATCCGAACCACATAGCCATCGGTGACATTCGTTGAAAGAGCGGTCAGCTCCTTGCCGCTGAAACCGATGAACGTTTCCTGCATTGTCTCATAGCGGATATCAACAAAATCGCCTCCTGCTTGGTTAAGCATTTTTTCCAATATTTCGAACATCTGTCTCTCCCCTAAAATTATAAATATTTAATCCATCTTCCCTCACTACTTCACTGAATCATAATCATCCTTCGTCTTATGATACGCGAACCGGTCTCTAACCCGCAGATATATATACCACAGGGAAGTTTTATACCGTTATCTCCCCGGCCATCCCACTTAAGATAATGAATCCCAGCCGCATGTTTCCCCCGAGCCAGGGTCCTTACCCTCTGTCCGGCAATGTTATATATCCTAAGGCTGGCATATTCGCTCTTGGGTATATAAAAACTGAGCGTGGTACTAGTATTAAATGGGTTGGGGCCCTTTTGCTCCAGCCATACCAAATCGCCAGGGGTGCATGTTTCCGGTTGATCCGTTACACCAGAGGGTTCTCCGAATCCTTCCATAACCGCCGCCGCCGCCGCTTTGGACTGTTCCTTATCCATATAATAAAAGGGGAAACCAAAATATACGGTCTTATAATGCGGTCCATCAAATCTTACACCACAGGAAAGACCGTCAAACAGGCTTGAGCTATTCTTCATATCAATGGTATATATTGTCTCGCCGCTGTCAGCCAAAGTTAAGCCCTCAATATACCGCATGGTTCCTCCCCAGCTGGTAAGTGGAACCTTGGCTGGGTCGACCTGAATGCTGGGATATTCCAACAAACCGACAGCCGCCTGAAAAGAATCTGCAGACGTAGAAAGGCTCGCTCCGGCCAGCTTTAGATAGGCTTTGGCAAAGCATGTGTCAGAGAAGACCTTGGGATAGTTGGTATTGTAATCAATATTACTGGCTGGTTTCCAACCAACAATCCACAAGTTTCCACCCCAATCCAGAAACTGCCTTAGGTCGTTTACGCTGCCCGAGGCCATTAAGTTACTGTAATCATCTCCGTGCCATAGTATCGTGCTATAGGGAGCCAGATCACACAATAGCGGTTTTTCCCAGGTTGTTCCGAATTCGTATTGCTGAAATTTATAATCCGAGAGGATATAATTATAAAACTGATCTTGGCTAGTATCCCGGGGCATTGTTCCAACGGTAGAATTAAAGGTTTCATCCACCACCAAGATACCCTGATCAAGGGTTATTGGCCGGCAGTAGGCCAGTTCCGACAAGGGACTACCATTGCCGTCATCGTCTAAAGCCCGCACCTTGTAGTAATAGCGATTCACACCCGACAGGGGAGAATCGACATAACATGTGTCGCAAAGCATTGCGGTGTTAAGTGAATCGTATATCATGCTATCGTTAACTGCTCGATAAAGTCGGTAGCCTTGAAGATCAAGCTCGGTGTTATTTTTCCAGATAATTTCGTTCCCTCGGGCTATCGGAACAGCCACAATTTCCCGGGGCGCCAGCGGCACGCATCTGGGGACAAAGGTTCCTTCTGCGGCCCTAATCCCCGTATGTCCCTCGGCGTCGATTGCCGTTACGCCAAAAATATAGGTGCTATCGGAAATCAAACCGCTGATTAAGCTAGAAGTTGTTGTCCGTCCAGAAAGGTAAATTGAGTCGACCTCGGTTCCGGATAGCAGTTCCCAATACAGCCAATAACCGATCACATCCGTATGGGGGCTGACAGTCCAGTTGATAAGAACACTCTGTCCATCACCAACATCAGTGGCGGCCACCGAATCTATCACTCCGGGATGTTTGCCCAGAACAGCCATAACCGCAACGGCTGCCTTAGCTGTCAAAAGAAGATAATTCTGGTCTATTATCCCTGCAGTATCGGATGCCTGGTGCCAGTGGGGATTGCCGTAGGCAGTTTCCCGCTCTGCCAGCTCAATAGCCGGATAACCTACATAAGCAAACGGGAAATGGTCGGATCCGGCCCCGGTCACGGGCTGGGTGATCGGTAAACCCGGAACGTAAAGTTGTGTGACCTGTGATACCAGCTCTGACAAGAATAGTGATCTATCGTCGATTCGCCCGGCATTACAAGAATAGGCAGTATCCGGTATGTAACCAACCATGTCCAGGTTGATCACCGCAGTTATTTTTTGCTGCTGTTCAAAGCTGCGCTCTGCATAATTTCGACTGCCCCAGAATCCTATCTCTTCCCCCGTCCAGGCGGCATAGGTCACTTTAGGTTCCCAAAACTGAGATCTAAAGATCCTGGCTGCCTCAATGGCCACGGCCACCCCGGTGGCGTTATCATCCGCACCTGGTGCATAAGTCCAAACTTCTTGGGTGTCGGGATATCTGAAAGAGTCAAAATGCCCGCAGACAATAATTTCTCGGTCCGGGACCATGCTGCCCGGAGTATATGCCACCACACTTCGTTCCCAGCCCGAACCTGGCCAGACTCCCCACTGGCTTCCTGAAACATATATGCTGTCGAACTCAGTCACAACCCCTAAATCCTCGAATCGCTGACGCAACCAATCACTACAGGCTAGGGAACTGTCGCTTAAACACATCCGGGTCTGGAATGCTTCCATTCGCCGGATATCAGCCATGATTGAATCAATACTCACCTGGTCAACCAAGTCCTGGATATTTGAATCCCACTGAATGGCCGGGCCGGATTCAAATTTAAAACCGACAGCACTTGAAATGGGACTTGGTAACGGATTATTTGATATCCTGACCGCACCCAAAGCCAGTAACCTGCCGTCAATTTTATCTCCTAACGGCACCGAAACCAGGCATTGTCCATATTTTTCCCAAAGAGACATGGCTTGCATACCGATGGCATCAAGTGCTGTTCGGGGGACCATATACAAATCGGTCCTGGCTTTATTTAACGCAATGACTTTGATTGTTGATCCATGTTTTTGCAGCAGCGCAATGGCCGTGTCATCGATCCAGCCTATCGCTGTTCCGCCTATGATCTGACAAGTTACCCCGCCATAATTATTCCAAATATCTTTTGCGGCTGGGTCGCCGACTTCAACCGATACCCATGCCGGCGTGCTTGCTGCAGCCATAACCTGCCAAGCCGAAAGCGCATACATTATAATCAGAATTACCCGTAATCGCAGATTCATTTTTAAATCCTCCTTATTATTACTCAGGGATATTGGCTGTGCGAGAGCGCGCTTGCTTTAACGGTTCAGATTTTCATTAAAATATAAAAATACTTTCCGCTTTCGTGGAACATAATTCACTTTATCTTCGTGGTGTCCTGCATAACTTTCTTTTTAGGTAAAGATTTGAATATGGCAACAAGCAGTGCTATCGAGTTTAAAACAAGCCCTATAATCAATATGAACAAAACCAGCAATAGCATACTGAGGTCAAGGTCGAACTGAAACTGCAGGTAATTTATTTTCCAAGACCCGCTTTCATTCACCAACACTCCCGATAGCCGCAGAGGCAACACCAAATATTTTGACAGATCAAAGCGAACATATCCGACAGTGGCAAACCATGCAGTACCGGAAGTGGCAGAAATGTAAGCTCCATTCATATCAAAACGACAGTCGCCCCACGATTGCCAATCATCTTTAACTAGTTGTGATGCTTTTTCCATGCCCGCATTGACCTCTCCAGGCATTGTACCCAGGACCAGAATATCCCGTGAAAATAATTTTTCTGAAAAAGAATCGACGTGCGCTATGTCCCTTCCAATATATCCCTTTTGAAATTCCCTTAAATTTACCAGAACATCGTTACGAATCTCGTCTGGCGCATTGCCTTTTGAGTAGCTAAAAACATTTCCGGAGTTGAAATCATCCTGATGGGGGTTATTTAATATTCTCAGAACGAGAAACAACAGCAACACAATAAAAACAACTATCATTATCCGTTTCGCCATAGCGCTATCTCAGAATTGTATTGAATAACATGCAGTAGTTTGGATCTGCGGGCACTTAAACGTGGAACCAGAATTAATATCTGGGGGATATTATCATCCTCGTTTGTCTGCTTGTGTTTTTGATCTTTGGCCGATTATTTTTTACCCAAAAGCCCACTTCATCCTTTGACCGCTGGTTTTCTCGGCGTAGATCGGACCTTCAGTTCCTCGAATCGTTTTACCTTAGCCATATCCACTTCCGGCATATGTTTGGATACCAATGCCAGCACTTCATCCTTCAAACAGTTCATATCTGTCAAAGCTTTTTCAGGTGGTTCCTGGTACATTCTTTTTATTCTGAACCAAAGTCTGGGCGGACAATACTTCATCTTTTGCGATCGGTAATCCAGCCACCGGGGTTCGCCGGCCCAGAAATAAAGACCGTTTAAAGCGGCAATGATATTGATCAGCTTTTTCAGAGTAAAAGAAATGGCATCATAAACAAAAAAAATTTCACCTCTTTTTACTCCCTGATTTTCAAGGCATCCGTTCCAAAAAAATCCCAGATTCTGCTCGATCGCTTTTTTTGCCAAAGATCTGGGGTATTTGGGAATTGCGGCTTTGAATGAACGATACTGGCTTTCCCCGGCCAGTGGGAAGGCGTCTAAAAATCCGCCAATAGAATTGATGATAGACGGATTGACCTTATGATCTTCGGTTACTTCCTTAATTTCGTTCTGCAACGATCCCACCGTTGAATGTCCTATCTCAACGATCAAACCTTTTAACGTATATATTTCCAAAGCGGCTTGCTCCTTGGGCATGTCGAGCACGGTTACCATCTTGCATCCCAGCCTTTCCAATGGCTGAGATTTGATCCATTTCGTATCCAGCTTCCTCCAATACAGAACGATATCCATATCGGAAAATACATCGGCTATGCCCCGGGCCGGGGAGCCTCCCAATAAAGCCATTTCTAGGCCGGGTCTATCTGAATATTGTTTTACTATGTCTTTGGCCAGTTCTCTTCGCCACAATGAGGCTTTGGTCGGTTTTATCATATAAACTCTTGATTCTGATTTATATTTCTTCGGACGCAAAATGCTGTTCGTTGGCGATTAAAAATAGAGAAGATATTTTGCCTTAATAGCACCAATAGCGTATTTTTGGGTCATTATGCCTTCTGGATTAGAACTAAAATCCAAGGAATTGTAATCATTGAGTGCGATATACAGCCAGCTTTTAGGAGAAAAGTTCCAGGAATACAAAAACCCGAACCGGTCGGAGTAGAGTCGAGTTTTGCTGATTTTGTCCTCCGGGGTCGTACCCACCATTTCGTTGAATAATGAGAGAGTCATTTTAGAAGTTATCCTGTAGTCAATCCTTGGCCTGAAGATAGGGGTCATTGCCTCGACATTTTTATCTGGATCCCATTCGATCCATAACATTGAGGTAAGTGTGGTACTAAGCGGGGATATTATGGAATAACTGAAAGTAAACCAGTTCGATCCTTGATAAGCAAGATAATTCCTAGAGTAATTATAGCTATAATTGTAATCGCAACCGCCGTTGATATTATTACCCATTAAAAATCCCCAAAAATTGAAGCTGATATCTCGCATAAAATAATTGTCGTAAACTGTTTCGTGATTTCTACCGAAATTTATTTCCAGATTGGCCCCCCAGTTATTCCTCCAATTCGGATTGATCGAAAAGTAACCCATTGTTGACCATTTTGGACAACCGGGCTCCTTGACTCTGGCTATGCCTGGGGCAATGTAAAGATTTCTTAAAGATCCTTTCTTGAATGTCCAGAACGGACCGCCTATTAACAGTGCCCTTTGTCTGCCGGTCCAGGGAACGTAACCTATTCCGTTAACAGAGAAAGCATCATCTATAGACTCATATGCAGACATAATCAGATACTTGTCAATAAAACCCTTAAACCCGGTACTAATGGCCGCTCCCCTTTTACCGGCATCATCGCTAAAAGCTCCCTGCATTATCAACTGATTGGGCCCTTTTCTCAGGGAGGCATCCAACCCTAAGGCATAATTGTAATCTTTGCTATTTGCCGACATTCCGCTGAATAAAATACCCACATCTGAATTATTAAATATGCGTCTGTTTGCCCTTAAAACGCCGAATTTTCTTTCGGGTTCAGTTGTCGGCATACCCCAATACGAATAATCGTATTTTTTCGTATAGGCCGCTAGTGCACCAAGATTCCAGTTTTCCGTTTTATGCGTAGCCTTCAAACCGCCTATTATCGGCACGGCTCCGCCATCGATGGATCTCCCGATTCTCCTCGAGTAAAAAATATTTAATGGCTGAAAAAAGCCACTCCCTTGAAATTCAGAAAATCGGAATATCTCTCGTCCCTCAACGAAAAACGGTCGTTGCTCTTCAAGATAGGTGGGATATCTTGAAAGGTTGACAGAATATGGGTCGGATTCGATCTGAGCAAAATCGGGATAAGCTGTAGCATTGATAGTGGTCTGCGGAGTCAGGTCCCATTTGGCAGTTACGCTTTCCTTGACCTTTATATCAGTTGTCTTTCCCCTAAAATCCTCATACCGGATGAACCCTTCGGGATAAAGCTCAAAATAATATCCCGAAGACCGGGGTTCGATATTTTTAAGCGTTCCCCAACGTGAAACGAGGTCTTCATCTTTTTGAGTAACCTCTGTCCAGTAATCATCTTCGCGGTTGGTTGCCAGATGGCGGGCAAACTGGACGCCCCATTCGGTTAGATCTTTTTTATAACGCAGGGTCTTGAACGGTATCTTCATTTCCACCTCCATCTTGTCTGGATACATCTTGACCGCATTGTACCAAACCCCTTCCCAAGTAAGGTCTTGGCTACGCCCATCGTCCATGATCAATGCGTCCCAAAATAACCCGCTGCCGTAAACCAGAAAATAATAACCGTTAGTTTTGCTACCGAAAGGATCGATCTTAAAGGTTACATAATCCTCATCTTTGGTAAAACAAGCTATCGGAGGGTTTTTCACCGAGTGACACCTGAAGGCGACATAGATATTTTCTGCATCCTGAAGGAGGTATACCACCGTACGTTCGGTGGGTTCTGTTTTTTCATAGGGCGAATGCTGTATAAAATCGGTTGCCGAATCAGCCCGAAGCCAAAGATCTTCAATCATTCCGTCTATTTTAGGCGCAACCTCGATTTGCCTTATTTCGACGGATTTTTGATGTATGCTGGGTTCCTCCTGGGCTAAAAGGGATTGACATAAACCAAGGAAAAGTACCAGCATTGCACAATGTAATATTTTCATTTTTCCTCCGTTGATATATATTATAATTGTCTAGAAAGAATACTGCATCCCTATATAAAAAGTTTCACAAAAATCAATCACAAATGTAGATAAACCCAAAACATACAAGCCCAGCAAAAGCTATCATGCCGCTTTATACATAAACGCCTCTTGCTTGCTCAATAAACCGACAAACTTTTGTTTAAAGATATCCCTGGCCCGATAAAGTCGGCACTTTACTGTGCCAATCGGCATACCCAGGGAATCGGCTATCTCCTCATAGGTAAGATCATTGTGAAGACGCAAGAAAAAGATGATTTTATAATGCTCCGGAAGAGTATTGACAATCTTTATAACCAGGTCCTTGTCCAATTTGTTCTCAGTATCGTATTGGTCCGAGCTTTTGGGATCTTCGACATCCATTGAGTAACCATGATCCTCTAAAGAAGTAAAATTATATTTTCGGGATCTTATAAAATCTATTGAAGCGTTACGCGCTATTTTAAAAATCCATGTCATAAAAGAAAATTCGGGATTATAATCGGAAAGTTTATTGTATGCCTTAATAAATGCTTCCTGAAAAACATCTTCGGCATCACTTTTATTACCGACCATGGACATTATCTGATTCAAAACCCGGTTTCGATACTTAGTGACTAAAAGGTCGAAAGCTCTTTTATCACCCCTTAAGCAGCGGTTTATCAGGGCGAAATCGTTGTTATATGTTTGAGATCCTGTCATAATCTTAATTTCATTTTTGACGATCCAGGGTTAACGTCTCTCCGGAAGGGAGGAAATATTCCATTCCGGTGGTGATTCCATCGGAACCCGATATAAACTTTATTTTTCCCCCGATCACATCTATTATGAACTCCGAGTCCGTCAGGGGTAAAAGCTTCAACCGTGGGCGCTTAGGTCTTAAAAGATATATGTTTCCCTCATCATAAAAAACGGTCCTGGTGCCATAAATGCCAGCATAGCATTTCAAGATATTTTCCGGAACCCTGTAATTGCTGAATTCTGCCTGTTTTAACAGGCGGGTGTTCTTAAGGTCCCGCACATCCTGGTCCCCGCTGGTGCTATTAATCAACGTATCAAGAGCCATCAGATAGGCAATGTTGAAAGCGCTGTCAGCAGAAATTCTTATATGGGGGACGACCCCGGTACCCTCCCAATTGCTTTTGGAAATCGGGTTTATCGCCCGTCCAAAAGGAAGGGATACTGTAAAAAGATCGTTAACGGCCATAAAGCTTACTGGATGCGCCCCGCCGCCCGTTACTTCTCCAACGATCGTGGCACGCTTTAACTCTTTGAGATTGTTGCTGAATTCCTCGGCCCCCGAAAAAGTATAGCTGCTGGTAAGGATATATACCGGAATCTGGGGACAACGCGGCCCGGGGATATGTGGAAGGGTCCAAAATTGCTGAGTCGTATTGCCAGGCCTTTCATAAATGTCGTTAAGATGTGTTGGCTCGGTAAACAAATAGCTAGTTATGAGCTGAATCATCTCGGCATATCCTCCGCCATTTTTACGAAGATCGAAGATAATCGCCCTGGAATTAGACAGATAATTCATGGCCGATACCGCCGCTGATCCGGCCTCTGGGATCTTGGGGTCCGCAAAAACCCGAAGGTCAAGATACCCGATATTTCCTGGAAGATATTCGATTTTGACAAACCCGTAATTCGTGCTTTGCCAGCGCTTGAGAAGATCGACGGGAAGCTTGTCCTTCAGAGTGTCCTTTTTGATGAGTATCGCCTGTTCCGGGTCATATCGTACATTTAAATGCAGATCGTGGCTTATTGATTGAAGGTCTTCTGTAAGTCTTTGGGCAAAATCGTCTGGATCGGAAATGTTTTTATACTTCCCCGACAGAAGATTTCCTTTGATCAGTTTAACCATCTGAGCAGCTTTTTCGGGAAATACATAAGCGCTGTCTAATTTTGCGGATAAAGAATCAACAGTCTGCTTTTTAAGATTATGATCAAATGTCGTTTTAGGTACATTACCGCCGTAGCATAACGATGCAAAAATCAGCGCTACCAATAAAGATATCATTACCCTTTTCATCATGGACCTCCTATGTGTTTTTTATGATCATTTCCATTATTACCGTGGGGCGCTTATAAAGGCCCGAAGAGTCCTTCCCCTTATATTCAAAACCAACCTTTCTGTAAAGACGATTGGCTGCATCCAATTTTGGATTGGTTCTCACCAGCACCTTTTCCGCTTTGTATTTCCTTGCTGTTTCAATAGCGAACTGAGCTAATTTTTTACCAATTAGCTTCCCCCTGAATTTCGATGATACGGCCATTTTAGCCAATTCGTAAACGTCAGAATTCACTTTGATTAAAGCGCAAGTACCGACAACTTCACCATTGAAAATGGCAAATAAAATGAATCCCCCTGGTTTTAAAATGTATAATTCTGGTTTGGACAATAATTTCTCATCCTCAGCTTCAACCTCAAAATATTCCTCAAGCCATTCTCTATTCAGCTCTGAAAAATATTTTTTATACTTTGAATTATACTTGACAATCTGAATATCTTCATACTGTCTGCTCCGGATCCTTTCTATCACCCGTTGGTACATGCTTTTTGCCTCCAGGGAATCCTCTATTTGTCCCACCATCTGAAGAAAGTCGCAATTCAATTCTTCCAGAAGGTCAGCCGTGCTTTTTCCGATATCCTCCCAAAGCGGCCGCAAGGATAAGGCCAAAGCCTTTCCCTTTTCCGTAAGGGATAACAGCCTTTTTCTTTTGTCTTTGGAATCGCTGGATGATTCGACCAGTCCGGCTTTTGACATTTCCGCCGACAGCTGGTTGACAGCCGGGTAAGTAATTCCGACCTCCCGCGCTAATTCCGTCACCGACATCGCCTTTTGCTGGGATAACTGGTAAAAGAGAAGGAACCACTTGGGTTCGAATTTGAATCCCTGCTCCATGTAAATACGCCCAACATCCTGCATCAGGCTATCGCTAAGTCTTTTTATACGGCTGGCGGTCGCCAGTTCACCTAATTTTCTTATAAGTTCCGTCATGGTTTCTCCGTTTTAAGAGTAAGTATATACGTAAGAGCTTACGTAATTATATAAAAAAAGGTTTCCTTTGTCAAGAAATATTTTAAAATCTTCTATACACTGGTTTACCGTAATTGAGGTGCTCTTTAAGGTATTGCTCGTATCCCTTTATAGAAAACCATCCCGCTTGTCCCTGTTCGTTCCCGGCTTTTTCAATATGGAATTGCTGAGCAGGCATAAATCCATATCCGATTAAATAAAGACCTTTCCCGCTTTTATTACGACATACATCAATAATAATGGAAACGTGGCCCACTCCACCACTCTCATTTTGTATCACCATATCCCCGGGACGTAAATCGAATGTATCGATTGATTGGCATCCCACCTTCAATGAATGGGAATTAGCATTGACCATTGCTCTTTTTAAAAACATTTCCAATGACTGTTTGCTGTTGCGAAAATAAAAGCGATGGCCACTGTAATCGAAAAGATACAAACTGCCAGTTCGCCCTGTCTGCTGATGGAAATCGGTCCAGAACCTGAAACCCCAGTCGGCACATTGTTCTATGTCCGCCCGAAACAGCAAAGGAAGGTTCACAACTGCCATGATATTATAAAATGATGACATAGCGGGAGTGCCATCATATTTATCTATTTCATCACTATCCTTTATAGGAAGCTTTTGAATCCAGGCCGAATACGAGGTATCGGAATACTCTTGGCGCACATACCCAGACGGCACCGGTATATCATAAATGACTTCTGCCGGCAATAAAGACGGCCTTATTGATATCAAGATCAAAAAAACGCTTATACTTTTAAAGACGACCATTACATTCTTTTAAATATAAAGGTGAAAGCATAAAGCTTTCACCTTTATACGAAAATAAATTATTTTACTGAATTTTATAGACCCAGCCATACTTATCTTCTTTTTCGCCGTTTTGGATGCCGGTAAGGGTTTCGAAGAATTTTTTAGACCATGGTCCGGTCTTCTGTGAGATGGTGTATTCGGTTTCTTTATATTTTATTTTGCCAACCGGGCTTATGACCGCAGCTGTTCCGGCCCCAAAAGCTTCGGTTACGGTTTTATTTTTAATTCCCTCTAGTAATTCGTCTATGGAAATTTGTTTTTCTTCAGCCATTATGCCTAAATCACCGGCTATCTGCAAAACCGATTTCCTTGTTATCCCTTGAAGGATACTGCCGGATAATTTTGGGGTCACCAGTTCATTGTTTATAACAAAAAAGATGTTCATGGCCCCGACTTCTTCTACATATTTATGCTCGCGCGCATCTAGCCAAAGCACCTGGCTACAACCTTTATCTTTGGCAATTTTGGATGCCAAAAGAGTGCCCGCATAATTACCACCGGTCTTGGCTTCTCCGGTACCGCCCAGCGCAGCTCGGGTATAGTCATCGCTTACCCATAAATTGACCGGATTGAATCCCTCGGGAAAATACGGACCGACCGGAGAAAGGATTATGAAGAAAAGATACCTGTCGGACGGCCTGACGCCAAGAGCCGCTTCGGTGCTTATTACCGCCGGCCGGATATATAAAGAAGCTCCTACCGCTTTAGGTATCCATCTTTCTTCGAGCTTTATAAGCTCACATTCCGCTTGAATGAATATATCTTCCGGAATCTCGGGCATACACATACGTTTCAAAGATGAATTTAGCCGCCGGGCATTTTCTTGCGGTCGGAATAAAAGTATCTCGTTATCAGATGATTTGTAGGCTTTTTGGCCCTCAAAGACCTCCTGGCTGTAATGTAAAACATTTGCGGCCGGATCGAGCGAAAGGGCTTGGTATGGTTTTATTTCGGCATTGTGCCAACCTTTATCTGTCGTATGTTCCATAGTGAACATATAATCTGTAAAATTACGTCCGAATACAAGCTTTAGGGGATCTTGATACAAGGGCTTTAGCTTCTCGTCCGGCAAAATGGTCTTTTTTATAAGCATCTTTCCACCTTATACATTATTAATATTTCTTGATAATATTAAAGATTACCAAATGAAATGAAATATTTCAAGAAAAAAATAAAAAACGGCTGTTGAACTTGATCAACCAGCCGTTTGAAAGTAATTTTCTAATTGTTTATTTTCACTAAAAATTTCAACTCAATACCATTTGTTTTTCCACTTCCCTGGACAGGAATCCCCCGGCTACCAGGAAACTCTCCACGGGATCCTGTACTCGGTTGCATGCCGCCGGAATTATCTCCCATATCGGAAAGGTCGCCCTCCGGCTTGACGGTTTTATTATCCGGTGCCTCAGAGATAATAATTACATTTATTTCTTTGGAATTTTCCATATTCAAGGAAAAATCGTATTGAGGCAACTTTTGAAGTGGCAATTTAAGCTCATAAACAAAATTTTCTCCGGTATAGGCAAATTTGGCATCTATTCCATAGCTTTTGGAAACAACAGACATGACAAGTTGTTTTCGGCTTTCACTGGGAACAAGGATTTCCATTTTTCGCTTAGCTAGTTCGATAACTTCAGGGTTAATAAAAATTCCTCGGTTTGGATATGGCCCTCTTGGCAAGTCGCCTGAATTTCCAGGCCGCCTCATCAGGTTTTCCGAAGGAATGTCCCCAAAGTCATTATTTGTTGAACTCATCGGATAATGAATTCCCAGCCGTGATTTTCCGGTGGGTTGAAGCCAAATTATGGCCCCCTGGCCAATAAATTGCCTAATAACACTTGGATCACTTATTTTTAATAAAATATAAAAATATGTGTTATCGTTCGCGAAACACAACGCTTGCCCCGGTTTTTCAAGATAATGGATGCACGTATCCGGCCAGTCTGAATCATTACCATCTATATTGATTTCCCAAGTACGGCTAAAAGACAAGACCTCATCCTTTTTACACCCAGTTAAAACAAAAAAAAGGATACATATCAAAAAAACAATCAGAGTATTTTTCATGCAAACCCTCTTCCAATATTTTTAATTTTTGACATAGATATCATAACAAAGGTTTATTTGTTTTGCAACAAATTGAATTCGCCGAAATTGGGATTTATTTAACCAACGACCCTCCAAAAATTATATTTATTTCAATTACGGCAGTTATGCCATCAGGGTTGTTGCCCTTCAGATCAATAACACCGCGACCAAAGAATTTTCTGCATTGTAATTCCCATTGCTTTAAAAGTCAACAACAAAGTTTTGATATACCTGTTCAAAATAATATCACTATAATAAAATGGTGGTGGTGTTTTGTTTCACATGAAACAAAAACACCGAACTTTTGTTCGGTGTTTTTGGGGTTTTTTGTCATGCAATACATGATGTTTCACGTGAAACATTGTGGCACAACCGTATCGCTCGAGTTGAGTTGGCTTTGTTTCTTTATGGCAAAAGCTAGCTGGTGTTTATTGATATAGCCCAATTCCAGAAGGCATTCCCCGATGGTCTTTTGAGCACTGTTTATTTGCTTGTACCTTGCTCTAATAATATGTTCTACTGAAATGAATCCGTAAGATATAAGAATTTCGCCCAGGGGTTTTTTATTCTTCATCAGATACCTCTTAAAAAGTATACGTGCTTCCGGCGTAAATTAAAAGTTTTTTATAATTGTATAATTCGTCGTTCGAAGAATTAATATCATATAAAATGCCGGTGTTTATTGTAATCCTTTTTAAATCCTCTGATAGTGGTGCCGTATAATCCAGTCCTAAAATATATTCTTTATCAAGACGGACTGCCCCAAGATCGCTGCGGGTCAGAACGCTGGCTGTATCGGAAGCCGGAAGACTGTATGCCTTAAGTTGCGAATAATCTCTGGTCGTGTAATCACCCCAAAAGATCAGCTTGCCGCCGTCGTTCTTCTTTATGGTCATCTTTGCTGCCAGCCTATTTCCGGTATGGTCAAAATATTCGTTCACATCATTCAATAAAGTATCGGGCGTATAAAATGAGCCGAAAGTAGCCACCTTGTTTTGTAAATAATTATATTCCAACGAAAGACCCGCTACTTCGCCGATTCCTTGTGATACTCTGACCCCGGGAGTCACGGTGGTTATTTTTATAGGAACCTGGCTATCCGATGGTTGCGGTGAAAAGTCGCACTTTTTATAACCGATCAAAAAAGCAAGCCCGGTTCGGCTTGGTAAAAAGATATTTGCCGATCCGTTAAAAATAACTTGATTAAAATCATATTTTGGTAGGTTTTTATATTGATAATTTCCCGCGGCAACGTCAATTTTAAGCAATACTGGTTGGACTGGGTAGATCTTAGCCTCACCAATGATCTTTAAACTATTGGTATCGTATGAGGATCTGTCTGCGGCATTCAATTGAAACCCGTAACTTGCCCCAATTCCGGCAAAACCATCTTTACCGATACCACGCCAAAGAAGTGTCTTAACAAAGTGGTCGTTCTGGTTTATTCCCAAATAGCTGAGATAAGCGCTGTATCCTCCGAAATAATCCGCCCCTAAAACCATACCGGCCATTTTAAGGTCAATATCAGTGGTCAGGTCTAAGAAGGCTTTGCCGACAATACTGCCTCCACCATAAGAATCATTATAGGCATTGCTGTCATACTCTCCCTCCAATCCAACACTACCCCTTATCTGTGCGGCCAAGGATCCACCTATTAAGGCCGATGCAATGCTAATCATGGCATATTTTTTAAGCTGCATGATCCTCCGAAGAAATAATTTGTCATTATAAAGAAAGAGAAGCGCAGGAAATCATACCTGCGCTCCTGTTTGCATTTTGTCCTTATCTGCCCCGTCCCGAATTTGTTCCGCTACCATTGCCTTTCTTGCCGTTGGCGCCACCCTTGGGTGTCATCTCGTCTTCCTGTCCGTCCTTCTTTTGGGTACGAGTACGAGTGCGTGTTTGCTCCTTAGTTTGGGTTGAATCGCAAATCCCATCACCGTCTTCGTCACGAAATCTGGTTTGGGTCATTTCGCCTTGTCCCTTATCGCCTTCCTCGGTACGAGTGCGGATTTTTTGATCTTCCCCTTTATTCTGGGTCCGGATTTTATTCTGCTCTTTTGCCTGAGTGGAGTCACCCTCTGCCAGCTTCTTCTCTTCTCTGGTTCTGGTTTGGGTCATTTCGCCTTGACCTTTGCCTCCCTCTTCGGTACGGGTCCTTAATAGTGTCTCCTCTCCCTGGTTATTGGTCTTAATTTGATTTTTAATTTTAAGACTGTCGCTTTCTTCGGCCAAAGCCATTTTGGCCAGACCTAAAGAAAATACCAGGACCAAAACTAGCGCGATGAACTTTTTCATTTTTATAACCTCCTAAATTAATTTACTGGTTAAAGAATCGTCATTTTGTAAAATTAGAGGCGGCCTTAAGTAATTAGGTTCCCTAAACACTATTATAACATTATTATTGATATTAGACAAACATTATGTTATCATAGTTTATTCTTGTTAAAAACAATCACACCAACATATCTCTTTGCACCTCATTTATTTATGATGTTTTATGGATAATGATTTTGATGTTATAATTATTGGTGGTGGGCACGCCGGAATTGAAGCGGCTCTTGCCTGCTCTGGCATGGGGATGAGTACAGTATTGTTCAGCATGTCATTAGATCGTATTGGCTGGATGTCATGCAATCCATCCATCGGCGGGTTGGCCAAAAGCCAGTTGGTAAAAGAAATTGACTCTCTAGGCGGCGCCATGGGGCGATTAGCAGACCTTTCGGGGATCCAGTTCAGAACACTCAACAAGGGCAAGGGGCCAGCAGTCTGGTCTTTGCGGGCACAGTGCGACCGCCAGCTATATTCTTTGGAAGCCAAAAAATTTCTGGAAACCGGAATAAATCTTCAGATACGGCAAGCGATGGTAGATGAAATAATGGTTATTGAACATTCCGGAAAAAATCAAATTGCAGGCGTGCGAACAGACAGCGGACAAGAATATTTTGCCAAAGCCGTGGTGGTAGCCACCGGAACTTTTCTCAACGGCTTGATACATATCGGAGATAAATCATTCCCTGCCGGTCGCGCCGGTGAGTTTCCGGCGCAGAAAATTTCAGAATCACTTTTGGCTTGCGGGCTAAAGCGGGGACGGCTTAAAACCGGGACCCCGGCCAGGATAAATGCTCAAAGCGTGGATTTTTCAGTTATGTCTGAACAACCTGGCGAACCGGATCCTCCTCCGTTTTCATCGGCCACCACTGTATTTGAGGTAGTTGACGCACGAAGCCGCCAAAAAAGAAGGATATGGCCAGAACTGCCGCAACTATCCTGTTATTTAACCAGTACTAATCCTGTCACTCATCGAATAATATTAAATAACCTTGAGCGTTCAGCCTTATATTCCGGTCGGATAAAAGGTGTTGGACCGCGGTATTGTCCTTCCATAGAAGATAAGGTGGTTCGCTTTTCGGATAGAACCGGGCATCAGGTTTTCATAGAGCCGGAGGGACTTAATAGCAACGAATTGTACCTTAACGGGGTATCCTCCTCTATGCCAGAGGAGATACAAGAGGAAATGATTCATTCAATAACGGGGTTGGAAAGAGCGCACATAACCCGTCCCGGTTATGCTATTGAGTATGATTTTTTCTTTCCCACTCAACTGTTTCCCACCCTTGAGACAAAACATGTATCTGGGCTATATTTAGCCGGCCAGATAAACGGCACTTCGGGATATGAGGAGGCGGCCGCTCAGGGATTGATGGCTGGGATCAATGCCTCTCTAAAAATACGGGGGGAAGATCCCTTTGTTTTGCGTCGGGATCAAGCCTATATCGGAGTGTTAATAGACGATCTAGTAACCAAGGGGACTGAAGAACCATATCGAATGTTCACCTCACGGGCTGAATATAGATTACTGTTGCGCCAGGATAATTCTGATGAACGCCTGATTCATTTTGGACATCGTTTTGGACTGATCAGCGAGAACCGATGGGATGATTTTCAAATTTCACAAAACCAAATAAAAAATGAGATTAAGCGATTGGCTGTGGAAAAGGTTTTACCTCAGGATGCCAACGACATTCTGGAGGTTCTCGGAACATCTCCAATAAACCAGTCAACTTGTTTGGCCGAACTTTTAAAAAGACCCGCGGTTACCTATGAAAACATCCTGCCATTGGATCAGAACCGCCCGGAATACTCTCCGGAGGTTTTTAAAAAAGTAGAATTAGAGCTTAAATATGGGGGATATGCCAAACGCCAAATAGAAGAAGCAAAGAAGATGAAGGGGCTGGATAATCAGATGCTGCCTTTGGATTTTGATTACACTGTTGTCTACGGACTATCCAATGAATCCCGCCAGAAGCTCCAAAGTATTCAGCCAAGCAGTCTTGGGCAGGCTTCCAGGATTTCTGGCGTATCTCCGGCCGATATCAGCATTTTGATGATCCATTTAAAAAAAGTAAAAGTAATTTAACTTGATATATTTTTGTTTTTCTAGTAATATAGAATATATCCATATAAAATCGGAGGTGCTTCAATGAAAAAGTTGGCTATATCTGCAATATTCCTTTTATTGGCCAGTAGTTCTTGGGGTCAGGCTATTAAGTTCGAGTTTTCTAACATTCAATTTCGAACCGGCTTGGCCAGTATTGACCCTAAAACTTATCCGGCCCTAGATTCGTTGGCTGGATTTTTAATAAATTCCGGAGCTAAAATTGAAATTTCCGGGCACACCGACAACGTAGGCGGATCATCAGCAAATCAAAGATTGTCCCAGCAGAGAGCTGAAGCTGTAAGGAGATATCTTATTTCCCGGCATCATTTGTCGGCATCCCAACTGATAGCCAAAGGCTATGGCGATTTATTCCCGCTGGTCCCCAATCTCACGGCGGAGTACAGAGCAAAGAATCGGCGGGTTGAAATAACGATCCTATCAAAGATTCGGACAGCTAGAATTTCTTACCTACAGGGAAATGTTTATACCCGCAAACAGGGCATTAGTAACTGGAAGCCAGCGGAAATAGATCAGGTGCTTACCATTCAGGATGAATTGGTGACCGATTCCTTGGGCCGTGCGGAAATAATCTTTGACAATGGCGCCAGGATCAAAATTTTGCCGAAGTCTGACATTGTCATTACCAAACAATCTTGGGATGAAAAAGAGTTAGAGGGCGAAACCGAGGTCAAGCTCTTACTGGGGCGCACTTTTTCTAAAGTAGCCAAAATGCGCAGTATAAAAGACCGATTTACCGTAGCCACCCCAACGGCAGTTGCCGGAATTCGGGGCACAGAGTTTATTGTTGAGCAGCGACAAGACAAGACTGCCCTGCTTTCAGTGTGGGAAAATGATGTTTCTTGGAAAAGCCAATTCGCCGAAGCTGAAGAACGGTCAGTTTCTTCCGGGAAAGGTTGTCTGTGCCGATATGAGCAACAACCAGAATCGTTAATAGACCTTCCGGCTCCACCTTTTCCAAATTCACCGGCAGCCAACGACACTTTCTTTTACAATCCCGACCGGACTCGTTCGATTGTCTTTAAATGGAATAAACCATCTGATATAAAGGCTCGCTTATTGGTTTGGTTGGATGCAGACCAAAATGAAGTGATTGCCGATGCGGTGATTTCGTCCGACAGCTTTAAAATAATGCCGCCCAAAACAAACAAAGTTTACTGGCAGCTTACCGCCTTAGATTCTATCGGGTTTGAAGGCCAACCATGGCCCAGCAGGATTTTAAATCTTTATCGAAAATTGGACAATCCCCGGCTAGAAATTATCGACCCGAAACCAGATCAAAAGATCAACAGTGCATTGGCTTTGGTTAGCGGTTTCAGCGAGCCTAAGACAATAATTACCATAAATGGGCAGATTACACCAACAACTGACAATGGAAATTTTTCCCGACCTGTTAAGCTCGTCCCGGGTATTAATAATATATTTATCACTTCAGTTGACCGGGCGGGAAACACTACAACTGCGACTTTTAGCGTTGTTTCTTCTCCTTATAAACGCTATGAACTACAGCCGCTGTTGGCAGGAATCAAATTATTGGGAGGAAATCTTGATGAAAGCGAAGTGGGGTTTTTGGCTGGAGCTAAGGCGGGATATAATCTATCTGAGAATATCTCTGTGGGGGTTATAGGATACTATGGTCAGGTTGGGGCTCAATCACAGGGTTATTTAACCACTTTGATGTCGGCGGGCGCCTGGGGAAAATTCACCTTTGCACCGGAAGCTAAAATTACTCCATATTTTACTGCCGAGGCCGGGGCAATGATGTGGGACAATAAATATTACGAAGCCGTTATTTTTGAATCGAATAGTCCGTTCATTGCGATCGGGCCCGGTGTCCGGTTTGATTTGAACGGTGGCATTGGGCTCCAAATTGAAGGAAAGGCAGGATACCTGGTCAATAATGAGCCAAATTCCGGCTTTAATGATATAAATAACATGTTTCTTTCCGGTACTTTTGGGGTTTATTTTGGTTTTTAAAGATATTTTTAAGTTTATTTGTAAAAATAAAAGGCCTCTTTAATAGAGGCCTTTTTGAATATCTTTATTTTTTTATGAATTAGGATCCGTTACAGATTTTCTTCGATATCTCATCCACCCAGTTATCAGTCCCAAAATATAGATCATCAGTGCAAGCAGGGAGGTAGCAAAGATCATAATATATTTATCCTTAAAAGATCCCTGACCAGAACCATAATTGTCATAACCTTTTTCCTTTATACTTATGTTGATGGTGGCCCGACTGCTGTCCTGTTGGCAAGCATTTCTCTGCTGGCTTTCCAGCGATTCGATCTGCTGACTTAACAATTTAACCACCTCCGGCTCGGGCTTGGGGGACGTAATCATTTTCTCCAAATATCCTTTGAATATATCTATCTTTGATTGGATGTTCTCCATATCGTAATAGTTCTGATATTCGCTGTAGCTTTTTGATTGAACATCGCCCAATTCAGCAAAGGAACCAATCAGGCCCAGGGCTTTATCCTTGGTAATCTGAAGGCTCATATTTATAGAGCTTTTCTTGGTCTGGCTGTTTGTATATTCACTATAATTTTTAACTACCGGGTTGTATTCGGCATTGATCCGCTCGATCTTTTTAGCAATACCCTTGATGCTTCTTGCTTCGATGGTGATATTCCCATTCCCGGCGCCTCCGGCAGGGGATATCTTGGCACTAACGCTTTTGGCCCCGGCAGCCAACCATAACAGCAAAGCAAATAAGTATAAAATATTCCGTCCCATTTTTCCTCCTTATAATATTAGTGCTTTTGCTTAAAAAGCATCATATATACCAATTTAATATTGCGGATATTCCACGTCAAGGTGATAATTCTCTACTTTTCTGCCAAAACCACCCCGCCGATCAGGATCATTCCACCAATAATCAGCCCCAGAGTTAGTTTTTCTCCAAGAAATAAAATGCTCGAAACTACCGTCACTAGGGGGATTAAATACACCAAAACACCCAACCGGGCTGCTTCGGTATGCCTAAGGGCCCACGACCAAACTATAAACCCGAAGATGGTGCAGACCACTGTTAAGAAAGCCAAAGCTCCCCAGGCTTTTATTGGTAGCAACGTCACATTATCGGGCAAGAAAAAAAATAGCGGTAAACTACCCCATAATATTGCAGTCAGTGTAATTAGATTGGGATCCGTCCTACTTACCATCGGTTTTCCGACAATAGTATAGATTGCCCAGGAGAGAGGCGCCCCCAGGGTAATTAATATTCCCCAAAGATAATTAAAATTGACCGGATCTTTGGTCCCCCAGCGCACAACCGCAAACAGACCCAAAAAAGCAATAATTATTCCCAATAGTTTTCGGGAAGTTATTTTTTCCTTTAATGCTAAATTTGAAGCGATCAGGGTAAAAATAGGGGAGAGGCCTACCATTAAGCTGGCGGTTCCTGCTGCAATTTTCGTTTCCCCAAAATTCAACGCCAAATTATAACCTAAAACACCTGTGATTCCATATAAAGAAATGCCCAGCCATTCCTTGCCCCAAACCTCGAGCATCCTTTTGGGTCCATAGAATATCAGCATTATTATCAACGCGATAATCGCCGCCGGAACATAGCGCAGAGCCGTCAGGCCTATGGCGGATATTTGCTGTACCGCTAATAGATATTTGATGGCCACAAATGCAACACCCCAAGAAAGGACCACCAGAACCATTAAAAAAGGAATCAACATTTTTTTCATAATCTATTTTCCCAATTCGGCTGTTATCATCCCTGCCATTATTATTCCAGCACCTATCCATCCGGCCGGTGGCATCCTTTCGCCAAAAAATAAAAATGCAAAAACCGCAGCAAATAAGGGTTCCATAGTATAGATAATAGCGGCCCTGGTGGCAGTTGTCCTTCTCTGCCAATAGAACTGAATGGCTAGCGCTCCGGCTGTTGCCAGCAAGCTGGTAATGGCCAAATCCATCACGAGGCTCCACGACCACTGCCAATAAGGTTTTTCCAAAACGCCTAGGAAGATGCCCGATAAAACCAAGGTGGATAATATTTGAACCATTATCATATCCATAGGGGAGTGCTTTTGTGTGAACTTTTGTACCAGCACCACTTCTATGGCAAAACTGGCGGCGCAAAAAGCGGTCAATATATCGCCCTTATTAAATCCTCCGGCTTCCGGACGCGAAAGAAAATATAATCCTACCGCTGCCAGAACCACTCCCAATATCTGCCAGATATCATTCTTGGTTTTTAACAGCACGGCAGAAAGAGTGGGCACTAAAACCACGCACATTCCGGTAATGAAGGCTGATCTGGTGGCGGAAGTGTAGACCAATCCAACTGTCTGAAATGCAAATCCGGCAAAAAGGAAAACTCCTATCAGCATCCCGTCGCGCCAACCTTCCAGAGAAAGGTCCTTCAACCCTTTATAACAGAATGGCAATAACACCAAGCCAGCCATTAGAAACCTCACTCCCAAAAAAGCCAGAGGAGAGGTGTACGCCATGGCATCCTTGACCGCCACAAAGGTAATACCCCAAAAGAATGTGGCCAATATTAACCACAGATCTGCTTTGAAATGGTTTAGTATCATTTGGTGTTTATTATAGCATAATCCCGTTGGTATTTTCACGAAGATAAAATAAAAAGCGCACGGCAAAACCATGCGCTTTCCAATTAGCATTGTTGATTATTTTAGTCTAAATTCTGATTCTCTTTTTTCTATCATTATTTGCCCCGTTGGATTTGAACTTATTTACCTTATGAGAATCATTAACTCCATTGATCCACATCGTATTCCGAATCCTATCAACTGCACTTTGACGGCGCATCACTATTTTTTTCATCTCGTCTAATACTGTATCCTTGGCTTCAAGTTTATCTAGGATATAGTCCATATTCTGATAATTGAAATAATTGGTCAAAAACCCCGCAAAATCCAAGCCCGAAATAAGTTTTAGAAAAAGAGCAAATGACGGCTCTTTTTTGCCGCTGCTGGTCAATCGCTTCCAAATTTCTCTTTTATTTTTACCTTTACAACAATATAGTATCCATTGCTCAAGATACATTTCATGGGCTATATTCAATACCTCTTCTTGGGCCTTCTTGAGATTTGATTCTGCTAACCCAAGATCCGCATGAATGGTCCTGGGTGCCCAAAGATACATTTCGGAGGGACCTCTTTTTGTTTCCCCTAAAACGCTGCTTAGTTGATACCCCTGTTTGCAATGTTCACATTTCATTTCCCAATGTTCTTCAAAGGGGCCATTGCTATCATGAAAGCTTTTAATTGTAAAATAACTTTCTCCGCAAGGGCATCTGAATTTTTGTTCGATTTTTGGATTGTCTTTCACTTTTGTCTCCTCAAAATTTTAGTCGTTATTGATATTATTATTAATATAATTACCTTTTTAGGAATATCTATAGATACGGTCATATTCCATAGTTATTATGAAAGTATTATGCCAAGACATTCAATAATTTATAATATTTTATAACCCCTTGCATATTAATTTCTTAGTAATATTGGTTTTAGGTTTAATTATTTAGTATTGCTTTATAATAAAAAAGTGCCAACTTAAGTTGGCACTTAAAATACTAATATATCTATTACTTATTAATATATATAATGTTATCAATATTTATCGTTAACACTAATGTTATCATATCTATTTTTATATTTATAATTATATATATTTAATTATTTGATATTTATTGTCTTATAACAGCACACTAATGATTATTCCATTAAAATATTATTACTCTACGGTGATCTCTACATATGGATAATTACATATATTATATGCTCCAGAAAACAGCGGTTTATCAAGAAAAGAAAGGGCTCCGTGAAGCGCTACTGAAAATATAACATAGTATTTGCCCGGCTTGATTGTAACTCTAATGTAATCCTCTACATAGATTGTTTCTCCGGGTTTCACTTGTTTTGGCAACAAAGCATTTACGTTCCCTGCCTGTGATTTATCATCGATATCATACCACATTACATTGATTAAATATTGTCCGGAATGTTTTATAGATGGACGATGGCTTTTGCATATATTAAGCCACGGGCCGCGCCCGGTATTGGTAACATTCAAACAAATACGTATCTTGTCTCCCGGTTTAACAACCGTGGGAGTCACTTCCACTATGGTTATACTCGCCTTATTGCCACGCGCCAAGCGCTTGGGAAATCTTTTGGCAGGCAGAGAATTGGGGTGCGTTATGCCCAATCTTTCGATCTTTTTGCTTAGCCCCATTCTTGAAAGTTGTAATTTTTTGGCGGTTGCTGTTACGTTATATCCATTAGCCTGTAATGCATTGATCACCAATATTTTTTCATGCATTTTGACCAAATCTTTAAGCTTGCTTGTTCTGAGATCAACATCCCCTTGCAGTAAATCGCTTGGCAGGTATCCATCTTTGATCGTTTCATCGGGATCATGCACCAAGACATACTGTATCATTTTCTCCAGTTCTCTAACATTGCCCGGCCAACGGTAATTCATTATTATCGTTCGGGCGATTGGTGAAAAACAATAGTTTTTGCCATGCCCGTATTTTTTTAGAAACACCGTTATCAACTCATCTAAATATTTCATCCGCTCTCGCAACGGCGGCAAGTGAAGCACTGCTCCCTTAAGCCTAAAATACAAATCCTCCCGGAATAGTCCTTTGCCCACCATTTCTTTTAAATTCCTATTGGTACAGGCAATAACCCTTACATTCACAATCTTGGGGCGACGAGCCCCTATGCGCATTACCATTTGGTCATTAAGTATCCGTAAAAGCTTGGGTTGCATCGCCAGGGGTAACTCCGAGATTTCATCCAAAAGTATCGTTCCGCCATCCGCCAACTCGAACTTTCCGGCCCGGCCGTCGCTTTTAGCCCCAGTGAAGCTTCCAGATTCATAACCGAACAACTCTGATTCTACAAGATGCTCCGGTAAAGCAGTACAATCAATAACGACGAAAGGCCCTTTTGACCGGGACGACGAGTAGTGAACCGCACGGGCCATCACTTCCTTCCCCGTGCCGCTTTCTCCGGTAATCATGAACGAAAGATCGCTGTTGGCTAAGATCATCGCTTGTTTCTTAAGCTCTGGGGCAATTCCCACCATTGCCTCTAGGTCCGTGGTAGCCATCGCTTCTTGGCGGATGAAACGTAATGTCTCTCTTTTTTCCTCCTCAAGACAAAGTATTATCTTGTCGCTTTGATGGTAGGTACTGACCAGAAGATGGACCTCATCGTCTCCTTTTCGAAACAGGACTTCTTTTTTATAAACGGAGTTTTCCCAGAAGTTTCCGGGGGAAAACTCCCCGAGGTTCCTCATTGTCCATAGTTTGCTTGACCCGGCATGAAGTCCGACTCCAAGCATTATTTTTGCTGCGCTGTTTATATAAAGAACGCTTCCAACGCCGTCCAGCAAGACAACGCCTTCGCTCATGTTGTCCATGATAAAAAAACGGAACTCGTCCTCTATTTGAGCCATTTCCTTGTCTAGGCAAAGAATCACCCCTTGTTCGGTAAAATGAGTGCTGGCCAAAAACTGTATTTGCTCTCCATTCCGTTTGATCATAACATCTGTTAACTGTAACGGCTGTTTCCAAAACCCGACCGGATAAAACTCACCCAAGCTCTCGAATTTCGGCCAGGTTTGGCTATCTTCCAAGGAAAGCATTTCGCGGGCCGCCCGGTTTGCATAGCGTATCATTCCATCATCGCCCAAATGAATAACCCCGCTTTTTATAATGTCCAGTATCTGTTCTTTTTCCATATTTTTGTCCATATCGTCATTTTATTGCGGTATTTATAAAAGGCTCTCACCATTTTATGGTCTATCGGGCTTTTTATCCAACTACACCCTATATAGCCAGAATACGCTCTCGGTCGGTCCCTGACTTATTTCCCATCATTCCCTCGATTCCATTCAATATCTGCCGGATCTCGCTTCTGGTGGGCGGGTAATACCTGTCTCCCGTGCTCAGATTCGGATCACGAAAGAGTTTTATAAGTTTTCCCCGGCTTTCTCTGGCAATTGTCACGGAAAGTTTTTCTCCAGGCATGAATTTCGCTTCGTCTTGATTGCGAAAGGATGGATTGATCATTAACAGTGACAAATTATTCTTGCGATAAAGAGAAGCCGCCCGGATCGTTTCCCGATAAGCCGGTTCATCAAACACATCCGGACAATGGGCGGTCAGCGGTTCCGGGTAGCCGTCACTGAGCAGGATAACCAGATTTATGGAGCCCGGCTTGCGAAACTTTTCCAGGCGAACCATTGCCAGTGCTTTTAACAATCCGTCGGCCAATGGGCTTTCGCCCTGCACTTTGAGTCCCATCAATCCTTTGGTAACTACACGGTAATTATGAGTTGGATGATTGAGTATTTTCGCCTGCTTGCCCTGTAATGAGATAAGACCTATCCGGTCTTGGTGAAGCTTGAAATAACCAGTCAGGGAATCAAGTATCTCGGCAAATATCTTGATAAAGGGGAAGGTGGAGCGGCTGACATCCACCAGCAGAACCAACGTCATGCTTTGTCGTTCCAGCTTTTCCCAACCCACAAAATCGCCGGGGCCGATTTTAAATTCTTTTGAGAACAACGAATATTTGCCGCCGGCCAGAGAACTAATCACCGTCTGCAATGGCGCCAAGGTGTTTTCTCCAACCCGAAAGCGGACGATTTTGACATTGCGCCCCGAACGGTCACTCAAGACCGTCTTGCGTTTTTTGCTGCCCCTTACGGAGCGTGATTTGACGCGATTGAATTTACTGAGAACCTTAAAGAAGGCCTTTTTCAGCTGAGAGAGAGTACCGGGTTGCTCCTGGAATAGAACCGGTGCCGTTTGGTCTTGAGAACGAGCAAAGATAATTTGTTTCTTCTTTTTTCTAAACGGCAGAAGTTTTTGAGCGAATTCCTGTATTTTCTGCGTTAAGGTGTTACGTTTTTTTTTACATCCTGCTCGCCCGAAGACATAACCGCACCTTCGATCTTTTGCTTGATCGCCGTTTTATGAAGATGCTCTTTGTCTCTGAACATGTTTTTATTGAGATTTTCGCTGATTTCTTCAGCTGTTGGCGGCTCCAATAGCCCCCCGTCCCTGGTGCGGTGAATGAGAGTCATCTCCGACGCCAGCAGAATATCTTCGGGCTCAACTTCGGTCCTCCTGTTAATGGCGGCAAGCGTCATGGCAGTTTTTATTATCACGATATCGGGTCTTTGTCCGTCAACCTTCAGGGCCGCACAGGATGCGGCAACGGAGCCTACTATTACCTGAGAGACCTCCACTTTTGGCAGTAGAGCGCGGGCGGAAATGATCTGCTCGGCTACAGCCTCTTCCCGGGCGATGAATTTTTCGTAAAAAGCCTTTCGGTCGTTCTCAAACAAAAGATTATTGAGCACAACCTCTGCCCGTATGGCCGGATCTTTTATGGTTTCTATCCGGACGCACAACGGGAAACGGTCTAATATCTGAGGCCTAAGATCACCTTCTTCTGGATTCATTGTGCCCACCAGCACGAAATCGGCCGGATGCGAAATCGAAATACCTTCGCGTTCAATGGTGTTCCAGTGAGTGGAGGCTGCATCCAGGATGTCGTCTACCAGATGGTCCGGCAGCAGATTAACTTCGTCCACGTAAAGGATATTGCCGTTGGCCTGACCCAAAATGCCAGGGAGAATCACCTTTTGTCCGGACTTCAAAAGTTTCTCTATATCTATGCTTCCGATCAAACGGTCTTCGGTGCAGCTAAGCGGCAGGTTTACGATCCTCATTTTTTGAGTGACCGAAATATGATCCGTTCTTTCGCGGCATAAGGTACAAAAGTCCCTGGGCGCGTTCGGATCGCAGTTGAAGATACAGCCATCCACCTTTTGTCGCTCCGGCAGAATAGATTCTACCGAATGAACAATCGTGCTCTTGCCCGTGCCTTTTGGTCCGCTGATCAAAAGCCCGCCTATCCTGGGATTTACAATGTTGGCCAGGTAGGCGTATTTCAGTTTATCCTGCCCCAGTATGGCGGAAAATAGAAATCTTCTGTTTTGAGAGATATCCATATCTTATGCCTTATAATCAACTACAATTCTCTGATCCCTTACTTCTCGTAAAAATTCAACCACCTTAAGGTGCTCCGGATGTTTTTGATATGTTTCCAAACCGAGGACATCATCGAATTCGGAATACAGAACAAGATCAAAAGAACCTTCGCCCCTATTTATGTTTTGCCCGATCTCAAAAAATCTTACTGTTTCAATCTTTTCCTTGAGCTCCGACAGCATCCCGGCAGCAAGGTTGATATTCTCGCTTTTGATGCGTCCTCCGGCTGAATCTTTGAATGTCCACATTACAATGTGTTTGATCATTGTATCCCCCTATTATCCCTATAAGAATACACTTACTTTGGTTCAAAATCAAGAAAAATTGTCAAAATCCTACAGAATTTTGTTATAATAGCTTATCGTTTTACATATTCAAGCGATCCATTTTTATAAACAGAGCATATAATTATAACCACCACTTGGAGAGCCATCATTTATCGCTTTGAACATCAGCGGATGCGCCAAACCGCACAATCGTTGGGCATGACTTTGAGCGACGCTCAAGGAGAGAAACTAGCAGCTTTCCATGCTTTGGTAAAGGAATGGAATGCCAAGATAAATCTGGTTTCCAGAAAGGATATTGACAATCTTCTGGCTAATCACATACTTGATTCGCTAGCATCCATCCCGGCATTGTCAGCGGATCCGACACGCTCAGAAGTTATGGATCTTGGGCCGGGAGGAGGGTTTCCCGGGATTCCGCTTAAGATCTGTCTGCCGCATATAAAGCTGACCTGTTTGGAGGCCACCCAAAAAAAGGCCCGATTCATCGAGCTGGCCGCCAAAGAACTTAACCTGTCAGATGTGCTGGTTATTGCCAGGCATTCCCAGGAGGCCCAAAAGGATAAGAGTCTTTTAAATCGTTATGATTTCGTCACCGCCCGGGCAGTGGCGGAACTCAAGGAGCTGGTAAAGATATCCTTCCCATTCCTGAAGGTTGGGGGGAAACTGCTGGCTTACAAATCCAGCAAAGCCGACCAGGAGATAGAAGCGGCCGGGGAAATTATCCATAAACTGGGGGGAACGATCAAGGGTGAGTTGCGCCAGGAGCAAGTATCGGGAGACAAGGACAGAAGAATTGTAATAATAAGAAAGGGACAGTAGGTTGACCCATTACACCCATTTAATCCTTTTTGACATAGACGGAACGCTGGTTCATTGCGGACCCACTCCCAGGCGGGTGTTCAAGCAGGCGCTGATGGAGGTTTTCGGCACTGCCGGCCCGATAGACGGCTGGATATTCGACGGCAAGACCGACCCCATGATCGTCCGGGAATTGATAAGCGCGGCAGGATCGCCGTGCACTGACGAATTGGTGAAAAAGGCCCTGGATATTTATGCCGAGGGAATAAAAAGGGAACTTTCTAACGAGCCCAATAAGAAGATCTATCCCGGCGTCATTAATTTATTGGAGGCGCTGGCCAAACAGCCGGTTTTATTGGGCCTGCTTACCGGCAATATACAAAAGGGCGCCCGGGCAAAATTAGAGTCGTTGGATCTTTGGCGCTATTTTTCCTTCGGAGCATTTGCCGACGATTCTTCCGTCCGCAAAGAACTGGCCGATATTGCGGTGCAACGGGCTTTTGAAATGACCGGACAGAAATTTGTAGGAAAGCAGATCGTCATCATCGGCGACACCGAGCATGACATAAGATGCGGACATCACCTGGAAGCCAGGGCCATTGGCGTGGGAACCGCCAGAAGCACTGCAAAAGAACTGTTGGCTTATGGAGCGGATCGTGCCTTTGACGATCTGTCGGACCACAACCTCGTGCTTGGGTCAATTTTGGAATAATTATTAGCAAATATAAAGCCCCGGCAAAAGCCGGGGCTTTAATATTTCTAAATTTTAGAACAGTGCAAAACCTACCATTAGAGAAATATTGCTGTTCTTAACATCCAAATTCCAGTCGCTATCATCTATGGAGCTTAAGCCCATGGAATAACGAGCTTCCAATGACAGCTTAACAGGGGTCTGCACACCGGCCCCGAAGGTAAGGCCCATGTCCGAGCTCGCGATCCCTGCGTCATCGGTGCTGGAAGTGCTAACGCCGTTCAGCGTATACTCAGAACTGACGCCTAGTTTTGTAGCAAAATAGGGCCCGGCCAAAACATATGGCTTGATGATTGCACCAAAGGAAATCTTGGCTAAAACCGGTATTTCCATATAATTAATATGTGACTTTTGCTCATATGTATAGCCCAAAATCTCTCCCGAGGTCTGAAAGCCTTTTTGTGAATATAACAATTCCGGTTGAATTGCGATATTTGGCAACAAGCCAATGGTGGCATAAGCACCCGCCGCAATGCCCATGTAGCTATCGGTATTGTTGACATCGGAACCCGTTACATTGGCCATATTCATCCCTCCCTTGATTCCTAAGGATAGCCCCTGGGCAGAACAGTATTGCGGAAAGTTGAAAGCCATGACCGTGACCAGAATCAGCAGGAGCAGGGTTGTCTTTTTCATTTTGTTTCCTTTCCTTTTATTTTCTTTGGTCATTTGTTGCATATATGCTATAATAACTGGGGTTATAAGTCAATACTTTATTTATTTTTATCATAAATCCCGTTCCCTGCTCTCCCTTGACAAAGTCTGGCCGGCTATATTATCATATAAGTTTACAGACTGTTTAGCAGACATCCCGAACAGGTTATTTTAGGAGCGTTTCAATGTCGCGCATCATAGCCATGGTCAATCAAAAAGGAGGGGTGGGAAAGACCACCTCGTCCATCAACCTGGCGGCTTCGCTGGCCGTGCTGGAAAAACCCACATTATTGGTCGATATCGACCCTCAGGCCAATGCCACCAGTGGGTTGGGTATAGAAAAAAACTCGGTGGAGACTGGCATTTACGATGTGCTTATGAATGAAGTGCCCATCAACGATATAATAATGCATACCCAGTTGGACAAGCTTAATCTGGCGCCTTCTCAGATAGACCTTGCCGGGGCCGAAGTGGAAATGGTGGGAATAGACGGCCGGGAGAACCTTTTAAAGCCGCAGCTGGAAGGCTTGCGCGATAAATATAAATATATTTTGATCGACTGCCCGCCATCGCTGGGCCTGCTGACAATCAATGCCCTGACAGCGGCCGACTCGGTTCTGATCCCCATTCAGGCCGAATATTACGCCCTGGAAGGACTGGGGCAATTGCTGAATACCATTGACCTGGTAAAGAACGGCTTGAACCCGGAATTGGACATCGAAGGCATTTTGCTCACTATGTTCGACTCCAGGCTTAATCTGGCCCAGCAAGTGGCCGGAGAAATAAAAAAGCATTTCCCGGAAAAAGTATACCAGACCAGCATCGCCCGCAGTGTGCGGATCGCCGAAGCCCCGTCCCACGGAAAGCCCATCATCCTGTACGACGTTAATTCCAACGGCGCTCAAAGCTACCTGGCCCTGGCCAAGGAAGTGGTAGCCAGAACGGCAACAAAATAACGCTTAAAAGGAAGGACCTATGAAAAAAGGATCCTTTGTGGGTTTACGGTTGCTGGTCTCGGCGGCTGTACTGTCTGTCCTCATCCCGGGTTGCGCCACGCTGACGCAGATGGCCGGAGCACTGTCAAATCTGCAAAGATTGAAGTTCAAGGTGGCCGGTGTCTCGGGCTTCGCCTTATCGGGCATAGGAATTAGCAGCAAGCAAAGGGTCGGGGACTTTACCCTGATGGACGGGATCAACCTGATGGCGGCCTACCGTAATAAAAAGCTGCCGGCCAGCTTCACCCTCAATATAGAAGCTCTCAATCCCAACGACGGCACCGGCGGCTCGCCCCAAACCAGCTCCACGCTGACCAGTTTCGAGTGGCGGCTGCTGATAGACGACAAACCCACTGTTCCCGGCAATATCGATAGGCCCATCGAGATACCAGGCACCGGCCAATCAGCAACCATCCCCTTGCAGATAAGCCTGGACCTTGTGGAGTTCTTCGGGGAGAAGGGTTATAACGACCTGCTGAACCTGGCCCTGGCGTTGGGCGGGATCCAAAGCGATATCAGTCGGCTGGCCATAGATGCCCAACCGCGGGTCAGCACCCCGCTGGGTGAGATCACTTATCCCGGCAGGATCATTATCGTTTCCAAGGAATATAGATAAAGGGGCAAGTATGAACGTCAAGGGAACGGCTTTGGCGGTGCTGCCGATATTCATCGAAAATAAATTCGGCAAAGAGGGGCTGAATCGCTGGTTGGATTCTTTAGACAGCCAAGCATCGGCACTTTTTAAAGATCCCAACGCCGTGAAAATAAACCAATGGTATCCCCTTAAGGAAAGCTATCTGGAACCGACCGCAGTGATGTGCGATCTTTTTTACGGCAACGATCCCAAGGGGGCCTGGGAGATCGGACGTTTCAGCGCCGATTACGCTCTGAAAGGTGTTTACAAGGCTTTTGTAAAGATGACCTCCGTCAGCTTCTTTATAAAACGGGCCAGCCTGCTGATGACCACTTATTACCAGCCCAGCGCCATGGAACTTAAATCGTCCACTTACAGCCAGGCCATCCTTCATATGACAGAGTTCCCCGAATCCCATCGTCTGATAGAATCCCGCATCGGCGGCTGGATACAGCGATCTTTGGAGATACACGGCTGTCAGGAGGTCCGCGTAGACATCGTCAAATCGCTGGCCGAAGGAGATCCTCACACCGAACTGGTCCTTAGCTGGAAATAACCCCGATATATTGAATAATGGAGATCCCATGACCGCACAAAAACGAGGCCTGGGAAAAGGCCTTTCCGCCCTGATCCCGGCCAAGAAGACTGTTGCCGTTACGGCCGCGTCGCATCCCGAGGGGGTTGAGCGTTTTTTAAAACTGGCCGAGATCAAACCGAATCGTTTTCAACCTCGCCACGCTTTTAGGGAAGCCGAACTGGCCGAATTGATGGACTCAATAAGGGAGAAGGGTGTTATCGAACCGGTGATCGTGCGCCGGAGCGGTACCGGGTACGAGTTGATCGCCGGAGAACGCCGCTTCAGGGCCTGCCAGAAACTGGGCTTGGAAAAGATCCCGGCCATCATCCGTCAGGCCAGCGACCAGGAGGCTCTTGAAATAGCGCTTATCGAGAACATCCAGCGCCAGAACCTCAATCCCATTGAAGAATCCCGGGGCTACGAGAGACTGGCGCGGGAATTCAGCCTGACCCAGGAGGCCCTGGCCAAGAAGGTAGGTAAGGAGCGTTCCACCGTGGCCAATAGCCTCCGCCTGTTGACACTGCCTGACGATGTCCAGAAGATGCTTGAAGACGACAAGCTTACCGCCGGACACGCCAGGGCCGTATTGATGGTCAGCGATAAAAAGAAGCAAATTTGGCTGGCCCAGACCATAATCTCAAAAGGGCTGTCGGTTCGTGAGGCGGAAACCCTGGCCAAAGGAGAACCGGCAAAATCTACCGTTGCACTTACAAAAACACCCCGACTTTTGGATCAGCATTTGACCAATATCCAAAACGAGATCCAGCGGACTTTCGGAACCAAGGTGCGGATAGTGCCTCAGGGCAAGAACAAGGGGAAGATAGAGGTTGAGTATTATTCATCCGATGACTTTGAACGGATCCTGCAGAAACTCAATATCAAATTATAATCTTTTGGCACGGCATCAAAGCCGTGCTTTGTTTTTGGGAAAGGAGCCTATATGGAGATAAAAACAATAGGCATCAAAAAGCCGGAAGATGTCAACTTCATCCTGGGCCAATCGCATTTCATCAAGACGGTAGAGGACCTTTATGAGATACTGGTCTCTTCCGTCCCCGGGATAAAATTCGGGCTGGCCTTCTGCGAGGCATCCGGCGCCTGCCTGATCAGATCCGAGGGAACGGATGAGGAAATGAAGGTATTGGCTGTTGATAATGCCAAGAACATCGGCGCCGGGCACAGTTTTATTGTCTTTTTAAAAGATGTATACCCCATCAACGTTCTCAATGCCATAAAAAATTGCCCCGAAGTGTGCCGCATCTTCTGCGCCACCGCCAATCCATGCCAGGTTATAGTCGCCGAAAGCGAGCAAGGGCGTGGAATACTGGGTGTGATAGACGGCTTTGCCCCCAAGGGCGTGGAGGATGGAGAAGGGATAAAATGGAGAACGGATCTTTTACGGAAGATCGGCTATAAACGGTGATCTTAATATAAACATAATTACGAGGTCATCCCTTGCAGTTAAAAGATTTCAATAAGACCGCCCTTATTTATCAGGGACAGCAAATATCCTATGCCGAAACCATCTCCCATACGAACCGTTTTGCTTCCTGTTATAAGCTGAATAAAGGGGATCGGGTTGCCATTTTTGCCGAGAACCGGCCGGAATGGATCTATGCTTATTTTTCCATATGGCGCAATCAGGGCATCGCGGTGCCCATAGATTTTATGGCCCCAGCCGATGAGGTGGCTTATATATTGAACGAATGCCGGCCATCGATTGTTTTTTGTTCACAGAAGACCCGTGAAGTGCTGGATGAATCGTTACGGCTCTTGAAGGACGGTTATGCTCCCAAGATCTACGTTTTTGAAGAAATGACTCTGCCAGAAGTTGCCCCGGAAAAACTTTCGTTCAAGTCGGATAAAGACGAGACCGCCACTATAATCTACACCTCCGGCACCACCGGCAGCCCCAAGGGGGTGATGCTGACCTACGATAATATTTTGGCCAATATCGAGGATGTGGTGGACCACACTAAAATATTCACCAAGGAGGACAAACTGCTGGCCATTCTGCCGTTCCATCACGTCTTCCCTCTGGTGGGAACGATAATGGCCACTCTGTACAGCGGGGCCTCGCTGGTGATACTGGAAAAGATCTCTTCGGAGGATATTTTGGGCGCCATGAAACAATATGGGATAACCATAATCATCGGCGTTCCCAGGCTTTACCGGCTGTTCCATAAAGGATTGATGGACAAGATCAACCCCAGTCCGGCCGCCAGAACGCTTTTGCGGCTCTCGAGAAGCTTGCGTTCATTAGCTTTCGGACGGCTGGTATTCAAAAAGGCCCAGGAGGCTTTTGGCGGACACATAAAATATTTCGTCTCAGGCGGAGCCAAGCTGGACGAAACCGTGGGCGGGGACCTTTACGCCATGGGTTTTGAAATACTGGAAGGGTTCGGCATGACCGAGGCCGCCCCGATGATCACATTCACCAAACCCGGACAAGTGCGGATCGGATCTCCCGGCACACCCACCAGTCAGACGGAGGTCAGGATCGAAGAAGGGGAAGTGCTGGCCCGGGGACGCAATATCATGAAAGGCTATTACAACAAGCCGGAAGAAACCTTCGCCATTTTGCGTGACGGTTGGCTGCATACCGGTGACCAGGGCCATCTGGACAAGAAGAAAAGGCTGTTCATCACCGGGCGCAAGAAGGAGATAATTGTCCTATCCAACGGCAAGAACATCAACCCCGAGGAAATTGAGAACCGTATCCTGTCCCTCTCTCCGCTGATCAAGGAAATAGGGGTCTATCCCCGGGAGGAGACCCTGGGCGCGGTCATCCACCCCGATTTCCACGCGGTCAAAAAGGGGCAGATCGTGAATCTGCGGGAGACCATCAAGTGGCTGGTGCTGGACAAATTCAACCTGACCGTGCCCGGCTACAAGAAGATCCGCCATTTTACGCTGGTGAATGACGAACTGCCCAAGACCCGGCTGGGCAAGCTAAAAAGATTCCTTCTTCCTCAGTTGGATGCCAGAACCGCGGAAGTGCACCGCACCCAGCCCGACCCCGACACCGAAGAATACCGGGCATTAAAGGCCTATCTGGAAAAGGCGTTGGATCAGCAGGTATACCCGAACCAGCATTTGGAATACGATCTGGGCCTGGATTCGCTGGGGAAGATAGAGCTGGACCTGTTCCTGGAAAAGAATTTCGGGATCAAGTTTGAAGATGAGGAATCGGTGGCCCACCATACGGTCGAGGCCCTGAGCCGCCTGATCGCCGAGCAAAAGAAGCACGGAAACCGGGAGATATCGGACTGGCACAGCACCTTGCAAGAAAAGAGAGACTTCCGGCTTCCCAAAAGTCGATCTCTGCAATGTCTGATGAAGTTGATCAGCGCGCCCCTGTTCCGGCTTTATTTCCAGCTTAAGGGAAAGGGGCAAAAAGACCTGCCGCCTGGCCCATTCATTTTGGCGCCAAATCACCAAAGCTTTTTCGACGGGATTTTTCTTTCCATTCTTTTACCGAATAGAATACTTAAGGATACCTTCTTTTTAACCGCCGGCAAACATGTTCAGACACCTATCAGCCGCTTTTATGCGAATCACAGCAATCTGTTAGTGATGGACATCAACCGGGACCTGAAGGGCACCCTGCAGCAGGCGGCGGCAGCCATAAGGCAGGGCAAGAATCTGGCGATTTTCCCGGAAGGGGCCCGCAGTAGGGATGGCAATCTGTCGGAATTTAAAAAGACCTTTGCCATACTCAGCAAAGAACTGCAGGTGCCGGTAGTACCGGTGGCCATCTCCGGGGCCTATGCCTCGTTTCCCATAGGCAAAAAACTGCCCAAATCCGGAAAAGTATCGCTAACGTTCCTCCCGGCTATCTATCCCGGACAAATGGACTATGAACAGATCACTAGCCTGACAAAACAAGCCATAGAAAAAAATATCTGATCAATAATAATAAAGAAGGATCAGGTATCGCATCCCGATAATTTTGGATTATATCTGAGCTATTAAAAGTCATGTCTTTATATAATCAAACCATCGAACAATCCCTGGTCGAGCTGGGCTCCGATCATTACTCCGGCCTTTCGGAACAGCAGGCTCTTGAACGCCTGGCCCAATACGGTCCCAACAAGCTGGCCGAAGGCAAGCGGGTCGGCCCGTTAAAGATATTTTTCGATCAGTTCAAGAACATCATGGTGGTGGTCCTGCTGGTCGCAGCGGTGATCTCCGGGCTGACCCACGACCTGACCGATTCCTTCGTCATTTTGGCCATCGCGCTGATCAACGCCGTCATCGGATTCCTGCAGGAATACCGGGCCGACCAGGCCATGGCCGCCCTGAAAAAACTTTCCCAGCCCCTGGCCCGGGTGGTGCGCCAGGGAAAAGTGCTGGAGATCCCTTCGGAAAATCTTGTGCCGGGAGATATTATTCTTATTGACGCCGGCTCGCGCATTCCGGCAGACGCCCGTATAATCGAAGCGGCTTCCCTCAAGATCGAGGAGTCCTCACTGACCGGCGAGTCCCTGCCGTCGGAGAAAACCGCTTTACAAATCGAGGGTGAAGTTCCCCTGGCTGACCGGACCAATATGGCCTTTTTGGGAACGGTCTGCGTATATGGTCGCGGCAAAGCTGCCGTCGCGGCCACGGGTATGAATACCGAGCTCGGTAAGATTGCAAAATCCATCCAGACCCTCAAGCAGGGCCAGACCCCGCTGCAGAAACGCCTGGCTGGGCTGGCCCGGATCCTGGCTCTGGGCACAGTGATCCTTTGCGCCGTGATATTTTTAGCCGGTTGGCTGCACGGCATCCAGGTCTCGGTGATGCTTCTTACCTCCATCTCGCTGGCGGTAGCGGCCATCCCGGAAAGCCTGCCGGCGGTGATCACCATCGTGCTTTCGATGGGCGTACAGCGGATGGTGAAGAAAAATTCCCTGGTCAAAAAATTGCCGGCGGTGGAGACCCTGGGGTCGGTCTCGGTCATCTGTTCCGACAAGACCGGCACCCTGACCCAGAACCAGATGACCGTAAAGAAGCTTTTCTGTAATGGCATTATCTATGACGTAGAGGGCAGCGGTTATCAGCCGGCAGGACGGATCGGGAATCTAACCGAAATAAACGAGCCCCTCGATCACTTATTAAAAGGGGCCTGCCTTTGCAACGATGCCACACTGTTCCAGGAAAAAGCCGACGGTTCGGACGCCTGGAAAATATCCGGCGATCCCACCGAGGGCGCCATGTTGACCCTGGCCGCCAAAGCCGGATACTGGCGCGAAACGTTAGAAAAGGACCTGCCCAGGGTTGCCGAACTGCCTTTCGATTCGGACCGCAAGATGATGACCACTGTCCATCGCCAAAGAGATGGCAGATACATCTGCTATGTCAAAGGTGCTCTGGACAATATGGAACAAGCCTGTTCTAATTTTCCGGCGCAGACGATTTCCGCCAATAAAACCCTGGCCGACAGCGGCCATCGAGTGCTGGCTTTGGCCTACAAGCTATTAAACACCATGCCGGAAAAAATTGTGATAGGCGCCATCGAAAAGGATCTTACGTTCTTGGGCTTGGTGGCCATGATAGATCCGCCGCGAGAAGAAGTAAAAGCCGCGGTTGCCCTGTGTCGCAGCGCCGGCATCCGCCCGGTAATGATCACCGGCGATCATCCGGCCACCGCCATGGCCATCGCCCGCCAACTGGGAGTTTTCTCTTCGGGGGACCTGGCCCTTACCGGGATGGAGTTGAAGAACCTGGGGGTGGACGAGCTGGCGGATGAAATAGAGCGCGTATCCTTGTTCGCCAGGGTCTCGCCCGAGGACAAGATAAAGATCGTCCAGGCCCTGCAGAGAAAAGGCCGTATAGTGGCCATGACCGGTGACGGGGTCAATGACGCCCCGGCCCTTAAGGGGGCGGACATCGGTATCGCCATGGGCATCACCGGGACCGATGTGTCCAAAGAAGCCTCGGATTTGGTGCTGCTGGACGATAATTTTGCCACCATCGTTACCGCAGTATCCGAGGGCCGGAGGATCTACGATAATATCCGCAAGTTTGTACGTTACATGCTGGGCACTAATCTGGGCGAAGTGATGACCATGTTCGGAGGTATTATGCTGAACCTGCCTTTGCCTCTGCTGCCGATCCAGATTTTATGGATAAACCTGGTGACAGACTCTCTTCCGGCTCTGGCCCTGAGCAACGAGCCTTCCGAACCAGACATCATGCAACGCCCTCCACGGCCGCCTTCGGAGAATCTTTTTGCCAGAGGCCTTGGGACCCAAGTCGTCTTTTCGGGATTGCTGATGGCCGCAGGCTGTCTGTGGATGTTCAACTGGGCCATTAATAAACACCTGGGCCTGGGACAGACCAGAGAAACGTCGGAAATAGCCGCCCGCAGCATGGTGTTCATGACCATGTCCTTTTACCAGCTTTTCAATGCTCTGGCCATACGTTCCGACAAAAGGTCCCTTTTCACCATGCCCCCTTCCGGGAACTGGTATATTTACGGAGCGGTGGCTATCACCGCACTAATGCAACTGGCTGCTGTCTATGTACCCTTCCTTCAGCCCATATTCAAGACCATTCCGGTGGCTGGAACCGACCTGCTGGTCTGTTTGGTGGTATCCTCGTCCATTCTGGCAGCCGTTGAGCTGGAAAAACTGGCTGCAAAAAATATATTTCGTCATTCATCTTGACAAACCTATAATCCGGGCATAGAATTCACTTAATAAGGAGGACAGTCCATGCCCGGCTGTTTCTTTATGCACACCTGTATCCGAGGCATAAAGAGTTTTGGTCTCTTTGTGTCGCCCAATGGGTTTTTATTTGATATTGAGCCGCTTATTCATGTAAGCGGTTTAATGGTTTTCATTGACCCGGGGGCGGGGTCATGAAAAATCATATGATCCTGGTAGAACCCTCCATGGATCTGGAGGGACCATTTCATCGACTGACCGAAGATTACCGGAAAGCCGGCGAGCAGCTTTATACAAATCTTTCGGACATTCATGGCATGGCTTTTGATCTTTACATCAAGAACCTGCAGCGGGAATGCTTGGAGCAAAAGGATTCGCCGGGCACCGCGCCCTGCAGCGCCTTTTGGATGATATCTCCTCAAAAAGATATTTGCGGAATAAGCCGGCTAAGGCATCATTTGACCCCGGATACGGAGATCGAAGGCGGGCAGGTCGGTTTTGACGTTCCTCCATCTCTTCGTCGCCGCGGTTTCGGAACGACGCTTTTGCGGCTCACGTTAGAAAGAGCCGTGGAGTTGAAGATACAAAGATTGCTGGCCACCTGCGACTGGGATAATTTCGGTGCCATCGGCGTGATAAAAAACAATGGGGGAAAACTTGAAAACACTGTCATCTCTAATAGTACCGGAAAAAAAATAATGCGCTTTTGGATAGATCTGCCCTGAAAATAAACCTTTTGGAAGATGCCGTTTCGAAATTTAATGTTTCAAGCGGTTTTTTTTATTGTAATCTCGATTAAAATGATATACAATAAACTTTTATTATTTGATGGCAATGCGCGTCGTTATAATCTACTTTTCTCAGACCGGGAACACCCGGAAAGTGGCCGAAGCCATTCGGGAACAGATGATCGGGGATGCGGGCCATTGCGATCTGATGCGCCTGGAAGAAGCCGATCCCGTCATGTTATCCGGCTATGATTTGATCGGATTCGGAGTGCCCGCTTTCTATTTCAGGGAACCCATTAATGCCCATCATTTCTTCAGGGAGATGTCCGATCAAAGCATCAACGATCGGCCAAAGCCGTTCTTCTTTTTCGTCACGCATGGCGGCACCCCTGGCGATGTATATTCCCGGATAGACCGGATGGCTCATTCCCGAAGTTTGGAAACCATCGGATTTTTCCAGTGCTTGGGGGTGGATACTTTCCCCCCGTTCGCTGACAGGAAACCGCTGACCGCATTTGGTCACCCCGATCAAAACGATCTTTTAATGGCAAAGGAATTTGCCAAAGACGTCATCCAAAAGGCTGGGGTTTATTTTGATCAGGGCGACCCGAAAAGGCCGAAGATACCGGGTAATTGGATCACCAGGGCTGTGGCCGGTTTTTTCAGCGAGCAAAAAATACGCTTACGAATGAGACAACATTTGCTTCCGGCAAAAAACATCCTGGCCGAAAAGTGCACCCGCTGCGGGCTTTGCGCCGAGCAATGTCCCGTGAGAATCATAGAGTTGAAACCTCATCCGGTGATAGATGAAAGCGGCTGCATTGCCTGCTATAATTGCCAGCGAGTTTGTCCCACCGGAGCGGTACAATGCGATTGGCGTCTTTTTAAACTGATCTCCGGAGAATATATCCGGCCACATAAAAAGCCAGCTTCCCGCTACTAAATATCTCTCATTTTTTAGGAGCATATAATGCCCAGTAAAAAAACAATCAAATCGACCGTTCCGGAAACTATAGGGCAAAACGCCACCCTGGAACTGATCCGGAGGTTGACCTCCATCCCCGGGCCTTCGGGTTACGAAACCAGGGCGGCATTGACGGCTGGCCAAGAGCTGGCTCCATTTGCCAGCCAGGTCAAAGTGGATAAAATGGGCAGCGTCGTCGCCCTTAAAAAGGCTTCCTCGCCCGAGGCGGCCGGTTCCAGAAAAAAGATATTGTTGGCCGCCCATCTGGACGAGATCGGTTTGCTGGTAACCGGTATTGAGCCCGGTGGTTTTTTGCGTTTCACCCAGGTCGGCGGTTTTGATGCCAGGGTGCTGTTGGGCCAGGAAGTGCTGCTACATCCGGTCGGCCGTTATGGAACCGACACTCATATTGCCTTGCCGGGCATCATCGGGGCCAAACCGCCGCATTTTCAGACCCCGGAGGAATCGGGACAGGTGATACCCATGGAGGACCTCTATATCGACCTGGGAATGGACGAGAGAACGGTAACGACAAAAATATCCATCGGGGATCTGGCCACCTTAAGGATGCCTTTCACCGGCCTTAAGAACGACCGGGCGGCCGGAAAAGCTATGGATAACAGGGCCTGCGTGGCCATAATGGTTCAAGCCCTGGAGATCCTGAATAAATGTTATCACAGCTGGGATGTTTATGCCGTGGCCACCGTTCAGGAGGAAGTGTCAGGCCTGGGTGCGCTCACAGCTACTTTCGACATTCATCCCGACATCGGCATAGCCATCGACGTTACCCACGGGGATATGAGCGGGGTCTCCGATAACGACACTTTCGCCATTGGCAAGGGCCCGACCATCACCGTGGGGCCGAACATCCATCCGGCCGTTGCCGAAAAGCTGAAGAAGGTAGCCAAGCGTGAGGAAATACCGTTCCAAATAGAGCCTTGCTCCGGCATTACCGGCACCGATGCGGTGGATATCCAGATATCGCGGGAGGGTATACCCACCGGCCTTTTGGGGCTTCCGTTGCGTTACATGCATACACCGGTGGAGACACTGGCGGCCGTAGACGTTGAACGCTCGGCCAGGCTGCTGGCACGATTCATCCAGGATCTGGACGATATAAATTTGGAATGGAAGGACTGAGTGTTTTTATGATAGACCTAAAACTGATCGAAGAGATAACCAACGCCTTCGGCGTCAGCGGATGCGAGGGTGAGGTCCGCAATATCGTCCGGAAAAACATAGAGAAACACGTGGACGAGATCCGGGTTGACGCCCTGGGCAACCTGATCGCCTACAAAAAAGCACGGGGAGCCAAATCCGGCACCAAGAGAACCAAGGTGATGCTGGCCGCCCATATGGACGAAGTGGGGCTGATGGTCACATCTATCGATAAATCCGGTTTTCTGCAGTTCGACAAGGTAGGCGGTATAGACAACCGGGTGCTGCTGGCAAAAAAAGTGTTGGTGGGAAAGGATAAGGTTCCCGGCGTGATCGGTTCCAAACCAATTCACTTGATCGCCCGTAAAGGCGAGCATAAAAAGGTTTCCCCACATGGGGACCTGGTGATAGATATCGGGGCCAGCAGTCAAGAAGACGCCCAGAAATATGTTTCTCCTGGCGATTATGTGATGTTCGACACCAAATTCGAGGATTGGGGGAAAAATTTAAAGGCCAAAGCATTTGATGACCGGATCGGCTGTTACCTGATAATCGAATTGCTGAAGGGGAAATATACTTTTGACATTTATGCCGCTTTTACCACCCAGGAAGAGGTCGGCCTGCGGGGCGGGCGGGTAGCTGCTTTCAAAGACGAGCCGGATATGGCCTTCATCCTGGAAGGTACCGGGGCCGGTGACATGCCGCAGCCAAAAGAAAGGGACGAGAGCCTGGTGCCGGGGTTGGGCCTTGGTCCGGTGGTTACCATAATGGACCGCTCGGTATTCTGCGATAAGGATCTGGTAAAACTGGCCACCGAAACCGCCCGTTCCAAGAGGATCCCCTACCAGATCAAGCGGCCGGGGATCGGCGGCACCGATGCCGGGAGAATACATCTCAGCAAAAAGGGTGTTCCGTCGCTGGTGCTGGCCATCCCCTCGCGTTATATCCATTCACCGGTTTGCCTTTCCAGCAAGAAAGATATAGATAACGGCTTAAAGCTGATGGAGCTGGTGCTTAAAACGGTCAAATAAAAAAAGGAGCCTTATGGGCTCCTTGGTCAATGCTATTCTTCTATGAGGCTAAACTGGACGATTCATACTGCCGCAGAAATCTGCTCCAATAGTTTTTGGGTATCAAACGGCTTGGATACTACGTCGATGACGCTGAATTTGCTGGCTCTGGCCCTAAGCTCCGGGCTTCCAAAGGCGGTGATGATGATCACCGGCAGCTTGGGCCAGCGCTGCCGGACCTCGCACAAGACTTCAATACCGTCCATGCCGGGCAGCATATAATCCAACAATAGCAAGTCGGCTTGGTTTCGGTTCATCTGTTCCAATCCGTCTTGCCCGTCATAGGCCACAATGGCCTCATATCCTTCGGACTCCAGAAGGGTGGTCATCATCTCGCCGACCGCCGGCTCATCATCGATGATCATTATCTTTTTGCTCATCGTTTCTCCAGATATGGTTGGGAAGCATCCTTCAAACTTTTGTAACATATCAGTATATAACATTAAAATTTATAATGTCAAGCTTTTTCTGGGCCTCTGTACAATCCGCCTTAATATGATTGACCAAGAAAATAATATAATCTTTTATAAGGAATATATCCATGAAAGACATTATCAGGCGCCTTACCGAAACTTACGGCCCGTCGGGCAACGAAACCAAAATACGGGAGCAGATCAAAAAAGAGATCCGGGGCCTGGCCGACCGGATGGCGGTCGACGCGCTGGGCAATCTTACGGCCATAAGAGAAGGCAAGGGTTCCCGGGTAATGGTGGCCGCCCATATGGATGAGATAGGATTCATTGTCACCCATATAGACCAGCACGGTTTTATACGCTTCTCAAACATCGGCGGCATTTATCCTCATAATATCATCGCGCAGCGGGTGATTTTTGAGAACGGCACCGTCGGCACCATCAACGAGGAGCGCTCTGAAAAACCGCTGGATATAAAGCGCCTTGACCGCATGTACATAGACATCGGCGCACGAAATCAGAAGGAGGCTTCGTCCAGGGTGTCGGTAGGGGACGTCGCCGGTTTCCACCGCTCCTGCGAATTCCTGGGCGACCGGATCATTGCCAAATCGCTGGACGACCGGATAGGGTGTGCCATAATGGTCGAAACCATGAGGCAGCTCAAAAAATGTCCCAACCAGGTACACTTCGTGTTCACCACCCAGGAAGAGGTCGGCCTGCGCGGAGCCACCACCGCAGCTTTCGGAGTAACCCCGGATCTGGGCATTGCCGTTGACATCACCGGAGCTTTCGATACCCCCGAAGAGAAACCAAAGTTGCCGTCTGTCCTGGGAAAAGGCACTGCCATTAAGATCAAGGACGCCGGCCTGCTGGCCCACCCGGGTGTAAAAAAGATGCTGGTCGACACCGCCAAGGCGGCCGGGATCCCCTACCAGTTCGACATCCTGGAGGGCGGCACCACCGATGGCGCGGCCATTAACAAGACCAAGGCCGGCATCCCCACCGGGGTTCTATCGGTACCAACCAGATACGCCCACTCCGCCTCGGAAATGATCGACATGACCGATGTAAAAGCCACGGTGGACCTGTTGGTAAAAATACTTTCTTCGGATCTAAAGACCAAGGGATTCAAATCTTAACTTTTTTCATCGTTTAAATGAAAAAGCGGGAACGTTATATTTCGCTGATAGTGGCGCCACACCATAAGGCTCGGCCGTGGCAGATGGACATATCATATTCCAGTCTAAAGCGGCTGGCGATTTTACTGTCTGGGGTGCTTATATTATTGGTCTTTTTTTTCATCAACTACGGACATATCTTCTGGCGGGCCGGACAATATGAAATAATGAAAAAAAGATCTGTCGAAATCGAGGCAAAATTCAGCGAGCTTCAAGAGCTTAAACGGGAGCTGGCCGAACTCAAAAAGACCGAATCAAAGTTGCAGCACATGCTAGGAATAACCCAGCAACCCGCCCTGCTTTCTATAAACGATATAAACCGAAACGCCTCACTGAACGCCTCGGTCATGGAGGATATCGCTCTTTCCAAAGATCGGAACGACACCTTGTCCGGCGGCATCGAGCGCTCTACCCCAAGCCTAATGCCGGTCAAAGGATGGATCTCAGCCAAAATAAGCATAAACCATCCCGGTGTCGATATTGCCGCCAGAGAGGGCGATCCGGTGCTGGCGGCGGCCGACGGTATTGTCACCTTTGCCGGATGGGACAATTATTTCGGCAACAAAGTAGAGATATCCCATGGGCAAAAATTCACCACCATGTACGGCCATAACGCCAAACTTTTCGTAAAAGAAAAGCAAGCCGTTAAGCAGGGCCAGGTGATCGCCCTGGTAGGTTCCACCGGACAAAGTTCCGGACCACATCTTCATTATGAGATCCGGATGAACGGAAAGCCGGTTGATCCCACCTACCATTGGATCAATCATTGAACAAATATTAATATTTTCCTTGACAAGCGGTTGATAACCTGATATATTTATCAGGCTGATAGATTAATAGGTATACTGTTTATGAAATCGCGGATTATATTCCGTGGTTTCTTTTTGTTTTTATGGCTTTCCTGTGGAAAAGTATGTGGATAACTTCTCGCCTATTGATAGTTGTATTAAGTCATTGTTAAATCAAAAATTAGCACCGCTTTGACATTTGTGGATAAATGATAATTATTATTACCGTCATTGCTGTTTCTTGTTGTAATGCAAAGCCTTACCGTGTGTGTCGTTGTGTGGATAAATCTGTTAAAAACTTGAAAATAGCGTCTTTATTATGATTGCGAATATCAACGCCTAACAACCCTTAAAAACATTGCTTTTCTGATTGTGGATATCATATGAATCAACAAATACAGGCACTGTGGGCTCAGTCCCAAGATAAGATCAAAGAAAGAATAGGTTCCCAGAGCTTCGAAACCTGGATAAGGCCAATATCCGCCCTTACGGTAGGAGATGACAGCCTTACCCTGAAGGTTCCCAATCACTTTTTTGTTGAATGGCTGGGGGAACATTACCTTAATATAATGAAGGAGGTTGTCTCCGACATTTTTCATAAACCACTTTCAATTATTTTGGTTCCCCCTATGGGGGAAACCTCGACCGTAGTCCCGCAGAAACACGAACGCTCGGAGTTCGTGCCAACCCAGCTTACCAATGAAAGCGGATTACGTGAAAGATATATTTTTGACACCTTCGTCATCGGCAAAAGCAACGAGTTTGCCTATGCCACTTCTTTTGCCACCGCCCAGGATCCGGGAAAATTGTATAACCCCCTTTTCATCTACGGCGGAGTGGGGCTGGGAAAGACCCACTTGATGCAAGCCATCGGTCATTTTATCAAACGTAAAAAGCCTAAGGCCAAAGTGCTCTATATCCCGGCCGAGAACCTGATGAACGAGATGATCCACGCCATCCAGAATCGCAAGATGCTGGAATTCAAAAATCGTTACCGCTCACTTGATATTTTGTTGCTGGACGATGTCCAGTTTCTATCAGAAAAATCAGGAATCCAGGAAGAGATCTTTCACACCTTCAATTCGCTTTACGACTCCAGAAAACAGATTGTTCTAACCTCCGATCGCCCACCAAAGGACATTTCTCATTTGGAAGAAAGGCTGGTATCGCGTTTTCAGAGCGGATTGGTGGCTGATATCCAAACGCCGGACCTGGAAACACGGGCAGCCATTCTAAAGAAAAAAGCCGAGTTGGACGGGCTTTCCATCCCCAATGATGTCATTTATTTTATTGCCGATTCGGTAAAATCGAACATCAGGGAACTGGAAGGGTCCCTGATACGGGTAGTGGCCTTTTCCTCCGTCTCCGACAAGGAATTAACGGTTGATTTTGCCCGGGAAGTGCTCAAGAATATAATAACCCAAAAAACCAGGGTCGTTTCCATCGAACTAATTCAAAAAACGGTGGCCAATTATTACTCCATTCCCGAAGAAGCTTTAAAGTCCAAAAAAAGGATAAAGAAATTAGTATTGCCGAGGCAATTGGCAATGTACCTGAGTCGGGAATTGACATCGGCTTCCCTGAATGATATCGGAAATCGTTTTGGCGGAAAAGATCACACTACGGTTCTTCATGCCATTTCGAAAATAAAAAATATGCTTAACGCCAATGATGAAATATCTTCTCAGGCAGAGAGGATAACCGAGTTGATAACCAGTGGATAGATTGTTGATATTTATTCTTCCTTCCAGACGCTTGTTGACAGATGTTGATATTTTAAAATAATATCAACACCATTTTAAAAACATATCCACAGCTCAAATAACCATTAAATTAAACCGCCACATGTTTTTATTCATTCTCGTCCCCAGTATCAAGATTTACTATTGACTTTTGATATAATTTAGATATATCATATTATTAGTTTTCATAATAAACATTAATATCAGAAAATTGGAGCCTATATCAAATGAAATTTTCAGTTAACCAGGAGAAACTTTTTGCTTGTCTACAAAGCCTGATAGCCGTAGTGCCGACCAAGAGCACTTTTCCGGTTCTGACCAATATCCTGATAGAGGCTAACAACAATAAATTGAAATTATCGGCCACGGACCTGGAAATAGCCGCCGTGACGCAAATTGACGCCCAGACCGGAAGCAACGGAGCCATAACTGTTCCGGCCAAACAGTTCTTTGAAATCATCAAGCAACTGCCGCCGCTTAACGTAGATATCGATGCCAACGGAAACAAGGTATCGATCAAATGCGATCGCAGCCGATTCAATATAATTGGCCTTCCTAAGGAGGATTTCCCAAAAATACCGGAAATAAGCAAAGATAAGAGCGTCAAGATAAACAGCAGTATCCTTCAGAATATCATCAAGAAGACTTTATTTGCAGTTTCCACGGACAGCTCCAGACCCGATCTTTGCGGGGTATTTTTTCAAATGAGCGGTGATAAATTGAAAGTGGTCACCACGGATGCCCATAGATTGGCCATGTTTGAGACCATGATCCCGCCGATATCGCAAAACAGCGAGCTACTTCTGTCACCCAAAGGGCTTAATATTGTTAACCGCATGCTTCCCGGCGCCGATACAGAAATTACTTTAAGGTTCGATGACAGCTATTCCCAGTTCAGCTTTGAAAACACCCAGGTATATGCCAGGCATATCGAAGGACCGTACAGGGATTACGAGAAGGCTATTCCCAAAAACAATAAAAAACTACTTACGGTCAATGTCGACCTGTTAACGGCGGCCGTGCGCCGGGTGGCGATTCTATCCGATACCTTCACCCATCAGATCCGGCTGTCGCTCAAGGCCGAAAGCATAGAACTATCCAGTCAGACCGTTGACATAGGCGAGGCCAAGGAAACAATAGCCGCGGTCTTTAAAGGCGAAGAGATGGAAATAGGATATAACGCTAGTTATCTCCTGGATATCATAAAAAATATAGACTCCGATGAAATGATCTGTTATTTGAACACATCGTTATCGGCCGCCCTGATAAACCCGTCAAAGCAGGCCGACGATTATAGCCTTATGTATCTTTTGATGCCCATCAGACTTCCGGAATAGCAGAACACCACTACTGCATCAGAAAAGAGGAAGTAAGCCTTTTGTCCGGGTGCCGGATAATTTACTTCCTTTTTTTAATCCGAAAACCAGATTCCCGAGGAAAAACATTGGCAACCGAACACAATCTAAAGCCGCAGGAAACAAATCTCTATGAGGTTATAGACCTGCTCTGGAGAAGGAAGACCTTGATTTTGGTCTGCCTGGCCGGAATTCTTTTGCCTATTTTGATTGCCAATATTACCTTGCCTCCGGTATACGAAAGCCAAACCACCATCATATTCGAACAGAGCCGGGAACCGATTGCGGCCTTTGATGTTTCCGATGCCTTCAGCCGTAAAAGCTACATCGTCAACCAGATAGAAGAGATCAAAGCCAGAACCCTGGCCGAAGAAGTGGCCGAAAAATTGGACGACGAGACCGCTGCCGAGATAATAAAGGACCAGGGCCGCAGCATGGGCGAAGCGGAAAAAAAACAGCTGTTGGCCCAGCGTATAAAAAAGGGAATTTCGGCCGAGCCCATCAGGGATTCCGACGTGATCCTCATAAAGTTCCAGGGGCCAACTCCGCAAAGCGCCGCCAGGGCGGTCAACTTGGTGGCCGAAGTGGTCAAAGACCGCAGCTCCCAGGTTAAAAGAGAGCAGGCTTCATCCACCAGAAAATTCATAGAGGCCCAGCTGCCGGCGGTGGAAGCCGGACTCTCTAAGGCAGAGGATGCCATCAAATCTTTCAAAGCCCGGAATCAGGTGGTATCGCTGTCCGACGAAGCACGCGAGGTGCTGGCCAGGATGACCGAGATAGACAAGATGTATGCCGGTACGGTGACCCAGAAGATGGCATTGGAGAAGAAGCTGGAAGCCATCTATGGCAAGCTCGATTATAAGCCTGATTTTTCCAAGGGCGGCAACAAGATGACCTCGGGAGCAGTGGCTGATTCTCTAAAAAGAAGCCTGCTGGACCTGCAAATCGAAGCCACCCAGCTGTCGATAAAGGGCTATGAGCCGGACCATCCCCAAATAGCCAAGCTCGATCGTCAAATAGAGGCCACCAAGACCAAGCTGGTGGAGGAACTTTCCAGCATCAGTCACGGCGGACAGGTGTCGCCCATGCCGGAGATGTCCGACCTTCTGTCCCAGATCCCGCCGCTGCAGATAGAATTGATCTCTATCGAAGCCAGGGAAAAGGCCACCCGCGATTTTATTGCCGGGTACGAGGCCGACCTTTCCAAGCTGCCTTACAAGGAACTGGAATTGACCAGGCTGCTCCGGGCCAAGGATGTCAACGAGAACATCTACAAGATGTTGTTGGAAAAATACGAGGAGGCCAAGATCACCGAGGCCGGAAAGATTGGAAACGTCAGGGTGATCGATCCGGCCAAAGAACCCAAAAGCCCCATTAAACCACGCAAGGCCCTTAATATACTGATAGGCTTGGTGGTCGGCCTGGTGCTGGGAGTGGGCCTTTCGTTCTTCCTTGATTCCATGGACAATTCGGTGAAGACCGCCGAGGAAATAGAGACCAATTTCGATATTCCGGTATTGGGCCTGATCCCCAGCATCCAGGCCGAGGGCGTTCGCAAGAAAAAAAGGAACGGCCAGGATGAGATATCCAAGATCGCTTCGACCCTGGTCACCAAATATACCCCGCGCTCGCCTATCTCCGAAGCGTACCGGGCCATCCGGACCAACATCCAATTCTCCAAGATAGACGCTCCGCTGCGCTCCATTGTGGTTACGTCGGCCGCTCCGTCGGAAGGAAAGTCAACCACGGTGGCCAATCTGGCCTTTACCACCGCTCTGGCCGGGGCCAAGACCCTGCTGATAGACGCCGACCTGCGGCGCCCGGTGGTCCACTCTCTGTTCGGCCTGGAGCGGGAGCCGGGGATGACCAATATTCTGGCCGAGCGGCTGGCCCCTGAAAAAGTGATCCGCCCGTCCGGCATAGAGAATCTGGATATACTTACCTGCGGGGCCATACCGCCAAACCCCTCGGAGTTACTAGGGTCGCAAAGGATGAAAGAGTTGGTGGGACAGCTTAAAGGAAAGTACGATCTGGTCCTTTTCGACAGCCCGCCGGTGATAACGGTCACCGATACCGCAGTGCTGTCAAGTCAGGTCGAAGGCGTGGTACTAGTGGTGCTGTCGCACGGCACCGATCGCCGGGCTCTGGCCAGGGCCAAAAGCCTTCTCTCAAACGTCAACGCCAATATTCTGGGAGCCATACTGAATAAGATCGACCTTACCGGGATCGGCTCCAGCTACGATTATTACTACCATTATCATTATTACTATTATAGCGATGAAGGGCAAAAGATAAAGCGCAAACGAAAACTCTGGGACATCATCCGGCCCGGAAGAAAGCACGGATAGTATAAAAAAGTAAGGAAATATCGAAAAGCGAATAAATGGAAAAACCGGCGTTAGCCGGTTTTTTGTTTTATATTAACGATGCCTTGGCAAGGCAGATATTTGCCGCAAATTTATGCAAAATAAATGCTTGCTTTAACTTAAATGATGTTATAAAATAAGATGTTAAATAGAATTTTATTAAAACCCGCTGATATAAGGTCAAAATTTAATACCTTTCAGGGAGGTATGTTATGCCTTTGTCCAAAAAGAAGAGAAACGCACCTCAGCCCAGGATTGTATCCCGCCAAGCGGCTTTGATGCCAACCGCGAAAAGCGAACTATCCAGCCTAAAGATGAAACTCAAGGTGTTGCAGAGGGTAAATGAGATCGCCGCCAGCACTTTTGATGTCCAGCCTTTATTGGATAGAGCCATGGACCTGGTGACCGAAATAGCGCCCTCCGAGGCCGGATCACTGTTGTTATTGTCTTCGGATCGTTCGGTGCTTAAATTTTCCATCGTTAAGGGCCCGGCCTCCAGTAAACTGGGAGGATTGGAGATCCCTATTGGACAGGGCATCGCCGGATGGGTGGCCAAGACAGGCATACCGCTGATCGTCAACGACGTTCAGAACGAGCCCAAGTGGAAAAAGGAGATCGCCGACAATGTGGAGTTTCCCACCCGCAGCATCCTGTGCGTTCCCTTAAAAAGCCGGGCCGAAGTTATTGGGGTCATCGAGCTGGTCAACAAGCTGAGAAGCGAGGATTATAACGACGATGACCTGGAGATCATCGAACTGTTGGGCGCTCACCTTTCGACCCTGATCGAGAACAGCCGGCTTTATTCCGAAGCACGGGAGAGGGTGGACCGCATTACGGCCATGGCCGAGACCAGCGCCCTTATATCATCTTCCCTGGACGTCAAGCGGGTGCTGGAGACGGTGATGACGGTGGCCAAGGACGTGATCGACGCCGAGGCCTCATCCATCTTCCTGTATAACGAGGAAAAGAACGATTTTTACTTTGAGATCGCCACCGGCGACGCCGGCGATGTGGTCAAACAGATCCGGGTGCCCTGGGGCAAGGGAATGGTGGGCTGGGCGGCCGAACATATGCAGACCTTGCTGGTTCCTGACGTCACCAAGGATCCCCGCTTCTATTCCAAGGTCGATGAAAAATCAAAATTTCAGACCCGCAACGCCATCACCGTGCCGCTTAAGCCCAAGAACAAACTGATAGGGGTGGCCCAGGTGCTCAACAAAAAAGGCGGACTGTTCACCAAGGAGGATGTTGAGCTGTTTGAGACCCTGGCCCGCCAGGCGGCGGTAGCCATCGAAAATGCCAGCCTTTACACCGATCTTCAGGAGTTGTTCCTGAACTCCATCCGAACGGTGGTCAGCCTGATCGACGCCAAGGACGACTATACCGCCGGCCACTCATCCCGGGTCACCCAGTATGCTTTGATGATAGCCGACCAGATAGGCTACGCTACCGAGGATCGCAAGCGGCTGGAACTGGCCGCCCTGCTGCACGATGTGGGTAAGATCGGCATGCCAGACGCCATCCTTAAAAAACCTTCCGGCCTGACCGCGGAAGAATTCGCCATCGTCAAGGACCACCCCAACAAGGGGGCCGAGGCCCTGGAGCCCATCAAACAGATGAAGGACATCATCCCCGGGGTGCGCTATCACCACGAGAAGCTGGACGGCCGGGGCTATCCGGCCGGACTGGCCGGCGACAAGGTACCGATGGACGCCCAGATAATTTGCGTAGGCGATTCGTATGATGCCATGAACTCCGACCGGCCTTATAGAAAAGGGCTGGGCATGGAGGAATCGGTCCGCCGTCTGCGGCAGGACAGCGGGACCCAGTTCAACCCCAAACTAGTGGAAGCATTCGTAGCAGCTTTGGAGAAGGAGGGAGCCAAATGAGCAAAGCCATAAGAAGCAAAAAGACCACCGGGGCTTTGGTAGGTATAAGCGTAGTCGCTGTGGTAATCATTTTGTCAATGGTTTTAGATTTCTTTAATACTATTGAGAATAAAACATATGATCTGAGATACAGCAATAAAGTAGCCGGCGCAGTAAAAGATACAATTGAAGATGTGGTTATAGTCGATATTGATGATGCTTCAATGATGTCTTTGGGAAGATTTCAGAACTGGCCAAGATTATATCATGCCAAGGTAGTTGACTACTTGTTTCAAGGCGGGGCCAAAGCAATAGCATTTGATATTTTCTTTACCGAACCGGATAGTTTGACGCCGGCAATGATGCAGCTGTATAAAGATGCGAAAACGGAAAGGTTTCTGTATGAGATAAACGGAAAAAAAATAAAAATAAACGAAGAACAAGCACCTGAATATATTGACGCCGTTTTGAATAATTGGGGGTACGATTACGATTTTGGTGAAGTGGCTAAATATTCGAATATTGTTTATTTCCCGTTTTATGTATCAACAGCAACATTGATACAAGATAGCAGCACTACCGATGAAAACAGCAGCGTAATTAATAACAGCGATTTGACCATCCGCGAAAAAGCATTTCAATTTGCTCCAGCGATTACAAGCAAATACGATTCGCTTCTTTCGGAAGGGAGAAAAACCCGCATTGGGATGATTACGGTCCCAATTCCCGTATTAATGAAAAATGCCAAAGGAACCGGATCGTATAATATCGAACCAGACAATGACGGTGTCGTCAGACGACAACCTCTTTTTCTCGGCCTTAACGAAAGGTGCTATCCATCGATGGATTTTCAGATCGTAATGGACATAATGGGAGTAACCAAGGATCAGGTCAAAGTTGAGTTGGGAAAATATATAACCCTGGGCGACAAAATGAAAATCCCCATTGACGAGAACGGACGCATGCTTATAACCTATTTCGGCGGATTTAAAAAATTTCGCTATGTGTCATACTCGGATGTTTTAACGGAGAATATTCCAGCCGATTATTTCAAGGATAAGGTCGTAATAATCGGAGCAACTGCCGCTGGTTTGATGGATTTGAGGGTTGTTCCTTTTTCCAACGGGTTTCCCGGCCCGGAAATACATGCAAATATTATGAAAACGCTTATGACCGGCAAATTTGCTAAAGTATTTCCATGGTATATAACATTGGTAATCTTAATGATAATTGGATTAATAACTGTATTGGTATCGTTAAGATTTAAACCAATGACCGCGGCTGCCGTATTGTTGGCGATAGTGATTGCATATTTGGTAACAGCAAATATAATATTTGCCAAATATCTTATTTCAATCGAAGTAGTTAGACCCATGACCGTGGTCTTATTCACCAATATGGCCATTCTGGGCTACCGCTATCTTACCGAGGAGAAGCAAAAGGTCTGGATTAAGAATATGTTCCAGGGGTACATGTCCAAGGATCTGGTGGATAAGATAATGGCTAACCCCGATTTGCTGGCCATGGGCGGCGACAAAAAGGAGATAACGGTATTCTTCTCTGACATAAAAGGATTCTCGTCCTTCTCTGAGAAGCTGGGAACGCCGGAACGCCTTATCGCGCTGATCAACGAGTATCTGGGCAACATGTCGGACGTGGTGCTGGAGCATGGCGGATATATCAGCAAGTACGAGGGCGACGCCATCATGGCCTTCTGGGGCGCTCCCACCGACGATCCCCATCACGCTGCCACCTGCATCAAGTGCGTCTGGGCCATGAACCAGAGATTGAAGGCGCTTAATGAGGACCTGGCCAAACGGCAGATGCCAAACCTATTCACACGGTTCGGGATCAACACCGGTCTGGTGACGGTAGGCAACGTGGGATCGGAGCGCAAGAAATCGTACACCGCCATGGGCGATTCGGTGAACCTGGGCTCGCGCCTGGAAGGGGCTAACAAGGAGTACGGCACGGCCATCATGATATCGGAATTCACCTACGAGAAGGTCAAAGGATTATTCCCGGTCCGCGAGCTGGATCTGCTGAGGGTGGTAGGAAAGGAACAGCCGGTACGCGTCTACGAACTGCTGGGTCTGTCCGAAGCCGACGTATCAGACAAGAAGAAAAAAGCTGTGGAGATATATCTTAAAGGCTTGGCGGAATACCGGGCCAAGAACTGGGATGCGGCCATCGCCCTGTTCAAACAAGCATTGGAGGTCGATCCCGACGACGGCCCAAGCCAGACATATATCGACCGCTGCGAGGACTTCAAAGTGTTGCCGCCGCCGGAGAACTGGGACGGCGTGTTCGTGATGAAGACCAAGTAGATGATATATTTTAGCCACGCCCTTAAGGACGTGGCTAAATAAAAATTAAAAAACATTTTTATGACCACCCAAACCCAGGCTTACGACGTCCTAAAAATATCCGATTTCAGGAAATTCCTGTTCGGACGGTTCTTTGTCACTATCTCTATCCAAATGACCTCGGTGATCGTGGGCTGGCAGATATACCAGCTGACCAAGGATCCCATGGCCCTCGGCCTTTTGGGCCTGGCCGAGGCAGCCTCGTTCTTTACGGTGGCCATGTTCGCCGGACATGTGGCGGATATAGTCGACCGCAAAAAGATACTTGCCGTCACTAATTTCTTCTTGCTGTTGGGCGGAGCGGCCCTGCTGTCACTGAGCCTGAAGCAGTCGCATATCCTTCAGGTCAAAGGGGTATGGCCCATTTACACCGTGATGTTTTTTATCGGCGCGGTCAGGGGTTTCATCTATCCGGCCAATGTGGCCATTGCGGCGCAGATAGTGCCCCGCAGCATGTATCCGAGGGCCTCGGCCTGGACCAGCCTCATCTGGCAGATCGCCGCGGTTTCCGGCCCGGCCGTCGGAGGATTGATCTACGGATTCTTCGGGGTGAGCATAGCATATTCGGCCGCCATTGCGGCCTGCCTGGTGAGTTTTGTTGCCTTCGTTTACCTGAATAATTATCCGATCAGCGGACACAAGACCGACGAACCGATATTAAAAAGTCTGTCCTCGGGGGTAAAGTTCGTTTTTGGCGACCAGATGATCCTAGGAGCCATGTCGCTGGATATGTTCGCGGTGCTGTTCGGCGGGGCCACCGCCATACTGCCCATGTTCGCGGCCGATGTCCTCAATACCGGGCCCAAGGGGCTGGGCATACTGCGGGCCGCGCCGGCGGTGGGCGCCATGGTCACCTCCTTGTGGCTGGCCCATCATCCTCCGGTGAAGGATGCCGGGAAAAAGCTGCTGTTGGTGGTGGCGGCTTTCGGGCTGAGCATGGCCGGGTTTGCCCTATCGAGGAACATCTACCTGGCTTTTATGGCCCTGGCCCTATCCGGATTATTTGATAATGTCAGCGTGGTGATACGCTCGACCATCGTCCAGTTATACACGCCGGATAACATGCGGGGCCGAGTGGCTTCGGTCAACAGCGTGTTCATCGGTTCTTCCAACGAGATCGGGGCCTTCGAATCAGGCCTGATGGCCAAGCTGATGGGACTGGTGCCGTCGCTCCTGTTCAACAGCGGGATGACCCTGGCGGTGGCCGGAACGGTAGCTAAGCTGGCACCAAAACTGAGGAAGCTGGATCTGAGAGAACATATGGAGCAGAAAAAATAAACCCGAAAATAGACAACAAGACACGTAAATTAAAACTTTCGTAAATATCTATAAATCCAACGGAGAAAATATTATAAATGTCCAACCAGCCATATAAAGTTAAATTAGAAATCTTTGAAGGACCGCTTGACCTTCTTTTATACCTGATCAGGCAGGAAGAACTGGATATCTACGATATTCCCATCGCCCGCATCACCCAGCAGTATCTTGAATACATCGAATTAATGAAGGCGTTGGATATAGAGCTGGCCGGAGAGTTTTTGGTGATGGCAGCCACCCTGCTGAAGATCAAATCCAAATTGCTGCTACCGCGGCACGAGGAGATAGAGGGCGAGGTGGAGGACCCGAGAAAAGACCTGGTCCGCCAGCTTTTGGAATATAAGAAGTTCAAAGAGGCCGCCTCGCGCCTAGAAGACCGCGAAGAGGTGCAGCGTTTGATGTTCCCGAGGCCCAAGGGAGCCTTTGAGAAAGCGGATGAAACCGTTCCCGCGGAGCCACCGGTTCCCGAAGTGGGGCTTTTAGACCTGCTGACCGCCTTCAAGCAAGTGGTGGAGCGGATAGACAAGGTGCGGCTCTACGAGATAGTGGGCGAGGACATCACCATTGAGGAACGGATAGATTTCATCCTGCGCGAGGTCAAGGAAAAAGAGCAGATGAAATTCACCGATCTGTTTGCCAACGAGCGGCGAAAATTGGTGATGGTGGTGACATTTTTCGCCCTGCTGGAACTGATCCGGCTGGGCCGGGTGAAAGTTGCGCAGGAAACCCTGTTCGGCGAGATAATGATACGAAGGGCAGGTGAGCAGATGGCCATTATTCCAGAGAACCGATGATCTAAGATGGTAAAGATACTCCGAGCCATATGTCTTATTTTGGTCATGGCCGCTTCGGCAGCTCAGGTCTGCAGCCAGGGTATAGACGATCAGGAGGATGCCCTAAAAGAGGTCAAGCGTAAGTTGGCCGAGGCCAGGGCCAGGGCCAGCGAACTGAAAGGGCAGGAGAAAAGCATTCTGGGGCAACTAGAGTATACCGCCGAGCAGGTCCGTTTGACCAAACAGGTATTATCGGCCCTCAAACAAAAAGAAAGCCGCATCAACAGAGAGCTGAAAAACCTGGGAGAGCAGTTGCTGGTGACCGAGTCCCACTTGGTCAAACAGGAAGCCTTGATGGCCGTACGTTTGCGCGAGATATACAAAAGAGGCGGTCTCTATCAATGGGAAGTCTTGGTATCGGAGCGTTCCTTCGCCGACATGGCCAAAAGATACAAGTACATGAGCCTGATAACCGACCAGGACCGAAAACTATATGATAATATCGAGGGCCAAAAGCACGAGATCGTCCGGGACAAGCAGGAGCGGGAAAGCAAATTGATGACCCTGGCCCAGGTGAAGGGCGAGACCGAACTGGAGATGTCCAACCTCAGTCGGGAAGAGGCCGGACAAAAGAGACTTTTAAGCAAGGTACAAAAGGAAAAGGCCTCCAAAGAATCCTTGGTCAAGGAACTGCAGGAATCGGCCAAAAAGCTGCAGAGAATAATTGATCAACTTGAGAAACAACGCAAAGATGAGTTGGCCCGCAACCGCAGCTCCAGGATACCGGCCGCGCCCAGTTATCTGGAGCGCAATCAGGGGTCGCTTAACTGGCCAGCCGACGGAAAGCTGTATTCCAGCTTCGGGCTAAAAAAACACGAGAAGTATAATACCTATATTCAAAATAACGGGATAGACATCCTTTCGTCAACCGGCGCCCCGGTAAGGGCGGTGGCCGCCGGTAAGGTGGTCTACGCCGAAAGGTTTTTGGGTTACGGAAATGTGGTACTGGTGGACCATCAGTCCGGGTATTATACCCTGTATGGCAATCTAAGCGATATACTAGTGACCACCGGGTCACGGGTGGAAAATTTTCAGCAGATCGGTACAGTGGGCGGTACGGTTGACGGTCCCATCCTGCACTTTGAGGTCCGCAAGGGCGGCAAGCCGGTGGACCCGTTGCAGTGGCTGAATAAGAAACGAAGGTGAGATGTCCGACAACATAAACGAAATAATATTTGAGAACGACCCAGAGGCTTCGGCCCTGCTGGATAAATACCGAATGGCAACGGTTCCCAGGGATAAATTCGCCGCCGGCATCAGGCTGTTCGATCTGGCTGATATCAAGGGATATAAAGAGCAATCTTCAATGCTGCTGGACCGGATGGAGAAGGAAGCCTACACCGAGGAACAGCGCAATATAATCCTTATAAAAAGAGGAGAGAATCTTTTAAGGCAAAGCCGGTTCGAAGAGGCCACGGTGCATCTGGAAAAGGCCGTCGTCGGCCTGTCCCAGCATCCCGAATCACTGGATCTTTTTCAGGCCTACCGCAATCTGGCCTGGATTTATTTCCGGCAGGGTTATCTGGAGCGGGCCCGGAGCTTTACCGACGGGGCCGGACTGGTGTTGGAAATGCGGACGGGTAAGAACGATCACGAGACGCTCAGCGCCAGGGCTGCACTGTACCATATATTGGGCCTGATAGAAAGCTCTTCGGGCGAACAGGACAGCGCCATCGGATATTACGACCGGGAGATCGGACTTTTAGAAGAGCTGGGAGAGAACTCCCGTATCGGTTCGGTATACAACAATCTCAGCGGCATTTACAAGACCAAGGGTATGTATGCCAGGGCCCTTGATTTTCAGCTTAAATCATTCCGGATGGCGGAGAATTCGGGAGAACTGCTTTCCCTGGCAATCTCCTGCAATAACCTGGGAGAGATATACCATGCCCTGGGAAAATACCCGGAAGCCAGGGACTTTTACGGTCGCTATCTAGAGATAAATCAAAAGATAAACAATACTGTGGGAAACGCTTTCGGCTATGCCGGACTGGGCCGCATACACCAAAGCGAAGGAGAATACAGCCAATCCGAAGGATATTTTAACAAAGCCCTGGATATCGCCGGCCAGGTAAAGAGCAAGGGCAAAGAGGCCAGCATTCTGGCGGAGATGACCGAGCTTTATCTTGCCTGGGACCAGACAGATAAAGCCGTCAAATGTCTTGATCGGGCCATAAAAATATCACTGGAGATAGAACGGCTGAACACCCATCGTCATCAGGTGCTAAATGCCAAGATATTTATGAAACGCGGACTGGCCGGGGAGCTTGATAGGGAGACGTTGATAAAAGCCAGGGATATCCTGGCCGACGTCCTTTCCCGAACCATAACCATAGAGGACGAAGAGGCGGTCTCGGCCATAGAGCTGGAAATAGAGGCCTGGTCCTCGCTGGCAACCATTGAGTATCAACTTGGCTGCAAAGAAAAGGCGGCCGAAAACATAGTTAGGGCCGAAGAAAAGATCGATTTCATTGCCGGACAGCTTGAACCCGATCTTAAAGAAAGCTTTTTAAGAAGAATTGATATCCGGTGGGTCCATGAACGGAAGGCACTGATAGAAAATATGGAACAGGGTTGATGCCAAATGGCTAGGTGCGTTAAGTGTGGGTTTGACAACCCAGATGTCATGAAATTCTGCGGGGACTGTGGAGCCAAACTGGAAATATCCGGTGAAATTTCCAGGGCCGAACGCCGTCCGGTGGTCATATTATTCGCCGATATAGTCGGATATACAGCCCTTTCCGAACGAATGGACCCAGAGTTGGTGCAGGATATACTGAACCAGTGCTTTGATATGGTTTCCAAGATCATAAAAAAATACGAAGGAACGATTGACAAATACGTCGGCGACGAGGTGATGGCCCTATTCGGCGTGCCGGCTGCGCACGAGAATGACGCCGAAAGGGCGTTGCGGGCCGCCCTGGAAATCAGGGACGACCTTAAAGAACTAAGCCGCAAGATAGGGGTCGATATAAAGATGCGCCAGGGCCTGAACTGCGGCGAAGTGTTGGCAGGTGAGGTAGGCAGCGGCGACAGAAGCGATCATACCGTTATCGGAGACGCCGTCAATCTGGCCTCTCGCCTAGAGCATCTGGCTGAACCAGGAGAGATAGCAGTTTCCGAAGAACTGGCCTGGCAGGGAAAGCATGTCTTTGAGTTCAGCGATCTGGGGGTCCGCCAGATAAAAGGAAAAGTAGAAACTGTGAGGGCCTACCGGTTGGATTCCATTAAGGCCGAGCGGGGGAAGGTTCGCGGCATCGGCCGGTTGTGGTCCCCCATGGTGGGTCGCCAAAGGGAACTGGAAACGCTGGTGAACGCTTTTAAGGAAACGCTCGCTGGGAAAAAATCCCAAGCGGTCTTTGTGATTGCGGAACCAGGCTGCGGAAAATCCAGACTGCTGCAGGAGTTCGTTTCGAACCTGAAAGAGAGATACCCAGAAAAAGAATCCGGTTATAAATTAATATTTGGACGCTGTCTGCCTTTTGGAGGCTCCAGCTTTGGCCCGGTTATAGAGATGTTGCGCGGCATATTCGGCATTCGCGAGAACGACGAGCCGGAAGTGATGAAGGACAAGGCGGCCAAAGCTGCGGAAGATTATTTTGGCGAACGAAAGGTTGGACTGTTCCATCCCGCCTCCGTTTTCAACGTGATCTTGGGCCTGGACCCGGAGGAAGCGCTGGGTGAAAATCTGACCGCAGAGCAGCTGCGGAAACAGATCAAGCTGACGCTAGTGGAACTGTTCGGAACAATGGCAGCAAAGGGACCGCTGGTGATAGTTGTGGAGGACCTCCACTGGGCGGACGAGGCATCTTTGGATATTCTGGAATTCGTCATCAATTATCACCGGGACCTTCCGCTACTATTCTTGGGACTTACCAGGCCCCAGGAACAGGAAGGCGCCAGAGCCTCGGCCATGGCTCAACGATTGGCGGCCAAGGGCATAGGGACCAGCATGCATCTGGCAGAGTTGAAGCCGGAGGATGTAAGAGAGATTATCCACTCCATGCTGGAGATCGAGGAGCTGCCGGACTCGGTTAAGAACAAGATCGTCGAATATGCCGGAGGCAATCCGCTTTTCGTAGAGGAGATCATCCGGTATTTGATAGACCAGGGCCTGTTGCTTCCAGCCGAAGGCTACTGGCTGGCAGCGGGCGATATCGGCGAAGCGGTATTGCCCAATACCCTGCAAGGCCTGTTGCTTTCCAGAATAGACCAGCTCCCGGTATCACAGAAATCCATAATCCAGCATGCGGCCGTAGTAGGCAAGATATTCTGGGAGAGGCTGGTGGCCGAATTGATGGATAGGGACATTTCCGGGGGGTTGGCCGATCTGACCCTTAGGGACATGGTCCGCCGCAGCCTGCAGTCCAGTCTGAGCGATGATATTGAATACATCTTCAAGCACATACTGGTGCAGGAGGCGGCCTATAATACCATACTCAAAAAATTCCGGATAAACCTGCACGCCAAAGTGGTTCGGGTGATAGAAGATAAATATCCGGCACTGATCGATCAATACGCCGATCTGCTGGCATATCATGCCGAGCGTTCCGAGGACCGCGATAAAAATATACAGTATTCCATATTGGCCGGGGATAAGAACCGGAAATTGTTTGCCAACCGTCAGGCTCGTGAATTCTATCGCCGGGCGCTCAAGCTTATGGAGAATGATCCGGCCTTTAAGGAAAAATGTTTTGAGACCGGAATAAAGCTGGCCGATGTCTGTTCTTCTTTGGGCGACAACGACGAAGCCATAGATCTCCTCAACCAATATCTGATATGCGCCGGGAATCCTTTGCAGGAGGCCCTGCTTTTTCGCAAGATAGGGGAAAACTACCAGCGCAAAAGCAAATACGATCAAGCCACGCAGCATCTTGATAGGGCAGCGGCCAAGCTCAGTTCAAATCCCATTTCGCTTGAAATGTTCAATATCCTGCGGGAACAGGCATGGGTCCACTACCTTAAGGGGCAATTGGATCGGGCCAACGAACTGGCAGCTGGTGCGGCAGAAATGCTTAATGCCCTTAAGAATGAAGATTCGGATAAGATAGAGCGGGCCAGGGCGGCGGTCTGTAATTTACAAGCGATTTTCGAAGGCCGCGAAGGAAAATATGATCAGGCAATAGAGCATCATCTACAACAAATAGAAATCCTAAAAAAGCAAGGCCATTTTGCCAGCCTGGGCGCTCCATACAACAATCTGGGCACGGTATACTGGTCCAAGGGCGACATAAGAAAGGCCCTGGAGTATCTGGAAAAATCTATGGAGATGGCCGAGAAGACCGGGGAATTGCTTTCAGTGGCCATATCCTGCAATAATTTGGGCGGGATATATCTGGATCTCAATTATCCGGAAAAGGCCCGGAAGTATTTCGAGCGGTACCTGGACATCAACGCCAGGATCGCCAACCGGCTGGGCGATGCTTACGGCCACTCCGGACTCGGGAGATTTTACAAATCACAGGGCGAACTGCAAAAGGCGGAGGAGGAATTCCAGATATCGCTGGAGGTGGCCCGGGAGGTGCAAAGCCGGACATTGGAGGCCAGCGCCCTGTACAATCTCAGCGATGCCTACTGCCGTCTGAAAGATTTGGCCCGGTCCCAGGAACTGTTCCTCCAGGCCCAGGAGGTGATGAAACAAACCGGATCCAAGGAATCCGATGGCAACCCCATGTTAGAAAGCCAGCTGCTGTTGGCCCAGGCCGAGACGGCCGAGGGCGAAAGCAGGACCGAGCTTTTGCATAAAGCAAGGCAGATACTGATGGGGCAGCTTCAGTCGGGCGGCTTCTCCGACGAAGAGGAAAAACCGTTCGAGGCCTACCATTTATTGGCGGTGACCGAGGCCCTGCTTGGTGAAAATGACTTGGCCAAAGAGCATTCGGCAAAAGCCGTCGAACAGGTCTGTCAGTTCTGCGGACAGCTTGACGAGGAGATGCAGGCCAATTACAAGGCCAAGAAAGAGATCTGCGAGATATTGGATCTCGGGAAGAAATTGGGGATATAAAAGCGAAAGAGAAATAAAAGCCCCCGCCTTCGGCGGGGGCTTTTAGCATGTTGTTTATCTTTTCCGAGTTTCGGAAAGGGTTCCCATCATTTTATGGTATTCGTAAAGGGGAGCGGCTCGGTGTAATTTATCAAGTAACCCCAGAGTTTTTTCACGGTATGCTCCATCCTCTCCGGCCAGGCACAAATGGTAACCGGCGTAAGCCTTTTCGCGGTCAGCTCCAGCCTGAGCCAGCAGGGTGGTCAAGGCCTCTATCCCGGCCGCCCGGCTTGGGGCCTCTGCCAGGGCCAAGTGCAGGCGGCAACGCCAGGCCAGCAAAGATTGATTATTCTGCCCAGCCAGATCCAGGGCTTGATCAAAATTACCGATGGCCCTATCAGTATTTCCTTCATTGATATCAAGTTCTCCCCGGAAGAATAGCTGCTCCCCCAGCAGGTTGCCGGCATCAATGCTCCGGCTCAAGGCGATGGCTTCATCTATCTTCTGCCCGGCTAAGGCCTTTTCTCCGCTGCGATGATAGGCTTTTCCCATGGCTTCCAGCACCGAAGCGGCCAGGTCCTGGTCCCCGATGTCGCTGGCTCCGGCCAGGCTTTCTTCCAGCATGACCAGGGCTTCATGATGCCGTCCGGTATCATTTAACACCATACCCAAGGTATGTTTGGTATGGGCTATGGATTTATTGAGACCGTGTTTCCGGGCGATATCCAGCTTCCGTTGCAAATACATCTCCGCCAACCGGTATTTACCGCATTGCAGGAAAAGCTGTCCTATGGCGCCAAGGTTTATCGCAAGCATTTTGGTCTGATTCAGGCGGCGGTTGAGGTTCAGGCTGTTACGCAAATGCCTTAATGCGCCGAGGTGATTTTCGTTGTCACTTTCGACGATCCCCAAATTGCAAAGAGCCATGCCCTGGCCGGGCAGGTCGCCCAGCCGCCGGTAGATGCCCAATGCCTTTTGGTAGTACCCTTCCGCTTCTTGGTATCGGGCCCGGTTAAGATGGGCCGTTCCGCAATTTATATAACCCTGGGCCAGGCTGCGCTGATTGCCGCAGCCGGCCGCTACTGCCAGGCTTCTTTTATGGTATTCAACGGCTTTCTCCCATTGCCCCATGTTTTGGAACACCAAAGCCAGGTTGCTGACGGCCAGATCCAGATAGTACGCTTCATGGTGCAATTCGGCCAAGGATAGTTCTTTTTCAAAATACTCCCGGGCCGGTTTCAATTCGCCGCGGTCCAGACAGACCTGCCCCAGCCCGTTAAGGGCCTTCATTATATCACCCGGCCGGCCGGCAGCCTCCGCCATGGATAAACAGCGCTGGAAGTAGGTCTGAGCCTTTTCGTGGTCGGCAAGCTTGAGGTAAATATTTCCCAGGTCGGTCAGGGCCCTGGACAACAGCACTTGCTTGTCGAAACGAACGAACACTTCGGCCGCCTGCTCCAATCGGAGGCGGGCTTCGCCGGTCTCGCCCTTCTGTCTTAGCAGCATCGCCAGATCCATAGAGGATTCGGCGATCTCCAATTCATCATTGCTCAGGGATGCCCACTCCAGGCATTTGCGGTAGGCGCTGTCGGCTTCCTGCCATTTACCGATAAGATGTAAAACCTTTCCCCGGGAACGCATCAATGCCAGGGGAAAAAATAACAGGTCAGATTTACCAGCCCCGCTGACCCAGGCCTGCATCGGCCGGTATCTGTGTCTTTTATGATGATAGCCAGATGACATAATACAAAGTTTACACTTTTACCCAAGGCCTTGTCAAGAAAGTTGATAATATAGAAGAAGCCCCCGCCACACTTCGATTAAGCTCAGTGTCCAGCGGGGGCTTTCTTGTTCCCAGAAGTCAGAAAATGGTAAATATTTTCGTTTTTTCGTGTTTTTCGTGGGAATGGTAATTCTATTATTTCTTTCCGGCAAGCACCATCTTCCGGGTATATGGTATCAGCCCCCCGGCATCGATGATGGCCTGGCGGGCCTGGGGCAGTGGCACGATGTCAAAACTTTTGCCGCTGGTCTTGTTGACCACCTTGCCGTTCGCTATCTCCAGCTCGTCACCCTCGTTAGCCTCGATGGTCGGGCAGATCACCATGTACAGTCCGACGTTGATGGAGTTCTGCAGAAATATCCGGGAAAAATTCTTGGCGATGACCTTCAATCCCCAACCCACCAGGCAGGAGGCGGCCTGTTCCCGGGAGGAGCCGCAGCCAAAATTCTTGTCGGCCACGATAAAGCTGCCGGGCTCGATCTGCTTGGCCTTGAGCTTTTTGTTGAATTCCACATCGTCCACGAAGGCGAACTGGGGGGTTTCGGTGGGCAGCACCGTGGCCATGTAGCGGCCGGGATAGATGATATCGGTGGAGATATCGGCGCCCAGTTTCAATACTACTTTACCCATTTTTATTTCCTCCCCTTCTTGGCAGTTTTCTTGGCTTTTTTCACGACTTTCTTGGCCACAGCTTTTTTCTTAGCCTTGGGTTTAACGGTCTTAACTTTAGCCTTTTTCCCGGAGGCTTTGGGGGCCGGGGCCACGGTGCGGGGATCGGTGATCTCGCCGGTGATGGCCGAGGCGGCGGCGGTGGCCGCCGAGCTAAGATAAACCTCGGCGTTGGGGTTGCCCATCCGTCCCTTGAAATTCCTATTGGTGGTGGCCAGGGCCTTGTCGCCGTCGGCCAGGGCTCCCTGGTGCACGCCCAGACAGGGGCCGCAGCCGGAGTTCATCACCACCGCGCCGGCTTCCATGAAGGTCTGTACGTAACCTTTCTTCAAAGCCTGCTGGTAGATGCGGGTAGAGGCCGGGAACACCAGCATCCGGACGCTGCGGGCTACCTTCTTGCCCTTTAAAATATTAGCGGCGATGGCCAGGTCGTCCAGGCGGCCGTTGGTGCAGGAGCCGATCACGATCTGCTGGACCTTGATGCCCTTGGCGGCCGACACCGGCTTGACGTTGTCCACGGTGTGGGGGAAGGCGATCTGGGGCTCCAGTTTTGAGGCGTCGATCTCCACCACCTGCTCGTAGACCGCGTCGGCATCCGGGCCGAAAAGTTCCGGTATGTTCTTGACCCCAGCTTCCTGCTTCAGGTAGCGCACGGTCTCGGCGTCGGGCGGGACGATGCCGCCGGTAGCCCCGGCTTCCACCGTCATGTTGCACAGCACCAGGCGGCCGGAGGTGGACATCTTCCTGATGGTCTCGCCGTGGAACTCGATCACCTTGAAGTTAGCGCCCTCGGCGGAAAGCTTGCCGATCAGGTGCAAAATGATATCCTTGGGCTCGACATACTTTGGTAGGGTCCCGTTGACCACCACCTTGATGGTCCCAGGCACCTCCACGTTAAGGATCTTGCCCAGGGCCCAGACCGCGGCCATCTCGGTGGCCCCGATGCCGAAGGAGAAGGCGCCCAGGGCTCCGTGGCTGGTGGTGTGGCTGTCGGTGCCGACTACCACCGAACCCGGCAGGACGTAGCCGTTCTCCGGCAGGATCTGGTGGCAGATACCGCCTTCGTCGCCCCGGATGTCATGGAACTTGGTGATGCCCTGCTTGGCCACGAATTCGCGGATCTTCTTCTGGTTGCCGGCGGTCTTGGAACTCTCGGCCGGCACCCGGTGGTCGAAGATGATGGCGATCTTGGAGGGATCCCACACCTTGGCCTCGATCCCGGTGTCCTTGTAGATCTCTGAAAATTGGTTGATCACCAGCGCGCCGTTCTCGTGGGACATGGCCAGGCTGACCTTGGGCTCGACCACGTCGTTCACCTTGACAGATGCCTGACCGACGGCCTTGGCCAGGATCTTTTGGACCATTGTCATTCCCATAGTTTAAATACCTCTCATGATTTAAATGATAGATTATTCTTTTTTAAGATGTTTTTCTAACACATATATATCTAATAAATGTGAATGTGCCCATCGCCTAAATATATCCGCACGTATCATTAACAAATATGATAAAGCGAAAAAAGATACCAATTGACCTATCATATTTAGCCAATTGATATATGAAAAAGCCAACATATTTTTTATTATAATAACTAATACAGTTATGATAAAAGTGAAACATAAGTTTCTTGCAAGCCCACTCATTGCAAGGAACTGATCTGCTTTTTCACGAGCATCTTTGTGCTTAATTTCCGAAAAAGAATATATTTTGGAAAAATGATATTCATCAATTAAATTATCACTGTTTTTATTATTGTGTTCCTTGATAATGCGATTGCTAAACTTCCCTAAAATTTTATCTGTGATTTTGTAAATAGAAACAATAGAAAAAGCATCGACAACAAATCCCAGTAAATATGATACAAATATATAAAACAAAATTATATTAATATTCATATTAGCAATAAGATTACTAAGATCAGAAATTGTAATTCTATTAATACCCCACAATACTGATACCAACATACAGACACCTGGTAATATATAAGAAAAAACATCAAACACCGTTAAACGTAAATTATCCATAAGCCACCTCCTTTATATGGAAATTACTTTATTAAACCAGGTACTATTTTATAAAAAGATTCTGCAGTGACATTACCAAGTTCTCTGGGTTCTAGTTTATATAAGCCACCACCATATACACGACTATTAGATATGATATCATTAGAAGATATTTTATTTAAAGCGTTAAAAACATCATACTTAAGTGATGGATTTTTATCGATTGCTTCAGCTAATTGAGCTTTTGGGTACAATAATAAATATAAGTTTGATGCAATTGCTTGAGAGTTGTTTAAAATGAAACGGAATGGTCTTTTATCCGCAGATGTTCTTCCAAGATATGTGCATAAAAAATATGGTATATCTCTATGTTCTTGTTTATACCATAGCTTTCTACTTTTTACTAAATATCGATCGGTAACACCTTTTGTTACGGCAGTTTCCAAATAGTGCCACATTTTTGGGTATTTATTTTTAATCGAATCTTCTGTAAACGGGCAATCAATCACAACTAATTGAGGGTCTATCTTTGGGTAACCATCCTTGTCGCTTTGAATTATACTATTAGTAAGTTTTTTGGGGCTAGGAAGAATTGGTTTAACACATAAAGAAGGGATACCGTAGCTGATAGCATCTTCTCTTTTAAGAATGAAAAAGGAACTATACCCTGTAGCAATGCCACGTTTAATTAAAAATATATCTTTAAGCAGAAGTGTAGGCTTTTTTATTTCTATGCACTGTGCTTTTGTTGATGGCCATCTCTTTCGTGCTTTTAAATCAGTTAAAGGAATATGAATTTGATCCAATGGTTTTTCTAATGTCCCGCCAAAACTAAAAAGTACCTTGTTTTCAGGTTTTGGTGTTTGATTGCGAAATGCAACAACAGAGGATGTTACTAAAACGCCATCAAACTGTACATCCTTTGTGTCGTACCTGTGTACACGTAAAAGAGTTACTTTTTCTAATAGATAATTTCTTAATAGTGAACCATAATTTGTTACCATAAATTCAGTAGGTATCAACCAAATTGAATAGCCTTTAATATCTAACCATTTATGGCATAGTAATATGAAATATATATATAAACTAGATAAGCCATTAATATTGTAACTTAATTCATTTTTTATTTGTTTGTGTAATTTTTCTTTTTGATTATATGAAATAAGATGATGTCTCACATATGGTGGGTTTGCAATAATTAAATTACGATCCTTTTTTGTTGTTTTCTGAAAAAAATCACCAACAAGAACTTGTAAACCGTATCGCCCTAAAAGGGTTTTAGTTGCCAATGCAATAGTGCCATCAATTTCTATACCTACAGCAGATTTAATAGATTTTGGTGGGAATACTTTATATATTGCTGAGAAAAAAGTCCCAGTGCCAAGTGCAGGGTCTCCAAAATGAATCGGTGGGCATCTTGCGGGGAAAAGGGTTCGTGCGTAACATGCTATTTCATAAGCCAATTCTGGAGGAGTTGTGAATTGCCCAAAAAGATTTCTGTATGCACGTTTGGTTTTTTTTATGTCGACAGGCTTTTTAAATAATTCAAGTTGTTTGACTTTTGAACCATATCCTTTTTTAATTTCGTCGACCACTTGCAAGGCATGGTTTTGTTCAATTCTTAGTTTTGTTGGATTGGATGTGGAAGATGCTTTTTGCCCAGTTGTATGTTCAAATAAGTTATCACATATATTTTTAATATAATCTAAGCGCGCATCGATCGTTAATTTTTTTAAAAGGTTTGTATTCAAAGTTGTATTTGTTAATTTATAAAATAGATTACTAGCAGATTGTGTATATTTAATTCTATCGCTCTTGTTTTTCTTTTTATTTCCGAGATTTATGGTTCGTAGTTTTTGTTTTTTAGTAAATGATACTTTTATATTCCATTTATAACGACCAAGGAGATTTAATAATTTTTCGGCGAATATATTTGAGCTGCCATCATAAATAGTAATATGCGGTAAACTTGTGTTGAAATCCGGTTTGTAATGAAACCAAATGTGTTTATGTAAATCACATGAAATAAAAACAGTATACTGCTTTCTTTTTTTTCCCTTAGATATAAATAATCCTGGATTTGATAATGTAATTTCATCAAATAATTCGTTTTGCCAAAGATTACTTTTCTTCATCCATTCGACATCTTGAAGCTTGGAATCGTCAACTGGACCATATACGGTAATGTGTGGTTGTGATGTAGAATCGGGCTCACAAACCCTTCGCATTAATTCAAGCGAAGGGCCAGCCATTCTGTCTTCAATGTCTAAAACATAAATAATCGACATTTAGATTACCAAATATCTAAAAATGCCCTTGTCTATATTAACCTCACAGAGCATTTTATACATTAGATCGCTATAGGCGTTTGCTCTATTAAAAGCCTCTTTTCTTTTCTCATTGTCATCAAAATAAGTTTCTATATCATTGGTTGAAAGCCCGGTCATCTCTAAAAACCAACAGTATTCATTGAGCATTTGTTGCACAATTTCATTTGTTTTGGGAAATATCTCTGGTATTAACTGTAACCTTTGTCTTGGTGTCCGTTGTACCAGGTCGACCACATTTTCTTCTTTTATATCAATAGAAGTTAATGCTGCGATTGTTGCAAAACATGTTGTCATTCTACTAAACTTTAATTTAAAATTTCTAACTTTGTTCTTTATTAAACCAGGTTTTTCTGTTTGATGTCGTTTGTTTTCATAATTTAAACAAAGTGTTTTCCAGTACCGCATAATGTCATTATATAGAAATACTGGTCGAAAATCATCTTTATGCCTTGGATAATCTTTAAAATATGATGCTATTATGTTGCTCACAGCTTCTTTATAATATGTTTCCCCATATACATATTTACTCTCCAGTAATAATAACATCCTTGTTGTGAAATGATTTTCAGAATCATCATATCTGCCCCCCAGGTTGTTTATCATATCGGCCATATGGAGTAATTCTAAGTACTCACCATCATTAGTAAATTTGGGGAATTGCATTGATTCAATTGTGTTTAGCACTTTGGCAAATAATTTTATTTTGCAGGTTTTCGGTTCTAACATTTCTTTTGGGTCTTCACAATTTAAAAAAAACAGATCAATATCAGAGTATTCACTAGCTTCAAGACGTGCATAAGAACCAGCTGCAAAAATAGTTAATTTAGGTATAATTTTTAACTCAGGTGCTTCTTTTAGTGTAGACTGTAATGCGTCTATTTTCTTTTGTGAATATTTTTCTCTCTCATCGAATAATTTATTGATTTCCATTAATATCCTCATCACACCAGTTATTTGGTTATAGTAATGAAAAATGTTCTAGATCATTGTATATTAAGTTTAAATTGCCGCTTTTTCCTTCATGGCTTTTATTTCTTCCGCCGTGTACCCCAATTGCCCCAATATCTCTTCCTGGTGCTGTCCCAAGGTCGGCGGCGGGGCGTCGATCGAGGCCGGGGTGGCCGAGAACTTGGCCGACAGGTTGAACAGCTTCAGCTCGCCCAGATCCTTATCCTGGATGCTCTCGATGGTCTTGCGGTATTTCACCTGCTCGGCATTGAGGGCCTTCTCCAGGCTGAAGATGTCGCCGGTGGGGATGCCTTTAGCGTTCAGCGCCTCCACCCAATACTCGGTGGTCTGCTGTTTGAGCTTGGCCTCCAGCAGGGGGGTCAGCTCTTTGCGGTTCTTCTTGCGGGTGTCCCGTTCCTGGAACCGGGGATCGGTCAGCAGTTCCGGCACGCCCAGCACGGTGGCCAGGTCCTCCCACTGTTTCTGCTGGTTGGCCGCGATGTTGACGTAGCCGTCCTTGGTCACGAAAGTCCCCGAGGGCGCGGCGGTGAAGTTGTCGTTGCCCATGGCCACCGGCTGCTGCCCGCCGATCAGCAGATTGGCCGCCACCCAGCCCATCAGAGGCATGATGGAATCCAACAGCGCGATGTCGATGAACTGCCCCTCGCCGGTCTTCTCCCGGTAATACAGGGCGGCCATGATGGCGAAAGCGGCGTTAAGGCCCCCCACCGTGTCGCAGACCGGGAAGCCGGCCCGCAAGGGGTGCAGGCGCTCGTCGCCGTTGACGTCCATCACCCCGGACAGGCCCTGGATGATCTGGTCATAGGCCGGCTTGAAAGCGTCTGGCCCGGCCTGGCCGAACCCGGAGATGGCGCAGTAGACTATCTTCGGATTGATCTTCTTGATCTCGGCGTAAGAGAAGCCCAGCCTGTCCATCACTCCGGGGCGGAAATTCTCCACCAGAACGTCGGCGGTCTTGAGCAGCTTGCGGAAGATCTCCTTGGCCTCCTCGGCCTTCAGATTGAGGGTGATGGATTTCTTGTTGGCGTTCTGGGCCAGGAAAGAAGTGCCCATTAATTTTTGATTCAAGGCCGGAACCGCCCCCAGCTTGCGGGCCAGGTCGCCGCCCTCGGGGTTCTCGATCTTGATCACCTCGGCGCCCAGCAGGGCCAGGTGCATGGTGGAGAAGGGGCCGGACAGGACGTTGGTCATGTCCAGCACCCGGATGTTGTTCATCATTTTTTTCGGCCTCGGCTTTATAAGTGAACCGGACTTGAGCACGGCGCCCGGCAGTTCGCGGTTAAAGAATACGGAAACCTCCTGGGCCACATCCAGCAGGCGGAACAGGTCCACGTCGGTCCTTAAGTTCGCCCGCTGCAGGGAGTGGACAAAGTCCTCGGTGCTGACGTTGCCGGCCGCCACCTTGGTGAAGGGACAGCCGCCCAGTCCGCCCACTGCCGTCTCGATGTATCTCACCCCGGCGTTCATGGCGGCGTAGCAGTTGGCCATCCCCAATCCGTAGGTGTTGTGGAAATGGCAGGCCAGCTCAACTGTTGGGTCCATCTTTCTGATGGCGGAGAACAGCCGCTCCACCTGCTGGGGATTGGCGTGCCCGGCGGTGTCGGCCAGGCTGATGTTCTTTATCCCGGCCTCCAGATACTTTTTGACCATGGATAACACCTTGTTCTCCGGAATCGGACCGTCGAAGCCGCAGCCGAAGGCCGACTGGACCGAGGCCTGGACCTTCTTGCCGGCGTCTATGGCCTTCTTGGCCATGGACAATATCTGGCCCATGGCCTTGTCAGGGCTCATCCCGGTGTTCTTCTGGCTGTGGGTTTCACTGGCCGAGACGCCCATGCAGAACATCTCCACCCCGCAGGCCAGCCCCCGCTCAAAACCCTTTTCGTTGAGCACCAGCCCGGAAAGGACCGTCTCCGGTCGCTTCTTGCCGTTCTTGGCGTAATGCTCGAACAGGGCGTCGGTATCGGCCATCTGGGGCACCTTCACCTGATGGACAAAGGAGCCCACCTGGATGATATCCAGGCCGGACTCCATCAGGGCGTCGATCCATTTGATCTTGACGTCCATCGGGACCGATTGTTTTTCGATCTGCAGGCCGTCCCGCAAGCCTACTTCGTGAATGTAAATATCAGGCATCAAATACCTATCATAAAATATTTTGCAGGGGCAATTCATGAATTGCCCCTGCGGTATTTTCGTTATAATTTATCGGCGATGGCCTGGCCCATTTCCAGGGTCTTGGTGTCGCCGCCCATGTCGTAGGTGCGGGCCTTGCCCTCCTTGATCACCGCGGCCACGGCGGCCTCGATCCTGTCGGCCTTCTCGGTCTCGCCCAGCCAGGTCAGCATCATCTTGGCGGCCAGAATGGTGGCGATGGGATTGGTCTTGTACATGCCGGCGTATTTGGGAGCCGAACCGTGGGTGGGCTCGAACACAGCCAGCTTGTTGCCGATGTTCCCGGAACAGCCGAAGCCCAGTCCGCCCACCATCTGGGCGCACAGGTCGGAGATGATGTCGCCGAACAGATTCGTTGCCACCAGCACCGAGTAGTTCATGGGATTCTTTAAAAGCCACATGCAGATGGCGTCGACGTTGGCGTCGTCGCACTGGATGCCGGGATAATCCTTGGCCACTTCCTTGCCGATCTCTAAAAACAGTCCTTCGGTGGCCCGCACCACGTTTGCCTTGTGGACGATAGTCACCTTCTTCTTGCCGTATTTCTTGGCGTACTCGAAGGCCGCCCGCACTATCCGCTCCGAACCCTTCTTGGTGTTGATCTTGCAGGTGATAGCATACTGATCCAGCGGTACGTCCTTGAAGGCGGCGAAGGGTTTTGAGGCCTTAGCTAGCGCATCCCTGATCTCCTGTGGTACGGGGTTGAATTCGACGCCCGAGTATAGCCCTTCGGTATTTTCACGGAACACGGCCAGGTCGATATCGGTCTTGTAATTGAGCGGATTACCGGGATAGGCCTTGCAGGGCCTCAGGCAGGTATACAGATCGAACAGCTGGCGCATTCTCACTATGGGCGAGCGGTAGACCAGGCCCTTGCCCTGGAGCTCGGGAATGAGCTCTTTCTCGGCGGCCTTTACCGGCTTGGAGGTGATGGCGCCGAACATGGCGGCATCCACCTTGCCCAACAGGTCGATAGTTCTCTGGGGGAAGGCGTCGCCTTCCTTGCACCAGAACTCCCAACCGATGTCCCCGTGGGTGTATTCGGCGTCGAATTTTACCGCGTCCAGCACTATCTTGGCGGCTTCCATCACCTCGATGCCGATGCCGTCGCCCGGCAGCCAGGCTATCTTGTACTTGGCCATGAAAAACTCCTTGTAATTATTATTGCTTTTTAATAATCTATATCAAGATTATCATTTTACATTAAATAAAACCGCGATGTCAAGTGAAACAAACCCCGGAAAAAAGCCGGGATTTCAAGGCCTTTTTCGTCAATCGCTTCTTTTTATCTTCCGGCGGTCGACCTTTTTCATTTTTCTATGGTCCTCGCTCACCATGCTGTCCTGGTTGGCCCATTGGGTGATATGACTGAGCAGGATGGGAACGTATTCGTTGTCGGCCGAAGAGGAAAGCCGGTAATTGACCCATAAGGCATCCCGCTTATCCTCCACCAGCCCGGCATCCTTAAGCTGATGCAGGTGCCGGGAAACGCTGGGCTGCGATATGTCCAGCACGGTGGTCAACTCGTTGACACTCATGGGTTTCTCCTGGAGCATCTTGATTATCCGGATCCGGTTCTTATCTCCCAGAGCCTTAAAGACCTTGACCAGGTTTTTCATAGATCGCCTTTCGGTATGCGTATATGGCTATATGGCTATATAGATTTTATCAAAAACGATCCCTCTTGTCAAATATAATCGTATTCATTTTACCAAAAATACCATAGCCGGGAAAACAAGGCTTAAATTAACCTGGAGTCTCGCTTGCGAAAGCACCCTTATTTGTGATATGATAAACGGTTAGATTAAGTTTTACAGAACGATAACGGCCGCCGGACCGGCGGCCAGGAAAGGTCATTTATGGAACCAACGGTGATAGGGTTGACCGCCCTGCGCAGTCCAGACCAGACCTCGTACCACCATATCCTGACTGGACCGTATGTCCGCTGCATCACCGGGGCCGGAGGTTATCCGATAGTGCTGCCGTCCTTGGTCGACCGTTGCGGCGAGGCGTTGGACATGGTGGATGGACTGTTATTGATCGGCGGCGGCGATATCGAGGCCAGGCACCTGGGCGCGGAGAACCACCCCAAAGCCAAGTTCTTCAACCCGCTTCGCGACGAGTTCGAGCTGGCCCTCATCAAGATGGCGGCCCAAAGGAGGGTGCCGATGCTGGGCATCTGCCGGGGCATGCAGATAATGAACGTGGCCCTGGGGGGCTCGCTTTACCAGGATATCAACGACGAACAGGGTTCATCTTTCGACCACCAGCGGGAAAAGACACCGGACGAGATGGTTCACGCGGTCAGCATCGCTTCCGACAGCTGTCTGGCCGCCATAATGGGCTCCACCCAGATATCGGTGAATAGCGTCCACCATCAGGCGATCAAAGAAACGGCTCCGGGATTGAAAGCCGTGGCTTGGTCTCCGGACGGAGTTATAGAGGCGGCCGAAGCCTGCGGCGCAGGCGGCTTTATGCTGGGCGTGCAGTGGCATCCCGAGCGGATATCAGAGACCATGCCGGAGCAGAGAAGGCTGTTCGAGCGGTTCGTCAAGGCCGCCAAAGGATATCGAGAAAAGAACAGGTGATCTCCATGAACGATTTTGATTCCAGTTCATACTGCGGGCTCTATTGCGGGGCCTGCGAAATAGTAGCCGCCTACAGAAAACAGCTGGAAACGGGCGTTCCGGCCCAATGGGAAGACATTCCTGCCCAGTTGAGGGACAATATAAATCCAGCTCCTTTGATATGTCGTGGGTGTAAAACGGACTCGCTTTACGAAGGTTGTCGTCGCTGTGGCATAAGGGCCTGCGCTTCAGGAAAAAAGATCGAGGCCTGCATACTGTGTCCCGAATATCCCTGTCAGCTGGTGAACGAGAGGCTGCAGATGGTGGAGCGGATAAAGGGGGTCATGCCTCACTGTGCCGTGATGTTCAAGAATCTGGATTCATTAAAAGAGAAGGGCCTGGAGTTCTGGCTGAAGGAACAGAGGGAAAAATGGTGCTGCCCCGACTGCGGCGCTCCTTTCACCTGGTATCAGGAAAAATGCGAAAAATGCGGGCGGGAACTGGCATCTATAAAAGATCATAATAATTATTGACAGCAATTCATGTTCGGGTAATTATATTAAACCGAAACGGTCATGGGAAATACTAACAAAATTGAATCTGGAAAACCATGGTATCACGGCTCCCCGGAAAAATTGACGAAATTGAAAGCCGGAAGTACCATAACCCAGCGATTCGATATTGCCAGGATCTTTTCGCATAAACCAGCCGTGGTTGTCGGCAGCGGCAAAAAGTGGAAACATACCGGCCCGTTTACAAAAGGTTTTGTCTATCGTCTGGCAGGACCAGTCAATGAAGATGAAATAGAAGCGGTTCCAAACTCGACAATGTTCGAAGGCGACGAATGGAATACAAAAAGGGAATTCGAAGTAGAATTGGTTTCTGAGATAAAGTTGATTTCTAGAGAACTATTGACCAAACGCGAATTATTGGAAATGGCGAATCAGGGTAAAATTGATAAGAAGATCGTAGAAACGATACTAAAAAAACAGAATCTTCCGGATTGAATATTCAGCAAAATATAGGAGCATAAATAATTGTCCCAAGATCACATTCGTAATTTCTGCATCATCGCCCATATAGACCACGGGAAATCCACCCTGGCCGACCGCCTGCTGGAGACCACCGGGGCCATAATGAAGAAGGACATGCAGGAGCAGGTGCTGGACAGCATGGACCTGGAGCGGGAACGCGGCATCACCATCAAGATGCATCCGGTCAAGATGAACTACCGTTCACAGGACGGGCAGGAATACATCTTCAACCTGATCGACACTCCGGGCCATGTGGATTTCGGCTACGAGGTCTCCCGTTCTCTGGCGGCCTGCGAAGGCGCCATTCTGGTGGTGGACGCCACCCAGGGTGTGGAGGCCCAGACGGTTGCCAACCTGTACCAGGCCATCAATCACGATCTGACCATCATTCCGGTGATAAACAAGATAGACCTGCCCTCGGCCGAAGTGGAGCGCTCCAAACAACAGATCATCGAGCTTATCGGCTGCGACGATTCCGACATCCAGCTGGTCAGCGCCAAGACCGGGTTGGGCATCGAAAAATTGCTGGAGGAGATCATCCATAAGATCCCGGCGCCCTCGGGCGATCCCAAAGGGAATCCCAAGGCCATGATATTCGACTGCATCTTCGACGTCTATCGCGGGGCGGTGCCCTATATCCGGGTGGTGGACGGCAGCCTGAAAAAAGGCATGCAGATAAAATTATTCTCCAACGAAAAGATCTTCGAGATCACCGAGGTTGGAACCCTTAAGCTGGGAATGTATCCCAAGGAGGAACTGTTGTCCGGCGAGGTGGGTTATGTGGTGGCCGGCATCAAGACGGTATCCGACGCCCGGGTGGGCGACACCATCACCGACGCCGAGCACCCGGCCCATGAACCGCTGCCGGGCTACAAGCAAGTAAAGCCCATGGTCTACGCCGGGCTTTATCCCACCGAGAACCAGCAGTATCCCGAATTGCGGGAGGCCCTGGAAAAACTGGTGCTCAACGATTCGGCATTATCCTACATTCCCGAGACCTCGGGGGCCTTGGGCTTCGGTTTCCGCTGCGGTTTTTTGGGAATGCTGCACATGGAGATCGTCCAGGAGCGGCTGGAGCGGGAATACAATCTTTCGCTGATCAACACCGTGCCCAACGTGGAATACAAGGTCTACCGAACGGACGGCGAAGTGCTGACGGTGGACAATCCGGCCGAGATGCCGTCCGAGGTCAGTATCGAAAAGGTCGAAGAACCGTACGTGGCCGCCGAGATAGTGGTGCCGGCCGAATTCATCGGCAACATCATGAAGCTGGGGCAGGACCGCCGGGGTATCTACAAGAAGCTGGAATATCTGGACCCTACCCGTGGCATACTCTTTTACGAATTCCCGCTGGCCGAGATCATCTTCGATTTCTACGACAAGTTGAAAAGCCTGTCCAAGGGTTACGCCTCGCTGGACTACGAGATGCTGGAATACCGGGAATCGGAGCTGGTCAAGTTGGACATCCTGATAAACGGCGACCCGGTGGACGCTCTTTCCTCCATCGTCCATAAGCAGCATTCCTTCGAATGGGGCAAGTCCCTGGTGGAAAAGCTACGCAAGCTGATCCCCCGCCAGCAGTACGAGATAGCCATCCAGGCGGCCATCGGCAGCCGGATCATCGCCAGGGAGTCGGTCAAGGCCTATCGAAAGAACGTCACCGCCAAGTGCTACGGCGGTGACATTACCCGCAAGCGGAAACTGCTGGAGAAGCAGAAGGAGGGCAAAAAGCGTATGAAGCAGGTGGGCAATGTGGAGATACCCCAGGAGGCCTTTTTGGCGGTACTAAAAGTGGGCGAATAAATTGCAGCTGACCATAGATATTTCGATTACTCGATATTTCACTGCCTTTGCGGCGATTATGATCTGCCGGAATATCGCCGAACATTTCTTCAAACCCAAAGTAACAGGCAGGGACAAGCCCGGTCCAGCAGACAAAATGACCCTGCTGATGTTTCTACTGTCCTACCTGATATCTGCACTGGCCGCCGGGATATTCTTGCTGACCGATAAAAACACAGCCCTGATCCCGTTCCTGATCGGCCTTGTCGTGATCGCGGCCGGGTTTGCCGGGAGGATCATCGCCCTGAGAAAGATCTCATCCAGCTACAGCCAGCTGATGACCCCCGATAAGCAAGCAGCGCTTATCACCGACGGGGTATACTCCAGGATAAGGCACCCTTTGTATCTCTTCTATGCAATGGAGATGCTGGGTCTTCTGCTGATACGTTTCAACTGGATATCTTTGGCCATGCTGGCGGTTGATCTGGTGAATACCGTTTACCGCATCAGGCGGGAGGAGATCCTGTTGGATCAAAGATACGGCAGCCGCTATCGGGAATATTGCCGGACCACCAAACGACTGATACCTTTTATTTTCTAATAGAACATGTTTTTCTTCAGGCGAAAAGTTTACCTGGACAACAACGCCACCACCCCGGTGGATGACGGCGTCCGCCGCCGGATGAACCGGGTCCTTAGGGAGAACTACGGGAATCCCTCTTCGCTTTACCGGGCGGCGCGGGATTCGGCCGTGATCATGGAGCAGGCCCGTCAGACAATAGCCCGGGTCATCAATGCCGAATCCGGGGAGATCCTGTTCACCGGAAGCGCCACCGAGGCCAACAACCAAGTGCTGGTCTCGCTGTTCGAGAGATATTTCCCCGAAAAAGATACCATAATCTCATCGCCTATAGAGCATCCGGCGGTTCTGGAGACCCTGGCCTATCTGGAGAAGCGGGGGGCCAGGATCAGATTCTGCCGGGTGAACAGCGGCGGCTTTGCCGATCCGGATGAGATAGGGTCGCTGATCGATCCCAAGACCTTTATGGCGGTACTGATGCTGGCCAATAACGAGACCGGCTCGGTCCAGCCAGTGCAGAGGACCGCAGAGATCTGCCGGAAGAAAAATGTCCTGATCTTGTCCGATTGCGTTCAGTCCCTGGGTAAGCTTCCGGTGGATGTAAAGTCTTTGGGAATAGATTATGCTACGTTCTCCGGACACAAGATCCACGGACCAAAGGGAGCCGGGGCGCTGTATGTTCGGGGCGGCAGTCCGGTGGGTCCTTTCATTCACGGCGGCCATCAGGAGAACGGCCTCCGGGCCGGCACCGAAAGCCTGCACAATATTGCCGGACTGGCCGAAGCCTTTGAGAGAGTTCCGAACCTTTTAAGCAGCGCTAACAAGATAAAAGGCCTCAAGGAAGAACTGATATCCGGCATAAAGTCGATTAAGCCCGACATCGCCATCAATTCGCCCGAGGAAAACTGCCTGCCAAACACCACAAGCATCGCCTTTCCCGGCACCAGCAACGCCCAGCTGATGGCCTATCTTGATTTTTACGGCATTGCGGTCTCGGCCGGATCGGCCTGCAACACCCAGTCGGACAATCCCTCGCATGTGCTTATGGCCATAGGTCTTTCTCCGGCCCAGGCCAGGGAGACCTTGAGGTTCAGTCTGTCCGACAAAACAACGACTTCCGATATCAGGTATGCCCTGCGGGTCATGAAAAATTACTTTTCCCGTGGGGCCGGTGACATCAGCATCATATATCCCGCCCAGCTGGATGAGGGCCTTTTGTTCGATGACAACGCATTTTTTCTGGACGTTCGTTTTCCGGGCGATCGCCGGCTTTTAAAGGGCCTGCCCGGTTCCCATGAGGCTCCTTTTTTGGGGTTCGGGAAATTTGCCGAACGGGTGCCCAGGGACAGGAATGTCATCGTGGTCTGCCAGGCCGGAGGCAACGCGCCGGTCATCGCCTACCACCTGCGTTCCAAGGGATATAAGAATGTCGGTTTCCTGATGTCCGGCCTGGCCGGATGGAGACTGGCTAAACCGCAGATGTACGAAAAGTATGCCGGCCGTGACATTGTTAAATTATAAAAGGCCCCGGAAGCTGTTCACCATGCTTTCTGTCCTGCTTTCGGTCATGGTCCCGGCAAGCATGTGCCTGCCTCAGGAGAATTCCGACCTGCTTGATCTGATCGGCCGGGCGGAGCAGAGTTATCAAAAGATCTCCGGATACACCTGCAGAATGCACCGAACCGAGCTGATCGGCGGCAAATACAAGGTCCAGAAGAACGTTCTGGTAAAATACCGAAAGCCTGGCAGTTTCTATTTGAAATGGACCGAAGGACAAGGGAAAGGGTCGGAATCCCTTTATGTAAAGGGTGAGAATAACGATAAAATGCTGGTTCACTTGCCTGGGTTGTACAAATTCTTTGTTTTCTCAATGGCGCCCGGGGGAAAGAGAGCCCTGAAGAATAACCGTCACACCATCGAACAGGTCCATTTCGGATTTTTCATCGACATGATAAAACACAATCTGGATATGGCCAAAAGCGATCCGACTGCAATGATCAAGATCAAAGAAGAAGAGATGCTGGATGGCGTTCCTACCCTTAGCATTGTTGGGGAGTTCGGCGGGGACAGGGAATATTACGGCAAAAGGGTGGCCATCAATATCGCCAAAGAGAACTGCTTGCCGGTTAAGATAGATGTATTCGGGGAAGATGACCACCTTCTGGAAAGCTACTATTTTACCGATATAGTACTGAATGCCAAACTGAGTGATTCAGACTTCGCTCCGGATAACCCGGAATACGGGTTCAAAAAAAGGAAGGTCTATGACCTCGATTGACCGGCAGGAGATCGAAGAAATACGAGACATGATCCGGCGCTTCAGGCAAACCGAAGAGTCCAGACTTTCATTTAGAGTAGAGACCGACCTGGAAAGACGGATCGATGTCATATATTCAATCATTTTTCCGGGTTTTAAAAAATATCAATTTTATTTAAATTTTACGCTGGCCCGAATTGCCGAGAAATTAGACTACTCCCCGCTCAAGGTACTGATCTACCGCCTGATAGGAATGAAGGTCGGCCGGGGGGTGTTCATCTCGGCCGATGTGATCCTCGACCCCCATTTCCCGGAACTTGTACAGATAGGCGATTATGCCATTCTAGGGTGGGGAGCCAAGCTTTTCACCCACGAATATTATGACAACACCTACCGGATGGGAAGGGTCACTATCGGACGAGGCGCCCAAGTGGGGGCCTATTCGGTGGTCCGTAGCGGGGTCACCATCGGAGAAATGGCCGAGACCTCACCCTTCAGCGTCATCTATAAGAATGTCGGCAATAAAGAAAGATATTTCGATGGTCAGGCAATAAAAGGATATGTTAAGAGCAATATGAGGGAAAAATGAAACAAAACCATGCCTTAAAAAAATTCTGGCACGACTGGCTGTGGCCGTTGCTGTTCGCGGTGATCGTGGTCAAGTTCCTTATAAACCCTTTCCTGCTGGAGGCCTACGAGGTGCCTACCGGGTCAATGGAAAAGACCATCCTGCCCGGTGACCGGCTGTTCGCCGAAAAGTTCACTTACGGCATCCATATTCCCTTTACCAACAAGACCATTCTGCCGATGACCTCGCCCAAGCCGGGACAGATGGTTATCTTTCGCAGTCCCTATGACGGATTGACCCTGGTCAAACGCTGCATCGGCCTTCCGGGTGACACCATCGAGGTCAGGCACAAGCAGCTTTATATCAATGGCAAAAAGGCGGAACAAATTTTCATCCAGCATACCGACCCCGAAGAATATCCTTTTCCGCAGGCCGCCATCAATCCCAAAACCATTCAGAACGACTGGGAGAGCGGACGCAATTCCGACCGTTATTGGGTGCGCGACAATTTCGGGCCGGTGGTAGTTCCTCCGAACTGTTACTTCATGATGGGCGACAACCGGGACGAATCGTTCGACTCCCGTTACTGGGGGCCGCTGCCCAAAAAAAATATCCGGGGCCGGGTGATGTTCATCTACTGGTCGTGGGACAAACTGTCGCAGATACCACTGGCAAGATTCTGGCAAAGGTTCAGGATCGATCGTATCGGCAAGATATTATCTTAATCCGCTGATATAAAAATATGCTGAAACCGCACGATAATCGCAAAAAGCCCTGGTACAGGGACTGGTCGGAATCGCTGCTGTGGGCAGTGGTGATGGCCCTGATAATCCGCAGCCTTCTTATTCAGGCTTTTAAGATCCCATCCGGCTCAATGGAGGATACGCTGCTGGTAGGGGATTTTCTGATGGTCAATAAATTCATCTATGGCACCAAGATCCCCTTCACCGATATCACATTGCTCAAGGGACTCAGGCAGCCAAAGCCCGGCGACATTGTTGTCTTCAAATACCCATTGGACGGAAGGGATTTCATCAAGCGTTGCGTGGCGGTGGAGGGCGATACAGTGGAGGTCATCGGCAAGGACCTTTATGTCAATGGCCGACGGCCCGACGAACCATATGTCGTCCACAAGGCTTGGGACAGCAACCCAAATAATGATGTCGATAAAAATGCATGGAAACCCGATTATCAGAAGGCTTGGGAGGAAAGGAAGTTCGTGCAGCTGGGCTGGATGCGGGACAATTTCGGGCCGGTGGTGGTTCCCAAGGGCAATATATTCGCCATGGGGGATAATCGCGACAATTCACTCGACTCTCGCTTCTGGGGTCCGCTGCCCAAGGGTTTTTTAAAGGGCCGGGCGCTGTTCATCTACTGGTCGTGGGATTCGGACAACGGCGAGCCGTTTTGGATGTTATGGAAGAATGTTCGTTTTAGGCGGCTGGGCAATTTGATCAAATAAAAACACCAGGTCGGTTGCAATAATAACGAAGGGAGGAACAAGGTGGCGGAAGACATCGTCGTTGTAGCGGCAAATTCCCCCGACTTGATCGACAGATTCGTAAGATTGCCCTGGGCCATATATGACCGCGACCCGAATTGGGTCCCCCCTTTGGTCGCCGAGCAGCGCAAGATGCTCGACAGCAAACACAACCCCTTCTTCGAACACGCTAGGGCAATATTTTTTTTGGCCCAAAAGAACGGCAGGGATGCCGGACGCCTCTCGGTTCACATCGATGATAACAGCAATAAATTCCACAACGAAAGATGCGGTTTTTTCGGCTTCTTCGAGTGTCTCGATGATAAAAATGTCGCCCGGGCCCTGTTCGATAAGGCCGGTCAGTGGCTCAAAGAAAAGGGGATGGAGAACATCCGCGGCCCTTTCAATTTTACCACCAACGATACCGCAGGCCTGTTGATAGACTCGTTCGATTCCTCACCGGTGATCGAAATGACCTACAACCCTCAATATTATCCCGGCCTAATAGAGGCTTGCGGCCTGACCAAGGCCATGGACCTTTATGCCTACTTTTTCGACGTGGAAAAAATGAATCGACGGCGGATCAAGCTGCTGGGAGAAAGAGTGCAGCGCCACGGCATAACCTTTCGGAGCATCAATAAAAGCAAATTCGCCCAGGAGGTGAAGATATTTAAGGAGGTCTATAACCAGGCGTGGAGCCACAACTGGGGATTTGTACCGCTGACCGAAAGCGAGATCGATTATTACGCCGATAATTTCAAGGATATCGTCGACGCCGACTTCGTTATCTTCGCCTTTGACGGGGAAAAACCGGTGGGTTCATTGTGGGCCCTGCCGGATTACAATCATGTTATAAAAAAACTGAACGGTAAGATGGGACCGCTGGAGATGGCTAAATTCCTGTGGTACCGGAGAAAGATCACCCATGCCCGGGTAATGACCGCCGGGGTGATACATGATTACCAGCACCGCGGGATAGAAGCGGGTCTGATCGGAAGGGTATTTGAGAACGGGATCAAAAAGGGGTACCGGACCGGTGAACTATCCTGGGTGCTGGAGAATAATGTCATGATGAACCGGCTGGCCGAGGCGGTGGGGGCGAAGATTTACAAGACCTATCGGGTGTACGAGAAAAAGATAAACTGAAATTAGGTTTATTATAAAAGCCGTCCTACTATTGGACGGCTTTTTTTATATTTTTTAAAAGCAGATAAATAAAAAAGGCTCATGCAATATCACTATAAATATGATTATATCCCGAAGTATAGTATAGAAATATTATTTTACGGTATTGATTTTTATGCGACACGCCTTTATCATATCTAAAAATTAGACCTTCAACCCAAATTAAGGAGGCTTATGGGCTGGTTTCGGGATTTAAGAATCATCAACAAACTGCTGATCTCGTTTCTTATTATCATTGCGATCGGAGCTATTGGACTGCTGATCAATATCTTTGACATGAAGAACACCAGTCAAGCTACCGATCGTATGGTTTTAGAAACCAAGAAGGTCACCGCGCTCCGGGAATTCCAGAGCGTTTATGCATCGGTTGAAATGTTCGAAAGGAGCTATCTTTTGACCGGGAAAGAAGAGTTCCTGGAAAAAAGAGAAGCGGCCGAGGAAACGGCAGCAAAACACCTAAAAGAAGCCGTTGTGCTGGCCAGCGGTGATGAAAAGGAAGAATTCAACAAACTGGCCGAAATGATGGAGGGAGAAGAGGAATTTCCCCGGGTAGTGGAATTATTCAAAGCCGGAAAGAAAAAAGAAGCGGCCGCCCTTACACAAGAGTTGTACGGAGAAGTCCTGGATGAAGCGGACGAAGAGATCGGCAAGATAGTATCCAATGCGCAATATCATTTGAACGAGGCCAATATCCAGGCCCAGCAGCAAGTACGAAAGACCATGGGCGTTAGTGTTTTTGTTGCCATCATTGCGGTACTTTTGAGTTTTGTTATAGGAATTGGCTTGGCTAACAGCATAACCCGGCCGATAGCCCATTTCCGGGATATAGCCGAAAAGGTCAGCCTGGGGGAACTGGATGTTAAAATATCGGTGGACCAAAAGAATGAGATCGGTGATCTTGGTTCCGCCTTTGAAAGAATGGTGACGGCAGTGAGGTTCTTTGCTTCCGAGAATGAAGCCCTGGAAAAGGGCGAAGGGAAGGAGGAACGTGCCTGATGCTATATAACAATATAATCAACCTGGCCAAATTATATATGGGCCCTGCGGCTGAGGCGTTTATAAGACGCCAGATAAAAGGACACCTTAAAATTGAACCGGAAACGCTGAATAATCAGCATATTGGTGAATTGGCAAGATGGTGTCAAATCTCAGCCGGCCTGATAATGGATAAAGAAAAGGCCAAAGAGTTCGGGGATAAGGTCAGAAAGCTTGTTTAATAATGGCTGATCAAAAAGAGGCGCTCATAATGAGTGCCTCTTTTTTTGAGATGTTCTCAGGATTTCTTTTTATCTGCCGGCAAGAAATGCGGGTTCCATAATTCGGTCAAGAATACGGCCAGTGCGGCCAGGCCAAACCCGGCTATTACGTCTATCACGTAATGCAATCGCAAAAAAACGGTGGCCAATATCAGCAGTATACCCACCGGCAGCATGAAGGCGAAAAGTTTTTTATGATATCTATAAGCGTAATAGAGTACGATCAATGTTATGCCGGTATGACCGGAAGGAAAGCAGTCTCTTTTGTTGAACTCGTTGGCCGTTAAAAATTCCAAAATGCGGTTGCCCCAGAACAGTCCCTTCACCGGGCCGGCCTGGTGATCGGTCAAAGTAAAGCGCGGGCCGATGGCCGGCACCAGCAGGTATCCCACATAGGAAATGAAAAATCCTATGGTCACCGCCAGGAACATATGCTCCAATTCATGGTGCTTCTTGTCCAGATGTAAAAAAACTGCCAGGACCACCGGCAGGAAATAATAACTGGAATAGGCCAGGGCCAGCACGTCCACCATCCAGGGGGCAGTAAAACGCTCCAGCCAAACGGTTGGGTTGACTCCGAACATGGCAAAATCTATTTTTATCAGATAGCTGTCCAGGTCGGGTCTTAAATAATGCGTGATGAAGCCCAAGCTCTGAAAGATGGGCAGTATTCCGGCGTAGGGCGTCAGATGACGCAGGGTTTTAGTAAACTTGTTGGGCCAGCGGGTGTTGAGGAATATCACCAGGGCGTAGGCCGCCAGGGTCAACCCGTAAATATAAAATATCTGCGGCCATCCGGGCAGTTTGCGCAGGAAAATGGCCGTCAGCAGAGAAAGCCCCAGGATGAACCAGAGATAAAGCCATTCGACTTTTTTAAGTTTGAAGTCTTTCATAAAGATAATTTTAGCATATGGGAAAAATAAGTTCAACAATTGAAAGCCCCTCTCCCAATGCCTTGGGGGAGGGGCAGGGGTGGGGCCCGTTACTCCTTTATTGCCTTCGAGAACGAATCCTTCAATTGCACCGTCCGGTTTAGAACCAATTTGCCGTCCTTAGAATCGGTGTCTACGCAGAAATAAGCCAGACGCTCCAGTTGTAAGGCCTGCCCGGGCTTCACCTTGGCCAGGGCCGGTTCGCATTTGCAGTCCGATATCACTTTCAATGAATCGGGATTGATATTGGCGGTGAAATCCTGCCCCTCTTCCACCTCATCGGGATTCTCTTTGGTAAAGAGTTTGTCATATATTCGGGCCTCGGTCGAAATGGCATGTTTGGCCGACACCCAGTGCAAAGTGGCCTTGACCTTGCGGCCGTCCGGGGCGTCGCCGCCCCTGGTGGCCGGATCATAGGTGCAGCGCAGCTCGACGATATTACCAGAAGCATCCTTGATCGCTTCCTGGCAGGTGATAAAATAAGCCCAGCGCAGGCGCACTTCTCGGCCAGGCGACAGGCGGTAGAATTTCTTGTGCGGCTCTTCCATAAAGTCGTCCCGTTCCAGGTAAAGCTCGCGGGAGAAGGGGACCTTTCTGGTGCCGGCCGAGGGATCCTCGGGGTTGTTGACCGCTTCCAGTTCCTCTGTCTGGCCTTCGGGGTAATTAGTCAGCACCACTTTGACGGGATTCAATATTCCCATGTAGCGGGGCGCCCGCTTGTTGAGGTCTTCCCTCACATAATGCTCCAATAAAGCGTAATCGATCATGCTATCGCGCTTGGCCACTCCGATGCGTTCGCAGAAATTCCTGATGGCCAGCGAAGAGAAACCTCGGCGGCGCATTCCGGCCAAAGTGGAAAGGCGGGGGTCATCATATCCGGTCACCTTTTTGGCCTTGACCATGTCGATGAATTTTCGCTTGCTCATCACCGTATAGGTCATGTTTAGTCTGGCGAATTCTATCTGCCGGGGATGGTAGATTCCCAGTTGGTCCAAAAACCAGTCGTACAGCGGGCGGTGATCCTCGTATTCCAGCGAGCACAGGGAGTGGGTGACGCCCTCGATTGAATCCTCCAAGCCGTGGGCCCAGTCGTACATGGGGTATAGGCACCACTTGTCACCCTGGCGGTGATGGGCGGTATGCAGGATGCGGTACATAACCGGATCACGCATATTCAAATTCGGATGGGTCATGTCGATCTTTGCCCGTAGGGTCTTGGAGCCGTCGGGGAATTCCCCGGCCCGCATCCGCCGGAACAGGTCCAGGTTCTCGTCAACGCTGCGGTCGCGGTTGGGGCTATTCTTGCCGGGCTCGGTCAGTGTCCCCCTGGTTCTGCTGACCTCCTCGGGGGAAAGGTCGCAGACATAGGCTTTACCCTTATTGATGAGGTCCTCGGCCCACTGGTACATCTGTTCGAAGTAATCAGAGGCGAAGAACAGCCGGTCGCCGAAATCGGCCCCCAGCCATTTGACGTCCTCGATGATGGCGTCCACGAATTCCTGCTCCTCCTTGGCCGGATTGGTATCGTCAAAGCGCAGGTTGAACATCCCGTCGAACTCCTTGGCAATGCCATAATCTATCCAGATGGCCTTGGCGTGTCCGATGTGCAGATAGGCGTTGGGCTCCGGGGGAAAGCGGGTATGGACTGATTTGAAGCGGCCGCTCTTTAGGTCCTCGGCCACGGCCTCGCGGATGAAATTGGTGGCGGCCGCGCCCTCGATGGGGGTCTTGGTGTTTTCGGAATTATTCATTATCTCACAGACCTAATGTTAAGTTCGTTAATTGTTAAATCCATAAAGATTTGGATCGTGCCCATTGTTAAACCCAATAATCATGCTTTGATGCGGCCAGATGATTGTTTTTGCTGTTGGATCTGACGTAAGTAATAAAGGGAAGCGTCATCGTCAGGAGAGCTCCTCAAGATTTCCTGGAAAATCCTTTTGGCATTAAAATAATCCTTTCCTAAGAAATAAGCGATGCCTATGCCTCGTTGTGCGTTCAGATAGTCGGCTCGCAAGCCAAGGGCCAGACGAAAATCGGCCAAAGCCTTTTGCAGATCGCCTTTTCGCAGGCATATTACGCCAAGATTATAATAAAGTTCCGGAGGAGCGAATCCTTGCTGCTGGGCAATAATAAAATTCTTCTCAGCCTTTTCCAGTTCTGACCGTTGAAGGTACAGATAGCCGAGATCATAATATATCCGTTGCGGAGAAGGTGACAAATGCAGAGCCTTTTCGAAGGCATCCTGGGCTTGGGCAGCAAGGCCTTTTTTTAAGGCCAGGTGACCTAAATTGTATTGTAACTCCGGGATCTTGTCGTTTATCGCTAAAGCTTTGTTTAGCTCCCTCTCGGCTTCTTTCAGGGAATCTTCTTGAAGGTATAGGTGTCCCAAATTGTTATATATATCAGCCAGCTTAGGGTCAGACTTCAGGGCAGCCCAAAAATGCGTTTTAGCTTTGGCGTGATCGCCCTGGGACATATAGATTATGCCCAATTCCCCCTGGGAGACTGGATCGCCGGGATTGAGGGCCAATGCCTTAAGAAACTCGGTTTCGGCACTTTTTGTCAGGCCGGCTTCGGCATACCGTTGTCCAAGGCCGCCGTGAGCGCAATAGGAATGCGGCGAATTGCCAACAGCATTTCCCCAGAAGGATAAGCCGTCACGGTAGACTGAAGAATAGCCGAACGCCAGCCCGCCATATCCCAGAATGATGGCCAATCCGGCCACTGGACCGAACAGCCTGGTGCCGAATATCTTTTGCAGAGCTTTCAGTTCGGCGGCGACAAACAGCATCCCCGCCAAGGGGATATATAGACGATGCTCGAAAAAAACCGTGAAATCTGACGTTTTAACCGCGGTCGGCAGGAACAGAATCAGGAACCAGATAAGGCCAAAGATCAACCTTCTCCGGTCGCCCACGCCCCAGAAAGACAACAGAATTGTTATCAATAGTATTGCAGCCAGACCGTAAAGATAAGAGAGATCGCGAGGAACCGGCAGAACCGACAAATTGAAAGGGAGCCAGGCTTTCCCAATATAGGATATCAGACCGATCAAATTTTCGGAGATCGTGTTCATCTCCTTGAAATAAGTCCCGCCTCGGGGGTGAACGGCCGATATCAAAAGGACCGCCCATAGTGTGATTGTAGCTATCCAGGAAAAGCCCAGGGCCAGGAATCGCCGGGAAAAGAGCTTTTTCCTATCGATCAGAAGCAAGTAAAGGGTAAATATCACCGGAAAGACCGCAGCCGTTTCTTTGGTCAGAAGAGCGCAAAAAAGAGCCGATACATGAAGCAGATACCAAGGCCAGTCATTTCTATTCCGGGCTTTAGACAGGGCCAGCAGTGAAGCCGAAAGAAAAATTGACAGCAAGGTATCATTACGTCCCGGGATCCAGGCCACCGCTTGGGCCAGCGCAGGATGGACGGCTACAACCATACCGAAAAAAAAAGATATCCGGCGCGAATAACCCCAACACTCAAAAAGAAGAAAGAGCAAAGTGACGGCCAAAAGGTGCAACCCAATATTGGTGACATGATAAACGGCTGCGCCAGTTCCGGCCAGCCAGGAATTAACCATAAAAGAGATCGTCAGCAAGGGACGATAATATATTCCCCCCTGGCTTAGATAGACATTTTGCCGAAAAGCTGCCAGTATGTTACCAGGATCGGAAAGGAAGTAATAATTCTTGATCAGTAGGGCGTGATCATCGTAATGAGTGAACCCCCAGGCTGCGGTTCGTCCGTAAACTAAAATTATTACCGCCGTCAGCCAAAAGTAGGGATGCCACGAATCAAGGAATATACTGTAAAGCTTCTTGGTCAAGAAGATACCTGTTGGGTTGTATTAAAAGATGTTTGAGCTATTTCGCTAATTAAACATTAGAAGATTATTGGAGGAATGAAAGTTTTTTGATACCGACCGTTATGCGCAAAAGACACTCGCGTTGCCCCAATATTTCCGCCAGTTCGGTAGCCCCACCGGGGGTGACCTCCCGCCCGGAAAGGGCAATGCGCAAAGGGGTCAAGAAAGTATTGGCTTTTATTCCCTTTTCCTCAATCACCTTGAACAGGGCATTTTTTATCGCTTCATGGTCCCAGGTTTCCAGCTTTTCTAATTCTTCCTGGCAAATTTTTAAGTATTCTAGCGAATTGGTCAGATCTGTCTTGGCCTTTTTATTGATATAAAGATTCTTATCGTAATCCGGCAACTGCCCCAAAAAGTCAACCCGCTCGGGAATGTCCGACAATATCACCGTGCGCTGCTGGACCAGGGCCGCCACCTTGCGCAGGTCGATATCCGTGCGCTTTATGGCCTGCTTCAGGTAAGGTTCGGCCGCCAGGTAAAAGCTTTCGGAATCCATCTTCCGGACATACTCGCCGTTCATCCAGTTCAATTTTTCGATATCGAAAATGGCAGGGGAATTATTCAGGCCTGGCACTGAAAATATCTGCTTCAGTTCGTCCAGTGAGAATATCTCCCGTCCATCCTTGGGATTCCAGCCCAGCAGGGCGATATAATTGACGATGGCTTCTTTGAGATATCCTTTATTGTAAAAATCCTCGAAAGAGGCGTCGCCCTCGCGCTTGGAGAGTTTTTTCCCGGCGGCCTTCATTATCAAAGGCAGATGGATATAGGCCGGTATCTCCCAGCCCAGGGCTTGATAGATCAGGTTATATTTGGGAGCCGAAGAAAGATATTCGCTGCCGCGGATCACATGGGAAATCTGCATCAGATGATCGTCCACCACATTGGCGAAATTATAGGTGGGCAGGCCGTCGGATTTGAGCAGGATCCCATCCTCCAAAGTATCGTTCTCCACCGTCACCGAACCGTAGACCATGTCCTCAAAAGTGGTGGTTCCTCCGCGGGGAATCTTTTGCCGCACCACACATGGCTCTCCGGCGGAAGCCCGTTTTTGAGCCTCGGCCGGATCGAGCTCCCGACAAGGGTCCTGATATTTGAAAGCCTCCCCCTTGCCTTCGGCTTCCTTACGCAAAGAATCCATCTTTTCCTTGCTGCAGAAACAGTGATAAGCCCCGCCGGCGGCCATCAGCTTTTCAGCCCATTCCTTGTAGATATCCTTGCGCTGGCTCTGGATATACGGGCCGAACGGCCCGCCGATGTCCGGCCCCTCATCATGTTCCAGGCCGACTAATCTCAACGTGTTGTATATGACCTCGACAGATCCTTCCACTAATCGCTCCTGATCGGTGTCCTCGATGCGCAGGATGAATTTCCCTTCCATGGTGCGGGCTATCAAATAGGCATAAAGGGCGGTGCGCAGATTGCCGATATGCATGTAGCCGGTGGGGCTGGGGGCGAAGCGGGTCCTTACTTGTGTGGTCATAATCCTCTTGCAAAATTTATTTATTGCGTGATATCAGATAATAAACATTGACGATCACCGCCAGATCGGCCACAAAACTGATGGCATCCTTCCAGAAAAAGCGGGCGTTGCGCGGGATCATCACCGTATCGCCGGGCTTGAGGCTGGGGATGTCCACATCCTTGGTGCTGTTGAGGTATTTGTCGATATTGATCTTCTGGTTGCTTCTTTTATCGCCGGCCTTGCTTGACAGTCGCACCCTGGAAAGGGCGGCATACTGGGTGGGCCCGCCGGCCCGGGATATCAGCTCCAGCACAGTTGAGCCATCCGGCACCCGGTACATGCCGGGATTGTTGACCTCGCCCCAGACGTGCACCTCTATCAGCAGGCGCTGGCCGGCATCCATGTAGAATTCCTCCTTCTTGAAAGAAGGGGTTTCCTGGGCGACGGGAAAGGAACAGCTCAACAGGGCAATGGCCAGGATGAGCATTATCGGCCGCGTCTTATTAATGGATATCATATTTTCACCAGCTTATGTTTCAAATATATTTCACCGCAAAGAACCGACAACAATTTCATCGGATCCCTGCGGTGAATTTAGATCGAACTGTCTTGTTATCCCTTGATCTTCTTTAAACGGTCCTTGGCTTTGGCCAGGTAATCCTTGGCCTTGGCATGGCCGGGATCCGATTTAAGCAATTTCTGGAATGTATTGATAGCCTTGTCGTATTCCTCGTTCATGTACTGCTTGACGCCGGTCTTGTAAAGCTCGTTGATCTCGTCGGCAGTCAGTTTGGCGGAAGCGGCCGGTTTTGGGGCGGGCGTCGATGCCTTGGGCTTTTCCGCTTTGGGTGGGGCGGCTGTCGGAGCCGGTGTCGTGGCCCTTGGGGAAGTGACCGCGGGGGATGGTTCCGGGGTGACCGGGGCGGTAACTGCCGGCGGCTGATATGACCGGCGGGAGTTGGTGGTAGAGGCCATTGGCGCCGATGCGATCCGATCGAGAACTATGTCACTGACAGCTTCCTTGCGATCCTTGACCGTTAACTCGATGTTCTGGGAACGGTAGCCGTTGGCTGTTACCGAAAGGCTGTATTTCCCCGGAGGCACATCGTTGGAAAATTCCCCGGTCTGGGAATTGGCGGCAAACTCCGGCAGATCTTTGTCCACAAAGCTGAAATTGGCCGGTACCGCCTGGCCGGTGACGGCATCGGTAACAGTTCCTTTTATGGTGCCCAGCTTGCGTTTGAGGGTCAGGTCCCATTTTTCCTTTTTGCCCGGAGCTACGGTTATCTTTCTTTCCAGCCATCGATAGCCGTTGGCATAGATATGTATCTTGTAATCTCCCGGCGGCAGTTCGGCCAGGTATTTTCCGATGTCATCGCTGACCGTTCCGGGGATCCCGGCGCCGGGGAAGGTGATCATGCCCTTCATGGGCACCCCGGTATCCCGGTCCTTGATCAACCCGGCAATAGCCCCGGTGATGATCCCGGAGACGGCCCGGCCGGCGCTGGCCGGAAGATCCAATCCCAGCGTCACCTGCCAGGGAGCCGAGGCCTTGGTAAAGCCGATATCGGCCGACAGAGAGATCCCCAAAATATCCAGCGGAACATAATGAATGCCGGGGGTGAATCTGGCTTCGGTGCGGTCAAAACCTTTGCCCGAAAGAATCAATGAATCTGGCAGCGAGTCCTTGGCGGTTCCGATCCTCATTTCGGCCGAGGCCTCGGCGAAGGCTGAGAACTTTTGACTGATACCGTATTCATATCCAATGCCTACCGGCACCTGGGGCCGCTGGTCGCCCCGGGTCAAAAATCCCAGATTGGCGTAAATGGTCGATCGCTTGAGATTTATATCCCCCAGGACCTTGGCCCCGAAATCAAGCTGGCCGGTCTGCGACGGGCCATCGTTATATTTATCCTTGTCCATGGGAACAGAGATAATGGGCATTATTCCCAGATCCAACAGGTCGTTTAGGGCATAGCTGTATTTGGCCGAAACGGTGATATCTCCGGGGCAGCCCAAAAGGTTGTCCAGGCTATCGCCTCCGGGGCTGGTGATGGTCCATTGCTCGCCGTGAGCCAATCCGTTCAGCATAAAAGAAAGGTTATTCATGGGGGCAAAACTCAACAGCTGGTAGCTCCAGATATCGTTGAAGGAATTCTCGGCTCCGGTCAGGTAGGCTATCTTCTGCTGGCTGTAACTGGAAACAGATGTCACCGTACGGTATCCGAATTTAGACCCGGCTTTGGCCGATTGCAGATGCACCAGCCCGGGGCCGCCGATCAGGGGGAACCGGGCGGCCAAAGAAACCGATGCCGTAAGGGACAGCACTATAATCGAACGAAACAGCAATTTCATAGAAGATGTTATCCTCTGATTTTCTTTAATCGTTCCTGGCTCTTTTTCAGGTAATCTTTGGCTTTAGCGTTCCCTGGATCCGAGGCCAATACTTTCTTGAAGGTCGTCACGGCCTTGTCGTATTCTTCGCTCATATACTGTTTGACCCCGGTTTTATAAAGATCGGCCACTTCTTCGGGGGATAATCCCGGGGCTTTTGGAGCCGGCTTTCTTTCGGGCTTCGGTTTTTCAACAACGGCAACGGGCGGTTTCGCCGGCAGGGCCGGCTTTTGAACCACGGCCGGTTGCACCGGCTTGGGTTTGGGTATCGGCTGAAGGATTATGTTCTGGATCGATTCCTCTTTGTCGGTCAGGCTGACGCTGGTCTGAAAAGTTTGATAGCCGTCGGCAGCCACGGTGATCTCGTACTTCTTAGGGGCGGCCAGGGTGAAATTGAAGCCGCCGCTAGTCGGATCGTTATTGAATTTATCGCCATTCCCATTGATGGTTATCACCGCCAACACCGGCTTGCCGCTGGTTCCGTCGCTCACCTGGCCCTTGATGACGCCCTCTCTGGGGCTTAGCGTCAGGTCCCAGGACTGGGATTCACCCGACTTGACCTCTATCTTCCGGTCTACCGTCCTGAAACCGTTGGCCATCACCTTGATGTTATATGTGCCCGGTTTAAGTTTCAGTTGGTAGTTGCCATTGGGTTCACTGAGCACGGCCGGAATATCGGTGCCGGGGAAGCTGATCATTCCTCGTATCGGTTGGTTGGTCTTGCGTTGCTTGATCATGCCGGCGATGGTGCCCGGAAGGGCTATGGCCTTGATCAGCCCGGCGGCCGCCGGGAAGTCCAGGCCCAATATCACTTGCCAGGCGGGGGTGGCCGTGGTCAGCCCGATATCTCCGGCCAGGTTCACGCCCAATAAAGGATGGAGGACCATCTTAAAACCCGGGGTTATCCGGGCTTCGGTCCGGTCGAAGCCGCGCCCCGAAAGGATCTGGGAATCGTCCAGAGAATCCTTTTTGGCGCCCATTCGCAGTTCAGCCGAGCCTTCTAAGAAGGCCGAAAAGCGCTGATTTATTTCGTAATTTACGCCCAAGCCGGCCGGCAGTTGGGGTCGCTGGTCTCCGCGGGTGAAGAAACCGATATTTATCAGTACATTCATTTTATCCATCCCGATATCAGTCAGCAGTTTGCCCCCGAAATCGACCTTTCCGGTCTGGGATGGATTATCCTGGAATTTTTTCTGGTCCATGGGGATGGATACCATTGGCATCAAGGCAACATTAACCATACCGTCATAGAACTTGGTCCCATATTTGACGGCCACGGTAAAATCGCCGGGGCAACCCAGTGTATTGTCCAAGCTGTCCCCTCCGGGGCTGGTTATGTTCCATTGCTCGGCATGGGCCAAACCGGCGATCAGCACGCCCAGGTTTTCCATGGGCGAATAATTTACCAGATTGTAACTCCAAAGATCGTTATAGGAGTTTTCATTGCCGGCCAGGGAGGGCACCTTCTGGTTGCCGTAATTGGTTAAAGCATTGAATGTTCTGAAACCAAATCCCTGTCCGGCCGCGGCGGATTGTAAGTGAATCAATCCCGGTCCGCCGACAAGCGGAAATCGCGCCGCGCGGGCCGTTCCCCCGGCCAATATCAATGCTATTGTCAATGACAGATATTTTTTCATAGCCCTGCCCTTCCCAAAACCAGAGTTTGAATAAAACTGAATACCCGGGTTGTTTAAAACAAGACAAATACTACAACCCCAATATCATAGGTTATCATATTTAGGCAATAAATGTCAATATTATTGGAAAAATAAATTGGCCATCGGTAAGAGCTTGCGTTTTAAAAAGATTGGATATTAATTTCTTGATTTTAAGGCCAAGTTTTAGTATTCTTAAACCAACAAACGATATATTCACCCTATACCACGAAAATGAACGATACCATTGCCGCCATAGCCACCGGTAGCGGACCAGCCGCCTTAGCCATGGTGAGATTGTCTGGTCCCGATTCGATCCGGATCGCCGACACGGTTTTTTTCGGAAAAGCCAAACCGTCGTCCATGCAAAGCCATACCCTTCATTACGGGCACATCCGGGATGATGGGGGGCATCCGGTGGACGAGGTGATGCTGGCGGTATTACGGGCCCCGCATTCCTTTACAGCCGAGGAAATGGTCGAGATCACCTGCCACGGAGGCAGCGCGGCGGCGGGAGCGGTGCTGGAGGCGGCCCTGGCCGCCGGCGCCCGCCCGGCCCGGCCGGGGGAATTCTCGTTGCGGGCATTTCTTAACGGCCGAATAGACCTGGCCCAGGCCGAGGCGGTGGCCGACATGATAAATGCCCGAACCGGCATAGCCGCCAAGGCCGCCTTGGAGCGTCTTTCCGGCGGGCTTTCCCGGGAAATTACCGCGGTCCGGGAGGTTCTGCTTGATGCCGCCGCCCTGGTAGAGTCAATGATCGATTTTCCGGAAGAAGATCTTCCTCCGGTAGAATCGGATAAATTGACCGAGGGTGTCAAAAGAGCCAGGGAGCGGATCGCCTATATCCTGGCCGGCAGCAAAGCCGCCATGATTCTTAAAGACGGGGCCAGGGTGGTAATTGTTGGTAAGCCCAATGTCGGAAAATCCAGCCTGTTCAATATGCTGCTCAAAGAGGAAAAGGCCATCGTTACCGAAACACCTGGAACGACAAGGGATGTGCTGGAAGGCTGGATAGATATCGGGGGCATTCCCGTCCGCTTGTTCGATACCGCCGGCCTCCGGGACACTATCGACAAGATAGAAGCGCATGGCATGGAACGCGCCCGGGGCAAACTGAAGCAGGCGGACCTGGTTCTTTTGGTGCTGGACGGGACCGCGCCGATGGATGCGGAGGATGAGAGGCTTTTATCCGAAACCGAAAAATATACCCGCCTGATCCTGATGAACAAATGCGACCTGCCGCAATCCCCGGCCGACAAGACAGACGGATCCTGGTTGAGGATTTCGGCTGTTACCGAGAAAGGCCTGCCGGAACTGGAAAAGGCTGTCGTGGCAAGGCTGACCGACGATCTGGGGGTTGATGCCGGGGCCGTTTCCGCCGCCAATGCCAGGCAGGTGCAGTTGATGGAAGAGTGTCTGAAGCATCTGGATACTGCAAAGAGCGGCCTGGAGCAAAAACTGTCCTACGAACTTATGGCCAGCGACCTTAAGGCCGCCATCGACGCCCTTGGGCAGATAACCGGTCAGACCATAGGCGATGATATTTTGAATCGAATTTTCGAAAAATTCTGCATAGGTAAATAAAGACGGTTGATGGATGATATCTCTTCACCGGAAAAGCAAATTCATTATAAGGGAGAATTGAAATGAAACGTCTGGCAATCACATTCATTCTTATTATATCGAGCATTCCGGCGTTATTGCCGGCCGAGCCCTGGCAGGCCACCCTGGACGCCAATCTGATGGCTACCCAGAATGCCTACAGCAACAGCTGGACCGGCGGCGAGGCCGGGGCCCTGTCATGGGCTACCAACTGGAATTTTATAGCCCAGCGGCAGTTCAATGCCAAATGGAACAGCAAGAATACATTCAAACTGGCTTTCGGCCAAACTCACAGCCAAGAGCAGGAAAGCAAAAGATGGATGAAGCCGATTAAATCCACCGACCTGATAGATTTCGAATCGATGTGGCGAATGACCCTGGGACTGTTCGTGGATCCCTTTGCCGCGGTGCGAGTGGAGTCGCAGTTCCTGGACGCCAGCCAGCCAAATAATATCCGCTACGGCAATCCCCTGAAATTCACCGAGAGTTTGGGCGCGGCCAAGTCGTTATTCAAGGAGAAGGATCGTGAGCTCACCTTCCGGCTGGGTGCCGCGTTCCGTCAGGAGAGCAATAAAGGGATGGTAGTCGATCCCGTGGGAACCAAACAGGATTTTTCCACTAATAACGGCGGCGCCGAATTCGTGGCCGATTATAAGACCCCGGTGGGTTCAGACAAGATTTCCTTTGCCAGCAAGATGACGGTCTACAAAGCTGTGTTCAATTCCAAGAAGGACGAGCTGGCTGGCCTGCCCAACGCCGATTATTGGAAACAGCCGGACGTGGGATGGGAGAATACCCTGGTGGCCAATATAAGCAAATACCTTATGGTCAATCTTTATCTGCAGATGTTATATGACAAGGAAATAGATCTGCGGGCCCGCTTCAAGCAGACACTGTCGCTGGGACTTACCTATTCCATAAAATAATTTAAAAGGATAAAGCCATGTTGAAGGAATTCAAGGAATTCGCTCTACGGGGCAATGTGCTGGACCTGGCGGTGGCAGTGATCATCGGCGGGGCCTTTGGTAAGATCGTTTCTTCCATGGTCAACGATATCATCATGCCGCCCATCGGGCGTCTGCTGGGCAAGATGGACTTCAGCCAACTGGTGATACCCTTGGCCAAGCCGGAGGGCATGGAGTTCACCAAGATCACCTTAAAAGCCGCGGCCGAGGCCAACATTCCGGTCATCAAGATCGGGATGTTCATCAACAATATCATAGACTTCACCATCGTGGCCTTCGTGATCTTCCTGGTCATCCGGCTGGTCAATAAGCTCAAAAAACCGGCTCCAGCTCCGGCAGCACCGGCGACCAGGGAATGCCCGTTCTGTTTTACGATGATATCTCTCCGGGCCACCAGATGCCCCAGCTGTACATCCGAGATTAAGGTTCAATCCTGACCGAATAATATTAACCGCATCAAGATTTCATAATATGCCTTTTACCGCCGCACATCCGGCATTAGTACTGCCCATCAAGGCCAAATGGCCGAAATATTTCAGCCTGACGGCTTTGGTCATCGGAAGCATGTCCCCCGATTTTGAGTTCTTCATCCATTTCTATCCTTTGCGGGGACCGGGCCACACCCTGCTGGGGTCGTTTTATTTCAACCTGCCGTTGGTGTTCCTGACAGCGGTGCTGTTCCACCACGTCGTTAAAAAGCCGCTGATCTATTGCCTGCCGGAATTTATAGGCAGCCGCTTTTATAGAATGGTAGATGATAAATGGTCCATAACAACGCCCATGAATTTCCTGGTCTTCACTTATTCCGCGCTGGCCGGCATGGTGACTCATTTCTTTCTGGATGCCTTTACGCATCCCCTGTATCTCTTTCGGCAGCTTGTGCCACAATTGACCAAAATGGTCGTTTTTATGAGAATCTCGGATGTTACCTATAATCTATCGGTCTATAATATCTTCCATCTGATATTCACTTTTGTCGGTTTGTTGGTCATTCTGTATTTCTTCTTAAAACTGCCGGCGCAAAAAAGCATAAAGGCTAACTTTATCTCTCAGGCCAAGAAGTGGATATATTGGTTGTCAGGCTTCGCTCTGGCAATTACGATCATGCTGGTTCGAACCTATTTCGTATGGGGCCGGAAGGACCTCGGCTTTTTCGAGCACTACGGGGTCTCCTTCTTAAGCGGTTTGATACTGGGATTCCTGGCGGTGTCTGTGGTTTACAAGGCTTTTAGGGAATTTCGATAAGCTCGACATGATCGGTTTCTTTCGCCAGCAAGCAAGCCCAATTACGGCTTGCTTTTTGTGCTTTAAATATGGTAGCCTATGCTTATAGATTTAGTCTAGAAAGAGCAGATTTTTACAGAAAGTTCAGTATCATATGAACATTATTCCAACCATAGTTATAGAGCGCCTGATTTTGCGACCATTCACTACTGCCGACGCACCGTTGGTGCAAAGGCTTGCCGGGAGCCGCGATGTAGCCGATACCACCTTGAATATCCCGCACCCCTATCCCGATAGCGCTGCGGAAAAATGGATCGGCACGCACCAGGATATTTATGAGAAAACCGGCTCGGTCTCCTGGGCGGTAACCATGAATGATTCCGGGCAGCTTATTGGGTGCATATCGTTGGTTGTGGAACGTAAAAATGAGCGGGCCGAGCTGGGTTATTGGATCGCTAAACCCCATTGGGGGCAAGGCTACTGTACGGAAGCGGCCAAAGCGGTTCTGGATTACGGTTTCCGGCAAGAAAAGCTGAATCGCATTTATGCCTTTTATTTGAGCCGAAATCCGGCATCCGGAAAGGTTATGCAAAAGGTCGGGATGAGAAAAGAAGGTGAAATGCGCCAGCATATAAAGAAGTGGGATAAATTTGAGGACATAGTACATTACGGGATTTTGTCTTCAGATTACAAGGGATAAAAAGTTAAGTTTTAGATATTTGTGAAAAGGTAAGATAACAATGGAAAAATTATTAATGTCGATTTTAAGAATTTTTGCTTTATTGACAGTGCTCACATTCTTAGGTCTTATCCTATTTTATGTTTTTCAGGACAAATTGATATTCTACCCCAGAGAAATAACATGGGCAGATGCAAATGACATAAAGAAAAGCCATAATAATATCGAAGAAATTGAAATAAAAACAAAGGACGGAATACATTTAAAAGGCTGGTTAGTGAACGACGGGTCTAAGGAGAATCGGGGCTTTCTTTTTTATTTCGGCGGTAATGCCGAGGAGGTATCTTATCTGATAGATGAACCCACGGGACTAAAGAACTGGTCGCTGGTCCTTGTAAATTACCGAGGATACGGGCAAAGCCAGGGTAAAGTTAGCGAGAGGTCGCTATACAGCGATGCGATCGAAATATACGATTATTTTACCGGAAGAAGTAGCATAAAAGAACCAAAGATAGCGATAATAGGCCGGAGTATAGGTACCGGAGTTGCCACCTTTTTGGCCAGCCAGAGGAAGTGTGATGCGGTCGTTTTGGTGTCACCCTATACCAGCCTTAAAGATGTGGCTTATATACATTATCCGTTTTTACCGGTTGGGCTGATATTGAAATATAAATTCGATTCAATAAAACGTGTCCCTGGAATCAAAGCACCGGCACTTATTTTAGTGGCAGCCGAAGACAGGACCATCCCGGCAAAGTTATCATACAACTTGGCGGAAAAATGGGGCGGAAAAGTTATTATTAAAGAGTTTCCAGGGGTTGACCATAATTCAATTAGCAGTGACAGAAATTATTGGAAATCTATAAAGGCATTTTTGGATAATATTTAAACACATATGCAGATAAAGCCCATCGGCAAGCGCGGAGCTTTGTTCATATTCGATGACCTTGATGGCATGGAAACCACGGTTTATGCCATCAAGGGAAGCAAAAATATTTTCCTGATAGATACTTTTCTGGGCCCGGATTCGATGGCTCCGGTGAAAGAATATCTGGCGGCCAAATTCGGCGATAAGCCGGTCATTATTTTCAACACTCATTACCACTGGGACCATATCTGGGGGAATTGCGCTTTTGATGGTGCGAACATATATTCGCACCGGCTGTGCCGCCGGGCCATATTGGAAAAAGGCCACAGGGAACTCGAGGAATTTTCCCGCTATAAAAAAGGAACGGTCAAGATAGTCTTTCCGAATATCACATTCAACGACAGGCTGATGTTTGAAGATGAAGAGATAGAGATATTCTACAGCCCCGGACATACGATTGATTCGGCTTCGCTGTTCGATCACCAGGATAGCGTTCTGGTGGCCGGCGATAATATCGAAGCACCGCTGCCGTATCTGATGTGGCCAGACCTGGAGGGCTATTGCCTGACATTGGAAGGGTATAAGACGCTCAATCCAAAATATATCATTTCCGGGCATTGCCCGGAGGTATCCCTCAAAATGCTGGACGATAACCTGCAATACCTACGGGACCTCATATCAGGCAATGCAAAAAAATATGAACAGGGGAATTTTCGGGATACACACTTGCAAAATGTGAAAACCATAGGATATGAAGAAAATGGGTAAAACCAAAATACAAATACGTCTGATAAAAGAGACAGATCACGTTGATTGGCTAGACATGCGCCGGATGTTATGGCCCGAATGTCCGTTAAAAAAGCACCGGGAGGAAATGGCGGAGATCCTGGCTGACAGGAAGGACCAGCCTGCCTGGGTGGCGGAATCTTCCGACGGGAAATTGATGGGATTCCTGGAGGTATCGGTCCGCAACTATGCCGACGGAGCGGGACGGAAAGATGTCGGCTATCTCGAAGGCTGGTATGTCAAGCCAAAATACCGAAAGCAGGGCACGGGCCGGGCGCTGGTCAAAGCGGCCGAGGAATGGGCGGTCCGCCGCGGTTTTTCGCATATGGGTTCGGACACCTGGGTCGGCAACAGGAGAAGCTACAAAGCCCACCAAGCCATAGGATATAAGGATGTGGGCAGGGATGTGCATTTTGTAAAAAAATTAAAAGCTAAAAATAAAAGATAAAATCTTTTATATAAGGAGAGGCCCATGTTCGATGGGAAGAAGGTCCGTTTAAGGGCATATCGGAAAGAGGATATCCCGCAGGCTCTGGAATATATCAACGATCCCGAGGTGAAAAGGAATCTGGTCATTGGTGTGCCGTTTCCTTTGCGTTTGGAAGACGAGGAAAAATTCTACAACGACCTGGGTTCATTCAAGGATAACTATTCGTTCGCCATTGAAACGCTGGATGGTTCGAATTACATCGGCGGGTGCGGGATGAACCAAGTGGATTGGAAGAACCGCTATGCCGTGGTGGGCATCTTCATCGGCGACGAGCAATACCGGGGCAAGGGCTACGGCAGCGACGCCATGCGGATCCTGTTGCGATTTATCTTCGACGAAATGAACATGAACCGGGTGAAACTGTTCGTCTTCTCGTTCAATCAGCGAGCCATTAAAAGTTATCTGAAATGCGGATTCAAACAGGAAGGAACACAACGGCAGGAAATGTTCCGCGATGGACAATATCACGATACGATAGTCATGGGCATCCTTCGCTCGGAATGGGAGAAGCTGAATAATTAGCTTTGGCGAATAAATTGATAATAGACATTAAAGACATTGTATTTAAGGACCGGCCAACGGTCGGCAACAAGGCAGCCAACCTGGAGCGGCTGATGTCTTCGGGATTCAGCGTTCCCGACGGGTTTTGCCTGACCGCCGAGGCCTATCGGCAGGCGTTGGCCCGGGGAAATAAAGATAATGAGTTGGCAAATATTTTAAGGGACATTGATCCGGGCCAAACCGAGAAAATCCGGGACATTGTTCGTACTATATCAGAATTATTTGATATAATATCCATCCCCGATAAAATAACCGAAGAGATCAAGAATAAATACAAATCGAATTTTAAGGATGGGGATCTTTTAGCCGTGCGTTCATCGGCTACGGCCGAGGACCTGCCGGGCCTTTCATTTGCCGGACAATACGAGAGTTATCTCAATATAAAAGGTGCAGACGATCTTTTAATAGCTGTTAAAAAATGCTGGGCCTCGCTATGGTTAGAACGGGCTATCATCTACCGGGAAAAGAACGGCATCGGACACGACAATATCGCCATGGCTGTGATCGTCCAGCGGATGGTGCCGGCGGAAATTTCAGGAGTGACTTTTACCGCCGACCCGGTCAACGGCGATAATAATGTTCTGCAGATAAACGCGGTCTCCGGGGTGGGCGAAAATTTGGTGTCGGGGAAAACGACCCCCGAACAATATTACATAACTAGAAGTTCTTTGAAAATCGAAAAAGTCTTACCAGGCGACGCACAACTGCTTTCGGATGCCAAAATAAAAGAGCTTTGTGGAATTGCGCTAAATATCGAAAGAATTTTCGGCACCCCGCAGGATATCGAGTGGGCTTTTTGCAATGATAAGTTCTACATCCTGCAATCGCGCGATATAACAACCGATACCAGTATAATACCTTTTCCGTTGATGTGGGGCGATCCGGCCTCCAGTGATGCTCTGAAGGGCGCGCCCATCTATTGGTCCAACTGGAACACCCGGGAGAACATGCCCTATCCCCTAAAACCTCTCAGCTGGTCGTTCTTCAATGATTTTCTGGTGCCGGCCATCAATAAAGCCATTTGGGGAATGGAACCGAATTCCCCGACTCAAAGGTACAGCCATATCATCGACCTGGTCAACGGGCGCACCTACTGGAACATGAGCCTGCTATACGGGCATCCGCTTTATCGCAGGATCCTCCGGCCGTTAATGGGCCAAATCGACCATGAAGCGAGTGTCTTTTTTGAAAGGGCTTATCATAACGGAGAACTGCATCCGGCGGTCCTGCCGATAAACAATCGGCAGAAGATAGCTATGTATCTTAACGCGATCAAGTGTTATATCGGGTTCCCCTGGTTTTGGAGCTTGGATCGGATCTACCTCCAGTGCGATGAATACTGGGGCCTGGCCAACCAATACGATGCCACTCCGCTGGAGGGCAGATCGAATATCGACCTATTAAAAGAGGCCGAAGAATTCGGCTTTGTATCGGCTAAATATGCTTTCCCTCTGCTTTTCATCGCCGGAAAATCGTTGGCAGCCTACGAAGTCATCAAGCGGTTGACCAAGGAGTGGCCCGGTTTCAGGTATGAGGACCTGATGATAGGCATTCAGGGCAACAAGACCACCGAGGCCGCCCTGGAACTATTCAAGCTTTCTCAGATGCCGTTATCGGTAAAAGAATTTTTCCAACGTTCGGACGTCTCCCGCTTCGAGGAGATCGAGACCGAATTGGTAAGAATCCCCGAAGGACGCGAGTATCTCGCCAGGATAAGAAAATTCCTTGACGCCTACGGCCACCGGGGCATGAAGGACCTGGACATGGGTTATCCCAGTTGGGGCGAGGACCGCAGCTACGTTTACCAGATGATAAAAAGCTACCTGCAGTTCTCTCCCGGAGAAACAGATCCCGTCAAACAGTTCGAGTTTTCGGTGGCCAAGCGTCAGGAGTTGATAAAAATCGCCAAAGAGCGATTGTCCCTAAACCCAATAGATAGGATATTTCCTGTCAGGCGATGGCTTTTCCAAAAAATGGCGGATGTCATCCACGACTGCCTGCCACTGCGGGAGAACGAAAAATTCTACGGGGTGCGTTGCTTTCCCGGCAGCCGGCGGATAGTGCTGGAGATAGGGCGGAGATATCAGGAAAAAGGTTTGCTGGAAGACAAACAGGATATCTTCTTTTTAACGGTGGGTGAGATAAGGGATGTCGAGAATAGGAAATTCGCTGATATAGCGAATATCAGATCCCTGATCCAAAAGCGAAAAGAGGAGTGGCAAAGCCAGGTGAATACGGTACCGCCGTTCATCATCCGCAGCGACGGGAGTCAGTGGTTCGGCAGCGTTCATGGATCGGAAGGAAAAGACATTTTAAAGGGAGTTGCCGCTTCCTCCGGTCGGGTGACCGGCCGGGCCCGCATTATACGTGAGCCGGCGCAGGCGCACTTGTTCCAAAAAGGCGAGATACTGGTAGCGCCGTACACCGAACCGGGCTGGGCACCATTGTTTCTTTTAGCCAAGGGCTTGGTGATGGAGGTGGGCGGGGCGCTGTGCCACGGGGCCATAGTGGCCAGGGAATATGGGATCCCGGCGGTGGTGGGGGCCGGAGGGGCCATGGCCAAGATAAAGGACGGGGACGAGATCATGGTAGACGGGAATAGCGGGGAAGTGGTTATAAATAGAATAAAGAAAACTTGATTTTATATGCCCTTTCTGTCCGGGCAGAAAGGGCGAAAGACCCGCCGGGGGCACAGGGCTTATCGATTGATATATAGCTTATATAATCAACGTTGTTTTTATTGAAAAGTGCATACGCTATGGAGCATTGATCGATTCTGAATTGTCTGTGGTGTTAACCGCACTGCGCCCCCGGACCCCATTTGAGCAATAACTTAACCTGTAAGGATTACAGGTTAAGCCGGGTCTTAGGGGACGGCTACGGTCAGCGGTACTGGCGTAAACGACTTACTAATGATAAAATCAGCGGGTTGATGAGCATATTCTTTTAAATCATGTTAGTTTGCCGTCCTCTAAAACTTCTCTTTGGAGCTTTCTCTTAGTTATAAGAGAAAGCGTGGGAGTTTTTTGGCACCACAAAAAAGAAAAAGAACAACGGTGTACCGGTAGTGCTATAGCGGGAATAAAGGGCGGGGACGAGATCACGGTGGACGGGAACAGCGGGGAAGTGGTTATAAAAACTAAATATAAAAAACGAAGGATTATTATGCCAAAGAAAAACTACGGGCTGACAATGTTGGGAAAGAAGGTTACCAAACCCACCGGCCGGCTGGAGGCCTTTCCCAATAAATATCCCAAACGGGATTACCAGGTGGTGCTGGAATCGGCCGAATTCACTGCGGTCTGCCCCATCACCGGGCAGCCGGATTTCGGGACCATCACCGTCAACTATGTGCCGGACAAGCTGATCATAGAGTCCAAGTCGCTCAAACTGTACCTGTGGTCATACCGGGACAAGGGCATCTTCCACGAGGAAGTGATCAACAAGATACTGGACGACATCGTCAAGATCGCCAAGCCGCGTCGCTGCGAGGTCACCGGGTTCTTCAATGCCCGCGGGGGTATTGCTATAAACGTGACCGCCAGTTATAATTGCGAAGATAAGTAGACTTTTCCACCCCATCGTCCCCTTCTTGATCAATGAGTGGATCAAGGGGTGGTCTATAATTGAAAAGCGAAGCAATCCACAAACAGATCGCTTCGTTTGCAGGGCAATTCGATAATCTCGAGATGTAGAAAAAAGAGCAAGCAATAATACCTTCTATAAGGAGCCAGCATGTATTACGTATCCGCCGTCCAACATTTTTCCGCGGCTCACAGCCTGCGGGGCTATCAGGGGAAGTGTGAGAATTTGCACGGGCATAACTACAAGGTCGAAGTGGAGCTGAAAGGCGTGGAGCTGACCAAGACCGGCATGGTGGTGGACTTCACTGACCTACGGACGGCTTTGGACAAGGTCCTCTCAGGGCTAGACCACAAGCATCTCAACGATATCAAGCCGTTCGACAAGATCAACCCTACCGCCGAGAACATCGCCAAACTGATCTACGAGGAGATGCTGCTCAAATTCAACACCAAAAAGGTCAAGGTTCATCACGTGATCGTTTGGGAAAGCGAGGGCTGCAAGGCCACCTATGCCCCGAAATAAAAAAGCCATAGTCCTTTTGTCCGGCGGACTGGATTCGGCCACGGTCCTTTATTGGGCGCTAAGCAAAGGATACCAGCCGCAGGCGCTGATATTCGATTACGGCCAGCGGCACAATCGGGAGGTGTCCACGGCCAAGGTTTTGTGCAAAAGGGTCAAAGTAAATTCCCATATCGTCAGGCTCAAATTGTCCTGGGGAGGCAGCAGCCTGCTGGATAAAAAAGCGGCCCTCCCCAAAGCCAGGAGCGTCAAAAATATAGGCGGGCAGATACCATCCACCTATGTGCCGGGCCGCAATACGCTGTTCCTAAGCTTCGGGCTATCCTTCGCCGAAGCCGCCGGCGCCGAAGCGGTGATGATCGGCGCCAATGCCTTGGATTATTCGGGATATCCCGACTGCCGGCCGGATTTTATAACTGCCATGTCGAAGGTCTTTAAACTGGGCACCAAAGCCGGAAGGCAAGGAAGGCCAATAAAGATCGTTGCGCCGTTACTGAAGCTTTCCAAATCACAAATTATAAAATTGGGAAATAAATTGGGCGTTCCGTATCAACTAACCTGGTCATGTTACAGCGGCGGGAAGAAGCCTTGCGGGACCTGCGATTCGTGCCTTCTGCGGGCCAAGGGATTTCGGGAAGCCAGGCTAAAAGACCCTGCGGGATCAAAACCACAAAGGCACCAAGACACAATCAAATAAAGATTCTATGTATCAAAATATTTCGAAAATATTTTCAATTTTATTGTTAATATTATATTTTCCTCATGTTTCACTTGCCCAGGTATCACTCCTGACGAGGCTTCAGCAGAAGATGGACCAGCAGGAGGCGGAACAAAAGAACCTGGTCTACAGTTTCAATACCGTGACCTATGTCTATAAATTGGATAAGCGCGGGGATATAGAAAAGACCGACACCACCAAAACCTGGCAAAAATTCAAGGGAGACTCCCTTCAGGAATATACCCTTATTTCCACCACCGACAAGAAGGAAGAAAAAAGCGACGGCAAAAAAGGACACAGCGAAAGCGCCAAGCTGCCTAAATTGAATGATCCCAATTACGATTTTCGGGTGGACAGCGTCTCGGGAACGGTTGGTTTTTTGCCCCGTAAGCCCAAGAAGGGCGACCTGGCCGGCGAATTGCTGTACGATCCACAGAGCTTGGACCTGAAGCAATTAAAGGCCACCACGCCAAAGCTTAAATGGCCGGTCAATGAATTTGAAATGGAAATGAAGTTCGTACGGTTCGAGGGGTATTTATTTCCCGCCGAGTTTCAAATGCAGGTTGGCTGGAATGCTGTTATCAGCAAGGGAAGGATAAGGGTGGAGAGCCAAAATTCGGATTTTAAGATATACCGGCAAAAGTGAAAGCCAAAATAACCGAAATATTCCATTCCCTGCAGGGCGAGGGCATGTATCTGGGCGAACCGACCACTTTTGTGCGTTTTGCCGGCTGCAATCTCGATTGTATTTACTGCGACACTCCGCAGGCCAAGGATGAGTCAAAAGCCGGGGAATTGGACGAGACCGAAGTCATCGACCGGATATTAGCCATCACCCGGCCGGGAGAAATGGTCTCATTCACCGGTGGCGAACCGTTGCTTTGGGCAGACTTCATCAAAGCCATCGCTCCGAAGCTAAAGGAAAGAGGTTTTCGCATCTATCTGGAAACCAACGGGACCTTGTCACAGGCGCTGGCCACGGTGATCGACTATATCGATATCGTGTCGATGGACATCAAGCCGCCTTCAGCCTGCGGGAAGGATCTTTGGAACGCCCAGAAGGATTTTTTAAATATCGCCAAGGGCAAGGCTTTTGTCAAGATGGTGGTCTGCGATAATACCACCGCGGATGAGATCGAAAAGGCGGCCAGGCTAATATCTAATATTGACGGAAACATCATTCTTATACTCCAGCCGGCCGAGGGGCCTCATGCTCCCGATATGCAAACGGTAAGAAAATTTCAGGCCTTGGCTGGAGAATATTTGAACCATGTCAGCATCGTTCGGCAGATGCATAAGATATGGAACATAAGATGAATAGAACAATACAGTTAGAAGAAAGTTTCAAGCAGTAGTTACTATTGGGGATATTCATATAAAAAAGGCTTGACTTTTAGGCGTTATTGTGAAATAATTCACAAATTATGGCCTAAGGTTTAAGGCCCTTTTGTCGTTGGCCTTCTTTTTGTTACATCCATAAAATCAATGTTACGAACAATATAAACCGGATTTTACATATGCCGCAAAACAAGAACTATTCACTTGCCAAGTCAAAGGTACCGGAGCTTCTGGCCCGCCTGATAAAAAAAGGCGACGAGGTCTGGGGGCCGTTAACCGGGGAGAACGGGGATAATTTTCTGGGCCGGCTTTCTTCGGAAAAGGACCTGGCTGCAGAGTATGTCAACGGGTACCTGGGGGCCAAGAGATTCGTTTTCCCTCAGGTGGAGGAGATGTTCCGCTACAAAAAGAACAAATCCGGCACGGAACTGTCCGAACCGAAAGCCATGCCCCGGGCTGTGGTTTGGGGCATCCGCTCCTGCGATATGTCGGCGGTGAATTACTTCGACAGCTTTTTCGGAAAGGGGACCAAATCCGGGCCGGAATGGAAATCCGGCGACCCATTGCCTGACCCGCTTTACGAGGCCAGACGCAACAGAGCGGTGTTCATCTCCATCGGATGCAACCAGGCCGGACCCAAATGTTTCTGCGTCTGCACCGATAGCGGTCCGTTCCTGGCCCAGGGCTACGACATTCAGCTGACCGACCTGGGAGACCGCTATTTTGCCGAAGTGGGCAGCCCCAAGGGTGAGGAATTCATCAACGAGTTCAAAGAATTTTTTACCGCGGCCCAGGACGGCGACCAGCATGCCCGGCGCACCCTGGAGAATGAAGCCGAAAAGACCTTTCAGCAACCCATCAGCTTCTTTGCCAAGGCCATGCGCCGGATGGATCAGGGACACATCAAGCCGGAGTTTTGGCAGAAGGTGGCCGATTACTGCATCGGCTGCGGGGGATGCATCTATGTTTGTCCCATGTGTTCCTGCTTTGACGTGGATGACCGCGCCATGAGCGAGAACGAGGGAATGCGCTACCGGGCCTGGGACACCTGCGACTTTGCAGGGTTCACCCGCGAGGTCTCGGGACACAACCCCAGGGCCTCAAGGGCCGACCGCCGCAAGCGTTGGTTCTACCACAAGGTGTCCATGGATTATCTGGAGAAGAACCCGGTGATAGGCTGCGTGGGCTGCGGCCGCTGCGTGATAGCCTGCCCCGGCGAGATAGACATGCCGACGGTAATCCGCTGGATGAGAAAAACGGAATAGACCCTCCCACAAAACACACTAAATTGCACGAAAATTTCTTTTTATCATGAAGCCTGGCGTAATATATAAAGAGGAAAGTTATCAGATTGTAGGCGCTTGTTTTAATGTGTATAAAACCATGGGGAATGGATTTTTGGAACCGGTTTATCAAGAGTGCTTAGAGATTGAATTTACTCGAAAAAAATCCCATTTGTAGTCCAAAAGGAACTTTCATTAAGTTATCGCAACCAGGTGCTGAAGCAAAAATTTAAACCTGATTTCATCTGCTACGACAAAATTATTGTTGAAATCAAGGCTGTGGATAAAATTGCCGATGAACACCGGGCACAAATATTGAACTATCTGAATGCCACAGGCTATAAACTTGGTTTGCTGATAATTTTTGGGCATTACCCCAAGATTGAAAATGAGAGATTTGTATTATAACCAATTTCCACTTAACCAGAAAATTTCGTTTTTTTCGTGTGTTCAGTGGGCAAAAATAAAACAAGAGTATTATGAATCCCAACATCTATCTTCCCTACATATCGGAGATCACCGACATCAAACAGGAGACCCCGGACACCCGTACCTACGATGTCAAAATAAAGAAGAAGGACGAGGCCAAGCTGTTCGTCTCCCGGCCCGGGCAGTTCGTGGAAGCTTCGGTGTTCGGAGCCGGCGAGGCGCCCTTCGGGCTGACCACTTCGCCCAAGGATCCCGGCGTGATGACCTTTACCGTCCGGGCCTGCGGCAAAGTGACCAATGCTCTCAATGAAATGAAAGTGGGTGACGAGATCGGTATCAAGGGCCCGCTGGGTAACAGCTTTTTGGACAAGATAGATTCCAGGGGCAAGGACGTGTTGGTGATCGGGGGCGGCATCGGGCTCCCGCCGCTGCGCTCCATGATCGAATACATATTCAATCACCGTTCGGATTACCGGGATTTTACCATCCTTTACGGCGCCCGGACACCGTCCGACCGGGTCTATAAATATCAACTGGTAGAGTGGGAGAAGCGAGCCGACCTGAAGCTGATCCAGACCGTTGACGTGGCCGACAAGGAATGGACCGGTAACGTGGGCGTGGTCACCACCCTGTTCCCCAAGCTCAAGCTTGACATTCCCAATACCGTGGTCTACACCTGCGGTCCACCGATCATGATCAAATTCGTAATCATCGAACTGCTGAAGCTGGGCCTGCCAGAAAAGCAGATCGTCTCAACTCTTGAGCGTTACATGAAATGCGGGGTGGGCAAATGTGGGCACTGCTGCATCGGACATAAGTACGTTTGCACCGAAGGACCGGTGTTCGATTACACCGAGATCAAGGGACTGGCGGAAGAGGCGTTCTAGACCGTTGCCAAAAGAGGGTCATACAACGGGAGAACAATAGTATGACAACAATTGGTCAACCGTATAACATATCTAACCAACCATGCCTGACCTGATTGAATATCTGCGCTCTTTGGATAAGACCTCGCTGATCGTCGGAGTGGGCAATATGATGCGGGGCGACGATGGGTTCGGCCCGGAATTGATCAAGAATCTTTCGGGAAAGACCAAGGTCAACTTGATGGACGGAGGGGAAACCCCGGAGGACCTTCTGGATCGGATCGTTCATTTGGCTCCGACTAGATTGGTGATCGCCGATGCCGTGGCTCTCGGCGGGATGCCCGGCGATGCGGTCCTTTTGGAATCCGACCAGCTGGGCAAGCGGATAGCGGTATCCACCCACAATCTGTCGTTGCTGATGTTCATCAAGTATCTAAAGGAAAAATTACCCGAGATGGATATCAAGATACTAGGTGTTCAGCCCGGGAATATCGATTTTGGAAAGGGGTTATGCCCTGAGGTTAGAAAAACCGTGGAATCCTTAGCCGGCATGATAATAGCCGAGAAACAATAGTAAAGATATATATGGTTGGATTTAAAAGATCATTGTCTCTGGCCTTGTCTTTATTGATGCTCTTCGGATGTACGGTCAAACTGCCGCCGAAGGTCGATTATACGATCGACGAGAATACTAAACCAGAAATAGATCAGATACAAGAAGGGGCGCTTAATCAGGCTACCTTCGAAATAAAAATAGACGAAATTAAAAGCAAAGCAAGCTTATTCATCGCCTCTGATTCTGCAAAGACCAGTATAATTGAGATAGCAGACAGCCTGCTGGCAAGACAGCAGAGATATTATCTAAAAAACGGCAACATGCCATATAAGGCGGCTAATACAACCGGAAAAGTGGGATCCATCGCCTTTGTAGGCGGTTGCATTATAGGTTCAATGATTTTTGCAGCACAAACAGACGGAGATTATGGTCCGGGACCTCTTTTATTTGTGTATGGGCTCCTAATCTATCCGATGGCTTATGCCGAGTTTTGGATAGCGGGCGGTGCAGTTGGTTTGCTTTTTCAGGGGAAAATGATAAAACCGAAACATAAGCGTGAACTGCAAAAACTGGTGGCGGATTATAATGCAGCGGTCAAGGACCGACTAAAATAATACGAGTGGTTCTTCGGCTTGTCGAGCAGGGTGCCGGGTTCAGAATGACGGTCAAAAATATAAATTCATACTATTATAGAAGATTATGTTAGGTTCCATACTTATCGTAATGCTGATATTGCCCTTTTTAGGGGCATTGATAACCCAATGGCTGCCGGAAAAGAAGCAGGACATCTTTGCCGCAGTGGTGGCCTCGCTGGCAACCATCCTTTCCCTGCTGGTGGTACTGCTGGCCTACGGCAAAAGGTTCTCCCTGCCGCTTATCAACTGGCCATGGCTGCCGGATGTTCCGGGGATCATCGGCGTTTTCATGGACCCGCTGTCCATGGTGCTGCTATTGGTTACTACCATCATCGGATTGCTGGTGACCTTTTATTCCCGGGACTATCTTTCCCCGGAAAACAAATACCATCCGGTCAGGGAAGGCAAGAAGCGTTTCTACCTATGGCATCTTTTATTCCTGGGAGCCATGGTCGGCGTCTCCGTTTCGGCCAACTTTCTCCAGTTATTCATCTTCTGGGAGCTGACCACCATCTGCTCCTGGGCCCTGATCTCCTATTATCATAATAAGGAATCGCTGGATGCAGGGTTCGAGGCCCTGATCAAGACCTTCTTCGGAGGCATCTTCTTCCTGATCGCCCTGATAGTGCTGTTCGTCAACACCGGCAGTTTTGGTTTCGATGCCATCAACCTGCTGACCCCGCAGATAAAGACCATCGTCTTTATCCTGTTCCTGATAGCAGCCTGGGCCAAATCCAGCCAGATCGTGTTCTTTGCCTGGCTGCCCAATGCCATGGCGGCCCCCACCCCGGTGTCCTGTTACTTGCACGCCGCGGCCATGGTCAAGGCAGGGGTCTATTTAATGGCTCGGGTCACCATCTCTACGGTGGGCTTCTCCTATGGTTTGGGTCTGCTGGTAGCTGTGTTCGCGGTGGTTACCATGCTGGCATCTCTGTTCCTGTTCTTTTTTCAGACCGATATCAAGAAGTTTTTGGCCTACTCTACCATCGCCCACCTGGGATACATCTTCCTGGGGATCGGCCTGGGGGTGATGGGCTCGCACTACGGCTATCAGGGGGCCATTCTCCACATCATCTGTCACGCACCGGCCAAGGCCCTGCTGTTCATCTGCGTGGGGGCCATCGCTTATGCCACCGGCACCCGCAACATGGACGAACTGGGCGGCCTGACCAAGGCTATGCCGCTTACCTCCATCGCTTTCATCATCGGAACGTTGGGGGTCACCGGGATCGCCCCGCTGTCCTGCTACTGGTCTAAGCTCTTTCTGATGGAAGGGGTCATCGAGATCGGCGGCAAGACCGCAGTGTTCCTGATAATCCCCTTCGTGGCCGAGATCATCATCGCCTTTGCCTGGTATTTCTTTGTGGCCCATAAGGTGTTCTTCGGCGAGCCTTCGGCCAAGGTCAACCAGGCTATAAATATCCCCATGAACTCCAAGGTCATTCTGATAGTCCTGATGATCCTGACCGTGATCGCTCCGTTGGTGGGCCTGCCATTGATAAAGTTGATAAGGTAAAAACCTCTTTTGATCATCCTCTGGTGAGTGAGGGAAATGGCTAGAAAAAGCATAATAAAATGAAGCGATAAAAAGAACTTAAGTTATGAATCTTCAAACCGTCATTCTGTTCTCCATGGCAACGCTGTTCGTGGGCGCTGCCGTAACCCTGCTGATGCCGTATTCCCGGCGGACCATCGGATGGATATCATTGGTCTTTCAGACGGTGGCCTCATTGGGATTTTTATACACGGCGCTACAGGTGCTGGCCAACGGAACCTTTAACCTGGACAAGCCGGTATTCCAAGTCTCCGGTCTGGGGGCCTCATTCCTGCTGAAGGTGGACGTACTGTCAGCCATATTCCTGCTGGTGATCACCGTGGTCTCCTGGGCCGCCGGGCTGTATTCCATAGAATACATGAAACACTACAAGGAATCGCTGGCCAGGTACTACCCTCTTCTGCTGTTATTTCTGCTGGGCATGTACGGGGTGGTGGTGGTGCGTGATCTGTTCTTCTTTATCGTCTTCTGGGAATTCATGACCCTGACCTCATACGCTTTGGTGGTCTACGAATGGGGCAATAAGACCAATGTCAATGCCGGGTTCAAATATTTTTTGATGACCCACATCGGCACGGCTGGCATAATCATCGCGGCCAATACCCTTTATCACTACAGCCAGTCCTTTGATTTCAACGCCCTGGGCCCGGTGATGGGACTTTTAAGGAGCGACAATCCGGTCCTACTGCACACATTGTTGTTACTGTTCTTTCTGGGATTTGCCACCAAGGCCGGCATCTTTCCCTTCGGCGACTGGCTGCCCGATGCCCATCCGGCAGCGCCCTCTCCCATATCGGCCATTTTGTCCGGAGTGATGATCAAGATGGGCATCTACGGGATCCTTAGGGTATTTTTAGGGATGCTTCCGGTCTCTCATTTTTCCTACACCTGGGGCATCATCATGGTCTGCTTCGGAACAGTGTCGCTCTTTGTGGGCACCCTGACAGCTTTATTCCAAAAGGATTCAAAAAGACTGTTGGCCTTTTCATCCATTGGGCAGATAGGCTATATCCTTTTGGCCATAGGGGCCGGATTGGCGTTGCTGCCTATCAGTCCGGCCATGGCCACCATCGCCCTCATTGCCGGGATATACCACATCATCAATCATGCCTCCATCAAAACAATGCTCTTTTTATCAGCCGGGTCATTGCAGTATAAGACCGGACATCGCGAACTTGACCGGTTGGGCGGGTTGGGGAAGTATATGCCCCATACCGCTATTGCAGCACTGGTGGCCGGCATGGCTGTGGCCGGGATCCCACCGCTCAACGGATTTGCTTCCAAGTGGTTCATCTATCAATCAACGCTTAACAGCGGGTTTGCCGTTCCTCTGATTCTGGTTGCCGGCCTGGTGGCCTTGTTTACCAGCCTGATAACGCTTTCCATGATGGTCAAATATCTTGGAATGGGTTTTTTGGGCCAGAGGCTGCCGGAGAATGCCGGTATAGGATCGGATGTTCCCGCTACGATGAAGGTCGCTCAGTATCTATTGGTGGCAGTGATGTTCCTGGAGGGTCTGCTGGTGGCGCCTATTTCCAGGGTGATATATAAGGCGGTGGCCGGATTCCAGGTCCCGTCATATTGGCCTAAGTTCGCTTCGATAATAAACGTCAATCAATTGGGGGTGGCCCTCAATTTCGGTGACGGATTGATAGGTTTCTACAAACCGTTATTCGTGCTTATAGCCCTGACAGTACTGGCTCTGGCGGCCTGGGTAGTTTGGAAATCAGGCGGGGCAAAACAAACGGTCTCCAACCTTTGGTATTCCGGCGAAGTGCAGAGCCCGGCTACGGTACGCTATTATTCCGGCAGTTATTTTAAGACCTTTAAGCAGCACTTCAATATCCGGTTCGGCAAATACACCCAGGAAGGCGTTTATCCTCACTGGAAAGTGCCCAAGATACACAAATCCTTCAAGCTCAAGCATCTTTTGGACGTGGACGACTGGCTGTACAGGCCACTGGTCTATGTCGGGCACAAGGTCCTGGAAATTTTCGCCGGTACCCACAGCGGCTTCCCGCAGTGGTATCTATTATGGATGGTGATAGGCGCGGCCGTGGCGCTGTTCATAATGTTCATGGTGGGCTGATGAGCAAAAGGGCAGCCTTTTGATAAACCATAAAATATTGACATGAAGAAAGTAATCATTTTTATTCTTTGGGCCGGTCTTTGGGGGTCTATTCAGGCTCAAACCTTAGTTAATGAAGGTAATACGGCAACCGACAGCAGCAGGACCGAAGACGCAGGCTTAAAAACCGTCATTGCGCCGGAAAATGTCAAAGAAGCTCTACCGGTAAAAAAAATATTGGATCTGGGGCGTCATCATATATCTTTGTCGTGGTACGGATTTTCAACAATTAGCAGCAAAGATCTTAATTATTCTTATCTGGACGCCAGTGCTGGAGAAGGTGGTTTTTTTAATTACCGTTATTCATTTTCAAAACATATAGATCTTGCGGTGGACGGTCGAGCCCATATTTCAGATGCCCATGATGATAGTTTTCAATATTTCATAAAATCAGAGATTTATCATTCTGGATTCGGTGTTAGATATAATTTCAATCACCATTGGCATATTTTTCCTTATTTACAAGGCAATATATACCGCACCCAATTTAAATTGAATTCCAGATCAGTGCACTATATATTTCAAGAGCCTAATGCATTTTGGAGCAGTAGCGGGGAGGAATGGAGTTTTGGATTAAATGCAGGGGCGGATATACGTTTAGGTAAACTGATTTCAATCCCAGTGGATATAACGTATGTGAATTCTACACCAAATTTAGATTTTACCGGGGAAAAGGTAGTTGTTGGCACAACATTGTCGCCGTATGAATCCTATATTGTTAATTACTCTGTGAAGAAAAAATATGATTTATCGTCATATATGATATCGGTCGGTGTAAGTTTCAACTGGGGAAAAATAAACTAGAAGAAAGAATCGAATAAGATGAAAACGACGACAATATTACTTATCTTATTGGGCTTCTGCGCATCGGCCCAGGCCCAGTTTCAAAGCGACGACGAAATAGTGAACGCAGCCATTAATCAGAAACCTGTCAGCGAAAATCTGGGAAGGCATCATATCTCGCTGGGTTTTCTGGGATATTTCAAATCCACCAGCGGGGATTTCGAGCTGCCGGAATACGGGATAGATGGCAGCGACGGAGTGGGAGAGGTTATTAATTACAGATATTCGTTCGATCAAAACATCGATCTGGCGGTTGACGCGCATGGTTGGATAAGCGAAGTTGAGGGATCTATATTAGGGTTTCCCTATAAGATAGAAACAACTGCAATTGGCTTGGGTTTAGGGATAAGATATAATCTAGGCAATGCTGGCGGAAGGATATTCCCATATGTTCAGGCAAACGTTTATTCTGTCACCGAGACCGTTAAGGCAAGCGTAGGGGCATTTAGCGAAGAGGAAAGAAGCGACCCGGCAATAGGATTCGGTGCCAACGGGGGGATTGAAATAAAATTAGGCAAATTAATATCAATTCCTATTGATGCTTATTATATGTACGGAAAACCAAGCGACGATATCTCCGGCTACGGCGTTACCACCGGGATCAGCTTCAATTGGGGGGATATAAACTGATACGGTTGGGCTACATTTGATAAATAATGAATCTTAATATATCGGAAAGTTCCAAATGACCAAACAGGATATCCTAAGCTTACTAAAAGCAAAACTGGGCGCCGGGTTCATCGGATCCACCGAACCCATCCACGATCAATTGTGGGTAGAAGTTAAGCCCGAGGCGGTGGTAAAGGCCGCCGAGATCATGCACCGCCAGACCTCGGCCAGGTACCTGGTCAGCGTGGGTTCGGACGAGCGGGACATCAAGAAACGCTTTGCGGTCTATCATCTGTTCTCGTTCGATAAGGAGCATTTCTTCGTCACTCTGGACGTGACGGCCGATGCCAATACCCCCAAGCTGCCGTCCATCACCAATGTGCTTCCCGGGGCCAACTGGTCTGAGCGCGAGATCCGCGACCTGCTGGGCATCCAGTTCCTGGACCATCCCGATCCGCGGCGGCTGGTGCTGGCCGACGATTGGCCGGACGGGGTGTATCCCCTGCGCAAGGAGTTCGATTACAGCCAGAAACCGGAGTCGCATCCAGAGCAGGCCTATAAGTTCAAAGACAATCCTCCGGGCACGACGGTGGTGGCCATGGGGCCGTATTTCCCGGTGTTTGAAGAGGCTACTTATTTCCGGCTTTATGTCGAGGGCGAAAAGGTGGTGGATGTCGATTATCGCGGCTTTTACGCCCATCGCGGCATCGAGAAGCTGGGCGACCATACCCTGACCTACAATCAGATCCCGTTCATGGCCGAGCGGATATGCGGCATTTGCGGCTTCGTGCATAACGTCTCCTTCTGCAAGCTGGTGGAGCATGCCGCCGACATAAAGGTGCCGCGGCGGGCCGATTTTATTCGGACCATCATGCTGGAGCTGGAGCGTATCCACTCCCACGCCCTTTGGCTGGGAGTGGCCGGACACATCATCGGCTTCGATACAGTGCTGATGCAGACCTGGCGGATGCGGGAGCCCATCATGTGGCTGTGCGAGAAGATCACAGGCAACCGAAAGACCTACGGCATGAACCTGATCGGCGGGGTGCGGCGCGACATACCCAAAGCCTTGGTACCCGAGGTCAGGCAGAAGATCGCCGCCATGGAGAAGGAATGGCTGGCGGTGCTGGACGCGGTCAAAGACGATACCACTTTAAGGATGCGCCTGGAAAAGGTAGGCATCCTCAATAAAGAAGGTTGCCACGAATGGGCGGCGGTGGGCCCAGTGGCACGGGCGGCCGATCTGGACATGGACGCCCGTAAGGACCATCCCTATTGCGCCTACGATGCCGTCGATTTCAAGGTCATCACCGCCGACAGCAACGATGTCTGGGGCCGGACAGTGGTTCGCATCCTAGAAACGCTGGAGTCTTTCAAGATAGTATACCAGTCTCTGGACGCCCTGATGGAGTTGCCGGAAGGCGACATCATCACCGAGATCAGGGAGGATATCCCGGCCGGCCGGATAGCTATCTCCGCTGTTGAAGCTCCCCGCGGCGAGGATGTCCATTTCCTTTTGACCGGTGGCAATAACCGGCCAGTGCGCTGGAGAGTAAGGTGTCCAACCTATCCTAACCTGCCGACCGTTCAGGAAATGGTCAAAGGCGAGCAGGTGGCCGACGTGCCGATAATCGTGGGCTCAATAGATCCCTGTTTCTCCTGCACCGAGCGGATGGAGGTGGCAGACCTGAATTCAGGAAAGATAAAGGTATACAGTCAGGAAGAATTGTCAAAGTGGACCTCCCGCTGAAGGCTACGTTCAATTAAACAACACCGTTGTATCAATATACTATTATAAGTAGAGATATGAATTCTGTAGTCAAAATAATCGGAATGCTTTTGGCCTTGCTGTTCCTTTCGCCGCTGTTGGAGGGACTGCTGCGCAAATTCAAAGCCCTGGTGCATTCCCGGATCGGGCCGCCGTTGCTTCAGCCGTACTGGGACACCCTAAAGCTGCTGGGGAAGGACAACGTCCGTTCGCCGCACTCAATGCTGGGGCCGGTGCCGGCCTTTCTGGGAATGGCGGCCATCTTGCTGGCGGGATTGTTGGTACCGGTAGGGGGAAACTCGGCCTTTGCCGGGGGCGATATGCTGTTGTTCCTTTATGCCATCGGTTTTGCCTCGGTGTGCGTGATGCTGTCCGGCATGGATTCCGGCTCGCCCTACGCTTTTTTGGGCATCGCCCGGGAGATGATGACCTCCTTCACCGTCGAACCGGTGCTGTTCATCACCCTTATCACCGCCGCTCTTAAAACCCACAGTTTTCGTTTTTCCGACATGGCATTTTTTCAGCAGGTATCCGGCAATTCCCTTTCCATGATCATCTCCGGCATAGCTCTGCTGCTGGGCATTCAGGCCCAGTTGTCCAAACTGCCGTTCGATATCCCCGAGGCCGAAGGCGAACTGATGGGCGGTCCGTTCATCGAGATCTCCGGGCCGACCTTCGCACTGTATCGCTGGGGCTTCATCATCAAGCAGCTGATATTCTCCCTGATCCTGGTGCAGATATTCTTCCCCTGGACATTCGGCCTTTCCGGCCTGTGGGCGGGACTGTTGCAGATAGCCAAGATACTGGTGGTCGTCCTGCTGGTCGGTCTGGTGGATGTGGTCAATCCCCGCCTGCGGATAGACCAGGCCATAGTCTATTATTTCGGAGTGGTATTGACGGCACTGGTTGGTTTGGTGTTCGCCCTGGTGGGAGCGTAAGTTGGCAATTGGATTATATTGAGTGGATTTTAAAAGAGCAATCAACACCTTTGTGCGCTTTGTGATCTCTGTGGTATAGTAAATAACAATTAACAGAAAAATCATATGATCTTATCAAAACTAAAAGAAGCTATCATCTGCTTCAAGAACCTGCGGGTCACCTTTCCCTACCCGTTGAAGCGGAATTTCGAGGCCCTTCCGGTGGAAGGTTTCCGGGGCAAGCTGACCATCGATGTCTCTAAATGCATCGGCTGCGCCGGCTGCGCCAATGTCTGCCCCTCGCGGTTGATAGTGGTCACCGATAAGAAAGCCGTCCGCAAGCTGGATTTCTACCTGGAGCGCTGCACCTACTGCGGGCGATGCGCAGATGTCTGCCCGGAGAAGGCAATTACCATGACCCAGGAGTTCGAGACCGCCACCAACGACGTCCACAACGACATGCATATCTCGGCCGAAGTGTACATGGGGACCTGCCAGCGCTGCGGCCGGTGCTTTGAGACCCAGACCATAATAGACAAGATGATGACGGTGGGATTCCGGAACGGTACGGGAGCTTAGCGACCGTCGGGCTTTATACAAGTTCTTGCGTAATTATTCAGTCAAAACCTGGATTTCCGCTTTTGCGGGAATGACAATAAGCAAAATAAATTAAGAAGAAGTTATGGGTGATCTGATCACAACCTTAATGGCCTGCCACTTCATCGCCTCGGTGGGGGCGGCCGAGATCCGAAATTTGAAGACCGCCACATTATTCCTGCTGGTGCAGTCGTTGTTGCTGTCCTTTATTATCGTGGCTTTCGCGGAAAAGAGCCAGAATTACACCCTGTATTGGTGGGCGGGTCTAACCTTTGTGACCAAAGTGATAATAATTCCGGCGCTGCTTTGGTGGCACATCAAACGCACCGAATACATCGAAGTCAAGCCGCTGGTAAGTTTCGTGGTGTCATTCATCATATTGTCCATCTTTCTGATAGCCTTCTATCAGATGATCCGCACTTATGTGGGATTCATTGCGCCCACTGTTGAGGCTACTATAGAGCCGGCCCGGTCATCGCTGGCCCTGGCGTTCACCATCTTTGTACTGGGGCTTTATGTTTTGGTCATTCACCGGGACGCAGTCAAGATAATCATCGGCCTGCATTTGATCGAGAACGGCGTTCACCTGGCGCTGGTGACACTGGTGCCAAAACTTCCGGTCACAACAATTTTGGGGATCGTTTCCAACGTGGTAGTAGCCGCAGTGATGCTGTTGTTCCTGACCGAAAGCATCTATAAGGCCTTCGGCAGCGCCGATACTTTGAAGCTTTCCAGCCTTAAACGATAGATCTTAAGGAGCAAAAATGGCTAGCAAGGATATTTTAAAGAAGCTGAATTTCTTCAGCGATTTCTCGGACGCCGAGCTGGAGAAGCTGGCTCCGCTTTTCAGCGAGCGCAGCTATCGTGCAGGCGAGACAATGATCCCGGAACATGCCGAGAACAAGGAGATGATGGTGCTGATCGAGGGGAAAGCAGCGGTGGAAGTGGCCACCAGGCTTTCCGAAAGCGCAGAGCGCTTGGTGCTGACCATGGAAAGCAGCCCGGGACGGATCATCGAATGGTCCAACGCTTTCGATCTGGTGCAGAGCGGCGGAACCGCTTCAGCCCGTGCGGTCAGTGACGTAAAAGTGCTGGTAGCCGAGGGACAGACGGTCTGCCAGTTATGCACCAAAGAACCGCAAATGGGCATCAAACTGCTGCAGCTGATACTGCAGGTCCTGACCTCGCGGCTGAAGGATACCAGGATGCAACTGGTGAGCATGGCCGCTCAGTGCCAATAGACAGTTAAAAGTTTGCAGTTAACAGTATCAAGTTTTAGCAAAATAATAAATTACGGAATAATAATATGGTTGTAACCATCAATCCCATGGCGGTGTCAATACTGCCGTTTCTGGTGTTCATGGTGCCGCTGGCCTTCGGCGGATTGATCTTTGCGTTGGGCCGGTTTGGAAAGATATTCAGGCACGGACTGGCCCTAGCCGGGATAAGCTTGACCCTGCTTATCGCGATCATGATGACCGTAAGGGTGTTGAACGGCGAGGTTCTTACCTGGTGGGGCAACAATTTCTACGTGGACGGCCTGGCCACCCTAATGGAGCTGGCCGCCAGCGTCATGGGTGTGATCGTGGTGGTTTACTCCATGAAATATTTCAGTGCTAAGACCGAAATAGAAGAAGCCCATCCCTTTACCAGCATGACCACTTATTACGGACAGATACTTCTATTCCTGGGTCTGATGAACTGGACCTGCGCCACCAACAATATCATCATGCTGTATGTTTCGCTGGAATTCACCACCCTGGCCACGGTCTTTCTGGTGACCTTCCACTGGAATAAGCCGGCCCTGGAGGCCGGATACAAATATCTTTTATTGGTAACAGTAGGAGTGGTGTTCGCACTGCTGGGTTCGGTATTGTTGTATTCGGCAGCTACTCCGTTCCTCCCGGCTTCCCGTGTTCTTCTGCTGACCGAACTGGGCACCATCGCTACCAAGATACCGAGCAATATCGTGCTGCTGACCGCCGCCTTTCTGGTGGTTGGATTTGGCACCAAGGCCGGGCTGGTTCCTTTCCATGCCTGGCTTCCGGACGCCCATGCCGAGGCCCCGGCCCCGGTTAGCGCCTTGCTGTCAGGCATCGTCATTAAAGTGGGGGCCTACGCTCTGGCTCGGACCGTCTCGGTGTTCGCCCCGCATTACGGGACCATCCCGCTGTTCATAGCCATACTTTGTTCCATATCAATGATCGTAGGCATGATGATGGCCATGATCCAGGATGACCTCAAGCGGATGCTGGCATATTCATCGGTTGCCCAGATCGCTTATGTCATCGAAGGATTGGGCATGGGCACCTATCTTGGCATCTACGGCGGGCTGATGCATCTGATAAACCATACCATAGTCAAGGGACTGCTGTTCTTGGCGGTGGGCGCCATCATCTATGCCGCTGGAAAACGCAAGATATCGGAATTGGCAAAAATAAAATTCAAGATGCCCTTTACGGCCTTTGTCTTTTTCGTAGGGATATTCGCCATCTCCGGTATGCCGCCTTTCAACGGATTCGTCTCCAAGTTCACCCTGTTCCTGGCGGTGGGCCAGGCCAAGCTGATGTGGGCTGCCATCATCGGTATCATCACCTCGTTGTTCACCCTGGTCTGTTTCTTCCGGGCCGGATATAAGATATTCTGGTCGGAAAAAGAGATCCATGCGGTCGGGGCCGAGTCCACCACTGCCACCGAGGTCCCGGCGGCCATGTGGGTGGGAATGATTCTGTTGGCCATTGCCGCTATCGTGCTGGGGGTGTTTCCGCAGATAATGCATCCGCTGCTGGATAGCGCCACCAAGTGCATTTTACGGATCCTCATAGGCGGTTAGGAAAAGAATTATTTTGAAAAACTTAAATCCATCAAATATATAAATAGGCGCTGAAATGAAAAGAGTCTTTATTGCGTTATCGATCCCGCTGATTGTTGCATCCTTGGCCGTCCTTTCGGGCTGCGAGGGCGGTGGGGAGCAGATCCGGATAGGCGTGGCCGGACCGCTGACCGGAGAACAGGCCAAGGCCGGGCAGGATGTGCTGCACGGGGTGCAATTGGCGGTCTCCGAATGGAATGCCAAGGGCGGGGTGCTGGGTAAACGAATAGTGATCATTGCCGGAGACGACCGGGCCGACGAGAAGGAGGCATATAGCGTGGCCGAAAAGCTGGCCAATCAAGGAGTCTGCGGGATAATCGGACATTATAACAGTCACTGTTCCATTGCCGGCAGCCGGATATATAATCAAAGGATGCTTCCCCAGATATCTCCGGCCTCCACCAATCCAAAATTCACCGAGCAGGGGTTCGTAAACGTCTTCCGTACCTGCGGACGCGACGACCAGCAGGGCCAGGTGGCGGCCGATTTTGCGGTCAAGGTACTTAATATCAAAAAAGTGGCCATCTTCAATGACGGCACAACTTACGGACGCGGATTGGCCGAGGAATTCAAAAAATCCCTCGCTGCTTTGCAAATTACCGCCGGAACTAAAGCCAAAAACCAACAGCCGCCGGTTGAGATAGTGGCCGAGGCCGAGCTGCAGCCGGTCAAGGAAGGCCAGGCCCCTGGCTATGACGCAGTGCTAGACCCGCTGATAAGTTCCCAGCCCGATCTGGTATATTTCGGCGGGAGCTATCCCGAGGGAGCGGTGCTGGTCAGGAAGATAAAAGAGCGTAAGTTAAAGAGCGCCTTCTTGGCGGGCGATGCCATTGCCAATTCGGTCTACCTTAAAACCGGCGGAGTTGCGACCGAGGGCACCTATTTTACATTCGGACCAGCGGTGGAGGATATGCCGGAAGCCGGCAGGTTCTACGGATCCTTCAAGGCCCGTTACGGTGAGATCGGCCCCTATTCGGTCTATGCCTACGATGCCGCCACTGTATTGCTGCAAGCCATTGAAAAGGCCGGGATCACTTCCGGGGATTCATTGATCAGCGTGCTGCATACCCAAAAGTTTTCCGGGGCGATGGGCGAGATCGACTTCAATGAAAAGGGAGATATCAAAGCCGCGCCCTACGTAATTTGGAAGGTCAAGGGGGGGGAGTTCGTTCCGGTCAAAGAGGAAATCTCCGCAGAATAGCCCGGAGGCCATAAGGGCATTTCCTTAAATATCTTGACGAATAAAATATAAGAGAAAAGATATGTTCCTAAAAAAACTTTGCGCCAAAGCTTTTACCAAATCGCTGTGGATCTACCACATCAACACCGGCTCCTGCAACGGTTGCGACATCGAGATCGTGGACGTGATTACTCCGTTCTATGACGCCGAAAGGTTTGGGATAAAGCTGGCCGGCTCACCCCGCCATGCCGATATCATGCTGGTGTCCGGACCGGTCACCCGCCAGGCCTTGCCGTCGTTAAAACGGGCCTATGACGCCATTCCCGATCCCAAGCTGGTGATCGTGGTCGGCTCCTGCGGCTGCGGCGGGAACCTGTGGTTCGACACATATAATGTCACCGGCGGGGTGGATAAGGTGATCCCGGTCAACTACTACATTCCCGGCTGTCCGCCAAGACCGGAGGCCATTCTTTATGGGGTAGCCGTGGCACTGGGGTTAGCCCCCAAAAAGGTGCAAGCTGAGGCTTCGGTGGAAGGCCCGATCCGGGAGGGAGTGTGGAAATGAGCGCAAAAATCAGAAAAACTGGAATATTGCAGGCGGCGCTATATTTTTTAATTTTGATCGTTAGCTCTTCCGGCTGCGGTAATCTTCCTCAGGGGAGATACGGACAGGAGGCGGTAAAGATTGCGGTATTGCCGGCCTATTCAACCTCCGTAATGAGTGCAAAATATCTGCCCCTGCTGAATAAACTTTCCCGAGAGACCGGCCTTGATGTACAGTACATTTCGGCCGAAAACATAGCCAGTTTTGGGGCATCCGTCGAAAATTCTGAAGCCCAACTGGCTCTCTGCGATGCCCTGACTTTTTTAACCCTGCGGAAAACCAAAAACGCTGTGGCCTTGGTCATTGGACAGGACCAGTCCGGCGTGACCGAAACCTGCGGCTTGGTGATAACCTCGTTCTCGGAATATTCAAAGGGAATCGATGATATAAGCAAGCTTAAGGGGCGTTCGGTTTGTTGCGCTTCAAAACTACTGTCGGAAGGATACATTTCCCAGGCCAGAGCCCTCTTGGAAAAGGGGATCGATCCCGGTCATGATCTGAGGATAATCACCCTTGGCCAAATGGACGGGGTGTTGTCGGGCCTCAAGCAAGGTGCCTTTGCGGCAGGATTCATTCCGCAGTCGCTATGGAACGATAGCCTTTCCAAATGTTATAAGGTCCTGTCGGCAGGAGCGCCGGTCCCCAATTGGGTATTAGTTTCCTTGCAGGGCGGGCATACCGAGATGGACGAAAAAGTCAAATCGGCGGCACTGGCTTTGGATCCGGCCAAGAGCGAGGACCAGAAAATATTGACCGGCTTGGGGATCTACCGTTTTGTCACAGCTGACGGCATGGATCTGCAGTCATTTGCCGATATGGCCGATCAGTTAAATGCACCGTACTGACGATCTGTTTTTAAAACTGACTGGTGTTGTAAATAGATTCCGACGAATAGTAAAACCAAAATAATTACGATTTTAAAAGCAAGAAAATACTAGCAAGAGTTGAATAAATGAATCACAAATACAGCATATGTTCCCATTGCGGCTGCGGCTGCGGGCTATATCTGGTTGAACAGGACGGATTGGCCAGTGGAATAACAGCCAGCCAGAACCATTATCTGGGATGTGGGCAATTATGCGCGAGGGGATGGACCAGCTATCAACTTCTGACCACCGACCGGAGGATAAAAGAACCGATGATCCGCAACGGTCAGGGGATGACCACAGTATCCTGGGAAAAGGCTCTGGAGGCTGCTGGCAAAAGACTTAGGGCAGTCAAAGAAAAATACGGTGAAAACAGCATTGGTATCATTGCCTCGGGTCGGTTGACAAATCAGGAGGCTAGTGCTGTAAAAGCATTCGCCCAATCGATAATAAAGACCCAGAACTACGACAGCGCCGCCAGATTGTGCTCCATTCCTTTGCAGTTTCCCAATATGGCCCAAACCACGGATCTGGAAAAAGCCGATCTGATAGTGGTTATCGGCAGCAATCTGCTGGAAGATAATCCGATCCTGGGTCAAAGGGTCCTGTCAGTCTGCAAGACCGTGAATGATCGTCCTTACGTGTCTCCCGACCTGACTCATAAAATCCCCGGGGAACCGGCCAGGCTGGTCGTTTTGGACAGCCAGAAAAACCAACTTTCCAAACAAGCCGGGATGTTTTTGTGGTCGCGGCCGGGCCGGGAAGGACATGTTCTGATCGCTCTCTTGAAGCAATTGGTTGAGAAATATAATGTTCAATCGGCCGATCCCGAATTCAGAAAACTCAGGGAGAATCTCTCCAAATTATCGCCGGGACAATTGCTGGATGGGTCGGGAGTCAATCATACCGATCTGGAAATGCTGGCCAGGGACCTATCAGCAGCCATATCTCCGGTTCTGCTGTTCGGCAAAAGCCTGCTGCATCAACCAGAGGCCTTTGAGGCCTGGACCGCCCTTTCGAATATATCGATATTGATCAAGGAAAAACTGTCGGTGCTTCCGGTGATGAACGGGGCCAATGATTTCGGGACCGGGCGAATATTGAATTCGCCGGACGGGTTAAGCTACATGGAGATAATTGAAGCGGCCAGCAAGAAGCGCATAAAAGGGCTTATACTGATCGGCGAAGATCCGGCCAGGACTCTCCCGGGACGTGAAACGGTGGAAAAGGCGTTGGAACAATTGGAAACTTTAATAATCATGGACTCGTATCCCAACGAATGTTCCGGCAAGGCAGAGGTGATCCTTCCCTGGAAACTGGCCTGGGAAAAAGAAGGCAGCTTTTTCAATATGGACGGAAAAGAACAATCTTTTATTCGGGCAACCGCTTCAAATAACGGTTTTCTCAGCCTGGAAGAGATATTGGAGGCCCTGGCCAAGGCCAATGGCGGAAAAATAGAGGCAGCCAAGGGATTGCCGGAAGTTGATTCGGTAAAACTGGATCCCTTCAGAGTTATAGAGATAGAGAGTGAAGTCCTGCCGTTCAACCTGGAACTGGGCAGTGTCTATCCGCATCTTTACGGTGACGAGGGGCAGACCTTTAACAGCTATCATCTGGCCCGGGAATTCACCGGAGGGTATATAGAACTGCACCCCGAAGATATAGCCGATCTGGGGCTACGTTCGGGATGGAAAGCCAAAGTGGTCTCGGATGCCGGTTCGTTGCTGACAGTGATAAAAGCAAACCCGAGCATATACAAGAAAACCGCTTTCATGCCTGTTCATTTCGGCGGCAATATCCTGGCACCATTCCAGTACGATGCCAAGCTCAAGACCCCGGTTTTGAAAGGCATTCCCATTAAAATAGAGAAGATATAAAATAAAACAGGACCTCGCTTTTGAAGGCGAGGTCCTGTTTTTAATGATCATAAGCCACGGACAAATATCTTCTATATATACAGACGGGTATAAAAGCGGATGTGTAATAATCCCATCGAATTAGCAGAAAAATCAATTGACAAGGCTTTTAATAATAGTCCATTACTTGAATTGAATTATGCTCAGGCAATCTGGACTTTACTGTCAGTAATAGAAGATCATAATTTAAAAATACAACATATTAACAGGTTACCCGACGAACATCTTTTAATATATATTGATATATTAATTAATGCCTTTGCTCATCCAATTAGAGCAATATACCTTGCCGGGAAAGATGTTTCAAAACCAATTGTAAAAAAACTAATTGATGAACATTATAATTGGGCAGATGAATGGATTCGTAATGCAATAATATATGATGCTTTTTGCACAATCTTTCCACTTTGGCATAGAGGAAAGATTGAATTGACGATTAATAATAATATTCTTAATACTGGCTGTTGGAGGAATAAAAAACTAGAATACGAAGCATATAATCGTATTATAGAAAAAGATGGCAAAACAAAAGAAAAACATTTTGACTCAAATAAAATAACTCAAGAAATAATGGCTAATGTAAAATTTGATGGAACCACATTCGATCTTAATTTAAATCCAAAGTTAGCAAAAAAACTAATTGATAATTATGCCGAGTTTACAAACGCGAGATATGAACTTCCAGACTATTGGAAAACAAGTAAGTTCTCCTTTGGCGAATTTAGATACGTTTTTACTGCTATCCAAGCTTTATTATATGCGAGATTTGTCGTACGTGCGATTCTATCAAGCAATGGAATGAAAGGATTAGGTTATTCTTCGGCAGTTTGGCTTGTGTCTCTGAATGAATTATCATCAAGGCTGGCAAGGTATACAGCAATTCCTATTGGTAGTGTAGGCAATATACTACAGTATCTAACATTTGGTAGTAATGGGATTAAGGTTCCCGATATTGCAATTCAGCCGCTCATTGACCTTAAAAATGGTTTACTTGCGCTTTCGCCTTTTGTTTGGACTAATTCTAACGCTGAGAGAAATTTTTGTGTTTTATTAAACCAGATTCCAATTGAACAGACTTTATATTCGAGGCTAACACAAGAAAAAGAAAACTTATTGCGCCGAGAGATAGATCAATTTATTTCTGATTTTGGTTATGAAACTAGATCTGGGAGCTTGGATAATACAAATCTAGATGTAGCTGTAATAGACCGAATACATAAAGTATGTATTTGTTTTGAATTAAAGTGGTTTATTGAACCAGCGGAAATTAGAGAAATTGTTCAAAAAACGTTAGAATTAGAAAAAGGTGTTGCGCAGGCAAAATTTATTTTAGAATTATTCAAACATAATGATGATAAACTTGTTAATCAGATATTAAAAATTGATAGTAGTTATGAGTTCTTGGTTTGTGTTGGTTCAAGAAATTGGATTGGTGATTATGATGTTCAGGATGATGACGTGCCAATAATTAAGGTATGGCATTTCCTCGAGAAGCTTAAAGAACTTGGTAGCCTAAGCAAAGTTTTAAAATGGCTTAAGCTAAGGAAGTATCTTCCAAGAGAAGGTACCGATTATGAAGTTAATTCTTCTGAATTCAAAATGGGCGATATCTGTAGTTCATGGTATGGAATTAAGCCCATTGCCAAAAAATAACCCATTGCTATGGATATCGTGACAGTGGTGTTAAGCTTGAATATTTTATAACTAAAGTAAATGGAAATAAACGATTCTCAGAAGGTAATCGAACTGCTAAACCTGAAGCCCCTGGATGTGGAAGGCGGGTATTTCCGGGAGACCTACCGATCTGAAGACATCATTACCAAGGCAGCCTTACCGGCATTTTATAATACCGAGCGGTGTTTTGGAACGGCTATATATTATCTGTTGACCCCGGATAGTTTTTCGGCCATTCATAAAGTGAACAGCGACGAGATATTCCATTTTTATCTGGGCGACCCGGTGGAAATGCTGTTGCTTTATCCGGACGGGGGCGGCCGGGAAATAATATTAGGGCAGGATATCGAAAAGGGGCAACAACTTCAATTGACCGTTCCCCGGGGAGTTTGGCAGGGGGTGGGGCTTCGTCCGAAAGGTAAATTTGCCCTGATGGGAACAACGGTATCCCCAGGATTTGAATATGCCGATTTTATCCTGGGCAAGCGCAAATCTTTGATCGAAACGTATCCCGATTACACATCTAGCATAACCAGATTGACCAGATAATGATCATATGTTATAGAATTGAAATGTATAAATGTTGCCAAGCTATCAATGAAAGGAAAAAATGAAAAAATGAAAAAACTAGACAATATCCAACTTGACGCCCTCAAAGAAGTATCCAACATCGGTTCCGGCCATGCAGCCACTGCGTTGTCGGAACTTACCGGGCAGACAGTGACCATCAATATTCCGGTGATCAGCGTGGATCCCCTTTCCGGTATTTTCGAGAAATGCGCCAAGGGGCAGAAAATATTGGGTATCCGGATAGACCTTTCCGGGGATATTGTCGGTAAGACCTTGCTTTTCTTCAATCAGGGCGACGCCCTGAGATTCTGCGACTGCCTGATGCGGAGGCCGATAGGCACGGTGAAGAGCCTTTCGGAACTTGACAAATCGGGACTTAAGGAAGTATCCAATATCCTCACCTGTGCCTACATGAACGCCCTGGGAGAAATGCTTAATTTTATGGTAGTTCCCACCACGCCCACCCTGGTCATTGGGGATCCCGAAGAGATCATGGCGGGCTTTGCCGACCAAGCCGGCGAGGTTGAGGAAATGGCGGTGATCATAGAGAATGATTTCCGCTTTCAAGGGAACGACAACAGTTTACAGGGATACTTCCTGCTGCTGCCGGATGACAGCTCTCTGCAGGCCATGTTCAAGGCCATGAATATCAAATAAATATTTTAAAAAGTAAAGGCGGGGCAAGAGCCCCGCTTTTTATTTTTCCCCTATTGACAAGTTAGGTATGTTCATATATAATGATGGAAACTTACAATACTTAATAAGTTTCCATAGTATCATGAAAGAAAAGAACGAAATATTAAAAAAACGCATAATAACCAATACCAGCAAGCTGTTCTTTGACCGGGGGTTTTCCCAGGTCAGCATGGATGAGATCGCTTTCGGTCTGGGTATCAGCAAAAAACGCTTTATCGGCATTTCCCCAGCAAGGAGGCTCTGTTATACCAGGTGGTCACCGATATGATGGCGGAGAACGGCAGCATCATCGAATCCATAGTTGATGACCCCAAGATGGATTTCCATCAGAAGCTGTCGTTATTGATGAACCATCTCAGTGGGGTGATCTCCAAATTATACCGGCCTTTTGGCGATGACCTGCGCCGCAATGCTCCCGAAATGTGGGAAGAGGTAGACAGCTTTCGCGCCAAGAAAATCTTTCTCAATTTCAGGAAACTGCTGGAATCGGGGATCCGGCAGGGCGTGTTCAGAAAGGATGTCGATCCCCAGCTGATGACCATGGTCTTCTCTACCCTGATACAAAATCTCATCGATCCCAAACTTTTCAGCCAGATACCATTTACCGCCGCACAGGTATTTGAAACGATAGTAGAGGTGGTTTTTCGGGGGATCCTTACCGAATCAGCCAGGAAGGATTTTGTAAAAAAAATAAAAAGGGGAAACAAATGAAAATAAATCTGCCTATAATCGTATTCCTGTCCCTGCTTCTTGCTTCCTGTGGCAAAAACTCGGGTAATGGCGAAAGAATAGAAGCCTCCGGCACTATCGAGGCCACCGAGGTCAATGTGTCGGCCAAGGTGGGAGGGCAGATCGAAAGCATGAAAGGCCGGGAGGGCGACCGGGTAAAGGCCGGGGACACCCTGGCGGTCATCGATCATGTCACGCTGGTACTTCAACAGCGTCAGGCCCAGGCGGGATGGGAACTGGCCCGGATACAATATGAAAGTGACAGCCGTGACGATCAGCGAACCGCCGACCTGTTGCAGAAAGGAAGCATTACCCAAAAACTGCGGGACGATACCAACACCAGATTCAAGGTCTCAAAGGCTAAAATGGAACAGGCCCGGATGACGGTGGAGCTGATCAGTAAAAGCATTTCCGACTGTTACCTGACTGCTCCGGTCGGGGGAGTGGTCGCCAATACGAACTTCGAGCCGGGAGAGACGGTCGGTCCCGGGTCGGTGCTTCATACCATTAGCAAGCAGGACACGGTGGAGATAACTGTCTATGTCAGCGAAAAGGAACTGGGATACGTGAAACTGGGCCAACCGGCTGAGATCCGCACCGATTCATATAATAAAGGTTTTCCCGGAAAGGTTGTCTATATCTCCTCCGAGGCGGAGTTCACGCCCAAAAATATCCAGACCAAGCAGGATAGGGTCAAACAGGTCTTCGGAGTCAAGATTCAATTGCCAAATCCCGGTCAGGATCTTAAACCCGGCATGCCAGCCGATGCGGTGATAATTGCCGAAAGGTAAGCCGTATATGACGATGGTCGAGATATCTGGCCTGATAAAATCCTTCGGACCAAACCGTGTGCTGAACGGGGTCAACCTGGATGTCAGGCAGGGAGAGATGCTGGCCATGGTGGGTCCGGACGGAGCCGGTAAGACCACTCTGATAAGAACGATCTGTGGTCTTATGCCATTCGATGCTGGTTCGATTAACGTGCTAGGGCATCAGGTTCCTAAGGAAATGGAAAAAGTGAAGCCCCATATCGGCTACCTTTCCCAGCGATTCAGCCTGTACGGCGACCTTACAGTCGACGAGAATATCGAATTCTTTGCCGAAATTCACGGGGTTAAGGATTACCGGGCCCGGCGCGACGAGCTGTTGGATTTTACCCGGATGAGGCCATTTCGTAAAAGGATGGCTGAAAAGCTGTCGGGGGGCATGAAGCAAAAACTGGCATTGGCCTGCACCCTGGTGCACACCCCGCAGATCATCTTTTTGGACGAACCCACCACAGGGGTGGACCCGGTTTCCCGCCGCGATTTCTGGAAGATACTCTCCCGTCTGCTGGCTGAAGGCATGACCATCTTCCTAAGCACCCCTTATATGGATGAGGCTGAAAGGTGCAGCCGGGTGGCCATGCTGGATCACGGCAATATTTTGGCATTGGACAACCCCCAGAATATTAAATCACTGATAGGCGGAAAGGTGATAGAACTTGTCTGCCAGGATATCAAAAAGGCCGCCAGCATACTGTCCGATTCTCTGGGTCCGCTTAATGTTCAAGCCTTCGGCGACCGCCTTAATGTAATGATCTCCGATAAAGGAGATCTCTGGCCAGATATGGTTAAAAAGTTGAATTCAGCAGGGATCGACTGTGACCGCTGGCAGGAGATATCTCCGTCTCTGGAGAACATTTTTATAAAACTGATGAAATAAAGGTAAATGAATATGCATTGGTTAATTTTATTGTCTTTGGCATTTCTGGCGACTGGAAACATACAGGCCCAGGAGACGATCCCCATGTCGCTGGAAAATTGCCTGCAGGTCGGACTGGAAAGGAATAAGGTACTTGACGCCGCCCGGGCCAAGACCGAGGGAAGCCTGGCAGCCTCAAAACTTTCGCGTTCGGCCATGCTGCCCAGCCTGAAAGTGTCGGCGAGTTACAGCCGGTTGAGCGATGTTCCCGCCTTTAGTATAACCATTCCGAGCTTCCTCAGCACTCAAACGATGACCATTTCAGAGCCGGTGTTGGATAATTACAGTATTAAATGGACCTTGCAGCAGCCGCTATTCACCGGAGGCCGTCTTATAGCCAATAATAAAACCAGCAAAAATAATTTCTTGGCGGATTCCAGCGATTACAACCAGCAGTATAGCGATGCCGGGTTGAATATCAGGATCCTGTATTGGAAATTATTTTTGGCTGGCAGAATAAAAGAACTGGCCCAAGAGAATGTCATTCTCCTGGAGGAACATCTTAAGGATGTTGATAACCTGGCCCAGCAGGGAATGGCCACGGAAAATGACAAGCTTAAAGTAAAAATGCAACTTTCCAATGCTAATCTGCTGCTGCTTGAGGCCGAGAACGGCCTTTTGACGGCCGGGCTTCATCTTAACAGTTATATCGGGGAACCGCTCGGTATTATTATTGAGCCGACCGCTGTTCCCGATACCTCAAAGGCTACGCCGACAGGTTTTTCGGATATAATGAAAAAGGCCCAGGCCGGCCGGGCCGACCTAAAAGCTCTGCGATTGCGGAGAGAAGCGGCCCATTCAGGCAAAAAATCAGCCGGCGCCGGATGGTATCCCCAGGTTTATGCGGTGGGCAATTATACCTATGCCGACCCCAATCAGCGGATATTTCCGTCCAAAGATCAATTCGACGGAACCTGGGATGTGGGAGTGATGTTGTCGATGGATATCTGGAACTGGCAAAGCACCAAACATCAGGTGGGGCAAGCCTCAGCCGCTCTGCGGCAGGCCGACGACCACCTGGCTTTGTTGGAGGACGCCATAGAGGTCGAGATCCGCCTAGCCTTGCTGGAGCTTGAAAAGGCAGTACAGAAGATAGAGGTCACTAAAACCGGATTGGTTCAGGCTGAGGAGAACTACCGGAACGTGAAAAACATGTTTCGGCAGGGCATGGCCACTAACTCCGATCTATTGGACGCCGAGGTGCTGTTGCTTCAAGCCAAGGTCAACAATACCGGAGCGGCGGTGGAATATCAGATCGCCAAGGACAAACTGAAAAAAGCCACGGGAGAATATTAATATCATGTCCCATCCAGCCATCACAGTCGAAGGTTTGACCAAAATTTTCGGGAGCTTTGTTGCAGTCGACGATGTCAGTTTCGAAGTGGAGGAGGGTCAGATATTCGGTTTTCTGGGAGCCAACGGGGCCGGGAAATCCACTACCATTAAGATGCTGTGCGGACTGCTGTCTTCCACTTCCGGCACCGCCAGGGTGGGCGAATATGACATCAACCTCCAGGTCGAACAGATCAAGCGCAATATAGGTTATATGTCGCAGAAATTCTCGCTGTATGAGGATCTGACGGTGGAGGAGAACATCAATTTCTTTGGCGGGGTGTACGGCCTGAGCGATCAGCAATTAAAACTGCGAAAGGAATGGGCCATAGAAATGGCCGGTCTGGTCGGGAGGGAAGGTTCTCTGACCAGGGAGCTGGCCGGAGGCATGAAACAGCGTCTGGCACTGGGCTGCGCTATTCTGCACCAGCCAAGGATCCTCTTTCTGGACGAGCCTACCGGCGGAGTGGATCCGGTCTCCCGCAGGAATTTTTGGGATCTGATAAACGGTCTTTCGTCCGGCGGCACTACCGTATTCGTCACCACTCATTATCTGGACGAAGCCGAGTATTGCAATACCATCTCGCTGATGCATGCCGGCAGGATCGTGGCCAGTGGCAGCCCCGGCCAGCTTAAAAAGAAATGGATTAAAAACCCCATACTGGAGTTCAGGTCGGGCGAAATAATCAGGGCTATGGGGATAATCCAAAGTCAGACATGGGCGTTGGAGACCACGATATTCGGCAGTTCCCTTCATGTCAGCGTAACAGATATCGAAGCAGGCCGGGGAAATATCTTAAGGCTTATGAAGGAACATGGAATCGCGGTCGAAAATATCCGGCAGGTGGAGCCAACCCTGGAAGATGTTTTTATAACCCTTATAGAGGGGCAGGACCCGGAGAAGGCATCAAAAGGAGCAGGGAAAAATAATGGCAGTGGAAGCCGGAATAAAAAGGGATAATATTCTCCCAATCATAAAAAAGGAGCTGCGCCAGATAAAACGTGACAAGCGGAGCCTGGTGATCCTGCTCTTTGTGCCGGTATTCATGCTGCTGATGTTTGGCTATGCGCTTAACTTCGATGTCAAGCATGCGCCGGTGGCAGTGCTTGATCTGGATAGGACCGAGGCCAGCCGCGAGCTGTGGCAGCAGTTTGGGCATAATGAAAATTTCGAGTTGCGTTACTGGTTGAATGACCGGAAGGAGATCGACTGGCTGCTGGGGACAGAAAGGGTCCGAATGGCAATAGTGATCCCCCGCGGCTACCAACGGGACCTGGCAGCCGGCCGCAGCCCTTCGGTGCAGTTCCTGATAGACGGAGCCAATTCCAATGCCGCCACCTCGGTGCTGGGCTATTTAGAGGCCGCCGTCCATCAGCTTTCGCTCAAGCTTACAGCAGAACGCGCCCTTATCAAGGGTTCGGCCGCCATGAAACTTCCGCTGGATTACCGACCCAGGGTGTGGTTCAACCCCGAGCTTAAAAGCGCAAAATTCCTGATACCCGGCCTGATAGGTTTCATTCTGATGGTGGTGGCCGTCATTTCCACGGCGCTATCAATCGTACGGGAAAAAGAGCGGGGCACCATGGAACAGTTGGTGGTTTCGCCGGTTTCGTCTTTAGAAATGGTTGTGGGCAAGACCATCCCATATGTCATCATTGCACTGTTTTCTACCACCATGATCCTGGGACTTGGCGCATTGCTTTTTGATGTGCAAATAAAGGGCAGCCTGATTCTTTTATACGGCGTTACACTGGTCTTCATTTTGGGGGCATTGGGAATGGGGCTATTGATATCCACCATTGCCGATACCCAGCAGGTGGCTTTTATGATCGCGGTAATAGCGACCATGCTGCCATCATACATTCTTTCGGGGTTCGTTTTTCCCATCAGGAACATGCCCCCGGCCATTCAGCTGATAACCTATGCCGTGCCGGCCAGGTATTATTTGGTATGCATCAGGGCCATCATTCTCAAAGGGGCGGGACTGGAGGCCTTTTGGCCCCAGTTGCTGGCCTTGTTTATTTTTGCCCTGGCAATGCTGGGATTGAGTTCTTTCCGGATGAAAGATAAGAGATTGTGATATTTTAATGAGAACCATATTATTCATAATCCAAAAAGAATTCATCCAGTTTCGGCGGGACCGGAAAATGCTGGCACTTTCGTTTTTGGCTCCGGTGATACAACTGGTGGTGCTGGCCTATGCCGCCTCGTTGGATGTCAGGATAATTCCCATGGCGGTTTGCGACCAGGACCGCACCGCGATCAGTCGCGATTTTGCCGGAAGCTTTTTCCATTCCGGATATTTCCAAGAGGTGGCCATGGTCAATTCGGCCCAGGACATGGAGCCAATGATCAACAGTGGGAAAATATCCGTAGGGCTGGTGATTCCCCCAGGCTTTAGCCGGAACATTCTGTCTGGCCGCCAACCAATGGTTCAGATCATTGCCGACGGGGCCGATGCCAACAGCGCCGGGATAGGTCTTTCCTATGTTACCCAGATAATCAACCGTCGGATGATCGAATATCAAAAAGGAATGTTGGCGGGCCGTCTGGTGCGGATCGACTCCCGTCCCAGGGTCTGGTATAATCCGTCCTTAAAAAGTCGCAATTTCATGGTGCCGGGGGTGCTGGCTATGCTGCTGATGGTGATGACCATGATCCTGACCTCCCTGGGGGTGGTCAAGGAACGAGAATCTGGCACCATGGATCAGCTTTTGGTTACTCCCATCAAACCATGGCAACTTATCATCGGCAAGCTTGCGCCCTTCACTATCATCGGACTTGTGGATATAACATTGGTGATCATCATAGCCACCGCTTGGTTTGGAGTGCCCATCAACGGCAGCGTTCCGCTGCTTTACGGACTTTCCCTTCTTTTCATTTTGAATACCCTGGGATTGGGCCTTATGATATCCACCATTTCCCGCAACCAGCAGCAGGCCATGATGACGGCCATTTTCTTCATCATGATGCCCATGATAATCCTGACCGGGTTCGTGTTTCCCATCGAGAATATGCCCAAGGTTATCCAGTGGTTCACCTACCTGCTGCCACTTCGGTACTATTTTGTGGTGATCCGGGGATTGTTTCTTAAGGGGGTGGGCATGGCCGAACTTTGGCCGCAGGCTTTGGCCATGTTGGCTTTTGGGGTGGGTATTTTATCGCTCAGCGTCATGCGGTTCAGAAGAAAGCTGGAGTGATCCCGGCTAAATTTAAAAATAAGAAAGCCTCCCTAAAGGGAGGCTTTCTTGTCCATAACCATTTGACGATATGAGTGAAGCAACTGATTTTTGGGGTCCAATTCCACTGCCCGATTCAAATGTTTCAATGCTTCTCCGTATAATCGCATTTCCACCAGGCAAACCGCCAAATCGTTAAGAATGCCGACATCGCATTCGTCCATGGCCAGCGCTTCTTCCAGCAGTTGTTTGCCGGCTTTTTGATCACCGGACATGAAAACCGCCCAACCCAGCAGATGCATGGTCTGAGGGTGAGAAGGACGGATGTCCAAAGATCTCTTCAACTGGACGATGGCATCCTCGAATCGGTCCAAATAGCTGTAAAGCGAGCCCAATTGTTGGTAATAATTAGCTTCAGTAGGATTCAATTCTATGGCGATCAACAGATGTTTTTCCGCTTCGACAGTATCCCTTTCCAGTATTGACAGTTCGGCCGCTCCCCAATGCGCCAATTCCAAGGCCAAGGCGTCTTTTTTTCTTAGTCCTGGAATGGCGGCTATCTCTCGGTAGACGGCTATGGCCTCCTTTCGTCGACCCTGGCGGGCAAGCTTGTCGGCGTTCTGAAAAAGATCGGGAATATTATTTTTTAAGCTGGACATGCTGCTGATTCTGATTGGAAATCTTTTTCAGTTCGTCCAAAAGTTCATCGCGGCTGCAGACCTTTTTATCGACCAAAACGTTGATCAGCGCCTGTATGGATAGGGCATTGGCGGCCACTCCCTGCTGAACGCTTATGGAATGAGCCTGGCGGGAATCTTTGGTCTTGAAAAGACTGTTCAAAAAGCTCATTTCCTGCGTCTCTCTTCCCAGGACCGACGATCCTTTTCGGTGGCCTTACCGGTTTCGATCAGATCCCTGAATTCCTTTTCAGTCAATGGTTTCCGCCTTTCACCGCTTCTTTTCTTGGCCTTTTGGGGAGTGTCTTTCTTAAGCATAGGTCAATCTCCTGATTTATGGAAGTTCTTTCATCCGATCCTGAGCCAGCCCCGCTTCCGGGCTGCGGGGGAATTTTTTCGATAAGATCTGCCAGTTTTCGCGGGCCGCATTTTTGTTTCCCAATTCCTTCTGACAAAGTCCGGCCTTGTAGTAGGCTGCCGCCGCCTTATCCTGATTGGGATATTTACTGATCACCAGCTCGAATTCGGCCAAAGCCTCGGAATATTTTTTTTGAGCATAAAACCCCTCGCCGATCCAATATTGGGAATTATCGGCCAGGCTGCTGGAGGGATAAGCTTTCAGGAATTCGCGAAATCCGGCTATGGCCAGATCGTAATTACCCCGGGTGATGTCCAGATATGCGGTATCATAAAGCTGCTTAGGGTCGGGTTTGGCGGATTCGCCCTTGGGGTCTTTGGGCGGAGCAGGGCGTTCCGTGTCCGGCTTGGATGTTCCCAGGGGCAGTGGCTGGACCATCTGACGGGACTGCTGGTCCTGATATTGCTGGTCCATGCTCATCATCCTCTCGTTCAGAGAGCTCCAGCGGGTCCGCATCTCGGCATTGAGCTGGTATATGATATCGGTCTGGCTTTTTAACAGGCTGTCCATGTGAGTTATCTGGACCTCCATCTTTTTATGACTGGTCTCCAGATAATCCAACTGGTCGCGCATCTTTACGTAATCCCTCTTTATTCCGCATCCCCAAAACAGCGGCAGACAGATAAGGAACAACAGGCTTTTTTTCATCGCATCCCCTTATTAAGACTGATAAAGGATCATTTCTTTTCAACAAAGAATTCCACCCGGCGATTCTTTGCCCAGCTTATCTCATTATGGCCGTTATCGGCCGGTTTCTCCTTGCCGAAGCTGACCGTGGCCAGCCGCGCTCGTTCCACCCCCAGGTTGATCAGATAATCCCTGACCGCCACCGAACGTTTTTCGCCCAGGGCCAGGTTGTATTCGGTGGTGCCACGCTCGTCACAATGCCCCTCCAGCCTTACGGACACTTGGGGATAGCTGCGCAGCAGTTTTGCCGCTTCGTTCAGCTTGGCGGCCGCATCTTCTTCCACCGAATATGAATCGAATGCGAAATATACGGTTTGGAAATCGATCTTTATCTCCGGTTTTTTCTCCTCGGCAGGCGGTGGAGTGACAGGCTTTTCGGCCACCGGCTCGGGTTTAACGATCTCTTCCTGCTTGGTGGTTTGTTTCTTTGAGCAGCCGGAAAGTATCAGAAAGATAACCAATACCCCGTTTAAAAGATACAATACCCTTTTCATAATGTCCTCCTTATGTTTATATTTCAGATCCACGATTTATTAGGGCACAGGAATAAACGGGCTCCAGGCCGGCATTAGAGCGCCGGAAATATCGGTGATAGCCTTTTGGCCGGAGCCATCCCAGTTCATAAGCCAAAGCTGGCTACTTCCGGTGCGATTGGACGAGAAGGTCAAATGTAACCCGTCAGGTGACCATGACGGGTCCTCATTGTCCCCTTCGTAAGTTAATTGGACGAACCCGTCTCCGGTGACATTCATAGCACAGATCTGGAAAAGCCCGTTGATGCGGGAAACAAAGGCGATCTTATCGCCTTTAGGCGACCAGACCGGGGACGTATTATAATTTTCCTGATAGGTCAACCGCCTGATATTGGAGCCGTCGGCGTCCATCAAATATATTTGTGGGTTTCCGGGGCGGTCCGAAGTGAATACCAACTCCCGTCCGTTGGGAGACCATCCCGGAGAGCAATCTATGGCCCAGCTATTGGTCAGCCGCTGCAGCAAACGGGTGGAAAGATCATAAAGGTATATCTCGGCATTGCCGTCCTTGGAAAGGGTCAGGGCCATTTTCCGTCCGTCCGGAGACCAGGCCGGGGAAGTGTTCAAGCCTTCGACCTGGGAGACGGCCTGAAGCTTCCAGGCTTTAATGTCCAGCGAATATATCTCGGTCCTGTTGCGCTGAAACGATATAAACGCCAGCTTCCCGCCGTCGGGAGACCAGTCGGGCGAAAGGTTTATAGTTCCCAGAGAGGTAAGCTTTTGGAGGTTATGGCCGTCATAATCGACCATGGACAATTCTTTGTTCTGTCCATTCTTCTGGCAGAAGGCGATCTTGGTGAAAGCCACACCGTTCTCCCCGGTCAGGGCTTTTATTATCTCATCGCAAAGCCGGTGAGCCTGGCCGCGGGAATAATCCAAAACCATTTCCTTGGTAAAAACATCCCGCTCGATGCCCAAGTCATATATCCGAACCTTAAGATGTTCTTGTTTCTTTTCGGTGCGGAGTTCCGGGATCAACAGCATCTTGGCGCCCAGCAGCTGCCACGATCCGGCCAAAACCTTGCCCTTTTTAAAGCCGTATCCGGGATCATTGTCGGGGGATTCAATCACCTGAAAATACAGGGAAAAGGTCAGATCGTCGGCCAACACGTCCAAAATGCCTTTGGCCTTGGAAAGGATTTCTGAAGATACCTTCCCTTGGGCCTGGATGGGGGACACCACCAGCTCGATGGGTCTTCTTTCTGACGTGGAAAGTTTAAGGTATACATCGGTCTGGGCAATAGCAACGGAGGTCAAAAGCAAAAGGGATAAGGGTATATATATGGATTTCAATTTATTTTTGTTCATCATTTCACATACTCGAATTCAAAATGCACTCCCAGCACCGATACCTTCATCTCCTGTGGGAAGGGCGGAAAAGTCTTGGCCTGATATACCGCCCGGATGGCGGCCTGATCAAACAGGGCGTCCCCGGACGATTTCTCCAAAATGGCCTCCAACAGATTGCCGTTACGGTCTATCTTGAAATAAATAGTGGCTCGTATCTCCTGTTTGCCGCCCTGATAGGGATTGCGCCAATTCTGGCTGATCTTGGTGAGTATCATTCCCAGGTAATAGGAGCCTTCGGGAGAAACTCCTTCGGCGGCCAGCACCTTCATCCCCTGAGGCAGGTTGGGCACAACAGGTCCGCTGGCGGATTTGGATTTTTTATCCTTGGTCCTGCTTTTGGGCTGCGGCTTGGCCTTGGGTGCGGCCTGCTCTTTCTTTGCCGCGGGTTTGGTCTCTGGCGCCGGAGCGCTTTCCATATCAGTCCCCTCGTTTCCCGATACCTCCGGAAGGGCTACCAGATTCACCTTGTACACTGACGGATAGGAAGGCTTGGACGAAAGTTTCAGCCCTTTGGCTATCAAAAGTACAGTCAGGAAAAGAAGCAGATGAAATGAGAATGATATGGAAAACTCCCGTTTCATTTGGCAGCCTTGGGCTCGGTGACCAAACCCAGGTTATTCACTTTAAGATCCTTGAGTTGCCCGATGATCTCCACCACCAGGCCGTAGGGCACGGACTTGTCGGCCTTAAGGTAAACCGGGCGATTGAGGTTCTTGGCCAAAAGGCCCTTGACCACTTGTGAAAATGCCTTTTGGGAAACAGGCTGATCATTTATCAGTATCTTGCTGCCGGAGGTAAGAATTATGGTCAAACCCTCTTCGATCTGCGGTTTGGAAGAGTCTGCCTTGGGCAGGGCGACGTCAACCCCGGAGCGCATCATGGGGGCAGTGATCATGAAGATGATAAGCAGGGTCATGCAGACGTCCACCAGATTGGTTACATTGATGAAAGACATCGGTTGAATGTGCGAACGGATCCGCATGACGGTTACTTGCCTCCGAAGACAGAATGGATTCTAAGGTCGCCCAGGAACTCGGATGAGACATTCTCCATCTGTCCGGTCATTCTATGAATTCTACTGGTAAAAGCGTTATAGGCCATGGATGCCGGAATGGCCACCACTAACCCGGCTATTGTTGTTACTAAAGCCTCGGCAATGCCCGGTGCCACAACCTGAATGCTGGAGGACCCGAAGTTTTTAATGTCCACAAAAGCCACCATAATCCCCCAAACCGTTCCCAGCAGACCCAGCAAAGGGGAAATATTGGTCACAGTGGCCAAGGCGATCATTTTATTGCCCATAGCCTCGGCCTGATCACCAATAGCCCGTTCCATTGCAGCCTGAATGTTGGGGAGGACTTCCAGCGGGAAGGCTAGACGTTCCCCGCCAGACAGCCTTTGAGCTTCTGCCAGGCCCTCGGCCAATATTACGAACAGGGGGGAATCAGGATGGGCTGATCTGAAGGCGTCGTCAAAACTTTTACGTTGTTTAAAACGTTCTAAAAAATCACGATTGGTCCTGACCACCCTTTTGAATTCTCGACTTTTATAGATTATCACCGCCCAGGAGAAGATGGACAGGAATATCAGGGTTACCATGATCAGGGCGGTGAAGACATCATATCCGAAAATAAGCCCCAGGGTGCTTCCGCGGTTGAAAATATGAAACATATTTTTTCCTAAAAATTGTAAGTATTCAATCGGGCAATTTAAAACGCGGTTCCTTCCATTGGACCAGGTACCTGTTATAACTGTCCTGTAATAATGTATCGGAGGACTGAACTTCCATTTGCCGCACTTTGTCCTCAAAATGTTTGCCTATAAGTCCCATTGGCAGGGTCACGATCCCGAAGATGAACAATTGTCCCATGGCAGTAAAAAATGAAAGGCCGTTGATAACGAAATACGCCAGGGCAGCCAGGAGAATTATCGACATGGCGATATAGTATATCGCCAGCTGCATGCTCAGGTTGATGGCCTCCTTGACCATCAAAAGATCACTGTTGCTTCGGATCACTCCACCGGTCCGCTTGATCAATTCTTTGGCTTTTACAATGTTGTAGAGATGCATCAGGGCGGCTAGGGCTATCGCAATCCAGACAGGTATCTGGTAATTGTCCATAATTCCTCCGGATCAAACGACCGGTTTTATTCCGGCAAGGATGTCCAATGCTTCAAGGTATTTTTTGCTGGTCTTTTCGATGACCTCTTGGGGCAGTTCCGGTCCCGGAGCCTGTTTGTTCCAATCCAAGGTATTCAGGTAGTCCCTGACGAACTGCTTGTCGAAGCTGGGCTGTGATCTGCCCGCCTGATATCCGGCCTTGGGCCAAAAGCGGGATGAGTCCGGGGTCAGCACTTCATCTATCAGGATCAATTGGCCTTCAAAGTCTCCCATTTCGAACTTGGTATCAGCAATGATGATGCCCTTTTCTTCGCCGATCTTGCGGGCGGCAGTGTATATTTCCAGCGACAGACGTTTCACTTTCTCCGCTTTTTCGGCTCCCAGGATCTCCGCCATCCTGCCGAAGGAGATATTTTCGTCGTGGCTTCCGATCTCGGCCTTGGTGGAAGGCGTGAATATCGGGCTATCCAACCGGCTGGATTCAACCAATCCTTTGGGAAGCTCTATTCCGCAGACCATTCCGGTCTTCTGATAATCCTTGAGCCCCGAACCGGTCAGATAACCCCGCACTATGCATTCCACCGGCAGCGGTTTGGCCTTTTTGACCAGCATGGACCGGCCCTCCAGATCCTCGCAGTATTTATGGCATTCCGCTGGAAAATCAGCCACCTCGGTGCTTATCAAATGGTTGGGCATTAGGGAGGACGTTTTTTGGAACCAGAATTTAGAGATCTGGGTCAGCACGTAGCCCTTGTAGGGTATGGCGTTGGGCAGGACCACGTCGAAGGCCGAGATGCGGTCGGTGGCCACGATCAAAAGATGCTCGCCGAGGTCATAGATGTCGCGCACCTTGCCCTGGGATATCTTTTTAAGTTCCGGGAAATTGGTTTGGCTGATGGTTCTCATAAAGCAGATTTTAAATTTTTATTTATATTTAGTTATTTAGCCAATTTATTTAAAAACAAACTTACCTTACCAAAGAAATCATCATCGCCAATCTCACGGGTTACAGGCAAGGCTTGCTCAGCAGCATTCTTGGCCAAGTCGATATCGCCTTTTTTAAGATACATTTCGGCCAGGCCCATATAATCCGCTGCCAGGTCGTTTTGAAATCCATGCTCCAGGTCTACAGCAATGGCCTGCTTGAAGTATTTCTCAGAATTCTCGTAATCGCCCAATTGGGCAAAAACATTTCCCAGTCCGCTGCAGGCGCCCTCGATGCTTTCGGGGTCGTTAGCTCTGCTGGAAATAGATAACTGGCGCTCGAAGCATTGTCGGGCTTCCTGGTATTTTCCCGATTCAGACAGCACTAGTCCCATGTTTCCCAGTGCCTGCTGGATCCCCATGGCATAACCTAGTTTTTGAGACAACTCCAGCTTTTCCCGGTAGCAATCAAGGGCCCGGTCGTACTCTCCGCGACGATTGTGGATGTTGCCGATATTTCCCACAGCCACACTGATATTGGCCAAGTCGCCGAACTTATAAGCCAACTGAAGCTGCTTTCGGTAATAGTCCATGGCCAGATCGTATTTTTCCTGGAAAAAATGGGCGTTGCCTATACTTCCCAGGAGGATGGTTGAGAAGGTATTGTCGTTCTGCTGCTGGGAGATCTCCATGCAACGGTCGAGACATTTCAAGGCTTCCTCATATTTGCCGTTGATCATGTGTATCTGGCTCAGATTCCCCAGCCCGCTCATCATGTGCTTGGTGTCGCCGATTTTTTCTGATCGGGCTATCAGGTCAGAAAAACATTCTTCCGCTTTGGGAATATTGCCGGAAAAACGATAAGCCAACCCGACCTCGTTCAAGGCTTGATTGATCCCATATTGATCGCCCAATTCCCGGTAGGTATCCATAGCCCGGTTAAGAGGCCCAAGAAAATCGTCGTTCTTTCCCATATACCGGAGCAACCGGATCCGTTTTATCTCGGAATCGGCTTCCTGCTTTTTAGCTCCGGCCTTCAGGGCGAATTTGTAATTGCTGTCCAGGACCGCCAGCGATCCCTGCCAATCGCCCACCAGATCCAGCACTTCGGCCCGGTGCAAATGAACGGCATAGGGGTAATAATTCTCGCCGGCCTGCAGCCATAGGTTTTTTATGCCGTAGCGGGGATAATGATCTTGATCGGACATGGTCGGTCCCTGAGGATTTATTCTTGTAGCGGGGCCTTTCAGTTGTACTTCTTTTCGGCCTCGGCCGATTTCCGTTCCACCTCCTGGCGCATCTTGATCCGCATGTCTTCCAATTTTTGGGCGATGTCGGGGTATTTTATCGAAAGGATCTGGGCCGCCAGAATGGCCGCATTCTTGGCACCGTCGATGGCCACGGTGGCCACCGGTATCCCGGAGGGCATCTGGACCGTGGCATAAAGGGCGTCCACCCCGGCCAGGGCTCCCGATTTGAGAGGCACTCCGATCACCGGAAGCGTCGTATTGGCGGCCACCGCCCCAGCCAAATGAGCGGCCAGCCCTGCCCCGGCAATAATGCATTCATAACCGCCGCTACGGGCATTCTTAACAAACTCGGACACTTTGTCCGGCACCCGGTGGGCGGAAAGTATCTTTACCTGTGGTGTTATGCCCAATTCTTTAAGGGTCTCCACAGCTTTCTCCATCACCGGAAGATCACTGTCTGATCCCATCAGCACTGCAACTTGGGGAACTGGCATCTTTTTCTCCTTGATTTCCATTTCGGTTTGAGAAGGTCAAACCGCTACGTTATGGATATGATCTTGTATTTGATGGTGCCGGCCGGGACCTTTATTTCCGCGATATCGCCGGCCTTTTTGCCCAATAACCCCTTGCCGATGGGACTTTCTACCGAGATCTTGCCCTGGTCGAAATCCGCCTCGTGTGGCCCCACCAAGGTATAGGTCTCCTGCGAGCCGTCGTCCAGATCCTTGACCTTGACGATCTTGCCGAAGACCACCACGTCCTTGGCCAGCTTGCTCTGGTCTATCACCTCGGCGTTGGTTATATCCTCCTGCAGCTGACGGATCTTGCGCTCGATCATGCCCTGTTTTTCCTTGGCGGCGTGATATTCGGCATTCTCCGAAAGGTCTCCCAGGCTCCTGGCATGGGCCAAAGCCGCAGAGACATTGGGCCGGTCGACCGACAGCAGCCTCTCCAGGTCAGCTTTCATTTTGGTCAGACCCTCCTTGGTGGTCACCACTCTAGACATATAGATGCTTTCATCTGGTTTGTATTTTATATTTTGGCCGCAACCATATAATTCATACCCCCCTGAGCATGATCTTCAGGGGGATATTTTCAGACGGCGCTACGATTCATTATATATTTTAAGGCCATGGTTGTCAAGCTTATAAAACCATAATTGAGACATCTTTTAACGTTCGGGATAACTAGCGAAAAGGCGTCCCCAAGAGGTATCCTTCCGCCATCGCCGGAATGTCCGATTGTCCAATAACGGCCAGCGAAGATAATCGTGATAGATCTCAGAAGCCATGATGAACAGGTGCACCAGCGGAGTGCGGAAAAACAGGTTTTGTATGCCTTTTAGTGGTCCGAACCAGATCATGTCTCCGCCCACCCAGCGCACTAGATTCTTGCCTACCTTAAAATTCCAATTCTCCCCGGAGATATCGTCTCCCACCAATTCCATCTCTTCCAGCCTTCCACAGCCCAGGCCGTTCTCGTGGGCCAGCCGGATGTAATCTATCTTCATGGGATCAAAACCCATCATTTTGGCCGAAACCGCGTCTATGGCCACCTGGTCGCCCGAGGCCAGCATATAATCCTTGACCACCGGATACATGGTCCGGGGCCCGGGGCCGTTGCCGGCAGTGGTGCCGTCCATCACCGCGAACAGCCCGGAATGGATTTCCTGCTGGATGGCCAGCAAGTCCACCAGCACATGGTGGATCCAGGAGTGGGCATAATGACGGCGAGTGTTAAGCAGGCCGCCGAAGGCATTTTTCATAGCACCGGTGGTGGTGGTATAAATGTGGCACTTCATGGTGGGCAGATGGATGATGTTCCGTCCAAAAAAATATTCCGGCACCAAAATGCCCTCGGGAAATATCTTATCCAAAACCAGCATTCTGGCCTTGGGGACATAGGGCACCCAGCTCATGTCGGCATCCTTGAAATTGTATAACACCGGAACCTTGTGTTCATTCAGAATCGGCAGGTAGCGGTTAAGATCCTCTCCCTTAAAGGCGTCGGTGACCACAGTCTTGTTTTGGACGCAGGATATATCGTTATATCCCGCCGTTTGCAGCGTTTTAATGACCCCTTCCAACTGCCAGGGGGTGGTGTTGGCGGCCGGGAATGGGTAATGCCAAGATATGTTATCCTTTAGAATGACTGTTTTATGAGGATCAAGATGTTCGCGAAATCCCGCCAGATCCATCAGCCGGGAGATGTCCTCCAGTATATTTTCGGGCCCGACCTTCAATATTGCGACCTTTGATCTTTTCATGACCAATCAATTCCCTTCGGTTTGGGTGCCGGATTTTTTGCCGTTGCTCAAGATATCGAAGCCTTCGGTCACTTCGGATACGTTCTTGCCGGATTGCATCAGTCCGGCCATCATCACCAGGCTGGACAGCAGGATAACGAAGAACAGTACGCCTTCGCCGAACCGTTTCAGTACAAATTGCTGGGGAATGCTGTAATACAAAATGATGGTGATCAGCCCCCGGGGGGCGATGAACACTTCCGGGAATAGGCTGGTGCGGGCGATATATTTAAGGTGGAAATACCGCACGGCAAAGATCATCATCATTATTAATGTGCCCAAGAGGACTATCTCCAGGTTCAGCAGGTATACCAGGTGAATAGAGTAGCCGAACAGCACGAAGAAAAAGGTGCGGATGACAAAGGCCGATTCCGAAGTGATCAGCTTAAGCTGGCGCAGTTCGTAAGTCAGCTTGTAGGGATTAAGATATTTCTTTATCGGCCCCCGGACGATCAGATAGACATTGCTGATGGTCAGTCCGAACACCAGTATCAGAAGCAGGGAAGAAAGATGAAACAGCTCTCCCAGAGAATAGACCAGGAACAGGATGGACAACAACAAAAAGAATTTGTTGTGTCCGGCTATCTTGTCTATGAACAGCAGCAGCAACAGCGAGCAGATCACCGAGATGACCGATATCACCGTCAGGTTGCCGATAAAGGAGAAAACAGCCGAACCCGAAAACAAACTTTTCTGGATGGCAAAATTGAAGATCATGATGCCCAGAATGTCCGAAAATGTGGCCTCGTAGACCATGAACTCCTTCTTGTCGGGACTGAGATTGGAGACGGTGGGAATCACCATGGCGCTGCTGATCACCGCCATAGGTACCGCGTTAACGAAGCAGCTCTGGAAGGGGGCGCCAAGGACCAGCTTGATGACCAGGGCTATCAACAGGGATGAGGCCACGAATACCAGAACGGCCGATGCCATTGATTTTTTTATCACCGGCAGTTTTTCCCGGGTGAGGTTCAGGTCCAAAGTGGCTTCCAGCACGATCAGGATCACCCCGATGATGCCGAACAGTTCCAGGTAAATCCGTGAGCTTAAAAAGGCAATGTTCAGATAACTGCCGACCTGGCGCAGGATGATCCCCACGATCAGAAGCAACAGCACCGACGGGATGCGGGATTTCCGGGATAATATGTCGAAAAGATATGACATTATCACCAGAAGGCTCAACGAAATGATGACCGAGTATGAAAGGAATCCCGGATGTTCCATATAACCTATAAGACGAATGGTTTTGGTTTGCTTTCGGACTTAATTATCTTACATATCAAAGGCGAAGTCAACCCGAATCGGAGGCCGGATGCTACAGCACCAGCCATGAAAGCAGTATCACCAATATGAATACGGTGAATACCGCACCATAGGATATGGAAAGCAAATTCAATTTGACGAAAGTGGGCCAGAACTCCTGCCGGTAGAAACGCCTCATGCTCATATATAGGTAGAGCGGGATGGTCAGGATCAAAAGACTCAGCCACTGGCTCAGGATAGGTACATGCAGGAACCGGGTGGTTGTGATCAGCAGTATCATCAGGAACACGAAGGCATGAAAGTGAATGGAAAATATCAAATGATGCATGTAATAGCGACCGGAGCGGATGTACAGGAGCTTCAACAACAGGGCAAAAAGTGGCATCAGCAAAAACATGCCCTGGGCGAATCGTTCGATAAGCGTTTCCACGAACAGTTCGGGATTCCTGGACCCTCGCTGGATGCCTTCTTCCACCATCCGGGTGAATCGGTGGTCGAAATCGGTAGTATCGACCGGTTCATTTCCGATGATTGCCGGCGTTGATTCAGCGACCTTGATCTCTGTTCCTACCGGCTGGTCTTCGTTCGCTTCCTCCAAATGTGAATGTTTGCCAGCCAGGGCCAGCAGCAGGAACAGCAGGAAGCTGATCACAGCGTATGTTCTTAAGGGCGGGACGTAACGCATCCTTTTGCCTGCCACGTAGTCGGCGGTCAAAAAACCCGGCTTGAATATCAACGGACCCAATGTATGGAAAAAACGGGAGTCGATGCGAAGTTCGTCCCATAGGAATTCATGAAACAGCTCCTTGAAGGGAACGTTGATCTCGGTGTTCTTCTGTCCGCAATCGTGGCAGTATTTGCCATGGAGTTTTGCCCCGCAGTTAAGGCAGTTCTCCGGCAGAGCATGCCGGATCTCTTTCTTGCGGGGGGCAAAGAATCCGGTGGAGTCCTTGTAGCTCAGGTATTCCTGTCCCAAATGCAGGGCAAGCTCCTTTTCCTCGATATGGCAAAGAAAGAAGAATGCGGGGATCCAAACAATGGAAAACAGCACCAAAAAAGGGGAGTTAAGCAGCAGAGCTATCACCAGCGGGAAGGCCATCTTTCCCAGGGCCTGAGGGTGGCGGATCTTTTGATAAATGCCGCGGGCGGATATCTGTCCGTCTTTTACGGCGATGGTCTCCGGCCCGGCGTCGATAATGCCCCGGATCCAAACGACCGCAGCCGGAAGGCCTACTACTGCAGCAGTGATGATAGAGAACCAGCGGTTCCAGGCGAAGTCGGCCGGAATGCCCGGGAAGGCCGGAAAAGCCTTGTAAAGCAGGAAAGACAGGAAATGCAAGACCAGAGCTGCTATCGATATGATACGATAGAGCATCGAGCCGTAACTGACGGGTGTTCCCCGTCCCAAAGACCTTATCGAGCGGGAGACGCTGAGGTAACCGAACAACAGATAGCTCCCCGCAGATAGGAAGAGTAATATTATTATAAATAATGGCATTGCGACCCCATGCTTATTTTAACAAGTCCCTGGCGCGGAAGAAGTGCTTCTGACAATATGCTCATGGATGAACTTTCCAAAGGTGCTTTCAATTTTCTATCCAGAAGCGCAGTATGTTTTTTCCGGTGGATTCTTCTAAAACAACGTTCTCGAGAATTCCGCCATTCTTCTCGATCACTTTCCTTGAATAAACATTTTCTTCGTTGCAGGTCACCAAAACCCGGGCGATGCCGTGCTTGGCTGCCTCTATCAATGTTTGGCGTAATATTTCCGTAGCGTATCCCTTGCGGCGGTGTTCGGGAGAAACATCAAAGCCGATATGCCCGCCGATATTCAAAAATACTCGTTTAGTTCCAGGCGCAGCCGGCTATTGCCTACAAGAATATTATCATCATTCAAGAACCAAAATGACTTTTGCAGAACCTTTCCTGGGGGCAGGTTGTCCGGGTCCTCATACCGATTGAGTACAGCAATATATTCCCGGAAGGTTTGGCCATCTTTTATCTGATGCCGGTCTTCGTTGTTCTTTCTATAGGTTTCCGAGAATTCTGCAAACAAAGGCTCGGTGAGTTCGTTCAATCTTATATGGCAAAGCATAGTAAAAATTTATTTCTATTTGGAACAGGTTATCGGCAGGTATTCTATTTTGGGGTTGGAAATAGCTTTTAATATATTCTCCTTCACCGGCGAGCCATCTGATTGCAGGGATTTCAGCAGTTTTCTGATTACCAGCCGCTTGGAATCTTTGGCCCCCGGACAGGAGAAGGTCTTGACCTTCCCGAATCTTTGCTGCGAGTATTTTACGATTTCCTCTTTCCAAACATAGGCCAATGGCCGTATGATATGTATCCTGCCTTTTAAGACCGGCTGTTTGGGCAAAATGGAGGCCAGCTTTCCCGAATACATCATATTCAGCAGGGTGGTCTCTACCAGATCATCGGCATTGTGTCCCAGGGCGATCTTATTGCAGCCTTGCTGTTCGGCCATATCGAACAGCATCCGACGCCGGGCCAGGGAACATTTGAAACAATCGGTGAAGATTTCCTCCGGCAAATTATCCAGCGATGATATAAGTTCCAAGTCAAGACCGTCACAGACCGCCTGTAATTTTCTTAATGATACGGTAGGTTTATTCTTGAATTTTCCCTTTATGTGCCCGGCCGCCATTGATATCCCCAGGCTGCGCCCCAGTTTCTTCTGTTGTTTGGCCAGAATATCCAGCAGCACCAGGCTGTCCCTGCCGCCGGAAAGACCTATTAGTATCTTGTCCCCCGGTTCAAGCTGGTTAAAATCCTTTTCAGCCCTGATAACCCGGGGATAGACCTGCCCCCAGTTTTCGGGCTTAAGTTTTTGGCCGGCATTTATCACCATATTCATCGAAACAGTATATTTTACCGGCCGGATATTGTCAAGAAAATAGTGTATTGTTGTTTATATTCGGTAAAGGGGATATTCTCCGAATGATTAATAATCATTGACCTGGCGGGAAGATTACAGTAAAATGATGGCAATAATAACAGCTTATTAGATGCTGATAATTCTTAAAATATTATTGATTTTTGTCCTGATAGTAATCTTATTGTGGCGCAAATGGACGCTGGGCCCGGTGATGTTGTTGGCCTCGCTGTTCTTGGGGTTGCTTTTTAGGGTTTCCCTGCCCGAGATGGGACGAAGCGCCCTGTCTTCGGCCTTGGATTTTTACACCACCATCTACCTGATAATCGTTCTTTATTTGATTGCCATACTGGAAAACCTTTTGCGCACCGGCGGCCTGCTGACCAGGATGGTGGGAGCTTTAAAAGTACTTTTTCGCGACCATCGGCTGGTGGCCTCATTTATGCCTGCTTTCATCGGGTTTTTGCCTTCGGCCGGAGGGGCCATGTTCTCGGCGCCGCTGGTCAAAGAAGCCACCAGCCACATGGACCTTTCGCCTGGCCGCAAAACCTTCATCAATTACTGGTTCCGCCATGTTTGGGAGGCGGTGTTCCCGTTGTATCCAGGTCTGCTGCTGGCGGCGATACTGGCCGAACATTCCCTGGCCGATCTGATATACAAACAATGGCCCTATGCCGCAGCCGCGATCTTGATAGGATGGCTGACAGGGTGGCGGGGCATCAAGAAGGATGTTTGGGACCAGGTTGCGGACTATAAAAGGGCTTGGCGGGACATTATGATAACCATGTCCCCAGTGCTATTCGTGATAATATCCGTGCTGGCCTTCAAATTCGACCTGGCCCTGATGACCGCCCTGGCCGCCCTGGGGTTGTTAATAGGCTTAAGATACGATTATAAAAGAATCCCGAAATTGCTCTGGGAATCCTTTAAGCCGATGACCCTGCTGCTGATCGTCGGGGTGATGGTCTTCAAGGGGATGCTGGAAACCAGCGGGGCCATAGCGGCTCTTCCGGGTATCCTGTTGAGCGGCGGTGTGCCAAGCGTGGTCATAATATCGGTCCTGCCATTCATGGTCGGTCTGCTGACCGGGATAACCCAGGGGTTTGTGGCCGTAGCCTTTCCCCTGTTGCTGGGAATTTTCGGACGTCCCGCTGGGTCGCTGAACTGGTATGTTTTGGCCTTTGTATCTGGCCTGGGCGGGGTGCTTTTATCGCCCAGCCATTTGTGCCTGGCTCTTACCAAGGATTACTTTAAAGCCGAATGGCGGCAAGTCTATGGTTACCTTCTTCCGGCCACCGGCGGGATAGTCCTATTGGGTTTTCTGCTGTATTACCTGTGGCGATAGGTCGCAATACGATGCGGAAAAATGAAAAAATAACTAAAAGACCGGGACTGGTTCTGCACCAATTAAAGGAAAGAATCAAGGAACTGGAGGCCCTGCACAATACTTCACGACTTCTCCAGGTGAGAGACCTCCCGATCGATTTTTTAATGACCGAGATAATCACAGTCCTTCCCGGCGCCTGGCAGTATCCCGAGGTAACTGCGGCCCGTATCAAATACGGACGCCGGACCTATTCTTCGCCAAAATTCCGAAATACCCGCTGGAGACAAAAGGTCTCTTTTGAAATCAACGACAAGAAATCCGGTTCGGTAGAGGTCTGCTACCTTAAAAAAATGCCTGATGAATACCAGGGCCCGTTTTTGAAGGAAGAGTTCGACCTGATAAATTCCCTGGCAGAGATGCTCAAATCGTTCTTTGAAAGGAAAGAAGCCGAAGCTGCGCTAAAATCGGCTTACCAAAACTTGGAGAGCATGGTCGATGAAAGGACCACCGAACTGGAAGGGTTGAACCGGACACTGAAAAGCGAGATAGAAGAGCACAAAAGAGACAAGGAGCGGATCCGCCAGTATCAGCAGAAGCTTGTGGAATTGGCATCGGAACTTTCACTGGCCGAAGAAAGGGAGCGCAAGACCATTGCCTCCGAACTTCACGACCAGATAGGACAATCGCTGGCCATGCTTAAATTGAAACTTTTGGGAATGGAGCAGGTAATAAGGACAGCGGACAACAAAAGGGACATGAAGGATGTCCTTCAGATGCTGGATAGGACCATATACCACACCCGAAACCTCACCGTTGAGCTTAGTCCCCCGGTGCTCAATGAATTGGGCCTGGTCCCGGCCATAGAATGGCTGGGGGAGCAGTTCAACGACAAATACAACCTTAACGTTCAGGTCCATTCCGCAGTATCCCAGGTCCTGCTGAATGAAGAGATGCGTTACGCTGTTTTTAGGACGGTCCGCGAATTGCTGGTGAACGCAGTCAAGCATTCCCGGGCCCAAAAGATCAGGATCAGCCTGTCGCGGCAAGGGTCTTTTTTCAGGGTTTCGGTCAGGGACAATGGCACCGGGTTCGATCCGGCAAAGCTCAAGGCCGCCAGCATCCGGGGCAGCGGATTCGGGCTGGTCAGCATCCGGGAGCGCTTAAGATGCCTGGGCGGAGGGTTAAAAATAAAATCGGCCCCAGGCAAAGGGACAATGATAGAAGCCACGGTTAAGATCAAAACCAACCGGGAGAAAAATGAATGAGCATTAAGATACTGATTGCTGACGATCACAAGATCGTCCGCGAGGGTTTAAGGACCCTGCTGGACAAGCAGACCGGTATGAAGGTGGTCGGAGAGGCAGCCAACGGCACCCTGGCGGTCAAGCAGGCCCTGGAACAATGTCCGGATATCGTCATCATGGATGTTACCATGCCGGACCTGAATGGCATCGAAGCCACCCGGAGGATTGTGGCCAAAAATTCCAAGATAAAGATAATCGCCCTTTCCATGCACTCGGACCGCCGCTTCATGGTTGAAATGCTTAAGAACGGGGCCTCGGGATATCTTTTAAAGGACTCGGCCTTCGACGAACTGGCCTTTGCCATCAAGACGGTAATGAAGAATCAGACATATCTTAGCTCCCAGATCGCCGATCTGGTCTTGAAGGATTATATCAATCAACTTAACAAGACCGACCCCACCGCCTATTCTTTGCTCACGCCCCGGGAGAGGGAGGTCCTGCAAATGCTGGCCGAAGGGCATACCACCAAGCAGATATCCGCCCGGATACATGTCAGCGTGAAAACAGTGGAGACCCACCGTAAGCAGATAATGGACAAGCTGAATATCCATAATATTGCCGGACTGACAAAGTATGCCATCAGGGAGGGTATTACAAAGTTATAATTAAAAGCATATTTTTATTAAAAGCCGTCAAAAATGACGGTTTTTTTATTTTATGGGAACCAAAATATAAATGAAGATATCTAAACTTATAACGTAGCCCATAACTTCAATTATTACAATAATTTTAGAGGGGAAGATGTCAAGAAAACTGATTTTACTCCTTATGCTTATGCCGACCTTGGCCTGGGCTCAGGGTATATCCTGGGGACCCAGGGTAAGGGTGGACGATGCCCCGGGCCTGGCCACTCATTCGGCCATTCATCCTTATACCATAATAGATGATAGCCTTAACGGTAATCCCAAGGTTTATACGGTTTGGGAGGATGACCGGGACGGCAATGACAGCAATGCCATCTATTTTGCCAAATCCACCGATCTGGCAGCCACTTATTCCAATCCTAATATTGTGATCTGCAACGATAGCCTGTACGATAACGTCTATCCTTGGATGGTCAAAGGATCTTCGGGTGCCATTTATGTGATCTGGCAGGTAAGGTATCCCGATACCAAATGGCGTATATATTTCACAAAATCGACCGACGGAGGCAATACCTTCAGTGCTCCCGACACCATAAGGGGCGTGATCATAAACAATAACAAGGATGATCAGAACAATTACGGCCCGCTTCCCAAAATCGCAGTAGATCCCAAGGACAGTGTTCTATATCTGGTCTGGACCGAGGCCTTCGGCACCACCGCCACCAAGGTAAGAATGGCCTATTCGCTGACCAGGGACGTCAACTTCACCGGGATGGTCCGGGTCAATACCGACTCCACCAAGGCCGCCAAGCATCCGGCCATCGTTACCGATGATAGCGGAAAGGTATTTGTGACCTACGAGCAGTCTAATTCCGGGAACACCAACGATCCCCAATGTGATATCTACTGCAACCGTTCCAATGATTACGGACTGACCTTTGGCACCGATGCCAAGATTAACGATAATACGGATGTCGCCCGGATGCAGAACCCCACCATCGATCGTATAAAGGAAAAGACCATGGTGATCTGGGAAGATACTCGGACAGGGGTGGCAGCCTCCAATGCCCAGCCGGTTCTGTTCTTTAGTCAGAAATCCGATACTTCGGCGGCCTTTTCGGCCAACATCAGGGTCAGCGATACTCTTTCGGGAGATTGGAATTATCGTCCCAGAATGGCCATTGACAAAACAACCGGAAACATGATTGTTGTTTGGCATTCTAACCTGGGGGCCACCGACTCGCTGTTCGAGCTTAGGCTTTGCGCCTACAACGACACCATAAATGAATTCACGCCCTCTTATAAAATGTTCGATACCTACACCGGCAACAGCGGCTCGAACTTTGGCAATATCTTCTATCCCCCGGCGGTGGCCATTACCAACATCGATTCGGTGGCCAACTTCTTTTTGGTATGGCGCGACCTGATCGAAGATGTCGCTGGCAACATCTATTCCCGTCACGGCCATGTGGTGGTCAGCCAGGTTGACCTGGACATCTTCCCTGACCTGCTTGACGCCCGCGGCGACAGCCTGGATTTCGGCATTCTGCCGGCCGGGCCGGCCTACGTTTCCCGCAGTTTTCGCATCGTTAATACCCGGGACTCACTCAATCCAGATTCTCTGGACGGTCCCAGCACCACCGTGATAGACTCCCTGTCCGCCAACGGCATCACTCTGCACAATGTTGACAACCCGTCGCTGACACTGACGGTCGGATTCGTGGAAACCCCGTCTGCCTTCCCGGATCTTAATATCGGGCAGACCCAGGATGTGACCATCACATTATACGTGCCCGAAGGCACTCCTTCGGGGCGCTACGTGGGCTATGCCAAGCTTAGGGCGGTGGGCAGCGACCTGACGATTGATACCGATTCCATCCGGATCGTGGTCCAGGGACCGACGGCCGCGGCAGACCTGGAAAACCTGAAGGTCTTTCCCAATCCCTTCAAATACTGGCTGGGTCATAGGGCGGTGAATTTTGAGGGACTGACCCCGACAGCCACCTTGAAAATATACGATATCAAGGGCCGGTTGCTGACCACTATCGAGGAAAGCAACGGTGACGGTCTGGCCACTTGGGCTCCGGAGGCTGCCAGCGGAGTATACCTATGGTCGGTGACCGATCCCCAGGGACATAAAAAGACCGGCAAAATAGCAATCTTGAGATGACGGAGAGATAAAAATGAAAAGAATATATATCGCAGCAATGCTAATTCTGATTGTCGGTCTGGCGTCAGCCATGACCCCGGGCGATAAATCGGGCGTCTTTTTGACCCTGCCACAGGGAGCCCGGCCTACCGCTATGGGCGAGGCCTATACCGCCATAACCGGGGATATCTACAGTTCGTATTGGAATCCCGCCGGACTGGCAGACGTGGGCAAAATGACATTCAGCGCCTCGATGGCTCCCACCTATCTGGACATGTATTACGGATATATGGCCGGGGCCATGTCGTTTGGAAAGAATGCGTTTTGCCTGTCGGTCAGCCATTTCAACTACGGAGACATGATAGGCCTGGACGAACACGCTAGAAACGAAACCACCTTCAGCGGCAGCGACTTGGGCATCATGGCCGGCTATGCCCGCAAATTCCCGGGGATGAAGATGCAGGCCGGAATAAGCGCCAAGCTGCTTCGCGAGGCCATAGAACAGGAATCGGCTACTGCGGTGATGTTCGACCTGGGTGCGGTGAAGAATTTCAAAAGGATCACCCTGGGTTCCGCCATCCGGAATTTGGGGCCGGGCCTTAATTTCCACGAAGAGAGCGGAGGTCTTCCGATAACCTTCTCTTTGGGAGCCACCTATTATTTCTACAACACGCCGCTGGTCCCGGCAATATCGGTCGACGTTCCCATGGACGATGCCCCGGTATTATCCTTGGGCGCCGAATATTCCCCTTGGCAGTATCTGTCGCTTAGGGCCGGGATGAAGACCGAACGGGACGAAGGATTCCTGTCATGGCTCCGGTTCGGTTTCGGGACATCGGTTCGCGGGATATCGGTTGATTATGCCATGATACCGGGAAAGGACCTGGGATCCACCCATATGTTCACCATTGGTTATAAAAAATAAATTCCATAGCTTCTCCCTCCATAATTATTGGTTTGAATGTGTGAATACGTAAAGGCGTGTGATCGACGACCTCCAGATCGAAAGCCGTTTCCCGAAATACGGGGGCGGCTTTTTTTATTTTTCAAATTGACAGAAGGGCGGGTATGTATTACAATGATTTTTGGGTGAACTTTGTCATTTACAATTAGATTGATGGAGGGATCATGATAAAGAGGGCCAGCATAATATGGGTGTTACTTATTCTTAGCGCAACAACCATTTTTACATGCGTACCGGTTCATGCGCAAAAGACAAAGGAAGGGCTTTTAAGCGCCTGGGAAAGTGTTCAAAAAAACGATCCCCAGAATAAGACCTTCGAAAAGATATCAGATGGGGAATACCGTTTTGCAACCGAACATTTTCCCTATTCCGGGCACCTTCGGGTGCTCAATGTGACTTTCGATCAGTACGGCGAGGACCTGACCAACGGATTCATCATGGGCGTGGTGGAAGTGGAACTGGACAGCCTGACCCCCGGTTTTATGGAAAAGCACGCCTACAGTTATGGTATGTGGCAAAGGAATAACATCCTCTATTTTGACGGAAAGAAGAACGTTTGGCTGTCGGCCGCCGAATACCAAAAGGACCTGACGAAAAAATACCGGACCTGCGGCGGATCGTTATGGACCGGATTGCTGTCCAGTTTTTGGCTGTGGTTCTTTGTTCTGTTGGTCATTTTCCTTTTCTGGCTATCCCGCAAGACCAACAAACAGATGAAGACCGCCTTCGAAAGACAGGATAAGGCTCTGGCCGAGAGCGAGCGGGCCATAAAACTCAGTGAGAAGGCTATCGAGATAAGCCAGGACAGCAATAAAATACTTAAGGAGATACTCGAGGAACTTAAGTCACGTAAGCAGTAATTCCTCTCGATCAAATTATAAGAAAGGGGGAAAGATCATGAGCTATTACATGAGTAAAATGATGCACGCACCTTTCGACAAGGCGCTGCGCAGGGTGACCTTCAACCTGCAAAAGGAAGGTTTCAGTATAGTTACCCAGCTGGATATGCAGGAAACCTTTAAGACGAAACTGAATGTCGATTTTCGGAAATACCTGATCCTGGGTGTCTGTAACGCGCCGTTCACATACAAGGTCCTGCAGAAGGAGGCCCGGATAGGCCTGCTTCTGCCCTGCAACGTGGTGCTGGACGAGGTCGCTCCCGAGAAAGTGGAGGTCTCGGCAGTGGACCCGGTGGCCGGGGCCAAGGCCATAGACAGCCCCGAGCTATTTGGGGAAGCTGCCCAGATTAAGGATAAGCTTAAGGCGGTGCTTGAGGCGATCTGATATATATAAAAATATTTTAATAATTATCTTGACATTTTCTTTTTTTGTTGTATAATAGGACTAAATTAGTCTTATTTTAATAATATGCTTTTGACCAAAAGAAACGAATACGCCCTGCAGGCCATGATCCTGCTGGCCCGGCAAAAGAAGGGCAAGTTGCAGCCGGCCTCGTCACTGGCCAGGGCCTTAAGGACCACCCCGGCTTTTATGTCCAAGATCGCCCAGCAGCTGATAGCGGCCGGATTGGTAATTTCCAAAAAAGGCAAGGGCGGCGGGCTGTTTCTGGCCCGGCCGGCCGGCAGCATCAGGGTGTGGCACATCTTTTCCGCGGTGGACGGGGAACTGGCGGTCAGCGCCTGCGTAAAAGAGGGTCGATGCAAGCACCATATCTGCCCGGTTTATCCGGCGTTGAGCCGCCTCCAGAAGGACCTTGATAAAGAGCTCAATTCGGCCAGGCTCGATAAATTTGTTTGACCCCACCCTTTTCCCTCCCCTCGAGGGGATGGTTGGGAGAGGTAGAAAGATAAAATGAAACGCAAAATAGTCCAGATAGACGAGAGCAAGTGCAACGGCTGCGGGTTGTGCATCCCAAACTGCGTGGAAGGTGCGCTCAAGATAGTAGACGGCAAAGCCAGACTGGTCAGCGATAAATACTGCGATGGTCTGGGTGCCTGTCTGGGGCATTGCCCCCAGGATGCCATCAAGATAATCGAGCGGGATGCCGATGCTTTTGATGAAAATATAGTAAGGGCGATCCACGAATCGCCCCAACAACCAATCCCCCAGGCCTGTGCTTGTCCGGGGTCTCGCGTCCGGCATAACAAGCCTTCTCCGATAGCGACCAACTCCGAAACCTTAAACACACAACTTTCTCATTGGCCAATTCAACTGCATCTGGTCCCGGTAAACGCTCCGTTCTTCAGGGATGCCGATTTGCTGATAGCCGCATCCTGCGTGCCGTTCTCGTGCGGCGATTTCCATAACACCCTCTTATCCGGCAAATCTCTGATCATCGCCTGTCCCAAGCTGGACCGGACCGAGCCGTACCTAGAAAAGCTTACCGAGATATTCCGGCAGAATGATATACGATCGATCACGGTGGCCATAATGGAGGTGCCCTGTTGTCAGGGGCTTATCAGGGTGGTGCAGAAGGCGCTCAAGGATTCCGGAAAGAGAATGCCCATCACGGTGGAGACGATATCGGTCAAAGGGGAACGGCTCTAACAAAAGTAAGGACATAGCGCGCCATGTCCCAACAATAAAGAAAGGAACTATCATGAAAAAGTACCGTTGCGTGGTCTGTGATTACATTTACGATCCGGAAAAAGGCGATCCCGATTCGGGAATTGCTCCGGGCACTCCGTTCGAGAAGATCCCGGACGATTGGGTCTGCCCCATCTGCCAGGTGGATAAAAGCAACTTTGAACCTGTAGACTAAGACCACCCCTTCCGTCCCCTCCTTGATCAAGGAGGGGATCACGGGGAGGTCAGGGGGAGATAATAATGGTAACAATAGAAACTTTGGATTTCGATGCAACGGAAAAAGCCCGCAAAGGAGTGTTCAATCATCCCCAGGCACTGGTCAATTATCTTCATCTTCGACAGGGACAGGAAGTGGCCAGGCATCAGGCCAATGCCGACATGGTCTACCTGATAGTCCTGCAGGGACAAGGGGTGTTCAATTTTGACGATAGGGATCATATTTTAAAACACGGCCAGCTGGCGGCGTTATCCAGGGGAACGCCTATGCATATTATGAACAGGGAAGAGCAAGACCTGAGTTTTGTGGTGATCAAGACGCCAAATCCGGAGAATATAAATAAATAACACCAATAATAATTTCATCATGCCAGAAAGGGAATCAACACCAGATGCAAGAGGAACGAAAGGTCGATTTATTTGAGATCGACACCAGGGAGTTTGCTTCGCTTACTCCGTCAAGAGCCAGAGATCTTATCGTTGAATGTTTTTATAATGCGCAGAAAGAGACCCTTACCCGGGCAAAACAGAGGCTGGGAAACGAGCATACTGAGTCCAGCCTGCAGCAAAGCGCTTTGAACATAGTCAAAATAGCACTTAAGGATACAGGAGGGAATTTCAACCAGCCTTCAAAAGAGGAGCTGGGTAACATAGTCCCAATTTTGGCGAAAAGCTGTTATATGGGGAACCCCGAACGATATAGTGTCCCATCATAAAGATCAGATTCGACAAATGCTGAGCCATTTGCCAGGCTGAAAGACCATATAAAGCTTCAATAAATAAAAAGGAGAATACAAATGACCATGTTCTGTCATCAATGTCAGGAGACGGCCGGCAATAAGGGCTGCGCCGGGGCCAGGGGAGTCTGCGGCAAGCCGGACCAGGTGGCGGTCCTGCAAGACCTGTTGATCCATACCTTAAAAGGCATTTCATATTTCAACCTAAAAGCCAAGGACAACGGCCAGTGCGACCCCAAAGCATCTGAATTTGTGATGGAACAGCTGTTCGCCACAATAACCAACGTCAACTTCGATCCCGAGTATTTCGTCAAGCAGATAAACCGGGCCAAAGAGATCCGGGACGGATTGAAAAAGACAGTAAAATCAGGCGAAGCGTTGCCCGATGCCGCATCATGGGATGTCAAGAGCGGCCTGAACGAATACCTGCTCAAGGGCGCCGAGGTGGGTATACTGGCTACGGCCAACGAGGATGTCCGCTCCCTGCGGTCGCTGATATTATTCGGCCTCAAAGGCCTGGCGGCCTACACTCACCATGCCTATGTGCTGGATGCCAGGGAGGATGATATTCTGCTTTTTATGCAGCAGGCTCTGGCCGCCACCCTTGACGACAGCCTTTCGGCCGATGAGCTGACAGGCCTGGTTCTAAAGTGCGGCGAATACGGGGTAAAGGCCATGGCCCTGCTGGACAAGGCCAACACCGGAAAATACGGGCATCCCGAGATCACCAATGTCAATTTGGATGTCGGCAAGAACCCCGGCATTCTGATCAGCGGGCACGACCTGAGGGATCTGGAGGAACTGCTGGAGCAGATCAAGGGCAAGGGGGTGGACGTTTACACTCACGGCGAGATGCTGCCGGCCAACGCCTATCCTTTTTTCAAGAAATATGCCAACTTCCACGGCAACTACGGCGGATCATGGTGGCATCAGGACAAGGAATTCGAGACCTTCAACGGCCCGATATTGATGACCACCAACTGCCTGGTGCCGCCCAAGGACAGCTACAAGGCCCGGGTGTTCACCACCGGGGTGGTGGGTTTTCCCGGGGTCAAACACATCGCCGACCGGAAGGAAGGAAAACAGAAGGACTTTTCGGAGATCATCGCATTGGCCAAAGAATCGAAAGCCCCCCAGAAGCTGGAGGACGGTAATTTGACCATCGGTTTTGCCCACAACCAGGTGCTGGCTTTGGCGCCCAAAGTGATCGAGGCAGTCAAGAGCGGGGCCATCAAGCGTTTTGTCGTGATGGCCGGCTGTGACGGAAGGCATAAATCCCGCGAGTATTTTACTGATGTGGCCAAGGCCCTGCCCAATGATGCGGTCATTCTCACCGCCGGCTGCGCCAAGTACCGTTACAACAAGCTGGGTTTGGGCGACATCGGCGGCATTCCCCGGGTGCTGGACGCCGGGCAGTGCAACGACAGCTATTCGCTGGTGCTGATCGCCCTGGCCTTGAAGGACGCTTTCGGGTTGAAGGACGTCAACGAGCTGCCGCTGTCATTCGACATCGCCTGGTACGAGCAGAAAGCCGTGCTGGTGCTGCTGGCCCTGCTGTATCTGGGCGTGAAGAATATTCATCTGGGTCCGACCCTGCCGGCCTTTGTATCTCCCAATGTGCTTAAAGTGCTGGTGGACAAGTTCAACATCCAGCCGACTGCAGGGGTGGAGGAGGATGTGAAGAAGATTATGGCGGGTGGCTGACCCCTCCCTTTATCCCTCCCCGATGCGGAGAGGGAAGATTTAAAATGAAAAAGCCGTGGCGTTATGCCACGGCTTTTTTGTTGCATAAGGAATCAGATGTTTGTATAATCGTCAAAATGACAAGAAGACTGCACAGATACAAATCACATATGCGTTGGGACCTCTGGAGTGGAGAAAAGCGCTATTTTCCCGGGCCGATACATAATAAACGGGCCGAGGTATTGGAACTGATGGGGGAATGGTCCCGGGCACTGGGGATCTACCAGGAGATACTGAATGTCTATGAGACTGCCTCACTGTCCGGGCCAGCTGCGATACAACGGATCAATATGGGTCGGGTTATGTATAAGATGGGTGATCATGAGGAAGCAATCGCTCTTCTAAAACAAGCGGAGGAAAATTTAAAGAAGCTTGATGAACCAAAGAGCCTGTCCGACATTTACAGCCATCTGGGTAATATCCGTCTTAACCAGGCCCGATACCAGGAGGCCGAGGAACTTTTCCGGAAACGTTTGGACCTCAATGCCAGGGTCAATGATGCTGTGGTATTTTGCGCCACCTACGGGAATCTGGGGAATCTGGAATATGCCAGGGGCCAGTTAGAAAAGTCCGAGGAATGGTATCGCCGCCAGTTGGAAGCCGCCGTCCGGGAAGGCATCAAGGAGTATCAAGCTGTGGCGATAGGGGCTATGGGCTGTATTCACGCCCAGCGGGAGGAATACGATTCGGCTCTGAAAGCCTTCCAAGATTTCCTCGGATTGGCCAAAACCACTGGCGATACCGGAAAGATAAGAGTGGCCTTAGGTAACTTCGGTAACTACCATATCCAGTTCGGGCAGTATGCGGAGGCTAGGGAAATATATCATCAGCAGTTGGCTCTGGCCGAACGGATGGGAGAAAAGAAGGGGATATGCCTGGCGTGGGGCAATCTGGCCAAGGCCAGTCATCGAATGGGCGAGGAACAGCGAGCCGGGGAAGAGGTCCTGTCGGCCATTGCCATCGGAGAGAAGATGGGGCTTAAATATTTCCTGCCCGAGCAATACCTGCTTCTGGCCGAAGTTCGTGTTGCTTTGGATCTGCTTCCCGAGGCAAAGGAGGCCGCTTTGCGAGCCCGGGAACTGGCCCTAGAGAATGGCGACCCGGACGATGAAAAGAGTGCCGCAGATTTGTTGGCCGCCATTTTGGAAAAAATGAAAAATTAACATGATGACTGTAGAGAGAAACACTCATAAAGCTGAAAGCCGTGGCGTTGTGCCACGGCTTCTTTACTCTTAATATGTCATTTTGCCATTTGTTGGGTGAATGACAAAGCATAGGAATAGAAGATAACCACATCCGGCAAAAAATGGATAAGCCAGGGCCATAAAAATCCCTTGGTCTCCAGCATGCTGCGGCCGATGATCCAGGCCAGAAACCCGGTCATGGCAAACCCCACCGGGCCAGGCGGCGAGCCGTAAAGCCAATGAGCCAGCCCGAAGAATACCGCGCTTATCAGCAGAGCCTGCTCCTTGCCGATCACGCCGTTCAGGGTGGAAAGCATTGACGCCCTAAAATACAATTCCTCGTTGAAGGCGTTTATGGCCGCATAGATCAGGCACACTGGCAGCAGGGGAAGGGTCTTTAGCAGAAGGGAAGGCGAAAGTTTTACGGCCAGCATGGTCGGCAGGGCTACCGCCACGGCGGCTATTATCCCGAAGATCCAGGCGAACTTCTTCCAAGATTCCCCGGACTTTATTCCCAGCCAGGGAATGGGCTCGATGGGTGCATTTAGATCGCCTTTTACCAGGAAAAAAGCGCTCCTTTTCCGGTGGATGATCCATAAAGCGGCCATTACGGCCAAAACCACGCCGATGTCCCGCAAGTAGGGCCGCAGGAAGACCAGGGCGAAATTATTTATGTTCTCCGGCAGAAGCGAGACCCACCAGCCTTGGGTCTTCACCCATTCGGACCCGGCCAGGGCGGCAAAAAAGACCAGCATCACCGAGGCGAAAGGAAGCAATGGGCGGGCTTTCTTCCATACCATTGTCAGTGATACCGCCAGGACCAGGACTGATATCTTGGCCCAGGGGAACCAGGCCGGGACCTGTCCCAAACTCATATTTGAAACAATATCGGGCAGGTCGGAGATCAGGGCTATCAAAATCCAGCTGAAAATTACCATTCCTTTTCTGCCGGGGTCTTTCGATAGTTTTACATTCGATTCCATAGCGCTCACCTCGAATACATTTTATGCATTATAGGCCAAAAGATATCATGAAATCAATACTTTAAAAAACAAAGAAGCCGTGGCTTTATGCCACGGCTTTTAGTCCTAACTCCTACTCCTTCCCCATAAGGGAAGGGGCTATTATTTTTCAAATAATCTCTTGTATTCTCCGTAGCCTTCCTTCTCCAGATCCTCCTTGGGAATGAATTTCAGCGAAGCCGAGTTTATGCAATAACGCAATCCGGTAGGCTTCGGACCGTCGTCGAACAGGTGCCCCAGGTGGGCATCGCCGGTCTTGCTGCGGACCTCGGTTCGAACAGTGTTATGGCTGGTATCCCTCTTTTCCAGGATCAGGGTAGTGTCCAAAGGCTTGGTAAAGCTTGGCCAGCCGCAGCCGGACTCGAACTTGTCCCTGGAGCTGAACAGCGGCTCGCCGGTGGTGATATCAACGTAAATGCCATCGCGCTTCTCATTCCAGTATTTATTCAGGAATGGCGATTCAGTGGCGTTCTCCTGGGTGACCTGGTATTGCAAGCGGGAGAGCTTTTTCTTCAACTCCTTGTCGCTGGGCTTGGCGTATTTTTGGATCGGAGGGGCGTCCTTCCAGGTCTTTTTCAGAAAAGCCTCACGTCCGGACATTGTCTTGTAGGCGGTGTAGCGGGCCGGGCATTTCTGATAATACTTTTGGTGATATTCCTCGGCCGGATAAAAATTCTTATAAGGCAGTATGGCGGTGGCGACCGGATCCTTGAATTTCCCGGACCTTTGCAGGGCGGCCTTGGAGGCCTCGGCGGCCCGCTTCTGCTCCTCGTCCATATAGATGATGGCGGTCTGATACTGCGGACCTTTGTCGGCGAACTGGCCCTGGTTATCGGTGGGGTCTATCTGCCGCCAGTAATGGTCTAGCAAAGCCTGATAGCTGATCCGGGCCGGATCGTAGGTCACGCGGATCGCCTCGTAGTGTCCGGTCTCGCCGGAGCAGACGTCCCGATAGTTGGGATCCTTCATGTGCCCGCCGGAATAACCCGGCATCACCTCGATCACGCCGGGCAGCGAATCGAAGGGCTGCTCCATGCACCAGAAACATCCTCCGGCGAAAATGGCGGTCTTATTGGCTGCCGCCGACATGGATGCCATCCCCATGACCAATATCAGGGCTGTTTTTAAGGTCTTCATACATATTTTTCCTCCTTAATGTAATGTAACCCTGAAAATGCCGATTGTCAAGGGGGCAGACAGAAAGCCCGCCTTAAGGCGGGCTTTCTGTTAAACTTATGAAAACCCCGGTTTACTGTTTGACCAGCTCCACCCGGCGGTTCTTGGCTTTGCCTTCCTCGGTATCGTTGCTGGCCACCGGGCACAATGAGGCTACGCCTTGCGGGTTAAGGCGGCCGGCGGCTATTCCGTGCTTGCCGGTCAGGGCGGTCACCACTGATGCGGCCCGGTCCTGCGACAGCTTGGTGTTGGAACTTAAAGTCCCCACATTATCGGTGTGACCGACCACGTAAAGCTTGAGGGCGGCGTCCTTCTGAAGCAGCTTGGCGATCTCAGAAATGGCGGCCTCGGACTCGGGCTTGATCACCGAACTGCCGGTGTCAAAATATATGCCGTACACCGCGGCGTGGCCGGTGGCGTTGATGCCGTTGCCCAGGGCCTCGGCATTGGCCACCATCTCCTGCTCCATGGACTGCTTTTCCACGATGGTCAACCGGTACATGGCATTGTAGCTCCGAACCTCGACCCAGGTCTCCTTGCCGTCCTTCTGCACCATTATGGTGGATGCCCGATTGAAATTGTCGTCGAACAACACCTTGCCGCCGATCTTCTTCAAAGCCTCCTGGACGTTGCGGCGGATCTTCAGTTCGCCGGGCTCCTTCTCCCCCTTGTCTAAATTATATTGCAGATGATAATAACGACCCTCCACCGGGTTCTTCTTGTTTCCCTGGGTTATAAAGGTGAAGCTTTGGAACTCGTTCTCCTTGTATTCGGTGATGTGGAACCCGGGCATGCGGGAGAGCAGGGGATGGTCCTGACCGCCCTTGACGTCCGGTTCGGCGGCCAATGAAAGGCCGAGTGACGACAGGATGATGAGCAGAGTGAAAACAAGGGTGAAAATCTTTTTCATTTTTTCCTCAATTTAATATTAAATAGTTTTGCCATAGATAAGATCTCATTATATATTACGGAACATTTCTTGTCAAATGATATGCTTTGGAGATAATAGCAAAAGAAAGTTGAATATCCGGCCTTGGAATGATATTATAATACATAATTAAAGGGGAGAAAGGCCATGCTGAAAAAGATCCTTCTGTCGGTACTGGTGTTGGTTATCGTCGGGGTGATAGCCCTGGCGGTGTTCTTCATGTTTTCGATGCGCGGTCCGGACCTGTCAAAATACCAATACCTTAAGGACCCGCAGATATCCGATAAGCCCGATCAAAAGATGCTGGTGGTGGAAGCCAAAGGCGACCCCGATGTCGTGGGGACCAAGGCCTTTGCCCTTTTGTTCAAAGCGTATTACAAAACCGTAAAGGGTGGCAAGATGCAGATCCCGCTGGCCCGATGGCCCCAGGACCTGGGCACCAGCCTTGACGAATGGGTGGGGTTATATGCCCTGCCGGTTCCGGAGGCAACCGAAAGATTACCGGATATCAAGGTTGCCGAAGGGTTAAAAATGTATCTGGATAAATGGGAATACGGAACGGTAGCCGAGATACTGTACATCGGTCCCTATAGCCAAGAAATGCCGACCATCGACCGGCTGAAACGATTCATTCACGACAGCGGATATTATATTGTCGGCCAGCACGAGGAAGAATACTTGAAAGGTCCCGGCATCTTCGGACCGGGTGATCCCGAAAAATACCAGACCATCATCAGATATCGGGTAGGAAAGGCAGCCGTTGGGCAACAATCCCAAACGCAATGACGGGGAGGCCATAAAATGCCAGTTATCCAAATATTCGGCACCAATAAATGCCAGGATACCCGGGCGGCCCAGAGATTTTTCAAGGAAAGAAGGATCGTCTTCCAGTTCATCGATCTCAACGAAAAGGGCTTGAGCCAGGGCGAGTTCAACAGCGTCAAACAGGCGGTGGGGTTGGAAAATCTGCTGGATACCGAAGGGAAGGAATATCAAAAGCAGAATCTGAAATACATGAAATTCGATATCGAACAGGCGCTGCTGGAAAATCCCAAACTGTTCAAAACGCCTATCGTGCGTAACGGCAGACTGGCCGCTCTGGGCTATCAGCCGGAAATTTGGAAGAAGTGGTTGAAGGATTAATCATAGCTCCACGGGATTGATAAAAGCTGTTGCCGAAAACGCCCGAAAAGATCCTTTATAAGGATCAAACGGGGCGTTTTTTATTTTTATCGGTTACAAATCAAATTATCACGATTTATTCCTTGACTTGCCATAAAAAGGGGTATATATTAATTATTTAGGTTCAAAGTTAATAATAGCAACGGCAGGATTATATCCGAATGGGAATTAGGGGCAATTCCATGAAAAGAAGATATAAGGAACAATTATGGATCGCCGCGGCAAAAAAAGAAGGCGGAAACATCTTCTATCCTTTGGACCTGTGGCATCGCAAAGGTAATGTTCACGATCTGACCGGGCAATGGCAGCAGGCGGAAGATATATTCCGCCGCAATATCAGCCGGGCTAAGGAGTTTCGGAAAAAGGATATGGAAGCTCAGTCGAGCAACGCTCTGGGGTGGGTCCTGCATCGTCAGGGACAAGATGAAGAGGCCGAAGCGCTTTTTATAGGTTCCCGGGATATATATATGGCTTCCGGAGATCTGATGGGCTTGGCCAAGACCTACGGGTTCATGGGCGGGGTATGCTACCATCAGGGTCGTTACGCAGAAGCACTGGAACTTTATGGGAAACAACTGGAATTGTCCGAAAGATCGGGCGACCCTGCCGGCACCTGCGTATCCTATAACAATCTGGGCAATGTGGTCGGGGAACAGGGCGACCTGAACCAGGCTTATGAATATTATGAAAAGGCCCTGACCATAGCCGAAAAGATAGGTGATACGCTGCGTCAGGCGACCATCATCGGGAATATCGGCGTGATATACATGACCCGGGGCGATTATGTTTCGGCCGAGGAATGGCTGCTGCGCCAGGGGAGACTTTCGGAGAAGGCCGGAGACAAATACAGCCTGGCTGCCACCTATGCCAACCTGGCGGGAATCTATTTGCTGACCGGACGCTTCGAGCCAGGCCTTATTCAGATCGAGAAGAAGGCCGAACTCTCCAAAGAGATGGGCGATATGCGCGGACTGGCGGTAGCATTGGACTACAAGGCGCTGGTCCTTAAGAACCGGGGTGATATGACAGGGGCCGAAGATCATTATCTGAGGGCCATTGAGATAGGGCGGCAATGCAACATGAAATACTATCTGTGCGGATTCTTGTTCAACCTGGCCCAGCTCTATTACGAACTATCGCGGCATGACGAAGCAGATAGGTTCAACCTTCTGGCCGGGGAAATGGCCGCCGGGATCGGAGAAAGCGAGACATTGAACGACAGCCGCATTCTGGGATTCAGGATCGCTTCGACAACAGATCCCAGGGGGGCATCCGAAGGACTGAGAAAAATGCTTGAGGAGAAAATGGAAGAGCATCACCGGGCGGAGATACTATTCTGGCTTTGCAAGCTTGAAGGTAAGATAGAAGATAGGATAGAATCACTGCGGCTTTATCGAGATCTGTATGAACGAATTCCAAACTACGATTATAAGGATAAAATAGACAGACTGGAAAAGGATATTCCATAAAAGAGTCAACCGGATTTAATACTGAACATGAGAAAAAATATAATGCAAAAATACTTAGTCCTGCTTATCTTGGCTTTTATAGTCGGGCAGCCCATTTCCTTTGGGCAAAAGGCCGGAACGACCAAAGTATATTTCACCAAAGACATTTCTGGCCAGGGAGTGCTTAAGGTCTATAATAAGATAAAGGATCAGGTGAAGGGCAAAGTGGCGGTCAAAGTCCATTTCGGAGAGGAGGGGAATCAGAACTATCTTAAGCCGGAACTGTCGAAACCCCTGGTCGAACTGCTCAAGGCTACTTACGTGGAGACCAACGTACTCTATTCCGGTCCGCGCCAGAAAACAGAATCTCATCTAAAGCTGGCCCGGGATCACGGCTTCGGGTTTGCTCCCATAGACATTCTGGATTCCGAAGGCGAAAAGATCTACACCTGCAGCACCTCCTGCTACACCCGGGTGCTGGCCGGCAGCCATATGGACCGCTATAACACCTTTATCATCTTCACCCATTTCAAGGGGCACGGGCTGGCCGGGTTCGGCGGGGCCATCAAGAACGTGGCCATGGGGCTGGCCTCCCGCATGGGCAAACGAGCCATGCATGCCGATTACGTGCCGGATTACGACACCACCAAGTGCATCCGCTGCGGAACCTGCGTCAAGCAATGCCCGGCCGGGGCCATCTCCATCAACCCTCTCAAGATCGACACCCGCAAATGCATCGGCTGCGGCCAGTGCCTAAAGGTCTGCCCGACCCAGGCCTTTGAGGCCAGCAAGGATCGGGTGAGCTCCGAACTCTTCAATAGAAGACTGGTGGAATATGCCAAGGTTTTGTCTGACAGCAATCACATGGTCTACATCAGCGTGCTGGCCAGCATCTCTCCGGACTGCGACTGCTCGGGAAGGGCCCGAAAGCCGTTCACCGGAAATATCGGGATCCTGGCCTCCACCGATCTGGTGGCCATCGAGCAGGCCAGTCTGGACCTGGTGAACAAGGCCCACAAATGCAAGGATGCCTTCCTTAAGGAGAGCGGCCGCAGCGGCAACTTGCAGATAGAGTATGCTGAACAGCTGGGGATGGGAACAAAGAAATATAAATTGATAAGATTGGATTGAATCTTTTTATCCGGAGGTCAAAATGAGAAGCACCATCTTTTCAGCTATATCGATCCTTATAATTGCCGGGACGGTATTCTGCATCAAGCCGAAAGAACAGGCTCCGTCCGATATCGAGGATCTTTTCCGAGGATATTTCCGCGAGAACATGGAACTGTCGCCGGAAACGGCCAGTTCCCTGGGCCTGACACCGGAAATGGGCTATCCCGTCCATAACGATCGCTTGGATGAGGAAACCGACGAGGCTTTGGAGCAGGCCTATGCCATGAATCGCAAATACCGTAAGTGGCTTAAAAGTTACGACCTCCAAAAGCTTACCCCGTCCCAAAGGATGGATGCCGAACTGCTGGCCTGGCAGCTGGACCGGATACTGGACGGCTACAAATACCGATATCACAGCTATGTAGTCACCCCCATGAGCGGGGTCCACTCCTCGCTGGTCACCTTGATGACCGAATATCACGGTATCTCCACGCGCCGGGATGCGCTGGATTATCTGGCCCGCCTGGAGAAGATCGAAAAAAAACTGGACCAATCGGCCGCCCGGATGCAATTGCAGTTCAGGAAAGGCATATATCCAACCGCCGGCATATTCCAGCATATCGGGCAGATGATGTCCGATTTCATAGCCGTCCCCCCGGACAGCAATCTCTATTTTACTTCTCTGAGGGACCGTATCGGTTCCATAAATGATATGCCCGCCGACGAGAGGTCCGAGATGCTGGAGAAGGCCAAAAAGACAGTGGCAGAAAGCATATACCCCGCTTACCGGAGTTATATTTCCCAGCTACAGGAATTGGGAGCCAAGGCCGGGCAGGACCTGGGGGTCTGGAAGCTGCCGGACGGCGAAAGATATTATCAATACTGCCTGCGCAAGCATACCAGCACAAAAATGTCCCCTGAAAAGATCTACCAGTTGGGACTTAAAGAAGTGGCCCGGATCCAGGCCGAGGTCAATATCCTGCTGGACTCACTGGGAATCCCTGCGATAGGAAGCTTTAGCGGCCGCATGGATCAATACTGGGATACTCTCAATGCCCCTGACAAAAAGGATAAATTCACCTATCCCGCTACTCCCAACGGCAAGCGTCAGGTCATCAAAGACTATCAGGCCATCATCGACGGCACTTGGGAAAAGCTGCCGGAACTGTTCGTTCTGATACCGAAAACCAGGGTCTATGCCCAGCCGGTGCCTCAATACAAACAGGCCAGCGGAGCCACCTATTATGAACCCGGTTCGCTGGACAGCCGGCGGAAGGGGACCTTCTACGTCAACCAAAGCTGGCTGCCATTGAAGCCCAACATGGCCACCCTCACCTATCACGAAGCCATTCCCGGACACCACTTTCAGATCGCTTTGCAGCAAGAGATGCCGGAGAATCGGATATTCAAATCGGTTTTCTTCATCCCCGGGTTCGGCGAGGGGTGGGCTCTTTATTCCGAAAGACTGGCCAAGGAACAAGGCTGGTTCCCGGATATTTATTCCCGGCTGGGTTATCTTAATTCCGAACTATTCCGGGCCGTACGGCTGGTGATAGATACCGGGATCCACCAGAAGCGCTGGACATTGGAGCAATCCGCCAAATATATGGAGGATAATCTCGGCTGGAGCAGTTACGCTGAACTTGGCCGCTATGGGGTCTGGCCGGGACAGGCTTGCTCGTATAAGGTCGGGGAGCTAAAACTCGTTGAGCTGAGGGAGAAAGCAAAAAAGATGATGGGAGCCAGATTCGATATAAAGGAATTCCATCGGTTGGTGCTGCAACAGGGAAGCATCCCCCTGGAGATGCTGGAAAACATAGTGAACGATTATATTAAAGGGTGATGATCAACAGATATGATTTATGTGGAATTTTGGCCTCGGTTTTGCTATGATATCAAATTACGACAGAACATATCTTTTTCTGTAATGGCGTACGTTTATGAATAAAAATATTCGGACAGTCGCCGTAGTATTACTTTTTATACTTCTGATAGCCGGCATTTTAGGCTGTACCAACAGTAAACCGCTAAGGGCGGAAGAAACCGTGCCAATATATTGCAGCCTGGACTCGCTTTATTTCGGTTATAAGGATCAAAATATACAGTTCTACCTGAAATATACAGGGGAAAGCAGCCCTCTGGCTTGGCACATTTCCAGCCAGCCGGGGTGGATTATCCTGCAGCCGGGCAGCGGTTACCTTACCTACGAGATACAATATTTAAACGCTTCAATCAACAGCGAACAGCTATATTACATGGATTACGGCACTTATCGCGGAAGCCTGATAATAGCAACCAGCGAGGGGAATAAGAACATTCCGGTGGTATTTAAATACATTAGTACCAACCAAACTGAAGGTTACGATGAACCAAAAAATAATGAGACAGGCCGAGACGGTTATGGCAGTCCAAAAGGCCAGGGCCAATAAAAAGAGGACGGTCTTCACCAACGGGGTATTCGACCTGTTACACCTCGGGCATGTGGAGTATTTGCAGAAGGCAAAAGCTTTGGGGGAGCTGCTCATCATAGGTCTTAATTCAGATATTTCGGTGCGTTCTATCAAGGGACCAAAACGTCCGTTGGTGAACCAGGAAGACCGGGCGGCGGTTTTAGCAGCTCTGGAATGCGTGGATTATGTCGTTTTATTCGATGAAGACACTCCGGCCAAATTGATTGAAACTATTATGCCTGATATCCTGGTCAAAGGGGCCGATTACAAGATCGAGCAGATCGCCGGAGCAGATGCGGTCCTAAAAAATGGCGGGAAGGTGGTCACCATAGAACTTACCCCGGGCAGATCCACCAGCGATCTGATAAAAAAGATAGTCAGCGTATACGGAAATAATGGCTAACCTGATAACCCTTTTCCGGTTCGTTCTTTTATTCGGGCTGGTGGTGATGGCCTACCAGCCCAACCAATATCTTCAATTGGCCAACATGCCGCTGCTGGTCATTGTCCTGGTGCTGGATGCTGTGGACGGCTATGTGGCCCGTAAGCGCAACGAGAGCTCGCTGTTCGGGGCCATCTTCGATATCATCGTGGACCGGGTGGTGGAGAACGTGCTGTGGATAGTGCTGGCCGACCTGAGGCTGGTGCCGGTGTGGGTGGCCATCGTGTTCATCACCCGCAGCTTGGTAGTTGATTCCATCCGCAGCCACGGGGCGGAGAAGGGCCTAACGCCGTTCGGCATGGCCGTATCCCGCTGGGCCAAATTCCTGGTAGCCGGCAGGTTCATGCGTGGTCTGTATGGCGCGCTGAAGGCGGTGGTTTTCGGCTGGATATTTTTACTGCAGCCCTGGCCAAAACTGATGCCGGTATTCTGGGGCCACTGGCAATGGCTGTTCAATATCATCACCGGAGTACTGGTCTATATCACTGTGACGGTGTGCATCCTGCGCAGCGTACCGGTGATAACCGAGTTCATGATCACCGAGGATATCTTTGCCCCGTTCCGAAAAATCCGGAAGAAAGCCTGATGGCGGTGGTCTTTCTGGACATAGACGGCACCCTGCTGAAGGGCACCAGTTGCGAGGTTGAATTATTCACGATACTATTCAATAAGGGCCTTATAGGGCCAGGACAGGTTTTAAACTATCTGTTCTTTGCTTTGCGGTACTGGCCGAAGTACGGCGAGAATGTCCTGAAGAAGAACAAAGCCTACCTGAACGGGCTGAGCGTAGCGGATGTTGAGGCGGCCGGATCGCGGCTGGCCAAAGAAAAGCTTCCCGGGCATTTCAATCCCCGAATGATGGAACGGTTGGAGATGCATAAACAGGCCGGGGACAGGTTGGTCTTGCTTTCGGGATCTCCGGATTTCATCGTCAAGCATATCGCTTCGGTGTTGGGGGTTGGCGATCTTATAGCGGCGCGATTGGCTGCCAGTAAGGGGAGGTTCATAAACGCCCTGCCGGAACTGCATCCTTTCGGAATGGAGAAGGTGCGCTTGGCCGAGGAATTCTGCCGCACTCATGGTCAAAAAATGACCGAGACCGTTGCCTATGCCGATTCAATAAGCGACCTGCCGCTGCTAGAGAAGGTCGGGAGGGCCGTGGCGGTCACTCCGGATGGTAAGCTGGAAAGAATAGCCCGAGTCAGGAATTGGGAGATAATAAATTAAGTTTTTTGTTCATCTAATTTAGAGGATATTATTATGGAATGCTGGCATTGCGAACGGCCGGCCAATGCTGTCTGCAGTTTCTGCGGGCGCTCGGTCTGTAAGGAACACGCCAAGACCCTGCCCATCGTTCTGACCATGTACCGCGACAAGCAGGACAAATTAAAGGGCCTGGCGGTATCGGATTCGGTCTATTGCGGGGTGTGCCACCCCAAGGATCAACCGGTGGATCTGGACGATATCGGGTAGTATAACGGGGCTCAGATTGCGCTGATGAAACAGATCTGTACGGAACTAGCCGTTCTGTTTGGGTCTATTAAACGTATTTTATGCTATGACTGATAATCCGGTCCTGAAAATAATTGAAAAGGCCTTTGGGGACCATTCCCTGCGGCACCAACTGCTGTCGGACATGCCGGGAACCCTGAAGAAGATGGGCGAAAAATTGTCGGCCGATCAGTTGCAGGAGCTGGCCCGGGCGTTGGACGAGAGCGGGGAGTCCTTTGCTTCGGGGTTGGATCAGCGGCTGTCCCAAAGCGGAGTTTCCCTGAATCCCCAGGCTTTGCTGCAACAGGGCAAAAAGAAGGCCGGACAAAAAATGGACCATTTGGAAATCTCCGAGGTCCGCCAGTCAATCGCCGGCAGCGTTTCCCATAACGAAAGGCGCTGTCTCGAAGGGGTGAACCTGCCCGAAGGCCAGCCGGAAGAGGATATCCCGCCAGATGAAGATGATCCGGACTATGAGGTCGAAAGGGATTGAAAATTCATTGTCAAAAACAGTTGCAAGTCCGGCCGATACGGCGTATAATTTGAACTGAAAAAACCGAATAGCATATAATCACTATCATGAAAAAGAAGATCTTGTCCTTTCTGCTGGCCGGGTTGACGGCAGCGTTGCTGTTTTGGCCATGGTCTCTTTCCGAGGGAGAGCTGAAACCGACCGAAGCCCGGATAAATTTCATGAAGGGGCATGTCAATGTTCAACGGGTGGCTATCGAAACATGGAAGCCGGCTTTCATTAAAATGTCGCTTTTTACCGGAGACAAGGTCCGGTGCGAGGAGCTGGCCGAGACCGAGATCGTCCTGAATGACGGCAGCATCATCAAGATGAAAGACAACAGCCTGATGGAGATCGAACTGATGGAGAAGGATAAGCAGGATAAGACCACCAGGACGGCTCTCAAGGTCTATCAGGGGAAAGTGCTGGGATCCATAAAAAAATTGGCCAGCAAAAGCTCCAAGTTCACGGTGACCACTCCGACGGCGGTGGCCGGGATCCGGGGGACGGTTTTCGGAGTGTTCGTGGAGGGAGATTCTACGGAACTGGACGTATTGAAGGGTGAAGTGGCCATCCAGGGAGAGTCCGGTTCCGAGGTGATGGTAAAGGACAAGATGACCACCACGGTATGCAAGGGGGACTCGGCCAGGAACCCTGTGGCAATGACGGCGGCGAAGATAGCGTTCATCACGATGTGGGCCGGAGCAGCCATCAAGATCGGATCGATGGGGACTGCGGCGGCGACGGCGTGGTATGCGACGACTCCGGCGATCATCGGGGGTGCGGCGGCTGTGGCGGCCACTGCGGCTGTGATCATCATCAGCGGTGGGGACGACGAACCGGCTCCCACACAGGCCCAGACCATCCCCAACCCTCCGGGCTGGCCCGGACAGTGATATCTGCATAGAAAATCAAATCATATATTTCTGGAGGTGCCTTTATGAAAAAGTTAAGTAAATTACTGCTTGCTGTTCTGCTTGTTTCGACTCCGGCTCTGGCGGTGCGATACGGTGTCAAAAAGCAGCTCTATACCGGCGGTACCGGAGCTAATCCTTCGTACCTGGCATACAGCCAGAACAGCGATAGGATGTATTCCAGCAATTACGGCCTGAGCAATGTATCGGTCATGTCCTGTGCCGACGATTCGATGTTGGGGATGGTGCCGGGGACCATCTACTCGACCAGAATGGTATACGATCTGGGTAACGACCGGTTGTACATGAAGGATACGGATTTCTTCACTGCCATAGACTGTCCTACTAACACGATAGATACCACTTTCATGGTCTCCAACGGGGCCAGCGGGATAGAATTTAATCCCGATAACAACAAGATATACGTCTATGAGGGCATGTCTCCAGACGCTTTCATCTTCAATCCGACAACATACGCTAGCACCGGTACCCTGACCAACGTATCCGGTCTTATGTACTATTACAGCGCCAATAACAGCCTATATACGCCGCATGCTACATTTGACTCTCTGATGATCTACAGCGGGTCCACTGATGCCAGAACCGGGGCCATCTACCTGCCAGGGCTAGTATCGGCTTTCAACGAGAAGATGGCCTCCAATTCGGCCATTAACCGGCTGTACCTCTCGATGCCCAACACGGACCAGGTAGCTATAGTGAATCCCGCCGCCAATACTTTGGTGACCACCCTGAACGTAGGCGACAATCCCAACAGTTTTGCTTTGTGTCCGGTCAACGACCGTATGTTTATTGCCTGCAATGGAACCAGCCAGTATTCCCTCAAATACATTGACGGCAGCGACGTCTTGGACTCTGTACAAGTGGGCGATTCGGTCAGTACAGTAGTTTACAATCCGGCCGATTCGCTGATCTACGTTGGTTGTTGGTACAGCGGTTACGTCAAGCTGGTAGACCCGCGCCTGCCTATTCCCACGGTGGTGGACAGCGTATATACCGTCTTCAGTCCCCACTTCATGGATATGAAAGTGGACCAGGGCGGAGACGTCTATTGCGCCATGTACTACTCGGACAACATCTACGTTATCGGGCAGATCCCGCGCCGGATGTGGCGGACCGTATCATCGGGACCGTGGAACATGTACATTGCTTGGAATTATTCTGATAACGGCGGGGCCAGCTGGGACGCCAATGCCGCCATGCTCACACCAGACTGCGCCACCGACAGCCTGGTGGCAATAGATTCCACCCACAGCATCCAGATCTCCGGCCAGGCCGAATATCTGGACCAAGTGGTGATCAAGGCCGGCGGCAGCCTGATGATCCAAACTTCTGCCACCCTGGGCGATACCACCGGGTACGACCTGGATGTGAACGGCACTTTGATGATCACCGCCACCGATTTCACCCAGAACGGCCAGATCCGTTTCGGACCGGGCTCCCAGTACATCCACGGGGTGGACGGCGACACCATACCGGCGGCGGACTGGGACTCGCTTTCATCCATAGACATTCTGGGAATGATGTTCACCCAGCCGGCCGGGCTTAACCAGAGCTTCGGCACAGTGATCTGGGACGGTGCCAGCCAGGAGATCGACATGACCCTGGCCGGGGAGGCGGGGTTCTCCTGCCGCAACCTCAATGTCCAGGGCACCGGGCTGGCCCGGATGATCATCTGCAGTCCCGCCAACCCCACGGTGAACATCCCAGGGGACCTTACCGTTAATTCTAGCGCAGTAGCCCTGGTCGGTACTGCCGGGACCAACGTGGTGCAGGTCGGCGGCACTTTTTCGGTGCTCAATTCCGGCCAGTTCTACATCAGCGACAGCTCATATGCTGCGATCGATACCCTGGTTCTCTATGGCGATTACCAGCACGTCTGGACCAGCGTCCACGGCGGACTGCCGGGAACGGCCACCATGGCCTTCGATGGCAGCCGGCCCCACAACTACTACGGTGAGATAGGCGAGATGTACGGCTGCGTGGATATTGTGGTCCGCCCCGGATCCACCCTAGACGTCCTGCAGAACGCCACGGTGGGCAGCGGCAGCGCCGGCAGCTTCACCCTGATGCCCGGGGCGACCCTCAAGGTGCGGGATGATGCCGGGTTCTATGCCGCCGGCACCGACAACGGGGCCATCCGGGTGAGCGGCGCCCGCAATTACAGCAAACAGGCCAATTATTATTTCTGTGAAGGCCCCGGCGGTTACGTCTACAGCGGCGACGGCCTGCCCGATACGGTCAACATGCTGACCATCGACAACCAGTCGGGCAGCCTGCCGGGATGGTACCAGGAATACAACAGCATCACGGTGATGGACACCTTCGCCCTGCTTAACGGTTTTATCGACGCCAATTATCCCATCACCATCAACGGTCCGGTGAACTGGGGTAGCGGCTACATCAACGGTTCGGTTCCCATCACCATAAGCGGGAGCGGGCCGGACATCGTGCTCCCGACCGCCCCGGGCATCACCCTGCCCACTCTTACCATGAACCGTCCGGGGAGGACAGTGTCGCTTCCCCAGAACGTCAGCATTTCGGACACCCTTTTTCTGGACAACGGAATAATCAGTAATACGGGGTGGGGAAGCGTTCTAAGCATCGATAACGGGGCAGTGGTCCAAAGGTCCAACGGTTGGGTGAAAGGCGCCCTGGGCAAATATATCGATGTAAGCACCACTAACTTGGATTTTGAACTGGGGGCCGATAATGGCTATACACCCGTAAGCATGCTGTTCGGCTCGGTAACGAATCCTGACTATCTTACCATATCGTCATTGGACAGCACAGCACCAGGGGTGGATTTGCCGTCCAACTGCTTAAGGCGTCACTGGGAGCTGATCCAGGGAAATATGCTGGGATTCGATAGCAGCTCTGTCACATTCAGTTACCTTCCTTCAGATTTTAATACCGGCCTGTTTGAAGCAACCGACGAGTCTGCAATGGTGGCCGGAGGTTACAATAATTCGTTTGGCGGCTGGGAACTTCAAGATATCGGCACCAGATCTGTCGGGGGTGTTTCCGACGGCGGGTCGATGGAGATTACAGGCTTGATATCCACACCGATTGCCAAGAAAAAAGTGGCGGACCTTCAGTCGACCAGTTTATTCACACTGGCCAAGAACCTGAGAGCCCTGCAGCCGGCCAAGATGTGGCGCCCGGCCTATGATTCCTTAACCTTCACCTATTACTGGAATTCCGGTCCCTGGGAAACATCCAACGATGGTGGGATGACCTGGAATTATGCATCGTATCCTGATAGTTTTCCGACCTACCTCGACAGCACCATCATCATCCAACCATGGGTCAACATGGAGATCAACATGGACCTGACCCTGGACGAGGTGGTCGACAGCGGGATAGTCAATATGATCGGCGGAGCCCTTGTCGTCAATGACGGTCCCGGGGATGACCTAATGATAAACGGCACCTTTAATAGGTCTGGAGGATCGATTAAAGTCAATCCCGGGGCTTCAATGGCCTTCGGCTCCGGAAGTCAGTATGTACACCAAATGGATGGAGATACCATCCCTGTCGCCACCTGGGACAGTTTATCTACATTGAGCCTGAATGCCATCATCAATACCATGCCAGTCGGCATGGACCAGGCCTTTGGCAGCATTTCATGGGACGGGACACAGCAAACAGTAGACGTGGTTCTGCCCGGCGGTCCTTCATTCTCTGCTTGGAATGTCTATATCAATTCCACCGGCTCCAACAACATCTTTTTAACCAGCGCCGCCAAACCGGAAGTGACCATAAACGACCTGATGATCAATAACGGCACCGTCATTTTAGGCCAGGGAGGAAGCCGAAAGCTCAATGTGAAGGGCAACCTATCGGTCTTCGATCCGGGCTGGCTTTACCTGACGGACACCCTGAATGCCGGCATAGACACGTTGTTCCTTTACGGCAGCTATTCGCATATGATGGCGGGGATCGGCGGCGGCGGTCCGGATTCCACCGCTTTCGTTTTCTGCGGCACAGATACCCAGTATTATAATGCCAATAGCGAGGTGCTGACCGGTTATATAAATTATCAGGTCAATCCCGGAGCGATCCTGAAGCTTCCCGAATGGTCGACCTTCGCCACGGGCGATCCGGGAGATTTCACTCTGATGCCGGGAGCCTCATTGGTCTATTCCGATTACTGGGGCATATATCCTGCCGGCCAGGACACCGGGGTGATCCGCAATCTGGGTGCCCGAAATTACAGCCAAGGAGCCAATTATCATATCTATGGCATATCAACCGGGCCGTATTATACCGGCCCCGGTATGCCCGACACCATCAATCAGCTGACAATAGACAGCTACATGGACCAGGTATACCTAAGCAAGGACCTGGCGGTGATGGATACGCTCAGACTGCTGGCCAACACCCTGCGATTCGATGGGAAAAGGCTTTCGCTGTTCGGGCCGGTCAAGAACATAAGCAACGGGCTTAGGGGCGACAGCACCTCTCAATTGGCTCTCATGGGCGGCAGCACCTCGTTTCTGATGCTTCCCTCCCAGTTGCGCGATCTGGGAACGATGACCGTCAACCGTCCGGCGGCCATAATAATGACGGACAGTTTGCGGATCTTCAACCGTCTTGATCTGGTGAGAGGTTCGTTCAACAACGGCAGCAAACCGCTGACCTTCCAGGATGGGGTATCCATATACCGTGCAGGCAGCAGCACTTTGACCGGAGCCGGCCCGATAACTTTCGTCAACCAGGTGGGCCTGGAATACGGCGCCGGGATAATTACCGCCGGTCCGGAGATGCCGACCTCTTCGAGCGCCATCATGTACCTGGCCCTAAAAGGCGCTTCCGATACCCTGATCGTCAACCGCGACACCCTGAACATCTGGAACAGTCTGAGTGTTTCGGGCGGCATAAAATTCAACGGCAGGAGCTTCTCGTCATATGGCCTGATCGATACCGTCGGGTCGGCCGGGGAGCTTATTTTTGCCGACAGCAGCCGGGCCAATATTTTTGGTTCAATAGATTCCATGTTCCTGCCTGGTATCAGGGGTGGCACCGTGACCATAGACAACATGTACGGCAGCGCCATGCGGCGCAATATCGATGCTTTCGGTCCGCTGACCCTGACCAGCGGCGGACTTGCCGTGGGGCCGCACACCCTGATGCTGGGAGACAGCCTGGCCGGCAGCGGATTGCTGTCTACCGACAGTACTTCCTCGCTTGTTTTCTACGGACAACCGGTCAGCCAGACCATGCCCTCGACCCTCAATCAACTGAGCAAGCTTAGCTGGGACCGAACGGTCCCATTGTATGTCACCACTCCGCTGGTGCTGCATGATACCCTGATGCTGGTGCAGGGCGTGATTGATAACTCCACCAACCTCACCCTGAGATCGGGAGTCACCATCGCCCGTAACTCCGGCATCCTGATGATGCCGGCCACCATCGAAGGGCCGGTCAACCTGGTCTATGGAAGCCACGGAGGAGGAACCCTGGCCACTGGTAACGAAATACCTGGCAATGCCTCAGACTTATACCATTTGACGTTAGGTTTAAATACCCAGCCGGGAGACACCATCCTGCTTTCATCCGATGCTCAGGTTAACGGGAGGCTAAGCCTATACCAGGGCGCTTTCAATATCGGCGGAAACCGGCTGACCCTGCTGGACACAATCGACATTCTGGCCGGGCAGCTTCTGGCCGACAGCGTTTCGTCCCTAAAGATACTTAACAGCCCGTATATGGTCAGGCTTCCCTCGACCATCAAGGAACTGGACAGCTTGGTGCTTTCTAGCTTCTCGGGGCTGGAGCTGGCCGATACGGTCCATATACGTTCCGGCTACCGACAGACGACCGGGAGAATAAGTTACGGCCAGCTGATCTACGATCCTACCGCCACCCTGATCTATGACAATTTGGGAGCCGACACCTCGTCCAATTTTGAATTCCCCGATATCGGCGGACCATACAACCTGACCGCTGCGGCCGGATGGCTTCAACTGCATACCGACCGGACAGTGCCGGGAATTCTGACGCTTAACGGCCCGTTGCTTACCGGGGCCAATACCGTAACGGTGGACAGCTTCGGCGGGGTTATCCAGGGAGCCGGCTTCGTGGAAGGCAACCTGGCCAAGCTGATCCCGGTCACAGCCGATACTACGGTGGCCTACGAACTAGGTACAATTTCCACCGGTGTTTCGGCAGTGGATGTTCAGGTATCCAACAATACTGTCCCGGCGTTCGTCACCGCCGGAGTCAAGATGGGAGCATATCCGCTGGTCAATGACTCCAACGCCTGCCTCAGGAAATTCTGGACATTCTCCGGAGCCGGACTGGCGGCAGATTCCAGCCGGGTAACCCTGAGTTACCTGCCGTCCGATTTCAACATCGGGTTCTCCGAGGCGGCAGACGAATCCACCATGGTCGCCGGGCGCTATGATAACGGTGCCACCCCGGGCTGGCAGTTCCCAACGATAATCACCCGCAACATTTATGGAAACAGCGACGGTGGAAACATCGTACTGAGGCATGCCGGCAGTTTTGCCGATTTGCCGGATTTCGTACTGGGTCGAGATTCCCTGGCCATAGTCAATCTTGCCGCCGACACCACGCTGCCCTATATAGCCTCCAGCCTTCCAGCCGATGGAGCCACCGGGGTGGGCCTGACCGACAGCATCCGTATCACTTTCTCCGAGCCGGTCATGAAATCACTGGTCAGCTACAGCTTCCTTCCCAATCCCGGGATAGTGGATACCGTTTGGAGTGCGGACTCAACATCGCTTATCTTCAATCATAGCATACTTAACGAAATCACTTCCTATATCGTCAAAGTATCGGGGATAGAGGATACGGCGGGCAACATCCTGACCGGCAGGGATAGCATCGCCTTCACCACTCTGGCGTTGCCGGATTCTATCGGGCCGTATCTCAGCTTCGTTCAGCCTTTTAACGGACAGACAGGGGTGATGCTGAATGAACCGATAATGATCGGATTCTCCGAGCCGGTTGACAGCCTGAGCTTCCGCTTTACCTGCACGCCGGATCCCGGCGGATGGGTGCAGAGCTGGGATTCTTTGGGATACAATCTGTTCCTGTCCCATGGCAATTTCACTCCGGGGGCCAGCTATTCATTCAGCGTAGACTCTATTAGCGACATCACCGGCAATCCGCTGCGCACCGACACCACCACCGTTCCCAATCCCTGGACCTTTACGGCCCAGCCCTACGAGACCCTTAGCGTAGCCTGGAACGGCGGGGCCTACAAGCTGTTCTCGGTTCCCCTGAAACCGTCGACCAACATGGCCTACTTTATGCTGGGGGACGATCTGGGAGCCTACAGCGACAGCACCTGGCTGATGTTCGGCTATAAGCCCAGTGTCGATTCCTTCATATCTGCGCCGTCGATTTACAACGGCTACGGCTATTGGCTGGCTTCGGCCAAGAGCGCCGCCATCGATATCCAGGGAGTGCAGGCGCTCAACTATGCCACCGTCGGCTTGGAGCCCGGCTGGAACCTGATCGGCTGCCCGTTCAATGATCCGGTGGCCGTCCCGATGATCGAGGTCAGGGACAGCCTGGGAATGTACCGGATGTACAACGACACCACCAACAATATGTTCCTGAACGACAGCCTGGTCCGGCAAAGGATGTGGACCTACACCGACAATAGCTACGACTTTGTCAACAACGGAATTTGGGACAGTTTATCAGTCTTCGATACTACCAACCATTTGCAGGCCTGGAATGGATATGCGGTCTATGCCCTGCAGCCCTGTTCGCTTTCCATGATGCCGGCCTACAAATCGGCCGAAAAGAAACTGGCCGTCGCCGGAGCTCCCAAATCCGAGGTAAACTGGCAGGTGGAGTTCTCAGCATCCAGCGGCAACGCCGCCGACCGCGGCATCAGGATCGGGGTTTCGCCCCAGGCCAGTGAGGGATACGACCGACTGGACGCCGAAAAGCCGCCGCTGGTAAGCAACAGCATCACTGCCTTTATACCCCATGAGAACTGGAACCAGGGTCCGTGCCGGGCTTATCAATACGACTTCCGGCCGCAGTCCGACCACATTGAATGGCCGCTGACGGTCAAAACCGCATCGGATCAGCAGCCGTCGGAACTGGCATACAGCCTTTCGCAAAGACCTGCAGACGGATACCGGCTGTATCTGGTAGACCGCAAGACCAACAAAGCCACCCCCATAACCGGAGACGGCAAGATCGGATTTTCGGGCAGCCAGGAGTTCGCCGTCATCTATACCAGGCAGTCGCTGAGCGGCCTTGACCTGAAGCCGCTGAGCTTCGACCTCAACCGGACCTATCCCAACCCCTTCGCCCAGAATATCACCATCAACTACCAGCTGTCGACCGCCGGCCATGTCAGCTTGAAAGTATATAATGTGACAGGACAATTGGTGAAGACCATGTTCGAGGGAGCGGCCTTGCCCGGTTATTACAGCCAGGTTTGGAACGGATGCGACAATAACGGACGCAAACTGGCCTCGGGCATCTACATCATGCACCTGTCATCCGGCGGACAGGTGAAGACCCGCAAACTAGTGAAGATCCAGTAAGGAGACAGCCATGAAAAAGATCATTTCCGTTTTTACGATGTTATTACTGCTGGCTGCGCTTCAGCCGGCCCATGCCGAGTTCAAACCCAGCGATGCCAGGATAACATTTTTGAAAGGCAAGGTCGAGGTCCAGCGCAAAGGCAGCGAGACTGCGGTGCCGGCCGCCATGAAAATGACGGTATATCCCGGCGACATGATCTCTACCGATGACGGGGCCGAGACCGAGCTGAAACTGTCGGACGGCAGCGTTCTGAAGCTTAAGGACAAGGGCAAGCTGGAAATAGAACGGATGGAAAAGCAGAAGAAACCCATGACCACCATCCATTCATTCAAATTGGCTTCAGGCAAGGTCCTGGGCTCCATCCGCAAGCTGTCGTCCAAGGAATCCAAGTTTACGGTGACCACTCCGACGGCGGTGGCCGGGATCCGGGGGACGGTTTTCGGAGTGTTCGTGGAGGGGGATTCGACGGAACTGGACGTATTGAAGGGTGAAGTGGCCATCCAGGGCGAGGCGGGATCCGAGGTGATGGTGAAGGATAAGATGACCACCACGGTATGCAAGGGGGACTCGGCCAAGAACCCTGTGGCAATGACGGCGGCGAAGATAGCGTTCATCACGATGTGGGCCGGAGCAGCCATCAAGATAGGGTCGATGGGGACTGCGGCGGCGACGGCGTGGTATGCGACGACTCCGGCGATCATCGGGGGTGCGGCGGCTGTGGCGGCCACTGCGGCTGTGATCATCATCAGCGGTGGGGACGACGAACCGGCTCCCATACCGGCCCAGACCATCCCCAACCCTCCGGGCTGGCCCGGACAGTGAGCCAAGCATTGATCATGAAGCCCTGCGGATGAACCGCGGGGCTTCATTTAATAACAAGCCGTATCATCATTGATATTTGAGGGCATATGAGAACGCAGCACAAGAAAGCCTGGATCCATCAGTTAGGAACAGGTTTTTTTATCATGCTACTGGCTATGGTCGGATGTTCCCCCAGAGTTTCCATCAAATATGATATCCACCGTAACCTGCCGATCGTCATCGACAACAGCCGCCCGGGAAAACCTTTCAGGCCGGGTTGTTTCACGATTTCAGCAGCGGGGATACCGATAAAATATATATCGACTACTATTCGGCATATGTGAATAATACATTTCAGGCAATTGGGCGTTCAAACAGCTTATTTTACCTTTCCTTTTCGCCAACTCGCGTATTTTCACTGTCCGGCGGTTTTGATGACATCGGGCCGTCGGCCGAACTGACATTCCGGCCCAGGAAGGCAGGTCCCTTTATGGCTTTATCGGCCGCCGGGTGGAAGAGCGACCAGGCGTTCTATTTCCGGGGGACGGCCTCCGGTTCATATCGGCCGTTCGAGGGCGATTCTTTAGACCCCAACGGAGGCTGGGGCGGCGTAGGGATATTCGGGAATCTCAGCTGGGCCCAGTATCCGGTGAACATCGAATTCGATCAGACATTTTACGACACTTCCGGAACCGAATACTCATGGCAATTAGTAAAGGAAGAGAAAGGTTCGGCCATAATGGCCGGGGCCGGCCTGGAAGCGGACCTGGGCTGGATCAAGGCCCAGATCGGGATATCCCATGCCTTCGCCATGAAAGAGCGGGGAGTGCGAGTGGACCTGGGCAGCCAGCCGGCCTATCTGACCGATACCAAACCATCGCCGGTGACCAGGGTCCTGGCCGGGGTGATGGTGGCGTTTTAAAGCATAGCTTAATTCTATTATATGAAATTATGTTTAATTCAATATACCTAATATAAATGAAAGACCAACAGAAATATTTTTCAGAGGTAGCGTTATTACAAGCAACTAAGGGCGTTGCTCTGTTAAAGCCTGCAGAGCTTACAAGAGTTAAAGAACTCCCCAAAAACGTATTGACAGCGATCGAAGAATCGCATATCTATTTTATTTGTCAACGACCAAGAGTTAGAATTGCTTCAATTAGTAATCGTATAACAGAAGGTATTCGAATCTTTTTAGAAATATCAACAAAAAAAGATACGATTTCAAAAGAATTTCTTTTGCCAGATAAATTTCTGCCACAAGAGGCAACATCAGCAAGAATCATAGAAAACGGTAACTATTTTACAATTACAAATGGTAAAGATGATATTACACCTTTTTTGCCACCAGATATTCTTTTAAAAGCTGCATATATGGAGTTGCAAGAATTAGCAATGCTTGAGGTTATTTACATAGGTCAAGCATATGGCGATACGGGAACACGCTCTGCTATTGAACGTCTAAGTTCTCACAGCACTCTTCAAAAAGTTTTAGCTATACAGGCACATAATTATTGGTGGTTGGAATCAGTCATTTTACTTTTTCTTTATGATAAGCCACAATTAATATCAAAAATGGATGGACGTGGGCGTCCGGAAATTACTGATAATGATGACATGGATCATTATCAATCAGTAATTGATAACCCTTTGCCATGTGCTCAATTGGTTACAATAGCGGAAGCCTCTCTTATCAGATATTTTAAGCCATATTATAATATTCACTTCAAAGGCAACTATCCCACAAGCGAACTTGAGCACCTGCGGCAAGCATACCGTTTAGACTACAATGCAATTGTTACTGAAATTGATACAGAAGATATTTTTATGAGCACATTCGCAGAATGCCAAAAACCAAGGATGCATCATATTGCAAAGTTTGATTTACATAATCCCAAGGAAAGACGTAGTTTCTTTGCAATATCAAGAAAATAATTTCTACACTGTTATCGAATAGGTTTCCATTTGTGTCACAATCGTATAAAGATAAGAACTTCGCATATGCGAGGTTCTTGTTTGCTTTAATAATCCTTGATTTTAAAGGCGGTTAAGCGGTATAATTACTTTTATTGTTATGGATTCCCTATCCATCGGGAATGACAAACCGACGCAATCAAGTGATATCGTATATACCAAATGTCCTAGTCTGATATTAAAATCCGCGTAAATCAGCGTCCCATCAAGAAAATATTATTGCGAGGAATACAAGTGCCCAGACCCGACAACGCTTTTGAAAAGATAGTCTCCCTGTCCAAGCGGCGTGGCTTCATATTCCAGTCCTCCGAGATCTACGGGGGCCTGGGCTCCACCTGGGATTACGGCCCGCTGGGGGTGGAGCTTAAGAACAACGTCAAAAAGGCCTGGTGGAAGAGCGTGGTCTATTCCCGGGAGGACATGGAGGGGCTGGACGCCGCCATCATCATGAACCGCCTGGTATGGCAGTACTCCGGACACGAGAAGACCTTTGTAGATCCGCTGGTGGACTGCAAGAAATGCCGTAAAAGATTCCGAGCCGATCACGTAAAAGGCGACAAATGCCCGGAGTGCGGCGGGGAGTTGACCGAGCCGCGCGATTTCAACGGTATGTTCAAGACCTACGTCGGGCCGGTGCAGGACGAGACCGGGCTGGCCTATCTTCGCCCCGAGACCGCCCAGGGCATCTTCGTCAATTTTCTCAACGTGTTGCAGGCCATGCGCCGCAAGCTGCCCTTCGGCATGGCCCAGATCGGGAAATCGTTCCGCAACGAGATCACCCCGGGCAATTTCACCTTCCGCACCCGGGAGTTCGAGCAGATGGAGATCGAATATTTCTGCAAACCTCCCCAGTACCTGCAGCCCGGCGAGAAGGACGACCAGCAGCTTCACCAGGAATGGGTGGAGGCCCGTTACAATTGGTATATCAACCTGGGCCTGAACCCCGATCGGTTGAAAAAACGCCCCCAAGCCAAGGAGGAGCTGGCCCATTACGCCAAGGCCTGCGTTGATCTGGAATACCTGTTCCCGGGATCACTGGGTTGGAGCGAACTGGAGGGTGTGGCCAACCGCCAGGATTTCGACCTGACCGCCCACAGCAACAATGTCCCCGAGGGCGACCTGGCCAGGCTGAAACTGACCAAGAACGAGCATTCCACCGAAAAGATGGAATATTTCGACGAGGCCTATGTTGATCCTGCCACAGGCAAGAAGGGGGCCAAATACATTCCCTATGTCATCGAGCCTTCGGCCGGGGCCGACCGGGCCACGTTGGCTTTTTTATGCGAGGCCTATAATGAGGAACAGCTCAGTCAGCCGGCAGAGGAGGCCTTGAATCCGCTCAAAGAGGCTACTGCCGCTGCTCTCAAGAGCATAAGCAAGAAGATCGCCGAGGCCCAAAAGAAGCCGGGCTCGGACAGTCCTTCTTTGGAGCAATTGCAGGCCATAGAAAAGGCCTTACAAACATCAATTGAAAAGCTGCCTGACTCCCTGCTGGAAATAGACTCCGCCTGCAGTTTGCCGGGAAGCGATAGGATCGAACTGCTGAAAAAGGTCCGTCAGATAAATGGAAAGCTTTGTGACGAGCATACCAGAACAGTCCTAAAGCTCCATCCCGAACTGGCGCCTATCAAGGTGGCGGTGCTGCCCCTCAAGAAGAACGAAGCAGCCATCGTAGATACGGCCAAAAAGATAAAGGCCATGCTTCAACCTACCCTACGGACGGTCTACGACGATACTGCCGGGATTGGCAAGCTTTACCGCCGGCAGGACGAGATCGGCACTCCGTTCTGCGTTACAGTTGACTTTCAGACCCTGCAGGATCAGACAGTGACCTTAAGGGATCGGGACACCATGGGACAAGAGAGGTATAAGATAGAAGAGTTGGCCGGGGTCATTCAGGGAAAGATCGCCGGGTGGAAGGCCTGAGATATAATTGAAAGAATGATAGCATAAACCAAAGGGCGGCTGTTTTGCCGCCCTTTGGTTATTAAGGCTTTGGCCTGCAAATTCTAAGGGAATTTATTGTTGACAATCTCCATTAAGTTGTGATATGATATTTTGTTAAGTATGTTTTAAAAGGAGAAAAGCATGTCCGAAGCTCAAGGCGCTTTCGAAAAGAACCTGGCCGCCGGGGAGATCCTTTTTAAGGAAGGCGACAAAGGCAATGAGATGTACCTGATCAAGTCAGGCAAGGTGGAGATATCCAATACTGCCGGCGGGGTCAAAAAAGTTTTAGCCGAGCTTTCGGAAGGCTCCTTTCTGGGCGAGATGGCCATCGTGGACGATGCCCCGCGCTCGGCAGCGGCCATAGCCCTGACCGATGTATCACTACTGATACTGGACCGGGCGGCCTTCAAGGCCCAATTGCAGGAGAATCCCATGGTGGAATACCTGATCTCCAGCCTGGTCAAGCGTTTGCGGGAGACCAACGAACAGGTGAAGATCCTGCTGCAGAAGGACGATGTCTGCCGGGTGGCGGCCTCGCTGCTGGCCATGGGCCGGGAGAAGGGCGCAGCGGACGGATCGGGCGTATTCATAAAGGGCAGCTATACTCCGGAGGGATTGGCCAAGCAGGTAGGAGTGAGCGTAGCCAAGGCCAAGGATATTTTGGAAAAGATGCAGGCTTCGGCACTGATCGCTTTCTCGGCCGAGGGAATAAAGATCCCGTCAATGCCGGATCTGGAGGAATACTGGCGCTACGCCACGCTCAAGGAGAAGTTCAAGGAGATTTAGTTATTGGTTGATGGTTATTAGGTCATTCTCTGGAATCGGGAATTTAGTATAGATATATAATCTTCAATAATCAGATAGAGCAAAAATGCGATTTCCCAAGGGCAGGTCAAACCTACAGAACGCCAAGCTGGAGTTCGTCCACCTGGACAATATTTTGGCCGACAACAAAAAGGAGCGGGCCAGCAAGATCTCCGGTTATCTGGAGATCATCTACCCCGACATGGTCCAACTGCTGTACCTCAAGAAGGGCGAGCCGGTCAATGCCGGGCATTTCTCCCGCACCGAGCGCAAGCAGATCTCCATTGCCGAGGTGATCGAGAAGGCCAAGAAATCCACCACCGGTACGGTCTCCATTTACGAGACCCCGGACGAACTGGTGGACATGATGCTGGCCACCTTCACCGTCAAGCCGGTATTCAAGAACCTGGACCTTTCCAACGTGGAACCGGACAAGCTTTTCGAGAAGCTGACCTCGGTGAAGTTCGACGGCTTTTTGGAGATCAAGCGCGGGGTGGACATCTCATTCGTCCGCTTTAAGGATGGGGCCCCGGCCTCGGGCTATTTCACCTGGAAGGTGGAAGGCATCGCCCCCGACATCCTGAAAGCCGCCCTTAAGGCGGCAGCCACCGCGCCGGGCGCGGTCATCGTAGACGCCTATGATAAACTGCCGGTGCAGGCCGAGCAGGCCAGCCCGGCCCAGATAGAGCTGTTCGTCAAGGCCATGAACAAACTTATGGCCGAGCTTCGCAACATCGCCGGACCGACCCTGGTCAGCAAGACCATCGCTTCGTCCAAGGAGGCAGCCTCGGTCCACTATCCATTCCTCAAGGAATTCGAGGTGGGCGACGAGATCAAGGGCGAAGGCAAGATCGTGGCTACCCCCGAGGAGCTGGGCAAGGCCTTCGCCGAATGGATGGATAATTTCGTGGATTCCTTCCGGATCGTGCTGGGCAAGCGGCTGGACGGCATCGTCCAAACCGCCTTGAAGGACTTCCGATTCGCCCTCAAATCATCCAGCTTTGGCCGCTATTCCAAGCTCAAGGACCTGCTCTAACCCAACGTTTAAAACGTTGAAAAGGTTTTAAACGTTAAAGAGTCATTCAGATGCCAGGAAAATTATATTTGGTGGCCACGCCCATAGGCAATCTGGAGGATATCACCTTAAGGGCTCTCAAAACTCTTAAGGAAGTCCAGTTGATCGCCGCCGAAGACACCAGGCATACCGGACTGTTGCTGAAACATTACGGGATAAGCACCCCGTTAAGCTCTTTTTACTCCTATAATCAAAGGGAAAAGGCACCGGAAATCATCCAGCGGATCCTTGACGGAACCGATGTGGCGTTGGTCTCCGATGCCGGGACTCCGGGCATCTCCGATCCGGCGGGGACCCTGGTATCCCAGGCGATACAAGCCGGACTTACGGTGGTTCCCATTCCGGGGGCGACCGCCCTGGTAGCGGCCCTGGTAGCTTCCGGATTGGATACCAGCCAGTTCGTGTTCGTGGGATTCCTGCCGGTAAAATCCGGCCGCCGGGCCAAAGCCCTGGAGCGGCTGGCGCAGGAAAACAGGACCGTTGTGATATACGAATCGCCGCACCGCATCAGCCGCACCTTGCAGGAACTGGCTGATGTTTTTAAGTCCCGGCTGGCGGCGGTATGCCGGGAGATCACCAAGATGTTCGAGGAATTCGAAAGAGCGCCGTTGACCGAACTGGCGGAAAGATACCGGACCAAAAAGCCCAAGGGTGAATTTGTGATTGTCATTGCAGGAAAGGCCGAATAATATATGTTTCCCAATTGGCTGAAGACCGGGTTCGTCAACCTGTTCAACCCGGTGATAAATTTCTTCGTCTGGACCAAGGTCAAGCCCAACTGGCTGACCACCGCCGGGTTTCTTTTCGGCGTGGGCTCGGGCTTTTTATTCGCCCTCAATCATTTCTTTTGGGGCGGGATGGTGGCCCTGCTGTCTGCCATCTGCGACGCCATCGATGGCACATTGGCCAGGCGCTCCGGCACTTCCAGCAAGTTCGGGATGTTCTACGATTCGGTGCTGGACCGGTATTCCGAGCTGGCCATGTTCATAGGCCTGTCGTACTTCTATTCCCACAGCGGAATGTGGCTGCAGACGATATTGACCGACCTGGCGCTGGCCGGATCACTGATCGTCAGTTACACCCGGGCCCGGGCCGAGGGACTGGGCGAGGACTGCAAGGTGGGCATCATGGAACGCCCGGAGCGGATAGCGGTGATAATCACCGGAACGGTATTCACCGGCATCTTCGAACGCCACTGGATATTCACTGCCGCACTGTGGGCCCTGGCCATATTCACCAACGTCACCGCCGTTCAAAGGATACTCTATATCCGCAAAAAGACCCTGGGTCAGGGGATCCCTTCGTAAATGCAAGAAAAATAATTTTAAAAAAATAAAATTTAGCGTCAGGAAAGGACCACATGGCAAAGAAGATCATCAAGAAAACAGTCAGGCCGGCAGCCAAAAGTTCCGGCCAGCGCAAAGTGAGAGTGGCCATCATCGGGGTGGGCAACTGCGCCTCCTCATTCGTGCAGGGCGTTCACTATTACCGCAACGCCAAGCCGGGCGATAAGATTCCCGGTCTGATGCACGTCAATCTGGGCGGCTACCATATATCCGACATCGAATTCTCGGCCGCCATCGACATCGACAAGAATAAAGTGGGCAAGGATCTGGCCACCGCCATCTACACCAAGCCCAACAATACCTACAAGTTCTGCCAGGTGCCCAAGAGCGGGATCACCGTTCAGCGCGGCATGCTGCACGACGGACTGGGCAAGTATCTGTCCCAGATCATTCAAAAGGCCCCGGGTTCCACGGTGGATATCGTCAAGCTGCTACAGGACACCAAGACCGACGTGGTGGTCAGCTACCTGCCGGTGGGTTCCGAAGAGGCCACCAAGTGGTACGTGGAGCAGATCCTGGAGGCCAAGTGCGCCTTCGTCAACTGCATCCCGGTGTTCATCGCCCGCGAGCAGTACTGGTCCAACCGCTTCAAGAAGGCCGGCGTGCCCTGCATCGGCGACGACATCAAATCACAGGTGGGCGCCACCATCACCCATCGGGTGCTGACCCGCTTGTTCATGGACCGGGGCGTCAAGCTGCAGAAGACCTATCAGCTGAACTTCGGCGGCAACACCGACTTCCTCAACATGCTGGAGCGGGAGCGGCTGGAGTCCAAGAAGATCTCCAAGACCAACGCCGTGACCTCCATGCTGGATTACAAGATGAACCCCGATGACATCCACGTGGGGCCGTCCGATTACGTGCCCTGGCTGCTGGACCGCAAGTTCTGCCACATCAAGATGGAGGGCCAGACCTTCGGCGATGTGCCGCTGAACCTGGATATGAAACTGGAAGTATGGGACAGCCCCAATTCGGCCGGGGTGGTGATCGACGCGGTGCGTTGCGCCAAGCTGGCCATGGATCATAAGCTTTCCGGGACCATGCTGGAACCCTCCAGCTATTTCATGAAGTCGCCCATGGTGCAGGTCCCCGATGATCAGGCCCGGCGTAACGTGGAAGATTATATCAAGAGACTGGGAAGAAAATAACGATGGCTCGACGAATTCAGGATTCAGGGTTAAGAATTCGGAATTCCGGGGGTTTGTTCATCTCTTTCGAGGGGATCGAGGGCTGCGGGAAAAGCACCCAGGCAAAACTATTGGAGAGCTGGCTCAAAGCCCAGGGTCTTCAGGTAGTGCTGACCAGGGAACCCGGCGGCCCTTCGATTTCGGAGAAGATCCGGCGGATATTGCTGGACAACCGGAACAAGGGGATGACCGATCTGACCGAACTGCTGTTGCTGCAAGCCTCCCGTGTCCAGCATCTGGCACAGGTGATAATCCCGGCCTTGAAGGCCGGGAAAGTGGTGATCTGCGACCGCTTCGCCGATTCCTCCACCGCCTATCAGGGATACGGCCGGGGCATGGACCTGAAGATGGTGGGAGAACTTAATGATTTTGCGGTGGACGGACACTGGCCCAAACTAACGTTAGTGATAGACCTTCCGGTAGAAAAGGGTTTCTCCCGGGCCAAAGGACGCAAGCGCGGATTGGATCGGATGGAGACCGAAGCCCTGAAGTTTCATAAAAAGGTCAGGAACGGCTTTAAGGCCATCGCCAAGGGAGATCCGGGACGGGTAAAGCTGCTGGACGGCAGTCAGCCTCCGGACGTGATACATGCCGCGGTGCGGCAATTGGTGCTGAGCGCCATGAACAATAGATAGCGGAAGAAAATGATATGGAAGACGGTATTAAGAAAGGCAGGTTAATCATGATCACCAGACGTAAATTCGCTTTGATAGTAACAGCCATAGTGCTGTTCAGCGTGCTGGCCGGAGGAACCATCGGCCTTATGGCCCAGACCCGCACCTTCGACCAGATAAATTACCAACTAAGGGTGTTCTCAACGGCATTCAAATATGTTTTGGACCGTTATGTTACGGCTCCGGACCCTCAAAAGCTGATAAACGGCGCTATCAAAGGTATGATGGATGTCTTGGACCCGCATTCGGTATTCATGGATAATAAAGCCTTTCGTGATCTCAAGTCCAGCACCCAGGGTTCATTCGGCGGGATCGGCATCCAGATCGGCGTTAGGGACGAAGTACTTACCGTGATCGCCCCCATGGCCGGAACTCCCGCCGCGCGGATGGGCATCCAGGCCGGCGACCGTATCGTCAAGATAGAAGGCAAATCCACCAAGGGCATCACCAGCGATGAGGCCGTTGGCAAACTGCGGGGAGACCCGGGCTCCAACGTGACCATCACCATCGAACGCGAAGGCGTCAACCAACCGATGGATTACACCATCACCCGGGCACTGATAGAGATCGAGAGCATTCCTTATTACGGATTCATAACCGATAAGATAGGTTATATCTGGCTGGCCAACTTCTCTCAGAAATCTGGCCCCGATCTGGCCAAAGCCCTGCAGGACCTGGAAAAACAAGGGATGAAGCAGTTGGTTCTCGATCTGCGAAGCAATCCCGGCGGATTGTTGAACGAAGCGGTTGAGATCTCCAGCAATTTTTTGGACAACGGTTCATTGGTGGTCTTTACCAGAGGACGGCTCAAGGAATCTGACCAGGACTATAAAGTGTCGGGCAATCCGACTTTCGGGCCCAAGAAGGGATCGATGGTAGTGTTGGTTAACCAGGGTTCAGCCTCGGCCTCGGAGATCGTAGCCGGTGCTTTGCAGGATTGGGACCGGGCATTAGTGCTGGGTCAGACCAGTTTTGGCAAGGGGTCGGTGCAGAACGTATTTCCGCTGGGGGATTCCATAGCCATAAAGCTGACCACCGCCAAGTACTACACCCCTTCGGGACGCTGCATTCACCGGGACAACAGTGCCTGGCAGTCCGGTGAGCTGGACAGTTTGGAAGAGGATTCCACCGCGGCCAAGGAAGTTTACATCACGCTGGGTGGTCTTAAACGCAAGGTCTACGGCGGAGGCGGCATCACCCCGGATATCAAGGTGGATCTGCCGCGCTTGAACCGCTTCCAGATGGATCTGGAGCGCAAGACCCTGTTCTTCAAGTTTGCCGTCAAATACACCGTCAATCACAGCGATCTTCCGAAGGATCTGGTGGTGGACGATGCTATGATCGAGGAATTCGTGAAACTTCTCAAGGAAGACAAGATAGAATACACTCCGGAAGAATTCAAGGAAAGCCGCGATTACATCAAACAAGGGATCAAACGGGAATTGCTTTCCAAAATCTACGGTGACAAGGCCCGTACGGCCTATCTGCTGCAGAATGACGCCCAGGCCCAAAAGGCGGTGGAACTGCTTCAGAAGAACAAGGACCTGACCAAGCTATTAAAAGAGGGACAGAACGGTAAGTAGGCTATTTTGAAATATTGAGTTTTTAAACGATAATAAGGATCTATCATGAAAGCAAAAGCATATACCTTATTTTCTATCATAGTATCAACGGTATTGATAATCGGAGGCTGCGGCCCAAAGCGGGAGGCCGTTACCATGGCCGGTTCCACCGCTTTCCAGCCATTTGCCGAAAAGCTGGCCGACCAGTTCATGAACCAGAATCCCAATATCAACGTCACCGTGCAGGGCGGAGGCTCGGCGGTGGGCATCCAGTCGGCCCTTTCCAAGACGGCCCAGATCGGCATGGCCGACCTGGTGCAGCTGCCGGAGGAAGCCAAAAGCCTGACCGCCACCGAAGTGGCCCGGGACGGCATTGCCATCGTGGTCAATCCGGGCAATAAAGTTAATAACCTTACTGCCAAACAAGTGCTGGATATCTTCAACGGCACGGTCAAGAACTGGAAACAGCTGGGCGGGGACGACCGGCCTATCACCGTGGTGTCCCGCGAGGCCGGCTCCGGCACCAGAACCTCCTTCGAGCAGATACTGGGCGGCGTCAGCCTGATCAAGGAAGCCCTTATCCAGGACTCCAACGGCACCATCCGGGAGACGGTGGCCAACGACGCCAATGCCGTGGGATATCTGTCGCATGGGCTGATCAACGAAAAGATAAAGCCGGTCAAACTGGACGGGGTGGAGTGTACCACCGAGGAGATCATCAGCGGCAAATACAAGCTGGTCCGCCCGGTCTTTTTGCTTACCCTGGGAGCTCCCGCAGGAGCAGTGAAACAAGTGATCGATTACATGCTTTCTCCTGAAGGCCAGGAGACCATCAAGACCAGCGGTTTGATTCCGGTCAAATAGAAAATAATTTTCCATAATAATGAAGTTTTTAGGAGAGAAGGGCGTTAAGAGGGCTTTGGCAGGGATAGCTTTTTCAGCTATCTCAGCTCTGCTCCTCATCGCCCTTTTTATAATTAAAGAGGGTCTGCCTTTCATCATCAGCTACGGGCCGGTCAAATTCCTGTTCTCTTCCGACTGGCAGCCTCAGAGCGGGCATTTTGGCATATGGCCGATGATCGTGGCTTCGGTGTGGGTCACCCTGGGCGCCATGTTGGTAGGGGCGCCTTTGGGGGTGGCCTGTGCTGTCTATCTTACCGAATTCGTGCCCCGCAATGTGATGAAGGTCATCAAGCCTACCATCGAACTACTGGCCGGGATACCTTCGGTGGTCTACGGCTTCATCGGGGTGATGGTGCTGGCCCCCATGATCCGCTCCAGCCTTGGCGGGCCGGGACTTTCGGTGCTGGCCGGAGCGATAATTCTGGGCATCATGATCCTTCCGACCATCATCAGCATATCCATCGATTCCATTCAGGCGGTGCCGAACTCCTACCGCGAGGGATCGCTGGCCCTGGGCGCCACCCGCTGGCAGACCACCCATATGGTGACGGTTCCGGCTGCCAAGTCGGGCATCATCGCCTCCATCATCCTGGGCATGGGCCGGGCCATCGGCGAGACCATGGCGGTGATCATGGTGGCCGGGAACGCTGTCAAGATTCCGGGCTCGGCCCTGGATTCTGTCCGCACCCTGACCGCCAACATCGCTCTGGAGATGGGCTACGCCACCGGCCAGCACCGCCAGGCGCTGTTCGCCACCGGAGTGGTGTTATTGATAATCATAATGATACTTAATTCCCTGGCTGGGATGGCCATCAGGAAAAAGGCGGTCAAAAAATGAGAATACCGCCCAAATACACCCAGATCGCGGCCAAGCTGGTGATGGGGCTGGCCACTTTAGGCACCCTGGCCATACTGGTCTTCATCATCCTGTTCGTGCTGGAAAAAGGGCTTCCGGCGATGAGCTTCAAGTTCCTGCTCACCAATCCCCAGGACATGGGCAAGGCCGGCGGGATATTTCCCACGGTGGTGGGCACCATCCTGCTGACATTGGTGGCCATAGCCATCGCCACTCCGCTGGGGGTAGGCACAGCCATCTATCTTACCGAGTATACCCGGGAGAGCCAGGTCACCCGCATCATCCGTTTCGGGGCCGACTGCCTGGCCGGGATCCCTTCCATCATCTTCGGCCTGTTCGGATTCATATTCTTTGTCACCATACTGCAGATGGGCTGGTCCATCCTTTCCGGCGGGTTGACACTGGCCTTTATGATACTGCCTACCATAATCCGCACCTCGGAGGAGGCCATCCGGTCGGTGCCCAATTCGTTCAGGGAGGTTTCCTTTTCGCTGGGGGCCACCCGCTGGGAGACCGTCCAGAAAGTGGTGTTGCCCAGCGCTCTGCCGGGCATCGTCACCGGGGTGATGCTGGGTGTGGGCCGTTCGATAGGCGAGACCGCCGCGGTCATTTTCACCGCCGGTTCGTCCCTGCGGATGCCGGCTTCGCTGATGGATTCGGTGCGCACCATGTCGGTGCATTTCTACATCCTGGCCAGGGAAGGCATCTCCACCCAGAACGCCTACGGCACCGCGGCCATCCTGGTCATCACCATCCTGCTGATAAACCTGACGGCCTACGGTCTGATGAACCGCTTTGTGGCCAAGAACAACTGATATCATGACGAACGATAAAATAAAAATATCGGCCAAAGAGCTTAAGGCCTTCTACGGACCGGAACAGCTGTTGATGTCACTCAACATGGACATCCGGGCCAACCAGATCCTGGGAATCATCGGACCGTCCGGCTCCGGCAAGACCACCTTTTTGCGAAGCCTGAACCGACTGAACGATCTGGTGCACGGTTTCCGCATCGAGGGCAGCATCCTGCTGGACGGCCAGGACATCTATCACCCGCAATTCGACGTGGTGGCGCTACGCAAAAAGGTAGGAATGCTGTTCGCCCTGCCGATACCGTTACCTAAAAGCATTTACGAGAACGTGGTCTACGGCCCCAGGTTGTCGGGCATCGGCGACAGAACAAAGCTGGATGATTTAGTGGAGACCAGCCTGAAGGCGGCCTTCATCTGGGACGAGGTCAAGGACCGGCTGAATTCCCCGGCCATGCGCCTCTCCGGCGGCCAGCAGCAGCGGCTGTGCCTGGCCCGGATACTGGCCATGGAGCCGGAGGTGATCCTGCTGGACGAGCCTTGCTCCGGGCTGGATCCCATCTCCACCGCCAAGATCGAGGAGGCCCTGACCATACTTAAGGCAAGATATACCATCATTCTGGTCACCAACAATACCAAACAGGCCGCCCGGGTGGCCGACAAGACAGCCTTCTTTTTAATGGGTTCCCTGGTGGAATACGGCCCGACCACGGAATTGTTCACCGTACCCAGGGATAAAAGGACCGGAGATTACATCACCGGCCGTTTCGGCTGATGACGGGCCATGCCCGCGAAACACGCGAAATGAATTTAAAACTTTCGATTCGGCGCATTGCGAAATAAAGAAGCTTCCCAATTTTTGCTTTAAGCAAGATAGAATGAACAACAAGATAGAGATAAAAAAACTGAACCTGCACTACGGCAAGTTCCACGCCCTCAAGTCGGTGGATATGCCCATTCGGGAAAAGACCATCACCGCACTGATCGGACCTTCGGGCTGCGGCAAGTCCACCCTGCTGCGCTGTCTTAACCGGATGAACGACACCATCGCCGGGGTCAGTGTCGATGGGCAGGTGTTGCTGGACGGGGCCGATATTCTGGGATCGGGCATCGACGTGCCGGAGCTGCGCAAGCGGGTGGGCATGGTGTTCCAGCGGCCCAATCCCTTTCCGTTCTCCGTCCATGACAACGTGGCCTACGGATTGAAGGTGGCCGGGGTCAGCGACAAGGGACGCATCGCGGAGACAGTGGAACGCAGCCTTAAAGGGGCCTGGCTGTGGGACAATCTGAAGGATAAACTGGACCGCCCAGCCCTGGAATTGCCGCTGGACCAGCAGCAGCGGCTGTGCATCGCCCGGCTGTTGGCGGTGGAGCCGGAGGTCATTTTGATGGACGAGCCCTGCTCGGCATTGGATCCCATCGCCACCATGAAGGTGGAGGAGCTGATGCAGGACCTGCAGAAGGAATACACCATCGTCATCGTCACCCATAACATGCAGCAGGCGGCCCGGGTCTCGGAATATTCCGGTTATATGCTGCTGGGGGAAATGGTGGAATTCGGCCTGACGGCGGGTATCTTTACCAATCCCAGGGAGGCCCGCACCCAGGATTACATCACCGGGCGCTACGGCTGATGATACGGGACGCGGATTTACACTGCTAGTTCTTCTCATAAAATAATAAAAGGATGTTTGCGTCATTCTGAGCTTGTTTCGGAGCTATTCAAACCGAAGAATCTAATCTCCATAATCGTTAAATCAGGGAGCGCCGATGGAAAGACATTTTGATACCGAACTTACCCAGCTGAAACAGCAATTGTTGAAAATGGGGGGCCTGGCCGAAACCATGGTGGACGATGCGGTCAAATCGCTGGTGGAACGGGACGCCTCTCAGCTGGACCAGATATATGAGCGGGAGAAGGAGGTCAACGCCCTGCAGGTCAGCATCGACGAGACCTGCTTAAAGCTGACCGCACTATATCAGCCTACTGCCGGGGACCTACGGTTTCTGATGGGGGCCTCCAAGATAAACACCGAACTGGAGCGGCTGGGCGACCAGGCCATCAATATCTGCGATGTGGTAAAAAAACTTCTGCAGGAGCCGCAGCTCAAGCCGCTGATAGACATTCCCAAGATGGTGTCCATCGCCACCGATATGGTGCGGGACAGCCTGAACGCCTTCGTGGAGCGCAATGTCGATAAGGCCAAAGCGGTCCTCATGCAGGACGACCAGCTGGACGACCTCAAGGACAAGATCGTCGACGAGCTGACGGACTATATGTCCAAGGATTCCGGTTCGGTCAGCCGGGCGGTCCAGCTGATCTGCGTGGCCCGCAACCTGGAGAGGATCGGCGACCACGCTACCAACATCGCCGAGGACGTCATCTTCGTGGTGCAGGGCAAGGATATCCGGCACCATGCACAGGATCTGTGATCACCGCTTCCCATGGCCAAGACCATTCTAGTTGACGGCTACAACCTGGCCTTTGCCTCGGCAAAGATCCGTCAGGCCCTGCTGAAGGAAAAACAAAAGGGGCGTCAGCTGTTGGTCGAACTGCTGGCCGGGTATAAAAAAGCCTTCGGGTATGATATCACGGTCATTTTTGACGGAGCGGAAGGAAAAGAACAAAAGGCGGACAAGGAGAGGGGCATCAAGGTTATCTATTCCAAACCTCCGCAGAACGCCGACCGGGTTATAAAAGACAAGGCGGCTTTGCTCAAGAAGACCAGACCGGTGACCGTGGTCACCTCGGACAGGGAACTGGCCCACTACGTGCAGGGCCGGCAGGTGGAGGTGATAGGCTCCGGGGAATTCCTTAAAAGGATGGAGAGCGAGTTGTCCCGCCGCGGGGCGGATAAGGAGAAGTCCGGAAAGATAGACGTGAAGGAATGGATGGAATTCTTCGGGATAAAAAGCAAGGAATGAGCCGATCGCAGGATCGGCTTTTTTATTGTTGGAATATTTTATAAAAATTATATAAAACCGCATAAATAGCGGGATAGGCGTTTTCCGCAGGCTTTTTATATATAGTTAATTAAAATAGATATTTTGGAAATCGGATGTTGACGACAATATTGATCATTTATAACACATTGGATGTCTATGTGTTACGATTGCTGTGCAATTATTTTTAAATTGTTCTTGACAAAAAATAGTCTGGTATTATAATAGCCATTATATGACATTATAAAAGGCAGCATTATAAAATTCGTTGTGTCTCATACATAAAAATGTTGACAGGGTAAAAGTCAAATATTAATGAGGAGATACACCATGTTACGAGGAAGAGTTAAGCTAATTATTTGGGGTTGGGTTTTACTCCTATTTTTAGGTAATGTGCAAATAGGCAATGCTGCTTGGTTGAAAATATTAAATGGCGATAGAATAACAGTTGGCATGACAAATTATATTGCCTTAGCTTGCAGTACGGACGATCCCTTTGGGTTTAATGCTACTTATTACGATTGGAATCGTGATTGGGGGTTTGGCCAATTTATTACAGCCACAGATGGTAAATATGCAGTTTTTTTATTCGAACCGAACTACGGCACGACGCCTGCACCATTTGATACAGGCACATTACGGCTTTATTCATTTTATTACGGATATTCAGATTATATTAAAATAACCACTTGGCCAGAAGGCAACTATAAAACCGGACCAACTTGTGGCGAAGGTGATCCAGTTGCGCCCAGTTTCGGCAATATGTTTCAGCAGGTAAGTGATTTCGCTTATAATTGCCGGGGTAATAAGCTATCTTTGGAATTCCAGCGAATATTTGCTGCACGGGAAGTGGAAAATGCCGATATAGACTGTCGTGCCAAATGGCAAAGGCCCCTGGGTTATGGCTGGACTTACAATTACAACATGTACCTTACGTTAGATGCAGGCGGGAATTATAGTAATAACTGGGATGTTCGTCTTCATGATGGCGATGGAGACGAATATTATTTTACCTGGAACACCACGTATAGCATATACAAATCAGAGAAGGGATGCCACGATTATTTGGAAAAATCAGGCAATGCGCCAAACATAAGGTGGGTCCTTAAGCGTGGCGAAGGTTTAATATACTATTTCAGCCAGAAAGATGACCTCTGTGGCAGGATAGATTCTATTTGCGATAATAACGGGAATAAATTACGCATGACATACGATGGGACGAACCTTATAAAAATCGAAGACGATATACAAAGGGCAGTAAATATCCGGTATCATACCGGCACGCCATATATTAAATATGTGTACGCTCCGCCTGACACTATAACCGGATGCAGGTATAATTTTAGCTATACATTGAATGGCAATCAATACGACTTAGTTACCGTTTCGTATAAAGATTCATTGCGAGCGGATAGCAGTACGTTGCTTCAACGCTATTATTATGATACCAACCATCTTGTTAAAATCCGTTCGCTTCCGACCGGAAAAAATACGCAAAATAACGATACTACCGGGAGTTCTCGAAAATGGGACCGGGTTACATACTGGTACGATTCCAGCCGAAGGCTCACCTATGAGGAAGCTGTTAACGGCGACGGGGATACTGTTCTAAGCAACGACATAGTAATTTACAAAATGCATTTTAAATACTTCATGAAGGCATCGGGGTATCCCGAAAGCACCGTGGTTTATTATCACAGCGGGCAGAGTGCGACTGGCGCCCTTAATCCGTTTACAGATACGGTGCCATCTTTGCCCGTAAGCAATTACTACCGCAAATCCTTCCGTTTCAACAATAACGGCTACTCAAACACCCAGGTTATAATTCCACCGTCTGGGGATTCTTCTGGAGTAACGTACGGAACTTACGATGCCGATTATAATCCCAGCTCAATAACTGACCCCAATGCCAGCCAGACAAGATACTATTATTACACATACCACGACAGCACGCAAACGTTGCGCTATGCTCCTTTGCCAGACACGATTATCTATCCGAACAGCGATACGGTGTTTTCGTATTATTCCGCTAAAGCGGGAAACAAAGCATTTATACAGCCTGATTCGGGATTGGATGAGTCGCATAATAAAACGGTTTATCTTTACGATTCCGCCGGAAACGATACTGCTGTGGTTTATAAATCGCGGGTGCTTGCCGACGGAGACGCCAGCCAACACGATGTCACTACCCGCTATCATTACTATACGCTGGGTGGAAACGTTAAAGAAATTATTGATCCGCTTGATCATAAAACAAAGATATATTATGCCCCCGACAGCACGGGCGTCTATATGTCTCAGCAACGCATTGTAATGTCGGCAGACACCGGCTCGTCCGATATTGTCACCCAATCCGGCCATAATACAAAAAAATGCACAATTGATACAATTACTTTCTTTCGGGATTACCCAAACAATCCAAGCAGCATCATTTATCTAAATAATGCGTTCGGCAAGCCTTTTAAAGCCATGCAGCCAGATACCAGTTACGATTCTTTGGTATATGATAAAAGGCTGAATGTTCTGGAAAAATATACGCGAAAAAATGACACCACACTTAGTAAAACAACTTTCGTTTATGATGCCCAGGACCATCTGATAAAAACCAAGGAATATCGGGCGCCCAATGATTCTGTCAATGCTTACGACTCAACGCAATACACATACAGCCTTGAAGGGAAAATCCTCTCGATGACAAACCAATTGGGCAAGGTAACCAGTTACATATATTCACTCGGCAGACTGGTAAAGATCAGCTACCCCGACAATACATACGATAGTATGGGTTATTGGGCTGATGGTTCGGTGAAATTCAAGCGCGACCGAAAGGGACAAGTCGTTGCGCACGTTTACGACGGATACTCCGGCGGATGCCTTTGCGCCAGCAGGTATCGGCTGGCGCAAAAACGATATTATACCAATATGGAGCAATACACGATCTATTATGACCTGCCAAGCGATACGATTAATTTCAGTTATGATAAAACCGGCAACCGAACGAAGATAGTTGATAAAAACGGGACAACCATGTATTCTTACGATGGTCTCTATCGCCTAGAAAAAGACAGTTGCGGATATTTAAACACAAGAATCCGTTATGAATATGATCTGGCGGGCAACCGGACAAAAATGAAGGTGACCCAAGGCAATGATACCACAAATATATATTTGGACCAAATCTACAGCAACTACGACAACGCCAACAGGCTGGGCAGGACAACTGTATCCGGTGATAATTATGATATTTCCTATTGGGATATCGGCCTGTCTAAAAGGATCAGTTACCCCACCTATGGATTTTATTTATATGAAGATTATTGGGCCAATCCCCGCGGTTTAATAGATTCAATGAAAACAACTTATAGGGAAGAAGCCGGCACATTCGTTTGGTTCAGGAATAAATATTCCTACAACGGAAATGGCGACCGGCTTACCAATTACATTTACATGACACGTCCGGGAACCACAACCCTGTCAGGAACTGTAAAATACGGCTATGACGGCCTAAGAAGGCATAAAGCGGTCAAATACCCGGCTGGGTTTGGGGCCGGCGATTCGTTTACCTATTATTATGACAACGCCGGAAACCGGATCAGCAAATACAGTTATCTTGCCGCTGACAGTTCTTACAGTTATAATGAGAATAACAACGAATTGACCGGAGCAGAAAGCATTCCGCCGGGAATGGACGGGTGCAGTTACGGTTACGACGATAACGGCAACATGACCAGCCGGTATGAAAACGGGGTTAGCGCCGATTTTTCATATGATTTTGAAAATAGGTTGGTAAAAGTGAAACAGGGCAACGACAGCACGTTGTTTTATTATAACGGGGAAGGGGTTCGTTTAAAGAAGGTTTGTACGTCTGATACCAGTGTTCAATATATACCCGATGGCATATATTCTGCCGTGGAGAGAACCAATGCCGGAAGGCTGAGATATAAATATGTTTATGCCAACGGGATGCTGTTGGCCCGCATGGACAGCACCGGCAATATTTACCAATACCAACATAACGGACTGGGAAGCGTTGTCGGCGTAAATGATAATAATTCTACGGTATGCAAAAGTTATTTATATGAAGAATTCGGCGACAGCCTGGGAACTTGGGGCGGCAGCCCGTATAACACATACCGCTACACCGGCCAGGAATGGGACGGCACGCCGGTGAAGGGTTACAACCTTCGGGCCAGGGAATACTACCCCAAACGGGGAAGGTTCATACAGAATGACCCGATAGGCAATAACGGCGGAAGCTTGAATTGGTATTTGTATGTCGCAAATAATCCGATTAATTTGACCGATATGAGTGGGCTATCCCCTATAGGATGCTATGATCCTGATATTGCACCGCCAGTTATCCCCGGTACAACACCACCGCCTGGTCCATCTAATCCTAATGGTAGTAATAAATGTCTTGAGAATTGTTATAGAAGAAGCGGTGGGTATGTTGCTTTAGGGCTGTTAGGCTTTAATACATTGAGCTTCGGCACCATTGTTTATCCAGGTAATAAAATGATATTGGGTTCTACAAACCCATATACAAGTGTTTGTAGCATGGTTGCAAGAAGTCTTGGTGCAAGAGGGCTTGTCAATTTTGGACGAACGATAAATCCATATATTAATATTGCATCGGCAGGTCTTGCGAGTTATGCGGGTATGTTGTATGTAAGTTGCTCTTGCATTTGCGATGCTGATCCTAATGCATTTTGAGGTGCAATTATGTTTTTTATAATATTTATAATAATAATTATTGCTTGTGGTGTTGGCGCAGGCATCTTGGCAAGAAGGCGTTTGCCTGAAAAGAGACGACGTTTTGATAATCGTGAAAAAATCGACAGCATGACTATCTATGATAAATATTATGATGATATTGGGATTGATACAAATAGATTTTTAGATTTATGGAATAAGATTGGGGATGTTTTAAAGTTAGATCCTGGTTTATTACGTCCTAGCGACAGCTTTGATAATGAATTAAAACCAGTCGAAGGGTATTTTGTTGAAGATGAACTAATGGATTTGCAGGATTATCTAAAGAAAGAGGCTAAGACTCGTAATATATCATTAAACGGTGTAAAATTGAACACACTTGATGATGTTATCAAACTGTTTTGCAGATGATCAATAATATAGTTCCTATATGTGAAGAATAATCTGATTAACATTGACATACCCTCGTTAATTGTACCAGTTTAAATGTTATCCTTTAAACCGCTGAATATAAGGACAGCGGTTGTTTTATTTCCGACCCTATGATAATATATGCCTATGATATTTTCTCCTGATTTCATTTCCGCAATAAAGATAGCCAAAAACTGTGTAGTCCTTACCGGGGCCGGGGTCTCGGCCGAGAGCGGATTGGAGACCTTCCGCGGCATGCAGGGCCTGTGGGACGATTTCGATCCCATGAAGCTGGCCACCCCCGAGGCCTTCGCCTGCGAGCCCAAAAAGGTCTGGGAATGGTACCAGTGGCGGCGGGATAAACTGCCGCTGGTTCAGCCCAACCCGGCTCACCGGGCCATCGCCGAGATGGAAGGATATTTCGACGATTTCCTGCTGGTCACCCAGAACATAGACGGTCTTCATCAGCGGGCCGGCAGCACCAAAATGCTGGAACTGCACGGCAACCTCAACCGCCACAAATGCTCCCGCTGCGGTGTCCAGATCGATAACTTGCCCGTTTCCGACGAAGTGCCGCCCCGCTGCGCCTGCGGCGGACGCATCCGGCCGGATGTGGTGTGGTTCGGCGAGATGCTGCCGGAGGCAGTCTTAAAGCAGGCCTGGCAGGCGGCCGAGAGCGCCGATATCTTTTTTTCGGTGGGCACTTCTTCAGTGGTCCAGCCGGCGGCATCATTGGGTTTGGTGGCCAAAAACAACGGGGCGGTACTGGTCGAGGTGAATCCCGAACGAACCGAACTGAGCGGCCTGTATGACCATGTATTCAACGGCAAGGCCGGAGAGATAATGCCCGGGATCGTCGGAATGATCTCGCAAAGGAGATGATGCCCGGCGAACAATAAAACATCAAAAGAAATATTGACAGAGGGAAGGATTTGTAATATCATCAAAGCATAAGGCAGCCCGGATTTACTATATGACGGAGGAGATATGACCGACGGGCGCAATAAAATCACAGGCAACGGAAAATACCGCGGAATTTTGGTCCCGGTATCATTGGCGTTGCTTTTTTTATTTTCCGGCTGCGCCACTACCGCAGTATGGAAAAAGTGGAGCCCGGAAGAACAGAAAAGGTATTTTGGGCTGACCTTTATCGAACAGGATTCGGTCCTGGCCGAATACCGCGCCTTGTCCGACCAGGAACAGCGCGATTTCTGGTATAAAAATTACTGGACGGCCAATGATCCGGAGGGCTTGCGCCTGGCCCGTCATCGGGAACTGCTTAATGAAGCCTGGAACAAATTCGGCGGACGGATGTTCTTTCGGGACGACCGCAGCCGGATCCTGGTAAGACACGGTCCTCCCGAACACGAAATCCAAAACGAGCCGTATCTTCACGTCACCAGCAGCGATCGGCTGGCCGGCGGCACGTACATAAAGGAGAAGGCCTGGGCGGTGTGGGAATACCCGTCGCAGGGCAGATACTATGATTTTATGCAGAACGGCGACCGGTACCAGATAACGGCTGTCACCTACAGCGACAGGGAATATCCCTTGGCCTATTTTATTGCCGGGCCGGAAAGCCTTTTTTCGGATGCAAAGGCTTCGGAAAAGATATCATTTGCGGAATTGAGCTGTAGCAGCGCCCGCTTCAGGTCGGCCGACAGCGCCAAAGTCCGTTGGGAAATATACTGGCAGATCCCCATTGCCGAAGACACCGGCGCATCAACCGAAAGGAACTATCGTGGCGTATTCAGGCTGTCTCGCGAAGGAAAGCAAATTTCGGTCGATTCCTTTCCATACCGGCTGGAACATACCGGGCCTCCAGTAACGTCTTCGGAGGCTTACGGACAACGGAATTTTGACCTTCCTCCAGGCCGCTATAAATTGGAAATTGAAATACGCAACCTCGAAGGAGATTCGGTATATGCCGGGGAGGTCGAATCGGAACTGGTGGGCTATCGGTCCGGTATCAGGGAGGTGAGTGATCCCGAGATCGCCGTACTGCAGGACAGCACTTTCGTCTCGGCGGATTTCCAAAAGGGCAAATTCCGCAGGGTGATCCCGTCAGTTTTCAGCACCAGCTACCGTTACCAGCCTTTCTATGTCTATTACGAGGCCTACAGCCTTCAGACCGACCGGGCCGGGGAACATCAGGTCAGCGTCAGCCACAGCATCTACCTGAGCGACACTGCGGGAACCCTTAAGGAATGCATTGTCGATACCAGGGATATATACTATCAGGACCGGGGAGATTATTTGAGGGCCTGCCACAAGGTCCACCCCATGGCCATGGATCCGGGAGAATACATACTGGTCGTCGCGATCCAGGACCTGATCTCGGGCCGGACCAGCAGGCTGGCCATACCATTCCAGATAGAAGGATGGGGAGCCACCATTCCTGATTTTGAACAAAAAAACAAGGCAGTACCGACCCTGCGGCCACCCAGAAACCCGCTGAGGCGCTAAGATGAAGCATAAGACACTGATTTTCCATATCCTACTCTGGTCATTATGGGCGGGCGGCTGCGCCACTCTCAATTACCAGAACATTCCCAAGCCAGAACGAAAAAGATATTTCGAGCTGGCGGCGGTGGCCTCCCAGGAAAAAGCCGACCAGTATGCCGCTCTCCCCGACACGGTTCAGCGGGAGGCCTTCTGGCAGAAATTCTGGAAGGAGAAGGACCCCACGCCAACCACCAGGCGAAACGAAAGATACGAAGAGCACCAGCGGCGGGTGGCCTATGCCGATACTTTTTTCTTCCAACCGGCCTATTTTTGGGACGACCGGGGGAAGATTTACATCAAATACGGCGAGCCGGACTTTAGGGAATCCAATCCCATGGGCGATGCCCTTTACAGCAGCGATCCTTTTGCCAGCACCGACGATATAAGCGGTAATGCGGACGGAGAGCAAAGGGCCGTTAGAATTATGTCCGGCACCTATGGTTGGGAAAAATGGACCTATGAACGTCTGGGGACTGCCTTTTCCTTCATGCAGAAGGATGTCGGATACTTTTTGGTCAAAGACCTTGGCGCGGCCAAAAGCGGCAGTCATCGCGCCACCGTTAAATCCTTGCAGGCCGCCGATCTTCCGATGCCGTTCCTGGAAGACTCCCTGGGGTCGGATATCTATGAACATGACTACGGGCAGCCGCTTAATTTTCCGTTTGACCTGGCCCGTTTTTTCTCATCCGGCCGGGCTGAGATTTGGATATCTTATGCTGTTCCCCTGGGGAGCATAGCCTTTGACGAAACATCCGGCCGGGGGCTGCTTAGCAGAAGCATAGTCATAATGGACGATGATCTTAACGAAGTGGGCCGCGACGAAAAAACCCTTACGCCCCTCAGACCGGCTGGACCCAAAAGTTCTAACGATATCCAAGCCATAGACCTGGCAAAATTCATACTACTGCCGGGAAGTTATACTTTGGCTATAAGCTTGCTGGACCTTAATTCAGGGAAGACAGGCATATATAAGTACCGTTTTTCGGTGATTGATTACGCTAAGGGTGCCGAAGAGACCAGCGATCTGGTCTTGTGCAACGATATCAGGCGCGATAGCAGCGAAGGGACCTTCAACAGGGGCGGGTATAAAATAATACCCCAGCCCAACCGAGCCTTCAGAAAAGGCCGGGACATATTTTTCTATTATGAAATATACGATCTGAAAGGCGGCGGGACAAAACCCCATACGTTGCAGACCAGACACCTGATTTTCCCCAAAAAAGGGAATAAGGCCATGGCCTCCCAGCAGGAATCGATACCGGTCGCTTCCCCGGTCACCAGCCTGGCCAGCGGCTTGGCGACTTCTGACCTGCCGGCGGGCGAGTATATCCTGGTACTCGAGATCAAGGACCAGGATAACGGAAAGACCCGGAACATTGCCAAGCCGTTCAGGATATTTTAAAAGGCCGCCTTTTCCAAAATACTTGCTTGACAACTGCGGGACCATAGTTGTATATTATTGGTATCTAATCAATAACCCAAACAACCATCTACAGGAGCGAACATGGCCAGGAGCAAGAACAAACAAAAACGAAAACGGATGGAATTCAGGAAAAAGAGGGACCGGAAGGATCAACGGAAAAAAACCTTGAGGTCGGCGGCTGCCGGAACGAAAAAGGCGACCGTCAAAAAATAGACGGCTATTCATGCTATCATTTTGAATCGACGGCTGGCATTAAATGCCAGCCGTGACCAAGTTCATGTTTAGGAGAATGTCAGATGGCCATTGCAGAGATTACCGTCATCCCCGTGGGTACGGGAAACGCCAGCGTTTCCGCCTTTGTGGTCGATACCATCAAACTGGCCAAAAGCACCGGGCTCAAGCTGGAGATAACGTCTATGGGGACCAATATCGAAGGGCCCTTGGAGGATATTCTGGCGGTGGCCCAGGCCATGCACCAGCGCTGTTTGGCGACCGGGGCCGAAAGGGTCTTCACCTCGATCAAGATAGACGACCGCAGGGATAAACCGGTCACCATAGAGGGCAAGAGGGCCAAGATAGTTGAAGGCCTCAAGAAAAAATAATTGACGGTGGGCCAATAATTTACGGGAGTTCAAATGGAACGGATATATCTTGATCACAACGCCACCACTCCGGTGCGGAACGAGGTCCTGCAGGCCATGCTGCCATTTTACGGCCCCAGCTACGGCAATGCCTCCAGCATTCATTCGCTGGGCCGGGAGGTCCGCAAGGCCATAGAGCTGGCTCGGGAAAAGGTGGCGGTGGTGCTTAACTGCGATCCATCGGAGGTGGTCTTTACCGGGTCGGGGACCGAGTCCGACAACCAAGCCATCAAGGGGGCGGTGTTCGCAAATAGCGCCAAGGGAGACCATATCATCACCACCCGCATTGAGCATCATGCGGTGCTGCATACCTTCGAGTACCTGCAAAAGTATTTCAACGTTAAAACCACCTTTTTGGGGGTGGACCGATATGGTATGGTCGATCCCCAGGAGCTTAAGGAGGCCATTACCGAAAGGACGGTGCTGGTTTCGGTGATGCACGCCAACAACGAGGTAGGCACCATCCAGCCGCTGGCTGAACTGGCCGCCATCTGCCGGGACCGCAAGGTGCTATTCCATACCGATGCGGTACAGAGTTTCGGCAAGCTGGAAACGGACGTGAAAAAATTAGGGATCGACCTGCTGTCCTTGTCGGCCCATAAGATATACGGACCCAAGGGAGTGGGCGCCCTGTATATAAAAAAGGGGACCCGTCTGCATCCCCTGATCCACGGCGGAGGACACGAAAGGAACCGCCGGGCCGGGACCGAGAATGCCGCCGGTATCGCCGGCCTGGCGGCTGCCGCGGAACTGGCGGCCGGTGAGAGGGCCAGCCAACTGGATCAGCTGGTCAACTTGCGGGAGAGGTTATGGCAGGGCATCGAGAAGAATATTCCCAGCGTCAAAAGGAACGGCCATCCCCAAAAGACCCTTCCCGGCACCCTGAATGTTTCCTTCGAATATATCGAAGGCGAGGGCATCCTGCTTTCGCTGGATATGAAGGGGATCGCGGCCTCGTCCGGTTCGGCCTGCACCTCCGGCAGCCTGGAGCCTTCGCATGTTCTGGCAGCCATGGGCGTACCAACCGAAACGGCCCAGGGCTCGCTCCGCTTCTCTATAGGCAGGGACAACACCACCCAACAGATTGATTATACCGTGGAGGTGCTGGCCCAGGCCGTATCCCGCCTGCGGGAGATGTCCCCCATTGCGCCCCGTTCTTCCTGCGGCTTAGAAGGCAAAGCCAGCTGAACCGGCCAGTATCAATCCTTTAATGAGGTGAATTTATGAAGTCCCGCAGGAACAATTTCACCAAAGAAGTGATCTCCGTTCTGGGCCAGGATAACGGCGAGACCGCCGAGATAATGAAACAGGTGGAGGAGGTTCGTCGGGAGAAGGGCAACAGCCTTTACAGCGATCTGATATACACTCTGGCCCATCTACATTTCAGCGAAAACCAGGCCCGACAGCATTGGGAAAAGGTGCTGCAGCATAAACAGGAGATGAGCCGGAAATTGGGACGGAACGTGGGCATCAGGGTTGCGCTGCTGGATTATTTCATCAACCTTCAGCAGAAGATCGAGAACCCCAAGATCATCGAGATAGACCTTTTCGAAAAGACCATGCTTTCGGCGGTGACCGACGGCCTGACCGGGCTATACAATCACCGCTTTTTCCAGGACCGGCTGGACGAGGAGACCGAACGGGCTAAGCGCTACGGGATGTTCCTGTCGCTTCTGATGATCGATGTGGACGATTTCAAGATATACAACGACGCCAACGGACATATTGCCGGCGACGTGCTGCTGGTTGAGCTCTCCAAGATACTGCTGCGGGCGGTGCGCAAGGTTGACGCCGTCTCCCGCTATGGGGGCGAAGAATTTACCGTGATCCTGCCGTCCACCAAAAAGAAGGGAGCCCTGACCATTGCCGGGCGCATCTGCCAAAAGGTAGCTGCCGGGTATTTTCCCAACCAAACTGTTATGCCGTCAAAGAAGGTCACGGTCAGCATAGGAGTGGCCTCCTTTCCCGATGACGGGGACAACAAGATAGAACTGCTGGATTGCGCCGACAAGCTATTGTACCAGGCCAAAGCGATGGGCAAGAACCAGGCATATGGGATCTGCAAGGAGGAACCGGTTTGAAAAGCAAACAACAGGGTTTGGAAAATTACGTGATCGGGTGGCGCAGGCGCTTTCACCAAAATCCCGAGCTTTCCTTCGGGGAATACAAGACCGCTCAAGCGATAGCCGAAGAGTTGAAAAGGCTCGGGATGAATGTTAAGCGCAACGTCGGGGGGACCGGTGTGGTGGGGCTTTTAACCGGAGACCAGCGGGGACGGACCGTAGCCTTAAGGGCCGACATGGACGCCCTGCCGGTCAGCGAGGAGAACAACACATCATACCGGTCGCGAAATCCCGGGGTCATGCATGCCTGCGGACATGACGGCCATATGGCCATGCTTTTGGGAGCGGCTAAACTTTTGTCCTCCCGCCGTGGTCAAATCAAAGGAACTATCAAATTCCTTTTCCAGCCCGGGGAAGAAACCCCGCCGGGCGGTGCCCTGGAGATGATAAGGGCCGGTGTGCTGGAAAACCCCAAGGTGGATGCGGCCTTCGCTCTGCACCTGGATTCTTCGCTGCCTTCGGGCGCAGTCGGCCTGCGCAAGGGCCCGATGATGGCCGCCTCCGACAACTTCGAGATCACCGTTACCGGCAAAGGAGGCCATGCCGCCCGCCCCCATAGTTGCCTCGACCCGGTCACCACTGCGGCCCAGATGATATCCGGACTGCAGACCATTGTCAGCCGGAGGATCGATCCGGCGCAGCCCGCGGTGATCACCGTGGGCAAGGTCGAAGCCGGCACCAAGCATAACATAATTCCCAAAAAAGCCGTATTGATTGGCACCGCCCGCACCATCGACCGGCACTCCACAAAAATGATGCCGGCCTGGATAAAACAAATGGTCTCAGGCATAGCCAGGGCCAACGGGCTGAAGGCCGAGGTAAAGTACGATAAAGGCTACCCGGTGTTGTTCAACGATCCCGCCATGGTCGATTTCTGCGAAAAGGCCATCAATGAAACTTTCGGCCAGAGCGCTGTGGTCCGCCTTGAGGAACCGATGATGGGCGGCGAAGACATGGCTTACTTTTTGCAAAAAGTTCCCGGGGCCTTCTTGCGGCTGGGCAGTCGCAAGGATCGGACAACTTCCTACCCCTGGCACCATCCCAGGTTCGAGATAGACGAAACGGTATTACCGATGGGGAGCGGATTGCTGTCTGAAATCGCAACGAAATACCTAATATAAATTCATCCAAGGAGAGAAATGCCCAGAAGGATCAAAATAATAAGTTTATCGGCAATGGCTTTATGCCTGGTATTGTCATGCGCCGACCCAGTAAAGATAGTCATTCCGGATGAAACGGTATATCCTGTTTCCGGCACAGCCGCCATCGATTCGCGATTGATCGGCGATTTGCGGATGGGTTTTCGGTTCGCCATAGCGGATACAATCTACTATCCCAACAACAATCTGCTTTACCCGGATATAGCGGCAAGGATTTCCTCCGGGGGAAGTGTCATAGAGTTCTTTGCCGTAGAGGTTCGTCCGGCGTTCAAATTGATGTACAGCTCGACCGATCCGGACAGCGCCGAGGTATATTTTGATTCATTGAAAACGCTGACCGATACCTCGGGATTTGCTACTTACGGCGCTAATGTTATGGCCAATCAAGTATGGGCAGTGAGGACGAATATCGCCAGATATGCCAAGATAGTTGTCAAGTCCGCCCTTATCGATACGGTGGCCAAGGTTTCTTTCGATTGGGTCTATCAACCAGATAATAGTTTGCCTTTTACGTCCAAGTAAGGGAACCAGCCACGGACATGAACAGAAAATCATTGATAATCAAGCTGGCGCTAAGCATAGTGATTTGCTCCGTAGCCATATCCTATGCCGACATCTGGCGGCAATACCGGAGTTTTGGCGGCTCGGTGTTGGAAGGCGATATCAAGACAATAATCTCCGACATCCGCTATCTGTACGCCTTCTCTTCGGGCACCGGAGTCCGGTACGACAAGCTGCTGGACAAGTGGGATTTCTCGTTCATCGGACATCTGCCGCCGACCGGCTATCAGTTTACCGCCTTGGACCGGTATTTTAACGATTTCTATTTCGTATATAACGACAGGATGATACCTTATCGGGCGGCCTCGGATATGCAATATCCGGCCATTATGCTCCCTGAAACCATAATTCAGACGGCCTTTGGCTCCGAAGGGATCTGGGTCAGGACCGCCGGAGGATATTTTCTTTGCGACCGGTGGACCGGAAAATGCTCCAAGGAGATTTCGGCTCCCCAGCAATTAGAATGGTTCGGAAGGGTTGAGGCCGAATCGATTAAAAAGGACAGCCGCCTCTACTTTCTGTCTGAACCCATCTGGGATAATTTTGCCGGACGGCATTATCTTACCGCTTATGCCACCGAGTTCGCCGGCAACTATGTTTGGGCCGCCTATTCAGGGATGGGGCTCTGGAGGTTCGATCTGATAACCGGAAAAAAGACCCAGTTAACCAGGGGATTCTTGGCCAGCACCGATGCCTCCGGTTTGTACTGCAGCGGGAATACGGTGGGGATTTGCGGGCAGGGAGGCCTTACTTTAATTGGCATCAAAGACGAAAGCTGGCAGCAAATAGGGCGATTGTTCAACCTGGACCTGTCGAATTACAGTCTCAATTGCCTGGCCTTCGATGAAAGAAGGATCTTTATCGGGACCGACCGCGGAGTTGTGGTTTTTAAGCGAGGGGATGATTTTGCCACTTCCATAACGACATACGACGGGTTGCCCGACGATATGGTCACGTCCCTGGCCTTGCAATCCGATACCCTCTGGATAGGGACCAGATACGGCCCGGCCTTCTATTCCTTAAAATCCGGGGCCCGGGCTTTCAGCTACGGACTGGAAGACTGGGCGGTGAGCCAAATAGCCGTCAGTCCGGCCCAGGTATACCTGGCCACCAGCCGGGGCGGATTGATTTCCGAAAAATCAGACAGCTTAAAAATATCCCGTTACGGGCAGAGTTCTCCGGTCGAAATGGACGGGGAAATGCTTGGCGTGGCGGTTGACGGCCCCACTGTTTGGTGGCTTTCGGGCGATGTGCTGTTATGCTACGATGGCCAGAAGCGTTCCTGGAGCAAATATCCATCAGCCGGGAACTATGCTGCCGGCCGGAATGTGTCCCTTTCGGTTGACGGACGGAACGTTTGGATAGGCACCGATGCCGGCCTGGTGAGATACGATAAGACCAATGCGATTTGGAGGGTATATCACAAGGAAGACGGGCTGGTGGACGATTATGTCTCCTGTGTCCTGTCGGCCGGCGGTGTATTGTGGGCCGGCAGCCCCAGCGGCCTATCAAGTTTTGACTGGCAGAAAGCGGACCAGGGGAAATAATCGGACAATGATTGAGAGGATAGCTTGCACTGGCGATATCAATCCTTAAAGGTCATAGGTCAGGGCGGATATGGAAGGTCATTCCTGGCTTATGACGTCCTGAGCGAAACCAAAGTCGTCCTTAAAACGGCAGAGGGTTCCTCGGTCCCTGCCTTGAAGAACGAGTTCGTAAGACTTCACCGCTTCAATCACCCCGGACTGCCTGCCGTTTACGACCTATATCGGATTAAAGATACCTCCATCCTTTCCATGGAATACTGCCCCGGGGAGACCCTGGCTGAACGCCTGGCCAGGGGGCGTATGCCGGAAAATGATGCGTTCAGTATACTGAACGGCCTGACGGCCATCCTTGTATATATACATAACAGGGGCTTGGTCCATGGCGATTTGAAACCTGAAAATATAATATTGAACGGGACTGCGGTCAAGCTGATTGATTTCGGTCTGTCGGTAAGACCTGGACAAAATCACACCGAACCGATGGTTGGCACCCCGGCCTATTCCGCGCCGGAAGCCCTTTCAGGACAAAATAACATCACCCAGGCATCAGATATATACAGCCTGGGCCTTTTAGCATACGAGATGCTGTCGGGGGAACTGCCCCGGCCCGAAATAAGGCTCAGCAAGAACGAGCCGCTTATCGCCGCCATCAATGATCTGTCTTCCGGACCCAAAGCCGAAATGCTTATGAGAATGCTCCGGTATGATCCGATCGAAAGATTCAGTTCTGCCGGGGAACTGTTGGCCACGAGCATCGAAACAGGGGTGTTCTCCCAGTTACAGGGCATAAATAAGTTTGATTATATTCCGCCGCACTCCGTTATGCGACGGGCCCTTGCCGTCTGCAGCAGAAGCCCGGGGGCCATGCTTAAAATCACCGGCGACCGGGGAAGCGGCAAAAGTACCTTCTTAAAAGAGATCAACTTCATAAATCAAGCCAGGAACAAGGACAGTTATTTAATCAACGTCGATGTGCTGGACAGGGTCGACCCCTTAAGCCTGGGCTTTGAACCGGGGGCTATTTTATTAGTGGACAACCCCGGGAGATCGGCAGATTTCCTTCAGCGATTGAGCAGGGATAAGCGTTGCAAGATAATCTATTCCGACGAAACCGGCGGGTTGGCCCTTGACCCGTCGGAAACTTTGACCATCGATCAGGTTGGCAAGGGAGCTTATCAGAAGACGCTTAAAGGATGTTTCCCCGGAATGAATGGTTATGATTTGGAACTATTGGACACTTGGCTTTTAAGGCAAACCGGGAATGATATCGGCCGGGCGGAAAAAATGGTCGAATATCTGGCCGGAGGTGGTTTTATATACCGAAGCCATACCACCTGGCAGGTAAAGTGGCCCGATATATTCAAAGGTCCCGACTTGCCGGCGGAGGTCCGGTCAAGCTTGGAGGCCTGGTGGCAAGGGCTGACCGAGGAAGAGAAAAAGCTGGCTATGGATATCAGCCTGGGACAGGTCTCTTCCCGTTCGACCATTGAAGAATCGGGACTAAAGCATAAAGTGGTCCAATGTTCCGGCAGGTGGTCGATACGAGATGATCAAACGTTGTCATTGATTGCCGGCAAATGGTCCGAAGGAGAACGCGGTAAGCTCACGCAAAGCCTGAACGATGGGAAAGAACCGGATGAATATTATTGCCGTCCGGCATATAAAGGCATTTTGGCTCAAGAGGGCGATTGGGAGAACTGGGTCCGACTGACGATTCTATTATATGAAAAAGCCGAGGAAGAAAAAGACCTATACGGGACCCTGTTCCACGGCCAGGATCTGCTCGAATCAGGAAAGATCCCCCCGGAACTATACGAGGAATTGGCGGAGATAGTCTCCGGATTCTATTGTCAGTTGGCCAAATGGAGCGATGCTTTGGATGCCTGGAAAAAGCTGGAGAACCGCCGGCAAAAGGAATGGACCTATTGGGACCGATTTTTCTATATCGTTACCAACGGAAGAATTTTGGATCTGGCCGAGGAAAAGGCCGGACTTTTGGCCGATAACCGCGGGTTTGGTATCCCGGCTGTGGGAATAATGGCGGAAGCCTATGGGGGCTATTTCAAGGCCCTGCGGGGTGACCGGGAGACTGGAGAAAAAATCATTCGGAACTGTCTTAAAAGAGGCGAAGAATCCGGCGACAGCGATATCATAAGGGTCGGGAACGAATTGATGGCCTTATTGTCATATTTGAAAAGCGATTGGAATCTGATCGTCGATCATTGGGAGAAGGCCCGGAACGTCCCCGGAACGCAGTGGGAAAAGCATAATCTGATCAGGGGAAATGCGGCTTATGGGATTGCGCTGTGGAGGTTGAAAAAATTTGCTGAAGCGAGAGATGCCTACCGGGAAGCGATGAACCTTATAAAACACGACTCCCCCGATATCAGGCTGGCAAAAATGTCATATACCCTGGGGCTGATCTATTTCGATCTGAAGGACTGGCAAAGCGCCGAACGCTATTTTGAATCCTGTATCTACCATTCGCTGGCAACGGGAGACGCTAACAACCTGTTGAGTGGTATGGCCGGGTTGGGGAATGTGGCCCTGAAGCAGGGCCGGATCTCAAAATCCTGCCGGATCGCCTATGAAGTTTACCGCCTGGCCCGGAATTCGGGCCGGGAAACCATAGGCTATCTGATGAACTTAGGTATTTTGGAAAACCTGCTGGGCAATAAAAAGCTGGGCTTTGAACATGTGGACAAGGCGGAAGCCATGGCCGGCGCAACGAAAGGCTTTTACGGCCCGGAGATAATTCTTAAAACCAAAGCCTCAATAGAGGCGGAAAACGGGGATTGGGACAAAGCCATTGAAACGTATAAATCAGCCATGCTGAACAACCGGAATGAAACCGACCCCGAGATTTTACCCGAACTGGCTTTGGCCGAACTGATGAGAGGACGCATCGCCGAAGCCGTCGTTTGGCTGGACCGTGCCCGACAGCTTAAAGACATCGGTCCGGAGACCGCCAGCCAGATCAAGAACGTGGCGGGGTTGGTCAAAATGACGGATCCCGACACCAGACAGGAAGGGTTGGAAGATTGTGTGGCGGCCGGCCAGGAAATGATGCGCAACGGGGAGAAATACCAGGCAGCCAAGTGCTGGCTGCAATTATCTGAAGCCGCCAACCGATATAATGACCATCAGGCTGCTTCCCAAGCCATGCCCTGGCTGTTCCGGGCCGAATCGGAATTCATGGAAATGGGAACAGCCGGAATGCTGGCCAGGGCCAAAGAAGCCATTATAAAAGCCTCCCGGCTGTATTTTACCGGACAAGGAAAGAAGGCATTGCCCACGGAAATGCTCAAGGGAATATACCGACTGGCGGAAATAATGTCAACCGAGGGCAGCCAGGCGACCCTGGCCGAATTATCGCTGGGGTTGGCGGTGAATCTGTCTGGTGCGGAAAGGGGAGCGCTGTTCCTTTTGGATGAGAGGGGCAAAATAGCCATGGCGGCGCAGATCGATATTGACGACCAGACCAAGAGCGATGCGATGGAATTTTCGGCCTCGGCTGTATTTAGTACCGCCAATAAGGGTGACATCATAATTTCCAACGACGCCTCGGTGGACCAGGCTTTCAGTTCCAGACTGAGCGTCCGGCGCAATGTCATAAGGTCGCTGCTGTGCGTTCCCATCAGTTTTCGGGAGGGCGCCGCCGGGGCCATATATTTGGATTCCAGGGTCACTTCCGGCCTGTTCGGAAAGGAGCAAAGGGATTTTGTGCTGGCCCTGGCCGGGATAATAGGCTCGGTCCTGGAGAGCAGCAAGCTTATCAGCCGCCTGAAATCCAGACAAGCCCTTCAACCCGAGCCGGAAATATCCACCCTGATAATCGGACAATCAAAACCAATGCTGCAGATGGCTGACCGGATCAAAGCCATAGCCCGGGCCGATATCAACGTTCTGCTGGACGGCGAATCGGGTTCGGGCAAAGAGCTGGCCGCCCAAGCCATCCACCGCCTTTCCCACCGGAGCGATGGCAAATTCCTGGCATTGGACTGCGGCTCGCTGCCGGAAACCCTTTTGGAATCGGAGCTGTTCGGTTACGTCAAAGGGGCTTTTACCGGGGCCAACCGGGACAAGATCGGCCTATTTGAATCGGCCGACCGGGGGACGGTATTTCTGGATGAGATCGCCAGCGCCAGCCAAGCGGTACAAGCACGTTTGCTCAGGGTCCTGGAGAGCGGCGAGATCAGAAGAGTTGGCGAGTCCGAGAGCCGCACGGTAGATGTCAGGGTGATCTGCGCCACCAACAAGGACCTGGAGATCGAGATCAACGAAGGCCGCTTCCGGGAGGACCTGTACTATCGTTTAAAGGTGATAACCATTCCCATCCCTCCTCTGCGCGAGCGGGGCAGCGACATTCTGTTATTGGCCGAATATTTCAAGGATAAATACCAAAATAAATTCGGGAAGATCGGACTGAAGTTCGGGTCGGAAGCCAAGTACCAAATGATGAATTATTTTTGGCCCGGCAACGTCAGGGAACTGGAAAATACCGTTCAGAAGGCGGTGTTATTGGCAAGCACAAAAAGTATTTCCGTAAAGGAATTGGAGATATCATCCGAAACAGCAACAGAAAAAGGGAAGGAAATAGACCAACAAAAGCAAAGCATTTTAGAAGCGCTGGAAAAATTCAATGGAAACATTAGCTTGGCAGCCAGGTCTATAAATATCTCCAGAAGACATTTTTATCGGCTGATGGATAAATTTAAAATCAAAGTGTGACAAATTTTATATAAGTGTGACATGATGTCACACTTATCGTATGTTAAATAAAATGAACACATTATAGTATAATAACATAAAAATTATTAAAACCAGTGAGACATAATGTCACACTGGTTTTTTTATTGTAATATCAAGGCCTTATTAGTTAAAAACATAAGGCCTTATTTTATATGTGTTTAGCAAAATTAAAGTCTTAAAATTGCTTCTGGCACGATTATTGAGATAATTATAAATGAGTCCGAAAAAATAATCAAACGATAGGAGCACAAATGAAACGGTTTTTAAGATCCCTTTTGCTGGCCGTCGTTTTAGTTTCTGTCACCGGTGTTGCCAATTTGATTGCCGACGACGATCCGCCCCCGAGCACTACCGTAACCATTCCTACGCCACCAAATCCGCCTGAACTGCCGTAACATAAAAAAATTAAATCTTTCGAATTCGCCGAGCCGGGTGCATAACCCGGCTACGGTGAGTTATTTATATCTAAAGATAAAAGGAGAAAAATGTACGATAAGATCCATGTATATCATTTTCTGTTGAACAATGGCCTGGAATATTATGGAAAGGTGCTGGCTCATGACAAAGATAAGGTCGTTATAAACGCCGTAAGCCGATTCGACCAGCCCAAAAGAATGGTCTTATACCAAAATTCAATGGTGCTGGCCGAGCGGATGGAGAGCAGAACCAATTGAGCCGGTCCAGCCATGTTCGTGGATAATGATATGAAAACAGAAGTTTATTTCCCGGCCGAAACGTCTTCCGCCCGCCCAAAGACAATATTATTGGTCGAAGACGAGGTTTCGGTAAGGGAAATCGAGATACAGCTGTTGGGTTCTGCCGGCTATAGGGTCCTGGCCGCCGAAGACGCCCGCGGGGCCAACCAGCTTTTTGGGGACCATTGCGCCGAGATAGACCTGTTGCTGGCCGATATGATCTTTCCCGGCTCTACCGGGGTTGAGCTGTACCGGGAATTTAAAAAAACAAATCCGGCCCTTAAGGCGATAATAGTGTCCGGCGGACTTAGGGAGGACTGCGGCCTTGGCGGGGAGATAGCGTTCCTGCAGAAGCCTTACCGGATGTCGGCCTTGATAAAAAAGGTGAAAGATGCCATCTGAGGATCGAACAAATGCCGCCGGCCACAACGCCCTGGAACCGGTTTGCGGACTGGGTCACCGTTTGCCGATAGCCCAGGGCGAACTGTTCGAAAACGACCGGCGATACTTTTGCTGCGATTCCCGGGATTGTCCGTATAAAACGATCCAGAACAAGAACAAATACTGCCTGTTCGCTGAAGAGCCCCATAAGAACAAACCCGTTTAAAGGAACAATGCGGTGGAACAGAACGTCTATCCTATAATATTCGTCCCGGGGATAATGGGGACCAGCTTGTCCGACCATTATCCGGCGGACCATCAAACCGCCTATAATCCGCTGCTGGACAAGCTGACCACCGATTTCGATTCGATCATGCTGGACGACACCGGCGAGTATGACCGTCAGTTGGACCGGCTTATCTACCAGAACGAAGTGACCTCCCTGGTCTATGGCGAGATGATTGCCGAGCTGCGGGAAAACCTGCCCCTGGGCCAGGGCGATAACGTAAAGGCCTATGTCTTCCCTTACGACTGGAGACATTCCATCAGCCATAACGCCGCCCAGCTGGCCGATTTCGTGGAGATGATTATCCGCAAGAGCGCCGCCCATCCCCTTTACAGGCAAAAGGGCATCAGGGTGGACAAGGTCAACATCGTGGGGCACAGTATGGGCGGGTGCCTGGCCAAGCATTATGCCACCATTTTGCTGGGGGAGAGCCGGATCCACCGGCTGGTGATGCTGGCTTCTCCGCTGCGTGGCTCGTTATACGCCCTTAAGCACCTGATAATGGGCGAAAGCTGGTTCTTCGACTGGTTCACCCGCAAAGGCAAGAGGCGGTTCGCCCGGACCCTGCCCGGGGTGTACGACCTGCTGCCCTACGACGGTTACGGCAACCCGGACGAAAAACTGCTGTGGCCCAGCCCGGCGGTGGAAAGAAAGGGCCAGCCGGTAAATATATTCGACCCGGCCAACTGGCAGGAGAACGTGGCCGCCCAGATCGGTCCGGAGGTGTTGGCCCGCCACCTGGAAAATACCTACAACTATTACCGGAACGCCAGGGACTTCTCTCCGGAGTTCCGGAAAAAGGTGCTGATGGTCTACGGCAAGGGCGAAAGGACCATGCGGGAGATCGGCCTCGGCGCCCGCGATCCTGTGGAATACAACTTTCCCCGGGACGACCGCAGCGATTCCATCGGCGACGGCACGGTCCCGGCCGTCAGCACTTACTGCGAAGGCATCTATCAGATGTGCGTCACCAAAAAGAAGGTGGGGGACTGGGAACTGGATCTGGGCAAGGTGGCCGGTTTCCACGCTTCATTCTGCGCCTACGACCTGGTGCAGGACCTGGTGATCTCCTTTCTGACCGGTAATGTCATAAAGACGGTGAGGAACGAGTTCAAGCTGACGGACATCGAACAACTGCCCAGGTTCACGGTCGACCAGTTGGACCGGCTGGACCGGGAGCCCATCTGCCGGTTTTAAAGGGCCGGCGGGACCAAGGCGATGATATCAAAACAAAGGCTTTAACCATATAAGGAAGGACAGGGTATGTTTTTTTCGGAGGGAACGCTTAAACAGGCCTGGGAAAGGGCCGGCGGAAAATGCGAATCGATCAGGATCGTCGAAGGGAAAAAGGTGTCCTGCAGCCGGGACCTGCATTGGGAGAAACACGGGCGGCTGGATGAGGACGAAGGCTGGCTGGGGCGCCACCGGGTAATGCTGTCCAACGGCATCATCGACGTGGCCGCCAACTGCGAGATCGTCTGCCGGGAGTGCCACCAGCAGGGCCGAACGACCCTGGTCTTAAATTGAGCAGTCAAACAATAACGGAAAGGGAGATCATGAACGGCAAACCAGGTCTTTTTGAGACCACCAAAGGCAACGCTTCCGAAGCCTATCTGATAATGCGGGGCAAGGGCAAGACCGTGCCCTACGCCTGGGTGAAGGCGGCCCAGGACGCCCGGAAAAAGAAGCAGGCGGAACTGGGCGCCAAGCTTAAGGAAAAGAGCCTGGACGCCATACCGCTGCTCAGGGAATGGGAGAACGCCCTGGAACGGGAGCGCTTCTATTACGGCTTGCGGGCCCTGTTCGACCTGGAGCAGAACGGCCAGACCAAATTATAAGCTTAAAGACTAAGGCGCAGGCTTGATAGCATAAAACATGAAAGCCGATAGGCGTATACGGGAGACGGCCCTCGGAAGACAGCTCCCCGCCGGGGGATTAAAACAGAAATTAAAAACCATAAAAACAAATAAAACATAACGGAGGACCTTTAAATGCCGGCGACCCACAACCACCTGAGCAAGTACAAATGCCCCTGCGGCAAGGGATATTACACGGTCAACCACTTTCATGACGACCAGGGCCCCTTTGACGAACACTGGGAGATGAACTGCGGCGATTGCAAGCAGCGTTACCAGCTAAGCACCTTTTTAAAGGAGACCGGCCGGGGCCTGGGCGAGGCTTATTTTTGGGCGCCCATAAACATCTTCAGCGAACTGGCCATCGTGGAAGGGCAGCTGCAAAAGGCCCAGAATGACGTTCTGACCCTGGCCCGGGAGCTGTATCTGGAAAAATGGATAATATACTGCTGCCGGGGGGAAAACAAAAAGGATATCTGGCGCCGCCTGAGTGACGACGGCCGGCGGGAGCCCGATTTCGAGCTGTTCGACAGCCTGGTCACCGATCTGAACATGAGCGAATACCTCAAGGGATATTTCCATTACCACAACATGGAATACATCCTTAAAAAGCTGGGAGTGCGGGACCTGAGGCTGGACGACATGAACCGGGGCATAGCCGGACATCAGCAGAGGCTGGAAAGGATCCAGGCCATGATGCGGATGGAGGGGTTCGTCAAGCAAAGAAAATACACCCTGTGATACCGCATAAAAACAGAGGTGCCTACGGTATCCGGCATAAGAGATAAAATTTTACAGAGCCGGCGGGCCTCCGGTGGATCGGGGGCCCTAAGCAACAGCGAGGAATTATGAGCAACGACATCATTGCGGCCCATGCTGCCAAGACCAAAGATTTTGACCTGCGGATAAGACTGGCCCGGGCCCTAAAAGCCATGTTCGGCATTCTGATGATCGCGGTATTGGGGGCGGCCCTGGTGGGCGTGATCTTTTATGCCGGACTGGCGGCCTTCGCCAGATAGCGGGCCGAAAGGCCAAGGTAAAAGGCCGTTCGATGATTTTGCGGACCAAATGGTAAAAGCATACGAACCAGTATGCAAATACGGGAGATTACGGCCATGTATGTCACGGTGATCGATGAAAAAGAGAAATATCTGGGTTACGCCCTGAGCCATGTCCCCAATCTCTCCGGCAAGATAAAAGGCGAACCGGAGTATATTAGGGCGGTGGCCTACCGGCTGAACGACGAGAACCTGATCGTCAAAAGGCTGAATCCCATCGGGGGATACCGCTACTGGCATATCAAAAAGACCGGCGGGGCGTGGCTGACGGTCAACAACACCGAGCCCGACCCGGGCACAGCCATAGAAAAGGCCCTGAAGGACGATTGAATCCGGAAGCATTGAACTGATTCGATATACCCATGCTGGAAACAGGCATCCCCGGATATAACACAAATCCCAAGGAGATCGCGGAGCGAAACGGCGCGGCGGTCTTCTTTTTATAGACAAGCTAATGGAGGTCGTCACTTTCTTGTGACCCTTCAAAAGCGCTATTTAGCGCTATTCTCAGGGCAAGCTCCGAAAGTAACTAAAGAAGCCTTGTGTGCCCGGCTTGGGATAAACGCCGGCTTTTATGCTTTGAACTTTCAACTATCGTCAGTCATTGCGAGGGAGCATCGCAGGGCAACAGATGAAGCAATCCACGCCCAGATCATTCCCCGGTTTGCAGGGGCGATTGGCCAATCGCCCGAACCCGCATGCCCGGCCACCGTGTCATTCCCGTGCAGACGGTAATCCAGATTGCATATATATGTTCCTTACTTTCTCTTGTAACACCTCTCCCCAAACCCCTCTCCTAATACTTCGACAAGCTCAGTAACCTTAGGAGAGGGGAGGGTGAGGTCAAGTTCCTGGGCTGTTCCACTCCGCCAGCCAAGCTGGGATTGGAAGGTTTCGGGGAATGCCCCGATTCCAATTCTTTTATCTGTCTGCCGGATTATTACAAGAAAAGCATCATACGCAAGTATTTGAAAATACGCATTCCTTGTCCGCAAAAAATATCAATCAACAAAACAAAGGAATAAACATGAAAAAAACCTTATTCATCTTTCTGGCAATGGTTGCGATCGTTGCATCAATGGCAAGCGTCTCTTATGCAGTAGAGTGGACATTATGTTACGGAACGGCGGTAAATGGCGACGCATTGCGGCCGTATCCGCCGATTGCCAATACCACGCTGACGGTTATTGGAAAAACCTGGACGGCAACCACCAATTCCACCGGGTATTTTACTATGAATGGTACCGGGGATAAAGTAGCTGGATATTATACTCTAACCACGCCAACTGGTTTATGTCATACCTTTTACTACAACGGATCTGATTCAACCAACCTTGGCACGGCCGTATTTCATGCCGAGTAATCAAAAGGGAACCTTCCGACGGGTTAAATAAATGAATTCGGACAAGGAATGCGTTTGGAATATTAGTGATCCATTGCTTCAAAATCACCTCAGGCGGGGACCGGGTCAGGGCTTCGACAGGCTCAGTGTCAGGTTTGGATTGGGACTCCGGATCGCATCAGCTCTGCCGCCGAAACCAAGAGGGCCGTGTGGCATTTGGCAGTGTTTTAAGCACAGCGATAGTTCTTCCTTCGCTAGCCTTATGAAATAATACTCAGGACATGCTTTGCAACTTTCTCTTCAAATAGAAAGAGATGAAAGGGCAGGGCGAAAGACCCTTGATATTCAATATATTTATCGAAAGGAGTAACGATAGATGAAAACAGCCAATCTTCAAAGAGGCGTGGCCCTTATATCTGCGATTGCTATCATGCTTATTGCCGGATCGAAGATATATGGGGCCAGTTCAAAGGAAACAACGCCAGATACTGTGGCCAGTGTCAAAAAGGTCGAAAGTTATTACGGCAAGCACAAGAATATCACCGGATTGGGCGATTACCTTAAAATAGAGGTGAGCAACCTGAAAGACCTCGTCCGCCAGAGGCCGCGGGACGACGCCCGGCTGATGCTGTTTCTGGACCAGGTTCCCATGCGCGGGATAGCGCCGTTCTATATGGACAGCTGCGGGAACACCGTGGTCTTCAAACTGACCAGGGACAGCGCCTCGATAGGTTCGTGGGACATATTCTACCAGTATCCCGTGCCGTACCAAAGGCTGCTGAAAGTCAGCGTGGGTTACGACGGCCAGTGCCCGGCGCCTTCCGACAGCTCCATCACGGTGGTGCTCAGGCGGAAAAGCATGCTGATCGGTTGCCTTGTCGGCCTGCTGGCAATGATCGTCCTGCTTGTATTCCTGGCAGTCAAGACCAATATCATCCGCAACGACAGTCCAGGGGCAGCCGGGTCCTACAGTTTGGCCCGTACCCAGCTGGCCTTTTGGACGGTTCTGATAGTATTTGCCTTTGTCTACATCTGGGCGGTGACAGGGGATCTGCCGCTGATCAATGGCTCCATCCTGATCCTGTTGTCCATCAGCATGGGAACGGCGGCCGGGGCCAGCATCATAGATTATTCCCAAAAGGACAACGTGCCGTCAGGGTCCTCCCAGGGATTTTTGATAGACATCCTGTCGGACCGCAACGGGGTCAGCATCCACCGCTTTCAGATGTTCATCTGGACCATCGTGATGGGGTTCTTCTTTTACCGGGCGGTGGTCAGGAACATGGCCATGCCGTTGTTCGACGACAACCTGCTGGCCCTGATGGGCATCAGCAACGGGGCGTATCTGGGGCTGAAGATACCGGAGAACAAGCAGAGCGGGGCGGCCGGGGCCGCAAAATAAGGAGCCGGAAAGATTGCACCGGGGCGCCTGCCCCAAAGTATCCCAAGGAAATTGTATTAACGATACCTCTGAGGGCTGCTTAAGAAAACGATCAATTAAAAGGAGAAAAACAATGGCACTAACTCCGATCACCCAAACCTGGCCGGAGGATCGGGCAATACTTTTTGTGCACGGCATTGGCAATGTTAAGTCGGGAGGTTACGATACTCTGATAAACATGGTCAAGCAAAGCTTGGGAGACCAGGCCGGTCGTTTCGCCTATTATCCGTTGTATTACGACGCGATTAACGATTGGTTTGCGGACAAAACCCAATTAGCCGGACAAATTGGGAAAATCACCGCTCTTATCAAGGGCAAGGCCGGCGACGATAAGCTGGCAGAAGTTATGGCCGAATTCGGAGGCGACGTCATTTGGCCGGTGCTGCTGAAACCGGCACGGGAGGCAATCCGCGAGAATTATCTTTTGCAGCTCAAACAAATGGTCTTAGATGGCATGAATTCCGGCGTCCGGCCCAACCACCAGAAGATATCTATCATCTGTCACAGCCTGGGTTGTTTTCATACGTATGAAGCACTGCACCATGTCGCCACTCATCCAGAGCATGTGTTAACGCCGGCTACCGACGGAGTGCGTTTTGCCAATGTAATATACATGGCCTCGCCGGTGCAGCTGATCCGCACAGTAGCGCGAGAGCTTGGCATGATGGTTCCCGACGGCCTGGCTACTACCTATCCGTCCGGTCTGTTTTGTCCCTGGGAGAACGGGCTGAACAGCAAAAAGGTGTATTCAGTCAGGAACTGGATATCGGTAACCGGTGAACTGGATCCGGCGGGCGGATTTTTGCTTCGAAAAAAGCTTGACTGGGCATACATGAACGTTCCAAAGAGCGACGGGTTTAGCGGCCAACAATCACTGATCGATTCGCAATCCTGGTTGAACATAAGCACCGAGGAAGCGCTAATGAAGATTCTGCTGGCAGCTTTGGATCCGCAAAGCCCGCCGGACATTACGATAAACAATCCCCATTCATGGGAGGGATATGTGAAACACCATCAGGAGGATTTGGGAAAATGGCTAAGCGCATAATTTTTACTGCGGTTGTTCTGATCTTCTTTCGGACGTTTGTCCATGCGGGAGATGATAACAGAACACTTTCTCCGGATATTGCCATGTTTTCGGCTATCCATGACTCAATGACTGAAGTCGCAAAATTGGTTGATTTGGTACCTTACGAGCGGGCCGAACTTGAAAGATCGCTGGCAGTTATAGACAGTGCCAAGAAATATATGACATTAGCGCAGCAAAATGCCGGATATAAGGCCATCCTGCGTGCCGAGGGGAGCGGATACTGGCTAAGCGTCAAGCACCTGCAATCAAGCGATTCGGTTCTTTACCGGGCGCTGCAATTCGTTAAAAAAACAGCCAATGATCCTATTATCGATAGCATGCTTCAGGCCATCGGCCGGGATAACCTGACAGCACCGGTTTATAAATTCCAGAAAGAACAATTGGAGGCATCTTTGAAGCAGAGTCAGGTAAAGCTGGACCGGTATGAAAAAAAGTACGGCCCAAAATCGGCCAGGCTGAACCTGGCGGAAGCGGCGGTCAATCTATTTGTTTTGCGCGGATGCTCTTTGTTCGGCACCGGGGAGAACGGCCCCGGCCCGTTGGAGTTCATTTCGGCCTACAGTTCCTCCTATGTAACTGCATACGATGCGGAGGCGAAGAAAACGTTTGACGACATCGGAGTGGTATCGGCCTTTGAGATAGGCTTACGATATTACTTTTTGCGGGAAGGATGGGGAGAAGAAGGGTTTTGTAATATCCTTTGTAAACCGGGATTTGCCACCGCCGGCCTGTTGATTACCGGAGAGGAGGCAGGGTTCCTGAAATCGCCGTTCAGAGGCAAAGAAGCCTTAGGCTTCTTTATTAGCTGGGGAGGGTTAAAGGCGGGCTATACCGGCGGGGATAATTCCCGCATACTGCTAAGCCGGCAGTTCCAAGTGGTGCCTTATTTGTTTTGATGAGCAACGAACATTAAATCGTAAACCCAAACATTTCGAATATGTTAAAAACCCATTTTCTTAAAGAACTCTCCCTGGCCCAAGCTTGCCGCACCGGGTCGCGGGGAACCGATGTCAGAAAGATCCAGGAATGGCTTAACCTGTGGCGCTACGCCCGGCCGGACTGGGCTTTGACCAAAGTAGATATGGACGGAGTTTTTGGCCCCCAGACCGCTTTTGCGGTAAAGGAGTTCCAGTCCAGGAGCAAACTGCCCGCCAGCGGAGCGGTCGATCAAAAGACCTTTGCCAAACTATGCGCCCCGCTGGCCGGAGCATTCGGGGCGGCTAAGACCGACCTAACCCCTACCCCCTCCCCGAAAGGGAAGGGAATTATGAGATTAATTGTGATGTACGCCCAAAGCCATTTAGCGGCCCAGGCCCGGGAGCTGGGATGCAACCAGGGGCCATGGGTGCGGGCCTACATGGACGGGCAGGAGGGAAAGGACTTTCCCTGGTGCGCCGGGTTCGTTCAGACCATTTTTGACCTGGCCTGCTCGGCGGTTGGTTTCAAGTTCACCGAAGTGATGCCCAGAACCTTCAGTTGCGACACCATAGGCCTGTTTGCCCTGAGCCAGAATCGGCTGATACCCCAGGCCCAGATCGCAAAGAGGTTCAAAGAGATCGCCCCGGGCGATGTCTTTCTGGTGAAGCATCCCAAGAATAACTTGGACTGGACCCACACCGGGCTGATAGAGAGCAAGGGCAAGGGTTATTTGATCACCATAGAGGGCAACACCAACGATGAGGGGAGCCGGGAAGGGTACGAGGTATGCCGTAGGAGGAGGGACCTGAGGACAGAGAGGCTGGATGTTTTTGTAGTGAAATGTAAAGCGTGAAGGCAGTAGACACTATCCAGCATCCAGCAACCGGTAGACGATATGCATAAAGCGATAAATATAAATTATTAATGGAGGATACTTTGGTGGACAATAAACTTTATATATCAATAAAATATGCTGCGGGTAAGTTTGCTTTAAATCCCAGCAATGAAGAAAAATACAATGAATCTGTAGATAAAGGAGAGACCAATATCTGGTATTTTTCCACTTCAAAGAGCCTGAAAGAATTTAATAACAGCAAAGCCTTTAAAACATACGATTCCTTAGAAGCAGCCCTGGAGGCTTTATTCAGCGTCGATCCGGACTGCCGGGAAGTTTACAAACCGCAGCAATACCTCGCTGAAAAAGAAATCCCGCAACCGAAGCCGAGAGGAATGGTTAAATTTGGCGCAAAAAAGATGGCAAAACCAGGGGTGGCATTACCCGGTGCCATCAGAGGCGAGGCCCCGGGTTTTGTAACCGTGCCGGTCTTTTATGCCACGGACCGGGCCAGGACCGGCAGCGCCATATTGAACGATTGCTTTGGCCCGGCCAGGGGTGATTTGGAACTGGGCAAATGCGAAGTAAGCATTCCGTTATCCCACCGGGTGGGTGAGATTGAAAGGCCAAAATGGTGGAAACTAAGATTCAAGGAAAACCAGGAAAAGGACATAATGATATTGGCCATAAACACCCTCACTTTGGAGGCCTTCTATGGCGACATAAGGGGCACCGTAGCCGGATCGGCGAATAAGGACGCTTTCATATTCATACACGGATATAAAACATCTTTTGCGGAAGCAGCCCGCCGCACGGCACAGATCGCCCACGATCTGGCATTCAAAGGCGCCCCCATAATGTTCAGTTGGCCTTCGATTGATAAACTGCAAAGTTATATGGGTGATGAGGATAATGTAAAATGGGCCGGGCTCCACTTGGAGGAACTGGTCAGGCAAGTTGCTTTGACCTCGGGGGCTCAAAAGATACACTTGATCGCCCACAGCATGGGCAACCGGCTGCTTTCCGATGTTTTGGACCGGGTCAGCCACACCACGCCCGAAAGCACCAGGCTGCCGCCCTTCAATCAGGTGATACTAGCGGCGCCGGATATAAACGCGGATATATTTAAACAGCAAATAGCCCCCAGAATACTGACTTCATCCGAAAGGATCACATTGTACGCTTCCTCAAATGATATGGCGCTGGCTGCTTCACGCAAGATTCACGGAGATTATCCCCGGGCCGGTGAAGCGGGAGAGGGCATGGTAATAGTCGAGGGCATTGATACGGTGGACGCTTCGGATGTGAAAACGGACCTGCTGGGTCATGGGTATTATGCCGAGGCATTGCCTTTGATAAACGACATTTACCAGTTGACCGAGAACGAGCTGCCGCCGGAAAAGAGGAATTTAAGACCAAGGGAAAAGGATAATAAAAAGTATTGGGCGCTGCCTAAAACAAAGTAAAAGCAGCCCATATCTCCACCAAGTAACCATATTCTTCCCGGTAGATACCCCGTTCCCCCCGGAAGGAACGCCATTCTCCTCGGTAGGAAGCTCAAGTAAGGCGGTAGGAACCATATACCACCCGGAAGCAAGCGTGTGCAGCATGGAAGTAAACCCATGCCGAACGGAAGAGGCTGCCTTCCGCTTGGAAGCAGGCATATTGCAGAAGGAAGTAACCGCATTTTACCGGGAAGGGGATATTTTTATCCCGGAAGATAGAAAAAAACAGCAAAAAGGGGCAGCAAAACGCCCTGTAATCTTTATAAATCATTCTTAAGGAGCCTGTATGCCAACCAACCACAAGCAAGCTATCGCCCAACAACTCAATGCCGCCCAGGTGGCCATCTCCAATTCACTGGCCGATGCCGCTATGCTTAAAATGCTGACCGAGTACGGCTACACCGCCGCCAAGATCAAGCAGGGCCAAAAGCTTTACGAGACCGCCCGGCTGGCGGTGAACACGCACAAGACCCTGGCCGGCGAACAGCAGTACAAGACCTCCGAGGTAAAATAGATAACCAAGGACGCCTACGACGCCTACCAGGCTTTGGCCAAGGTGGCCCGGGCCATCTGGCAAAAGGACAAGCCCCGGCTGGCGGCCCTGGGCCTGCACGGGTCCATGCCCAAGACCACGGCCGGGTTTTTGGCCGCGGCCTACACCCTGTTCGACAACGCCGCCAAAGGCGACATTGCCGCCGAATCCAACACCGCCGGAACCCTGGCCGAATACGGTTATACCAAGGCCAAGCTGACCGCCGAACGGGCCAAGATAGCCGCCCTGGACAAGATGAACCAGGCCCAGGAAGCTGCCAAGGGCGAAGCCCAGAGCGCGACCCGGAGCCAGCAAGCGGCCCTTAATGAACTTAACGAGTGGATGTCCATGTTCATAAAGATCGCCAAGGTGGCCCTGAGGAATAAAAAGGAATATTTAGAGAAGATAGGGGTGCTGGCCCGCAGCGCCAAGACCAAGGCACAAAGGCAAGCGCCAGGGAAGGCTAAGGAGACCAGGGAGAAGAAGAAAGCCAAGTAATTGAACCAAGCAACTCCTCTCCCGAGAGATCGGGAGAGGAGAGTTTAACAAGGCGGCGGTTATGCCGCATAAGGAATGACCTGCCATATAAGTGGAATAGCCGACTCAACAGAAGGTTAGTCCTGCAGACACTGAATAAAAAACACCACACAAGTGAAATTAGCGATGATAGAAGTCAAAAAACTGCTGTCGGACATAGAAAAGGAGATAACGGCCGAAGCCCATGCGACGTTTTTAAAGTTAGGCAAGGATGCCGTAAAGGACAGCCGGGAATTTTTGTCCGGCGTGGAAGGGGACATAAAAAGATGGAGCCTAAAGCTGGCCGCGGGCACGTTAAGCCAGGAGGGTTACGTTGCCCTGGTGCAGGGCTCCAAAGACCTGGCCGAATTGCACGCCCTTAAGCAGAAGGGGGTGGGGCAGGTGATGCTGAACGAGTTTCAGGACAAGATGATAAGCATAATAATAAACAGGACGATAGGGATGCTGGGGGGTGTGAAGGGGATGATGGAAACACCATAAGTCTGGTTTGACTTAGTTGGTAAAAAATAAAAGGAGGTAATCATGAAAAAGATATTTGCTTTAGTGCTTTTCTTGCTTTTGGTTGGTGTTGCCTCTGCTCAGCAGGTGGCAGTTAGCGATGTCTTCAAGAAGACTGTGGAAAAGGTAGCCAGAAAGAAGATGAAAACACAGGTTATTAATTATATTACCAAACAGGACTTGATTACAGGAATAGCTGCTAGTGATATGATTGGCCAGATAATAGACAGCCATCAGGACGAAGAGAAAGTGATAAGGGCCATCATTAATGTTGTTACCACCCGTTTGTTCATCGGCAACATAAGAGATCAAATATCAGCGATCATTGATACACAGCCAGACATTTTAATTAATGCCCGGGAATTTGGCTGGAATAGATCAAAATTAGAAATATATAGCAGCCTTTATTACTATTATTGCGAAAGGATGAAGAATCATTTATATATTTCACCCTACATAATGGAGATGGCACTGGAGAAGAATAAGATTGAGGCACTTAAAATAAGCGATACAAAATGGACGGTGCTTGTAAGTAAAAATCTAGTTCGAGAAAAAAGGAAAAATATTACATTGGACATAAGGTCCCTAGAGTTTTTCCAGTTCTTAATTGGCGAAATGTATTTCAGGCGTGAAGGCTATCAAAATAGAATAGACAGCACAATAAATATATTGGCGGATATTTTTCCCGGCAGTAGGCAATGGGCTGATAGTATTGCTTTTATGCGAAAGGGGAAACCATTTTATAAATTCCACAGAGATTTCGTCAACCTTATGGCGAAGTCAATATATGGTGACAAACCTGGATTTTCCGAAAATGAGGAATATGGCGTTTCGATAAAGGATTATTTTGCCCCTTTACTGAATATCATAATATCAACACAGTATGAGTTGATAGACCCCGAGGAACTCCGGACCAAGACCGTTCAGACGGTGATTCAGATGCTTGAAAATTGGCTTAACAAAGCAAAGCAAGGGGGGATGAAGATGGAATACATATTTTCATTGGCTGCTACAGGGTTGGCTGGTCCAGAAAACGGTTCCGTGGATTTTACGGTGCTGGATCAAGCACGATATGTATTCCATCAAAATAATTATTCGGGCTTCATCTACGCTGGCGGGTTTTTAGACCCGATAATAAAAAATACCGTCTATAAAGACGGTAGTAAATATTATCTGGCTGGACTTGGGGCCCAATATAAATCTTTTTATTTAACTATTTCAGGCGGTTTGCCATATACTAATATTAGAGCTAAAAATGCACGGGTTGGCTTAACATTAGGTTATGAAATACCAGTCTGGGATATAGTGTATTAGGTAAAACAATGCCGAAGTAAGTGCCGAATTTCCTGCTGAATCTGTAGTAATATAAAGAGTAGTAATATAACCTGGATAAATAATATTTTAATTGACAACCACAAACCAAAGCGTTATATTTAATACTAAATAAAAACACATAAACTGTTTAGGTTTTTACCGACCTTTCCAAGTTTGCAATACAGGTTACCAGGAAAAGGCTGCTGTGGATATATGAGAGCAAGGTGTTGGTTTAAATACAATAAATTTGTTAGTCGATCTTAGGAGCTTATAACATGAAAATACCAGTATTTATTTCTTGTCCCATAGTCCTGAATGCGGCCCAAGAAGAGGCACATAATATTATCATTAAAGAATTAGAATATCTTTGTCTTGAACCGCGTTCGCTGGGTCGTTCAGATTATCCTACTGATTTACCCTTGAGAGAAGTTTATGTGCTTGGGACGCATTGCGCAGGTGGCATTATTCTTGGCTTTGAACAGTTTTACACAGAGAAGGGTGTTTTTAAAAGAAATACGAATGAAGAAAAAGAAATATACATTGGCACATCATTCCCATCTCCGTGGAACCATATAGAGGCAGGTGTGCTTTTTGGACTGGGTTTGCCGTTATTGGTTTTTCGTGAAAATAACATTAGCGGCGGTATATTTGATAATGGTGTTACTGATGTATTTGTGCATAGGCTGCCCGATGTAAATATTACTCAACTACAAAAGCAGGCATTACGTGAAGTATTTCTTAAATGGCAGTCAAGAGTTCGTAACCACTATTATCGAGATAAAAGAAACATTTTGGAAATAGGATCAAATTAAACTACCATTTAGTAAGGAGTTCTAACAATGGAATCAGTTGAATATATTAAAGTACGTGTTGATGAACAAATAAAATGGTATGATGAAAAAAGTAAGGTGAATCAGCGGTGGTATCATTGGCTTCGTGCTGTTGAAATAATAGCCGCATCACTTGTGCCATTGTTGGCTGGATATATAAGTAACGGTACATCATACCTATCCATTATAGTTGGTGCGCTCGGGGTGCTGATAGCCGTAATTACTGCTATTGTGGGACTTTTCCATTTTCATGAAAAATGGATTGAATACCGTACAGTATGTGAATCACTCAAAAACGAAAAGAATTTGTTTTTAACGGCCACATCACCATACAGTGAAGAAAAGACAGCCTTCCAAATATTTGTTCAGCGTATAGAAGCATTAATTTCACAAGAGAATAGTAAATGGTCTCAATATATTAAGCCGATAACCAAAGAAAAACAAAATATGAATGATCGTTAAAAAAGCGAGGTAACTATGGGACACATGTGTTTTATTTCCTTTAAAAAGAAAGACGAAGCTTATAAAAAGCATATCCAAGAAAAACTAAATATTGATATGATAGATAAATCACTTGATGAAGCAATTGATTCAGACGACGAAGATTATGTTATGCGCAAAATACGTGAGGATTATCTTTCTGATTCAACGGTAACTATACATTTAATTGGTTCGTATAGCTCTGAAAATATGGGAAAAGATGAACAAATTTATATTAAAAGAGAATTGCAGGCGTCTTTATATAATGGTGATAAAAACACAAGAAACGGTATTTTGGGGGTTGTGTTACCTGACGTGGAAAACAATGTTTATAAAGGTGTTTATATTTGCCCTGTATGTGGTGGCACTCATAACACTGTTGATATAAATGATTCAACGGTCATTAAGGAATTTAGCTATAATTATTACTTGCCAAATGGCGAAAAGTGTTGTCATAATGAAGAAGATAGATACTGTGTGCTTGTTAAATGGAATGATTTTTGTGCGACCCCAGAAAAATATATTGATCAAGCATTTGATAAAAGAACTGAACCGATTGCTGAAAAAGTAAAGGTGTATCCATAATAAAACATTCTTTTAAGAGTATATATTATGTATTGCATTGGGTAAACAGGCATTTATTGTTAGTAATTATCTTAACAAAGTAAAAAACATATATAAGGTTGAGCAAAATGGGTACAAGCAATATTTATGAAATAATGGATCGTTGTCCAGAGCGAATTGAAACACCGTGTGTATATCGTGATGAATTGCCAGCTTCAAATAATATACCTAGAGCCGTTTTTTACGCATATTCAAACGGAAATGCAGATGATAGTAGCAGGAAAACCCTAACTATTAGCTTAAGAGAAGAAATAGAATCTATAGTTAAACGTGAAAACATGGGATTTTCTGAATATACTTCAGAATCTCAATTTAGTATTAGGTGTGAAGGTATTTGTAGAAGAATACAAAACAGCGGTATATTAATAGCTGACATTACGCCCATTGTTAATAGAGATGGATTAATCTTTAGTCCGAATGTCCTGTTTGAATTAGGCGTTGCTTGGGGTAATCGACGTGAAATAATATTAGTTTCAACAGAAGAAATAGAAATGCCATCAGTACTTAAAGATTTAAAATACTTTATATATCCTAATGATTTCAATAATGGTTCTTTCGTTAATCATTTACGAAAGGCGGTTCGGCATTGCTCTATATTTAGAACAGGTATAAAGATTGTAAGTACAATGAATGACGCTTTAGAGGCTATGGTAACAGCTGAAAATATGATTGATGATTACAGGCTTTGTTGCGCGTATCCTTCTTTTAATTATAGATGTGAAGAATCTGCATTGGATTATGTAAATAATACATATATGGGTGAGTCAGAAAGGAGAATAAGATTTGAACAACTAATAAACCGGATAAAATTATTTAATGCCCAAATTAGTAAAGCGAAGGATAGAAGTATAACATTTTATGAATTGTATCATAAACATTCCTTCGAAAATACTTTTAAAACTGGCACATTTAAAAATGGACCAGAAAAAGCACTGGACATTGATTTAAGATGCAAAGATCTTAAAAATATGATTAATTTATACAATCTGTATTATCCACATCTTAAAGTTAGATTCATGGATGAGCCACTTGCATATAATTGGATGATGCGGCCTAAATCTGTTATATATATTGATGGTCATTATCGTGTGAAGGGTGGGCTTTGTGGTATAGTGATAACTAATAGGGAATCACTCAATGAGTTTGGTAAAGATTTTAAAAGATTATGGTTGTCATGCGAACCTATTAATAACGAAAAGGATTATATAAATACTTATCTAAATAATTTATTAAAGGAGATCAAAAATGTTAGCAAAGAAAACACAGATTAATAAAAGAGGGGATTGGCGCTTGCTAAGAGCAAATGTTAAAATAGTACATGGTAAAGATGATGTACAAGAAAGTCCTTTGGTTGATCAAGTAGGGGAAGGGTGCCTTAAAACACCGCCTATTAGGAAAGTTACTAAAAAGAAATAAATTATGATAACTAAAAGTGAAAGTGTATACAGGAAATGGAAACCTCCAATAAGAGGTTTCCATTATCCAATTACTGCATTAATAGAAGTGACACGGCGTTGTTTCTCAAATTGTAGGGGTTGTGGTAATGCAAATTTACATAAAGGTGAAGATATTACCTTAACCGATTTTGATCATATATTAAAAGAATTATTGCCAAATATTAAAGAAGTGCGGTTGATAGGGGGTGAGCCAACCCTTAATCCAAATTTATTAGATATATGTAACCGTTTAAATTATGAACAATTAGATTTTAGCATTACTACAAACGGCATATATGTTTTCTGGGAACAGATGATAAATAAACTATTGCCAATGAAATATTTTAAAGGCTTTCTAATATCATTACATGGGCACAACCCTGACACACATGAGAAATTTACTGGATTACAGAATTCTTTTAAAAAAGCAACTGAAGCCATTAAAGTGGCAACAAGCATGGGCGTATGGGTAAGCACAAGTACAGTTTTAACAGAATGGAATGTGGATCATATAAAAGATATTTATCTTTTATCTAAATCTCTTGGTGCAAAGTATACAGTATTTAATAGATTTTTGGGGCCTTTTACAGATGGTCGCCCAACACATACAAGGCTATGTAAAGCATTGCGGCAAATATCTTCGCTATCTAAAAAAGGGGAAAAGATACGCTTTGGTAATTGCGTTCCATCATGCGCCTTAAATAATATTAGCCATGCAATAGAAATATGTCCTGCGGGTAGAATATCTATTGCAATTGGGCCAGACGGTTACGTAAGGCCCTGTTTACATACAAATATCATTGTGGGTAATTTACTTAAAGATGATTTAGGATCGATTTGGAAATCAGAAATATATGAAAAATGGCGTGATTTTGTGCCAAATCTATGTAAAAACTGTAAACTAAAGTTAATGTGTGAAGGTGGGTGTAAACTAGTCAATACTTGGAGTCCAACTGTTGATCCATTAATAAGAGAAAATAAATTCATAACGAAAATGACTCCCAATAAGGGTGTAAAAATTAAAATAAACGCAAAACGTGTACCAATATTTGATGGAGAAATTAAAAAAAATGGTACAGATTGGATTGTTTATCATTCAGGGCAGATTATTAAGATTAATAAAAAAGACATAGTTGTATTAAATGCTATAAAAAATGGATTATGTATTGCAGAGTTTAAAAGTAAATATGGCCATACTTCTGTCGAACTGATAATAGATTTATGGCGACGCGGCATGATAAGATGGCAATGAATACCGATAGGTTAAATATTTCTTAAAGCTTGAAATATGAATGAGATAAAAGGGTTGAAATTGTGGAATAATTATATGGCATAAATTACATTATTAATTAATGATTATGGGACAATGAACGATACAAAATCCCTACCCATGCCAATAAAAGTTGATCCATGTATAAATAATGATGTTAAAAAACTTGTAAACGAAATGCTGGCTTTATACAAAACCCCGGAACTGCGGGAAAGCAACCGCTTAAAAATTGCTGCGGTAGACCATGAGATTGACCAATTGGTTTATAAACTTTACGGGCTTACCGATGAAGAGATAAAGGTGGTGGAGGGGGAATAATATTATTAAAGGAGTAAATATTATGGCCATGGATCAATCAATTGTTGGCGACCTTATAAATTTCAGAGGTCTTGTTTATGCGCCGATCAACGAGAACGGTGTTATATTTTTATTCGGCAAGGTTGCGCATGATTTAAATATGTATGTCGAGGAAATTAAACCAGGCTTTCCCGATTGTGTGGCACGACGTTTTATCGGCAAAGGTTGGGCAAAGGTAAGAGTTGAATTTGAATATAAGAGTTCAAATTTTCAACTACACAAACATAATCATAAAGATTGTGACATTATTGTCTGTTGGATTCACGACTGGAAAGAATGTCCTATAGAAGTTATTGAACTGAGCTCTGAAATAAAGGGTTTTGAAAATAGTCCTATTGCTAGACCTGAAGCAATAGAAGCAAAACAAGATAAAATTGATGATAAAATTAATAAAATACTTAAAAGTGTGGATGCAGATAAAAATGTGGGTTTATGGTTTTCTGAAGTATTTAATTCTTTAAAAAAAATGGATCAAGATATTTGGGCTAACCCAGGGGAGATTTATATTGGTTTATATAGTCCCGAAAAATCGTTTGCTTCTGTTAAATTACAATCAAAAACAATACGAATCGAATGCTTTTCGCGTGGTATCCCAATTGAGGGAACAAAGGTTGCTAGCGATAAATTTTCACCAAGATGGGTAAAGTTTTCTATTAAAACACCAAGTGATGTTACAAAGGCGGTTGATATTTTAAAAACGTCCATTAGAAGGTTGAAAGATGCAATTAAAAACGGCGAACCGACGGCATATTACTCTGGCGGTTATTTTAGCGGTAATACTATAGAACATATTTCAGAAGAGGATAAATAAGCAATTAATTTATGAGATTCTTGACTACAAAACAAATTAGCGGCGAAATAGAAGGTATTATTCGTTCGGCCGGTGAATTTATAATCCTTATTTCGCCATTTTTAAAAATATCAGATATGTATCTTGAAAGGCTAACAGAGGCCGGCAATAAAAAGATCAAGATAGGCATAGTTTATGGCAAAAGTGAACTTTCGAAGGATGAGGAATATAAAATATCCAGTATAAAAAATGTTGCTTTGCATTTTATGGAAAATCTGCACGCTAAATGTTATATGAACGAAAAGGATGCTATTATAACTTCGATGAACCTTTACGAATATTCCGAAAATAACAGGGAAATGGGAATATTTATTTCTAAGGAAACAAACACTAAGCTATATGGCGAAATATACAATGAGGCCATTTCAATCATAAAAAATGCCAATAAAGAGAATATTTCCGCTAAGTGCGTAAAAGAAGAAAGAGAAGCTTATAATGCCGATGAAAGGTATGGGCATTGTATAAGGTGCAATTGTAAGATATTTTTTGATCCAACACGTCCTTTCTGCGGCAAATGTTATAGCCTATGGGCAAATTATCAAAACATTGACTATAATGAAAACTTTTGTCATATGTGTGGTGAAGAGAAACAGACCACAATGAGAAAATCCCTCTGTGGTAAATGTTTTGAGGAGCTTTGTGGCTGAAAATGAAAACAAATCTGATAAAGAAATGGGCAAAGGCAGAATTTAAAGAACCGCCGTATGTTTTAAATGGCGATTGGGAAATTAAAGACAATCAAAATGCCCAGAAATTTACTAGCTACTCTGATTTTATAAAAAGCGAACATATAAACGATAGAAAAACAATACATTTGGGCCTTTTGCCGGTCCCCTATAAAGGCAATTTAGCCAAAGCAAAAATAATCATTCTGCTTTTAAACCCCGGTTTTGAGCCTATAGATTATTTTGCAGAATATGAAAGCAAAGCATACAGGAAAGCCATCATAAAAAATATTAAACAAAAGAATTTCGATAATAAATATCCCTTTCTGCCACTTAACCCTCGTTTTCTTTGGACCGGTGGCGGCAGATATTGGAGCAGAAAATTTGCCGAAATAACCGAAGAAATAATGATAAAGAAGAGATGTGGTTACCAACAGGCTCTTTCCCATATAAGTAAACGTGTCGCCATTATTGAGTATGTTCCTTATCATTCTAGCCAATTTTCGATGAGTAATAAAATAATAAGGAAGCTAGCAAGCCCTAAAATGGCGGTTGATTATGTGAAAAATGTTTTGGGGCCTAAAGCTAAAAAGGGCGAAATATTAATATTAGTTACCCGTAAGGCCGATGTTTGGGGGCTTAAGCGATCAAAAAATATAATAATATTTAATGGTTCTGAGACTAGGGCCGCGCACTTGGGAATTTATAAGAAGAAAATATTAGAGTATTTATAAAAATCATGAAACGCCAATCCTTCACCCCAGCCCTGCGCCAGCAACTGCTGGGCAGGATCAAATTCCCCGCTGTCCGTCCCGCGTCCGCCAAACCCCATCGTCCCGGCCGGCCTTTTATCCTTGCCGCCCCGGGGCTTTTTGTCCCGGTTCTCCGGCTGAAACAGCGGACCTGGGAAAGGAGGGAGCTGCGGAAAAGCGACAAGCTGTTCGTTTCCCTTAACGGAACCGGCGGCCCGGTGATCCGGCCAGGCCGCTATGATCCCAAAAAAAAGACCATAACCTTTGACCTGCCACAAAACGCCCGTTCCGGACTGGCCGTTCTCTTCCTGCCCGGCCGGGAATACCGGGAGGGAACACCCGGAAAAGAGGCCAAATGCCCCGGAACAGAGGGCAAAGGCAAGGACCTGGCCGGCTCCGCCGGCCGGATGGCAGGCGATTTCACTTTTCCGGCCGGGGTGTTTTACATCAGTGCACCCTGCCACCGGTGCCAAACCCGTCCCCTGTGCCCCCACGGGGCCATCAAATTCAACGACCGGGGGCATTGTTACGTCGACCCGAAGGTATGCCTGGGCCAGCGCCGCTGGAACTTCAGCACCGGGCTGGAGGAGCGGACCTGCTGGGACTGTTTTCCGCCCGGGGCGGAAGGGGCGGCCTCGGAGCTTTGCCCCCGGGGACTTTTGGTGAAAACCCTGTACATGGACCCCCATTGCTGCGGATGCTGCCCGCCGGCCAGGCGGTCGATCCCGGACATGACCCTCAAATCGCTATGCGCCCAGGGAGCCATAGGCGGCGGCCTTAAGTCGCATTATGAAACGGATGAAAGCGGCCATGGATACTTCGACTATGATTGCCCGGAGCAGGCCAAGCCCGGGCCCTACGAGCCCGTCCATTACATTGTGGACCAGGACAAATGCACCGGCTGCATGACCTGCTACGATAACATCACCTGCGCCCAGCCCCGGATGAAGGCCCGGATCCGCAGCCAGGCGGCGCTTTACCGGCTGGAGGACATCGTGCTGGAGCCCTTTCCGCTGCCCGAGCCGGGGATATCCGGGCTGTACCTGGGCGTTTGGGGAGAGCATGACGGGGTCCCTTATTTCAGGGAGATCCGCCTGGAGTTCGGCGGCAAAAGGCGTTTAAAGCCGGACCGGAAGTTTTCCGTCTCGCCCGGGACCGGTTTCATGGTCTACCAAAAGGGGGCCGGCGGCTTTAAGCTCCCGCTGGACCGGGGCCTCCGGCCGGCCATGGGAACGGTGGATATTGGGCCCGCCTTGCCGCCGGCATTCAAAATAGAGATCAGGACCCGGATAGGGATATTTACCCTGGCGCTGGAACGGACCGGGAAAAATTCCCGTTAGGCTGAAAAGAAGGAGCCGAACAAGAAGATTGGCCGGAACCGGCCAGGGAGATAGAACAACTGGCGAATAAGTTAAAAGCTTTTAGTTCAAAGTACAAAAGCAGATATGGGTATATGGGAGATAGGAGACGGTAGGCAGTTTACCGTTGACAGATCACAATCCACAGTTTGTGTGTTTAGAGGGCAAGAGTTGAAACTGACGGACCGTTGCGGATCCAAGCGGATATGGATCCTTCACTTTTAAAGCAGAATGACGATGTAATTACACGGAAGACAGGGAGAAAGCGGGAAAAGAATAAAGGGTAAGAGTTTTTGTTTGACAATCGAAACTAGAAAGCGGTATATTTAATACTATTAAAGTATTGGTATACCGCTTTTAGGGTTTTATAACAAAAGCACCAATCCGGAGAATATCGATGAAAGTTATGCTTTCGGTCCTTGCCGGCCTGCAATTGGGCGGGGTGTTACTAGCCCAGGCCATCCAGTCCGATCCCCGAAATTATATAACCGTGGTGGAGGTCAACCAGCAGAGCCGCAAACAGCGGACGCTGTTTCACGGTCCGGATCAGGCCAAGGGACAGCGTTGCCGGGTAGTGGACGTCAACAGCGTCATAGAGATCAAGTTCGATCAGGAGGCCTTGGCTAACAACCTGGAGTTCGTTGGCAACCTGTCCCTGATGGCCAAGATAGGTGACCGCAGCGTTGAGGTCAATCCCTACTCCATGGTGGGCGAGAATCAGGGCCGGATAGGGATGCAGGCCAAACCCTCCAAAGAGATCGCCCGCTGTTTCATCGGTTTTTTGGGGCAGTCCGAGGCGCTGTACGGCAACATTGTGGACGTGGTCTACAGCAAATACAAGATCAACAACCTGATCCTGCCCAATCTGGAGTACCTGATCAACCACTATTCGCTGGCACCGGAAGGCATCTGCGACCTGGATTCTGCCAAGAACGGGGACATAAAGGAAAAGCTGACGGTCATCGTCAATTTCGTTCCCAATTCCTACTGGCTGGATTTTTACATCAAAAACTCCCGGCTGTTCAAAAACCGGGACGTCAGGGATGAGCTGGTCAAGGTCCGCGGCAACATCACGGGCAAGGGCCGGAACGAATCTGTCGAACTGTTCGATCGCTGCCGGAAAGCCAAGGAAAGCCTGGAACTGTCGCTTAAATACCTAACCTATTTCAAGTTCTCCGGGGAGGAGACCGAGAACGCCTTTCTGTCCCTGGTGGGGCTGGACAGGATCTTTTTGGACAACCTTTATCAGCGGATGAAAAGGGCTTCCGCTGCTTTGGCTCCGCTGGACACCATGGAGATCAGCCGTTACAAACCGGGTCCGGAGGTGGAGATGCTGGGGGATTTCATAGATCCGTTGTACAAGCTGACCAACCTCAAGGATATCTCCCTGTTCCGGAACTTCAAATTGGATTCCTTCTCTTCCATCGGCCAGGCCCAGGAAGATTCGCTGGTTGGTTACCTGGCCCGTCAGGCCGGCCAGACCATCTTTCAGAAACTTATATACGGCACTATAGACTTGGCCGGGACCGGAGCCAAGGAGGATGAAGAGGTCAAGATATATGTGCTGTGGTATCGCAGCGACGATAATGCCAAACCGGACAAAGACCTGGTCCAGCTATCGCTGGGAAGCTATCGGCTGCGGGAGTTGGGCTACCGGATGAAGATATCCGACTCATTTTTGCTGATCAAAGAGCTGGTGGCCGACAAGTCCGACCCCGAACTGTCACCCTCCAATTTCAAAGGAGCGCCGGGGATCTCCATGTTGTGGACCTATAGCAGCGGCGAGGCCGGCTGGAACCTGATGCGGTTGGAACCTTCGTTGGGATTGAACATCTCATATATAGATTTTTACCGCAACAAGGATGTGGAGATCGGGACCGGGCTGATAGCCGGACTGTTTCGCAACAAGATATTCGTCAATTACGGTTATAACCTGAATGCCGAGCGGAAGAACGCCATTTATTGGGGATTGGGCTTTAGCTTTGCTAATTTTGCCGGGCATAAATAAGCGGCATAATAAATTGAAATATTCATTTCTAACGAATAGTTCATCGCCAAATAAAAACAGAGAATATAAAACAAAGTCGAAAGGCGCACCCATGAAGAAAAACCAATCGCCGGCGCTGCTGACCAGCCTGGCCTGCTGCTGCCTGGCCCTGTGGGGAGGGCGGCTGCAAGCCCAGAAGATCATCCCCTCATATTTTTTGCAGGCCGGACCGGGCTTCTGCTTTCAAATGGCCGACGGTCCGACCGAGCAGGCTTCCATAAAAGGCGGTCCCGGCTACCTGCTGGGCGGGGGCATTCAGTACGGCGGCACCAGGCTTGCGGTCTCCTATCTCAACAGCTGGCACACCCTGGAGATAATGACCGAAGAGGTGCGGATGAAATTCTCCGACCTGATATTGAGCGTCTCCCTGGATTTTTCCAATACCGGCTATCCCAAGCCATATCTGCTGGGCCTGCTGGCCTTTAACAGCCTGACCGACAAGAATGGCGACGGATACAAGCAGGGCACCACTTTGGGGGCCGGGCTGGGGCTAAGGCTCCCGGTCCGTCCCAAAGTGACCTTCAACGTCAACGGCGTCTACGGTTTGAACAGATACAGCAAGTTCGAAGTGGCCGATGCCTCATGGGCGGATACCACCAAGGTCTCGGGAAACCACCTGATGCTGACCGCACTTTTTGAATACAATACCAGATGAAAGGACTGCAGCCATGAATAATAAGACCGTCATTCTTCTTCTCTCGGCCGCCCTGGTTGTCATGGCCGGCTGCAGTAACAGCCCGACTGGACTGGGCGAAGCCCTGATAAAGGCCGCCGTACCCGCCGAAGGCTATTGGAGCGGAAAAACCAGCCAGCAGAAAAGCGTCAGCTATGCCGTAAGAACCTCGGGTACCAAGGTCTCGGGCTTTTCTATCACCATCTACGTGGACGAAAGCTGGGGATACGGAGAGGTTACCTACCAGCCGCCGGACGAGTGTGTGGTTACCGATAAAAAATTCAACATAGATTACAGTTTCTTCAAGATAAGCGGTACCTTTAACGGCCCGGTGGATTGCAGCGGGACATTTTTTTGCGACGATTATGTGGTATATAATTCCGTCACCTATTACTTTGACGCAACCGGCACCTGGGATGCCAGTCTGGCTACCGCCATGGACCTGGCAAAGACATCTGCCCTGCCGGCCCCGATCGTCACCACCGGCCAAAGAGGGGATTGCCGGGTCACCATCAGGGCCTGGCTTAAGGATAATTGATAAAAAACAGGTATATGGAGATATGACCATGATAGACCGCATGAATGAGGCCGTGATCAAGGCCATACTGGAGACCATGCCGGGAGAGATCTCGGTGATAGACCACAACGACGAGGTGATCGGCTGGAACAAGCACGAGACCCGGCTGTTCCACCGGCCCATGGACAGCATGGGGATCAATTTCCGCAGTTGCCATCCCAAGGCCAGCCTGCCCAAGGTGGAGCAGATAGTGGAGGAGATGAGGTCCGGGAAGCGGGATAGCGCCCGTTTCTGGATAGACCTGCCGCTGGGGCCCAACAAGGAGAAGCACAAGGTGCTGATAGAATTCTTTGCCCTGCGCGACGCCGAGAAAAAATACCTGGGCTGCCTGGAGCACACCATGGACGTCCAGTACATCCGGGAGCTGGAGGGGGAAAAGCGGCTGTTGTCATAGAGTTCAAGGTATAGAACATAAAAGCCCGTTTGCGCAGATGGTATTTGGCATATTGTAAACGGGGAGTATCATCCTGATGGCCGGCCATTCAGCCAGTGAAGCCTGGTCGAAGCGCGACCCACTCTAAAAGAAAAACTATCCCTTGTGGCAAAGTCCTCAGTGCAATGACCAGCGTCAATTCGGGCCGCTCCGGAAAGGGGCGGCCTTTTGTTTTTGCCAAATTTCTCTTTTATCCGCCGGCTTTTTGTGGTAATATTTACCATGATTTTAAACCTACAGAAAACGGCCGAAGAATGAGCGCTACGGACAGCACATTATCCCCGGCCCAGCAGGACGCCCTCAAGGAGATATTCAACATCGGCTCCGGCAACGCCGCTACCACTTTGTCCGAGGTCATCCACCGCAAGGTGCTGGTGTCGGTGCCCCAGATCAAGGTCAGCACAGTGGAGGTGGCCCTGTCCTCCCTGGTCAAGCCGGACCTGCCGGTGGTGTGCCTGGTCAACATCTTCGTGGGCGACATCTCCGGCTGCACCCTGTGGCTGATGCCCGGCAGCACCGCCCTGGACTTTGCCCAGGCCTGCTGGCACCTGATGCCCAAGGCCAAGAAGGAATCCGAATTCCATTTCGGACATATCCACTTGGAGATCTCGTCGGTGCTCACCGAATCCTACCTGAACACTTTGGGCGATATGCTGGAGCTGACCGCCATTCCCTCGCCGCCCCTAATGCTTTCCGGCCCCATGCAGAAGGTGATGGCCCGCATCCTTAACGAATACACCCGCTTCGGCGACATTTTTGCCTACGTCCAGAACCGCTTCCGGTTCCCTTCGGAATGCGGGACGGCCAGCGGGTATTTTATGATGCTGCCGGACGCCGCTTCGCTACAGCGGATCATGGCGGCCTTAAAGGTCGACGGGGCCTGACGGGAAGGCATCGGATCCGCGCCGGCTATACCCAAACGAATATCAACTCTCTAAGGACGACATGACCTACCAAAACGCCGTTGAATATCTGATGTCCTTCGTGGACCGCGAAAGAACTCCGGGCCAGAAATACCAGGAGGAGCATTACGACCTGCAGGGTTTCCGCCAGTTCCTGGCCGGTCTGGGCAATCCCCAAAATTCCTTCAAGTCCATACTGGTGGCCGGGACCAAGGGCAAGGGTTCCACCGCGGCCCTGATCGAATCGGTCCTCCGCCAGCAGGGGCTTAAGACCGGATTGTACACCTCGCCCCACCTGATCAGTTTCTGCGAGCGGATCAAAATAGACGGCAAGAATATTTTGGAGCGCGATTTTGCCCAGCGCCTGGAATGGATGAAGCCCTTTTTGGAAAAGGAGCGGGCCGAGGGCCGGCACCGCTCGGTGTTCGAGATACTGACCGCCATGGCCTTTTTATATTATCAGGAGGTGGCGGTGGACTGGGCGGTGCTGGAGGTGGGGGTGGGCGGCCGCTTGGACTGCACCAACGTGGTCAATCCCCGGGCGGCGGTGATCACTAACATCAGCCTGGACCATACCGACATCCTGGGCGGCAGCATCGCTCAGATCGCCGAGGAGAAGGCCGGCATCATACGCCAGGACGCCCTGGTGGTAACGGCTCCCCAGCCGGCCGAGGCCAAAAAGGTCATCTTGAAAAAATGCCAGGATTCGCTGGCCCGGCTGTTCCAGGTGGGACGCGACGTGGGCTTCCGGATCACCGACCAGACCCCTCACAACGTCACCATAGACCTGGCCGGCACCTTCGGCACCATGACCAACCTGGAGGTGGGCCTGCCAGGCGATTTTCAGGCCGAGAACGCCGCCACCGCCTTTGCCGCCCTGCGCAGCCTGCAATACCGCAATCTGGTCCTAAGCGACAGCACCATTAGGGCGGGATTCAAGACGGTAAACTGGCCGGGCCGGATGCAGCAGATATCGAAAGATCCGCTGATAATCATCGACGGGGCCCATAACGGCTATTCGGCCTGGCGCCTGATGGATTCGCTGAACAAAGCCTATCCCGGGGTCGGCAAGGTGGCGGTGCTTGGCATATCGTCCAACAAGGACATCCCCGGAATAGTGGACAGCCTGGCCCCGGCATGCCAGGCGGTGGTGATCACCAAGGCCAGGCATTCGCGGGCGGCTTCGCCGGATGTCATCAGGAACGAATTGACCCGGCACGGAGTGGCGGCCATCGTCACCGAAAATCTGGGCGAGGCCCTGGAGAAGGCCAAACAACTGATATCCATGAACGACCTGATAGTGGTCACCGGTTCGCTGTTCCTGGCTGGGGAGGCGCTGGAAATGTTCGGGGAGAAGGCGTGATCAAGCATAAAGTTAAAATTTCATAAAGGACACACTGATAAATACGGAGATCACAATGGATAGACAACAGGCCAAAAATCTTTTGGAAAAGACCATACCCAACAAGAACCTACAGAAGCACATGCTAGCGGCCGAGGCTTGTATGCGGAGGCTGGCGGAGCATTTCAGCGAGGATCAGGAAAAATGGGCTTTGGCCGGACTGTTGCACGATCTGGACTACGACCAGACCGCTAACGATTTTCCCAACCATGGGCTGGTCACCGCAAAAATGCTGGAAGGCAAGGGTCTTTCTGAAGACATCATCTATGCCATCAAGGCTCACCCCGGGCATGTAGAAGCGAGATCGAAGATGGATTTTGCGTTATATGCGGTGGACCCGCTGACCGGTCTGATAGTGGCTGCGGCCCTGATGCACCCTTCCAAGAAATTGGCCAATGTGGACGTGCCGTTCATCATGAAAAGATATAAGGAAAAACGTTTTGCCGCCGGGGCCAACCGGGAGCAGATCCAGACCTGCGATAGGCTGGGGCTTTCCCTTGAGGATTTTATCGGCAAGTGTCTCGGGGCCATGCAGGGGATATCCGACGATTTGGGACTCTAATTAGTTAATAGATATTAGTTGATAGATGTTAGGGGTTGTAATTGTAGGGGCGAAGGGCCTTCGCCCGGACCTCACCCCGGCCCTCTCTAAATAAATTTAGAGAGGGAGAAAGAAAATAAAATCAAGGGAAGCAAAATGATAAAACCATTCAAAGACAAAACCCCCAAGATAGACCAATCGGCTTTCGTGGCCGAGAATGCGGTCATCATCGGCGATGTGGAGATCGGGCCAAGGTCCAGCATCTGGTATGGGGTGGCCATCCGGGCCGACATCAACCATGTCCGCATCGGGGCCGAGACCAACATTCAGGAGAACACCGTCATTCACGTGGACCTCAACGACCGGGGGCTGGGGGACTGCGCCACCATCATCGGCGACCGGGTGACGGTGGGGCACGGGGCCATATTGCACGGCTGCAAGATCGGCGACGACTGCCTGATAGGCATGGGGGCCATCGTGCTGTCCGGGGCCAGTGTCGGGGCCGGGTCGGTCGTTGCGGCCGGAGCGCTGGTCAAGGAAGGCCAGCAGATCCCGCCCCGCTCCATGGTGATGGGCATGCCGGCCGAGGTCAAGCGCCAGCTGCCGGAGGAGGCCATAGAGAAGATCCGCACCAGCGCCAAGCACTACGTGGACCTGGCCGAAGATTACAAATAGGTCATCGAACACTTGGCCAAAGTGAAAAGAAGGTTTTTAATTACTCCCGCTTTCTCTTTGAAGAGAAAGTTCCAAAGAGAACTGTCGCTGCACCGCTGCTGGGTAGCCATGAAACCAGCCGCCTAAATGTCTTGATCACGAAACCGGGCACCAGCAGGCAAAACATTCTTAACGGCGGCTTTTGCCAAGCAGCAGCGCTGATGCGACCCAGGTTACCGGTTCCCCGCCTTCGGCAATTTTGCTTAAGCAGAAACGGACGTAAAAAATTCATTGCAGAGTTTTTCTCCTCGCCCTGGTCAAGGAATTTAGTCCGTGGGTATCATTCCTGCCGGAAATTGCCGGGCGGTAGAGACTTCTTTGGTTACTTTCTTGGTCACAAGAAAGTAACAGGATTAGGGACCAGTAAAGATTTATTTACGGGTGTTTTGTGTCTGCGCATGCAAGCGTGGGAAGATATCTCTGCGTAGAAGAAAATGTTAAGGAGGTTTGATCGTGCGGTTGAATTATTACTGGCGGGAGGCCCTGGCCGGCCTTAAGCGGGCCAAGCTGATGACCTTTTTGTCGGTATCCACCATCACCGCCGCCCTGTTCATTCTGGGATCGTTCCTGCTGGTCACGTTCAATTTTCAGAAAGCCATCGACCAGGTGAAGGGCAAGTTCGAGATCCAGGTCTTTCTGCGCGACAACGTGGTTTCCAGCCAGGCCCTGGTGGTCGGCAGCCGTATCCGGGACATTGACGGGGTGGCTGAGACGGAATATATATCCAAGCAGGAAGCCCTGAAACAATTCCGGCAGGAGCTGGCGGACAAGGCTGACCTGCTAAATGCCATCGAGACCAACCCCCTGCCGCAGTCCTTCAAGATCAAGGTCAAGCCGGAATACCGCACCCCGGACGCCATTACCGCGATAGCCGAGAAGGTCCGGCAGATCGCCGGGGTGGAGGACGTGGAATACGGAAAGGCCTGGCTGGGTCGGCTTTACCGGGTGGTCCGTCTGCTGATAGTCATCGACTTCTCGCTGATGGTCATAGTCGGGTTGGCGGCGATAATGGTGGTGTTCAACACCATTCAGCTTACCCTTTACGCCCGGCGCCAGGCCATCGAGATCATGAAGCTGGTGGGAGCCGACGGCGCCCACATACGCCGGCCGTTCCTGCTGGAAGGAATGCTTCAGGGGCTGGCCGGCAGCCTGGCCGGATTGACCCTGTTATATTTTGCCTATCGGCTTCTGTCGTCGTATTTCGACATGTTCGGGTTCTTTACCGGCCAGCAGTTGTTGGCATTGTTAGCCTTCGGGGTCTGCCTGGGAGGATTGGGCAGTTTCATCGCCGTGCAAAAGTTCCTGTTCAAGGTCATTCAACCGGGGGATGCCTGATAAATTTGCTCTTTACTTTTTTGGGATATGATTGTATAATTACATCCGTTCCAGTCAGAATATATGGGCGGTTAGCTCAGTTTTGGTTAGAGCGCATGCTTGACATGCATGAGGTCACAGGTTCAAGTCCTGTACCGCCCACCATTCCGGAAACCCAGGTATAGTGTCGTCCATAACTCGTTGACATACATCAGGTAAACCAGGTTCAATCCGACTGCATAGCTCCTTTACAAGAGGGGCTATGTTTTTTATTGCCCGAAACGGCGGAACCATTGTCACGCAAAGGGTTTTACTGCTCAGAGACAGGTTCAATCCGAGATTGTACAATAGCTGACGCCTGGCATCCCGGTCACCTTTTTCGAAAGCTTTCTTTGCTCCAACCAGGACCTTAAAGAAAGAGTCAATTCGGGCTGGAATATCGACGTCTATTGTCTCGCTTTTAGCTATTTTGCCCTCCAGAGCCATTATCTCGTCTACCAGGGCTTTCTTCCTTTCAGCGTATTCCTTCTCGTCAAGCTCTCCCCGTGCCCTCATAGAGATGTAATTGTTGACCATCTTCCGGGCTTCAACCAGGGCTTTCTTCCGTGAATCAACCAAAGCTTTCTGATATCCGGTTTCCTTCCGATATTCCCTTTGCAGGGCAACCAACGCCCATTTATGGAAAACCGCCGGCAAAGTCAGGGTATCGACAATTGACCCTAATTGGAGTTCGAGGTCTTCGCCGCGAATCTGCTGCTGGGTGCATTTTGGGTCCTTGGTCCTGGTGCAGCAGTAGTAGGTATATCGATGGATTTTACCGTTCTTCTGCCGTTTGACCTTCTCATATCCGGTGATAGACGATCCACAGCCTCCACATTTAACCATATTGGTGAACGGCATTTGGTTTGTCTTAACACAGGGCTTTGAATCATCCGACAGTATCAGTTGGGCTTGGTCGAACTGCTCTTTGGTTATCATCGGCTGATGACTGCCCTTATGCAGGCCCGGTTCCATGCTGAATTTAAAATAGCCATAGTAGAAGGGATTGGTGAATAGCTTGTAGAAGTTGCTCTTGCAATAAGGTGTTCCCTTCCGGCCCCGTAATCCGTCTTCAATGGCCATTTGATGTATCCTCCTCAAGGAATAGCGCCCTTCCAACAAACGGGACCAGGATTTACGGACGATCTCAAAACGTTCGGGATCAATCTCGACAGTGCTTCCCCCGCCGATCCGCTTATTGACATACCCAATCGGAACATTACCAGGTATCCAGCCCTGCTGAATCTTGGTGCGACAGCCCCGCTTCACATCCACCGAGAGACGTTGGCGGTACTCGTGGGACATCCCGAACTCAAGATAAGTCAGTAGGACATTATCCTCGGCATGGTAGGTCTTGTCATAACATTTGACCTCTAAAAGTTGTTGCTCATCCATCATCTGCTGAATACGGCCGCTATCTGAGGCGTTTCTAGACAGGCGATCCAGCTTCCAGGTAAGGATGCAATTGGCCTTTCCTTTACCGATAGAATCAAGCATTTCGTAAAATGCCTTCCTGGTGCCGGGCCTCTTGGCTGACATCTTCTCTACTAAAATTTGGACCACGGAAAGACCTTCCCTTTGAGCTAGCTTTTCCATTTCCTCTATTTGGGATTCGATGGATAATTGCTGTTTGTTCTTCTCGTCCGTCGATTTCCGGGCATAGAGGACATACTTGAGATTAGTTGTGCGTAACATTGATGGACTCCTTTTATTAGGTGTTTATTATATTGGTTTGTAAGCTTAAAGGAAATAGAAAAGGGCAGGCTATCCGACCAGGATGACCCGCCCTTTATTCTAGGATAGAAGTTTAACATACAGTTCGTTTTTCAGGTCGTTGATACTTGTCTCATCACCGACCAATCGGAAGGATAAGCTGTCCCGATATTTGTCTATAAACCGTTTTGCCTGCAAAGGCGTATACCCCAACTCCAACAATACAGCCCTTAAATCAGGTATCGAACGCCAGCGGTCCTGAATATTGCGTGCGCCGTGGGCATCAAGCCAGTTAAGAAGGGCTCCTGTATCATTGGGACAGCGCATAAGCTGGCGGATTTCTTCTTTGATGCCGGTGACCGGTGCATCAAAATTGAGGTCATTGCCGATCCACAGCGCACCTCTTACCTGCGACTTGTAAAACTCAATCGGCCGTTCCCAGTTTTCAAGCCAGTCTTCGACAGTACGAATATTAAGAGCTCGGTGAATAGATCTGGCCCGGCGAAGCCGAATCTCCCAACGGATAACATTACCTTCAATAGGAAGGGCACCATGCTCAACCTGTAAATCTTCATGGCTCCGATTGTAAATATTTGTCGCGCGATGAGAATTGAACCCATAATATGAGTTTGGATATTCCATGGTCATCTGACGTTTGAAATTAAGCATTTCGAACAAAGGCTTGTACTCTGTAAAAGTATAACGACTCTCAGCATTAGCGAAAATATCCATACGACTTAATTCCGCTTCTAAGATGTCAAAATGAACACCAGCCACTACCCGGCACCACTCTTCCACATAATCCAATAGGTACCAAACCTCATCCACCGATAGAGGCCTGATCCTGGAAAAGGAAAGGCTCATCAACTGGGGCAAATGTATGGTGATCATCACGAAATTTGCCTTTGATTCGATATGAATCATATCCTGGTGCATATTCAATTCTCTGGCAAGACCGGTTTCTCCTTTCCGAATGTCCTCATACTCAATCGAGCGATCAACTGTAGGGGTTCCCCGGCGCATGGCAAGAGGGACGATAGTTAGCCCAACCAAGGGGTCAATCCAGGGCTTACGGATTCGAAGGCGCAGCGTATCAATGCCTATCATTTCGCACCTCCGAATAGTAAGTGGACATAGCTGCACTTTTTGTATTCCTATCAGCCTCCAGTGCACCAAGAGCCAGCCTGTAGAAGCCTAGTAGCCGTGTTGCATGCTCATAAGCCTGCTCCTTGGTGATCTCCTGACCGTATTCCTGCCGATGAAGCTCCTGATACTCTAAAATAAGATCTTCAGAGAGGATGGCTGATTCCTGCGGAGTCGTTGCGCCGGGACATGGGATTCCTTGGACTGGAAAAGAAGAAACCTGCTCGTTAGTTTGAGCAGGTTTCAAGCTTCGGGAATTTGATGGTCGTTGCATGGGCATATCCTTTCTTTTAGGTTATGCCCCATAGTCTCAGATGCTATTCAGTAACTTAGTTCAATTCCTTTCAGTAAAATTCAATATGGTGTTCATTTTTGACTTGTTTTAACCACCGTAAGATATACCAATAGCCCCAGAAGATTAAAAATGAATTGCAGATGAATGTTCTTATTGTTGACAAAAAAGGCACCTCTTAATAGAAGTGCCTTTGCAGATCAAGTTATTTCTTTCGTTCAACTTTTGGTTTACTTCGTCGCTCTTTGACTTGGACCATCTCATAGCCGTTAGCCTCAGGATACTTGCACCTTACAATCTTAATATCGGTATATGCTCCAAGAATCCTGTTGATTGCTGAGATATATTTTTGCATCGTTTTAATCGAGCCGGCCAGAAAGTCACTAAGGGGGTGAAGTTGCGAAAAAATATCCTTATCAGAGTGATACCCGGGCTTGGCCATAAAATATACTAATATAAGGCGCAAATGATCAGGCAACGGTAAGGGAATTTTTCCATACCTTATTTTCTTATTACGGTCCTGACGCAAATGCTTGAATTCATAGGGTGCATCATAGTCAAATTTTAAATCTTCCTCAAGTTTATCCAAAGTTGCAGAATTGACATCAGGTGATCTATACCATAAAAAGCCTTTATCCGGATGCTTTCGGGATAAAAGCGCATAACGAGCTTCAAGGGTTTTAAGCTGAACAGTCATCCATACCGATTTAACTTTATCCCAATGTTCATCAGGTCCATCATAATAGGTTTTGATTGTTCCAGCTTTGTGCATCAAAGTTAGCAACTCACGCTGGCGCTCAAAAGAAAGGTTGGATTCCTGCTCGTTAATAAGTGAGAACTCAAACCAAATATCATCAGGTTTCCATGACCTATCAGTAAGGTGATCTCTAGCTAAGGGTTTGGTCTTAGCCTCAACGAAAATTGCTCTCAGTAGAACTAACTCCATACGTTCGATGATTTGATCAGGGTGCATAATTCCTCCGACAAAACGTGTGCATTTCGGGGGTTTTGAGGTAAAAACTGAGGGTCTTGTAAGGCGCCGTATTTTAAGGTGCGAAGCGTAACACAATGGATATAAAGAGGATAGCTGCCCATGCTTTTATTTTCTCACCTAATAGTGAGGTAAAGGCGGTAAAACGGCAATTTTGACCAGAATACAGGCGTTTATTTCGTGATTTTCAAGGTTTATCTATAGGGAAGGACCCCGGGGCACGAAAAGAATTCGATTTCTATTAGTATAGAACTATAGTCATAAAAGAAAATTTCTGGGTTTCGCTTTTTCCAATAAAGAACTATTTGGTATTAAGCCCCATAACCGTTACTAGCTGATTAATACTTTTGCGAATATTGCTCTCTAAGTAACCCTTGCCCTTTTTCAGGTTACAGGCAGAACAGGCAACTCTCATATTGGAAAGTTTCTCGACATCTTGCCCACCTCCAATATGAGGGATAACATGATCTATATGCCATCCATACTTGCTCCGTTGATCCAGATTCCATTTTCGTTTGCAAATATGACATCGGCCGTTCGATGCCCGCCATATTTTCTCAACTTCCAATCGTGTAAACCTTCTCTTCCGAGGATAAATAATAATTGGCCCAGCAAAGCAATCGTTATCTACGTTTTCAGTAATGTTCGTATTAGCATATGATCTCACAACCGGGGGAAGAATATTATCATCGTAATGCTCTAAAGAATATTTAAGCGTATTCCTTTGGTAGCACACTTTTATTCCGCTATTACATGGAATTATTGATAGATAGTGTTGCGCTTCGCACGACCTACAAGATAACGCTGACGATTTTTCGCCGATAAGCAAAAAAAGTGGGGAAACCAATACGGTTGGTTTACCACAGCGAAGACATGGGAAAGGGATATACTTTAGTTTATTAGGTAAGGCCATGTGAGCAATACTGTCTATGAATTTCTATGGCCCAATCGTGGGAAAAGGCTATGGCGTTATGCCTTATTTCGTTCTAGCTAAACGACATGGTAAAATTGTTCAACAAACTAAAGAAATAAAGCCGCATTTCATACATGGCTGTATTTTCAAATTGATATTAGTGTTTAAAAATTAGAATGCCTGTGTACACAAAGCTTTAAATATTTCCCAATTTTTTCAAACTCAATAATCCATGAGGTGCTTCTGCTATTTTCTACGGCATGCCGGGCATACACACTTAGACATCTTTTTCAAACTATCCGCAAGAATATCATTACTTGGCGTACAGGTTTCTTTACTTTTCAATATCGATTGAATTTCTTTATCAAAACAGGATCTTTCCATTCCGTACATTATTCCCCTGGGACCGGTGAAGCTACAATTTAAAGCACTAAGAGCTTGACCATATCGTAGGGAATTTTCAATAATCTTTTCACTTAAATGTGTAATGGGTGTTTTATTAGTTGCAAGCTTATCAATCAACCCTGCTGTACACCAATCTCCAGCACCAGCAGAGTCTTTTAATTTGTGAACACGGAAAGCCGGCATAAGCTTCCATTTACCACATATATTATTCTTTCGAAAACGATACCTTAAACCTTCCGACCCTAAAGTTTCAACAACCAACTTAGCTTTAGATTCGTAGGCACGTTGGGGTGATGTTTTCGTTCGCTCGTTAGAATACTTAAGAATGTCACAAAGATTAATAGCTGCTTTGAAATGTGGATCATCTTTAATACTAGTCGGCTCAAAAACAATTAAGGCGCCCTTCTCCTTTGCTTTCTCTGCAAGTCGCAGTGATGCAGGGCTGACCCTATCAAAATAGAAGCAAGTAATATCTTTCAACTGCTCGTAATATATTTGAATATCTATTAACCTTAAAGGGCTATATCGTGGGAGCCAATTTCCACAATTCGGGCATATCCAAAAAAACCTATGTTTTGGTTGTCCATCGCGGCCGGTTAATATACGTTGTATTATTATGGGTGTGTGAACTGAGTTGTCGAAAGTTACATATTTAAAGTCAACACCATGTGAAGTCATATCCTTCACCAGGGTTTTAGAAGCTACATCTTTGCCTAATCGTGCCAAAGGACGAGAAGTCCAGCCTAAATAAGACAATATCGTAAGGACATTCCCACACGATCCTCCAGCCCATGCATAAAGATCACCGATATCTTCTCCATTTATGACAAGATCAAGTGTGATTAATCCTGTTCCATAACATATAAAACTATCTTTATCCTTAGGCATCGTAACACTCTCCTGCTATCCATAAACTGTAGAGTTCCGGAGCACTAGATTTTATATCACCATGGATTTGATAACCGTGAGTCTCTACATGGGAGATGCCAATCATAAATCCATTTCGTTTCGCCTCATAGGCAGCAAGAAGAGCACCGACTGAAAGCAACTTACTTGATAAAGCAGAAACAACTACCTTGCACTTGCCTAAAGCATCTAAAGCGTTATTATATCGCTCTATAGTCCTACAAATTTGTCTATAGACCTCAAATGGATTCCACTCGCTGGCATAAATAATATTGGGTGGTTCAACACGTAATCGATCAAATAGCAGCTCACGATATTCTTGGATTAAATCATCTGCTCTCCTCGGGTTGGCTGAAGGCGATGGAAATACTGGGCATATTTCGTCAGGCCTCACATGATCATAGAGCCGCATCATTTGCTCGTTCTTACCTTCTCCAAGAACTGGGATCCATATCCTTGGAGCATTTGCTGTCGCTTCCCGAACAAGGTCACTAGAAAAACCATACATATAAGCAGCGTTATCATCTATCCCTTGGTCCCGAATATTATTATCTATGGAAACCTCCTCGGCAACAAGCACATGAAGATTTACGGATATAGCTTGCCCTTGTTTTTCACCACGGTCATCTAATAAATTAAGCAACTTTGTAATGATGGGAAAATAAATGCCTCGGGGCATTGCGCTTATATCAACAACGATATCATCATATTTTGTTATAACATCACTGGCAATTGCATCACTTGCTCGTCTAGACCCTATTCTCCGACTATCATCAGACATCATGGGAACATCCACAACACGGATGGTGTTTTCACCGGGCAATAGAGACTTAATACAAGAAACATTTGCATCTGTTAATGATTTGTAAGCGTTCGAAGGTGAATTGAGGCCCTCGTTATATTTAATCAATATACAGTCCTTTACGCATGTTTTATCGGCCTCTAAAAACATCTGAAGACCAATACACATGCGGGGATCAAATCCTAGCCCAAGAATAAATAAAACTCTCCGATTACGACCTGAAAGATATTCCTGCCAAAATTTTGTACAGGAACTCCCACGTCGCATAAAGTAATGTTCCCACCGTGAATAAGCATTGTGTTCACTCATGCAAGCAACCCCGCATTCGAATCAGGTCGAGTAAAACCATTTGTCAACCATCCCTGAAGATCAGTTAAGCGTTTCTCGCGCCATCCACCATATTGAAGTGGCAACCCAAAATGAACACATAACATTCGATTTAAATACATGACCATCCAATACTGCCCTTTGCATTTCTGATTTAAGGTTATTTCCAACAAATTATGTGCAATACAAGAAGCAATAACTTCCCCAAGTAGAATATTTTTATTGTCAGATCCTTTTTGAAGAGCAGTTTTCAAGATATTTCGTTCATTCATAGATATGGCTATCCCGGTTACTCCAGGAGCATATGGAGCGTTTGGTTTTTCTGTTTCCCACTGCGATAGCCCACCAATAGATGCGAGCAACCTCATAACCTGTGTCCCATATCTCACACGTTGAGGTAGCTCTCTCCAGACTGATTTAATTGACTTCCGAAGAATTCTTTCTTGCGACAAAGGAGCTAAGTGTGTTGGTTTATGAAGCAATGCCGAAGAGACACATTCTTCAAAGACATCACCAGAGAGCCACAAAAACTGCTCAATATTTGATGAGGCCATACATGCTAAACGCGTTAACCCATAGTAATAAGGAACGTTAAATTCTCGAGCTATAAAAAGTTCTGCTGCTGCACGAATATCAGATGATTCTTCCTGTAATAGCATCGATGAATCATATTCAACGACATCTAGTGTTTGTTGCGCTTTACGTAATTCACGTTCCACAAGGATTTCCATAGTTCTCCAACCCATAAGCCGCTCACGAAGAGTTCCAGTAGCAACCTCATGTTCAGATATCCATTTAGCATATTTATTATGCCTTAATGTTTTTTCCTTAATTCGTGTCGCTACTTTCTGAATAGCAGCTTCGTATGTGGCATTCCATTCATCACCATCCAACGTATCAAGAAGACAATCCGAAAATCGTCTAATCTCAACGTCTTTAGCATCAGTTGTTCTTCTATCAGCAACACTAGATACCATCTTTTCAAATTTGCTTGTGCGGCTGCCACGCCAATAATCCTCAATATTAACAACTTCGTTATAATCTCTCCCCTGGGGTGATCCCGGTGAAAGAAGTTCATCCACGGTTAGTGCTTCTAAGCGCTCAGCTAACCAAATGCTTACAGAAGATCGCAATGAAACTACAGATTGTAAAAGCCACTCACGTTGTTTGGGTGTTAAGAGATGGACATCGTCTAGCATAACCAAGATACGCTGAGCAACAGGGCGGCCGTTAAAAAGGACTTTGCAGGTCCCTAGTATATGCAATATGATAAGTGCATCATGTCCTGGTAAACGTGATTCAGACAATGGCAGGAAGCTGTCAAGAGCTTCACAAACAGTGCGTTCAAGTCCCTGCGCCCAATCAAATAAGCTTGCCCCAGTATAATCTTTAACCACACCAGGAAACTCGGGTGTTGCACTGCTTCGTTCAAATTGAACAGATGATAAATCTGAAGGATCTTTCTGCAATAGATCTAGAATACTACGTAAAGCTGCAAGGAGAATACGGGCGTTTAATAGTGATAAAAATAAACGCCTTTTTCGAACGTCGTCTAAATCCAGATCTTCTAGAGTAGCAAAACTATGACCGCAGCCCAAGAATGCACCAATAATAAGAGGCCCGCTATCATCTATAGTACCGAGAGATGCCAGGCCGCGAAAAAGATCCTTTGTATATTCTCGAGATCTAAGAGCGTGTATCGTTCGAAGTGATGATGGTGTGAAAAGCCGGAGTAAGGACGTTTTCCCTCCACCCGGTGCACTTCTAATTATTTGTGGACAATCCCAGATACTAGGTGTCTTCAACATGTCCAGAACATCAGGACTGAAGAGACGAACAAATGTTTCATCTGACTCAATATGCTCAGAAGCACGTAAACGAAATGGATTACGCGGTTCCCTCATGGCTCACTCCTATGTCGGCTAACACGGGGGAACAGACCACGCACTTTAACGTCATCTCTGTTCGCCCAGAGTAAAAACATTGAGTTGTTAGGTGTATTATGGCTGAGTACAACAGGAAGAGCACATCCAGCAAATCCATGTTTTACACCCGTACCACCTTTCCGCGTATGCTCATCTTCAATATTTGGATCATAATATGAATCAGCCAGACCAAGAAAATCGCTATCATGCGTTCCGTTAAGCCTAACGGTCTCATCTAGAATGTTTACGACATGAACATCACAGGTTAGCTTGGGAAATTGCTGGAATAACTCCTTAAGGATAGGTTTCAAATAATCAACCGCACATTTTGTAGCTATGTAAAGAACAATTCCAATATGCAGATCATCCGTATTTACCAACTTGCCAAGCGTTTTCGCTGATAGCAACTGGTCTCGTAATTTTGCCATCTTTCCGATCATTTTATTATCGTTACTATCTTTACGAAGGCAAGAAAGACCGCTTCCGGAAAAATCGTCCAGAAGAAATATCATACGAAATAAAGAATTGGCAGGCTTAATTTTTGATACGCCAAATACTTCCAAATTCTTTCGAAGTTCAACAAGAATGGCATCGCTCTTTTCTGGAGACATTTCATATGTTGGACATATTTGTTCATGGCTAAGCTCTGTATTTGTAGCACGTCTAAATAAATCAATACGAGCACCATCACTTAGTCCAAGGAAAAGACATTGCCGCCGAAGAATCTTGTACTCATCATTATTAACAATGTGGTTAATAAGATATTCTGGGATACCAAGAGTTTGTGCTGATCTAGTAATAAGCAATGGACGTATGTTATCTGGATACGCGATACTCACAAGATGAGCGATTTCTGCTGAAGAATAAAACACCAGTTTTGATTTCACAAAATTATAAGCGATATGCCGTTCAGCAATCGTCTTAAACTGTCTTAGCCACAACGCCAAACTCTCCACAAAACGCATACCCGGTGCAAATTGTTGGTATTCATTATACTTCATAGTTGCCATGGCTTGAAGAAGCGGACGCTCATCAGCAACATTTTCAGGTGTCCAATTCATAACCGTGGCAAGAAGGCGCTCAGCAAGGGCCTCTCTCATTATCTACGTCCTCCTTTACTTAAAGGAATATATTGGAATGATCCCTGTGATGCTACAAGACATTTGAGATAAAAAAGAGTTGCCTGATGTCCTCGATACCCTGCTGGAGCTAGATTCCAACAAGTATTTAAATCAGGAGACACGACATCTACGCTAAGCGAGTACTTTTCGGCAAGAAGATCACTATCATTGCCTGGCCAACGTCCTTGGTCGCCTATGCAAAGTATATTCGAGTTATTACCAATTTTACATTTTGCTAACATCTCTACAACAACGTTTCTTTTAGTCACAGAAGAAGAGATAATGTCAATTGAATGTGAAGATTGAACCATTTTAACACCACAACTTCGAAAAAGATGGCCACCGACAACTTCCCACAAGAAATCAAGTTGAGATACTTTATTGGGCTCAATTGATATCTGTTGCTTCCTGATAGTCATTTTTGCTAAGTGCTTTATATTTTCATCCGAACTAAGAATCTTCGCGATACCACCAAGAGCTATAGACGGATTGCTTGAGCCATCAGGAGCATTGTCATTATCGAGAAAAGCGCACTCTGCTCCGTTATAATAACCAACAAGAACCTGCTTCCATTGTGACTCTGGCAACACTTCCCGTAAATTTTTCTTTACAGACTTCCCACGTCCCGTAGCAATCCCAATAGATATTCCTGCTAACAGCAGGCGAGAAATCTCTTGCACAATACGATTATCTAAAGGATTAAATCTATTTTCAAACTCACACAAAGTGCCATCATAATCTAAAACAAGACCACAAAAAGAAACTGATTTTAATGAACTACTAAATACTTTATAAGCCATATTGATTTTTTGAGAAGGAGCAAAACAAATATTCAATTTGCGTCTCACGGGAGCTTTTTCGATGGAGTATTTTATCTCTGGAGAACCAATTCCTAAATGGTAAAGACGCCGACCAAATTGAGGGACACCAGGTCGGCCTGGATCAATTCCACGAAGCTCCCCGGCAATTCCTGTTAAAATAAAACCAGAAACCACTGCACCTATAGAACTAGCTATTATATTTCCCGGGATGTTGATGATCGCGGAAGGAATAGAAGAAGGTATTAACCTCAAAGTTCTCTGGGCAAGACTGTGATTACTTGCATTAGTAAAAGCAATAATCGCTGATTGCTTTCCGCGTTTCGCCAGCCAATGATGCCTGCCATGTGCAAAATTACGAAAATCTGATATCTGTACTGCACAAAGTGCAGCCTCCGTGAACTTGGATTCAATATCGTAAGCCACCGTTTCCATTCCTGGACCATAAAGCACGGTTAGATAATCACGTTCAAATACTGACTTACATGTTGTTCTGAGATCATTAAAAGCATCATCAATGCCATTAAACTTAGGCAATAACTCCAATAATTTTGATGGAAGAGACAACCCCTCGCCTATGTGAGGTCCATATACGCGTCCTAAAAGGACAAGAAAAGCTAACAAGGAATTTGTTGCAAGAAAACCATCTTTCTTGGAAGGCAATTCAAAATCATAGACACGGGGATAAATATATTTTTCACCTATCTTCGCTAGCGGGCTGTTTTTACGTGCACAGATTGCAATAAGATTACTTGGTTCAGTATCTATGAGAATGCGCCATGAACGATTGATATCAGCATTAGAGCCACCTGCAGTCAGACAAATAATAGCGCTCCTAATAAGGCTACGTATAGAACCTTGTTCCTTTAACATGGAAACAATATCCAACGGAGTAGCCGTTTTTGAGATTAATCCAGATGCAAGCTGATGCAGATAACACGCAAAATGTGCTGCCGATAGAGAACCACCAGATCCAACTGCAATCAATGGGTGGCGTATCGATTGTTCTATGCCCTTACCAAGAGCGGATACATCCATCGACAGTGCTGAATAATACGTTTCCTCCAACTGTCCAAGTTCTAATTTGAAAGATTTCCCCAAACTAAAATCTCCGCATTATCTTTATATTGTCTGTTAAATATCAAATTAGGTAAATTTTGTATTATATAATATCTTGAAATGCTATTTATGTCAATAGATTACTTGCCATTAAATCAAATACTCATGGAAGCTATTATATAATGCTATTAGAATATTCAAAGGCCTGGCATTACTAGTAGGGGAAATAGCAACTTTATACCTTAAGAAGAGAAAATCCAAGTCATTTTAAAATACGAAATCAATTTACCTTACTATGGCATATACCTAAATAAATAGATTATTCCAAACTATACGACGTAGATATGACTTGTCAATAAACTCGACAATTGACTCTTATAAATGGCATATAATGGGAAGCTTTTAAAAGGATCGCAGGGTAGTTTGCATAATGCCGGTTATGTAAACCCAAAGGGCGTAGCGCTGGAGCGAGGCAAGGGACAAGGAACCATAATGCGCATTATGGGTCAGGCGGCGGAATAAGCGACAGGTGGAACGAGCGACCTGGAGCTGGCTTGAAGCCGCCGTCTTTCCCGGTGGCTATACGGTGCCATGCCGAACCCCAGCGCCGCTACCCTGCAAGCGATGACAAATAGAGAGAAGGCACGCGACCGGAATGATCACGTGCCTGAACGGAATGGAGCCCGAAGTAGATTGAGTAGCGGAGTGAAGGAGGTCAAAGGCTCTGGAATGCAGCGAACGAAGCCAACGAGGGCCACATTTTAAGAAGCCTTGCTATCTTACAACTATTGACGATAGTTATTGGGTCAGGGGCGTATTAAATTCTTCCATATTTTCATACCCACAATTCAAACAGATCCATTCTGCCGGTATTTTTGTTGTATGCACCTCTGGATTACTAATATTACCATTATTCGCCAACCCATAGGCACAACCGCAGGCAGCGCAAAACCCTTTTTCAGGAATAACGGGTTTAATACTTTTTAAGCCATTGCGGAAATATCGGCCAATCGTATCGTCCCCCAATGATTGCCAGTCAAATACCTTGGATTCTAAGGCATCGTTAAATATACAACGCCGACAGTGGGCAGTTTCCGTCCAATACCATCGGGCATATAAATTACCAAGAAGTCCCCTGTAATCAATCTTGATCGTCTTGTCAAATTCATTACTCAGGCAACCAACAAAATATCCACCATTGCAGGCATTTGCTGAGGTAGCCGTAAAATCAATATTCTTGCCGCAAATACGGCAATAATGATCCCCTTTCTTGGCATCCCTGGGCGGCAATTTATTGGATGATTTGAGACGCTGAGTACTAATGAGTATTATCAAACCAACAAAGGTGGCAATTCCGATGAACAAACCCGGTCCAAACCCTGTAAACACCCCGGCGATTACACCAGCAAAAATACCAGCGAAAAGAGAGCCAATAATCATAGCAATATCATTAAATATTTCTGCCAGGCAGCCTGGTTGCTGTTTATTTAGTTTGTCTGCCAATAGACGGTCCACGACATTCCATTTTGAAACGGCACAATTGGACTGCATGCCACATAGATCAACATGATCCAATTCGATATTATTATGACCATCCGCAAAATCTTTTGCCAAGTTTAAATAATATTCTGCTGCAGTAAAATCGCCTCTTTCAACAAATTCTCTGACAATACCTAAATATGCTTCAATATAATATCCATTTAACGCCTCATCCTTTGGGAATTTCACCAATAACCGGTCAATACAATCCAGTACTTTCTTGTAATCCTTGTCCTGCATATAATACAGTAACAGATAGGCGCTGGCTGTTTTGTTATCAGGTTCAATTTCGAATACTTTCTGAATTGACTTAAAAACGGCTTCCTTTGATGAAACTAAATTGTTATTAAAATAAGATAATATTTGCAACAAATAACCGTTGGGAATTGAGGGGGCAATAGAAACCACCTTATCGGCCATTATTTTGGCTTCGGACTCATTCTTCTTTGAAAGATATATATACCCCATTCCCTCAATCGCATGCCAAAATGAAGGCTCCAATATCACCGCTTTTTTCAAGGCAACCAAGGCCTCGTCAAGATTGCCTTCATTAAAAAATCCCTGGGCTATCAAATACTCCTCTCTTGCCCGAGAATTTATTTTTTCGGAGGAATGCGCATTGTCATCATACTGTTTGCGCTTCACGGCATCAGATAATATTTCGTATGCTTCGTTCAGCTGACGCTGTTTTTCCGCCGCTAAATGGTATAACGGGTTTTGCTGATGCCTGTCCGGGTGGTAAAGCTTGCATTTTTCATAATAGGCATGTTTTATTTCCTCTAAAGAGGCACCCTCCGGGACACCCAGCAGGTCATAATATGTGATTGATTTCATAAATCCTCCCATTCACGAATCTTATCAAAACCAATACCAATAGTCAATAAATAAATATCTACTACTGGCCGATAATAATATACTTCATCTAATGATATCATCACATAAAGATGGAGTAGCGCATGGAACTAAAATCACAAATAGGAAAACGAATACAACAACTCCGAAAGCAGGCTCGATACACCCAGGAGTCGTTTGCCGAGAAAGCCGGACTGAGCCTTAGTTATGTTGCCATGATCGAGATAGGGAAGAAGACACCAACCATCGAAACCCTACATAAGATTGCCCAAGCCCTGGATTGTGATTTGGCAGAGTTTTTCTCTGCAAAAACATTACGACAGAAAAGTACGAACAAGAACATATCCTTATCAACCGACGAAAGGGAATTGATAATAAAAGCTGCTTCGTTGCTTAAACACAAGATGAAAAAGTAAGGCATTTAGCCCTGGGCCTCCTGGCTCAGGGTTCTTTATTTTTATTGAATGGGAAAATACCGACCATCGACGTTTATTCCCCCTACACCGCCACCCGGCAGATTCAACTACCTATTCTCTTCTTCACTGTAAAACCCGTTCGCTCCAATTACCAGGTTATCCAGCACTCTAATACCCAGCATTTTACAAGCATCCCGTAATGTGCCCCAAAGCTGTTTATCTTCTGTAGATGGGCTTGGATCTCCGCTGGGGTGGTTATGAACCGTCATGATGCTCGGCGCACCTGAAGCCACGACTCCCCGTAATACCAAGGCCAGAACTATCCGGCAACTATCTACTGCGCCCATTGCGATCATTTCTTTTTTGACTATCCTGTTCTTGGTATTCAGATGCAGTACCCAGAAGATCTCCCGATCTGCCAAAGCTTCCGCTTTCATATAATCGAAAACTGCCTGCGGTCTGCATATCTGGCATTGAGTAATAGCCTCTGACACCTTAAGTAGTTCCAAAGGGTAGGTTGGATATCGTTTCATACCGCTCCTTTCATTTTGGGCACAAAAAAAGAGCCGCTCCGATTATGGAACGGCTCTCTATGTGCGTTTATTATTCATTAGGCTTGTCCTTACAGTTGGGGCAGTACTTGTCCGGGCAGTAGACCTCGATTTCCCTTCCACTACAGACCAAAATCGCTGTGTGACCGCACAGTGGACACACAGCCCTGACCTCCAGCCTTTCGGTCGTCTTTCGCCCCGTCTTAAGGGCAATTGCAATGCTGTTCATATTCCCTCCTTAATTGTAATAATCGCCCAACCAAGTACAGGCGTTATAGTTGATCTGACCCGGTTCGTGAAGAATATAATCTACCGCCTTCTGCGCCGCCGATGCCGCATAAATGATGAGCTTCTTATCTCCCTTGAGCCGCTTTAACCAATGGTCAATGTAGGCGGCCTGGTTCCTTATTGTCATTGGGGCTATTCCAGCATAGGCGCATAGGAAGGATGATCCAAGCTCTGCGACAAGCTCCTCGTTGCTGTAAGCGGCATTAAACCCTGCCTTGTCGTAGCTGTTATCCCGGTCCAGCCTTTTCTGGTGGCCTGTTGAATGCACGGCCTCGTGCCACAAAGTAGAGTAGAACTCCTCCGGACTGTCAAACCACTCCCGGGCTGGCATCCCAATAACATCCTCTCTCCGGTCATAGTAAGCCTCCCTGGACCCTATCAAGCCAGGTTTATTCGGCATATTGGCAAACACCGCTTCGCAAGCCTCTATGGGATCAACATCCTTTCCTATCTGTGGAATCTTCTCCGCCGGGATCCCTGTAGTCTGCTCCAAGTTGAACACACAGTAATACCTCATCAGCGGAACCTCGGTCACTTCCCCTGACTGCGAATTGATATGTTCCAACAGCCTCCAATAAACGATCCTGAATGCCCTAGATCCAGGCTTTACCTGCCCGCCCATCTCTGTAATCTGATTAAAGGTAGCGTAAAAAGGGCTGGCATATTCTGATAGAGACAGAATTAAGAGATTGATGCCGTGGTACTGATGCTTCGATACCATATTCATCGGCAGATGGCTCTTCCAAGGTTTCTGCCAGGGTATGGTGCCGTTCTCTATTGCATCCAAGATTTGATCCGTCACTATCTGGGCGACATCGGGTTTGTGGGGTTTGGTTCTGGTGATCATGGTTACCTCCTTTTAAGAATTAAAAAGGACCTGCCAGTTTGGTAGGTCCAGTTACTTCAGAGTCTCCAGTATGTGCTCCGACCAGCTTACCGCCAGTTCAAAGTCACCAATGCCGTACGCCTCGTCTTGTGCGTTCTGGCACGCCTGAATGAATTCCCGTTGTTCTGTGGACATGATACCCTCCTTAGTTTTGGTTAATAAAAAAGGGCCTGCCTGTTTGACAGACCCTGGGGAAACAAAAAAAGCCCCACCTCGATTAAGAGATGGGGTTGGCTCTAATAGTAAGTGGACATAGATACAGAATATGTTAGACTAATGTCATATTGACTCTCAGGTTAATATCTTGGTATCCTTAAATAATACGGTTCGGAACTCTTCCACTACCGCCCACCATTTTAATATCAAGCAATTAGCACTAACTTATTTGTTTTAAACAAATTATAAAAAGGTTAGTGCTTTTTGCTTTTTTGTTTGTTTAGCTTTATTTACACTAATTTTGGCCCAGACATGGCACAAATTAGGCACAAACTTTCCTCATTGAAATATGAGGTTTTTTTATTTGATTTTTTATAAAGGAAAGAGTATATTTATTTCCATATGAAAAAAATTATTTTATTATTATTTGTCTCATCCTCTCTTTTTGCCCAACAGACAGCAACCACAGATGAGGGGAAGAAAGTAATCCTCTTCGAGGATGGATCATGGCAGTATGCTGTTTACTTTGATGATATAAAGCCAGCTCATATTGATTCCCTGGAGATCCCGGAAATTCCAATGAATGCCCAGGTCGTTGTTCATGCCGGATACACTCTTTCTTATAATGAAATGCACGAACAGGCAAATTGGGTGGCTTATGAGCTTACCGAGAAAGAAACTGAGGGGAAATACAAAAGGACAAATAAGTTTATTGTAGATCCGGATATTATAACGGGGTCGGCCGAAAGCAAGGATTGCAAGAAATCGGGTTATGATCAGGGGCATTTGGCGCCGGCAGCTGATATGGCTTGGTCGAAGACAGCTATGAAAGAATCGTTTTATTACAGCAATATGAGCCCACAAGAGCCTGGATTCAACCGCGTAATATGGAAGAACCTGGAAGAACAAGTGCGGACTTGGGCAATAGATAATAAGGCCATATATGTTGTCACCGGCCCTGTTTTGACAGAAGGATTGCCTGCAATAGGGCCCAATAAGGTTTCAGTTCCAAAATATTATTATAAGGTAGTTTTGGATTATTCCTGGCCAGAAATCAAGGGCATCGGGTTTATCCTTCCCAATAAAAAATCAGAGGATCAATTGCAAAATTACGCAGTATCAATCGACAGCGTTGAAAAAGTCACAGGGATTAATTTCTTTTATAAACTGCCGGACGACCAGGAGAAATACATTGAAAGCATGATGGATGTAAATGAATGGATCTGGAAATAATTTACAATTATTGATATGTTTATTCTACATTGTACCAATAAATTCCTGGATCTCTTGAATATCAAACCTTCCAGAAAAAAAGGTTGAGGAAGACAAAAGCTTGTTGGGTAGCTGGTCCGCGACCTATTTTTATCATAATGACGACAAAGTGTTCCTTTTCGTCAATGATGCCACCCTGTTTTCCTTTACCCTGCGATGCCTTACCCCGGAAATCATGAAGATAGAAATAATGGCCGGATTGATCGATTCACTGTATAGAGTTAATGTGCCTTTGGATATTATAGAAAAGATCAGAAAGGAATCTGACGATATAGTATTTACTAAAAACACGAATCGCCGGATTGTGGGCTCGATAAATAATTTGATTTATCTCTATCAGTGTTATATGCAACAATGTAAAGATCGATATTCTGTCAATATGAGCGATATTGAAAATAAAATGCATCAAGTTCCCTTCAATACCTTTCTTACAAACTGCCCATAGACATGCTAAGAAGTAAATTGAAACTATAAATTATACAAACCGGTAAAACGGTTATTTCGTTCGTAAGCATAACTATAATTATTAATTTAAAAGGACTGGTAAGATGGATTTGGTGATTAAACTCATGGGACACAAGATCCGAAAACTCCGGAAGGCACAAGGATTATCTCAACAACAGTTGGGACAAAAGGCTGGATTTGATTATCGGTATATCGGCTTCATCGAACAGGCCCGGGTAAATCCGACGGTTAAAACGCTAGAAAAAGTTGCCGGCGCTTTGGATACAACGGTAACTGATCTTCTGCCGTCCAAGGATGAAATAGAAGCCAATAAAAAGGGTGTGGCTCCAAAGATGAAGGATCGAGAAAAGGTAATGTATAGAATCCTTAAAAATGTAAATAAAATAGACAAAAATAAATTGAAAAAAATAGAAAAAATTGTTCGTATTACAATAGAGTGATCAAGTTTTGTGACATGTCACATAATTTGTGACATCGGGGAATATTATATTAACAGATTGAAAATATTAAGCATAGCGAGATTATATTTTTATAAGGTGAGACATTAGGTCTCACCTTATTTTATTATTGGCTTCATAACTACATGCAATATCATAATGTTAGAAAAAACGTTTTTGGGTATAAATATTGCATTTAAATGTTTTGATATAGATGAAAAAGTAAAACAATAATTAGACTTAAATATGGCAGGTATGTTTTTTAGAAAGCAAAAGATATTTAATAAATGTAGCCGTGTCTATATTTTAAGTTCTTTTGTAGCGTTTCTAGTTTATTTTATTAGCAAAGGGCCATGGGACAGAACTACAGTGGCTTTTTCTGTATGTCTTGTTGTCGGATGTTTTATATATATATTTACGGATATTTACAGTTTTGATAAGAAAAATCGATCATAGTAATTGATTATCAAACAAGGTGGGTTCCCATGGAAATGGATGTATTATTAAAATTAATCAAATCCGCTATTAATATGGAAAGTGATGCAGCATTTAATTACAAGCATGCGGCTTTAAATTCCAAGGACGTCCGGGCCAGAGAGATGTTTATGCAATTTTCTCGCGACGAAGAGAAACATCGGAGGATGTTGGTGTACGTATTGGAAAAATGCTATTTGCAAAACGGTTTTTTCGAAATCCCTGAATTAGGGCTGCCGACGGGATATTCCCGGGGCGGGTGCAGCCCGGTTTATTCTAAGCAACTGGTTGAACTGATCGATGAGCCATTGCCGGTTTGGGAGACAGTCAATAAGTTTATTGATATGGAAAAAAAAGCTATAATCCGATATGATGAAATGGCTGGGGAGAAGTTGATCATAAATACAGATAAATTATTCATGTCCTTGGCAGCCTGGGAGAAAAAACATTTGGAAGCTTTGGAAATACAAAAAAAGGAATTCGGCGTGCAATCGGAAAAACAACTATAATTGTCTCCATGCTGCATTATCTCAATTAAAATTTTATTTATGGCCAAATAAAGCCGGGATTTAATTTCTCGGCTTTTTCTCTATTTATCGAGGTTGATAATTATTGTATTTTGCAAACACTATTGATAAAAGTGAAAATATTGCCTTATTGCAATATCATGTCGGAATATCATTTTTGTAATATGATGACATTATAGGTGTTATAAATATTGAAAGCAAATAGAGCAGTGGCCTAAAAAATGCAAGAAATATTAATTAATATATTCGTTATTTTATAGTGAATTTTAGTACACAGACTAAAATAAAGTATATTTTTTATCATTTGCGTTTTATATAGTTGACTGGAGAACAGATAATGAATAGAAATACACTTTCTGAAACAATCAGGCGGGCGATAAAAATGGAAAGAGAGTCGTCTCTTTCCTACAAGCAGGTCGCTCTTCTTTCTAAAGATCAAAAAGCTTATGAAATGTTCATGCAATTTTCCCGGGACGAGGATAAACATCGCCGAATGTTGGAATATTTGTTGGAAGAATTTAACAGCAGGGGCGATGAATTGAGTTTTCCCGAGATGCGGCTTCCGCCCGAATATGCGGCGAATGACCCAAGTCCGATATATTCCTTAAAATTAACCAAATTATCTGATGAGCCGGATCCTGTCGTTGAAACCATTTGGAAGTTTTCCAAGGGGGAAAACAAGGCAATTGCCTTTTATTATGGTCTGGCTGACAGTGTTGAAGAGGCAAAGGGAAAGACATTCTTCTTTTATTTAGGCCAATGGGAGGAATTGCATCTTGAAGTATTGGAAAGGCAGGCGTTGGCGTTTGGGAATGATCTCGTAGGGTGAGTTATTTTATCAGACATTAGGCGTAACAATCTATAAACAAAGGAGGATGTATGGGGAAAAGGGTACGCAATATCGAAGGAACCTCTGATAACTTATGTGTTTGTGGCAGTTGGCTGGCTCATTGGGAAAAGTTCAGTGGAAGAAAAGCTGCATACTGTGCGGAATCGGGTTGTTCCAGTCCAGCTACGGTTGGTGGACATGTTACCAAGGAATGGGTAAATGATGGTCGTTGGTACATCATACCTCTTTGCTCTGAGCACAATTCTATGAAGGGCAAAACTTTCGAGGTAATCGATTCAACAACGTTCGTTTCGGCCAATGTGAAAGAAACCTGTGGTAAAGGAGGTCAAGGGAGCTAATGCGCGTTATGCAGAATTGATTGATGATTTTATTTGGTGTAATCGGGGCCACAGCCATCATTGTATAAAAAGGGTCTGCGGTATCTTACTAACACATGCCAGATCTTTTTATTTATCGGTATATTTTGTCAAAACAAGGAGAGTGGTTATGGCGACCTATAAATATCCGGATTTCATCCGGCAGGTATATAACTACGCTTTTGACATTGCCATCGGACCAGGGGAACTGGCACAAAATTCCGGCATATACCGCTGCGACGGCTGCGGCCGTGAAATTGTTGTTGGTTATGAAAAATCCTTGCCGTCGCAAAGCCACCACCGGCATAAACCGGGAGAAGGGGACATTCGGTGGCGTTTGATTGTAGCAACAGAATTTTCTCCGTCCGAAGGTTAAATACTATTTGACAATTATTTTTCAAGGGTATATAGTTAATACTAAATAACTCGCAATATATTTTGTGATTTATTTTATGCCTTAACCCAAAGCAGGCATGAGAAATTATTGCAATAGAAAGTAAAGCAAGGAACCGAAGTATGGCTTCTCAGACAGTAAAATTCGAATATGATGAAATGCATAATATCCTTTTTGTCGAGGATGATTATGTGATCAACTCGGAAGATGAAGCTGACGCGTTTTTAAAATTATACGCTGACAAGTTTAAAGAGATCGGCCGGAAAGCTTATATTATAGCCTGTATAGACGGACTGCGGATAAATTCCAAGATTCATGAATACTATGGCCAACAAGTTAAAAAGCTTTTAGACGGCTCGATAGTGGGCTTCGCCAGATATGGCAGGGATCCCTTAGCCAGAATGACGGTGCGCACTTCATCCCGCAAGGTAAATTTTGACATAAATATCTATGATACCAAAGAGCAGGCGATAAGTAGTATCAAGAAAATGAAGTGAATAGCATTCCTTTTAAAGCGATAAAGGAGGCTGAATTATGGATCTTGATTATAAAATCTGGGCAAATTACGGTAAGAACCGGTTGTACTTGGCGATTAAGGGTTCCATTTCCGATGAAGCGGCTAAAGCCGCCGCCGAAAAAACAATGGAGGAGGCTAAAAAACTGCAATCCGGATTTACCGTGGTAAGCGATGTCTCCCAAGCCAGGCCAACTGGAAATAGAGGCGCCATTGAGATCAAACGGGCCCAGGCATTTTTAGGATATTTGGGGGTCAAGCGTATAATTCAGGTTGTCCCGCAGTCCGACGATAAAACTGCTAAACAACAGGGATATCCTGCCGCCAATATGGTTTTTTCCATTGATGAAGCCGACATCATATTGGATAGATTGGCATGAGCCTTTATCTAACCATTGATTGAAGGAGGTATTCGAAATGTGGACGGCTAAAATTGGCAATAACGCCGGGGCGTTGTGGAGGGTTCTCGATGCCGAGGGGGAGAAGAACCTGACCTCCCTTAAGAAATCATCCAAACTGGACGACAAGTGGCTGTATCTGGCTTTGGGCTGGCTGGCCAGGGAGGACAAGGTGGCCTTTACCCTGAAAAAAAAGCAAATGATGATTTCTCTGAAATGACCGTCTTTTTGAGAAGGGGTTAAGCTCTGCGATTAACAACTTAAAAGGAGAAGTTATGGGCAATCAAAAACCGTGGTATTTAAATTTATCTCCCTTGGGGGCGGCCTACCAGCATTATTCAAATTCGGCCAAGCAGGAAACCGTTCTGGATCACAAGACGAAGGAGCTGATACGAGTGGCGGTCGCTTCGGTGATGCGGTGTTCCCATTGCACCGAACATCATATCAAGGATGCGCTTAAGGCCGGGGCCGGAAAGGCGGAAATCGCCGAAGCGTTGCTTATAGCGTCTCTGCAGACAGCCGGGACCCAGTTGAACTGGAATAAGGATTTGTTCGAAAAATATCTTTCGGAAAACCAACTGACAAATAACTGAGAAACAGCAGAAAGGAGGTCTCATGTTTACCTCGGAAATTACGGAGAGAGAAAAGCAGCTGGGTTTTGCAGTGGATAAGGTCGTCAATCAGAATGCCGAATACATGGGGCATAGGGAATACGTTTACGGCGTGGTTTACAGGTTTGATGATAATAATATCATTGTCAAGGAAAGGTGTCCGTTGGGCGGTTTCAGGTATTGTTTCCGCCGGAAACAGGGAGCGGGGTTTCTGACTGTCAGTAACGTGGATATTGATCCCCTGCAGGCCATTGACCGGGTGAGGAAATATCTTTCCGATATAAAAGGGACCGAGGTGCTATGAAATGACATTGATCAAATGGACCGATAAATTCAGGGTTGATATTGACGAGATCGACGAACAGCATAAAAAGCTGATAGATCTGGTCAACAAGCTGTATAACGCGTTGAAGGAAGGCAAAGGCAGGGATATTTTGGACGAGGTTTTTAACGCGATGGCGGACTATGCGTCATATCATTTCGATACCGAGGAGACTTTGTTTGGAATCCACCGGTATCCCGATATCATGCGGCATATGAAGGAGCACAATGAGTTCAGGCAGACGTTGATCTCTTTGAAAGAGAAACACCAGCAGGGAAATTATTCGGCGGGCATAGAAACCATGTTTTTTCTAAGGGAATGGCTCAAGAAACATATACTGGATGAAGATAAAAAATACGCGCCATTCTTCATCGACAAAGGCATATGATAAAACTCATTTTTAAAATGACCATTAAAGTTGAGGTTACTACGGGGACAGACAATGAAGAATAAAGCCTGGAAAAAAGCTCGACGGGAATTGATTTACATGACGGCCATTCTGGCTATCATTGTTTCATTGATTTTTGCAGGAGCGATACTGTTTTATATCAAGCAGAGCCGTGCTCTGGCGGAGGAACAAAAACAGGACCTGTCGGCGGTAGCGGACCTGAAATCATCCCTCATCGAGTCCTGGTACCAGGAACGCATCAATAACGCTTGGGAAATTGTCGACAGCCGTTCTTTTGCGGAAGCAACGGATAGATGGTTCGAAAATCCCAAGGACGGACGGTTAAAAGAAGCGGTAGCTGTGCGTCTGGGTTCATTGCTTCGCTATAATCAATACGAATCTATTCTTTTATTAAAACCCGACGGTTTGGTAATGATGTCCGTCAACGATACAACCAAACATACCGGCCCCAGAATAACCGGCTTTGTTACTCAGGCCCTTGTCTCAGGCCGGGTTTTGACCAGCGATCTTTACTTTTGTCCAGTGGCCAAACGGCCGCATATGGACTTTGTCGCACCAATTATATATAAAGGCAAGCGGATCGGGGCTTTGATCCTCAGGGTCGATCCCGCCAAATTCTTTTATCCGCTTATTCAAAATTGGCCGACTCCCAGCCGTACGGCAGAGACCCTGATTATCAGGCAAGAAGGGGATTCGGTGCTTTTCTTGAATAATGTTCGGCATCGAGAAAATACCGCCATGAAAATGAAAGAGCCCTTGACCAACACAAAGCTCCCGGCGGTGATGGCGGTAACCGGCAAGATCGGAACGGTCGAGGGGGAAGATTATAGGGGCAAACCGGTTCTGGCGGCATTGAGGAAGATATCCGGGACTTCATGGTACATGGTTTCAAAGATCGATACCGACGAGGTGTATGCTCCTATAAAGAAGCTTTTCAGGATAGTTGCACTTCTGGCTTTATTGTTAGCGGGGGTGGCTGCAGGGGCGGTAGGCATCATATGGTATCGGCGCAGAAACCAGTATTTGGAATCGCTGATGTCTGCTGAGACTCAATTAAAGCAAGCCAATATAAGGCTTTTGGAAAGCAATCAGGAATTGGAAGCAACGGTAGAGGAATTGACGGCTTCCCAGCAGCAGCTCAAGGCGGCAGAAGAGGAACTGCAACAGCAATACAGGGACTTGCAGAAAAGCGAGGAGCGTTTTAGATCAACTCTGGATAATATGCTGGAGGGCTGTCAAATAATTGGTAATGACTGGCGGTATTTATATATCAATGATGCTGCGGAAAGGCACAATAGGCGATCCCAAAAGGAGCTTTTGGGCAATAAGTACGGCGACATGTGGCCGGGAATAGAAAAAACCAATGTTTATGCCCTAATTAAGGATACAATAGAAAACAAAGTTTCCCACTTGATAGAAAACGAGTTTATATTTCCCGATGGACAAAGAGGTTGGTTCGAGTTGGGTATCCATCCCGTACCCGAGGGGGTTTTTATCCTTTCTATGGATATTACGGACCGCAAACGAGCGGAAATGGAGCAACAATTGACGGTTGACGTTCTCCGAATATTGAACCGTCCTGAAAGTACAAAAAATATTATCAGTGAAATCATTGATATCATCAAACCTATCACCGGTTGCGAAGCGATAGCGGTCAGGCTCAAGGATAACGGAGATTATCCTTATTTTGTCACACAGGGATTTCCGGACAGTTTCGTGGAAAAGGAGCGAAGCCTTTGTTCTCGCGACAATAAAGGTGAAGTTTTGATGGGACAAAACGGGAAACCGTTCCTGGAGTGTATGTGTGGAAATATCATTACCGGAAGGGTTGACTCCTCGAAACCGTTTTTTACGTCTGGTGGCAGTTTTTGGAGCAATAGTACGTCAGATCTTCTTGCCCAGACCACTGACATGGACCGACAGGCACGGCCCCGTAACTTTTGCAACATAATGGGCTACGAATCGGTGGCCCTGGTTCCCTTAAAGTCGGATAACGAGACAATCGGGCTGATGCAGTTAAACGACCATTCCCCGAATAAGTTCACTCTCAACCTGATAAGTTATCTGGAGGGCATAGGCGCCAGCATCGGAATAGCCCTGAAACGAAAAAGACACGAAGATGAGATTCAGGCCCAAAAGGAGCAATTGTTAGCCAATAACGAGGAACTGATAGCGGCTGAGCAGGAATTGAAAGCAGCCGAAGAGGAACTGCACCAGCAGTTGGATGATTTAACCAGAAGCCAGGAGGAATTATTCCAAAGCAAACAACAATTCCAGCTTCTGGCCGATAATGCACCGGATGCTATCTTCATTCAGATTAACGGGAAATACGCTTATGTCAACAAGGCCTGTCTGTCTATTTACGGGGCGGGAAGATCGGAGCAGCTGATAGATCGTCCGGTTATCGAGCGTATCCATCCCGATTTTCATGAAATGGTAAACTCAAGAATCATGGAGATAAACCGGAAGGGGAACAAAGTCCCCACAGTCGAATATAAGCACCTCAAAATGGACGGGACACCGGTAGATGTTGAAGTTTCGGCGGTGCCTTTTGAATACAAGGGCGATAAAGGGGCTTTGGTATTCATGAGGGATGTGACCGAACGCAGGAAGATCGAGCAGGAACTGCGCCACTCCCAGAAGATAGAAGCCATCGGTTTGCTGGCCGGCGGGGTGGCACACGATTTCAATAATATGCTGGCCGGGATCATAGGCAATGCGGAGCTTTTAGCCATGAAGGTGTCCGGCGACAAAATGTTATCGACGTATGTCAACAATATTGCCAATGCAGCCGATCATGCGGCTTCTCTTACCAAACAGTTGCTTACTTTCGCCCGCAAGGGGCATACCATTATCGCGCCGGTGGATGTCCATCACCTTATAAAAGACGTTGCTAATATTTTGGTAAATACCATTGACCGCAGAATTATGGTGAATAACCAGTTGGAAGCTTTGTCATCGTTCGTATCGGGAGATTCCTCCCAACTGGAAAACATGCTCCTGAACCTTGGGGTCAATGCCCGGGATGCCATGCCCGAAGGCGGGCTGCTGACCTTTGCCACTAAGGAAGAAATCCTCGACCAGGAATTCATTGCTAAGCACGGGTATCAGATAAAACCGGGGAAATATATGAGGATATCTGTTTCAGATACCGGATGCGGGATGGACGAAAAGACCAAGCAGAAGATGTTCGAGCCGTTTTTTACCACAAAGGAACCGGGCAAGGGAACGGGCTTGGGTCTGGCCAGTGTATATGGAATAGTCATGAATCATAATGGCGCAGTTGGCGTGTACAGCGAACTGGGCAAAGGAACGGTTTTTAATATATACCTTCCTTTGGTCGAAGCCGAAAACGTAGGATCGATAGATAATAAAACACTAATGCCTCCGGAGCCGGGACGGGGCAGGATCCTACTGGTTGATGACGAAGAGATGATAAGACAATTAGGCGAAACCCTCCTGGAACAACTGGGATATGAAGTACATACCTGCAGCGATGGAGCCCAGGCAGTCGGGTACTATACCGATCATTTTAGGGAAATTGATGTCGTTATCATGGATATGATTATGCCGGTAATGAACGGGATGGATGCTTTTATCCGGATGAAAAAAATCAATCCTGGTATCAAGGCGTTGATATCGTCTGGGTTTAGCACCACCGGTGAATCGAAAGAAATTAATAAAATGGGTGTTAAAGGGTTTATTGGCAAACCGTATCATTTGAAAGATTTAGCTGCCAAAATAAAAAAGGTTATAGAAGAATAAATTTTAAAAGAAGGAACTATGTATTTTATAATTTACAAGGATAACCGCGGAGAATGGCGCTGGAAATATCGCGCCGCCAACCATGAGGATATTGCCGTAAGCTCCGAAGGGTATAAGACCAAACAGGGAGCCTTAAATGGCATTGCGCTTGTAATGAAAGCTAATAATGCAAGGACCTACGATGATTCGCAAAAATTGTGGTTAAATTAAACTAAAAACGACAGCAAAAAAGCCGTTCCTTGATGGAACGGCTTTTTTTTGATCTTTTGCTTGCCTGAGTATGATCAGGAGATTTAGGATAGCGCCCCAACGGGCTCCTTCTTTGTGTAAAAATCCGCACTACTAAGTGATAGAATAAAAACAACAAGGTGAAGTAACGTCAGGGATACGTGTTTCCAATTTATTGTATATTGGAATGCAACCGTATTCTTATTACCCTTCATAGGTATTCCTCCTTTCTTTTTTGAAGTCCATTTTGAAAGGACGACCGTTGAAGGACGTCTAACCAGAGCTTGCGCTCTCCTAAACCTCCATTGATAATATAAATTCAAATTGTTATTAAGTGTTTGGGTAAATATCATTTACCCTTGAGCCAAATTAACGATTCTTTTATAAGATTCCGTATGAATAAAATGGTTTTTTCGTCTTTGCTTCTGAGAATGCCGTTTATTTCGGTTAAAAGAGTTTCTTTTTTGTTGTTTAGAATATAATTTTCATTAAATAATTCAGATATAGTAATTCCCAAAGCATTAGAGAGTTTTTCGATGGTTTCTATTGATATATTCTTTACGCCGCGCTCAATCATGCCGATATGAGTGGAGTGAAGATTAGCCTTGAAACCCAGTTCTTCCTGCGATATCCCCTGTTGTTTGCGTAAAAGACGTATTTTTTGACCGAAACGTAATGTTATAGTAACATCTTTTTCCATCTTTATAAGGCGGTTTTTCTTTTTTGTCATTTGTATTAGTACCTTAATGTGTTGCAGAGGATTGATTACCCATAAAGAATAAGGCAAAAAATGACATTAAACCAGATACGCAAATAAATAAAATAAAACATACGATAGTATTGACATTTATTTTATTATTTGATATGCTTTATTTTGAAAACAAACTATAACCTTAAATAGGGAGGTTCAAATGCTTAAAAAACGTTTGGTTCTCTTTGCCTTGGCGATGTCCCTTGGGGCATGTTACGTTTATGCCAACGTGGGCATTGTGTCCACCTCATCCGGTTATCACTGCACAGCTTTGGGGGCATATGGAACGGGTGGTTGCACTAGTGGAGGGTCTTATTGGTATTATTATGATGGCGGGTATCCTAATTATGAAAAAATCAACATAAAGCTAAATTGCAGCAATTCCGCGACGGATTATGATATGTATTTGTATGATTGCGGAAGCAGCTATCCAGGAACAGTAGTGGCATCAGCAACCCATACAACCTACCCCGATTCCGTTGTATACCAATGCACAAGTACCTCGAGATATATGCTTTTAGAGGTTAGGTATTATAGCGGCGCAACATCGGCGGAATTCTACCTGTCCGGGGTCCGCCGGCCGACTACCAAGGCAACATGCTCATGGCTGAATGGAAGGAACCAAACCCTTTATGGCTATCCCAATACAGCATCGCCCCAGGACGGGATAGAGGGATATAATCCATATGCCTCTTCGGAACAAGATCATTGGTATGAAGTATTGGTTCCCGCCTGGATGACAAATAATGATTCAACCTTCAGGTATAAAATACAGTCCTCGGCAGGTAATTATGATCTTTATGTTTATAATTCAAACAATGTCCTGATTGGAACCGCAAACACATCCTCAAATCCCGAATACACTAACTGGATGAGATATAAAAGCCTACCCACCCAATATGTGTATTTACAAGTCAGGGCATACAACGGAGTGAATTCGGAATACAGAATTGACGATGGAGGATCCTCGGTTACCGGAGTGGAGGGAGACCCGGAACCGGAAAAACAATTGTCGATAGCATTCTCTGATGTATACCCGAATCCCAGCAAGGGGAAAATAACGTTGAGTTACCAGCTTTCGAACCAGGAAAATATGAATGTCAAGATATACAATATAGCAGGAAGCCTTATTAAATCGTCGACGATATCAAATCAATCCGCCGGGAATCATATATTTAACTGGAACGGCATTGGGAATGATGGCAATAAAGCAACACCTGGGGTTTACTTCGCTGAAATCAGCGCTGGCGTGAAAATGCAAAGTAAACGATTCGTCATTGTAAAATGAAAGAATATATTTATACGGAGGATAATAATAATGCCTAAAACAAATATTATACCCCGGATTTATGGATATGCAACATGTCTGATCGCGATTGTGATATTTCTTCTATCACTTTCACCGCTTGTACAATCTATTATGGACATACGAAACATCGAATATTCAGGGCAATATTACCCTACTTCTCGGTCCTTTAATCAATTTAAGCTCAGGGTTCTCGAAAGAGCCTCGGATAAAAGTGCAGGTACCGATGATGCTACATTGAAAATATTGTATGAAGATGACAAAAGGGATGCATATAATCGTGCCTATGTGAAAATCAGAGGCATTGTTGTTGTAAATACCATAATGCTTATTGTCAGCATCATTCTTTTCATATCACATTGGCTATGGATAAGAAAAATAAAGGAGGAAGTTATATGAAATTAAAATACGGATATATTCTGGCAACGTCATTATTATTGCTGAGTTGTACAGGTTACGTCAATACTGGTTCTCCGTCGAGAACCAGCGGTGCAGATTATAATGATGAGAGTTTCTTCGGTGGACCATCAGCAAAATATTTAGGGGACAGTGTCTATATGATCACAGTATCCGGAGGTATTGGAATGACAAAACAGGGAGCGTATACGGTATTTCATGATTATGCACGAAAAATAGTCCAGGATAATGGATATGCTGGTTATACATTGCTGGATTATGATAGTTTTGTCAATAGCATAAATAGCTGGGATGCGCAGGGCAGAATCAAATGCTATAAATAGTATTATGGGTAACAACCAAAGCATAAACCAAAGCCCCCGATACCGGGGGCTTTCCTGATATAGAAAGGAGAACATCATGGAATACTTGGCAATAATTCTCGTCAGCATCAGCGTTATTGCATATGCTGTACTTGTCGGCTATACCCTTTATATCGCAAACCAGCAACGAAAAAACGCGAAAAGGCCATATTTGGTGCTTCAAAAGATGAATCTATATATTTACTGGAAGAAAATGGGGGATGGATTTCTATTTTCTGGGATCTGGTCTCAAGCACCAATTGCCGACGAGAAACCTATAGTTCATGGCATTGATTTTATCAATATCGGCCAGGGACCTGCTGTGGACATAGTCGTCGAATGGTCAGTGGATGTAGAAAGGTTTATAGAAATAGTCAAAGCCCAGGATATGGATAAAGTATTCAGGTTCGATTATGACGGAAAGAAGCTATCTGTCGAGATTCGTTTACCTCTGGAAAAACACCCGACGATGGGCTTTAAATGGTTGAATAATGAAAGCAGGGAAGTAATCAGCCATGTATTACCATTCCACCTTGATAAAAAACCAACAAGGATCATAACCCATAAAACATATTTGTTCCTTCTGTCAGTGTATTATTATCTTATGTATATAAACAAGAGTTATGAAATTTTAGAAATATTATATGCCAAATTGCCCGAATGCATCGCCCGCATAAAGTACCGAGATGTCGAAGGCAACAGATATTATACTGAACAGTCCATTTCATTCAGCGTTGTTGAACACAATATGTATGAAGTAGCAACGGAAAGAGGTTTGGTTTTAGAGGGATTATTGAATCATGGCGATGAAGCAAATAATTATGTCTTAGTCGATCAGCGCAATTCTATTAGGGTAAAGTAGCAGTCGTTGTTAAACACGAAGAATTATTGTTTGTCGTATTCTTTTTGGGAGAGAAAATATTATAGACCTTGATGGTTTTGTGGTTGAGTTTTATGTGGTATGGTTAAAAAGTAAAATTTAATGAATTATAGCATTATTTGCTTGACATTATTTTTATTTGTTGTTACTATTAATATAGTAAGTTATTTGCAACATATTTAAAAAATTGATTAAAAGGAAGATGGCTATGAATCATACGAAATTCAATATTTTTGGGATATGAAAGCAGTTCCGTTGAATATATACCTGAAGGAACGTGAAAACAGCAAAAGCGAAATTATTGTTGAAATATAAGAAGTTTACCGGAAAAAGAAAAATTAAAAACAGGGGAATCATATCATTTTTAAAAAATATATGAAGAAGGGTCTTGTCTAGAAGAAATTGAGGAATTGCCTTTTGAAAAACTTGTCGATAAAATATCATAGTATGTATAGGTACAGTATTTATTAATTTATCTACCAGTCTATTTCCGGTAAAACAATTCTAATATAATAGTAAAATTAAAGGGGGAATTATGTCGGCTAAATTCATTGTTGACGTAAAAAACAGTTTTTATTTTTTTGTCCTTTTGACAACCTTATTTATTGGTCAAGGAATTGCTTATAGCGACGGAGGCCCTCTGACTCCGAAATTTATTAATGGGAAATACAATCCGCCTTTTGGTGGAACAACAAAGAAAGAATCAATAATTAAGCTCAATTGCAATTCAAATACACAAGGGATAAATTATTTAAATGGAGGGCTTGTTCTTGTTGAAAATGATCTTTCCGTTATGGGAAGAACAATGTCCGTGACAGCTACGCGTTTTTATAATAGTAAGGGTGTGTGGGGGTACGCTATAGATAATTATGGCGATTCTACTCAACATTTAAAAGTATCGGGGAATATGGGGTTGGGATGGGATTTCCATTTCGGCAAAAGAGTACTGGAAGGAGATGTTTACACTTTTAAATATCCCGATGGAACAGAATGCCATTTACAATATATTGGAAACAGTACATATATCTCAACTGATAACCAGTATTTTATGATGAAAGGTAACACATTATACGTAAAAAACGGGACGAGGATAATATTCAATGATACTTTAGTGAGTGAAATAATTGATTTAAATGGAAATACCTGCAAATATTTTTGGAGTACAAAGGCATATAAAGCTGTGCCAGATTCTGCTTATAGTAGTTCCGGTTTAGCGATGTACGTTTATTCCAGTTTAAAAACAGGGGATATGTTTGAGGGGTATCTGATTGATAGTATTAAAACCAAGGGTTATTTAAATCAGGATTATACCGTAAAATATCATTATTCAGATGTTGCAATAACAGCAGGTCCATTGAAATCAGGCACATTTTGGGATGATGATTTGGGCGTAGATGGAGTTGATTCTACCGATAAATATTTGCTTAAATCAGTAGTATGGCCTAACAATGATTCAGTCAGTTATGGTTATAACAATATGGGGGAACTAACGACTGTAAATAATCAATTAGGCGGCCAGACCAGCTATGGATACGGGATTTATTCCTTTAGTGTTCCTGAACAGGATAACCCTTGGGTGCCTACCGATACTATTTACACGCGTTCTGTTGATACTGTCAAGGTCAAAGATTCTCCCTCGGGATCGGATATTACGACTATATACACCAGATACTACGATACCAGGCAAAGCAATCCTGAATATTGTAAAATTACCGATCCCTACGGAAATGATCAGGTTTATTATTTTATGCGTAGCGGCTGGATTGGCGGCATTACTTATAAGTTTTTACAGGGATATGGAACGAAGTATAAGGAAGTCAGATATTCAGGACTAATGGCATCGGGTTCAGTGATTGATAGTGCAAAGTATGCTTACACTTCTGATGATCCAGCAGAACCATATTGGGGTACTAATGTTCGTATGGACTCTATAGTTACTGTAAAAGGAAGTAAAGTATATTGCACGAAATACCGCAATTATGACTCATACGGCAACCCGGGCCGTATTGAAAGTCTGGGCGACATTGCTATTAGTTGGGATGACAAATATAGCTATACTAAATATCTGCACGATAGTTATATAATAACAGTTCAAGTATCGGCACTTTCTCAGGCAAAAACAGGTAGTAATGTGACAATATCGATACCATATTCAAGCAACACTGCTGTTAATAGAACTACCCTCATGTTAGATGATAATGAGATTGACGTTCAAAACTTTAGTCCTTCAACATCAGGAACAAGGACTTATATATGGAGTACCTCAGGCCTGAGCGAAGGGAATTATTATTTTAAAGCAACGGCATATGATGTGGCGGGGAACGCATCTCTTAGTGGAACAATATGCATATATGTCTGTCCTGATGCGATTGCAAATCCACCAACAACGACATCTTCGGAAGTCAGCTCTTTATGCAACAGCTATGATGAGGCACATAACCATATCCTGGATCGGGTTATTAGGCAGTATGACAGTACATCGGCCGAAGGAATGTTGAATGAGGTAATATATCGCTACGACGATTACCAAAATATCGATAGCACATTATATGCTTCATATCCGCCAGCTGCTTGGGAAAATCCCCATCAGGACCCGAGAGGGTTAATAACTGCAATAAAAAGATGGACTGGGGATGATGATTATGACAGCACCAGGATGTTCTATGATCAATGCGGGAATTTGATAAAAACCATAAATGCCAACGGGGATTCCAGCAAGGCCGACTATATGGTTTCTGGGGACCCGGATAGATATCAGTACGGGTTGCCGTATCGTTCCATTAACTATGTCGGAAATGACAGCTTGGTAACTAAAGCGGAATACGATTCTTGCTCTGGCTTGATAACAAAAAGTATAGGGGTAAATTCTGATACCACTCGCTTTACCTACGACATCATGGGAAGAAGCATAAAGACATATAGCGCCGCTTATGACAGCGCTGTAACCGTCAGGCATTATTATAGCGGAAGTTACCCCACCGCTGTGATAGATTCGGTGATGCTTAAGAGAACCCCGCTGACGTATTTGGTAAAAAAGACTTTTATAAATGGCATGGGTTTGGTTATTCAGTCGCAAAAGCAAGATTCTTCTACTGGGTATTCGATAATAGTCAACACTGCTTACGATTCTTTAGGAAGAGTGCGTAAAGTGTCAAATCCCTTTAAGACCACTACCAGCTTTGGGACATTTGTAACAACAGATTATTGGTCCAGCAAACCAAAGATACAATACTATTATGATGCAATATCCCATCCTATAAAAACCATATTCCAAGACGGGAATAGGGATTCTGTATCTTATGTTGACAATGTCATAACGACATATGATGCATTAAACCATTCCGGCGTAGCAGTTATTAACAGCTTTGGCTCGCCTGATACGGTCATTGATGGCCTTGGGAATATGACTTTATATAATTATGATAAGATGGGTCGGACAACCAGCGTGGTGGATGCCGAAGGGAAAACATCTTATACTTATTGTGATAAATTGGGTAGGGCAAAAGGATACAATATCCCCGATGCTTCATCAAGCTATTCATATGAAGGCAATTCGGTAGATGCCCTGCTGGAATACGACAACATCGGTAATGTGACAGCAAATAAAAACTCTAAAGCAGAGGTATATTATAATTATGACGATCTTTCGCGAGTGACAGAAGTAGATTCAGCCAGTTCATCTTATCCCAGAGTGAAATATCTTTATGATTCATACTCCGGCAGCGGTTATAGCACTCCACCAGATTCACTGAATAATCCCAAGGGCAGACTGACAAGGCTTATTACAGTCGGAGTCGATACTACCTGGTACGTATATGATAAGATTGGCCGTGTCAAGAAAAAAATATATACCTATGCTGGCATGACTGGTGGCAGGGACTCTATGATATTCAATTATAATGCCGTGGGGGCTTGCACTTTAATGACATATCCCGATGGCAGTACCATTAAATACGGGATCAACTCCATGGGAAGATTGTATGAAACTTCGGGGTTTATTTCTGGGGTGACATATAATGATGCCGATCAGCCCTTGAGTATCTACCATTCCAGTTATAATATGACCGATGTGTTTACCTATGATAACTGCCTGCGTCCCAGTTATGTTACTGCAAGGGATAACAACACGGTGTATAAATTAAAACTCCTCTATACCTATTGGCAGAATGGGCATATCAAGAAAATCCAGGATTATGTCAACAGCAATTATACCCATTACTATGACTATACCTCTCCGGATAGCTCTTATGATGCTTTGGGAAGATTGCAGCGTTGTGCGGTGGGCAGTACTGTGCTTACATACAGCTATGACGATGTCGGGAATCGAACCCAGGAGGTGATTGGCGGGACTACCAATTCCATTAGTTATACCTCGGGCACCAATAAGATATCCAGCGCCACTGTTTCCGGCACAACTTACAGTTATACTTATGACAACTCCGGCAACGTCATTCGGAAAAACTGGGGTGCAAGCAACCAGGATGATTTTTATTATAATTATGCCAACATGCTTGCCCAAGCAGTTCTGGATGGGGGGCGCACAGTGACCAATTATTACGGTAGTGGCGGCAGCCTTAAGGTAAAGAAAACCGATAGCCAGACCGGTTCAAGATATTATGCCTATAATGGCATTGACCCTCTTTGTGAATACGACTCCACTGGAACCATTAAGAGGAAGTATGTATATGCCATGGGTAAGTGTGTGGGGATGATAGATTCGGCCGGGAATCGGTATTTGTGCCACCATGACGCTTTAGGCAGCATACGGGTGGTGGTTGATACTACTGGCACTGTGGTAAACAATTATGCCTATTATCCTTTTGGCGATTCGTTAACTTATAGCGGCACGACTAACAATGATTTGAAGTTTACTAGTAAATCATATATCGAGGGCATGAAGGCTTACGACTTCTCTGCCCGTTATTATGATCCTGCCATAGGAAGATTTTACAGTATTGATCCACTAAATGATCCGGCCACGTCACCTTATGCCTATTGTAATAATAACCCGGTGAACACTATTGACCCAAGTGGGATGAGAGGTTATGAACCTTATGTCCGTCATATGCAAAACGATTTAGCTAATTTGATAGACGGACAATCATTAGCCTTGCCAAATACAATGAATTGTAACAAGGATCCTTTAGCAGACACATGGGGGCTGGTTGGTTCTGGTAATGGGCAGGGGTATGATCCATTTTATGGGGCATATACTGATTATGAGGATTATTGGAAAGGGCCTATTTGTGGTGGTTCAGGTGGTTATTTAACTAATAATGGGGTTTGGGTATCAGGACTTGAAATGGCAGATGGGAAAAGGTTTAATACGTGGTATTCAAACCAGTGGAATTACGGGAGAGCAATTGGGATGTCTGATAATGTAATACAAAATATTGCTGTAATTGTTAATATACTATCTTCAGATTATTTTGATAATGTTGGTCAATTTATACAAGAAAATGGTATAATGATGAAATTTGATAAGGATTATAAGGGAACAGGGTATGTTGATCCAAAAAATACAACTGTAATAAATTTAGGGTATGATAGCTATTATAACGATGCACTCACAAATGATTTCTTATCTGCTACACCAACAGGAACATATCAAAGTGGCGTATTAAATATGGCTAGGACAATAGGACATGAAGCAATACATACAATACAATTCAATGCAGGTTGGAAATATGATTCTCGCAGCGCAATAAATGTGTGGAGATTTGAATGCCCTGCTACAAGCTATGGTAGAGAAATCTCAAGTTTATTGGGTGAGCCATTGATTCCACTGCCGAAATTCCCAGGATGGAGGTAATATTATGAGAAAATATATTTCATTTTTTATAACCTTGATCATTGTTTTATTCATTATTTCATGTGCAAAACAGCAATATTTAACTAAAATTGAAAAAAATAAAATATTAATCGGAAAACAGTATATTAAGAACCGATATCATCTAAAAAATGTAAATCAGGATAGTATTGCGTTAATAGCTAATCGGGATATAATCTTTTATACGTATATTTTAATGCCAAAACCCATTATATTTGGCATATTTGTTGATAACACGGGGAAAGCATATAATATACTTGAATCGAATTTATTTAATGAAGTCGCTAATGCTTATGGATTTATGCTAGATGGAGAAAATGAAAATGTAAAACAATTTCTTAATTTTTATTTTTATCAAGTTGTAAAGCCAAATATAAATAAAAAGGAAATATTTTTTTATGGGAAATATATTGAATCAGTAGATGATATTAAAGAATTAATATCTGAAAACTATAATATAACTGAACAACAAATGAATGAAATATTATTAAGAGCACCTATATATGTTAATTTGAACATAGAAAATAATGAAAACGGTTATATTGTTAAGGGTGTTTTTTTTGATTTAAATTATCTAAAATATTTTGATTTTGTAACACATATTTCACTAAATGGGCATATTGAAATAGTAAGTTATCAAGAAATATTTGATCTAAATCCATTATTTAAAGGGCTAATAAATAAATATATTGATTAAAGCGGTTAAGAAAGACATTAGTAAAGTACACGATTTGCAAATAAAGTGGAGGAAAGAGAATATTCCCTATGGCTTTATTCCATCGCCAATAGATAATCTTAATATATATATTGGCAACTATTTTTGGGTTGCAGAAATGCAGGGCACGATAATTGGGTATATTTATGGTAAATCGCAAATTAGTTCCGGAACATCAATAATTCCAAAAAGAAGAAAATATATTGAAATCGAGGATATATATGTTACTTCTAAATATAGAAAAAAATCGGTAGTGTATTGTTGAATAAAATTACAAGTATTTGTAAAAATTATAATATAAAATATTTACTGGTTTACTCGGCTACAAAAAATATTGATGCCATTATTAAATTTTATAGAAATCAAGGATTTGAATCTTGGTATATACAAATGTTTAAAAAATTGCATAAATATATTTTACGCTTTTATGCTACCGGAGATCAAAATATATCAAAGACATAAAAGAAGATAATGATTATAAAATAGTTCATAGTGAAAAGAGGTAGTCGGTAGACTACCTCTTTTTTATTTCTTTTTACCGATCTTTGCTTACAACCCTTTAAAATCTTCTTTTATTTCCTTCTTAATGGATTCCTTCCCAAAAACCAACCCTCTCGATTTGGAACAAACGGTTCTTTCCATTATTTCTTCCGACGACATTCCTTCTTCAACCCTTGAAAGCATCTTTACCAATAAAACCAAGGTACTTAAATCGACAATAAAACAGCTTTTTAGCGAGATTAATTTGAGATTTCAAGTGGATAAGGATATATTCGCTGGAATTGACGATGATATCTGCCAATGTGATACGCTCCTCGATGAAATCAAATCCCATCTGGGAAGGGGTTATGATATCGAGAAGGTTTTGGCTTTTATGCCCAGAAGGACCCAACTTGAATCATTGATACTGGACTTAAATAAGCAAAAAAGAACCGAAGCTTTGGAGTGCTGGCGCGACCTTATGTTCATCAAGAAATACCTGATGAGCGCACTTTCAGAATACTGGACCTTGAGCAAGAGGCAGCAGTTGTTGTCTTCGGATATCGATGAAAATGAACAGCATTGAAGTATTCAAATTATGCCAGAAACTAAAGCCCATCATCGGAACAAGGGCTGTAAAACTCTGGCATATGTATCTGGCCGAGGATGAATACGGCAGGAAGGATATTGCCCTGGATATAGAGATACTGGCCGAAAAACTGCTTAGAAAAGAACCGTTGCAGACCGAGCCGATATGCTTAACCCCGCCCTCGCCAATCAAGGCCGAGGGCGACATTATATTGGGAGATATAGTCTATAATGACACCAAGATGGGCAAACTTCATATACGGAAAGAGGATTTTATTAAACAATTGGGGATATTCAGCATCACCGGGGAGGGGAAGACCAACCTGGCTACCTTGCTGGCCTTGCAATTATTGAAACATAAAATACCATTTATCGTAGTAGACTGGAAAAGAACCTGGAGGAATATCCTTTCTTTATCGGAAGAGTATCCGGAGTTAAAAGATGTCCAGGTATTCACCGTGGGCAGGGATATTTCGCCTTTCTATTGGAATCCTTTCCGGGCTCCGCCTAACATTCATTATAAGAGCTGGATCCACGTGGTAACGGAGGTATTGGAACGGTCACACCTGTCGGGATTGGGTGTGGCCGATTTCTTTATCAGGATATACGAAAAACTGTTCCGCGATTTCGGGTTCAAGAACGAGCAACCGGGAAAGATATTCCCCAACTTTTTCGACGGAGTTTATGAATTAAGCAAACTGAAGGTATACGCCAGGGAACTGCTTTGGAAACAATCTGCCGGCAGGGTATTTAAAAGCTTTACCTTCGGTCCCAGTAGCAAGGCATTTAATGCCAGGAATCCCGTAAAGTTAGAAGATCTGTTAGAAAAACCCGTCATCCTGGAGCTGGACCAGGAGATGAGCAAGCCCTTGAGAACCTTCTTTACCGAGATGATATTAAGGTTTATTCATCTTTACAGATTAAGTCAGGGTGAGACAGATAAATTAAGGCATGTGCTGTTCCTGGAAGAAATCCACAACCTGTTCCCCAAGACCAGGATCGAGCAGGAATCGTCGGGCAGCCTGGAGTATGTCTACCGGGAAATAAGATCATTCGGACAGGGGCTGGTGAGCATCACCCAGCACCCGTCGCTGTTGCCCATATATATCCTCGGCAACTGCCATACCCAGATATTTTTGGGGCTACAGCATGAACGGGATGTCAGGGCGGCCAGGGAATCGTTGTTTATCAAGCCCGAGGAGGAAAACTACCTCGACAGGTTGAAGGTGGGAGAGGGGATTGTCAAAGTCAAGGGAAGGATTTCCCCGTGTTTGGTGAAATTTCCGTTGGTGCCGATGGAGAAGGGAACGATTACCGATGATGGCATCAGGCTTAGGCAGGGACTTTCCACACTTTCCCCGCCTGAATATCCCGTAAACAGAAGAATCAGACACTTTCCGGAGAGGGAAGATAAGCAGGTTGATATGGGGGTTTTAAGGTTTTTGGAAGATATTTTGGCCTTGCCTTTTTCACCGTTGGTTCAGCGTTATAAAAGGCTTTCATTGAGCATGAGAAACGGCAATCTTCTCAAATCATCCTGTCATTCCCAGGGCTTTTTATTACCAAGAGACATTATTACCAGAAAGACTAGAATAACTCTATTAGAGCTTACCGGAAAAGCAAAGGCGATATTGAGGCAGGAAGGACATGAGATTGCCAATGTCAACGAGGGGGTGGTTCACAAGTACTGGAAGGAAAAGATAGCAGACTATTACAGAAAGAAAGGTTTTGTGGTCGAGATAGAGAAAGTCATCAACGGTAAACCGGACTTGATAATAACGGGTAAGAACAGGGTTGCCGTTGAGATAGAGACTGGCAAATCAGACGTCTTGACCAATATCAAGAGATCAATAAAGCTGGGATTCGACGATATCATAGTAGTGGCCACGGATGCAGGGGTTAAAGAGGACATTTCCAAGATGCTTAAAGAGGAATCCCTTGACAGGGATCAGAGGATAAAGCTGGTATCAGCCCAGGAATATGATATAGATTGATTACAAACCATATTAATATCAGAACACATTCATGGTAACACCATTAACAACAAGGAGTTGCATCGTAAACAAAATAAGCGTATTTTGACGCTTTCCATCAAAGGAACGAAAGGAACAATCATAGATCTAAAATATTTCTAAACATAAATATTAACGAATAAGGGAAGCAGTCTCAATTCCTTGCTTTTATCCAGGAGGATTTTAGCTTGGATTAAGAGTTCTGCCTCCCCTTTTTTATTTTATAACCAGAAAGGAGGTGAAAACACATGTCAAACAACGGAAACGGCGTTTCTGTGACTTTACGGGAGAAGGCCGAGCAGATACTTATTTCCAAGCATCAGCGTTTGATGAAGCAATTGGATGCCAAGAGAAAGGGATTAGAGAAGAAATACGAGGAGTAGCTGATTGCAGAATTGAGACTTAAAGAGGAGTTTTCGAAGCTTGAGGAATTGAAAAAGCAGTTAGTATCGCTTGAAGAAAATATCGAGGCCAAAACAGGATATCGCTATAGCGGTTATTACAGCATCGATGGATACTGCGAGAGCATTCAAAAAGACTGCATATCGGCCAAAAAGTTTCAGGAACTGCTTAACCAAAGAATGAAGGAGGAGTTCGATTACGAAACTGAAAAAGCCCGGTTGGAGGAACTAAGGGACAACCTCAAAGAGGAACTTTGGCTGGCCGGACAATCCCAGCAAGTAAAGGAAATCCTCTCCCGGATGCAATGAAATGTTAAAAGGGTTTTGGGCCGGGCTGTCATTATAAAAGGTATGAAGTTAGCCGTCCCAAAGCCCCTTTTCTTTTTTACAGAACCTTATAGAGGAAAAGGCTATGGAAATAAAGATTCGAGAGAAAACATCGGTAACCCAGCCCGAGATTGCCGCCAGGATATTCTTGGAAGTTTTACAAAGGGAGAATACCATCGACCAGAACAAGGAACATTTTTGGGCGGCGGGCCTGAACACCAAGAACCGGATCATCTACGTGGAACTGGTCAGCCTGGGGATATTGGATTCCAGCTTGGTGCATCCCAGGGAGGTATTTCGGATGGCGATACAAAAGGGGGTGTCGGGATTGATTATGGTTCATAACCATCCTTCAGGAGATCCACATCCGTCCGGACAGGATATCGACATCACCAAAAAGATCAGTGAATCGGGAAGGATCATCGGTATAGACATCATCGACCATATCATCATCGGCCGGAACAGCAAAGATGGGTTCACCAGCTTCAAGGCAAAGAGCATGATATAAGGAGAAGAGTCTATGGATAAATTGATAGAGGGGCTGGAACAAACGATGATTCTGCTGACCTGCCCCCACTGCCACCAAGAGGAATATTTCCCAGGATACATCCAGCCATTTTCGTTCGAATGTGTTCATGTATCACCGGGCGGGGTCATCCATGCCTGGCTCTGCAAGAAATGCCAAAAACGCTTTTACACCAAGCTTGAATAACAACCAGGAGGGACATAATGGACAGAATCATCAGGATAGTGTTTTATTCGACCCTATGCCCGCTATTGAAGATGGTGGATGATGATCATGGCGGTAAGTTGGTATGCCCCAAGGGGACGTTCAACCAACAATGCATCCAGGATCATAACCATACCGGGGAATGGTTTTTGGCGCCGTGCGACGACTGTACGATATCGCGACCGCTGGGAAGCAGGGAAGATTAACCGATAACAGATAAATGAAAGGACATTGACATGGAAAAGAAGGGAAACAGGCTGGTGGTGGCAGATGCCGGCTGGGCCGAGACCATTCCCGAATGGCTGCTGGAGGAGGTGAGACAGGAAAGGATTGTCCTGGGGATGGCTAATATTATCGATCCAGGACTCAACAGCGTGGGCGATGCCGAAATCTGCGTCTATCTCTATACCTTAAGCCTGAGACAACCCCTCGATACCGAGTATACCAATATATACATCTACCTGACAGCCAGGCTGATGCAGAAAACCGGCAAAAAGCTGGAGGATTTCATGGAGAAAAAACTTCAATCCGGACTCTCCAGAGACGAGACAAGGGAACTTGAAACCCTGAGAAACAGGCTCCAACGGGTCCGCGGTGAAGTCAGCCATCCTTTGCTGGATGTATTGCGCCAGTTCAAGAAGGGATACAGGAACAATGAAAACCCCGAAGAAGAAACACAATCAACCGTTTTATAAAGGAAGAAAACTATGAGGATAACATTACCGAGAAAAAAGATAGCCGAGGCGCTTTCTATGGTCTGCCGGGCTATCGCCAAGAACTCCGTTACGATCTTGCAGTACGTCTACCTTGTTATTGAGGAAAATATCTTAAGTCTGAGGTCCACCAACCTGGAAATAACCCTTCTAAAAACAATCAAGCTTGGCAATATCGAGGGGATTCCACAGCAGAGGGCCGTCAAGCTGTTACCAGGCCCCTTTGTCCTGTCGTTATTGTCCAAATGCACCGAAGACAATGTTACTTTTGACTGGGAGGGGGATAACAGCGAGACCTTTTCTTTGGAATTCGGAAAGCATAAAAGCCAGGTAAAAAACCTACCAAACATCAACGATTTTCCGATATTACCCGACATTGGAAAACATAATATGAGTTTGAATGGCATGGACTTATCGAGATTATTTAACTTAGCCTTGCCATTTACCTCCAATGAAAGGTCAGAAAGCGTCTTTTCCGGGGTATTTTTGAGGTTTTCCCAGGGGAAAATCATGGTTTATAGCACCGACAGGCACAGATTGGCCCTGGTTGGCCTGAATTCCAACCAGGAAATGCCCGAACTGGCCTGTGTAATCCCCAGGAATGCCTTAAAAACCGCCCTGGCGGGCTTTGAGGGGGACAGGGTGGAGATATTCCTCAACGAGCAATTCATCAGCTTTAAGGGGCACGATTGGCAGGCCATCATCGGTTTGATCCAGGAAAGATATCCCGATATTTTGGGTATCATGCCGGAGTCTCATCAGATGAAAGTCGAATGCGATAAATTCTCATTGATGATGGCCATAAAGCTTTGTTCCCAGGTCTCGTGTTCAGAGCCTGACGTGGATCTGCATTTCGGGGAGGAATTATTTGTCTCCAACCAGGGGGTGTTTGGGGATGCCACCCAGCCCTTCGAGGGCAGTATTATCGAAGGAGAGAATCTCCCCGGAAAACAGCTGGATATCGTCAGACTCAACTGGAAATATTTCTATGAACTCCTGAAACAGGTCTCCTCGAATTATATTGTCCTGGAAACAGAAGGGTACTCTAAACCAGTCAAGCTTTATGGCAAGACCCAGCCGGCCAATTGGGACGAGAAATACATCTTGATTCCGATAAGAAGACCTGACATTGAGGAGAAAACCGAGGCCAGGGAACAGGAATCACCTGATGGATCCAGCCAGAAAACGCCGGAAATGGAGTATGTCGACGGGGCTGGGTCACCACCACGGGAATCTGTTTTCGCGCCTATCTCTCGTTGGATAAAATCCATACCAGAAAAACTGCATTTAACAGCATCCCGGCCGGTTGAAACCTTTGATGACGAGCAGCAGGATGTCCAGTATGTCTGCGGGGAATGCGCATCCATTGGCACCGAGGATTGTCCCAGGGATTGCGATCCCGATCATCCGGCCTGCCGCAATTTTCAGATGAATCCGGAGTATGAGCAAGTACCTCAATAAAACACAACAAACAAGAGGAGAGCCGGAATAAACACCGGCTCTCCTCTTCAAAGGAAAAAACATGAGACGGTTTGTAATATATAGCCTGTTGGTGTTTGCAGTAATCTCATGTTACCAATATATGGAGTACAGGAAAGAGATTCTGCCGACGCCAACTCCGATCTATGTTCCGGTGATAGAACCAAACCCGCTGGAAGATCAAGCCATATACACTAAGAGGGAAAAGATCCAGACAGCCATATCTGCAGGGCAACAGAGTGTGTCTCAGGCCATTGTTAACACCCTGAAGGATTATCTTAAAGGAAAAGGCATCAAGGCGGCCAGGATATCAAGAAAAACCATCAGCCAGGTGTTGGGAACCATCTCGGCAAAATCGTTTATTTCAAGGAACCCGGATAAAGTATCCCTCGGTGAATCATTTTATTACCGACTGCCGAAGGTGATTTTCGTCAAGGTTAGCGTTGATGACTATTACGTGATGTGCGAAAGAGCCTATGGATTGGATACTTTGAAAAAGGTCCTTTCTTTCAAGTGGCTGAAGCCTTATGAAGCAAATGTGTTTGACTGCTCGGAGATGAGCGCCTTTCTTGAGTATTGGCTGGAGCGGAATGGTTTCAACGCTGATATAGTGTTGGATTCGAGGCACAGTTGGTTACTGGTTGAGACGGAGCCGGGCAATTGGGTGGACGTTGAAGCAACCGTTCCCGATATTTTGCCGGTCAGGGAATACAAAAAGCGCTTTAGGGACATTTATGAGGCGGTGTTCTATTTAAAAGACGACTATAACTGGTGGAATGAAATAAGGGCGGGAGAGGATGTGATCGGAAGGTAAAATGGTCACATTATCAACAACGCTGGTGTTAGTGATATATTTGCTTACAACCCTTTTATATATCGTTTTCTGTTATTAGTCATGGCACAACAATACATAAACAACAACAGAAAAAACAGGGCGCCGATAATTCAAACCCGTATCAATAAAAGCAAAGACGGCAAATGGTTCATCATCAGGACGGAGATAGTCGAGATAAAGCCAGTAAGCTACATTCAAGAAGTGCTTCGCTCGGAAAATAAAGGGGGTGCAGAATGGCAGGAAGAGGAAATGGATTAAGGAAATGTGAACGAGCACTGGCAAAATGCGAACGAGAGATGGACTTGGCATTGCATTTACTTCGGGACATCGATATGAAGTTGACACATATTATCGAGAGGATGAAAAGCCAGAGAAATCAGGTTGATACGGATTGCTGATAAGATGGCAATAGATAATCAGGTATTATCGGATGAGCGCAAGGATAGCAACGCTCTCCCAAAGGAGAGGCTAAAAGATATTTATCGTCTGCTTAATTTATTCGATGAATTGTATGTGGAGGCTGTTAAAAACAAACGATGACGGGAAACGCAACATTTATTAACCAGAATACTTTTATACTGATATCTGGTCCCGACGGAGAAATATGTTTCCCGAAAACGAACAAAACTGTTCAAGGTTTTCCCGGGGCGTCGAACAGATTTGTTCGAAAGTTGGAAACATTTATATAGTACCGGTTATATATGTTTTAATGAACAGATCAATTCCAGACGGGAAAATAGATATTCATAACAGTGTTGGTACGTACAGGACAGCATTGAGTGCATTTGAAAAAAATAAAAGGGTAAATTCAACCAATAAGCAAACCATTCTGTCTTTTCTTAAAGATTGTGAAATGGGAAAAACTGTTAAGAATAGAATTAAAAAGAAATTGAGCCCGAGCCGGTGCAATCGGTTATTGGATATGCTAAAGTTATTTTCTTCGTTGTTGGAAAAAGAGTTCTCAAAAATAACTCAAGAAGAATTGGAAACATTCATCCATGATTTTGAAAATGACAAATATAAGAAATCTGACGGCAATAAATACAGCGAATCAACCAAGGTATATTACAAAAAGGGTTTTAGAAAGTTCAGCACATGGATGAAAGAAAAGGGGATGTGTAGCTTTGACTTCTCGTTTATGGAAACGTGCGAACCAGTGAAGGAGGTGCCCGCCTTGACCCGGGAAGAAATAGAGAAGATGATAAACCGGGCCGGTGAAATTAGAGACCGGGCGATGATCATGATATTATTTGACTCAGGTGTCAGGGTAGAAGAGTTCTTGAACATACGAATGAAACATGTCCGTAAAAAGGAGGATTATTATCAAGTGAGGATAGAATATTCCAAGACAAAACCAAGAACAGTAAGCATTCCAATGTCTACCAAGCTGCTTGAGGATTGGTTAAATGAATACCCGGACAAAGAATATCCTGAAGCCCAATTGTTTCCATTAACCTATGACGCGGTCAGAATGACCGTTAAGCGCCTGGCAAGAAAGGCCCTTAATAAGAATATAACAGTCCATCAGTTGAGGCATTCTTCGGCTACATTTTATTGTCACAAACTATCATCTTACCAATTATGCTATCGTTATGGCTGGAGCATGGCCAGTGATCAGCCGGCCAGGTATATCGACAGGGAAGGAATCAGCGAAGAAGAGACAGCGGAAGCGATAAAGACTGACGAGGTAAGTATGATTAAAAAGGAAAATCAGGAAATAAAGGAAACTATAGTCAGGCTGAAAGACGAAAATAGCAATATATTGAAACTGGTTGAGAAACTGGACCTAACCAGCAAAATCACCCGGGAGGCAATTGAAAACAGCCCAGAAGTTAAAAAGGAAATAATCAAGGTAATGAGAAAAATGCTTTCTAAATCTGATATCCCAGTGAATGTATCATTTAAGGCTGGTTAAGCAAGTAGTAGTCCGCAGATATCAAGCCCATCCAGTGAAGGAATTGATGAAAATATTCGATAATAAAGGTGGCAGGTAATAATTTTATCCTTGAACTAATATCTCATTTTGTTATAATTATTATAATCGAGAAAGGTTATTATGAAAGAAAATGAGATTATCTTTATTGACGACAAATCCAGCTTGAATGGTACCGGTGAGATTGTCGGACCATATTTGGACATGGTTTGCATGTCCCAGGGAAGTGGCTATAATGACTCCAGTATTTTCTTCATCATCAATCCGACAAACAAGCAATTTATCGGCATTATTAAAATTGAATATAGTCCTGAAAACCGCCAGAAATTTCTGTATTTCTCTGGATTTGAGGGTTTGAATGAGAAAAATCTTCACAAGATAATAAAGAACATAAACAGGTACAAGTATGATTTCAATGTGTTTAAGGTTAAAAATGAAGAATCTGGGATTCAAAATCCGAGGAAACTGACAGCCACGTCCTTCATCGGTGTTAGTTATTTTAAATATCAGCAATTATTGACCTGCGATGAGGACGGGAATTCGCTTCTTTATGTTGAGGAATCTGCTTCCAGCGATGGCTTGATCGGCTAAAAGCTATGCTGAAAGCAAGGCGCCCATGGCACGGCCACTTGGAGTAAGCTTGTACCTGAGATTCCTTTTGCCAACTTTTATTCGGGATAAAATATCCTTCTTGTGGAATTCTTTAATCGCCCTGTAGACTTCGGTTCGCGGGGTGCTTTTTATTTCTTCATATCTGAACCTGGTGAATATATTGCTGGCTTTAAACGTTCCATCATATAAATTAGAAAAACCGTTCATTATTCTAAGGTATTCCCGCCTTCCCTTACCAGCCAGTACCCAGCCGTACAAATTCCAATTGATTCTATCTGGAATAAAATAATCTTCAGGAATCCGATCAGCATTTCCTTCCGATAGAATCAATTCCTTCCTCAAGGCTACTCCCATTGTAGTCAATCCATATATCCTTCCTGTCTTTGCATTCGGGAGAAGGCAATGGACCAACTTTTCCCGTGATAATCGCTTCAGACAATAACTGATGTAATTCTTATCTATGGCCGATAGTTTACGCAGTTCCGAAGGGCTCATCGGCTTATAGAAACAAAGAATCAAGTTCTTTTGCTTCACCTCTAAAATACCATTGGTTGCCACATTTAAGAGCAAAAACCGATATTTATTCGAGTTGTAAGCAATCAGTATATTGGTTGCAGGGATAAGGCAAGTAAAGGATCAATAAATATCTTTTGTTTTTTCATCACTTTGGAGTGATTATACAATTAGTGGGACCAAAGGTCGTTTTTCAGGTATTAGATACTATATCTTGTTTCCCCCTTATCCCCCATTAGAATATATTGTATCCATTGACTTATCAATGGGTTACAAACAAGAAACAATAACAAAGAAAAGAAACAAATAAGTCGCCCATCAGGGCGACCTCCTGCCGAGCTGGAAGCCAACCTCGATTGCCCAGAACACGGTATCGGGCAATCAGAGCCGGAAGGCTGACCTCGGCGAGTGGAGCGACTAATAAAGTAACATACCGAAGGTTAGAATCGGAAAATATTAAATGGTTAGCTGAAGACCTGAAGCGCCTTTTATAATTTTCCAATAACAAAGAGAAAAGCATAAATGTTGGCGAGTATCAAGGAGCAACTTTTATGTTTTTCTAAAGACAAGGCAATTTGAAAACATCCTGTTTTGAGATTGCCTGATAAAAAGTATATAAATCCAACAACCTATGAAAAAAGATAATGCTCGGACCCTGAATATGACAAGTAATATGAAGGAATTCAACAGTTATGAGGTTGATGTAAAGAAGAAGCAATTTAAGAAGCTTGGCGAAAATAATCAGGTTCTTGAAATAATTGAGTTCAACAGCAATGAGGGGGCGGCTATGCTTCGTGAATTCTTCGATTCCCTGGATCTGCGCGATTCTCAAGATGTAAAGATGCTAAAAGCAATCCTAAGATAAGAACACATCAAATCTACATTTTACTAAATTATTATATTGACATATATGCAACTGTTTTGATAGTATTTTATAAGGGTTGAAAGAGGAATAATTTGATTAATTAAGAATTATGGAAAAAACATCAACAGTGCAAATAGACGAGGCAATAAGGCCCTATCTAAATGAAATTGCTGAACGTTTGTGGTCCGGTCATGGGGCCGTGATGGTCGGAGCAGGGTTTAGTAAAAATGCTAATGGTATTGTCAACTCAGGATTTCCAGATTGGTCTCAACTGGGTGATTTATTTTATGAAAAAACCCATGGACTAAAACCAGACGATAAAAAATACCTTAATGTTTTAAAGCTGGCTGATGAGGTCCAGGCTACATTAGGGCGGCCAGCTCTAGACCAGTTACTTAGATCAAATATCCCCGACAAGGCTTCTGAACCATCTCAACTACATATAAAGCTTCTTAACCTTCCATGGACGGATGTATTTACTACCAATTATGATACTCTTTTAGAGAGGACATGCTCTTCTGTGACATCTCAAAAATATGATGTGGTTGTGAATAAAGAAGATCTGGTGTATTCAGAAAAACCCCGCATTATAAAATTACATGGCAGCTTTCCTTCGGAACGGCCTTTTATTATTACAGAAGAAGATTACCGACGATATCCGCTGGAGTTTGCGCCCTTTGTTAATACTGTGCAACAGGCCCTGTTAGAGAATATGCTTTGCCTTATTGGGTTTTCTGGCGATGACCCAAATTTCCTTCACTGGATCGGTTGGATACGTGATAACCTCGGAAGTCAAAACGCACCTAAAATATATATGGTTGGTATCGTTAATCTATCCGATGCCCAGAAAAAACTACTTGAACAACGAAACATTATTTTGGTTGATTTTACGCAGACTCCAGGCGTTGAGGGCAGCCATTATAATGCGTTAGATAGATTTTGTGATTATTTGCTTTCAAGAAAAGAAGAGGACAATCGTCTTGAATGGCCGATGAATCAGAAAAGTATTCATCCAAACATGAATAATCAGGATAAAATTGCGCAGCTTAAAGATATTATTGTGGAGTGGGAATCTGCTCGAGTTACATATCCCGGATGGTGTGTTCTCCCTGAAGACAGAAGGGATTATCTTTGGATATTTACGGAGCATTGGATTAATTTCATAAATACTAAAGATGGCATACCTGATTTATTAGATATACAATATACATATGAATTGAATTGGCGTTTGGAAAAATGTTTATGTCCTATATTTCACGGTATTTCTGAGCTGATTAGTAATATACTTCAAAAGTATAATCCTTTCCCACAAGCTGATTCAATTAACGCTGCCCTTATAACTCCCGTAAGGCCAGAATATAAAGAATTAGCATGGGATAAAATAAAGATAATGTGGCTGCACTTGTGTCTTTCGATCCTGCGTTATTATCGTGAAGAAGGTTATTTTGATAAATGGCAGGAGACAAATAAATTACTAGAACAACTCAATCAATATCTCTCTCCTGAGCAGAAAGCACGATTGCATTACGAGCGTACCATGTATGCTTTATTCGCTCTTGATGTTCCTGACGTGAGAAAACAAATTAAAGAATGGCCTTCAAATGAATCGCTTCCCTTTTGGGAAACGAAGCGAGCTGGTTTATTGGCAGAAATAGGGCAGGTAGAAGATGCAGAAATAATACTTGAACAATCTTTAAAGAGCATTCGGGCAAAACTTAATTTGAAGCCAATAACTACTGACTATTCTTTAGTGTCTCAAGAGTCAGTTACACTGTATTTGTTTGAACATGTGAGAAATTATACATCATTTAGAAAAAGAAACATGGAAAAGCAGGAGGTGCTATTACAACAATTGACAGAACGTAGAAATATTCTTAAGCAATATAAATGTGATCCATGGAATGAACTTAAACTATTCGAAAATAAACTTAACCGTTTAGCAACCGAAAAACAGGACGTGTCTGAGAAAAAGGAATTTGATATCGGTAGCATAACATTAACGTATCATATGGGTGGTGGGGATGAGGAAGCCATTTCTGCATATGCTTTTTTACGGTTTTGTGAGGATACGGGTATTCCATTTAATATATCAAATTATGCATTATGCAATAAAAGTGCAAAGGGAACGCTTTCGCGTATTTCCAAATATTCTTCTTATTGGGCATTAGCAACACTAATACGGATTGGAGATGCAAATATTGTTGATAATATTTACAATCGTGAGTCAATAAATGAGTATGATATAGCATTTGTTGATACTCTTGTTGACGGATACCTATCGGCTATTAAGAAAAGCCAGAATGACATCAACACAGGGGATGGTTTACATGCTGATACATTAAGTCTTTTATTGTTCAGAATTATCCCGGAAATATTGTCCAGATTATGTTGCAAATGCTCGTTTACGGCAAAAGAAAAGGTACTGGATTTTCTATTAGATGTATATAAAAATGATCGAAGAAGTAATTACAGGGGAATTAATAACCTTACAAATAGGCTTATTGAATCATTATCTAATCATCAACAGTATAATATAATTCCGAAGTTGTTAGAATTTCCAGTTCTAGGGAATATAGATCCTGTTACAGAACGTGAATTTCTTAATCCGTTCCATTTCCTTAGGATAAATAAAGAGCATATATTAAACTGGGAAAAGTCAAAAATTGAAGAGGCTCAAATTAGATCGCTACTTATTCAATCAAACTCAAAAGTGCAAAGTATACGAAGATGGGCTGTAACTAGTCTCGTTCAATTGTATCAATTAGATTTATTGGGGACAGTTCTATCTGCTGAGTTCGGGAATACACTATGGGCTCAAGTTGATGAATACGGTTTTCCTGCGAATACAGTTTATAAACATAGGTATATATTTATTAATATTGCTCATCCAAAAGAAATCGATGTGGTTTCATTATTTAAAAAGTATGTACAATCCACTTCTTTTCTTATACAGAAAAACAAGGGAAAATCCGGAGTGTCTATAACTAGAGGTAATATACCCGTTTGTAAAGATCTTGTTCATGCCAGCAAGTACATTGTTTGGGGAGAAGATGAAGTAATATTTATCTTAATGCGCGTTGTTGAATGGTGGGACGCAGATAAAGAATATTTGAAGAAAGACGAACAGGGATCCCCATTTGTTTCTATTTCCGATGAGTTTAGATCAAGGTTTATTAATCTTATTAATATATTGGAGGAAGTTATTTTACCCACACTAAATCCAAAAACCCATAAGGATATTAAAGATACTGTAGGACGCATATTGTCCGAATTAGAAAAATATGGTTTGCCGTCTCTTCGAGCGGAAGCTAGAAGTATTTATGTGTTTCCCGAGCGTAAGAAAGAAATCATTTCAAAAATAGAAAATGCATTGGTTTCTAACAATAATGAATTGGTGGCCGATGGTTTGGAGGCAATATTAATAGTGCTACTCAATTATAAAAACTCTCAGAATGAACCTGAAATATCATATCTACTTGATCTTTTGGGTCAGATAATAAAGTGGCGAAGAAAATATGGGCTTGCACAGGCACTTGATGCAGTTGCGATATTGATAAATAAACGACCGGATTTATGTACGCATGAATTAGAAGATTGTGTTCTCAAGGGTTTAGCCCAATTGGCCGACGAAACGAATCTACTATCCAATTTTTTCCAATTTGATGTGTTTGAAAAACTATTACTAAGACGAAGTGCGGCTTCTTTAGCCTACATAATGTATGAAAATTATTCGAAACAGGGTAAACAAGTTCAAGCCACAATTAAAAAATGGGAAGAGATATGTCGGTCAGAAAAAGAGTTTGCCGAGATAAGGAATCAGTGGATCAAGATTGATGAATAAAATATATGGGTCTATAACAATAATCTATCCCAAGAAACACTCATTTTAGGAGCATTCTTATGTCAGATTGGTTAACATACGACGACAAGCGCTTCTGTACTATTGATATCGACAATATATCGGGACAGAAGGGTTTAGGCATTTATCGCTTTATTTTGAATATAAAGTTTCTTTGGGATGAGTTGACTCCAGAGACGGCCATAACTTTAGATAGAATGGCCGTGAATTTATATGCACGAGATAAATCGGGGGGCACTCATTATCTAGGTAGGCTCGAACATCAGAGCCATAACTTTCCTAAAATTATAAATTCTAAATCATATAATAGTGAGAATGTTCAGTTTGAAATGGAACTTACCTCATCGAGAATAGAAGCAATTGAGGAATTGCGACAAGGTAAGAACATTAACTTAGAAATATCTTTAGAAGGGATTGCGTTTAAACAAGGTGTAGATGAACCGAGAAGAGCGCATGTATCTATAAGGCATTGTATAAAACAAAGTGAATGGTTGGAAGTTATTGAACAAATGAAGTATCAAAAAACAATGGTTATTGAAATACCTTTGTTTGAGGAAAGCGCAATACCTGGAGCAAAAGACATAAATGAACATCTTATGGCTGCTAAAAATCATATGCTTCACGGCAATTATCGTGAGGCAGTGGGGAGTTGTAGGGATGTGCTGGAAAAGCTTGGTGATTCATTGGGTGATGATAAAACAACTCTTATAGATGAAATGAGTGCAAAAGAGTATTTTAACAAATCCGATAAAATGAATAAAAATGAAAGGCTTCGTCTAGTTCGGCGATCAGTTAGATTTTTCTCTCAACCGTCGCGACATGTGGATGAAGTATCATCTAAATATAATTGGAATTATATTGACGCCAGAGCAATGATATCGTTTACGTCTGCAATAGTACAAATAATAAATAACATGGATAAATAATTATCGGGCTGCTTTTGCAGCCCGTTTTTCTAATTTCTTTTGAGGTTAGAAAATATAAATGAAGATGAAAAGAATGATCAAATTCATAAAGTCTTTCATAAAGATGCAATGAAGATGCCTGCAAGGATATGATGGTGATTAAAGATGCATCGGTTGTTATGAAAGTGAACCAATAACCTTTAAGATATGGAGGCATCATGCCCTCTCGGAAAAGGCACGAGGAATTTGACGTCTACTTGTCTGTGAAAGGCATTCTTCTTCCCGATGGACAATATGGGACAGTTCATACCTTCATGGATAGAGGAACACAATCATTTGGACCATACCATAGAGACATTGACTTCTATCATGGTGAGGATGGAATAAGAAGTTGGATAAATGGGAAAATTAATATTATTGGACAAAATAGAGCTACTGATTGGCTTCGGGCGGGTTTGGGGCATTTATGCCTTGATTATATAGATACCACACATTCGAAAAGGCTTTCATGGGAATATATTTACAATGAGGCTTATAAACTGATGAAAAAAATGAATTGGCATAAATCTCGTTTTAGATCATTTTAGCACTCATTTCCTACGGTTTCTGCCGCAGTGAGTTGATTTAAAACATATCAGTATAAGTGAATAAATATGTACATGCGACCAGAAATAGCAAAAACAGTTCATGCCAAGATTCAGGGTATACTCAAAAACCAAGAATTCGCGGATGAGATCATCAAAGCTTTGGATGCGCAAGCATCTCCATCAGGCAAAGATGAAAATACTGAATTGACGCGGCGACAATTAATGGACGAAATGGTTACAAGAGTAGCGGTGGATGTTAATGTTCATCCCCGAAGAGAGGTAATGATTCAATTGATAAAAGATTCTACTCTTATAAAGAGAGATGATTTTTATGAATTTCTCGATTTTTTTCATTCATGTCTTGTTTGCCATTTTAAAGGTGAGCTAGCTGAACTTTTGGCCTGGCCGCTATTGCGGAAGTATGCAGATAGATTGGAAGAAGAGGGTTTAGCACCATCTGGGCTTCATATTATTCCAGGATTGAAAATCAAGGAGCGACGCTCCATTGATAATAACCGTTGGTTCAAGGGGGCAGATGCATTATTCGTATTCCCGATACAGGCAAAGAGGGGAGGTAATAATTGTATCGACGAAAAACATGAAGATCCGATATTGGGAATTATTGCCACTTGTGAAATAAAATCCTCCCGTAAAAATCTTCAAGAAGTATTTATGCAATCCAGCAACCATGTTCGACGATTACGTTATGGATTGCGTATTGAGGATTCATTCCATGAGGCTAACAAGTTGCGGGTTCTCATTCCCATGAAGAAGCGCGAGTGGTCATGGAAGAGTCTTGATCGAAATTCATACAATCATATACAACGATTGGCAATTCGTCCTGTAACATTAAAAGATGAGGCGAGAAATCTATCGCGAGGTGAAGAAAACGGTTCATGGATTGCTGAATTGCCCATTCCGTCCTCTTATATTCTAGAAGCTGCTTATAGATTCTCCGCTTGGTATGTGGGCTTGATGGGCAAGCAGGTTTATTGTATGCCAGGCAGTACAAAAAATGGTTGCGTTGAAAATCCGCATCCCGAAATGTCATTTGAAGAGGCTGCGGAGAATGCACTTATTGAAGCGCTTTATTATTTTGGTCGAGATGACGATCTTTGGCAACAGAGGAAAAGTGGCTCTAATCGCCGGCAAAGAACCTTTAACTGGCTTTTCAATTCTCTTTCATATGGTCATGATCATGCAAATGGAAGTGAAACCCTCAACCCTGCCGATATAAATGAACGCAAAACTAAGGCGAATGGAACGAATATAATATTATCAAAAGAGGAACTATCACAAAAGGTGGAATGTCTTCTAGAGAGTTGCAACCAAGCATATCAGAGGGGCGAGCAAGAAAGTGCATTGAAAGCCATACAAAATATAAAAGCTATCATTCTTCCCTCCAAGGAAGCTCTAAGGGTACGCTGGCTTGAAGCAATGATTGCCTATAGGGACACTAGGTTTGAGGATGCACTACGATTATTTCCAGAAATATTAAACACACAGCGCGACTTCTGGGGGCTACGAAACCAGATTATGATAGCTAGGTTGAATGCTCGTTGTAATTTATTTGACAAGGCATTCCAATCACTTGCAACGCTTCTACCTTTGCCTAAAGCGTATGATGATCTTCCCGTCGAATACACAGCTGTCAGCGCCTTGACATTTTGCCTCATGAATGATTTTGTATTTGCAATGCAAGAAACCGAAAAGGCTTTAACGCTGTTGCAGATGCTTCGCCAAGATGCAAAAGTAAGAGAAGAAAATACACAGGGTTCCAAATCTAATGTAAATGTGTCATGTATTCATATGAGTATCTTTGATCTTGCTGCGGTGCTTGTCAGCTTGGGGCGAATTGATGATGCTGTGTCTAATCTTCTGCCCATTCGTGGTTTTATTGGCTGGGAACAAAATTATATAAAGCAAGATCCTCTGCTTCGGCCTTTATTTATTGAGTCAACAATAAAGCAAAAGATAGATAAATGGTTAGAAAATGCGTGATTGAAAGATTGGCCCCAAAAAATTCAATCAAAGAATATATTTTGGTTTAATTTATATTCAAGCATAAAGAAATGCGTATTACTGAGCATATAATTCAATAATTATCTTATACTTGGTTTGGTCTATAAAGTATTGCCATATGTTTTACATCACTCTTAAAGTAACGATGAAATATTTGCAATGATTAATCAAAAATATAAATCCTCTTTAGATAGATTGCCCGGTGAAGACCTGTGGGCAAAAATGATCAATTCATGTGAATCCATTAAGGAGTTTTCTACAAGTGAAAAGTTGGAAGCGCAACAAGCATTCCATGTATTAAAGGATGTTTTGGGAGGATCTTTCTTGGGGATGGTATTCAGCAAAGACCATCCCATCTTTTTTAATTTAATAAATGTAGTTGGTTGGACCAGGCGATGGATAATATGGTTTGCGAACGCAATCAAAAGCTCATTAAATTATGATTTAAGAAAAAGTATAATAAAACGCATTTTAGATCCCGATAAATATGATGAAGCATTGTCAGTATTAAATTACGCAGATAAATTATATAATGCAGGATTTAACATAAGTATTGATGAGAAGAGCGGGAATAAAATCCCCGATATTAAAGCTTTAAATGAACTGAATGGAGAGTCGTTTATCATTGAAATATCAGCACATAAAAAGCACAAACGGGAAGAAAAAGCATTTGATCTAATGAGAGCAATATCGTTTGAAATATTTTGTTTAGCTCCTGGAATGAGTTATTGTGGAGAAATATATAAAATAGTTGCTGATAAGCATTTGGAAGAGATTCTTAGAAAAATAAAGGACGTGGTAGTTCCTGCGAAGGAAAACAATCAATTTAGATGCCTTCATATTCAATATGTTTTAGATTTAGCAATTGCGCCTAAAGATGATGATCCTAAAATATTGGAATGGGCTGAAAAACATAATACTCAACCAGGCCAGCTAATAGGTCCTGATCCTGAAGTTAATCATTATAGAAGATTAGAGGATAAAGTTTTTAAAAAACAAGAACAATTGCCGAAGGACAAGCCTGGTGTAATTATTATTGATAATAATGATATATTCAGATCCCGCGATTATGTTGGGGTAATTTCAAAGATTGAAGATATCGCATATAGCCATGATAAATTAGCCTTGTTAATTGTTTCGGGCGGTTATATGGGAAGCGGATCCAATTTGTTGGTAAGAAGCGGTGAACATCAATATATTAGAATTAAAAGGAAAGATGCCAGTTTTGATCAATATTACATTATTAAAAACAAATATAGTAGCAATCCATTGTCACCTGACAGCGTCGATAAAATTGTTCAATCTTTATATATTGAATAAAGGAGAAAACCATGGCACTTTATTTTCTCGAATATGACCTTCGGAAGCAAAGAGATTACCAAAAGCTCTATGATGAATTAGCTCGTTTTGACGCTGTTCGAGTATTAAAATCGCTCTGGTGCTTTAAACGGTTTAATACAACATCTGAAGCGTTGCGAAATCATTTTTCTCAATTTATAGATGTAGATGACGGTCTAATTGTGGCAGAAGGCACCGATAACTGGGCGTCAATTCGTACTGAAGGTCATCCGAATCAATTGAAATAGCTAAAGAATTACTGAACACAAAGGTCTTAATAAAAGAAATGAAGCGCTTAATTGCATTATTGATTGGTGTCACATTTATTATAGTGACGCTAATATTTACTCACAATATCTATTTTAGTATAAACGATGTGCGAAGCGTGATAACAAGGGGATGGCATTGGATATTAAATGGGGGCCCATTAGGACCAGGTAATATATTTAAAAATATTCTATATTTTATTATATTATGGTTAATAATCGCAGTATTATTTGCTTTCTTTATAACGTTTTATATAACCCTAAAAGAAAGATATAAGCGGATTGCAAAAATAATGAATTATATCGAGCATATTATTAATGCTGTAGCACGTAAAATATTACGTATCATTGGATTAATATTTATTGAAATATTTCCGGGTAAGGATATGAAAATTGTAGTAGTAAAGACCGGTAATACAAACGATAAAACAGATAAATATAAAATTACAGAAACAACTCTGGATAAAGCTAATAGTAAATACATTATCTGTACACATAAAGGATATGAGCAGTATGGTGATTATCAGATATTATATAAAAGAAAGAAAGAATATACCTTTTGGGTAAATTGCGTAACTGAAGAGTTATTTATTGATGGATATGAAAAAGACACCACATTATTACAAGTAAGTATTTTGGCACTATTATTAATGAATGCTAAGGAACCAGAACCAGTTAGTTACACAAAAATGATCAATTGTTTGACAGCAGGTAATAGTGAGAATGATGTCCAAAAGCTAATGGGTAGAATTAAAAGCAATATTGGTCATACAATATATAATAGATATATTAAATTTGTGCCCAAGAAAGGTTATATGGTGAAAGGAAATCCGACCTATTGTATAATTCAAGAGAAAAGATGAATATTATGATGGGAAATATAACGGGCGATATTTATTAAGAATATTTCTTAATACTGCTATCCAATTGCTTTTAAAAGAATATATATCTATGTAAGAATCATCTTGTATCGGATAAAATCCAATCATATTTATTAAACTTTTAATACATTCAGTGGGCCCCTTACAAGCATTGTTTTTATGTATGATAACATTTTGAACATAATGGTTGTTCGTATTTAGTGATTTTATGTGTGAATACTCTTTATGTAAAGCTGCATATAATTCAGCGGCATTTATCTGTTTTAAATACTTACGACTATGTAGTTCGAGACTGTGCCTATTATTTCCTATTGTATAATATTGGGAAAAACAGTGAATTCTATTTATCTTGTTACAAAGGGGGGTGTGAAAAGGAACCTTGTGATGTTTGTCAGGACAATCGAGTCTTGTCATCATATAATATTGTAGCTTATAATAAAGGTAGATATCAGAATTGATTGTTTGACGTTTGTATTTTGCATAATGCATTAATTCATTAAACTCATTTGTTGTGATCGCATTAGTCACGTGCAGAATATTTATTGTAGCGATACTTACGTCTTTGTCGGGAATAAAGCCATCATACATTATTGCTTTATGTTCGTCATCTAAATATTCAACAATTGTCATTATACTACTGTCGAGTGAACCTATAAATAGTTATCGGTTTGGCACGGATGCCCTCATAGAATATGAGGGCATTTTTATTTCATTCCCAAGTCATAGATAAATCCTTATTGTGTCAGAATAGGTGAAGTATCATTCCATTTCATACTTCTTGAATAAATGATAGAATATTGCCGAAAATTAAAAAAGGAGGCTTCCATGACAACAATAATAATTATCCTATCACTGGCTGCAATCGCTGCGGCCGGTAAAATTCTTCCCTCGATATTGTTCACACCAGTTACAAGCATTATCCATTTCTTCGGATCTTTGTTGGAAGACGGCAGGGAACGTCTCAAGAATTACATTGTCAATCCTGAGCCGCCAGGATTAATTCGATACAGCATGTCTATTCTATTCACAGTAGGATCCATTGCCTATTCGCTACTCGATGCAATAATGGCAGAAATCTCCCTCAAGATGTTTTTATCTGAAAAAGGAATGAAGTTGTTTTCGTCGGGTATTTCATGGCTAGATTACTTCATGAGCCATTATCTATATTCATGTCTCTCGGTTGCTTTGATATTGTTACTGACGGTGCTCATTCATTACGCGTTCAGTTATATCTCGAACAAACACCCTCAGGCCATTGAGGGGACTGCCTTCATCGCGGTTATTGTTGCGGTTATAGGCATGATAACAATATTGGCTTTGATGCGATTTTACTCAGCACAATTGCTTTTGGAAATGAATAGGGCTATCACAAACCATAATTATGATCTATCGGCCAATCTGACAAACAAGGTCGGTTGGGTGTCTATGCTCTTATTCGTGTGGGGTATTTTGTGTGCGGGCTTCTGTGCCCACCTCGGGGTCAATCAGTTCATCACCCAAACTGCCCAAATATGCGCAGGGGTAGTGTTTGTTTCAACAACGATACTCTATTATGCATTCATCATTATCTCCAAGATTATCGATTCGATAAAAGCAATTATTGAAATACCTGTCAATGCAGTCGCTAACATCATGCAATACACCAAAGAAATGTTTGGGAAAAAGAGTCTGGATTATAGGGTGGCTGGGGTAATTATAATCTTGATTTTGAGCTTCTTTCTCACGGGATGCAAAATGCCAGAACAACACTCCCGTCTCTTAGTGGTGTCGGTGGATCTCTCGAATTCATTTCATCATGAACACGATAATTCAATTGGCAAGATAAACGAAGTAATAGATTGCATGGAAGAAAAAGATGCATTCTACTGTTTGTTCATAAACGATGCATCGTACTCAAATAAACAAATAATATATTTATTGCCTGAAACGGAGGGTACAGATATCAATAATAAAATGGATTATTACAGGACCAGGGACAGTGTCAAACAAGCAATAGCCGATATTATTAATACAACACAGGCAAACAAAACAGATATTGTTGGGGCATTACAACGTGCCCGGGCAATATTCGAAGGAAAAGGGAAAGGTTGTGATAAATATCTGCTTATGTTCAGCGACATATCTGACAATGTCAATAAGGATATACAGATGCCACAATTGGACAGCATAAATGTCCTGATTCTATTTGCAAATGCTGATAAACAGCAATATACCGAGGCAAACAGACAGAAAGATAATTGGCAGAATCTTTTGGAAAACAGTAATGTAAAGTCATTAACAATCTTGGAGCATGATCTCAGCCAATCGCTTGATGTAAGGCAATATCTTGAAGGAGGAAATTAACATGTCAAAGGCAATAACAATTAAGCTAACAGATACTGTGCTGTTCAACGTCATGGTTAATATTGCCGAAGCTGTCAGTCGCGAAGCAACAAAAATGGCGCGGTATAGTAATGATGCATTTAATGACTTCTTAAAACCCAGGCAATACCCAATGGGATTGATACGGCCGTCGGTGAGTGTGGGAAACATGAAAGAAAAGAAACAGGATGTTATTAAGAGTACAGCCCACAAAGTTAAACCAAGCGACATAGAAATCGCCCAATTCGTCGAACTTAAAGCCAAAGAAACGGGTTTCCAAAGCCACGGGATCAAATTACTCCCTCAAAGTACTGGAGAGGTGCTGGAGTTTAGCTTTGAATTACCCCAAAAAGAAAAGGTGTTAGTAAGACCGGGAGGTGAATCATGAAACACAGAATATTCTATGATCAGGGCAAGTTAACGGTTTATCCACCGACGCTGAAAGCTATGAAACCCCTAATGCAAAAGCTCGGTCAGCCGTTAGAAATAGAAAGTATAAAGCCCTCGTCGTTCTTTGTGCCTTCCTTGCATAAGACAAGAAAGCTTTTGGTGGGAATAACCCAGAATGAAGCAAACCACATATCAATAGAACGACTTTGGCAGATACATGATTCAAAGCAATATTATAATCACGGAATGACATTGCTTGATCTGAAAATCGAAATATGTCGGCGACTATATGAAAAATGCATGCTTTGTGGGCATAGATGTGGTGTTAATAGATTTCAACAGAAGGGTAAATGTGGGGTTGGAACAGAATCATATTATGATTATTGGGGCGAACTTATCGGGGAAGAGGATGTTATTAATCCTTCCGCTGGTATTGCGCTCTATGGCTGTACCTGGAATTGTGCGTTTTGTCATGCACCGGACTACCTTAATATCAATAACAGCATAAAAGAAGGGAAGCTGCTCTGCCCTGATCTATGGAAGGAGATTGATTACAATAATTGTCAGGCAATTGAATTTAATGCAGCCGGAGATCCAACGCCACACTTGCTGTCGATATTAGAATTGTTAAATATTATTCCAGCAAATATAAAACAATCTTTTGTGTGGAGCAGTAACAGTTATGCCACCCGTGATGTTTGGAAATTACTTGATGGATTGTTCGATGTGTATTTAGTGGACCTAAAGTGGGGAAATGATGATTGTGCAGAAAAGCTGGGTGGATGCAAGAATAATAATAAGGTAGCAGAGGATACATTGGAAAGCCTAAGCTGGACATCAGGCAGAAAGATAATCCGTTGGCTGCTATTGCCTAGTCACGTAGATTGCTGCGGAAAAGAAATTGTAAAGATGATCTCAAAACACGGGTTTTACATTAGCCTGTTGGATGATTTCATAGATGACTATAAAATGCTGTTTAAAAGGAAAAACACCGAGGCTGAAATCCAAAAAGCCAAAGAACTGATTAAACAATATGGATTAAAAGATATCAACAACCCGGAAGTCGTAAAACTTTTCTGGAAAGCATAAGGGGTGTAAAATGAGATATTTTGCAGAAATGCAAGGTCCTGACTGGACCAATAAAAAGACCCAAAGCCCCGAACCCAACTTTAATGAGCATCATGTCCATGTAAGCGAAATAATCAATCAGAACGGCGAAAAAATATCATTGGGTGGACAGGAAACACAAAGCATTCTTGATCCAGAACAGGGAAATCTCAATACGATTACAAGGGATGTTATCACAGCATTAGCCTGTGGGTGTTTGCCGACGAAAGATATGAAAATAAAGGTATTCCCAAATGGTCAGGCAGTCTGTGAATCTCATTATCTTATTTGTTCGTTGTGCTCAACGCCAATCTTGCCGTCAATGCATTCGATTATTCCAATAGATGGAAATAACAAGTTCTTCCATAGGCATCCCTGTGCAGAGTATGTTTTAAGACAATTACTTCAAAATGAACAGGTTGCTCCCTCATTGCCACCAAATACTAGAATTTTACTCTCCAATATATACCAGGACATTCGAGCAAGCCGAAGCTGGGCATATAGGTTTTTCACTGGAAGGAGATCAAACAATGCAGTTCTTCCGGGATAAAAGCGGCAATGCCGATAATCATTTTCAAAGCGCAGGTGGTTATGTGTCTACGTCCCAAGGAGTTTTGTCTCGGTACCAGAAATACAAGGATATGCTGGCGGCTAAAGCAATAGCAGAAGCTTTGCAGGGTGATATTCCTGTTGGTTTTGTCAACGATAGTGAATATTTATTTGGCTTAAGGAAAAAGGACGCGCCCAAAAACATCTTAGATTTAGGCTTGCCGGGTGTAGGGAAAACTATCTGTTGCCGTGTATTGGTAGACGGTTTCCTTAAAAATACAGACGCTACAGTAGTGTTCTTCGATAAAAAGGGTAGTGAAAAATGCCTTTATCCATACTTGCTTCAGGTGGTTGATAAAAGTCAGATCCTTTTCCTCAGCCCCGAGAAGAACCTTTGCGAGAATCCGTTCTGTCCGCCAGATAGAAGCATCAATTACCAGGAATGGTACAGGATAATTTGTAATGTTCTTTTACCAAGCCTGGGTATCCGTTTTGAAGCCGGTAATGCTCTGATTGCCGGAGCATATAAAGCCAAACAATATTTGCCCGAGGGAATTAATCCCTGTTTGTTTGATATATATCCCCGTCTTGTTGAATTGCGGCCGAGGCACTACGACGAACACGTTAAAGCTGACTATTATTCCCGGGGAGAATTCCGATTGGAAATGTGCTTGATCAATATGCAAAAAGGCTTCAGCTACCGCCAGGGAATTCCGTTCGAAACATACCGGAAGAAAAGATTTATCGGAATCGATCTTTCCCGGACAGATGATTTTACCTCTAAGCTTATCGTAGAATCCTTTGTTGCCAAGGTGTTCCACTATCAAATGGCCCAGGGCCGGGATGAGGATGCTTCGTGGATTTTATGTTTTGACGAAGCACAGCATTACTATAGCAGTGAAAAAATACAGACATTTACTGGAATCAGTCCCTTGGAGGAATATATACGAATGACCAGGTCAACGGGGATCTGGCAGATATTGGCCAACCAAAGTTATAGCACCTTGTCGCATGGGGCAAGGACCATGGCTGGGTGCAAAATTCTTTTCAAGATAGATTCCACGGAATTAAAGTACCTACGAGATTCAATGATGTTATCTGACGATGAGATTCAAATGGTAGACAACCTTAATATCGGTGAAGCATTAGTTAAGCTTGATTCTAGGCCGGGAACACCTATTTTCAAGATAACTGTCCCGGAATTCAGAATAACCCGCCATTCAATTACTGAAAATATCTTTGAACCGGTTCATGAAAAATACGATTGCCATCCGATTCCCGAGGACGAAAGGATAAGAGTAATCAATCAAATCCTTGGGGAGAAGGAAAAACCAAAACCAATGACAGAGGTTAAACGAGAAGTAGCCTTGAGCGATAATAATAAAATCCGAGAATTTCTGATAAATATCTCAGAAAAACCATTTCTTCAGTTTACCGAAAGATTAACTGACCTTAAGTTTGGCGAAAGCATTGCAGAAGCTGATAGAATCAAGAAATTGCTTATAGATCAGGATTATATTGTCGAATACAAAGTAAAATTAAAAAAAGGACGGGGTTCAAAAGCGTCTTATTTAGACGTCGCGCCAGCAGGCAGAGATTATCTTGTTGGGAATGGTTATAAAACGGAAAGGATTATCGAGGGAAAATCTGGATTTCTTCATTCATTGATCGTCAATAAACTGATAAAGCCGCTTTATGAATCTCAATATCAGGTGAAAATCGAGGGTGAAAATAAGGGATTTGATTGCGACTTGGCAGTGTGCGACGATAGAAAGAAGTTCGTCGCTGTAGAAGTGTCCTATACAACAAATGCCGACGATGAAAGCAGGAATATCAAAAGAAATATCAATGCTGGTTATGAAAAGGTGCAAATTGTCGTCGTGGCAACAAGCAAAGAAGGGAAATCCATCGTTGAGGACGAAGAGAAAGCTATGGCGAAGAAACAAATATTTCAGGAGGCCTTTTCCAAGGAGCTGGAAGAATCAGTTTATCAAAATGTGCAGGTATCAACCTTAAAAGAATTCCGAGATTTAGTATAGGGGGAATATGGAACAACTAATGGATATAATGACATTGGCGAATATTTTAAACGTCAAGCCTATGACGATATACGGTTGGATACACGAAGGAACAATTCCCCACTTGAAACTCGGCCGTTTGGTAAGGTTTGACGAAAGAGAGATACGGGATTGGTTGAGCAAGAGAAAAGTCAAAGGCAGAGCAAGTAGGCTGATAGAAGTAAGTTTAAACCAAAACCCGCCATAAAGCGGGTTTTATCATAAGGAGATGATAAAATGAGGATATACAAGAGGGAAAACATCTGGTACATAGATTATACCTACCAGGGCAAGCGTTGCCGCAAGAGGGTAGGCAAATCTCAAAGACTGGCTGAACTGGCTTTGCGGGATATTGAACTGAAGATACTTAAAAAAGAGCATCTGGGAATAGATGATTGTCCACAAATAGAGTTTAATGCATTATCAAAGAAATACCTTGAATATTCAAAAGTCAATAAGGCTCCAAATACCTATTGTCTAAATATTAACAACTTCAAGCATTTGATAGAATTCTTTAAGGATATATGCATATCAGAAATAAAAGCCAATGATGTTGAGATGTATAAAGTAGAACGGTTGAAGTATGTAAGTTCCTCCAGCGTCAATCGGGACTTGGCAGTTTTGCACAATTTCTTCAATAAAGCCATCGAATGGGGCTATCTAGATGCTAATCCAATGAAGGGGGTGAAGCTTCTTAAAGAACCGCCCGGAAGACTGAGATTCTTGAGCAAAGAGGAGATATTGAGGCTATTGGAGAATATGCCGGCCAAAACACGAACAATAGTTGTATTTGCCATGAATACCGGCATGCGCAAGTCTGAGATATTGAATTTAAAGTGGAGCGATGTCAATTTGACCAATAGAACAATTACTCTTGATAAGACCAAGACCAACGAAAGACGAATTATCCCGATAAATGATACTGTATACAGAGAGTTAGTTTCCATCAATAGCGATAATAATGAAGGGTTGGTATTTGGTAATCAAAAAGTGAACTTGCGAAGGTGTTTCACGGATGGATTGAGAAAAGCGGGTATAAAGGATTTTTGCTTTCATGATCTTCGGCATACCTTTGCCAGCCATTTAGCCATGAGCGGTGTAAACATCAACGTGATACAGCAATTGCTCGGGCATAAAAGCATCAAAATGACTTTGAGATATTCTCATTTGTCCCAAGAACATTTGCAAGGGGCCGTGAATAAACTGAACCTTTGGAAAGGGGAATAGCCCGGCTTAAAACCGGGCTATTTTTATGTTGACAGATGATATCTATGATGATAGGATTTTAAGGAAACGTAATAAATGAAAGGAAATTAGAATGAAGATTAATATTATAAAATATCTCACTTCTTTTTGGGGCGCATCAATTATATTAACACTATTCGGAATAGGCATGGGTGGTTTACTATATAATATTTTACCAAGTGTAACACAGAATAATTGGTTCGCCGTGTCTGTATATTATATTACATTTTTAGCTATAGTATGGTATTCAAACGAAACAAGAAATATGAGAACAGTCATGTCAAAACAATACCAGCATAGTAAAGATAAGGATACATACGAAAACGATAAGGCAGAGTTATATTGGCAAATACACGAAGCCTCATTTCCGGAAGATAGTGTGCATGGTTATGTTGTCTTCAAGATGAAAAATTTCTACGATAGTAACGCTCAAACAAAATATATGATATATGAACTATTACGTGAAGGGTTGGTTGAGTTAGACATGTCTGGTAAGAATGTAACTATAAAACGACAGAAAATGAGCGATACTGATTAAAAAGCTTAACAAATATATAGCCGAATAATATCATGAATACAATACACGATCTACTAAACAAAGAGTTTGATTTGCTCTTGCCAAGAATGGTTGCCGATTTGATCTCATCAAAGTTACATGAGCAGGGAGTGTCATTAACAAAAAGGGAGAAACAAAAACTAATTACCACGATATCTAATAACCAAATTGATAAAATTAAGTTTAAAAACTGGAAGATTTGGGAAAGGCGGGATATTGTTCTTGAAATAACTAAAGAAGACGTTGAGTCTATTGAGAAAAAAGCAAATAACATTATTGATAAGATACCGGAATTAATAGAGGCGATATTAGATAATGCTACTGAATATATGGTTACTACTCTATCAAAACGCTGGGGCAAAGAAAAGAGTTATCAATATCAAGAAAGAAGAGCATTTGAAAACGATCTTATAAAAATATGGGAGTACCCACTGGATCTTCTTGCAATGATACTTACAATCGCGACGGAGTTAGGTGCAAATATTAATGATGAGCTTAGAAGTGAAAAAGAAAGCAATAAAAATAAATCTATATGTGTATTAACTAACTTACATGCCAGGGGATGCCAGGTTGGGTGGGAAATACTAAAGCTATTATATTCGGGTTATGCCGATGGTGCGATGGCCAGATGGCGTACCTTACATGAGATCGCAGTTGTAGCATCATTTATACAAGGCAATGGTGAAGAAATAGCTGAGAGATATATGCAGCATGCTTCAGTTGAATCGTATAAAGCGGCACTCAATTATGAAAAATATCGGGAAAGGTTAGGGTTTGAGCCTTTTGAACAATCCGAGTTAGCTCGATTAAAAGATGTTTATGATGAAGTAAAAAAACTCTATGGCAGTGAATTTACTGAGGAATATGGATGGGCATCCATCATTGTAAAAAAGTCAAATACACGATTTGCAGATATTGAACGTAGTGTAAGTATAGATCATTTAAGACCATATTATAAATTAGCAAGCTACAATGTGCATGCAAATCCCAAGGGGGTCTTTTTTAAATTGGGATTAATACCAGAAACCCAAATATTACTTGCAGGACCATCGGATTTTGGGTTAGCCGATCCCGGTCAAAATGCCGCTTATTCGCTTTGCTTGCTGACATCTGCTCTTGTTATGTTGAATCCCAACATTGATGCAATATTATCACTTAAAATTATGGAATCGTTAACTAAAGAAGCTGCGGAATCATTTGTTGAAGTCCAGAAACAGTTTGATATGGAAACATACGAATAAAAAGAGACTATGATACGACTGTGTAAAATCTTACTAAATTGTGGCACAAACCAGACACAACCTGTTCCCAACAGTATTTATGGTTATGTAAAGTAAAGATTTTTATGAAGTTACAAGAGCATTGCGTTTTATATGTGATTTTGACATGCATGAGGTCACAGGTTCAAGTCCTGTACCGCCCACCAAATAAAAAAGCCAGACAGCGATGTCTGGCTTTTTTAATTTATTGGTCAATGTTTTATCTTTTCTCCATTCCTTTGGCACTTAAAACAAAAGCCCGGGCTAATATTTCGGCATATCTCTGGTAAAAGGCATCGTCAAACATCTGATCCACATCTTTGGTAATTCGCTGCTTGGTGTAAACCTGCTCAGCTATAGGATAAAAATTGAGGCTATAGCGGTATTGAAAGTGGTTGCGGACGATGGAGTAAATGAATTCCGAAAAAACATGGACCATGACCGGATCACTCAGGTCCAAACCGAGGTCCTGATATAAACTCGGGTTTGCGTGCGAATGCTTTTTGATCAGCGAGGTTCTTAACCGGTGGACATCGGCCATGTCGACCGGGAAGGATGAGAATGTAACCAAAGCTATTTCCGGAAATTCCCTGAAAAATCGGATTGTCCCCTTGGCTACGGCCAAGGCCTTTTGTTCGATTCCCTCGACACTCGATATCTCTTCGTTTATGCAACCGTAATAACGGGTGAACCCCTTTGTTATAATTTCTTTTAACAGCTCTTGTTTCCCGCCAAAATAATAGCTGATCATAGGTAGCTTTACTTCGGCGGCTTGGGCGATCTCCCGTACTCCTACCGCATGATAGCCCTTTTGAGCGAAAAGCACTGCCGCAGTCTTGAATATTCGCTCCCGGGCCACGGTTCCTTTGGGTGTCTTGGACATAGTTCTTGCCTTGGATAATGATTTTTCCATTTGAATTTAAATTATAACATACTTGCGGGATTAAATCCATCGTATGTATTGAGATCAAATATATTTAAGGCAACATCACCAGCTTAATCCAGAGTTGACTTTTTTCTGACCAGAGGCGGCACAAATAGATCCCGGAAGAGACCTGTGTCCCGGATTGATCACGGCCGTTCCACTGTAAAGTATGTTGACCGCCAGTTAGGGGCCCATTAAAAAGCTGGCAGATTTTTTGACCGACTATATTGTATATACCAATTTCAACTTTTGATGGTCCGGCGATCTGGAAAGCTATGTTGGCTTGAGTTCTGAAAGGATTTGGAAAGGCTTTCAGCAATGCTTTTCCCGGGGCCAGGGAAGTAGATTCGGCATCAATGCCGCTTGCCCCTGACTTTCCGACCTTGGCCAGCAGTATATCGAAGGAACCTGATCCGAAGCTGTTACTGTAACCCCCGGCCACATAGTTGCCGTCGGGAGCCCGGCATATACCCGAACCCCAATCATTGCCGGATCCTCCTGTGAGCATGGACCATTTTGTGGAACCCAGAGAATCCACCCGAATGATATACAGGTCATTCTGCAAAGGAGTGCCGCTTTTACTGGTGCCGCAGATCATAAAACCTCCGCTGTCAGCGGCACAAGCTACGTTGCCATAATCGTAAGATGTATAACCGAAGAATTTACGCCATTTCATGTTGCCCGATGAATCGGTCCTGACCGCGCAGATATTAAGGGGAGCATTGTAGCTGCTTTCGCCCACCAGCAGATATCCGCCGTCCGATGCTCTGGTGATATGATTGGCCCAATCGAATGGTAGAGTTGAGGTAGTGCCGTAACCTTTGCTCCAAAGTTTCTGCCCGTTCTGGTCGGTCCTTATCAGGTAGTAATCCTGGTTGTTGGTGGAAAGTTCCGGAGAACCGGTGGCCCCGGCCAGAGCATAGCCATTTTCCAACGGCAGGACAGATCGTCCCATGTCACTGCGAGTGCCTCCGAAAATATTGGTCCAGAGGGTGTCCCCCAAGGAATCAGTCTTGACCAGGTAGAAATCATCTTCTCCGGAGCCGCGGGAATCAGTGTATCCGCCTATAACGATACCGCCGTCCGAACTTAATGTTACGCTGCGGCCAACTTCGGCCAAGCTGTCGCCGATGATTTTTGTCCAGATGGTATCGCCCAACCGGTCGGTCCTTATCAATTTTATGTCCCTGGCACCGGCTAAAGCAGTATAGCCGGAGATGACGAACCCACTGTCGGCTGTTTCCACCAGACCAAAAGAACACTGCCATCCGTCATCTGTAAACAATTTACTCCAGACCAGACCGCCACCGGAATCGGCCTTGACTAAAAAGATATCTGGGTCGGTCATTCCGTTCAAATAGGTGTATCCGGTCAGGGCAAACCCGCCGTCGCTGGTATTTATAATTGAAGTGGCGATATCGGCTTCCGAACCGCCTATGGCCCAGGCCCATAAGGCGCCGGCAAGAGAAACTGGAGTGGCCGTGAAGGCGGCATCAGTTTTGGGTTTTTTGCCAGATTTGGCAGGGAAGGATTCAATGGCTTGCGCCAGAGCCTCGCAGTTCTTTACATGATAGTACATGTCACGGACGCAGGTCACGATATTTCCGTCGACCACAGGAGGGTGGTCGTCTCCCAGATAAACGGCACCAGCCGCCTCATACTCACTCTGGTATATAGATGTTCCCACCACCTGGTGCCCGCTTAAGACTCCGGCTTTGGCCAATACCCGGACTCCGGCGCAGGTGGCCCAGATAGCCTTCCCGGTACTGTCTGCTATCCGCACCAGGTGCAGGGCGCTGGAATCGTTAAGAAGATCCTGATAGGAAGCTCCGGACATCCAACTGGCGGGCATTAGAACCAGAGCATCGTAATCATCCATATTGCCTATGGTCGATATTAAAGTGTCAACTGTGAATGTCGGTATGTATTTTGCTGAGGGACACCGGGAAATAGTCTTGGTCAAACCGGCGGTGGTGACCTTCCAGCCAAAGCGGGCCAGGTCATCGCCGGTAAAGTAACTATTGGGGCCATAGTTTGCGGAATACAGCGCCAGGATCTTAAAATCACCCCTGGCCGAACAAGTCATGAGTAGCAATGTTGCCAGGAATAGAATAGTTGCTGAGATAATTTTTTTCATGGTTCCTCCTTTTTTATCTTTTTAAAGGTGAAGATAATTCAAAATCATCCCGATCAATAATGTTCCGGTTACAATGTGGCTCAGGTACAGGATTGCAATCTTTTTGCCAAGCAGATACGACATCAGCACCAAAGAAGCCAGGCAGACGGAGGAAGAGGACAGCGAAAATGCCAAAGCAGTCCCCAAAGGCAGCGCACCACCTGTCATCAGTGGTTTTAAAAAGATAATATCGGCCCCGTTACAAAGGTAAAGAGGAACTCCGACCAACGTTGCTGCCAGAATTCCCACCGGAGAACTCAATGCTCCGCTTGAGGCAATATGTTCCAACGGTTTGAAACTTTCAATCAATATCCCCAGTGTCCCGGCCAATATTGCCGAAGGCAGTATGCCCTTTACGATGAGCCAAGTGTCGTATAAGGTCCCGCCGTTATTGTTTTTGCAAAGCTTCTGGCAACCGGTGCTATTTTCAGCTCCTTTGAAATCTGGATTCAGTCGGCCAATTACCAGACCCGCTGTCATGGCCATGATAAATGTAGCTCCAATCCGCGATATGGTATAGAAGGGCCCAGCCACAGTCAGGGAAAGGATGATGATCTGGGGGCTAAGTAGGGGACCGGTTACCAAAAGTGCCGCCATGGCCGAAAATCCGGTCCGGTTCCGCAGACGGGCCGCCATGGGGAGAATACCACATGAACATATGGGGATAATGGCTCCGTAAAAGAAAGCTGATAAAGGGTTAGTTGGCAAAAAACGGGCATATCTAGAAAGGTGTCTTTCTATCAGTAGTGATATGAAAACACTGGCAACGATCAAAAGCATTAATTCAATTACGTTTTCATAAACCAAGAAAGCCCAGTGCGGTAAGCTGGAGTAAAGGAGACATCTATATTTGGTTTGCGGGGAGATGCCGCCGGCTATCCGATAAACTGCATCTGCTGAGGCCAGAAATAGAAACAAAGCTACAAACCAACATCCAAGCAAAGGCCTGGTGGATTTTTGCTCAGCCAGGGGCTTGATAAGTGGTCGAGGAGAAATAATAAAACTTAACATGTGTTAAATTATATTACTTTTAGCCAGCTTTGTCAAGAATATTTTAACGTCCGTTATATTTTATTAAAAAACTAGGCCTCTAGCATAATTAATATCTATATAAAATATGATAATATGCGGTAAAAAACTTTGTCAGATTATCCGTAAAGCCAATCATCGGTTGTGCTTTTTTGATAATAACCGGCCAGGAATATTTTATTTTTTCATTTGACAATCCGCTGGCAATGGTGCTAAAATGAAAACAATGTAATTTAAAGGGTGGGATGTTTCATTTTTCAACAGTAAATGAATGTAACTTAAAAATAAGCAGGCTGGTCAAAAGCACTCCTGCCGACAAGCATTGGTTCTAACCGGTGCGTTTCCCGATACAGGGAAACGCATTTTTCATTAGAGCCGGAGAGATGATAGAACATGAAAGAAACACTTGAGGCCATTTACCGGATCCAAAAACTGGACGATCAGATCAAGAAAAGCCAGGACCGATTGGCCCAGATACCCAAAGACATAGCCGAAATACAGGAACGGCTTAAACAATCGCGCTCCCGGCTGGATGAGGTCAACCGGCAGCAGGGGGACCTTACCAAGCAGAAAAAGACGATGGAACTTGAGGTGGAACAGACCTCGGCCAATATCAAAAAGCACCAGACCCAGCTACTGTCGGTCAAGACCAACAAGGAATACTCCACCATGCTCCACGAGATAGAGGAGGAGAAGAAGAAGATCTCCGATATCGAGGAAAAGATCCTGAATATAATGGAAAACCTGGATAAGCTGGCCGTTCAGGAGGCCGAGGAAAAGAAAGTATTTGCCGGAGCCGAGAACGACAGCCGGGGGAAACAACAGGTGCTGGATAAGGAAGCCGCCGAGACCTCAGCCGGAGCGGAGGAACTTAAAAAAGCCAAGCAACAAGCCCTGACAAGCCTGCCGACCGATGTCCTGGCCCTATACGACAAGATCGGCAAGGCCCGCAACGGGGTAGCGGTGGTGCCGGTGAAGAACGGGGCCTGCGGTGGTTGCTTCGGAAATTTGCCCACCCAGCTTTTAAACCGCATCCGCGACATGGATAAGATGATCACCTGCGAGAACTGCGGCAGAATATTGATCTGGCAGGATCCAAAACAACAACCTTAACATTATCGAGGTGAGTTTATGACCAAAGACAAGGACCAGATATACTCCAAATTATCGGTAGTGCTGCGGCGGGTGGCATCGGGCCATCCCATGGAGGACATTTCAGAATCCATGGGATGCTCCAAGGACACCCTTAAAGAGGCGTTGGTGGCCCTGGCCGACAAGATCGAGACCGATTTCGGCTTTTCCAAGGTGATGTTGGCCATTGACGGCGCGGCCAGGGGAAATCCGGGGGAGGCCGGGGCGGGAGCGGCCCTATTGGACAGCCACGGCAATATTCTGGCCGAACTCAGCCAGTATCTGGGAAAGGCCACCAACAACGAGGCTGAGTACCAGGCCCTGATCTTCGGGCTTAAACTGGCTATCGAGCGGGGGTTCAAAAAGCTTTCGATTCAGACCGACAGCGAACTGCTGGCCAACCAGATAAACGGCAGCTACCGCATCAAGGAGCCCCGGCTGAAAAAGCTTTTCGTTCAGGCCCAGGAACTGCTTGCCCAGATGGAAAAATGGGATATTCAATCCGTTCCCCGGGCCCAGAACCGCCTGGCCGACCGGTTGGCCAATCTGGCCATTGACAAGGAAGCTGCCCAGGAATTATAATTAGCCTTCATTCGGGACAGGACCGGGCGATCGCTCCGTCTTATAGGCGGAGAGGAAAGTCCGAGCTCCATAGGGCAGACAGCCCCGGGAATACCGGGGGATCCGCCGGTAACGCGGCGGATACGGAAAGCGCCACAGAAAATATACCGCCCCGTCTTTGGCGGGGTAAGGGTGAAAAGGCGAGGCAAGAGCTCACCGCCCGGCAAGGTAACTTCCGGGGCAAGGCAAACCCCTGTCGGAGCAAGACCAAATAGATTCCGCCGCCCCGCTTAACAGCGGTATAAGGACGGCTCGTCCGGAAGGCGGAAGGGTAGGTTGCTTGATCCCTGCTTTTGGGCGGGGACCAGAGAGATGATCGTCTTCCCGTTATGCGGGAAACAGAACTCGGCTTACAGGTCCTGTCCCTTAATTAAGTAAAAATATATTGAATATATGGAAAGAAAATGGATATTTCCCTCCGGAGGGGATGAGCAACTGGTTAAGGAAATGGCGGTATCCCTGGAGATAACCCCTTTGGTGGCCAGGCTATTGCTGGCTAGGGGCATCAAAACCGCAGAGGAAGCCCGGCTGTTCCTGGACCCCAAAATGGACGACTGCCATGATCCGTTCTCCATGAAGGATATGGATGCGATCGTTGTTCGTCTGGAAAGGGCGCTCAGGGAAAAGGAACGGATAATGGTCTATGGCGATTACGATGTCGACGGGATAACCGGCACGGCGTTGCTGTGGCGCTCCTTGTCATATCTGGGCGGAGACATTACCTGGTACCTTCCCAACCGGGCCCGGGAGGGTTACGGAATTTCTCCCAGCGGTATCGAAGAAGCCCAGAAGCGCGGGGTCAAGCTCATCATTTCGGTCGACTGCGGGATTACGGCTCATCAGGAGGTCGAGCTGGCCGGGACCTTGGGCATAGACTGCATAATAACCGACCATCACGAGCCGAAGGAAAGCCTTCCCAAAGCGGTAGCGGTGTTGGATCCCAAGCGCCCGGACTGCAGTTATCGATATAAGGAACTGGCCGGGGTGGGGGTGGCTTACAAGATGCTCCAGGGACTGTACCGGCATCTGGGCCTGGATGAGGGGCAGCTGCAGGAGAACCTGGATCTAGTGGCTTTGGGAACCCTGGCCGATATAGTTCCGCTGACCGGAGAGAACCGGGTGCTGGCCAAATACGGATTGGAGAAGATCCGCAGCAGCAGCAAACCAGGCATCAGAGCCCTGCTGGAGGTGACCGGGCTGACCGGAAAACCGCTGGATTCGGGGCAGATAGTTTTCATGCTGGCCCCTCGGATTAACGCGGTGGGCAGGATCGGCGAGGCCGATTCGGCCCTGAGGCTGTTGATCACCGAAAACCAGGACGAGGCCTTTGCCATAGCCAGGACCCTTGACCAGGAGAACCGCAAGCGCAAGGAAATAGACGACCAGATACTGGCGGACGCTGTCAACATGGTGAAAAAGCGGGTGGACCTGGAACAGGACATGGTGATAGTGCTGGAATCCGAAACCTGGCATCAGGGGGTCATCGGCATCGTGGCTTCCCGGCTGGTGGAGCAATTTTACCGCCCCACTATTCTGATAGCCGTGGACGGCGATAAAGGCAAGGGTTCCGCCCGTTCGATAGCCGCCTTTCATCTCCACGAAGCCCTTAAGGGATGCCAGGAGCATCTGCTGGGCTTCGGCGGCCACAAATATGCGGCCGGCATGTCGATAGAAGCGGCCAAGATACCGGAGTTCCGTCAAAAGCTGAACCAGATAGCCAAACAAACGCTTAGCAGCGACGACCTGATACCAACCCAAGTGCTTGACGCTTTGGTCGATCTCGACGAAGTGGATTTTGATACCGCCCGAAGCTTTGCCAAATTCGCCCCCTTCGGTCCGGGCAACCGCCATCCGGTGCTGGCCTCCCAGCAGCTGAGGGTGGTGGGAAGTCCGTATATAGTGGGCAAGAACCACCTTAAATTCAAGGTCAAGCAGAAACAGCGGGTGTTCGACACCATCGGATTCTCCTTCGGCGATGCGCTGGATGAGATCGAGGATCCCGATGCTTCCCTAGATATGGCCTTTGTATTAGAGGAGAATGAATGGCAAGGACAGAAAAAACTGCAATTGCGACTGAAGGACATAAAGGTCCGTTGATCGAACAGCAAAATAAAAATCACGTTCATTGATTGACAGTGAATATCACCTATAACCGTTCGGTGCTTCCGAACGGCATAATTTTGATAAGCGAGAAGATCCCTCATGTTCGTTCGGCCGCGGTGGGGTTATGGATAGCCCGGGGCTCCCGGGACGAATCCCCGACTGAGAACGGGCTGTCGCATCTTATCGAACATATGCTCTTCAAGGGGACCCGGACCCGCACCGCCCGCGAAATAGCCATCTTCCTGGAATCCATCGGCGGCCATATGGACGCCTTCACTTCCAAGGAGGAGACCTGTTTTTACGCCAGGGTCCTGGATGAGCACCTTCCCCAGGCGGTGGATATCCTTTCCGACATCATCTCCCACCCCCGCATAGATCCTCAGGACCTGGAAAAGGAACGCAAGGTCATTCTGGAAGAGATCAAGACCGTCGAAGATACGCCGGACGAGATGGTACATGAGCTTTTTTCCGAGGCCCTGTTCGACGGGCACCCCTTAAGCTATCCCATTTTGGGAAGCCGGAACAATTGCCTGTCTTTTCAGAGAGACGACGTCGAGGCTTTCCGCAAAGCCAATTATCTTCCGGGGAATATGGTCCTGGCGGTAGCCGGGCAGGTGGAGCATCGATCACTGGAACAGCTGGCCCAAAAGTATCTGGGTAACTATCCCTCATCAGATCCTGTCAGTGGGAGCGTCGCTGTCCCCGGAAATCCGCCTGGGTTGGCCTTTAAAAAGAAAAAGACCTCCCAGGTGCACATCTGTCTGGGAATGCCGGCCCCGGCCTACAGCGATCCCGGCCGATATGCCCTGCTGGTGCTGAATACAATATTCGGCGGAGGGATGAGCTCCCGGCTCTTTCAGAGGATCAGGGAAGAAGAGGGGCTGGCATATTCCATCTACTCCTTTGCCGACCTCTATCGCGATACCGGAATATTCGGGGTATATCTGGGGGTGGCTACCGAGCAGACCATGAATTCGCTGGAAAAGACGCTGTCCGAATTCAAAAGGCTGGTAAAAGAACCGCCTTCATCCATAGAGCTGGAAAATGCCAAGTCCCAATTGAAGGGCAACCTGATGCTGGGCCTGGAGAATACTTCCAATCGGATGATGCGGCTGGCCAAGATGGAAATGCACCATGAGCCATATATGGATCTGGGCCAGACCCTGGCCAAAATAGACGCTGTTACCTCGGATGATCTTTTGAATATCGCCCAGAGGGTGGTTCGAGCCGATAAACTGGCCGCTGCAATTTTAGGCCCGGTATCCAACAAGGAAGTGACCCTTGCCCGGCTTCGTGGAATGCTGTGATTCTGCTAGATCAATAATTAAATCAAAGTTTATAGGATATCATTATGCGAAAAGAAAAGAAACCGGCCATGAACCTTTCCCGCCGGGCTCTGGGCATGCAGGCCTCTCCCATCAGGAGACTGGTCCCCCTGGCCGATGCCGCCAAGCAGAAAGGCACCCATATCTACCACCTGAACATCGGGCAGCCCGATATAGCCACTCCCAAGGACATCATGGACGCCATCCGCAATTTCAAGGAGGAGGTGCTGGCTTACGGCCCGTCGCAGGGTTTGCTGGCCTTACGGCAGGAGATCAAAAAATATCTGGAACGGCAGGATATAATGGTCTCCACCGATGACGTTCTGGTGACCACTGCCGGCTCGGAGGCCATCATTTTCGCCATGATGGCCATCGGCGATCCGGGGGACGAGATCCTGGTGCCCGAACCGTTCTATACCAACTACAACGGATTTGCCACCATGGCCGACATGAAGATCGTGCCGGTCCCCACCGATGTCGAAGAAGGGTTCGCCCTGCCGTCCAAGGCCGAGTTCGTCAAGCGGATTACCAAAAAGACAAAGGCCATCATGTATTGCTCGCCCAATAATCCCACCGGGGCCATATTCTCCCGCAAGGATTTGGAGATGCTGGCCGGGCTGGCCAAGGAGAAGAACCTATGGCTGCTGGCCGACGAGGTCTACCGCGAATTCACCTACGACGGCGGCTATCATACCAGCATCCTGCACATCCCCGGCATCGAGGATAGGGCCATCATGATGGACTCCATCTCCAAGCGATTCTCGGCCTGCGGAGCCAGGATCGGTTGCGTGGTCTGCCGCAATCCGGAGATAATGCAGACCATGCTGAAATTCGGCCAGGCCAGACTATGTCCGCCTACCATCGAGCAGGCCGGGGCCATCGCCGGATACAAGACCATAGACAAATATCTCAAGAAGATGATCACCGAATACCAGCGGCGCCGCGACGTGGTCTGCGAGGAGCTGGGAAAAATTCCCGGGGCCATCTTCAAAAAGCCGGCCGGAGCCTTCTATATCATGCCCCACCTGCCGATAGACGATTCCGACAAATTCGCCCAGTGGATGCTGACCGATTTCTCGCACGAAGGCGCCACAACCATGGTGGCCCCAGGCGACGGTTTTTATGCCACGCCGGGCCAGGGCAAGCAGGAGGTTCGCCTGGCTTACGTGTTAAAGGAAAGCGACCTGCGCAAGGCGTTAAAGATACTGGCTAAGGGCATCGAGGCATATAACCGGAAGAAATAATGTTCTAATAAATGATCACGGGGCGATATAATATCGCCCCTTTGTATTTTGTCAACAATTTTATTGTCAAATACAATGGCAATTGATATAATAACAAATCGTGCAAAAACAATGGAATATCACAATAGCAGGATGAAAACCTTGAATATAAAGATATCGTTGCTTTCCGATTTGGCCCGGCTTCCGGAATATTCAACGGCCCATGCCTCCGGTATGGACCTTTGTGCCGCCACGGAAGGGCCATGCAAATTGAAGCCCGGGGAGATAAAGCTTATTCCCACCGGGCTGGCAATGGAGATCCCGCCAGGCTACGAAGGGCAGGTCCGGCCAAGGAGCGGACTGGCCATCAAACACGGCATCTCCATCGTCAATGCCCCCGGCACCATCGATGCCGATTACCGCGGGGAGGTGGGGGTGATCCTGATCAACCTGGGGAAGAAGGTTTTTACCATCCAGCCCGGCGACAGGATAGCTCAACTGGTCATATCTCCGGTGGTAAAAGCAAAATTGGTCAAAGCACGGTCACTGAACAATACCGCCCGGGGGCGGGGCGGTTTCGGGCATACCGGAGTAAGCAGAAAAGCAAATTCATTGAATCATAGAAAACGAATAAAATAAAAAGCAGTGACCAAGCAATCCGGACATTTTGCCGCAGCCCTGTCAGAGCCCAAGTTTGCCCTGTTCGCTGCCGGGCAACTGGTCTCCCAGTTCGGCGATTACCTGGCCCAGATGGCCCTGATCGCAGTGATCGGAGCATATACCACCCGGGCCCCGCTGGCCTATTCCCAGATCACTGTGGCCATCGCCCTGCCGGCCCTGTTGTTCGGGCCCATAGTGGGCGTGGTAGTGGATCGCCGGGCCAAGAGCAAGGTGCTGATAGCGGCCGACGCCGGCCGGGCGGTGATCATCGGGCTGATCCCGCTGCTGATGAAGCTGACCGGCTCGGTGCTGATACTGTTCCCGCTGGTGTTCATCTCCTTCCTGATGGGGCTGTTCGCCAGCGCCGCCCGGCTGTCCCTGATCCCCTATCTGGTACCCCAGAACAAGATCTTTGCCGCCAATGCGGTGATGAACTTCATCAACAAGATGGCTGGAATGGTAGGCTTCGTGGGCGGCGGGCTGCTGGTGGTGGGCGGCTTCTGGAGGCACCTGAAACTGCAGCCCTGGGAGGCCGGGTTCTATCTGGACAGCTTGACCTTTTTGATCTCGGTGGCCACCATCGCATTGCTTAAGACCGGAGAGAAGGTTATTCGGAGCGAGAAAGAATCCGAGCTGATCCAACTCTGGCGGAGAAGGATCAACAATATGAAGAATGACCTAAAGGAACTGTGGACCTTGATATTCTCCTCTCCCAAGGTCAAATTCGTGATGCTTTCCCTGCTGTTGGTAGCCATCTTCGGAGGGACCCTTTACCCCTTAGTGGTGGTCATAGTACAGAAAGGGATACGAGGCAGCATCGGCTCCGGCACCGGAGGAGTGGGGGTGCTGGGAGGGATATTCGCCCTGGGCATGATGCTGGGTTCGTTATCCATCGGATTCCTGGGGCACCGTTACTCCCGCCGGATGATAATAGTGATCGGACTGCTGGGAGTGGGCGTGATGATCAGTCTGTTCGCACTATGCCGGTTCTACTGGCAATTGCTGCCGGTAGGCTTGGTGATAGGGGTATTCCTTTCCCCGGTGATGGTGGCCCAGGATACCCTGCTTCATGAATCGGCCCCCGACAAGCTGTGGGGACGGATATTTTCCGGGCGCGACTTCATACTGAACGGCGGATTCATGCTGAGTTCTCTGCTGTTCGGGTTCATCGCCCAGATAATCCTTCCCCGGTTGGGCACCACCAATCATGAGCGGGTTACCCTGTTCTGGTGCGGGATATTGCTGGCAATCTTCAGCCTGGCGGCGGCCGGTATAGTGATCAAGCAGAAAAAAGCCGAATCTTTCAGCGAATAAGCATGATCAAGGTGCAGGAATCGCTATCGCCGGACTTAATCGCCCGGATCAAAGGCTTGGACATCAAAGCCCGGCTGGTGGTAGAGGGCTTTTTGGCCGGACTGCACAAGAGCCCCTATCACGGATTCTCGGTGGAGTTCGCCGAATACCGCTCCTACATGCCGGGAGACGAGATAAAACGCATAGATTGGAAGGCCCTGGCCAGGAGCGACCGGTATTACGTCAAGGAATTCGAGGAGGAGACCAATTTAAAGGCCCATTTGCTACTTGACAGTTCGGCCTCGATGGGTTACCATAAAAAGGGAAGCGTCTCCAAATATCAGTATGGAGCCTGCCTGGCAGCGGCCCTGAGCCTGCTGCTCCTGAATCAGCATGATGCGGTCGGGCTGGCCATCTTTCGGGAGGGCATCAGCAGGCTCATGGCTCCCAGTTCCCGCCGCTCGCACTGGCGGCAAATGCTGGAGATGCTGGACGGAGAAACTCCGTCCGGCAAGACCGATTTTGAAAAATTGTTCTTCGACCTGGCCGGCCATCTCAAAAGACGGGGTTTGATAATACTGATATCCGACCTGTGGGACGGTTCGGATGCCGTAACCAGAGCCCTCAAGCATTTTCGGCATCTTAAACACGAAGTGATAATTTTCCATATTTTGGATCATGACGAGTTGGCGCTGCCCAATTCCGGTGAGCTGGCATTCGAGGACCTGGAGACCGGGGAACAAGTGCGCTTGGATACATCTGTTGCCGGACCGGAGTACCAAAAGGCGGTCAGTGATTGGCGCCGGGGTTTGAACCGGGAATGTCGAAAGAACCTGATCGACTATGTACCGTTGGATACCAAGACCTCATTTGATAGGGCATTATTGGCATACCTGCATAAAAGACAGCGTTTGGGTTAAAAGAACATTTTATCTGCCGGCCAGAAGATCTAATATTGGTTGAACATCCGTCTTTGAGATGGATATCAATAAAACCGAATGTTTTTTGGGAGGCAAGGAAATGCTTAAAATGAACCAAACTTTGTACGACCGGAGATTCGATGAGCGTCGGAAAGCAGATCGTCGTTTGGCTACGAACGGCCAGGAAGCACACGATAAGCCGGAAAGGCGCAGCCAGGACAGAAGAAGGAAAGACCGCAGGGAATCTTAAAAACCTTTCGGAGATCTGCCATGCAGGATAGAAAATTGGTTGCCCGATACCTTGACGGACGAGTGGTCAAGGGCCATACCCTTGATTTTTCGATGAACAAGGATGCCTTCCATCTTTTGGCGCTCGATGATCCAAATGTCACTGCCGAGATCAGGATCGAGCAGCTTAAGGCGGTATTCTTTGTCAAGGATTTTACCGGCAACCGGGATTATGACGAAAGAAGTGATTTCGACGGCAATTGTCCGGTGAACTGCAAAAAGATGGAGATCACATTTTACGACGGAGAGAAACTTACCGGCGTCACCGAAATGTATATGCCCAACCGCAAGGGTTTTTTCCTGTTTCCGGCCGACAAGAAATCCAACACCGAAAAGGTATTCGTGGTCAACCGGGCGGTCAAGGAAGTTAAATTTTTATAATTTCAATAACCAAATCATCAAAGGATTTTATGAAAAAAACATCGGCCATTCTTCTTTTATTGCTAAGCGTCTCGTTGGCCTTAGCCAAGGGTCCGGTCAAAGGCGGCGGGGATTTTGGGATAGGGCTGGTCGTAGGCGAACCTACCGGCCTGTCGTGGAAATTATGGAAAGGCAGGGAACGGGCCTGGGACGGGGCGCTGGCCTGGTCATTCGTGGACGATTATCTGCATCTGCATGTCGATTATCTTTGGCACGATCACAAAATATTTACGGTGGAAAAGGGCCAACTGCCTTTATATTTCGGCGTTGGCGGAACCATGTGGTCTGGTCATAGGGAACATTACGACAAGCATTTCAACCTGGGGGCCAGAGGTGTTGCGGGTCTGGAATATATCTTCCCCGAAGCTCCGGTGGATATTTTTCTGGAGTTGGCTCCCACCCTGGGCCTTTTGCCGGAAACCGGGTTTGACCTGCAGGGGGGGCTGGGCGCCAGGATATATTTTTAGCCAGATTTTTGTCCATATCATTATACTTGACATGAGCCGGATTATTTGCTAAACTTATGGACGATATGCGGGTGCATATGGTCTACCGGAATCTCGAACATAATTGGGCCTGTGGCGCAGTTTTGGTAGCGCGCCTGACTGGCAGTCAGGAGGTCAGGGGTTCGAACCCCCTCAGGTCCACCAGATAATATGAAGATGCTTGCGTAGGCAATTGATTTACGGCTGAAGTGCCGAAAAGACAATTCGGCAGGCGTCGTAAAAGAGAAGCACAGGCATACGCTTGTGCTTTGTTTTTAGGAGAACTTTCATGCCCAGATACCTGAAGGTCCTGTTATTCTTTTTGGTGGTCTTCCTGTTGTATGCCGCGGTGGCCATCAGCATCCCGTATATACGCTTCTATCATATAAAAGACAAGATGAAAGAAGCGGCCGAGAACGCCATGACCGAAAGCGATGAAAGCATTGCCCGTGCTCTGGCCGAAACCGCCTTGGATGACAAACTTCCGCTGGTAGGAGACTATTTTTACCAGATACAGGACGAAAAAGGGAACAAGAGCGTATACCGGCCGGAAACAGAGCAACAGCAGAAGGAATACATTGCCGGCGCCACCGATTATTTCCTGCAGAACATCCAAAGGGACGATAATTTCAATATCTCCATAAATTACACCGTGGAACTATACTTTCCATTCTATACTTATAAGATGAACTTCAGCCATAAGGAAATACAGCCGCTAGCCAATTAACAGTAAATAACAGTTTGGGGCGTCAGGTATTGGTGCTCAATCAGAACTACGAACCCTTGTTAGTGTGCAACGCTAAAAGGGCGTTGTTGCTGTTATTGCTGGGCAAGGCGGAGGTGGTGGAGAACAGTTCTTTTTTTGCAGCCAGCATCCGCAGAAGATATATTTTGCCCAGCGTGGTACGGCTGGGCAATTTTATACGCAAGCCACGCCTGGAGGTCAAGCTTTCCAAGCAAAACATCCTCAGGCGTGACCGCTATGCATGCCAATACTGCGGTACCAGCCAGGGTCCGTTGACCATCGACCATCTGGTGCCGAAAAGCCTTGGCGGCGACGAAACATGGGATAATCTGGTGTGCGCCTGCACGGTGTGCAACAATAAAAAGGCTAATCGCAGCCTCAAACAATCTAGGATGACCCTGATCAAAAAACCACGCCGTCCGCACTATTTTTCATTCATACAATATTCCATCCATAATCCCGATGATAATTGGAAACCTTACTTGTTTTTAGGAAAGGCCTGATGGTAAAGAAGACAACATATCTTTTTATGGCAATTTTTGCCGGGCTGTTTTTTATTTTCGGTACGCTGGGGGCCAAGACCACTGCAAAAAAAACCGCACCTAAAAAATCGAAAAATATATTCTATCTGCCCAAGCCGACCGGCGATGTTCAGGAAGATCTGGATAAACTTTTAAGCAAGAAACTCAACCGGGTGGGCCGATGGGGCGTAGCGGTGATGTCTCTGGAGGACGGATCCCTGATCTATCAGCATAATTCGGATTCGCGATTCATTCCGGCCTCGAATACAAAATTGTTCACAACCGCCGCCGCCCTGGAAAAACTGGGCCCAGAGTACAGTTATCAGACCGAAATCTATGCCTGCGGGCCGATAGATTCGTCCGGGGTCCTGACCGGCGACCTTCTCATCAAAGGATCGGGCGATCCCACCATAAACGATATCGGCACCATGGAATCATGGGCCGACAACATCAAGGCCATGGGTATCACCGAAGTGTCCGGCGATGTGATCGGGGACAAGGGAGATTTCGTGCCAGAAAAACTGGTCTCCATCATTCCCCGATCGGCCAACAAACTGGTCCGTCCCAAAAAACGCCTGGCGTGGAGGCTTTCCGGCCTTTCCTTCAGGGAGAATGTGGTGGTGGTCACTTTAAAAGGGGGGAAAATAGGCAAGCCGGTCGGCTTCTCCATAGATCCTCCGATGTCGGTCGAAGTAAAAAATCTTAGCAAAACCATTGCCGGCAGCTACAGCACCGTCAATAAAAAGGTCAAAAACAAGGATGGAACGTATACCGTAAAAAGCAGAAAGGTCTATAACAACGGGAAAGCCTATGCATCTTTCGACGGAGCAACCCTGAAAATAACCGGAAAACTTGCAGCCGGAGCATCTAAAAAGTTCACCTTCATCGCCAAGGAACCGGAAAGCCATTTTGCCAGGATCTTTGCCGAACTTCTCAAACAAAGGGATATAAAGATAAGCGGTGGCATCAGGGCCACCCAGGAACAGGTCCCGATCCGGGAGAACAACACTTCCCTGCTGTATGTACATTATTCCGAGCCGCTGTCGGAAATCATCAAGGTGATCAATAAAAAGAGCCATAATCTCTACGCCGAATCATTATTGCAGACTATAGGGGCCGAAGTGGACGGCGAGGGCAGCCGTGAGAAAGGATCATCGGCCGAACGCGATATCATCAGCCAAATGGGGCTGGGGGACGTAGACCTGTTCGATGGATGCGGGCTGTCACGACAGAATGAGGTATCGCCGCTACAGGTGGTGAACCTACTCAAATACATGCATGAGCAGCCATACTGGGATGTTTTTTACAAATCCCTGTCCATCGGAGGCATTGACGGCACGTTGGAGGGAAGATTCTCTCAGCCGGACTTTTGCGGAAGGGTATATGCCAAGACCGGTTCCATCGGCGGGGTTTCGGCTTTGTCGGGATATCTGACAGCCAAGAACGGAAAGATGTTCGCTTTTTCCATCATGGTCAATAATACCTACCGTTCCAAGTTGGCCAGAAGGATCGAGGATTACATATGCAAGCTGTTGATAGACAATTTAAGCTGAAACCGGTATTTCCAACTTTATACCATAAATGGAGGGCACGGAATTGCTGAAAATGTATTTCGATTACCGCGACGTTTTCCGGGCAGCCAGACTGGGACTATCGCCCAAAAAAATGTGGGTACTTTTTTTGGGGTTATTATGTGGCTTCGTTTTTTATGGCCTGTTCGGCTATCTGGCCCATATGGTTTCCGGGCGCAGCATCGGCGATGTCTGGGTGATGTTCGGGCTGATCCCGGCGATGCCCTGGCCTGATTCCGGAATTTCATCCTGGATTTTATGGGCCATAGGTGTGCTGGGAGCTTTGCTTAGCTACATTCTATCGGCCGCCGCAACGGCCCGCCTGGCGGCAGAGCAGCTCAATGGCAACGAATTTTTCGAGGTTAGGGAAGCGATAGGATATTTAAAAGGTTCCTGGAAATCGATCGTCGGCGGCCCGGCGGTGATACTGTCCTTTATAATCATGCTGCTGGTCTTTGGAATTGGTCTGGGCTGGTGGGGCAGGATTCCGGTGCTGGGGGAACTGACGGTTGCTGTTTTAAGCTTGCCGGTCTACCTGGCTTGCCTGTTCCTGGTATTCTTGATGGTGTCATTCCTTATAGGGCTGTTTTTTTCTCCGGTCATCTCGGGTGCGACCAAAGGCGATGCCTTCGATAATCTTTTCGAAGTATTCTCATCCATCACCTCGCAACCCTGGCGTTTGGTGATATATACCGGCCTGCTTAAGATGATCAGCTTTTTGGCGGCAGCCATATTTGCCTGGTTCACCGTTATCGGGTTGGGATTGGCTTATCAGGTTCTGTCATGGTCGATGGGCGGGAAGTTCACAGATATTGCAATGGCTGCCTTCAATATGTATACTCCACCCCTGGCAACCAATTATTTAATGTCCTTAGGGATAGATAATCCGGTATTAGCCAGTATGGCATCATTCATGACGGCTAACCCGCTACTCAATTGGTCCGGGCAGGTCTCTGCTTTTGTAATTGGCATGTCCCTTAACGCCGTCCGGCTTCTGGTCCTGTCATATATGTTAAGCGTCTTTGTCACCGGACAGACAATAATTTACGGTATCATTGTGATGAAACGCGACCAGAGGAATATTTTTACCAAGGATGAAAAGATACCCGATGATAATTGCCAAGGCGCGGAAAAGGATGTTAATAATATAAATGGAATGGAAAAAATCAAAAAAGCAGTCCGGAAAACAAAAGTATCTGCCATAAAAAAGAAACGCTGAAAGAACCGTCAAAAAGGAAAGGGTGCCCCAAAATAGGGCACCCTTTTTGATTTATGGGACAACCGTGGGGTATTACCAGTCCCAGCCGTTCTCGTGGTAAAGGTTAAATACTTCCTCCTGGTTAAGTGTCTTATTGTAAATCCGCATATCATCAATTTTCCCGTAGAAATACGTTTTGCCATGCGAGACATAGCCACCGCCCCAACGTCCTATCAGCAGCTGTTCGGTGCCAATATAGGGCTCGCAAGTTGATGTCGTATCAAGCTGTCCGTTGATGTAGACGCTCTTTAATTTGTTAACCGCATCATAGACGAATACCATATGATACCAGGAGTTCTCGGTTATGTACTCATCGCTATACACACTGTAATCCGGCTCGCCATAGAATGACATCAAAGGATTGTGAACATGGGTACCGCCGCTATAGCTGGTGTCTGTTCTGATTACATAAGTCAAACCACAATAAGTGTTGTAAACGACATCATTTCCCAAGATGGTTTCATCCCCACAATGATCAAAAGCATCTACATTGAACCAGGCTGAGACAGAGAAGCTGGAATTGGTCAGCCCCATATCCGCCGCTTTGGCCAAGCCAATGTAATTGTCGTCCCCATTAAACCAATATGCTTTATCAGCCTTACCAAACCGGTCGGTGGTCAAAGTAGCGCCAAAGACCTCGCCATCAAAACCATTGCCTGATTCATCGAGAGCATTGCCATTAAAGATATATTCGGCTACCAGGTTTTCCCATGGAATATAACCGATCCAAATCTCCAATTCTCCTACATAGCGTAGGGTTATGAATACTTTGGTGAGCTCGGCGGGTTTGACGTAAGCTTTACCCTGCCCAATTGCCAGCAATGTATCATTTGAAAAGGCCTTGACAATAACATTATAGGTGCCAACCTGTAAAGCGGTAAAAGACCCGTATGCATTGAGACCAGATATGGTCAAATTGAGAGAATCGGTATAAGATCCCTTGGAGATGTACGCTGTCACTCTGCTGATCGAAAATTTGGTTTGGCCTATGGCACTTAGATCCATGTTAAAGCTTAATCCTTGATTTGAAAGCGTAGGGGATACCGGGGATTCTGTTTTTGAACATCCAGCCATAAAAATTCCAACCACGACCAAAAGCCCAAGAATAAGTTTGTGTAACCGCATGTTAACTCCTCTCTATTTATGTTGTTAGTTGATTATAATTATAATATCATATATATAGCACACATGTCAAGCATTAATATAGGATAATATTTATAATTTACATATATTTAGTTTCTTGATGGTGCGGCAAGGTAATTGGTTATTCGCGAATAACTTATATATAAAAAAGAGGTGCCAGTTTAAAACTGGCACCTCTTTTTTGGTATATATCTATTTTATGGTTACTTTTATCCCGTCATTTCCAATCCTTAAATTATTCAAATAGGCTCGAACCATGATATACCCGTCGGCCGGCAGTTTTAATGGTTGCCCGGCTCGGAACAACCCTGCCGTCTCGGCTATGGTTCCGAAATTTTCAACGGAAGACTTTAGTTCCCATTCAAAAACAGCCGAGCCAGTCAGGTCGTTCCCGTTGGCATCCCTTACCGTAGCCGAAAAAACGATCTGGTCTCCGGGGTGTATGTTATATTGATTGGGCGGTATGTTGATTTTTACCTGGTAGCTGCTGATGGTGATCGGTGCGATCGCCCTTGCGCCCCCCAGTTCCGGAGGAAGTTCGGCGACCACCGTGCCGGACCGTATTGTCTGGCCGGCGGTGAATATCCCCTGGGGAGAAATCGTTCCCAGGTTTTCCGGCTGGACCTTCCACAAAATTCTTACGTCCCCGACGGGCGCTCCTTTGCCGTTGGATACCGCCGCAGAGAACTGGATCATCTGCCCCGGCCTAAGGCTGGCTTTGGGGGGATTAATTTTTACGGTATGACGGCCTTGATTTGATATCCTGACGGATGCGGCGTCCTGCCCCCGTCCCAGTTCTGCCGGCAGTTGAACGACCACCTTTCCGGAAATGGATTTGTCCCCGGCCGTAAAAAGCCCTTCCGAAGTGATTGATCCCAACCCGTCCGGTATCACTTTCCACACAAGATGGGAGGGAAAAACTTGGGCACCATCCTCGCTGAATACCTCGGCCTCGAATTTAACACTGGCCCCAGACTCTACCGTATTTTGTCGGGGTTTTAGTTTTACCTTGTAACGGCCGGCCTTTTCGGAAATGATCAAGAAACTTCGGTCGCTGCCGAATGCATATCCGGATGAGGCTTCGGCTTTTATTATGCCCAGTCCCGGATTTTCTCCAGCCACGAAGTTGCCATCCGGATCGATCTTTCCCAGTGTCTCCGGGGCAAGGCTGTATCTGACCTTTGCCTTGACTGCGGCGCCGTCAAGGTCGCGCACAATGACATCAACCCTGCTTTGGCCGCCGGGAAGCAGTTGGATCCTTTTGGGCGAGACGGTGACGTTAAGCTTAGAAGCGCTGCCGGACGGCAAGACTTCAATGCGGGCCTGTCCCAGGCCATTTTTATCAGCGGCTTTGGCCAGGGCCACTATTCTGCCTTTTCCGATCCCGGAGGCGACGAAGTTGCCGTCACCATCGATGGCCCCCAGATCCCCGGGAATAACCAGCCATTCGGTCTTGGCGTTCTCTTCGGCCGTCCCTTCGGGGAGCAGGGTTCGGACATTGAAGCGCAGTGTCTGCCCGATCCTCAATTCGGCCTGGGCAGGCGCAACCGATACCTGTAGACGGGCGGTTTCCTTTTCCGAGACTTTGAGCATGGAGTGGTCCAGTATTGCCTTGCCATCCTTGTTTTTAACTATAACCCGGATCATTCCCCGGCCAGGTTGGCCATAAGCCGTGAAAAGGCCGTTCTTATCTATGCTTCCAAGACTGGCTGGTACCACCTCCCAGCTGATTTCGGCACCGGGCTCGACGCCCTGGACCGTAAAAGCCATGGATGAAGTGACCTTTACCTCGGCGGGGTTGGGAGAGATCCTGGGTCCGGCGGCCATGGCTGCCGAAGCTATCATCAGGACAGCCGGAATTATAAAAAACATTCTTTTCATGACCGTTCCTCCAGCAGATAAAAGCTCCAACTGGCCGTTTGAACGCTGCCGTCAGCTCTCTGCAGAATCACCTTAACCATATGTTCTCCGGATCCCAGTGACTTGGGATCGTAGGAAACATATTTGCAGTCAATGACTGCCTCGGACGAAACATCAATGCCGTCCAGCAAAAGCTGAACTTTTCCAGGATTATCGGGGTAAAGAGAAGCCATGATGGCCAAATCTTGCCGGGCTATGACATCCTGATCGGCCGGCCATACCGGATAGACCTGTGAAAGATCTCCCTTTTGCAGGCTCTGGGCCGGGCCGGCAACGGAAAGCGTTCCGTTCTGCTCAGGCATATGGTTATCGGGTTGGCTTATCGGGCGGGGCCGGTATTCATAGCGCATCACCAGGGCAGAGAAGGCCACGACCAGGGCCATGGCCGGTGCCGCCAGGGATAGCCAGCCCGGGGCATACATCTGTTTACCGGAGTCTGCCTGCCGTCCTTCCAACCGGGCCAGGGTTCGGCTGCCCAGGTAAGGCGGCAGCTCGGCCTGGGGTAAAGCCCTCAGGGTATCGTCCAAGGACCCCTGCTCCTGCCACAGCAGCGAGCATTCCCGGCATCGGGCTGCATGGTCCTGCAATTCCTTGGACAGGGCCAGACCGGGATTTTCCCGCAGATGTATTTCGATCTTTCGGCAATCCATTTTATGTTACTCCTGTTTCGGATACGTAATTTTTTAACTTTTGGGCCAGTATCTTGCGCCCCCGCCACAGCCTCGATTTGACAGTCCCCTCGGAGCAGTCCAGTATCTTGGCTATCTGCTCGCAGCTTTGGTCCTGAAAATAATGCAGCACCACTGTCTCCCTGAATTCGTTCGGCAGCGAGGCTACTGCCCGGGCCACTTTTCGGGTCCGCTCATCCTTTTCGGCCGGGTCAGAGCTATCCGCGTCGGTGGACAAGACATCGCTGGAAACATCTTCGAAACCCAGCCAGCTTCGAACCCTCATCTTGCGGGCCTGACGGCGGTGGTGATTGATGGCGATGCGGTACATCCAGGTGAAGACGTCGGAATCACCCCTGAACTTATGGTACTCGCGATGGGCTATCAAAAGAACGTCCTGCGTCAGATCCTCCGCCCAGTGATAGTTGCCGGTCAGCCTCAGCATCAGGTTGAATAGTTTCTGACCGTATTTGCCGAGTACCTCTTCAAATTCCAGCCGCTGTTTATCAGGCATGTGAACGATTATCTGTAATTTAGAGTATTTTTTAGGTTTAAAAGTTCCGGGATGTATCAGAATGATCCGCAAATATAAGTCTATGTATCACATAATCATGCAAAATATGCCATGGCATATTTGAATTAGAGTCAACCGGGCTGCGGACGGTTCCTAAAATCGATAACTGGCGGATAGGGAGGCCATTCCCTGGCGATAGTTTCTAGCCGGGTCTACCCGATCGTCATTTTCAATCCCCCGGCAGTAGAATATCAAGCCGATATGGGGTGAAGCCTGCCATGATGTTCTTAACTCGGCGGTGGTCCGGGCCTGATCGGTAAACCCATAACTGTCGTAAACATTGTAATACTGCCCGGAAATTTGGACGTAAAGCCGATCTTTCAACAAGCTGCGTGATATCCCCAGCAGGCCGTTATGGGACTGGGTCAGACTTATGCCGGAGCTCGAGGAATAAGAGTAAGACGATATAACCGAAAATATTCCCAGCCGGGATACCGCAGCCAGACTCAGGCTCCGGTTCTGATAGAGATATGCCAGGTATGGCCGCCGGTTATAGTCCATCCGCAGGCTGGCCGAGGTCAACCACCCGCGGGAGTAATTGACCCCGCCTCCGGCCTTGAAACTGCTGCCGTTGGTAGAATCGGTATATACCTTGTAAACTGAGCCGTCCATTCTGGACGACCAGTTGCCGAGCCATCTGAGGTCTGCCGTCCATAATAGCTCGTCCTTGGCTGTTTCCAGATACGGATTTCCGAAACTTTTGAAGTTTTGGCCCCAGGAGATATACTGAAGATCCAGCGAATGCCGTCCCAGCCGCTTTTTTATTCCCAGCAGGTAACTGCGGTCGCCGATATAACCGGCCGCCGAGTCCGGCAAAAATCCCGAAGAGGCATACTCCGTACGAATATCTATTCTCCCGGGGGACCATTTTAGCGCAAACCAGTATAGCCGGTTATTTCCCGAAAGCAGGGTGTCGATCGTGACCAGGGTATCGGAAAACCCGGTGAGGGTGTCGTCGTAGATGTAGGTTGAGGACCTGAACCGCACCGAATCGGGCAATGAACCCGGCTGATCGTAGCCGTAAAGATAACCTCCGGAAAGCCGGAGGCTGTCGGCCAGCGATCTTTTCAACTGCCCTCCGTAAAGATACTGGGCATAAGTCTGAAAAAGGGTATCGGCCGGCTGGGTGCGGCAGGCAGTTCCCATGACCTCAGTCTTTTGGTCTTGCCAGAAGGCTAGGGCCCCCAGCGGGGATGCACCAGAAAATACCAGAGAGGAAAGTTCGGGATAAAATTCACCCAGCGAAAGCCCGAAAGAAAAATGGTCGTATTGCAGCAGGCCGTGGGGATCCTTGTCGTAGGCCGGATCATAAGATAAATACGAATTCATGAATCCTCCGCCGAACTGGCCGGAGATGTTAAGATCTCCCGAAGCGTGTTGTCCAACGGGATAGGAAAGGGCCAGCCCGGCAGTATCCCGGTCGCATCCGGAATAAAAGAATCCGGCGGTGAGGGAGACATCCCAGGGTATCTTGAATTGCTCGGCCGTGGCGGTATCGGCTGCCGCGGCCCGAAAGGCCCAGGAATCTGTCAATATGGTATCGCTTCCGCTGGTAAATAGCACTGCGATCTTATGAATGCCGGGCCGGGGCGGCTCCGGCGAAAGGTAGAACAGGTAATCTTTTGTTACCTGGGCTTGGGGGGTTATATCGGCGCCATCCAAAAGCAAATGAACATTCAAACCGGCGGATTCCTCCAACAACAAGGATATCTCCAGTGGCTCCCCCGACGGGATCAATGAGTCCGGCAGGGGGGACAGGATAATAAAAGGCCTGAATCCATCATCATTGCCGGGGTAGGACGGCTCCTGACAATACCCCGGAGACAGAATATAAAACAGACAACAGGACAATATGATAAGCCTGAATCGCATAATATGAATTTTCAAGTATTTTAGGTTAAAAGTCAAGAAGAAAAGCGTCAATTATTACTTGACATTGACATTCTACTGCCATAAACTTATACGATTATGAAAAGATGTCATATCTATCTTTCTCTGGGCTGGATACTATCGGCAATATTGGCAAACTGTTCGATAGGGCGGGCCCAGAATATAAGCATCCATCAGTTACAGTCGGAAACTTATTCCGACAGTTCGATCATCAAGGGATCAGAGGTAAAATACCCGCCGCTGGCCAAAGATAAATCCCCCCGGGTCGGCAAGACGGTTTTGGGATACGATCCCTACTGGACCAGCGACCAGTACCTGCATTACGACCTGATCACCCACCTGGCCTGCTTCAGCGCCGAGATGGCCGGGGACGGGAGTATCGACGCCAGTCACGGCTTTCCCGGCACCTGGTCCAGCACCATCGCACATGCCCACAAGAACGGGGTCAAGGTGCTGCTGTGCGCCACATGCTTCAGCAGCACGGCCATCACCTCGATACTCTCCAGCGATTCCTTTCGCACAAACGCGGTGAAGAATCTCATAACCATGGTTCGCAATGCCGGGGTGGACGGCATCAACATCGATTTCGAAGGCCTTGAATTATCACAGAAGCAGAATATGGTGAGGTTCACCCACGAACTGTCGGACAGTTTTCATAACTGGGATCCAACTTCTTACGTTTCTCTGGCCACACCGGCGGTGGACTGGGTCGGGTCCTGGGATTATGACAGCCTGGCCATATATTCCGACGGCCTTTTCATCATGGCTTACGACTACTTCTGGAGCGGCTCGTCCACCACCGGTCCGCCGGCGCCGCTGGACGGCTACAGCCACGACGTGGGCTGGACCATTCATGATTACGCGGTCTATTCAGGCGATCGCCGGAACAAGCTGATCTGCGGGGTGCCATATTACGGCTATGACTGGCCCTGCACGGGGACTACAGCCGGCTCGGCCACCACCGACAATGGCAGCTCAGTGACATTCTCCCAGGCCGAGACCCTGGCCTACGATTACAGCCGCCAGTGGCAGGAATCATCTTATTCTCCGTGGTATTATTACAACGACGGAGAATGGCATCAGTGCTGGTACGACGACGAGATCAGCCTGGGCTATAAATATCAAATGGTGTGGGACAGCCTTTTAGCCGGCACCGGGATGTGGGCCCTGTCCTATGACGGCAGCCGTCCGGAGTTGTGGGCGGCTTTAAGGACCAGTTTCAATATTCCGTCAGACTCTCTTGCCAATGGCGGGATGGAAAATGTCTTTCGCGATACCGTAGCGGTGCCGTCGAATAATTCCCTCAAACCATACGGCTGGCTGGAGGGCGACAATGCGGTGGCCGATACCGCCACCGACTTCGTCCATTCCGGCAGTTATGCCTTGCGGCACCGGGCCGATTGTTCGGGCAAGGATGTTCCCTTCTTGTCGTTCCTGTTCCAGGACGTCAATGTAACGCCGGGATTGAATTATTGCCTGTCAGGCTGGGGGCGCAAGAACGACGGGGCCGGCAACACCATGCGGATACGGATCCAGTGGTTCGATTCCCTGCATAAAAATCTTTTATTGGACGATACCACCGCCGCCCTGAGCGCTGACAGCGCGGGCTATGTCTTTTTAACCACCGGGACGGTGCAAGCGCCGACAGGTGCGGCCTTCGCCCGTATCAAACTGAACATCTGGGCGGTGAACAGCACAGCCTATTGGGACCGATGGGATGATATATCTTTTACGCAAGTTACGGGTGTGGCAGGGAAGCCAACGGATAGCGAACAGCGGACAGCGTTCAGACTGGGGCAGAATTATCCTAATCCTTTTAATAAGGCCACAGTTATCAGTTATCAGGCGACAGGGGATGGGACAGTAAATTTGTCGGTTTATAACATAGCCGGGCAGTTGGTGCGGGACCTCACCCCATCCCCTCTCCAAATGAATTTAGAGAAGGGCGTGCGGGAAGGATCAATAACCTGGGACGGTCGGGACGACAAGGGTCGGGCGGTGGCCAATGGGGTGTATGTTTATAGGTTGATCGCCGGTGGGAAAAGCATCTCCAAGAAAATGATAATAATAAAATAAAAAAATACAACAAGGAGCTTACTATGGCGGTCAATCCGAAAATTTTCAAGGCCTACGACATCCGCGGTATATTCCCCACCGAGTGGGACGAGAATCAAGCCCGTGAGATAGGCCGGGCCCTGGTGGATCACCTGGAATGCAAGGAGGTGGCTGTGGGGCGCGATATGCGCACCTCCTCCGATATCATATTTGCCGCACTGGCCGAGGGCATCACCCTGCAGGGGGCTTCGGTGATCGACCTGGGACGGGTATCCACCGATGGGCTTTATTTTGCCGTAGGCAAATATGGATATGAAGCCGGGGTGATGATCACCGCCAGCCACAATCCCAAAGAATACAACGGCCTGAAGATCTGCAAAAAGGACGCCATCCCGCTATCCGGTGACGACGGCCTCAGCCAGATGCGGGACCTGATCAATCAGGGGAAACTAAAAAATAACGCCGTCAAGGGGACGGTCATTAAGAAGGATATAAGCGAAGCCTACATAAACCACTGCCTGACCTTCATCGACATCAACAAGATCAAGCCTTACAAGATAGCAGTGGACGCCGGCAATGGCATGGCCGGGCAGACTGTGCCTCCGCTGTTCGCCAAACTGCCGGGCGAGCTGGTCTCGCTGTTCTTCGAGCTGGACGGCAATTTTCCCAATCATCCGGCCAGCCCCATCGAGCCGGAGAATATCGCCGCCCTGCAGGCCAAGGTGGTTGCCGAGAAGTGCGACTTCGGGGCGGCCTTCGACGGCGATGCCGACCGGATGTTCCTGATAGACGAAAAAGGCCAGTCCCTGGGCGGGTCGGACATCGCCGGGTTGGTGTCCAAGATGCTGCTCAAGAAAAAACCCGGCTCCACCGTGCTGTACAATGCCATCTGTTCCCGCTGCGTGCCGGAGGTGGTGGCCAAAGCGGGCGGCAAGTCCATCCGCAGCCGGGTGGGCCACGCCCTGATCAAACCGTTGATGCGGGAGGAGAACGCTATCTTCGGCGGCGAACATTCGGGACATTTCTATTTCCGCGACTTCTGGTTTGCCGACTCGGGACTGATAGCTTTTCTGGTCTGCTGGCAGTTGATCTCCGAGGAAGGCAAGCCGCTGTCCCAATTGGTGGCCGAGATCGATCCCTATCACCGGATCCACGAGACCAACAGTAAGGTAGAAGATATTCCGGGAAAACTGGCCGAGCTGGAGGGCATCTATAAGAACAAGGGAGCGGAACTGGACCATCTGGACGGGCTGACCGTCTCCTACAAGGATTGGTGGGCCAACATCCGGCCTTCCAACACCGAGCCGTTGCTGAGGCTCAACGTAGAAGCTAATTCAAAAGCCCTGCTGGAAGATAAGAGCGCCGAACTTTTAAAGATAATCCGTTCATAAAACAAATTTGGACAGGCTGAAAAAAATATTTCTGGCCGGGCCGGTCCCATATCTGTGGCTGGCCCTGGCGGTATTTGTCCTTTATGCCAAAACGCTGAGCTTCGGGTTCACTTCGCTGGATGACGTGCACCTGATACATGAGAACCGCGAAAATATAGGCAGTTTTGCCAATATCGCCAAAGCCTTTAGGACCGACGTTTACTGGGACAGTCCCGGAACATATTACCGTCCCGTTTTAAGCCTATCATTTATGGCGGATCATGCGTTGGGCGGAGAGAAGCCTTTCATCTATCACCTGACAAATATCCTGTTTCACCTGATAGGTTGCTGTCTGTTACTGACATGCTTGTTGGCTTTGGGATACGGGAAAGGACGTTCATTTCTGTTCAGTATGCTATTTGCGGTCCACCCGGCCCTGTCCCAGGCGGTGGGGTGGATCCCTGGCAGGAACGATGCTTTACTGGCGATCTTTGCGCTGGTTTCTTTTATAGCCCTGATAAGATCATATGAAAAAAGGAACCGGTTGTGGCTGGCGCTGCACTTTGCAGCTTTTATGGCGGCCCTGTTCACCAAGGAGGCGGCGGTCTTTATTCCGATGCTGTTTCTGCTGTATCTGGCCTTAAACAGGAAAATCAAAGGATACTGGAAAGCATTGGTGCCCGGTTGGGCGGTAATCATAATCATGTGGCTTTTATTGAGGTCGCTGGCTCTGGGGATGGAAAGGGCTTATTCCTCCCGTCAATATGCGGGGGCGTCGGATATCGGCACCGGCCTGCTTTCATATATCGGAAAGATATTTTTGCCGTTCAACCTGTCGGTGCTTCCGCTGTCAGGTGACATCAACATCCTCTACGGATCGGCCGGGCTGGTCTTGCTAGCAGTGATCGTATGGTCGAGGGGCGTCAATGATAAAAATAATTTCATCTTCGGCCTTTTCTGGTTCTTTCTTCTTTTATTGCCAACCTTCATTCCGGTATCCACCTCCATAAATTTCCTGGAACACCGGCTCTATCTGCCGGTGCTGGGTATAATATTGGTTTTAGCGGAAAGCAATCTCATTAAAAAAGCCCCGGATAAATGGATGGCCGTGTTTGGCGCATCCATCACCCTTGCTTTCGGGGCCGTGACGGTCAGCCATATCGGGGGCTTTTCTGACGGCACAAAATTCTGGGGCAATGCCGCCAGAACGTCGCCGCATTCGGGATTGGGACATCAGATGCTGGGCAGGATGCATTTCAAATCCGGCCGGATGAATGAGGCCGAACAAGAATACTTACGGTCTTTGAAGATCGAAAGCAGCGTTTCGGTGCATAACGATTTGGCCCTGCTGTATTTGCAGAAAAATAAACTAAACGAAGCCGAGTCTGAATTCAAACGGGTCTTGGCTGTCGATCCTAATTACTCCAACATTCACAATAACCTGGCCCTGGTTTATTTCCGCACCGGTTCATACGGCAACGCCAAGACGGAGCTTCTGCGGGCCGCAACATTGGATCCGGGACACAGCGCGCCCCTGGTCAATCTGGGAGTGCTCTGCCTGCAAACGGGAGCGCTGGATTCTGCGGAAACCTATTTGCGGCAGGTCCTGTCTATGGACAGCAATGATGCCGTAGCCCTTCATCATCTGGGAATTGTCATGACCCAAAACGGCAGATACGATGAAGCAATGCTCCATTTATCAAAAGCCTACGAAATTCAGCCAGGGGACCCCATGATCAACCTGCACCTGGCCCAGCTGTACGCCGTTACCGGGAAAAAAGACCAGGCCAGACATCAATACCAACAAGCCTTAAAACTGGGTTGCCCCAGAAATGAATTCTTGGAAAGCAGCCTGAGATAGAATATGAATAAAATACGGCAACAGCGCCTTTTCCCTTACCTGCTGATCGCATTGCTGGCGTCGGCCATCTACAGCCAGACCCTGTTCTTCGATTTCAGCAATCACGACGATGTGGAACTGCTGGTGGAGAAGGCCGATTTCCTTAAGGATCCGGCCAACATTCTAAAAGCCTTTGCCACCGATGTGGTATGGGGACACCAGAACATCTATTACCGCCCGGTGTTGACCCTGTCGTTCATGGCCGATACCCTGATCGGAGGCGCCAACCCTTTCATTTTCCATCTGGGAAATATATTGATCCACCTGCTGGCCTGCTGTCTGCTGTACCTGTTCCTTGAGATCATAAAAACGGAGAAAACTGCGGCTCTGGCTACCTCGCTGCTATTTGCCATCCATCCGGTGTTGATCCAGGCGGTGGCCTGGATCCCCGGCCGCAATGATTCTCTTTTAACCGTTTTTATCCTGCTATCATTCATCTTCTATCTGAGATATTGGCGCGAAGGCTCGCTGAAATGGGCCTGGCTTCACGTGCTTGCCTTCTTTCTGGCCTTACTGACCAAGGAGACGGCCCTACTGCTGCCGGTGCTGCTCATATCACATTCATTGCTGCAGAGGGAAAACGGCAAGAAGCTATTCGATAAAAAGATCTTTCTTTCGGCGACCGGCTGGATAACGGCGGCGGCGGTCTATCTGCTGCTCCGGGCATCGGCCCTGAACGGCCAAGCCGGCGTAGGTAATGCCAGGATGAATACCCTGAAGGAAAGTTTAATAGGCTTCTTAAGCTATATAGGCAAGATATTTTTGCCCATAAATCTTTCCGGCGACCCCATTCCGGCCGACCTGCCGATGACTTACGGGATAGTCGGGCTGGTTCTTCTGATGGCAGTGATATTCTATCTGAAGATAAAAAATAAAAAGCTGTTTCTATTCGGGTTATTCTGGTTCCTGCTTTTCCTGACGCCTACCTTTCTGGGCAACACCACCTACGCCAATTTTGCCGAGCACCGGCTATACCTGCCGCTGGCAGGCTTTGCCGTCATGCTGCTGCAATTGAGCCCCGACAGGCTGGGAAGATTTTCGCTCCGTCTGTCCCGTCTGGCACTGGGCTTGCTTTTTGTATTCTTTGCCGGTATCAATCTTTGTTATAGCCGGACATTCAGGGACGGCATAGCGCATTGGGAACGTACGGTCAAGGTTTCCCCGCATTCCTACGTGGCTCACACGATATTGGGCCGCAGCTACGCCACCGCCGGGAAAATCGATCTGGCCGAAAAGGAATTAATAACGGCCTTCAAAATCAACCCCAGGCATTATACAGCTTATAATGACCTGTGTCTGCTGTATCTGCAAAAGGGGGAGTACCAAAAAGCCGAAAAACTGGCCTTGGATCTCTTGAACCGGGAGCCGGGCAATGCCGGGATGCACAATACCCTGGGCCTGGTCTATCTCAATGCCGGACGTCCTGATCTGGCCGAGCCTGAATTTTTAAGATCCGTCGAATTGGAGGCGGATCAGGCCGAGGCAGCTGACAATCTGGGGTATCTGTACCTTAAAAAGGGCGACTGGGCCCGGGCTGAAAGATATCTTTTGCAGGCCCATCAAATATCTCCCGGTGACAGCAAGAACCTGTATCACCTTTCATTCCTCTATTACTCGGCCGGGGATAGGCAGAGGGCCATGGAATATTATCACCAGGCAGTGAAGAATGGCCTACCCGAGGATCCCCGGGTACTGGAAATGCTTCAAGGCCGATGAATTTCGTCGTAGTAACGCACTTAAAAAAAAGAAAGCAAGGAAAATGAAAATTTCGAAATTTTACGCCAACAATATAGATCTGTGGAACAACTGGGCTGAGATGAACTACAAGACCAGAGAATACGACGTTAAGGGATTCCTGAATGGCAAAAGGGCTTTGTATGACATCGAAAAAAAGGCGCTGGGCAACGTGAAAGGCAAAAGCCTGCTGCACCTGCAATGCCACTTCGGGCTGGATACCCTGTCCTGGGCACGACTGGGAGCCAAGGCTACCGGGGTCGATTTCTCGCCCAAGGCCATCGCACTGGCCAAAGACCTGAATGCTCGCCTGGGCCTGGATGCCAGGTTTATCCGGTCCGATATTTACGACCTGCCTAAAAAGCTCAAAAAAAAGTTCGACATAGTTTTCACTTCTTACGGCGTTCTCTGTTGGCTATACGATCTTGATAAATGGGGCAAAGTGGTAGCAAGCTTCCTGAAAAAAGGTGGCACATTCTTCATCTCCGAGTTCCATCCCTTTATGATATTATTCGACGAGGAATACAAAAAGATCAGCTATCCGTATTTCAAAACCCAAAAGCCGATAGTGGAGATCTGCAAGGGCAGTTATGCCGACCGGAAATCGCAATTCGTCCACAAATCCTACGAGTGGCCGTATCCCTTGAGCGACGTTATCAATGCCCTGGTCAATAACGGTCTGCGGATTGTGCAGATGGAAGAATATCCATTTACGGTGTGGAATTATTACCGGGACATGAAGAAAGGCCGGGACGGCTATTGGAGGATGAAGGATGGGAAGAACGCCATCCCACTGATGTTCTCAATCAAGGCAGTCAAGGCGTGAGGATGGCAATTGCCAAACCGGGGGATTTCTGATAGAATAAGCCTTTATTTCTAAATTTTTAACATCAGGATTAACATGCACCTTTTGGGCGAACTTATAAACAGCCTTACCAATTTCAAGGCTTACCCCTTTTTCCGCCAGCAGGGATTCGGGCGTACTTTAATATATCTGCTTTTATTGAGCCTGGTCTTCGGGTCGGTAGGTTTTGTGGGCACCTGGCGGGCTTTCAATCGCGATGCCGATGACCTGACAGTCTGGCTTAAAGAAAAGGCTCCGGATTTCAATCTGAATAAAGGTGTGTTTATTACCAACCCGGAGACCACGGCGGTCTTCCGCAAGGAGGGCGATCTTATCCTGGTGCTTGGCGCAAAAAGCGATTTCAACGACAGCCTGGCGAATAATTATGTCCGGGGAATAATAATCTACGGCGACCGGGTAGTGGTCACCGGAGGCGAGGGCCAAAGGCGTGAAATGCGTTTTAAGGATTATGGCGACATGAAGGTTGGCAAAAAGGAAATACTGGCCACCATGGATAACCGGACATTGCTGGGTGTTTTTATGTTTGTCTTTTGGATGGTATTCTATTTTGTCGGCAAATTGTTCAGCGCGCTGTTCCTGACCGGGCTGGGGTTGAACTACAAGGCCTTTTTAAGGTTTAACATTTCGTTCTGCGACGTCTACAAATTATCCATACGGGCCCTGTCGCTGGGCATGATATTCGATGCCTTGCTGAACCTGAGCGGAATAGATTTTCCGTACTTTTTTATCATCTATTATTTAATGGCAGCCTCTTATCTGTGGCTAGGGATGAGAGCCGTTAGGGATGATGACATGACCGCCGCCGGGCTTAAAGTGTGAAAATAAATATTAGAGGTTTTTATTATGCTAACAGTTGAAGTTAAAAATGATCAAAGCAATAACATAGAAGAAGTTGCAATATGTTATGATAAAGAAGGTTTGGATGAATTAATAAAACATCTTGAGGGACTGCGAAAAAAGCCAGGCCACACTCATCTTATGACCCCTTCTTGGGCTGGTACGGAATTATCTGAGACCAAACAAGGAGGCAAGGAATATACATTAGCCAATCATTTAAGGCTTGTTAGACTATAATTATATGAACTCCGAAATTTTAAAATACCAGATCGGCACCATAGACACCCACCTGCACACCAAGCATTCCTGCGACTCCAAGATGGAGCCTGCAGCGGCCTGCCGCCGGGCCATGGAGCTGGGCCTTAAGGCGCTGGTCTTTACCGAGCACGTGGATTTCGATCCCTCCGACCAGGGCTACGGGGTCTATAACGACAAGGCCATCGAGTCCAGCCTGGCCGAATGCCGGGTAATGGCCGGGCGGCACCTGAAGATCTACAAGGGAGTGGAGATCACCTTTCAGCCGCAGTACCGCGACCAGATAGAAAAGTTCATCAACTCCTACAAATTCGACTTCGTGATGGGCTCGGTGCACATGGTGGGCAAAGATGACGTCTCCTGGCCGGAACTGGCCAAGAAATTCTACGACCGGATGGAAGAGGAGCCGGCCTACACGGCGTATTTTCAGGAAGTGCTAAAACTGGTGGACAGCCGGCTATTCGATTGCCTGGGGCATCTTGATCTGTGTAAGAAGTACGGCTTCAAACATTACGGGGCCATGTCCTGGCAAAAATACCAGCGCCAGGTTAAAAAGATCCTGGAACGGGCGGTGCAGCGCGAGCTGATGGTGGAGATCAACACCTCGGGCCTGCGGCACGATCCCCAGGAAACCTATCCCGGCCTGCCGGCGGTGATGGAGTATCTCAAGATGGGCGGCACCAGGCTTACCCTGGGCAGCGACGCCCACCAGGTGGAACACATCGCCCACGGCTTCAATGAAATTTTAACCAAGATACCCGAACTGAAAGGGCTCAACAAAAGATGAAAGTGGCTCTCACCATCGCCGGTTCCGATTCCGGCAGCGGGGCCGGCATCCAGGCCGATCTTAAAACCTTTGCCGCCTTCGGGGTCTACGGCATCAACGTCATAACCGCGCTGACCGCCCAGAACACCCAGGGCGTATTCGGGGTGGCCGAGCAAACGCCGAAATTCATCGCCAAACAACTGTTCGTGCTGATGAAGGACATCGGCTGCCAGGCGGCCAAGACGGGAATGCTGTACAACAGCCAGATAATCGAACAGGTGTCGCACGAGATAAAAAAATACAAGATCGCTCCTTTGGTGGTGGACCCGGTGATGGTGGCCAAGGGTGGCCATTCCCTGCTCAAATCCGAGGCCGAGGATGCGTTGACGGATGTCCTGCTGCCGCTGGCCGCTCTGGTAACGCCCAATATCGACGAGGCCATAAGGCTTTCCGGCATCAAAAAGATCGAGACTGTCGATGATATGAAGGAAGCGGCCCTCAAGATCTCGATGCTGGGACCCAAGGCGGTGCTGGTCAAAGGCGGTCATTTGCCCGGCAAGGCCACCGACCTTTATTTCGACGGACGGACCTTCAAGACGTTCGAAAGCGAGCGGATAGACACTTCCAATACTCACGGCACCGGCTGTACATATTCGGCGGCCATCACCGCCGGATTGGCCTGCGGACTCAGGATGGAGCAGGCCATCACCGAGGCCAAAAAATACGTCACAGGCTGCATCAAAAATTCGGTCAGCATCGGCCACGGATTCGGCCCGCTGAACCACTTCTGGAACGCCAAGATACGGGAATGCTGATCCCAATGGGCGGATATAAATGAACCTGATCTCCTTTCAAAATCCAGCGGCCCTGCTCTTTCTTCCCCTGGCCGCCCTGCCTGCAGTTATCCATCTCTTCCGCCATAACCGAGCAAAAGTTATCCCCTTTCCCAGCGTCATCCTTTTAAGATCGACCCTTACCCGGACCTGGAGAAGAAGCCGCCTTCAGGAGTGGCTGTTGTTGATAACCAGGACCATCATACTGCTGCTGTTGGTATTGTTGATGGCCGGGCCGTCAGCAAATATAGTGCTGCCGGCTTGGCTGGCGCCGCACCGCATGTCGCTGGGTCTGGTTATAGACGACTCGGCCAGCATGTCTGTTATTGAAGGCGACAGCAGTCTTCTGTCTCGGGCCAGAACAGAGGCCATTAAGCTGGTTTCCGGGCTGGACCCCGCCAGCCGGGTGGTGGTGATCGGCGGTTCGCAGGGGAATGAGATAATATGCGGCCTTTCGACCCCGGCAGAGGCTGTCAAAAGTTTATTGTCCGTCGATCAGACGGCGTTGGGAACGGACCTGTCGGGAGGCGTGCTTAAAGCCGACGTCCTGTTGTCCAATGCCGGGGCAAACAGCGCGGAGATCTTCGTATTCTCTGACCTTTGCCGGAACTGTTTCGGCGGACGCAAAGACCCGCTGCCGGCCTTAAGATCAAAGGCGGCGATAACGATGTTCAAGACAGAACGCAAAGATCCGGGCAAGAACCTGGAATGGCGGAATGTGAAATACTACCCGCTAAAGAAAAGACTTATTATTCAGGGCAAGACCGCTCAACAAGTCCAAATAAGCTTGATCAGAGATGGCCAGGTGGTTTACCAGACAAATATCGTTCCCGACTCAACCGGGGATTTTTCTGCTGGTCTGGGCTGGGACGGCGCCGGACGATGTTTTCTGGAATGCTCGGACGATGATATGCCGCTTGATGACAGGTTCTATCTTCCTTCGGGAATAGGCGGCAGCATCAGAGTATTGCTGATAGCCGAAGAAGAAGGAGTTCTTTTCCGGGCCTTTTCGGCCCTGGCTTCGGCCGACTACCGGTTTAGATTCGCAAGCCATCCAGACACTCGCGATATAGCGGCTTCGGACCTGGTGGTGGTGGCCGGACGAAATCTGTATGATCTCACCAGCGCCCTGGCGGAAGCGGTAAAAAATGGGACCGGCCTGCTGATCATGCCGCCGGAAAAAGCGAACATGGCGGATTACAACCGACTGCTAGCCGGATTAACACCGGATCTGCGCATTGAAGGAATGGCCGCAAAGGAGCCTTTGCCCGCCGCGGCTTGGAGCATTGAGTTCGGGCCCGAAAGTTATTTCCAGGATATCAGCTCCAGGGACCTGCGGCATATATCGGTGTATAAATACTGGCAGATCAAGCCGGCCAAGCCAGCCCTGCTGACGGTCGGCCTTACTGCCCCTGGCCTATTGACGGTGGATCGCGGAAAGGGAAAGGCGGCGATATGGCTGTTCGGAGTCGAGTCCGGTATGACCGACATCGGCTTTCATCCGGCTTTCCTGGCGGTCTTGAACCAGCTTTGTCACGGGCTGACAAGGTCCGGAAACGGGGGATATACTACGGGCCAGCTCTTGAGCAGCCCCGGTTTATCCGGGCTGAAATCCCCGCAGGGGGTAAAAGTCACAGGCTTGTCCGGATCAAACGGCATCGAATGGCCGCTGAAGGAAACCGGATTTTATACGGCCGACAAGAACGGCCTGGCAGTATCCCTGGCAGTAAATATTCCCCCGGATGAATCTGACCTGAGCTTTTTAAGCGAAGACCAATTGAAAAATATCATGAAAAATGCGACTTGGAAAAGGCAAAATTCCCTCGGTTTACGGCTGGTCGGCAGAAGCGATTTACGAAATCTCCTGCTTCTGCTGACAGGCCTCTTCCTTATGTTGGAGTTGGTCTTAAGAAGTAAACTTAAAATATTTCTTAAAAATCCATTGACAACATAGTGGAAAATATGGTAAATATATTATCTAACTATGGCTATTATGGAGGGGTGTATGGCGGATAACAAAGCTGTTAATTTGAACGGTCTGATGATCATTTTGGCGGTGGTCGCGGTCCTGACAGTCGGCGGGGTCACCGGCCTTTCGGTAGCCACCTGGCCGGGTTCAGATTCCGGAGCCGTCAGCGAGCAGCGGGACAAACAGCTTGAGGTATTGGCCAAATCCGTGGCCCGGCTTTCAGCCAAGGGCATCCTGGATTACGAGGACGCCATGGAGCGCCAGTTCTTTCTGGATAAGGTGGTCAAGGATGTCAAGGCCGATTTCCCCGAGATCAAGGACATTTGGGTATTGGACGACAAGCGGATGGTGGTCTATTCCGCCAAGGAGGATGAAATAGAGAAGCCCTATAAGGTCCCGGCCGGACTTAAACCGGATCCCGGCGAAAAATTCTCGGTGCAGGACCTTTCGGCCAACAGCGTCTGGGTAGCCACCCCGATAATATCCATGAAGACCATAATCGGCGGCCTGCGGATGACCATAGAAGTGCCTCCGGCCAAGGGCGGAGGCGGTAACAAGGGACTGCTGATGATAATCGGGTTGGTGGCCATGATAGTCGGGATAGCTGCTCCGGTAGTGTTGATATCGGGAAAATCCAAGGAGTTGGCCAATCTCAAGCCTGCCGCCGCCGGGGGTGCAGTCATAAGCGATGCTAAGCTTAGTGCCCTTAAGTCCGAAGAGGCTTCAGTATCGGCCAAGCTGGAAGCTGCCAAGCAGCAACTGGCCCAGGCCGAACAGATGAAAAGCCAGCAGGGCGCCATGGAACAGCAGCTTGAAGAAATGAAGAAGCAACAATTCGAGGAGACCTACAAGCTGGAGGCCCTTAAAAAGGAATCCACCGAGTTGGCGGACCACATTGACAAACGCAAAAAGATACTGGAGGCCAATCCCCTGGAGCGTCAGGCCGCTTTGACCAGTGAGGAAAAGGAACTGGCCGCCAAGATCTCGGCTCATAAACAGGAGGAGGTCAAGCTGGCCCAGAAGATAGAATTGATCAGGAAAAAGGTGGTGGATCTGGACCGCCGCATAGAGAAACGGCAGAAGGAAGAGCAGGAGATAGCCGAGAGGATAGAGGCCCGCAAAAAAGAAGAGATGGATCTCAACCAAAAGATGGGCGGCTGAAAATAATAATATCGGGAGACCAATGCGACGGGGTGAGAGTAAATCTATCCCCGTCTTTTTGATATGAAAAGACTGTTGAGCCAAAGCCTGGACACCATCATAAGCCATGCCGGAACGCTGGTCATGGGGATGTTTGCCAGCGTACTGATAAACCGGTCGCTGGGTCCGGAACTTAAGGGGGTGTTCGTCTCCTGTTTGTTGATACCGCAGACGGCGGTGGTTTTTTCCGAACTGGGGTTGGGGACCGCCGGGGCATATCAGTTGGCCAAGAACAGGTACCGTCCAGGGTCAATAATCCTCTTTTTGCTTTTGGCCAGCTTGATTCTGGGCGTCATAGCCATGGCGGTCACCGGTGCGGCTTTCAGGCTTCCGGGGGATGCCTGGGGCGGATTGAACCGTTTCTTGATACTGAGCATCATTCCGCCCGGCCTTTGGTTGACATTTTTGCCGGAGATATTTTTGGGATTGGGACTGCTTCGGGGGTACAACGGCTGGCGTACCGGCTTCCAGGCCTTCAGGCTTCTGCTGATAGCGTTCCTTCTTTTTCTGTCGAGCAATAAACTGCAGGCCGTCATCCTGGCTACAATAATCCTCAACTGGGCAGCGTTCATAGTCTCTGCCGCGGCATTGTGCCTTTATATAAAACCGCATTTTAAAGACATATCCAAAGAACAAATCTCGGGATTTTTCAGGTTCGGGATCAAGGTTTTTGCTGGAGAGGTCCTGGGGTTCCTTCATTACCGGACGGATATCTTTTTGCTGTTGCTGTGGAAAGGCAATGCACAGGTGGGGATCTATGCCACGGCCGCTTTTCTGTCCGAACTGTTGTGGATGATCTCCCGCGGCCTGTACGCTCCGGCCTTCGCCGCCCTGGCCAAGGACGGGCTTTCCCGGGGAACGGTTAAAAGGGCTGCCTTGACGGCATTTGCAGCGACACTCGGTCTGGCCGCTCTTTCGGCGGTCTTGGTGAGCCCGGCCGTGAAACTGCTTTACGGTCTATCGTTTTCCGCCGCAGTCTGGCCTTTTATTCTGCTGTTGCCGGGAACGGTCCTGTTATCCATTCCCAAATTCCTGGAAGCTCCTTTGATAGCCGAAATGGGAAAACCCGAGGTGCTTATCTGGTGCAAAGGGGTCGGGCTTTTGCTGAACATAGGCCTGAACCTTTGGCTGATCCCAAGATATGGAACGTCCGGAGCGGCCGTTGCGTCCAGCGTCTCATATTCAATGCAGGCGGGGATATTCATATGGCTGTTCAGCCGAATATCCAGAAGGTCCGTGCCGGGCAATACAGAGGGATATGCCCTGATCAGCGAACATGAAAGCGACATGAATGAGATCGCCGATTGATATCATAAAAAATGCCGCCTTGGCAAAGGCCCTTAGAAAAAAGCTGCAGGCCCGCCGGATCAAAATGTTGCGGCAGAAGGCCCTGGCCGGGGAAGCCCTGCCGACGCCCAAAGGGCTGGTATTTGAACCCACTCAGCGCTGCAATCTGTCATGTATCATGTGCTGCCATCGCCAGCATCATACCGAAGCCTCCTGCCCGGAGATGAATACTGACGCCGCCATAGAATTCATTAAAATCCTTAAAGGGCAGCATGACTTCAAGACCATAGGTTTCATTGGTTCCGAGCCTTTTGCCAGAGGGGATCTGGAGGATCTTCTAAAAGCCGCCGTAGCCCTTAAAATGGATGTTTCGGTGCAGACCAATTCCACCCTGCTGGACGAAGGGCGCATTAAGATCTGGTCCCGATATAAGGAAAATATCCGGAATTTCGGAGCTTCCCTGGAGGGAGTTGCCGGAGTGGATGACAGCATTCGGCTGGGTAAGGATGTTTTTAACAGGGCACGACACGGTATTGAATTGGCGGTAAAAGCCCGGCTGCCGGTGACTGTCAGCATACTGATCATGGACAGCAACCGGGAGCGGATTCCAGAGCTGATAGAATTGCTTTCGGACCTTGAAGTAAGATCAATGGACGTTTCCCTGGTCGTGAATCACAGCCGGGCTGATATCGAGGAGACTGCACGCTTGTCAGGGGCGGATGTGAAGGATATCTGCATTACCTCTAAGCCGGAGCTGGAATACAAGACCCCTGCCGACGTTTTGTTTGACGATTTGAAAAAGGGATTGGCCATTGGCGGAAGCTATGGTTTGAGGACCAGCACCAGCCCGGATGGTTTTCTGGAACATTATCGGGACATCCGGGACGGCAGCATCAGAGATAAGCGGCAATTGACCTGCGGTGCTCTGGATACGATAAGGATAGACCCATCGGGGCGGCTGATACACTGTCAACATTTCCGCCAAAGCTTCGGCGATCTTAGAAAATTGAAACTGAAGGAGGCATGGAACAGTAAGGAGTACAGATCATTTAGGAAAAAACTCATGAAGGAAAACCTTTTCCCCATCTGTGTCGACTGTTACCGGATGAAGGTGCTTGATCCATGAAAGTGCTGGCCCTGACAGCCATAGAGGCTCCCTTCCGTTCCCGGTTGATAGAGACCCAATTCTTCGACCCGTTGGCAGAGGCCATGGGATCTTCACAGCAAAAATGGCAGTTGTCAGTTTTGTCGGTAATACCGGCTGCTTTCTATTTGAGCCGCCGGAATCCCTTTAAGCAATACAATTTAAGCCGAAACCGTAACATGGCGCTTAGGTCCGATTTGGCAAAAAAAGATATCATCTATCGGACATCATTGACGCTTTACCCTCTTTTTCCAAAGCAGTTCAATCTAAGGAAAAATGAAACCGTTTTATTTATTGTCAGAGTCCTTCCCAGGCTGATTCTCAAATTGTTGTTCATAAAACCCGATCTGATAATCGCCCGGAGTTATCCGGCAACTTTGTTGGCCTATTGGACCAAGAAGATATTGAAGATCCCGTACATATTCGACCTGAGGGGGATGTATCCCGAGGAGGCAGTAAATGCAGGCAGATACGGGATAAATTCCACCGACTATCTTTTTTGGAAGGACTGGGAAAAGAAGCTTATTTCTTCGGCCAAATATTGCGTGGTGGTCTCCCAGCCTTTTGTGGAGCATGTTCTAAGTATCGACCCGAGCGCCAGGGTGGAATTCATCCCCTGCTGCGTGGATCCCGCAAAGATAAAACCGCAGGAGAAAGGGAATATCAAGGTCAAATACGGACTTTCGGGAAGATTTGTCCTGCTGCATTTGGGATCGTTCGGTACGCCGGGCGACAGGGGACTGGTTGGCAGATACCTGCTCAGATTTAAAAAGATAAGACCGGATGTCGTTCTGGTCATAGCCTCGGGAACTCCGGCCTACGGCCCGGCAATAGAAAAAGCCCTCACGGATGAAGGCTTAAAGGCCGACGATTTCAGGATATACCATCCATCTGGATCGGAATTGTCCGATATGATGGCGTTAGGCGATGCCGGCCTGATCCTGGAGCGGAAGGCGGCCAACACCAAGGTGTGCCTGTCGGTCAAGCTGGGCGAATATCTGGCGGCCGGGATACCGGTGATATGCAGTCCTCACGTGGAAGGGGTGGTGCGTCTTATGGAAGAATATCGATTCGGCATGGCGGTGGACCCAGATAAGGATGAGCCGCTGGCAAAGGAAGCCGCTTTTTTGCGCGATTACGAATCACTGAAAAAAAATGGATATAGGCTGGTGCAGGAAATGCTGTCCCTGGAAAAATGTTCCGATAGATGGGGGAATATCATCGGGAGGGCATTGAAAGCAGAAGGGAGAGAAAAAGATGTTCAATAAGGTCCTGGTCTTGGCACCTCATACCGATGACGGTGAATTCGGCTGCGGCGGATATCTGGCCAGACTCAAGGAGCAGGGCGCCAAGGTCTGTTATGCGGCTTTTTCTTCGGCCGAAAAATCTTTGCCGCCGGGGGCTCATCCTGATACTTTGAAGAATGAGCTGAATGATGCCCTGGACAGCCTGGGTATTTCCTCCGGGAATCGTTTTGTTTACAATTATGGTGTCAGGGATTTTCCGGAACATCGACAGGAATTGCTGGAGGACATGGTGATCCTCAAGGAAAAGGTCGCCCCAGATCTGGTGCTGATGCCGTGCTTCAACGACACCCATCAGGACCATCTGACCATAGCCCAGGAGGGTTTCCGGGCATTCAAGGATCGAACCATACTGGGCTATGAGATCCCCTGGAACAATAAGACCTTCAACACCGAATCCTTCGTTCTGCTGGATGAAAAACATATTCTAGCCAAAGTTATGGCCCTAAAATGCTACAGATCGCAGCTTGATCGGTTTTATGCAAACGAGGAATTCATACGGGCTCTGGCCAAGACCCGCGGCACTCAGATTGGGGCCGCATATGCCGAGGCTTTCGAGGTCATTCGCTGGGTGATACGCTAAAAAGGAAATTATGATCAAATGATCTTAGCCGCTCACCAACCCAATTATCTTCCTTGGGCCGGATACTTTTACAAGATGGCCCACTGCGATACTTTTGTCTTCCTGGACAGTGTCCAGTATTCCAGGACCTCTTACACCGCCCGGTGCCTGATAAAAGGGGTCAACGGGAAAGCGCAATGGCTGTCGGTCCCGGTCTTCAAAAAAGGCCGTTATTATCAGGAGATATCAGAGGTCGAGATAGACAACCAAAAAGAATGGCAGAATATCCACCACAGAAACCTGGTGTCATGCTATTCCAAGTCCCCCTATTTTAAGGATCATCAGTGGCTGAATGAGGCAGCCTATAAAAAAAAACACGACCACCTGTCTAAATTCAATATAGATCTGGTCAAAGCCCTGGCAAAGAATTTGGATATAACACCGCAATACGCAAATCTGTCAGATCTGGGCATTGATTCGCGATCCAGCGATCTGTTGATAGATATCTGCAAAAAGCTGTCGGCAGATGTCTACCTGTCAGGTCCGGGCGGGAAAAAATATTTGGATGAAGGTAAATTCAAGGCCTCCGGGATAGAACTTCGTTTTATAACCTATTTTCCCAAGGCCTACCCCCAGCTTTGGGGCGGTTTTGTGCCCGGGCTTTCCTTGATCGATATGTTATTCAATTGCGGGTCGCAAGCTGTCAAAAAAATGCTGAGGGACTATGGCAAAAAGGCCTGAGATATCGGTTATCATCCCCACCTTCAGGAACCTCGATTTTCTCAAACTGTGCCTGCCGGAATATCTCAAGAGCACACGGTGCGAGGTGATCATAGGCCTGGACGGTTATAACAGGGAATATTTGAACTACCTGCATAATTGCCCAGTTATCGTGTGCATGACCGAACGCAGGCAAGGGCTTTGCACCGCCACCAATCTGGCGGCAGAACAGGCTTCCGGCGGATATCTTTTTCTCAGCAACGACGACATGGTGCCGGCTCCCGGCTGGGACGAGGCCTTGTTGTCATCGGCTGGCCCAGATAAAATAATCAGCGGCACGGTCTGGGAGCCAGGCCTGATAGAGGTGCCGCCCTGCCATGTAAAGAAGGACCTGGGACATGACCCCACTGATTTCAGAATAAAGGATTTCTTTGCCCAAGCCAATCAAGCGCTGCATCAAAATAATGGCAGAACACAGCCGGGGATCAATTATCCTTTTCTGATTCCGGCGCCTATTTGGAATAAATTATCCGGCTTGGATGAACGATTCAATCCCGGCTCAGCATCCGATCCGGATTTTTTCATAAGAGCGGCTTTGCTGGATCCAACTCCCGTGATGCTGCGCAGCCAGGCTGCCATATTCTACCATTTTGCCGGCCGTTCCGGCATCTTCGCCGGGGGGAGAATATCATTTTCCTGGAAATTCCACTGGAAACACTCCCGGCTGATGTTCCGAGATAAATGGGGAAGGATGTGGGGGCAAGAATTCGGTCAGGTGCCGGATGTGTCCGGATGGGAAAACATAAAAGTCACCGATGAACCGGCCATTGCCAGCAGGTTGTGGCGTTATCTATGGTTTGGTATACCGGGCAAATATTCAATCATAAAAGGCAATGGGATCAAATGAGACCGGATTTGCTTGAAATATTGAAATGTCTTAAATGCGGGGCAACATCCCTGCGCCTGGTTATCAAAGCTAAAAACCAAACAGAGGTCATCGACGGAGCAGTAACCTGCAATGCTTGCGGGATGGTATATCGGGTCGAAGAAGGGATTTTGAATGCCTTGGTTTTTTTTGATCCCGCTATAGCGGCCGCCCGGAAAATCTACAAGGTCTCCAAGGGACAACAGATTGAAAAATCGAAATCATGCTTGGCCAGACGAGAACACTTGGAGGAAAATTACCGAAATGATACCGAAGAAAATTACCGGCAATGCCTCTATCAAATTGAATCCGGCAAAGGCTGGGCCTTGGACATCGGCGCCGGCACCGGATGGACTACCGCCGGGCTTGCCAGCAAGGGTTACAAAGCAGTGGCCGTAGATATTTCGGCCGACAACAAACTGGATCTGGGAAAATATCATTTTACCGAAGGCATATATTTCGATAGGGTGCTAGCTGATGTCAATCGTCTTCCATTTAGCGATGAGGCCTTCGATCTTGCTTTTGCCTCAGCGGCTTTGCACCACAGCTGTAGCCTGGGGGCCGCTTTGGGAGAGATCTCCCGAACAGTCAAAAGAGGGGCTAAGTTGGAACTTATTAATGAACCGGTAAAGGGGCTAGCTGAGGCATTTAAGGAAAACGCCGGACATCTGGAAGGTCCGGAAGGGATCATAGAGAAGCATTACGGGATCAGCACATGGCTGAGAGAATTAAAAAAGGCAGGCTTTTCCGGTAATTATATTTTTCCCGCCAATATCAGGCGACGGCTGGAGATGTCTGGTTTCACCGAAAAACATAAGTTCTACTATCTAGCCAGGATCATCACCCGATTGTATCGGATCAAATTGTTTCAGGTATTGGTGGAGTTTTTTTTCTTCCGCTATGGAATGTTACTTTTTGGTCTACCTCTTATCTATTCAGGGATAAAAATACCTGCCAATAGAACGGAGATCAGCAATGGCGTTTGAAACGACCATAGGGCAATCACATGTGCTTTTCCTGGTCTGGGGCGGGATCGGCAATATGGTAATGGCCCTGCCGATGATAAGAGCGGCTGCACTTTCTCTCCCCGAGGCAACATTTACAATTCTGGCTCAAAAAAGGATCATGCTAGATATATTGAAGGATGATAAGCATTTTAAAAAGCTATCCCTGGACAAACCGGAATTCAAGGGAATGAGCGGAAAAGCAAGGTTGCTGAGGGAAATCCGGAGGGGTTGTCCGGAAGCGGCAATCAGCACGGCCCCCTCGCCAAAATTGCGGTCAGGTTTGTTGGCGGTTTTTAGCGGAGCCGGACAAAGGATATGTGCCGCCCAATATGGCAGCATTTTGTTCAATGTTAGGGTTTCGGAGACCTCCATCGAGAAACATTACATATATCAAAATCAGAAACTTTTACAACCGTTAGGCGTAAGGTCCTCACCTGTTGAATATAATATAGAAATCCCGGAGGAGAACGTAAAACAAATCACAAACTTTTTTGCGGATATAAATTTCTCCCAAAGCAGTTTAATGGCCGGCCTTCATCCCGGCTCAGGGAACAGTCAGAAAAGGTGGCCGGTTAATAATTTCATAGAATTGGGAAGGCAGATCGTGAAAAAGGGATATAAACCTTTGGTCTTTGGAGGGCCCGATGAATCCGATCTGGTCAAGGCCGTTGCCGACGGGATAGGCCAGGAGGCATTGTCTTTCGTAGGCACCGAAGCACTAAAGGACACCCTGGCTTTGATGCAAAGGTGCAATATAATTATCTCCAACGACAGCGGTTTGGCTCACTGCGCTGCGGCTATGGGGATCCCTACGGTCGTCATTTTCGGCCCAACCGACCCCGAGATCTGCCGACCAATCGGTCCCAAAGTGGCTATCGTAAGCAACCACTCAAATTGCGGCCCATGTTATAAACCCTCTGAAGGATTTAGATGCCGAAACAATTCATTAAAATGTCTGGACATTCCGGTGATCAATGTGCTAGAAGCTTTTGAAAATCTGACCGACGGCGATCATGAGGCAATGTAAGAAGGAAATAAAGGTCCTATTTTTCGACCATGCGCCAGTAATGGGCGGGGCCGAATTCAGTTTGCTGGATATTCTGACGGGAATGAAAGAAGGCCCGGTCAAAGCAGTGTTACTGGCTCCTAAACAGGGGAAGTTATATTCTTTGGCCATGACGAATGGAATTGAGTCCGTAGATTTTCCGTTTTTCCAGGGGATATTATCAGTAAAGCGGACCGATCTGGAGAAGAAACCATTATTGATACTTATGGGAATCCGGGAGATAATGCGAGCGGTATTGTTCATCAAAATGGTCTTAAAAAGAAATAATTATTCGGTCATATATACCAATACCCTTAAATCACATCTGCTGGGAGGCTTGGCCGGCAAATTGGCTGGGGTCAAGGTTATCTGGCACTTTCGGGATATCCCGGTTCAAAAAATTTCGAGGATATTCGCATTATTGGGTGCCAGGTTTTTCCCCGACAGGATCATTGCTGTATCCCAAGCTGCAGCGGGGCAATTTGGCAGAAAAACTAAAAAAATTACTGTGATTTACAATGGCATTGATATTGATAAAATATTTCAATTATCCTTGCAAAAGATACTGCCGACGGTCTTGTCCGGGGTCATGTTTGATGCCAATAATCAAATGGTGGGTATTGTGGGCCAAATCTCGAGATGGAAGGGACAGGATGTTTTTTTAAAAGCAGCAGAAATCGTTTTAAAGCGCCACCCTAGAACAAAATTTCTGGTTATTGGGGAAGATATCTTTGGGGAAGAGGGCTTTAAAAATGATCTGCAGGAGTACGTTCGGGAGAAGGGTCTTGCTAAAAACGTAATATTTACAGGACAATTACCGAACGTATATCCACTCATTAAAAAATTGGATGTACTGGTTCACAGTTCAATAGAACCGGAGCCGTTTGGCCGTGTTATAGTCGAAGCCATGGCCCTGGGGACTTCTGTGGTGGCGACCAAAGGCGGCGCGGTGGAAGAGATTGTATCGGACGGGAAAGATGGCCTGTTGGTTGATCCCGGTGATGAAAGATCGTTGGCCCAAGCGGTTGAAAAATTATTGACCGAACGCTCCCTGCGTGCCGATTATATTGAAAGGGGGTCCATAAAAACCAAAGAGATATTCGGGATAGATGTGATGCTTAATAAGATATCTGACACGATAATTCAGGAATTTGAAATATGAAGCTGTTTACGGAGCATAAGGTTAAGCAGTTCTGGTACAGCTTTTTCCCGGTAGTTTTGCCGCTGGTGTCGGGCTTTATAATTCACTTGTTGATGGCCAAATCGATCTCACCGCAGGATTATTCTGTAATACCGCAAGCTTTGGCCTTGGTGGGCTTGGCTACTACAATAGCCTATATGATAAACCACGATGTTGCGATCAGGGAGATAGCTATAACCGAAGACCCTCAAAAGGTCATTGCGGCTTTTTTTGCGGGTAGAGTGCTTTTTACTCTAATTGGCGCCATGATCTGTTTGGTTTTAATAATTTCAAGCCACGCTCAGGGGAAAATGGTTAAAATGTTATTTGCCTTATGGTTTGTGGCAAATGTGGGACTTAACGAGAATTTGAGCCAGGTTTCGAGATCAAAGGGGAAGTATGGGTCCTCGGCATATTTATATATTATCAATTTCTTGCTGCTTATGGCTGGCACCATATATATTTACTTCCATAATGCATCTCCTCTTGGATTGGGGACGGTTTTTTTTGTTAGCAGCCTGATCACGGCCTTAATATTTTCAAAACAGATTTTATCCAACTTTAAAAGGCCCAAACTCGAAGAATTAAAGAACATTTTTATAAAATCACTGCCAATAGCGATTTCCGGGTTTGCATTATTCATTTCCAATTGGTTTGGGGTTCTTTACCTATCTGTAACCGGCGCCAATGATGATATGACCTATTATTTCTTGGCAGGCAAGTTTGCCGGGGCTCATTTAATATTGCTTTCAATATTGTATTTTGCTTATATCCCCTCATTATCAAAAATGAACGATATAGAGCGTAATTTAATCTTTAAGCGCTGGCTAGCTGCAATTGGGCTATATGCCTTAATTTCGGCAATTGCTGTTGCTTATTTGGTTATACCACTGTTTATAAGATTTTGGGGCTCTCAATATCAAAAGATCCAGATCTATTATTTATATTATCTACCATGGATAATATTTGCTTGTCTCAGTTATTACTTTGGATTATTCATCTATGCCGACGGGAAGGCTGGCATAATAGGAAGATTTCAGATGATTTTAGCTGTTTTTACGGCTTTTTGTGTGATTTTCAGCTACCGTATCTGGGGAGCATTATCTTTGCCTTTAGCCGAGGGTTTGGCAATGATGATAGCTGGAGCCAGTCAATATTATTTATGGATAAAAAGCCAAAGAAAAATCAAAAAATATTAAATATTTAATGAATTTTCTACTCTTGACTATATCGAAATATTGTGTTAATATAATGTTTTACATGCACTTGCGTAAATTGTTTCCGATAAAATTATAACACTAGGGAAATGGAAATGAAAAAAGTATTAGGCTTGGTTTTGGGGATTTGTCTGGTCTCTTCTCTATATGCCCAGAGTGCAGTTACCGCAGCCAAAGATGCCGGCTTGGACAAAGAAGCCCAAAGCGCAGGCGTTACCGTGGAAGAGGGCGTCCAGAAAGCCAAAGAATCTGGATATTCCGATCAGGAGATAATCAAAGCCATCGAGCAGAGGAAAAAAGACGGGTTGCAAAATAATGGTTTACAGCAGGAATATTTAAGTGAAACCAAGGCAGCATCGACCGGATACCGCAAATTCGAAGATGAAATGTTCTTTTCCGGGAAGGAAGAACTGATGCGGGCCGCCAAGCAGGACATCTTCTCTGCAGCGCCTTACGGACACAGCATATTTTCGGATGTTCCCCAAAATTTCGAACCGCTTGATTTCGGTCCAGTCGATCCCGGTTATCTTATAGGGCCGGGCGATGAGCTTGTCATAAATCTCTGGGGGCAGGTACAGATAGTCTATAACGCTGTTGTTGACCGGGAAGGAAAAGTATCCATTCCAGATGTGGGAATGGTCCTGCTCAATGGCTATACCTTGGCCGATGCAAGGAAAAAGATTTCTGACCGGCTGGCAATGGTATATTCTGGCATAAAGAATCGTTCTATTTCGGTTGATATATCGATGGGTAAATTGAAAAAAATAAAGGTTTTTGTTTTGGGTGAAGCCCAAAAGCCGGGAGGCTATATATTGAACAGCATGACCACCGTCTTTAATGCCCTTTATTATGCCGGAGGTCCCACAAAAAAGGGCTCCTTGCGGATGGTAAAGCTGATCAGGAACAACCAGGTGGTTTCAACTCTGGACTTGTATCAGCTGCTGTTGGAAGGAAAGAACACCAGCGAGCTGAGATTGCAAAGCGAGGATATAATATTCGTACCTATCATAAAGAAACGTGTAGCCTTGCCTCGGGGCGTCAAACGCCCGGGGATATATGAGCTAACGGGTGATGAAGGCCTTAAGAGTCTGATTGCTATGGCCGGTGGGATGCGTCCAGATGCCTACACGCATATGGTCCATATTAATCGCACAGGGAATGAGGGAACTTCGAGGGTAATAGATGTAAATCTGGAAGAAATCATAAAATCTGATACGGATTTTGAGCTTTACAACGAGGATGTAATTGGAATCAGTAAAGTTCCGGAAAACGTCGATAATTATGTGACCATAGACGGATCGGTGTTGATTCCGGGGCTTTACGAGATGGTTCCGGAAATGACGGTAAGCGATTTGATTCAGAAATCGGGCGGCTTGCTAAAATCAGCGTATAGGTTTCGCACAGAAGTATCCAGGATCCTGTTTTATTCACGGCCCGATACCACTCTTACCTTTACCATTGATCTGGATACTGACGGCATGGACAGCTTTAAGCTGAAGCCAAGAGACAGGGTGTTCATAAAGCAGGACCCCGATTGGGAGCTTCAGCGAAATGTCACCATTGACGGAAAAGTGAGGTTTCCCGGGAAATACTCCTTACGTTCCTCCAACGAAAGGTTAATCAGTTTGGTTAAAAGAGCAGGGGGCATTCAAGCCAATGCCTACCCCGAAGGCTTGATATTCGTTCGTGAGGGGGTCGGCCAGATAGATGTGAATCTGAAAAAAGCTTTGCAAAAACCGGGGGGACTTAACGATATCGTATTAAAAGACGGAGATGCCCTATATCTGCCTGAGATTCCGGCTTCGGTTTCGGTCGTTGGACAGGTTCGCTTTCCGGTGAGCACTTTGCACGAATCCGGCAAAAGCGTCGGTTATTATTTGGAAAAAGTGGGAGGATTGACCGAAGAAGCAGATAGAGGAAGGATAACCTTGCGGTTGGCAAACGGCAGGAACGTCAAACCGCGGAAATTCCTGTGGATGTTCAATATGACATCAGTGCCTCCGGGAGCAACGATAGTCGTACCCCAGAAAAAAGATGGGTCGGCCATAAAATGGGGTGAAGTCATCCAAAATACTACCGCTATATTATCCGCAGCAGCTGTTACGATTCTGGCGATCAAGCAAATCGATTGATGTCAATCATTTTGCATACAGCCAAACATATGCTTAAAAAGGGTACAAAAATCAAAAGGAGAGGCCTTTGATGGAAAATTACACCCAAGAAAATATAATTAACCATGAAACTATTTATCGATATCTGAACACCATTTTGACAAATTGGAAGAAGTTAGCGATATTTTTGGGGGCCGTGCTCTTTGTTTCGGTTGCAGTTTTGCTGATAATTCCAAATTATTATATATCGCAGGTTACCATACTGCCGCCCAGCGGAAAGAGCAACTTATCGGGCTTGATGAATTTGGCATCGGAACTTGGTTATTCCTCATCTGGCGAATCGATTATCAATTCGCCGCAGGTAATATCCCGTATAGTCCGCAGCCGGGTGTTGTACGAGATGCTTGCCAAACGCGAGTATATTCACAGCGGTAAAAACCGGGCCATGAAACTGAACGAGATTTTTAAAATCAAGGAAAAGGATCCCGAAAGGATTGCTTACTACACGCACTTGGCTTTGAATCGGGCCATGACGACAAACATAGATACCCGTATAAAAAGCCTGGACATCTCCTTAAAAGTCAACGACCCAAGGATTGCCGCAGAATTGGTCAATGCCATAGTTGAAGAACTGGACAATTACAATAAGCTGTACCGGAACAATAAAGCCAAATCGAACAGGGAGTTCGTCGAGAAAAGGCTTAAAGATACCGGAGATTCCCTGGCGAAATATGAAGAAGCGCTTAGGATCTTCAGGGAAGACAACCGCCAGGTATCCCAGTCTCCTATGCTTATGCTCAAGCTACAAAGATTGGCAAGGAAGGTGAATATCAGCCAGGAGTTATATTTGCTTTTGACCAAAGAATACGAGACTGCCAAGATACAGGAAGTACGTGATACCCCGGTATTGGATATCATCGAACTGGCCAGGGTGGTCCCGGTCAAAAGCGGGCCGATAAAACGGAAAGTATTGATGGAAATACTCCTTCTGGCCGGTATTTTAAGCCTCTCCTTCATACTGATCAGGGAGCATCTAAAAACGTCCGGGACGTTCGCGCGGTTACGCCAGCTGGAGGGATATCAGATAATGTCAAAGGAGCTGTCCGCCATATTTAAAAAACAGCGCAAATGAAACCCTGGCCAGACATGATTGCTTTTAAAGACTACACAAGGCGTTTTTTTTAAAATGTGCGGCATTTGCGGGATAGTATCGCTGGGCCACGAAGGACCTCTGGTAGAAAAAAAGGAGCTCCTTGGCATCCGCGATAGAATGGCAAACAGGGGGCCTGACGGCGCCGGAACGTGGATCTCGCCCGATGGCCGAGCGGCGTTGGGTCATCGCCGCCTTTCCATCATAGACCTTAGCCAGCAAGCTTCGCAGCCAATGAATGACAATAACGGGCGCTACAGCATAGTATTTAACGGGGAGATATATAACTATCCGGAGTTGCGGGCAAAGTTGGCAGCAGAGGGCCAGGTTTTCAGGTCCCAAAGCGACACCGAAGTTATTTTGACTCTGTATCAAAGGCTGGGGCCCAAGATGCTTGAATTTCTGCGCGGAATGTTTGCTTTTGCCATCTGGGACGATGATCGGAAAGAACTTTTTTTAGCTCGGGATCATTTCGGCATCAAACCGCTGTATTATTCCAAACAGGGTGGTTATTTTCGGTTTGCCTCTCAGGTAAAAGCATTATTAGCCGGCGGAGCTTTGCCAACCAGCATTGACCAGGCCGGCCGGGTTGGATTTTATTTGCTGGGTTATGTGCCGGAGCCCTATACATTGTACAAGGATATCAGGGCTTTGCCGGCCGGGCAGGCAAAATTGATCGACCGTTCCGGCCGGGAAAAAGACATAAAATATTTCGACCTGGAAAGCGAAATGGCCGAGGCCAACATGCCCGATGCCAAAAATGCTCGATTAAGCGAAGAAGATTTACGAGTTGCCCTCAGGGACTCCATCAAATATCACATGGTTTCAGATGTTCCCGTGGGGGTGTTTTTATCCTCCGGGATCGATTCCAGCGTTATAGCCGCTTTATCGGCGGAAAGGAATCCCGACCTTAAGACATTGACGCTGGGATTTGCCGAATACAAGGGAATGGAAAACGATGAAGTTCCCTTGGCGGAAGAAACCGCGGCCAGGTTGAAGAATTATCATACCACCCAATGGATCTCAAAAGATGATTTTGCCGGCCAATTAGGAAAAATATTGACGGCCATGGATCAACCGTCGATTGACGGCATCAATACATATTTTGTCAGCCGGGCAACATCCCAAACCGGCCTTAAGGTGGCTTTGTCCGGACTGGGCGGGGACGAACTATGCGGTAGTTATCCCAGTTTCAGACAAGTGCCGCAAATGGTTAATAACTTCGGATATTGGAAAAATCTAAAGAGGTTGGGTTCCGGTTTGCGGAAATTGTCATCCTCTCTTATTGGAACATATACATCACCCAAATATGCCGGTTTACTTGAATACGGATGGTCTTATGGCGGCGCCTATTTGTTGAGAAGAGGTCTTTTTATGCCTTGGGAGCTGCCCCGGCTTATGGGAAGGGATGAGTCCGAGCAAGGCCTGGCAGAACTTGATATTTTATCCCGTCTGAATAAAACCGGGCAGCTTTTAAAAACACCTCGACTGAAGGTTATGGCAATGGAAATATCCTGGTACATGAAAAACCAGCTGTTGCGCGACTCGGACTGGGCGGGTATGGCCCATTCGTTGGAGATCAGGGTGCCCTGGGTGGATGTCAAGCTTTTTAGGACATTGCTGCCGGCAATAGTAAAAGGGGCATTGGATAAAAGGTCATTGCTTTCCACTGTCGCTGATATACTGCCACCGGATGTTGGCAGCAGGAAGAAAACCGGATTTGCAATCCCGGTAAGAGAGTGGCTGATGGGAGATGCTGGTGATGGAAAACAAGAACGCGGCCTTAGAGGGTGGTCCGGTTTGGTTTATAGATCATTTTGAAGAATAATCATATAGCGAGAAACATGAGAATTCTGGTCCTTACCACCGATGCATTTGGCGGACACGGTGGGATTTCAAAATATAATATTGATCTAATAACGACCCTTAGCAGATATCCGGATTGTGAAGAATTGGTGGTGATCCCAAGAAAGGTCCTCGGCCCCGTCGGCGTCTTGCCCCAGAATCTGAATTACCACATAGTAGGCAAAGGCAAGTTTGATTATATAAAATCCGTCATAAATGTCGTGTTTAAGGACCGTGGTTTTGATCTTATCGTTTGCGCTCATTTAAACTTATTACCGGTGGCCTACATATGCAATCTTTTCATAAAAGCTCCTTTATTGCAGATATTGTACGGAATAGATGCCTGGACCAAGACCGACCGATGGACGGTCAATCATTTGGCCTCAAAGGCTGATCGCTACATATCTATCAGCCAGATAACAAAAGAAAAATTTGCCAGTTGGTCAAGGACCAATAAACATAAAATAGATATTCTACCCAACGCTATTGATATCGGTATGTACGGCCCAGGGCCCAAACCGGAGTATCTTATCAATCGTTATGGTCTGGAAGGAAAAACGGTAATCATGACCCTTGGCCGCCTGGCGGCCGAAGAAAAGGCCAAAGGCTTCGATCAGATCATAGAAGCAATGCCGGAATTAAGGCGTCGTTTTCCGGACCTGGTTTATTTGATAGTGGGTGACGGAAATGACCGTTCCCGGCTGGAAGAAAAAGCCGACGGAATGGGATTAACCGGGAAAGTTATCTTTGCCGGGCTTGTTTCCGAGCAGGAGAAGGCCGACCACTATCGCTTGGCGGACGCATATGTAATGCCCAGCCGTCTTGAAGGTTTTGGTTTTGTTTTTTTGGAGGCTATGGCCTGCGGGATACCGGTGGTGGCCAGCAAGATTGACGGCAGCCGGGAAGCTTTGCTAGACGGGAAACTGGGAGAATTGGCCGACCCGGATGATATTGATGATATCATTGAAAAGATTGGTAAAGCTTTGAAGCGCACCCATGGAAATGTCCCTGGCGAGCTGGAATATTTTTCTTTTGAAAAATTCGAATCGAAATGCCATCAAATAATAGAAAAAATAGTATAGAGAATTGATTTTCATTTAATGATGTAGAAATAATTATCAGTCAGAATCTTCCCAGGTTGAATAAATATACATACTGGTCAATTATCACAAATGGATAGGAAAGAATAAATGAAGAAATCTTTCTTCCTGCTAAGTGGCCTGATTTTTATCGGCATGGCTTTAGGCGCGGAAGCTCTACCTTTGGTCAACCCGGAAAAGGCTCCAACCGATCCTTGGGCATCGTATCTGAATAATTCTGTGGACAGTGTAAAACAGATATTTTTCGACAATCAGGATGCAGATAAATTATTGTTTCAATCGCCTTCTAATGACGGATACGTAAGTTTTAATTTAGCACAAGGACTTTTCCCCAATCCGGCCAGCGACAGGGCCAATCCCACTGCATATATGGGGTTCAATGTTGTCAACGGCGGGGCGAGGGAAAGGGAGGGAGAGGCCCAGGTTTTTGACAGTTGGGAACACCGCTTCGTATACGAAGAAGGAAAAAGTCTTTTAGAGCGACATTGGTGTTTCGGTGGGGAAAGCGGCAGCCATTATCGTCCGATATCATCATCCATGCAAATTGAGAATGAATGGTTAGATCTTTCTTTTTGTGCCGACAAAATATGTTTTTATTCCAAGGATTATGCAACGCGTTATCTTACGTTACAGGCCATAGGCAGCATAATAATCCAAAATAAAAGCATTACGCACGATATAAACGACAACTACGCTTATAGAATAAACCAAACCCTTCCGGCTACCAAGGAAATTCAGATAACCTATGCCATGGGCGGCTCCAATAAATGGTATCAACGTGTTTTAGCGGCAAACTATGATTACTCGATCTATAATTCGACCTGGGGCCATGTGATTTATATGAAAAATTCCGACGGCAATGTCGGAATTGGGAAAAATAATCCGACAGCCAAATTGGATGTGAACGGTGGAGTAAGGGCCAAAACGTTGCAGATAGGGGACAGTACCGTTTACATAACCAAACAGAAATTCATCCGGCATGATACCCTGTTCGAAGTGGTCAATACCGACACCTTTTATATGCTGAAGAAAGTGATGAAAAGCGGCGACAGCTCCCAGCCGGAAAAGGAAAGCAAATACATCAATGCATTGATGCAAAATTATCCGAATCCAGTTTCCGAGTCCACAAGTATAGAGTATCAATTGGCTAAATACGGATATGTGAATTTGGATGTATATAACACTCTGGGGCAAAAGGTGAAAACATTGGTCGATCGGGAAATGCCTCCTGGACGCCATGTGTCGGTATGGGATGGCACGGATAATAATCAAAAGAAGGTTTCCGCCGGGGTATACATATACAAACTTGAAGCCGGGGATTATAACGCCGTACAGAAAATGGTCTTGATACAATAGTTGTGTTTCGTGGCTTTATAAAATGCTACAGACAGAGTATGGCGAATAGATATTATTAAGCCAAAGCGACATAAGATTTTTTAAAAAATATCATCTGAATTAGTAGAAATGAGACTACTTGTCATTGGACATACATATATAACTGCCACAAACCAGGCAAAGTACGTTGCGATGAAGAAATTAGAGCCGCAGCTTGTCTTACGGCTGGTGGTGCCCGAATCATTCAGCGATATATTTGCAGACCATAGGCCGGAAAGGCACTCCGAAATAAAATCAGAAGAACTGATAGCGCTTCATTCTTTCTTGAATAGACCAATGGTCGTTGGTTTTTTGCATCCTTTTAAATTATGGCGACTATTAAGGAACTTTAAACCAGACGTGGTCCATATAGAAGAGGATCCCCATTCTATTATTGGAATTGAAGCAATACTTCTTTCCAGACTAGCATGCCCATCGGCGAAGATCAGTTTTTTCATTTGGGACAACATCGCCAGAGATCCGGGGTTCCCATTGAATTTGATCAAAAATATATTTACCAAGTTCTCGCTGGATCGTTGTCAATTGGTGGTTTGCGGAAACAGCGAAGGACAGCATTTATTACGCCAGGTTAAAAAATATAGCGGGTTAAGCATGGTGCTGCCGCAATTCGGTTTAGATCCGGATGATTTTAAAGGCTCCTTGGTGCCGGGATTATCCAAGCAATTGGGGAAGGTCGAGGGGAGGGTGCTGATCGGTTTTTTAGGAAGACTGGTTCCCGAGAAGGGCATATTGTTGCTGTTGGAAGCTGTATCAAAAATAAAATCCAATGATTGGACATTGTTGGTTGTGGGCAACGGCCCGCTAAAGGAAACCATCCGGACCCAATGGAAGGATTTAATAGGTGAACAACTGGTGTTGCTTGATGGCGTATCTCGGGCATTATACAGGCAATATTTGCGATGCATCGAGTTGTTGGTAGTTCCATCGTACAGCCTTCCTTTCTGGAAGGAGCAATTCGGCTATAACATTGCCGAAGCAATGATGGTGGGAGTCCCCTGCATAGGATCATCCTCCGGGGCGATCCCCGAAGTTATGGGACCGGGCGGACTGGTATTCAAAGAAAAGGACGTCGCCGCGTTGACAAACGCCTTGGAGAGGATGATCAAAGAAGAATCGCTCCGCAGGGAGTTGAGTTTAAAAGCCAGTTCGTTTGCCTTGGAAAATTATACCAACGATGTGATCGCCGGCAAATATTTGGCTGCTTTTAAAAGATTACTTAATAATTAATGATAGATGTACCGAAATGGCCAATCAGGAATTTAATAAGAAAGTTCTGATAACCGGGGGAACCGGCTTATTGGGAAAATACCTGATAGAAAACAAAACTTCCGATACGGAAATTGTTGCTGTATATATCGGCGAACATGAAATGTCCGATGGGAAAGGCGTCCGGTATCATAAAGCGGATATCAGAGATAAAAAAGCCATTCAAGATTTATTTGAAAGGACAAAACCAGATATAGTTATACACACCGCCGCAGTAGGCAGTCCGGATTTTGCTGAAAAAAACAAGGATCTGACAAGGGAGATCAATGTCGGGGGAACTCAAAATCTCCTTTATAACAGTGAAAGGTTCAATGCTCCATTCATTTATATATCTTCCAATGGGATTTATGACGGCGAAAATGCGCCCTATAGTGAAGATGACCCCGCCCGGCCAGTGAATGTTTATGGTGAAATAAAACTGGAAGCGGAGAAGACCGTTGTTATATCGGGGCTTAAAAAGGCCATTGTAAGACCAATCTTAATGTATGGCTGGAACAATCCCTTTGAAAGGCCGAACATCGTATCGCACTCCATCGCCAAATTAAGAAAGGAAGAGGAAGTATATGTTTATGATGATGTTTATTGCAACCCGTTATATGCCCAAAGCTGTGCGTTATCGATCTGGAAGATAATTTCGGAAGATAAATACGGAACATATAATATTGCCGGGGCCGACAGGGTAAGCGTCTTTGGCTTGATTAAAAAAGCCGCACAAGCTTTTCACTTAAATGAAGATTTGATACATCCGGTTCAAGAAGGTTATTTTAACGAACTAGTGAAAAGACCCCGAGATACAAGCTTTAAGACCGATAAGATGATTAGGGCCCTGGGTTGTCAACCCATGCCGTTGAATGAAGGCTTAAAAATAATGCACAGAGCCGAAGATTCTTGACCCAACAACGACCAAATTGAAATTGATGCTATTCAATAGTACATAACGATGAATGATTTATGTCAAACGGTTTTTTCGGACGAGTAACAAAAACGGCGCTGGCGTTAGTTGGCAATCAGGTCCTGCATCTGCTGATGCAGTTCATACTGCCGCCCTTGTTCTTGGTCAATTACGGAGTCAAAGATTACAGCGAATGGTTGGTATTATCGGCCGCAATGGGATTTTTCGGTTTTTTGGACCTGGGGTTGCAGACCTATGTGGCCAATAAGCTGACGGTATTTTATCACAACAACGATCTCGAAGGATTCCACCGTTTTCAAACCACCGGATTATTGATGTCATTTGCGGTCTTGTTCTCGACATCGGTGTTAGCCCTGATGGTCTTTTTTATTCCGGTCGATCGATTGTTATCGGTATCTATGCCCACTGCCAAGGTGGCGGTTATATTGTACCTTTTGGTGCTTCAAGTCCTGGTTTTTATTTTCTGGGGGCAAATGGCTTCGGCTTACCGCGCCATAGGACGGGCTTACCGGAGCGTGATGTGGTTCAATCTCCAGAAAATGGCCATGCTGGCAGTTACGGTTGGCGCAGTGGCATTAAAGCAGACATTTATGATAATTGCTTTGTTGCAGCTTTTTGTGGCGTTGCTCAGCTTACTTTCGGTTTGGTTGGACCTTAGTTTTAAATTCAAGGAAATAGCCCCCCAAATCAGGGGCTTCGACATTGCGCTGGCCAAGGAGATAATAAAGCCAAGCCTGTACTTTTCTCTTTTTGTTTTCAACAATTTTTTGATCTATCAGCTTCCGGTGCTGATACTGAACCGTTTTGAATCGCCGTTGGCCATTATATCGTTTTCTGTGGGACGAACGCTTTTTTCATTCATCAGGCAGGGACTTTCGGTTATACAGGCCTCCATAGGGCCCGAGATCACCCGCCTGGAGGGGATAAGGGATTGGGCCAATTTAAAGCGCTTGTATCAGGGCGCAGAATCATTGACCATTTCGGCATCGGTCATCTTCAATACTTGTATTTTTGTAGCCAGCCCCTTTTTACTAATGGTATGGATGAAAAGGACGGACATATTTATCTTTAATCCGATGCTGATCCTGATGCTGATATCGGCGGTGATGAGCCTGAAGGAGTTCAAGTATTATTTCCAGACCATGACCAACCGGCATGAAAAAACCGCGGTGATGATGCTATCCTCATATATACTTATGTCTGGATTGAACTATATGGCAGCTAAACATTATGGTCTGGTCGGGCTGCTGTTGGTATGGCTGGTTATCGAGGTTCTGCAATTGTCAATTATCCAACAATATAACCGACATTTATTTAGTGATGTTTTTAGAGTGACTCCACGGAAAAGTATAATAATGGTGTTAGCGTTAGGGGTATTTTCTATAATATCTGTAATATTTAAGTATCGCATAGTAGATCAGAAAATGTTGATGACCATGCTTCAAACGTTCATAGTATTGTCTGTAATGACAGTAATATCTTTTTATTTTTTTAATGGCAGGGAAGTTGTTGGGTTGATAAAAGAAAAGATATTTAAAAATATATTTTAAAAGCCACCACGTTTGTTATCTAATTTAACAAATATAGGTTTTTATGATAACTATTAAAGTATGTCAGTCGGTTTTTGGTAAATTTCATCATTTTCATTTAGCTCGTCAATTGCATAAAAGAGGGCTATTAGAAAAAATATATTCTACATATCCCAGATGGAAATTAAAAGAAGAGGCGATCCCATCAGATAAAATTGACACCTTCCCATGGATACAAACCTTATTAATGGCTAAATGGCGATATGGGGTAATTAACGAAAAATTGGATAAGGAATTGAATTGGCGACTATTTGAATCTTTTGATAACCATGTTGCCAGAAATATGCCGAGATGTGATGTCTATGTTGGCATATCTGCCTCGGGTTTACATGCAGGAACAAAAGCAAAAAAAAGAGGTATAAAATATATTTGCGATAGAGGCTCATCGCATATAAAATACGCAAATTCTATTCTTACGGAAGAATATAAACACTGGGGTATTAAATTTACTGGCATTGATCCTAGATTGATTGAAAAAGAAGAGAAGGAATATCAAGAGTCTGATATTATTACAGTTCCTTCAGAATTTGTTCTTAAAAGTTTTATAGAAAAAGGGGTATCCCCCGGTAAGTTGAGGAAAATACCTTACGGTGCGGATTTGAATAATTTTACACCGGTCGGAAAGCCACCTAAAGATACATTTGAGGTATTATTTGTTGGGCAGGTTTCTTTACGTAAAGGAATACCTTATCTGTTGTCTGGTTTTTCAAAATTCAGGCACTCCCAAAAACGACTACGGATAGTAGGGAGCATTTATCCCGGGATGGAAGCTATTTTCAAAAAACATAATATGAGTAATGTTGAAATTGTTGGACCCGTTCCTCAGCATCAATTGAAATATATAATGAGTGAAAGCCATGTGATGATTTTACCGAGTATAGAGGAAGGACTGGCTTTGGTACAGGGACAAGCCTTGGCTTGTGGTTGTCCTTTGATAAGCACTACTAATACAGGCGGGGAGGACCTTTTTGCCAACGGAAAGGAGGGATTCATTGTGCCTATACGTGATTCCGCAGCAATAACTGAAAGGTTAGAATTTCTGGCGCAAAACCCGAAAATTAGAGAAGAAATGAGTCTTGCTGCTTTGGAACGGGTGAAAAAAATAGGTGGGTGGGATAGTTATGGTGAGCAATTTGCAAAACTCTGTCAAGAGATCGTAAAATGAAAACTGGTCGTATTGATCTATGAATTTCAATAACAAGATATATCAGTTTTATTATTCAACCACTGCCAATCGCGGTCATAATAGAAGCATTGATTATTATAATAGGACATCAGCTCAATGGGAGATACGTCTAAAAAAATGGCTTCCTATTGTCCGGTCTGCAAAATGCTTGGATTTAGCCTGTGGCTGTGGCGAAATAATATATATGTTGGAAAAGAGGGGGTATACAAATACAATTGGGGTAGATATTTCCTCCGAAGTATTAGCGGAGGCTGGGATGTTCGTTAAAGGTAAACTTATTAATGACGATGTAATTAAGTATCTTAGGGAACAATCAGAAAAAACAGTAGATCTTATTACTGCTTTCAATCTATTGGAACATTTGTCAAAAGAGGAAATTTTAGACGTTCTAAAAGAATCGGGCAGAGTATTGGCGCCTGGCGGACGTTTTATTGCAATGGTTCCCAATGCCATTTCGCCATTTTCGGGAATCACCAGATATTGGGATATTACCCATAGGTTGGCTTTTACACAGAATAATTTTTATCAGATGGCCCAGCTTGCAGGTTTGGGGAATGATATTAAATTTAGCGAATATGGTCCGATAATCCATGGGATAAAAAGCTTTATGCGATGGGGGATTTGGCAATTCATAAGATTATTGATCAAAAGTTATTTATACATTGAAACAGGAAACGCCAAGGGAGGTGTTTATACAATGGACATGTTGGTAATAATAAATAAGACGGATGGAAAGTAGATTATTTAATAGGATATTTTTTGCCAGTAGTATTGGGGCAAATTGGTTGTCAGGATGGCAAAGGGCCAAGGCAATGGAAAAACTTGGTTGCCAAATGAATGAGTTCGCATATGATAAATATGATAAAAAACTGAACACGGTACAAAAAGCTTATTATAAGCTTATACAGCGTCCATTCACCGATAGCATACTAAATACATTTAACCGTGAATTCCGTGATGCTGTAACAGCTCATAAACCTAACCTTGCCTGGATAGAGAAACCCTTGATGTTGTTTCCCGAAACCCTTGAGGAATGCAAACGAAGATTGCCCGATTGCACGTTCGTTTGTTTTCAGGACGACGATCCTTTTGGGAAAAGAAGCGGGGAAGAACCCCTGTGGAAATACTTTAAACAGTCCATCCCGTTGTTTGATATACATTTGGTAAAAAAGGATGTAGATCTGGAAGAATTCCCCAGACACGGAGCCAAGAGGGTCATTAAATTCAGGGGAGGATATTTCGGCCGGATATTCAGGCCTTACGATCATAGTTCATTATTGGCCCAGCATAAATGGCCGGTATCTTTTGTGGGAACGGCAATCGATAGACGTATAGATATTGTAGGCGATCTGATAGGTCAGTATAAAACCGACCTCAATATATTCGGTAACTCCTGGAACAGGCATTGGGTTTATTATCGCCATAGAAAGAGATTTCATCCTGCTGTTCACAGTGAAGATTACGCAAAAACCATTGCCGGCAGCAAGATATCATTGGGGTTTGTGTCCTTTTCCAATCGGGACGAGTTCACCATGAGGAGTTTTGAGATCCCTGCCTGCCGGGGATTTTTCCTGGGCCAGAGAACCAGGGCGCATCAGGAATTATATAATGAAGGCGAGGAAGCGGAATTCTTCGATACCACCGAGGAATGCGCTGATAAAATAAACTATTATCTGGCGCATGATTCAGTCAGGGAAAAGATCGCTTCAGCCGGCTATGCAAGGTGCATTGCTTCCGATTACAGCTTGGAAAGCAGCATTAGGCAGACGTTAAGGCAGATAAGTGGCGATGATTAAAGGGGGCTTTATAAGTGAAATTTAGGCTGGAGTCGTTTCGGAAAATAAGAATGTCCCACGTTTGGGTTTTTGCAGTATTGCTGTTTCTGATGCAATTGCTGACAGGAACTAATATTGATTTTGCTCTATTAGTAATGGCGTTTGTCATATTTACCGCAGCGGCAGTCAACAATGCCGGCGGTCTATTGACGGTAAGCGGTTTTGGGATAGCTATGATAGGTTTAAAATTTGTTATTATTTCCCAATGGGCTAAAATAATATTAGGTCAAGCAGGCGATAGTTATCTAAATGCACCTATACAAACCATTGGAATATTAACAGTAGGGATGATAAGCATCTGGTTGGCAGGGATCACAGTTAAACCTTATTTAGGCTCAAAAATAATATTGAAGCCAGAACATGATCCGTTCGTTTTACTGGGGGTTTCAATGATAACCTATATAATTGGACTTGTGTCTTATTTATATGTTATGTTTTATGGAATCAATCAATCATCAGGCGAAGTCAGTGTGGGTGGAATTACTGGTTTGTTGAGATTGATTGGTTTTATCTTTCCAGTTTCAATTATTGCCGCGGTAGCTTATACCATAATAGCTTCTAATTATAAAAAGAGCATTGGGGTTTGGGCTATTATACCAATGACCACCCAATTTGTTTATGGCGTTTTGAGTACCAGTAAACAAATGATGTTTGAACCTTTTATGCTCTACTTGCTAACTTGCCTTGCTTTTAATTATAAATATGGAAGGAAACACATTGTTACTTTTATATTGATTTTTGTGACAATGGTTACAATATTATTCCCATTTGCCCAAATCGGTCGGGCAATGACCCGCGATAATGATCCGCGCCAAAGTCTTATCTTAACAAAGTTATTTATTAGTGATATTTTCCTTAAAAAGGAGAATTTAGAAGAAGTAGAATCAATTATGGAAGAAGCGTGGTTGAAGGACCAACGGTTTATGTATTACGGCAAGGACATGGGATTTTTAGATAGGATGTCTATGTTGGAACAAAACGATGAACTTTTTTTAGCCGATAACGAACAGGGATTTTCGGGCTGGCAAACAGTAGTCCATGGTTTTAAAATGCTGCCGCCGAGATTTTTATATTCTGATAAACCCATATATAATTCAGCCAATTACTTTGGACATAAAATAGGTATATTAGACAGAAATGATTATTCAACACAAATATCTATGGGTATAATTGCCGAGGCCTATGATGCTTTCGGGTGGGCGGGAGCTATTATTATACCGTACTTAGTTATGATAGCGTTCATACTGTTTTTCAATACCATAAGCGGTACGCTGATGAAAAATATCTGGACGGTTTTTCTTATCGGCATCTTTCAGCACAACTTGGTTGAAGCAACAATTTCTTCAATGATTCTTTATGTATTTCAATTTCCGATCTTGTTGCTGGCGGTATATTTTGGCCTGATGAAAACCGTGAATATTCTGCTGCCACTGTGGAGGCGCTTGCAGGAACTGTGGCTATTTGATGTCAGGCCGCAGGAAGTTGCTTTGGACAATATATGAATATCCTGCATATTATTGCTACTCTGGCCCCTCGATACGGTGGGCCTTCAAAGGCTTGCATAGAGATGGCCCGGGCGGTAGCATTACGGGGCCATCATGTAAGCATTTATACTACCAATCTGGATGGTGATGGAGTTTTGCCGGTTCCGCTCGATCGTCCAGTATTGGACAACGGGGTAGAGATAAGATATTTTTCCATCCAGCCTCCCAAATTCTGGGGTACCTCTTGGCCCATGGCTCAAGCTTTAAAAAAGGATTTGGCTGACTATGATATAGCTCATGTTCATTCTTTATATCAATTTCATGATCTTATTGCAGGCTCTGTATGCCGTAACAAAAGGATTGCATATATAATTCGTCCCCATGGGAGCCTGGATCCATTTTTATACCGGAGGCATAGAGCCAGGAAAACGATAATGGAAAATTGGTTTGAGAACCGAAACATTAAAGGAGCATCGGCCATCCATTTTACAACAGACGAAGAAATGGAACTGGCCAAGCCGCATATTTTCAGTACACCAGGAGTGGTAGTGCCGAACGGATTGAATTTAAAAGACTATGCCGATTTGCCACCGTTGGGCAGCTTTAGGGACAGATATCCAAGCTTATCCGGTAAAAAAATAATTCTGTTCTTGGGTCGCATAAATTTCAAGAAAGGATTTGATATTTTAGTGCCGGCCTTTGCCAAGGTATTTAAAACATTTACGGACATTCATCTTGTCATTGCCGGGCCGGACAATGACGGCTATGGGCAAAAGGTCAAAGGATGGCTTGAGGAATATAACTTAACCAATAACGCCACCTTTACGGGAATGTTAAGGGGCCGGGGTAAGTTGGCTGCTTTTCGTGATGCTGAGATGTTCGTTCTTCCGTCCTATACCGAAAACTTCGGCATTTCAGTACTAGAAGCCATGGCATGCGGGGTCCCGGTGGTGATATCTGATAAAGTGAACATTTGGCGGGAAGTCAAAAATGGCAATGCCGGTCTGGTTGTTTCTACAAAAGCAGACGATTTCGCTGAGTCTATGGAAAAGCTTTTATTGGATTCCGACTTGGGTAAAAAGATGGGGCAAAGAGGGCAATATCTGGTCAAACAGTACTATCAATGGGAAGCAATTGGGAAAAAACTAGAAGATGTCTATGTTTCTTTGTTACACAAAACCAAATAGATTACAAAACATTGTTTGTCAGGAAAGGGCTATTGATGAATTATAAGGAGATATTTTATCCGGAAACCAGATTTGGAGGCTTTACGGATATTGATGGTACAATAGCATTTTATAAGAGGGTAAACGCATTGATTGAACCAAAACATGTGGTACTTGATGTTGGTTGTGGCAGGGGTAATTATGGGCAGGACAGTGTTAGTTTAAGAAGAGATCTCAGGATATTCAAAGGGAAAGCTTCAAAAATTATAGGGTTGGATGTAGATGAAAGCGCCAAGGGAAATCCCTATATAGACGAATTTCATCTATTACAGGATAAAAAATGGCCGATTCCGGATAACTCCGTGAATTTAATTGTTTGTGACAATGTGGTTGAACACATTGCCGATCCGGAAATATTTTTCGCTGAAATGTGGCGTGTTTTGCGTGATGGAGGATATGTTTGCATCAGAACACCAAATAGGTGGAATTATTTTGCAATAGCATCCAGTCTGATCCCAAATAAATACCATTCGAGGGTGGCTGCATTCGCACATGGCACGGGCAAGAACGAAGTTGAAGATATTTTTCCTACATTTTATAGATGTAATACTATCGGTAAATTGAAAAAAACAATGAAACAAAATAATTTTGATTGTGTTATTTACGGCTACGATGCCGAACCGAGCTATCTATCTTTTTCGAAAATAGCCTATTTATTTGGTGTTTTGCATCAAAAATTTGCTCCTAAATATTTTAAGGCTGCAATCTTTATATTTGGTAGAAAGATTACAACAAGTTAATTCAATTAATTAGACTTATAAGCAGATTAGCGTAAAATAATTGAAAAATATTCATTTATTAAATAACTTCTCAACATAAAAAACATGGCGAGTGGTAACTGTAATATATTGCTGCGCTAATTTTTAGCAGTCTTAACCTATGGTTCAAGCAACGTTTTAATGATAGCTTCTGGTCCCTAGATAAATGGTTGCACTTTGTTGCTTATACTTACCAAAAAAGGGTGGACTTAGAGTTTATTTAGTGTTTGGTGCTGTTTCAGTATGTTTTTTTATTGAATGATGCATTGTTCAAAAGTAGTGGTGTTTTTTCATAGCAATGGTATGGTAAATCACTGTATTTTAAACGCTCATAACAAATTCTTTGTTCCATAATTATAACTGATTTAATTACACAAGAGGTAAAAATGAGAAAACTATACCGAAACTTTCTTTTACCTATCGTCCTAAAACGGCCAAGATTGAGAAGGTTTATTTCTTCACTATTATATCCCAATGAGAATGATAAGGTCTCATTATTCGGGGTTGCTTATGAAGTACATAAACGGAAAGAGTCTTTTCTCTATAAGGCTTTTTTAAAATCTGACTCAGTAAATATTTTCAGACATGAAACACCTCAAATTACTTCGCTGGCTCTGCTTATTCATTCACAAGATATTTTTATCGACGTCGGGGCCAATGTGGGGCTTCACTCCGCCATCTATGCGAAATTAAAAAACTTATTTCCTCAATTTAGTATTTATGCATTTGAACCCAATCCGGATACGTTTCAGCGATTGCTGAAAACACTTGAATATTCTAATGACAATACACAATATACAAATAGCGAAATAGCGAAATGCTTTAATATGGGAATATCAAATGTTAATACAACAATAGAGTTCGTGAGTGGTGCCGGTTCAAGTGAATTTGGAGTATCAAATAAGTCTGGCTGGCAAATCGAAAATGAAAAAACATTAGTTCAATGCATACGCCTGGATTCTTTTGATGACCTCGTAATGTCAAAAAGGGACATTGTTCTGAAAGTGGATGTTGAGGGTCATGAGTGGGAAGTGCTTGATGGGTGTATTAAACTTTTTGATAAACAAAGAATACAAATATTGTTAATCGATGGATATAGTGATGATAGAATCCCGGATTTATTGAACGGATACGGGTTTAAAATATTCGATGCATATTCATTAAAGCAATTTGAAGGGAAAAACGAGAACAACTCTATTATTGCAGTCCATAGAAATAGACTAGCCAAGGAAGGGTGTGATCCGTCTATACATTAATGGTGAATGAACAATATTCTGAACTTTTAAATATGCATTATATGAATTTGTCAGTTTTAATTTTCACAAAAAACGAAGAAAAAAATATTGTTGATTGTATTCGCTCCGTTGACTGGGCAGATGATATTTATGTGCTGGATTCAATCAGCACAGATCGGACCACAATGCTTGCGCAAGAAGTTGGGGCTAAAGTTATCCAACGAGTATTTGATGATTATTCTTCAAATAAAGATTGGGCTTTTAAAAACATTCCGTTCAAACATAAGTTTCTACTGATCCTTGACGCAGATATGAGGGTGACAGATAGATTACGTGAGGAGATAGCACAAGTACTTGATGTTTCGAGCGATATAGCTGGTTTTTATATACCAATTAAAAACTATTTTAATGGAAAATGGCTTAAACATGGCGGTTGGTATCCCAACTACCACCTCAAATTGTTCCGAAAAGATAAAGTACGTATCGAAAACCGATTGGTTCACGAACATGTCATTATAAATGGTCCGATTGGATATTTAAAAAATGATATTCTTCATTTGGATTACAGAGGTATCGAGCATTTTATCAATCGCCATAATATATATTCCAGCATGGAAGCGGTTGAAATAAGCCGCATGATTGATAATCGTGTTGATGATATCTCGGTGAAACCCAATTTGTTTTCGCGCGGGCCTGCCAAGAGGCGATTTGTAAAGAATCTGGCTTACAAGTATCTGCCTGCCCGTCCGCTTTTCAAATTCATATGGATGTATATTTTAAAATTAGGATTCCTTGATGGGGTAATAGGATTTCACTATTCCCTTCTCCATGCTTTTTATGATTATCAGATAAGCTTGAAGCTAAAAGAACTCCAGGATAAGAATTCACCGCTTTATGAGAAATATAAGGAATATTTGGAACAATGACTTTATCAAGTGACACATGCTTGGTGTGCGGGAATGAGACTGAAATCATCATCAAAAATATTTTCGATACAAGATTCGGAATAGAGGGATATTACAATATAACCCGATGCCGGTCATGCCGGCTGGAGCAGCTGTCTCCCAAACCCACCAATAAAGAACTGGTGAAGCTTTATCAAGATCATTATAATTTCGTTGAGACCAAAGATGGCAAATATAAATCGATTCGGGAACGGTTTTTATCCTCTGTTTTCTACAAGTTCTGGATTTATCTTGACGGCGATGTTGCTTTTCATACGGCCAAGGGCAAGGGCAGGCTTTTGGATGTGGGCTGTAATGAGGGGCGGGGATTGGAAATATATCAAAAGAACGGCTATTCAGTGGAGGGTTTGGAGATAAATTTAGTGGCGGCCCAGACCGCGCTAAACAAAGGATTCAAGGTGTTTTCCGATTCCCTGGAAGCTTTCAGACCGGTTGAACTTTATGATGTCGTTGTCATCACCAACGTCTTGGAACACTCGTTGGTTCCTAACGGTATGCTCGGCAACATTAACGGGCTTCTAAACTCCGGAGGGCAGGTATGGATAAGCTGCCCAAACAGCCAAAGCTGGTATCGTAAGTTATTCGGTAAATATTGGATAAATTGGCATCCGCCTTTCCATATATCACATTTCTCAAGGGAAAGTTTGACCAAGCTGCTGTTGGAAAGCGGATTTGAGATTTGTTCGATAAAGAATGAAACTCCGTCCCTTTGGCTCGCCCAATCATTAATAGCTGCTCTATTTGCAAAACACGGTAGTATCACCAGGCAGCTGAGGTATTCATGGCTGATAGGCGGCATGATGCTTTTATTCCGATCGGCATTATTCCCGCTTCTTTGGCTGGGAAACCGCATAAACAGGGGCGATTGTTTGGTCGTTGTAGCTAAAAAGAGGTGAGGCGTTGCGGATAATAATATATGGCCTTAATTTTTGGCCGGAGCTAACAGGAATAGGAAAATATACCGGGGAGATGGCCGAATGGCTGGCAGAACGGGGGCACCAGGTCACGGTTATCACCACGCCTCCGTATTATCCCGATTGGAGAGTTCAGAACGGCCATTCGGGATGCAAATACAAAAAGGAGTATTGGAAAAAAATAAAGATATATCGCTGTCCCCTATGGACTCCGGGAAATCCAAACGGATTTAAGCGGATCCTTCATTTGCTCTCATTCATGTTAAGCAGTTTTCCGGTGTTGCTTTTTGAAGCGCTATGGTTACGCCCCGATATGATCTGGACCGTAGAACCGACATTCTTCACCGTTCCGTCCACGATATTGGTCACCGCCTTATCGGGCTCCAAAGCCTGGCTGCATGTTCAGGATTTCGAAATAGATGCGGCGCGGGGATTAGGATTGGTAAGGAGATCTGCTGCTTTGAATTTTATGATCGGAGTGGAAAGGTTTTTCATGAAAAGATTCGATGCGGTATCCAGCATTTCCGAAGCCATGGTCAGGAAACTTGCGGAACGGGGCATCGCAAAGGACAAAACCTTTCTTTTTTACAATTGGGTGGATACGGATCTGATATATCCATTGGACAAGGCCAAATCTTTAAGGGCCGAGTGGAGGATCGGCGATGACCGGATTGTGGTGCTATATTCAGGGAATATCGGAAGGAAACAAGGCCTGGATATATTGTTTTCGGTTGCCGAAGAATTCAGCAAAAAACATCCCCAAGTATTGTTTGTAATTGCCGGGGACGGGGCGGCAAAAAAAGATCTGTTGAGCCAGGCCAGGCATAGAAAATTAGATAACGTTAGATTTGAATCTTTGCAACCGATTGAAAGGCTGCCGGCATTGCTGGCCACCGGAGATATTCATCTGGTTCTGCAGAAACGGGGAGTGGCGGATCTGGCAATGCCATCAAAATTGACCGGAATATTTGCGGCCGGAGGGGCCGCCATAGTAACGGCCGATGCCGGGACAGCTTTACATGATATAGTGGAGGAAAATTGCCTGGGATTGGTTATACAGCCGGAATCATCGGAAGCACTGGCGTTGGGCATACACCGTTTAGTGAACGATATCAACACAAGAAAGGGATTTCAAGATAATGCCCGGCGATATGCACTGGAGAAACTCAATAAAAATGTCATTATCAATGAATTCGAGCAAAAATGCCTGATGCTTGTTTTATAAATATCGAGCGGCTAAGAATGATCCGGATGTTTGCCTGTCGCCGCAATTACAGTATTCCCGTTTAAAGGATCACGGATTATAATCTGCGGTCAACTTAAAAACATTTGTTTGATTTATGAACAAAAATAAAATATTGATCTTGTTTGCGCTGCTGTTTTATATAACGTCAAAAACCGCGGCGGCCGATTTCACCATCATTGACGATAACTTCAATGCCTATTACTTTGATCTCGAATTGAGGGGCTTGGCCCAACCGGCCAGTTTATATGGCCCATTGACCTACCGCCAATATCAATCAATACCGGACTCCACCAGGGAATTGCCGATCTCCAGATCTCGGGATCTCGGGTTGCCGTTTTCCGAAGATGAACAAATGCGCCTGTTTGGCCAGGCTGAAGCCAGGCTTCTTAAAAATAAAGACAAACTATCTACCGTCGGCCAGTTTCATGGCGGTGTGGCACTCAATTCCGGACGATGGTCATCAGTGGCTTTATACCAAGGAGTGTCTGGCGATGATCTTTCTTCAAGCTATTACGGATACCAGTGGCGCGGGGTCAAGGCCAAGACCAGGCAGGTTTACGTAAGGTGGTCGGGCGAAAGGGGATTTTTTCAGATCGGTAAGGATCAGATCAATTGCGGGCTGGGGCTGACGCTTTCGGGCAGAGATCCTTATGAGAACATTCAGGGAGGGATAACCCTGGGGAATCACATGAAGATCTATGGATTTGTCGGCAAGCTTAACGGCTGGCTTAAAGACAGCGTATTTGTCAACCGCTACCTGGCAGGTCATCGGGCTGAAATATCTTTTAATTCCCTTCAATTGGGATTCAATGAATATGTGATCTATGGCGGACCGGGCCGCAATGTGGAAATATATTATCTTATTCCCTTATATCTCTATCAGGGGGAGCAGATCAACCGCCAATTTGACGATAACGTCATATGGAATGCCGATTTTAAAATTGTAAAACCCCCTTTCAGATTATCAGGGGAGATAACTCTTGATGATTTTCAGATAGAAAAGAAAACTACCGGGGATCTGGAACCTACCGAAGCCGGATTCGGCCTGCAGGCCGATTGGGCGATAATTTCCAACCCATTTTTTGTAACTTCATCCCTATCATACCGGATGATCACCGGATGGACCTATAATCAGGCAAAGGACTGGAACCGATTTTTGTTTGAATCACAGCCGATCGGTTCCGAAGAGGGAAACGATTTCGACAGGCTGTCCTGGAAATTAAGCGCCAACTCTTCATCCTGGATGGGTTCTGCCGAAGTGTTTTACAAACGAAAGGGGCAGGGAAATATCGATGATCCTTGGACCGAGCCGTGGTCACACGATTCAACCTGGCATGAAACTTTTCCCTACGGGGTAGTAGAGAAAACAGTGGGTTGCCAGTTCGACTTGGAATGGCAGACGATGGCCATTAATATTTTAAAGCAGAATCGGCTGATAAATATCTCTGGTTTGCTGAGATATGAAAACAGCCAAGACTACAATAACATGCCTGGACAAAACCATAGCCAGTGGTTGGTTGGATTGGGGATGGGTTTTAGCTTTTCACAAGGAATAATAAATTTTTAACCGGCAGGCATTAATTAAAATGACCGATCTGGTAAAGGGTAAGCGAAATATTGATGGATATCGATCCCAAAAAACTTAAGGTAGCCATTGTTCATGACTATCTCAACCAATACGGCGGGGCGGAGAGGGTGCTGGAGGTCATTCACGGGCTTTTCCCCGAAGCGCCAGTATACACCCTTTTATATGATCCATTAAGGCTTCCCGAAAGGTTCTCAACCTGGGATATAAAACCGTCATTTTTAAACCGCCTTCCCGGTCACCGCAAGCACTACCAAAAAATGTTGTCCTTATTTCCCCACGCCATCGAAAGCTTTGACCTGCGGGAATATCAGGTTGTGATATCCAGCTCAAATGCCTGGGCGAAAGGGGCAATAACATTGCCGGGGACCCTTCACCTGTGCTATGTACATACTCCTATGCGCTTTGCCTGGGATTGGTTCCATCAAATCCCCATGGAGCACAGCCAACTTACCAACCTTTTTCTGGTGCCGTTACTTAACCGGATACGTCTTTGGGATGTCTCCAGTTCGTTGCGTCCGGATCAATACCTGGCCAATTCACTTGAGGTTCAGCAGCGGGTTGAAAAATATTACCGGCGGCAGAGTACGCTTTTATATCCTCCGGTGGATACGGAATATTTCAAGCCGGATGAAGGAAACTGCGCAGGCGATTATTTTTTGATAGTATCCCGGCTGAAGCCGTATAAAAGGCTGGATATAGCGGTGGAGGCATTCAATAAACTGGGACATAAGCTGGTGATCGTGGGCGAGGGCAGTGAGTATGCCCGACTAAAAAGAAGTGCCGGGCAAAATGTCGAATTTACCGGGAGGCTGCCCGACGATCAGTTGCGCAAATATTATCGGAACTGCAAAGCCCTTGTTTTTCCGGGGTTGGAGGATTTCGGCATAGCGCCGGTGGAGGCTCAATCATGCGGGCGTCCGGTCATTGCTTTTGGAAAAGGCGGCTGTCGCGAAACGGTACTGAATAATGAGACCGGCATTCTGTTCCCTCGCCAAACGGCCGACAGTCTCATGGAGGCGGTAAAGGCCTTTGATTCGACAAAATTCGACCGGAATAACATCAGGAAGCATGCCCAGTCATTTGACCGGAAGATATTCGAAGAAAAATTCATCGAATTGTTGACCAAAAATTATAACAACCACATCCAAAGAATGGCATAGCTATGAAAAAGAACTGGCCGATACTATATTCCTGGATGTCGGTGATCAGCGACCTTCTATTCGGCTTGATAGCCGGACAGTTGTTGTGGCAGCTTTGGTTCCTGGAATGGAACAACTGGCAGGTTCCCCAGCCGCTGGCAGCGAAGCAAAAACTGTTGTTAATGGCTTTTCTGCTGATCTCAATACTATTGCATGGAGGCTACCGGAATACATACAAGATGAATCGCCTGGAACAGATAGTCAATATCTACAAATCGTCCCTGGTGAGCCTTTTGTGTGTAATCATAATAGTTTTTATAAGCAAAGGTTATCAATATTCCCGGGGTTTTATCGTGCTCTATTATATAGCGACCCCGTTCTTTTTGTTTTGGGGCCGGCTGGCGCTTTCGAACCTCAATATTTCTTTAATGGAGCGGGGATGGGGTGTAAAGAAGGCGATAATCCTGGGAAGCGGGAAAACGGCCAGGGCGATTTTGGATCACCTTATGGATAACCGGGCCTATGGATATCAGATCGTGGGGTTCTTGGTTGAAAGTCCCAAGGACCTGGATTTTATCTACAGGGGAGTGAATGCCGTCGGGCTATACAGTCAGTGCAATCCTGCAGTAAGCGAATGGAAGGTCGAGGAACTTTTCATTCCCGGGTTGACCACCAGGCTGGCCGACTATAGCGAATTGATTGAACTGTGCCGCAACCAGTCGATCGAGGTAAGTATCATATCGCACCGATATGATCTGCTGGCCAAGGCAGCTGGCATATATGATGTGGCCGGAGTGGCTATTGTTGCCAGTCATGGAAGATTTTACCGCAAAGCGTATCCCTTCATTAAAAGGGGCATGGACCTTTGCCTATCAGCCCTGGCATTGGCTGTTTTCAGTCCGTTGATGGCAATCATTTCATTGCTGATCAAACTGAATTCTCCCGGCCCGGTGTTTTTTAGACAGACCCGGGTGGGAAAGGGCGGAAAACATTATCAACTGATGAAATTCCGCACCATGCACAAGGATGCAGAAAAAGTAAGGATGACCCTGCATCAGCATAATGAGGCCGACGGACCGCTCTTCAAGATCAAGGAAGATCCCAGGATAACCAGGGTAGGGCGGTGGTTGAGACGTTTGAGCTTTGACGAATTGCCCCAACTGTTCAACGTTTTCAAAGGGGAGATGAGCCTAGTGGGCCCGCGTCCGCCGCTACCGTTGGAAGTGGAGAAATACCAGGACTGGCATAAATACCGCCTGCAGGGACAGCAGGGAATGACAGGGCTTTGGCAGGTTTCCGGCAGAAGCGAGCTATCCTTTGAGGAAATGGTGCTGTTGGATGTTTATTATCTGGAACATTGGTCTCCGATGATGGACTTGGAGATAATGATGAAAACAATTCCCGCGGTTATCACCGCCAGGGGCGCTTACTAAACGAATTATATAATCTATAAAATAAGTAAATGAAAAATTCGGAGAATATAAAAATATCCTCCAACGTGGTACGTCTGGGGTGGGTAAGCCTGCTGACCGATATCTCTTCGGAAATGCTCTACCCGCTTATCCCTATCTTTCTGACCACAGTGCTCAACGCTCCGATGGCGGCCCTGGGCCTGATAGAGGGCCTGGCCGAGAGCGTGTCCAACATCCTCAAGATCTTTTCCGGCTGGTGGTCCGATCGGGTTGGCAAACGTCAGCCATTTGTGATCGGGGGCTATTCCCTGTCAGCCTTTTCCAAACCCCTGCTGGCTTTCGCCCAGGTCCTGGGCTGGCCCTTTGTGCTACTGATGCGGATAATGGACCGAACCGGAAAGGGGCTTAGAACCTCGGCCAGGGACGCATTGATAGCCGATTACACTCCGGACTCCCAACGGGGAAGGGCCTACGGCCTGCACCGGGCCATGGATTCTCTGGGTGCGGTGCTGGGGCCTCTGGCAGCCCTATTCTTTATGAGCCGGCTGGGACAGAATGCCTCGGCCTATAGGACGGTCTTTTTGTGGGCCTTCGTCCCCGCCATACTGGGGGTATTTCTGCTGTTCACCGTAAAGGAGAAGCCTTTTGTAAGCCGGTACAAGAAACCTAAATTCCAGTGGAAGGTATTCAACCGGGATTTCAAGATATTCATATTCATCAATCTGATCTTCGCCATCGGAAATTCTTCGGATGTCTTTCTAATAGTGCGGGCCAAAGATCTTTTCTCCAGTACCGGCAACGCAGTGGTAACGGCCCTGCTGGCCTATGTGCTTTATAACCTGACCTATTCGCTGGGCTCTTATCCGGCCGGAATGCTGGCCGATAGAATTGGAAAGCGCAAAGTGTTCACGTTGGGATTGCTTATCTTCGGCCTGGTGTATCTGGGATTTGCCTTCAATCACAGCCCGCATATGCTGTGGGTGCTATTCGCTGTCTATGGTTTTTATACCGCACTTACCGACGGGGTGGGCAAAGCCTATGCTTCGACCCTGGTGCAGGAGGAGTTTCGGGCCACCGGGCTGGGCGTATATCATATGTCCAACGGCCTGGCCACCTTTGCTGCCAGTACCGTTGCCGGGATCCTGTGGCAATCTTTCGGATTTCAGGCCACATTCATTTATGGGGCCTGCGCCGCAATCCTGTCCGTGGTTTTATTCGTATTGCTGGTCAAGGGAAAGAGATAGATGCCGCCGGTAATAAATGCCAAAGATATCGGCCGGATATTCCGGGCTCCCAAGGGCGACCTGAAGGTGCTTGAAGGGCTTTCGTTTGCCGTCGAAAAAGGCCGGACTGCGGCCATAGTGGGTGCTTCGGGATCGGGGAAATCCACCCTGCTGCATATTTTGGGATGTCTGGACCGCCCGACCTCGGGCCAAGTGCTCATAAACGGACAGGATACCTCTTTGCTGTCGGACCATGATCTGGCGGGCTTAAGGAACGGGAGCGTCGGGTTTGTCTTTCAATTCCATCACCTGCTTCCGGAGTTTAACGCCGCCGAGAACGTGGCGTTGCCCCTGCTGGTAGGCGGAATGGAAAGATCGGAAGCCATGTCGCGGGCAGAACAATTGATGGGAGAGGTTGATCTTACGGAAAGATGCCTGCACCGGCCATCGGAGCTGTCCGGCGGCGAACAACAGAGAGTGGCGGTGGCCCGGGCTCTGGCAAACTCTCCGGAGGTCATTTTGGCCGATGAGCCCACCGGAAATTTGGACAGCAGATCGGGCTCGGCCGTCACCGACCTATTGTGGCGGATGAATCAGGATAAAAAAATCGCGCTGGTCCTGGTAACGCATAACAACGAGCTGGCGCAACGAGCCGATCAAGTAATGGAACTTAAGGATGGAAGATTATGGCCCAAATAAACAACCGCTCCCTTAAGGTCAAGGAGATATACAAGAGCTACCGCAAGCACCGGGCGGTGAACGGCATCTCCATCGAGATCAACCAGGGGGAGATCGTGGGGCTGCTGGGGCCCAACGGGGCCGGCAAGACCACCACTTTTAATGTCATCACCGGTTTGATCAAACCGGACGAGGGATCGGTCTTTTTGGATGATATCGATATCACCGACATGCCGATGTACCAGCGAGCCAGGCACGGCCTGGGATACCTGACCCAGGAATCATCGGTATTCCGCAAGCTGACGGTGGCCGAGAACATAATGGCCATACTGGAGATGATGCCGCTAAGCCAACAGCAAAGGGAGGATCGCCTGAAAAACCTGCTGCAGGAATTGAGCATTTCGCATCTGGCTGACAAGAAGGCTCATTCAATTTCGGGCGGGGAGCGTCGTCGGGTGGAAGTTACCAGGGCTTTGGTCACCAATCCGGCCTTTCTGTTGCTGGACGAACCGTTCACCGGGATCGACCCGATCGCTAGGGCCGACATTCAGCAAGTGGTGGTCAAGCTCAAAGAGCGCGGCATAGGTGTTTTGCTGACCGACCACAATGTGCGGGAGACCTTGGAGATCACCGACCGGGCTTATGTGGTCTACGAGGGCAAAGTGTTCGCCTCGGGCACTCCCCAAGAAATAGTGGACCATGCCGGGGCCAGGGAGAAATTTCTGGGAGAGAAGTTCACTCTGTAATGATAAATAACGAAAATCAAATATAAATAATATACAATGGAGGTTTTGCGATGATAAAAGATCTGACAGCTTTCTATTCAAAGAATGCCCTTAATATGAAGCGTTCGGAGATCCGCGAACTGTTGAAGCATACCCGCAAGCCAGAAATGATCTCTTTTGCCGGCGGGCTCCCTGCTCCTCAAACATTTCCTCTTAAGGAGATCGAGGAGATATCCTGCCAGGTGCTGAGGGAAAAGGGCAACGTGGCCCTGCAATACGGAACCACCGAAGGCGAACTGCCCCTGCGCGAGGAGATCGCCAAGTGGATGTCCCAGCATAAGGTTGCCATAAAGCCGGAGAACATCATGATCACTTCGGGCTCCCAGCAGGGGCTGGATATCATCGCCAAGGTATTCATCGATCCGGGCGATCCCATCATAGTGGAACTGCCCAGCTACATCGGCGGGCTGCAGGCCTTTCAGGCCTACCGGGCCAAGATGATAGGCGTGCCGCAGGACAACGACGGCATGCGGGTGGACAAGCTGGAGAAAGTGCTGGAGAAGATGGCCAAAAAGAAAAAGAAACCCAAATTCATCTACGTAGTGCCGGATTTCCAGAATCCTTCCGGAGTGACCATGCCGCTGGATCGCCGAAAAAAACTACTGGAGCTAGCCTACAAGTACGAAGTGCCGATCATCGAGGACAGCCCCTATCGCGACCTGCGCTTCACCGGGCAGGATGTTCCCCCCATCTACAGTTTAGACACCCAGAATCAGGTAATAGTTCTGGGCACCTTCTCCAAGATACTGTGTCCCGGCCTGCGGCTGGCCTGGCTGATGGCCCCGGCGGCCTGGACCGACCGGATGATTGTTTCCAAGCAGAGCATGGACCTGGCCTGCCCCACTTTCAATCAGCTGATAGTGGCCGAGTATATGAAGCGGGGTCTTTTAGCCAAGCAATTGGATGAGATCCGGAAACTTTACGGGCACAAGCGGGAACTGATGCTGAAAGCCCTAAAAAAGAACATGCCCAAGGGGGTCAAGTGGACCAAGCCGGAGGGCGGACTTTTCTTGTGGGTCAAATTGCCAAAGAACATGAGCGCCAACGAGCTGTTTCCAAAGGCCATCGAAGAAAACGTGGCCTACGTCATCGGCTCGGCCTTCCACTGCGACGGCAAGGGCCAGAACACCATGCGGCTGAACTTTTCCTACGCTTCGAACGAGCAGATAGAGGAGGGCATCAAACGGTTGGCAAACATGATTAAGAAGAATATATGATTCCGGCAGGGAAGTCGGGTTGATAGTATATAGGATACGGTATTTGGTAGTTCATAAATAAAACGATCATAAATCCAATCTGATGTTTTTCTGATTTTACCCTGTTATTCCTTTTCCACATAACGAAAGCAAGGAGCAGCTATGTCCGAAAAGCGAGAACACTGGGGGTCTAAATTGGGGGTCATACTGGCGGTGGCCGGCAGCGCGGTGGGGCTGGGAAACTTCTTACGTTTCCCGGCCAAGGCGGTGCTCAACGGCGGGGGAGCCTTTATGATCCCCTATTTTATTGCCTTTTTGCTTCTAGGCATTCCCCTGATGTGGGTGGAGTGGACCCTGGGACGGATGGGCGGCGAACGGGGGCACGGTACCGCGCCGGGGATCTTCGACAAGCTGGACGGGACCGGACGATGGGCTAAATATCTGGGCATAATCGGTATTCTGGGCCCGTTCGTGATCCTGATCTATTATATGTACATCGAATCGTGGACCCTGGCCTACGCCTGGTACTCCTTTACCGGGCATCTGCCGTTCGGTTCTGGGCAGGAAGAGATGAAAGCCTTTTTGTCCGGCTACCAGGGGCTGACCAGCAATCAATATTTCTCAGGATTAGGCCCGGCCCTGATATTTTTTGCCCTGGCATTTTTGGCCAACTTCTTCTTCATCTACCGAGGCCTGCAGGGAGGGATCGAAAAGCTTTCCAAATACGGCATGCCGGTACTGTTGGGACTGGGGATCATTCTGGCCATCCGGGTGCTGACCTTGGGCACGCCGGATGCTTTTCTGCCCGAACTGTCGATGAAGAACGCGCTGGGCTTCGTCTGGAATCCCGACTTCTCGCAACTAACCAGCGCCAAGGTGTGGATCGAGGCCGCCGGGCAGATCTTCTTCACGCTGTCGGTAGGTATCGGAGTGATTCTGACCTATGCCAGCTACCTTAAAAAGAACGACGATGTCACCCTGTCCGGGCTGTCCGCTTCGGCCACCAACGAGTTCTGCGAGGTCATTCTGGGCGGATCCATCGTCATCCCGGCGGCCTTCATTTTTCTGGGCGGGGCATCAGGCGCCTTGAGCGCCGCCCAGAGCGGCACCTTCAATCTGGGATTCGTGACCATGCCCATGATCTTCGGCAAGATCCCGCTAGGTTTTCTGTTCTCCGGGCTGTGGTTCCTGCTGTTGTTCATAGCCGGTATCACCTCTTCGGTGTCGCTGATACAACCGGCGGTGTCCTTTTTGGAGGACGAACTGGGATGGAACCGCAAAAGATCGGTGCTGGTCTTGGGGGCGGTGTCGCTGCTGGCCTGCCTGCCGGCCATCTTCTTTTTGGCCCACGGGTTCGTGGACGAGCTGGACTTCTGGGGCGGCACATTGTTTTTGGTGGTCTTCGCCGCCATTGAGATCATCCTGTTCGCCTGGGTCTACGGCATCGACCGGGGATGGGAAGAGATGCATCAGGGCGCCCAGTTCAAAGTTCCCAAAATATACAAGCATATTCTCAAGTATGTAACACCGCTTTATCTGCTGATCCTGCTGGCGGTATGGTCCTACCAACAGTTCTGGCCGTTCATCGCCATGAAGGGCGCGGCGGCGGCCGATCGGCCATTCATGTGGGGAGCCAGACTGCTCATCCTCTGCCTGGGTCTGCTGCTGGCATTTTTGGTGGCCAAAGCCTGGGGCAAAAGAAAAGCCTCAACCTGATCTGGTATTATGATGAATAATAATTCTGCCGGACGACGGGTATGTTATATAGGTATCTTCGGACGACGGGCCTAACTGAGTTGTGGATAGAGGGATCGGAACTTTCCAAGGGCTTCTATCCCTGGAGGGTCATGAACTCCAAGGCCGATATCCTGGAGATAGCCGGGGACTGGACCAGGGCTGAACAGGTCCACCGTCAGAGCCTGGAAGCGGCCGAGAAGGTCGGCGACCGGAAACTGACGGCCCGGGCAGCAGCCAGCCTGGGGCAGATCCTGCACAGCCAGGGGAAGGACAACCAGGCAGAAACATTTCTCAACCAAGCCCTGATGATAGACCGGGAACTGGACGATCATCCGGAAATATGCCGGGTCCTGCTCAGCCTGGGAGGCATCAGATCCCTTAAGGGCGGCTATAAGGAGGCGCATAGTTATTTTAAACAAGCCTCGAACATAGCCGCCGAGTTGGGCGACAAAAAGCTATTAAGCGGAGTGCTGGGAAACCTGGGCTTCATCTATCTCAGCCAAGAGGACTATGACCGATCGGAACAATGCTTCAAGGAAAGGTTGGAGCTGTGCCGCCAGACCGGCGACCGGCAGGGCGAGTGCCAGGCGCTGAACAACCTGGGCAGCGTGGCCATGGGGCGCGACGATTTTAAAAGCGCCCTGGATTGGTTCCAACAAGCTTTGAAACTGGCCCGCCAGATAGGCGATAAGCTGGTGATCAACTACGCGGTTGGGAACATCGGCAGCGTGCATTCCGAAAAAGGCGAGTACCAACAGGCCCTGGAATTCTTTACCGAGGACTTAAGCCTGTCCCGGCAGTGCGGAAACAGCTACAGCGCCAGCATAGCCCTGTACAACATGGCCGATGTTTACCGGGGGCTTGGTCAACACCAGAAGGCCGAAGAGCATTACCGGGAGGCGGTAGCGCTGGCCAGGGAGCTGGACATGAAGTATCATCTCAGCATCTACCTGAACGGCTATGCCGATTTTTGCCTGGAACAGGGAAGACATGATAAGGCGCAGACTTTTAACGACGAGGCGTTGGCCCTGGCCGAAGAACTGCAGAGCCGGGACACCATCCTGAATATCAAATTATTGCAGGCCACACTGGCCGGGCCCAAGGACCCGCAAAAGGCCGAGACCATGCTAAAAGCTCTGCTGGAGCAGGACCCGGACGACGGCATGCGGGGACAAATATTTCAGGAGCTTTTCAATCTTACCGGCCAACCCGAACACAAGGAAGCCGCTTTGAAATCTTATCACAAAGCCCTGGAAAGATCGTCGTCAATAAAAATATCCGAATTGATGAACGAACTGGAGGGAAAACGGTAAGCTTTCACTTATGTCTGCAACATTATAATAAAGGAGGCGCATCATGAACCCGTGGGGCGTATTATTCATGACCCTGTCCTGGGGGCTGATAATTTTCCTGATGGTCTTTTCCTTCGGGAAGCTGTTCGTGCAGAGGAAACAACAATAATAAATAGGAGGATCCATGAAAAGAACTCTTATTGCCTTCGCCGCTGTGCTGGGTGCATCCCTGCTAGCACTGTCTTCCTGTCAGCTGGGGCCGCGCACCGTCAAGATCGGGGTGGCCGGGCCGATGACCGGGCCTCAGGCCAAGCAGGGCCAGGACTTTTTGAACGGGGTCAAATTGGCGGTGGAAGAATGGAACGCCAAGGGTGGGGTGCTGGGCAAGCAGATCGAGGTGGTCTACGAGGACGACCGGGGCGATCCCAAGGACGCGGTGGCGGTGGCCAATAAACTGGTCAACCAGAACGTGGCCGCGGTGGTGGGGCACTACGGTTCGTCCTGCACCATTCCTGCTTCGGCCGTTTACTACGAGGCGGGAGTGGTACAGATGACGCCCTCGTCAACCAACGGCTACCTGACCCTGAAGGAGAAACGGGCCACGGTATTCCGGGCCTGCGGCCGCGACGACCAGCAGGCGGAGTACGACGCCAGGTTCGTGCGGGATGTGCTCAAAAAGAAGAAAGTGGCAGTGCTGGACGACAAGACCACCTACGGCCAGGGGCTGGCCCGGGACTTCGTCAAGAATCTGGGGCCGGACGTCAAAGTGGTGGCTTACGAACACATCACCCAGGGCGACAAGGATTTTTCGGCGGTGCTGACCAAGTTCAAGCCGCTGAACCCCGAGGTTATCTTCTTCGGCGGGTACTATCCCGAGGCCGGATTGCTGATCACCCAGATGCGCCGGCTGGGCATCAAGGCCATCTTCGTATCGGGCGACGCCACCATCGACCAGGAGTACCTGAACATCGCCGGCAAGAACGCCGAGGGCACCTATCTGTCCTACGGGCCGGATTTTGAGAAGCTGGAAAGCGCCAAAAAATTCATGCAGGACTACCCGGCCAAGTACGGCCAGGTGGGCCCGTATTCACTGTATGCCTATGACGCCGCCAACATCATTTTAAAGGGCATCGAGCTGGCCAAGAGCACCGACGGCGCCAAGATAGCGGCGGCCATTCACGGCAATGCTTTCGACGTGGCCCGGGGCAAGCTGGCCTTTGATGAGAACGGCGACCTGAGCAGCAGCCCCTATGTGATGTGGGTGGTAAAGGACGGGAAGTTCGTGGTGACGGAATGACCCCTCCCCTGCCCCTCCCCCAATGGGAGAGGGGTTCTATGGGCAGCATGGGTATGAGTAGTTAGTAGTCAGTATATTGTAGGAGGCGAAGTGCCTTCGCCCTGGTCCTTCCCATAAATGGAAATAGGTTTTTAAAAGCAGCATAACGAAAAGGTATATTGTAGACCTCACTCTTGCCCCTCTCCAAAGATTACTAAGCTTGTCGAAGTAACGGGAGAGGGGTTTTTGTCTCTAAAAAAGCCCCAATTGTGGTATAATAAAAACATGGATACCCGATCAACTCGGGTATGGTTCCCTTTGGATCGCTTCGTCAGCCTTTTTAACTCTTCCCGCAATGACCCAATTCCCTCTCTAAATTTATTTGGAGAGAGCCTGCACTGAGGGTAATAAGTTATTGTGCTTTCGAAGTGGAAGGGTGAGGTCAAAAGAAGACAACCCCCAATTCATTTAACCAACATGACCAAACAAAACATCACTCCGTTAAAAGCGGCCATTATCTTCATGGCCTTCACAGGCTATTTCTTTTTGCTTTTATTCACCCTGCTGCCGTTCCTAAAGGCCAACTTCGCTTTCAATCCGGCCCTATACTGGTTCATCACCGGATACTTTTTGTTCATCCCCATGTTCGTCTATGCCCTGGCAATGGCCAAACGCGAGAGCGGCCCCGGCCAGGTAATGGCAGCCCTGAGCCTGCGGCCCTTCAATGCCAAGGACTGGAAATATTCCATAGCCGGGCTGCTGCTGTCCTTTGCCGCCACCGGGATCATCTTCGGCGGGTTCTTTCTGTCCCAAAAGTGGTTCGGTACACGAATGCTGTCCACCACGCCCTGGTTCATGCAAATGGAGCCTTTTCGCGGGACCGAAAAACTGTATCTTTTGATCTGGCTGCCGATGTTCTTCTTCAATATCGTGGGGGAGGAGCTGTTGTGGCGGGGATACATTCAGAGCCGGATGGCCGGTAAGTACGCCTGGCTGTTGTGCTCATTTTTATGGATGATCTTCCATTTGCCTTTCGGTTTGGACCTGATGATCATGCTGATCCCGGTGATGCTGATAATTCCCTACGTGTTCCATAAGACCCGAAATTCCCTTACCGGGATATTCATTCACGGCATATTCAACGGCCCGGTGTTCATCGCCGTGGCCCTGGGGCTGTTAAAATAAGGAATATAACAGACCGCCCGGCTTTTCAGCCGGGCTTTTTTGTTTGACAAAACCCGGTCAAAAATATTTTAAGATTTATGTTGTAAACCGGGAATGGATTTGATAAACTTTTCTTTCGATCTGGAGGGGAGTAAATAACCAAAAATCAAACCGATAAAGGAGAAGCTATGTCAAGGAAAACACTGTTGGTTCTGGCCATGATCCTGACGGCCGGACTGGCCTGGGCCAAGCCCGAACTGGGGCCAGATGGCAGACCCCTGCCGCCGCATCAGCGGCACAAACAGCCCCAAAAGCAGCAATCGGTCAATGTAAAGCAGCAACCGGGACGGCCCCAGATGCCAGGGCGTCCCACCGGGCTGGATGCCAAAAAGCCGAATATCTTAAAAAATTTCAAGGCCAAACCGACCAAGGCCGGCAAGGCTATGCACCAGCCGGGGATCAAAGGCCTGGTCAAGGACGATTTTCTGGTCAACGATGACGTTCTGGGAACGGGATACTACGCCGGTTACCAATACGAGCCCAAGGTGGCGGCGTTGCCTTCCGGAGAGATGATGGTGGTGTGGTATGACGAACGCAATTCCTGGAACTACCAGGTGTTCGGCCGGTGCTACGACGCCTCCGGCAATCCGGTGGGAGAAGATTTCCTGGTCAATCAGTTCACCGGGTCATACGCCGAATATCCGGCCATAACGGTCTGCGGCAACGGATTCCTGGTGACCTGGGTTGATTACCGCAGCGGGAACGATTATGACATCTATGCCCAGCGCTATGATGCCGCTGGTTCGCCAATAGGCGGCAATTTTCTGGTGAGCGACGATGTCTCGGGATATGATCAGTACTATCCCAGCGCGGCGGCCAACGACAGCGGGTTCGTCATCACCTGGGAGGACTATCGCAGCGGCAGCTATTGTGACATCTATGCCCAGCGTTATGACGCCTCGGGCTTGCCGATAGGCGGCAACTTCCTGGTGAACGAGGCCGGCAGCTGCGACCATTACCAGTACGGGGCCGGCAACATATCCGCCAGCGACAACGGTTTTGTGATCACCTGGTACGATTACCGCAGCGGGAGTTGGGAAATCTATGCCCAGCGTTATAACAACAGCGGCGACACCCTGGGCGGCAACTTTCTGGTCAACGAGAGCGGCACCGGCAGCGACCACTACGATCCCTGCGTGGCGGCCAACGACAGCGGTTTTGTGATCGCCTGGTACGACTACCGTAATGGCACTTATGATATCTTCGCCCAGAGATATGACGCCGCCGGCGACACCCTGGGCGGAAACATTTTGGTAAACGACGACGGCGGAAGCTACGATCAATACGAACCCAAGATAGCGGCCAACGACAGCGGATTCGTGATCACCTGGTACGACTACCGCAGCGGCAGCAACTGGGAAATCTACGCCCAGAGGTACAATGCCGCCGGCGATACAATGGACGATAATTTCATGGTGAACGACGATATGTCGGGCAACGAACATTACTATCCCAGCGTGGCGGTCAACGATAGCGGGTTTGTGGTAGCCTGGTACGATAATCGGGTGAACAGTTACGGCTACGACATCTTCTGCCAGCGCTTCGATACGGCCAGCGACACCCTGGGCCCCAATTTCTTGGTCAACAGCGATAGCGGAACGACCGACCAGTGGGACGCCTCGGCGGTCATGGATGCTGCCGGCAATTCGGTGGTGGTGTGGTACGACCTGCGGCACGACGACGGCAACTGGAACATAGTGGACCAGTATGGACAGCGCTACGATGCCGCCGGCAATCCGGTGGGATCCAATTTCATCATCAACGATACTTTATCGGCCAATCTCCGTTACGGCTACGATCCCAAAGCGGCCTTTTTGCCGGGCGGCGGGTTTGTGGTCACCTGGTATGGCTATGATAACAGTTGGAACGGCATTGTCTACGCCCAGTTGTTCGCGGCGGACGGAACGCCGGTCGGCGGCAATATAGATGTCAGCGACGGTTCCAGCAGCGAATATTGCTCCGATGTAGCCGCCTCGGACAGCGGCTTTATGATCACCTGGTACGACAACCGCAACAGCAGCTGGGACATCTACGCCCAGCTTTTCAAGTTCAACGGGGATACGGTGGGCGGAAACTTTAGGGTGGACGACGGCAGCAGCGACCAGTACAACCCCAGAATAGCGGCCAACGGCAACGGCTATGTGGTCACCTGGCAGGATTACCGCTACGGGAACTCCGACATCTACGCCCAGCGTTTTGATATTACCGGCGACACCCTGGGCGGCAACTTTTTGGTGGACGACGGTGGGAATTACCAATATGATCCCAGCCTGGCCATGGCGGATAGCGGATTCGTGATCGCCTGGTACGACTACCGCTACGACGGGTCGTATTCCGACATCTATGCCCAGCAATACAAAATAAACGGCGATACCGTGGGCGGCAACTTCTTGGTCAACGACGACCCCCAAGGGGTGGCGTATCATTATTATCCCAGCGTAGCCATGTCCCCTGACGGGCATAATGTGGTGATCGCCTGGGAGGATTACCGGAATGATCCGAGCGGATACGTGGCCGAGATCATGGCCCAGAAGTACGTGGACGGCCTTCCTTCCGGCGGCAACGTGGTGGTCAACGGAACAACCTTGGCCAACCGCTACTTCTGGGGAGGCAAGCGGGTGGCCTGTACCGATCAGCGGATACTGTTCAACTGGGACGACAACCGTCGGTTCAAGGGCGGAGATATTTATGCCAAGCTGACCGACTGGGACTTGCAGCATATAGAGGGAGAATCCCCGGTGATCAGCTATCTGGATACCCTGGCCGACGACACCACCAAGACCTACGGCCCTTACCCGGTCAAGGCGGTGGTGACCGACAACCAGGCCCTGATGAGCGTCCAGCTGTTGTACCAGGTTGACGGCGGCACCATCGACACCCTGGATATGACCTATGTTTCGGCCGACACCTTCCTGGCGGAGATCCCGGTCCAGGCTCCCACTCCGTCGGATACGACTGATGTAAACTATTGGGTGGTGGCCCAAGATTCCAGCCTGAATAAGGCTTCAAGCGGGACCTTAAGCTTCATGGCTATCGTCACCGATGTCACCGCGCCGTACATAGTTTCCACCTCTCCGGTCAACGGGGCCACGGGCGTGGCGTTGAACGAACCGATAGTGATCGCCTTCTCCGAGCCGATGAACACCGGCAGCGTGGATGGATATCCCTCGCCCAATCACAACTTTACTCTCGGCTGGAATACGACCGGGGACACCATGACCATGACCCCCGACACTTTGTATGATTATGCCACGGTGATGTCGGTGATAGCGACCGCCGGGACGGACACCTCGGGTAATAGCCTGGTCAACTTGCCGGACACATTCGTCACCTTTACCACCATCAGCAACCAGGCACCGGTGATAGAGATGGTATCCCAACCAGTCAGCACCTTCGACAGCACCGGGCCGTTTATCGTCAAAGCCAGAATATACGATCTGGCCAAGGCCGGAATAGCGGCTGACAGTCTTTATTACACCTACAACAACGTCACTTGGTCGTCGGTGGGAGGAGCCCAGATCGGCGCCACCGATACCTTTGAGTTCACGATCGCCGGACCATTTACGCCGGCTACTATAGTAAGCTACTATATCTGGGCGGTTGACGATGCCGGAAGTGAAAGCAATTATCCTTCCTTCCCAGGACTGGATGATATGACCTTTACGGTATTGTATCCCTATGCACCTTCCGGATTAGGGGCCACCGACGGCCAGGACGGGTTGGTTCCTTTGTCCTGGTCGGCTCCGATCGCTACTTTATATTACGACAACAGCAATCCCACCTACATCTCCAGCTGGGCTGCGGGATCCATCACCACTACCAGAATGTCGCCGGAGTACCAGGGATGCAAGATCGAACAACTTTATTCCATGTGGTATGAACAGCCGTCGTTGGATTCCCTGACCGTTCATATTTACGCCGATGACGGCGGAGTCCCGGACGAAGCCACGGAGCTGGTGGCGCCGTTCAAGATATACCCGTCGGCTTATCCCAGCTGGACCGTGGTGGATGTTTCCTCGCTCAATATCTATCCTGCCGGAGACTTCCACGTGGGATATGAGTTCAAGACCACAGGGCTTCCCTACGGGCTCACCGACGACCAAAATCAGGCGCCCTACCGGAGCCTGGTAAAGCAATCCGGTACCTGGTATCTGCGCTTGAGACACTGGATGTCACGGGCGGTGGTCTCCTATTCGGCTTACAGCAAAAAGACCTCGACCGGACCGGACCTGAGCAAGCTTGGCCAGTTGACTGTTTTGAAGGATGCCGATCAGAAACTGCCCAAGGCCAAAGTCCTGTCGGCGATGCCCGAGGTCGGAGCGCTGGCGTCGGCCAAGAATATCGGCGAATACCAGATATTCAGATCGGCAGTATCGGGCGGACCATATACCTTCCTGAACGGAACCAACGACCTGACCTATGATGACAACTCGGTCATCAACGACAGCACCTATTACTACGTGGTCCGGTCGACCTATCCCTGGGCCACGCATGCCGACACCTTCAGCGCCTGGTCCAACGAGGTCACGGCCACGCCCACCGGAGTGGAAGGCCAGCCGGGCACCATGGCCTACAGCTTCTACCTGATGCCGGCCAGCCCCAACCCGGTCAGCAATTCGGCCGAGTTCCGGTTCGGTCTGGCAAAGGACGCCAGGGCCAGTTTGGGGATCTACAACGTGCTGGGACAGCGGGTAAAGACCCTGGTCAACGGACAGATGGCGGCCGGGAACCATACGATTAAATGGAACGGCAGCGACGACAACGGCAGGAAGGTGTCGTCCGGAGTTTATGTATATCAGCTTATAGCCGGCGGAAAGACATTCACCAGAAGGTTCACGGTGATCAGGTAATCCGGTTATATTTGAACAAGGGCCGCCTTGACAAGGCGGCCCTTTGTCATTCAAATAAACCTTAAAATATGGCAAAATCCAAAGTATGAAAATGATAGAACTGAAGTGAAGTAATAATTAAGCCAACATGCCATCCATTAGGTTGGCCTGTTGGCTTTAAATTAATATTGACAAGAAGTGGTATTAGATGTATAGTGTTACTGAATAATATACAATGATAGGAGATAGTGTCATGAAAAAACGTAGTGTTCTTTCATTGATCTCTGCGTTATTTATTGTAACTGCGAAGGGATTTTGCCTGCCGGTGCTGATCTCGGTGGAACTGCCGACCATGGAGAGCAAGAAAGCCTGGCATAAGTTAAATATACCGACCTATGAGCTTTTAGGCAATACGGCCATAGCGGAAGCGGAGGAAAACCAGATAGATCCATTGAAACAAAGAGGATTTCAGGTAAATATAATAGACCAACAACCTGACCTGTCAAAATATGTATTAATATCAAGGACTGATGGGATCAAGTGGCAAAATGGAAGTCCTATCTGGCAAAAAGGGGAATCTACCATATTAAAGCTTACGTCAAAGAACAGCTACCTTGACAAGAAATATTCTCACCTTATTCGGCCCATGAATAATAAATCTTTAGGCGAGAGGTTTTGGAAAAGCATCACGGCGAAGTATGTTCTTCCGAAAAGCATACCATACGATCCTTTCATTCAGAATTTAGTGGATCAGGTGAATGCAGACACTATTGTTTCCTATATCCAGAGACTGCAGGATTTCAATACGAGATTTGTGGTAACCGACAGCAATCGTGCTGCTTCTGTTTGGATCAGCCAAAAGCTTTCAGATTGGGGATATATCGTTAAACGTGATACTTTTGTTTTGGATACGTTTTACATAAATGAAGTGCTTTGGGCCGGCAGCGGAAGCAATGTGATCGGTATGAAGCCGGGTATCAATGACAGCACGAAAGACATCATTGCCTGCGGTCACTTTGACACAGATTATATACCTACGGTATACGGTAGTGATGATACGGCTGTAGTGTACACCTGCCCCGGTGCTGATGACAACGCCTCCGGCACCGCGGGAATGATGGAGGCGGCAAGGATATTTAAAAACTATTCCTGGGAAGCAAACAACTATTTCATCGGGTTTGATGCTGAAGAGGTAGGCCTTATTGGCAGTAAACATTACGCAAAACAAGCCGAAAACAGCGGCCGAAAAATCGAAGCAGTGATCAATAACGATATGATAGGGGCGTTGGCTCCGGATTCGACCTTTACGGCGGAAGTTAAATATTTTTCGGAATGCAATCAATGGTTAAGTGAGTTATATATCTCGGTGGCCAACGCCTATGTTCCATCTTTAACACTGGCGGCGGAAAGTCTGTCGGGCGGAAGTGACCATTTTTCTTTTGACTATTACGGTTATAATGCAGTTATGGCAATACAGGGCACATATCTTTATGGGCACAAACTGTTGGATTCCCTATCGTGCCTCTCCCCTGAATTATTGACGGCTTTAACTAAAAGCACCCTTGCCGTTATGGCCACTTTAAATAGATATCCGTCAGGGGTCGATGATATAGCCGCATTGGATATTGGAAGTGGTTCGGAATTGAAAATAACCTGGTCTAAATTGAACGAGAGTGGGATGATCGGTTATTATGTTTTTTGGGGGCGAGAAAGCGGACTATACTGTGATTCGATTTTTACCGTAAATATCTCGGACACAATAACAGGCTTGCTGCCCGATTCACTATATCATATAACCGTCAGGGCGGTTGATGGCGATGGCAAGCAAAGCCTGCGGGCCGAGGAAATAACTGCCATGCCACGGTGTGCACCCTTGCGTCCGACAATCATAATTGCCCAGCCAGTAACTGCCGGGATAAAGGTAGAATACACCAAGAACTTGGAACTTGACTTGGCAGGATATCGAATATACCGGAGCATCGATTCCGCTCAGAGTTATGATAGCATAAATACATCTTTGATAATGGACACGTCATATATTGACCAACCGCTGTCCGGAGCATATAAGTATTATTACAAGGTCCGAGCTTTCGATAAAGATGGAAACTTCAGCCCATTCACCGATTCAGTCTACTGCCGGCCGATCACCCTGGACCAGGGTGTGCTGCTGGTAGATGAGACCAACAACTGGACCACCGGGAGCTTCCCCCGGGACGCCCAGCAGGACAGCTTCTATAACTATATGCTATCGGCTTATAAAACCACTATTTACGAGTTTGGAACATCTGATCAAAAACCTATTCTGGCTGACTTCGGACCATACTCCACCATATTCTGGATAGCTGATGATTATACAACAATGTTAGCTTCGAATGTAGTGAATGACATGGAAAGCTACCTTAAAAACGGTGGTAAAATATTCTTTGCTGGGTGGAAGCCGAGCTGTAATATACGGAACGACATTATTTATCCGGGTGATTTTATTGCAGGGGATATGATTTATGATCGTTTTAAAATATCAAAGGTGGTTATTACCGGTTCCACCGATTCGTTCCAGACGGCAATAGGGTTGAGGGGCTACCCGGATATCGCCATAGACACGCTAAAGTACCCGGCTTCGACCCTATGGGGTAAGACATTCAGAAATATCGAAGTCCTGACTCCGTTGGCCGGTGCGGACACCATCTACGTAATGGGCCTGAAGAACGAAGGCAGTCCGTTTGAGGGCCGGGCCTGCGCAGTGCGTGATTCCGGGAAGACTGTGTTCTTCGGGTTCCCTATGTACTTCATGGATAAGGAACAAGCCAAGCTGGCGGCGGAGAAGGTGATGGCGGAGTTCGGGGAAGAACCACTAGGAATTACCGGTAAACCGGAAACCAAAAACCGAACAAAGGAGTTCCGGCTGGACCAGAACGCCCCTAACCCGTTCAAGCACCAGACCAGCATAAATTACCTGCTGCCCCGGGCGGGGCAAGTCAAACTGAACGTTTACAATATCGCCGGGCAGTTGGTGAAGACACTGGTCAACGGAGATCAGCCGGCCGGGAGTTATACCCTCAGCTGGGACCGAAAGGATAACAATAACAAGCAGCTAAGCGCCGGGGTGTACATATATCATTTGAGCATTGGGGACAAAACCCAAAGCCGTAAGATGATAGTGCTGAAGTAAGAAATAATTGTAAACGGAAAGAGATAACCATGAAAAAGTCATATATTCTGACGGCAATAGTATTGTTTGCTATTGCAATTACAGAAGGCTTTTGTTCTCCGGTGTTGATCTCAGTGGAGCTGCCGACCATGGAGAGCAAGAAAGCCTGGCAAAAGCTGGGGATACCGACCTATGAGCTCATCGGCAATACGGCCATAGCGGAAGTAGATGAATCAATGGTATCATCATTAAACCGGCAAGGGTATCGAACAAATATTATTGACTTGCAGCCGGATGTCTCAAAATACATGATAATATCCGATCCCGGCAAGAACATGGTCTTTGCCGATAAGCCGGTTTGGAACGGCGATAGAATATCCATAATAAGCCCTGCTTCCAAAGCCGTTTACACGAACAGGGAGTTTGCGAATCGAATAAGACCCATGAATGCCAAACCTTTGGGAGAAAGGTTCTGGAAGAGCGTTACCACCCGAAGCGTGTCCCTTAAAAATATATCTTACGATCCTCAAATTAAAAGCTTGGTTGACCAGGTGAACTCCGATTCGATTGCATCTTATATCCAAAGGCTTCAGGATTTTAGAACAAGATTTACATTGACGGACAGCTCAATTGCCGCAACAGAATGGATGGCGAATAAATTGTCTGATTGGGGTTATACCAGTGAATATGATTCTTTTTATATAGTACTTTCGGATATATTTCCCGATGACTCTTTAATATTAGATAGCGGCTATGCCAGGAATGTTGTGGCTTCCAAGGATGGCAAGGTATTTCCCGAATGTATTAATATAATATCGGGGCATTATGATACTCCGCCCTGTGTGGATGATACCAGCACTATCATAGGTCTTTTAGGTCCTGGGGCTGATGACAATGCCTCCGGGACTGCCGGTTCAATGGAAGTATCAAGGGTTTTAGCCACTCAGCAATGGAATAATACCATCAGATTTTGTGCTTGGGCGGCTGAAGAAGACGGATTAGTCGGGAGTTACCATTATGCCAATTATGCCGATAGTATCGGCATGGACATTGTCAGCATGTTCAATATGGATATGATAGGATATGGAATAGATTCCATTGATTGCGGACGTTTAACATTCGGAACAGGGTGGTTGTTGGATCTTGCCGCACAAATAATTCCACTTTATATTGAGAATTATCAATATGATACCTTGGGTGGAGATCATTGTGATGATCAGCAGTTTCATTTCTTAGGTTATTCCACCATGTCTTATGAGGAGCAGTTACCGATGAGCCCAGAACGGCATTTATTAACCGATTCCTTAAAAACCCTGAATACTAGTGTATTTACAAAGAATACCAAGGCAGCAGTGGCCATGATGGCGGTAATTTTGCATTCTCCTAAATCTGTGGAATTTATAAAATATTATAATATAGGTGATGGCAACAGTCTGGTTATTGAGTGGTTGCCCATTCAGGCCCCGGATGTCGTAGGGTACCGGCTATATTACGGAATGATGAGCGAAACATATTCCGATACACTATATATCCCCGGTGGAATAGTTAACCAGGATACAATTAACGGGCTTTGGACTGATAGCACCTATTATTTTACAGTAAATGCCATCGATAGTGGAGGCCATGAGAGTATTATTGCCTACGAGATCGCCGGTATACCTAGAATTATCCCGTTAGCTCCAACTGGCCTGACCGCTGTACCGGTTGATTCAGGTATTGTTTTGAAATGGAAACAAAATATGGAACTGGACCTGACGGGGTACGATGTTTGCCGAAGCGTCAATGGCGGGGCGTTCGACAGCCTTGCTACCGCGTTGGACTCTTTTTATCTTGATGGACCGTTATCGGGTTCTAATCGTTATTACTATAAAGTACGGGCCAGGGACAACGATGGCAACAACAGCCCGTTGTCCGACTCGGTCTACAGCCGGCCGATCACCTTGGACCAGGGGGTGCTGGTAGTGGACGAGACCAATAACTGGACCACCGGGAGCTTTCCCCGGGACGCCCAGCAGGACAGCTTCTATGACTATATTATGGCGGGATATAAATACGAACAATACGAATACGGGTCCTCCGTCCAAAAGCCGATCCTGGCGGACTTTGGTCCGTATTCCACGGTGGCCTGGTTTGCCGACGACTATACAACCATACTGGCCTCGGGAGCGGTGAACGACCTGAAGGATTACCTTGGTGCCGGGGGCAAGCTTTGGTATGCGGGCTGGAAGCCGTCTGGGAATATTCATAACACAACGTCATATCCCGCGGATTATACTTCAGAGGATGTATCTTACGATCAATTCAAGATCACCCATGCCGAACTGTCCGGAGCGGCCGATTCGTTCCAAGCGGCAATAGGGTTTAGGGGCTACCCGGATATCGCAGTAGACACTCTTAAGTACCCGGCCTCGACCCTGTGGGGTAAGACCATGAGATATATCGAGACGCTGACGCCGATGGCCGGTGCGGACACCATCTACGTAATGGGCCTGAAGAACGAAGGCAGTTCGTTTGAGGGCCGGGCCTGCGCGGTGCGGGATTCCGGGAAGACTGTGTTCTTCGGGTTCCCTATGTACTTCATGGACAAGGAACAAGCCAAGCTGGCGGCGGAGAAGGTGATGGCGGAGTTCGGGGAAGAACCACTAGGAATCACCGGTAAACCGGAAACCAAAAACCGAACAAAGGAGTTCCGGCTGGACCAGAACGCCCCTAACCCGTTCGATAAGCAAACAACGATAAGATACCAACTTCCTAAAGCCGGTGTGGTCCAACTCAATATCTATAACATAGCCGGGCAATTGGTTAAGACATTTAATGAGGGGTATAAACCGGCGGGGGACCACCAGATCAACTGGGACGACAACCTGCTGCCGAACGGCATCTACTTCTACCGTCTGCAGGCTGGGGATCTTGTTTCCACCAAAAGGCTGTTGATAGTCAGATAGGTTCGGACAAGAACCGTTTTAGTGAAAAGTCCCGCCAAAGGCGGGGCTTTTCACATTCATCATAGCGGTGATTAATTTTACTTTACTTTGTTATTGCAGTCTGGGCTTAATTATTGTAACATTATGATCAATAGCTGACAGGCATCTCTTGCTAAAACCAGGCGAAAACATTAAAGTTTATAAATGCTTAAAACACTGCCCAACAAGATACTTGAAAAGGTCGGGTTCCGTCTGATCAAACTACCGCATCGCGACAGGAACAGCCTGGTTACACAGTCCGTGCTGGGCCAAGGACAAGCTGATCTCTTTATCCATAAGATATCATTGGACCCCTTGAATGCCGAATATCATCTGCAATACTCAAAATGTGCCTTTAAAAATGGCGATCCATACCTGGCATTTGCCGAACTTAAAACTGCGGAATTTTTAGGAGCCGATAGCGTTCAGGCCAAAGAACTGTCGGCCAATATTATCAAAACCATGCCTGTCCCAGAGGCTATGGACAACAACCGCTATTCGCGTTTTATGACGCTGGCTTCCGAGATAAAAGACAGCAAAGGGGCCGATGATGTCTCGGTGCTTGATGTCGGCGGGGGCAGCGGAGCCCTGGCCACCTTCATTCCCGAATGCTCGTATTGCCTGGCGGATCCGATGTATAACGGGATATCCGGGACCAAGCTGCCGTTTCCGGAAAGGTCTTTCGATTATGTCGTTTCCTGCCATGTGCTAGAGCATATCCCGCCTAAGAGCAGAGAAGAATTTCTGGACCGACTTTTATCAAGGGCCAAAAGGGGAGTGATCCTTTTGAACCCGTTTTTTCTGGAAAATACTTGCACCGAAGAAAGGTTAAAGCTCTTCATTGATGTTACCGGATCGCCGTGGGCCAAAGAGCACCTGGAATGCAGCCTTCCCCGGTTAGAGGATGTGAAAGAATACGCCTTGCAAAAGGGCCTGGCATTCCGGGCAGAGCCAAAAGGTTCGCTGATGCTGTCGATGGCTTTGGTATTCATGGATCATTTTGCGGCAGTCGGAAGGTTCAATAATGAATGGGCCAGGATAAATTCATTCATAAACAAAAAATATTTGAATATAATTGATACTCCGGAATATCCTACGGCGTATCTTATCCATCTGGGTCGGCCTGGCGGATAAAAGGCAATAAGGTAAAATTCTAATAAGAGTACCGCTTCTTCTGTAAGGTTTATTGCCCAACATCAAACAATAAAAATCTAAAAACTTATGCCGGCAAAAGATCAAGCCAAACGGGCCTGGGTGGTTTCGGTGGATATGGGCTACGGCCACCAGCGGGCCGCCTATCCTCTTAATGAGATCGCCAACGAACGGGTGATCACCGCCAACAACGACCAGATCATCTCCGAGCGGGAACGGGGCATCTGGCAGTGGACCCGCATCGGCTACGAGACGGTGTCCCGTCTTAAGTCGATCCCCGGCATCGGCAAATTCATCTTCGGGGCCTACGACAGCCTGCAGGCCATTGCGCCGTTCTATCCCTTTAAAGTGGATTCCCGGCCCAATCTGACGGTGCTGAGGGTCAAGGGGCTGATCAAGCGTTGGGGATTGTGCGCCAGTTTGATAGAATACGTGCGCAAGGAAAAACTGCCGTTCATCACCACCCATTTCATCCCGGCTTTGGCGGCCGATTACCTGGGCCTGGACGACGTCTACTGCGTGGTGACCGATACCGATATCAACCGGGTGTGGGCCATAGACAAACCGGCCCAGTCCCGCATTAAATACCTGACGCCTTCGCGCCACGCCACCATCAGGCTCAGGCAATACGGGGTGCCTGAGGAGCGGATAATCCTGACCGGATTTCCCCTGCCCCGGGAGAACATCGGGGGCCGCGACCAGAAGATCCTTAAAAAGGACCTGGCTGACCGCTTGCCAAATTTGGATCCCAACAAGAAGTTCATCACCGCCTATGACGAGGTGTTAAAGAAATACCTGGGCGAGACCAAGACCAAGAGCGGGCATCCCCTGACCCTGTGCTATCTGGTAGGGGGGGCCGGGGCCCAGACCGAGATAGGCATCACCATCGTAAGGGCCCTGCAGAAGAAGATCTGCTCCGGCAAGATCAGGGTCAACCTGGTGGCCGGCACCCGGCTGGACGTGGCCTCGTACTTCAACCAGGAACTTAAAAAACTAGGCATCGATACCAAGGCCAACTCGGGGGTCAAGGTAGTTTACGCCCTGGATAAACGGGCTTACTTCGCCCAGATCAATCAGGAACTGCGCACCACCGATATTCTGTGGACCAAGCCCTCGGAGATGTCCTTCTACACCGCGCTGGGACTGCCGGTTATTATCGCCCCGCCGGTGGGGGCCCACGAGAAGTTCAACCAGGAGTGGCTAGAGCACATCGGTTCGGGCTTCGTTCAGGAGGATCCCCGCTACGTCGATCAGTGGCTGTATTACGTGCTGGAGAGCGGGAAATACGCCGAGGCTGCCTGGCACGGCTTCATGAACGCGCCCAGCATGGGGACGTATAATATCGAGGACGCCCTGTTCGGCAAAGCGGGGGAATAATTGTACGCTGATTATTTTTGCCACAGAGACTCTGAGTCTCCGAGAATTTTTTAAAATATTAGATTCAATCTCATCTACCACTGGCCACTATGGCATTCCTGCACTTCATTTCATTCAGTGTAAACTCCGGCAGGAATCCAGGGAACTCGCCCACAAAACGCGCGAAAAGGAAGAATGTGTTTCATGGTGCCGTCTTACCCACACTTGGCCGTCATGTCATTCCCGGCCTCATCGGGAAGGGGTAGGGGTTAGGTCCGTTCCTATCCAAATCATTCATTTTACAAACCTATAATTAAATTTTTCAACCATGCCGGAAAAGAAAATAAAAATAGGCGATGAGGTCACCCGCCAGGGTATAGACAAGGAATCGCTCAAAAAATCCTTCCTAGACCACATCGCCTTCTCGCTGGCCAAGGACAAATATTCTGCCACCAAACGCGACTATTATCTTAGTCTGGCCCTGGCCATCCGCGACCGGCTGGTGGAGCGCTGGGTGCGCACCCAACAGCGTTACTACCAGGTGGATGCCAAGCGGGTCTATTACCTGTCGCTGGAATTTTTGATGGGCCGCAGCCTGGGCAACAGCATCATGAACCTGGAGATGGATTTCGCCTGCCGCAAGGCCCTGGAAGAGCTGGGATTCGACCTGGAGGAGATGCTGGACATCGAATGGGACGCCGGGCTGGGCAACGGCGGGTTGGGCCGCCTGGCGGCCTGCTATCTGGACTCCATGGCCTTTCACGCTCTGCCGGCCTACGGCTACGGCATCCGCTACGAGTACGGGATATTCTTCCAGAAGATACAGAACGGCTACCAGGTGGAGACGCCCGACAACTGGCTGAGATATCAGAATCCCTGGGAACTGCCCCGTCCCGAGCACCTGTATCCGGTCAGGTTCTACGGACGGGTGGAGGTTGACAAATGGCCGGACGGCCGGCCCCGCTTTTTGTGGCTGGACGGCGAGGAGGTGATGGCCATGGCTTACGATACCCCGGTGCCGGGCCACGGCAACAACACCGTCAATACCCTGCGGCTGTGGTCGGCCAAGGCCACCCGGGAATTCGATCTCAGCTATTTCAACAGCGGGGATTACGTTTCGGCGGTGGAGGACAAGAACCAGAAGGAGAACATCACCCGGGTGCTCTATCCCAGCGACAATGTCTATCAGGGCAAGGAGCTCAGGCTTAAGCAGCAGTACTTCTTCGTTTCGGCCACCCTGCAGGACGCCATCCGCCGCTACAAGAAGACCCAGCCGGACATGAAGGCTTTTCCCGATAAGACCGTCTTCCAGCTCAATGACACCCACCCATCCATCGCCATCCCCGAGATGTTGCGCCTGCTGATGGATCAGGAGGGCATGGAATGGCAGGAGGCCTGGGATATCACCGAAAAAGTATTCGCCTATACCAATCATACCGTTCTGCCGGAGGCCCTGGAACACTGGCCGGTGTCCATGATCGAGCGGATGCTGCCGCGGCACTGGCAGATCATAGGCGAGATCAACCGCCGGCTGATGGACGAAGTGGAAAAAAGGCATCCCGGCGACCAGGGTAAAAAGGATGCCATGTCCATAATATCCGCCGGGCCGGAGCCGCAGGTACGGATGGCAAATCTGGCCATAGCCGGAAGCTTCTCGGTCAACGGGGTGGCTGAGCTGCACACCAGGATACTTAGGGAAAAGGTGTTCCCGGAGTTCAACGAATTCTTTCCGGGCAAGTTCAACAACAAGACCAACGGCATCACTCCGCGCCGCTGGCTGAAGAAATGCAATCCGGGCCTGTCCGAACTGATCACCAGGCATATCGGGTCGGAGTGGATAAAGGACCTGTCGCTGCTTAAGGAGCTGGCCCCGCTGGCCGGGGACTCTCTGTTCCGCGAGAGGTGGCGGGTGATCAAGCGCGAGAACAAGATACGCCTGGCGGAATATATCCGGACCCACAACGGGCAGGAGATCAACGTCAATTCCATGTTCGACGTGCAGGTGAAAAGATTCCACGAATACAAGCGGCAGCTGCTTAACGTGCTGGGGGTGATCGCCCAGTACAACCGCATCAAGAAGGACCCCAAAGCGCCGGTGGTGCCGCGTACCGTCATCTTCGGGGGCAAGGCGGCTCCCGGCTATTTCATGGCCAAGCTGGTCATAAAATTGATCAACTGCGTGGCCGACAAGGTCAACAGCGATCCGGATATCGGCAACAAGCTGAAGGTGGTTTTTTTAGCCAACTACGGGGTGTCGCTGGCCGAGTTGATCATGCCGGCCGCCGAGTTATCCCAGCAGATCTCCACCGCCGGCATGGAGGCCTCCGGCACCGGCAACATGAAGTTCGCCCTCAACGGTGCTTTGACCATCGGCACCCTGGACGGGGCCAATATCGAGATCATGGAAGAGGTGGGCGAGGAGAACATTTTCATCTTCGGACTGAAGACCGAGGAGGTGGCCGAATTGAGGACCAAGGGATACGATCCAAAAAATCATTATCACTCCAACGGACAATTAAAAGAAGTGTTGGACCAGTTGGACAGCGGCTTCTTTTGCCAGGAAGATCCCGGCCTGTTCAAGCCCATCGTAGACAGCCTGCTGAACAAGGGCGACTATTATCTGCTGCTGGCCGACTTCGCCTCCTATATGGAATGCCAGGAAAAGGTCAGCCGGACCTATCAGGACCCCGACCAGTGGACCGAGAAGGCCATAATCAACGTGGCCAACATGGGCAAGTTCTCCAGCGACCGTTCCATCAAGGAATACGCCGAGCAGATATGGAAGGCCCAATCGGTGCCGATCGAATAAATAATAGCTTAAAATCATCATCACCAAATATATGGAAGGACTTTATATGGCAGGGCAGGAGCTAAAGTGGAACCTGAATGACATTGTGGCCAAGGGAAAGTTCGATGAAACCTATGCCGGGATCGAAAAGGGCATCGCCGGCATGACGGAGCAGATAAAGCTGCTCAAGCCGCAGATGTCGCTGGCCGAATTCAAGCAGGTCATTGAATTCCGCGAGGATCTTAAAACACGGCTGTCCAAGATATCCTCCTACGGGGAGCTGTGGGAGAACGCCGACCTGAAGTCTCAGGACGCCAAGCTGTACAAATCGCGCACCCAGGACCTGAGCATCAAACTATCAGACGCCATTCTTCCCCTGGAGCACTGGCTAAAAGGCCTGGCGGTGGAGGGAATGGAAAAGCTGGATGACTTCAACGCCAACCGGCTGTTCGCCGCGCTGCCGGACCTGGAGTATGTGTTCAATTACAACCGGGCGGCGGCCAAGCACACCCTGAGCCAGGGCGAAGAACGTATCATCACCCGCAAAAGCATCACCGGCCAGCAGGCATTGGTGGACATGTACAACCTTATCACCGACAGCTTCGAGTATAAATTCCAGCCCAAGGGCCAGAAGCCAAAAATATTCAAGGTCCAAGGGCAGGTGCGCAACTACTATTACAGCGCCAAGCCGGCGGAGCGGGAGGCGGCCTACAAGGCGGTGTTCAAGCCGTATCATGACAACGAGGACAAGCTGTTCGTCATTTACCGGGCGCTGGTCAAGGACTGGGACAACGACGCCCAGTTGAAGAATTTCAGCAGCCCCATCTCGGTCCGTAATTTCTACAACCGAGTCCCGGACAAGGCCATCAATACCCTGCTGGATGTATGTCAGAGGAACGTGGGAATATACCAGGATTTCTTCCGCTACAAGGCCAAACTGTTGAGGATGAAGAAACTGCGGCGCTACGACCTGTACGCCCCGCTGGAGGCCCCCAAGACCAAGATGCCACTGCCGGAGGCCAAAAAACTGGTGCTGGACATCTTCCGCGATTTTGCGCCGGGCTTTGCCGAGCGGGCCGAATCCATATTCAAGGCCAATCATATCGACAGCCATCCCCGGCCGGGAAAGGACACCGGGGCCTTCTGCTCGGATATCGCTCCGGGGATCACGCCCTACATCCTGCTGAACTACACCGGCAACAATTCCTCGGTGGCAACCCTGGCTCACGAGCTGGGGCACGGGGTTCACGATCTGTACGCCCAGAATCACTATTACACCTCGTCGCACACCACCCTGCCGCTGGCCGAGACCGCCTCCACCATCTCCGAACTGATGGTCTTCGAAAGGCTTTTGGGCCAGGCCAAATCCGACAAAGAGCGCCGGGCCATGCTGCTGGAAAAGATGAGCGAGTCGTACGCTACCGTGATCCGCCAAGCCTATTTCGTGATCTTCGAGAACGAGGCCCACAAAAGGATATCGGAGGGCATCAAATCCGACCAGCTGAGCGACCTGTATATCAAACAGCTGCGATCCCAGTTGGGCTCGGCGGTGGATGTGCCCGAGGAATTCCGCAGCGAATGGGCCTACATCCCGCACATCTTCCAGACGCCCTTCTACTGTTACGCCTATAACTTCGGGGAGCTGCTGGCCCTGGCCCTGTTCGCCCGTTACAAGGATCAGGGGAAGCCGTTCGTGCCCCGGATCGAGAAGATCCTGGCTTACGGCGGTTCACAAAGCCCGGATGTGATCATCAAGGAAGTGGGCATGGACATGGCCTCGCCGGAATTCTGGCAGGGAAGTTTCGAAGTGGTCAAATCCTGGCTGGCCGAACTTAAGAGACTTTCCAAATGATCATTCCATAAAGGCTGCCGGTTGTCCGGCAGCCTTTATTATTTTTTCTCTGAGCAAGGAGGGAACAAGAGGGGAGGCGGTCATTTTTGTATTGCAGAAACCCTCATTTTGTAGTAATATAAAAAAATGACGTTTTACTATTCCATCTTCCGTTCATGTTCCTGCAGCAGCTGATAAACGGCCTGACGGTGGGCTCCATTTACGCCCTGATCGCCCTGGGCTATACCATGGTCTACGGCATCCTGGAGTTCATCAATTTCGCCCACGGCGAGATCTACATGCTGGGGGCCTATCTGGCCATCATAGCTTTGGGCTTTTTAAGCCAGTGGGGCCTTAACTCCTGGGCAGCCGCCCCGGTGCTGGTCCTGCTGTTCGCCATGATCTACGCCGCAGCCTACGGGGCCACCATCGAGAAGATCGCCTACAAACCCCTGCGAAACGCCTCCCGCCTTTCCCCCCTGATCAGCGCCCTGGGTGTTTCCATCTTCCTGCAGAATTTCGTGATGCTAACCCAAGGCGCCCGCGACAAGGTCTTCCACAAGGAACTTCTCTTTTCCTCCGCGTTCACCTCCGGAGGATTGTCTTTTTATAACTGTCAGGTATCGCATGTCCAGTTCCTGATAATGGGCACTGCCCTGGTGCTGATGGTGGCCCTGGTGTTGTTCATCAACAAGACCAGGACCGGGCGGGCCATGCGGGCGGTGGCCCAGGACCCCAAGATGGCCAGGCTTTGCGGGGTCAACGTGGACGGGGTGATCCGCCTGACCTTCGTGATCGGCTCGGCTTTGGGGGCGGCGGCCGGGGTGCTGGTGGCCATGTATTACGGGCTGGTCAACTTTTATATCGGCTACGTGGCGGGACTTAAGGCCTTTATCGCGGCGGTGGTGGGAGGCATCGGTTCGGTGCCGGGGGCCATGCTGGGAGGATTGCTGCTGGGGATGGCCGAGAGCTTCGGGGCGGGTTATCTTTCGGCCCAGTATAAGGATGTTTATGCTTTTATCATTCTGATTCTTGTGTTGCTGCTTAGGCCCCAGGGGATACTGGGGAACAAAACGGACCGGAGCTGAATGAATACAGTTAATCATAAATGGTTATAATCACCGAATAGAGAATGGTATATGGGAAAAGTAATTAAAGAACATGAAGAATCAAATATTATAATCTATAAAACTAGTGACGGCCAGACCAGAATAGATGTCCGTTTTGATGGAGATACGGCCTGGCTTACTCAAAAGCAAATGGCCCAGCTATTCGGAATTGATATCCGAACCATTAATGAGCATATTCAGAATATTTTTAGCGAGGGGGAATTGCCGCAAAATTCAACTATCCGGAAATTCCGGATAGTTCAAAAAGAGGGTAGCAGGAATGTTTCCAGGGAAATCAGTTATGGTAATTTAGATCTTATCATTTCCGTAGGGTATCGCGTAAAAAGTAAAATTGCCACGGCATTCCGCCAGTGGGCAACCGCCAGGTTGCGCCAGTACTTGCTGGATGGGTATGCTGTAAACAAGGAATTGCTTGCTCAAAGCAAAGAAAGATTTATAGCCCTTCAAAAAGCGGTATCACTAATAGGATCAGTCAATGAACGACGTTTACTTGGGCAGGACGAAATTGCCTCGTTGATGGATCTGCTTAAAGATTATGCCTATGGACTAGAACTTTTGGACAGCTATGACAAGCAGAATCTCAAAATCACTAAAACCACAAAAAAGCGCTCTTCGGAAATCAAATATCAGGAGGCCGTAGATATAATTGAGCGCATGAGAAAAGATCTGAAAATTACTTCGGATATATTTGGCCGGGAAAAAGACCATTCCCTTAGAAGCTCTTTAGCTGCAATAGAGCAAACCTTTGGTGGGAAAGCGCTTTATCCTACAATAGAGGAAAAAGCGGCGCACTTGCTTTATTTTCTGGTAAAAAACCATTCATTCATAGACGGCAATAAAAGGATCGCTGCAGCGCTTTTTCTGGTATATATGAACAAGAATGGTATTTTATATTCACCGACAGGAAAAAAACGATTGGCCGACAGCGGTCTGGTGGCCTTAACCATACTGATTGCCGAAAGTAAACCCTCGGAAAAGGATGATATAATAAAATTGGTGGTAAATTTGATTAATAAAAGCAACTAAGCTAAAAGCTTGATTCTGATGAAAAAATCTTTCAAAATATTATTTTTCGCTCTTTCCATTTCCGTCGCTCTGGTCATCTTGTTTTCCGCCCTGGTGTGGTTTACCACCTATCACCCCGCTAAGATAGAGTTTGTCAATGTATATTTCCGCGGACCTGCCCCGGTCCTACAGGCCGGCCAGTCAATAAAAATAATGACTTGGAATGTGCAGTACATGGCGGGGAAGAATTATGTTTTCTTTTACGACCTGTTAGACGGCTCCGGTCCTGATGAGCGACCGTCACCCAAAGATATCGCTTATACTTTGAACGAGGTGGCCAGGGTCATCCGCGTAGAAAGCCCGGATATAATACTTCTGCAGGAAGTAGATTGCCGGGCCAAGCGGACCGATTATCACGATCAACTGGCAGATCTTTTAACCAAGCTTCCGCAGGAATATTGTTGTTATGCTTCGGCCTGGTACTGGAAGGCTCTTTTCGTGCCGCATCCCCGGATCATGGGTTCGGTGGGGATGAAGCTGGCGATCATCTCAAAGTATCGGATATCGGGAGCCATCAGGCACCAGCTGCCGGTAATACCCGATAATATTTTCGTCAAACAATTCAATTTCAAACGGGCGGTGCTGGAAGCCCGCCTGCCGGTTTCCGGGCAAAAAGATTTTATTGCCCTGAGCACCCACTTGGATGCTTTCGCCCAGGGCAGCAACACCATGGAAAGACAGGTGTCCAATGTCAGAAGACTATTGCAGGGATTGTCTGACCAGGGGTACGATTGGGTGATCGGCGGGGATTTCAATCTTCTGCCGCCGGGCGGGGCTTACGACAGGTTGAGCCGAAATCAACAGAGATATTACAAGCCTCAGACCGAGCTGGCCCCGTTCTTCGAAGAATTCCAGGCGGTTCCTTCGGCCGGCGAGGCCGACAGCGACAGCGCCGGGGAGTTCTATACCCAGTTTCCCAACGATCCCGAGGTCTATGAGCCGGACCGGACCATAGATTACCTGTTCTTCTCCCGCGGATTAAAACCGGGCGAGCATTACGTGAGGCAGAACGACACCCGGAGCATTTCGGACCATTTCCCGGTGGTCGCCGAGGTGACGTTAAAATGAGTGTAACATAACATTCCGGCACCATCAGGATTTAATCTTGATTAAAAACAAATGAAGGTTTATTTTAAATACATTGTTTGGCCTTTGTGGATAGGCCTGTTGTGCTGGCCGTTCATGGGATTGCCTGCGTCCCTGATCGTGGCTTTATGCCTGTTTTTGGCGTTCTTGTTATTACACTTTTTCGACGGAAAGATCGGGGCGTTAAAAAATATCTTTCAAAGAATGCCGGGCAGGGAACTGGCGGGACGGGTGCCACACAAGATTTGGCTGGGAGCAGCCCTGCTATTGGCCATGCTGCTGCCGCTGGTCCTCAATAAATATTATCTGGACATTACCATCACCGCCGGGATATACATCGTGTTGGCATTGGGACTGAACATAATAGTGGGCTTAGCCGGGCTGCTGGTGCTGGGATATATCGCCTTCTACGCCGCCGGGGCCTATGCCTACGCCATATTGTCAACGCAGTATCATATTTCGTTCTTCGCCGCATTGCCGGCGGCCGCCATTTTGGCCCTGCTGTTCGGGCTGGCCCTGGGCGTTCCCACCCTCAGGTTGCGAGGCGACTACCTGGCAATCGTCACTCTGGGGTTCGGGGAGATCGCCCGGATCGTGCTCAACAACTGGGATTCCTTCACCGGCGGACCCAACGGGATCATGCATATACCCAAGCCTTCGATCTTTGGGCTCAGATTAGGTTCGCCGGTCCATTTATATTTCATAGTTCTGGTTATGATACTTTTGGTGTCCTTTGTGATCGACCGGCTCAACAATTCGCGGCTGGGACGGGCCCTGATAGCCATGCGCGAGGATGAGACCGCGGCCCGGGCCTGCGGGATCAATACCGTCAAATTAAAACTGCTGGCCTTCTCGCTTAGCGCCATGGTGGCCGGAATGATGGGGGTGGTTTTTGCCGCCAAGATGAGCTTCGTCAGCCCAGAGAGCTTCACCTTCTGGGAATCCATCATGGTGCTGTGCATGGTGGTACTGGGCGGAATGGCCAGCATTCCCGGAGTGATACTGGGGGCGGCGGCCCTGGTGGTGCTGCCCGAGGTGTTCCGGCAATTCCAGAACTACCGGATGCTGGTGTTCGGCGCGGCCATGGTGGCCATGATAATCTTCCGTCCCCAGGGCCTGCTACCCAGCCGGAGGAGAAGAATGGAGTTGGAGGAGCTAACCCTGCCATCTTCCGATAAATCCGGAGAGGGCTAATAATTTTATGCTGATCGCCTTCAACAAACCATACGGGGTGTTGTCGCAATTCACCTCGGACGATCCCCGACATGTTACACTGGCAAAATTCGGATTTCCAAAGAACGTTTATTCCCTGGGCCGCCTGGATGCCGACTCCGAAGGGCTGCTGCTGCTTTCGGACGAAACCGGGCTCAATTCGAAATTGCTCGACCCAAAGCACGGGCATCAGCGGACCTACTGGGCCCAGGTGGAGAACATCCCCGAAAAAAGAGATCTTTTGAAATTGGGGGAGGGCCTGCCAATAAAGGGACATTTGACACTACCCTGCCGGGCCAGGATCCTTGAACCCCAGCCGGAGTTGGCCGAGCGCATCCCTCCGATACGTTTCCGGAAGAACATTCCCACCTGCTGGCTGGAGATATCGCTCAATGAAGGCAAGAACCGCCAGGTGCGGCGGATGACGGCGGCCGTCGGGTTTCCCACCCTGCGCCTGATACGGGTCAGCATCGGAAACTACCGCCTGTCCGGGTTAGCACCGGGGCAATGGAAGCAATTATCAGAGTGCGAAAGGTCCAAAATATTCAATGATTAAGAAGGGAGAGATATGATCGCCAAAAGGATCGCCTTTGTTATCATGCTGGCGGCCGGGCTTTGCGCCTGGCCCGGCCCGGCCATGGCCCAGCAGAACATCAAAGGAAAACTGAGATTGGCCGACTCCACCTTCGTCCAGATAGTCAAGACCATAGACGGCTCCAGCAACGTGGGAAGCGTCATTCAAATCGATTCTGTCAATATCGTACTGCAAACCTCGGTGACGGCCATGACCATTCCCATAGCCAAGATCACCGAGATCAAGGAGATCCAGGCGGGGTCGATAAGGAACGGGGAATACTGGTTTGCCAACCCCAACGCCACCAGGCTGTTCTTTGGGCCCACCGCCCATATGCTCAAGAAAGGCGAGGGCTATTTTTCCGATACCTACATTTTCTTTCCCCAGGTGGTGTTCGGTCTTACCGATAATATCACCTTGGGCGGGGGAATGTCCATTTTCCCTGGAGCCGGCATGAACCATCAGATATTCTACCTTATGCCCAAAGCCGGGGCGCCGGTCAACGAAAAATTCCACCTGGCCGGCGGGGCGCTGATCATAAAGGTGCCGGATTTCGACCAGGAAGCATCGATGGTAGGCGTTCTTTACGGGGCCGGCACTTACGGGGACCGCGACCATAGTTTCACCGCCGGGCTGGGTTACGGTTTTGCCGGAGAGGAGATGGCCGATCGCCCGATGGTGATGGTGGGCGGGGAATACCGGATGTCCCGCAGGGTCTCCTTCGTCACCGAGAACTGGGTCTTTCCCGGCTTGAATCAGCCGCTGGTCTCGGCCGGATTTCGTTTCTTCGGTGAGGGGCTGGCGGTGGACCTGGCCCTGGCCAATGTGCTGGGCGAGGATATGATCACCCCGGGAATCCCCTTTATAGATTTTGTCTACAATTTTTAACCATCATATGCTGCTGACGGCCCAAAATATCAACAAGCATTTCGGGGGATTAAAAGCCCTGCAGGACGTCTGTTTCGATATCGAGCCGGGACAGATATTCGGACTGATCGGCCCCAATGGGGCGGGCAAGACCACATTGTTCAATTGCCTGACCGGTGCCTACAAACCGACCTCGGGAAAATTCGTCTTTGATGGAGAGGATATCACCGGATCCACCGAGGCAACGGCGGCCCAGTTGGGCATCTCACGCACCTTCCAAAACATCAGGCTGTTCAAGGAGATGACCGCGCTGGAGAATGTGATGGTCGGGCGGCACTGCCGGACCTCGGCCGGATTATGGGGTGCGCTGCTGCACAACAAAAGAACCCTGACCGAGGAACGGGAGATATGCTTCAAGGCCCGGCAGCTTTTGGAATTCGTGGAGCTGAAAGATTCGGATGATCTTCTGGCCAAAAACCTGCCCTACGGCCACCAAAGGAGGCTGGAGATTGCCCGGGCCCTGGCCGTGGAACCCAAGCTGATCTGTCTGGACGAGCCGGCCGCCGGCATGAACCCCAGCGAGGTTTCCGGGTTGATGGACCTGATAAGAAGGATAAGGGATACCGGGGTAACGGTACTGCTTATAGAGCATCACATGAAGGTGGTGATGGGCATCTGCGACGTCCTGGCCGTCCTGGACGGCGGCGTTAAGATAGCCTCCGGCCAGCCTGACCCGATAAGGAACGATCCCCAGGTCATTGAGGCTTACCTGGGAACGTAAAGGTGATCGTGATGAAATTAAAAAATATAATAATGGTGGTCATCCTGGTCTTGATCGCCGCCGAACTGGTTTTTATAATCAAGGGCCAGGGGCACCTGTCCCTGCTTCGCAGCAAAAGGGCCAGACTGGAACAGGCCATAGAACTTTCCAACCGGGGAGTATTGCTTTCCAAACGGGGCGAATATTCGAAGGCGCTGCAGCTTTTGGAGGAGGCGATCGAGTTGGCTCCGGGCGACTCGCTGATAGGGCAGAACCTCAAGGCTGTCTATTTCAATTTCTGCATCAGTCTCATAAGTCAGGGAAAATATCAGGAGGCCAGGGGCATTGCCAGCAACGGACTGATTCTTCTTCCGGAGGAGCCGGCCCTGTTATATGTGGTGGCGGAATCTTTCTACGGCCTTAACCAGGATGATTCCGCGGTTGTATATCTGGACAGGGCTTCGGTAGTGAAAGATTTGGATTCCGAAATAGCCGAGCGCTTATACGATCTCGATACCCGGTGCAGGCAGGAGAACGGTCTGCAGACCAGCCGGACCGGGTATTTCGACATCATGTTCGAAGGTGGAGAGAACCGCGAACTGGCCGACAGGATACTCTATCTGCTGGAGGAAATCCGCGACCGCCAAGGGACTCTGTTCGGATGGCAAGCCCGACGGGAGATCCGGGTGGTCCTCTACGGTGACAAGCAGTTCTCGGATATTACCAACCTGGCATCCTGGGCCGGGGCGGCCTTCGACGGGCGGATCAGGGTGCCGGTGGCCGGATACCGGGACGATCCGGCGGTTCTTGAAAGGGTGCTGACGCACGAGTTCGTCCATGCCCTGCTGTTCGAGATCGGGGGCAAAAAATTCCCCGGCTGGTTCAACGAGGGATTGGCGCAGTACCAGGAGGGACAGCGTCCCGATCGGCCCGTCTATGTGCCATTATCGCAGATGTCGGGATCGTTCATGAAAATGGGAAGGGCTGAGGCCCTAAATGCATACCAGTCGAGCCTTTCGGCGGTATCCTTTTTGATCGAGGACAACGGATGGGACCTGGTGCGCTTGTTCGTCAGTAATATGGCCAAGGGCGGGGATTTTAACACAGTGTTTCGGGAGGCTTTCAATATTACGGTGGACGAATTCGAGCAGAAATGGAAAAAGAGCAGTGATAAATAAGCAAGCCAAAATAATGTATTTGACACACGGCAGGCAGTGTTTTGTGTTTGGCGGGGACTCTGCGCGCTTGGGATCTGTCAAGGTCAGATAAGATCATGTTAAAGATTGCCGAACTTAAAGTTTCATACGGAACCCTGGAGGTGCTGCACGGCATAACATTCCACGTCAATCCCGGGGAGATAGTGGCGGTGCTGGGCTCCAACGGGGCCGGCAAGTCAACCGCCATATCGGCCATTTCCGGGATACAGCCGGCAAAAAGCGGCAGGGTGGAATTTTCCGGCAATGATATCACCGGCAAACCGGCCGATGCCATTGTCAAAGCCGGGCTGGCGCAGGTTCCCGAGGGGCGACGGATATTTCCGGGCCTTACCGTCTTGGAAAACCTGGACCTGGGAGCTTATCTTGTCTCCGATAAAAAACAAAAGAGGGTGTCCTTGGAAAAGGTCATGGACATCTTTCCCAAACTAAAGGAGCGCCGCAATCAGAAGGGCGGGACGCTGTCCGGCGGAGAACAGCAGATGCTGGCCATCGCCCGGGGCCTGATGGGCAGCCCCAAGATGCTTCTGTTGGACGAGCCTTCGCTGGGCCTGGCTCCCATCATCGTAGAGAAAATATTCGAAGTGATCCAGAATATAAGGCAAAGCGGCACCACCGTTCTGTTGGTTGAGCAGAACGCCCAACGCTCGTTGGAGATAGCCGACCGGGGGTATATACTGGAGACCGGTAATATAGTTCTGGAGGACACCGGCCGGGCTTTGTTGAACAATGAAAGCGTTAAGGCCAGCTATTTGGGGGCGTGATAATAGGTTTTGAGAACGGGGATAATTTACCGCAGAGGACACAAAGAAATATTATATTACTGTCTGGCAATACTTGTCGTTCCCGTCCCGCATCATGTGCGGGATGAATTCCAGTGGGAATCCGGGCCCTTCTTTGACCGCCAACATAAATGAAAAAAGCATACGTATGAACACTGCCAGGAAAACATTTCGGGAAAGATTTTACCAGAACCCGCATGCCCATGTCTCTGATGTTTACGAGAAACGGGGCGAAGTGCACCGGTTAATAGGTAAGTATGATAAGGCGCTATTGGATTTTGGGAGGAATTTACAAATTGCCCAAATATGTAATAATTATAAATCAGAGGCAAAAGCAGTAAGTCAGATAGGTAATGTTTACCTGCATAAGAGTGATTTTGAGAAAGCAGAAATAAATTTTAAAAAAGCTTTAGAGTTGTTTTTTAATAATAAAGAAGGGGATGGGATTGCGTATTGTTATCAGCAATTAGGGAAAACAATGCAGTATAAAGAAAGACACGCTGAAGCAGTGGAGCTATTTGCTGAGTCATTAAAACAGTATTCCTTAATGAATAATGAACAAGGGAAAAATTTGGTTCTTAAGGGGATTGCAGATAGTTACCGTTTTAGTAAAGAATATTTAAAGGCAATTTCAGTTCTTGAAGATGTTTTTAAATTCTATAAAGCTACACGAGATCCAATAAATACTGCACATGCGTTACAAATATTTGGTGCTGTTTATTCTGAAATGCAGGAGTATGAAAAAAGTATTGATGCTTATAACGAAGCCTATAATATATCTAAAGAAATAGGTGATAATACTGCAATAATATATATATTATGTGGTTTGGGAATTGCTTATTTTGAAAAAGGTCTATTCGAAAAAGCTAATGTATACTTCCATGAATCATACAAAATATCCGAAACCCAAGGTATTATATATATGAAGGCTATAGCTCTTTTAAATATTGGGGATTCATTTTTAAGACAAAAAAACTATGACTCTGCAAAAGAATATTTGGGAAAAGTTTTAAATTGTGAAATAAATGTTGATGGAATTAAGCAAGAAGCAAATAGATTATTAAGAGAAACTGATTTTATTATGAAAGGGGGTGAAAATAAATGATTTATATTGGAATTAAATTAGCTGGAAATGGTAAAAAGTATATTGTACATCCGTCTTCCGAGCAAGCATACCAGAATTCGAATAATCTTAAAGAGAATAATATCTGGTATTATACTTCGGAGAAATCCATTGATGATTTTGCTTTAGCCGGAACTTTTGGAACATATGATTCGTTCGTAGAAGCTGAGGCGGCAATAAAAGCTGTAGATCCAGGAATTCAGAATATCTATAAGCCACCAGTGTCACCTGACGCATAGTAGCAAACAAGAGCGCCCTTTTTAAGGGCGCTCTTTGATTTCAATAAGGCGGCTATGTAGTCCTATATCCCTGACATTAAAGACCTGATCTTATAGCCTTCGAAATAATAAGACCGTGTTGTTTTGTGTCTTTTTTCCGTTCAATTTTGTCTTGACAATATCCACCTAATAATGTTATTCTATGCTGTTATGCTACAATACATTGTTTAAAGGATTATCATGATCGAGAAGAGCATTTTCGAGTTATCTTCAAAGGGGCGCAAGGGGCACCCATTGCCCGTTTGCGATGTGCCGGCCAAGGCCATCAACCAACTTATCCCCGAGAAATACATCCGGCCAGACCTGTCCGGCCTGCCGCAGGTCTCCGAGATAGACGTGATGCGCCACTTCGTTAGGTTGTCTACGCTCAACCATCACGTGGACAAGGGCTTTTATCCCCTGGGTTCCTGCACCATGAAATACAATCCCAAAATAAACGAGGATATGTCCCGTCTGCCGGGATTTGCCGGGCTGCATCCGCTGCAGGAGGCCGGGGACATGCAGGGCGCGTTAAAACTTATGAGCGAATTGGGCGACCAGCTTTGTCATATTGCCGGGCTGGATGCCATCACTCTGCAGCCGGTGGCCGGGGCCCACGGCGAGCTGACCGCCCTGATGATGATCCGGGCCTATCACACCAAGAACGGAAACCCGCGCAGCAAGATACTCATACCCGATTCGGCCCACGGCACCAATCCAGCTTCGGCCACCATCTGCGGCTACCAGTCGATACAAATAAAATCCAACGCCCAGGGGCTATTGGATCCCGAGGACCTGAAAGCCCATCTGGACGGCGAAGTGGCGGCCCTGATGCTGACCAATCCCAATACCCTGGGGCTTTTCGAGAAGAACATCTGCACCATCACCAAGATGGTCCACGATATAGGCGGACTGGTTTTCATGGACGGGGCCAACCTTAATGCCCTGATGGGCATCGTCCGGCCGGGCAACATGGGCATCGACGCCATGCACTTCAATCTGCACAAGACCTTTGCCACGCCTCACGGCGGCGGCGGGCCGGGCGGCGGCGGGGTGGCCTGTGTCAAAAAGCTGGAGCCTTTCCTGCCCACGCCGGTGATCAAAGGGAGGCAGGACCCGCAGGAAAGCGAGAAGGGCCTCAAAAAGATCGAATATTATCTGGACAGCAACCGACCCGATTCAATCGGCAAGGTCCATTCGTTCTACGGAAACTTTCTGGTGATGGTCAAAGCCTACACCTACCTGCGGATGCTTGGCCCGGAAGGCGTCCGGGCGGTCTCCGAGAACGCCATCATCAACGCCAATTACATCATGCGCTCGCTGGAGGGTATCTACGACCTGCCATACAAGGCTCACTGCAAACATGAATGCGTGTTCTCCGGGGTGAAATTCCGCGACAAGGGAGTCAAGACACTGGACATAGCCAAACGTCTGCTGGATTACGGATATCACGCACCGACGGTTTATTTTCCGCTGATCGTGCCGGAGGCCATCATGATAGAGCCCACCGAGACCGAAAGCAAAGAGACCCTGGACGCCTTCATCGAGACCATGAAGAAGATCGCCCAAGAGATCGAGACCGATCCTGAGATCGTCAAAAGCGCGCCAAATAATACGCCCATCGGCCGGCTGGACGACGTCAAGGCGGTGAAAGAGCCCAAGCTGAAATGGGGCGGTAAATGTTTGTAATCACAATTTTAAAGGGCAATTAATCATGCCCATCTCCAACATCTCGGACTTAGGCGAAGTAACCCCGGAACGGGGCAAGGAACTATTGGCCAAGATCGCCAACCAGGTTGTCAAGCGGAAGCTGACCGTTCCGGCTATCATGTTCATAGAGTCGGTCAAACCCCTGTCCTTTGTGGGCAGTCAGGTATTGATCTTCATGCAGCCCATGGTCCAAGCCTTTTTGAACCGCAAGGAATATGACGAGTTCGCGGTGCTGATGGAGGACCGGGATAACGTGGAACTGCTGCTGCAGGAGATCGAGCGCCAGGAGGCCGAATGGCAGGCCAAAGAAAGGGTGGAGAAGGAAGAGGCCAAGAAGCTGAGAAAGGCCGAGGGCAAGAAGACTTGGTGGGAGAATTTAAAAGAACGGCTGGGATCTAAAAAATAAAAACATCAATACCGAAAAATAAAAATCTTATCCATATAACCCATTAGGAGACGACGATGGCAGTTGATCCCAATAAGTTGAAAACGATCCTGATCACCGACTGCGGTAGTACCACCACCAAGGCGATCCTGATCGAATACAAGAACGGCGAGTACCGTCAGACCACCAGAGGCGAAGCGCCTACCACCGTGGAAAAGCCTTTTGAGGATGTCACCCGCGGGGTGCTGAACGCGGTGCGCGAGGTGGAGGAGCTTTCCGGACGCAAGATACTCAACGGCGACGACATAATCACCCCGGCCCAGGGCATGAACGGCGTGGATATCTATATGTCCACCAGTTCGGCCGGCGGCGGCCTGCAGATGATGGTGGCCGGAGTGGTGAAGACCATGACCGGCGAGAGCGCCGCCCGGGCGGCCCTAGGCGCCGGGGCCATCGTGATGGATGTGCTGGCCTCCAATGACGGACGATTGCCGCACCAGCGGATCGAACGCATCCGTCACCTGCGGCCCGACATGATCCTTTTATCCGGGGGCATTGACGGCGGGACCGTAACCCATGTGGCCGAGATGGCCGAACTGATCGCTGCGGCCGATCCCAAGCCCCGCTTCGGGACCAGCTACCGCCTGCCGGTGATCTACGCCGGGAACAAGGACGCCCGCGAGATCATCACCAAGACTCTGGAGGAGAAGACCGCCCTGCTAATCAAGGACAACCTGCGCCCGGTATTGGAGCGCGAGAACCTGACCCCGGCCCGCGATGCCATTCATGATGTGTTCATGGAACACGTGATGGCCCACGCCCCGGGATACAAGAAGCTGATGGCCATGGCCCACGAAGTGCCGATCATGCCCACGCCCGGCGCGGTGGGGCTGATGATCCAAAGCCTGGCCAAGGCCGAGCATATAGCGGCGGTGGGGGTCGACATCGGCGGGGCCACTACCGATGTCTTTTCGGTGTTCTTCGACAAGGGGACCGACAGCGACGTCTTCAATCGCACCGTCTCCGCCAACCTTGGGATGAGCTACTCCATCTCCAACGTGCTGGCCGAGGCCGGCATCGCCAATATCATGCGCTGGGTGCCGTTCGAGATGGACGAGGCCGAGGTGCGGAACCGGATCCGCAACAAGATGATCCGGCCCACCACCATCCCCCAGACCCAGGAGGAGCTGCAGATAGAACAGGCCATCTCCCGCGAGGCCCTGCGCCTGGCCTTCGTCCAGCACAAGAGCATGGCCGTCGGCCTCAAAGGGGTCCAGCAGGAGCGCACCATCTCCGACGCCTTCGAGCAGACCGGCTCCGGCGAGACCCTGATCAACATGATGGACCTGAAGATCCTGATCGGGTCGGGCGGCGTGCTGTCGCATGCCCCGCGCCGGGTACAGTCGGCCCTGATGATGATTGACGCCTTCCAGCCGGAGGGTATTACCACCATGGCGGTGGATTCCATCTTCATGGCTCCGCATCTGGGGGTTCTCTCCACCGTCCATGCCGCCGCCGCCAACGAGGTCTTTCTTAAGGATTGTCTGGTGCGGCTGGGTTCATGCATCTGTCCCACCGGCCAGGGCAAGGAGGGGCAGCCTTGCGTTACCGTCAAATACACCAAGGAGGATGGCACGACGGTCGAGGAAAGCATCAAGGTTGGCCAGATGAAGCTGATCCCGCTGGCCGAAAAATTAAAAGCGGTGGTTGTTCCGGCCAAGGGATTTGATATCGGAGCCGGCAAAGGCAAGGAGATGGAGGTGGCCCTGGAGGGCGGGACCGTCGGGCTGATAATCGACGGCCGGGGCCGGCCGCTGGTCATTCCCGAGGACAAAAAGGAGCGGATCCGCAAGCTTACCGAGTGGAACCAGGCATTGAGCGTATATCCCAAATAAGTTAAAAGTTCAAAGTAAAAAAGTTTCAAGAAAAATAAGAAATTCAAAACAGGAAATATAATATGGCACATGCATATACTCCGGGACTGAAGGTCACCGAAAAAACAATGGTCAAGAAAGACCGCCGGCTCCCCTTAAAGGGGCAGGTGATAGTCAAAAAGGGCGATCGGGTTACATCCGATCAGATAGTCGCCAAAACAGAACTGCCTGGCAACGTCCAGCCGGTCAACGTTTCCGGCCTGCTGGGCCTGCTGGCCGAGGACGTACCGGCCCACATGTTGAAAAAGATCGGCGAACCGGTGGCCAAGGACGAGGCCATCGCCGAGAGCAAGGGATTCTTCGGCCTGTTCAAGAGCAGCTGCAAGGCTCCGGTGGCCGGGACCCTGGAATCCATATCCAGCATCACCGGCCAGGTGATCCTGCGGGAGCCGCCCATGCCGGTCCAGATCAAGGCCTACATTGATGGGCAGGTGACCGAGGTCAGCGAAGCCGAGGGGGCCACCGTAGAGGCTTTTGGCACCTTCGTTCAGGGCATCTTCGGGGTGGGTGGGGAGACCAACGGCGAGATCAAAGTAGTGGCGACCGATCCCTCGCAGGAACTGACCGTCGAGATGCTGACCCCCGATTGCCAGGGTAAGGTGGTGGTGGGCGGTTCGCTGATCAAATACGGCGCCTTGAAGAAGGCGGCCGATTTGGGGGTCAAAGCAGTGGTGGTGGGCGGCATCGATGACGCCGATCTGAAAAAACTGATGGGATACGATATCGGGGTAGCCATCACCGGGCATGAGGATGTGGGGCTGACCCTGATGGTCACCGAGGGCTTCGGCAAAATGAACATGGCCAGCAAGACCTTCAAGTTGCTCAAATCCAAAGAAGGGCTAAAGGCCTCGGTAAACGGAGCCACCCAGATCCGGGCCGGCGTGATGCGTCCCGAAGTGATCATTCCTATCAGCGGGCAAGATGCCGGCAGCGAGGTCGTCAAGGAGGCGGGTGGCATGGACATTGGCAGCGCCATCCGGGTTATCCGTCCGCCATACTTCGGCAAGATCGGTAAGGTCTCGGCCCTGCCCCACGAGCTCCAGCAGTTGGAATCGGAAAGCTATGCCCGGGTTCTGGAGGTGACATTCGAGGATGGAGCCAAGGCCGTGGTGCCCCGGGCCAATGTGGAACTGATCGAAGACTGATCTTTTGTTTCAAAAAGAACACAGGGTCATGATTATGTCCGGAGAGATTCAGATCGAACCGGGCATAATTTTTCAAATAAAATATTCGGGGATCAATATGCGAAACAGGATAATCTTACCAATTTTACTGACGCTTTTGTTCGGGTTGTCTCTGGCACAAAAGCCTCAGACCGGCCTGGTCCTGCCGGACAACACTGTTGTTACCGAACTGAGGGCCGAGGACGTTCCTAACGATGCCGGCGGTGAGCTGAAGGTGACCTGGGTTCTGCCTTCGTCCGAAGAGGGGGCTCCAAAGATCTCGGGGCTTAGGTTGATGCGCTCAACATCGCTCAACGGGCCTTTTGAGCAGATCGCTGAGATGGCTCCTGTCATCAGCGAATATTCAGACAAAGATTTGGTAAACGGTCGGGAATATTTTTATCGGGTTGATACCGTCGTCGATTTTGGGATCCTCAGTTCCGGGGTGTCCGCTCCGGCCGCTCCCCGGGCCTCGTGGTTTAATACCCAAAGGTATAGCCTGTTAATCGGCTTGGTGGTATTTGCCGGATTGGTGTTGTTTTTCATCTGGCGCGCCCGCAAAGGGGCGTCGTTGTTTGTCCGTCGTATCACCGGGCTTTCGGCGGTGGATGAGGCCATCGGACGGGCCACCGAGATGGGGCGTCCCATCCTGTACCTGCCCTCGGGCGGCCTTTCGGCGGTGTCCGACATCCAGACCCTGGCCAGTCTGGTGATCCTGGGCCGGGTGGCCGAGAAATCCGCCGAATACGAAACGCCTTTGCTGGTACCCTGCTCCGATCCATTGGTGATGACCCTGGCCCAGGAGATCGTCAAGGCCAGCTATATGAACGCCGGACGGCCCGATTCCTACCGGGCCGAGAACATCCGCTATTTGACCAACGAGCAGTTCGCCTATACCGCCGGGGTGGACGGCATAATGCTGCGGGACAAGCCGGCGGCCAATTTCATGATTGGCACATTCTACGCCGAGTCACTGATACTGGCCGAGACCGGCTACGCCACCGGGGCCATCCAGATAGCCGGCACCGCCATGATCACCCAGCTGCCGTTCTTTGTGGCGGCCTGCGATTACACTCTTATCGGCGAGGAGATATACGCCGCCTCGGCCTATCTTTCCAAGGAGCCGGTGCTGATGGGCACCATCAAGGCCCAGGACTGGGGCAAGGCCATCGCTATCGGGCTGATCATAATCGGCCTTATCCTAGAGACCCTGGCCCTGAAATATCCCAAGCTTCACTTTTTCGCCAGCCAATGGCTGTCTTCGCAGTAAGGAGCGCAGCATATGAAAAAAACACTTCCCCTGATAATCACTTTTCTGGCCGGCTTTTACATGATAGTTGCCTTTTTTGTGCCGCACAGGATCGTTGCGGTCTCGGCCCAGGAAATGCAATCCTGGGAGATCATCATCGTGGCCTTCACCCTGGTGCTGGGGATCGGCAACCTGGTGCAGGTGCACGCCGATAAGATCCGCCGGCAAAAGGAGGGCTGGTTCTACAGCCTGGTGCTGGTGATCTGCCTGACGGCCATGATGGTCATCGGCCTGGTGTGGGGCATCAGCGAAGGCACGGTCTACTACTGGCTGTACGATAACGTGATGGCTCCGTTGTCGGCCGCCATGTTCTCACTGCTGGCCTTTTTTATTGCTTCAGCGGCTTATCGGGCCTTTCGGGCCCGCAACAAGGAGGCTACCCTTCTTTTAGTGGCTGCTACCATCATCATGATAGGGCGGATACCGCTGGGCAATGTCATCTGGCAGCACCTGCCGTGGGTGGGGGCCAAGTTCCCCCATGCCCTGGAAAGTCTGACCCAGTGGATAATGGACATTCCCAACGCCGCCGGGCAACGGGGCATCAAGATAGGAGCGGCCCTGGGGGCGGTGTCCATGGCTTTAAGAATGCTATTGGGAATAGAACGGTCATATCTGACCACCGGCGGAGGGAACTAAGATGGGATTCAAACAAACCATGGGCAAGCTCACCCAGATCGACCGACGCTGGATATTTTTGGCCATGGGCCTGGTGGTGGCCATTGCCCTGCTGGTCGATCTTAAAATGCCGGTGACCATCTCCCAGGACGTGCGTCAGGCCTACGATCTGATAGACAGCCTGCCGGCCGGGACCCCGGTGCTGTTCTCCTGGGATTACGATCCTGGCTCGATGCCGGAGCTTCATCCCCTGGCTGACGCCATGCTGAGGCACGCCATGCGCAAGGACCTTAAAGTGGTCATGATGGGCCACTGGGTGACCGGGATCCCTCTGATCGAGCGGCAAATAGCCGGCATCATCCGGAAGGATTTTCCCGAAAAGGTCTACGGTACCGATTACGTCAATTTGGGCTATAAGACTGGACAGTACGTGGTGGTGGTGTCCATGGCCCAGAACATTTACGACGCCTTTCCCCAGGACTACTATCATAACCGGACCGACACCCTGCCTTTGATGAAAAAGGTAAAATCGCTCAAGGACGTGGCGGCGGTGGTATCGTTCTCGGCCGGCGACCCTGGTCTGCTGATGTGGATCCAGTTCGCATGGCAGCGTTTCAGGGTCCCGGTCACCGGCGGGTGCACCGCAGTATCGGCCCCGGAATTCTCCACCTACTTGCAGTCCAAACAGCTGCAGGGTTTGATGGGCGGCATGAGAGGGGCAGCCGAGTACGAGATGCTGATCGGACATCCGGCCCAGGCAACCATCGGAATGTCGGCCCAGAGCCTGGGGCACTTTCTGATCATTGCCTTCATCATCATCGGCAACATCGCCTATTTTGCCACCCGCAAGAGAAAGGAGGAGAAGTAACATGGCTGTATTCGGAACCTGGCTGGCGGCCCTGCTGGTGCTTTGCATCTACAGCTTTTTATACAAGGACAATCCGCTGTATAAATTCGCCGAGCATGTCTATGTAGGGATCTCGGCCGGATATTTCGTGGCGGCCGAGTATCACAATGTGGTGCTGCCCAACCTGTGGACTCCCCTGTACACGGACTTCTCCCACAAATTCTACCTGCTGATACCAGGGATATTGGGGTTGCTGGTGTTCTTCGCTTTCTCCCGCAAGCTCAATTGGCTGATCCGCTTTCCCCTGTCCTTCGTGGTGGGCATCGGGGCCGGGCTGACGGTGATGGCCTTTCTGTCGGCCGATGTGCTGGCCCAGGTGCAGGCCACAGCCATGCCGCTCAATTCCATCAATAACGTGCTTTTCGTGGGCGGGGTGCTGACCACCCTGGTCTATTTCTTCTTCTCGGCCGAGCACAAGGGATTCGTCGGCGGCACCGCCCAGGTGGGAGTGTGGTACCTGATGGTGGCCTTCGGCGCCGCCTTCGGTTATACGGTTATGGCCAGAATATCCCTGCTTATAGGCCAGATGCAATTCCTGCTGGGCAACTGGCTTCACATTTTGAAATAAAAAACATAATCAAGACCGGAAGTTGGAAAACAGGACGGATGCAAATACTTGGAAGCCGGTGATCATAGCAGTTCCATTCCTGCTGGTATGGTCCCTGGCTTCTTTCTTCAACGGACGCTATACCTGGGGATTCGACTATCTCCAGTATTTTCCTTTGTGGTTCAGACTGGTATGGGTTGTAACCGGCAGCGCGGCACTTGTGTATGCCGGGACCAATGCTTCCCGGGTAAATGAAATATTCGCCCGATTTGCGGTATCAAAGGCCTGGCAGACCGCTTTGCTGCTGGTCGTCATAGGCCTCATATTCTTTCGGCTGCGGCAGGCCATTCCGCTTTTGGGCGACGGCTTTTTGCGGGTTAAGGAGATCAGCGGGGGAAGGATATTCTCGCTGACGGAACCTTTGACCACAATGCTTCACGGACTTCTGTATAAGGCATTGTCCGGAATTTCTCACGATACCATCCCGGCCACCTGGGCCTATGCCTCGATCAGCATTGCCGCCGGGCTGTTGATGGTATGGCTGTATCACCGGGTTTCCATAGGCTGGTTCCAAAACTTATATTGGCCGTCCTTATTGCTATTATCAGGGATGGGTTTAAATCAGATATTTTTCGGGTATGTTGAAAGCTACGGGCTGATGATGGCGGCGGTGGCTGCATTTATCTGGTTTGGGATCCAATGTTTGGAGGGCGAAGTCCGGCCGATGACTCTAATTATGCTGTTTTCGCTGATCGTCATGCTTCACCTTAAAGGGATATTCCTCCTTCCGGCACTGATCTTTATTGTATCGGCGAAATGGGCAGAGTTCAAACCCAGGCTTTTCCCGGCGGCCGCGCTTTCGGCAACCTTAGCATTGACGGTGCTGATCTTTGGCAAGATATTTTCGCCGGCTGTTCATTGGCAGGCATCCCTTTGGGAGATACCCAAGCAACCATTCCTTCCGGTATGGGCCGGATTCTGGAGCTACGGGATCCTTTCTCCCGGCCACTGGATAGATATTATCAACCAATATCTTTTGACGATACCGGCGGTCATCTTTATCGGTCTGTCGCAAACCAAAAAAATATTACCCAGGGACAAAGTCGGGCTGTTCTTGCTCCTGCTGATTTCTGGAGGTTTAGCCTTTATCGTCATAACGGACCCCAAGCTGGGGTCGGCCAGAGATTGGGACCTATTTGCCTGGACGGGGATTCCTGTCTTTTTTGCGGTCATGTATTCCTTGCGAAAAGAACCCGATAGGGGGCGGCTGCTGACCATGGGTGCCATATTATCGCTATGGCTGTCGGCGCCGTGGCTATATCTTAACGCAAGGCCTGATAAATCGCTTGGCCGTTTTATAAGGATTTTGCAACTGGATCAAAGATCGTCCTCATACGGATATGAGAACCTGGCCATCTATTTCCGCGAAGCGGGGTTGATGGAACAGGCCGAATGGGCTTATCACAATGCGGTCGAACGCGCCCCGGACAATCCCAGGATACTTTTCAATTATGCCACTGCGCTAAGCCGCAGCGGGAGGGACGGCCAGGCGGCGGAATACTATGCCCGGGCCTTGTCCATTAAGCCCGAAGTATCATACTACTGGAATGATTACGGAACCGCACTTCTCCGTTTGGGCCAATACCCCAAGGCCAGAGAAGCCCTGGAACGGTCGGCCAGTTTGAACGGCACCATTCCCGATGTCTGGTATAATCTGGGCATCGTTTATTCGATTCAGGGGGAATGGGCCCGGGCAGACTCCTCGTTTTCACGCGCCTCCGATTACGGTTTTGAAGGTGAATGGCTACCGGCCTATTGGGGTGAGGCGCAATTGAATATTGGGCAGCCGGACAAGGCCCTGGTCAATTTTCAACGGGCGATAGAGGCCGGGGTTAAGGACAGTTTTCTTCTGGAATCATACCGGCGGGCCAAGAACCAAATGTTGCAGAAAAAAAGGTAGAGGGAACGAGAGCTATGCCGCATAAATGGAACCTTATAAATACCGGCTTAAGCGACGGAGCCTACAACATGGCGCTGGATCAGGCGCTGGTGCTATCGGTCCAGGCCGGCAGGTCTCTGCCCCTGATCCGTTTCTTCGGGTGGAACCCGCCGGCGGTGTCGCTGGGCTACAACCAGAAGATCGGCGACCTGGATGTCTCGGCCTGCAGGAACGCCGGTTTCGATATCGTTCGCCGGCCCACCGGCGGAAGGGCGGTGATACATCGGGACGAATTCACCTACAGCGTTGTGGCACCGGAAAACGATCCCACCATCGGCGGATCGATCCTTGAGACCTACCATAGAATAGCCGAGGGGCTGTTGGAAGGGCTAAGGGTATTGGGCGTGGGCGCCGAGATCGTCAAATCATCGGCTTCGGACAATGCCTCCAAAGGTTCGGCTCTGTGCTTTGCCGCCGCCGGCCGCTACGAGATAAGCTCCGGAGGGAAGAAACTGATAGGCAGCGCCCAGCGCCGTATCGAGGGTGTGATACTCCAGCAGGGGTCGCTGCTTTTGAGTTGCGGGCAGAACGAGAAATTCTTTGCCGAAAAACATCAGGAGATCCAGGCTGGGACGTTGGGCGAACTGCTGGGCCGGGTGCCCGATTTCGAGGAAGTGGCGGACGGCATGAAACTGGGATTTGCCAGAGCTTGGGGCATCGAGCTGGAGGATCGCTCTGCGACCCTGGATGAAAAAAATACCGCCCGGGATCTTAAGAAAACCTCGGATATTTTCTAAAATTAAAAAATTTTTGTTGACAGATTGGAAATTTTCAATTAGACTTAATATCCTAGGTATAAAAGAAGTTACAAAATTTTTCTAATACCCATTGTTTTTCATTTATGAGCTTACAAGCCAACCTATCGGATTTCAATCTTTCCGAAATAATATACCTTTTGGTCCATTTTCAGAAGACCGGAGTGATAACCGTCAAGGCCGGTAAAAACTTCGGTGAGATCTATTTTGACAAGGGCCGGGCGGTCCATGCCGCCTACGGCGACATTAAGGGCAGCGAAGCGGTCTACGGGCTGTGCCTGGAATCTTCCGGCGAAGTGAAATTCACTCCAGGGGCCAAGGCTCCGGAGGAAAGCATCAAGGAAGGGGCCGATGCCCTGCTACAGGAAGGCGACCGCCGGCGGTTGGAAATGGACGAGATCTTGAAGACGCTTCCCCCTTTCGATACCGTATTGGTCAGGACCGCCCAGGCTCCTGAGGAATCGGCCATCACCATCAGGCGCAGCGACTGGACCATCCTGGCTCTGGTCAACGGCAAACGCGATATCCGGGCCATCATCGACGAGAGCAAGCTGGGAGTGCTGGAGGTGGTCAAGACCATCTCCTGGTTCCTTTCCAAAAACCTGGTGGTCGATCCCTTCGAAGTTGAACGCACCCTTAACGACAAGGTTGATTTTGTCAATCTGATGTTGGAGGAGTTCGGGGTCAAGGGCACCGGGGTAGGGCCGTGGATGGAACTGGCAAAAAATACGCTGGCAGCGGCCGACAAGGCCGGCCATATGTCCAGACACCTGGAGTTCACCGATTTCGTGGTAAAGGTCAAGGACGGCACCAAGTCCGATATCAGCAAGGATGAGGTGGTTCACGTCTGGGACCAGGTGGCCGACGTCCTGCACCAAAAGGGCATCAAGGAATACGGGCCGATACTGGCCAAGCATAAATACCAGTCCGTGCAAAAACTGGCCAAGGGCTAAGGAAGACAAAAATACTTTAACGAGTTGATGGAGATAATATGGCCAAGGAACCAGCCGAACTGATGGACAGCGTTCTCAAGATGGAAGGCGTCAAATGCAGCGCCGCCGTCTCCAAGGAGGACGGGTCCATAATAAAGGCGTCCGACGGAGCCCCGGCAAACCTGGGCGAGGTGGTAGCTTTTATCGGTTCGGCGGCGGAGGTCATTACCTCCAACCTCGACCTGGGAAACCTCAATTCGGTAGTGGCCGAAGGCGAGGGCCACAAGATGCTGATAATGCCGGCTGGCCAGGCCTACCTGGGGGTCCAGTTGGACGGAGCCCAGGTCCCCTGGTGGGCCACTCAGATCAATCCCATAGACCTGCTCTCCGAAGACAAGATGGCCGAAATATCCGAGGCCGAAGAGCTGTTAAAGCAGAAGGTCATCCTTCTCAACCTGTTGCTGGAGGAGTTCGGAGCCAAGGGAGAAAAGGCCGGGGAATGGAAAGAGATGCTGGAAAAGGAGATCAAGAACGTCGACCCCCAGGGCCGGCTGGACAAGATGCTGGAGCCTGGGCCCGGTTTTGTCACCGCCCGCAGCGGCATAAAGACAGACATTTCCAAAAAAGAAGTGGGAGACGCCTTTGAAAAGCTGGTCAATCTCACCTGTAAAAAAGCCATAGCTTCCATCGGGTTCGTGGAGGTCAAGCAAAAGTTCCAGGCCGTGATCTCGCGGCTGGCGGCGGAAAAGAGGTAGGCCATGGAAGAATTATTGATACGCTTATCCAGCCTGCCCGGCGTCACCGGGAGCTTTTATGTGGGCGACGACAGCAGCTTCATTTCGCAATCGCTGTCCTCGTCCTTCGTTCAGGATAACGCCAAACGGGCGGTGATGGTGCTGGCCCAGACCTTCGATGCCCTGTCCCAGGTGGCCCAGTTCAAGATAAACCGGATGCTGGTCAATACCGGCGGCAGCCGTCTTTTCATCCGGCGCAGCGACAAGGGATTTTTGAACCTGCTGACCGACATCACCGCTGATGTCAGCGTCATCGATTCGGCCTTAGACGGGGCGCTCAAAGAGATGCAGATCATGGCCCAGCAGCCGCCCAAGCCGGCGGCCCTTGCGGCGCCGGCCGTTCCCCAGACAGTGGTGGCGGCCTCCACTACCGCCAAACCTGTGCCGGCTCCCCAGCCTGCTCCAGCCGTAGCCGCACCAACGCCCGTTCCGGCGCCGGCTCCCAAACCTTCGGCCACGATAGACGCTTCCATCCTGGAAAAGATATTAGCCCTGGCCGAGGAGGCCCTGGGAGAGCTGGGCACTACCATCTACGAGAATCAGCTTTCCGACCACAAGCTCAACACCTCCAAGCTTACCCGCGATTCGGTGATGAAATTCTGTTATGCCCTGCAGAAGGATGCCTCCATGATCATCGGACCGTCGGCCGCCAAACAGATGGCCGATAAGATGATGACCCTGTTAAAATAAGCTTTGCCCAATGGGTATCCGGAATCCAAAAATACAGCAAATAATGGTTTTCTGAAAACTCTTTACAGGAGGCGCCCATGTTCAAACTGCTCCTTTACGATAACGAGTTCCTGTGGTATGTCACCGTCACCAACCTGGTGACCATCGCCGGAAGCATTCTGCTGTGGGTAACCTGTGTGCTGTTCGGCCTGATCGCCCGCAAGTACGAGCTGGTGCTGCGCAAGAAGACCGATTGGCAATACATGATCTTCGCCCCTTCGGGGATACTGGTCTATGCCGTCATACAGATCATCGCGTTTGCCAGCCAGGTGAAACTTAACGTTATGCAGTCCTGGATAGCATACGCCTTTTTCCTTGTTTCCGGGCTTCTGTCCCTGCTGGGAGCCATGAAGTTCAAGAAGGTGGTGACCCCGGCCAAGAAACCGGTACCGGCTGCCAAACCGGCCGCTTGAATTTTTCGGGAACCTGCTAAATTAAAATCGTATCAAACAGATTTTAGGAGATAAGTAATATGGAAATTTCCATACCGGCCGAACTGCTGTTCGCTGTTGGGGTGGCGCTTTTCTGTATGTCGCTATTTTTATATGCCAGGATATTAAGAAGGCTGCTGGCGGTCATCAGAAGGGAGTCCGGCATCTGGGTATTGCCCATGGTGGGTGCCGGATTTTTGGCTTTGGGGGCTATTTTCCACTTCATACCATTGGCTATCTATCCTCGACTGGATCCCTCCCGCACCGATCAGCTGATGCAGATCTGCCAGAACCGTTCGGCCGAAGCGGCAGGCATCTTTTTGGCCGGCATCATCTCGATCTTGGCGGGCTGGATATACACCCGCTGGACCAGCCGATAGCCCGAAATTACCATGAGTTTTGCTTGCAGCAGGGACATCAAAAAAAAATCTTTAAAAATGCTTGACTTTTTATGTAAAAAGTGATAATTTTTAACTGTGGGCTATCTCGGGAATATTATTGTTTGACAAGAATTTATATGATATTTATATAGATAGAACCAACGAAAGGAGGTGAGGGAGTCCAGTAGAGTTTTAAAAGTAATTCGGCCTTAAAACGCCGTACTTTCAACCCAAGTAATCATAATTAAACAAAACTCAAGGAGACAGAAATGAGAAAAGGTTTGTTATTAATGGTAGCCATTCTTGCCTGCTTTGCTTTGGCAGCCAGCGCTGCGCACCTCACAAAGGGGATTCCGATCGAAGGCAGCGCCCCGACTGTTAAGGCTGCCCCCACCAAGGCTCCGGCCGGTGTAGTGGTAATCGGCCCCATGGGCTATGCCGATGCCTGGAGGACCATTGCCGCTTCCCAGGGCAAGAGCATTGTTTCCAACTCAACCGGAACCGACATCCAGGTGCTTTTCTCTGAGTACAGCGGTTCGGCATCAAAGCCCTCTGACCTTACCTGGACATACTCGGCCAATGGTGGTGCCGACTGGAACTTCCAGTCTATCGTTACCAACCGCAACGCTCGCACCTATTCCGGCTTGGCGGTGGATGCCAACTTCACTCCTTACGTAGTGTGGCAGGACCGCGAAGGCAACACTGCTCCCTGGCCTATGTTGATAGCTTATGACGAGGGTGGTTATCAAGCTGGAATATGGAAGACCGCGGTTCATTTGACCGATTCGGCCGCCTTCTATCTGCCGGGCATGGCTATCCGTGATGACGGGGCCGGAAATTTCAACTTGCTGGTTGACGGCTTCCCGCATGCTGCTTTCGGTTATGATGCCACCATGTATATGGCCCGCACCACCGATCCCACTTTGGACAGCTGGAACGCCCCCTGGGACCTGAGCGGGACCTGGGGCTGGAAGCCATGGGTCGATGCGCCCGAGGACGACCAGGATGCTTTCGATTTCACCATTTCCCCGGACGGACAGACCGTGGTGGCCTTTGCCGATCAGTATGCCGCCGCTTTCGACGGCTATTATCCGGTTTATAATCTGTCCACCGACGGCGGTGACACCTGGAGCGGAGCCACCAAATTTACGGTGACCGGCGCCGACGCCAACGGCCTGCCCTATCAGTACAATGCCGGCGGCTGGTGGTACCGTTATGACGGTGCCTGGATCAACGACCGTCCTTACTTTGTGTATGCCCACGGCGACAACGCTTGGAACGGCATTGCCCTGTTCGTATACTTCCCGACCGTAGCCGGCGACTACAGCGCCTGGACCTGCAAACGCATCTCCGAGATCCCGGGCAACCTGAACGCCGTTACCGACGGAGACCTGGTGGGCAGCTATTCCGACTATGCCACCATCAGCTACGACGCTTCCTATAACATATTTGTCACCTACGTTGGCTATACAGAAGGCTCCAACGCTACCGCCGACATCATTGGCGTAGCCTCCACCGACGGCGGCAACACCTGGCTGCAGCATGTCTACCTGACCAACGACGGCGCCACCTACGATTACCAGTTCGTCGAAGCGGCAGAATATGCAGGCGGCGACTATGTCCATATGATCACACCTCCGGGTGTCTTTGACAGCCTGTACTACCGCAAGATAGCCACCTCGGTGTATCTGTCGGCCCCGGCCAGAGCTCGCGAGATCGACCTGGCTCCGCTGTTGTGCGGCGCTATCGGCGGCTCGGTGGGCGGCCCGATCGATGCCACCATGGACACCGTGGCCAACGATAGTATGGACTACATCTGGTCACCGGCCATCGGCATCAACGGCCAGTACGAAGTGACCATCTCCAAGACAGCTGACTGGTCGGCCGACAACTACGATTACGCCAGCCTGTTGGATGTCAACTACTTCTCGGTGGTCGGTATGCCGGAAGCCGGTGTAGTGTGGTATTACAAGGTCCGATCGCACTTCGGCGGAGAAGTCTCTCCCTGGAGCGAGGTCTATGACTTCTACTACAACGGCACCGCCACCAACACCACCGACTGGGTGACCCCGTCGGGCGTGACCGGCAAGCCGACCGTCAGCCATCCGTTCGTGCTGAGCCAGAACCGGCCGAACCCGGTGAACGGCGACACCAAGATTTCCTTCAGCCTGCCCAAGGCCGGCGACTACAGCCTGAAGGTCTACAACGTGGCCGGACAGGTTGTCAGCAGCATCTCTGGCCGCGGCCAGGCCGGCAACAACACCGTCAGCTGGAACAGCAGGAACGTTTCCAACGGCGTTTATTTCTATCAGTTGAACGCTGCCGGAAGCACTGCCACCCGTAAGATGGTAGTGGTCAAGTAAAATATCCTCATAATAAGTTGGCGGGGCTTTGCCCCGCCAACTTTGTAAAACGAAAATTATTTTTAATTCAGATATACCTTTACTTCCCAGCAATAACTTCATCCGGATAAAAAGTACCGGACCCGAAAATGCAAACCGACGTTTTAGGGCCGAAAAAAGGCCATAAAACGATAATGTTTATATAGACCAAATTTGCTTTACCTGCGATTGAACCGAAATTATAAATAAAAGATAAAAAAATATTAAGGAGGTGAAATTCAAAAAAATCCTTAAACTCCGGGAATCGGGAATGATTCCCTGATACCTCAAGGTTAAAGCACGAAAAAGCAACAACCATTTTTTCTGGAGGTAAATCAGAAGTTATGAAAACTCTAAAGTTCTTTATTGCAGCCCTGGTCTGCATGGTGATGGCAGGAGGATTGCTTTATGCCGGCACCACCGGAAAGATCGTTGGGACTGTGACGGATGCCGAAACCAAGGAGCCCTTGCCGGGCGCGGTAGTGGAGCTGCTGGGTACAACCATCGGCGCCAATACCGATATAGACGGCAGATATGTCATAGTCAACATCCCGGTGGGAACATACTCCCTTAGGGCCAGGATGATGGGCTATGACCCGACCACCGTGACCAATGTCAAGTCCATCATGGACCTGACCACCACCATCAATTTCAAGCTCAGGCCCACCGTGCTCGAGATCAAGGGCATCGTGGTCGAGGCCACCCGTCAGATGGTCATTCCCGACGCCACCTCTACCTCCCGGGTGGTTTCCACCAAAGAAATCATGGCCATGCCCAATGCCAGCGCTAACAACGTAATCGGCAACACCGCCGGCGTGGTCAATAACTCGGGCGGGACCATGAACGTCCGCGGCGGCCGGTCCGATGAAATGGCCTTCTTTGTGGACGGCGTTTCGGTGACCGACGCCCTGAGCGGCGCCATGGGCGCGCAGATCAATACCGCCGCCATCGAAGAGGTGATGGTCATCACTGGCGGATTCAACGCCGAATACGGCGAAGCCATGTCCGGCGTGGTCAACGTGGTGACCAAGGAAGGCGGCGAAAAATTCAATATCTACGGTCGTTTTACCACCGACGAATACATGCTGAGCAAAAGCCGCCATTACAACAAGGGCGAGCTGAGCCTGGGCGGACCGATGCCCTATGCAAAAAATTTAGGCTACTTTTTATCGGGCGAGGCCTCCAATACAGACGATTTCCGGCCCTGCTTCATGCCGGAAAAATACTACCAGCACGATCCTACCAAAGACTACCTATGGGTCGACACTTTGCAATATAGCATGGCCGAATATGATGCGGCCGACACCGTCGGGCTGGACGGATGGAAGGGCGACTGGGCCGACTCCACCGACGCGGCCTGGCAGGCTGAAAAGGAACGCCGTATTGCTTCGGGCTATCACCGCGGGTGGAAGGAATATGACGAGATATATCTGCCCCATGGCGACTTCAACAGCTACCGGTTGCAGGGCAAGCTGACCTATAAAATCCCAGCCTGGCAGGCCAAGGTCACAGTCGGTGGGTTTGCCAACCGCGATCAGCGGGGCCTCTATACCTCTTCATTCAAATACTGGCTGGATGGTTATTATTCCTACCTGCAAAAATCTTATCAGGGGAACGTCAGCTGGCGCCATCAGATAAGCAAGAATACCTTCTATAACATAACCGTCAATAAGTTCTCTACTTATAACATGCAGGGTATCCGGGATACAGCGGCCGAAAAGGACCGCAACTGGTGGGAAGACTACACCTTCCTGAGCGATACGGATGCCGATAACGACGGGATGTTCGACGCTTACGAAGGCAAGGCTTACGCCACCAACGTGGACAATCCCTATGGGGTATCGGGACCATTTTATACCTTTGGACTGGCTCGCTTATGGGAGAGACGGCAGGCCCAATATGTCGGCGGCAAACTAGACGTTACTTCCCAAGTCGACAAGTTCAACCAAGTGGTGGGCGGCGTGGAGGTCAAAAAGCACCATGTTAGCCTGAAGAGCAATTCCCTGCCTTGGGACCCGGTGCCGTTCGAGGACGAGTACGATTTTCGTCCAATCACCGCCGCAGCCTACCTGCAGGACAAGCTGGAATTCCAGGGCTTCATCGTTAATGCAGGCTTGCGGCTGGATATGCTGATGCCGGAATCCCAGAAGAAGGTCAATAACTTCAATCTGACCGATACCGCTTCCTACATCGATGCTGAGACCAAATACAAGATCAGCCCACGGTTGGGAATTTCGCACCCGGTGTCCGACAAGACCGTTCTGCATATCAGCTACGGGCACTTTTTCCAACAGCCCCAGCTGCAATACCTATATGAATCATTGCAGGCCAATATCGCCCGGGGCAATACCGTGATGGGCAACCCCGACCTGGGAGCCCAGCGCACCATTGCCTACGAGATCGGCTTTAACCAGCAGTTCACCAACGACCTGGCCGGAGATGTCACAGTCTATTACAAGGACATCTTCGATCTTCTGGGCACCAGGTTACAGCAGGACAGCACCACCGGGCTTAACTACACCTCCTTCGTCAACGCCGAGTACGGCAATGTCCGCGGCTTTGAGGTGGCGGTCAACAAACGGGCTTCGGCCAACGGCATCTTCTCTGGCAAGGTGTCCTACACCATGATGCTGGCCAAAGGCACCGCTTCCGATCCCTGGGAAGGCTATAACCGTTACATCTACGGCGGCGGCACCGATCCGGCCACCGGCCTTCCGGTGCCCTTCCCCAAGACAGACGCCTTTTTGGAATACGATCAGCGTCACACTTTCTCGGTGTCCACTAATTTTGATTTCGGCGATAAATTCGGTCCGGCCATTGCCGGGTTCAAGCCTTTGGCCAACCTGTCGATCAGCGTGCTGAACAATATCGGCAGCGGCATGCCCTATACCATAGTCGACTCCAAGGGCAACCAGATCGGCGACGTAAACAACGGCCGCATGCCCTGGACCTTTAATACCGACCTGATGGTCAGCCGCTCCTTCAAACTGGCCGGGGTCAACCTGTCGCTGGATTTCGAGATGCTGAACGTACTGAACCGCAAGAATGTCCAGGATATCTATGCCGTCACCGGTGATCCCAATAACGACGGGACCATCATCACCCTTAGCAACTTCTCCGCTTCCCCCATACCGGACAGCGTTTCTTATACGGTGGACGGAGCCGGCAACCCGGTGATGGTGCCCAATCCTTATTACAGCAAGTGGCGCGACCTGAACGCCAATGGCGAGATAGACCAGAACGAAAAGTATATCACTTACCTGGAAGCCTGGAACGATTATATCACCGATCCCTTTGTGGGCACCAGAACTCCTAACACCAGGGCCTATGCCGAGCCAAGGCGTACCCGTTTGGCGTTAAGCTTCAGCTTTTAGCTTCCAGCCCTGACAATCAGGCAAGCCCGGACCCAGGTTATCACCGGGTCCGGGCCCGGATCAAAAATAAAATATTCTTACAGGAGGATAGTCAATGTTCAAACGCATACCCAAGGGTGTTTGGCTGATCCTAATAGGGCTGGCGGTAACGACCGTCCTGGCGGGCCAGGCCTTGGCGGCCACCGCTACGGGCGTCCGGATCGCACCGAATAAAGCCATGTCCCAAAAGACCCTCAGCGCCAACGCCTGGCTGATCTATACAACCAATTACGGTCCGTTCGTGAACCCCCAAACCAACAGCGGCGGATTTTGGCGGAACCCGGCCCACGGATATATATACGGTGCCGGCTTGTGGGTGGGAGCAATCGACGAGAACGGCAATAGGATAGTAGCTTTTGGCTACAACCCCAACTCTGGCACTTACGAGTTTAGCCCGGCCGATCTTACCGATGACTTTAACACGGAGAATTATCTGAGCGATGCTACAGCCAGGGTTTACCTATCCACCGATCCGGCCGATTATGCCGCCTGGCCGATTATCGAGAACGGCAAGAAGGTCATCCGGTCTCGACAGGATAGTTACGCCCGTTATAGCGATGAAAACGACCAGTTCACCACTTCGGGCGACAAGCAATTGGGAGTGGGCGTCGAGCAGTTCAGCTACGCCTGGAACTATGCCGATAACAACGATATCGTTTTCTTCTATTTCAAGGTCCATAACATCAGCGGAAAGACCCTCAATCAGGTCTACATCGGCCCAGCTAACGACTGCGATATCGGAGACGAATCGGCCCCCGGCGCCAACGACCGTACCGCCTTTGATTATACCCGGAACTTGGCCATGCAGTTCCAGACCGACCCCGAGGCCGGCTGGGACAAGGTAGGAGTGGTGGGTTTCCGCTACTTCGAGAGCCCGAAAAATAATACCGGAGATACAGTCAGGATCATCGACAACCAATACCCCCACAAGATAGCTCCGGACAGCACTTTGGGTATGACCGCTTTCAAGATATTCACCCTGGATCTTGATCCCAAGACCGACGAGGAACGATACCTTGAGATGATGGGTATCAATTACTGGGACCTTATTCCTGATGCTTATGACGAAAACGGGACTGATGTTCCGGATGACAAGCGGTTTTTAATGTCCAGTGGACCTTTCATTTTAGCCCCAGATTCTGTTGCTTCCACCTGTATTGGGGTTATCGGAGCCCTGGATACCACCAAGCTTAAGCTTGCTTCTGATATCGCCCAGACCATCTACGACAATAATTTCGAGCTGGCTACTCCGCCGGCCGCTCCCACTGTGACCATTACTTCGGGCGACAAATACGTGGTCATCAGCTGGGACCGCAAGGCCGAGGCCACTCCCGATCCCTACTGGGAAAAACTAGATACCACCAAAAAATGGTTCAGCTATTTTACCGGCTCATGGCAATGGTTGCCGGCCGCCAGCCAGCTGTTGGTAGACTCCTTCGAGATCAGGACCAGCCCCACTACCAGCGTTAAGATCGCCCGGGGCGACGCTAATCCGGCAGGCGGAACCGATACTGTGAATGTTCATTACAGCGAACGGGACCTGTATAACGAATACGATTTCCAGGGATACTTTGTTTACCGGGCCCGGACCCAAGCCGATCTGGCCGATGCTGCCAAGCGGGAATATGTCGGCACGCTTTATGCCGACCCGGTTTCTACTTTTGATCCCATCACCCTTAGTTTTGGCGGGGGCGAAAGCTATTGCTACGACAAGGTGGACGGCATCAAGATCATGCGCAATTTCGACGTCAATAATTACTACGTTCCAGAAGGCTATTATAGTTTGCCCAAGTACGATACCCTGGGGACCGACCGGGGCCTGATCTACAGCCTGCGTGACGACGACGTCATCAACGGCTTTGGCTGGTATTACGGGGTTGCAGCCTACGATTATCAGACCAACGTTTATTTCACCCACAAGTGCCCGACTACCCTGGTCAGCAACCCGACCGAAAACGCCACTTACGGCGTGGCCCAGAAGCCGATGGTGGACTACAAAGATCCGACAATCAAATACACAGTGACCGGAGCCACCGCCTCTTCGGCCGGAACAGTGAACTACGGTTACAAACTGGCCCTGGTACCCAAGGAGGTCAAGGACGACACCTTCCGGCTAGCCTGGAAGGCTGCGTCCAAGGCTAACATCGCCGGGACCAACTACCCGGTATATCATGCCGAATTGCATGATCAGAAGGCCGCCGGAGATACTCTTCTGCAGACCATAAACTTCCGGCCCGATTACTCGCTGGTGGGCAGCGATGCGGTAGCCACTTATAACGGGACCTTGGACGACGAGGTTCCGTTCGGCGGGGTTATATTCAAGGCCGATTATAAGTTCGACTGGACCCAGGCAGTGGTGGACACCGTCTCGGTGACCGGGAACTACCCTGCGGACAGCATCTTCGCCCAGGCCTACGGCCCGCTGAACACCAACTTTACTGCGGCTATCGATGCTTGGATGTGGCGGGGCAGCGACTTCGAGATCCGTTGGCGGGACAGCACCGGGCAGGTGGGCACCAACGCCTCGGGCAGCATATTGTGCGCCCAGGTGTGGGACATGACCAACAATGTGGAAGTACCGCTGGAGACGGGAATGACCAAGGTCAACATGACCAAAGCCTCCTGGTGCTTCAATCCTGCGGCCACTGCCGGTGTGGGTTACTTGGACAGCCTTAATGCCACCGCCCGTTTGGGCATGTTCATCTCGGGTATAAACCTGTACTTCAATCGCCGTAACGGCGGCACACTGCGTAACATCTCCACCCTGTGGTCATTAAGGCCGCACACCGGAGATGTCTGGACGGTGCACTGCTCCGGGCCGGGCACACCGATGGAGGGCGGGGAGGTGACCTTTGTCACCACCAAGGCTTCGCAGAAGGCCGACCTGTCGGCCAGTCTGCTGGACAAGATCAAGGTGGTTCCCAATCCCTACCTGGTACGGGCCAGCTGGGACGTCAGCAAGAACTATCCCAATATCTATTTCGTCAACCTGCCGGCCAAATGCACCATCCGGATCTACAATCTGGCCGGGGACCTGATGAGGGTGCTTAACCACGAGTCAACCTTTGCCGATAACAACGGCACCGAGAAATGGGATCTGCTTACCAGCTATGACAAACGTCCCGCCAGCGGCGTCTATTTATACCAGATCGATGCCCCGGGGATCGGTACCAAGATCGGTAAATTCGCCGTAATCAAGTAATACGACAAGGAGTAAAAAATGAACAAAATAAAGATCCTACTGGTTTTGGCTCTGGTTTCCCTGGGGCTGGCCTCCCAGGGATGGGCTCAGCCGGAATACTCCAATGTGGGCCGGGCAGGCCTGACCTTTCTTAAGATCGGCATCGGCTCAAGAGCTATAGGCATGGGCGGCGCTTTTACCGCGGTGTCCAATGACGCATCGGCCATGTATTGGAATCCCGCCGGACTGGCGAAGTTAAAGAAAATGGAGGCCATTTTCAGTCACACCAACTGGGTGGCGGATATCAACCAGGAATATATCGGCTATGTGGTTCCAGCCGGACTGATGGGCAATTTCGGTTTCAGCGCCTCATTCATGTCGCTGGGAGATTTTGAGCGGACAACCATTGACGATATAGAGACCACGATTCGGGAAGATGACGGCGAAGGGCTATCCTCCTTCTCGGCCAATGACCTGGCTCTGGGGGTGACCTATGCCCGCAATATGACCGACAAATTCAGCATAGGGGTGACCGCCAAGTATGTCCGAGAGAAGATCGCCGAGGTATCGGCCGGGGCCATGGCTCTGGATGTTGGTACCTATTATATGACCGGCTATAAAACCCTGCGCATAGGCATGGCCATTTTAAACTACGGGCCCGACATCAAATTCACCGGCGAGAACCTGCAGGCAGAAGTGATTGACGCCAGCTGGCCCAGCAATTACACAGGCAATACCTGGGAGATACTTTCCACCCCGTTCACCTTGCCGCTGCAATTCAAAATGGGGGTGGCCTACGACTTTCTATTGGGACAACAGCAGGTTATCACCGCCGCCGCCGACCTGATCCATCCCAACGATGGCAATGAAAAGATTGTTGTTGGAACCGAGTACACCTGGAAGAATTCCATTGCCAACCTTTCGTTAAGGGCCGGTTACAAGTACGACCCCGATTGGTATGAGACCAAAAGTTCCACCGACAACATAAGTGCCGGCGTAGGAATTGGTCGCAAGCTGGGAATGTCTAAAATAAACGTGGATTATGCGTATACTAACATGGGATACCTGGAGAACGTACATCGGTTCAGCCTGGGACTGGGATTTTAATAAGGCTGGAGTTCGATGAATTAAGGGGAAGGATATGAAAATCCTTCCCCTTTCTAACATTTTAATGAGGCGAGTATGAGATATCTGCTGACAGTGGTCGGTATTGTCATCGTATCCTGCGGTTTGGCCTGGGGGGGGAACACCGGTAAAATTGCCGGACAGGTTTCGGATGCCGAGAACGGGCAACCACTTTACGGAGCTGTGGTTACGTTGGTGGGGACCAAGATAGGTACTTTTACCGATGAAAAGGGAAATTATTTTCTAGTGAACGTTCCTCCCGGAAGCTACAGCCTTAGGGCCCAGATGACCGGATATTCATTGCTTACGGTGATAGACGTCAAATGTACCCAGGACATTACAACCAAACTGAATATCAAACTTAAAATATCGCCTATTAAGACAGAAGGCATTGTGGTGACCGCCGAACGACCCATTGTAGATAAGGAACTTACGGCAACCCGTCGCAGCATTAAAATTGACGACCTTTCGATGATGCCATGGGATACGCCGGAAAAAGCGCTGGCCACCCAGCCGGGGGTGGTGGTAAAATCGCAGGAATTCCACATAAGGGGCGGCAGATCGGATGAGGTCAGCTATCTTCTGGACGGCATCTCGATCCGTGACGCCGTGGAGGGTTATTCCGGAATATTGGTAAACAGCAATGCTCTTTCCGACCTGAATATGCTTACCGGGATCTTCGATGCCCAGTATGGTGAGGTGATGTCCGGGGTCATCAATTCATCGATCAAAACAGGGGCAGACGGGAAGCTTAATTTTTATGCCAACAACGGCTCCATATTGGGGGATATGACGGGCAGGGGCTATCAGGATTATCAGTTGGATTACGGCCGTTCATTATACCAGGATAAACTTAGAATATTCGGTGCTGCCGATCTTTCTTTGACCGATGATTGGGAGCCTCACCGCGAGCTGGTGACCCATCAGGATCGGCAGGACTACTCTGGATTGATCAAGAGCACCTATAGTGCGCCGTGGGGCGTCAGACTTACAGGACTATGGGTCCAATCCCGCAGCCAATACGGTTATTACGGACACGACTGGTATTACTTTCCCGGGAGCTATCGCTCCGATTTCCGCAAGGGCAAGCTGGGATCGCTTAATATCAACCAGTCCATAAGCAATTCAACCTTTTATAACATCAACCTGGGTTGGTTTTGGAACACCGGTAAATTCGGGGTGCGAGATACGTTTTGGGATATTGGACGCTATTGGTGGGAAGATATCAGATTTTTCGATTATCAAGACAATCAGATTTATTACGACGAAAACGGATTTGCACATTTTACTGCCGGATATAATCCATACGGATACGATCGAATGTTATTCTACCGGTATGGCAGCTACTGGAAATACCGGGATCGTTCCACCGATCAGCGGTTTATAAAATTCGACATAACCTCTCAGGTAAACAATATCCATCAATTGAAATTCGGAACGGATCTAAAATTCTACCGGGTGAATAATTTTTATCTTTACCCGACCGCGAACGGAGTTCCCATTTTTGACTCCTACAATAAAAATCCGACGACCCAGGCAGCCTATCTGCAGGATAAGATCGAATATCAGGGGTTGGTAGTAAATGTTGGTTTACGTTACGAACGGATAGATCCCAAGGTCTCATCCACCGCACTGGGGCTGTGGGCCCAAGACCTTGAGAGCGTAGACCTCTCTCCCAAAAGCATATATAGCCCCAGAATAGGCTTGTCCTATATAATCTCTCCGGTCACTACCTTTCATCTGGGATATGGTAAATATTTCCAGCAACCACAATTCCAGCATTTTTATCAGTATCTGGGGGCTTATAACTCCTTGGAGCTCAAGGGTAACATCCTGGGCAATCCGGCGTTAGAGCCTCCCACCACCACCAGTTTGGAATTTGGAACGGTCACCGAATTCGGCCGTGAATGGAGCTTTGATTTCACAGTATATAGCAAGGACATACGGAATTTAGTGGGGATAGAATACGTTCCCGCCGTTCCGGAAGCTTATTACCAGTACCGGAATATCGATAATGCAACTTCGCGAGGAATTGAAGCCACCATAAAGAAGCATCTGGGGCAGCATTTCACCGGGCTGTTGCAGTACAGTTATGCCAAGGCCGAGGGCACCGGCTCCAGCCCCCAAGCTGTTTGGGAAAAATACCTGTCCACCGTCAAGGGCGAATCTCTCGGCACCCTGCCCAAGGAATCGATCCCCCTGGATTTTGATCAGCGCAACAAGCTATCATTTGAAGCATCCGTCTTCAGTCAGGATAAGGATGGGGACGGCGGTTTTACGGATAAATGGATAAAATCCGGCAACACCCTTAATATGATATTCCAATATGGCAGCGGACTTCCTTCGACCGTCACCCCGGTGGATACAGTGGCCCGGGATATTGAGGCCATGAACGATGATCGGACCAGGGCCTCTAAGCAGTGTGATCTGAAATTTACCAAAAAAATAATGCTGGGCCGGTTGACCGGTTTTTTAAGCCTGGAGATATTGAATATTTTTAACTGGGATAACTTCAACTATTCCTACCAAAGGGAAATAGGCCCTTATGAAATTTACACCACGGACTGGACCCCACGGTCGCCGAGCTCGGATTACACCACGGCATCGCCATATTACGAGAAGGAAGGAGACCTGGATCATAACGGGGTTTTCGAAGTGGAAGAGCAATGGGCCAGATGGGATTATTTCATCAAGCTATATAATTCCAACCCGGCACTTACCTCCATGCCCCGTTTGATGCGGCTTGGTTTTAGATTCAGCTTTTAGGGAGACGATTGATGAAGAAATTTGAATATCTGATTTTAACGGCGCTGCTGCTGATCGTCGTCGGTTGCAGCCATAATCCTGTTTATCCTTCGAGCGGATCTTTGTATATATCCACCGAACCTCCGGGGGTGGAGATATTAATAGACGGGAAATCGACCAATCGCCTGACTCCGGCCAAGATAGACGGCATAACTGTTGGCTGGCATACGGTAACCCTGCATTATTATCGAACCAAGGAATGGAAACAACAGGTGGAGATCAAACCCGGCCAGACCAGGACGTTGATAATAAAGATGCCGTTTGTTTTACCAACAGTCATCCAAAGCGTTTCTCTTGCTTACTTCGGAGTTGATATGGATTATACCCCCGAGAATCGCAAGATATTCATCGCCAATAAATCAAGCATCTATTTGACCGAACTGACGTTGGGCGACTCTACCATAAGTTCGTCCGCCAGTCTTTTGGTCGGTTCCTGGCAGTATCTGGTGGCGGCCAATGCCAAAGCGGACCGGATTTATTTATTGATCCGGGGCGATAGTTTGGCGGTGATGGGACTGACCTCGGGGGTCCTGATCAAAAAGATACCTCCGCCTCGTCAACTGGGAGTTAAAAACTTGACCTTTTCCCCGGACGGGCAATACCTTTATTGCGCCAATTCCGCAGACAGCAGCCTGTTCGTTTATCAAATCCCGGGAGACAGTCTGATCCGGACGATCAAGCTGGATGGGGAACCAAGCGAAGTGCTGGGCAATCTTGCCAACGATAATCTTTATGTGGCATTTGACCAGGAAGACAGAATGGTCCGGTTGGATGCATACAGCGGAAACCAATTGGCCAGCACATCGACAGGAAATTCCCCTATGGGTATGTTTTGGGACAAGGACTACCAGAACATAGGTGTCTGCAATTCCGAGGATCGTACGGTTCTGATCATGGACGCTTCCGGGTTGGTCGGGGCTACCAGTCCGGTATTCCCCTATGGCAGTATAGTATGCGATGCCTGTTATTCAGCTAATGGGACCCATATGTGGGTGCTGCAATCTTATCCACTGAATACAGGAAGCGACCCGGCACCACCGCCCGGGCGTTTGGCCTTAATTTACAAACCGACCTGGCAGTTTGTAGGTCATTATGACCTAGGGTTGGTCCCTGCGAAAATCGCCCAGTCGCCTGATGGCCGCTTCATCTACGTTTTAAATTATCTGGGACAGAACGTTATGGTATTCCGGACCGACCTGATCAGCTGACGACATATTGCAGCATAGTCTTTGGAAAGCCCCCTTTTACAAGGGGGCTTTGGTTTTTAGGATTTCAGCTGGTTTCCGTCCAGCGATATTTTTATTGACGATGGCTGAGATATCTGCTAAACTTATTAGTTAAAATAAGTTAATAAAGAGATTGTTAGAGATAAAATGTACCTTTCCAGATTAGAACTTTTCGGATTTAAGTCGTTTCCCCAGAAGATAGCCCTGGAGATAGGGTCGGGTATCACTTGCATCGTGGGGCCCAACGGCTGCGGCAAGACCAATGTGATAGACGCCATACGCTGGTGTCTGGGCGAACAGAGCACCAAAATGCTCCGTTCCGATAAGATGGAAGATGTGATCTTCAGCGGAGCCCGTGATGAGAAGCCGCTTTCCATGGCAGAAGTGTCATTGATCTTTTCCAACGAGGACGGCCAGTTGCCGGTGGAATACAACGAGGTCTCGGTCACCCGCCGGTTGTTCCGCTCCGGCGAGAGCGAATATCTAATGAACAATCAGGCTTGCCGGCTTAAAGATATTGTCGATCTTTTCCTGAATACCGGCCTGGGTGCCGACAGCTATTCTCTGATCGAATCGAAGATGATCGATACCATCCTGTCGGAGGATCCCTCCATAAGGCGCAGCCTGTTTGAGGAGGCGGCCGGAGTAGCCAAGTACCGCCTGCAGAAGAAGACCGCCCAGCGTCGGATGGAAGCTACCACCGAGGATCTGCTGCGCCTGCAGGACATAGTGGCCGAGGTGGAAAAAAGGCTGCGTTCTCTTAAACGCCAGGCCAGCAAAGCCAGGGTCTACGACAAGTTCAATCAGGAACTTAAGGAAATCGACCTTAAGGTGGCGGCCATCGATCGAGATAGATTGAATGCCTTGGCTGTTGAGTTGAAGGAGAACATAACTCAATGGCAGGATACTCGTAGCGAATTGTCCGCTAAATTGGAGATGCAAGAAGGCGAAATATCGACAGCCCGAGAGGCTCTGGAAACTAACGAAGGCCAGATCGAGATCCTCCAGAATGAGATATCGACCCTTACCGAACAGCTGCAAGTCAGGGAAAACAATCAGGCGGTGATAAAAGAGAGGCGTTCCGGCATCGAACAGGCAATGGAGCGCAGGGAAAGGGAGATCAAAACGCTGTTGGCCTCAATCAGCGAGCACGAGGGGCAGATCAAGGCGGTTCAGGACGATCTGCAGAGGTCTTCCGGTGATATAGTTGCCAGAACCGAGCAGTTGAAGATAAAGGAATCGGAATTGGCCGGCCTGGAATCGGAACTTACCGCGGCTAAACTGGCCTTAAGCGAGGCCCGGAAAGAACTTTTCGAGGCTCTCAAGCAGGAAGCCGACGGCAAGGAACATCTGGCTTTGCTGGAGAACCGCTTTGAGAATGCTGTGGCCGAGCTGGCCAAGGCTCAAAAGGAAGGCCAAACCCTGCAACAGGAACTGGAAGACGGCAACCTTAAACTGGTCGAGCTCAATGACAAAATCGACTCGCAGAGAAAGGCCATACAGGTACTGACCGAGGAAAAAGTGCGGCTTAAGCAGAAAAGCGGGGAATGGCAGAAGCAATTGCTGACTTCCAACGACAGCCTGAGAGAACTGTCCTCGGCCCTATCCGGACTAGAAAAGGAAAAAGAACTGTTGTCCGACCTGCAGCAAAGATACGAAGGATACAGCCAGGGAGCCCAGCACCTGCTTTCACGAAAGCAGGACTTTGCGGGTACCATTGCTCCTTTGGCGGAGCTGATAGAAACAGAACCCGGTTATCAGAAAGCTATAGAGGCTGCTTTGGCCGAAAAACTGCAATGGTTGGCGGTTGAGGATAGGGATAATATCAAAAAGGCCATCGATATCCTGAAAACTGAAAAGACCGGAAAGGCCACCTTGGTGGCGCTTTCGACGGCTGCCGAATCCCCAGTCGCCCGGGAGATATCCGGAAGCGGGATAAGGGGCCCGGCCATAAAGTTCGTCCGGTGCGGCGAGAAGGTGGGCAACATCCTTAAAATACTGCTTCAGGATGTGGTGATAGTTGAAAGTTTGGATAATATATGGGAACAGGCCGGGAAAAGTGCCGGGGTGCGGCTGGTCAGCCTGGCCGGAGAGGTTCTGCATTCGGCCGGAGCCATTGAGGCCGGAGAACTGCCGCAGGGGCAGATAGGATTATTGCAAAGGAAAGAGCGGGTGGAAAAACTGGGCCTGGAGATATCTGCCCTGAATGATAAAATAAACCACGAAACGGCAAACATCCAGAACTTGAAGAGCAAACTAGAGGAACTGGAAAATCAACTGGAAGCCGTCGACCGGGAGACCGAAAAATACCAGAGGGAGATCACGGTATCGGAATCATCCCTGGCCAAAAGCAAATCCTACCTGGAGAGGCACCAAAGCAGGCTTAACGAACTGGAAGAACAATCCCAACAACTGCGGGAGAATATTTCCCGTCTGGAGGCGGAGCTCAACCAGTCAAGGGAATCCTTCCTGGAGATAAGCGAAAGCAATAAGGACGAAAGCGGACTGCTGGGGCAACGTGACCAGGAAGTGGTTCAAAAGGAGGAGAACCGCAATCGTTCGGCCGGGGAGGTCAATCACCTACGCATAGAATTATCACAGGCCCAGTCGGAAAGGGAGAGATTACGACAGGATTCGGCCAATCTGGAACGCCGTAAGAACGAGGCGTTGGAAAGGATACAATCCCTGAGGGCCGAGGATGAGGCCGGTTATTCGACCATTGCCGGCCTTCAGGAAGAGACGGAAAAACTCAGCCTGGAGATTGATCAAAAGATAGCTCAGCGCAAAACCCTGCTGACCAGGCGGGAGGAGATGCAAAGGCTGAGCCAGGCTTCGCTTAACCGCCTGAAACAGGCCGAATCGGTGATGCACCGCAGCCGTCTGGAGAGTGATGAGCTGCAGAACAAGCTTTCCCAAGCCCAAATAGAGTTGGGTTCGGTGCGGAACGATCTGGATAATATAACGAACCGCCTGAAGAACGAGTACGAGGTGGACATTCAATCCCTGGCCGCATCGGAAGAGATAAATCTGGAGGAAAGCCGGGAACGGATAGAAGACCTGAGGCATCGCCTGAAAAAATTGGGTCCGGTGAACTTTGCCGCTTTTGAGGAACTACAGCAGGAAGAGGAAAGGTACGGGTTTTTAGTCAAGCAGCGCGACGACCTACTGGCAGCCAAGGAAGACCTGGCCAATACCATCCGCAAGATTGACGAGACCGCCAGGACCATGTTCCTGGAGACCTTTGAAGCCATCAAGAAAGGTTTCGGCCAGATATTCCAGCGTCTTTTCATCGGAGGAGAGGCTGACCTTAAGCTTACCGGCAACGACGATCCTCTGGAAGCCGAGATCGAGATACTGGCCACCCCCGAAGGCAAGAGCATGAAATCCATCCGATTGTTGTCGGGCGGGGAAAAGGCCATGACCGCCACCGCTTTGCTATTCGGTATATATCTGGTAAAGCCGGCCCCCTTCTGCGTATTGGATGAATTGGATGCCCCGCTGGATGACGCCAATGTACAGCGTTTCTGCGCCATGCTTAAGGATTTTGCCGCCGGCACCCAGTTCTTGGTGATCACCCACAATAAACGGACCATGGAGATAGCCGATCGGCTTTACGGCGTGACCATGGAAAAGCCGGGGACCTCCAAGGTGGTTTCGGTAAAGTTCGATAACAATTAACGCCGGATGGGTGTTGCCAATGTTGAGGATATGCCATATAAAAGACGGCCAGGTGAGCGATTGTCCGGGAGAGCAGGGATCCATATGGGTTTATACCAACCCCAGTGATGAAGAAAAAAAACGCCTGGTGGCCGAGCTTAAGATCGATGAACACACCCTGTCCTCGGCACTGGATCCCGACGAACTGTCCCGTCTGGAGTTCGAGCCCGACCATTCGGCTTTTATATTCAAACGGCCCAAGAATTATTCCTCACGCGACGAATTCCTGTTCAAGGTCTCGTCGGTGGGGGTTTTTCTTTTCCGGGAACGGCTGGTGATCGTGGCCACGGAGGATGCTCCGCTTTTTGACGGCAAGCAATTCCACCGGATTAGTTCTCTCCAGGACCTGCTGCTCAAGATGATCTATCGCTCCATCTATCATTATCTGGAACACCTTAAGATCATCAACCAAATCACCGATTCGCTGGAGACCAAGATCAGTTCCTCTATGGAAAATAGATACCTGTTGAATCTTTTCACTTTAGAAAAGAGCCTGGTCTATTACCTAAATGCCATCAATTCCAATTCCATGCTGATCGAAAAAACGAAAGCCAACGCCGCAAAAATTGGGTTTTCTCACGAGGAGCTAGAATTTTTGGACGACATCATCATCGAGAATAACCAGTGCTACCGGCAGGCTGAGATATATTCCAATATTTTGGCCGGCCTGATGGACGCCCGGGTATCAATCGTCTCCAACAACCTCAACGTACTGATGAAGACCCTTAACATCATCACCATCGGCATCATGGTTCCCACTTTCGTGGTCAGCGCCTTCTCCATGAACGTGGGCATACCGTTTTCCGGACATCCCCTGGCTTTCTGGATAGTGATGGGCCTGGCCCTGGTATCGGTGGTAGCTTTTATGCTGTTCTGGCGCTTAAAGAGATGGTGACTATGTCCTTGATCAAAACCATCAAAGAAGGGTTAAGCAAGACGCGGGCTGGTATTTGGCAGAAAGCGGTAGACGTTGTCACCGGTAAAAGATCGCTATCTTCCGGAGAACTATCGGAGCTGGAAGAGCTTCTTATCCTTTCTGATGTTGGAGTGGCCGCCGGGGAAAGGCTGATACGGGCCGTCAAGGACGGCTCCGATGAGTTGTCGGCCGAGGAGCGGCTGAAAAAAGAGATGCTCGGAATATTGTCTCCTAATGCAAATTTTAAATTTAAAATTTCAAATCACGAAGACAAACCACAGGTCTGGCTGATCATAGGGGTCAACGGCTCGGGTAAAACCACTTCCATTGCCAAGCTGGGTCGTTACCTGCAGTCCAAGGGACAAAAGGTTACGCTGGCGGCCGGGGACACCTACCGGGCGGCGGCCATCGAACAGCTTAAAAAATGGGCTGACCGTCTGGGAGCCGGTTTCATCGGAAGCAAGACCGGAGCCGACCCGGCCAGCGTGGCTTACGATGCGGTGGAATCCGCTGTAGCCCAAAAGGCCGACTATCTTCTGATAGATACCGCCGGACGCTTGCATACCCAAAAGCACCTGCGGGATGAACTGGGCAAGATATATTCCACCATCTGGAAAAAAATGCCCGGAGCCCCACATCTAACTTTGCTGGTATTGGATGCCACCACCGGGCAGAATGCTTTAAGCCAGGCAAAACTATTCTCCCAGGTCGCTCCAATAAGCGGTATTATCCTGACCAAATTAGACGGCACCGCCAAGGGTGGTATAGTACTGGCCATCTCCCAGGAGCTGAAGATCCCGGTTTTATTCACCGGGGTGGGAGAGGGAATGGAAGACCTCCTGCCCTTTGAACCTGCTTCATTCGTGGATGGGTTGATCGGACGGTAGAAGTATTTATTTAAAAGGCCCTGCCTATTATATGGCAGGGCCTTTCGTTATATATAATTAGCCTATATTTAAATAATTATCTTGACAAATAATTAAATATATAATAAAATGTTTTCAATCATAGTAAATAGGATTATTTATGCTATGTTCCATAAGTAATCCAAAACAGCAAAACAAAGGAGAAGTTCCATGAGGAGATCTATCTGTTTCGGAATTGTAGCATTAATTCTTATTGCTGGGCAGATGTTTGCTGCGCAATGGGATGGCAACGATAACACTACAGATCCAATAAGTAGAACAGGGAGTGTTGGAATTGGAACAACGGCAATATCAACGATTCCACTATACATATACAAAGGCAGTTCTGGCCTTACGGGTTATACTAATAGTGTTCTTACACTTGAAAACTCTTCAACTTGTGCAATGCAATTTCTTAGTAGTTCCGGTAGCCCACATTACATATTGTTTGGCAATGCGACATTGTCCAGAAACATGGACGGGTGGATAAGATATTATGCTAACTCAACCCCATATATGGATTTTAAAGTTAATAATACTGTTCAAATGACAATAAAAAGTGACGGAAAGGTTGGCATAGGTACAGCATCCCCAGCGGAAAAATTAGACGTATCCGGTAATGCCAATATTTCAGGAAACGCTTATGTCGGCGGCAATGTCGGTATAGGTACCACAACACCGACACAAAAATTAGACGTGAACGGAAATGTTACAATGCAAAATACCTCCGGTACAAATACCCTGTCAATCAACGGTTCGGGAGACGGCACAGGGGCAGCTGAATTGAGATTGATCGATGCAACTGACAGTAAATACTGGATGATCCAGCGAAGAGACAATGCATTTTCCGCCAGTAACAATCTTCATTTCAGTTTTTATGACGGAAGCTCCTGGACCCCAACCCTTGATCTGACCCCGAACGGAAACGTTGGTATTGGGGTAAGCTCTCCCACCGCAAAACTTGAGGTGGCTGGCACAATAAAGGGTGATTACGTTGAAATTGACGCTCAGGATGGCACAAACGAGGGTGGTGAGTTGAAATTCAACGGGGCTGGTTCATATTTGCCATGGTATGCAGATGTCTATACTAACCGGTTCCGGTTAATAACTGACGGAGCAGAGCGGTTTACTGTTAATAGTACGGGGAATGTAGGTATTGGCACAAGCGCTCCAAGCGAAAAGTTATCTGTAAGCGGAAATATAATGATAACCGATGCAAATAACGATATTGTTAAAATAGGTGAACTTGGAGGCGGCGCCGGAAGATTTGATTTTGGCTTCCAGGGGGGAGCTTCAGCCACACAGAATATGATATTCTACGGTGGTGATGAATCAAATAGTTGGAAGATGGATAACTTTACCGTTCAATCCAGCGTTATTTCCCTGGCCGGCAACGTTGGCATCGGTACTTCCAATCCCGGCACCTATGCCTTGGCCGTCAACGGATCCATTCGCGCCAAGGAAGTGATAGTTGAGACCGGCTGGTCGGATTTCGTATTTGATGGCAGTTATAAATTACGCTCATTGGATGAGGTCGAGAAATATATTAAGGCCAACAAACACCTGCCGGATGTTCCGTCCGAGGCCGAAGTAAAGGCTAACGGAGTAAGCATCGGCGATATGCAATCGAAATTATTACAGAAGATCGAGGAATTGACCTTATATGTGATAGAACTGAAAAAGGAAAATCAAGACTTGCAAAAGAGGGTTAAGTCTTTGGAGACAAAATAATATTGATTTGTTGATCGGATAATATAAACTGATTTATCAAAAGTATAATTGAAAATCATAGTTGTGCATATAATGACATTAAAGAACAGCTAATCTATAAAAATGCTTATTAAGGGTTTAAAATTGTACTTTTAATATTATAATAGCATCCAGCACATCTTAAGACGGTAACAATATTTAACTAAAATCATAAATGTTTTTATTAGTAAGTTATTTACTATAGTTATTTATGAAAAATTATAGAATGGAAAATCTTGGGCATTCGTCACTAATTTTAAGAACAGCTGGAGGCAGAAATAAATATATGCAAATAAAATATACATTTATAAACGGCAAAGCATATGGGCTGCATGGAAAATGTATATTTGCTGGAGAAACAAAAAATGGTCTGGGCCAGATAACAGTATTTTTTAATACATTATCTGATCATAGACCGCAATAAGGAGAATGCTGTAATAATGAAAATTATCAAATTCTCAATAATTTGTTTGCTACTGGCGACAGCAAGCAATGTTTTTGCGGGGAATAATGCCGTAGAAACTGAAAGCGTAGAAAATACGCTTTCTATAGAGATACAAAATGGGTATCCCTCAACACAAGAAAAAGATACGATCGAATTAGATGCTAGCCAAAAAGTTTTCGTTTCGATACTTTCGACCTCCCCATTCATTACGTTTCCAGACGGGCAGATGCCCCGGGAGATTGAAGTGCCACTTGGTGAGTTTCGGACCGTGTCCTTTCCTTTTATCGTAAATGAGCAATGCAAAGAAAGCGGACAGGCCAATGTGGAATTGGATATATTGATGGAGAATGGATATTCTTTCTCAAGCAATGTCGAATTTCCAGTCGATCCGGTAATGCCGGTCAGCGGGGTATTTTCATTTAAAGTTTCCCCCAATCCGTCTAATGGAAGAGTAACATTTAACTGTATGAACTTAAAAAGCGCAAAGCCCGGACAACTTGCGATATACAATGTTCTCGGGCAAACCGTGGCAAATATTGACATGCCTGCTGGAACAAGCAGCATAAGCTGGCAGGGTGAAGACCGGAACGGCAGAAGCATTGCTTCCGGGATATATTTCTATTACCTTCTCGATGGCGACGGCCGAAAAATCGCCAGCGGCAAACTGATGATTGTGAGGTGAGGATATGAAAAGAATAATAGCTGCCTTGTCGCTACTGGCAATAACTCTTATATGCACACTATACGCTAAAGATGTAAAATTCCGGATAGTGTTGCCTTCCGGGAGTAAAACAACCGCCAGCGACAACGTTTATTACAATTACAGGGGACAGAATCCCAACAGGACGCAGTTCATAGGCATGCCCTATGAAAAGGTTGACCCCTTTACCGGCTGTCTTAACATCGTGCATACTGATCTTGAATTGCCCGGCAAGAACGGTTTGGACCTGAAGATCCAACGTTACTACAACAGCAGCATCTGGCGGGATGTCGGCTTTACATATGCCGCTATCCAGGACATCAATACTACCACTGTAGGCTTGGGATGGACCATGCATATGGGCCGTGTTATCAGGGCAAATGTATCCACGCAACCGCCTCGGGACAGCAAGGATGAGCCGGTAATAGAAATGGCCGACGGGTCGCAGCATATTGCTTATACCGACAAGAACAACACCAGCAAATGGATTACTAAGGAGGGATGGCGATATGAGTTAATTAGTGGTGGTGATTACCAATTAACCATGACCAACGGCGTTAAATATATATATAGTGCGGGTGCACCTTATACCGTTGATGGATTTGTATGTTATCCTGTAAAACGAATCGAAGATGCATACGGAAATTATATTACAATTTATTATACTACAATCAATTCGCGAGTTGTAATAGACTATATTGTTGATACCTATTCAAGGACTGTGGATTTCAATTACAGCACAACAACACAATTGCGATTATCTTCTATTACTGCAAATTCAAAAACCTATTCTTTCAATTACAGCTTTTTTACCTGGGGCGGGCTGAGTTATCCGCAATTGACAAGCGTTAATTCACCTAGCAACTTGGCTACTTGGTCCTATGAATATACAACAGCAGCACCATTGTACGAGTTGAACAGTATTACAACTCCCCAGGGAGGGGAGATAACGTATACCTACACTACGCGAAGCTTCGTGGTTAACGGCATTACTTATCAATTCTATGTTGTTGACACCAGATCCATAGGAGGCGGCACCTGGAATTTTGATTATTATGTTTCAACAACTTCGCCGGATTACCACGATAGCACCAGGGTAACGGCTCCCGACAATACGGTCTACATTTATACTTATCATGGTGGCAAAGCCTGCGCTTCATCGGGCAACACCTGGCAGATGGGGCTTCCTGTCGTGGAGAAAATTGGAACAACACAAACAAAAACATACACATGGGCAAAATCATCATATATTTCTGATGATCAGGAGTGGGTGTTTGATTACTGGGATGAACAGACGTTTGTTCCATATTTACAGGAAGTGGAGATCACGAGAGATGGAGAGGATTACACTACAAGTTACAGCAATTACGATACATATCATAATCCACAGACCATAACTGAAGTTGGTCAAAAAACCCGTACCACCACTTTGACCTATTTTAATAATGACACTTATTACATTCATGGGCTGGTGGCTACGAAAGGCATTTCGGTAACGGGAGAAAGTCCGTCTTATAATACCACTTATACACGCAACAGCCAGGGCAAAGTAACCCAGGAAAGCAAATATGGAGTAGTAACAAGTTATACTTATACTTCGGAAGGAGATCTGACACGCACTACCGACGACGAGGGCAATTGGGTGGAGTTAAGCAATTATGATAAAGGTGTGCCCAAGACCATAAATTACAATAACCTTTATTCAATCACCAGAACGGTAAATTGGGAAGGAACCATAGCCAGCGAGACCAACGGGCGCGGTTATTCAACCAGCTATACATATGACAATATTAATCGCTTGACAGGCATTACCCCTCCGGCAGGAGGATCGTCATCAATTACTTATGAATCCAACAATACGGTTGAGAAAACCACCCGCGATGGCAAATGGAGCGCAAAACTTTACGACAATCTGGGGCGGGCCAGCGGCACCAGCAACAATGCCAGCCCGGCCGTATATACTTCCATTACTTATAATAGTATGGGGTGGAAGAACTACGAGTCATACCCCTACACGTCAACCAGCAAAGGACGCAGTTTTGAATACGACGTGCTGGGGCGGGTAACGCGAATCATCAACCCAGACAACAGCGACATTCATTACAATTACGGCGGCGGAACGACAGTGGTCGTTACCGATGAGCGCGATAAAAGCGTGACCTATACCTATAGCGCTTTTGGTGATCCCGATGACCGTTGGCTGATGGGCGTTTCCGATGCCACGGGAACCACCACGTATACCCGCACGCCACTGGGAACCATAAAGCAAATCTCCCAGGGAAGCGTTACCAGGACTTACACCATAAGTTCTAAAGAATTTCTTACCGGGGAGTCTCATCCCGAGACAGGATCCATTACTTACACCGTCAATGATATTGGTCAGGTGACGCAGCGAAGCGATGCGGTAAGAACCATAGGCTACAGCTATGACGACGCCAATCGGCTGGTGGGAATAGATTACCCCGGGACAACCGACGATGTGACCATAACCTATACCGGAGACGTTAGGACCGGCTTATCCACTCCGGTGACAGCGTATAGCTTCGGTTATGATAACGCCAACCGGCTGACATCACGGTCTATGTCTATCGATAGCAGGTCTTATCCGTTAAGCTTTGCCTATGATGCCCGTGATAATATCAGCACCATCACCTATCCCGACAACTCCGTGGTGCGGTATAATTATGACAACGCCGACCGGGTTACCAGCGTTACCGACAATGGTTCGTATACTTATGCTACGGTAACATCTTATCATCCGTCCGGCGGGGAAGCCGGGATCAGCTACAATAACGGCAAAACGGCTACCATAACCTACGATGCAAACCGTTATTGGGTCAGCGGAATCAGCGTATCAGGCGGATTGATGAGCTATGCATACGGCTACGACTATTGCGGGAACCTTACATCGATAACCGGAAGCCTGAATGGTGTGACCGATAACTATTCTTTTGGTTACGATGATGTAGGCCGGATGAACTCCGTCAGCGGGCCTTATGGCAGCGGCAGTTATTATTATGACCAGTACGGCAACCGGACCTCAAAAAGTGTCGGCGGTAGTGTAACTTACACGTACAGCAACAACCGTCTTACCACCGAAACAAATTACGGGTCGTTCACTTACAATTCGATCGGGGAAATGACCGAATGCCCCGGGTATTTCACGATGAGCTACGACCCGGCGGGAAGATTGTATTCATACAGCGATTACAAATGGTATGACGCCTTGGATTACCTGTTGCAGAACGTGACCGTCAGCAGCGCCGAACCGGAATACAACGCCCTGTATACCATTGTGGCGGCCGGCCCCGACGCCCAAAGCAATTCCACCTATTACGATATCACTTCCACCGGCAGCGTATCGTTCGTGGCGGGAACTTCCGTGACACTTAAACCGGGTTTCCATGCGCATACGGGTGGCTATTTCCATGCCAGTATTTACAGCGGCAGCAAAGCGGCCGATCCGGGCAAATACGGGCATCCCACTAATTACTGGTACGACGGAGACGGGAACCGGGTCAAACAGATACAGCAGGATCCGGCTTATACCCGTTATTATGTGAGCAACGGCGGCAATGTGCTGGCCGAGTATGATGAGAACAACACGCTTAAGTGCAAGTATGTGTATCTTAACGGGAAAATACTTGCCAAAGTGGAAGGTTCTGATGTATACTTCAATCATAACGACTACCTGGGCACTGCCAGGGCCAGCACCGGGGCTTCGGGGGTATTGTTCAAGACCGATACTTATTATCCATTCGGCGAACAGTACAGCAGTTTTGGTGACAATCGGAAGTTCAACCATAAGCTGACCGGCAAGGAGCGGGATTGGTCGGGATTGGACTACTTTGGAGCGCGGTATTACGACAGCCGTTTCGGACGGTTTACCACACCGGATCCGTTGTGTTTCGGTTTGCCCAGCGAAGCAATGTTGTCTAAACCTCAGCGGTTAAATAAATACATATATTGCTTAAATAATCCTTATCGTTTTACCGATCCCAATGGCGAAGCACCTTTGGATTGGGCTAACACCGCCGATGCTTTTTTAAGTAAGTATGTATTTAACGAAGGTCAACGCGCTATTATGTCTTTGCAGTTTGGCGAGGCAGGAGCGTATTTGTTGGAGGGGTCAGTTAGAGGATCTTACGATTTCTTGCGCTTCGGTCAAGGCACCTACTACATGTTCAATAGTGACGGTTCCAATTTTGAAAAAACTCTATATGGAGTACAAGATGTTGCACGAGGTGCCCAAGTTGCATTAACATTGATTGGAATAGCTGGTGAACTTGATTTAGTTAATTTGTCACGCAATGGATTTGTAAGTAGGGGAAGTACTGCCAAAGTGCAACCAGCTAATCTTAATGAGCAATTAGCAATAGAACAAGCTATGTCAAGTCCTGAAAAAGGTACTGTACTTAATAATATTAAGATGGGAGATAAAAGGTGGCCAGGGTGGAAAGGGTGGAAAAAAATGAGTCAAAACGTTAACGGAACAGAAGTGCATTATAATCGAAATAATTGGTCAGGTGTTGCGGACGATTTCAAAATAATTAGGTAAAGGTTATTATATGCTATCCTTATTGAAGTTAAAAGCGTTATAAGCTAAATTAACATTAATTGATAAGGATAGCATATAGCAATATGTTACTAGGGAAATATGAAAGTTAAATGCATCGTAAATGAAGTAAGTAAATTAAAGAGAAAATTTAGAGTCTCTGGTGAATCTACTTCTTTAATTTATAACATTACATTGGATAAAGTGTATATTGTCTATGGAGTTTCAATCTACGATAATAAATTGTATTATCTTATTATTAATGATTCAAGCAAACCAGAATGGAGACAAACTGCATGTTTTGAAGTAGTAAACCACAAATTACCTGAGGATTGGCTGTTTAAAGAATATGTTTATAGTAATAGTAAACTTCGGGCTATAATTAGCTATTCTTCTATGATAGAAAATGAGGAACATTATGATAAGCTGATTGATGGTGAAGAAGAAGATAGGATTATTTTTTATAAAATGGTTGAAAATATGCGCAAGAAAAGTGAAGAGGAATTATAAAATATATTTTGTTCATTAAACAAAAGGTTTTGTATTATAATTATCAAAGTGGTTCATTGACCCAGGCATAAACCTGGGTCAATTTGTTTTAAGATGTAAATCCAAGTGTTTCTATGGTAGCATCTTTGAGTTATGTGTTATATTTAAGAATGATATTGACTTTATCCCTGTAATATTATATATTTATCATACCTTCGGGGCGGGGTGAGATTCCCCGATCGGCGGTAGTTCCGCATTATTAGCCTGGCGGACAAAGCCCGCGAATCCTTTATGGATCGACCCGGTGAGATTCCGGGGCCGACGGTCCCTCCACAAAACCAAATATGATCTGCTCTTTCAACGGTTGAGCGGAGGGGGAAAGTCCGGATGGAAGAAGGTGGCAACGAGCGTTTTGGGGTATGGTACCCGGCGCATCGTTCCGTTTGATTTCCCCGAAGGAGTCTTTTAGGCTTTTTCGGGGATTTTTTTGTTCTATGGAAGACCATGCAAAATACATGCGATCTGCTCTGGACCTGGCAGAAAAGGCTCGGGGCGAAACCTGGCCCAATCCTATGGTGGGTGCGTTGATAGTCAAGGATGGTAGGGTTGTGTCCCAAGGGTATCATCGGAAGGCCGGGACCAAGCATGCCGAGGCCGATGCATTGGACCAGGCCGGCGCCAAGGCCAAAGGCGCGACTTTATACGTTAACCTTGAGCCATGCTGCCATAGCGGGAAACGCACTCCGCCATGCACCCAGGCCATTATAAAGGCCGGGATAAAGACCGTGGTGTACGGCATGATCGATCCCAATCCCAGTGTCAATGGGAAAGGCGCAGAAGAACTTAAACAAGCAGGAATAGAGGTCATAGGAAAAGTGATGGAAAAAGAAGCAAAAGGTCTCAATGAGGTCTACCAAAAGTACATGACCACGGGGTATCCCTTTACTACCCTTAAAATGGCTCTCAGCTTAGATGGCAAGATCGCCGCCGGGAACGGGAAGTCGAGAGGCCTGTCGTCTGCGGAATCTTTAAAACTGGTGCATAAGATGCGGCTGGAATCCGAGGCCATAATGGTGGGCAGTGGCACTGTGATCAAGGACGATCCGGAACTGACCGTTCGCTTAATTGATAACCCCGACGACAAGCAACCTACCAGATTCGTGATAGACAGCACCCTTAAATGTCCGACCAACTCCAAAATTTTCGATCAAACAGTTGCCAAGACCGTGGTGATAATCACCGACAAGGCCGATAGCAGCAAGAGAGCGGAATTGGAAAAGAAAGGAATAGAGATCTGGAACATCCGGGCCCTGCCGGACGGCATGATAGACATAAAAGAGTTGTTGAGAGTGATGGGGCTGCACGAATACTGCAACCTCTTAGTCGAGGGAGGCAGCCGCCTGGCGAAATCATTTTTGAAAGCGGGATTGATAGATAAATTCAGTTTGTTCTATACTCCAATAATAATCGGGAGCGATGGCATTTCCCCTTTTGGGCAACTGAATATCAGCCAGCTCGAAAGTGCATACAAGCTTTGCGATCTTAAGGTTCACACTATAGGCAATGATATATTGATAGAGGGGTACCCCTTAAAGGACTAAGATGTTCACCGGATTGATAGAAAAAGTCGGCAAGGTCAAAGCCATTAAAAACAACGGCAGTTCGTCCCTGATCGAAATAGCTACCGATTGGCCCGACCTGATATTGGGCGAAAGCATTGCCGTGAACGGGGCCTGCCTGACCGCAGCCAAGATATTTCCCGGCGGGTTTTCGACCGATCTCAGCCCGGAGACCATATCACGGACATCTTTCGCAAATATCAAGAACGGAGCTTTGGTCAATCTGGAACGGGCATTAAAAGCCGGGGACCGTTTCGGTGGGCATTTCGTTTCCGGTCATATCGACTGCACCGCCAGGATAGCCAAGATCATCCGCAGGCCGGGCGGGGCTGAGATCAAAATATCAGTGGGCCGGGAAAGTTCGAGATATATAGTAGAAAAAGGATCGGTGGCGGTGGACGGCATAAGTCTGACCGTTTCCCGCAAGGAACGAGACGGGTTCTGGACGGCAGTCATCCCGCATACCATGGAAAACACCAACCTGAAGGGCAAAAAGACCGGGGACCAAGTAAACCTTGAGTTCGACATGATGGTCAAATATACCGAATCATTATTATATAAGGACAGACAATGACAAGGGGCTTCAAATTCAACACCATTCCCGAGGCCATAAAGGACATCCGGGCCGGAAGAATGATTATCGTTGTGGATGACGAGAACCGCGAGAACGAGGGCGATCTGGTGATGGCTGCGGCCAAGGTGACCCCGGCTGCGGTAAATTTCATGGCCAAGGAAGGGCGGGGGCTGGTCTGCGCCTCGCTTTCCCAACAAAGGCTGGAACAATTGGCCCTGGGGCCGATGGTGGAACGGAACACCGCCAAACTTGGTACCAATTTCGCTGTCTCGGTGGATGCTGTTAAAGGCACCACCACCGGTATTTCGACTCACGATCGGGCGGCCACCATCAAGGTGCTGATCAATCCCAAGAGCAACCCCTCCGATCTGGCCAGGCCTGGACATGTTTTTCCTTTGATGTCGGCCGAGGGCGGCGTTCTGCGCCGGGCCGGGCATACCGAAGCGGCTTTGGACTTGGCCCGGCTGGCCGGGCTGTATCCGGCCGGGGTCATCTGCGAGATAATCTCCGACGACGGAACCATGGCCCGTGGTGCAAAGCTGTTCTCCTTTGCCAAAAAGCATAAACTTAAGATAGTGACCATAAAAGACCTGATAGAATACCGACGCAAGAAAGAGAGGCTGGTGATGCCGGTGCTGGAGACCAAGCTGCCGACCAAGTACGGCGAATTTCGTCTGGTGGTCTACGAGGACATGATAGAGAATTACCATCATCTGGCCCTGGTCAAGGGAACGATCAAGAACCGCAAGAACGTTCTGGTGCGGGTGCATTCCCAATGCCTGACCGGGGACATTTTGGGATCCAACCGCTGCGACTGCGGAGACCAGCTGGCGGCAGCCATGAAGATGATCAACAAAGAGGGCCAAGGGGTCTTTTTGTACATGAGACAGGAAGGCCGGGGCATTGGGCTGTTCAACAAGCTAAAGGCATATAAACTGCAGGATCAGGGGATGGACACTATTGAGGCCAACCTGGCTTTGGGATTTGCCGCCGACGAACGGGATTACGGCATAGGTGCCCAGATACTGGCCGATCTGGGGTTGTCCAGCATCCGCCTGATCACCAATAATCCCGACAAGATAGCCGGGCTGGAAGGTTACGGACTGAAGATAGTCAAGCGCATCGCCGTTCAGGTGCCGTGCAATCCGGCCAATGCAAAGTATATGAGGACCAAGCGGGACAAGATGGGGCACCTGCTGGACAAGGATTTCTGTCTCAATTGATATTTACAATAATCGAACATTCATTAACTAGGGAGGTATAAAAATGCCGAAGATAATCGAAGGCCACTTGAACGCCGCCGACAAAAAATTCTGCCTGATAGTATCCCGTTTCAACGATCTGGTAAGCCAGCGCTTGGTGGACGGGGCCATGGACTGCATAATCAGACACGGCGGCAGCGACGCCAACGTAGAAGCGATCTGGGTGCCCGGTTCGTTCGAGATACCGGGGGTGGCTGCCAAAGCGGCCAATTCCAAAAAGTACCAGGCGGTGATATGTCTGGGCGCCGTAATTCGCGGGGATACTCCGCACTTCGATTACATTGCGGCCGAGGTGGCCAAGGGCGTGGCCCAGGTCTCAATGAACTCCGGTGTGCCTACGATATTCGGGGTGATCACCACCGATAACCTGGATCAGGCTCTGGATCGGGCTGGAAGCAAGGCCGGCAATAAAGGCTGGCAGGCGGCCCTATCGGCCATTGAACTAACAGATCTTTACACTAAGATTTAAGGAAAAGATGGGATCCCGAAGAAAATCAAGGGAACTGGCGCTGCAGGTCCTGTATCAGATAGATGTGACCGGGGATCAGGCGGACAAGGCCCTTTACGACCTCAGGAAAAGATGCCCGGAAGATACGGAAGTCACAGGGTTCTCGGAGGTCATGGTCAATGCCGTGATTAACAACCTGGAGAATATAGACCAGGCTATCGTTAGGGCCGTTCAGAACTGGAGCATAAAGCGCATGGCCCTGATAGACCGGAACATAATACGTCTGGGGGTGGCCCAGCTGGAATATCTTAGAGAGCAGGTACCTCCCAAAGTGGCCATCGATGAATCCATCGAACTGGCCAAGAAATACGGGGACGAGGAATCCAGCCGCTTCATCAACGGGGTGCTGGACAAGATATACAAGGATATGTCCGAGAGGGAAAAGTGAGATGAGATGCGCCATAATATCCGACATTCACAGTAATTATGAGGCCCTGACGGCGGTTCTATCCGATATACTGCAGAAGGGCATCAAAGAGATATATTGTCTGGGTGATGTGGTGGGTTACGGCGCGGAACCCGGCAAATGCCTCCAGGAGGTAAGAAAATATACCGACAAAATCGTAGCCGGTAACCACGACCACGGGGCGATCGGCCTGCTGGACCTTTCGGGATTCAATCTCAATGCCCGCAATGCGGCCGAATGGACCGGCAGAAAACTTACGGCCGATGAGAAGGCTACGCTTAAGGAATTGCCGCTGGCTATGGAATCCACCCGCAAGGATAATGATTTTATAATGGTCCACTCGACCCCGAACCACCCGGAGAACTGGAATTATATCCTATCCCTGGATGAAGCAGAGTACCAATTCGAAAAATTTACCGAGAGGCTTTGTTTTGTTGGGCATTCACACCAGCCGATGTTCTGGGAATGCGACAGCAACGGTAAATGTTGTGTGGCCGGCAAGGAATACGTTCATTTGGAAAAGGACAGAAGGTACATAATCAACGTCGGCAGCGTGGGGCAGCCCCGGGACGGTGACCCCAGGGCGTCTTATGCAATCTACGATCTGGAGAGGATGGAGGTGGCCATCAGGCGTGTGGAGTACGATGTCAGATCGGCTCAGGAGAAGATAATCAAATCCGGGTTACCGGCCCGCCTGGCCGAGCGACTGTCGGTCGGGATATAGGGGCACTATATCATGTCGACGTCAATCGCCATAGTAATACCCCATTACAACGGCCAACAGATGCTGGCCGACTGCCTGTCGTCCCTGGTCAAGACCGAATATGAAAATTATAGGATATATCTGGTTGATAATGCCTCTTCGGACGGAAGCCCCCAGTGGGCCAAACAAAATTATCCCCAAATAGAAGTGATCTCATCATCCAAAAATCTGGGATATGCCGGAGGATGCAATATGGGGATACGTTCCACAAAGGAAGACTATATCGTTCTGCTGAACAACGATACCGAGGTAAGGCCGGACTGGCTGAAGGCGCTGGCCGCAGGATTGGACCAAAACCCTTCGGTCGCCGCAGCCCAGCCCAAGATCCTTTGGCTTAAAGACCGCAGCCTGTTCGATTATTCCGGCGGAGCCGGCGGGATGATGGACATATACGGATTTCCCTATTGCCTGGGCAGGCTTTTCGAAAGCAAGGAAAAGGACAGCGGGCAGTACGACGGGGATATCCGTGATATATTCTGGGCTTCGGGATCGGCATCCATATACCGCCGCAGCGCGCTGGATGAGGTCGGGCTGCTGGACGAGGATTTCTTCATGCATATGGAGGAGATCGATCTGGCCTGGCGCCTGCAATTGGCTGGATACCGAGTAGTATCCGCTCCCGGTTCGGTCATCTACCATCTTTCCGGAGGATCGCTGCCAGCAGGGAATTTTCGCAAAATGTATCTCAATCACCGCAACAGCCTTTTGATGCTGTGGAAGAATTATTCCATCCTTTCTCTTCTGCTGATCTGGCCGGTACGCGTGCTTTTGGAGGCATTGGCCCTGATGAAGGCCTTATCCTCCGGCAATCTGGAGTGGGCCAGGGCAATAGTGCAGGCGATGTTATGGGTCCATGAGAATCCCAGGACGGTGCTGAAAAAACACAGAGAGGTTCAGAAAAAAAGAAAGATAAAAGATACTGCCGTTATGGATAGGATGTACCGCGGCAGTATAGCAGTGGAATATTTTTTGCTGGGCAAACATACGGCCAAACAATTGTAATGCGAACATGAAAGAAAAAATCAAAAAAACGCTTCTTCTAACATTACGGATAGTGATCAGCTTGGGCCTGATCGCTTGGATCCTGATGAAGGTCGACAAAAAACAGTTACTGGAGTCTTTTCGTTCTCTGAATCCCTGGCTGTTGCTGGCTTCGGTGGTAGCTTATTTCGCGGTCAATGCCATCTGCAACTGGCGCTGGCAGTTGTTGCTTTCGGCCAGAGGCATAAAAAGCGGGTACTGGAAACTGCTGCGTTATTTTTTGAACGGACTTTTCTTCGGGAATTTCCTTCCCACCACGGTGGGGGGCGACCTGGCCAGGGCCTACCTGGTGGCCGAAGATTGTAAAGGCAAATCCGAGGCCTTGGCTTCGGTGCTGGTGGATAGATTCATTGGCCTTTTTGGGGTGATAATAACCGGCATCATCGGCCTGATATTAGTAGCCAAGAGCGGCCAGGAAATAAACCTGTTGAAAGCGCTGGTTGTAGGCATCGTAGCGGCGCTGTTATTCGTGGTCTTGTTCTTGAATAAATCCCTGGTGAGAAAATTTCGTTGGGTGCTGAAACTTCCCTTGGTGGAAAAGGCGGAGCATCATCTCATAGAATTCTATCATTCCATTTATGTGTACCGCTCCCATAAGAATGAGGTTTTTCTGGCATTCGTTTTATCGCTTCTGGTCCAGGTTTTCGTGGTATTTACGGCCTTTCTTATCGCCAAAGCCCTGGGCATCGCCATATCGATTATCCCCTTTTTCCTTTACATGCCGGTGATCGCCGCGGTGAGCATGATCCCTTTATCCATCAACGGATGGGGGCTGCAGGAGGGGGCGTTCATAATTTTCTTCGGACGGGCCGGAGTGGATAAGTCGGCGGCCCTTTCTTTGGGTTTTTTATATCACCTGGTGGCCATCGCCATCTCCCTTTTGGGAGGGATACTTTGGCTGATATTCGGCGGACGTAAACCAGAAAACGGGGCTTCCGAAAAAGAAAAATGCGGATAGTATTCATGGGGACTCCGGGATTTGCCGTGCCCACCCTGGAGACCTTGTATCAGATGGGACATCAGATCGCCGCGGTCCTCTGCCAGCCGGACAGGCCGGCCGGGCGCGGTCGAAACGTCGGCTTTTCTCCGGTCAAGCAGAAGGCTTTGGCGTTGGGCCTGTCCATCTATCAACCGGAAACCCTAAAAACCACAGAGATCATACAGGGTATATCGAAACTTGAGCCGGATGCTTTAGTGGTGGTGGCCTACGGTTTGAAACTTCCCTCCGATATCCTTAACATTCCGAGATACGGAGCAGTGAACCTGCACCCTTCATTGTTGCCCAAATACCGCGGGGCGGCTCCCATCAATCATGCCCTGATCAACGGGGATAAGGTGACAGGCATCTCCGCCATCCTGATGAACGACAGAATGGATGCCGGAGACATAGTTCTGCAGGAAGAAGTTCCGATTCGCGATGACGAGAACGCCGGGGAATTGGAAAACAGGCTGGCTGCATTAGGGGCTGACCTGATCTCCAGAAGTTTGGAAGATTTGATGATGGGGACCAGCAAGCTTAAAAAACAAGATGAACTTATGGCCACATCGGCACCTAAACTTTCCCCGGAGGACGGTCATATTAACTGGGAAAGGACGTCCCGGGAGATATGCAACCAGATACGCGGAATGACCCCCAGACCTGGGGCTTTCGTCATGTTCAAAAGTAAAAGGCTTGAGATAATAAAGGCCGGCATGGAAACTGGAAATTGGAAATTGGAAACCGGCATGTTACCGGGACAGGTGGCAGGTATAAATAAGAATATGGGACCTGCGATCATGACCGGAGATGGGACCCTAATCCTGACAATGGTGAAACCGCAGGGCAAGAAAGCCATGAGCGGCGGGGAGTTCATCCGGGGATATAAACCTGAAGCCGGCGAGATGTTATCATGAACGACGGTAAAAAATTATTCCTATCGTTGTCATTCATCAGCCTGGTGATCTTGGGGGCCGGGGTGATCCTGCTGTTCTGGCTGGTAATGCCAAGGATTCAAATGCTGGGTCAATGGATCTTCTATGCGGTTGGCGCTGCGGCCGCATTGTTCCTTCTGGTGGTCAGCGGCGGGCTGTTCCTCCTTTTTCTTTCGGCCATCACCGAAAGGGATTTTTTGTTTCCGCATGGCAAGAAACAGGTGACGGTCAAGGTGCTGTACCCCATAAACCTTTTTTTGGGCTTTCTGCTGGGAATAGGCCGGGAGCGGGTGGGCGAGTCCTTCGTCGAGTTCAACAATTCACTGGTCAGAGCTACCAGAAAACGCATCGATCCCGGGCGTATAATGATATTACTGCCCCACTGCCTTCAACTGATCGACTGTCAGCATCGGGTGACATCCGATATCCGAAACTGTCGTAGATGCGGGAAGTGCGTTATTTCCGAATTGGTGGTGTTGTCCCAAAAGATAGGGGCCTCGGTCGCAGTGGCCACCGGGGGAACACTGGCCAGGAAGCTGATAGTTGATATAAAACCAACCCTGATATTGGCGGTGGCTTGCGAGAGGGACCTGGTTTCCGGCATACTGGATGCATATCCCATCCCGGTTTACGGGATATTGAATCAGCGTCCCCACGGTCCATGCGTCAACACTACGGTGGATATGGAGAAGATAGAGAAAGGTCTTTTATCCCTGTTCGGAAAGGACATTTGAGTGTCGGCCAGGGAAACAGCTCTCAAAATCCTGTCTCAAATCGACCGAGGCGCAGACCTGAGCGACGGCATACTAAAGAGAGAGTTTGGGCAGGCCAAGCTTTCCCGGGTCGATCAAAATTTGGCCAGGGAATTGGTTTCCGGGGTGCTAAGACAGCGGACAAAACTGGACTGGTTGCTGGACGGTTCGTTAAAAAAGGGCATAGCTTCGCTGAAACCATTGGAAATAAACATATTACGTATCGGACTATATCAAATTGCTTTTTTGGATAAAATACCGGCTTTTGCGGCAGTAGATGAAAGCGTTAAGTTGGTTAAACGCTTTGGCCGGAAAGAGATAATTGGCTTGACAAATGCAGTCCTGCGGGATATAATTAGGAACCAAAGGCACCTTAAAAAGGTAGAGACCGGAAATAAGGTCAAAGATGCTTCCATAGAGTATTCCCATCCCGAGTGGCTGATTGAAAGGTGGGTCAAGCAATTTGGCTGGGCGGATGTATTAACGATCTTAAAGTTCAACAATTCTCCGGCCAAGGTGACCATAAGGGCCAATCGCCTTAAAACTTCGACCAGGGACCTGTTCGAAAAACTGGAATCCGGCGGGTTTGAGCCGCATTATTCGGAGTTCCTTCCGCAGGCCATTGAGGTAACGAATCCTTCCGGGCTTGTTGATAATGAGCTGTTCGTCCGGGGGTATTTCTATTTTCAGGACCCCAGCGCCCAGGCTGCCGGAATACTTTATCAGGCCCATGAGGGTTTCAATATTCTCGATCTTTGTGCGGCTCCGGGCGGCAAAGCCAGCCAGGCGATGGAACAGGCAGAAGATAAGGCGGAACTTGTGGCCGCCGATAGCAGCTTTCGTAAATTCAGGACCATAAAAGAAAATTTCGACCGGTTGGGATTTTCATCGTACCATCTGTTATGCGGGGATGCTACTGAAATCGGATTTCGCAAAAAGTTCGATCTGGTACTGGCCGATGTTCCCTGCACCGGACTGGGGGTCATCAGGAAAAGGCTGGATCTGCGCTGGAGGATAAGGGAATCGGATATAAAACGATTGGCTGAATTGCAAAGCCGGATATTGGAGAATGCGGCCGGCCTGGTCAAATCCGGAGGAGCGCTGGTCTACAGCACTTGCACCGTGACCAACGAGGAGAACCGGGATCAGATAGCTGTATTTTTAACCCGCCATCCCCAGTTCGAGCTTGAACCGGCCGAAAGATATCTGCCTACCGAACTGACCAAGGACGGATATCTGGAAACCTGGCCGCATCTGCACCGTATGGACGGAGCTTTTGCCGCCCGTTTGATAAGAAAGTAAAATCACATAAACCCAATCCAGGAGGAGCACATGCCTATATACGAGCAGACCAGCAACAAGAAGAACCTGTGGGTATCGATTCTATCGGGAGCCTTAAGCGGCCTGATCACGACCATATTATTCTGGGCTTTCATTCAGCCGATCCTGGAAATGTCCGAAGTCCCCGATGTAACCGGCAAGAAAGTGGAGATAGCCAAGTCCCTTTTGGAAGGCCGCGGATTCCGGATGTACGAGGAGACCGCCATCAGCGATCCCACGGTGCCCGATGGAACGGTCAGCAAGCAGGATCCGGTTCCCGGCAGCAAGGTCCGCAAGGGATGGACCGTCAAGGTGTGGCCAAACAGCGCCGGAGCCGAAGTGCCTAACATGAAAGGCCTGCCGCTGGCCCAGGCCACGGTGGTATTGCAGCAGGCCGGGCTCAAACTGGGCCAGGTCGTCATGCAGCCTTCCGATTCGGTGGAGAAGGACGGCGTGATATCCAGCAACCCGGTGTTCGGACTGAAGGTCTCCAAGGACAGCGCAGTGGACCTGATGGTCAGCGCCGGAGCCGGCGAAGTGGCGGTGCCATCGGTGCGCGGCTGGGGCAGAAGCAGGGCCCAGGAGATGATCAAGCAGGCCGGATTGAATGTGGGCAGCATCAGGTATGTCTACGACGAAGAACAAGATCCCGGGCTGGTGATAAGACAGGACCCCTCGCCCGGATCAAAGGCGGCCAAGGGATCCAACGTAAACCTCTGGATAAGTACAGACGTAGAACCGGAATGATAGATGTTTAAATCCTTCAAAAAACTTCCCCGGCTGTGGCGCAATATAATCTGGGTGCTGCTGGTCTTTCTGGCCGGGTTCCTGCTGGCAAATTTCGTGCTGATGCCTCTTATCGTCCGCCAGGGATCGGTAGTGGAAGTGCCCGACGTGCGGGGCATGTTCCTTACTCAGGCTCAGGAGGTATTGCAGGCCAGGGAACTGGAACTGGTCAATGCCGGGTGGCGCTATGACGCCAGCCTCCCGGACAGCACGGTCATTTCGCAGGATCCCGAACCAAAGATGATGGTCAAAAAACGCCGCAAAGTCAAGGTGATCATCAACCGCGGCGAGGAGAAGGTCTCGGTGCCATATCTGGCGGGGCTTTCATCCGTTAGGGCTATCAATCTGATGGATCGTTTGGGCCTTTCGGTGACGGAGGTCGACAGCGTCTCCAGTGATTCCATTGCCATCGGCTGTGTGGTCTCTTCGACCCCGGCCGCCGGCACCCTGCTGGCCAAGAAAAGCACCGTCAAACTTACTCTCAGCAAGGGCTCGACAGGTAAAATGATGATGCCCGATCTGGTGGGCCGCAAACTGGCCGAGGTCCAGGGCCAGCTGGTCTCACAGGGACTGGTGATAGGGCAGATCAAATACATCTCGGGCCAGGCCCTGGAGCCGGGCACCATCATGCTGCAGGCGCCCCAGGCCGGTTTCGTGATCAAACAGGGCGATACGGTCAATATCGCCGTCAGCACCCAGTAGCCATGACCAAAATAGCGGCTTCGCTGCTTTCGGCTGATTTCTCCGACCTGCGGAACGAGATATCCTCGGTCGAACAGGGCGGGGCCGACTGGCTGCATCTGGACGTGATGGACGGGCACTTTGTGCCCAATATAACCTTCGGGCCGTTCATCGTGGAAGCCATAAAAAAGGTCTCAAAGCTTCCGCTGGACGCCCACCTGATGATCACCGACCCCTTAAAATACGCGCCGGAATTCGCCAAGGCCGGGGCCGATTACATCACCATTCACGCCGAGGTGATAGATGACCTGCCGTCGGCGCTGAGACAGATCAAAGAGCTGGGCGTCAAGGCTGGCCTGTCGGTAAATCCCGCAACGACGCTTGATAAGGTTCTTCCGGTCATAGGAGATGTCGATCTCTTTTTGGTTATGAGCGTCCATCCCGGCTTCGGCGGACAGAGGTTCATGCCGGAAGCGCTGGACAAAGTGAGGCAGTTGTCAGACCTGAAAAAAGTAATAAAGATAAATACAGTGATATCAATTGACGGCGGTATCAACCCGGAAACATCCCGCCTGGCTAGGGAGGCCGGGGCCGAAGTGCTGGTAGCCGGGGCGGCCATATTCAAGCATCAGGACCGGGCGGCGCAGATAAAAGCCATCAGAGGCGAATGATGGACGCCAAAGCCTTCAATCTTGTCAGCTACGGGATGTATGTGGTCTCCAGCAACCATGGGGGCAAGCTCAACGGGCAGATAGCCAACACAGTGTTTCAGGTGACGGCCGAGCCCCCACTGATGGCGGTCAGCCTCAACTGCCAGAACTATACCAACGAGCTGATCAAAGGCTCCCAAAAATTCTCGATCTCGGTGCTTTCGGAGGGCACCCCCCTGACCATGATCGGCACCTTCGGCTTCAAGTGCGGGCGGCAGGTGGACAAGTTCAGCGGGATGAAATATGAATTGTGCTCCAGCGGCAATCCCAAGCTCTTCGATCACAGCCTGGCTCATTTCGATCTGGAAGTGGTCCAGATAGTGGAACTGGGAACCCATACCCTGTTCATCGGCAAAGTGGTGGAAGCGGAGGTTTTGGCCGAAGGGCGGCCGATGACATACGAATATTATCATCGCATCAAAGGCGGCAAGACCCAGCAGAATGCTCCGACCTTCATAAAATCATAAGGCTATCGTTAACCAAAAGCAAGGACATGGCGTGCCATGTTCCAAAGGAGGCGAAATGAAGAAGTACACCTGCACCGTCTGCGGTTACGAGTACGATCCTGCCGTCGGGGATCCCGACAATGGGATACAGCCCGGTACCAGTTTCGAATCCCTGCCCGATGACTGGGTCTGCCCGGTCTGCGGAGCCGCCAAGGACGCCTTCGAGGCCGAAGACTGAGAGAAAAACCACCAAGACACCAAGGCACAAAGAGAACAAAATTAACCTTGGCATCATATCGATGATTTGTCTTTGGGTTTTGTTTAGCGTTTGGAATTTTATTTGAGATGATCAGAGAATTAAAGAAGAACATATATGCCGTAGGGGTGCAGGATTGGGACCGCCGTCTGTTCGACGAACTTATCCCCCTGCCGCACGGCACCAGCTACAATTCCTACCTGATCAAAGGTAGTCAGAAGACCGCCCTGATCGATTCGGCCGACCCGGCCAAATACCAGGAACTGCTGGACAACCTGGCCGAGCACCATCTCGAACAGGTAGACTATCTGGTCTGCGACCATGCCGAGCAGGACCATTCCGGCTCCATCGGCTTTTTGGCGGAAAAATACCCCAAGGCCATTGTGGTGACCAACGAGAAGTGCAAGGGATTTTTGATGGACCTGCTGCACATCCCGGAGGTCCGCTTCCAGGTGGTCAAAGACGGCGAGACCCTTTCGTTGGGCGATAAGACCCTGGAGTTCATCCTGGCTCCGTGGGTGCACTGGCCGGAGACCATGTTCAGCTACCTGCGCGAGGACAGAATCCTGTTCTCCTGCGATTTTCTGGGCTCGCACCTGGCCACCACCGACATCTTTGCCTGCGACGACACGGTGCTGGAGGGCGCCAAGCGCTATTTCGCCGAGATCATGATGCCCTTCCGCAGTTCCATCGTAAAACATCTGCAAAAGCTGGACACCATGGACATCGAGCTGATCGCGCCCAGCCACGGGCCGGTCTACAAGAAGCCGTTCTTCATCGTGGATGCCTACAAGGAATGGAGCTCGGAGCAGGTCAAGAACGAAGTGGTCATCCCCTGGGTATCCATGCACGGCAGCACCGAGGCCATGGTCAAACACCTTACTGAGGCCCTGGTCAAAAAAGGAATTGCCGTCAAGCCGTTCAATCTGACCAAGACCGACCTGGGCGAGCTGGCCGCATCGCTGGTCGATGCCGCCACGGTGATCGTAGCCACTTCCACCGCACTGGTGGGGCCGCACCCCCAGGGGCTGTACGCCGCGGCATTGGTGGGCGCCCTAAGGCCCAAGACAAAGTTTTTGGGCATCATCGGGTCCTACGGCTGGGGCAGCAAGGCGGTGGAGACCATAAAATCGCTGGTGACCAACGTAAAGGCTGAGTTACTGGAACCGGTCTACATCAAGGGCGCGCCGAAGAAGGAAGACTTCGAGGCATTGGACAAGCTGGCGGAAGAGATACTGAACAAGCACAGATCCATCGGACTGGCATAGCTGTTTGAAATATATTTTATCTTCGAATCGTTTGGGTCGGCGCGGCATCTAATCTAATATAGGACCATTGATGCAAACATCAAGCGGTAAACCGGAAACTTTTTACCTAAGGAGAGCGCCATGATCAAGCAGAACGTTCAGGACATCGTCAACAAGCAGATAAACGCCGAGATGTATTCGGCCTACCTGTACCTGGGGATGGCGGTGTGGTGCACCGACCAGAACCTCAACGGCTTCGCCCAGTGGCTGAAGGTCCAGGCCAAGGAGGAGATGGGCCACGCCATGAGGCTTTACAAGTATCTGGAGGACACCGATTCCCAGATCGTGCTCAAGGCCATTGACGCCCCGCCGGCCAAGTGGAGCAGTGTTCTGGCGATCTTCGAAGATGCCTACAAGCACGAGCAGAAAGTGACCGGGATGATCTACGAGATCGTCAATCTGGCCAACAAGGAAGGCGACCACGCCACCGCCAGCATGTGCAAATGGTTCGTGGACGAGCAGGTGGAAGAAGAGAACCAGACCCTGGCAATTGTGAACCAGCTTAAGATGGCCGGAGATTCCAAGGGCGGCCTGATGCAGATAGACCACCACGTGGGCAAGCGAGAATAAAATGACCCAACCCCTACACCCCTTCCCGCTGCGGGAAGGGGATGGGGGTTAGGTCAAGCCCCGGAAAATTAGGAAAACTTAGTGTCTTGGTGGTTGAAAGGGATTAAAACAGCCGTGCAACGCCGAATTCCTGGCGGAACTTGAGGAATTATCGCAGTACAACTGACGGCGTTTTGTATTTATAAAGTATAATGAACCTTTTGTGGGAAATAAAATGATTCCTCTAAGGTTAGAAGGTAAGAAAAGATTTATTGGCCCATTAGATGCAAAATCAGTGGAAGTAATATGTAAATGGAGAAGGTGGATAAATATTATTTATCATGATGTTGATAAATTAAAGATGGATAAATATGTTTATGAACAAGTTAGTAAAATTATTAAAAAAAACAAAAAGATCAACGAACCAAATATATTTAGAACGTTTATAAATCATGGGTATTTTACAATAATGATTATGGGCGTTAGGCGCCAAGTTAAATCTAAAAAAGATAATAGCATTTCTTTGTTGAAACTTTTAAAGGAAATGATTAAAAAAACAACGATTGTTGACTATTATGGATTTGATAAAAAAACCATAGAAAGGGATATCAAGGAAATCGAAGATAAAGCAGAAAGGTTTGAATGTATAGCAGATAGATACATAAGCCATTTGGACGAGGGGGTGTTGAAAGAACCTATAAACGTGGCGGATAAAGAAATCAGAGAAATATTTAATTGTATATATTTAAAAACATCAAATTATTACTTAGAATTTTATCGGAAAGTAGACCATGTTGATAAAATTCTTCTGGGATTTAAGTGTGATAAAAACTGGGTAAATATTTTTAAAACACCTTGGATAGAAGAAAAGTAAACAGTGTTTGACTCCTTAACCGAAAAACTCACAGGTCTATTCAAAGATCTTACTGGGAAGGGCAAACTTTCCGAGGACAATATAAAGGAAGCCTCGCAGAAGGTCAAAAGGGCTCTTTTAGAGGCCGATGTCAATTACAAGGTGGTCAAGGATTTCATTGCGTCGGTGGAGGAGCGGGCGCTGGGGGCTGAGGTGCTGAACAGCATCACCCCGGGTCAGCAGTTCATTAAAATAGTCCACGAGCAATTGTCCGCCACCTTGGGCACCAAAAACGAGCCTCTGCGCATGGCCTCACAGCCGCCTACCGTGGTCATGGTCTGCGGCCTGCAGGGTTCGGGAAAGACCACCACCTGCGCCAAGCTGGCCAAGAGCCTGCTGCAGCCCGGCCGCCGGGTGATGCTGGCCGCGGCCGACGTCTACCGGCCGGCCGCCATCGAACAGCTGGAGATACTGTCCAAACAGGTGGGCTGCGATTTCTTCAAGAAGGACACCACCGACGTGGTGGACATCTGCCGATCGGCCCAGCACGAGGCGGTCAAGCGACTGGCCGACTGGCTGATCCTGGATACCGCCGGCCGCCTGCATATCGACCAGCCGATGATGGATGAGCTTAAAGCGGTGCAGGCTGCGGTCAAACCACACGAGGTCCTTTTAGTGGTGGACGGCATGACCGGGCAGGACGCGGTCAATATCGCCTCGCAATTCGGCCAGCAGCTGGAACTGACCGGCGTGATCATGACCAAACTGGACGGCGATGCCCGGGGCGGGGCTGCCCTATCGCTCAGGGCCGTGACCGGGAAGCCCATCAAATATATCGGTCTGGGCGAAAAACTGCACGCGCTGGAGCCGTTCCATCCCGACCGGATGGCCTCGCGGATACTGGGCATGGGCGACGTAGTGGGGCTGGTGGAGAAGGCCCAAAGCGTCTTTGATCAGAAGCAGGCCGTCAAAATGGAGGAGAAGATCCGCAAGCAGAGTTTCACTCTGGAGGATTTCTCCCAGCAGATGAAGCAGATCAAGAAGATGGGTTCGATGTCCGAACTGATGTCCATGATACCCGGGGCGGCCAGGCTTCCCCAGAACGCCGAGATCGACGATGGAGCCCTGACCAGGATAGAGGCCATCATCAGTTCCATGACCCCGCAGGAAAGAAATAGGCCGCAGATCATCAACGGCAGCCGCAGAAAGCGGATAGCCCTGGGCAGCGGCACCAGCGTCCAGGAGGTCAACCGACTGCTGAACCAGTTCGAGATGAGCCAGAAGATGATGAAGCAGATGATGAATATGAAGGGGCGCGGATTTAAGATGCCCAAGGGATTTTGAGCGTTGTTATACGCTTGATGATAATTTAGTCGCGATGGTTAAAATTTGAAATAATCAATAAAATCAACAATCACTACAACCAAGGGAGGTGTCAAACCAAATGTCGGTATCAATCAGAATGTCCCGGGGCGGAAGCAACAAACTGGCAGCCTACAGAATCGTAGTCTCCCCCACCAGGTCCAAGCGCGACGGCGCCCAGCTGGATACATTGGGATACTATCGTCCGGCGGCCAACCCCATCGAGGCCCGGATAGACCTGGCCAAGGCCCGGGAGTGGATCAAAAAAGGCGCTATAGCTTCCAGCACGGTGCAGAGGGTCATCAAACTGGCCGAAAAACAGGCCCAGGACGGCGGCGACCTGAAGAACGTCAAAGTCTCTTTTGCCACTGCCAAGACCAAGAAAACCCATAAGGAACGCCTGGCTGCCAAAAAGAAAAAGGATTAACGAAATATGTTGAAGGATCTTGTGGAGTTCCTTTCCAAGTCACTGGTCGATAATCCCGACAAGGTCAGCGTCAGCGAGGTCAACAAGAACAACATCATCGTTTTCGAACTGAGAGTGGCCAAGGAGGATATCGGCAAGGTGATAGGCAAGAAGGGCCGGACCGCGCAATCCCTGAGGACCCTTCTTTCCGCGGCAGGGACCAAACTGGGCAAGAAAACCGCCCTGGAGATCATCGAGTGACCGGGGTAAGGTTTTTTTCGCCGGAAAAATAACGCTAACGTGCTTTTAAAGGACGTAAATAGGGACGATCTGGTAGTGGTGGCCACGGTGATGAAAAGCCACGGCCTAAAAGGGATGCTCAAGGTAAAAGTGGAGACCGACAATCCTAAAAGATTTTTGCCCGGGGAATCGCTGCTGCTGGTCATGTCCAACAGGCTTCAGGAAGTGACGGTCGAAAGCTTCACCCCTCAGAACCGCTATGGGCTGCTGAAATTGTCAGAGATGTCCAGCATCGAGGAAGCCGAACAGTGGCGGGGAGCCGATCTGGCGGTGCCGGGCTCCAGCCTGGAGCCGCTGGAAGAGGGAAGGTATTACACTTTTCAGCTTCTGGGACTTAACGTTATGGCTCAGGATGGCCGGCAACTGGGGGTGCTGTCCCAGATCGAGGAGATGCCGTCGGGCGACATATACCTGATCAGGGGGGCGGATGGTGAATTCTATGTTCCGGCCCAGGGGGACATCATAACGGAGATCGACCTGGTCAAAAATACGATGGTGATCCGGGATGTGGAAGGCCTAAGGTGAAGATAGACGTTTTGACATTGTTCCCCGAGATGTTTCCTCCGGTATTAGGGCAGAGCATCATCGGACAGGCTCAGAAAAAAGGCATCGTCAACTTCGGCCTGGTCAATATCCGAGACCACGCCCACGACAAGCACAGGGTATGCGACGATGTTCCCTACGGAGGCGGCCCGGGAATGGTGATGAAACCGGAGCCGATCTATGAGGCGGTGGAGAAGGCCAAGACCGGAAGCGCAAGCAAGCTGGTGCTCCTGTCGCCGCGGGGAAAGGTATTTAACCAAGAAACGGCCAGGCGGTTGGCCGCCGAAGACCACCTGATCTTCCTCTGCGGACATTACAAAGACATAGACGAGCGGGTCCGCAGCCTGGTGGACATCGACATATCTTTGGGCGATTACATCCTCTCCGGCGGAGAGCCGGCGGCCCTGGTGGTCATCGACGCCATAGTCAGGCTGCTGCCCGGCGCGATATCCGATCCCGAATCGGCCAACTGCGATTCCTTTGAAACCGGCCTGCTGGATCATCCCCATTATACCCGGCCGGAGGAATTTCGAGGGATGAAGGTACCGGAGGTGCTGCGCTCCGGGAACCATGCCCAGATAAAGAAATGGCGGCGGCAGCAGGCGCTGGCAATCACCAAAAAATACAGGCCGGACCTTCTGGAGAAGGCCGCCTTAAGCGATGAGGACATCGCATTTATAAGGGAAACCGAACAATAAATAAATAAACAATCAGGAGGTTCAGTCAACCATTATGAACAAGCAAGCTGTGATCAAAAGCATAGAGGCCGAGCAGGTCAAAAGCGATCTGCCCGAATTCCGGGCCGGCGATACGGTCAAGGTGCAGGTCAGGGTCATCGAAGGCGACAAGGAGAGACTGCAGGCCTTTCAGGGTGTGGTCATCCAGAAACGGGGCCGGGGCATAGGGTCTTCATTCACCGTCAGGAAGATCTCCGGCGGAGTGGGCGTGGAAAGGATTTTCCCCCTTCACTCACCCAATATTGCCAACGTTTCGGTGCTTAAGAAGGGCGACGTCCGCAGGGCCAAGCTGTTCTATCTGCGCAACCTGACCGGCAAAGCCGCTAAGGTGGCCCAAAAGAGGGAAGCCGCGGAACCAGCGGTAAAATAGCAAAAGATGTCCGGACGGACATCGGAAAAGGCGTTATCCCTGTTCGACGATTCTTATCGCCGCCAGGGATACCGGCTTATAGCCGGGGTGGATGAGGCCGGACGGGGACCGCTGGCCGGGCCGGTGGTGGCCGCAGCGGTGATCCTTAAACAGGAGGCCAGCCTGCCGGGCATTGATGATTCCAAAAAACTCACTGCCAAGCAAAGGGACAGAGCCCTATATTTGGTGATGGAAAACTCGCTGGCTGTTGGCATCGGGATAATAGAAGCTCCGGAGATAGACCGCATGAACATCCTCCAGGCTTCGCTGATAGCCATGTATTATGCGGTGTGTTCCTTGAACCAAACACCCGACCTGGTCCTTGTAGACGGCAACAGAACTCCGGGCAAAATTCCCAAAGGCCTGACCCCGGGATCGATCAAGGCTGTGGTGTCGGGAGATTCAAAAAGCTTATCGATCGCTTCGGCCTCCATAATAGCCAAATGCCTGCGAGATTCCCTGATGAGGGGTCATCATAAAGATTTCCCATGTTACGGCTTTGACAAGCACAAGGGATACGGCACGAGGGCTCATCTGGCAGCCTTGAACGAATTCGGCCCCTGTCCCATTCACCGGAAAAGCTTCGAACCGGTCAAATCTTTGATGGGAGCCTAAAATGAAAGAGACGCCGTCCGCCGGAAAACTGGGGGAAGAAATGGCCGTCTCTTTTTTGTCGGAAAAAGGTTATGCCATCGAGGAACGGAACTGGCATTGTGGCCGGGACGGGGAGATAGACATCATTGCCCGGGACGGCCCTTTGATGGTTTTCGTCGAGGTCAAGACCAGGTTTACGGAAAATTACGGGCAGCCAGTCCAGGCCGTTGGCCCGGCCAAACAGAGACAGATAGGGCGCTTGGCCAAGAAATACCTCTATCTCAAAAATCTTTACGGAAAGATAGACTGTAGATTCGATGTGGTGTCCATAAAATTCACCGATGGACAAGGGATCATCCAGCACATCGAGGACGCCTTTCGCTTCAACCCCAAATGATCGGAGCCTATGGTTGTTGTGGTCCTTCCGGCCTATAATGCGGCCAAGACACTGGAAAGCACCTATCGGGAGATACCTTTATCGGTGGTCGACAAGGTGATACTGGTTGACGATGCCAGCAATGATCAGACCGTCGATGTGGCCCGAAGATTGGGCATAGAAACCTACATCCATCAAAGGAACAAGGGCTACGGCGGCAATCAGAAGACCTGCTACACAAAAGCACTGGAACTGGGGGCCGATATCGTGATCATGCTGCATCCCGATTACCAATACACACCCAAGCTGATCCCGGCCATGGTCAACCTGATAAGATCTGGAGAATACGATGTGGTTCTGGGTTCGCGCATCCTGGGCGGCAAAGCAGTCAAGGGAGGCATGCCGCGTTATAAGTATTACGCAAACCGGGCTCTTACCATGGCCCAAAACATCCTGATGGGCCAAAAGCTGTCGGAGTACCATACCGGGTACCGGGCCTTCAACCGGCAGGTCCTGCAAAAAGTCGTCTGGCAAAACAACAGCGACGATTTCGTATTCGACAATCAGATGCTGTCCCAGATATTGTACCACGATTTCCGCGTGGCTGAGGTCACCTGTCCCACCAAGTATTTTAAGGAAGCGTCTTCGATCAACTTCCACAGGAGTCTTAAATACGGCTTAGGGTGCTTGCGGACGGCCATACTGTTCCGTCTGAACAAAAATCATATGATAAATAATCCCATGTTCGATCTGAAATGAGTAATGGAAGGGAAATTGAAAACCGAGATATCGGTGCCTTAACGGACAAGCTTTTTGCCCTCCCCCGGATACAACTACTGTCGGTGTTGCTTTTATTTTCGGCAATGGTTTTCCCAAAACTGGGGAATAACGGGATGGCGGTCTGGGATGACGGTTATTATGCGCAGAAAGCTAAGGAAATATTGACGAACGGCAATCTGCTTACCATGCATTATAACAGCAGACCGACATTCGACAATCCCCCCATGTTCATGTGGCTTCAGGCCTTATCTTATAGGGTATGGGGGATAACCGAATATGCCGCCAAATTTCCTTCGGCAATTTTCGGTACACTGGCGATATTGCTGACCTATTTACTAGGTTCCGAAATGCGTGATAAGAATTACGGCTTGTTGGCGGCACTGGTTCTGTCTCTAAGTCAGCCATTCATCCGCTACTCCCGAAGGGGAATGATAGATGTTACTTTGGCATTTTTTGTGCTGTTGGCATTGTATTTTTCCTGGATGGGCAGTAAGGGAAACAAAAAGTGGTTTTATCTCTGGGCTGCATCTTGCGGTATAAGCGTTCTTTTAAAAAGCGTGCTGGGTGTCTTCCCCATAGTTATAGTCATCCTGTGGTTGATCATCAACAAACGTTATGACGTCTTATCTAGCGGAGAATTCATAATCTCACTTTTATTGGCTGTATTTTGTTTTGGATGGTGGTATCTTTACGAGATAATTAGATGGGGAAAACCATTCCTGGACTTGCATTTTGGTTGGCTCATCTGGACCAGGGGATTTATTCGCCAGGAGGATAGCGGGCATTGGTGGGAACACCTTTCGTATTTAAAAGACCTGTTAAAATATTATTGGCCGTGGCTGCCTTTGGCTGTTTGGGGCGGTGCGGCCGGATTCAGGCATATATCAAACGCAGACGAAAAGAAACATTTCTCCCTGTTGTTGGTTTGGATCATATCATACATCTTGGTACTCAGCTTATTGGAGGCCAGACGGGTCTGGTATATCATGCCGGTCTTTCCAGGCTTGGCTTTCTTGGCGGCCAGCAGCATTCAATCATGGATCAAAGGGATAGATCCATATCCCCGGATTGCAAAGTATGTTTTCCTGCTTTTTATGTTGGTTCTGATGACGATCAGCTATACGCCTTTGAGGATCGATAAGGCCCGCTCGGAAGAAGTGCGTTTGGTGTCTCCCTATGTCAGATATTATTCGAACAACGGGGCCAGATTATTGGCTTATAAATTGGACTATTACGGGCTGAACAATGCATTACTTTTCTATTCGGACAGGGGTGCCGATATTTGCCGTGACCAGGAGGTGCTCAGACAAATGGCATCTCAACAACCAACAGCCACCTGTCTGGTGGAATCGAAGGACTACCAAGAATGGTCGAACGATATCAAGGCCATGTTCAAGCTGGTTAAAAGGGCCGGGCCTCTGTTATATCTTACGACCGGGCCCATGTTGCCAGATACTTTGCAAGTGAGTTCAAACACATGGATGAAGTGACGGCTTAAAATATGCTCTCAAAAATTATCTCTTCCGCCGTTCTGGGCATTGATGCCTATATGGTCGAGATCGAAACCGATCTCGGTTCAAATCTTCCAGGTTTCGCAATGGTGGGCTTGCCGGATAATGCAGTCAAGGAATCCAGGGAACGGGTGGAGAGCGCCATAAAAAATTCTGGCTTCGTATTCCCCTTAAAAAGGATCACCGTGAACCTGGCTCCGGCCGATGTCAAAAAAGAGGGCTCCGCTTTCGACCTTCCCATAGCCTTGGGAATACTGGCGGCCCATGAACAGGTGTCTTGCGATGATTTCGACAAGATCGCGATATTAGGAGAACTTTCTCTGGACGGCAGTTTACGGCCCGTAAGGGGCAGCCTGCCAATAGCGGTGGCGGTGAGGGATGCCGGATTCAGGGGATTGATGCTTCCGGCCGAGAACGCTCAGGAGGCAGCCATAGTTGAAGGTCTGAATGTATATCCCGTAAAAGATCTTAAGCAGGCGGTTTCTTTCTTTAATAAGCAGGCTGAGATCGCACCTCATCTGGTCGATTTGGGCAGGATTTTCAACGAGAATGCCGTTTACCAGGTGGATTTTTCCGACGTCAAAGGCCAGTCCCATGTAAAAAGGGCCTTGGAAGTGGCGGCCGCAGGCGGCCACAATATTCTGATGATAGGACCGCCGGGTTCGGGGAAGACCATGCTGGCACGGAGGCTTCCCACCATCCTGCCCAAGATGTCCTTAGCCGAAGCCCTGGAGACCACCAAGATCCACAGCGTGGCCGGGCTTCTGCCGGTCAATGCGGCCTTGGTCGCCACCCGGCCTTTCCGCACTCCGCATCATACCATCAGCGATGCCGGGTTGATCGGCGGTGGAGCGCATCCCCGGCCCGGAGAAGTATCATTAGCCCATCACGGGGTGTTGTTTCTGGACGAACTTCCGGAATTCAATAAAAATGTGTTAGAGGTTATGCGGCAACCCCTGGAAGACGGCAAGGTCACCATTTCCAGGGCGGCCATGTCTCTGACCTTTCCTGCTTCTTTCATGCTGGCCGCAGCCATGAACCCCTGCCCTTGCGGATATTATACCGATTCCAACCATGAATGTACATGCAGCCCGCAGAGCATACAAAAATACATGGCCAAGGTCTCCGGTCCTTTGTTGGACAGGATTGACATCCATATAGAGGTTCCTGCCCTGCGTTATCAGGAGCTGGTCCAAAAGGAACCGGGAGAAAGTTCGGAAGATATCCAGTTCCGGGTGGATCTGGCCAGGGACATCCAGCTTTTGAGATTCCGTGAACGAAAAGGCATATTCTGCAATGCCCATATGCATTCGAAGGATATCAGAAAGTACTGCACCATAGACCAGGCCTGCGACGAACTGCTGAGGAACGCCATCGATAAATTCGGGCTTTCGGCCAGAGCATATGATCGCATATTGAAGGTTTCCCGGACAATAGCGGATCTCGAAAAATCGGAAAATATCAGCCAAGCCCACATCGCCGAGGCGATCCAATACCGCAGTCTGGACCGTAATATCTGGGGGCAGTGAATAATTTAATCATAAAACCAAGGAGCGTTAGATGCAAAAGAGGACAAGTGCCATATTGGCGACATTACTGATCATTTTATCAGTGGTCTCCTGCGGCGGTAAAAAGGCTATAGCAAAACTCGATGCCGAAGATACCTTTGCCCGGGGCATGGAATATTTCAATAAAAAGAAATACGTCGAAGCCATAGATGATTTCAAAGAGATAGTATATAACTATGCCGGTACCCGAGTGGCGGCGGAAGCTTCCTATTATCTTGGCGAATGCTACCTCAATACCAAGGATTATGAAACAGCCATTGACGAATACCAGCATTTGACTTCGGACTATCCGTCCAGTCCTTTTGCCGAAAAAGGCCTATATCGAATAGCTTACACCTATTATAAAATGTCACCTAATTATGCCTTGGATCAAACCGAGACCACAGACAAAGCTAAAAGCAGCATTCAGCTTTATTATGAGCGGTATCCCAATGGTCAATCCAGGGAAGAAGCCGATAAACTATTGCTTAAAGTAAATGAAAAACTGGCTCACAAGGATTATGAGTCCGGGATGATCTATTTTAAGATGAAACAGTATTCGTCGGCCAAAATATATTTCGAAGGGGTGGTTAAGGAATATAAGGATACCCCCTGGGCTGAGAAATCGGTCGAGATGGTCAATAAAATTGAACCGTTGCTGGTCCCTCAAAAGGGGGTGACGGCTAAAAGCGATTCCCTTTTAGATACGATCGAAACCCATAAGGCCAATGATTGAGTAGCCATGATTTCCGGCGGTGATTTAATAAAAAATAAGATCGGCTTATTCGGTGGAACATTCGACCCGCTTCATTATGGCCATCTGATTTCCGCCCAATTTGTATTGGAAAACATGGATCTTGATAAAGTTGTTTTTATACCGGCCGGAAATCCTCCGCACAAAAGAAGAGACGAGATTTCTCCTGGCAAGATCAGGTATGAGATGGTCAAACTTGGGATCGCCGGCAATAATAAATTTGCGGTTTCGAAAATCGAATCCAATTCAGAATTCGCATCGTATACTGTGGATAGCCTGGGGAAAATGAAAATATCCTATCCGGCTTCAGATCTACACCTGTTGATAGGCTCGGACCAGGCCCTGACATTATCTACCTGGAAGGATCCCGAGAAGATATTCGGCCTATGCAAAGTAGTGGTCATGGTCCGTCCCGGTTACGATCCCGCCGACATTGAGGGAAAGTGGCGAAAAAGGATACTTTTGATAAGGATCCCGCTTATCGAGATAAGCGCCTCCGGTATTCGGGCAAGGGTCTCCAACGGAGGAAACATAGACTATCTGGTTCCCGAAAAAGTGGGGAGTTACATAAAGCAACATAGATTGTACCAAGCAAAAAGCGGAAATGAGCAGCATTAAGATAGAAAACCCAACCAAGAATCAGTCATCCGAGATCACTTTCTGGCAAAGATTGTCGGATAAAATGGATTTTTCCAAAAGCCGCCCGCTGGTTCGTTCTGGATACGAGGAGGTTCGCTTTACCAGTCATGACGGCAAGGAATATTATGTGGTCAAATCAGCGGGCGGTGAAGGATACATTCGCTTATCTGCCAAGGATCATTTTCTTTTTTCTCTGCTTGACGGGTCCAGAATGGTTCAGGAAATATTAGTTGAATATTTCAAGAAATACGGGGCCTTGGCATTTTCTCGGTTGGGAACCCTAGTTCAGGAGCTTTTTAAGGCAGGTTTCCTTACCGAATCTCCCGTGACATTTTATAGCCGGTTACTTAAAAAGATCAAACTTGATAAGCCACATATACGACTGTTTGATTTTGTGAAATCGCTGCCTCGCCGGCAGTGGCCTGTTTATAATCTTGACAAGATAATTTCTTGGCTTTATCAAAAAGGCTTCAGGTTATTTTATCTCCGACCAGTTCAGATCACCGCCACCCTGTTTTCCCTGGTTGGATTTTTTATTTTTGCCTACCTGTTTAAAAGCGGAAATTACAGCATATTAAAATCGTCCGGATCGGTTGCGTTGGGGTTGGCAATATTGGTTCTGTTGAATTATATTTCCATAGCGGCCCATGAATTATCGCACGCCTTAGCTTGCAAGCATTACGGGAGGCGCATAAACAGCGGAGGGGCAATAATAAATACCGTCTTCCCGTCATTTTATGTCGACATCACCGATTCCTGGCTGTTGCCAAAGCGGAAAAGAATACTCATTTCGCTTATCGGCCCGTTTTCCCAGGCATTTATAGCCGGTATCTTATCGGCAATAATCATGCTTTTTCCTCATTTGCCAATAAATCCCCTGCTCTATAAATTCGCCTTCCTTTCCTACATGACCGTATTCCTTAATGTCAATCCTCTGCTGGAATTGGACGGATATTATGTGCTGATCGACTGGCTGGAGATCCCGGGACTTAAGTCCAAGGCATCAAATTTCGTAAAGACAAAATTATGGAACAAGATCAAAAATAAGGAAACATTTGACCGGGAAGAAAAGATATTTACGGCTTACGGCCTTGGCGCAATCGTCTGGTCGGCCATTGCTTTGGCTATTGTAGGATATTTTTGGCGTATACGAGCCCAGCAGATCGGGAGCCGATTATTAAATGCTACCAACCAACAACTGCGGATGGTCATCCTGCTGACAGTTATTATACTGGTATTGGCAGTTTTTGGGGTTGCCTATAAAAAGATTAGGCTTTTAAGCGTAAAATTTTGGAAGTTATTTACCAATCTTATATACCGTAAACCAGCCCTGATGGCCGGAGGATTGTTTGTATTGTGTCTGTTGGGATCATTTATCTACAGTTACCTTAGCGGCTGGCCGACTATCGTAATATCAGTTGTCTTTGCCATGGGGCTGGGAGCCATATTTCAGCGGGTCTATTCATATTATAAGGGTTCATCTTTGTGGTTGGTTTTGTTGGGACTTCTTTTAGCCGCCTTGAGCAGCTTGTTTATGAAAATGATGCCGGTAAACATAAGATCTGTCGTTTGGCTGGCCGGGTCGTTATCCTTATTTTTTGCCACCTATACCCAATTCTCTTTTTCCAGCCTGCGCCGCTGGAAAAAGTGGCAACGGATTTTATGGGGCGGCCTCTGGTTCGGAACATTAGTATTGGTAGCTCACTTTCACGGTGTGTCGACTTTACGAACCATCTCTATAATGCTATCCTCAATGGCCTTTCTGATGTTGCTGTCTTTGGTGTGGCATAATACCGGTTCTTCGTTGGAATATTTCTGGATATATTTTCTTTTAGGCCTTCTTTCGTGGAATATCATACTCTTATTCTCGTTGTTCAATTTCAGTTTTCTTACCGCTTTGTTGCTGATATTTGCGGTATTCTGGCTTTACCTGATTATCAAGAGCGCTCGCTGGCTTCCGGAAAGCGCCACTTTCGAACCAGCGTCTTCCGAAAAAAGGCGTATGCGGCAAGCGGCTATAAAGATATATCGCATGGCCCGCAGCTATTTTGCATCTTTTTTTGGCGAAGGCCAGGCACGGGCCATGGATGACCGGTTAAATCTTATAATGATAGAAAAGAATTGGCCGATACGTCTTTACGGAGGGGGCAGCGAGGAGAGATTCGAGCGTAGTAAAGGGATCGTCGAAAGGAGCCTGGCCTTCAAAGGGATGCTGGACGAATTGCTGAATTATCTTTCTCACGAAGTCGGAATGTATTTCGCTCAAAATACGGTTAAGACAGCCTATGAAAGCTTATACTGGGAGGAGAGGGAGATAGCCCAGCAATACTTGATGAGGGACTCACAATGGGCCAAGGACATGGCAGTGGCCAATCTCAGGCAGGAAAAGATAGACGCACAAAATGTTATCACCGGTGTGGCCAAATTCTGGGAGCTTAACGAAGAGGAAACGACGCTATTTTATTCCCACCTTAAGGAGGAGAGGATCAGACCCGGGGAGATGATCATCCGGCAAGGAGAACAGGGCGACAAGTTCTATATCATAAAGTCAGGCCAGGTAGAGGTAATGATCTCGCGGCAGGGTGAGCCCGATCTTATTGCTGCGGTTCTTTCCCGCGGAGATTATTTCGGGGAGATAGCTTTGATCAAGAATGTGCCCCGCACTGCTTCGGTAAAGGCGGTGGCAGATTGCTCCTTTTTGGTTCTGGAAAGAAAAGATTTCGAAACTTTAATGGCTAAAAAAGTAAACCTGGCGGTCAGGATCGATCGTTTGGTTGAGAACCGGGGATTTTTGGTGAAACTGCCTTTGTTTTCTGAATTTGCTCCGGCCCAAGTGGCCATGGCAGCCTCCCGTCTGATCCCGGAAAGATATCAGGCCGGCCAGGCGGTAATTACACAAGGAGAAATAGGTGACAGTTTCTTCATAATAAAAGAAGGCCGACTGGACGTCATGGTGACCAAGGAGGGGATTAAAAACAAGGTGGCTGAGTTGGGGTCGGGCGAATATTTCGGCGAGATTGCGTTGTTGCTTGATGTTCCGCGCACTGCCGATGTGGTGGCTAAGACCGACTCTTTGGTGCTTCGCCTTCATAAGGACGATTTTAAGAGTCTTTTAGGAGAACAGTTATATTTTGCAAAAAGCCTGGAGCGAACTTCAAGTCGCAGGATGAGCGATACCCGTCATAAAACCAGCCTGCAATAAATGGCATAAGCGTCGGGGCGGTATAGATTTGCATTGACAAAAGGATAGTATAAATTATACAATAAGAAACGGCAGTTGAAGCTTGATTATTAAGGACCTACATAACCATACCATATATTCCGATGGAAGGCTTACTCCTGAGGAAGTATTTTCCATAGCCGAGGCCAAGGGTTACCAGGCAGGAATTTCCGATCATTGCGGTGAGGGAAGTTTTCAGATAAACCGGGATATCCAGTTCAAACAATACTTGAATGAACTTGACAAATGGCCTGTTTTAAGATCTGTTGAACTGGATCTGGGGACAGAAATTGCTATATCAGCACGATTATTGCAAGAATGTGATTACCTGATCGGCGGCATACATTCGTTGGGCGAATTAAACTTTTTCGATAATGCGGCAGGGTTGCCCGATGCTGAAAAGATCATCGGACAAATGCTCGATTTGATCGAAAGAAAATCACAGCAGTTTGAGTTTCATATTCTGGCGCATCCCGGACTTCTGCCGGTAGCGCTTAGATCTCATAAAGAAAAGATTTTAGGCAAAGAATGGAGCCAGCGCCTGGTGGAGCTGGCTCTGAAATACGACTTTGCCCTGGAAATCAGTTCCCGATGGGAACTGCCGTCCATTGACACTATTAAAGTTGCACTGAATGCCGGAGCAATGTTCTCATTGGGATCCGACGGACATTGCCAAGATTCAACTTGTAATTTAAAATACTCCTTGGCCGTTGTGGATCAATTAAAAATACCGGAGAAAAGGATTTTTGCCGGGAAAAGATCAGCCGGCTGAAAGGATATCCTCGATCCTTTCATTCAAGACCCTTATTCGTGCAGAAAGCACTCTTGAAAGCGACAGCATGATCTTAGCGGCGATCTTCGCTTCCTTTTCCACCAGGTAAGCAATATGTTTCCTGGTTAGAACGAAGATTTCGGTCTGTTCTAGAGCCACTACATTAGCCGATCGGGGGGATTTATCCAAAAGTGACATCTCTCCGAAGAACTTTCCTGGGCCCAGTTCGGCTAAAATTATATCAGTCTGTTCGGCGGGCAGGCTGATCTGCACTTTGCCGCTTTTGACCATGTATAGACTATCTCCCGGAGCGTCCTTCTGGCAGATCATTGCGCCGGGCATGAAGCTTTCGGCATCGGTGGACATTATCTGAGTTATTTTCAAAAACTCTTCCTCAGTCAATTCCTGAAAGAGCAAACATTGCCTGAGGCTGGTAACCTCATCCATAAAACCATCCTTTCTTTATTTTTGGAGGAATAGTAATGACCAACATCATTGACGTTATAAAAGGAAATAATTTATTCAGCGCTCTTACTCCGGAGGAACTGGAGAGGATATCAAAATTGATTTTTATAAGGTCCTATCGGGCCGGCCGGACACTTTTCTTCGAAGGGACATCCGGTGAAGTGATGTATCTGATACATTCCGGCAAGGTAGGGATATATAAGACCGTAAAGGACAAAGAGGAACTATTGCTGGCTACACTTGGTCCCGGCAGCTACTTTGGCGAAATGTCTTTGCTGGATTCCCAGCCTCGTTCGGCTACCGCCCGTATCGTCGAGGATGGGGAACTAGTGGTGATAACAAAAAAGGTCTTTGAACAGATGTTGGAGACCGATCCCAGAATCACATCAAAACTTCTTATAACCCTGGTAAAAGTCGCACTGCATAGGTTGCGCACTACAGATGAGAAATTCAAAGATAAGAACAACTGATCCGATAACATATAGCATAGCAAAAGAAGACTTTCCTGTCAAGAAATAATGATTCGCTTTTAAGGGAGCCTCCAATGAGCAAATCCCAGCAAAAACCCGAGAAAATAGCCATCAGTTCACTCCAGAAAAAAAATTATACGTATTATCTTAAATTGGTGGCTTTTTTAGAAAAACTGAAAAGAGAAAGCGATCTTGACTTGGGCCCAAAGCTGCTGGACAAGATAATCGATGCCCAAAAAGAGGGAGAATTGTCATCAGAGCAAGTAATGGAACTATCGGAAAGAATACAATGCTGGATAGAGAAGCGGCACGATTATTTTGCCAGTCAGGAATTCCAGATGAAAAAGCTATTAAGGGCCATGGAGAGTGATGATCGGAGAACCAATAAGACCAGGGTTCCGCTCAGTGAATGATGAAAGGAGTTTTTGATGGAAAAGAAAGAACTAACGGAAAAAATATTAGAGAAGCTGGATCATATCACCGGCAAAGAGAACAGCTTGTTGCAGGGAGACCTGGAACAAGCTGTTTTTGATAAACTGGGACAGGTAGAAAAGATTGTTTCATCCATTCAAAAATATCTTCCCAAACGGGTCATAGATAAAATTCTTTTAAACCCGGATGGTGTCAAGGTAGAAGGAGAGCGCCGGCAGGTTACCATACTTTTCGGGGATCTATCGGGGTTCACCGCGATGTCTGAGACCATGGATCCTGAGCAGGTAGTGGAGGTGGTAAACCAGTATTTCGACACCATGGTCGAGATTGCATCAAGATACGGCGGACATATCGATAAATTCATGGGTGACGCCCTGATGGTTCTATTCGGAGCACCGGTGGCTCATGAAGATGATCCGCTTCGGGCCTGTCTGGCAGCAATTGAGATGCTTGAGGCCATGGACAGATTCAGCGCCGAACGTAAGATGGAACTGGCCATGAGCATCGGATTGAATACCGGCGAAGTGGTGGCCCTGAACGTAGGGTCCAAGGAAAGGATGGAATATACGGTCATCGGGGATGGAGTAAACCTGGCCGCCCGCCTGGAAAAAGTGGCTACCGCCAGGCAATGTGTTATTGGAGAGAACACCTATCGCCAGGTAAAGGGCAAGATCAAATTACAAAAGCTGAAACCGGTAATGGTTAAGGGAAAATCAAAACCCCAAAATGTTTATCTGATTTTGGGGCGCATGGAAGAAGCTGGGAAACAAGCTTCTCTTAGGTCCGGTAGCATCAAACTGGTGGGGCGCTTGCCGGAAATGGAGGGTATTAAACAGTCCATAGAAAAGGCTAAAACCGCTCAAGGCCAGGTAGTGGCTATCACCGGTGATCCCGGGGTGGGAAAATCCCGCATTGCCAAAGAACTGGAACTGTTGGCCAAAGATCAGGGATTCAAATTCATCAAGGGAAAATGTCATTCGTATTCCAGCAACATAGCCTACCTGCCTTTCATCCGCCAAATTAATCTGCTATTAGGGATAGAGGAGCGGGATGCAGACCAAAAGAAGCAGGAAAAGATGCAAGAACTGCTCCATACCTTGGATTTGGGCGATTTTGAACCATTTTTGGGCTCGTTGCTTGGCATAAACTACGGTGAGATAGAGGGTTTGGATCCCGAAAAACGCAAGCGAAAGACTTTTGAAGGTATCCAGGAATTATACCTTCGCCAAGCCCGTAAACAGCCGCTAACAGTTGCTTTTGAGGACCTTCAATGGGCCGATACAATGAGTCTTGAATTGATGGAACATCTGGTGGATGCCATACCCAATGAATCATTACTGATCTGCGCTGATTATAGGCCAGAACTGGCGTTGCCGTTCATTGGAAAAGCATGCTGCTTGAATATTAATCTAAAGCCACTAGAGAAAAGTGAAGCCTGGCAAATGATCTCGGCCTTGGCAGCGGTTTCTGACGTCGATGATGAAGTATTGAACAAGCTGCTGGAAAGGACAGAGGGAAACCCGCTGTTCATCGAAGAGGTGATTCGGCACCTACTTTCCAGTCGGCTCATCAAGCGCGACGGGGAGAACCTGATACCGACAAAGCGATTTGGGAAAATGACGTTGCCAAATACCGTAGCTGCAGTAGTGCTGGGACGAATCGATAAATTGGGAGAGGAATTGAGGCGAGCCTTGCAATACTCGGCTGTGATCGGCAAGGAATTTGACCGGGCTGTATTATCAAAGTTACTCAAAGAGCCGGAGGAAAAGATTCAATCTCTACTGGATAACTTAGAACATTTCGAGGGGTTGCTATACTCAAAATTGATCGATACCAAGAGGGTTTACGAGTTTCACTCCACCACTACCCATGAGGCGGCCTATGCCACTCTGCTCAAACAAAGGAGAAAGGAATTGCATGGCAAAGTGGCAATGGCCCTTGAAATGGAATATAAAAATAATTTATTCTCTCATCTGGAAGATCTTGCCCATCATTACTACAACAGTAGTCACCAAGACAAAGCAATATCATATCTCCATCGAGCCGGCGATAAATCCCGGGGGCTTTATGCCAACATCGAGGCTATTGATTTCTATGAAAAATGTTTATCGGCGCTGAAAGTTATTAAAGAAACCAATGATACTATTTTGGTAAAAGCCGAAGTCTTGGGAGCGCAGGGGGCCATTTATCGGCTGATCGGGCAGATGGAGAGAGCCCTTAAAAATATCAATAAAGCCATAAAACTGACGGCTGGAAGTGGGAACAAGATGATCTCCCGAAAATATACGCTGGAAGCCGGCATAATTCATGATATGCTTGGCCAGGCCGACCATGCTTCTACACTATGGCAGAAGGTACTAAAAGAAGCCCTGCAAGACAAGGATAAGGAGGCACAGGCTCTCTCACTGCAGAACCAGGGATTGCTTTGTCTGCGCAAGGGGGATCCGGCCAAGGCCATCGAAAATTTTCAGTCTGCCCTAAAGGTATTCGAAGAAATCAAGGTTAAAAAACACATCGCCAGAATAAATTCGCATTTGGCACAAGCCCACGAAGTTATGGGCAATATGGATATGGCCATAGAACATAATAGAGTTGCCTTGGCAATATCTCAAGAGATAAATTACTTGGAGGGGATAGCTTCCTATAATAACAATCTGGGCATCAATCTTCTGATGACCGGAAACATCGAATCAGCAGCCCAGAATTTCAGGACTGCTTTTAATATGGCCGGCAAGATAGGTGACCGCCGAGTCGAGTCGCTGGCCGGGTTCAATCTAGGTAATTGCCAGTATATCATGGGCAATTACGATACCGCCCAGGAATATTACCAAAGCGCTTTAGGTTCGGCCAGAGAGATCGGCGATATCGGCCAGCAGATGAACATCGATATAAACTTGGGATGCCTGCAACAGGTCCTGGGCAATGCCAAGGCAGCTTTAGAATACCATAATAACGCGATGGAAATCGCCTTAAAAATTGGAGATAGAAATAATGAATTGGAAACCAGGCGCAATCTGGGTTTGGATTATTCTATGCTGGCTGAATACGGCCAGGCCTTGCGTGAATTTGAGAGCGGGCTTAAACTATCGTTGGAAATTGGTGATCCACGAATGGTGGCCTTTATTAAGGCCAACTATGGTCTGACCATGGTCAGTCTTCGGGATCTTGACCAGGCTGAAAAAATGATATCGGAATCTTTGGATGATGCCAGAAAGGTGGGGGATCCCGAGGTCATCCTTTCGGTGGTCAGAGGCTTAATAGAACTGAATATGACCAAGGGTGATTTTAAAGCCAGTCAGCAGGAAATTGAAAGGGCTATGAGGATATCCTCTGATACTCACAATAAAAGGGAAACCGCCTATGCTCTGATGTACAATGCCTTACTGATGGTTAAACAGAATGAGCTTGAAGGAGCGTCAGCCTCCATAGCAGAATCCTTGACGCTGGCCCGGGAAATGAAAGATAGTGTTCTGTTGTGCAAGCTTTGCCTGATCTCGGCCCGAAGATCGCTGGCCTGTGGTTTAATCAACGAAGCCCAGATGTTCATAATTGATGCCAGAGAGGAAGCTGTCAAAAGCGGGGCCAGGGAGGATATGGCAGACAGTCATGGCCTGATGTCCCGGCTAAAAATTATGCAGGGTTTAGGAGATGAAGCCGAAAAAGAATTGATCAGACAGAGAGAAGAGATCGAGGATATATCTCGGACTGTTCCGGAATATTTAAGGAAAGGATATATTGAGGCCAGAATACCTTCCAAGTAATCACAGGTGATATGAAATGAAAAAAAGCGCCCCCTCACAGGGGCGCTTTTTTTCATGAATGGTCATCTCAACAGAGTGATTTTCTGGGTCAAACATCCTTGGCCCGAAGTCAGGCGGTAAAAATATACACCATTGGGCAGGTTACGTCCGTTGTCATCTGTGCCGGTCCAGTTGGCGGCATAATTACCGGGCTGTTTGATTTCATCAAACAAGGTATTCACCAAATGCCCGCAGATATCGTAAATTTTTAACGCCATTCTTTCCGAACGATTGGTGCTGTAAAGGATTTGGCAGTTGTTGCTAAACGGATTGGGCATGGCCTTTAAACTGTATGAATAGATGTCGGCTGCCAGCGGAGTGTTCACCAGCACCGGACCGTACCATTCAATGGTACCAAGGTTGTCCACGGCTCCCAGGCGGTAGAAATATGTCTGACCCGGTTGAATAGAATTGTCCCGGTATCTATATTCAGATTCCGAACCGGTGCCGGGAAAATCTGCTAAATGGATATAATTATTTCCGTCGTCGGAAGATCTCTCCATCCGCCACAGGTTATGATTTTCCTCCAGGCCGCTCCGCCAAATTAAATTTACGCTTCCCGGCTCATAAGCAGCGGTAAACATTGAAAGTTCCACGGCTAGGGGAGTAGCCACCACCCGGGGGGAGACCCCAGAAGCCAAACTGTTGAACTGGTAATAGCGGCCGTATTTGGCTGGCACTTTAGCCCCCTTTGTTGTGATGGAATTTGTAATAGGGAAGGCGTTCCATGGATTGTCGCTGGTTTCGTACTGGCAGACTGCCAAGAATTTGAAGACGTTGCCTACAGTGTATTTCAGGTATGAGAACGGAACTCTTATTTCGGCGTAAGTATATTTATTGATGCTGTCTAGGTATGGTCTGTTGGATGCCAGGTAGGTTGCTATGGCCACGGAATCGACCCAACTTGTCCCGTTCCACTTTTTAAGCGATATGGAATCAGCGTTCTCAAATATCAGACAGAAATCCGGGCGGAAATTGATATCGAAACCTGCGGCACCAGTACCGTTATATTTGAATGTAGAATCAGCTCCGCCGGTCCTGGTGTCAAAATAAACTATAAGATCCCCGGCAGTTCTCCAGTCGTTACGGCAATAGCCCAAGTATAAGTATGAAGCATCCCATGTTGTGTATAAGGTATCCCTTGAGCCGACAGCGCCAATCCGTGTATCCAGTCGCTCGCTTTTCGTAAAGTCATTGACACATCCATAGGTATAGCCCATCCTGATCGTATGGGGCGTTACCGTATCTCCGGTGGCCACAATGCGAGGCTCATTGCCCAAAGTACCCCACCTGGTGGGAGAGGACTCGTCACCGGCCTTAAGGGCGAAGATCAAGGTGTCTCCGGGGGCAAAACCGTAAACGATTTTCTTCTCAAGAGTATCTGCTATAGCCGGCACCCAGGCTTGATAATAGGTTGAACCGGTGTCTATGAAATCGGTCTCAGAGCTCAACTTGCCCAGGTCGGAAGCAGTGGAGTTGTATTTTGAATATTTCAACCAATATTTGGTGGTTTTTTCCGCCAGATCGTCATCGCTGACTGCTGTCCAGGAAAGCTCTACCGTACCCTCAATGGTGCCGGTGTAAACCGAATCCACCAGATCGACTATCGGTTCCGGTTCCACGTTGAATCCCTGATATGCCAGGATTCGGCGGGTCAATTCTGAAGCTGTGCTGGGATGCCTGCCATTATTGAGCGACCCGATGGAGAAGGTCAGGTAGACATTATTATGGTTGCTGGCCTTGCTTCCCTTATAGTAGCTACCGTAGGTGGTAGCCCGGCCATAAGTTATCTTTTCGGGGCCTTCGCTTTCCATGAGCAGATTTGAACCAGATGCCATTGGTCCAATTATATCTACGGAGTTATCTGGGCCCTGCTGGAAGGGATAATCAAATGACATTCCTTCGGTAAAAGTACCAGCCAAGCCGCTTATCTTTTGAATATTTCCGGTCTCTTCGGGATTGCCCGGGCCGATATATTTAGAACCGAAATATGTGAATAGTGTGGTCGAATTATACATCTCTCCAAAATCGTTTCCGGTAACAAGCAAGCATTTGAGGGAATCTTCGGCAAAAGCCTCCAAAGAATCCTGTTGCTCCGGCTGGATGACGCCAGCCGTGCTGCCGTCCTCTGCGTAACCTAAATCAACCAAGCACATATCATATTCGGTACTGTTCAATTTGCCTTGTTTGCGCCAGGCATACTCCAAAGTATCGGTATCGGTGATCTGAACAAATAGCTGGTTGGGTATATTCCGCTCATTAAAAGCCCGAACATACGCCGAATCCAGCGGTATGTATACGGAATCGGGCTCGGCAATGGGATCTTCATTCCAACCGGAAGTTACCGGATCATCGTAATCCTTCTTGGGATGGTACCAGATGCTGCGGCCGGCAGCCTTGTCGGAGGTGATATTATAGTTTAAACCCACCACATCCAGCGTGTCGTCCTTTTCATTCCGCAGATAGTACTGCCCGAAGTCGTCCCCTCGCCCGTTTGTCCGGCTGGAATCCAACCAGGCTACCGAGAACCAATCTCCGAAACGGCAAACATCCGGTGCCCGCTGGCCGTAGTACCAGTTATCGTTGACCACTTTTACCGTGGACCCTAACCGTTCGTACTGGTCATAATACCTGGCTCTTATTTGATAGCTGTAAGTGCTGCCGGAAGAATCTGCCCAACTGGTCCAGAATGAATATTTGTCTACGCCCATAGTCACCGAGGGGATCCGGTTAGCTTCGGTAGTAATCGTTGTGTTGCTGATGGCAATATTCTGGTTAATCTTTTTCGCATCCGGATCGTAACGCTGGGCAAAAATATCTCCGTTGGTGCTTTTAGTGAAATCCATCCAAACAATGGTAAAAAAACCAGTATCCGAGGCAGCAATGGAAGGTGTAAGATGTGCATATTCAGTGTTCTCGCTGACCATTTCACTGGCACCTAAGGGTGTTAAATCCGGTCTAAAATAACGCATATATATATTGGGGCGGGTAGCACTGCTTCGGTGATCCTGCCAAGTAATGGCGATACCGGCATCTGTAAAACTGACTGCCGGGTATAAGTGGAGCATTTTCGCCCCATCATCGTTCACCTTAATATCCCCAGATTTGGGCACGAACTTGTAGTCAAACAACCTGGCCCAGATATCTATCTGCCCATCCCGGTCCTCCTGCCAAACCACTACTAAGTCCTGGGTGCGCTTATTTACAGCCACCTTGGGAAATTTAGCATTGTTCACGATTTTTTCTGTGACCCTTATTTCATCCGTAATCGGTTCTCCGTTCTTGTCCAGTTTGCGGCCATAAAGCTGCCAGATTTCGCCGGCTTTCATCAGAGAGTCCTGCCAGACTACAAAGAAGAAATCCCCTACTGTCCCTGCCACATCGGGCTGTTCCTGGGTATGTTCGTCCACGCGGATCCGGTTGACCAGAAAGGCACCGGTGGCCGCCGCTGGTTTTCGCTCCCATATCCGGCCGTAGATATTGAAATTACCGTCCCGACTGTCGGCCCAGACGTAACGGGAATTATAGTTCTCATCCATAACTGCTGCCGGCGCCCGCTGGGTAGTTTCTCCGGCGTCATTATCCCATAGAAAGATCTTTACAGTATCCTGTGCTGCAAACGAAAGTGAGCCAAAGATAGCAGCGATTAAGACAATCAAACAAATTTTTCTCATTATTTATCTCCTTTGCCAGTATTGCTTTTTACCCTTATCGATTCTACGGCCACCATAAGCAATCTCAAACGGGTTGATTTATCGGTCATGCCGCTTTTCAGTTTTTCAAATATGGGGTTTTTTTCAGAGGACAGATAAAAGCTATCTGCGCCGTTCTCTTGTGAGTATAAAATGCCTTGCACCAATAGGTCGTCGATGGCTTTTTTTATGGCTTCTTCGGGGCGTCCGGTCAATTTCGTCAAACTGTAGATGCTTTCTTGAGCCTTAGGTTGTCGGCTGTAATGAATCAGGATATTCCATTTTTCGAAACAATCAACAGTATCTTTGATAAATAAACTAAGCTCCGGAAAATCCTTAGTGTTATACATATAAATCCTTTAAAGTGTAAAGTATTACACGTAATTTATATGCAAATATCATGCCATATGTATATGTTTATAATATATTGATTATTAAGAAGTTATAACAATAAAGTTCTATAAATAAAATAAAGTTATAATTTAGAATAATGTATTGCTTATACATAGATATAAGTTATTTTTTTGATATATTAAGTTCTTTTATAAGTCTTGATAAATAAGTCGGCTGAATCTTTAAAGCAGATGCAGTTTTCCTTTGATTCCAATTATTGGAATTCAACGCTTTTATCAAATATTCCTTCTTGAAAATCTTTTGAGCCTCATCCCACGGCAGATCCGACGGCAGCTCAATGTCTTTGCTATTGGGATTACCGATATCCTGCAACATTATATTATCGATCACCTTTCCCGAAGAAACCACCACTGCCCGTTCAATCACATTTTGCAATTCTCTGATATTTCCCGGCCAGGCGTATTCCATCATCGAATTGATAACATTAGCGGAGAATCCGGCAATATTCTTTTTGGTTTCGCGGCAAAAGTATTTCAAAAAATAATCAGCCAAAACCGGAATATCCTCGCGCCGTTGCCTTAAGGGAGGTAGGAATATCTGAAACACATTAAGGCGGTAATATAAATCTTCCCGGAATTTGCTTTCCCGTACTAATTGTATCAGATCATGATTGGTGGCTCCCACAATTCGGACATCAACTTTAATGGTCTCACTGCCGCCCAGTCTTTCAAACTCACGCTCCTGAAGCACCCTTAGAATCTTAGCCTGTACTGCCAGCGGAAGGTCTCCGACCTCGTCCAAAAATATTGTGCCCTGATGAGCCAATTCGAAACGGCCCCGTCTTAAATTGATGGCTCCGGTGAAGGATCCTTTTTCATGACCGAACAGTTCCGATTCTAGCAACTCAAGAGGGATTGCCGCGCAGTTTACTGCTATAAAAGCCTTATCGCGTCTTGAACTCTGATTATGGATATACCTGGCCAGAAGTTCCTTTCCGGTTCCGTTTTCGCCTTGCAGCAGAACCGTGGTATTGCTTAAGGCAACCTTTTGGGCCAGACCCAAAACTTCCTGGATCGACGGGCTTTCTCCAATTATGGTATAGCGACTGGCAATGGCATCCTTGAGCTCCAGGTTTTCCGTTTGCAATTTATGATATTTATCAGCATTTTCAAGGACCCGGGCAGCCATTTCGGCTACTTTAAGTAAAAGGTCCTGGTCCCTTTCATCAAAGAACTGCCCCTCCTGTTTGTTCAAAACTTCTATAACGCCGACCGTTTTGTCGTCCAATACCAAAGGCACGCATAATAAAGACCGGGTGTTGAATTTTGTCTTTTCATCAATGCCTTTATACCAACGATTATCCTTCTCTGTCTGATTGACGATCTGCGGTTTCTTTTCTCTGGCTACCCATCCGGCTATTCCCTGGCCCATGGGAACCGTTAATTTCTTCAACTCTTCGGAAACTTGTCCTGTGGCATGGGCAAAGTGAAGACGCTGGGTATTTTCATCTAAAAGCAACAGGGAACTGGCCTCCGCCAGAGTAAGTGTTTTAGCCGCTTCGATGATCATGTCCAGCAATTGGGTCTGGTCCAGAGTTGACGATAATGCTTTGCTTAGAGAATATAGAAATTCGAAATCGTTGTTGTTTTCAGGTGTCCTATTCATATATTTTACTCCTTAATAAGAGGAAAAATGATTATTTTATATAATGTCTATATTGCACTTTTTAATAATATCAAGGGAGGGCTGGCAAGTCAAGCAAAAACAACAATAATATTTTTATGGTTCAATAAACCCGTTGACACCATAAAATTGCAATGATATTATTATAATGATGCTAATTGGAGGATCTATGATTAATAATATTACAAAAATATTTATGGCAGTGGCCATCTGCTCGGCTAATATTGCTGCCCAGAACAATATCAATATTAAAGGAAGTAATTATTCGAGCGAGTCACGCCAAGCGGCACAGCTAGGAGAAGCGGCGTTAGTTAAAGGGCTTTTTTCTTACGGTACTGTGATCTATCAAATAAAACTTCCCTCTTCCGCAGACCGGGTATCCTTTAAAATAAGATTTAATAATTTGAGGAATAAATGGCTGAAAGTATACATTTATAATTACGGTGTCTCCTATGATGATCTTTCCGTGCGCAATAAAAGACTGGCACCAAACTGGAGGTTATGGGAGGCAACAAATACTTCGGGGTTGTGGGAGTCCCATAGTCCTAAATATCTTTATACAACCAGCTATGACGGCCGGATAGATTTTTTGGGGTCCCAAAATACCCTAAAATTGCTTCTTTATGCCGACGGGGGCATACCGTACATCAGCGACGGAAGATTTGTTATCGAACAGATAACAGTGGAGTTTTCCACCAGTGACAAGGTAGTTTCAGAAATCATAACATCGAAAGATGTCTGGATTGAAGGGAATTATCTATTGGTCAGGGGGCAAGGATACAGCAAGTCGAGGATCGATCAGCCGGGATACGAAGCAATACCGAGGGCCGCAGCTCTCCGACTGTCCAAAGTCGATGCCTATAAAAAATTGGCCATTGCCCTGGGAAGGATTTCGCCGAAGGGAGGAACGGCAGCCATTCCGGGCAGTAGGGTAAGATCAACCTTATACAAAAGCGATACGGAAGTGGAGATCATTCTTGAAGTGCCTCTGGCCAGCCTGCATGATAAACCATGACCGACATCAACTGCAATGATAAGACAACAGGAACGAACAGAATGGATATTTTAGACAAACTCAATCCGCAACAAAAAGAAGCCGCCAGCTACCTGAAGGGACCCTTGCTGATACTGGCCGGGGCTGGTTCCGGGAAAACCAGGGTACTGACCCGCCGTTTGGCGTATCTCGTAAATAGGGGTGTTTGCCAGCCTTGGGAAATATTGGCGGTCACCTTTACCAACAAGGCGGCTGGTGAGATGAAGAACAGGGTGGGTCGGCTGCTGGAAAGGAGTGTAGAGGGATTATGGGTGGGAACCTTCCATTCCATATGCGCCAGGATACTCCGCAAGGAAGGATATCTTTTGGGCTGTCAGCGTGATTATACCATTTACGATGAGAACGACAAACTGTCACTGATGAAAAAAGTGATGGGCGATCTGGCCATTCCAGAACGCAAGGTGCCCATCAAAGCAGTTATCTCCCGGATATCCGGCGCTAAGGACAGCCTGGTCGGTCCTGATGAATACCAGAAAATGTCCTATGATTATTTCGAAAAGGAAGTATCAAGGATCTACCGGCTTTACCAACAGGAGCTGCTTAAAAACCAAGCCATGGATTTCGACGATCTTATCTTCAATACCGTCCGGGTCTTATCCGATAATAAAAATATTTTGGATAATTACGGTCGCAAGTTCAGGTATATATTGGTGGACGAGTACCAGGACACCAACCATGCCCAATACATGCTGGTAAAGCTTCTTTCCCAAATCCATAGGCAGTTATGCGTGGTGGGCGACGACGATCAGTCCATCTACGGATTTAGAGGGGCGGATATAAAGAACATCCTGGAATTCGAGAAAGATTTCCCCGAAGCAAAGATAATCAGGCTGGAACAGAACTATCGTTCGACCAAGATCATTTTGGAATGCGCCAACCAGGTTGTCAAAAACAATGTCGGGCGCAAGGGCAAAGAACTTTGGACCGAAAATCCCAAAGGGGACAAGGTTTCTTTGTGGTGTGCCTGGGACGAACGCGACGAGGCCGACAAGATCTGCCGGGCCATCAAGGACCATTGGAGCAAAGGTTCCCTTAAGGATTGCGTGATATTATATCGTACCAACGCCCAGAGCCGGGCCCTGGAAGATTCACTGCGCCGTTCGGCCGTGCCGTATCTGATAGTCGGCGGTCTGAAATTTTATGAACGCAAAGAGATCAAGGATATATTGGCGTATCTCCGTGTAGTGGTCAATCCGGCGGATGAAGTAAGCCTAAGAAGGATAGTCAATGTTCCGCCGCGGGGCATAGGCGAAACCAGTCTGGATAGAATAGCCGCACATGCCGCCGAAAGAGGAATATCCCTGTTCGAAGCATTAAGGGATTGCGGGCAGATAGCCGGCTTGGGTCCTGCGGCAAAAACGGCAATTATCGGTTTTGTTCGAGGGTTGGAAGAATTGGTCGGACTTAAGGATTCCTTGAATGCTCAGGAAATGGCGACCAAGGTTATAGAGCAATCTGGTTATATCAAATTCATCGGCGGACAATACCTGGATAAAGAGGAGGCCGATAACAGGACCGAAAACGTCCAGGAATTGGTCTCTGCAACCAGTGAATTTTGCGAAAGATCGGAGGACAAAAGTCTTTCTGCTTTTCTGGCCGAAGTTTCGCTGGTAGCCGATATCGACCGGTGGAACGATAATGCCGAAGCGGTGACCCTGATGACCATCCACAATGCCAAAGGGTTGGAATTCCCCTCGGTATTCATAGCCGGCTTGGAAGAAGGGCTTCTTCCGCATATCGCTTCGATCGATACCAACGAGGAGCTGGAAGAGGAAAGGCGGCTTTTTTATGTGGCTGTTACCAGGGCCTGCAGCCGACTGGCCCTATGTTATGCCATGTCCCGAAGGCGTTTTGGCAGCCTGATGCAAGCCTCTCCCTCCCGATTCATTAGGGAACTGCCTAAGGAGTGTCTTGATTACGAACCGAAAAGAGCGGAATCCCGGGATGTGATACAACCCTCTGGCTTTCAGGCGGAAAGTCCGGACAATGCAATTGTTTCGTCCTTAAACCTGAAAGGGAAAAGGGTACATCATGAAATCTGGGGCCAAGGAAGGATCGTGGATATAGAGGGAGCCGGTGACGACCTCAAATTGTCCATTGTATTCAATGGCGGAGTGAAGAAAAAAGTCATGGCTGGGTTTGTGGAATTCATTTAACACCGATACCTTTGAATTAGATATAAAAACTGAAAATAGTTATTGCCTGAAAGAAAAGGAAAATTTATATTTTGACTGCCTTGACTAACAAGATTTCTGAGTATAATATCTTATGAGGCAAAGGCCCTCATATTTGAAATTATTCGAGACCGGGGAACTTAAGGAAAGGAGCCGTAAAGCGCATGAGCTTTTAGCTTCCTGCTGCCTTTGTCCCCGCGGCTGCAAAGCAGACCGGTTGCATGGACAATTGGGATTCTGCCGTTCCGGGTTGCTTCCCCGCGTATCAAGCTTTAATGCTCATCATGGGGAGGAGCCACCAATATCCGGGACCAAAGGTTCCGGAACTATATTCTTCAGTCATTGCAACCTTTCCTGCGTCTATTGCCAAAATTGGCCAATCAGTCAGCAGGGCCAGGGGCGCGAAATATTTCCGGAAAAACTGGCGGATTTGATGGTTGAACTTCAGGGACGCGGCTGCCACAACATCAATTTTGTCACCCCGTCGCATATGGTCTCACAAATATTGGAAGCTATTGTAATTGCTGTGCCACTGGGGTTCAATCTCCCGCTGGTTTACAATACCAGCGGATACGACTCTCTGGATACGTTGAAGCTACTGGACGGGGTGATCGATATTTATATGCCCGATATCAGGTATACCGATCAGGCCTCTGCAGAAAGATATTCCGGGGCGGATGATTATCCAGCGATAAACCAAGCAGCTTTAAAAGAAATGTGGAGACAGGTAGGCCGACTCCAATTGGATGGCGAGGAAGTGGCTTATCGTGGTATGTTGGTGAGACATTTGGTCCTGCCAAACGGATTGTCGCAGACCAGGGCCGCTTTGGAATTTTTATCCCGGGAAATATCTTCCGAAGTGCATCTATCGCTGATGGCCCAGTTCTTTCCAGCCCATAGAGCCATTCAAATAGAGGAGCTGGGAAGGAATATCACTCCGGAAGAATACCGACAGGCCCTTGAATGGGTCGAAGAGTTCGGGCTGGAAAACGGCTGGCATCAGGAATTGGACGATTCGGGCGGAGGTCCGCCGGAACGGATAGTAAGAACCTTTTAAAATAACGGAATAATTGATTATATGGACTCCCAATGTTGGGAATACAATAATTGCCAGCAAAATAATTGTCCGGTCCGGCAACAGGCAGAAAAATATTGCTGGTTAAGCGATCCCCGGGCCGGTTTGGACGGTCAACGCCAATCATTTTGGGAAAGGCTTTATAAACATTGCCGTAAGTGCGAAATCTTTGTTTCTTTTATCAAAAGTAGCAGGGAGTGGAAAGGTGAGGATCGTCCTGTTTTAGACATCCTGTTAAAACTCCTGGAGGAAACAGGGACATTTCATGATGAAGCGGCTTGGCCGAACCAGGCCCAAGTCGAGAGCTTTCAAAACATAACCATGCTCAATGAAGTGACCAAAGCCCTGCAATCAACACTGGATCTGGACCAGACCCTGCATATAATCCTTACCGGGGTAACTGCCGCCGAAGTACTCCGATTGAACCGGGCATTTTTGCTGTTATTGGACGACGATGGAAAGAACCTTGTCGGGGCGATGGCTGTTGGCCCAACCGGACCTGACGAAGCAACAAAGATATGGGATGAACTTAGGGATACCGGGACCAGTTTTAAGGAACTGGCCATGAGGCCGCATCACGAGATAGAAGGCAATGAATATGTCAATCGTTTGGTCCGCGAAATCAGGGTTCCGGTTGATGATTGCAACAACATCGCCACCATGGCCATAAACCGACGAAAACCGTTTTTAGTGACAGACGCTTATTCAATACCAGGGGCCAGAGCTTTTGCCGCCATTCTTAGGGTCAATAATTTTGTAATAGTGCCGCTGATAGCAGAGAACGAGCCATTGGGGGTATTGATGGCTGACAATTCGATAACCCAGACTCCGATACTGCAAAGCGATCTGACATTGCTGGAAATATTCGCCGGGCAGGTAGCCAATGCCATTCGCAATGCCAAGATCCACCAGCAGCTGCAAATGAAGGTCAAGGAATTACGGGAAAGCCAGGATAAGCTGATCAAGGCCGAAAAAATGGCTTCGATCGGGGAGATAGCCACAACCCTGGCCCATGAAATGAGAACCCCGCTGGTTTCTATAGGCGGCTTTATCAATTCCATGATCAGGCAGCAGTCCCAGAACGATCCTTACGGGAAACAATTGAAAATAATAAGTTCAGAAATAGAAAGATTGGAAGCCGTCCTTTCGGATACCTTGGAAATGGCCCGCTTCAAAGAGCCGGAACTGGTTCGGGCCGATATCAATTTGATAATAGACGATTGTCTTAAACTGCTGTTGCCAGAGTTCGAGGATAAAAAGATAAAGATCCAGGCTGATTATGGATGTCCCGATCATTTGATCTGGCTGGATAAGCTTCAATTGCCCCAGGTATTTTTCAACATATTCAAAAATGCCATACATGCCATGCCAAACGGAGGCCTATTGACGGTCGAAACAAAGAGAACGGATCCCAACAATATCGAAATAAAGATATCCGATACCGGTTCCGGCATCTCCGGCGAACATATCGAGAGGATTTTCGAGCCCCGTTTCACCACCAAATTTACCGGGAGCGGCATTGGATTGGCGGTAAGCAAAAAGATCGTGACCAGCCACCGGGGATCGATAAAAGCTGAATCAAAGCCGCAAGGCGGCATTGTTTTTACAATCAGCATACCTCTATTATGAGTTTGGGAATATAAAAATTATCAGGAGATAGCCATGAAAAACATTTTAGTGGTCGATGACGAGGAGAATATCCGTATTTTATATCAGCAGGATTTCAGTGCTTCCGGCTACAAGGTCCTTTTGGCCGCGACCATGGATGAGGCAAAGGATCTTTTTTCCCAAAACCAAGTAGACCTGGTGATTTTGGATCTTAAATTGACGGCTTACGACGGAGGGCTGGAAATGTTAAGATGGATGCGGGAAAGCAATCGAAAAGTACCGATCGTTATAAACACAGCTTATCCAGCCTACAAAACAGATTTTTCATCCTGGCTCGCCGATGCTTACATAGTGAAATCTGGGAACCTCGATGAGTTGAAAGCGACCATAATAAAATTATTGAAATAAAATTAGAGATTACGTACCATGAACATTCTAAAAACATTATTTTTGCTGACCGGGTTAACGATATTGCTCGTGTTTGTCGGCAATTATCTTGGTGGTCAGCAGGGCATGATAACGGCGTTGATTTTCGCCGGAGGGATGAACCTTTTTGCCTATTGGTTTTCCGACAAGATAGCCCTGATGAGCTATAAAGCCAAGCAAGTGTCCGAATCCGATGCTCCGGAACTGCATTCAATAGTCAGGGGATTGGCTGCCAAGGCCGGGATACCTATGCCCAAGGTTTACGTGATACCTTCCCAGTCACCCAATGCCTTTGCCACCGGACGAAATCCCGATCATGCCAGTGTGGCCGTGACCGCAGGCATCCTTGATCTTTTAAGCCGCAGCGAACTGGAAGGGGTTCTTGCCCATGAACTGGCTCACATTCAACACCGCGATATTCTGATCGCCTCGATAGTGGCCACTCTGGCCGGGGCCATAACCATGATCGCCCGGATGGCCGGGTGGGCCGCTATGTTCGGCGGATACGGCGGCAGAGATAACGATCGTGACAGCGGGGGCGGAGCCATCGGATTCATCCTGATGGCAATCCTGGCCCCGTTGGCCGCCATGCTGGTCCAGCTTTGGATCTCCCGCACCAGAGAATATGAAGCCGATACAGGAGGGGCTAAATTGGCCGGCAATCCATACGGTTTGGCTGATGCCTTGGAAAAGCTTCAGCGAGGGACCCAGATGAGACCCATGCAATCCAATCCATCTTCGGCCCATATGTTCATAGTCAATCCTCTATCCGGCAGAAACCTGATGAACCTGTTTTCCACCCATCCGCCCATCGATGAGCGGGTAGCAAGACTGCGGGCCATGGCCAGGGGCTAGTAAATAGCTTATATCGGATGTATAATGGAAACAAATTCAATAAAACAATATGGGGGAGATATGTCAAAGAAAATTAGTGCAATATCATTTTGTACAATGATATTGCTTGCATCGGCTGGTAGTTTGTCGGCCAAACCAATTGACCTTTATCGGGTGGAACTGGCAAAGGATTCCAGAGCATATAGCATTGCTGCGAGATACGATTGGCCGGTATATTTCATTCAGGATAACGTCCTGTTGGTTTCGCGTGATCTTAACAAATCCGAAGCTCCGGAGGTGGTTTCATCAAAACATATTTTTTCCGGTGACACCAGGCAGTTGAGCTGGGTAGTAAGAAAAAAGACCACCGATTATTATGTTCCTGTCATAGCGGCTCTATTCGAAGGTAACGGAAGCGCCCTTATGCTTACGCAAGATATTCCGGCACTTTTGGCCAAATCCCCCGGATTGGCCTTCAAAGTAAATTCCTTCAAAAGCGATCCCATTACCTATTATTCTCAACTGACAATATCCAATCCCAAAATGGATAAGGATCCCGATATTCAGGCCATAGCTGATCAGATTGATACTGGTCAGGTAAGGGCTTGGGTGCTAGGTTTGGAAAGTTTTGCCACCAGGTATGTCAAGGCTTCAAATCACTGGACCGTGGCTAATTGGATAATGCAGGAATTCATCAACATGGGGATAAGCGACGTACATCTGGACACGTTCTTAATCTACCCCTGGTGGGGCGGCGGTGCAGTTGAGTGCTACAACGTAGTGGCCACCATTCCCGGCACACTGGATACCAGCGTCAGTTATATTGTAGGAGGGCACTGGGATTCGGTAGTATGGGATAACGTTCCCCCGGATGATCCGTCTCTAATTAACGCTCCCGGATCCGATGATAACGCATCGGGTACCGTAGCCGCTATGGAAATGGCCAGGATTTTAGTATCAAATCCCCCAAAATATACGGTACGTTTTATTGCCATGGATGCAGAAGAGACCGGGCTGGAAGGGGCACGCACCTACGCCGATTCGGCCAGGGCTCATGATGAGAACATTGGCTTGATGCTCAACTATGATATGATAGGTTCTTACCAGGATGCATCTGGGAACATCAACGACAGTATTTTTGGCTGCAAGCTTTATTCGGGATCGGAAGAATATGCCTATCTGTTGGGTCAGATGGCCACCTGGTACGGGAGACTGGCCGATACCAATCTGGTGCCATCGTATAATACCGTCTATCTTGACGGAAGCGACAGTTGGGAATTTTGGGATAAAGGTTACCCAGTTACTTACAGCGAAGAATATAGGTTCAGCGACCGTTGGCACTTGATAAGCGACAGTATCACCCATATGAATATCAGATATTGTACCAGTGTCATAAAGGCCGGATTGGGATTGCTGGCCACCATGTCCAATTATCCCAAAAAAGTTGAAAATGTTACAGTAAGCGATCTGGGAATCGGCACTGACCTTAAGGTCCAGTGGACGCCCAACATGGCTTTGAACACCGCGGGATACAATATATATTACGGCAGCAGTAGTGGAGTTTATACCGGAAGCCAATATACCACAAACAGCGAGGATACTATAACAGGGTTGACCCCGAACGTCAAATGCTACGTTATTGTCAGGGCGGTCGATTCGGATGGCAAGGAAAGCCCGGTGGCAACAGAAGCAGAAGGGATGTCGGTGCTATTGACCCTGGATCAGGGGATCTTGATAGTGGATGAAACGCAGAACTGGACAACAGGAAGCTTTCCCCGCGATACCACCCAGGACCAATATTATGACAGCCTGTTAGCCGGGTACACCGCCACAAAATACGAATTCGGATCCAGCGGTCAGAAGCCGGCCCTTAGCAATATGGCGGCATATTCCACCATCTTCTGGCATTCAGACGATTATAGCCAAACATTGATGAATCCGTGTATAGAAGATTTGAAGCTATACCTGGGCAACGGTGGCCAGCTGGTAATGGCCGGCTGGAAACCGACTGCCGACATAACGTCTAGTACCATCGATACCATGCATTATTCTTCTGGCAGCTTCATGTACGATTATATGAAAGTATCGCAAATGAATCGGTCGCTTTCGGCCGATTCCTTCCAGGGAGCGGTTGGCAAGCTGGGCTATCCCGATATTGCAGTTGATCCAGTAAAAGTCCCAGTAGCGTCTTACGGTGGGACAATGCGTTATGCGGAGAATCTGGTACCTGTTTCACCGGCGGAGGGGATTTACGATATTGACATGAAGAACAATGGCAGCTTGTTTGAGGGACTGAACTGCGGGGTAAGGTATCTTGGTAGCGATTTCAAGACCGCACTCTTGGGGTTCCCGTTGTATTTTATGGATCAGGCACAGGCCAGGGTAGTGGTACAGAAGATCCTGGACGACTTCGGCGAGGTAAACGGGGTCAGCGGCAAGCCAGACAATATTATTTTAGGCCATGAGTTCAAACTTTTCCAAAATGCGCCCAATCCGTTTTCCAAATCAACAGCTATCAGTTACCATCTGCCGAAGACCGGAAAAGTAAGCTTGAATATATACAACATCAACGGACAGTTGGTGAAGACGCTGGTAAACTCAGATCAGCCGGCGGGGAGATATACAGCCAACTGGGACCGGAGAGATAATCAGAATAAGCAGGTCAGTGCCGGAGTGTATATCTATCGGCTTAGCGCCGGAAATCAGACATTAAGCAAGAAATTGATTGTGCTGAAATAAATTGTTGAACAATAAAGCTAAAACCGCTCGCAAAGAGCGGTTTTTTATTTAAAATAATGTTTGACAAAGAAGAGCATTGGATATATAGTTATAATGATGGTTGGAGCCTATAATAAAGGAGATATGCCTTGAAAAAAAGAAACATCCTGGCTTTTATCGGAATTATTTGTATGGCCATTGCGGGAATATCCCAGGCAATGCCGATAAAATTATATAAGTTCCTTACCCAATCAGGGGTTGATGCTTATAAATTGGCAGAAAAAAATGGGTGGCACGTATATTTCATCTCCAAGAATATTCTGTTGGTTGACCGGGATGTTTCCAGGGAATTCCCAAAACAATATAGCGTTTCATGCATTCTATTATACGAAGGGGATACCAAAAACCTGAAATGGGTAAGCTATAAAAGAAATGCTGCGGATAAACCTATTATCGGTAAAGCTATATTCGAAGCTAACGGAATATATCTCGTTGAAGAAAAAAATGTTTACGATCTATTATTTTCAAAAGTAAATATCAAAACCCTCATTGTAAGGGAATTTGAGGAACAAACGATAAAACCGAGTGAAAGCGAAATATTAATCGATCCCGAATTGGCGAAAGATGCATTCATAGCTTCCCTGGCTGATCAAATAGACACTGCGATGGTAAGACAGGATTTGGAAGACTTGCAGGCTTTTACCACGAGATACGTAAGGGCTTCTAATCACGCCGAAGTTGCGGAATGGTTAAGACAGAAATTTACAGATATGGGCATTAGTAATGTACAGGTGGACACCTTCACATTCACTCCATGGTGGAGCAGCGAGGAGATAGTTGGCTATAATGTCGTTGCAACAATAGAGGGAACAGAAGATACCAGCATTACCTATGTGGTTGACGGCCATTACGATTCCGTGGTTGATCTACATTTTCCTCCAGACATACCTTCAATATACAATGCGCCCGGAGCGGATGACAATGGTTCCGGAACAGCAGCTATCTTGGAAATGGCCAGGATATTAGCAGTCAATAAGCCCCAATATAATGTAACGTTCGTAGCTTTGGATGCAGAGGAAGAAGGAGGTATCGGGGGAAATGTTTTTGTTGATAGCATAAAGGATAAAGGAATAAACATTGGTTTGGCAATGAACTATGATATGATTGGCTCGAAGCATGATGGCTTTGGATACACCAATGACAGCATTTTTGTCAGCAAGCTGTATCCCGGCTCGGAAAAATATGCTTATTTATTCGGGAAAATGGCTTCATTCTACGGAAGATTGGCGGATACCAACCTGGTTGCCTCTTATAACGACGTTTATCTTAACGGAAGTGATAGTTGGGAATTTTACCAAAATGGCTACAATGTTACATATTGCGAGGAATATAGGTTTAGTGACGATTGGCATATGCTAACCGACAGTATTACCCATATGAATATAAGATATTGTACAAGCATTATAAAAGCCGGGTTAGGCATGTTGGCAACATTTGCGAATTATCCACGAATGGTAGAGGACATACAGGCTGTTTTTTTGGATGAAGAGGATAAGATATATTTGCAATGGAAAGGGAACCAAGCTTCCAACATTGTTGGGTATAGGGTATATTATGGCAAGGCAAGCGCAAATTACGATGGGTGTGTATTTGTAAATGGTTTGGGCGACACAATAAATAATCTTGCGGATGACTCATATTATTTTACCGTAAGAGCTGTAGATGAATTAGAGCGCCAAAGCATTACCGCCCAGGAGGTTAACGTGCAGAAACCAGGTGTCAATACGATTCTTATTGTCGATAACGACTATAATGCTCTTGATGTTTCGGGGGAATCATGGACGAAATATGTTGAATCATCTATTGCTAATCTCGGATATCGCTTCAGCAAGGTGACAATAGAACAAAACTATACGACGCTTCTGGGATACTTCAACAAGTATCCGCTTATAATATGGGATATTGGCCCTAATTATAATACGCTTGGGGATACAAGCTATAAAGCTTTCAGCGAATCTGACAACAACGGTTTGATGGAGTACTTGAATGGCGGTGGAAAACTGTGGATTATAGGCCAAAAATATCTGTGGATGGGAAATCCCGATACGGCAGCACACCCTAATCTTTGGACGGATTATCTTAAGCTTTCATCGGCTGACGGATGGACTAACATGTCATGTTCTACTATTGCCGGAGTTGAAGGTGACCCTATAGGCGACAGTTATTTGGATTCGATCATTAACTATTATGCCAGACTTAACAACAATTATTATACCAGTCATAATTATGGTTGTGCGTTACAGCCGCTTGTTGCGGATACGAATGTCGAAGGTTTTATGACCAATGAAGGCGGGGGCTACGTGGGAATCAGATCCAAAGCAGATATTTCCGGGGGGTATAAATTTGTCTACACGGCGTTTCCATTCGAGGCTATTTCCAGCGGACGCCAGAGGGACTCTTTAGCCGGCAGAATAATAAGGTGGCTGATACCGGAATGTTCTGATTATATGCCCCCTGCTGTGCCTGTTGGGCTTAAGCTGACAATGCTCGACAGCCATATTGTTTGTGTCTGGAATAAAAATGATGAAAGTGATTTGGCTGGTTATAATGTTTATAGGGCACTTCAGTCTGGCATGCCTAAATGGGAAAAAATCAGAACGGTACAGCAACCGGACACATTATATATTGATACCACTGTATATATGGACAGCATTTATTTTTATGCAATAACCGCATTCGATTCAAGTTGCCCCGAAAACGAAAGTTCTTTTTCGAGTTGGGTTATGATCCAAGCAACAGAGCCATCGGGGCTAGAGGGTTCAGATGATGGTGTTGTGCCAAAAGAGTTCAAACTTTTCCAAAATGCGCCCAATCCGTTTTCCAAATCAACAGCTATCAGTTACCATCTGCCGAAGACCGGAAAAGTAAGCTTGAATATATACAACATCAACGGACAGTTGGTGAAGACGCTGGTAAACTCAGATCAGCCGGCGGGGAGATATACAGCCAACTGGGACCGGAGAGATAATCAGAATAAGCAGGTCAGTGCCGGAATGTATATCTATCGGCTTAGCGCCGGAAATCAGACATTAAGCAATAAGATGATAGTCTTGCGATAAACGCTATTAACACGATAAAAATAAGCATATAACACCAGTGCTCTGAATATTTGGATTGACATCAAATAAGTTAGATGATAAAATACATTTCAAAGTCTATTATGGAAGCGTGGCCGAGTGGTTGAAGGCGGCGGTCTTGAAAAGCATCCGGAAGACAATCCGGAATCATAGTAATAGCAAAGCAATATAAAGCGGGGCATAAGGATGGCCCCGCTTTATTGTTTGTGCTGTTTTGCCTGATATTGTACTGTTTTGGCCCTTTTGTGGACACTTTTTGGACACCGGTTATTTCTGGCTTATAATTTGTTTATCTTGATATAACAACAACATCAATATAAAACATATTATTTGATAGCAGAAAGGAAGGTGCTTTAAGGCGGCCCAATTTATTGAACCGTTTTTTTGCGCTGGATCCCGGCCGTCTTGTCGGTTGACGGAGGCCGCGATATACCTGGATCGGCAAGCCAGCTCAGCATAATAATCAGATAGTATAATTACTAAAAAACTGTTGACATAAAATTTAGGATTTGATAAAATTATACTAATTAAATTGAATGAATGATATTCTGAATAACCCTATATGAAAACGAATTAGATCAAGCAATGCTGAAGGCTATGCCCGGCATTGCTTTTTTATTCTGCACAAAAGATAAGGGAGAATAAATGTCAGTTACAAGAAGTTTTGCGATCTATAAGGCGACGGCTTTGGTTTTATTGGCATCCAGCTGTTCCTATGCAGTGTCCTTTTCCGACTTTGACCGCCAGCCCGGCAACAGCCTGCATTCAAGGCAAAAATACATGAAAACCAACGCCCAAGAAAATATTAACCCGGCCACCGGCGGGCTGACCTTGGTCGTTACCGATCTCAGTTTGCCAGGCCGAAACGGGTTTGACCTTAATATAAACAGGGTTTACCGAAGCCGGCATTATATAACCAGTAAGGCAAACAATTGGCTGTCTGATGCCGATTTTGTCCCCCAATGGTCCAATCTGGGGATGGGGTGGAAATGTTTCATTGCCAGGTTTGAAAGGCATTTAGAGGGGACCGACTACCCGACAGCCACGGTATATATGGGTGATGGCAGCACCTATGAATTCCTGTCAAACGATAACAGCGTATATTACTGCCGGGGACCGGAAAATTTAAAAGTTGTTATAAATAACGGCAGGCCGGTGCTTTATTTTCCCAACGGTCATAAGTATATATTCGGCTACCGGGTTACCCAGACAACAGTAGGAGTATTTGGGGATCAGTACAGCGTGACGGAAATGAGAGATAATAATGGGAATTTTATTGGTGTTTTCTATGATGATGAAGTTGGTGGCACCGAGATCAAATATATCATCGATACTTGGGGCCGAAGGATAGATTTTTACTGGACCGATGATTTTCAGTTATCGTATGCTGGGCTGGGTGCTGAGCCTAAAAAGAAACTGAGCTCCCTGCAGGTCTGGTCAATGGGTGAAAAAATAAAGGATATAAGTTATTTATATGATACACTAACGGTTTGTGATACTATCATAAACTCGGGAGTTAGGCACGCCAATATGAAAGTCACTGTGCTAAAGGCGGTGTTCTCTGGGTCCCAATGCATGGTCAGGTACAATTACGGACGCAAAAACAATGATTATGAATATTATGATGTTAAGACAAGCCTTCCCAATGCTGACCGTGGCCAGTTGACGGAAATAATCTATCCCTGGGGTGGTCGAGATAAATATTTCTATAAATTGGTGACAGACTACCAGGTATGGGGCACGAGCACTGAAGCTGCTTCTGCGAAAATATTCAGCATTATTGATAAAAAGGGCAATCAGGATTACGATGATTTATGGGTATTTAAATATTCCAGCACCGAATTTGGTCCAGGTGACAGAATGGGGAGCTATGACTATTGGGATACCAGCGTGGTGAGCAATTATAGGGAAAAAGTATCAACCAGATATATTTATGGGGACCAATATTTATCTTATGATCAATTGACCCATATTCCATTGGTCGTTAAGCAGTATGATTCATTATTCGATTTTCCGGGAAATAAAATCACTTTGTATAGTCGAAATATTCGAAATGTTACGCAGGGCCAGAAAGCGGTTCCCTTGTTGGCGGAAACCCGCATTTATGAGGGTTCGCAAATGCCGGATGACCTAATAAGCGATGTTTGCTATGAATATGTTTCTGACGCCGATTTTAATTTGACTAACTATGACAACGTTATGGCAGTGGAGGAAAGGGGAAGCGATGGTTTCTGGAAAAGGACCGAGTATACCTATTTGCATTTTGATAATCCTTTTGCGATCCGATATAATTCTGGTGGCACTTGGATGTTGGACCGTAAGCTATCCCAGAAGATTTATGATTCCCAGGGCAAGCTGATCCGGTCTTCGAGGAACGAGTACGACGCGTTACCTTGTTCTACCTACAATAACGGGGACATCCTTTTCCCTATAACTAACTTCTTGGATTCCTTCAATACGGCCAGTCCTTCTTTGCCCAGGGGCAACATTAATAGGGTCGTTGAATATCTTTTGGCTTATACCGGGAATCCATATGACAGCCTTATAAATACGAACGTCTACGATGTTTGCGGGAATCCAGTCTGGCAGATAAACCCCCTTAGGGATTCCATCCGTAACGAGTTTCGCATGAGTTTGGCTCCGTACGTTACGGTTGACAGTGGAATCGTTAATGTGCCCATGAACGTGCCTGGTGGTGATTACGGCACCACCTTTGGCAATCCCAATTATCTTTCGTCGTCACATAATCCCGTATACGGCCAAGCCAACTGGGTCAGCCTGAACAAAATGGGATTGAAAGAATATGAGTGGAACCGCCAATCCGGCAATGCCAAATATGTCTATGAACCTGTATATGACAGATTGATCCGGGAATATGGCGAAGGTGACTTGGACAACAGCTCCAGCAAAAGTTATGATTATAAAGATTTCTTTTCAAGTGCTTACAATTTTCCAATACCTAGTGTAAATACTTTCAATGAGGATTTGCAAGTTTTATTAAACGAAGATATCAAACAAGACGAGGGTAAATTTATTAATCGCATAAGGTATTATTATGATAAAAACGGCAATCTGTGTAAAAAAGAACAGGGAAATGTTACAGCCGATTATTCCTACAATACTTTGGGCTTATTAAAAAGAGAGACCAATCCCTATTTCAGCAACCAGGCGGCAGGAGGTCAAACCATATACGAATACGACGGGCTGAAAAGATTGACTAGGGTGACATTCCCCGATAGCGGCACCATGGTCTACAATTACGGCCCGCTGTGGAGATCAATAACTGATGCCAACGGCAATACCACCACCTACCGGTTCAACATGCAGGGACAACTGATTTCGGTGACCGATCCTATGAACAATTGCACCAGCTACGAATATGATGTGATGGGCAGCCTGCTGAAGATAACCACCCCGGACGGCAAGGAAAGCCGTTACCATTATGATCCCATAGGCAGGCTGATAGGCAAATATGATGTTGATGCCGATTCCTCATTGTATATGTATGATAAGGCCAGCAACCTTATCCGATACCAAGACCGCAACCTGATGAACGATCTGAAGATATTACGTAACAGCTATGACAAGATCGGCCGCTTGACCAGCGCCTATTTGGTCTCGTACCAGGATTCTACCCTGCTGGTAGGCAATACCTATGACACTTATTCCGGGGTCCTATCACCGGCAGAGCAGCAAGGTGCCAGCCCGGGCGAATCCTTATCGGTATATAACAGGGCGTCCGTCAGGGAAACAAACTACAGTAACCTAAATCCGGCGGATACGTCAATTGCGGAGAGTTATATCAACATAAAGTCTCCGGTTGATGATTATTATATTTCTTGTTCATCAGACACTACAGAGGGCAGCTTGACAAAAAGGGACGAACATTTGATAGCCGGGCGTTCTTTTTATATTAGTGAAAATTATAGTGAGGAATCTTATTCAAATTCTTATCTGGAAACATACTTTGTTCCGGATATGTATAAATCTTCCTTGTCCTTAATTAATGAAAGTATTCAATATAACGCAACCATCCAATCTTGTTCCCTCTATATTTATCAAGGAGGGGTAACTAATTTGAAAGGCTTGGCTATTTCCGGCTCCAATGGGGTTCAGGATGGGGAAGCGCTTCTTCCCAGTAGCGGATGGCTCAACTGGGATATAACTAGCTATGTAAGTCTGGATTGTCTTTTGCCTTACATGATAAAGCTGGGAAGCTTCGCTTTTACGTTTAAAAAAGATGTTATTGATTCTACCGGCATCTCCTTTGAACAGGAAGTATTCTTCCGTTCCAGCCGCTATCCGGATGAATCCTACCGTCCGCGCTTGATGCTTAAATATCAGTCGGTTGATAACGAGCCGCCGGTGCTTTCCAGCCTTAGGGCCACTACCTTTGCCGACGGCTGCCACATCGAATGGGCCTACCAGAACGACTGGACGCTGGATACCCTCTATTATGGAACAACCGCCTTGGACAAATGCATTGCCGCTCCCTGTACCGTCATGACCCATGACGTTCAGTTGGCTGGCTTATCACCCGACCAAACCTATCGTTTCCAGATAATTGGGCGGGATGTCACCGGCAACCGTTCAGTTTCACAGGAATATTCTTTTACTACCGATACTTTGGAGTATATTGGTTATGCGGTCAAGGAACTTAACCCGTATAGTGCAAAGATCGAATGGCAACTTAATTTCCCCTGCCTTACTACCATCCGCTACGGCGAAGACCCGTCCTGCCCATCGTCAGTATCGACAACCAATAGTTTTGTTTACTTAAATGGGTTGATCCCTGGAAAAAAATATTATTTCCGATTGGAAAGCGTGGGTTACGGCGATAAACTGTCGTCGCCGTTGCTGTCATTCGTCACCCCCGGTATAAAGCTGTTCGGCAAATCCACCGGACTGCTAACCCGGACGGTGGACCAGAGCGGGGAGACGGTCTACGGCTACGACGAGCAGGGGAGGACCGTCACCCGGCGGGTGAAATATAACGACAGCGATAAGCGCTATTACTTCAACTACGGCTACGACCGGGCCGACAATCTGGCCTTTTTGGGCTATCCCGACGGTCAGCGCAAGCGCTATTCCTACGACTCCTACAACCGTTTGGCTTCGGTATCGGACCACAACGGAAATGCGGTCAAGCAATTCACCTACAATGCCACCGGCGCCTGCTCGACCGAGACATATCCCAACGGGGTAAACGGGGTCTATTCCTATTATCCCCGGCTGTGGTTAAAGAATGCCTCGCTTAACAAGGGAACTTCCAAATATTTCAATCATACCTACGGATATGATCCGGTGGGGAATTTGACCAGCGATAACGATTACACCGGCCTTTCCAGCAGCATTAACCGCTATTACGGGTATGATGCCTTAAACCGCCTGACCGGTGAGGTGGCGACTACCAAATCGCTGATCGAGGTGCCCCAGTCCATATATTACGACGCCATGGGCAACCGGGTTTCGACCAGCTCAACCCTCGGAGATATTACCTACCAGTACTATCCCGGCACCAACCGGCTGGAAAAGGAGATCGCGGCCGACGGACTGGAAAAAATTTACGGCTACGATGCCAACGGCAATATGAACAACGACGGGATCTGGTCCTACGAATACGATGCCCAGAACAAGCTTAAAAAAGTTTACAAGTACGTCTCAAACGGCAGCACCAATATAGAATACCTTTACAACTCCTCCGGCCTGCGGGTAAAAGAGAAAAAGACCGACGTGGTCACCAATACCGGCGGCGGCACCACTTTGGCCGAAGCCACCTTCCCCGAGACCTTCGACGACCTGGTGCTTAACGCGCCGTCCGGGGACGGCCACGACGACGCCCGGGACATGGGCAAGCTGAAGGTGCATGTTTCCGATTCGTTTTTGTTCTTCACCATCGAGCACAAATACCTCTACGGCACCTCGCAGGGGGACTACGAGAACATCTACATAGCCATGGACACCGACCAGGAGTTCGGGTCGGGCTCGACGCTATTGCCGGACGATATCAAGGTGTCGGTGTCGGCGGACAACGCCTGGGAGTACTGCGCCTACGTCTACAGCGAGGATGATTTCGGGATCTACATCGGCGAAGGGTTCAAACTGGAGAACCTGGTTACGGCCGACGGCAAGAAGATGAAGGTGAACTTCACCAACGGCAAGAACTCCAAGGCCATCATAAAGATACCGCTGGCCCTGATCGGGAACGCCCGGAAGATACGGTTCGCCATAGTGAGCACTATGCCCGGGGCTCCCAGCTACGTGGAGACCAGTGTCTGCGACGTGCTTCCCGGGGGAAGATTGGCCCTTGACGGGACTCTGATAACCCAATATAATGAGTTCGTGGCCCCGGCTCCCGGGACTACTATCACCACGGTGGACACCAAATACAACCTGTACGACGACGGGGGCCAGGTGCTGTGCGACCTGGACGAGTATGGGAATATCACCAAGCGGTATGTGTATGCCGGGGGCAAACATGTGGCCATGGATCTGCCGGGGAACAAGGATTACATGACCAACGGCGGGTTTGAGTACGGGAATTTTGAGTATCCGCTGAGTCCGTGGGGCAAGTGGGCGCCCGACGGCCAAACGTCCGCCGTCAACTGGCAGATAGTAAGCGATGTAAAACGGAGTGGGACATACAGCGCCAAAGCCACCGCTTTTAGCGCCACCAGTGTCCAGAATTACGCCCAGAATGTTTCTTTACCGGTCCTGCCGTTTACGGCTTCCTGTTACATGAAGGCCCAGGATCTCACCGGCGGTGTATATCTGATAGTAGAGTGTTGGACGGCCGGATATGGCACGCCTTTGGGGAATAAATATTCTAACTTGAGGTTGGGGACAAACGATTCTTGGGAATTATTAAGTTTGGTAGTAAATGATCTTCCACCAAATACCGGGGCCATAAAAGTTACCTTGCAAAGGCTCAGCGGCACCGGCACTGTATGGGTGGACGATGTGCGCTGCGAGGAGGGAGTAAGCCGCAAGGAGGACAAGAGTTATTACTACCATACGGATTATTTAGGTTCTCCGCGGGTGATGACCGACCAATTGGGTAATGTTATCTGGCGGCAGGATTATTACGCCTTCGGTGCCGACTACAACACCAGTGCAACCGGCAATACCCATAAGTTTACCGGGCATGTAAAGGACGATGCAACCGGGCAGTATTATGCGAAAAATAGATATTTTACAACCAATACTGGTCGTTGGAGCCAACCTGAGCCATTGCTTGATGGTGTGCCTGATATATATTTCTTAATAAATCCACAAAAATTGAACCCTTATGTTTATTGTTTAAATAACCCTTTAAGGTTTATTGATCCGGACGGCTTTGAAGAATTAAAAGCTTTAGAATATGCTCTGGATAATTTACAGAACATACCATACAAAGCAGGGTTAGTATGGCCAAAAAATCGCGACTATAAAGCTGGTGAGATCCCATCAACACTAGTGTGTAATGAATATACTTTCGTTGCTTATAGAAACGCAGGCCATAGTGATTACCCTTATAGCATTGATGACCAAAAAGCTTGGTTTGAAAATAACGGTAGATATACTAATGATATTAATGCTGGCCAAAAAGGGGATGTAATGTTTTTAAAATATGATAATGGGGGGCAACATGCAGTTATGGTTGCTGATGTGAAAGTTGAAAACGGTGTAACAAAGTATTTGGTTGTTGGAGCAAGGGGCAGTAGCCGCCCAAGTGGCTATTCTGTTGATAAAAATACTCAAAAACCATTATGGGTAATTCCCGGTACTACGAGTGGCTTTAAAAACTTCACTGGATTTGGGCAAATTAATTATAAAAAGCAAAATACTAACACTAGCGCACCAATTAGTACAAATTCAGGCCCCAAAACAATTGCTTCTGGGAATGCTTGGTATTGGTTGCAAATGCATGGGGTAAAATGATTTAGACTGAGTTAAATCAATATAAGGAGATATAAATATGAAAAACATATTCAATATTTTGATAATAATATTTATAAGCACTAATAGTTGTAAAAGTGGCAATATAATAGAAATTAAAAAGCTATTTGAACTGCCATTGCAAAAGAAACCATTTTATTTGGGTGGTGTTTTTAAAAATACGGGGGAGTTTGAATATCCGGAAAATTTCGCAATAGATAGTAGTTACATATATATTGAGGATGCGGTAAATAAAAGAATTTGTATTATAGATTGGACTGGAAAATTCATAGGATATAAGAATTATTGTAACTCAATTTGGATAGAGCCATCCGTAAATATATTTATATCAACTAATAAAGAAAATTATTATAAACAACTTGGTTTTAAAAATCTTTTCGTTGGAAAAAGTATACCTGAAAATAATTTTACAGCAATATCTGATAATGTTCCATTATGGAGTTATGATCAAAAAAGAAATATATTGTATTATCTTGACCAAGGAAATAAAATCATTATATGTGATTCAGTAGGCATGAAACAGGACTCGGTAGATATAAATCCAGTCTTACCTATAAAGATTATTAATCAAGATACTATCGGGGCTTATCAACATAAAATATCAAAGCAGAAAACGTCTTATAGTCCAGCAGACGATATTGAATATTTCGAAGGTAGATGTGACAATGGATATTACTGTTTTAGCTCAAGCTATAATACCCAAAAATTGTTTTTTTATGCTAAAAATGGAAAATTAGAAAAAGTTATTGATATCGGTGATTATTTAAAAAGATCAAAATTTGATATAACGGAAAACATCGGGGGAGATCCTGGAATATATTATATATTATTTGCCAATAAAATCGTTATAAAAATAACCGGAAAAAAATCAATTTTGTTTTTGCAAGTAACTGTTATATAAATACCATTTGATAACAAGTATCTTTTAGTGGAATACTTCAGATTGAGGGAAAATAATAAGCCCCGCATTATGCGGGGCTTTTACAGAGTGTTTCTTAACATAACAGCACCTATATCGGCGGGATAAATTCCAATCTTCAGACCGGCACTTTTGACTGGAAATTGGTAAGCATACCAGTGACAGAATTGCCAACTGGTACCGGGGCCATAAAGGTAACGGTACAAAGGCTCAATGGCACCGGCACGGTATGGGTGGATGATGTTCGCTGCGAGGAGGGAGTATCCCGCAAGGAGGACAAGACATACTACTACCATTGCGATTATCTAGGTTCACCGAGGGTAATGACCGATCCGTTGGGCAATGTTATCTGGCGGCAGGATTATTACGCCTTCGGCGGGGATTACAATACCAGCGCTACCGGCAACACCCATAAGTTCACCGGGCATGTAAAGGACGATGCCACGGGGCAGTATTATGCCAAGGCCAGGTATTTTACCACCAATAATGGCAGGTGGAGCCAGCCGGAGCCGCTACTAAAAGGGGTACCGGGGAAGATGTTTTTACTTAATCCGCTGTTATTAAACCCATATATATATGGAAGAAATAATCCTCTAAAATATATTGACCCCAGTGGCCTTTTTACCTATCTTATCATTGTAGGACAAGATAAACCCAATCCTAATGTCCCTGATAAGTCCGATATGAATGCTAAGGGTGCGTTCACTGCATCGGCAAAGACTTTAGAGAAAGAAATAATGGGATCGTCCAAATTTGATAAAAGTAGAGATAAAGTAGTGACCATTAATGCTAAGGTTAAAGCAGATTTTGTGAACGCGATCAATGCAAAATATGAGTCAGGCAGTATTATGCAGATTGATGTATTTTCACATTCATGGCAAACAGGTGCTAATATGGGTGGAACCACAGACGACAAAGCCAGGTTATTTAAAACTGGTGACTTACCAGGGTTGCAGCCAGGATTAGCAAGCGAAGCATCAATGACTTATCATGGATGCAATGCGGGTAAAAGTTTAGGGAACGAAGCATCTCTGGCACAGCAAACAGCTGATGCATTAGGAATCCCTGTTACGGGAGCTACTGGACATACAATGCCGGTGACGGATGGTAGTGGAACGCATTATGTTCCAAACCAAGGAACTGATCCTGGATCTAGTTATATAACTTATCAACCAACAAAGGAATGAGGTAAATATGCAATACAGAGTATTGATAAATATACTAGCCCTGTTAAGTATATTTTCTTGTGCTAGCGGAAATATTAAATATCACGAGATATACCAAAAGGAGCTAAAAGGGGAAAACAAAGATATAAGCACTTCTTTTAGTAGTCTTTCTCAAGTATCTTCAAAATATAAAACTTTTGCCGAAAATAAAATAAAGAAATGTTCGGTGTTGGGGGAAAAAATCGCACCCAATTTAGTAGAGTATTTTAAATTAAGGGATTCAATAGGTATTTTCCCAATACAGATTTATTCTCTAGAGGGCAGAGTAGCATATCTTGATAGTGTCATAAGAATTTGCTTTACTGAACAAATAAAAGATGATAATCATTGCATAAGGATTATTCTGTCAAACAATTTAGTATATATGGTTGAGGCACGTAATATTAGAGGGAAAAGCGCTACATTGGGATGGGAGGATGAAGTACAAACAGGTTATTTGGGTGACTCAGGTAAAAAGATAAGCGAAAATTCGTATGAGATAACAGAGCGGGAACATAGCTTTTTTATAGTTATACCAATATTTTATAACCATAATTATATCGCTGATCTAATTGTTGAATATTATAAATGAAAAATACAACGATATTGCTTTGTGTAATAAAGGTATATCTTAGAGGGTTTAAGAATAAAAGCCCCGCTCAGTGCGGGGCTTTCAACAATAGCTCTTTAAAATCTTCACCAACGGCAAGAATTCCAAGGCCATCATCAAGATACCGCTGGCCCTGATCGGGAACGCCCGGAAGATAAGATTCGCCATAGTGAGCACCATGCCCGGTGCTCCCAGCTACGTGGAGACCAGCGTCTGCGACGTTCTGCCCGGCGGCCCGCTGGCCCTTGACGGGACGCTGATAACCCAATATAATGAGTTCGTGGCCCCGGCTCCCGGGACTACCATCACCACGGTGGACACCAAATACAACCTTTACGACGACGGGGGCCAGGTGCTGTGCGACCTGGACGAGAACGGGAACATCACCAAGCGGTATGTTTACGCAAACGGCAAGCACGTGGCCATGGATCTGCCGGGGAACAGGGATTATATGACCAACGGCGGGTTTGAATACGGGAACTTTGAGTATCCGCTGACGCCGTGGTACAAATGGGCGCCCAATGACCAGACACCCAACGTGAACTGGACGATGGTAAACGACGTCAACCGCACCGGGACGTACAGCTTAAAGGGGACGGCCTTCACTGCCACCGATATACAGAACTACGCTCAGAATGTGGGCCTGCCGGCGGTGCCGTTTGTGGTATCGTGTTACATGAAGGCCCAGGATCTTACCGGCGGGTGCAGGATAATAGTGGAATGCTGTTCCGGGGATTACAGCACCTATATAACCGGGATAAATTCCAATCTTCAGACCGGAACGTTCGACTGGAAGTTAGTGAGTATCCCGGTTACTCAACTACCTGCCGGGACAGGAGCAATAAAAGTTACCCTACAAAGGCTCAACGGCACCGGCACGGTGTGGGTGGATGATGTCCGTTGCGAGGAGGGAGTTTCCCGCAAGGAGGACAAGACATACTACTACCATTGCGATTACCTGAACTCACCGAGGGCGATGACTGATGCCTCGGGTAATGTAGTTTGGAGACAAGACTACTACGCCTTCGGCGCCGACTATAATACAACAGCAACAGGCAATACGCATAAGTTCACCGGGCATGTAAAGGACGATGCCACCGGGCAGTATTATGCCAAGGCCAGGTATTTTACTACGGGGTTGGGACGGTGGAGCCAGCCCGAGCCGCTGCTGCAGGGAGTGCCAAACAAGGCGTTTTTAGCTAACCCGCAGAAGTTGAATCCGTATGTATATTGTTTAAATAATCCAATTAAATATGTTGATGCTGATGGATGTGAACCTAATAAATCACAAGCAACGACATGGGAAACAGCAAAAGGAATAGTCGGAAGTAAATCTTTGCAAGAATTGCGTTATGTGTCTGGCCAAAATACAGGTGATGCTGTTGGTCCTTTTGGTGGGGATAAAGGTGCGCGGTATATATATACAGAAAAAGGTGGTTGGATCGATTTAGGTCATTTTTTCCAAGTTGGTGCGGGCATGCAAAAAGAAGGTGGTTTAACAGGTATAAAGAAAACACTTGCAAGTCTTGTTATGGGTGAGGTTAAAAATAAAGTCATGCAAAAAACTACCGAGGTAGAAGAATCACAAACAGGTGAAACAAAATGGTCATATGAAGATGGTCCTTCAAATTGGTTAGGTGCAGTATTCTACTTGAAATATTATACAGATGATGCACATTTGGCAGAAGCACTGGACAAATTCTTCAAAGATTATCGTGCTACTGATCCCCAAAATGCTCCAAATTGGAAAGCAATGCAGAAAAAGCCCCAGAAAGAAAAAAATTTTCCTGAAAATAAATCACTGGATCCAGTATATACGAAATAATAGAAAGGTACAGTTATGAAATTAAGATCAATAATATTATGCCTTTTTATAGGTATATTGGTTGGTATAATTGGTGTTATAGTATATAACACTGCAAAAACAACCAACGAAATAGTAAAGAAAAAAGTTGTTGTTGATAGAACATGGCTAGAGTCTAAAATATTTCCCAAAGCTATAAAAACTGTTAATAATAAGACGGTTTCGCAATTGGAAACATATCTTTTTGGAATGATAGATAATATTTACATAAACAATTCACAAAAAATACTTGGTTTTGATTTCCATGATGATTCATATCAGGGTTATGCATATATAAATTATAAAAGTGATACGATAAATGGTTATGCGATTTATTCTATTTATGACACTAAGCTTTATGATTTATTTGTGCCAACAGGGAAAATATTATATTTTAAATATAAGCAGAATACATATATATTTGATGATGTGAAAAAAAGATTATATTTAATTAACAAAAGTAGTTGTGTTGAATTATTGCATGAATAGCATGTAAACACAATATTAATATATGTGTTATAAAAGCCCCGCTTTTGGCGGGGTTTTGTGAAAAGTGTTCTTTAACATTACCGCACGTATAACGGGGGATAAATTCCAATTTTCAGACTGTGACCTTCGACTGGAAATTGGTGAGCATACCGGTTTATGAACTTCCTGCCGGGACAGGGGCTATAAAAGTGACCATTCAAAGGCTCAATGGCACCGGCACAGTATGGGTGGATGATGTGCGCTGCGAGGAGGGAGTATCCCGCAAGGAGGACAAGAGTTATTACTACCATTGCGATTATCTTGGTTCTCCGCGGGTAATGACCGACCCGCTGGGCAATGTTATATGGCGTCAGGATTACTACGCCTTTGGCGGGGATTACAATACCAGTGCAACCGGCAACACCCACAAGTTCACCGGGCATGTGCAGGATGCCGCTACCGGACAGTATTACGCGAAGGCCCGATATTTTACAACTAACAATGGCAGGTGGTCACAGCCGGAGCCGTTATTGAAGGGTGTGCCAAGCAAGGCGTTTTTGGCAAACCCGCAGATATTAAATCCGTATGTGTATTGTTTGAATAACCCGATAAAGTATAGTGATCCTGATGGCAAAAATCCGCTAGTTGTTGTTGGTGGAGCAGCAATAATTGGTATTGGTGTTGATTATGCTATGCAATGGAAAGCTTCTGGCAAAACATTTGGTGAATTTTATAAAAGTGGTCAGTATTCATTAGGGCGTGGGCTTATAGTTGGTGGTGCTTCTGCAGCAACAGCCGGTTCAGGTACTGTAATTGCAGGTGGTCAAGGCACATTGATTGCAAAAATGTTAGCATTTGGTGCAACTAGCAGTATAATTGATGTTGGTAAAAAGTTATTTTTAGGGCAAAAGCCCGACCCTAAGGCGTCAGCGTTAGTCGGCGCCACAAATGCAGGAACGATGGCGGTTGGCGCAGGGGTTGATGCAATAATTGATAAAGCAATACCAAAAAACATGCCGGAAAATTCAACAATGAAAGCTGGCGCAGAGACATTATTAGAAATACCACAAAATATTATTGAGAATAAAATTGAAGAAAAAACAACTGAAGAAAATAAAGACGACAAGGAAGAAAAATAATGATCAAACAATTTTTTACTAAAAGCGATATTGATCGCTGGAAATATTCCTATCAGGTATTATATTTTCTGGCTATTGTTAATATTGCAATAGGGATAGTATCATTCGTTATTAAATCAAATCTTTTAGCTTCATTAGGTGATAAATATTTGCTTGGCTCTGGAATTTTATTTATATTATGTGCTGTATTTGTTCATGTTAAAAAAAGTAGTCTTGCCATTTGGATATCTACGATATATTGGTCAATTGAAATATTATTTACATTTGCAAGTATTTTTTATGCAAAGTCAGATATTATTATAGGTGGTTTATTTATGAAATTATTTATACTGTATTATCTTGTGGGTGGTATTTCACCCGTGAAGCGATTAAGTGAAGGAAAACCTGTTGTTGTCAAACAACAAGGAATGGAATCTGATATATAGATTTTAACTTATAAAGACCCGCCTTTTAGCGGGGCTATCAATAATTAGCTAAAATCACAACACAAAGGAGTAATCTATGCCTGGAATTACCGAGGCCCAGAAGAGGGCGTTTGCTCACCAGATAGCCGAGATCCTTGCAGCCAATAAAACGGTATTGAAACAGCAGGGGCTGGATGTTACTTCCAAACTGGCAGAACTGCAGAATAAATTGGCTGTTGCCGAAAAAGCGGAGGAAGCACAGCTTCAGGCAATGGCCGCGGCAAAGGTCAAGACAGAAGCCTCGGTAAAAGCCACCAAGGAAGCTTATGAACTGGCCTCGGCCCAGGTGGAAGCTATGGTCGGTTCTTTGGGCAAGAAGGACGCTCTTTCGGTCAAGGTCAAAGGCATAAGGGACTCCATGAGTAAAACCGCCCTCAGGGGACGAAAAAAGGCGGCTAAATAGTCCATAAAGGATAATATATTGATATTATAATAGGTTACAACGATATTTGTTTCGGAAATAACGATTATTACCTTGGTAATAATCGTTATTTCTTAGGTAATAAGAGTTCTTACCATGGTAAGAAGGGTTATTACTTAGGTCAGAATGATTCTTACCAAGGTCATAGGGGTTGTTACTAAGGTAAGGAAGGTTATTCCCAAGGTAACAAGGCTTCTGACATTCCCCCTAAAGGTCATTACCAAAGTCATAAGAGATATTTCTTCCGGCCTGCGGGTCCTCCTTGCATTTTATCTTCACTTTGCCCTTTAGCTTCAGTTGGTATTTTATGTAGAAGTCGCATTAGCTCTGCTGCTGAACAAAGAAGGCCGTATGGAATTTGGCAGTGTTCGAGCGTAGCGAGTTTGTCAAATTCAGGACTTCGGCTTAGGTCTTGCGGGCAGAGGTTTAGCGACAGTTCTCTTTGCAACTTTCTCTTCAAAGAGAAAGTGGGGGAAGTGATAGTACTAGTTATATGTCCTTTACTTTTCTGTAGGCCAGAAAAGTAACAAAAGAGCCTTGTCCGCCCAGCAATTTCCGGCGGGAGATATATCCACGCGCTAAATTCCTTGATCAGGGCGGGAACGCCCGGCTTTGCAATGAATTTTTTACGCCCGTTTTGCCTCAGCAAAATTGCTGAAGGCGGGATTCCACCACCATATCAGCTATGTTGCTAAACAAAGAAGGCCATATGGATATGAACTTCACAATTCTCACTTCTAAGGTTACTGAGCCTGTTGAAGTCTTAGGAGAGGGGTAGGGGAGAGGTCGGTAAAAAAAAGAAAAAGAACAATGCAAAAGCCCCGCCTTTTTATAGGCGGGGCTTTTAAAACAAATAATTATTTACAATACCTGACCAGTTTCTTTCCCAGCTTCTCGGCGGCCTCATCGGCCATGGCCTGTAATTCTTTCTTGCATTTAACCTTCACCTTGTCCATTCTCTCCAACTGTCCGGTTTTGGCATCGTAAACCTTGCCTATCAGCTCCAGCCGGTGCTGTTTGAACTCTATGTCGCCCTCACGGTAGTCGGTAACCAGCCCGGCAATAATGTAATCGGCCCGCAGTTTGGTGCCCAGCAGTATCAGCTGGCTGGTGGTCACCGAGTCGGCCCGGCCCACCTGCAGGTCGTTCACGGCCTTCCAGGTCTCTCCGGCGTCTATGGCCGTGCAGTTACCGTTTTCCAGCAGGTGAAAGCGAACCCTTTCCGAAAGCGTCCGCACTATGCTGCTCGGGGCGCCGGCCAGACTCACGAAGTCCAGCACCGCAATGCGTGACTGGGCTTTGGGTTCTTCTTTTATCTCTTCAATTTTCTTGATCTTCTGGGCCTTGTCCGGTTTGGTGCTGTCCGGCGTGTCCTGGGCAAACAGAGTGGTTCCCAGCGATAAGAGTAAAAATATTAGGAATGTTTTTTTCATGTCTCTGGTGTTTATGATTTTTAATAATGATCCTCTCTCCCTTTGGGGGAGAGGCAGGAGAGGGGTTATTCCGTTCCGGTCAATATGTGCGGGGTGATGTAGATCACCAGCTCGCTCTCGTCCGATTCGGTGTTGGTGCTGGAGAATAGCGCGCCCAGGAACGGGATGTCGCCCAGGAAAGGCACGGTGGACTTGGTCTTGGAATCGGTCTTCTGGATCAGCCCTCCGATGATGATGGTTTCGCCGTCGGTCAGCCGGATGGTGGTATTGGCGGTGCGACGGCTGATGATCGGCAATCCGGCGCTGAAGCCCGACAGGCTGGACACGGTGGGCTTGATCTCGGTGGTGATCTCGCCGGAGGCCGCCACCCAGGGCACTATATCCAGGGTGATGCCGGCGTCAATGGTGTGCAGTTGGGTGATGGTGCCGGTGGTGGTCTGCTGGGAGGTCTGGTAATAACGCACCCAGCCTACGTTGATGTTGGCCTGGTTGCCGTTGAGGGTGGTGATGCGCGGCCTGGCCCGAACCTTGGCCTTGCCGGCGGTCTCCAGGGCCTCGATCTGCAATAAAAAGTCCGAGGGCAGCTTGCCCAAACTTCCCATCCGCAGGCGACCGGCTATCTCATCCAATGCTTCATTTACCTTGTCGCCGTCATAGGCGGCTTTAAAATTGGGGAAGGCGGAGCGGGTAACGGAATCCGGCTGGAAGGTGCCGCTTAAGCCCAGCGACCGCTGGGTATTCTTGGAAAGTTCCACCACCAGGCATTCGATCATGATCTGGGGCGAGGTGACGTCTATCTGCCGCATGAACTCCCGCAATTGCTGGATCTGGTCCTCGGTGCCGGTCATCAGCAAAGCGTTCTGTTCTTTGATCACCTTGATGTTGGACTGGGGTATGGATGGCGGCAACAACCCGGGAATGCCTTCGGCTTTGATATGATTCAGCTTGATCAGCTGGCTGGAGGTCAGGGCCTGGGCTGCGGCCGAGTTGGGGCTCTTGTCGCCTATCAAATATATGGGCTTGGCCTCGGACTGCCCGCCGATCTTTTTGTATGTATAGTTGGTCCCCTGGAACATCAGGTTCAAGGCGTCGTTCAGCGGCATCTTGTCCAGTTTGGCGTTGACATTACCCCGGATGTCCCCGTATGTTACTACGCTGAACCCGGCCTGGGAGGAGATCTCCTGCATAACCGAGCCCAGATCGGCGTCGTTGACATCCATGGTCACCAGGTATTCCGGGGATTTCACCGATGTGTCGGCCGCCTGGAACCGTTCCACCGACAGGGACATGGATTTCCTTCTTCCCGGATCGCCTCCGGCCTTGGTCACCTCGTAGATCCCGGTTTTTTTGCGCAACAGATAGCCGTTGGCCGAAAGCAGCGAGGTCAAGCCGCTCTCCAATGGCACATAGTGCAGCAGGCCCGATATCTCGCCCTTGACGCTCTGATCGGCCACCAGATTTATCTTTCCCTGGTTGGATATCTCTCTCAACACCTCGTTGATGTCCTTGTTGCGCACGTCCAGCGAAAGGCGGTCGCCTTCCACCTTGATGTTCATGAAGCGGGTGTTGTCCAGCTTGCGGACGTAAAATATCTCGCCCTTCTGCTCGATGGAGTACCCGTTGGATTCCAGCAGCATTCGCAATCCCTCTACCACCGGTGCATTCTCCAGATGGACGGTGACGTTGCCGGTGACGTTCTGGTCGACCACGATATTCAGCTTGAACTGGGTGCCGATGGCCCGCAAAATATCCCGGACATCGCCCTCCTTGAAATCCAGGGTCAGGGTCTTGGGAGCCGGTTCGTTCTTTTTAGAGGTGATGGCGTAAGCGCTGGCCGCTAAGCAAACAGACAATAAGATGTGCCACATTTTAAGGCGCATAAAAGGGCTCTCCGCATTGTAATATGAATATACTCTATAAATATATTATAAACCAAAGAAAATAGCAAGAAGAATTTTATTATAATTGACTTTAAATCGCAGATTTTGCTATACTAAACCCATGATTGAATTCATGTCAAATAAAAGATACCTGGGGCTGGACGTCGGCAGCTCGGCGATAAAAGTGGCCGAGGTGGCGGCCGAGGGCGGAAGCGTCCGGTTAAAACGCCTGCTAAAAAAAGAGCTTCCGGCCATGCCCGACGACATGCCGGAAGACCAGCGGGAGGGGATAATCCTGGCCGCAATAAGAGAACTATGCCGGAATGAAAAGTTGTTCAATCGCAGCGTGTCCTGCAACCTTTCGGGCGCTTTTGTGGCTTCGCGCCTGTTCACCCTGCCCACGCTTTCCCAGGAGGAGCTGAGCGTTTATTTCCGGCAGCATGCCCAGGAGTATTTGCCGGCCAGGGTCAATCTCAGCGAAGTTGAATTCGATTTCCAGGTATTGCGGGAGGAGATCCACGAGGGCAAAGAGATCGGCCAGGTTATCCTGGCGGCCGCCCGCAAGCAGGCGGTAACGGAGCAGATGAGTCTGATGGAGGCGGCAGGCGTGTTTCCCTGCTGTTTCGACGCCAGCTCCATGAGTTTGGTCAACACCTTTTCGCTCGATCAGGCCTTCATCTCATCCAAGCTGATGGCCGTAGTGGATATCGGACATCGTTACACCAAGGTACTGGTTATCAAGGATCGCATTTTGTCCTTTGCCATAGAGTTTCCGGTGGGCGGGGAATCCGTGACCAAAGCCATTCAGGAAAGATACCAGCTGGATCCGGCCCAGGCAGTGGAACTGAAGCATCGCTTGTCCGAAATCAAGGACCAGGATATAGGCAACGCGTCCATCACGATAGGGGACACCGAAATTCCCGCCGTTCAGGCGATGGAAACGTATCGTGATACATTGGTGCGGATCGTGGAAGAGCTCAAGAAGATCCGCCAATACCACGGAGCGGGCAAGAACTGGCAGAGGATGATTTTAACCGGCGGAGCGGCCAAAACAAGGGGGCTTAGAGAAGCCCTGGCTTCGGGACTATCCTGCCCGGTCGATGTTCCCTTGGCTGTGGAGGGCGTTCTATCCCAGCAAACCTTGTCAGATTCCATACCAGAGTTCAGCCTGGCCATAGGTCTGGCTTTAAAACAGGTCAATCCGCTGATCAACAACATCAATCTATTGCCGGAAGAACAAAGGCAGAGGATAGGATACAACAAAACCAGGCATGATATTCATTCCTTGGCCGGGAAAACCGGGGCGGTTTTGGCTGTGATAACGGCGGGAATGCTTCTTATGGGAGGATTGTTTTTATTCCTGTCCAAATACGATATCCGAAAGATAGAGGAGATCCGGCCGCAATGGAAGGAAGCATCGGCAGTCAGAGACCTGAACCGGGCGGTCAAGGATTATGTCTCGGCCGGAGAAAAACTGCCGGGCGGCGGCAATCGTTATTCCCTGGTTTTATTTCAGTTATCCAAAATGGTCCCCCAGGGATTATGGCTTAACGGATTCGGCATCGGAAGCCGGATGAAGCCGGGAGAGGATGACAATATAGAGCAGATCCCGCAGATAACGGTATCCGGCAATTGCGATAACGAACAGCCGGCCATTGACTTTTTGAGGGCTTTCGAAAAATCACCTTTATTCATCGGCCCAGAACTTAAATTCATGGAGAAGGGAAAAACGGCGGCCGGTTCCGGCAGCGAAACCCTGAAATTCGAAATCAAGGCTACCATAAAAAGCGGCGGTGATTCATGATGTTCCAGTCAACCTATAGGAAAAACAAAGGTAAAAGGTCCTTCCGCACAACCATTTGGATGCTGGCCATTTTGTTCCTTTTGGCAGCCGGATCGATCTTAACCCCGTCGTTTAAATTTGCTGTCTGGCAGTACCAGAAGTGGGAAGCAAGCCAAAGAAGGCTGGTGCAGGCCAAAAAACTTATTGCCGAACTGCCCGGCATGGAACAGGAGAATCGCGATCTTTTAAGCCGGAATTACTTCCGGCTGGCGGGATACGATCAGGAGGTCTCTCAATCGAAACTGCTGGAACTTCTACTGGACGCCGCACATAAGAGCCAGATATCCTTTGTCTCTATTCGGCCGTTCCCGTTAAAGGACCTGGGAAAATATTACCAGTTGGATTTCAAACTGGAGATCAGGGCCGGGTACCACCAACTGGGTAGTTTTTTCAGCACCTTGGAAAAGGGCAATTCCCTGGTTCGGTTCAAAAGTTTAAATATGACCGGCGACAAGTCCAGCGCCCCGTCGATTTTAGCCGTTCTTAACGGCCAGGCGATGTTCGTTAAATCCAATATCGACGAAAAGGACTTGGACACATTGCTGGCCCACAACAAACCAGCAAAGGGTAAAGGGGATACCACATTTACCTATTCGGCCAAATATCGGGATCCCTTCCTTCCGTCTGGCTCGACCGAGGCCATGGTGGCCCAAAAGACCGGGCCGGTATACCGGCTTAAAGGAGTGGTATGGGATGCCAAGAACCCCCTGGCGGTGGTGATGGACGAGAGCGGGGTGACCTATTTTATGAGGGCCGGGGAGAAGATGGGGAATGACCTTCTGTTGTCGGTGAAGCAGAACATGGTAATATTTAAGCGGAAGAATGGGACGAAGTATGAGATAAATATAAACGAATAATATAGGCTATAAAAATATAATGTTATTATTGACATAATAACTCTATTCTTGTATAATAGCAAAAGTCGATAGTATATTGCCGATAATAATATGCATTACATTATAGCCGTTATAAATGACGTATATAATAGCCAAAGTTGTATTTTATAAATGCAGCTTTGGCTATTATTATTTATGGATCATAAAGCATTAATAAATATTTAATGCTTTACTAAATAAATTTTAAAGTTAAAGGAGAGCCATGAAAAACAAACATCAATGGATCGTTGCTGCCATCATGATAGTTATTGCAATTTCATTAAAAAGCGCCCATGCCAGTAATGTTGACAATCTCTGGTTGGATGTCAGCGATTTTGGGGCCAGTGTTTATGCTCCGGCGGATTCAAACGCCAGGGCGATACAAAGGGCCATAGACTCATTAAAATTTGGCATGACGCTTGTTTTTCCGGCGCCCGGGGTAACAGCCGCATACAAAGTAGATCGAAAATTGATAATGGATAGTAAAGATTATGTTACTATAAAAGGCTTTTCGTCAGGTTTGGGCCAGGGCGGAACAAAAATAGCTTGGGATAGGGATACTGTAGATACTGCTAATACAATTTTATTTGAAATTACAAATTCCAAGTTTTGTAATATTGAAAACATTGCTTTTCATGGTAATGCCAGCTGTGATCCAGATTCTCTATTGAGGACCCATATGGGGCTTTATATTCACGGCAAACAACCGGACACAAATAATTGCAGTACAAGCAATATCAGGTTTAATGATTGTGCCTTTTACTATTTTAACGTTGCGATACAGATTGGTGATACTGCGACAGCAGAGGATAATAATGAAAATTGTGCTTTTACCGGTTGCGAGATGAGTTATAATGGTATAGGTTTTCGGCAATATTGGGCTAATGCCATGCGCAATGATTTTTATGCCCTTATGACATTGTTTAATGATCATGATTTTGTTTTTGCTAATTCAAGTCAGGGCACCGGACCGAACTCTATAGTCGGCTGGGCTACCACCGGTAAAGCAGGCTCGGCCTCGATAGTTTTAAATAATAGTGTTGGATTAAGCATTGCCAATATCAGGACAGAGGGCACCGGTAAATTTATTGATTATCCTCCGGTTGCTTCATCTCCTGTGGCTGAATATATTACAATAAATAATGGAGAGTTCCATATCGTTGATACTTTACCATTTATAGAAGTCGGAGCTCATTTAACGGCAATGAATTGTTCTTTTGGTTCTTTTTCTGAACCGGCAATCATATTTGCACCTCCCGCCAGTTCCAGTGCCGAATGGACTTTTATAGGTTGCCATTTTAATAATGCAAAATTATTTGATTCGACGGACAATTGGCTCCAAGGTTCTACCGTTAAACTTACAATGCTCGGGTGTAAGGGACTTTTAAAACCGGCGCAGGATTGGGTTCATATAGCCGATAGGATAGGTGTTTACAATATGGCGAACACCAGAACTTTAACAAATAGTGATGCAACGCCCGATATAACGGGATATAATTTTATCAAAGTATCCAATGGGTCAAATACTTCAATAACCAACTTTACCGGTGGGCATTATCAGCAATTTATAACATTATTGTTTACCAATAACTACACGACTTTGGTGAATGGTAATTTATTGTTGAAAAATTCAACTAACGTAACGCCGCAAGCCAATAATTCCATACAACTAATGAATATTGGTAATAACACTTGGCTTGAAATTGGCAGGAATTTTTAATTTAATAAAATAATACGAATAAACCCCAGGGGCCAATAAAGCGTGGCATTGTTGTCCGTCGTTCTCCTGGGGTTTATTATTTTCAATATAAATAATCTGTTTGACAAAATTACTACTCTCATGTAAAATTAAATAATGAGAATATCTATAATAAATCCCAGGAATCAGCGCGGTATTGCCTTGTTAAGCGCCATACTCCTGGGGTTTATTATTTTTGGTTTTGTAGTTGCCTGGCTGACCATTCTCTACACCCGTAATAAAATGGCCTCCTTAGAACAGCAAAAGATGCAAGCCAAGTATATTGCGGAATCCGGCCTGGCCAAACTGCAGTGGTATCTTTCCGACAAAAACGAGAAAAAGATAAATTTTACCGAGCCCCAAACTTGGAAGGAAAACCTTTTTATCAATGGAGGAAAATGCAAATTTTCTACCGCTTTTGAATACGGTTATATAAAGGCAATAAGTATAGGAATTGCCAATAAAGGATCAGCCGAAATTTCGGCATATATCGGCATAGAGCCAGATTCATTATTTCCCGAGGCTTTGATAATAGGTGACCCCCGCGGATTAAAGCTCGGTTCCGGGGCATCAATAATTGGGGATATCCGAATGTCCACAACATCAACCGGGCCGGTAGGACCCGGTTATAAAATCATACAGGACCCTTTCCCGGTCATCAATAACAGCTCCTACGAGCAGGCCATCCTGTATTTTATGGATATTCTGCAGAATCCCCACCGGGCCGACCAGGAGTTGTTTTCACCCCTAGTTATCGATAATGGTAAAAATGCACCTCCGCAAGATAAGATATATGTAAATGACAATATCATTATTGTAGGGCGTAGCGAGGAGCAGCCGATAATAATCTCAAGCCATAAGGTTTTTATGAGCACTGGGGATATCCAAATATCCGGTTGGGCTAATCTGGAAGGATGCACCGTTGCTGCCATAGGAAAAGTATCCATCCTGGACGAAGCGATAGTCACCAATGCCGAGATATTTTCCACTCAGGAAGTGGTAATTGCCGATAATGCCAGGGTGGAAGGCAAAATATTTACGCAGAATAATATCATAGTAATGGACCAAGCAAAGGTGACCGGAAATTCCATCGTCTATTCTTCGGGAAATCCCAGCGGGAAGATTTTTTTAGGCAATTCCTCCTCGGTCTCGGGCTGTGCAATATTATGCGGAAATCCAGGGTTGGAAGGCGGGCTTTTTATCATGGACGATGCCGCAATACGGGGACTGGCTTATAGCGCCAATAGGATTTGTATACAAGGGAATGTTTATGGCATCGCTGCCGGGTCCAGGTTATACAATCCCAACATGGACAGTTTAAGCAACAATTATGTGCTGGGTACCATCAAACGGCCGGGCATGACCGGAAATCTGCTGTTGCCGGTGGCATTCAAAGACAGCCTTCCCCGAGGCTGGATGAAGATCGTGAGGTAAACTTGAAAAACAAAGGCCTTTCGTTGATAGAAGTTTTGGTGGCAATAACGATTATCGCCATACTGATAATACCATTGGTAAATGTGGTTACCGGACAGCTTAAAAAGGACCAGGATCTGGTTGATAGGAAGGAGGCCCTTCAGTTGGCTAGAGAAGCCATGGAAAAGGCTCTTCAGCCGGGGAAAGTGGTTGATGATTCCTTGATAATTTCCTCCGGGAAACGGCAATGGAATGTGGTTACTGATGCCATCGATGGCCTGGAAGAAGATGAGCCGCCTTTGGGCACTGACCCCCTGGAGGTAAGGATCAGGGTCTATCTGCCTCCCAAAAGGGAAGCACTTGCCAGCCTGACCGCCCTTAAAGGACTATGAATAAATTCTATAAACGATCCGGCTTTTCTTTGATCGAACTTATGCAAGCTCTGGTCATTTTTTCCATAGTTATGGCCATAGTCTTCGGATTATTCGTGCAGGTCTCTCGGACCTTGCAGAAAAGAGAAGCCCGCCAGCAGTTTTTAGATGAGTCCAATAACGCAATGAATTCGATGGTCGACAAGATCTCAAATTCCGCCGGGTGGATAAGCGGAGACACCCTGTCCATAAAGCTCCTCGGTAAAAACGGTCTGATGGCTAGATTATACTGGAATCCAAAAGATAGCTTACTCTATTGTGACGATAAGGTCTTGATGGATAAGGGGATAAGGGTTTCAAAATTCGGTTTTATTTATCTCCCATCAAGCGACTCAATGCAATCTCGTTCCAAAGAGGAGTGGTTCGATGAACTGGACAACGATGGGAACGGCATATTGGAAGCAATGGAACTCAATAGGGCCTCCAACGTTGAAATAACCCTCAATTCATCGATTCAGGGGCAGGGGGTTCATCTTAAAAGCGCTGTCCGGCTGCCAAAACCAGTGACCGATACCACGAATATGGGATACTGATGCTAAAAAAGGTTATTGACATATCTTTTCTGGCCCTTTTCCTATGCGCAACGACTGTATATAGCCAGGTATATTTAAGGGATTCAGGAGGCAGCCTGCTTCTGACCAATATTCCCCAGCCCGATTATATCAGGCTTAAGAAATTCAAGAAGGCCCATAAGGATGAATACAAGAAAATGGCTCAGAAAGCTGCCTTGAAATACGGTTTAAGCTATGAATTGCTGGATGCGGTGATCGAGACCGAGTCCGGGTATAATCCCCAAGCGATATCCTGCAAGGGGGCTCAGGGATTGATGCAGTTGATGCCGACAACGGCCGATGCCCTCAAGGTCAATAATGCCTTCGATCCCGAGGAAAACATCGATGCCGGGGCCAGGTATCTGAAGGCCATGGTGGACCGGTACGGTAGCGTGGAACTGGCCCTGGCAGCCTATAATGCCGGGCCCAAGGCGGTCGATAAATACAAGGATATTCCGCCGTACCGGGAAACGCAGGGCTATGTCAAGAAAATAAAGGGAAAGGTGGGCGGATTCCCCGATAGTGCTTCAAGCAGGCAACATGGGGTAAAAAAGGTAAAAACCAATAAAGTGAAAGTAAAAAAGAATAAAGATGGCAGTGTTTTTTTTAGCAATTAGAGTGATATTTAGTTAAACAAATAAAAATTCATATAAATCGATGCAGGGGAATGATAATTACAATGTAAGCCTTTTAGTAAGTATTATAACAGAAAACTTTATTGACAAATTAGCTGACACCATGATAAAATGAATCAGGTAGTGTGGTAATATTATTAAATTGGAAGCGTGGCCGAGTGGTTGAAGGCGGCGGTCTTGAAAACCGCAGTGCTGCAAGGCACCAGGGGTTCGAATCCTCTCGCTTCCGCCATGGTGAAACTGCATCTTGAATTTATTGCCTAAAAACAGTATAATAGGTTTAAAGTAAAATGCGGAGAGGTGGCCGAGCGGCCGAAGGCGACGGTTTGCTAAACCGTTATACGGTCTTAAAGCTGTATCCAGGGTTCAAATCCCTGCCTCTCCGCCATAATGTTTGACAATATATCGAAGTATTTGAATTAGGCGGAATAATTTCCGCTTTTTTTTATGGAATAAAATCAGCTTATCAAGGGTATATAATTTGATTACGCCTAGCGATAGTGAGCTTATAGAAAAGGTGCTGTCCGGCGAGGATGCGCATTACGGCGTGCTGGTAAAAAGATACCAACGGGCAATCTACTCCATTGCCGCAAGGTACCTTAGGAATCATGTCGAAGCAGATGAGGTAGCCCAGGAAACGTTCATAAGAGCGTATTTTTCACTTAAAACCTATAATAATAAGTATCGGTTTTATACCTGGCTATTGAGGATCACAATAAACCTTTGCCACGATGCAAGAAAGAAGCAACAGCGATGCGTGCCTCTTGAGGATAATCACGGACTAGACGGCAGTGAGGACCCATTGGAAAAGACAATTCAGGGGGACTCCTGTGCAAGGATAAGGAGCGAAATAGAAGGCCTTCCAAAAGAGCAGAAGGATGTGATCCTGCTTAGGGTCGATAAGGAACTTTCTTACGAAGAGATCGGCAATGTTCTTGATATCCCCGTGGGCACAGTGATGTCCCGATTGCACAGGGGAAGAAAGGTTCTACTGGAAAGGCTGAAAGATATATTATGACAAATAAACACGAAATAGGCCAGGATCTATTACAGGCTTATGTTGACGGCCAGTTAAAAGAAGCGGAAAAAGAACGGTTGGTAGGGCATCTAAAGGTTTGTAAGGAGTGCCGGTCATTTGTTATGCAGTTGGAAAAGCTGAACGAAGCAATGGCTCCTGCTGAATTTCCATCTGACAATGAAGGATATTTTAAAAACTTTTCTTCAAGGGTCGCCTGCGGGATTGCTAAGAGAAAAATGAACCACAGCAAGAAGCCTGTTTGGAGTATATTACGTTGGGCTGCAATTCCCCTGGCCGCTACGGCTACTCTGGCAATAGCGGTGGTTGTATCCCTAACCATGCTTTCCCGAGATGAGACTCCCAATACTTTTTCAAAGAAAGCAGATAAAAGCCTGGTTTCCACAAAGGATGAGTGTCGGTCTGCTGTTGAGAATAGTCTGAAAAAGTCAAGAACGATAGAACCGGCGCTACTCAAGGAATCAAAATTGGCAGTGATCCCTCATAATATAAATGAGGTCACAACGATCGTGATATATCTGCCTGGGAGCAATTATCCAACACCGCCTCCGGAAATATCAACGGCCATTGAAATAGATATCCCTGATGGCGGTTAAAGGGCAACAATGAAAAGGGGGAAGCTTAAGCTTCCCCCTTGTTACTTTATTTGGGTCATCTTTTCAAAGTAAAAGTAATTAGATAGCCCAACCAGACCCTTACCGGTCGCCCGGTGGATGATATTGCCGGAGTGAAAAGGAATTGTTTGGCAGCATTTACGGCGGAATCGTCCAGGGCCTGATTGCTGGAGCTTTTAACAATTTCCACTTTCAAGATATGGCCGTCATAATCAAGCAACAAGTTAAGGAACACCCGTCCTTCAACCTGAGCGCTTACACAGATGGGCGGGTAAAACGGTCTTACTGAACTTATCAGCTCCGGATTCCGGCTGAGTTCCACATATTCGCTGGGATCGGGCAAATCGCTACTTTTAACGAACTCGACAAAACCGTTGATCGTGTCTGTATTTACGGCGGCTTTTGCCTCAAGACTGGCCCCTATTTCCCTTTGGGTCAAAAAATCCTCACTTACCGCCAATTCCTCAGGTACCAATTTTGGTTTGCCTGATGTTGGAGCTTTCCCGATTTCTGGAAGCGATCGGTTTATATCGTTATACCTGTCATCAAGCGACTTGGGAGGGGTGATTGTCGTTATATCGATCAATTTTTTTCTTCCGCCGTCTATAACAATAATATTTCCCTTTATTCTTTCCTTGACCGTAGAATAGTAAGAATAACCTACGGACGATAGCATCAATATAACCAACCCGAATATAGTAGACAGCAGACCGATCTTCAGGTCGCCACTTTCGATGGATAGATAATCCCTCCGGGTATAGCCTTTGCAAAGAACGGGCTTTAAATGCAGGAAAGCCGAACTTAGGACGAATCCGATCAGGACTCCAGCCAGCGGGAAAATCCAGATTGCATTGTGTGTCATTTTTGTTCCTCCCTTTATCCAATATACTATGGAAGGAGGGATTTTATTCCCGCGGCGGCATCAAAATCTGATGATCATTTTGTGCCGAACAAGGACGGTCTTATAAATGTCATAAGAGAAGCTAAAAGCGTAGTCATAAATATAATAAGCACAAATAGATCGCCGAAACGCTGGTAAAATGTCCGGCCTGTTAACAAGGGCAAGGAATTTATTATTATGGCCTGTTCGAATAATCTGGTCGGTTTGATAATTTCCCCGGTAGGAAGTATGAACATGGAAATGCCTGAATTGGCGCATCGGGCAATGGCCCTGCGCTCTTCGATTGCCCGAAAAACCGCCATTTCGGCATGCTGTCGGGCAGCACCGGAACGGCCGAACCATCCGTCATTGGTTATATTCACCAGAAAACGGGCCCCTTTTGCCACCTGATTGCGGGCGATCTCCGGGAAGATGGACTCAAAACAGATCATGCAGGAAAATCTTATGCCACCCAGATTGAAAATAATGCTGTCAGTTCCGGGGGTCCATTCTCCTTCGCCGAAATTGATATTCTTGATAAAGGGGATGCGCTCCTTATAAGGAAACCTCTCGCCGAATGGCACTAAATGGCTCTTGGCATAGGTGCCGGTAAGGCCATATACCGGACGGATCAAAAATGCAGAGTTATAATAAAATTGTCGTTGGGTTTTGGGATCGTATGAAAAATCAGGGATGCCGGTACATATGCTGCTTTTCAGGGTATCGGCCAGGGAGGTGATCCTTGAAAAAAATACCGGTTCGTAACGAAGATAAAAAGGCAAAGCCGTTTCCGGCCAAACAAAAAGATCGATCGGCTGTTTTGCGGCCTGCCTGCTTAGCGAGTCGTATGTCTGCCAGTTATATTCTCTGAATTCCTTATCCCAGCGAAAGCCCTGCTCTATGTTCCCCTGAATAAGGGCTATATTCAATATGGGGGCATTCTTCATCGCTTCGTTTGTCCGAAGAAGCATATATCTGCCCAACAAAAGCGGAATGGCAAAAACTAACAACACAAGAGTCATTCTTCTTACGGCTGCTGCGGTTATAAATTGCGGTCTATTTGCCTGAATGTTCCTCATTGATGCATAGATCAGGCCATTCATTAATACGATCCAGGAAGTTACGCCATATATTCCGGTATAGGAAGCTATCTGGATGACGCTTATCCATCTGGCCAGACCGTAACCCATTGATCCCCAGGGAAAGCCCAGGATACCATGGCTTCTTAGATAGTCAAAAAGAACTATACTGAACGGTGTTATCAGCCAAACAGGCACAAATAGCCGGCGCTCGAGCCATTTGGCCAGGGTAAAAGAGGCGGCAAAGAAAAGAGACAGGTAAGCGGCGATCAGGATCAAGCCCAAATAAAGCAGCGGCCTGACCCATTTTTCAACGGCAGGGTTAAGGACGATCCAATACAATAGTCCGCCAAAAAACAAAAACCCACCCAGCCATGAAATAAAAAATGTCCGGCGGATCGAAAGGGATTCAATACCATAATAAAGGGGGATAAGGGCGATAAAAGACAACGGCCAGAAGGAAAAAAGTGGGAAGATAAGGACCAATAAAAGGCCGGTGAGGGAAGCAAGAAAAAAGCTACGTCTCATTTCGGTTCCGCGTAGGAGTGATAATAACCGTATTCCCGGATATGTGGACATTCCCGTTAGCGATCATTGCAATGGCTTGGGAGTAGGCTATATGCTCTTCTTTAAGAACTCTGGCGGCCAAGGTATCGGGAGTGTCATCCGGCATTACCGGAACAGATCTCTGCAAAATTATCGGCCCGTGATCCACTTCCTTATCTACAAAATGAACTGTGCAGCCCGACGTTTTAACTCCCGAGGCTAGAACCGCTTCATGTACCTTATGCCCGTAAAAACCCTTGCCTCCGAAATCCGGAAGCAGGGCGGGATGAATATTAATGATGCGGTTTGTATAATGGTCGATAAAAAACGGGCTGAAGATGCGCAGAAACCCACAGAGACATATCAATTCTGCTCCTTGCCGGTCAATTATGGCTGTTAATTCCCGGTCAAAAGACTCCCTTCTGGCATAATCCCTGTTATTTACCACAAACCAAGGGATGTCATGCTTTTGCGCGCGTTCCAGAGCACCGGCCCCGGGAACGTTGGAAATGACAGCAACGATCCGGGCGTTAAGGTATCCCGATTCTATATTATCGATTATGGCCTGCAGATTGGTTCCGCTTCCGGAGACCAGACAGGCTATTTTCAATTCTTCTGCCATATTGTGATTTTATCTCAATAACATAACATTGTCAAATAAAAAAGGCCCGATATGTTATCGGGCCTTTTGCTTTTTCAATAAAAATCAGTTCCAGAGTTCAATGGCTATGCCGATGGCATAAGTCCGGCGAGGCATGGGATACCCCCGGCGAACCTGATATTCGGCATTGAACAGGTTATCAACTTTGTAAAATAGTATAGCATCATCGATTTTGAAAGAGAGAGTTTGGTTTGATATAAAATAACGAGGGAGCTCATATCCAGGCCCCCATTCGGTTGGATGGTTTGCCAACTGGCGGTCCTTGTAAAGAGTGTTGAATTGCCAGATTAACGACAGATTTTCCGCCAGCGGATAATTCCTTACAGCAAAAGTGAAATTTACCGAGTTAGCCGGGGTGTAGTTCAGTTCCCGATTGCTGTCAGAGGTCACTTTGGCCAGGCAATAACTGTAATTGGCACTAAGTGCGAAATATTTCATTATTGACATTTCTCCGGATAATTCGGCACCGGAAGTCTTGACATCCATATTATTGACCCAGGTGGTCAGCCAGGAATTACTGTCCGTTAACCATCGTATCATATCTTTGGTATTGCGACGATATGCTGAAAATGCTACCTTAAAAAGATCTTCGGAAAATCTGGCGCCGGCTTCGTATTGATGGGATAATTCCGGGACAAGATCGGGGTTGCCTGACATATAAGGGTCTTTCCAGTACAATTCGTTTATGGTGGGCACACGGTAGGCTTTGCCGTAATTTCCATATATCGTCAACTGGTCATTGAGCTGCCAGCTGGTGGCAACGCTGGGTGATATTTGTTGATCTTGTCCATAGTTTTTATCGTATCTTAATCCGCCGCTTATCAGCCAATAAGATAATGGGCGGTACTCCTGATTTATAAAACCGGAGTATTGATTGGTTCTATGATAGCCGGAATTGTCACTTTCGCTTTTTACCTGTTGATAGGCACCACCAAAAACCGTGTTGAAATTATTCAATAATTCAAAATTGAATTGAAGATCGGCATTGCTTTGTCTGGAAAAATTCGACGGTGCCGTATTATCGAAGGCATAATAATAAAATGTGCTTATTTGACTTTGTCCTATCCTTAATTTGGCACAATCGGAATACCCCAGGCTGGCATAATAATCCTGCTGATCGTCCGACAACCGGTCGTTTGGTGTCTCCATAAAAATACTTCCCGGGGAACCTCCGAGTGACTGATATGAATGGTAATCAAGCCCTATCTTGAACAGGCTATCGGGCCTTATATACAAGCCTAAAAGATAATTACTGCCACTGTAATCAGAATTGATCCTTTCTCCGTCGGTACTATTCCAGTCCGCTGAGAATGAGATATCCGTAAAACGATTCAAGCTTCTGGTGAGAAGAGCCGACATAAGCTGTTGTCGGTTTTTTCCGTATTGATAGGTTATCTTTGAATAGGGTTTTTCTTTGATATCAGTAGCGGTGATAATATTCACTACTCCGGCCAGAGCATTGGCGCCATATAAAGCTGAGGCTGGCCCTCTAACAATCTCTACCCGTTCTATGTTGGCGCTTATTTTTTTTAAGTCAAACCCGCCATTTAGAGCTGAATTCAGAGGCATTCCATCAAGCAAGAACAGCACTTGTTCTGTGGACGATCCCCTGATGCTGAAGTTTGCCATGCTTCCCATGCCGCCGTAAAGTCCAGAATTGGTTCCCGGTAACAGAGAAAAGGCATCAACCACTTTTTGGCCAGGATCGGAAGGATCGGCTTGAAGAATAGAAACACTGGCCGGAGCAATCAATTGCGCCAACGGGGTTCGGGTGGCGGTCACTACCATGCCTTTTATGGTGTAAACAGGAATGCTGTCTGTGCCGGCCAGAGGCGTCATCTTTTCAGTGCTTTTCTGTATTTCTGCCGTTTGTGAGATAGAATCTATTTCGGCATTTTGGCTTAACAATGAATCCGCAGGTAGGATCGAAAAAGCCAGGCAGAGGGCCAGAGATATCAACATTGGTGCTCCTTATTAATTTAATTACCATTTAGACAAGAATTTGCGGTCTGTTTGTTTTGGGGTGTAAAATTATATCAATATCGGTCTGGTAAACAGTTTTCAGGATATTTTCACTTAGCACCTGATTAGGGAAGCCATCTGCCGCAATCCTCCCCTGATGCAACAGGATTATCCGATCGCAAAAACTGGCAGCCAGATTCAAGTCGTGCAAGACCGCCAGGACCAAAACTCCTTTTTGACTGCTTAACATCCGACCGGTCTCCATGATCATTCGTTGGTGTCTAATGTCAAGGTGATTGGTCGGTTCATCCAAAAGAAGAATTTTTGGCTTCTGGGCCAAAGCCCTGGCCAGGGATACCCGCTGGCGTTCCCCGCCGGAGAGGGCGGTGACAGGCCTATCCTTAAGATGACAGCAGTCGCATTGCCGCATAGCGTCCTCAATGATTTGGCGGTCTTCCCAGTCTTCGTTTTGCAATGGTCTATGGAAAGGGCTTCTTCCCATTGCTACGATCTCGCGGACGGTAAAATCGAATGGGAAGAAATTATCCTGAAAAAGTACGGCAATTTTTTGGGCCAAAGCCAACGGTTCTGATTCTGCAATAGCTGCACCATCAATCGTTATCCGGCCGGAGATATCCCTCCGGATCCCGGCCAGACAAGACAACAAAGTGCTTTTCCCGGACCCGTTAGGACCGATTAGCCCGATAATTTGATTTGAACTGGCTGTAAAACATATTTCGTCCAAAGCTTTTATCGAACCGTAATAAAATGTCAGATTGTCGACGGTCATCATATCTTTTAGGATTTTTTCCTCCATAGCAGGAATATGAAAAATGGCACGCCCAGCAGGGCGGTGATGACCCCTACCGGGATCTCGAAAGCCACCAGGCTGCGGGCCAGGGTGTCTGATAATATCAACAGCCCGGCTCCCAACAGTCCGGAAACGGGAAGGAGCTTTCTGTTATCAGGCCCGACAATCATTCTTCCCAGGTGGGGCACCATTAATCCGACGAAACCTATCACTCCGGCCAGGGACACCATGGCCGCAACTATCAGGGCAATTACGAAAAACACGTCTCTCTTCAATTTATCCACGGACACCCCCAGACTTTGGGCCTGAGCCTCCCCCATGGTCAGCAGATTCAGCTTTTGGGACTGTATCCATAAATAGACGGATCCCGCGAGCACCAATAACGAGGCTAAAACCATCGGATAAATCATATCCCTGGTGAACAGAATGCCCAAGTTACCCATAAGGATAAAGATCATGTCCTGCAGTTGCCTTCCTGCCAGGGACATCATAAGCATTATCAGCCCGGAAAAAAAAGCGTTGACCACCACTCCCGATAATATCATGGTCTCGGAGGGAAGCCGCCCATGTATCAATGCCAGCCGGTAGACCAAAAAAATTGCAGCAAGCCCGAAAAAGAAGGAAAATATCTGCATGGTAAAAATCCCGGTCAACCCCGCCGAAAAACCCAGCAATAATGCCAGCGCCGTGCCGCAGGCCGCTCCGCCGGAAACGCCCAATAGATATGGTTCAGCCAGGGCATTCCCCAGGACCGATTGCAAGGCTGTACCGGAAACCGCCAAACCCAGCCCTACCAAAATACTTAACAATATCCTTGGCAACCTGATGGCGGTTATATCGGCGCTTAAAACCGGGCTGAATCCACTGGGTCCAATGGAAAGTCCAATATAAACCGAAAGCAAAAGAATCGCCGGGGGCAAACAGATCAAAATCTTATTTTTCATAAAATATTCTATTCAATTCTTTGATGCCCAAAACAAAACGGGGGCCGGCTCTCAACATAATATCCAGGCTTATTCCGTCATATACCTTGCCGGTCTTTATGGCCGGGATGCCACTCCAGCCCATACGAGCGGATAATTGCTCTTTACTGGTTTGAGGATGCATGATCAGAATTATATCAGGGTTCCTTTGCATGACAACTTCAGGATTGACGACAAAATAATCCTGGGTAATATCCGAGAAGATATTCCTTCCACCGGCTTGCTCGATCAACTGTTCGATCAAACTGCTATTGCCCGCCGACATCAGGGGCTGTGATGATATCTCGGCAAAGACAGCAGGTCTTTTATTGTATGGAACGCCGGCCAAGGATAAATTTATTTCTTCCACAGCGCTTCTTATTCCTGCTGTGAGTGAGTCTCCGGATGATTTCTTGTCTAAAACATGGGAAAGGAGGGTTATGTCCCTTATAATGCCTTCGAGATTGGACGGGTTAAGGACTAACACCGGAATTTTTAGGCCTTCTAGCTTAGACAAGATTGGAGTGTTCATGGTGCCGACGATGATGGCCAGATCAGGTTTTAATAAAAGAATTCTTTCCAAATTGGCGGATGAAGCATCACCAACAATAGGTTTTTCCTTAACCTGTGGGGGATAGTTGCACCAGGCGGTTACGCCCACAAGCTTGTCGGCTGCACCCAACGCATAGATCATTTCGGTGATATTGGGAGCGAAGGATATCACCCTGTTAGGCGATTTTGGCAAAGCAACCGATCGGCCGATATCGTCATTCACGGTTATTATTTTTTGCGAGACCGGTAGGCCCGGTTCATTGAAAGTGCAGCCAGCCAAAAGTAAAAACACCAGAGAAAACCGGATGTTCCTATGCATATCATCCCAATCAAAAAGGCTCGAACCTTTTCAAGAAAGGTCCGAGCCTTGGCTGCCTTAAACAAACCAAGCCCGACCTTTTCCCTCGAAGGTCCGGTGAATATTTGATCAAGGCCGGTCTCCTGGCTTGCCCTGATACCAAGCGCCTTCCCGTATGTTACAGTGGCAAAATGCTTGGATCATTTAGTTGGGCTTACAGTTGCGGGGCAGCTCCCGATTATCTGAAATAAATCAGAGCACGGGATTCCCGATTATCTCCCGGATGTCCGGGAGCACCTTGACCTATTTAATATATTAATTTTTAACCCTTATTTCAACTTATAGGATAACCTTAATCCTACCAGTCCTTACTGGCGGAGAGTCAGGGATTCGAACCCCGGATCCCGCTCATCACGGAATACACGATTTCGAGTCGTGCGCCTTCGACCAGCTCGGCCAACTCTCCACGAATATATCTTAGGGTTTTCTGGAACGACGATGCTTGAAAAATTCTTTCAATAACCGAGAGGCCTCTTTTTCCATAATACCCCGTTCCACCTGGATCCGATGGTTTAGGCGAAGGTCCTCGACGATATTGAATACCGATCCGCAGGCCCCGGCCTTGGGATCGGATGCCGCATAAACCAACCGGTCTATCCGGCCCAGTACCATGGCCCCGGCACACATGGCGCAGGGCTCCAGGGTCACATACAGGGTGCACCCGCTCAAACGCCAGCGTCCCAGTTTTTTAGCTGCCTGTTTAAGAGCGATCATTTCGGCGTGAAGTGAGGCGTCTTTTTTGGATTCCACCTGGTTAAAGCCGCGGCCTATTATCTTTCCTTTATGAACCATCAAAGCTCCTACAGGGACTTCTCCGTTTAGGGCAGCTTTGCTGGCCATTTTCAAGGCCTTGAGGATAAAATCTTTATCTTGCACTTAATCTATTTTCAACTATAACAATATATTTTAGCATCTAAAATGATGTTTTGTCAATAACATTACTTAGGAATAGAGCAATTCCCTCAATTGAAACCTTGCATATGGCGTGATTTTATGTCAAACTAAACAATTACTGTCTGTAAAAATCTCCAGGCGAAAGGTCAAGTACCATGTGGTATCATAAACTGTTGAAACCCCAGCGGACCCAGTTACTTATACTGCTGCTGATCACAATATCTTTGGTGGCAGCCGGGGGATTATTCTATCACCACCAATTTAATACCTTCAGGGATGTCAAGCTCAAGGAGCTGCATACCATTGCTGAGATTAAAATGATTCAAGTTTCGCAGTGGATGGAAGAACGGCATTATGATGCCACCGAGATATACGACAGCCCTTCAGTGAACAAATATTTATCGGAATGGATAAAAAACCCCAATGATCCGGAACTGAAAAAAACTATTCAACAAAGGCTCAAGGGCTGGCTTAGGCACGGAACATACCACAGTACGATGATACTGGATTCTCAGGGTATGATGCTAGCTTCCCATATTGAAGATGACAAGGCCGCTGGTCCGGAAACACGCCAGTTCGCTCGGAAAGTGGTGGAAGCGCGGAAGGTCATGACAAGCGAATTGTACCGTTGCCCCAGCTGCGATGTGGTTTACATGGACGTGATGCTGCCAGTGATAAGTTCCAAGAATAACAAGGTGATCGCGGTGGTGGTGTTGAGGGTGGATGCGGGAGATTATCTTTTTCCGCTGATCCAGCTATGGCCGGTGCCCAGCAAGACCTCAACCGTGATGCTACTGAAGCGGGAAGGCGACCGGCTGGTTAACCTGAACGAAGTGCCGGGTAAACCTGGGTCCTCATTCACTGTGAACTTCGATCTGAAAAGCAAAAGCAAAGCCACCGTCGAAGCTTTCACCAAGGGAGCGGGAGAGGTAGAAGATTACGATTATAAAGGCACGAAAGTGATCTCGGCCATTAGGCACATACCGGGAACATCGTGGTATCTGGAAGCGGAAACCGATGTGAGCGAGGCCTATGCCCAGCTGAGAGTCATGGGCGGTATGGTAGCGGTGGCCGTGGTAATACTGATACTACTGACCGGGAGCCTGGTGATGGTCCTGGCCATGGGGCAAAGGAGGGATTATTACAAAAAGCTGTACCAAATGGAACTTGAACGTGAGGCATTGGTAAGGCATTTCGATTATATCGTGAAGTATGCAAACGATGTAATATTCTTGGTTAGTGATGATTACCGGATAGTTATGGCCAATGATCTCGCTACCCAGAGATACGGTTATAACGATGAAGAAATACTTAAACTTAAGATATCGGATCTCATTGCCTTCGAAGCGAGGAAAACCGCAAAGTCTGATTTTAGAAGAGCCCGAGAAAGCGGGGGCACGTTATACGAAACGGAGCACCGGCGAAAGGATGGGATGATTTTCCCGGTTGAGGTGAGTCTGCGGTGCTTCGCCATAGAAGGCAAGCCTTATTATCAGGCCATAATCCGGGACATCACCGAAAGAAAAATAAACGAAGAGGCTGTGCGGGCCAGCGAGCAGCAGAAAAAATTGATACTCAACTCGGTTCCGGTGGCCATCTATACTTCAAAACTTGATCCCCAAAACGATACTTCTTGGGTAAGCGATAATATAGCGAGCGTAACAGGCTTTACCTCGGAAGAGTATATATCCCAGCCTGATTTTTGGAGAAAGCGGCTGCATCCCGAGGACCGGGAGCAGGTCATAAGTGCTTTTGATTCGGCTAGGAAAAAAGGGAGCGGCGAGGTGGAATACCGCTGGCTTCATAAGAGTGGTCACTACCGTTGGTATCAGGATAAGTTTGTAATCCGGGAAATCGGGGGTAACCTGGAGTTCCTGGGCCTGATAAGCGACATTCATGATCATAAGATGAGCCGTAAACGGGAAACCATACTATATGCGATTTCACAGGTTTCCCATACTTCGGTCGATTTGGATGAGTTATATAAACATCTGCACGAAATAGTATCAGAGCTAATACCTGCCAGGAATTTCTATATATCGCTGCTTAGCGATGACGGTGAGATGCTTTATTTTCCGTATTATGTGGACGAAATAGAAGCTCACCAGCCAACTCGTCCCTTGGGCATGGGCTTGACCGAATATGTACTTAAAACAAAATCCCCGCTTTTAATTAACCCTCAGCTATATCGGGAACTGCAGGAGAGGGAAAAACTTGAGATTGTGGGCGCTCAGTCCCATAACTGGCTAGGAGTACCTCTGGTAACCGAAAATAAAACCATTGGCGTGATAGCAGTGCAAAGTTATGATCAAAAGGAACAATATGACGAAAATGACAGAGACATATTGGTGTTCCTTTCGGACCATATTGCCGAGGCTATAACTCGGAAAAGGAGTCAGGAGGCGCTTCAGGAAAACGAGGCCAAGCATCGCCAGTTGCTTTCAAGCATAACACTTCCGGTACTCTCCCTTAGGGAAGATATGACGGTGTATTATTGCAATCAGGCTTATGCCGATTTTGTAGGGCAGAAAATAGAAAGCATGGTGGGGAAAAAAATGCTGGAATTGTTCCCGTATTTTAAAAATACAAAAAGCTACCAAGCTTATGGGGAATGTCTTAGGACCGGTAAAACCCAGGAAGTGGAAGGACTGATGACCGGTGGCATTTATCTATACACCAGGATTTACAGGACGGTCAATGGTCTGCTGGCAGTATGCGAGGATATTACCCAGCGAAGGAAGGTCGAGGAGGCCCTGGAGCTTTCCGAGTACCGTTACCGCACCACCCTGGATGCAGTAAAAGAGATGGTTCATGTGGTGGACGAGAAACTTAATATTCTGCTTATGAACAGGACTTTTACCGATTACTGCAGGGAATACGGACTTTGCGACCAGTGCGTGGGTAAAAATGTATTTGAGATATTTCCTTTTTTACCGATGAGTGTAAGGGACGAATACCGTCGGGTATTCGACAACAAGGAGACTGTATTTACCGAAGAATGCAACAACATAGGTGGCATCCCCCTTTATACAAATACCCGTAAGATTCCAATAATCGAGGACGGCAAGGTTGTCAGAGTGGTGACGATAATTACCGATGTAACCGAGGCAGTCAAACAAAATGAAGCGATAAAAGAAAGCCAGGAGAAGTACAGGAGCATCTACGATAATTCAAACGATGGGATACTCCTAATGAAGGGTGATACTTTTATCGACTGCAATCCAGCCCTGTTTAAGATGTTTGCAATGGAGAAAAAAGAGGAGATTATCAACAAAACCCCGGAAAGCATTTCTCCGAACTATCAGGATAACGGTTTATCTTCAAAAGAATATGCCAAGCAATTGATTGAGAAAGCCAGTTCTGGGCAAATCTTACAGTTTGAATGGAAACACAAGAAAAAAACCGGGGAAGTATTTGATTGCGATATATCCTTAAACCGCCTGATGTTAAAAGGGGTATATTATTTGATGGCCATATTAAGGGATATCACTGAAAAAAGGAAAAATGAAGCAAGACTTCGCGAAAGCGAAGAGAGATATAGTATTGTAATGGAAAAAACGGGACAGTTAGTTTACGATTATGATATAAAAAGCGAAGTTGTCAAATGGGCCGGAGCGGCAAAGGAGGTGACGGGTTACAGCCTAGAGGAGTTGAATTCGGGCGGAATAAAATGGGAGAATGAATTGCACCCGGATGACAGTGAGTTTGTTCTGACACAACTGGCCGCAAGTCGTTTGGCCGTGGGATCGTTCGATATGGAATACCGGTTCAGAAGGACTGATGGGGAATATATATTTGTTTCTGACCACGGTGTATATATACCAGGCTCAGATGGAAAGGCAGCCAAGATGCTGGGCACTATGGAGGACATTACAGGCAGAAAACAGATTGAGATCGCATTAAAGCAAAGCGAAGAACGGTACAAGCGTCTGTTTACCGATACTTTGGAGGCCATGAGCATAACCAAAGGGGGAAGGATATACGATGTCAATGAAGCCTGGTTAAAACTACACAAATTTAAAACGAAGGATGAGGTAATTGGCAAAGATATAATCGAAATGGTAGCCCCAAAGGACAGAAGAATAATTGAGGACAGAAGAACCCAGGTATTCTCAAGCGGCACCGAGAGAATTTTTGAGGTGCAGGATCTGACTAAGATTGGCGACATAATAGATGTTGAGGTAAGTTCCAGCACCATCAACTTGGATGGCGAACAGGCGATACTGTCGGCAGTTAAAAACATCAGCTGGCAGAAGATGAACGAACGTAAGATCAGGGAGCTGAACAAGAGGTTCGAATATGTCCTGGGCGCCACTAAAACTGGGTTTGACATCATCGACTCTAATTATAACGTTATCTACATAGATCCCGAATGGGAGAAGGAATACGGGCCTCGGGGCGGTGAAAAATGTTATAAGTATTTTATGAGGCGCGATAAACCCTGCGATGTTTGTGGCATAGAAAAGGCGTTGAAAACCCAAATGACCACAATAAATGAGGAGTATCTGGTCAAAGAGAATCGTTGGATAGAAGTCCATACCATTCCTTTCCAGGACGAGGAGGGGGAATGGATGGTAGCGGAGTTCAATATTGATATCACCCAGAAAAAACGCGACCAAAAGATATTAGAGAACAGGCAGAAAGTCCTGATGGAAGTTTATAAGATAGCAACCTCTCTTGATGAGACCTTTCAGAGCATTTGCGACAGAGTGGCTACAAATCTTTCACAAATTCTCGATGTTCCCCATATGGCGGTGCAGCTTTTGAAAAACGGAAAGATAAATGTGATCTCCTATTTTGGGGAGGGCAAAATCCAAAATAATATTGTGATGCCGCTTGAGGGGACTCCCTGCGAAAAAGCATACCAGGAAGGCAAATATCTGGAAATAAGCGGTCCTTTGCGTCAACTATTCCCATTGTTTTTTCTGAATGAGAAACATGATCTCAATTCTTATTTAGGCATGCCCATAAAGGATAAAAAGGGAAAGACTTTGGGCTTGATCTGTATATACGATTATTGGCAACATCATTACAGCGAAGAAGAGTTGATACTGCTAGAGATCTTTGCCCATTACATTGGATATGAGGTGGAGCGTTCGGAAGCAGAAACCAAGTTAAGGGAAGCAGATAAAGGAAAATTATTGAGCGATATTGCTTCCGGAGTGGCTCACGAGGTCCGTAATCCGTTGCATGCCATTCAGGCTATCAGCGAGGCCATGGCCAGGGATATTAAAGACAACCCCGATTATGCCGAATATCTGACCCATATCAAGATACAAGTAAACCGGCTTTCCCAACTTATGAAGGAATTGTTAGAATTGGGCAAACCGGTGCATTCTGACGGGTTCCAAAAGGAGTCGGTTCATGATATGATAACTACGGCGAAAAGATATTGGGATGAGGCGCAATTCGAGAACAAGAACCAGGTGAATATCATAAATAAATTGGATTCGGAAAAATATGTGTGTGCCGATAATGCCAAGATACAAGAGGTGGTAATCAATCTTTTGGAGAACGCCTCTCAGCACAGTACACCGGAAGATGAAATAACAATAGAGATGTCTCAGCAAGGACACGAATACCTATTGGTCAAGGTGACAGATCAGGGAACCGGGATCAAAGCGGGGAGCGAAGAAAGGGTATTCGAACCTTTCTACACCACCCGTAAAAAAGGCACAGGCCTGGGTTTGGCGATCTGTAAGCGAATAATAGAAAGCCATAGCGGCAGCATTCAAATAATAAATAACGAAAACGGCCCCGGATGCACGGTGCAATTCATACTGCCAATCTGCATGGAGGGAAAAAATGAAACCGATAGTTCTGTTAGTTGATGACGAACCATCCATCCAATTCGGTTTTTCCAAATATCTTGAGAAATCCGGATATGAGATAAAACCAGCATCGAGTATTGCAGAGGCCAAGGATGCTTTGTTGCGGGGAAGATATGACGTGGTCATTTTGGATCTTTCACTTCCCGATGGCAGTGGCTTGGAGCTTATTGGAGAGATTCGGACGTCACTGCCCAATGCCGCATTGGTAGTTATAACCGGAGGTGGTGACATTCCCATTGCGGTACAGGCAATGCAGCAGGGAGCTGACAATTTTTTAACCAAACCGGTGGACATGAATGAGTTGGATGTATATTTGAAGAAAAGCGTGGAATTGAAGAAGCTCCGCCACGGCGAATTTACCAGAAAAGTGTTGGACAAAAAAGTGGAGCCCTTCTTCGGGAAAGGCCCGGCTATCGTAAAAGTCCTGGAATTCGCCTTGGCTGCCGCAGGCAAGGATACGGCTACTATAATCCACGGAGAGACGGGAACCGGGAAAGGGGTTCTGGCCAAGTGGATTCACGAACATAGCACCCGCAGCGGCGAAGCATTCGTAGAAGTCAATTGTTCGGCATTAAAGGGCGACTTGTTGAACAGCGAGCTTTTTGGGCATGCCAAAGGATCGTTTACTTCGGCCAACCAGGATAAACCAGGGCTTTTGGAAGTGGCTGATGGGGGAACTCTTTTTCTAGATGAGATAGGCGACATGGACCTGTCCGTGCAGCCCCAATTCCTGAAGGTCATAGAAGAAAAACAGTACAGAAGGGTTGGTGAAGTTAAGACCAGATTCAGTGATTTCAGACTTATCTGTGCCACCAATCGCAACCTGCTTAACGAAACCAAGCAGGGCAGATTCAGGCTGGATCTATATTATAGGATAAATGTGTTTCCAATTTACCTTCCGGCTCTTAGGGAAAGGATGGCCGATCTGAACGGACTGGTAGACTCATTTCTCAGTGATCTCAATTACAGGATGGCAGGTATTTCTGCCTCGGCAATGGATGTTTTGATGACGTACAGTTGGCCGGGTAATATACGTGAACTCAAGAACGTTCTGGAACGGGCCACCATGTTGGCAAACGGGGGCATTTTGACAAAGGAACATTTCACGGGCCTGACCGATATTTATCAAGAGGAAAACAACGGCCTTAAAGGTTTGGATGAGGCCGAGGGGGCTCATATAAGGCATATGATGGAGGAGCATAACAATGATACAAAAATTGTTTCAAAGATATTAAGAATATCACGTCCGACATTATACAGAAAACTGAAGAAATATAATATCAAGTGATTAAATATTAAGCTGTTTGACCATAAAATACCTGCGGCTAGCAAAAGCCGCAGGTATTTTATTTTTCATTTTCAATATTGAGAAAAGGGAATAAATATTTTTATTATTGAACACAGGCTCGGCCAGTATTTGCTGGTTAACAACAAGCCGGGCAACATAATGCTGGCCCGGCAATCTTATGGCATGAATTTTGAATGATATGCTAGGTAACTAAGAACGATAATATTAGTAATACATTATACCGGAGAGACCAAAATGATGAAAAGGGTGCTGATCGTTGACGACGAAATATCCATTTTGATTGCTTTTAAGAGGTTACTAAAAAGTGAAACAATCAAGGTTGATACGGCCGAAACCATGAGTGAGGCTGAGAACTGTCTTAAAACCAGCTTTTACCAAGCGGCCATTGTTGATCTGCGTTTGACCGGAGTAACAGGAGAGGAGGGGTTGGAGATAATTAAATACATCAAAGAGTACCATCCGCAGACCCATGTGATATTGGTCACCGGGTACGGCAGCCCCAAGGTGATGGAACGGGCCCAAGCCTTTGGGGCAGCCTTTTACTTTGAAAAGCCGGTTTCCGGGGATACCCTCAAAACGGCCCTGAGGAGTCTGGGAATAGAATAAGCGCATACACCCCCGGCAGGTATGCAAATTTAGCACTATATAGCGGATCATCCGGAATAACCTGAACATAGGTCTCCATAAAGTAGATATAAAAAATCGGACATTATTCTATAAAAGGTTGACTTAAATGAACCTGAACCAATTAGCCATATCACTCATAGAAATCGACCCAGAAGACCTTACCGGGTTGTCCGAGTTAATAAAAGAGATGGATGCTGCTGCAGTCCAGGCTACCGGCCAGCTTAAAGATCTGCTGCGTCAAGCCTGCGGCACAGCGGAAGCTTTGGCAACGGTCGGTCCGGAGGCCAGACGGGTAGGTTTTGATCGCCTGTGTGAACTGCTGGAAAAGGTCCAGGGACTGGAACAGCAGGAAGACCGGGCAGAGACAAGGGATCTGGCATCCAAGACTGCTAAATTTGCTCAGCCGGATTGCTTCGCTTTGCCTATGGAACTGGATCAAGACCTCTTAGCCGAGTTCATAACTGAGAATATTGAATATGTTAACCAGGCTGAGGCGTCGTTGCTTGAGTGGGAGAAACGGCCGGATGACAAGGAACTGCTAAACACCATCTTCAGGGCCTTCCATACCATCAAGGGCACTTCGGCTTTTGTCAATCTTAACCATATAAAAGACCTAGCCCATCAAGTAGAGTCCACCTTAGCGGGCATCCGCGACGGTAAAGCTGTATATTCACCGGAAGTTGCCGATGTGACCCTGAAGGCTCTTGATATCTTGAAAGTCGTCCTGTCCGATCTAAGAATCGCAAAGAACGGACAGCAAATAAGTCTGCCCGGCAACTACCACGAGCTCTTGATGGAGCTTAAAGCCCTGACTGATGCCAGAAATGAGAAATCCGGACCGGTTGCAGGGTTTATCAAAACAGGAGAACATCCGGGTTTCAGAGAATGGCCCAAGACCAGAGAAACGGGCGATAAGGTCCAGGAAACTGCTCTTAACGGCAACGGACATAATGACTCTTCCGATTCCACCATCAGGGTTCGGCTGGACCGGCTGGACCGGCTGTTGGATATGGTGGGAGAACTTGTGATAGCCCAATCTATGGTCACCCAGGACGAAGCGGTCGTCAGCGGAAGACATTATGACCTGGCCAAAAAAGTGTCGCACGCCGGCAAGATAGTGCGAGAACTGCAGGACCTTTCTATGTACCTTAGGATGGTGCCCCTAAAGGCCACCTTCCAAAAGCTCAACCGCCTGGCCCGGGACCTGGCCCACAAGAACGGGAAGATGGTGAACTTCATCTCCGAGGGAGCCGAGACCGAGATCGACCGCAACATGGTGGATCTGGTCACTGATCCTTTGATCCACATGATCCGTAATTCCATCGACCACGGGATAGAAGCACCCGAGGAACGGAGAAAGATAGGAAAACCGGGAGACGGACGGCTGTGTCTGTTGGCCAGCCATTCGGAGGGCAACATCCTACTGCAGGTACAGGATGACGGGCGAGGTCTGAACCGGGAGCGGATCGAAAAAAAGGCAATAGAGCGCGGTCTGATGGATCCCTTTCAGAAGCTCAGCGACCAGGAAGCCTGGCAGCTGATCTTCCAGCCTGGCTTCACCACAGCCGAGAAAGTGACTGAGGTCTCTGGGCGGGGCGTGGGACTGGACGTGGTGCGCAAAGCGGTGGAGGAATTGCATGGCCGGATCGAGATAGACAGCGTTGAGGGACAGGGCTGCATTTTTACCTTGAGGATGCCCCTGACCATGGCCATCACCGACGGAATGGTGGTAAGCGTGGGAGAAGAAAAATACATCCTGCCAACCGCCAACATACAGATCGCCATCAGGCCCAGGCCCCACGATATCCATACCGTAAGCGGCCGGGGCGAGATGCTGAACTTCAGGGACCAGATGCTGCCGATATTCCGTCTGCACCACCTGTTCGAAGTGCCCGGGGCCAGGACCGACGCTACCCAGGGTTTGCTCATAATCATCGGCGAGGGGTTGCGGCGCTGCGCCATCCTGGTGGACGATCTTTTGGCCCAAAGCCAGGTGGTCACCAAATCGTTGGGTAACGGGTTGGAGAAGGTACCGGGCATATCAGGCGGGGCCATCATGGGGGACGGTCGAGTGGGGCTGATAATAGATACGACGGCCTTGATCAAGTTCGCGCAGGAAGGCTCATCTTTGAAATAAAGATAAATATCCGCGAAAACCACGAAATAATCAACAACCAACAATAAAAGAACAAAAGGAGGCAATGTAAAACATGAAACCGAATGTGAAACTGACAGTTATACTGGTTCTGCTGGCCCTGCCGGCTTTTGCGGCCCGGCCCTTGGACACCGATGATGCTGGAACAGTGGAGAAGGGTAAGTATGAAACCGAAGTATCATTTGACTACTGCCAGTACCGTCCGGATGGGGTTTGCCATTCACCGGGTTTTGGATTAAAGCATGGGCTGACAGACCTTTTTGATCTGGGGCTGGGCTTTTCCCACAGTACCGACAAGGATGCCGACGGGAATACTATTGGCTGGGGGATGTCACCCCTGGAGATTGGTTTTAAGATGGCGCTGCTTAAAGAGCACCAGACATTACCGGATATCTCCCTCAGCTCCGGATACGAAGCGGGGAATACTGAGTACGGGCTGAATCTCATTTTCAGCCGGGGATATGGGGATTTAGGCCTGCATTATAATCTGGGTTACAATTCGCCAGGTGAAGCCATGGTTAAGGGCAGCATTGCCACATCAATTGCGGCCGAATATACTTTTATGGAGAAATACCGGTTATGCGCCGAGCTGAACGGGGAACTCCTTGACGACCTGACTGAAGTCATCGGGAACAGCGGGCTGATAGGCGGCTCGGTAACCATCAGCTGGGTTGCCTGGGACCTGGGTGTCCGGATCTTCGACCAGCGCGGGGCCAAGTACACAGTTACCAGTGGTTTGACAGCAGGTTTCTGATTGCTAAATGCATTCCAATCACGGAAGCTCGGAATGATAGGAAAAATCTGGCAAACTCAATCATTAATTCCTTCTATTGCAAAAAGAAGAGGTCAAGGGCTGAGCTTCGAAGTTTGAGTAACGATGGTGCATTCACAATGAAAAAATAAAAAACCGCTTTATCCATAATACCGGAGGATTGACTATGGTGCTATATCAAACATTCAAGCTCAAATATAATCATAAAAGGAGACGATAGGAATGAAAAACCTAACTGCGGCCAGGGACACCACGGCGATTAACGCAGAGATTAAGGGTGCTAGGCTTGAAAGCCGGGCCGGAAAGTACCTGACGTTCTTCTTGGACCATGAGGAATACGGGGTGGAGATACTCAAGGTGCAGGAGATCATCGGCCGGATGCCGATCACGTCGGTGCCTAAAACGCCCCGATATGTCAGGGGCATCATCAATCTGCGGGGTAAGATCCACCCCATCATAGACCTGAAGGTCAAGTTCGGCATGCAGCCCACCGAGATCACCGATGAGACCTGCATCATCGTGATCAAAACCAGCACTATCATGATGGGCATCCTGGTGGACAAAGTGTCGGAGGTGGCCAATATCGCGGGCGGCGAGATCGAGGACACACCAAGCTTCGGGGCCGGCATCGACACCGACTACCTGCTGGGGGTGGGCAAGACCGGCGGCCGGGTACGCCTGCTGCTGGACATTGAGAAGGTGATCACCGCCAAGGAAGTTATCCAGCTGAAGAAGGCGGCTGGCAGCGCTGAGAACCAGGATGTCGAGACCGAAACCACGCCGGAACAGAAAACCGAAAAAACGAATTAAGGAGAGAACATGCTGAACAACATCAAATTAGGGGCGAAATTGATAGCTTCATTCATCATCATGGCTATCATATCTGCAATTTTGGGTATCATTACACTCATCAGCTACAGCAATGTGAGTGAACAGTTTACCCTGTTACGAAAAGATATCGTTCCCGGGGCGCTTTTCATGGTGCAGACCCGATCCGGGCTGAATTCGCTGATGGCGGAATCCGGCCAGGTGATCATAGATAAAGATTTTAGCCACAAAAAGGATATGGCCCAGACTGCCGCAACCCTCATCCAGGATGCCAAGTCCCATACAGAGCATGAGAAGCATATCGGAACCGAGGAAGGACAAGACGCCCAGAAGGTAGAGGATGGGATTATTGGAGTCATTGACCTTTCGGAACAAACCGTGAAGGCAGTAGAAATGGGAAAAACACAGGAAGAAATCGATGCGCTCTACGATCAAATGTTTACGGACATGCAAGCATTAGACGAACTCATCACAAGCCATTTGGCTACGCATATGAGCGAGGTGGATCTGGTTGAAAAGATTGTGTCACAAACAATCAGCAGAGGGGTAACCACAGTCTGGGTTGCCCTTGTGATAGCTTTGCTTTTGGGCATCCTGCTTGCGGCCATACTGACCCGCAACATCGCCAAGCCCATACAGGAAGGCGTGGCAATGATGCAGGAGATAGGCAAGGGCCATCTTAGCCAGCGGCTGAGAATGGACCGCAAGGATGAGATCGGCATCATGGCAAGGGCCATGGACGAGTTCGCCGACGACTTGCAGATGAAAGTGGTGGGCACGATTAAAAAAATGGCCAACAGCGATCTCAGCATGGAGATCGTCCCCAAGGACGCTCAGGACGAAATATCGCCAGCCATGGCAAAAACGATCGAATCATTCCGCACTGTGGTGACCGAAGTACAGGCCCTTACCAAGGCCACAACGGAAGGCCGGCTGAATATCAGGGGCAATGTCGACAAACTGCAGGGTGTGTACCGGGACGTGGTGCAGGGTTTCAATTCATCGTTGGACGCGGTGACCGGCCCGCTTAATGAATTGTCCGCCATAATGGAAAAAGTAGCAGCCAGAGACCTATCGGCCAGGGTTAAAGGCGATTACAAGGGCGATTTTGATTCATTCAAGACCGCCGTCAACACAGCCGTGGAGAATCTAGACAAGGCCATCCAACAAGTGGCCATCGGTGCCGAGCAGGTGGCGTCAGCTTCGGTGCAAGTAAGCACAGGCGGGCAGGCACTGTCGCAGGGAACATCCGAACAGGCCTCATCGCTAGAGGAGGTGTCTTCCAGCTTGCAGGAGATGTCATCCATGACAAAACAGAACGTCTCCAACGCCAAGGAGGCCAAAGGGGTGGCCGAGCAGACCCGGGAGAGTTCGGACAAGGGGGTGGAGAGCATGACCAAGCTTTCCAATGCCATCAATAAGATCAAGGCCTCCTCTGATTCCACCGCCAAGATAGTCAAGACCATCGACGAGATAGCTTTCCAGACCAACCTGCTGGCTTTGAACGCCGCGGTAGAAGCGGCCCGGGCCGGAGATGCCGGCAAGGGCTTTGCGGTGGTGGCCGAGGAGGTCCGCAATCTGGCCATGCGCAGCGCCGAAGCAGCCAAGAACACGGCCAACCTGATCGAAGAGGCGGTGAAGAACTCGGAGAATGGAGTTGCCATCAACGCCGAAGTGCTTAAGAACTTCCAGGAGATCAACGAGCGTACCAACAAGGTCAGCCAGGTAGTGTCCGAGATCGCCGCCGCTTCGGAACAGCAGGACCAGGGACTTTCTCAGGTGAACAAGGCGGTGGAGCAAATGAACCAGGTGACCCAGCAGAACGCCGCCAACGCCGAGGAGTCAGCCAGCGCCGCGGAAGAGATGTCCAGCCAGTCCGAGGAGATGCGGAGCATGGTTCAGGGTTTCAAGCTGACCAGCTCCAGTGATTTCAACCAGGCCCTTCGGGCCAGCAGCCAGTCGGGGCATATGTTGCACAACCTGGCTATGGGTAAAAAGGGCGGCAAGGCAGCGGCCGGGATCCAGCCCGATCCCCGCAAGGTTATCCCGCTGGACGACAGGGACCACGGCATACTCAAGAACTTTTAAAAGCGTCTTATTAAGCACATGGCTGCACAGAAACGCCGGCAGGAAGGATACAGGCAAAATCTGTGCAGCCTGTGCCCCCGAGACCAAAAATCCAAAGGTACATTTCAATTCAAACATACATTACAGGTTGCGACATGACCGAGACCAGGGACATTAACCAGGATGCTGTAGTGGATTATTTTTCACTCAAGCTTTCGGAAAAGCAATTCCGCCACATCAGCAATACGGTTTACAGAATCTCGGGCATAGATCTGCATCAGGGAAAAGAGGAACTGGTCAAGGCCCGCCTGCTGAAACGCCTAAAATATCTGCGGCTGGGGGATTTCAACCGATATTTGAAATACCTGGAGCAGGACAAAAGCGGTCAGGAAGTACAAGCCATGGTGGACGTGCTGACCACCAATAAGACCCATTTTTTTAGGGAAATAGAGCATCTCAACTTTCTGAAGGATCGCATCATGCCAGACCTAAAAAAGGACCGTGTGCGGATATGGAGCGCGGGATGTTCATCGGGTGAAGAACCGTATTCTATAGCCATGGTGCTTAGGGAGCAGATACCCGATCTGGAGAAAAAGGATATAAAAATATTGGGCACCGATATTTCCGAAAGGATGTTGGAGTGCGCCCGTTACGGAACATATGGCGAGGAATTATTGAAGTCGCTTCCTGGACAATTTAAAAAAAAGTATTTTGTATCGAACGATATAGGGCACCCCAAAAAATTCACGCTGGCGCCAAAAATAAAATCAATGATCTTCTTTGCCAAACTTAACTTGATGGAAGAATGGCCCATGTCCGGCCCTTTCGATGTCATATTCTGCCGGAATGTGATGATCTATTTTGATAAGCCTACTCAGGAAAAACTGGTAGGCCGGTTCTGGGATTATCTGGCTGATGGTGGATACCTATTGGTGGGACATTCGGAGAGCCTGACCTTCCTATCTCATAAATACCGCTATATGCAGCCAGCGGTATATAAAAAGGTCGGTATAAATACAAACCTGACCGGGCGGGAGCCTAAAAAAACGCAGGGCAAGTAGATGATGCATATCGTTCGCATAGCCGATTCCAAGATCTCCGGCGATCCGGCTGACATCTTGATAACCCACGCCTTGGGGAGCTGCCTAGGTATAACCATCTTCGATTTTAAAAAGGGAGTGGGGGGGATGATACACTGCATGCTGCCGGACTCCTCCATGGATCCCGGGAAGGCCGATAAAACCCCGGCCATGTTCATAGATTCGGGGATGAGGCAAATGATTGATATCTTCACAGAAAACGGTTCCAACAAAAGGGACCTGATAATCAAAGCCGCCGGGGGATCAAGCGCCAAGGTGAACGACGACGACGATTTTTTCCAGATAGGCCGACGTAATTTCATCAGTTTGAGAAAATTTCTCTGGGATAACGGATTGACGCTCAAATCATACGATGTCGGCGGCTATAATTCAAGGACAATAAGCCTGAACATAAAGACCGGCATACTGACCGTAAAGATAAACGGTACCATGAACAAGTTGTAAGCCTGGAGAAAGAATATGGCACTTAACATATTGATAGTTGATGACAGCGCGGTCATGCGCTCCATCATAATTAAAACCCTCAATCTGTCGGGGGTTTGCTGCGGGACCTTTTTCCAGGCTGCCAACGGAGAAGAGGGGCTGAAATTGTTGAACGAGAATTGGATCGATTTGGCCATGGTCGATATACATATGCCGGTTATGGATGGGGAAGAAATGTTAAGGCAACTGAGGCAAAGCGATCAATACCGGGACCTGCCTGTGGTGGTGATCAGTTCCGAAAGCGACCAGAATAAGATACAGTTGCTGCACCGACAAGGCGCTACTTTTATCCATAAGCCATTCACTCCGGAAACATTAAAAGAAGTTATTACGGAAATAACGGGAGTTGGCAATGAGAACCAAAGTTGAAAAGGAATTGCTCCGGTCCGCGATCGCGGCCTTCGAAAATACCTGTTTCATGTACTCGATGCCGGAACTGAAGGAAGTTCAGCAGTCTTTTTCGGTAGAGGCGGCGGTAGAGATAAAATACCGGGGAAGCTTTTCCGGGAGATTGGTCATAGAAACAAGCGGTGGTTTGTATTCGGCCATTGCCGTCAACATGCTGGGTACAGGAAACATATCCGGCGAGCAAAGGAAGGATGCTCTGGGAGAGATGGCCAATATAATCTGCGGTAATGTGATTCCATCTCTGGGCAGTGGCGGCTCGGAATACAGCATAGAATCACCCCGGATGCTGGGCACATCCGAGTTACGGAACAACCGGCTGGGAGAGCCGCTGGCACAAGTGGTGCTTAATTTGGACAAAGGAAGGGCCGACCTGAAATTCTATGTCAACGGATATTATCCGTCAAAGGAGAAAAAAGTTGATTAGGGTTCTGGTAGTAGACGATTCCGCGTTGGTGAGAAAGATACTGACCGAAGAATTGTCGAAATACAAGGATATCACCGTCATCGGAGGGGCGATCGATCCCTATGTGGCCCGTGATAAGATCGTTCAGCTTAAGCCGGATGTCATCACGCTTGACCTTGAAATGCCCCGCATGGATGGTCTTTCGTTTCTGGCCAAGCTAATGAAATATCATCCGCTACCAGTTGTGGTGGTCAGTTCCCTTACTCCTCAGAACAGTCAGAACGCCATCCGAGCCCTGGAACTAGGCGCAGTGGAGGTCATATGCAAACCAGGCTCAAGCCTTTCGACCAAGGATCTTTCACGACAGTTGGGAACCGCCATCAGAGCCGCAGCAAAAGCGAAGATACTTAAGGCTTCTGCTAGTGAGTTCGAAAATAACGATAAAAGCAGAATATTGAATGTCCCGTTCAAAACCACTCATAAGGTCATAGTTATAGGGGCTTCCACCGGGGGAACCATTGCCATTGAGGCGCTGCTCAAGGAGATGCCGCTCAATACTCCGGGCATGGCCATTGTACAGCATATGCCGGAGCATTTTACCGCTACCTTTGCCCAACGGTTGAACAGCATCTGCCGGATAGAGGTCAAGGAGGCGGCCGATGGCGATGCCATAATGCCCGGTTTAGCTCTAATCGCTCCGGGAGGCAGGCATATGCTGCTGGAACGGAGCGGAGCTTTTTACCAGGTGCGGATCAAGAACGGCCCCATGGTCCATCACCAGCGGCCCAGCGTAGACGTCCTTTTCCATTCGGTGGCCAAACAAGCCGGGGAAAACGCAATCGGAATCATTCTGACCGGCATGGGTGTCGACGGAGCCGAAGGATTGTTAGCCATGAAAGAAAGAGGAGCGTTTACCATAGCCCAAGACGAGTCCAGTTCCGTGATCTATGGCATGCCGGGGGAAGCCTGCCGTATTGGGGCTGTCAGCAAGGAACTGCCGTTGACGGACATAGCCGAAACATTAGGTCGTCATTTAATGCAAGAGATAGAAAGCACTGTAAAATAACGGGGATATATGACCAAGGTCTTATTGTTCAACAACAACATTCAGGAAACAGACAGGTTTCATGAAATACTGTCTTCCGAAACCTTCGAGATTCATCATGCAAACACCATAGACCAAGCCCGTGAGGGCATCGAAAAACTCTATCCCGATGTAATCCTGATCAGGATGACCAGCGAGGGGACAAAAGAGATATGGAACCTTATCCTTGATTTTCAATCGATCAACCCTCTGGGACCAGTGATAATGATAGTAGATGAAATAGGCCTGGATATACTCAACAGATCCCTTTATTATGGGGTGCGGGATTGCCTAAAACTTTCCGAACTGGAGACCACTCTGGAATTTTCCGTTGCTATGGCACTGGATAGGGTCAAGGACCTGCATATGAGGATTACCGAGGTCGAAAAGGCCAAATATGATCAACAAGTGGAAAGGCTTAAGTCAGCACTATCCTATGAACTGAATAGCATCTATTCTCTTCAGGAAGAATTATCAAACTCCGGGCAGCAACTTTTAAGCGTATTGGTAAATGCGCTGGAAATAGCCGACCCCTATGTTCGGGGGCACTCCCAAAGGGTGGCCGCACTGGCTAAGAAGATTGCCGGGCGGATGAATCAAGCTTATCTGATGTCTAAAGAGATCTATTCTATGGATGAGTTGGAAACGGCAGCTTTGCTTCACGATATCGGCAAGCTTGGCATCCCGGATACGATCCTAAACAAAAAGCGTAAACTTTCAGAAGAGGAGTGGACGCTTATAAAAAGGCATCCGGCAATGGGCGCTGATATAGTTACCAGTATAGGCCATTTATCCAGTATAGCAGATGATATCCGCTATCATCACGAAAGATGGGATGGCAAGGGCTATCCCCTGGGATTAGAAGGGGAAAAGATCCCCATAAGAGCCAGAATCCTGGCCCTGGCCGATGCCTTTGATGCCATGATCTCGCCCCGGGTATACCGGCAGGCCCTGGGGCTTCCGCAAGCCCTTGAAGAAGTGAAAAAAAATTCCGGTACCCATTTTGATCCGAAAGTGGTTGAGGGCCTTCTATGGGTGGCCGGCGAATATTGAAATAAGAGATATTTTATAACCAAAGGAGGGTATATGAACGGAAACAACAATAATCAGGCTTGCCAGGTAATGGTAGTGGACGATTCGGAGTTCGTTGCCAGGCTGATGTCAAAAATGCTTGCCGGCACGGAATATTCGGTGATCGGCCACGCCAAGAACGGGCAGGAGGCGCTGGTCAAATATCAGGAGCTGAAACCGGAGATAGTCACCATGGACATTATTATGCCAAATATGAACGGTATTGAAGCCATTACGGAGCTTTTCAAGATAGACCACAAAGCCAAGGTTTTGGTGGTCAGCGCCATGGGCCATGATAATGTCATCCAGCAGGCTATGGACCTGGGGGCCAAACATTACATTTTGAAACCGTTCCAAAAGGACGATTTCCTGAGGGCCGTACAAGTTGTAAAAAATGCCGTATGACTTATAGGAGTGTTAATATGAATAGCGAATTCATCCACCCCTTCGTCAATGCGGCGGTAAAAGTGATCGAGGAGGTTACCTCTACTGTCGCCAAGAGGGGAACGATCAGCTTGAAATCATCCCCCATACCCACGTTGGAAGTGGCCAGCATAATAGGTATTCTGGGCGAGGCCCAGGGCAGGATGGTGATAGACCTTTCTATTGAGACCGCTTGCAAGCTGGCTTCCAGCATGAACGGACAGGATATTACGGAATATGACGATCTTACTACTTCGACAATAAATGAACTGGCCAATATGATAGGAGGACGGGCTGTTTCGGAGTTGGTCAATAAAGGACACCGGCTGGATATAACTCCCCCCACCTTATTCAACGGAAAGGAAATGGAAGTTTCCAATACCGCGCTGGAGACGGTACTGGTCCCCATCGAAACCGATTTCGGGACCATAATGCTCAATATCGCCGTTCGGGGCAAGTAATAACAAATATTTTGGTAAAAACAAAATACCGCTTATAAAAAAGCGGCATTTTTTATGGTACGCCCGAGAGGATTCGAACCTCTAGCCTACGGATTCGTAGTCCGTTGCTCTATCCAGTTGGGCTACGGGCGCACAACACCATTAATTATAACCTTTAAAAGGCATTTAAGTCAAGATGTTTGATTAGAACCTTTGAATGGTGTTATAAAATAAATGTTTGTCAAATCGCATAAATTATAGTATATTAAATATCATTCCAAATACACTAAACGGGGTGGGGGATATGGAAATAAGATCTAAAAGTCTGCTGATTTCAATTCTGGTTTTAAATGCCCTTTCAACTACCGCATTAGGGAGTGTAAAAATGCAGGAAATAGTATTCGCAACCTTCGCTCAGGATGAGTCCGAATTGGAGCAAGCCCTGGTTCTGGCCAAAAGCCTGCGTAGATTTGGATGTTCGTTGAATGATTCTCCATTTTGGCTTTACCTTCCGGCCGAAACGCCGGAGTTAGCCGTTCCGGTCGGCGAGATGGCAAAGGGGTTGAACATCGAAATCAAAAGATCTCCCACTACCGAGAACGCCAGATGGTTCTATTACTCAGGTAAAACCTTTGCTGCCGGAAATGCCGAGGCGGCTGCGGCGGGGAATTTCAAAATACTGGCCTGGCTGGATGCCGACAATATCATCGTTCAAGAGCCGAAAGAGTTTATTCTTAACAAGGGGATCAGTTTTGGGTGGCGCCCGGTGATGCTTAAACATTTTGGATCCGATTTTAACAACCCCCCGGACGAATTCTGGTCCCGATTATACCAAAAACTTTCGGTCAAGCCCGAAAAGATCTTCCCCATAACCACCCCGGTTGACAATCAGCAAATACGGGCATATTTCAATGCCGGTATACTGATAGTCCGTCCGGAACGAGGGATCCTGCGTAAATGGGTTATGTTTTATGAAGAGCTGTACAGTGATCCTTTTTTTCAGGGGGAATGCAGGAAGGATATCAAAAAACGTATTTTTCTGCATCAGACGGCATTGGCCGGGGCGGTGCTTAATATGCTGAAAAGCGAAGAGATGTCTATGTTTGACGACAGATACAATTATCCGTTCTTTTTCTTTGAAAAATACCCGACCGAAAAACAATTCAGGTCCCTTGACGAAGCCGTCACCATCCGCCATGACGGGGTGATGTATCAGGATAAAAAATGGAAGGAAAAAATGCAGGATAACTCCAAAATTGCGGAATGGATCAAAAACGAATTTTCCGGGGGGAAATGATGAGTAAGATCAAGCATGGTCCAATTCCATTGGTTTACCCCATACCCATCACGCTGGTCGGCGCGATGGTGGCCGGACGGCCGAATTACACCACCATCGGCGACTGTGGTTTGGCAGGAATTAAGCCGCCCCTGGTCTTTGTATCATCGCACAGGGACCATTATATAAATAAAGGGATCATTGAAAGCGGTACTTTCAGCATAAATTTCCCCGATACCAAACTTTTGGAAAAAACCGATTATTGCGGGATGGTATCCGGCCGCGATGCCGATAAGTCTGCTCTGTTTCAGACCTTTTATGGTGAATTGCAGAGTGCTCCGATGATCCTGGAGTGTCCCGTAAACCTGGAATGCAGGCTATTGAAAGAATTTTCGATAGAACACCGGCAGATATTTATCGGCGAGGTGGTGCAGTGCCATACGGATGAAGGGTTGATCATGCAACATGAAGGGGGGAAGGCATTTGCAGATATGAAAAAGCTAGACCCAATAATCTATGCTCTTGATAACAAATATTATCGGATCGGTGAGATAATCGGCACGGGATATGAGGAAGTCAAGAAAATACCGAAATAATCAGTAAATAGGGACCATAAAACAAAGCCGCTCAGTTGAGCGGCTTTTTAAATTTACCAATATGCAACCATAAGTAAATCAAATGATTAGATAAAAAAAGAAAAATTCGAAACATTTATGTAAGAACTTACGTATATTGTAGTGAACCCCAAACCAGGAGGAAAACCCATGAAAAAGGCAACACTGATCTTCTTGTCCCTGATAATTTCGGCAGGGATATCCTTGGGAGCCATGCAGGAAAAAGTTACAGTTAAAACGGAAAAAGCTCCCGAGAGGAACCAACTAACCAAAACCGTTTGCCAGCAGTTGGCCTGCATCGCCGATAAACTGGAGATTAGCGCCAAGGTAAGTTTTTGGGAAAAGAATTACCGGGACGCCATCACATTTTATCATCTATTGTTAAAAGCCGGCAAAAGCGAATTCGATGATTTGTATAATCTTGCCTGCTGTTATGGTCAGACCGGGAACGGTAAGAAGGCGGCCCAATATCTTAAGTTGGCCGTAGACGAGGGCTTTACAGATCTAGACCATATCAAAAGCGATCCCGATTTTGATATGGTCAAAGATTCGCAGGAATTCCAGAAGGCCATCATAAAGATCTCCCAGAAGCTGGAAGGAAAAACCTTCAACGCACAGACGCCGGTGAAAGAGGCTCCGGTGGCGGAAACCAAACCGTCCTTGGCGGTGACCAGCAGCAATTGACGGGAATTACAGGCAAAAGCTCTTTGAAAACGGAATACGGAAAATAAAGGCCGTCATCAAACGCGATGACGGCCTTATTTACTGGTGCGCCATAAAGGACTCGAACCTTTGACCCGCTGATTAAGAGTCAGCTGCTCTACCAACTGAGCTAATGGCGCATTTTTCAAGATAATTATTATACTAAAATTTTATCCGAATGTAAAGAGCCATTTGTTCCAGCCTTTAAAATTACGGTCGAAAATCTCGAAATTTTTTCTTGACTATAATTAGTATTAAGAGTTATAGTTACATATCATTTTATTAGGGATATCTGCACAATATATTGAATTTTATATGCTTATGTCTTCAAGGGTTAAAAATATCAAATTAGCATACGGTGATACATTTGTTCATTTGGAAATACCGGAAAAAAACCTTATCGGCATCTTATCCGTTTCCAGAGGAGATGCTCTTGAAGATGTATCTCGGGCGATCAGGTCCTCTTTTGAAGTCCCCATAGGACTGCCTTCTTTGGCCGAGCTGCTGGGAAGTAAAAAGCCGCGAAATCCGCTGATAATAGCCAGCGATCATACCAGAGTGGTTCCAAATTATTCTTCGATGCTCGAGGGATTGATGGATGAATTTCGAAGGGCGGGATACGATCCCGGCCATATTTGCCTATTGATTGCCACAGGGAATCACCGGCCCCCCAGTTGTGAAGAGCGGGAGGCCATGTATGGGTCCAGGGCCTTTGACGAGTTGAACCTATATTCGCATGACTGCGATCATAACTGCCTGGCCCTAAACCGGCTTTCCAACGGTCGCGAGGTGGAAGTGAATGAACGGTTGCTGGAGAGCGATTTCATAATAGCTACCGGGAAGATAACCCCCCATTATCTGGCCGGATTTTCCGGCGGAAGGAAGGCGGTGATACCGGGCTGCGCCTCAAGAAAATCCATTGCCGCCAACCATGCAATGATCGCCCGGCGCAAGAACGGACCGGGGAAGTTGGGGGATAACCCAATTCATCTGGAGATGATGGAAGTTGCATCGCTGTTGAACATCGATTTTTTGGTGAACGTGGTTCCCACGCCGGACGAAAGGATCTCCGGCGTCTTTTCCGGGCATTGGCAGAAGGCCTGGGAATCAGGCATCGAAATGTGCCGCAAGGTCTGGACATCGGAATACGACGAACCGGCTGATTGCATCGTGGCATCGGCCGGGGGGTATCCGCTGGATATCAATCTTTATCAGATGCAGCGCATGCTGAACAACCTGGAATGTGCGGTCAAACCCGGAGGAACTATCGTGCTGATAGGGGAATGCCGTGAAGGCGTGGGGCAGAATGAATTCGGGCACTGGATGGAGAGATACTCTGTCCGGGAGATCCTGGCCACCCCGGAGGAGAGCATAACCGCAGAGGCCCACCGGGCATACGCCACAGCCCTGGTCATGGATAAGTGTGAGGTTGTCCTGATAAGCAGCATTGAAAAATTCAAAGCCGAGGATCTTAAATTCAAATTCATGCCTGATGGTCAAAACGCCCTGGAGTATTTGAAAAAGAAACACGGGCCTAATTTTAAATGTTATGTGGTGCCTGAGGCCAATTCCATAATGTTGCAGAAACGGCAATGACCACCCGGTTGAATCGATATAATTTTAACAAGGAGGGGATATGTTCAGATTGTTCTATTTGTCGATCGCGGGCTGCCTGTTTGCGGCAAATGCCTTTGCCGTCCGGGAAAGCAAGGCACCAGCCCTTTCGAAGTTCTGGAAGGATGGAAAATACTGCCGGCAAGATAATATAGACCTCATGAGAACAGGCCAGGGTATCATTAGAGCCAAGGTGGAAGGGAAATGGCAGCAGTTCAATATCCAGACCCTGCCCCAAGGGTTCATGGAATGGAACCTGAGGGAAAGGTCCAAATCCCTGGAAGGGCTCCGGAAAGGGGAGATGCCGAACTTTGCAGGACCTCACAGCGGGATGGTGGCCAGCCACGGATTCAACCGGGGGGACAGCCGGATAACAATCAATAATGCCGTTAAGGGTATGGGTTTTTTGCCCAAGGCCGAAGCCATTGGTAAGCTGCTGGAAGAGTTGAAAGCCTCGGCCGATTCATCCATGGAATATAAGCTTAACTGGCTTTCCGACCTTTACGGCAAGAGAAAAGACCTGCTGGACGACACCAAGCAGGTCTCCTTAGAATTATATGCCAAACCTGATTATGTTACCCACACGTTCTTGAACCAGATGACCGATCCGGCGGTTTCCATAGTTTTTCTGGATATCCCTTCGTATGAAGTGCGGGCCATCACCCAACTGATAGATCCCAACGATCCCGATCTGACCGATATGCAAAAACAGACGGTCGAGTATGTCAACGGCATACATGACTATTTTCACGGTGCAGCTCCCAGAAGATCGATCGTAGCCGTTTACCACATCATAGAGATATTCGACAATTCTCCGGGCAAGGCTAGGGGAAAAAGAGTTGTTCCGCCGCTTCCGTAATTTAACAGCAGGGGTTTTTCTTGATGCAATTCTTGGGGCCGCGTATAAGACAGGTCGCCCGGCGGACGGCATGATAAAGGCCGGTATATATGAAAATCAATCCAGTTACTGTATGCCAATATGAGAGATTAAAATGAACCGCCGGCCTGGAAGCCGGGGGGAGAATGAAATAAATTCCCGTCAGTGAACTTGCCAGAAAACCGGCCAGGAGAAGCCAGTTCCAAAAGGTCTGTATAAGGACAATTTTACCGGGATCTTTTTTTTGCCAAAATTCTCCGGCTACCGCCAAAACGGTAATTGTTAAAAGCCATAGCCACTGATGATAATCGGGTCCTTTGCTCTCTGTCGTTCCGCCTGAAACACTGATCGGTTCAGGGGGACTTAATGCCGGTTCATGATTTGCTGACGGGGTTTCCGTTTCCTCAATATATTCAGATGTTCGGGATGTTTCGGTATCGGGCGTTATCTCGGGTTCATTAGACGTGTCTGTCCCTGAGCCCCGTTCAGCCGGCCCTTCGGCGGTCGGCTGTTCTTCGTTTTGAACAATATCCTGTCCTCCCGTAGAAGCTCCGCCCGATTGCGACAGTTCCTGAGAACGGTCGCAAATGTTATCGCCATTAGCGTCAACGTAACGGCCGCACTGACCGGGAGCGGGATCGTCCGTCAACCCCAAAGGGCAGTCCTTTTCGGCAAGAGCGGAAGCTATAGCCAGCGTCAAAATGACCAAAACGGCAAATTTTCGTTTTAATATCATATCCTTATCTATCCGTTCATTCTTCAGATAATGATAACAACCAAATCATGGTTTGTCAACCGGCCATAGGCATAGTCAGGTTTTATATGGCCTGCGTTTTTAATATCACAAAATGGTTGAAATTTCATGTCATTTTATGTTAAAGTGAAATATTAAATTATAATGTATTCATTATAAAAAGTCAGAATATGACCACAGGCAAAAAACAGGCCCAGCAGGGCAAAATAATGGTGATAATGCCGGACGGCAAAGTGCTGGAACCCAGCATCGTGCTGACCATCGAAGATCTCCGCGACAAGGAAAAGACGGTAATGAAGATGTTCGGCGGCAGCCCACAGATGACCATGAGCGCCAAGGAGGCCCTGATGGTGGATATCTCCGAAGTGGTGGCCAACCTGATGGGTGACAAGGTAGAGCTGGCTGGGCAATACAAGACCGATACTCTGGTCTATTATGCTCCTACCGCCTTCAGCGGAGACAAGGAACGAGCCATTACTGTGGCCAACAAAGTCTACGCCCAGAGGCTGATGAAGCTGGAGAAGGACCGTAGGGACCATATATCCGCTATCGCCAAATTGAAAGACCTTTACGAATCGGAACGGGCCAAGATCGGGGTGCTTTCCGCCAAGATTCTGGAAGTGAAGAATAACGGCATAAGCGAGGAGAAGAAACAGGAGGAGGTAAACCAGGCCCGCGAAGAGGCCATGAAAATGGCCGAAGAGACCATCTTGGTGATCGAGAACGAGAAGAAGGACCTGGAACAGACCGTAGAACAGTTGGAGGCCTTGTTAAGGGACAGCATATCGATAGCCCAGCATTCGGAAGAGATGGAGCGCCTGAAGACCGAATACGACGAGGTCAACCGCCGTGCCATGCGATACCGTCCTTCGGAGAATGTCAGTCAGATGAGCAAAGAACAGAGAATGGAACTTGCCAAGCTATTACCAAAGCTTAAGGACAATGAAGGCAACGACCGTTATTTTGACCTGCGACAGGTTTTAAAAGTCCCGGCCGAAGATCTCGGATTGCCGGAAGGTACGCATGTGCTGGTCAAATACCGGCCGGCCGACGAAACCAAATACTTTATGGGTCGGCTGTTCTTCAACGACACCAAGGATTATATCTGCCTGGGACAGGGATTCGAGATAACCTCCGGCGTGTATACCGGCCGTGATAAAAAGGTTGAGCCAACAGACGAATCGGTCCTGCAATATTTGAGCCGGAATCCCTTGAGCGTGCAGATCTACCTGGAGGCCGTGCGCAATTCGGCCATTCAGACCGTTCAGTTCTGGCTGCACGATTTAAAGGCCGAGCAGCTTCTGGAGATACAATCCATAGATCCACTGATAGTCGAATTGATGAAAGATTCGATGAAGATCGCCCATGAAAGGGCTTATGAGATAAACGATACTTGCGAAAGGCCCCAACCAATGAGATCGGCCCCGGAGGATGAATCCGGCAAAGTCGACCATGACCTGATAGCCATAAAAAAGGCGGTAGCCCAGCCCTTGGCCATGAAGTACGTGCTTGACGAACAGGACCTGAAGAAAAAGGTCAATCAGGCTACGGACCAGATGCAGAAAGAAGCCCTGGCCCGGCAACTGAAGAGACTGCAGGAGAAAAAGCATGCAGAAATTCGGGGATTGTTCGATTCACTTAAAAAAATGCTTATGGACGAAGAGATGGTAGGATCGGACCACATAAACTTTAAAAAATACGTTCCGATCATGGAATTGCGCAAAAGGATCAGCGACAGTATGGCGGAACGGATCAAGCGGGATGATAAACTTTTAAATTCAATTTTGGATTGATTTTTAAGGAGAGAAATCATGAGGAGACAATTACCGCTGTTGTTAATAGCCGCATTATTCATTCTTTCTCCCTTGTCGGCAGAGAAGAAGGACATAAAGAAGGGGGAAAAAGCTGAAACCGTATCCGAAGAAAACACAAACCTGGGTCTATATAAATATCTTCCAGAAACATACGACAAACAAGCCGTTTTTACCGTGGCCGATCTGATCGCCCTCAAAATGACGGCCTACAACAGCCGGACCCAGGGGATCAGCAGCAAATTGATAAGCACATCAATAACCGCCCTGGCATGGCCAGATAGCCTGGTGTTGAATTGCTATCTTGAATTGCAGGAAAAGGACAAAGCCAATTACCTGGGGGGCGGAAAATTCACCTATCCCCAGAGCGAACTACCAACCATGTTCCAAGAGGCGGTGACATTCATACAGAAAATGACGCATCTCTATTATGCGAATCTCAATGATAAATATATGGTCATCAATCTTTATATGAAGGGCAACCTGGTGGCCAACTGGAAGGATTTTCAACTGAATGTTTTGGCTCAAGGGAAATAACATTGTCAAACTTAAAGCCATTGATATATCAAACCGTGGTAGCGAAGGGAATGGTCGATACCAACTGCTATCTACTGGCTTGTCCGGAAACAAAAAAGACCATGGTGATCGATCCCGGAGCGTTCAATGAAGTTGAAGCAAATAATATTCTGGGGATCATTGCCCAGCATGACCTGAATCCACAATATATATTGAACACCCATGGGCATATCGATCACATTGCGGGAAATGAAAAGATAAAACAGGCTACCGGAGCTATTCTTCTAATTCATTCAAGCGATGCCGGAATGATCATATCAGGCACCATGAACGGCTCTTTCATGTTCGGGCATGAGATCGTTTCTCCGCCAGCTGATCGGAAATTGGAGGACGAAGAGGTCATAGCGTTGGGCAAATTATCGGTCAAAGTCATACATACTCCCGGGCATACGCCGGGATGCATTTGTCTTCATGTCGGTGGAGTGCTCTTTTCAGGGGATACATTGTTTGCCGGATCGGTAGGACGGACTGACCTGCCGGGCGGTGATGAGAAGGCCATCATCAATTCCATTCAGGAGAAGCTTATGGTTCTGCCGGATAAAACCATAATCCGGCCGGGACACGGTCCCAGAACCACCATAGGGCAAGAGAGGGAAAGCAATCCGTTCCTATGAAATTTCAAATATGAAATATCAAAATTCTAATCTCAAATTGCCATAGGGGGATCACCATGAAAAAACTGAATATTCTCGATCTGCAACTCAAAGGCAAGCGGGTGCTGGTCCGGGTGGACTTCAACGTGCCCCAGGACAAGAAGACCGGAGCCATCAAGGACGATTCCCGGATAGTGGGGGCATTGCCGACCATCAAATATCTGATCGAACAGGGCGCCAAAGTAGTGCTGATGTCCCATTTGGGTCGCCCCGAAGGCCAGGTCAATATGCAGTTCACCTTAAAGCCCGTGGCCGACAGATTAACGGAACTGCTCAAGAGACCGATACAATTCACCTCCGATTGCGTCGGACCGAAGACGCTGAAGATGTCACAGGGGTTGAAGGATGGGGAGGTTTTGCTTTTAGAGAACCTACGTTTCCATGCTGAAGAGGAAAAGAACGACCCGGCCTTTGCCAAGCAATTGTCAGAGTTGGGCGATCTATATGTCAACGATGCCTTTGGAACAGCCCACCGGGCTCACGCATCGACAGAAGGAGTCACCAAATATTTCAAACAGAATGCCGCCGGGTTTTTAATGGAAAAAGAAATCGACTACCTATCGGCCGCCCTGGAAAATCCAGAACATCCTTTTGTGGCCATACTGGGCGGGGCCAAGGTGTCGGACAAGATAGCGGTCATCGAAAATCTTATACCCAAAGCCGATGCCATTTTGATCGGTGGGGCGATGGCCTATACCTTCATGATGGCACAGGGGAAAGAGACGGGTGCTTCTTTGGTCGAGAAGGACAAACTGGATATGGCCAAAGATATCCTGCAAAAGGCCACGAAGATAAAATTCCTGCTTCCAGTTGACCACATTGCAGCGGAAAAAAAAGAGGGCGAACCGGACAAAAAAGGCAAACCGACCTTCATATTCGTCAATCCCAAAGAAGTCACTGAAATCCCGCAGGGGATGGCCGGAGTGGATGTGGGACCCAAAACAATTGCCGAATATTCCCAAGCAATATCCGGGGCCAAGACCATCGTCTGGAACGGACCGATGGGCGTATTCGAAACCCCGGAATATGCCAAGGGTACTTTCGAAGTGGCCAAAGCGGTGGCGGCCTCCGGGGCCAAGTCCATAATCGGCGGTGGCGATTCGGCCTCGGCGGTGCAGCTTTCCGGGGTGGCCGACAAGATATCGCATATTTCTACCGGAGGCGGGGCATCATTAGAATTTTTGGAAGGAAAGGTGTTGCCCGGTGTGGCGGCCTTAACTGATAAATAATATCTTTTTTATTTAGGCTGGAAATTAATTTTCAGCCTGAATTTAATTAGAATAAATATAATAGTAATACAATATATATTGACATCTATTGTGTTTATGGTAAAATGTGGCTAATTGTTTTGGGAGATGGAAATGAAAAGCAACATTATTATTTTAATTGTACTACTTGCTTTCCCGGGTTTTCTCGCGGCCGGGCAAAATTCAAAAATAGACACCACTGGGTTAGTGGCATATTATCCGTTCAATGGGAATGCTAACGATGGCAGCGGACACGGGCATGATGGAATGGTATACGGAGCTACTTTGAACATAGATCGTCTTGGAAATGCCAATAGCGCATACTCATTCGATGGTAGCAATGATTATATCTCAGTTCCATACGATTCGGAATTAAATCCAATGGGTTCCATTACAATTTCAACCTGGGTCAAGGCTGATATCTGGGGCATTAATGCATATTCTAATTATATTATATCGACGGAACAGAACAGCCCCAACAAGGGATATTCCTTAAGAGGTGGCGCAAAAACGGCAACCATGATGATCTGTGGAGAAGGAAGTTGGTATACGGCCCAGTCAGCATATGGGACAGTCGATACAGGGGCCTGGTATCATTTAGCCGGTGTATACAATGGATCAAATTTAATGCTATATATCAATGGATCACTTTCGGTATCAACATCATATACAGGTTCCATTTTGCCTTCTACGGGGCCATTAATCATCGGTACAAGTCCCGGCAGTTTCCTGCCGTTGGTTTGATGGAATTATTGATGATATAAGGATTTATAATCGGGCTCTGGCCGATTCGGAAATAGTAGATCTCTACAACGAATTGTCAGCCACGGAAGCACCGATTCCGATCTCACCAAAAAATAATCATTTTGTCAAAAGCCATGACGTTGATTTTATTTGGCATCCCTCAGATTCTGCGGTAGTTTATAATGTTCAAGTATCCCCGGACAGTACATTTGGCGGCAGTGAAGTTGACCAGACGGTAGCCGTCCCGGATACTTCTATTGTAGTCCAAAACCTGTTATTCAACAATTATTTCTGGCGGATCAGAGCCTACCGGACAGCCGATACCACTATCTGGTCCCCTATAGCCAAATTCCGGATTGATACTATCCCCCCCGTAGCACCAACTCTAGTGTCACCGGTTAACGGGACAACCCTCACTGACACTTTTGTCAATTTCCATTGGAACAGCTCTGTCGGAGTGGCGTGTTACAGAATATTCGTGACCAGGGATAGCACTGGAATTGAAGTTGCCGACTCGATGATTGTTGACACCACCGGATACCTGATTTCAAGGCATCTGCCGGATTCTCTTTATTACTGGAAGGTACAGGCAGCGGATTCAGCTGGCAACTGGTCAGGGTATTCGGAGCAACGCTGGTTCAAGACTAGTATAATCCCCCGGCCGATAGCCCCAGTCAATAACACCACGCTTTCCAGCCATACCGTCACATTTAGCTGGCATGGCGTTTATGGAGCTTCATCGTACAGGGTGCAGGTCTCGATTGACAGCACTTTCTCGGGATATGAGGTCGATCGTAGCGTAACTGCGCCGGACACGGTGACTGTCGCCGCAGGACTAATCTACAATAAATACTATTGGCGGATAAGAACCAATCGAAGCAGCGATACTTCCATCTGGTCAGAAATCAGGGAATTCAACATAAGTGCTCTATCACCAGACGTTCCGGTTCTGATTTCCCCAGTCAACGGGGCGGTGGTGGCAGACAGTCAACCGCACTGCCATTGGGATGCTGTGTCCGGAATTTGGTATTATCACATTGAGGTTGGCGGCGACAGTTTATTTACCGTGCTGGAGGATTCATTTAACATCGATACGACGGGATATACTGTGGACGTAGCGCTAGACGATGGGGAGCACTGGTGGAGAGTACGGGCCTATGACAACATCAGCAACTGGTCGGCTTTTTCATCGCCCTGGAAGTTCATAGTTGATAAGGGGGGTGCTGGGATTGAATGGCAGCAAAATGATAGGATTGAATTACCTACATCTATTAAATTATTGCTAGCATGGCCCAATCCATCCCGTGACAAGTCTGAGATCAACTACCAATTGCCTGCCGCCGGACAGGTTGCAATTAAAATATACAATGTGGTCGGAGCCAGGGTCGCTACACTGGTAGATAGCTTCCAAAGCGCTGGATATCACGCTGCTAGCTGGAACCTCAGGGATGGCATGGGATACAGGGTGGCCAATGGCGTCTATATGATAAGGTTAACGTTAGGGGGATTAAGCGTAAATAGTAAGATTACTGTAATCCGCTGATAACCGGCGTGGCGGTATTTATAGAAAGATGGAATAATTTAACATTTCAGAGTTGAGAGGAGGGCATCAATGCGAAAGCCCATTATTGCCGGGAACTGGAAGATGCACAAAACAGGGACCGAGGCCAAGGTCTTGACGGCTGGGATCGTTGAAAAGGTCAAAGAGACCAAAGAAGTTCAAATCATACTTTGTCCTCCTTTTACGGCCTTGGGAGCTGTGGCTGAAGAAATAAAAGGATCTAATGTCGAATTGGGCGCCCAGAACTGCCATTTTGAGGACAAGGGCGCCTTTACCGGCGAGATATCCACCGCCTTTCTTATTGATGCCGGATGCAAATATGTGATAATAGGACATTCAGAACGGCGTCAGTATTTTGCCGAGGATGACAGCCTGATCAATAAAAAGATCAAAAAGGCCCAGGTGGCCGGGCTGATTCCCATCTTCTGCATCGGCGAAACCCTGCAGGAGCGCCAAAAGGAGCAAACCTTCGATGTCCTGCGGCGCCAGGTGCTGCACGGATTGCAGGAGATAACAACAACCGACCCTGAAAGATTGATCATTGCTTACGAACCGGTGTGGGCCATCGGCACCGGGGTGACCGCTACCAAGGAACAGGCCCAGGAAGCCCACCGTTATATCCGCGACCTGCTGGCCGGTCTGTGGGGAAGCGAAACCGCCGAGAGGATCAGGATCCAGTACGGCGGAAGCGTCAGACCGGACAATGTGGCCGAGTTGATGGCTCAGGAAGACATCGACGGGGCGTTGGTGGGAGGGGCCAGTCTGGAAACCGAATCATTTGCAAGAATTGTGAAGTTCTAATAATTGTGAATAAAGAAGCCCGGATCGTAAGATCCGGGCTTCTTGTTTTCTTAAAATGGCTGGAAGCGGGCCTTCTCCCAATAGGCACTCATGAATAGCTTTTGCTGTTTGACCAAAGCTTCTAAATGTTTCTTTTCCCAATTGACCAATACCGTCAAAAGGGATTTTAATTTTGGGTCTTTAGTGGTGCTTTTCATTTTGCCATAAAAATCGATTGAGCTCTGCTCCAATAATATGCCTATGGACAGGGCTGACATCTCGTAATGTTTGTCCTTTATCCGCTTGACGAATTCTTCTGAGAAGATCGGACTTTTCCCGGCGGTAGAAACTTTCGATTTGCCTTTTATTTTATCGGTGTTCCATTTCTTATTCTGGCTGTAAGAGTCCAGCCCGTCCAGCAGTGTCTGGCGATGAAGTTCCTCGTCCTTGGCCAGAGCCCGGAAAACTTCCTGGGCCTTTTTGTCGGTGGTGATGGCCGAAGCGGTCATATAATGATGATAGCCGTCCTGCTCGGCCATGATGGCCAGTTTCAGAAGTTCGATGGCCTTTTGCATGCTCGTCTCCTTTACGTTAATTGGATTCCAGGGTGAACTCCCGGACGCCGAACCAGAAACCAATGTCGTTGATGCTGTCGATCTCTGCCTGGATCAGATTATAGTGCGATTCCTCCATCTCGGCCAGACGGAAATATATGCCTTTGGCAGTGACATCGGCCTCCTTGTTGCCCTGCCGCATGTAGAAATCGGCCGCTTTGCGTTCCAGATCGAGCGCGATGTTCAGGGCGGTCAGGTCGTCCGAGGTCCCTTGTTCGGCTTTGATCTTGGCCTGCTGCGATGAGAGCTTGGGCACGACCTCTTCGATATCGGACGGAGCGATGTCAATACCTATCCACTTTTTGCCCTGCTGAAGGCGATTGCGTTCCTTTTCCAGAAGCTCCATATGTCCGAACTCATCCTGGGCCAGGCGAATGAACATATCCTTGCCGGATTGAGACTTGGTGCTGCGGGCGAATTTGAGGTAGCTTTCCAGCCCGGTCTTTTCGCCCTTGATGGCCTTGTTGATCGCGGTAATAGCTTGTTCAAAAGAAGTCTTTTTATCCATATCATTCCTTTCAATCATTTATTACATTTTACTTCCGATGCAAGGTAAATGCAAGCTATTTTATAACTATGGCACTGGTCGAGAATTCCGGCGTCATCTGCCATGACTTGGAAAGACGAATGCCTATTTTTTGGGGAGCAAGGAGTGCAAAAAGTTTCTTTTGTTCCGACAGCGCAGGCCAGACAGGATATCCCGGGCTTAACCGTTTGGTGCTTTTAACATTCATCTCTTTGCGAACCCGAAGTTCCGTCAATTTGGCCAGGGCTTCGGTCAATTCTGCGGCCAGCCCATATAGCAGGAATTGTTCGCGTATCTTTTTTTGTCTTTTCAGCCTGGCAAATTCTTTATTTATATTGCCTCCCAAGGTAACGACCTGAAAGCCGACCAGGGAACCGGACCTGCCTTTGAAAAAGCGGTCCGCCAGTTTCCCGGAAAATTCAAATTCGATAGTCTTCTGTCCGCCCGGGGGTAATACGGCCAGGCGATGATCTTCCCAGTTGGTTTTAAAAATTCCCCACACGGCTTGAGGCTGGAATATCCTGTCTTTTATACAATGCTCTAAAAGCATTTCCAGGCTTTTTTGCGCTTCCTGGGTCTGCAGCCTTTTCTTGGGGCCGGCTGCCTTGCTCGAAACCATCTGCCAGCGTCTTTCGAACAAGGTCTTTTTATCCAAATGATCCAGCAATTCTTTTATGGGGAGGCTTTTAATTACCTTTATCGCGCCATTTGGTGTCCTGCCGGATTTGGGTGTTAATTTATTTTTGGTAACTGCCTTTTTTTGATCCAGTGACTGCACGATCTTAAGGCCGTCCATGGCATCCCGGGCGAAGAAGACCTTTCCACCGTATTTGGGCTGGAGTTCCTTTTTTACGAACGATTCGTTCAGGGCCGCTCCGCCGCATATTACCGGCAGAGCTATGCCGGCCCTGGAGAACAATTCCAGGTATTCGGACATGGCCCTGGCCGATTCCACCAGCAGTCCGGAAAGGCCGACGGCCATGGGCTGGTGCTTTTTTATGGCCAGCATGATATCCTCGGCGGTCTGTCTTATGCCCAGATCTATCACCCGGTAGCCATTGGCCGACAATATCAGTCCGGCCAGATTCTTCCCGATGTCATGGATGTCCCCGCGAACAGTAGCGATAAGGATTGTGCCGGTGCGGGAAGTTTTGCGCCCTTTAAGCCGGGGCTTAAGAATATCAACCGCTTTTTGCATGACCTCGGCCGAGCGCAATACGAAAGGCAGCTGCATCTCGCCCCGCCCGAAAAGGACCCCCACCCGATCCATGGCTGGCAGCAGTACCCGATCTATGATCTCTACCGGGTCCTGGGACTTCAATAAAATGCCGATATTTTCCGTCAAGCCTTTTTCTTCGCCCCGAATTATGCCTTGTTGGAGTTGCTTTTGGGGAGATAATTTCCGAAGATCGGTCTTCCGAGGAGCCTTTTCGGGCTTGGCGGAAAAATAGTCCAATAACTCTTCCAGCGGGGCCTTGTCCTCGGTGCGATGGTTGAATATCAATGCATCGCAAAGTTCCAACAGCCTATGCGGGATCTGGTTCAAAGGCGTTATCTTTCCCGGATGGATGATGGCGGCATCCAATCCGGCGGTTATGGCCCGCTGCAGGAACACCGAATTCAGGACCTTTCGAGCCTCCGGCGGCAGGCCGTAGGAAATATTGCTGACGCCCAGGACGGTGAAGGAATCCGGGTATGATCTCTTTAATCCCTTAATGGCTTCCAAGGATTCCAATCCGGCCCTGGTAAGCGACCGGTCTCCACTGCCCAGGGTAAAAGTGAGGGTGTCGAAGAAAATATCCCGGGCCTTCAAACCATGCTCGGTCACCAACGAGGCCAGTCTTTGGGCAATCTCCAATTTGCGTTCCGCGGTCTGGGCCATGCCCTTTTCGTCGATGGTCAGACAGACCACCGCGGCGCCATATCTGCGGCAATGTTCCAGAATCTTTTTGGCCTTTATTCCGCCATCCTCCAGATTGATGGAGTTTATGATGGACCGTCCGGAGATATTTTTAAGGGCAGCTTCAATGGCCGCAGGTTCGGTGGAGTCTATCATCACCGGCAGACGGCATCGGGTGTTAAGAAGACTGCATAGCCTGGCATAATCATCCGCCTCATCCCTGCCGGGCCTAGCCAATGAAAGATCGATGGCATGGGCGCCTTCATGTTCCTGCGAGCAGGCCAGGTCTGCCATGCCTTGAAAATCATCCTTCTCTAAAAGCTCGCGGAAAGCCTTGCTTCCCGAAGCATTGGACCGCTCGCCTATCATCAACGGCTTGGGAGACACCGAAATATTCTGGGACTGGTAAAGCGATGATATACGGGCGAGCCTAGCAAGGGGCCGGCGGGGTTCGATCCCATTCAGCTTCTGGACCAGCATTCGGATGTGTCCGGGACCGGTCCCGCAGCAGCCTCCGGCAAAATTCAATCCCGGGTTGCGGGCAAACTCCCGCATACTGTTTGAGAATTGCTCCGGCCCCAGGTCGTAATGAAGTTGTCCGGCTTTGATTTTCGGCAGGCCGGCATTGGGCTGCAGGGAGATCAGCTTCGATGAGTTGTGGCCCAGGTAATATACCGCCTCGGCCAACCCTTCCGGACCCAGACTGCAGTTGAGCCCTAGGGCATCTATTTCCCATGTTTCAACCGACGCCAGGATGGCGGAGATATCGCTGCCGGTGAGGGTTCGCCCGCCCTGGTCGATGGTGAACTGAACAAAGATGGCTTTTTGCAGGGATGACCTCTCCAGTACTTCCCGTACTGCCGCTACCGCCGCCTTGGCCTGTAAAATATCCTGACAGGTCTCTATCAAAAAGCAATCGATTCCCCCGGCCAGCAGGGCTTCGGCCTGCAGGGAATAGCTTGCCTTGAGTTCGTCAAAAGTTATATGCCCCAGGCTGGGGATCTTTGACCCCGGACCCATCGACCCGGCCACAAATTTTGGCGTTTGCGGTCCGGAAAATTCTTCGACCGCCTTTTGGGCCAGCGATGCGGCGGCCTGGTTGATTTTAAAGGCTTGTTCCTCCAATCCGTGCTCGGCCAGGATGTGAGGGGCCCCGCCGAAGGTGTCGGTCTCAATTATGTCGGCTCCGGCGGTCAGATAATCTCTATGCACCAGGGATACCAGGTCCGGCCTGCTGAGAACCAGAAATTCATTACAGCCCGGATGTTTTCCATAATCCTCATTTTTAAGGCCCAGCTCCTTAAGATATGTTCCCATGGCTCCGTCGAATATCAATATCCGCTGCCGGGCCTGTTGCAGAATATCTCGCTGGCCGCTCATATCAGTCCTTTCTCCTGGAGCTGCTTCATCACCTCGGCGGTGGCGGATGTTTTCCCCAGGGTATAGAAGTGCAGGCAGGGAGCGTCAAGGTCGATGAGGTCCCGGCACAATTTGGCAGTGAAATCGATCCCGGCTTGACGGGCGGCAGCCTTGTCGGTTTGACTCTTGATGTCGTTGACCAGGTCTTCCGGCAGGGATACATAGAAATCACGGGGGATGCTGGTCAACTGGTCCTGGTTGACTATCACCTTGATGCCGGGAATGATGGGTACGGTTATGCCGGCCTCCCGGGCCTTTTTGACGAAGGATCCGAACAATTCGGCCGAGAAGACCATTTGGGTCAAAATGTACGAAGCGCCTTTATCCACCTTGGCTTTCAGGTTCCTGATATCTTCGGCCAGGTTGGGGGCCTCGTAATGCTTTTCGGGATAACCGGCCACGCCTACGCAGAAATTGGTGGGAATGGCGTCATCCAGATTCTCCAGGTACTGGCCGCGGTTCAACTGGGATATCTGCTCCACCAACTGCCAGGCATTGTGATGCCCGTCCGGTTCGGGAAGAAACCCCTTGTAGTCAGGCGGGGGGTCGCCCCGGATCACGAATAAATTCTCGAAGCCCAGGTACTGCAGGTCGATCAGGGCGTCTTCGGTCTCATAGCGGTTGAATCCCCCGCAGATCAAGTGAGGGACCGTTTCCACCCGGTAGCGGTTGGCCAGGGCGGTGCAGATGCCCACCGTTCCCGGCTTCTTGCGCTTGGGCACCTTGACGATCTTGCCGTCGACCTCCTCGTAAACGATCCGCTGCTGGTGGTAGGTGACGTTTATAAATGACGGGCTGTAAGGCATCAGCCGGTCGATGGCGTCGTAGATCACCTGGATGCTGTGGCCCTTTTCGGGCGGGGTTATCTCCAGCGATACCAGGGTCTTTCTTCTTTGTTCCAGGTGCTGGGTTACGTGCATGGTTGAAGTCTTTCAAATATATTTTTAAGAAAATAAAAAACCCTTTTCCGAAGCGGATGCACTTCTGAAAAGGGTCTCAATCCTTTTTTCATCTTCAGTGATTGTGCATCACTCCAGGAATTAGCACCTTGTGGAATCTTTCATCCGCAGGTTGCTGAGGTTTCGTCGGGCCTGTCCCTCCGCCTCTCTTGATGATAATGTCAAAGGGGATATTAGCAAAAAATAAATCCTTTGTCAAGCCCAAAGCAAAAGAGGGCGCCAAGGCGCCCTCTGATAAAAAGCCCAAAGATACTAGATCAACCCCAGTTCCTTTCCGGCTGACCGGAATTCCTCCAGCACCTTGTCCAACTGGGCCTCGGTATGAGCAGCCGAGAAGCTGGTGCGGATCATCTCCCGACCCTCGGGCACCGCCGGAGACATCACCGGGTTGGCGAAGATCCCGTGGGCCATCAAATGCTTCCAGAGTGCGAAGGCTTTTTCGCGCGAGCCGATCATCAGCGGGATGATGGGGGTGCAGGCGATCCCGGTATCGTAGCCCATCTCCTTGAACCCGGTTAGCATCTTGTCGGCGTTGTGCCACAGCTTGGCAAGCAATTCCGGCTCGTCCTGCAGGACGTCCACAGCGGCCGAGACGGCGGCGGTCAGGGCCGGGGGCAGGGCGGCCGAGAATATCATGCTGCGGGCGAAGTGCTTGATGTAGTCTATCACCTCGAAGTCGCCGGCCACCACGCCGCCTATGGCGGCGAAGCTCTTGGAGAAGGTGCCCATCATCAGATCGGTCTCCTGCTCCAGATTGAAGTGTTCGGCGGTACCCCGGCCGTGCTTTCCCAGCACCCCCAGGGCATGGGCGTCGTCCACCAGCACCCGGGCGTTGTATTTTTTGCCCAGCCGCACCAGCTCCGGCAGGTTGGCAATGTCGCCTTCCATGCTGTAGATGCCATCCACAATTATCATCTTTCCCTTATTATGGTCCAGCCCTTTCAGCAGCCTTTCCAGGCTTTCCATGTCGTTATGCTGGAAGCGGCGCATCATGGAGTAGGACAGCCGGCAGCCGTCCAATATCGAGGCGTGGTCGTATTTATCGGTGATCAGTATATCGTCCTTGGTACCCAGGCAGGAGATGGTCCCCAAATTTGTCTGCATGCCGGTGGAGAACACCAGGGCCGCCTGTTTATTAAGGAACTTGGCCAGTTTGTGCTCCAGTTCGTTGTGCATGTCCAGGGTGCCGGTCAAAAAACGTGAACCGGTGCAACCGGTGCCGAATTTCTCCACCGCCTTGATGGCCGCTTCCTTCACCCGGGGGTGAGTGGTCAGGCCCAGATAGTTGTTGGAGCCGATCATGATCATCTTTTGTCCGTCTATTATTACCTCCGGCTCTTGTGCGGAGGACAGGGGATGGAAATAAGGATACAGCCCGGCCTGACGGGCCAGCTGGGCTTCTTTAAAATCGAAACATTTCTGGAATATGTCCATTTTGGATCCTTAATTGATATGAAACTTTAATTATACACGAAAGGACAATATTTTATCAAGAAATTTAAAGCTTAAAACAATAAAAGCATATAAAGATTTTATCCTTGATTTTGGCTTTTATAGGTGCTAAAATTACTCTTTATGCCAATAATAAAGCATTAAAAATATAAAGGATGCGGGTATGAAGTATCTGAAGACCAATCCATCCCAATGCAAAGGGGTAAAAGCCTGCGAGAGCGCCTGTTCAAAGGCGTTCTTCAAGGTGGATGATCCGGAAAAGTCGGCCATCCGGGTCAAAAAGACCGAGAACGGTTTCGAGATGAATGTCTGCAATCAGTGCGGCGAATGCATTCCGGTGTGCCCGGTGGAAGCCATCTACCGCAACCAACAGGGCGTGGTGATGATAAAAAAATCCATCTGCGTGGGCTGTTACATCTGCGTGGGATACTGTCCCACCCTGTCCATGCGCACCCACCCCGACCTAAAGGAGCCTTTCAAATGCGTGGCCTGCGGGATCTGCACCAAAGCCTGCCCGGAAAAAGCCCTGGAAATATCGGAAAAGTAAGGACATGGCATGCCATGTCGGAAGACCTCACCCCAAACCCTCTCCTAAAGCTTTAGGAGAGGGAGATTAAAAATAAGGAGACAAAAATGACATACAATCGCAATTTCGAATATACCCGCTACCTGGACAACATCGAAAAGATGAAGCAGGCCCATAAGGTGCTGGCCGAATACAAGTTCACTCCCAGCCATCCGGAAAAGGGTTATACCAACCGCCTGCTGCATGTCGACCTTTCGACCCTTAAGATCAGCGAAAGAAAGATCGACCAGAAGACCAAGGATATCTTCACCGGCGGACGGGGCTTCGGTCTCAAATTCCTGTGGGACGCCATCAAACCCACCACCAAGTGGAACGACCCCGAGAACGCCTTCATCATCTCGCCGGGCCCGATAGGCGGCATCACCCAGTATCCCGGCTCGGGAAAATCCCTGGTAGTGGCCCTGTCGCCCATCACCAACATCCCCATCGATTCCAACGTAGGCGGATATTTCGGCCCGCTGATGAAATTCTCCGGCTTTGACGCCATGATGGTGCAGGGCAAATCGAAGGAGGACGTGATCATAGTCATCGACGGGGTGGCCGGGAAGGTCACCATAGAACTGGCCCCGCTGGAGGCAGTGGATTCCCACGTGGCGGCCGAGCAGTTCACCCACATGTACGCCAACGACGAGGATGACCGCCGCAACGTTTCGGTGGTCTCGGCCGGCAAGGCAGCCGAGCATTCGCTGATGGGCTGCCTGAACTTTTCCTATTACGACGTCCGCCGCAAGGCCTGCCGCCTGAAACAGGCCGGGCGGGGCGGCATCGGCACCCTCTTTAGGGATAAGAAGATCAAGGCCATGATAATCCACGGACCCAGGGTCAAGGGCGATTCCAACCATCCGGTCGATCCGGGTCGGGTGGCCCAGGCCGGCATTCGGCTCCATAAGGAAATGCACGATTACGACAACAAGATGTGCACCATGCGCAAGGTGGGGACCACCAATATCGTCGATGTGATGGACGCCTACGACCTGCTGCCCACCAAGAACTTCCAGTACGGCAGCCATCCCGATACCCCCAAGATCGGCAAGAAGGTGTGGGAGGAGTATTTTACCCAGGGCGTGCCGGACGGCTGTTGGTACGGCTGTTCCATGTCCTGCGCTCACGGGGTGGACGGTTTCACGCTTAAGACCGGGCCCTACAAGGGCCACAAGGTCATCGTGGACGGGCCGGAATACGAGAACGCCGCCGGATTGGGGTCCAACTGCGGGATCTTCGATCCCGACTGGATCGTGGAATGCAACTTCTACTGCGACACCTACGGCATCGACACCATCTCCTACGGCACCATGTGCGCCTTCGTGATGGAATGCTACGACCGGGGGATCCTCAACAAGGAGCGGACCGAGGGGCTGGAGATATCTTGGGGCAACGGCCAGGCCCAGCTGGAGATGATGCACCAAATGGCCCGGGGCGACGGTTTCGGCGCCAAGTACGCCGGGCAGGGCATCCTCCGGATGAAACGGATGTTCGCCGAGAACGGATGGGGCGACGCCCAGTTCCTGCAGGACATCGGCTGCGAGGGCAAAGGACTGGAGCAGTCCGAATACATGTCCAAGGAATCGCTGGCCCAGCAGGGCGGATATTACCTCACCAACAAGGGGCCACAGCACGACGAGGCCTGGCTGATATTCATGGACATGGTCAACAATCAGATACCCACCTTCGAGAACAAGGCCGAGGCCCTGTACTACTTTCCGATGTTCCGCACCTGGTTCGGCCTTAACGGCCTGTGCAAGCTGCCCTGGAACGACATCGAGCCGGGCGACAACCGCACCAAATATCCGCCCACCGAGGCGGCCAAGGTGCCGGAGCACGTCCAGAACTACGTTGACATCTTCTCCGGGGTCACCGGCAAGGAGATCACCAAGGAGGAACTGATCAAAATGTCCGAGCGGGTCTACCAGTTCCAGAGGGTGTTTGACCTGCGGATGGGCAAGGGCACCCGCAAGTACGATATACCGCCCTACCGGGCCATGGGACCGGTCACCAAGGAGGAATACGAATCGCGCCAGGAGCGCTATGACAAGCAGCTCAAGGAATGGATGAACATAGATCCGGCCGGCAAATCCACCGACGAGAAGATAGCCTTGCACCGCAAATACCGCCAGGACCGCTACCAGAAACTGGTGGATGCGGTCTATAAGCGGCGGGGCTGGACCTCCAACGGCATTCCCACCCTGGAGACCCTGAAGCGCAACGACATCGATTTCCCGGAGGTGGTACAGACGGTATTGCCGCACCTTTCGGAAGCCGAGGTCAAAGAGGCACAAGCGGCTTATGTGACGACACCCAAAGCCGAAAAGAAAGTATCAAAAATAAAAAAGAAAAAGGTTGTGGTTAAAAAGAAAGCTTCTGCAAAAAATCAAAAACCAAAGACCAAAAATAAAAAAGCAGCGGTTAAAAAGAAAATAGTCAAAAAGACGGCCGCCAAACCCAAGGCTAAAAGGGTGATTGTCAAGAAAAAGGCGGCGAAGAAAATGATCAAAAAAATAAAGCCAAAGGCAAAAAAGACCGCTAAAAAGGCAATCGCCAAAAAGCCGGTGAAAAAAGCCAAGAAGAAGTAGCAGGCTTCGATCAACCGCCTTGGGTTTTTTGTATTTGATTTTTTATATTTAAGTTTGTGAAATCATGCGACTGATCGTTCAGCGCGTTTCTTCGGCTTCGGTAACCGTAGAAAACAATGTCACAGGGAAGATCGGCCAGGGTCTTGTTATCCTGGCCGGATTTTCACATCTGGACGACGATGCGGTCATCACTAAGCTGGCCGAGAAGGCTGTCAACCTGCGGATCTTCGAGGATCCGGACGGGAAGATGAATCTCTCACTGTTGGATGTGAAGGGGAGCATCTTGTTGGTGTCCCAATTCACTCTCTATGCCGATTGCCGAAAGGGGAGGCGTCCCTCTTTTACCGATGCCGCTGCTCCGGAAAAGGCTCAGGCCCTTTATCAAAAGACCGTCGAGGCCTTCAAATTCCTTGGAGCAGAAGCACAGACCGGAGTGTTCGGAGCCAAAATGCTGGTTGAGATCAATAACGACGGCCCAGTCACGATTATTTTGGATTCCGAAGACATCAAGTGATTTTCAGGTAAAAAACATAAACAATAATATATAATCACAGGAGTCAAATCATGCCTCAACAAATGAAGGCAGTGGTCAAGACCAAGCCCCAGCCGGGAGCCGAATGGCAAGAGGTCGACATCCCGGAGCCGAAGCCAGACTGGGTGAAGGTCAAGGTTCTGGCCACCTCTATCTGCGGAACCGACGTCCACATCTACGAATGGAACAAATGGTCCGAGGACCGGATCGGGTCAAAGAAACTTCCCCAGATATTGGGCCACGAGGTGGCCGGCGAAGTGGTGGAAGTGGGCCCGCACTGCAAGCGGATCAAGGTTGGTGACTACATCTCGGCCGAGACCCACATCTACGATCCCGGCGACCTGCAGGCCATGCTGGGCCAGCTGCACATCGGCGAGCGGATGAAGATAGTCGGCGTTGACCACAACGGCTGTTTCGCCGAGTACTTCACCCTGCCCGAGTCGGTGTGCTGGGTCAACGACAAGAGCATACCGCCGGAGCTGGCCACCGTCCAGGAGCCCATGGGCAATGCCTGCTACACCCTGCTGGGCGAGAACGCCGACGTGGCCGGAAAATCAGTGGCCATCTACGGGGACGGGCCCACCGCGCTGTTCGCCGCCGGGCTGGCCAGGACCTGCGGGCTATCGCAGATATTCATCATCGGCATGTCGGACTTCGCTTTGAACATCGCCAAGAAGATGGGGGCCGACCATACTTTGAACATCTCCGACAAATCGGTTAACCGTCTGGAGTTCATCCGGGACCACACCGGCGGCTACGGCACCGATCTGGTCTTGGACATGGTGGGCGCGCCCTCAGCCATCGAAGAGGGGCTGAAGGTCATCCGCAAGGGCGGGCGCTTCAGCGCCTTCGGGGTGGGGCAAACGCCGGTGCCGGTGGACTACGTCAACGGGATCGTATTCCGGGGCATCACCATCAACGGCATATCCGGCCGCAAGATGTTCGACACTTGGTACCGGGTGCGCAATCTGCTGGCTTCGGGACGGATAGACATCAAGCCGATCGTAACCCACCTGTTCGAGTTGAAAGATTTCGCCAAGGGGTTCGAGGCGGCCATGGGCAACCCCCGGCAGTGCGGCAAGGCGGTGCTGTTCCCGGATCCCAAGGAACTGGAGGCGGCCAGGAAAAGGATGGGAGTCTAAATCAACCAATATTGAAGTGCTGATCATATAAAACTAAGGAAGAATTACTTATTAAGCGCCCCGGAAATCCGGGGCGCTTTTTTATATTCATGATCAACGATTATATAAGCCAAAGAATATTTTAAAGAGTATAGTAAAAATATTTATGATATAACAATTCATAATTTATAATATAATTAATGCTAGATTATTTTTATATTGACAAATCAAATAAATTATATATAATTAGTAACTATACTTAATATATATATTAATAATGTAAAATATATATCACAAAAGTTAAGTATAAATATTTATAATTGGAGGCTAAAATGGTTAGAAACAGGTCTCTCTGGAGCGTGTTTGGGATTGCGTTTGCCTTGTTGACAACAGCCGGAAATGTATTTGCCCTGCAGTACAAAATGGCTACCAGCTTTTATGTCAATTCCAGCCAGGTTCAGGACACTTTTACTGTTGAAACAACCGGTATCTATAATATCTGGGTGCCAACTTATACCAGCAGTTATCCAATGAATTCAGTAGATTTTCCCGATAGCATTCTTAGAAGAGATTTTCATTACAAATATAGTTTTGAAAGCGACTTGTCCGACAGCCAGATAGCCGCGCCTTTTTTCCCAAAAATACGAGGCAAGTTATGGCATGCCTGGTCGAGGTTGGATACCATTACTTTGACGGCTTCGGTGCCATACACCCTTACTTTTCTGGCGGATGCAACCATAGACTCTTCGGATCTGCCTGCAAGGGTGTTCATTACCAAGACCGATTATTGTCCGCCCGATTCCCTGATGGGTAGTATTGCAGATAAATGGATAGAAGCCGAGGATGCGGATTCGCATAATTTTGTCGCGAATCCCAACATGTATTCAGATGCTTATGCACCGTACGGGATCTTGAATGATCCTACTAAATTCGGATACGGTGGCGGCAAGGTTTTACGCCTTAACGATACTTTGCTTCCCGCTAGAGGGTACTATTTTGCCACTTATAGCTTTTCCATTGATTCGGCCGGTTATTATGATTTCTGGTACCATGGCTTTACGCCCAATGGAAAGGCCTGGTGGGCTTCCAAACCCCATTCTCCTTTTTGGTGGAAAATTGATAACGATTCTACCAACGGGGCCAATTGGGTGCCAACCTCAAGCAATCCGGATGAAGGACGGCCGGACATATATTCCAGCCAGAGTTATGGATGGTATTGGTTGACTCGGTCTGCAGTAACAGAGGACTCAATTTACCTATCATCAGGGAACCATACTCTTACGATAAGAATTAATGCCAGTGTGATAGGATCTGTGGATACAGTATACGAGCAAATGCTGGATGTCTTTTATTTTATTAAGAGGGGGGATACTTTAGGGACCCAAAAGAAAGTTCCATGCGATATTACAGCTTCTAGTGAATATCTGGCGCGATTGGGAGGAATGGACGAGACAAACGTGTTATATCCATTAGAGGATACTGTCAAAGTTGCATTGGATCGCAGGCTCTTTGAAGCTGATTCTATAGACACTATTCAGGTAAAATATACAATTATTAATTACTATGGTAACGTTGATTCTATAACTGATTATCTGTATTTTCAGGTCGGTAATATAACATCAGCCGTTGCTATTTCCCCATCATTGTATAACGAAACAGGCCACTACCATATGCTGGCTGAATTTTATAACGGACAGGACACCATTGCTTATTTGGATACATATTTCGGGGTAGTTTATGAAACAAGGTTTCCCGGCAAAAGGGATTCCTCTATTTTTGGGGCGGCCCAGGACGCGGTCCTGTATAAACATCTTAAAAAAGCCGGCGTAAAGTGGGTCAGGTCAGCCCAAGCGGAGTGGCCGTGGATCCAGCCAAACAATGATTCCAGCTACGAATGGGATGCTTTGGACCGGGAGATCGGAAAATTGTATGGAGATAGCATGAATATTGTATGCTGCGTGCAGAAGTCAGCCTGGTGGGCATCTACGGCACCGTGGACGCCTACTCCAGATTCATCCAGTTCTTTTGTTTACCCGCCTCAAACAGATAAGTGGGAGACTTTTTTTGCAACCGTAATTAATAGATATAATGATAAAGTAAAAAAATGGGAACTATGGAATGAACCGTGGGAATATGGCTATAACTGGAAAGGAAGTATAGTTGAATATAACTCTCTTGCACAGCACGCAAGTGATATATTAGACACAAATGGTAGATTGGGTGTTTATGCTTTAGATGATTATAACAGTAAACCATATGATGCCAGTGTATATCATATCTATACTCGGCATGATGATGCCCCGGAAGGAGGATATAGCAACTACTATTTGCCATTGATAAAAAGCAGGAACTCCGAGAATAAACCTGTTTGGATTACTGAGCAAAATTTTGGTGCTACAGGGCAATATGAACAAGCTGATTTGGCTTTATGGTATACCGACCCCAAAAAGTTTGCGGATTGGTTGGTAAGAGGGTATGCTCTTTCCATAGCAGGGGGACTTGAGCATTGCTTTATCTTTGATTTTGACGATTGGTGTCTTGGTCAAGACGGGCGGGGCAGCGGCTTGATCAATGCCGATGCAACTCCCAGGCCGGGCTATATTGCTCATTGCATTATGACCTATTTTATGGAAGGAGCCAGGTACGATACCACAGTAAATATCGGTTCAAAGAGGTGGGCCTATGTTTTTGAGAATACGGGAGGTATTCAGGAAGACTATCCAAAAGCCACAGCAGTTGTCTGGTGTACCAATGGCAGGACAGATACTGTCGAAATTGATACAGTAAAGGAAATTGCCGTATTTAACATCATGGGCGATACGGTAGGTGGGATTAATGGGGATAAATACCGCTTTGCACTTTCATCAAGCCCGGTGTATATAAGGGTTGATAGCCTGGCGCAATTAAAAACAGCGCTGGCTGGTCTTGTTACGATTGATTCAGTAAATACAACCATAATGCATACCATTGAAGCGATTGCCTATTCAAACGGCTCAATCAGCCCCAGCGGAATAGATACTACAATTCTTGACGAGGATATGCCCACTTATACAATTACGCCAGCTTCCGGTTACGGACTAGACAGCCTGGTGATTACCGGTGTTGTGCCTCATGAAACGGACACAACCAAGCCAAATACTCAAAATGGTAAACTAACAACCTATACTTTTTCACCTGTTGTTATTGATCAAACGATAAAAGCTTATTTTGGGCCTCTGTATACCATAACTGCGACGGCCGTTGATAGTTTATATGGCCACGTTTCTTTTAACGCAAACGGTCCTTTTAAAGATAGTGATACTGCGGAGGTTGGTTCCAATGGTTATGTTACAGTAAATATGAGCACAATTGCCGAATACGTAACTTCGACCGTCATAGATAACGGCGATACTCAGAGTTGTGTCATAGATGCTTACTCGATATACAATATTGATACAACTCATACTGTGGAAGTCCATTTTAAGCGAGGAGGTTATGTCATCGCTATAACTGGGGATACTCATGGAAGTATTTCTCCAGACCCGCATCGAAAAGCAATCGATTGGGGTGCTAATGATACAATAAACATAATACCAGATACTGGATACTGCATTTCGGCCATAACTGATTACGGGGATACAGTAGCCAATGCTAATCCCTACGTACTAAGCGAAGTAACAACCAACCATTATATTGTAATCAGTTTTAAATCAGGTTATAACATCAATGCGTCGGTATCCGGGGGGCATGGAAGCGTTACACCGTATTTGGGTGTTGATCCCAATGCCAATGCAATTATCGACATCACACCGGATCAGGGGTATTACCTTGAAAGTATAGTAGATAACAACGATACGGTAACAATAACAGACACTACACACTATCAGATAAACAATGTAACCGAGGATCATAATGTGGTGGTGACTTTTGCGCCATACAAGATAGTAACCGTTGCCGCCAGGGATACCAATGGCCATGTTTCATTTAACATAAACGGGAATTTTGACATTCAGGACAGCGTTGCCTGTCAATTCAAGTACAATGAGTATGCGATAATCAAGATTTGGCCGAACGAGAATTATGTGGCATCAAATATATTTAACAACAATGATACTATAGTGGCCATCAACAATGATTATGTGATCTATAACATACAAGAAGATCACCATGTAGGTATAACTTTTAAGCCAGGTGCATATGTTATTGCTACGCTTGATAGCTTCGGCAGTTGTCACGGCACACTTTCGCCAAACCCCTGCCAAAAAGCTGTTGACTGGGGTGCGAATGATACTATAACCATTATACCTGATTCGGGTTATTGCATAGAAAGCATTACGGATAACGATACGCTGAGGACTATAACCAACCCTTACATAAATTATAATGTAACAGCGTATCATTATGTGGTTGTAAAACTTAAAGAAGGCTACACGGTAAATGCTACTTCTACAGATACCAGCCGGGGTACAATTTCACCAACGATGCATACCATTCCCTATGGGCAACCATCAAATGCTATGACCATTACGCCAAAAGATGGATATAGTTTAGCGACTATAACCGACAACGACAGTCTTAAGTCACTTGCTAATCCGTATCAGATCGCTTCGGTAACCAAAAATCATACTGTGGTTGTGAGCTTTATCCCCAAGTATGCCGTAACCGCTACATCGTCGGACACATGCCGGGGCACAGTATCACCACAAAGCCTAAGCGTGGATTCAAATGCGACCTCGGGTGCCATGAGCATCAGCCCCAAAACCGGCTATGCACTCGCGTCAATCATTGACAACGGAGAAAGCGTGCCCTTGGCCAATCCCTACAAGATATACAATACGGATACAGCCCATACTGTGGTTATGAACTTTATACCAAAATACACCGTTACGGCCATTTCAATGGACACTAATCGCGGCACAGTGTCGCCAGCCAGCCAGAGCGTGGATTCGGCTGCTACATCAAGTGGGATCACCTATACACCCTTTTCGGGATATACTATTGATTACATCACTGATAACGGCGATACAGTAGCAGTCAGCAATCCTTATACGATTGCCAATGTTACAGTCGCCCATGAAATGAAGTATTACTTTAAACCACAGTAACGGAGTTGAAAAACGTTCTGTTAATTAAGGACGCATTATTATGGAAAACATGTAAATTAACATCAGAGTAAGTGCATAAAAAACAATAATTTAATAGTTAGGGAGGGTATGATGGTTACTAAAAGGCTTCTCAATAATCTGTTTTGGGTTGCTTTTGTACTGTTGGCAACGACTGGAAATGTATTTGCCTTACAGTATAAAATAGCTAATAGTTGTTACGTTAATTCTAACCAGGTTCGTGATACTTTTACAGTTGATGCAACCGGCGTTTATAACATCTGGGTGCCCACCTATACCAGCAGTTATCCGGTCAACGCTACCAGCTTTCCGGAAATATTGAAAAGCGATTTTCCTTACAAATACAGTTTTAAAAGCGACTTGTCCGACAGCCAGATCGCCGCGCCTTTTTTCCCAAAATTACGGGGTAAGTTCTGGCATGCTTGGACTAGGTTGGATACAATAACCTTGACGGCCTCAGTGAGATGCACCCTCACATTTCTGGCGGATGCATCTATAGATTCTTCGGATCTGCCCGCAAAGGTATTTATCACCAAGACCGATTATTGTCCGCTCGATACCTTGATGGGCAATTCATGCGACATTTGGATAGAAGCCGAGGATGCTAACGTACATAATTTTACCGCCGATACGACCACGTATTCCAATGCATATGCGCCGAATGGAATCCAGAACGATCAAACCAAATTCGGAATAGGCGGCGGAAAGGTCCTTAGATTGAACGCCAATGATCAGTCTTCGGATTCGGGGTTTTACTATGCAGTGTATAATTTCAACGTTACTGATTCGGGAAACTATGATATTTGGTACCATGGGTACGAGCCAAACGGAGTAGGTTGGTGGGGGGCACAGTACCACTCACCTTTTACCTGGCAAATTGATGGAGGCTCTGCCTATCAGTGGGACCCAAATCATACCATGGAAATACGTGAGGGCAGGCCGGATATCAACATGCACCAGTCCTACGGATGGTACCGGTTGACGCTTTCGTATTACCAGAACATTGATGTTCCATTGGATACGGGGTCTCACACACTTCGCATCAAAGTGGCCGATACGATTGCGCTTGGTATTGTACCCCATGTTTATGAGCAAATGTTAGATGCTTTTTATTTGATTAAAAATGATTATAACCATGATTCAACCTATATTGGCAAAATCCCATGCGATATCACCGCATCTAGTAATTATCTGGCTCGGTTGGGCGGCATGGATGAGACGAGTGTATTATATCCCTTTGAGGATACAGTTAAAATTGCTTTGGATCGCCGCCTTGTAAAAGCTGATACGGCAGATACTTTTCAGGTCAAATACAAGGTTATCAACTATTATGGTGAAGCTGATTCCAGCGCTGGGTATCTGTATTTTCAATCCGGAGACATTACATCATCAATTACAATTTCACCATCGTGGTATGCTACAGCCGGTCATTACCATGTAATTGCTGAATTCTATCACGGGCAGGATACCATTGCATATTTAGATACATATTTCGGGGTTATTTACGAAACAAGATTTCCCGGGCCGAGGGAAGAGTCGTTCTTTGGGGCGGCCCAGGACGCAGTGCTATACAAACATTTGAAAAAGGCCGGTGTAAAGTGGGTCAGATCCTATAAGGCTGATTGGACGACGATTCAACCAGATTCATCCGATCAGGAATATTACGATTGGACCGCTATGGACAGGGAGATTGGAAAGTTAAAAGAGAACAATATGAACATTCTTTGCTGTGCCCAGCATTCTTCAAAATTCGCATCCACTGCACCGCCATCAGACTGGGAAAATTACCCTTTTTACCCGCCCGATACCACCAAATGGAAGGATTTTATCCAAACGCTGGTTGATCGCTACGAGGACGACGTTAAATGCTGGGAATTGTGGAATGAACCCTGGCCCAACGGATATGCCTGGAAGGGCGATTTCGAAGATTATGCTGGTCTTGTGGCAGCAACCCATAATGCGGTGAATTCTGCCGATACCAGCGCGCTGCTTGGCGCTTATTTTTCCCCGGGTTTAGTATATGGACAATATGATACGTCTTTTGATGCCGGAGTATTTCATATTTATACCCAGGATGCTCCGGAAGGTGGTTTGTTATTGTGGTTGAAATCGCCGGATGGGCCTTTAAATGACATTGTGCCCCCAGCGTTCAATACACCCCAAAAACAGGCATGGTGTACCGAACAGGTAAACGGTCTGAGTATGAATTATAACGATCCCCAAAGATTCGCCAACTGGCTGGTGCGTGTTTATACTTTATCCATGGCTAATAATGTGGATCATTATTTCTATTTCGATTTTGACAACTGGTGCCTGGGCGAAGCAGGAGGCGGCAGCGGCCTGATCAATTCCGACGCCACGCCAAGGCCGGCATATATTGCCCATTCAATTATGTCCTACCTTATGGAAGGCACAGAGTTTGACACCACGATAGATATTGGCACAAGAAGATGGGCCTATGTTTTTGAGAATACCGCAGATACTTTGGGTAATTATCCGAGAGCTATAGCGGTTGCCTGGAACACCAACGGTATGATAGATTCTGTTTCACTTAAGGACCCCGCAGGATTTACGGCTATTAATGTTATGGGCGATACAATAGGTATATTTAACGGGGATTCATGTTATTTTAGCCTTTCTTCCAGCCCGGTTTATATGCTGGCCAACAGTATCGCTGGATTGGATTCTGCATTGGAGCATCTCAACATAATCTCTTCCGAAACAACAGCGACAAAATATGACATAGTTTTTTACGGTGGTTCTAACGGCAGGATCCGCCCCGATTCCGAGGACGATCCGAGCATGACAGTAACATATGACTTAAGTGATAGTAATAAAGGAACGGCGAGGGTGGGAGATGAGGACATGCCTACATTTACCATCACGCCTGATTCAGGATATGCGATAGATACTATCACTACAGTGTCCGGCGATACTTCCCTGGATGCTTCGGATTACGCGAATCACCTTACTTTTAAAGAGTTTAATGAAGATAGCAATAAGATAACCTATACCTGGACTTTCAGGCCGGTAGTTAAGAATGACTCGATTAAAACGACATTTACATCAGGACATGTCATAAAAGCATCCGTTAACGGAAATGGTATGATTGAACCGGAGTATCAAGTAGTCGCAGACGGGAGGAACTCAAGAATCATCTATATCAGGCCGGATCTGGGTTATACGCTTAATTATCTCACTGACAATGTTGTGGATTCGTGTTTTAACTTTTCCTATCAAGTTAACAATGTAACTGAGCCTCATGAATTGATAGCGTATTTTTCCAAGATTTACTTCCATGTCTGGGCTAATGTAGATACAAGCGGACACGGCACCGTTTCACCGAACTATAAGCAATGTTATTGGATAGATGGTGACACTGCTGTCATAACCATTACTCCGGATTCGGGTTACTGCATAGCATCCATCACAGATTACGGTATCCAAATGCCGATATCCAATCCATACGTGGTCAAAAATAGCGCTCAAAGTCCCGGACAAAACCACAATATTGTAGTGACATTCAAACCTGAATATACTGTGACTGTGAAGGCCAAAGACGATGACGGGCATGTCTCTGTGGATAATATAACCTTTGTGGACAGCGCCAGCACGAAGGTGGGGTACGGAGAGAATCTCATAGTATACTTCAGTTCAAACTCCAATTATGTCCCAGAGAGCCTTACAGTTGATGGTTCAACAACCCGCTATGACTACAACGAAAAAGGGCTTTGGTATATAACGGAGGACCATAATCTAGAGATATCCTTTAAACCAGGGGCTTTTGTTCTAACAGGTGTGGATGGGGAACATGGCACGATATCCCCGGGTTTCCACACGGTCAATTGGGGATGGAACGATACACTGACCATCACTCCGGATGCCGGTTACTGCATAGAAAGCATCAGTGATAATAGTACTTATATGCCCGTAACCAATCCTTACGTGCTTTACAACGTGATATTGTCTCATAATGTTTTCGTTAAGTTCAAAGCCGGTTACAATGTTACGGCATCCGTTTCCGGTGATCACGGAACTGTTACCCCTGTTTACCAGGCGGTGGATGCTGGCGACTCGGCCGTAGTAACTATAACGCCGGCTAAAGGTTACGAAATAGAGAGTATCACCGATAATGATACACTCCGTACTGTTACCAGTTCTTATGTGATTTCAAATGTAAATCAGGATCACAATGTAGTGGTGACCTTTACACCATTATTGAATTTGGTGTCTGCATCAGTATCCGGAGGTGACGGAACCGTCTCGCCCGATACCCAGAGTGTATACACAGGTTCGACATACGAAATAAACATATATCCGGATTCGGGCTATTGCATTGCCAGCATCACCGATAATGACAGCAGTATTGCTATTTACGATCCTACTGCCGGATCCTATGGTATCTCTAACATAGATACTGCTCATACAGTGGTGGTGGTATTCAGGCCATTTCATTTGGTAAGCGCGTCTGTGTCCGGAGGTCACGGCACGGTCTCGCCTGATACCCAGAGTGTGCCAGAAGGCTGGTCATATGAAATAAACATATATCCGGATTCCGGCTACTGCATTGAGAGCATAGTCGACAATGACAGTAGCATCGCTATTTATGATCCTTCTGCCGGATCCTATGGTATCTCTAACATAGATACTGCTCATACAGTGGTGGTGACATTCAGGCCATTCCGTTTAGTGAGTGCGTCAGTATCCGGAGGGCACGGTAGCGTATCGCCTGACACTATGAGTGTTCCCAATGGCGCGACATGTGAAGTGAACATATATCCGGATTCCGGTTATTGTATCGGCAGTATCACGGATAATGACAGTAGTATTGCTATCTATGACAATTTTACCGGATCCTATGGGATCTTCAATATTGATACAGCCCATACGGTTGAGGTGACTTTCATACCCTGTTATACTGTCAATGCGTCAGTATCTGGAGGGAATGGTACGCTTTCACCAACAACCCACAAGGTGCCAGACGGTTATACGGCATGCGGCATAACTATGGTACCGGACTCGGGGTATGTTGTGCAGAGCATTACCGATAATGGGAGCCCGGTGGAAGTTCCTGGTAATAATGTCTATCAAATATATAATGTGCATGAGGATCATACAGTGGTGGTAACGTTTGGTCAAGAATAATCTATAAATAAAAAGCGCCCCGGGAACCCGGGGCGCTTTTTTATTGCATCGGCAGCCATTTTTTTGGTATCATTACCATATTAAAGACGATCCTGACCCGCTAGATACACGAAAAAGGTATATTGATCCCGGTTGATTTTCGCGTGTTTGGCGGGTTTTTAAAAGCATGGGAGTTCTTTGTTTCGGACGCGGATATACGCAGATTAACAGGATAAATTAATTTTACCAATATAACGATCTGTGTTTATCGTTCGACTGAGCCAACGTCGAAGTCTGTGTCCAAGAATGGTAAAATCACTAACAACATAAAAACAAAAACACCAAACCTCTTTAGGAGAAACTGCATGGACAACGCCACCAAGATCCAGGATACCACCGCCAATCCCGCACCGCTGGGCCTGATGGGCTTCGGCATGACCACCATCCTTTTGAACCTTCACAATGCCGGGTTCTTCGGCTTAGACAGCGCCATTCTGGCCATGGGCCTGTTCTTCGGGGGTATCACCCAGCTGATGGTCGGCATCATGGAATGGAAGAAGGGCAACACTTTCGGCACGGTGGCCTTCACCTCCTACGGCGCCTTCTGGATCACCCTGGTGGGCCTGATGGTGATGCCCAAGCTGGGCTGGAGCGACGGGCCGTCCGCGGTCTCCATGGCCAGCTACCTGTTCGTCTGGGGATTCTTCTCCCTGCTGCTGTTCATAGGCACCTTCAGGCTGAACAAGGCCCTGCAGTTCGTGTTCGGGAGCCTGGTCGTCCTGTTCTTTTTGCTGTCGGCCGGCAAGGCCACCGGCAATACCGGGATCATGACAGTGGCCGGATACGAAGGCATCATCTGTGGCGCTTCGGCCATGTATGCCGCCATCGCCCAGGTTTACAACGAGATGCACGGGAAAGTGGTGCTGCCGCTGGGCCCGGTCAAGGTCTCTTAGTCGTTGACTTTGAAATTCATAGGTGCTATAATTTTCAGTCCTGATCCGAAATGATACTTGGCATCGGAGCCGATATAGTGGCCGTGGAACGGTTCGAAAAGCTCAAGGATAAGAACGAATTCTTGGCCCAGTTCCTTTCGTCCGAGGAGCTGTCCCGCTCTCCCCGAAGCGGCCGGGACCGGTTCTACGCCTCGTTGTTCGCAATCAAGGAATCCGTTCTAAAAGCCCTGGGCTGCGGCCTTAGCCAGGGTTCGTTATGGCACCATATCAAGATATCACAAGACAACCAAATCAACCTCTCCGGCCCTTTGCTGGAAATGATCCCTAAAAATTCCCGCCCCAGCATCCGGGTATCCATTTCGAAGGCCGGGGAATACGCCATAGCCTACGCAATAATTGAAATATAAACAAGTAGGGAGAAACGGCATGAGCAACATAGGTTCTTACGAGGATCGCCTGAAGGGATTCGACTGGAAGATCTCGGAACAGGAGCTGGAGTTCGGCAAGAACGGCCAGCATAACATCGGATACTACTGCAGCGACCGCATCTGCGAAAAGGGCCTGGGCTCCAAGCTGGCCCTGATCTGGGAAGGCTTCACCGGCGAGGTGAAGAAGTACACCTACGACGACATTAAGGCTTACAGCAACACCACCGCCAAATTCCTCCAGGACAACGGGGTCAAGTCCGGGGAACGGGTCTGCCTGTTCATGGACAAGATCCCCGAGCTGTACATCTGCTTTCTGGGCATCCTCAAGATGGGCGGGATCGCCCAGCCGCTGTTCTCGGCCTTCGGCGAGGAGGCGCTGTTCACACGGCTGGATGACGCCAAGACCAGGGCCATCTTCACCACCAGAAAACACCTGGGCAAGGTGCGCCGCATCCGCAAGGACCTGCCGGAGCTGGCCACCATCATCGTGGTGGACGCCGACGACAAACCGCTGAACCCGGGCGAGGCGGCCTTCGGCATGGAAAAACTGCCCCGGGTCGAAAAATTCGACATATTCAAGGCCGAGCGGGAGACCCCGTCGGTCCTGCATTATACCTCCGGCACCACCGGAAAACCCAAGGGCGCCCAGCACGTCCACAACTCGCTGGTCGGCCAGTACCTGACCAGCAAATGGGTGCTGGACCTGCAGCAAGATGACATCTACTGGTGCACCGCCGATCCCGGCTGGGTGACCGGCACCTCCTACGGCATCATCGGGCCCTGGTCCAATGGGGTCACCCAGGTGGTGTTGGACGCCGGCTTTAGCGCCCAGAACTGGTATGCCTTCATCGAGCGGATGAAGGTCACCATGTGGTACTCGGCTCCCACCGCCATCCGGATGCTGATGAAGGAAGGATTCGACGCGGTCAAGAAGCACGACCTCTCCAGTCTGCGTCACCTGGCCAGCGTGGGCGAGCCGCTCAACGCCGAGGCGGTGATCTGGTCGGAGAAGGCCTTTGGCAAACCGTTCTACGATACCTTCTGGCAGACCGAGACCGGGGCCATGATGATCTGCAACTATCCCGGGATGAAAGTCAAGCCCGGATCAATGGGCAAGCCCTTTCCCGGCATCACCGCCACCGTGGTCAATGCCAAGACCTTCGAGCCGGTGGACAAGCCCGGCACGGTGGGCCTGATCGCCTTCAAGCCCGGCTGGCCCTCGATGATGCGGGCCTACTGGAACAACAAGGAGACCTACGACGGCAAGTTCAAGAACGGCTGGTACCTTTCAGGCGACCGCTCCAGCATCGACGCCGACGGCTACTACTGGTTCGTGGGACGCGATGACGATGTCATCAACACGGCCGGGCACCTGGTGGGGCCGTTCGAGATCGAGTCCGCCTTATTGGAGCACCCGGCGGTGGCCGAGTCGGCCGCGGTGGGCAAGCCCGATCCCCTCAACATGGAGGTGGTCAAGGCTTTTATCGCCCTCAAGCCCGGTTTTGAGCCTTCCAGCGATCTGGAGATGGAGATCATGAACTTCATCCGCAAAAAACTGTCGCCGCTGGCCATGCCCCAGGAGATCGAGTTCATGGCCTCGATGCCCAAGACCAGGAGCGGAAAGATCATGCGCCGGATGCTGAGGGCCAAGGAGTGGGGCGAGGAGATCGGCGATATCAGCACCCTGGAAAATGACTAACAAATTAAATATAAAAGTTTAAATTTTGAAATATCAAATTTCAAATTAGGAGAGCGCAATGTCCGAAGACATCAAGAAAATGATCATCGAATATGTTAAAAAGGAATACCTGGACGAGGATTCAGACATGGAGGTCAAGGAAGACACCAAGCTGATCTCCAGCGGGATAGTGGACTCTTTCTCCATGGTCTCCTTGAAGACCTATTTGGAAAAGAAATTCAGCATCAAGCTGCCGGACGAGGACGCCACCCCCGAGGCCTTCGACTCGGTCAACAACATCATCGCCCTGATCAAGAGATTCGGAGTGCAGGTCTAAACCTAATCACTAATTCAAAATTCTGAATTCGATATTCAGTATTCAGATTATAAGGGAGGTAAGATGGCCTATAGTTCCAAAGCCAAGGATTTCTATGCCGGCGAACTGCAGGGGATGAAGGACAAGGGTATCTTCAAGGAAGAGCGTTTCATCCAGTCGCCCCAGGCCGCCAGCATCAAGGTGGAATATCCCAAGGGGGCTGAGCCCAAACAGGTGCTGAATTTCTGCGCCAACAATTATCTCGGATTGTCCAGCCACCCAGAGGTGGTCAAGGCGGCCCACGAGGCCCTGGATTCTCGGGGCTACGGGCTGTCATCGGTCCGCTTTATCTGCGGCACCCAGGACATCCACAACGAGCTGGAGCAGAAGCTGAGCGAATTTTTGGGCATGGAGGGCACCTGCCTGTTTCCCTCCTGTATGGAGGCCAACGCCGGGCTGTTCGACGTGGTGCTTTCGCCCGAGGACGCCATGATCTCCGACCGACTGGTCCACGCCTCCATCGTCGACGGCCTGAAGCTGTGCAAGGCCCAGATGTTCAACTACAAGCACAACAGCATGTCCCACCTGGAGGAGAAACTGCAGGAGGCCCAGAGCTGCCGCCTGCGGATGATCATCACCGACGGGGTGTTCTCCATGGACGGCGACATCGCGCCATTGGATAAGATCTGTGACCTGGCCGACAAGTACGACGCCATGGTGATGGTGGACGATTCCCACGCCACCGGGTTCATCGGCAAGACCGGCCGGGGCACCCACGAGTACCACAACGTGATGAAACGGGTGGACATCATCACCACTACCTTCGGCAAGGGTCTGGGCGGAGCGGCCGGCGGTTCGGTAAGCGGCCCCAAGGAGATCGCCGAGATGTGCCGGCAGAGGGCCCGTCCCTATTTATTCTCCAACACCATGCCTCCGGCAGTGGTGGCCGGGTCAATAAAGGTCTTGGAGCTTCTTTCCAAGTCCACTGACCGCCGGGATAAGCTGGAAAAGAATACCAAGTACTGGCGCGAGGGCCTGACCAAGGCCGGGTTCGACCTGAAGCAGGGCGACACTCCCATTGTCCCGGTGATGCTTTACAATGCCAAGCTGTCCCAGGACATCGCCCGCGACCTGTACGCTGAGGGCATCTACGTGACGGGCTTCTTCTTCCCGGTGGTGGCCCAGGGCCAGGCCCGGATAAGGACCCAGATCTCGGCCGGCCACGAGATGGAGCACCTGGACAAGGCGCTGGCGGCCTTTACCAAGATCGGTCAGAAGTACGGGATACTGGGGCTGAAGAAGGACGAGATCATCGCCAAGTACGGGTTGTAAAAGAACTTTTTTACCACCAAGACACAAAGGCACAAAACTTTTTTACTAATGCTTGCTTGCGCTGGCCCAAGTCTCCCCTAATAAGGGGAGATCAAGAGGGGTGTCTTGGTAAATGCATGCCGTAATTTAGAGAGTAACAATGCGGCGGGAAGGGATTCAACTCCCGTCCCGCCGTTTGTGCTAATGTGAATTTGGAAGTAATATGATAAAAGAAGTCAGAAAATTTTATCTAATCATACTATCAGCTTCCACAGTACTGATGGCTTTGCTTTTTACGTCATGCAACAATCAAAAAGCTGCTGTAAAGGCGCACGAGCCGCCAGTTTATCTATATAAGATAAAAATAAATAATAAATGGGGCTTCATCGACAGTACTGGGAATGTAAAGATCAAGCCACAATATAACTATGCGGGAGATTTCAGTGAAGGTTTAGCGCCTGTAAGTATTGGTGGTGTTGAAACCATTGATACTATCAATAAAATAGATGGCAGGTTAATTGGCGATTATTGGAATATCGTAACAATAATGAAAGGTGAAAAGTGGGGTTATATAGATACCTCTGGTGAATTCGTTATTAAGCCATCGTACGATTTAGGATACGAGTTCTGCAATGGCATAGCGGCAGTTCTCATTGACAAATTATATGGTTATATTGATTCCAGCGGATCATACACGTTGCCACCGCAATTCAGCAACGCCCAGCCTTTCTATGATGACTACGCTGCGGTTTCCTATCCCTCATCGGATAGTACCTATTTTATTGATCAAACCGGCAAGAAAATGTTTGTTTCGACCTGGGATGTTGCCATTAGCTTTATTGATGGTCTCGCTCCCATTTCGATATTTAATAAAAACTATGCCTCTGATAGCGTCTACTATAAAAACGGTTATATAGATAATAAGGGGCGTTGCGTTGTTAAACCAATTTACGATATGCTAAATTTATTTCACAATGAACGCGCACTTTTTGGGTTGAAGTCCGGTGGTGCAATAAAATACGGCTTCATAGACCAAAAGGGTAAAATAAAAATATCAGCAAATTATAGTTTTGCAACAGATTTTGGTGATAGCGTTGCTTGGGTGGAAAAGGATTCACAGCTATCCATAATTAATATAAACGGAAAAATACTAAAAAGCACGAAATATAAAAACGCCCAGCGATTTAGTGAAGGGGTTTCAGCTGTTCAACAAAACGGTAAGTGGGGTTACTGTGACAAAGAAGGTAACATCTCGATAGAACCTCAATTTGATGAAGTTGAGCCTTTTAATAATAGCTTGGCTTGGGTAAAAAGAGGTAATGTTTCAGGTTATATAAATAAGAGCGGGAAATATGTTTGGTCTCAGGCCCATAAATGAAGAGACTCTGAGTTAGTTAACTTTTATCTTTCTAATATAACACAAGGGGTAATCACCAACTCATCATGGCACTTCACATCAAGGTAAAGGAATTTTACCGCAACGAACTGGTGGAACTGCAGAACGCCGATCTTTTCAAGGAGGAGCGTTACATCCACACGCCCCAGGCGGCCAGCATCAAGGTAGAGTACCCGGCCAATTCGCCCCAAAAGGAGGTCATCAACTTCTGCGCCAACAACTATCTGGGGCTCTCCAGCCACCCGGCCATCGTGGCCGCGGCCCAAAAAGGCCTGGAGGAACGGGGCTTCGGCATGTCCTCGGTCCGCTTCATCTGCGGCACCCAGGACAAGCACAAGGAACTGGAGCGGAAGATCTCCAAATTTCTGGGCATGGAGGATGCCATCCTGTATTCCTCCTGCTTTGACGCCAACCTGGGAGTGTTCGAGGCCCTTTTGGGCGAGGAGGACGCCCTGATCTCGGACGAGTTGAACCACGCCTCCATCATCGACGGCATCAGATTATGCAAGGCCGAGCGGCGGCGCTTCAAGCACATGGACATGCACGACCTGGAGGCGCATCTCAAACAGACCATGAACAAGCGCTTCCGGATGATCGTCACCGACGGGGTCTTCTCCATGGACGGCGACCTGGCCCCGCTGGAACAGATATGCAACCTGGCGGAGTCCTACGAGGCAATGGTGCTGGTGGACGAGAGCCACGCCAGCGGCTTCGTGGGTCCAACCGGGCGCGGAACCCACGAGCACTTCGACGTGATGGGCCGGGTGGACATCATCACCACCACCTTCGGCAAGGCCCTGGGCGGGGCCTCGGGCGGCTGCATCAGCTCCAGCCAGGAGATCATCAATCTTTTACGACAGCGCTCCCGGCCATATTTGTTCTCCAACACCATCAGCCCGTCCGTTGTTGCCGCCACCATCAAGGCCATCGATATGATGGAGACATCCACCACCCTGCGCGACAAGGTGATGGAGAACGCCAAATACTTCCGGCAGAAGATGAGCCAGGCCGGATTCGATATCCGGGAAGGCATCCATCCCATCGTCCCCATCATCCTGCACGAGGCCGAAGTGGTCCAAAAGATGTCCCGGCAGTTGTATGACGAGGGCATCTATGTGATAGGATTCTTCTACCCGGTGGTACCGCGGGGCCGGGCCCGCATCCGGGTGCAGATATCGGCGGCCCACGAGCGGGAGCATCTGGATAAGGCGATTGCAGCTTTTACCAAAGTAGGCAGGAACCTGGGCGTACTGAAAACCAATTAACCACACCAGGCACAAAGATACATAAAAAAGTGATTGGTGAATCGTAAAGTGTGATTTGTGTCTCAGTGGCGAAAGGAGATCGATGATATTTAAAAAGTCATATTCCCTGTTAGTGGTGCCGCATGACAGCGACCACGGAAAAACGACGTTCTTGCATTCAAGGCACCTTAATGTATTTTTCATCCTGCTGATACTGGCCGCATCGGTATCCGGCTTCTTCATTGCCAGGCATTATCTGTACCATTATAAGCTAAAGACCGCCTTCGAGCCCACCTTCAAGGAGAACGAGGTTTTAAGAGTAGAACGTCAAAGTTACGACCACGTTAAGGATTCCCTGGCCGGGGATATATCTTCGCTTCAATCGCAACTTCGTAAGGAGCGCAGCAATTACCTGGCTTCGGTGGGCAGTCTGGCCCGGGAGGTGGACAACCTGCGCAAGCTGGCTGTCAAGGTCAAGATACAAGCCGGCTTTAAGACCGCCAATATCGTGGAAGAAGGGGAAGCGGCCGGTGGTCCGGAATCGCCCATCACCATCGGGAAGTATGATGTCAACCAGCCGATAGAGACCATACAACTCGAATCGAAGGTTCGTCCGGATATCTTTCAACAGATCACCGAATTGAAAAAGGTTGACGGCTATCTGGAGACCAAGGAAAAGTTGCTTTCGGCCACGCCTGAGCTGGCGCCACTGTTCGGCAAGATGACGTCAAATTTCGGTGTTCGCCGCTGGCGGAGAAGCGGGCACGTGGGAGATCATTTCGGCATCGATATCGCCGTGCCTCGCGGCACCCCGGTCAGCGCCCCGGCCGAGGGAGTGGTCACCATCCGGAGCCGGGTAGGAGATTACGGCAATCTGGTCGAATTGGACCATGGAACAGGTTATACCACCAGATTCGGGCATCTCTCCAAATTCAACGTTGAGATCGGCGATAGGGTAAAGAAAGGCCAGGTGATAGGGTTTGTAGGCTCCACCGGACGCTCCACCGGGCCGCATCTGCATTATGAAGTCCGAATGAACGGCACTCCGGTAGATCCGATCGGATATATGGGTGGACTGGAAAATTAGGCAATAGCAAACGACGAAGCCCCGGCATTCAATGCCGGGGCTTTGTCTATTATAAAATTCTCGTGTCGTTTATTTATGACAAAGTTTGTTAATATTTAAAAAAACAATTTCTAAATATATATCGTAAAGCTAGTAATAATAATGAGATAGAAGATTTATTAATTATTGGCATACTTTCTGCCCATACTATTATTGGGAGAAGAAAATGAAAAAGTATGTCAAAATAATTTTAGTGATTGCGTTAATGATCGCGGGAAAGCAAGTTCACGGACAGACCGTAGCCTTATTAACTTCCAGTGATATTTCCCGCACAGTCAATGTTTCGGTGAGCGTAGCTAAAAAGGCCAAAATTGAGGTTGTTGATGCAGCAAACAGCGTTTATGTAGATGACGAGGATATTCGCAAGGGGTTTATAGATATTCCGGGGGCGGTTGTCCTGAAGGTATGGTGCAACAGCATCGACGGTGCGAAAGTGATGGCCCAGATCACCCCAGTGGTATCCGGCAATATAGGCAAATTGATGTGTAAACTCTCTGAAGAACCAATATATAATGAGGCGGGGAATGGATTCAGCGGCATATACGAGAGTTGCAAAGTGGAAAGAGGCTCGGAAATATCCCTGGATATCAGATATATGCTGGCAGCGAATTCTCCGATCGGAGAATACCAGTTCGAAGCTTCCTTTGTTGCAGAACCCAAATAAGTGATATAGCAAATGTGTTATTCGTGATAATAATATTTTATCAGCAAAAGGAGATGCTATGGTTCAGCCAAGGAAAAAAATTACGATTCCTTGGCTAATATTATATCTGATTGAAGCTGAGCTTTGCTTGACAAAAAGGCACAAATAAGATATACTATAATCATACAAAAGCATCATACATAGGTCTTTGGGCGATTAGCTCAGCTTGGTTAGAGCGCCTGCTTTACACGCAGGAGGTCGGGGGTTCGATCCCCTCATCGCCCACCATTTATTATATCTTCTAATGGCTAGCCAAGTTGACAAAGTATCTTATTTTATCATTTTTGATAAATATAAATTATAATAATGCAAAACGCAAAGTAAAATTTTGCACTTGATAAAAATCATTTTTATCATCAATCAAAATACTGTGTATTTGCTTTAGGTTATAACAAAATATTGTGGTTAAAAAAAATAATACTCCCGGGAATAAAAATTGCATGCAATTATTGCAAAGACAGCAAATCAACTTACATATCAATTTAATAAGGAGGTGAAAAAATGAAGAAACTTCTATTGGCTAGCTTAGTAGTCGCACTGTTTGCCGGGTTTGCCATGGCCCAGCCGGCGGACGTTTCCAGCACGGTCGATGTTCAGGTTACCATCGGTGGCGTTTGGACACTGACCCTGGATGTGGCAGCTATCGACTTCGGTATTCTGATCCCTGGCGACAATGCTTCGGCAGCCGTGAATGCCAACATCAGAACCAACCAGAAGATCGCCTGGTACCTGAAACTCAACAAGGATCAGGATCTGACCCACACCGTTGACGGAACAGAGACCATTCCCTCTGCCAACCTGACATATACTGGCAGCGGCGGGGCCGGAACCTGGTCGAATGGCGAATTCAATCTGTTGCCGACCACTGCGTACGCTGCTGATGCAACAGAGTTCAAGAACTTGGGTGCCGGTACCGATCTGACCACGACTCTGGACATATTGATCCCGGATCCGGCGATGGCTGGTACCTATACCAACACCATCACCTACACCCTGACTGCTACTCCGTAAGCGTTTTGCTTCACAAAGCGGGGCATCACTTAGTTTTTAAGGGGTGCCTCGCTTTTGGTTTAATCAATAAATGCTCAATATGATAAAAAAAACGATTTTACTATTAAATATTTTTTGGGTTTCGCAAATACTCGGGCAGTCCCCCATTTCGTTGAATGTTTGGCCTCCAAGGGTAGATCTTAATGTCGTTCCCGGAGAGAACCGCACCGGTGTCATTACGGTTGAAAATAAAGGGGGCAACCCGGTAAGGGTATTGGGTTATATAACAGACCTGGGCATGGACCAGCAGGGAAATCTTACTTTCCCAGAAGGTGGAACCCTTTCTTTTTCCTGCGAGTCATGGATGCTGGTGAACCCTGAAGATTTTACGCTTTCCCAGGGTTCCAATCAGCGTGTCCGTTATACCTTCAAGGTCCCCGACGACGCTTCGGGAACTTACCTGGCCTCGATCTTCTTTCAAACCAAGCCGCAGGATATCACCAAGGGATCGGGCAGCAAGCTGGCGGTCAGGGTCGGCACTATCTTCGTCATAACGGTCACCGGGACCGGTACCAAAATTGGAGAGCTTACCTCTCTAACCATGAACAACACCGGCAAAGAAAACATGGCCCAGATAGAACTGGGTTTTAAAAATAAAGGGAATCTGTTGTTAAGGCCTAAGGGTACGGTGGAGATAAAAAACGAATCCGGGTGGACAGTGGAAAAGCTGGCGGTCAATGATGACAATCAGGCTGTCTTGCCGTATTCGGAAAGGGTGATGAGGATCCCGATCGCCAATATCAAACCTGGCAGCTATGATCTGAATGCGACCATCGATTACGGAGGGGCCGAAATTTTATCCGGGGAACTGAAGGTAAATTTGGTTGCGGCAGAAATGCCCCGCCACAACTGGCCCATTCCGGAGCCCAAAGCACCGATAAGAACCACTCAAAAGCCCTCTAAACCTGTCGAGCCCGAAATAAAGGCTTCGCCCGAAGAGATAAAAAGCCTTTTTGCTCAAGCCACCAAACAATATACTGCCGGAGAGTATCAGGCTTCCCTAAACACCTGGCAAAAATTATTGAAACTGGACCCGGGCAATTCCACTGCCAGAAAGAATATGGAAAGAACCAAAGCCAAACTGGATGCTTTGAAAAAGATAAAAGGTTAAATGAACAGGATCCTTAAAATCATAGTATTGGCGGCGGTCGTCTGTCCTGCCATTTTGCAGGCCAGCGATCAGCTTTATTTTACCTATGGTTTTGAGAATGGCAACAGATTGATAGGTCAGGATTACGGCCAGCAGGGATATCGACACAGTATCAGCAGCGCTTTCGACAAGAGAATGGAAAGTTACCGGCTGTCTTCGGAGATCTCCTTGTTTTACAGCAATATTGACCAGACCCATCTAAAGACAATAAAATTCGGATTCGACCAGATCTCTTTGGGAAATAGCATGATTAACCTTTACCTCGGGGACAATAATGTAAATTTACCCTATAATGCAGGGATAAATTACAGCCGGATAAGGGGAATCAACGCAGAATACAGATACGGGATGTTCTCTTACGGCGTATACGGGGGGATACCGTCCTATCTTTATCAAAAGACCATGTCCCTGAACACCAAAAGCGCTTTTGGGACATATGTCGGGTTAAGGCCGGTCAATTGGCTGTCGGGGAAGCTGTATCTTTATAATGAAGAAAGCAAATACGATAAGGACACCCTTCTGCGAAGGGCGGTAGGATTCGGCCAGCAGGTAGACATTTCCATGCCCTGGGGCCTTAATATGATGCTGGGCGCTGCTTGGAAGAGAAGGCAGGAACTTTCCCGGGGAAGCCTGCTGATAAAATCGGCTCCTTCGGTATCCACTAATATCACTTGGGCTCAAAAGAAATTCAGGGTCATGGGAGGTATGGATTACCTGGGTGCATATTTCCGGCCATTGCAGACAAGGAATTACTATGGTCCCAGGTTTTATTTGCGATGGCAGCCCAACGAAGTATTCGGTCTGGACGGCAGATTTTCCAATAACAATGCCGACGGGGACACTTTATACCCAATGATCACTAACAACTGGGGAGCCGGGACCAGCATGAAGCTTCCCAATCTTCCATCGGTCAAGGTCAACTATAACAACACCGATAAAAAGGTCGATTGGGGCGGGCCAAATTCCAAACGGTATGTCACCGATGACAAATCTATCGAGCTGAACCAAAGCTTCAATAGGCTGGAGATGGGCTTAAAGTATCAGGTGAACAACCGGACAGAAAAGAACCTGATGTTGATGGATGCCGTCAGGCAGGCCTGGCAGATCAAACCATTATACCGGACGCAGCTGGCCACATTCTGGGCTAGCGGTGAGTTTGATCAATGGAAAGATGAAATTCAGCAGAATTCCGGATTTTACCGAAAATACCGGTTTGGGAGCAATGTGGGCCTATGGAACGGAAGCCGGGCTATAACCGAGATCGGGTTCAATGACAAGGGTGACCGGCTTTACGGCCGGAATGGAAGCTTGATAATAAATACCCAGTTGAAGTTCAATATCACCAAAAAATATCTACTGGACCTTTCCTGGTGGAATGAAAACAATATAGCCCAGGATACTGGTTTTTTCTACCTCCGGGATATGTCGCGATTCGGGCTTTTTATAACCAGGAGAGTTGATATTTCGGGCAATGTCATGGAAGGGCTGGTCTTTTTGGATGTCAATAAGAACGGAACCCAGGACGCCGGAGAGCATGGATTGCCGGGCGTCATCCTGAACCTTTCGGACGGCAGAAGGACCATCACAGACGCCAAGGGGAAATATATTTTCAACAGGATAAACAGCAAGAATCCCACTATCAAGGTTGATATTTCCACCCTTTCCGCCGAGTATAATATTATCGGTCCGGGCGAAAAACAAGCCTCTCTGGGCGGGTGGCGCTCCACGTTGATCAATTTCGCCGTTTCGGCCCTGGGAGGCATCAGAGGGCGGGTATTCATCGACAATAATAACAACGGCAAGTTCGACGGCGATGATTACGGCTTGTCCGGAGTGACACTGATACTACAGCCTTCAAATGCGATGTCGGTTTCCAACGGCGGCGGCATGTTCCGTATAACAAATGTTCCAACCGGGCAACAGACGCTCAATATCGACCCCAACAGCATTCCTCCTGATTACGAGTTAGTAAGCGAGCCATCCAAGCAGGTGAGCATAAAACAAGGAGAAGTGTCCAATCATTTGGAATTCATTTTGATCAAAAAGGTCCGTCCGGTTAAAAAAGTGGTGTTCGGGGGAGTTAGCACGGTAAAACTCAATCAGATAACACAGCCAGAGCCTAAACCCAAGACCATAAGAAGTGAAAAACAGGTTGACAAGAATTCCAAACAGCAGGATAGGGTTATCATAAAAGCCAAGGAGCCCGCTGCGCCAAAATTATCTTCTTCCGAAATAGACGCCTTGTATAAAGAAGGTACCAGACTTTACAGTTCCGGTGATTACCAAGGGGCCCTCAAGATTTGGCAGAAGATATTAAAGGCAGATCCTGCGCATAGTAATGCCAGAAGAAACCTAGAAAAAACCCAACAAAAATTAGATGCCTTGAAAAAAGCAAAAGGTTAATTATAAGTGATATCTAAAGCGGTTCTATCAAAGATAGAGCCGCTTTTTAAATGCAAAATTATCACCAAAATTGCAAATATTTATATTTTTAAGTGTAGTTATTGCATTTAAAAAATAGTATTTACTTCGGTATTACAATTCGTGATATTTTGTTTTAATATAACTTAAGCATTGATATGGCATTAAATATATTGGCATCAGTGCATTCATTCTTGGTATGAAAGTTGCGTTAATAATTTAATATAGCTAAGAAAGAATTATGAAGAAAATATTTATATTCATCGCACTTTTTAGCCAACTATTGGGTATTAAGCAGATATTGGCTACGGATAATGCAGTTATCCTCAAATATCCCCTCTATATATCCGGGCAAGCGTCATCAGTTTCCGGCAATCCGTTCGTGGTTTTAGTAGGTATTGTTCCGGATACCACCGGCGAGAAATTTGTGGGCAGATGCCGCATAGGCAGTTCTGCTACCTTGGCAGGAAATAATCATTTTCACTGGCAGGACAGCACCGCTTGGGATGCGGCTTATAGAAATACCTGGGGGAATGATCTATCCTCGTATTACAATTCCAAGCATATTACGGCAGCAGATTCCGGGGAGACAACCAAAGTTTGGTATATTTCCAAATGCGACACTACGCCCCAGACCCAATATATTCTAGCCAGGGTGCGACGGCTTGTTGATACAACGGGCACTGGGGCCAATCGTGATTCTCCGGCTAAGTTGCTTACGGTCATGGATATGACCGCCCAGGGAGCCTGGATGGAGGGCCATATTTATAGCGATCCCTCATATGAGAATCCGCTTTCAAATTACATTGTTTTGGCCTACCGAGCGGACACCTTGATCGGCTCATACATTACCGAAAATAATTTGGTCAACGAGGGCTATAATTCCGGAGACCCGGGATATGTCATGTTCACAGCTAGGGCCGGCATCATAGATTCATTAAAGGTCAGGGACATGGCCGATAATCCGGTAAGTTTTTATGTGAAGAGCACTCCCCCATGGACTATAACCGCAGGGGATACTATAAATTTCGACATACTACCGAATGTTCCTACCATAATCTTCACTTCGCCGGCCAACAATACCGCCAATGTGAGCATCGACGCACCGATCAAAATCGGCTTCAATAAACCCATCAATCAATCCAGCTTTGCTTATAGTTGTTCAACCGGAGTTGCCGGATGGTCGGTTTCCTGGAACGGTACCAGTGATACAGCCACCCTGGATCACGATAATTTCAGCTATGTGACCACATATAAGTTCCAGGTAACAGCGGCCAAGGATCTTTTGGGGAACGACCTGGTCCCGGGGCCCAAACCCAATCCCTTCCGTTTTGCCACCCAACCGGATCCGGCCACCATTCCCCTAAAGATAATCTGCCTCGATGTTGGGCAAGGCGATGCCACGGTGGTAAGATCACCCTCCGGGAAACTGCTGTTGTTCGACGCCGGTGAAACCGGAAAGGGGTATGATAAAGTATGGCCCTTCTTAAGGGACACCATTTTGATCCATCATCTTGATTACACGGTGGTCAATCATTATCACGAAGATCACATAGGCGGAATGGACGAGGTTATCGACAGTCTGGGCGGCAGCGATTCCATCCTCAGCTGGGGATATGACCGGGGCGGAACGTATGCTTCCACTGCTTTTACAGATTACGCCGCCAGATTAGGGGCTAAAAGGAAGACCATCACCCTCAATCAGTCGATCGATCTCGGTTCCGGGGTTACCGCTAAATGCGTGGCGGTCAACGGACAGACCTACGGCGACAATATCTCCCCTTCCGATGAGAACGATTACGGCGTAGCCCTGCTGATACAATACGGCGGATTCAAAATGATAGTGTCGGGAGACTTGGGCGGATACAATTCCGGCGGATACAAGGACGTGGAATCCATACTGGCTCCTGATATCGGGAAGGTTTCGGTATTGCATGTCAATCACCATGGCTCACAATACAGCAGCAATCCGTATTGGGTAGCAACCCTGGACCCCAAGGTTTCGGTCATTTCGGTAGGATCGAACGGATACGGGCACCCCACCCAGCTGGCCCTGGACAGGCTTTGCAACGATCCCGGTGCCGATAATTACATATACCAGACCGAATTGGGTTCCGGCGGAACCATCCCCTCGGGCCGGGGTGAAGTGGTGGGCAGCAATATCTGGATAGAGGTCACTTCCGATACTTTTAAAGTTAATAGCGCCGATAAATATCCCAACCCGGTCCAGCTTTCGTATTTTTCGGCAGCGGTAAATGACCGGGGGCATCCTGAGCTTAAGTGGCGCACCGAAAGCGAGAAGGAGTGCGCCCGATGGAATATAGAACGCAGTGATGATCAAGCTGCCAGTTATGTCAAGATCGGAGAAGTGACCGGGAACGGGACCACCAACCAGCCCACCGAATATTCTTTTGCCGATAATCAAGAATTAGCAGACATTGAATATTATTACCGGCTGGTTCAATTTGATTTTTCGGACAACAGGAACTATTATGGACCGATAAAGGTGCAGAACAGGATCGAAGGAATAGCATCAACTAAATACGGACTAAAGTGCAATTATCCTAATCCATTTAAGGGTCAAACCTCGATAGACTATCAATTACCTATACGCGGGCACGTAAAGCTCTCAATTTACAATGTGGCCGGACAACTGGTTAAAACGCTGGTAGATGCCGATCAAACATCCGGCAATTACAGCATTGCGTGGGATGGAAGAAACGACCAGGGGCAAACGGTCAACAGCGGCGTGTATTTCTATATGATATCATCCGGCAAATACCAGGCGATGAACAAGATGTTATATATCAGATAAGGCCAGTCCCGTTGCAAAGCGCTGAAAATGTTTTCAGCGCTTTTATTATTTTGCTTGACAGTTTAATAATATTTGACTATACTATAAACGATATAAACCCATAAAGTGCTAATGAACAATACCTTAAGAATAACGTTCGGGCTGATATTAACAGTCGTTGTATTGGGTCTTTCCTATTGGGCGAATATTCCTGCCGGAAAGAAACCAAGTTCAAACCAGCCGGATGAATTGAAAATCCGTTCTGAATTGATCGCCAAGAACTTGGCCAGAGCGGTCTCTGATCCATTTGCCAACCAAGATGACCTGGCACTGTCCGAGATCATCGCCCAGACCAAGAAGGATTATTCCGATGTCTCGGACATCTATCTGGTCAACCTTAAGGACGCCGTTTCGGCCGCGGCCGATGAGACCCAGGTGGGACAAAATCTTTCATTGCCTGCCGGAGTAAAGAAGCTGGCCGGGGAATCGGTGCTGATCCAACCGATGGGCGATCCCAAAGCACCTCAAAAAGAATATTGGGCATCCGCCCCGATAATGCTGGGGCAGGATAAGATAGGCGGCGCATATATACTGCTTAAGAGCAAGGCCAAAACGGCTGGGGCGGCAAGTTCGCCCGGAGCCATATATATCTTGGCCGGGCAGGGCGCGGCACTTCTTCTTATTGTGCTGCTGATCATATTCGGGCCCAAATCAAAAGCCGCCGAGGTTTCCACCGAGGCTTTCGACAAATTGGAGCATAAAAAGAAGGAAATCGAAAAGGATCTGGAGAACAAGCGCAAGGACCTTAAAAAGGTCGAGGCCGAGGCGGCGGACCATAACCGCTGGCTGGAGATGTTCCGTTCCGAAGAGAACGATCTGGCCAGCCAGGTCAAAAAACTGCGCGAGGAGCGGGGCCAAATGGACGGCCAGCTGGATGAGGGCCGGAAACAGCTGATAGAATTCGAGACCCTGCTCAGGGAAAAGCAGACCAAGCTCGAAGAGGTAAGCAACCATCTGACCGATAGGATACAGGAAGGCATCGAGCTGGATAAAAGGCTGGAGCGGATACAGCATCAGGAGGCCGAATTGAACCAGCGGATGGTGGAGTTGAAGAAGGGCGAAGAAAATCTGGCCCAGTGGCTTAAACAATCCAAGACCGAAGTTCAGAACCTGGTACAGTTCATAGCCGAAAAGAGGGTCGAGGAAAGCGAATTGGAACAGACCATAGAGGAACGGCAGAGGCTCAACACCGAGCTGGAGGAGAGGGGGCAGCAGCTGCAATCACAAATAGAGGAACTGGCCAACGTTTGCGAACAATGGAATGCCGAGCATGAAAGGCTTTCCAACGAGATCTCGGAGAAACAGCAGAACCTTACGGCCATCATGCAGCTTTTGGAAGGATCACGGACCAGGCTGGAAAAACTGCAAAAACAAGAATCCGGGGTATCTTCCCAATGAACGACTATTATTCGCTGCTGGGCGTCCGCCGTGATGCCAGCAACTCCGAGATCACCATGGTCTACCGGCGCATCTTGAAGGAAAAGTTTCAGGAGGCGGGATACAGTTTTCTTTTTTCCAACATCACCCAGGCCTACCGAACGCTGTCTAATTCCGAAAAACGCAAGGACTACGACCTGTTGCTGCAGAGGGTCGTGGGCAAGTATATACTGCAAAACCCCAATAATCCCACGCCGGCCGACAAGAAATATCAATCGGGCCTGAACGCCATGGATCAGAAGAATTTCCAGTCGGCGGTCGATTTTTTTACCCAGGCCATAAAGGCAGATCCAGAGAAAAGCCATTTTTACAGCCAGCTGGGCATGGCTTTGGGAATGTTCAACGGGCGCTTGGCCGAAGCCGAAAGATATTGCAAAAAGGCCATTGAACTGGAGCCTGATAATCCTGAATTATGCTATAACCTTGGCTTCCTTTACCAACGGCATAATCTGGTGGACGCAGCACAACAGGCCTTTTTACAGGCCCAGGAGGCTGAGCAAAGACGCTGGGAGAATGTTTTTAAACAAAGCGCTGCGGCGATAGAGCTGGGGTGGAAAGAAGATCTCCCGATGGGGGAACCGGAATCCCTGGAAGCGGAGACAGTGCCCATCATGGAGGAAACTTCCGACGAAGCTGCGGAGGGAATAGGGGAGAAAACGTCACTATTAGAAAGTGAAACAGAAATTTTACCAATCATAGATGAGCCTGCTGCTGATATCGAGGAAGAACTTAAGGAACCCGTCCCCGAATACACCGGGAATGAAGAGATAGTGGAAGATCGGGCTGATTCCGGAAAACAAGCCGAGGTTAAATCCGACGAGCCCGAAGAGACCGACTTGATCGATGATTTCGCCGAACCGATCATCTTGAATGACAGTCCTTCAGAGAGCATATCCCAGAACGAAGAGGAAGAAGATTTAATATCCGAGTTCCCGGCAACTACGGTCCTGCCTTATAAAATAAGCATCGAAGAAAGATACGAGCCGGAAATCGATGCTGGTGGTCAGCGAGCCGAAGCCTCGGGCGACCAGGTGATAATGGCCGAGATAATAGAAGGGGATGATGAGAATGTGGTTTCCGAAGAGACCGGACAGACCCCTGTTGTGCAGGAATCACCTGAGGTAGCCGCCGAAAACAGATCTATCGTAGCAAACCCACAGGATACGGAAATGACCCCGAATCCGGCAGATGAAAGCGATCGGGAGGTTTCACCTGCCCCGGAACCGGTTGAGATGGTTATGACCCAAGAGGAAACGGCGAAAACCGATATCATGGCAGATGCCGTCTCATCAGTAATCGTCAAACCGGAGGAAGACGACATCCTCAAGGACCTGGCGTCGCTGGAGGCCGAATTGGCCGAGGTGGAGGCATCTTCGGGAATCGGGTCGGGGGATAACGGCCTTCTTATGGAAATGAAAACCCAGCAGGAGATGGTCAATTATCCATCAAACGATATAGCAGGTGCGGATAAACCTTGGTTGTCGTCCGAAAACAACCCCGTGCAGGAAAGCTCTAGCCTGGATGACCTGGAGGACGAGGCATTGAACCTGCTTCGCGAATTGGGATTGAGTCCGTCCAGTCATGATCCCGCCGAAAGCGAAGATATGCCTGCCGCTGATAATGCGGCGGAAGAACAGCCATCCGAAAATTCCGACCAATCCCAGGATGAATCCAGCGTTGCTGGCGAGGCGGAAGGCGAACATGAGGACCTTGAGGAACTGGAAAAGCTGGAAGAGATGGAAAGGAAAATGGCCGAGGAACTGGAGAGGTTGAAACAGCAGCGGGAGAAGCTGAAAAAGAAGGCTAAAAAATAAAAAGGGCACCGGAGTGGTGCCCTTTTTTGTTTTATGAGTAACTATGTCAAGATGCCTGGCTTTTTAATACATGCTGCAGGTTGTCGGGATCGCTGGTCTTGCTAAGGGCTTCGTCCAGGGTGATGATATTCTTGCGGTATAGGTTGGCCAGGGACATGTTCAGAGTGGTCATCCCCTGTTTGATGCTTGTCTGGATCAGGCTCTGCAGCTGGTAGGTCTTGCCCTCCCTGATCAGGTTCCTCACTGCGCCGGTGCCGGTCATCACCTCAAAGGCTGCCACCCGGCCCTTGCCGTCGGCCCTTTTCACCAGGATCTGCGAGATCACCGCCACGAAGTTCACCGCCACCTGCATCCGTATCTGTTCCTGCTGATGCATGGGAAAGACGTCGATGATGCGGTCGACCGTCTGGACGGCGTCGGTGGTATGGAGGGTGGCCAGCACCAGGTGCCCGGTCTCGGCCGCGGTAATGGCCAGGGCGATGGTCTCCAGGTCGCGCATCTCACCGATCAATATCACATCGGGATCCTGACGCAGCACGTATTTAAGGGCATCGGCAAAAGTCAGGGTGTCCCGTCCCAGCTCTCTTTGGTTTACTATAGCCTTTTTATCGCCGTGAATGAATTCGATGGGATCTTCCACGGTCATTATATGGCAGGGATCATGGGCATTGCGGTAATCTATCATGGCCGCCTGAGTGGTCGATTTGCCGCAGCCGGCCGGGCCGGTTATCAGCACCAGGCCGCGGGGACGCAGGGATATCTCCTTGACAATGGGGGGGAATCCCAGTTCGTCGATGGTGGGGATCTTTTCGGGGATCAGGCGGAATACTATTCCCAGGGAATTACGCTGCTGGAAAAGATTGACCCGAAAACGTCCTGTGCCCGGCAGATTATAAGCGAAATCCAACTCCAGTTCCTGACCGAACTTTTGCGCCTGGGCCGGGGAAATTATGGTCATCAAAAATCTCTTGACATCGTCGGGGCCGATGGGCGGCAGCTTGCTGGGGAACAGGTCGCCGTTGACCCTGAGCAGCGGCGGGCTTCCCACCTTCACCTGCATATCTGAGGCGCCCTGTTCGGCCATGAATTTCAAAAGTTCGGCGATCTCCATACGTCAAAAAGCCTTCATCGCTAGTTTTTCGAATTCCTGGGGATTGGAGGACTTGGCCATGGCCTCTTCGATGGTCACGATCCCCTTCTGATAGAGATCCTTGAGGCAGGAATCCAGGGTATTCATCCCGAACTTGCCGCCGCTCTGAAGCACGCTGAATATCTGGTGGGTCTTGCCCTCGCGGATGATGCTGCGGATGGCCGGCACGCAGACCAGCACCTCGTAACCCACCACCCGGCCCTTGCCGTCCACCTTGGGCAGGAGGGTCTGGGAATAGATGGCTTGGAGAGTGGTCGACAACTGAAGCCTGACCTGCTGCTGCTGTCCCGGCGGAAAGACGTCGATGATCCGGTCGATGGTCTGGGCGGCGTCGGCGGTATGCAGAGTGGCCATCACCAGGTGGCCGGTCTCGGCCGCGGTAATGGCCAGGGATATGGTCTCCAGGTCGCGCATCTCTCCCACCAGGATGATGTCCGGATTCTGCCGCATCACATGCTTGAGGGCGTTGGCGAAAGAGTGAGTGTCGATGCCCACCTCGCGCTGGTTGATGCAGGCCTTCTTATCCCGGTGCAAAAATTCGATGGGATCCTCCACCGTCATGATATGGCAGGAGCGATTTTCGTTGATGTAATCTATCATGGCCGCCAGGCTGGTCGATTTGCCGCTGCCGGTGGGGCCGGTCACCAGGATCAGCCCTCTGGGCAACATGCAGATCTTCTTCATGTTCTGGGGAAGGCCCAGTTCGTCGATGCTTTTGATCAGCAGGGGGATAACCCGGAGAACAGCTCCCAGGGCCTGTTTCTGACGGAAGACATTGACCCGAAAGCGGGACACCCCGGGGATGGAGTAGGACATGTCCAATTGGTGGGTCTTTTCGAACTTTTCCCGGCGCTCGGGGTTCATAATTTCGTAAAGCAGTTCCTTGGTGTCGTCGGGAGACATGATCGGAAGGCTGGAACGCACCAGCTGGCCGTGGATTCGATAGACTGGCGGCTCTCCGTTCTTGATATGAAGGTCGGAACCCTGCTGGGTGACCAGTAATCTCAATAATTCGTCTATTTTGGGCATGTTTTCGTATGAGTTATTATCTTAATGAAAACGAAAAGCCCGCGGCCACAGCGGCTAAACAACTGTAGTTTAACAGACTGATATGGCAAAGTCAAGAAAAACTTATTGACTTTTGTCATAAATCTGGTATAGTTAATAAATATGGGAAAGCAGACAAAAGACAACCTTATTCTGCCGGCGGACCGCCTGCGTAAGATAATCGGCGCCATGGCGGCCAGCTGGGGATTTGAGATCCGCTTTCACGATCCCGACGGCAGCAATAAGCCGATGTCCGGGAAGAACGTTCGGATGATGGAACTGAACAGGTTCGGGCAAAAGATATCGCTGTCGGGTCCGCCCGAACTGATGGAGCGGATGCAGGACACGGTTCTCAAAACGGCCGACATCGTTGCCGAACAGGAGTTGGAGAACGCTTCGCTGGCGGAGGAGATAGTCGAAAGATACGAACAGCTTTCACTGCTCTTCGACATGAGCGACCGGCTGGGAGGGGCCAGGGACAACCAGAGCCGGATGCTGGCCATTTTGGAGACCGCCATAGATGCAGTAGGGGCGTCAGGCGGCTGTCTGCTGATGAAGGGCGGCGAGGACCAGTGGTCCTGGGTCAACCGGGAAAAAGTGGAAGAGGACAAACTGATCAAGCTGGCGGCAAAAACAATACGGGAACAAAAAAATTTTCTGGAGGAAAGCCGGCACTGCGCCCTGCCTCTCAAGGTCAGCCGGGGCAATATCATCGGGTCGCTGGTTCTGGGACCAAAAAACAAGGCTCTTTACAGGTCTGGGGATTTGAAAATACTGACCACTTTGGGAGCTTACGCCTCACTGCTTTTAGAGAGCGGCCGCCTTTACGAAGACCTGGAGTCGTTGTTCTTCAGCACCATCAAGAGCATGATCGAAGCGGTGGACGCCAAGGATCCCAGCACCAGGGGGCATTCCGAAAGGGTGCGACGCTATTCCCACGTTATCGGAGAGGGGCTGGGTTTCGAGCAGGAAGAACTGAAGAGCCTGGAGCTGGCGGCACTGCTGCACGATGTGGGCAAGATCGGCCTGCCCGATATAATCCTAAACAATGAGAAGGAATACCTGTCCGAGAACCAATGGGAGTTGGTCAGGATGCACCCCGAAATAGGTGTATCCATTCTATCGCATGTGGCCCAATTGAAATCCATCCTGCCGGCCATAGGTCAGCATCACGAAAGGTTCGACGGCCAGGGCTATCCCAACGGTATCGACGGGGAAAACATTACCCTGTTCGCCCGGATAATTGCGGTGGCCGATTCCTTTGATGCCATGACCATGAACCGCACTTACCGCACCAGGTTTTCCCTGGATAAGGCCCTCAACGAATTGAACCAGAACTCGGGCAGTCAGTTCGACCCGCAGCTGGTGAACCTTTTCATAGCCAACATTAAGAAGACGGAGATCAAGCTTGATGGCTGAGACCGAAGACAGGACAATATTGAATGACAAGGTCTTGAACGAATCCTTGAGATTATCCCGGGCCCTGGCCGGAGAGCCCGGGCCAGCGGGGATCATGCAGGAGGTGGGGCAATCGATAGGGGTTACCTTGGGGTACCAGGTCTTGGTCTTAAGCATTTACGATAACGACATCGGGGCCTTCAAGCCGCTTTGGGCCGAATCGGTGGACCCGGACAAAAGTTCCGATCTGGTGGCCAATCCCAACCCCCTTATCCGAACCCAGCTTTTGGCCGACGAATTCCTCCGATCCGGCAGTTACGTGATTAAGTCGGACCATCCGGTTTGGGCGGGCATGAAATCCTCACGATATCTGCCAGGCCTGGGAGAGAAAATCCTGAACGGGCCGGGGGATGTGGTCCTAACGCCGATCTTTGGTTCGGGAAACGCCATGATTGGTTTGATAACAGTCATTGTGAAAGACCCCGCCGGATACCAAGACGAGCAACTGAAATACTTGGCCTATTTTTCCCGGCTGGCCGGATGCGCCCTGGAGCGCGGGCTGCTTTATCTGCAAAGGGAAGAGAGCACCAATTACAGCCGGATATTGTTCCAGACCATAGAAAAGCTTGATAAAAGCGGAGATCCCGGACAGTTTTGGAAGATCATAGCCGAGAGCATCGGACTGGTCCTTAGGAATTTCGAAGTGGCGGTCTCCATAGCCAATGAGGAGGGCAACTATTTCGTTCATCCCCTGGTGTTAAAGGAAGGTAAACAACTGGACGGTTTGGTATCGATCGATAATACCTGGCTGGAGAGGGTGGTGAATTCGGGCCCGCAAACCGAGCTAGTGACCATCCATCCGGACAAACCTTCGGTGATAAGGCTGGGCTGGCCTCTGGAGATCGAAAAAAAACCACTGGGGGTACTGACCGCCACCAGCCTCAATTCCGGGGAAATAGACCGCCCCACAGCGGATTTTTTGGCGATGATGGCCACGCAAATATCCCTGGCCCTGTACCGGGTACGCTCCATAGACCAGTGGAATTCCCGCAAAGAGGTGCTGGAAGCTTACATAAAGAATATCGAAGATGCCGTGCTGATAGTCGATTCGGCCAACCGGATAGTCTTTGCCAACCCCGCCGGCCAGCAGATTGTCGGCGCCGCCCGCGAGGACATCACCAAACTGCCCCTGGGAAAAAACGATAAGGAGTGGCTGTTATCCTCTTTGAAAGAGGTCTCGGAAGGAAGCGCCAAGGAAGCCGAGAAGAGGATAATTTTCAAGGACAGCTACTGTTCCCTGGAAATAAGGGGTTTTTACGAAAAAAAGAAATTCGCCGGCTCGATCATAAAGATCCGCAATCTTAAGCAGGAAGGGCTTGAGTATTTCAGGGAGCTGTCGGGGATGGTGGCGGCCCTGGAGGATGTTGAGTTGCTCCCCCAGATTCTGTTAAAAGCCGTCCGGCATTTCGTGGATTTCGATTCCGGCTCGATCCTGCTGCGGGAGCGGGGGGAGGGCTTTAGGTTCCTGGCCAGCCAGGGAACCATGATCGACCACGATCAGGACACAAACTTTCGCCTGGTCACCGGGCTGGCCGAGGCCGCCATCAACGAAGAGCGCACCCTCAGCATGTCGGGCAAGGAGGGGACCTTGGCGGAAGGATTGGGCATTTCCGGTATGGAAAAGCCTTTGGCCGGGTCCCGGTCATTGCTGGTCGTCCCTTTGATATTCAAGGGCCACAACACCGGATTGATGATCCTTTCCAAAAAGGAAGACACCGCTTATCCGGAAACCAGCGTGGCCATGATCGATGAGCTTAGCACGGGACTGTCAAAGATCTTATGGCAGATAGGCGCGACCGGCAAGCTTAAACAAGAGAATACGCTGCGCACCAAGTTATACGAGATAGGGTTTGCCTCCGGGTCGGTGCTTCAGGTGGGCAGCCTGTTGAACCTGATGATAAGGACCATCGCCAAAGAGCTTAAGATAGACGAGATGGGGATTTATTTCTTTGATGACGTCCTGGGGGAATGGAACGGAAAATCCATTCATCCGGCCGGCAAGAACGGCGGATTTTTAGAACTGATCAGAGGATCGGGCATAAAATTGGATTACGACCGGCTTTCGGAGATCAAGGAGATAACGGCAACGGTCATTGCCCGGGGAGAGCCGGAAATAGTTCCCGACATAAAGGCTGACCCGCGCTTCCAGTCGGGCGGCCATTATAACGGACTGAGATCCGGCTTGTGGCTTCCCCTTAAGCTTAAGGACAAACCAATAGGGGCGATCAGCGCCCTGTCCAAACAGCCCGGATATTTCGGACATGACGATCTGGCATTGTTGCAGGAACTGTCCCCCTTGGTCACTTTTGCCCTTAGGAGCGCTGTACTGTACGAGGAAATCAGGAGGGAGGGCAGCCGGGTGGGAGCCATCATAAACTCTATGCCCGAAGGTTTGCTGATGGTGGACTCGCATTTCAAGGTGATAATGAGCAACGAGGGGTTCGAGGACCTGTGGGGTTTAAAGCAGCCCATCAGACCCGGAGCGGGCCTGCAGGAGGGGATACTGTCATTGCTGACCAACAGCCTGGCAACTCCAAAGAACCTGATAGATTTCTTTCAGAACTGCGCCGTATCGGCCACCGGGGTGGTGGCTCCGGTGGAACTGGAACTCAAGAACGGGAAATACTTAAAGATAAGCTCTTTTCCGGTGGAAGAGCTGGACCGTCCCAGGACCGGCCTGGTGATATTGAGCCAGGACATCACCACCGAACATCAGATCGCGGAATTGAGGCAGGAATTCGTGGGAATGTTGTCCCACGATCTGCGGAATCCGCTGGCGGCCATCATCGCCACGCTGGAATTGGCTTTGGACGGAAGCCTAGGCGAATTGAACGAGAACCAGAACCAGTTTTTGGGCAACGCCATGAATGACAGCAAGAGAATGCTGGAAATGCTCAACGATTTCCTGGACGGCTACAAATATGACGCCATAGAACTGAAACTTGAAAAGACGAACTTTGACATCGCCCAGCTGATGGGCAAGCTGGTAGCCGATTTCTCCCCGCTGGCCAGGGAACGCAATATCGAACTCCTGCAGGATACGCCTCCCAACATCCCGATCACCGGCGACGAGGGTAAACTGGCCCGGGTGCTGTCGAATCTCCTTTCCAATGCGCTCAAATTCACCCCCCGGGGCGGAAGCATAGTTCTTAAAGGCTTCGAACGGACCGAAGGGGTAGAGATAGCCGTCAGCGATACCGGCGAGGGGATCTCCCCCGAGGACAGGGACAAGGTATTCGAAAAATTCTACCAGGTAGAGAAACGGCGTCACGGGAGAAAGACCGGAACGGGGCTGGGCCTGCCGCTGTGCAAAAAACTGGTCGAAGCCCATGGAGGCAGGATCTGGGTGGAGAGCCAGCTGGGCAAGGGCAGCACCTTCATCTTCAGCATTCCCAAATGAAAATAAAGAAAAAATATAGAAAATAAATCCTCAAGAGGTGCGAATATGGCCAAAAAGATAATGGTGGTGGACGATGAACCCTACATTGCCAGGGTGATCAAATTCAAACTGGAACAGGAGGGCTACACAGTCATTTCGGCCAACGACGGACAAAGCGGTCTGCAGAAGATAAAGGAGGAGAAACCGGACATGGTGTTGCTGGATGTAATGATGCCCGGCCTGTCCGGATATGAGGTTTGCCAGAAGATAAAGGAGGATGCCGAACTGGCCGGCATTCCGGTGGTGATCCTGACCGCCAAGGGCCAAGAGCGTGACCGGGAGCAGGGACTGACCATGGGCGCCAGCGATTATATCACCAAGCCGTTCAGTCCCAACCGCCTTTTGGAATTGGTCAAAAACATGATAGGGGATGCCAAATAACCATGCTGCACCTTATGTGGCTTCTATCGCTGCCGTTTGCGGTGATACTGCTTTTTATGCCGGGGTCGCTGACGGTAAAGATCTTTGCCCTGATCGCTGCCTCGTTGCTGGGCACTTGGGGGCTGATCCTGTTTTTGAAACAGAAAAAATTATTGGAGGCCATTCAAAAAGCGCAAAAGGAAAATGTTCTGCTTAAGGAGAACAGCCAGAATCAGCAGCGCATCAACGGCCAGGAGAATGTCAAACTTAAGGAGATAATCGAGTCCTCGAAGAGGCAGATAGAGGAAGCCAACAAATACCAGCAAATTCTCAACGAGCAGCCGACCGGCCTGGTTCTGTCCGACTATGAGGGCAGGATATATTTTGCAAATTCCGGGGTCGAAAACATCACCGGATGGGCATCGAAGGATATTCAAGGCAAAAACTGGAACAGCATATTCAAGAAACAGGGGACCGATCAGAATTCGCGGCTGGAATCGTGCCTTAACGGCCAGAACACCGCCGAAAAGGAGCAGGAGATAATAATAACCAAGGACGGCAGGGATATCACCGTCAATTCGCGATTTTGGAAATTCGACTCAGGTAAAAAACTGGGATGGGTTTTTATGACCACCAGCCCGGCGGTTGATTACAACAAGCTGAGGGACGAATTCGTGACCAATATCTCTCACGAACTGCGGACGCCGCTTACGGTCATCAAAGGTTATACCGAGATATTGTATGACGAGGCCAAGAAAAGCGACCAGCAGAATGCCGAACTGGTAAAAGTGGTGATGGACGAGAGCGAACGCCTGGCGAACATCCTGGATTCGATCTTGAACTTCCGCTACGCCAGCTCGGGGCAGATAGGGCTTAGAAAGGAAAAGGTCGATATCCTGCATCTGCTGAATACAGTGGCCAACGATCTTAGCGCCAAGGCCAAAAAGAAGAATATTAGTTTGATCAAGAAGCTCCCGGAAAGCGTTTCGCCGGCCAAGGGCGACATAAATGCGCTGAGGTTCGCTTTCAGCCAGATACTGGACAATGCCATAAAATTCACCAATGACGGCGGGACTGTGACCATCGAGACCGGCGGCTGGCGTTTGGAAGAGGGCCTTTGGAAGATGGAGATAAATTTCATCGATACCGGGGTGGGCATTGCGGCCCAGGATCTGCCCCACATCTTCGAAAAATTCTACCGTACCGACCAAAAAGTTCATACCCTGCAGGGCACGGGCATTGGCCTTTCGCTTTGCAAGGAGATAATCGAGACCAACGGAGGAAGCATATCGGTGGAGAGCATAGTCGGCAAGGGCAGCCATTTTTCGGTGAGCCTGCCGATGTCCGATTGATCAAAAAGCCCATAGAGAGTTTTGGGTCCGGGGAAAGCACCCCGGATTTTAATTGTCAAAAGCCCCATGAAACAATCAAATGCGGAGTTCTGCGGTCAAGTGAAGTTCAACGAAAAGACGCGTGATTTCTTGACGGTTTTTTTTACAGCCTTTGCGATCAGATTGTCATATCTTATCAGCATCAAAGGCCTGCCTTTTTTCAGCTACCCCCTGGGAGACTCGGCGGTGTACTACCAAAGGGCCCTGGAAATCCTTTCGGGAAGCCTGGCTGGCCGGCAAACGCCTTTTTTGGGGTCGGTCCTATATCCCTACTTCATGGCGGCTGCCCTGTTCTTCTCGGGCAAGAACCTTCTTTTGGTATATCTAATCCAGATTACCCTGGGCAGCCTGACCTGTTACCTGATCTACGAGCTGTCCCGGACCGTTGCCGAACACAGGTCAACTGCCCTGCTTGCCGGCATGACGGCCGCCATTTACGGTCCCTTCGTCTTTTTCGATGCCGACCTCCTGATGATATCCATTACCCTGACCTCGATAACCGGCGGCTTGTTGCTGTTGATAGGTTCCCTGAAAACCGGAAGCTACAAAAAGGCTTTCGGTTCCGGGCTATTGCTGGCCCTGGCCGGCCTTGACCGGGCAAACCTGCTGTTATTCCTGCCGGTAGCGGTGCTTCTTCTTTATGGGAGTCCTAATGCAAAGGCGGTAAGGCTGAAAATAGCCGGAGCTTTCTTGGCCGCAGCCGTTTTTCTGTTGTTGCCGGTATCGGCCGTCAATTCTATAGGCGCCGGCGAGTTTTCGCTGACCGGTTCCAACATGGGAGTGAATCTTTACATCGGCAACAATCCCCAAGCAAAAGGGGTGTTCCTGCTTCCGGAGGATTCAGGGCTCAGCAATCACGACCTTTTCCGAAGTTCCAAAGCAGTTGCCGAAAAGGAAACCGGAAGAGCGCTCACGGCTTCACAGGTGTCAGGATACTGGCTGAAAAAAGGGCTCAGCTATGCCCTTTCCCATCCCCTGCAGGAAGCCGGGTTGCTGTTATTAAAGACCCGGCTTTTTTATAATCATTACGAAATACCGAATCATTTCAATTTTTATTTCATCCGGAAGCAGTATGCCCCGATCCTTAATGCGGCGTTCCTGGGCTTCTGGCTGGTCGGGCCGCTGGCCCTGGCCGGGATATTTTGGGTCCTGCTGAAAGGGCCATCCTTGCCGGAAAAGGTATGCCTGTCATTCGCAGCAGTTTGCCTTGTTTCCCTGCTGCCGTTCTTCATTGCCGACCGCTACCGTCTTCCCATAGTGCCGGTGATGATAGTCTTGGCCGTCGGATTTTTGAGGACCGTGGCTGAAGGGATAAAAGGTCGCCATTACCGGTCCTTGATTTTAGCGGCAGCATCATTGGCGGTGGCAGCATGGCTGGTGAACTTTACGGTCCTTAAATTCAATTACTGTTCCGACAGGATCGAGACCTCGCGGGCTTATCTGGAAAGGGCCATGGCCCAAAATCAGCCCGAAGGCCAGGACGTGATGAAGGCCGCGGTCGGTTTAAAGTGGGCGTTGGAAGCCTCCCAGCCAGCTGATCCCTGGAAACCTTCCGGGCATTTTCACCTGGCCAGGACATACGCCTATATGGGATATTACTCCGGGGCCGTGGCCGAATTCGAAAAGGCCAGGGATATCGGGGGCCAAGGGGTCCCGGTGGAAGATGCCATTCGCCAAGTCAAACGGGAATACGAAAGGACCGGCGATGTGATCTCACAGGGCAGCATTCCGGCCACCCCGCTGGAAAAGGCCGACCGGCTTTTCCGATCCGGAGATGATGGCGGGGCGATAGCGGCCTATGAAAAACTGCTGGCCATGGATCCATTTCATTTTTTAGCCTACAACAATCTGGGGCTGGTCTATTATTCCCTGGGGCGGTACCGCGATGCCCTGAAGGTCTTGAACCGATCGAAGGCTTACCTGCCTGATAACGAGGTCATAACTCAGAATATCTGTCATATATACCGGCAGATGGGACAAGGGGAAAAAGCCGACAAGATATGGCAGAAACATCTTAAAAAGATCAATCGGAACTTATGAGCCGGATACTGTCAAAGACAAAACATATGATCCTTTGTTTTCTGTTCAGCCTGATAATGACACAGACGCTGCCGGGCAACGCTCAGGTGTCGATCAACGAGTTCTGTTACCATGCCGATCCCGCCGGGGATACCGGGTTGGAATGGATCGAACTGTATAATCCCGATTCCACCGAGCGGGACCTTTCGGGATGGGACCTTTATCCATCGCGCACTCCGCATCTCATTTTTCCCATCGGGACCAGGATAGGGCCGGAATCATTTTTGTTGATATATCTGCGTCGGGACGGCATCAATACCGCCACCGAGATATACGAGGGGACGGCCGGGATCACCAGCAACATGACCAACACCAAGGGATCCGTGGCCCTGTTCACCAGCGGAAACCGGGATACCATCGTCGATTTCATCCAATACGGCGATTCCGGAATGACCTACGAGGCCACCGCCGCCGGTGCCGGGATCTGGACCAGGGGCTCTTTCCTGGATACCGCCCTATGCGGCAATTCCCTGGGATTGATATTTGACGGCCTTGATTCCAACCGCCGGGCCGACTGGAAGGAATTTGTCCGGCCCACGCCGGGCCATACCAACCAGCCCTATCCGGTAGATATCGCCGTTTCAAGCATCGTTCTTTCTTCCGAAATCATTCCGGCGGAAGGGAAGTTCTACCTTTCGGCCGAGATAGCCAACATGGGGCTGGACACAGCTCTTTTGCCGGTGATAGAAGTTTTCCAAGACCGGAACGGGGATTCCGTCCGGGATGCGGGCGAAAAACTATTCGCTTCCTTGTCCTGGGACCTTTTATGCGACAAGCGCACCGCTTTGGCCCAGATATCCGGGCTGTCCGAGGGGCAATACGATCTGGCAGTGGCGGTCCGCTGCAGCAGCGAGAATTACACGGCCAACAATTACCGCAGCATCAGGATATGCGCCGGTAGCCCGGTGGCCGTCAACGAATTCATGTATTATCCGAACAGCGGCGCCGCCGAATGGATCGAGTTGTACAACCGTTCCGCCGGCCCGGTCAATATCAAGGGCTGGACGGTAGAGGACAAAACCGGCGTCCTTCACATCATCGATCGTTACGACCAGGCCATCCAGTCGGGCGGTTATCTTATCCTGACCTCCATCGACAACCAGCCGCTGGCCGACTGCCTCCGACTGGTGCCGGACGGCGGGCTGCCTTCCCTGAACGACGACGGAGATGTTCTGATACTAAGGGATTCGCGCCGGGTGCAGGAGGACGCGGTACAATACGCCTCCGAATGGGGAAAGATCCGGGCCAAGACCTTGGAAAGGGTCAACCCATTCCTGGCATCGAACGCTTCTTCCAGCTGGGGATTGTCCCTGGATCCCTTCGGGGCCACTCCCGGCAGGCAGAACAGCATCTACGCGGAAAATATTTACGGCAATGCCTCGATCTCCGCCGGACCCAACCCCTTTTCCCCCGATAACGACGGGTATGAGGACCGCACCATTTTACGCTATCAACTGCCATGGGATGAGGCCATGGTCAACATCTCAGTATTCGACCGGGCGGGGCGCCGGGTACGCAGCCTGCTCAGCAATTTCAAGACGGCTAAAGAGGGAAGTTACGCCTGGGACGGAAAGGACAATGACGGCAGGAAATGTCCGATGGGGATATATGTCATCCTGCTGGAAGCCAAGGATGCCGCCGGGACCGGCACCATCGGGGCAAAATCCACCGTGACGGTGGCCGGCAAATTATGATATAATAATGTCAAAGGATGATCAATGAAAGGCATGATCCACATATACACCGGCAACGGCAAGGGCAAGACCACCGCGGCGTTAGGGCTGGCTTGCAGAGCTTCCGGACAGAAAAAAAAGATCCTAATGGTCCAGTTCATGAAGGGCAAGGTCAACTACGGCGAGCTTCGTTCCGCCAAAAAACTGCCGGGCTTTACCATCAAACAGTTCGGAAGACCGTCCTTCGTGGACAAAAATAACCCGCATCCGGCCGATATCAAAGGCGCGCAACAGGCCATGACTTTCGCCAAAAAGACCTTTCTTTCCGGCAAATACGATATCATCATCCTGGACGAACTGAACGTGGCGCTGGACTTTAATCTGGTTTCACTCAAGGACGTGCTGGACCTGATAGCCGCCAAGCCGGAGAAGCTGGAACTGGTCATCACCGGGAGGTATGCCCATCCCAAAATAATCAAACTGGCCGACCTGGCCTCGGAGGTCAAGGAAGTAAAACACTATTACAAGCAGGGAGTGCCGGCCAGGAAGGGAATTGAGTTCTGATTTTTTAGGTAAAACCACAAAGACACAAAGGCACAAAACGATTTTTTGTTTTCGGTTTTGTTAAATCAGTGTCTTGGTGACTTGGTGGTTAAATGTATAAATCATAAAATATATTATAAGAGGTGTTCTAAATGGAGGATGTCTTAAAAAAGGCCCTGGGGTTGGGAACGGTGGACTACCTGGAGATACGCCTGGAGGAACGGGCCGTCACTTCGGTCAACTACGTGGGCCGGGAGTTGGAGAACATCGGGGTCAACAACGCCTTTGGCGGTAACGTGCGGGCCCTGCACAAGGGAGGCTGGGGCTTCTCCTCGTTCAATTCGCTGGAACAACTGGAACAGAAGGTGGCCCAGGCCTGCCAGGCCGCCAGGCAGGTGGGCAAGGGGAAATCCCAGCTGGCCAAGGTCAAACCGGTGCAGGACCATATCAAGGTCGATCTAAAGGACGATCCCCGCAAGATTTCTTTGGCCGAGAAGAAAGAGCTGACCGAGCGTTACAATAAGCTGATAATGAACTCCCCGGGCATCATCAGTTCCAGCACCCGGTACGAGGACGTCTTTAAAAAGCAGACCTACGCCAACAGCGAGGGAAGCTATATCACCCAGGAGCGGATATACTGCGGGGCGGCCTTTTCGGCGGTGGCCAAGGAAGGGGCCAACGTTCAGCGGGCCCATTCCTCGTCCGGGGATACCCGGGGATACGGCACCGCCCTCAATTTGGAACACAAGGCCGAGCAGGCGGTGCGCGACGCCCGGGACCTGGTCAAGGCCGAAAAAGTATCCTCAGGAAAATACACGGTGGTGATTGACCCCATCATGTGCGGGGTATTCGCCCACGAGGCCTTCGGGCACCTGTCGGAGTCCGATGAGATATACCAGAACAAGGAACTGCAGAAGCTGATGAAGCTGGGCACCCGCTTCGGCAACGACAATCTGACCATCCTGGACGACGCTACGATAAAGGGCGAGCGGGGTTATTACGCCTACGACGAGGAGGGGGTGCCCTCGGACAAGAACTATCTGGTCAAGGACGGCCTGCTGGTGGGCCGGCTGCACTCCCGGGAGACCGCCGGGATCATGGGCGAGAAGCCCACCGGCAGCGCCCGGGCCATCAGCTACCAGTTCAAGCCCATCGTCCGGATGGGGTGCACCTACATAGAGCCTCGCGATTATAAGTTCGAGCGGATGATCGGCGAGATCGAGGACGGGCTGTACGTGGTGTCGGCCCTGGGCGGGATGACCGAGACCGAGATGTTCACCTTCTCGGCCATGAAGGCCTACAAGATTCAAAAGGGCAAGATCGGCCCCATGGTGCGGGACGTCATCCTGACCGGGAATGTTTTTACCACGCTCAAGAACATCGACGCCATCGGCGACGACCTGCAGCTGCACGGCGGCCTGGGAGGCTGCGGCAAGGGCGGCCAGATGCCGCTGCCGGTGTCCGACGGCGGACCGCACATCAGGATCAAAGACGTAGTGATCGGAGGCAAATAAATGAAGAACATCATCGATACCATACTGTCCAAATGCCAAGGCAAGGTCCAGTCGGCCGAGGTGATAGCCTACCACGGGCAGTCCATGCCGGTGGAGTTCAGGACCGGCAAGCTGCATTCGGTGGAGCACAAGGAGAGCACCGGGATAGGCCTGCGGGTCATCAGGGACGGACGGATAGGTTTCTCCTCCACCACCGATCTTTCCAAGCTGGACCAATTGGTGGAGAACGCGGCGGCCAGCGCCGGATTCGGCCAGAAGGCCATGTTCGAATTCCCCGGCAAATGTCCGGGCAGAAAAGCCGCGATCTACGACCCCAAGCTGGAAAAATTCACCTCCGAGCAGGCCATCGCCGAGGGAAAGAAGAACATCGGGACCATCAAAGAAAAGGCACCCAAGCTGAAGATGGACGTCACCCTGCGCCAGGGCCTGACCGAGGTCTTTATAGCCAACAGCCGGGGGCTGGACGTCTCCTATAAAAAGAGCGTTTTCTCCCACAGCCTGTCCGGGATGGCGGTCACTTCCAACGGACTGCTGTATGTGGGCGAGGGCAGGAGCAGCTGCCGGCTGGTAAAGGAAGGCGCCAAGATGGCCGGCAAGATCGTCAAACTCTATAAGGACGCCCAAAAGCCGGCCTCGGTGTCCACCGGGAAGATGCCGGTGATATTCTCCACCGATGCCGCCTATCTGTTATGGATGGCCATCGGCATGGGGGTCAATGGCAAGCAGGTGCAGAAGAACGCCTCGCCCCTGACCGGAAAGATCGGCCAGAATATCTTAAGCAAAAAGATCACCATCACCGACGACCCGGGCTACGAGTACGCCACCGCTTCCTCGCCCTATGACGACGAAGGGGTATGCACCGCCAAGATGAAGCTGTTCGACCAGGGGGTGCTGAAAGGTTTCATCTACGACCTGCAGACCGCCGGGATGATGGGGGTAAAAAGCACCGGGCATGCCAGCCGCGATTTCAGCAGCCTGCCGTCGCCCTCGGTCAGCAATCTGGTGATAAAACCGGGCGCCGCCCGGCTGGCCGAGATGATAAAGGACATCAGGTCCGGGGTCATCGTTTACGACTTTCTGGGGGCCGGGCAGAGCAATCTGCTGGCCGGGGATTTTTCGGCCAATATTGCCCTGGGATACAAGATAGAGAACGGGAAGATAGCCGGACGGGTGAAGGACGTGATGATCTCGGGCAATGTGTACGAGATGCTGAAGGACCAGGTGGTGGAGCTGTCCGACGACCAGGAGATGGTGGTGTCACGGGGAAGCTTTGTCACGCCGGCAGTGATGTTCAAGGATGTGAATATAGCGGGGAAATAAATGACCTCACACTTCGGAAGGCATACACGTTAGCTTTTCTCAGTGCAGGCTCCCTGCCCCTCTCCAGATAAATCTGGAGAGGGGCTTTTATTTGTCTCCCTTAGTAAGGGGAGATATTGAGGGGTGTCCCGGTGGGGTGACCCCTCCCTACCCCTCCCCTCGAGGGGAGGGAAGGGTGAGGTCGGGAATCCAGGCTCCATGCCTGGCCCAATACCGTAGGGACACGATGCATCGTGTCCCTCCCTGCATGCCCGGCAGGTTAACCGCCCCCGGCGGGGCGACCCCTCCCTAACCCTCCCCCGAAGGGAGAGGGAATTGTCATTCCTGCAAAGGCAGGAATCCAGGCTCCATGCCTGGCCCAATACCGTAGGGACACGATGCATCGTGTCCCTACCTGCATGTCCGGCAGGTTAACCGCCCCCGGCGGGGCGACCCCACCCTTTATCCCTCCCACCGATGGGAGAGGGGCAAAATAAATCCCCCTCCTAACGGGAGGGGGTAAGGGGGCGGTCAGAAGCCCAAACGGCCCAAAATAAAATAGCAAAATAATGAAAAACCCCATTGACTTTTATTAGGGGTTAGATGTATTATTTTTTACACAAGTTGCTATTATTAAATATTCTAGATTATTATAATATATAACTTAGAGGAGATTAATTAATGAAGACCAGTGATTTTTATAAAATAATTGATACTGAATTGTTAAACATAATATCAAAGAATAGATCGACAGACGAGAATATAAAAAAGCACAGTAGTAGTATTGATAATCAAAAATCTTATGCATTTATGCTTTGGTTTTTAAATAATTATTATAATTCCGCAGATACATATGATTTTGTGAAAGAAAGTATAACTGATGGGGATGAAGATTTTTCCTGTGATATTATATTCAATAAGCATTATAAGGGTGAAAATATATTTTTTGTTGTACAATCAAAATGGCATAAAGAAACTAATTTTAATTCATCATCAGGCACAGCCAGTGAGATTAAAAAATGTTTAAATGATTTTGAGTTGATTCTATCGGGCAAAGATTTGCCTTCTAGGAATGCGTCATTTAATAAAAAATATGATGAATTAAAAAAACATAAACAAACTAACGGTAAAATAAAGTTTATTTATTTAAGTCTCTCTGTAGTTGATCAACCAAGAAGTAATATTGAAGGGTTCAAACAACGGTCAAAACTTATAGATTTGATTGTTTATGATATATTAGATCTTAAAAGAGATTTTATTGATGCACGATATAAGAAATTAATAAAAGAAAACCCATTTGAAGAAAAATACACACCACAAGAAAAAATAACTATAGAGTTTATTAAAGATAAAGTTATTGAAGTGTCATCGCCCTATAAATCTTTAATAATGCTAGTTAGACCAAAATTCATACATGACTTATTTGATAAATATAAATTTTCATTATTTGCCCATAATGTAAGAAATCCATTATTTAAATCTGAATTTAATCGAATTATTGAAAAAACAATGAAGGACGAGGCAGTAAATTTTTGGTATTTTAACAACGGGGTTACTGCAATAACGCCGATGCCAATTCCAGATTATTATAATGATTCAGGCAAACTCGATGTAAATGGGATACAAATTATAAATGGTGCACAGACGGTATATTCAATATACACTGCTTATGAAGAAGCAACTACTACAAAACGTGATGAACTGGACAATAATGCTTTAATATCAATACGTTTGCTTCAGTCTGGTGGAAAGCCATTTGATTTGAAGGTTACAAGATTTACTAATTCACAGAATCCTGTTGATGATAGGGATTTTTACTCAAATGATGAATATCAATTAAAAGCGCAAAAGTATTTCTTAAATAATTCAGAAATATGGTATGAAAAAAGAAGAGGAGAGTTTAGATATAAACCGAATAAAAGGTTATATCAGATAAATGTGACACCAAATATTGTTGTCGCAAAAGCGTATCTTGCATTTCATTTACAAGAGCCACAACGGGCATTGAACGAAACCAAATACATATTTATATCCGCCACATTAAATAAAAGCGGCTTATATGAAACTATATTTAATGAAAATACAACATTTCCGATAATGTTAATCTCTTATTATATATATGAGATGATTGATAAAAAGAGAAAGTTATTTGTTTCAGAATATAAAAAAGCTCAAAGGAATAAGATAAAAACCACAGAGGATAACAGAATATTACAAAAAAAGTATCGATTATACTCAGATTATTATATCCTTGCACTTTTTAAAGTCTTACTTTACCAGGAGATGCGAAATGAAAAACAAATTGTAAGCAAGATAATAGCTGATCATAATTCAAACGACACCCCATTAATGAATAAATATTACTCACTAATTGTAAAAAAATTAGATCGATATTTTGAAAATAAATGCCGAAAAGATCCAACATTTGAACCATATAAATATTTCAAGTTATTAGGTAGCTATAATGAAATAAGAGATTTTGTTAAGAGTAGAAAATAATAGTACGACAAGAGACCACGTAAATATAGGTATTTTAACAAAGCGGCTGGAGACAACTCCAGCCGCTTCATGTTTCCCAATTTCAATCACACCTGCATCTCTTTTATCTTCTTCAACCCGAACTTAAGCGGCAGATACATGGCGATTCCCGACAGCAGTAAAAATATCCCGAACGATATCACCAAAGCCAGGCCGTAATTCACCCGGCTTCTCCATTGGTTCATGGCATACAGATAGGCCGGCCAGGCCAGCACCACTATCGAAAGGCCCACGTAAGCCAGTCCCGCCAGGGCCGCCAGCAGGCCTCCCAGCCCGGAGGCGATCTTGCTGGGGTTGCGCTCTTTAAAGTCCGGCATCATGGCCCCCAGTCCGATGGTCAGACTGGTCAGCACCAGGCACATCAGCCCCAGGCTGACATGGCTGATGGCCTTCAATCCCGGCATGGTGTGCAGCAGCTGGTTGGATATCAAACTCAAGGTCTCGGTCAGCACCAGGGCCACGATGATGCTGACGAAAGCCTTTTCGGCGAACAACCGGTATCCCTTGATGGGGGAGGATTTGATGAACCACAAAGTGGGCCCCTCCAAACTTATCACCGGGAAGACGAAGCGCACCGAAAGGGTGGCTAAAATATATCCGGCGAAGGCGAAGTTGATGAAGGTGATCACCACCTTCCACATGGGAAAGGTGAAGAACATGGGATAGCGGTGCAGGCTGCCTAAGTAGATCACCAGCAGGGAGACGAAGATCAGGCCCTGGGCCCACTGGGTGGGATCGCGCAGGAATAATAAGCTGTCCTTGGCGGCGATGGGAAACTTTCTGGCCCACCAGGAGGTCAGCCGGCGGTTGGAGCCGTAGTTCTCCATGGGCGAGCCGGTCACCCGAGTGGTCAAGCTGTTCAGATAGAATCTTTGGCTCAGGTAATAGCAGACGGAGGTGGAGAACAGGGCCGAGATGACCAGCAGCCACAGCCGGCTTAAGGCCGTGGATAGCCCGCCGCGCATTCCGGCCATCAGCCCCTCGGTGATCCATGTGCTGGGCAGCAGCGGCGAATTGACCACCGCCAGGGAGGCCATGTAGCTCTCCAGCTCGGGCATGGTGTTTATATGGGCGATGGACATCCCCTGGGGCCGGGCGAAAACGAAGAAGGCCCAGGAGGCGATGGCCAGAAAGGCCAACAGCCCGGCCAGCAGATGCCGCAGGCTTAGTTTGGGGAACAGCCTTACCGCCACCAGCAGCAGCGATACCGCCAGCGAGGCCGGAATGGCCACATAGGGAAACAGCATGGCCAGGCCCAGCAGCACCTCGACAGGCCCGGCCTTCAATGTCACCAACAGGGCCACAGTCAGAGGAAGCCCCAGGATCAACGTGGCCCACGAGCTGTAGAACAGGGTCTTATAAAAGCTGTGCTGGAAAAGCGAGCGGGACGGCAGGGGAGTAGCCAGCAGAAAATCCACCTCGCGGGAACGGAACAGGGTGGACAGCGAGGTGATCAGGTTGCTCAAAAAAAGCATGATGAAAAAGGTCAGGAACGAAGACGACAGCAGGCGGAACAGCAGGGACCGGCCGATGTCCTCCAGCCCCAGCAGGTACACGAAAAGCCGGTGGAATAAAAGATAACCGCCGGCCAGGAACATGGTCAAAGCGAACAGATAGGAGGCCAACTGGATGAACCGGCCCCGCCGAGGCTCCAATATCTTTTTGAACGAGGCCCCCAGGTTGATGCGGCTGATATAGAGAGGCAAGTTCATTATTTGGTCCCCAGGCTTTCGAACTGGTCGCGGGAGAAGGCCAGCACGTTGTCCAGCTGGAACAGCCAGCGGACGTCGTTGACCCGGCGCTTGACGAAGGCCAGCCGGGCGGCGGGCGGCAGGCGCATCAGCACCTGGACGGTCTTTTCGATATATTTCTCCCGGCCGCCGCGGCTGTAAACGCCGAAGGCCTTTTCGGCCGAGTTCCCGGCCTCTTCCAGCCTGAGCTGGTCCTCCGGGGATAGCTTAGGTTCGGGCATCCTGATTATCGCCTTCAAACTCTCGAACAGGTGCTGGCTGTTCTTCTGGCGGGCGGCCTCGCTGTCCTGGTCGTCCAGCAGTTCCATGAAGCGGCTGGGGATCACGAAGATCTTTTCGTTGTGCATCAGGCGCTCGGTCTTCTGCTGGGAATGCTCCATCTTAATGTGCGGCAGGTGGTGCCCTTTTATCAGGCTTTCCAGTCCGTCCAGCATCTGCACCAGGTCCGAGGGCATGGACAGGATGTAGGCGAAGTTCCGCAGTTCGTCGCTTTTAAGCTGCGGCAAAAATTCCAGCTTCTCTATCTTGCGCTGGTTCAGATACAGTCCGAAGTGGGCGATCAGGTCGTGCCGGGTATCTATCATTTGGCCGTTAATCCTGACGCCGTCCAGGCCGGGCACAATGGCCAGGCTTTCCTCGTGCAGGCCCAGGCCGTTGAACAGGTAGAAGAACTCCTCCAGGGCCGACAGCACCCGCGGATTATTGAAGGGATATATCGACAGCCGGCGGATAAGCGAGCCCAGATGCTTGAGCATCAGGCTGATGACGCCGGCCTGGGCCGCGGCGTTGAACCCCTGGATAGCGGCCCTGGCCTGCTCCGGTCCGGCCTGCAGGATATTGACGGCTCCCATCTCGGCCAGCTCGGTGATGGTCTGGCAGGTGATGAACTTGCCCAGCCCGCTGATCTCCACCAGTTTCCCGGCCGAAAGGTGACGGGAGCCCAAAAATTCCACGACCTTTTCCTGCTCGGGATTCAATCCCTCCGGGGTAAAGCCCGGCTTGAGCTGGATCATGGTCTCCGATGATGGGATCAGGGTCCTGATCCGCATCCACTCGTCCAGGCGGCGCATGCCCTCCAGCAAAAAGCCGTCGGTGTCCAGCTTTACAGGATACTTGCTTTTGGTGTAAAGCCGGGTCTTCTGGTCGAAGATGTAATGCCCCTCCACCCAGGTGAACACCTCGTCCATGATCTCCTGGATCTTGAAGCGGATGACCTCGGTGAAATCCTCCTCGGAGATGAAGCCCTTCTCGATCAGCACCTCCTCCAGCGGGATTTTCAGGCGTTCCTGCTCGGCCTCGGCCTGGGCCAGGGTGCTCTCGGTTATCAGCCCGGTCTTGAACAGGTAGCCGCCCAGGTATTCCTGCCGGTCCTTGCGGCGGTAAAAGCCGCCGGTGATCCGTCCCTCGTCGAAATCGAAAGCGGCACTGTCGCCCTCCTGTTCCAGCTGGAGGACGCCGGTCTTGCGCTGGCTGGACAGCAGCTGCAGTATCTCCGGCAGGCTGAAATCGGATATGTTGCCTTCAAGAGCCATGGTTATAGATATTAGTTTTTAGGTGTTAGATATAAGGGCTTGTATGGGAAATTTTTGAAACTCAATATTACGTCTCTTACTTTTCTGTAGGCCAGAAAAGTAACAAAAGGGCCTTGTCCGCCCAGCAATTTTCAGAGGTAATAATATCAACGGGCTAAATTCATCGATCAGGGCAGGGAGATTTGCTTTGCGACGAATTCTTTACGCCCGTTTTTAACAAAGCAAAATTGCTGAAGGCGGGGGGCCGGTCGCATCAGCTCTGCTGCTGAACCGAGAAGGCCGTTAAGAATTTGGCAGTGTTCGAGGGCAACGAGTTTGTCAAATTCAGGTCTTAGGTCTTTGGGCCACCGGGCAGAGGTGCAGCGATGAGCTTTTTTCTTTTTGGTTCTTTTTCTCTTTGGCGATACAAAAAAGAAAAAGAACAGAAGTCTTCCATATGATCTAACTATAAAATTAATTACGCTGTGAATTCCAGATAAAGATCTTCCAAATTCTTGTGCTGTTTCTGGGAAAGATTGCGCAGTTCATCCAATGTCCCCAGGGCCACCAGGCGGCCCTGGGCGATTATCCCTATCCGGTGGCAGACCGTCTCGGCCAGCGACAGGATGTGGGTGGATATCAGCAGGGCTTTGCCCCTGGCGGCCTCCTGTTTGAATATGTTGCGCACGGTGATCATGCTGGCCGGGTCCAATCCCACCATAGGCTCGTCTATCAGATAGACGCAGGGGTCGTGCAGCATGGCGGCGGCGATCACCACCTTCTGGCGCATGCCGTGGGAATAGCCCTCGGTGCGCTGGTCCAGCCAGGATAAAGCGTCCAATTGCTCGGCCAGGCGGTTTATCCGGGGCTCGATCTCCTCCTTGGGGATCATGTAAATATGGGCTACCAGCCGCAAGAATTCCCGGCCGGTCAGCAGTTCGTAGATGAATGGATCGTCGGGTATGTAGCCCAGCTGCATTTTGGCCCTCTCCGGCTCGGCGTGAATGTCCACCCCGCAGACGGAGGCCCGGCCGCTATCAGGCTTCATCAGTCCGGACAGCATCTTTAACGATGTGGTCTTGCCGGCGCCATTGGGGCCCAAAAGCCCGAAGATCTCGCCCGGCTCCACGCTGATGCTGAGGCCGTCCACTGCCGTCTTGTTGCCGAACTTTTTTACCGCTCCGGCCAGCTCGATGCCTGCTTTCATTTGGCCTCCAGTATCTCGATCCTGATATTCCCCAGGGCCGGAAGCAAGCGGTTCTGCTGGGACAGGTCGCCTTCTATCATCCTCAGCCTGGCGGCATCGGCCGGCTCCTGCCCGAAGGTGGGGTCCAGTTCTATCCATTTGCCGCAGTAAACGGCATTCCAAGCGTGATAATAGAACCGCCCGTCCATGTACACCAAGCCCAGGGACAGTTTTGTCGGCACTCCCGAGGCCCGGGCCAGCGCGGCGAACAGCGTGGCATGCTCGTTGCAATCACCCCGCCGGGACAGCAGCACCTCCACCGCCGAGGGCAGACTGACGGTCATCTGCTTGGCCAGATTTTTGTTCACCCACCGGCTGATGGCCAGGGACTTTTCCCAGTTCCCGGTGGTTTTTCCGACTATCATTTTGGCAGTGCCGATGATACGGTTATCGTTCGATTGTATCAAGGCCGTAGGCAGAAGATATTTTTTAACGCTGTCCGGCAGACTGCTGTTCAAATCATTTGTTGTTTCTTGGGATATAGAAACTGTCTGTTGTGCGGCATCGGTTATCTGCTGGCGGCCGCCGGAGATGTCCATTTGGCTGATATGCAGGCCGGATATCTTGATCTTCAAGGATTTTGTTTCACGGGGTTTGTCCAGCGTTAATCCGGTTACCGGCACCGATAGCTGGGTAAGCAGGTCGATCCCGTTATCATCCGCCGGGACCTTCAGGGCCGACTCCTTGGTCTCTCGGACCAGGGTTATGCCCAAGGGGCCTTCTTCCTTAATGGAATTTCCTGACGAATCCACCCAGACGGTGCTGGTTGTGCCGGCCATGTCCAGGGTCAATTTGGTGGTCCAACAGGTATCGTTATTTATCTTTAGGCTTTCCTGTTCCTGAACTGTTATCACCGCCGGCTGGATGGAGAGCGAGGTGGGATCGAAGGTGGAAAAATTGTATTTGCTGCCCTTTTTAATGCTGCGGTTGGCGATCATCGGCTCGATAGCGTCCGGCAAATAGACCGGGCCGTCCAGTTTGATGGTTTGTTGCTGCTTTTGGCCTCCGGTATTGACCTCGACCGCAAGCTCCTTGCCGGTCACCTTGCCGTGAACGTTTATCTCGGCGGCTCCCTCCATCACAAAGTCGAAATCGCGCAGGTAAAAATCCCGGTCCAACTGATAGCTGGTTACGGTCTTGATCTGCTGAGGCGTTTCCATCATATTGATCCGCAAAAAGGCCCGGTTGCTTACCTGCCGGCCGCCGTCGGCCAGACTTTGGGAGATGGTGACCGAATATCCGGCCTTCTGTCCGGAGAAGTAGATGCCATGCCATACTTCCTTGTATGAGGTGGTATCTCCCCTAATATAGGCCGATTGTTTCTGGCATCCGGCCTTCTGGTAGCCGAACCAGCCCATGGAAACCAGCCAAAGGGTGCCGAAAACTATCAAAGGAAGTGTTCTTTTCATAACTTTCTGATATGTCTTATATTAAACTCTTATTATACCATCTCGGGACAAATAGTCAATAATTTTTATAACTTTGTCCTTGACATCAATGTTATATAAATGTATTATTATTCTATTAAAGATGAAAGGGGGTGAGGTCCTAATTAACCGTATTTTGGTTAGGAACGATATCAGTTTACGTTTATAACAACCAATTAAAGCCAAACCAAATAATTAGGAGGAGAAATGAGAGCAAAAATCGGTTTACTGGCCTTGATACTGATCATGGTCGCAAGAAGCGGTTTTGCCGCCGAGGGTCTGCAGTGGTGGGCAACCCCATGGTCCGAATCATTCCGCAGCGCGTCCACAGCCAACCTATTGGAAGATGACCTAGACCTAATGTTGGATCCTGCCCGGCTTTCGTCCATAGAAGGCTACCGTCTGTATACCAATCTTTCCAACCAGGTTTACAAGCAGGATGAGATATTCGATGATAATAGCGATGGCTACTATTTGTTAGGCGGTTCGGGCAAACTTTTTGAGTTAGGACATGCCGGGTTACTTTACGACCGGTATCATGAAAATTACATCGACAGCCAGAAAGTGAATCAAACCGCTTATGCCGACCTGGACGCCAACGGCACCTACGACAGGCGGACGGTTACCGAAGCCACGTACAATGACCAGAGCAGGTACAGTGAATCCCACTGGTGGCTGGGCTTCGGCCGCGATATGGGGCCGGGCAAATTTGGAGTTCTGTTCTACCACAACGGCCAGAACGATACCTACCGCCCTTGGGGCGATAATTTCGAACAGCATCAAGCTGTGTACGATGTGGTGACCAATCATATCACCAACGATGCGACCGTCAATAGCACCTACCTGACAAAGACCGACCGGAGCATCAACGGCGGCGCCCTGAGCTACTGGATGCCGATGGGCGACAAGATCGACCTGGGCCTGGCCGGCGGGATCAACATTTATCTGGCCAACCGGTATGATACTTTGACCTATAACAGCCGCTCCTACGATCCTTCGGTGACCACAACCAACGGCATTACTATTGACAGTACGGCCCTGATGGATATCATCCCCAATGACCACGTTGGACTGGAGATCAACGCCAGGGGATCCATGGTCTACAAATGGAACGAGAACATCAAGACCCGCACCGACCTGATGTTCACCACCCTCAGCGGCGAGCGCAGCGACGGGATCATGACCAGCGAATTCCGCCGGATCGACGCCTTTGCTGTGCCTACCGGCACCAACAGCACCAACACGACCAGAACCAACGGCAGCGATGCGGTCTTTCAGGACAATCATAGCATGGGAATAATGCTGGGCAGCAAGACCACCGCCAAGCTGGGCGAAAAAGTGGAGATGGCGGTAGGCTTGGGTCTGGGATCCAGCACTCGGGATTACAGCATGGAATACACCAGCCAGTATAACGAGCGGATCGTATACAACGACGGCGATCCGATACAGTTCAACGATTATACTCAGATAACTACCGGCAGCATGAAATATAATCATATGTACACCGAAGCCACAAAGATGATCGTTGCCCCGGTGGGGGTGGAATTCCATATCACCGAGCCCTTCGTTTTCCGGTTGGGCGCTTTCCCCAGTTTCAGCTTCTATGATGCAAGCGAAGTATATAACTTGGAATATATACCCAACAAGGTTACGAATATCGATGCCTTTAATGATACTACCGAAACCATTCCCGCCACCTATACTCCGCTCAATGGCGTATCTTATAGTTCCAACTATTCCGAATCTTACGTTAACTATACATACGGGGCGGGCTGGAAGATCAGCGACAACTTGCAGATAGACCTGATGGGCTTTAAAGAGCTCACTGATATGAGCAATTGGAAGCTGTCGGCCATCTTCAAATTCTAAGAACCAATATTATTAAGAGGAGAAAAAGATGAATATAGGAAAATTCCTCAAGGGCTCGGTCGTGCTTTTGGCTTTGGTGCTGGCCATAGTCGGCTGCAGCAAGAAGGAGAATCCCTTTGAACCGGTGACCGACGCTGCCATGGGAGTTGCCGCCAGCGACCTGATCAACGTCGGCGCAGTGACCATCACCCCTGGACTGGGCAATGCCTTGAACGATATAGACCCAACAAAAACTGGGGTTCAGGCCGAGATCGTAATTACTTTCCCCGTATATATGGAACCGTCCTCGGTTAACCTGAACAACATCCAGGTACAAAACATCGATACTGCTGCTACCATCACTTATTACCCGGAATTGAAAAAAGCCGTTATTTTCGGCACTTGGACCAGCGGAGCTTACTGGTGTAATGTGACGCTGACCACCAGTCTCAGGGCCAAAGGCGGCGGATATATCGACGGGAACGGCAACGGCAAGGGCGATGGCGCTCCCTACGACAATGTACGTCATTATGTTCGGGTAGGCGTGCCGGCCACTCCCGCGCCAGACATTACCCATCCGGAGCTTGTGAACGGATCTCCTTACGGAGGTTTCATTAATCCGATCTATCCTTTGTTTTATTGTGTCTTTGATGCCCAGGATATAGATTCCAATCTGGTGCGGGATAATTTTGAGGTCAAAGACAGCACCGGACGGAGCATATCTTTAAAATCGGATGGGACTTGGTGGTCTGGCAGCAATTGGTATGTTTATTTCCGTACTACCGGGAGCGATTCCATCTTAACATCCAATGCCCCTTATACCGTCTATGTTAACCTGAACGCTATCAGTGATACCAACGACAATAAAGCCGTATGGATGAGCTATGGCTATGTGGCCAACATACCAGATGCGGTCTGGCCCTTCCGGACTTCAACCACTGCGGCTGGTGATTATACCCCGCTGGGATTATCATCCGTTAATGTTAATTCCACCGAATTAGTCATTACATTCAATGACAGCTTGGACATGACCACGGCCAATACCAGCACCATCAAGCTGTATAAGACCAGCGGATCCACCATAACTTCGGCCATATACGGTCGGGTTTACACCCAGCCCAGCGATATTTCCGCCAGGCGGGTTCGCTTTACCCTGGAAAATGCGCCGGTGGGTTCTGGGAGTTACAGGCTATATCTCTACCGCCAGATCAAGGATAACGCAGGATGGATGCTTGACGGCAATGGCAACGGCATCGGCGGAGAGGCCGGCATTCCTGGTTGGAATATCAATTCGGATGATATTTACTGGAACTTTTCACGGTAAAGATAAATTTTATTTAACGGTGCAACCCCCCGCCATTCGACGGGGGGTTTTGCTATTTACAATTTAAAAAAAATATGAGATAATAAAAACCTTATGAAAAGAGTCCTGCTTTTAGTATTGGACGGCTGCGGAGCGGGCGAATTGCCAGATGCCGCCAAATACGGGGATACCGGCAGCAATACTTTGGGAAACTTGTCGCGCATGATTCCCGAAGGCTTGTATCTGCCCAATCTGCAAAAACTTGGCCTGGGCAATATCATATCGATATCAGGCATGACCCCGTCAGTCGCCCCTGCGGCTAATTACGGGAAGATGGCCGAATTGTCATTGGGCAAGGACTCCACCGACGGACATTGGGAGATGGCCGGGCTGGTAACCGAAAAACCTTTTCCCACCTATCCCCGGGGTTTTCCGCCGGAGGTGATCGAACCGTTCAAACTTGCCATCGGACGTGACATTTTAGCCAACAGGACCGCCTCGGGGACAGAGATAATCAAGGAACTGGGGGACCAGCATGTAAAGACAGGGTTTCCCATCGTCTACACCTCGGCCGATAGCGTATTCCAGATCGCCTGTCACGAAAATGTTGTTCCTTTAGAACAGCTTTACGATTGGTGCCAAAAGGCTAGGGACATTCTTACCGGCGAACATGCCGTCGGGCGGGTGATAGCCCGGCCTTTTATCGGGTCTTCGGGCAATTATCAAAGGGTGGGTGGACACCGGAAGGACTTTTCAGTCAGGCCGCCGAAGCCGACCATTTTGGATCAACTCAAAAAAGCCGGTTTGGAAGTGGTCGGGGTGGGAAAGATCCACGACCTATACGCCGGCCAGGGGTTGTCTCAAAGCATCCATACCGACAATAACAGCGACGGGATGGCAAAGATCCTCTCCGCATGGACTGGTTTATCACGGGGCTTGCTGATGGCCAATTTGGTAGAATTCGACATGACCTGGGGGCATCGTAACGATATACAGGGTTTCTATAAGGGCCTGCAGGATCTAGATGCTTGGCTGCCCGAATTGCTCAAAGCAATGACCGAAGAAGACATCCTGATTATCACCGCTGATCATGGTAACGACCCTACCACCGCCTCCACCGATCATTCCCGGGAATATGTGCCGCTGCTGGTCTACGGACCTGGAATAAAGTCCGGGGTCGATCTGGGCGTCCGCAGGAGCTTTTCAGACATAGCCGCCAGTCTGGCCGAAATATTTAGTGTTAACGGCATTCAGTGCGGGCAGAGTTTTTGGAATATGTTACAAAGGTGAGATAGCGATGGAAAATTCGGTTAAATTGGATGTAAAGGGGCTGATCGCCCAGGCCCGGCAGGCGCAAAGGATGGCTTATGCGCCTTACTCGAAATTCAAGGTAGGGGCGGCAATCCTGGGCAAAAGCGGAAAGGTTTATCGGGGTTGCAATGTCGAGAACGCATCCTATGGTCTTTCGTGCTGTGCCGAGAGGAATGCCGTATTTAAGGCTGTTTCCGAAGGGGAAAAGGAATTTTTGGCCATTACTATCGTCTCCGGCAGCGACGGTCCGACCGCTCCCTGCGGGGCCTGCCGGCAGGTGTTGAACGAATTCTCTCCTGGGATCACCGTCATCATGCCGGGAAAGAAAAGGACCATCCAAGCCAAACTGAAGGAACTTTTACCAATGTCTTTCGGACCAAAATCATTAAAATAAATATAACAGGAGGAATCAAATTGTTCGGGATAGCATTTGCATTGGGACAGGGCGGAGCTCCGGCCGGCAGCAGCCAGGGCGGGGGATTGATGGGACTGCTGCCCATCGTCATCATGTTCGTGATCATCTATGTGCTGCTTATACTGCCCCAGCAGAAACAACAGAAGAAGCATAAGGAGATGCTGAATACCCTGCAGAAGGGCGACAAGGTGGTGGCGGCCGGCGGTATCTACGGCACAGTGGTCGGGGTTGACGATCAGCGCAACGTAGTGGTGCTCAAGATCGACGAGAACGTCAAAATAGAGGTTCAAAAGTCGACCGTATCATCCAAGATCGAGAACAAGTAGGCTTAAGTTGAAACCCCAGGAAAGCAAAATACTGCCCATCAGGGTTTACGGCGACCCGGTTCTTCGAAAAAAGACCGAGCTCATAGAGAATATAGACGGCTCGGTCGACGAATTGGCCAGGTCCATGATCGAATCCCTTGATCGGGCCAGGGGACTGGGGCTGGCGGCCCCGCAGGTAGGCCAATCCAGGGCTATGTGCATCATCAACCTTCCGCTGATGGATCAGAGGATAAAAAAGCCTCTGGTGCTGATCAACCCGGTGATCCATTTCCGCGAGGGCGAAGTTTGTTACGAAGAGGGGTGTTTGAGCTTTCCGGGCATCTACGTTGAAGTTAAACGCCCCCAAAAGATCGCCCTGACCGGGATCGACCTGGACGGCAACGAAATGGAATACGAGGCCGGCGATATGCTGGCCAGGGTTTTCCTTCATGAGACCGACCATCTTAACGGCGTCCTTTTCATAGATCATTTGAGCACCGTCAAACGTCAGTTATTAAAAGGCAGATTGAAAAAGCTGAACCAGGAATAGGCTTATGGGAATTTTCCAGCGGAAAAAAGGCGCTATCATAAAGATCGAGTCCGGGACACCGGACTCTTTTGCCGTCGGGGCGGCAAAAAAGGCTTTGGCTGAAAACGGGGTCATAGCCTTTCCCACCGATACTGTATACGGGCTGGGATGCCGGGCCGACCTGGCCAAAGCGGTGAAAGTGGTATACAAGCTTAAAGGGCGGAATTCTGGCAATCCGTTGATACTGTTCCTAGCCTCGGCGAACGAACTTGGCAAATTCTCCCGGGAGCTTCCCGAATATGCCGGCAAGCTTACCGAATCCTGTTGGCCCGGTCCCTTGACGCTGGTGGTAAAGGCATCGGAACAGGTGAAAGACTGGAGGCTGGACAAGAATGGGACCATAGGCTTAAGGAATCCGGCGGTCCCGATGCTGATTTCCATCATAAAAAGCTTAGAAGCGCCCCTGGCTACCACCAGCGCCAACCGGAGCGGAGAGCCGGAGTGCTACTCGGCCAAACAGGTGATGGAGTCACTGCCGGGGCCGGTCGATCTGATACTGGATGGTGGGGAAATACCCAGGAACAGCCCGTCAACGGTGCTGGATATATCCTCAGGAAAGCCGGTGGTGTTGAGAAAAGGGGCGGTGTCGGTCAGATCATTAAGCAAAATACTCGCCATGCCGGTCAAATTGCGCAAACTGAAGGTGACGTTTGTCTGCACCGGCAACACCTGCCGCAGTCCCATGGCCGAAGGATATCTCAGATACATTCTGCCGGAGGAATGGAAGGGAAAGGTCATTGTCAATTCTTGCGGTACCGCGGCCATGCCGGGGATGCCGGCCATGGCGAACTCTCAACAGGCCGCCATAAAGAACGGATTCGACATCAGCCTGCACCGGGCGTCTTCCTGCACCAGGGACAGTATTGCCCAGGCAGATTTGATAATAGCCATGGAGGAGAAGCACCGCAAAGATATAAGAATACTTGCTCCGGATTGCGAGGCGGCCCTGCTGGCACCGGACGGTGTGCCCGATCCCATCGGAGGGACACTGGACGATTATCTGGAAACGCTGGATCTCATCAAGAACGAGATGCCCGATGTTTTAGAGGCAATAAAGGAAAAATTGGAATGACGGGGCGTTTGGCAGCGCCCTTTTTTCAATGAACCTAAAGTAATATTGGAAAAGTATGAACAAGATTTATCGTGCCATTGTCCTGGGAGCTGCTGTAATATGCTCCCAAGCCATGGGCCAATCCGGCCCGCCCGTTGCCAAGATCATTCAGACGGCGGATACAATGTTCGGGGATGTCCGGGCCGACAACTATCGCTGGCTCAGGGACCGTAACGATCCGGAGGTCATCAACTACCTTGAACTGGAGAACGGATATGCCTTGAGAACCACGGCCGGGAATTCGGCCTTGCAGCAGGCGCTGTTCGAAGAAATGCGGGGCAGGATTAAGGAAACAGACCTCAGTGTGCCGGAAAGGCTAGGAAATTATCTCTATTATTACCGCACGGAGCAGGACAAGCAATACTCCTTGTTTTGTCGCAAAAAGAACAATGCCTCAGCCAGGGAGGAGGTGCTCTTGGACGAGAATGCTGCTGCCGGCAATCATGAATATTTCGATATTGGCCTGTACCGGATCAGCCCCGATCAAAAGATGCTAGCCTATACCTGTGACAGCACCGGTTCCGAGTATTATTCCCTGTATATTAAGGACCTGAAAAGCGGACGGATCCTGGGCGACAGCATCAGCCCGATAGACAACAGCCTGGAGTGGGGCAATGACGGGAAGACCGTATTTTACCTGACTTTGGACGAATCGCATCGCCCCTATCGCCTGTACCGGCATATACTGGGCTCCGGCCAGTCGGGGGACAGCCTTTTATACCAAGAGGACGATCCCCGATATTCGCTGGAACTGTTCAAGACCCGCAGCCGCAAATATATCGTCCTTATGATAGCCAGCAAAACAACCACCGAAGAGCGATACCTCGAAGCTGACAATCCCCGAAAAGGCCTGAGAACAATAGCTCCCAGGGTTTCCGGAGTAGAATATTATATGGAACATCAGGGGAGATATTTCTACATACTGACAAACAGGGAGGCGGCCAATTTTCGTATTATGAGAACCCGAGCTGACGGCTACGGCCAGTGGGAGGAATTCATAGCCCACAGCGATTCGGTGTTCCTGGAAGGGATCGACGCCTTTAAAAAGTATCTGGCGATCTATGAACGACACAACGGACTGAAAAAGATAAGGATCGTCGACCTCTCTTCGGGCACCCAGCACTATGTGGGCTTTTCGGAGCCGGATTATTCCTTTTGGCCGGGCCGCAACTGGGAATACGATTCGGAAAAGCTGAGGTACTCTTACACCTCGTTCATCACGCCTTCCACTGTCTATGATTACAATATGGGAACCAGGACTCAGGAGATGCTGAAAAGGCAGGAGGTTTTGGGTGGGTACAACCAGGACGATTACCGCTGCGAACGCATCATGGCCAAAGCCGCCGACGGGACCGGGATACCTATTTCATTGGTCTACAAAATGGACGCTTTTCAGAAAGGCGGCCACCCCCTGATCCTGAACGGCTACGGCGCCTACGGGTCCAGCAGTGATCCGTATTTTTCCAGCGCCCGGTTAAGCCTGCTGGATCGGGGCTGCGTCTATGCCGAAGCCCACGTGAGGGGCGGCGGAGAGATGGGGCGCAGGTGGTACGACCAGGGCAAGCTGCTCAACAAGATGAACACCTTCACCGATTTCATCTCTTGCGCCGAATACCTGATTTCGCAAAGCTATACATCGCCAGACCGGCTGGTCATAACCGGGGGAAGCGCCGGAGGACTGTTGATGGGAGCGGTCACCAATATAAGGCCAGACCTTTTTAAAGGGGTGGTGGCCAACGTGCCTTTCGTCGACGTAATAAACACCATGCTTGATCCGACCATTCCCCTGACCACCGCCGAATACGAGGAATGGGGCAACCCGGCCGACTCAGTCTTCTATTTTTATATGAAATCATATTCTCCCTACGATAACGTAAAAAGGCAATCTTATCCGAACATGTTGATAACCGCCGGGCTGAACGACCCCAGGGTCGGCTTTTGGGAACCGGCCAAGTGGACCGCAAAATTAAGAGCTTTAAAAACCGACCGCAATCTGCTTGTCCTGAAGACCAACATGGGGGCCGGCCACGGAGGCTTGACCGGCAGGTTCGAGTACCTTAAAGAAGAGGCCTTTGAGTATGCTTTCATCCTAAGCCTTTTTGGGATCACCAAATAACCTTCTATGACAGCCGACCAATTTTGGGATTATTATTTATGACGATGGGATTGAACAGATCGCAAGAGAACGCCGTCAGGCACGGAACCGGACCGCTGTTGATTATAGCCGGGGCGGGAACCGGCAAGACCAGGGTGATCACCGAGCGGATAAGATACCTGATTGGATCGAAAAGGGCCAAGCCGTCGGAGATACTGGCCCTGACCTTCACCGAAAAGGCTTCCCGGGAAATGTCCGATAGGGTGGATGCCGGGCTGCCCATAGGCCACGAGGAGATATGGATATCAACCTTCCATTCGTTCTGCGAAAGGCTGCTGCGCCAGGACGGATTGGAAATAGGCCTGGACACAGGATACCGTATATTGACCGAACCGGAGACCTGGCTTTTCGTCCGGCAGAACCTGTTCAAATTCGATCTCGAATATTACCGGCCCCTGGCCAACCCGGCCCAGTTCATCCATGCTTTGCTTCGGGTGATATCCCGGGCCAAGGACGAGGACATATCGGCCGAAAAATATCTGGAGTGGGCCGAAGATAACCGCAAAGTTCTGGCTACCGATGATCCGGCGGCCATGGAAGAGGCCGCCAAACCTTTGGAAGTGGCCAGGGCCTATCTTGAGTATCAAAAATTGATGCTGGAGAACGGCTACCTGGACTTTGCCGACCTTCAAACCTACTGCCTGAAAGCCCTAAGGGATAAACCGGCCCTGTCAAAAAAATACCGGAGCAGATTCAAATACATCCTGGTCGACGAATACCAGGACACCAACTACAGCCAGAACCAGATGCTGAAACTGCTGACCGGACCGGAAAGGAATATCACCGTCTGCGGCGACGACGACCAGTCGATATACAAATTCAGGGGAGCCTCCATCAGCAATATCCTGCAATTTCGCCGGGATTATCCCGAGGCCGTTACGGTGGTGCTCACCGAGAATTACCGCTCCGGGCAGAAGATCTTGGATGCCGCATACAATTTGATACAATACAACAATCCCGACCGGCTGGAAGCCGCCGAAAAGGTGGTAAAAAAACTGGAAGCCGCCGGCGGGAAAAGCGGCGACGATATCCGTTACCTTTCGTTCAAAACCCCGGAGGACGAGGCGGCTTGGGTGGCCGAAGATATCCGCAATTGTCTGCAGGTGGGAACGAACAAACCGTCGGATTTTGCCATACTGGCCAGGAACAATGATCATCTGCTGCCGTTCGTAACGGCGCTGAAGCAAAGGGGTATTCCCTATCAACTGGTGGGCAACAGGGGCCTGTACGACCTGGAGGAGGTCAAGAACCTGATCGCCTATATCCAGGTCCTGTACGATTTTTACGACAATGCCGCCCTGTTCCGGATCTTGAATCTGGAGTGCTTCGGCCTTCCGGTGGAGGATATCACCCGGCTCCTGGCCCGCTCGCGGTCGATCAACCAACCCCTGTATGAGACGATGGCCGATATCGCAAATCTCATCGATCCCCAGGCCGAGGGACCGGAAGGGCCGCTCCAGCCGGGAACGGCCAAAAAGGAATTTACGGCCCTGGAGGCCATCGTTGAAGAAAGCCGAGAGAAGATAAGAAAGATCAAAGAACTGATCGAGACCCATCTGGAGTTATCCCGGAAACAGCCGGCATCGCTGGTCCTGTTGGATCTCATCCGTCAGACCAACTACGCCCGGATAGGAGGCTTTCCCGAAACGCCAGAGGAAGAGCTGCGAATCAAGAACATAGGCCTGTTCCTGGCCAAGGTCAATCAGTTCGAAGCGTTAAGCGGCGACCGGACGGTAAAGGGGTTTGCCGAATGGCTAAAGCTTATGAACGAGGCCGGGGATGATCCCGCCCAAGCGGTGATAGAGGACGTTGATGTGGTGACCGTTTCCACCGTCCATTCGGCCAAGGGGCTGGAATATCCGGTGGTCTTTATGGTCCAACTGGCCCACCTGCGTTTTCCCGGCAGGAATTTAAGCGATCAGATAGAACTGCCCGACGAACTCATTCCCGAGGAAAGGCCTTCGGGCGATTTTCACCTTCAGGAAGAGAGGCGCCTCTTTTATGTCGGCATGACCAGGGCCAGGGAACGGCTTAACCTGACCGTGGCCGAAATGTACACTGCCAAAAGGGTATCCAAACCGTCTTCATTCATCGCCGAGGCCCTGGGGGAAACGCCTCCCCAATCTGTTCCGGCCGGAGTGGGGCTGCTACCGGAAGCGGCTCAGGCCAGGGCTCTGGCCTGGGAACAGAAAATGGTTCCCCGGACCACCGAGGTGAAGCGGTTCTCCTATAGCCAGCTGAAGGATTACGAGAAATGCCCCAGGTTCTATAAGTTAAAATACATTTTCAGGATCCCGGAAACCCCGGCCCACAACGCCAGTTTCGGCAAAAGCATTCATGATGCGCTTTTCGAATATCATAAGGCGCTGGCCGAGGGGAAGGCCGTCAGCTCCGGCGAACTTTCGGCGATATACCGAAAGAGATGGGTAGCGGCGGGGTACGAAAGCAAGGAACACGAGGACAGCATGTATGAAAAGGGGCTGGAGCTGCTGGAAAAATATCACCGGACCGATGCCCGAAGGGATTCCCTGCCGGAGATGCTGGAAAAGGAATTCTCGGTGAATTTGGGGAGCTGTCATTTGGTGGGGAGGATAGACAGGATCGACCGCCTGCCTGACGGGACCTACGAGGTGATAGATTACAAGACCGGGAAAAGCCGGCCCCAAAAGGAAGTGGACAAGGACGAACAACTGACGGTATACGCCCTGGCCTGCCGTGAGGCATTGGGAATAGAGCCGGGCATATTTTCGCTTTACTTTGTCAAGCAGGGCGAAAAGGTGAGTACCACCAGGAGCGAGAAGCAGATGGCCGAGGTCAAGGAAGCCGTCATCCGGACGGTGGAAGAGATCCGGGCCGGCAATTTCAAGCCGGTAAAGAACGAGCGCAACTGCGGGCAATGCGAGTACCGGATCATCTGCGGCTGATAAAAATATAAAAAGTGCGAGGAGATATGAAGGCTCAAGATCCTGTCATCAATGTGATGATAGAAATCCCCAAGGGGTGCCGCAATAAATACGAATACGATAAGGAAAAAGGGGTCATCAAGTTCGACAGGATGCTGTTCTCATCGGTGCATTATCCCAGCGACTACGGATTCATTCCCGACACCCTGGCCCTGGACGGGGATCCTCTGGACGCCCTGGTGCTGGTATGGGAACCGACCTTTCCCGGCTGTCTGATCGAAGCCAAACCTATTGGGGTCTTCGTGATGCACGACGAGAAGGGACAAGATGAAAAGATATTATGCGTCCCGGTCTCCGATCCCCTTTGGAACCATTGCCGTTCGCTGGAAGATGCCCCGCCGCATCTGCTCAAGGAGATCGAACATTTCTTTTCCATATACAAGGATCTGGAGGGTAAAAGCGTCCGGGTCGAAGGATGGCAAGATCGTGAGGCGGCGGTCAGGGTGATCCGGGAGGCCGAAGAACGCTATCAGGCGGGGCGGAAAGTTTGAAGAACAAGTTCCTGATATATTCCTGTGCGGCCTTGCCGTCCCTTTTCTGGGGTTTTTCCTTCGTATGGACCAAGCAGACTTATAGCTATTACCAGCCGGTGACCACCATTTTCGTCCGGGTGGTATTGGCGGCGGTATTTATGAGCCTTTTTATATGGATCTCCAAAAAGGAACAGAAGATCCTCGCCGGTGACATGAAGCTCTTCATGTTGCTGGCTTTTTTTGAGCCATTCTGCTATTTTTTGGGGGAAAGTTACGGCATAAAGCTGGTAACCCCCACCACTGCCGCCATCATAATCTCGACCATTCCGGTGGTCACCCCGGTTTTCGCCTTTTATATCATCCGAGAAAGGCTTAAAACGGTGAATATTGCCGGGCTGATCATGTCCTTTGCTGGGGTGGTGGTGATGATAGCCGGCCCGGGAGGTTCTATCGCCGGTTCCCTGCCTGGCATTCTCCTCCTTTTAGACGCGGTGGTCAGCGCGGTGTTTTACGGCATAATGCTGAAAAAATTATCGGCCCGGTATTCGCCTTTTGTGATCGTAAGGAACCAGAATATCATCGGAGCGCTACTTTTCTTTCCCGTGTTCATGGTCCTGGGATATAGGAACTTCATCGGCACGGCGATTACCAGGGAACTGGCGGTCACCATATTCAACTTGGCATTTTTTGCCTCCACCCTGGCATTTTTGCTCATCACGGTGGCGGTCCGGGAACTGGGTTTATGCCGGACGAATATTTTCGTCAATGTCATACCGATAATAACCGCAATATTATCCCGTCTGTGGTTCAACGAAAGCTTCGGACGGCAGAAGATAATCGGTATGATGATTGTGCTGGCCGGGCTGTTCGTTTCGCAGATCGATAAACGGGTGCAAACGATAAAGACCGACGAATGATAATTGGCACAAAAAAGAGACCGGCCGAATGGCCGGTCTCTTTGTGTCGGGGATCTATCAGGCTTCGCTCTCCACGGTGATCTTGACTATGCGCTCGATATTCTTAAGCCTGCTGTTTTCTATCTTGTTAAGGTGGCGCATGATCTTGGACATGATCTTTTCCCGTTCGGTGATCTGGGCGGGAACGCCCTTCTTGTTCTTGTTAAGTTCCTCCTTGCTGGGGCACAGGTCGCAGAGGTGCACGTTAAGGGCGTTGGCCACCTTCTCCAGCGTCTTGATGGTGGGGTTGACCCTAGCCTGCTCGATGAAGCCGATATAGCGGTAATCGAAACCGGCCTTTTCCCCCAGTTTTTCCTGAGAGAGGCCCTGGGCCTTGCGCATCTTGCGCACCCGGTCGCCCAACAGTCTGATGAAAGTATCCATGACGTTATCCTTTTTAAAAGTTTAAAATACTTGCTACGGATGTGTGATATTCCTGAAAACCATTTACATTAGCATTATAAGGGTGAAAACGGTAAATGTAAATAGGCCGGCGGGAAAATATTTAATTGCAAGTAAGGGATGCCGTCGAAGGCATCCCTATTATGTGGTAGCGCTACGGGGAATCGAACCCCGGTTTGATGGCTGAGAACCACCCGTCCTAGGCCACTAGACGATAGCGCCGTATATATTTTAAGTCGATTTTAGCCCTTTTATGAACAATGTTCAGTTATATTACCCAACTGAACGATATAATTTTATTACATTATGCAGCAAAAGTCAATAGGTAATGTGAACGGTGGTACTATTCATACCTTCACCGCAGGGCTCAGACGATGACCGTGCGGGCCATTTTGCATCTTGTAATTGGGGCATATTCGGTGTATACTTATACAAAAGGGAACGGCCGGTATCGATGGCCCTGACCTTTTGAAATATATTAATTGAAAGAGAACATGAAAAAGTTCGATCACAACGACCGGTTTGATAAAAAGGGTTCGGGAAGACCGCCTGCCCGCGGACCTAAAAAGTTCGGCCGCAGCGGGTTCGGAAAAAGCGGGGGAAAGGATTTCGGCAAAGGAAATTTCGACAAGCAGATGCACCAGGCCACCTGCGATAACTGTGGGTCCGAATGCGAAGTACCATTTAAGCCCACCGGCGGGAAACCTATCTATTGCCGTGACTGCTTCAGGAAAATGGAGGGTTCGGAAGCGCCCCGCAGGTTCGACCGGCCCGAACGGTCCCGTTTTGCCAAACCCGACAGGTTCGGCCCCAGGGAGCATGCCGGCCACAGCGGCAATGAACAGATGCAGAAGGAACTGGATAAGATAAACGTAAAACTGGATAAGATCTTAAGGGCACTGGAAGGGGAATAAAATATCCTCGGAAAATGGGGCCGAAGCGACCGCTTCGGCCTTTGTTATTTTATGTCGCATTAATCATTGACAAATGATGTATTGGATGATAGTATTTTAGCAGGTTAGAATATCATCTATACTGTTTGTGTCATTTTTTTCTTATCCCGGTGAGAAGGATTAATATAACGGAGCTTTGTGAAGATCGAGATCAAAAAAAACTATTTCCTGTTGTTGGCCCTGCTAGCAGGGGTGCTGATAGGCCTTCTGGAGGTCTATCAGTTGGTGCATACCCGGCACACCATCATAGACAACGCCAAGCAGCGGAATGCCAACATTGCCAAGATTTCCGCTCAGCGGTTGGAAGGAGCCATACGGGAGATCGATTACATCATGCGCGGCATCCATGACGACATAAGCTGGATGATGCCTGGTTTGTCCGACGGGCCAAATCGCGAGGCCACCAGAAAGCTTAATGCGGTCCTTTTGCGGAAGATCAACACCCACCCATGGATCTTCGGGCTGGGGATAATGAACTCCAAGGGCGTATTTGTAAGCGGAGTTGACCGCTCAGGTCCGGTCTACGAAAGCGTTGGGGCGGACAGGTCTTTCCGCGAGTACTTTTCCTATCTATCATCTCATCCCAAGGAGGAGTATCATTGTTCCGGCGCTTTCGAAGAACTGAATACCAAGGATATTTGGTTTGCTTATTCGCGGGCTGTCCGGGCAGAGGGCAGTCCCGGCCTTTTCGGGGTTATTTATGCCGGGCTATACGCCAAGCAGATGGCGGGCCTTTTTGGTGATCCCGATTTCGCAAGGAGCGGGGCAATATCGGTGATAGACACCACCGGAATACTTTTGCTGCATATTCCCAAGATCCAGCAAATGACCGGGAAGTTGGCCAAATATCCGGAATTGGAAAAATTCCTTCAAAAGGACATTCGGTTGACGACAGCCATAACCGTTCCCCCGTGGGACAGGCAGGAGAGGATCAGTGCATTCTGTCGGCTGGATGAGTTTCCCTACGTGGTGATCGTATCGTCATCCCTAGAGGACGATCTGGAGCAATGGAGTACCCAATTGCGTTATCAGATCATCAGCATGGCTCTGATATTTACATTGCTCATCGGGATCGCTTTACTGGCAGGCCGCCTATTGAAGATCAAGGATCAATTAATAGAAAAGTCCAAGGAACTTGAACGCCTGGCCCAGACCGACCCACTTACCGGTATCAGCAACCGCCGGCATTTCTTTGAACTGGGCGGGCGGGAACTTTCTCGGGAGAAACGTTCCAACCGCCCACTGGCCCTGTTGATGCTGGATATTGACAAATTCAAGAACGTCAATGATACTCACGGACATGATATCGGCGACGAGGTGCTGAAAGCGCTTTGCCAGACATGCCTGGGCATGATCCGCAACATAGACATCTTCGCCCGGATGGGCGGCGAGGAGTTCGCCATCATGCTGCCGGAGACCAATAAGGTTCAGGCCCGGACCATAGCCGAGCGGCTGAAGCAAAAGATCTCCGAGATGTCGGTACCTGTTCCAGATGGCGGCGCAGTCTTCTTTACGGTATCGATTGGCATATCCGGCACCACCACCAAGGAGGTCACACTCGACGGCCTGCTGAAATCGGCCGACGTGGCGCTTTACAAGGCCAAGCGATACGGCAGGAATAAAGTTTGTGTATATAAGGACTGATAATATAAAAAAAGAGGCAACCCACTGGGTTGCCTCTTTTAATTTAGTTATTGGCTGAATGTAGTGGACAAAGTCCGAACTGCGATTGTCCGATACAATGGCTGCCTTCAAATATCCGGCATCCAGATAAAATAATTATCCCACACCTATTCTCACAAACCCCATCTCTTAGCGGAGGTGGGGCTGTTGCCATTATTTATATTATCAGTCTGTAGCCTATGCCGATTTCTGTTTTAATCATTCTTTTGCCCGGCGTCGTATCGATCTTCTTTCTTAAATGAGTCATATAAACCCGTAAGTATTGAGAACGATCCTCCGCTGCGGTCCCCCAGACCTCACGTAGTAGTTGCTTTTGGGTAATCACTTTTCCCTTATGTTGGGCCAACAGTCTCAATAAGGAATACTCTATGGACGACAGGTTCACTTCCTTATTGTTCACTTTGACAATTCGGTTTTGGTAATCTATCAGCAGTGGGCCGGCCATAAAAACTGATTCTTGTTCAGTGTCGCTGGCCCGGCGTTGAATGGCCTGTAATCTGGCCAATAGTTCGGGTACGTCGAATGGTTTTGTTATGTAATCATCAGCACCACTGTTCAATGCTTTAACCTTCTCGTCCGTATCGCTGCGAACGGATATCACCAGTACCGGAACATTGCACCATTCTCGCAAACGGCGCAGGGCCACCTGACCGTCCATATCCGGAAGCCCCAGGTCCAACAGAACGACATCAGGTTTTCTCTGGGCTGCTTCGGCCAAACCTTCACCGGCGGTTTCAGCTTCGAATACCTGATAGTCGTGCTCAGTCAGCACCAGGTTAAGAAGGCGGCGGATGGCCTTTTCGTCATCTATGATCAGAGCTTTGTTCTTTGGCTTCATGCCTGCATCTCCGGTTTGTTGGTTGGGGCTGCTTCTACCGGAAGGTCAATAATGAATTCCGCCCCGCCTTCAGGCCGATTGATTGCCGTAACAGAACCTCCGTGGGCCTTTACAAATCCGGCAACAATAGAAAGCCCGAGCCCGGTGCCTCCCGTTGGGGCTCCGACCGCCCGGTAAAATTTGTCAAACACCCTGGGAAGATCCTGAACAGGTATGCCCGGTCCTTCGTCCCGCACCAATAAATTCAACTTTCCTTCATTAATACCGGCTTTTATTGTTATGGCTGTTTGCGGGGGTGACCAGTTGGCAGCATTGATTAGAAGATTGCACAGTGATTGTCCGATCAGTGCCTGATCAAGTTTTATTGCGGGAATTTCTTCGCTGATATCGATATTTATCTTATGTTTGCTTAGAGCGTTTCCCGCCAGTTCTATGGACGAGTTTACCAAGTCATCCACGTCCGCCCATTCCAGTTTGGGACGGATAATACCAGCCTGGATTCTTGTCATATCCAGCAGGTTATTGATTACTATTTGCATTCTTTGCAGAGCTTGGCTCATTTCCTCTGCTGCTTCTTTGGTTTTACCGTTTTCCGGTTTGGTCAAGTATACCAAAGTTTCAAACCCGGTCTTTAAGGCTGCCAAGGGGGTTTTAAGTTCGTGAGGAACGCTATCGAACAGAGCCCGGTGCAGTTGCTCCGAAGCTTCTATGACCTCGGCCCGGCTGAAGGCTTGTATGAAGTGGTCTTTCTCCAGTATGGCTGCCATTAATCCGGTCAAGGCTTCAAGCAGATCACGCTCGCTGATATCGAAAGATTTATCTTTGATGGGCTGGACCGATAACACCCCATAAATGCCGGTACGAGCCTGCAGGGGAAGATGAAGGGCGGCGGATTCGGTCAAAGTATCGGTAAAACGTCCAGCTGATTGTCCCCGGGTGAACACCCAGGCGGCCACGCTGTATTCTTTGGGTTCCAGAATCAGTGAACTGGCCGGATGCGATGTCGGGGAAAGGGTCCGATCTGGTTTTCGCAGGGTGATGGCAATCCGGCTATTCAGCAGATTCTGTATTAATCTGGCTCCCGCAGCAAGGCCGGCGTCAAGCTCGGGAGCCAACGCAGCCTGTTTTGCCAATTCATACAAGGCGGCGGTTCTTCGTTCTCTTTTCTGTTCGGTAATTTCCTTTGTTTTAATTTTGGCCGTCAGTTGACCGATTGCCAAGGCTACCACAAAGAACATGATGAACATAGTGGCGTCGTGAACATTCCCAATGGCAAAAGTATATTTCGGCGATATAAACAGGAAGTTCCACAGCAATGCACAACATGCTGCCACCGTCAGCACCACGCTTCGGGGGAATCGCAAGCCAGCGATAACCACCCAAAGAAGATAGATCGGTGCGATGGCCCCGTAACCAAGGTTCTTAGAGAAAATAAAGAAGGCCAGTGTTAACAGTCCGGTAATTGCTCCGGCTGTCAACCAAGCCTGCGGTGTGCTCGATATCTTGATTTGTTGTGGGTTCTTGGACTGCGGCTTGGTCTTGTCAGGCTGAACTATATAGATATCTATCAATCCACTCTGTCGGATCAGTTGCTGAGCCAGCGATCCCCCGTGCATAATCGAATGCCACCAAGGCTCCTGTGATTTACCAATGACAATTTGGCTGACATTGTTTTCCCGAGCCACCCTTAGCAGGGTCTGGGCCACATTATGTCCAGCTACGGTGATAACCTCAGCTCCCAATTGCCGGGCCAGCGAGAGATTAGCTGTCAGACCGTCGGTTTCTGCTTTACTCAACTGACTGTCGGTTTCCACATAAACGGCCATCCATCCGCAATCCAAAGCTCCTGCCACCCGACGGGTCCAGCGTATCAGGCTGTCGTAGTACAAACTGGTACCGATGCTGACCATCAGCCTTTCCCCGGCTTTCCACGGTCCGGCAATGCCCCGCACCCGCATCTCGTCCCTCAAGGTCTTATCGGTATGCTCGGCCGCCACCCGCAGGGTCATTTCCCGCAGGGCGGTCAGGTTCTCGGCCTTGAAGAAATTGACCGCGGCTATGTCGGCGATGGGCCCCAGATAGACTTTCTTCTCGGCCAGCCTTTCCCTGAGATCGTCAGGCGTAAGGTCGACCACCTGTATCTCGTCAGCTTTCTCCAGCAGCGAATCGGGCACAGTCTCGTTGACTGGTACCATCGTGATCTGCCGCACCACGTCCGCCCGGCTTTCCAAATGCTGGACATTCAAAGTGGTGTAAACCGAGATGCCGGCCGCCAATATTTCCTCTATGTCCTGATATCTTTTAGGATGACGGCTTCCCGGAATGTTGGTATGGGCAGCCTCGTCCACCAGAACCAATTTAGGGTGCCGGGCCAGCACCGCATCAAGGTCCATTTCCTCCAGTTCGATGCCCCGGTACTTGGTTTTGAGCCGTGGGATCTGAGGCAAACCTTCCAACAAGGATTGTGTTTCCTTGCGTCCGTGGGTTTCCACCAGCGCCACTACCACGTCTTTACCGGACTTCAGTTCCTCCCGGGCATCCTGAAGCATGGCATAGGTCTTGCCGACCCCGGCGCACATTCCCAGGAAAATTTTGAGTCTTCCCGGAATAACCGGCTGGCTCTGATCTATCCTATCTGGGTTATTTTCGGACATAAAGCTATTATATCCCATCCAGCGCCAAATTCAACAATAAAATGTTGACCCTGGGTTGTCCCAGAAAACCCCAAACTGGTGGTTCGGTAAATTTACCCAAAAGCCGCCTGGCCACCTCTATCTGTTTTATCGTCCATTTTCTGTTTTTTGCGATGCGATCCAGCTGCCTGGCGGCAGCCTCTGGACTGATGTGGGGATCAAGGCCGCTTCCCGAAGCAGTCAGCAACTCGTAAGGCACACCCGTATCTGTCTCATGCTTGAGATCCCAGGCGCGTCTTCTGCTGTCCATTTGATCCCTCAGCACTTTGCTGGCAGGTCCCAGATTGCTGGCTCTTGACGGCAAGGTAGAGTAATCAGAGGCCGAGGGTCTGGGCCAGAGGTAAAACTGGTTATCGGTTTTTTGCGCCAGCAATCCTGACCCAACGATCACCTTGTCCCGGATTATCAAACTGCCCCTGGCCTTCATCGAGAACAACAGGTTGGCTATGCCGGTTACCGCCAGGGGGTATATCAGCCCTGTCAAAACCGTCATCGTCATGAACAACAAAAGAGCTTTTATAAATATCCGTCTCATAAGGGCACCTATTAAATAACCCTTAACCAGTTGATGAGCATGTCTATGATCTTTATTCCGATAAAAGGTGTTATCAGACCTCCCAATCCGTAGATCAAAAGATTGCGCCTTAGCACTGCGGCCGCTCCCAAGGGGCGATAAGTAACCCCGCGCAAGGCCAGAGGAATAAGCATGATGATAATAAGAGCGTTGAAGATCACGGCGCTCAACACGGCGCTTTGTGGCGAATGCAGATGCATTATGTTCAGTGCCGACAGGGGACCCGGCCGCCCGGAGATAGCATAAAGTCCGCCGAAAATGGCCGGGATGATGGCAAAATATTTTGAGACATCGTTGGCGATGCTGAAGGTGGTAAGGGCGCCCCGGGTCATCAATAATTGCTTGCCGGTCTCCACGATCTCTATAAGTTTGGTGGGGTTACTGTCCAGGTCCACCATGTTGCCGGCTTCCCTGGCCGCCTGGGTGCCGGAACTCATGGCCACGCCAACATCAGCCTGGGACAGGGCGGGGGCATCGTTGGTTCCGTCCCCGGTCATGGCTACCAAACGACCCCGGGCTTGTTCTTGTCTTATTCTGCTCAGCTTGTCCTCTGGCGTGGCATTGGCCATGAAATCATCCACACCTGCTTCAGCGGCAATGGCGGCCGCCGTTAGAGGGTTATCGCCGGTGATCATCACCGTTTTGATGCCCATTCGCCGCATTTGGGCGAATCTTTCCCGGATCCCGCCTTTTACCACGTCTCGAAGCTGAATTACACCCAATACCCGGCGGTTATCCGCCACCACCAGCGGGGTACCGCCCTGGCGTGATATCATTTCAACCGTTTTGGTCACTTCCTCGGGAAAGCTTCCCCCCTGACTGCGAATAAGTTCCAATATGGACTCGGCTGCTCCTTTTCTGATTCTACGGATGGCTCCTTCTTCCGTCAGGTCAATACCGCTCATTCTGGTCTTGGCTGTGAAAGGAACATACCGTGCATGGGGTCCGGATAGATTCCTTTCCCTAAGGTTATGCCGTTCTTTGGCCAGAACTACGATCGATCGCCCCTCCGGCGTTTCATCGGCCAAAGATGCCAGTTGGGCGGCTGAAGCCAGTTCGCCGGATGTCACGCCCCGAGCCGGGATGAAGTCGGTGGCCATCCGGTTGCCGAAGGTGATGGTTCCGGTCTTGTCCAGCAGCAATACGTCTATGTCTCCGGCGGCTTCCACCGCCCGTCCGCTGGTAGCTAAAACGTTTTTTCGCACCAGCCGGTCCATGCCGCTTATACCGATGGCACTTAACAGTCCCCCGATTGTGGTTGGAATCAGGCAGACCAAAAGGGCTATCAATGTGATCAGGTCTACGTTGAAACTCCCCGTTCTGCCTCCTTCCGAAACGGCGTAACCCAGAACCGGCGGAATGGTGGAAACCACCAATATGAACAGTATTGTCAAACCTATGATCAGAGCATTCAGAGCTTGCTCGTTGGGGGTTTGACGACGATTAGACCCCTCGACCAGAGATATCATCTTATCTATGAACGAGCGTCCTGGTTCACTGCTGACCCGGACCAATATCCGATCGCTCAGCACTCGGGTTCCACCGGTGACTGCGCTTCGATCTCCGCCGCTTTCCCGGATGACCGGGGCTGATTCGCCGGTAATAGCCGATTCGTCCACGCTGGCTATGCCTTCGATCACTTCACCGTCGGCGGGGATGATGTCTCCTGCTTCACATACCACTGTATCCCCAACCCGGAGATCGGCCGGGGTCACCGATTCTTCATTGCCATCATTTATCCGTCTGGCTTTCCCAGTCCTGCGCATTGACCGCAAGAACTCAGCTTGGGCTTTCCCCCGTCCTTCGGCCAAAGCTTCAGCAAAGTTTGCGAAGATCACCGTGAACCAGAGCCAACCCGCGATCTGTGCCTGATAACTGGAACGGACCGCAAACGATGACAGCGTAGCGTATATCGCTCCAGCGTAAACTACCATCATCACCGGGTTCTTGAACTGGGCTCTTGGTGATAATTTCTTCACGCTTTCCCATCCTGCTTTTGTCAGCAATTCACGGTCAAAGGTCTTTATTTTTAAATGATTTCCACTCATTATTCATTCCTTAGAACAATCGTCCAGCTGCCAGCAGTATGTGTTCGATCAACGGTCCCAGCGATAGGGCGGGAAAGAAGGTCAGTCCGCCCACTATCAGGATGACAGCCGTCAGAACCAGGGAAAAGGTCAGGGAATCGGTAGGCAGGGTGCCGGCCGACGGCGGGATCGATTTTCCCTGCGCCAAGTGGCCGGCGATGGCCAGCACCGGCACGATCACCCCGAATCTTCCCAGCAGCATCGCTGCGCCGAGTCCGATGGCGTAGAAGTTGGTGACGGTGTTGAGCCCGGCCATAGCGCTGCCATTGTTGGCGGCAGCCGAGGTCCAGGCGTAAAGGATCTCGCTGAAACCCCGCGGCCCGTGGTTCAGACGGGAAGCCAGGGCTGCCGGGGAAAGACAGGAAAGAGCCGTGCCGCCCAGGATCACCGCTGAGGGTAATAGCAGTCCGATGCTGGCCCAGACTATGGTGTAGCGATCGATCCGCTTGCCCAGATACTCGGGAGTGCGGCCCACCATCAATCCGGCAATGAAGACCGTCAGCAGGATGTACAGTATCATGCCGTACATTCCGCAGCCCACGCCGCCGAAGATAACTTCCCCTACCATCATGTTGAACAATTGCACCAATCCTGTGACCGGAGCCATGCTGCCGTGCATGGCATTGACCGACCCGTTGGAAGCGGCAGTGGTCAGCACGCTCCACAGCACGCTGCTGGCCCTTCCGAACCTGTATTCCCGGCCTTCCATAGCTATTCCGGGCAGCTGTATTTCCATCCGCCCGTCTGCCCAGCAGGCAGCAATTATTCCGGCCAGCAGCAGCAACATCATCACGCCGAATATCATCCAGGAATGCTTTCTATTGCCTATCATTTTCCCGAAAGTAAAGATCAGTGACGCCGGCAGCAGCATGATGGCCAGCATCTCCAGGAAGTTCGTCAAAGGAGTGGGGTTCTCGAAAGGATGGGCGCTGTTGGTACCGAAGTATCCGCCGCCGTTGGTCCCCAGTTGTTTAATGGCGACCTGCGAAGCCACCGGGCCCATTGGAATGATCTGCTCCGATCCATCGAGGGTTCTGGCTACAGCGTTGTGACGGAAAGACTGCACTGCACCTTGCTGAACCAGAACTAGTGATAAAAGCAACGACATAGGTAGCAGGACATACAAAGTCGTCCTGGTCACGTCGGCCCAGAAATTGCCTATTACTTCGGACGAATGTCTTATCAGTGCCCGGGCCAGAGCCAGCATCACGGCAATGCCGGTGGCGGCGCTTAGGAAGTTCTGCACACCCAATCCGGCCATCTGCACCAGGTAGCTCAGGGTCGTTTCGCCCGAATACGCCTGCCAGTTGGTATTGGTCATAAAACTGACCGCGGTGTTGAAAGACAGCCATCCCGGGACATTGGGCAGATGCTGGGGGTTCAATGGCAGGTACCTTTGGATGATTTGCAAAAGAAAGACACACAGAAACCCCAGGCCATTGAAGGCCAGTAGGGAAAGCAGATAAGTCCTCCAGTGCATTTCCTTGTCCGGTTGTATCCCGGTCAACCGGTAAATGATTTTTTCCAAAGGACCCAAGATACGGCCTATAAATCCGGGCTGCCCGCTGATCACCTTGGCCATCCAGTAGCCGAGTACCGGCGCCAGCAATGTTAGCGTTGCGCCGTATGTGATAAAGTAAACCCAGTCGTTCGTTCTCATGGCGTTATTATCCGCCCAAATCCGGTTACGGTCAAGTTAAATTAGCTGGCAAAGGTGTTAAAAAACCATTAAAATGTATTTTCCCAATTTTTAGAAACGAACTTACATATTATCAGCACAATAAAAAAAGAGGTAACCCATTGGGTTGCCTCTATATAACAGATTACTGGCTGGACATAGTGGAACAAGTCCGAACCGCAATCTGTCAATACCAAGGTCATATATTCATACCAGACTTCCGTAGATACACTATAATTGAATCAAAAGAATCGTAATTTTACCCCACACCCACACTCACAGTTTGTTATATAGGTAATTCCATCCAAAATTCACTTCCTTTTCCCAGGACGCTCTCTACTCCCACTTTGCCGTTATGCATTTCTGCGACATGCTTAACAATAGCCAGGCCCAGGCCAGTTCCGCCCAAATCCCTCGAGCGCCCTTTGTCAACACGGTAAAATCGTTCAAATATTCGGGCAAAGTGTTCGGAAGATATACCGCTTCCGTTATCTGATACTTTTATTCTGATTGCGTTTTCAAAACCATCAACCGAGGCCTCTATTTTCCCATTATCCGGCGTATATTTTATAGCATTATCCAAAAGATTGGTCAGGGCCTGGACTAATTTGACTTCGTCGGCCTTAATTTCAAGACTTTCTGGGATGTCATTTATTTTAAGGGTCTGTCTCTTTAGATCGGCCTGTTGCCGGACATTTTCAACTGCCCGGGAAACCATATCTTTTACCAATACCGGTTTTGGATTTATCTGGTAGCTACCGGTCTCCAGTGCCGATAGGGTCAAAAGGTCGCTCACTATCCGGTTCATGCGTTCTGCCTGGCGGTATATTCTTTCCAGAAAGTCATCCATCTGTTCTTTGTTTTTATAGTTGCCCTCATGTATCGCCTGGCTATAGCCGATTATGGCCGACAGGGGTGTTTTTAGCTCATGAGAAACATTAGCCACAAAGTCTTTGCGGATATTTTCCAGCCTTTTCCGTTCTGTGATATCGGAAACAACAATGACCGTATCCGGGTCTTTTTTTCCGTCTGCCAAAAGTGACCCGCGGGCCAAATAGCTTTTACCGCTGACGGCAAATTCGAGACTATCTTTAGGGCTTTTAGACCATTCTCCGACGTTGGGATGGCGGATAACCTCGATAAGCAATTTTTCTTGACACTCGGAATTTTCGAGTCCGAACATCCTACAGGCGGATGTATTGATCATGGTTATCCTTTGCCTATGGTCTATTACTATCACTCCTTCGGACATTCCCTGCAATACAGCAGAAAGTCGCAACCGTTGGCCATCCCGGTCGGACAAGGTCTGTTCCCACGATTGGGTCAGTTCATTAAGGGATGCCGCAATGAAATTTATCTCCTGGCTTCTCTGATTGGTCGGCGCCCGGGCAGCAAGGTCCCCGTTTATGATCCTTCCGACAGCCAAGGCAATACTTTTGACTGACTTGATCACAGAGTTCCAATAAGTATTGAAAATGAAAGCCAATACAGCGGCTGCAACAATGAACCCCGCAATCAGTGAGAAGAAAAGATGCCAGCGGTATGACGCAAAATCGGTAAAGGGCCAGGCTATGCGGCAGTAACCCCAGTGAGTTCCCCGAACAATGACCGGAACAGCAAAGTATATCAATTCTTTTTTGAGGGTGTGACTATAACGCAGCGAATGTCCGCCCTTAGGTTGAAAAGCATTTCTGATCTCAGGACGGCCCAAGTGATTGTCCATAGCTGCCAAATTGTCCCCATCCTCATCGGAATCTCCCCGAACCCGGCCCGAATCATCTATAATGGTTATCCGGTAGCCAAGTATTTGTGAATATTCATCTGCCAGGGAATCCAGATCGGTGTGCGATTTGTTGCCAAGCTCCCGGGAAATATTTTCCGCCGTCAGACGGGCCAGTGGTTCCATCCCCTTCAGGGTTATGTTGAGCAGATAATGGCGACTGACTACCGATAGATATATGCTCAGCAAACCTACCATGCAGACGATGGTAAGCAAGGTGATCGAAAGCAGCTTCGATTTAAGGCTTTTAGCCATTATTTTTCATCCTTCAGTTTATAGCCGAACGATTTCACGGTGACCAGCGAGGTCTTAAGCAGAGGGATCTTTTCCCGCAGGTGGCGTATGTGCACATCGATGGTGCGATTGCCGCCGTAATAATCCATCCCCCACACAGCATCCAGTATATTGTCGCGTGATACCAGCTTTCCCCTGCGCTGCAGGAGATATTCCAATAGGGCGTATTCCTTTGCGGTAAGGGTCACCTCCTTGTTGCCTAAGGATACGGTGTGTGCCTCGGCGTCGAGGAAAAGCTTTCCGTATTGAATGCTTTTTGCCGCTTCTGGTTCCGGCTGATTGCGGCGGAAAAGGGCTTTGACCCTAGCCACCAGTTCCTTGGGACTGAAGGGTTTAGTTACATAATCGTCGGCGCCCATCTCCAACCCGACGATCTTGTCGGTCTCCTCACCCTTGGCAGTGAGCATAATGATTGGCAATTTTTTTGTGGCTGGTTCTGACCTTAGCAAGCGACACATCTCAAGTCCGTCCATTCCCGGCAACATCAAATCCAGCAGCAACATGTCGGGTGCGGACACATGTATTCTGCGCAGAGCCTTTTCCCCATCTTCAAATAGCTCTACATTATAGCCGGCATTCTTCAAATAATGCTTGACGATGTCGGCTATGTCGTTTTCATCCTCGACAACATATATCTTCCTTGGCATACCGTCCCCTTTGAGAGTTCATTAAAATAATATTAAAAATAATATATAAAGTAAAGGGAAAAAACATTAAGTTGAGGTTAAATCCATGTTAAATGATATTTAACCCAGAATTAACATTGGCAAAACAGGGGAATAACCTGAAAATATTATATTCAGTCATGATTTTAAATTTTGGCAAATAATGGGCAAAGCAGATCTGCATATCCACACGACATTTTCCGACGGATCCTCTTCCGTTCAGGAGGTCATCAGGAAGGCCATCTCATTAAAGCTGGATACCATAGCTATCACAGATCACAATGAGATAGAGGGAGCAATCAGGGCCAAGGAACTCGTCCAAAAATGGGGACTGCCGCTGGATGTGGTTGTAGGCGAAGAGATAACCACTTCGGACGGGCATGTGGTAGGACTGTTCCTCAAAGAGAGAATCAGACCCTTGCTTACCGCAGAGGCTACTGTAGACGAAATTCACCGGCAGGGAGGTTTGGCGGTGGCCGTACATCCTTTCTCACTATGGCTGAAAATATTCAAATGCGGAGGGGTGGGAAGATTGGTAGAAAATATGCAGTTTGATGCCATAGAGTCGATAAACGGATCTCCGCTGGAAGGCTTCAGCAACACTTATACCAAGGCATTCAACAGGAAGATCAAACTGTCGGCTGTGGCCGGGTCCGATGCCCATACTGCAGAAGCCATTGGTCAGGGATATACGGTTTTTCCGGGAAAAGGCTCCACCATGCTTTATTCAGCAATTAGAAACAAGGCAGTGTATGCTAAAAATGGAAAATCCGCCGCCAAAGCTTTAGTGGATTTTATAATCAAATACTTGCGAGGCAAAATGGCTATTTATGGAGAAAAGGGCGGGGCGCTGGATCAGGTGGCGGCAAATTAACCTGATTTTAACGATGAGAAAACCTGACCGAAATATGATGTTGTTATAATTGTCGACAAATAATCACAAGAAAACAACATTAGGAGTAAAAATGAGAAAATTCAAGGTAATGGTAACAAGCTTGGCAATATTGGCCGCATGCCAGGCTGTCTATGCCCAGAAAGCTAGAATCGCCAAACCAGACACGACGATACTAAACCTGCAGCAGCGATTGGAAGCGCTGACCAATCAGGTGAATGTTATGGGACAGGAGCTGAACGCAGCCAATGACAAGCTCAACAGCCAGCAACAGACACCGGTTCAGGCAGTGGAAGAGAAGGTCTCGGCCGCCCATGATAAGCTGGCCGGAATGGAAGAGAGGATGCTGACTGCTGAGAGTTCTATATCCGGTTTCAGCAAGCTTAAGGTTTCCGGTTATATCCAGACCCGGTTCGAATACATTAACCACGATAAGATTGACAGCGCTGCCAATTCGGTGGATACCCGGACCGATTCCAGCTGGTTCTATGTCCGCCGGGGGCGGATCAAATTCACCTATACGCCTTCGGCAACTTCACAATACTGTATCTACCCCGATTTTTCCAAGAATACCGTATCACTCAAGGAAGCCTGGATCAAGCTGAACGAGCCATGGACCAAAATGAAGTTCAACCTGACCATGGGGCAGATGAACTGGCCGTTCGGTGTGGAGATCGAAAGGTCCTCTTCGGTGCGCGAGGTTCCGGAAAGAAGCACCATGTCCAACAAGCTGTTCAAGGGAGAAAGGGATCGCGGGGTAAAGCTAAATTTTGTTCCCGTAAATAATTTGAGTGTTGACCTGGGTGTATTCAACGGTTATGGGATCGACAATTCGGTCTTCACCTGGAACGACCCCACCAAGCCCAAGGATTTCATCGGGCGGGTCAAATACGATTTCGGCATGGTGGCCCTGACGGGTTCCTGGTATGAGGGTTCCGAGAAGACTTCCGCCACTTCCGAGAACTATTATAAGGGAAGAATGGGCGGTTCCTTTGAGTTCTACAATCAGTTCATGCCCATCGGCGGAACGGCCGTACTGGCTGAGGCCATTAAGGGAGTTTCCCAGACCAAGGAAGTATTCGGCTATTATGCCATGCTGGTCCAGAACATCGGCAACAAGCTGGGCATAGCTTTCAGACTTGATAGCTATGATCCCAATACTTCGTCCGATACCACAAAATACGCCTGCTCTGCCAATGATCTGAAATTCGACCAGACCACCAATATTTCAGCCGCCGTCAATTACTGGTGGGACGATGCCGTCAGGCTGACCCTGGCCCTGGACCGCACCCTTAATCATACCGATATGGCCTTGGGACTGGATCCCAAATACCAGACCAATCAGGATGACAAAGTAACCCTGCAGATGCAGATTAAATTCTAAAGATAAGGAGATACTATAATCATGAAACTAAAAACATTGCTTTTTTGGGCCTCGATTGCCCTGATAGTCGTTCTGACCTGCACTTTTGTGATGGCTGGCAAAGCTATCACCCTTAAAGGTTCCGACACCCTGTTGCTGTTGGGACAAAGATGGGCCGAGTTATACATGCAGAAGAATCCCGGAGTGGTCATCCAGGTGACCGGCGGCGGTTCGGGCGTTGGTATTGCCGCCTTGATCAACGGCTCTACTGATATCTGTCAGGCCTCCCGCAAGATGAAAGATTCGGAGAAACAGAAACTACGCGATCGTTACTTCAGCATGGGTGTTGAAATACCGGTGGCCAAGGACGGCGTGACCTTGTATATCAATGAAAATAATCCCATAGAAGAAATGACCCTTGACCAGATCAGGGATATCTATACCGGCAAAGTGACCAACTGGTCGCAGTTGGGCGGGCCCGATGCCAAGATCATCGTCTACGGTCGGGAGAACAGTTCCGGCACCTACGTATTCTTCCGGGAAACCGCCCTGAAGAATGCCGATTATACCTCCAGCATGCAGTCCCTGCCCGGCACTGCCGCGGTGGTCAACGCTGTGGCCAAGGATAAGTACGGCATAGGATACGGCGGGGCGGCCTATGCCAAGGGGGTCAAGGAATTGGCCATTAAAACCGCCAAGGGATCCTTCAAACCCAATACCGAGACGGTCAAGAGCGGCCAGTATCCTTTGTCCAGGGATCTCTACTGGTATCTGCAGAGCAAGCCTACCGGCGAGATCAAGAAGCTGATAGACTGGGTGCTATCTCCCGAGGGACAGGAAGTGGTAAAGAAGGTCGGATACTTTACCGTAAAATAAAATCAAACACCATCCAATGATGAAATCCAGGGGGCTTGATGTCAGAAAAGGCCCCTTGGGTTTCCCGTTATTCAAGGGACAATAGGATATGAGCCTGAAAAGGACCAGATTCAAATATTTCGGCGAATCGCTGATCGAAGGCAACATCAAGCTGACCGCTACGGTGGCCATTGCGGCGGTGTTCCTGATCTTCATATTCATCATGAAAGAATCCCTGCCGATATTCTTCAGCGGCCAGGTTCGGCAGGAGATCAGCTTCGGGCAGTTCTTCAACGGGATACAATGGCAGCCGGTATCGGAAAACCCAAGGTTCTCGTTATGGCCCATAATCCTTGGTAGCCTTAAGGTGACCCTGATAGCCCTGTTATTTTCGGTGCCGGTAGCGGTGGGTGCGGCACTATTCAGCTCCGAATTTGCCGGTAGGAAACTGAAAGAGGCGATCAAGCCAACTGTTGAACTTCTGGCCGGGATCCCTTCGGTGGTGCTGGGATTTTTTGCTCTGATGGTCATGGCGTCATTTTTAAAAAGCGTATTCGGGTGGACCTTCCGTCTCAATGCTATCAATGCCGGGATAGCCTTGGGCTTTGCCATCATTCCGGCCATATATTCCCTGGCGGAGGACGCCATCAATGCCGTTCCCAGATCCTACCGGGAAGCGGCGCTGGGATTGGGGGCGTCCCCTTGGCAGACAGCGGCCAAAGTAGTTCTTCCGGCGGCCTTGCCGGGAGTGTCGGCAGCGGTGCTGTTCGGCATGGGCCGGGCAGTGGGCGAGACTATGGTGGTGTTGATGGCCGCTGGCAACGCTCCGCTATTCTCCTTTAATCCCCTGGACTCGACCCGCACCATGACCGCTACCATCGCCGCCGAACTGGGAGAGGTGGTTTTCGGTAGCGGCCATTACCACGCCCTATTCTTCATAGGTCTGGTGCTGTTCGCAGTGACCTTTGTCATAAATATGGTTTCCTGGGCGATGTTTGACGGGCTGATGAGGAAGTTGTACGGAGTCAAGAAATAATGAAAGTAAAGAAAATAACGGAAGGGTTCAAGATAGGGCTTACCGGGGCCTCGGTGGTTCTGATCATAGCCATATTGGCGGTGATACTTGGCACCGTATTCATCGGCGGATATAAGAGCATATCCTGGGAATTTTTGACCCAGCCGCCCCGGGAGGGAATGACCAAGGGCGGGATATTCCCGGCCATCTTCGGGATGGTCTTCTCTCTGCTGATGATGCTCATCGCAGTGGTACCGGTAGGCGTTGTTACTGCCGTATATTTACACGAGTATGCCAAGCCGGAAAGTATGCTGACCAGGCTGATTCGCGGTGCGGTCAACAATCTGGCCGGGGTGCCGTCGATCGTTTTCGGGCTTTTCGGGTTGGGGTTCTTCATCCAGTTCATCGGTGGCGGCATTGACCGTTCATTGGGACAGAACGGTCTTTTCGGCCAGCCGTGCATCCTCTGGGCCTCGCTGACCCTGGCCCTGATGAATCTGCCGATGATCATTGTGGCCACGGAGGAAGCGTTAAGGGCGATTCCCCAGGCAGAACGGGTCGGGGCCCTGGCTTTGGGGGCCACCAAATGGCAATCGATAAGGCATGTAGTTCTTCCTCAGGCCATTCCCGGCATCCTGACCGGTGTGGTTCTGGTAATCAGCCGGGGAGCAGGGGAAGTGGCCCCGATCATGTTCACCGGTGCGGCCTATTACCTGCCTTATCTGCCCAAACTGCCCACCGACCAGTTCATGACTTTGGGGTATCATATATTCGTGATGACCACCCAGTCTCCGGATATTGATGCCACCATGCCCATCGCCATGGGAGCTACCCTGGTCCTTTTGGTTCTGACATTTTTGCTGAACATCATTGCCATAATAATAAGATCCCGCACCAGAAGCCAGCTCAGAAAGGGGAGATAAAATGGATGCAATTAAAAACCGTTTGGAGATAACCGATTTCAGTCTGTATTATCACCGCACCAAAGCGCTGGAGGACATCTCCATGTCCATTCCGGAAAAGAAGGTCACGGCCATAATCGGGCCTTCGGGTTGCGGAAAATCCACCCTGCTGCGTTCCATAAACCGTATGAACGAGCTGATTGACGGGGTTAAAACCGAAGGCGAGATTCTTTTGGATGACGAGGATATCTTTCAGAGGGATATAGACGTGGTGGAACTGCGGCGCAAGGTGGGGATGGTTTTCCAGCGCCCCAATCCCTTCCCTAAATCGATCTTCGAGAACGTAGCTTTCGGGGTCAGGATGGGAGAAAACAGTTCAATGAAGCAAAAGCTGGATGAAGTGGTGGAACGATCGCTGAAAGAAGCCGCTATCTGGGACGAGGTCCGGGACCGTCTGCACCGATCGGCCATGGAACTATCCGGTGGCCAGCAGCAGAGGATATGCATCGCCCGGGCTTTGGCGGTCGAACCGGAGGTTATTCTGATGGATGAACCGGCCTCGGCCCTGGATCCCATCGCTACCGCCAAGATTGAAGAACTGATATTCCGGTTGAAGGAAAAATATACCATCGTCATAGTTACACACAATATGCAGCAGGCGGCCAGGGTATCCGATTTTACGGCCTTTTTAATGTTGGGAAAATTGGTGGAATTCGGAAAAACCGAAATGATGATGACCAATCCGAAAAACAAACTGACCGAGGAATATATTACCGGAAGATTCGGTTGATAAATAACTCATTAAGGAGAATCGTATGGAACAGACCAGACAAATCGATCGTGAACTCGAACAGATCAAGGAAAAACTATTGCTGATGGCGGCCAAAGCCGAACAGGTTATCAGTCAGGCGATAGAATCCTTGCTACAGAGAGATATGGCCAAGGCGGATCAAATAATGGTCTTGGACAAGGAGATCGACCGGCTGGAGATAGAGATAGAAAACGAAGCCATCTCTATGATCGCACGCCACCAGCCGGCTGCCAAGGATCTGCGATTTCTGGTCGGCATAATCAAGATCAACAGCGACATCGAACGGATAGGCGACCACGGGGTGAATATCGCCCAATGCACCATTAAATTGGGGCAGGAGCCACCGCTCAAACCGCTTATTGACATTCCCAGGATGGCACAATTGGCTACAACCATGCTCAAAGATAGCCTTGACAGCTTTGTCCAGGAGGATGCCGAAAAAGCCAGGCGGGTCTGCGCCGCTGACAACGAGGTTGACCAGCTTAAGGATCAAGTCTTAAGAGAACTTATGACCTATATGTTTGATAAACCGGAAGCTATCAGCCGGGCCATGGGCTTGATACTGATCAGCCGCAATCTGGAAAGGATAGCTGATCTGTCAACCAATATCAGCGAGGAGGTTATTTACATTTCTCAAGCAAAAGTTATTAAACACCATCAGGAAAATTAAAATGGAAAAGACGAAAGTCCTGTTCATCTGCCGTCATAATGCGGCCCGTAGCCAGATGGCAGAGGCATTATTGAATAATATGGCAGGGGACAGATTTCAGGCCGAGAGCGCCGGGCTGGAACCGGGGGAGCTGAATCCCTATGCTATAAGGGCCATGGCCGAAATGGGTATAGATATCTCAAAGAAAAAGCCACAAAGCGTTTTTGATCTATATCTTAAGGGGCAATTATATAATTTTGTAATAACCGTCTGCGACATCAAAGAAGAAGATAAATGTCCGGTCTTTCCCGGAATAGCCCAGAGGCTGCACTGGAATTTTCCGGATCCGGCGTCCTTTACCGGCAACGATAGTGAAATAATGAGAAAGACTGCAGAGGTCAGGGATAGCATCAAAAAAGCCATTGAGGATTTCATCGGATAATTCAATAATCAAAATCATAGAAATAGGGGAGGGAACTGGGATGAAAACGCGTGATATAATATTCAGACTTTTGGAACTGGAAACCGATGGATTCAAAGACGACAAAAAGCTGGCTACATTGGCCAATGATGAAAAAGCAAGACAAAAACTTCTTGCGAAGGCCGGAGCAGTGGTTGATTTATGCGATAAGTTGTTATCTCAATAAGTTTATATCTTTGTTTAGAGGCGATTGAATACTTATATTCAGACAACCAAAGAAAAAGCCCGTCGGCATATTGCCAATGGGCTTTATATAATTTTGTTGGTCAATAAATATTAAAAAGCAACGCAACATAATGTGTTGCATTGCTTTAGGTGGCATACTGGCTGGGGGACAGGGATTCGAACCCCGATACCATGGTCCAGAGCCATGTGTCCTGCCGTTGGACGATCCCCCAGTTTCAAATCGATCAAGATTTGTAATTATATATCAAAATACAATCCTTGTCAATTGAGAAAATGACTTTCTATCCCCTATAAGGTATAATATTTGGTGGGTTGACACTGGCAGTTAATTCTGATAAAATATTATGTTCCAATAAGAAAAATACAATAATATATAGAAGGGATCCAATCATGAAGGTATTGAAAAAACCGATCTTAAAAGGCGCCTTCCCGGGGCCTAAGGCCAAAGCCATCGTGGAGCGCGACCATAAATCACTATCCCCCTCGTACACCCGTTCATATCCGGCAGTTATCGATAAAGCCCAGGGTGTATGGATGACCGATGTCGACGGCAACGTGCTGCTGGATTTTTGCGCCGGTATCGCAGTTAATTCCACCGGACACTGCCACCCGCAGGTGGTTAAAGCCATCACTGAGCAGGCCAATAAGTTCCTTCACTACTCTGGAACTGATTTTTATTATTCGCCGGAAGTAGAACTGGCCGAAAGGCTGAATGCCGTATCCCCCACCGGAAAAGATAACCGGGTTTTCTTCTGTAATTCGGGGGCCGAGGCCGTCGAAGGCGCGTTGAAATTGGCCCGATACTATACCAAGCGGCCGCAGTTCATCGCTTTTATCGGGGCTTTTCACGGACGGACCTTGGGCGCGGTGTCCTGTACCGGGTCCAAGACCACCCAGAAGAAGGGCTTCTTTCCCACCATGCCGGGCGTAACCCACGTGCCGTACCCCAACTGCTATCACTGCGTATTCAACAAGACCTATCCCGGCTGTAAGCTGGAATGCATCAAATACATCGAAGAAGTGGTGCTTAAGACCATCCTTCCTCCGGAAGAAGTGGCGGCCATAGTATTTGAACCCATCCAGGGCGAGGGCGGATACGTGGTGCCTCCCAAAGAGGCGGTGGTGGCCCTGCGCAAGCTGGCCGACAAGCACGGCATGCTGCTCATCTCCGACGAGATACAATCGGGCATGGGCCGCACCGGCAAATGGTTCGCCATTGAGCATTTCGGAGTGAAACCGGACATCATCACCATGGCCAAGGGGATCGCTTCGGGGATGCCCATGGGCGCCATCATAGCTTCCTCCAAGGTGATGAGCTGGAAACCGGGATCTCACGGCAACACCTTCAGCGGGAACCCGGTATGCTGCGCGGCAGGGATCGCCACCTACGAGGTGATCAAAAAGGACCTTTTGAAGAATTCGATGGTGGTGGGCAACTACATGATGGCCGAGTTGAAGAAGATGCAGAAAAGACACGCTGTCATCGGCGACATCCGCGGCAAGGGTCTGATGATCGGGGTGGAACTGGTCAAGGACCGCAAGACCCGCGAAAAGGATCACGACCTGATGGAGGCGGTGGTTCAGGAAGCCTTCAAACAGGGTCTTTTAATGCTGGGCTGCGGCACCAACACCCTACGCATCTGTCCGCCGCTGATCATCACCAAGGAAGAGGCCAAGGTCGGTTTGGATATTCTGGAAAAGGTGCTTAAAAAGGTCACCAAAAAGAAATAACGGCCTCACCATATACCAAATTAAGGGCAGAGGACCGCTAGTATCGCGATGGTCTCTGCCCTTTGTTCTGCCTTGTCTTCGTAGGGGCTTACAGTAAGAATAAAACAAACAATATAAAATAAAAACATTTATTACAGGAGAGAGAAATGGCCAGCAGCAAAGAGCTGATCCGGATCACCGAGAAATACGGGGCTCACAACTACCATCCCCTGCCGGTGGTTATATCCAAAGCCAAGGGCATATGGGTGTGGGATGTGGAGGGCAAAAAATACCTGGACATGCTTTCGGCCTATTCGGCGGTCAATCAGGGACACCGCCATCCAGCGGTATTAAAGGCCCTTAAAGACCAGTTGGAGAGGGTAACCCTTACCAGCCGGGCCTTTCATAACGATAAGCTGGGGCCGTTCCTTCAAAAACTTTGCAAGGCCTCTCAAATGGAAGTGGCCTTGCCGATGAACACCGGGGCCGAAGCCGTGGAGACCGCCATTAAGTTGGCCCGCAAATGGGGCTATGAAGTCAAAAGGGTACCCCAGAATAAGGCTGAGATCATCGTCTGCGCCGAGAATTTCCACGGCCGGACCACTACCATCGTGGGCTTTTCCACCGATCCCGACGCTTACACCGGATTCGGGCCGGCCACTCCGGGATTCAAGGTCATCCCCTACAATGACACACAGGCGTTAGAAAAGGCAATTACCAAGAACACCGTGGGATTCCTGGTCGAACCAATCCAGGGAGAGGCCGGGGTCAAGGTTCCGACCAAGGGATACCTGACCAAGGTCAAGCAGATCTGCAAAAAACATAATGTCCTGTTCATAGCCGACGAAGTGCAGACCGGCTTCTGCCGCACCGGCAAATGGTTCTGCTGGCAGCATGAGAATGCCAAGCCGGATATCATGATCGTGGGCAAGGCTCTGGGCGGCGGGGTATACCCGGTTTCCGCCATTCTCAGTTCGTGGAACATCATGAAGGTCATCAAACCCGGACAGCACGGCAGCACCTTCGGCGGAAATCCGCTGGCCTGCGCCGTAGGTACCGCGGCCCTGGATGTACTGGCCAAGGAAAAATTAGATGTGAAATCCCAACAATTGGGCGAATATTTCCGCTCCCAGCTGGCCAAGATCAAAACCAAAAAGATCAAGGATATCAGGGGCAAGGGATTATTGACCGGTATGGAACTGCATAAAGAGGCAGGCAAGGCCCGTCCTTATTGTCTTAAGATGAAGGATATGGGAATGCTGGCCAAGGATACCCACGAACAGACCATTCGGTTTGCTCCTCCACTGGTGATAACCAAAAAGGAAGTGGATTGGGCGGTCAAGTTAATTGCCAAAGCCCTGGAAGGATAGAAAAGCAGCCCAGGCTTGCGCCTGGGCTGACTGCTTAAATATCAATCGATGTTCATTAGCATTGCGGAGAAATAAATGAAAGTTTTCTTATCGGGCAACGAAGCGGTGGCCAGGGGCGCCTGGGAGGCCGGGGTCAATGTGGTATCAGCCTATCCCGGCACGCCTTCCACCGAGATACTGGAAAATCTTGGCAGGTACAAGGAAATATATGCCGAATTGGCCACCAACGAAAAGGTCGGTCTGGAAGTGACGGCCGGAGCTTCCTTCGCCGGGGCCAGGGCCATGACCTGCATGAAGCATGTGGGACTCAATGTGGCGGCCGATCCGCTTTTTTCCATGGCTTATATCGGGGCCAGGGGCGGATTTGTGGTGGTCAGCGCCGATGATCCGGGAATGCATTCCTCCCAGAACGAACAGGATAACCGCTATTACGCCAAGATGGCCAAGATACCCTGTCTGGAACCTTCGGACAGCCAGGAATGCCTGGAGATGACAAGGCTGGCTTTCGAGCTTTCGGAAAAGTTTGATACTCCGGTATTATTGCGGCTGACAACCCGCATCTCGCATTCCAAGGGGGTGGTGGAGACCGGAGAGAGGGCCGAGCATAAGCCTCTCGGGTACGTAAAGGATGTGGTCAAGAACATCACCATTCCGGCCCATGCCAGAAAGATGCATCTAAAGGTCGAAGAACGGCTTAAAAAGCTGGCTGAATACGGCGAGCAGTTCTCATACAATAAAGTGGAAAAAGGCGAGAAGAAACTAGGGATAATCACCAGCGGCATTTCATACCAATATGCCAAAGATGTCTTTCCACAGGCTTCATTCTTAAAACTGTCACTGACATTTCCACTGCCGGCCAGAATGATCTCCGAATTCATAAATTCGGTGGATGAAATATACGTGGTCGAGGAGAACGATACATTCTTGGAAGAGCAGATAAAGGCTTTGGGCTATAAGGTCTCCGGCAAATGCGCTTACGAGAAGGAGATCATAGGAAAATCCAGGATACCCATTGTGGGAGAACTAGATCCAACAGTTTTAGCCAGATCGTTCGGCCTGCAGAAGGAATCAACCTATAAACCATTGGTGCTGCCGGCCCGGCCACCGGTGCTTTGCCCCGGCTGCCCCCATCGCGGGGTGTTTTATGCCCTTAATAAGCTCAAGCTCACGGTCACAGGAGATATAGGCTGTTATACCCTGGGCATGATGGAACCGTTAAATGCCATCGACACCGTGATCTGCATGGGGGGCAGCGTTACCGCGGCCATTGGATTGGAAAAAGCCCTGGGACCGGAAATGGCCCAAAAAACAGTGGCGGTGATCGGCGATTCCACTTTCTTCCATTCAGGCATCACCGGACTGGTGGATATGGTATACAATAATTCGCAGGGGACGCTAATCATTCTTGATAACCGTATCACCGCCATGACCGGGCATCAGGAGAATCCCGGCACCGGCAAGACCCTGCAGGGGTTAGAGGCTCCGATAATCGAACTGGAGCCGCTGGTCAGATCCTGCGGAGTGAAGCATATCCAGGTAATTGATCCCCTGAACCTGAAACAGACCGAGGCGGCCATCAAGGAGGCGGTAAACCATCCAGGCGTTTCGGTGATAATCGCCAAATCGCCCTGCATCCTGATCGAAAAGAAGTTCAAGCCGGCCCTCAAGGTGAACGAGGATAAATGCGTGGGCTGTAAGATCTGCCTGAAACTGGGTTGCCCGGCCATTTCATTCGACAAGAATAAAAAGAAATCAAAGATAGATCCCATATTCTGCATCGGCTGCGAGGTGTGCGCTTCGCTGTGTCCCAAACAGGCCATCGGCCTCAATAGCAAATAAGGAGCAATGATGAAAACAGTGAATATACTTATCTGCGGAGTGGGAGGACAGGGGGTCCTTTTAGCCGGTGATATCATTGCCGAGACCGCCATTGCCTGCGGGTTTGACGCCAAGAAGAGCGAGGTTCATGGTATGGCACAGCGGGGCGGAAGCGTGGTCAGCCATGTACGCTACGGAGAGAAGGTCAACTCGCCGTTAATCCGCGAAAGCGAAGCCGATGTCATACTGTCGTTCGAAGAGATGGAGACAGCACGGTACCTGCAGTTCCTAAAATCCGACGGTTGCCTAATAATCAACAAACAGCAGGTGATGCCTATGTCGGTGGCCACCGGACAAGCAGATTATCCGTTGGACATAGTCGAAAAAATTAAACAACAGGTAAAGGACACCATATTGTGTCCGGGCATCGAGTTGGCCGAAAAGGTTGGCAGCGCTAAAGCAGTCAACACCGTGTTGCTGGGAGCCTTGGCCCAAAAGCTCGAACTTGACAAAGCAAAATGGCAGGAGGTTATATCCCGCCGGGTTCCGGCCAAGACCGTAGAATTGAACAAAAAGGCCTTCGATTCGGGATACAGCCAATCATAGGCCATTGGATATGAAACCTTTCACTGATATATCACCATATTATGACCTGCTTATGCAGGATGTGGATTATCAGGAATGGGTCGATTATGTCGTACACCTGATGGATCGGGCAGGAGTGCCCAAAGGAAGCAGCTTGATCGATCTGGCCTGCGGAACCGGCACTTCGGCCATATTGTTGGCCAAGTCCGGGTACAATGTAAAAGGCATGGATTTATCCTCTGGTATGTTGGAATTTGCCAGGGCCAAAGCGAAGAAGGCACAGCTTAAAATAGATTTTTTCCAGGGGGACCTCAGGGATTTAAAATGCAGTGAGAAACCGGATGTTTTGACCTGCCTTTTCGACAGCATGAATTATCTGCTTAACGAAAATGATTTCTACCATGCCTGCCTTTCGGCTTACAATTCCTTGTCCAATCCCGGCCTATTCATATTCGACGTCAATACCATTTTTGCCCTGACCAAATATTGGGACCAGCGGCTGGAGGTCAAAGAGGCCGAAGGGGTGGTCTCGATATGGAAGAACAGTTTCGATTTCGTCAAACATTATGCTAATCTGTCCCTATCTCTTTTCATCCCACATGGCAAAGGATACAGGAGGGTGGATGAATTTCACCAGGAGAAAGCGTATCCCCTGGAAGATATCGAAAAAATGCTTAAAGCGGCAGGTTTCGGAAAGATCGAAATGTTCAAACATCTGACCATGGATCCGCCTCAGAATAATACCATCAGAGCCACCATAGCCGCTTACAAGAAATAATATGCGTTTTATTGCCGATTTTCACATTCACTCCAAGTACAGCCGGGCCACCAGTCCGGACATGGACCTGGAACACATTGCCGAATGGGCCCAATTCAAGGGATTGGGCTTGCTGGGAAGCGGAGACTTTACCCATCCGGCCTGGCTGAAAGAACTGCGGTTCAAACTGGAACCAAAGGACAACGGGGTATTCCACTACCGGGGCATTGATTTTCTGCTGACGGCTGAGGTCTGCAACATCTTTACCAAGGACGGCAAGAGCCGCAAGATACACAATATGATCTTTGCTCCTTCCTTTGAGGTGGTGGAGACCATCAATCGTCAGTTAAAACGATATTCTGACCTTTCGATGGACGGCCGACCCATAGTGACGCTTTATGCCTCACGTCTGGTAGAAATGATCAGGGATATATCTCCCGATTGCATGGTGATCCCAGCCCATATTTGGACGCCGCATTTCTCGCTGTTCGGAGCGAATTTCGGCTTTGACAGCCTGGAAGAATGCTACGAGGACCAGACCGAACATATTCACGCCATGGAAACAGGGCTTTCCTCGGATCCAGCCATGAATTGGCGGCTGACAAAACTGGACAAACATTCCCTTATATCTAACTCCGATGCCCACAGCCCGTCCAAATTGGGCCGCGAGGCGAATGTCTTCGATTGTGATATGGATTATAAGGTCATTTGCCAGGCCCTGAAGAGACAGGACATATCAAGGTTCCTATACACTATCGAATATTTCCCCGAAGAGGGAAAATATTTTCATGATGGGCATCGCAAATGTTTTTCCCGGCTATCTCCCAAAGAATCGATCGAGAACGATGACAAATGCCCGGTATGCGGAAAAAAAATGACCATTGGGGTGATGCATCGCATCGAACAACTGGCCGATCGTCCGTCAGGTATCAAGCCAGCCAATGCCATACCATTCAGGCATCTGGTCCCGCTCGAGGAAATAATTGCCATGGCTTTTGGGATGGGTCTGGGCACCCAGGCTGTCATGCACGAATATCACAAGCTGGTCAAGGCCTTCGGGAATGAATTTACCGTGTTGTTGGAAGCCACCAAGGCCGAGTTGAATGAAGTGACCAACAACAAGATAGCGGATGGTATTGTCAGAGTAAGACAGGGGAAGGTGAACATTGTTCCCGGCTACGATGGAGAATTCGGCAAACTCAATATTTTTGACGGGGACCGACGGCAATCGCATAAAACCGACGAAAAGGAAGAACAGTTGGAGATCTTTTAATGTTAACCTCAAGAAATGAAAATAAGTGGGTGTTTTTGGATATCGGCAATGTGATATTTTACGATCTTCCCCTTTTGGCCAGGATATGGAAGTATTTCTACCTGACCCTGAAGGAAGGCGGGCTGAACATGTCCTTCGAAGAAATTATAAGGGAACGGGAGTTGTTGCTGAAGGATAATCCTCCGGAAACCAATCCCCGGAAAATGATCGCCGACCGCCATGCTTTGCATATTGAGCGGCAAGTAGTGGATAAGGCCGTGAATGAATGGCGGTCAGTTTATCTGGGATCGAATTATCCGGTTAGGGGGATAAAGGATGTTTTAATACAATTGCAGGAAAGATATAACCTGGGTATAATCGCCAATCAACCTCCCACGGCAGTAGATGAGTTGAGAAAATACGATTTGGACAAATTTTTCAATCATATGACAATAAGCGATGTGGTCGGATATCATAAACCTGACCCAAGGATCTTCAAGCATGCCCTTACAGCTACCGGTGCAGACCTGGAGAAAAGCATCATGGTTGGTGATAGGATAGATAACGATGTGCGGCCTGCCAAGACCTTAGGGATGAAGGCCATTTGGCTGGATATGGATTATAGGGATATGGATTATAGACCGGAGGACGATTATGAAAGGCTCTACATTCAAAGCTACCTGAAAGTGACAGGGATTGACCAGTCCTACAAAGGAACTATGCAAGAACCGGATTTAGTGATACATAAATTGGAAGAACTTCCCAAATCCATTGAGTTGGCATGGAAACAACAGGAGGCGGTAAGATGAAAAAACTTTGGGCTCCCTGGCGCATGAAATATATAACCGGAGTAGCGGATAAAAAGAATGAAGGCTGTATATTCTGCGACAAACCGAAACGCAAAACTGACAAGGCTAATTACATTCTTTGCCGTGGAAAGAAGGCTTTTGTAATGATGAATATCTTTCCCTACAATAATGGCCATCTGATGATCGCACCTTATAGGCATGGGGGTGATTTTATTCAACTAAACGACGAAGAACTGTTGGAGATGATGCATTTGGCCCAAGCCTGCCAGCGGACGATGAACAAGGTGATGAAGCCGCAGGGATTCAATCTGGGATTCAATCTCGGGCGGGTGGCCGGAGCGGGAATCGAGGATCATGTTCATCTGCATTTGGTTCCCCGCTGGAATGGAGATACCAATTTTATGCCGGTATTAGCCGATACCAAAGTAGTATCGGAGGCCCTGGAAGATACATATAAAAAGCTAAAAAAAGTCTTGGCTGCATATATTTGAAAAACGTAATCACAATAATCACCATTGCCGGCATTTTTATAGCAACGGGTTGTGAACAGCAGGAAAGCTGGCTGAGGCAGATTGAAAAAGGCGATCTATCCTTTGTGGAATGCGGCAAAGGTATTTATTCCCAACGGCAGATTCATCTTAATAAAAAAGACAGCCGTTTCTATGCTACAGCAGAATCTCTGGTTGTTACAAAAAGGGAATATCTGTTAAAATGTTTGGAGTTTTGTAGCGAGGATAGTTTGCCAAAACCAATAAGGATAGGTTGTACTGGAATACTGGGCGATGAACAGGGAAGGATTTTCTTAACGTATCTGGCGGCTTATCCCAGACCCAAAATAATGGCCGGGAAACGACTTCAGATAGTGCTGGATGCAAAAAGAAACCTGGAAAAGATTCTTGTATACGACATCCCTTTGGAAGCGCAATAATAGTAGCTGATATTATGACTGGAAAATATAAAACCAAAACAGTGGCCGTGGCCATGTCCGGTGGGGTCGACAGCAGCGTGGCGGCGGCGTTATTACTAAAAAAAGGCTTCAAGGTCATCGGATTGACCATGAAGCTTTTCTCGTCATCAACGGCCCATTCATCCACCGGCTGTTGTGCTGATGAAGCGCTGGATTCGGCCCGAAGGATTGCCGCAAAAATAGGCATAGAGCACAGGGTGGTCGATTGCCAAAAAGAATTTGAACAAAGCGTGATAGATAATTTTATATCTGAATACTCAAGGGCCCGGACACCTAACCCCTGTGTGACATGCAATAAAATAATTAAATTCGGATCATTGCTGAACTTGGCAAAAGAAATGGGCTGCGATCACTTGGCAACCGGTCATTATGCCCAGATACGCAAAAAAAAAGGCAGGCATATTCTGGCCAGGGCCAAAGATATCAGCAAAGACCAATCTTATTTTTTATGGACGCTGAGCCAGAAGCAACTAAGATCCGTTATTTTCCCATTGGGTTCATATCCAAAACAAGTGGTAAGGGAATTAGCGGATTCAATGGGGATAGAATCGTTCAATAAGCCAGAAAGCCAGGAAATATGCTTTATTCCTAAGGGGCATTATAGCGAATATCTGAGTCAACGGAAGGCTTTTCCTGCCGGAGAAATAGTGGATATAAACGGGAAGGTATTGGGAAAGCATAATGGAATCGTCAAGTATACCATCGGGCAACGGGAGGGGCTGGGAATTGCATTGGGCAAAGCCCAGTATGTGATCGATTTGGATTATTCCTCCAATCTGGTGATCGTGGGAGACGATAGCCTTCTTTTTAGGAATTCTATCACGGCTACAAATGTAAATTGGTTCATAAACCAACCACGCCGCCAGATAAAAGCCACGGTAAAGATAAGAAATCAGCATAAGGGTTCGCTAGCTCTGATAAAAGCTATTGACGAGGAAACTGCCCAAATCACATTCGTTGAAAAGCAAAGGGCCATAACCCCAGGACAATCGGCTGTTTTCTATCAGGGTGAACTGGTGCTTGGAGGCGGTTTGATAAAATAAGAGGTTCGGTTATGATGACCGAACCTCTTAGCCTTAACCAATTATCATTGACCTCCGGGAACCATTCCTTTGAACATATCCTTGAATCCTGCTTTCTTTTCCGTCTTTCCTATCTCAAACAAAGCATCATCCACCCCTTTGTTGATATCCACAGATTTGACAACTATGGTTGAAATGGGCTGATTGTCTTTCTCATAAAACAATTCAGTCATGAACGGCATTTCCCAATTGCCGGGAACCTTGCGGAAATCGGAATAGAGCGCAATGGCCTTTTTCTTCTTTTCGACGGTCATTTCGGCCTTGACTTGTACCAGATTGTCCATATCTATCCATATTTTGTCGAAAGGGACCTGCTCGCCCTTTTTATCAGAAACATATTCTATAATATAACAATTGCGGTCGCCGATCTTTTCCGTTCCGGTTATCTTGCCGTTCTTGGCCAGATCCGCCCACCATTTCCATGATTTGTCTTTTTGGTATTTTGTCTGTTCTTTATCGGAAATCTTCTTTTTTCCCATGAAGGGGGCTATCATCCACATATCAGTGCCGTCAAAAAGTATCGTGGTCTCCATATTCATGGCCTTTTCCTGTCCGGTATTGGTCTTGGTATCCATCCTGAATTTATCGCCTTTATAGTAATAAGTAGCATCGCTAACGATATTCCCTTCCTTGCTTGCCATGGTAATTTGCTGGACCATGGTCATGTCCTTGATCTGTTTTTCCAGTTTGCCGTAACGGTCCTGGAATTTCTGGGCCAGCTCCGCGATATCCTGAGCCGATGCAATAAAAGCGAAAAGGGTAGTGATTAAGAAAATAGTGGTCCGAAAGATTGTATGCCTTTTCATAGTTACCTCCGATATATTGAATTTGTAGTTACTCTAAAGTTAAATATAAACCATTTTTCCATAAAATACAATAGCGTGAATAGTGCATAAATAAAGCCTTATTTCAACTGGCATAGATAGATTATAGGAGAATCCGACAATATATTTATTGTGGGGATGTTTCTAATGTCAGCAAGATTCGGAAGGAATGGCTTGGGGACCTTATGCTTGAAAAATATAAGGTAGGAAGGCATATCTTTGTCCGCATTATCGGGCACGGACAATTCTTTGAGCACGGTTTTGCCAAGAACCGACGGGATCTTCCCCGTCAAACTATAAAGAAGCTCGGGATCGTTCGTATAATATGTTCCGCTATCGGGAAGATCAATTAACATTTTAACCGCCTCCACTTTGGCCCAGTTGAAACGCTCGTAGGAATTCCATCTTGCGGAAGCAGTTCTGTCGGCCCCCCACCATAAAAGATAAAAGAAAGATGATATAACCCAAAGAAAAAGCAAAACCCTTAACACCAGCTTGGGATGTGTCTTTTTCAAAGCCAACGGAAAAAGTATAGCAATTAATATATAGATCGGCAAAAGAATTCGGTAATCCAACATTATTGCGGGGTCGTAAAAAAATGCGGAGGAGAACAAAAAGACCAAATAAATAATCAAACTGGTCCCCAAAAACAAGATTTGGAGTGAATTGACTGACTTCCTGTGTTTATTTAGGATGCCATTTGAACTTAAGCTCCTTTGTCTTAAGAGATAAATAATGATCATCAAAGAAAGCAAAAACCTCAGATAGCCCACCCAATTCATTCCCAATTCTAAATTCAACCACCAAAGCAAAGTTTGCATACCCTTAAGGAGCGATAACTTGCTGATTATATATAAATCCAAGGACCTGTCGGCGAGCGTGCCGGCAAAGAATATATTCCGCAAGGTCCATAATATTATACCGGAAAGAGAAATAGTGAGAAAAGAAAGAATATGAAAGGCTTTCAGCCTTTTTGTGATTCGGGTCATATAAATGATATATATCAAGCAGGCAAAAATGAAGGCAAGGCCTATGTAGCGGCATAGCGCAGCTGCTCCCAAGAATAATCCGGAACCCATTAATACTAAAAAACCATTCTTTGTCATATATTCAAGAAATAACAAAACCCCAAAAAGAACTAAAAATATGAATAATGGCTCGGTTATCGCCAGCATATGAATTAGTAAAATATGGGTCGATGAAATTAACAATATCCCCGTTATAATGGCCGCATTTGGCCAACGAGTGATTTTCACAGAGGTCAGGCTTGCCAGAAATATGTTAGCGCCAAATAATACACTATTCAACCATCTGGCCGACGTCAGTGGATCTATCCCGAATAGATGGAAAAATGAGAGCAATAAAGGGTATAGGGGCGGGAAGTGTGTCATTGGACGGAGCTGGCCGTTTCCAGCCCATTCACTAAGACCCATGCTACGTGAATAATTTAAGGCCGATGCTATATACACAGTTGAATCATTATTGATAGCTATGCCCCATCTGGTAAGCCAGAAGACCAACTGCATGGCTATCAGGGATAGCCCCAATATGCCATAGAAAGGAAAATAGCCGTTCATCAATTTATGGAAATCATTCTTCATAATCAAATAATAATACATTTTGACTGGGCAATACAAGCAGAAAATCTAAATATGCCTTATCGTAATAATTTGTAAATTATAGCTTGAATTTGGGAGCTATAAATTGTATATTTAATTAAACCAGCAGGTGATATTATGAATACCCTGTTTGTGGTAATAAGAAAAATCTGGGGTGATTTTATCAGAAGCGGGCTAGGCGATAATATTGACCATTCCTATATAAGAAAGGTCAAATTCGCCAATGCCCTTTCTTTTTTGGGCATTGTGACCCTTTTGGGTTTCGGCACAGCCAGGATGCTTGCCGGACAAAAAATGATAGGTTGGGCTGACCTTTCGGTCGGGATCTTCATTATCCTTAATTTGATCATGCTGAGGATAAATAGGAACGTGCTGTTGGCGAGTTCTATTGGAACGGCAGGACTTCTAAGCCTTATCCTTTTTTTATTCATAACGGGTGGTGTTAACGGGACAGGCATTTATTGGATATATTTTTTCCCGGTAATTTCGTTCTTTCTTTTTGGCAGGAGAGGCGGTTTTATCTGGTTGGGTATACTTTATTTATTTGTCTTCCTCATACTGTTGCTAGGACATTTGAAAATAATATCAACCGCCTACGACTTTGGAACGTCCATACATATGCTGGCCAGCTTGTTACTGGAATCAGCCTTGGTTTACTATTATGCCAAGGTAATGGAGGACGAGGAGAGAATCATAGAGGGCCATAATCATAAATTGCGCGAGACCAATCAGATAATACAAAACGAAATGGCACAGAGACAAAAGGCAGAAAATGAATTGCTTAGGATAAGTCAAGCGGTAAGAAGTTCCAGCGACGCTATAGCAATCGAAGATATCGACGGGACCCATCTTTACCATAATAAAGCGTTTTATAATCTTTTGAATTATTCGATTTCGGGATTGAATGCCCAGGGGGGATTTGTCAATATGATCTGCGACCAAGATCTGGGCCGCAAAATACTTGACGTGGTCAAGGGGGGTGATTCATGGATCGGTGAGGTTGAGATAAGGAAAAAGGACGATACACCCATTGAGGTTCTGCTAAGGGTGAATGCGATAAAAGACCATAGCGGCAAATCCATAGGCAGCGTTTTCATATATACTGATGTAAGCGAAAGAAAAAAATGGGAAAAGGCCCTGGTAACAAGTGAAGAGAGGTTCCGGAAAGTAGTAGCCTCAATAAGCGATCATATTTACATGACTCACTATTCAGCCCAAGGTGATCCGGTCAATGCATATATTTCGCCAAATGTGGAAAAATTGACGGGTTATCCTCATGCAAAATTCCTGGAGGATTGGAATTTTTGGGCAAAAACGCTCATACATCCTGATGATCAGGTTGCCGCCCGATTACAGGTGGATAATTTCAAGAAAGGGAAAGACAGCCAGGTCGAATATCGGATAACCAAGGCAGATGGCGAGACAATCTGGGTTAGGGACAGCGGGAGGGTTGAATACAATGACAAAACCGATGAATTGACTATATACGGGATCATAAGTGATATATCGCTCAGCAAGCGACAAGAGCAAGAAAAAGAATCCTTGATGGGGGAATTGCGCAAAGCAAACGAGGAATTGGAGGGGCGGGTGCTGGAAAGAACCGCCGAATTGGCAGATGCTAACACGGAATTGAAGAGAAGCTATAATGATACTATCATGGCCATCATAGCCGCTATGGATGCCAAAGATTCATATACCAGGGGCCATTCCGAACGAGTGCGCGATATTGCCATGAGCATCGCAGATAAGTTAAATCTTTCCGGGGACTCAATGAAAAGACTGTCATATGCCGCCTTGCTGCATGATATAGGCAAAATAGGCGTCAGCGATCTGCTGTTGACCAAAAAGGGGAAATTGACCAGCGAAGAATATGAAGAAGTAAAGATGCATCCGGTGATAGGCGGGAAACTGGTGGGGGGGATAGAATTGCTGAAGGATGTATCTCCGATAATTACCGCCCATCATGAATATTACGATGGCAGCGGGTATCCCAACGGGCTTAAGGGAGAGGAGATACCGATTGAAGCCAGAATAATAAGCGTGGCTGATGCCTACGAGTCAATGATATCGGACCGGCCTTACCGAAAGGGCTATGAGATTCGGGAGGTGATAAGAAGGCTTGACGAAGCGTCTGGGACCCAGCTTGATCCTTTGATAGTTGAAAAATTAAAGGAAACCATATAAAAAGAGAAACGCCCCGATTTTATCGGGGCGTTTCTTAATATATTTTTTCCAAAACATTTATTTTTATCCAGCCCCCTGAGCCTCCCGGGAGTTGCACCAAAGCAAAATCGTTTCTAGTTTCCTTTACCAGCACTTCGGTGCCGTCATGCAACAGGAGGATCTGCTTGAATTCTTCGCCGGGACCGCTTAACGCATTTGCTTCAGGAACCACAACTATTGCCGGACGGGAGTTTTTTTCGTTTTGCCAGGTCAAGAAAGAAATCATGAGATAACAGAAAACAACGCTAGATAAAAAAGCGAAGACCAGGGCCTTGCCCCTGCGGGTCATAATGTAAACAGAAATGAATACCGATAATAAAGAAAAAGAAATTATGGATAGCCAGAATGATTCGCTGTTTGAAAACCAGTGAAATAACATATAGAAATACCGCTCGATGGGTCCCTGGCTGGTGAGAACTTTATCCACCCTGTAGTTGCGGGCATATACCAGGTTATTATTTATATCGGTATCCCTGGGCTTTAGAAAATATGCCCGGCGATAATTTGCGATCGCTTTTCCAATCTGCCCGTTCTTGAAATATGCATTCCCAAGGTTATAAAATAAAATTGGAGAGTTAACTTTAGCATTGCTGTAGACTTCGATGGCTGCAGGATAGTTGCCTTCCTGATAAAACTTATTTCCCTGGTTATATGAGTCAACCGGGGTAAATCCTAAAACGGTCATAAGGATCAATTCCATCATAATCTGCTAAGTACCTCCTTGGCTTTATCCAGCATGCTCGGTGGGTCCATTTCCGGGGCGGAAGAGGGCGAAAATCGAAACAGATCGCAAGCTTCCATCAAAGCCATGATATCGGATAAAATATCTTCATGAATACCTTGCCTGGATAATTCTTCTTGTATCTGTTCCTTGGTTCTGGCTCCCATGTCCATATTATAACGATCTCCGATAAAACCAACAACAGCCTGTGAAAGAGATGCGTAAAAATTATTCAGTTCGTTGGCTTTGAGGTATTTTTCGGAAAGCTGCAGGCGTTTTTTAACCAATCCGCTTGATCTGTGTTTACGTGCATACCCCCTGTCGGTTGATAACTTATCAAGGTGGCTCCGATACCAGAAAGCCAAAAAGATCATTGACGGGAACAGCAAATATAAAAGCCAGGCAAATTTTGGAATTCCGAAAGATGTGCCTTTTAACACGGATGCGTCGGGCTTGATATAGTTTATGTCAGTTCCCAATACCTTCATGCCGGTAGCTTCCACCAGCGGGGTGGCTTGAGTACAGCCCGAAGCAGAACATTCGAACGGCTGGGTCAGGATGCTATGATAGCACTTATCATCGGGGTCGAAATAGGCCATCTTTATCGCCGGGATGGAATATTTTCCGTCAACCTGGGGAATTATGGGAAAAGTGAAGGTTTTACTGCCTTTAATAATGTCTCCGGTTACTTGAATATTTTCCTTCACTTCCGGGTCCATTATCTTCAACCCGGGAATCGGTGCTATCAAAGGCTTTTCGATCAAGCGAATATTGCCTGTTCCGGTTATTTTGACGGTGAGGTTGATAGGTTCGTTTCCGGTGGCCGAATTTTTGTCCAAAGAAGCCTGAATGGAGAATTTGCCGACGCCGCCGGTAAAATCAGCCGGTTTCCCTTCGGGCAATGGCTTTACGTTAATAGTTATGGGTTTCGATTCGACCTTCACACTTCTGGTTGTGCCGAAGAAATCGAAAAAGTCCCTTGACGACTGAACCACGGCTATGTTCAGGGACATGGGACTTACAATAAGCTCTCCGCTGGACATGGGGAACAGGGCCGCCCTTTTTAGCAGCATATAATTATATTGCTTACCGTCAACTGTCTTTTGCTTCCAGTTGAATTTATCGGCGTCGTAGATCTTTTCCGTCCAGAAGCCGCTGAAGGTTGGCATCTTCGAAATTCCGGCATCCGATATCTGAAAACGGTTATATAAAGTGAAATCAACTGTTAGTTGTTCTCCGACGTATGCAGTCCTTTTATCTGAATTAGCCGATAAGAAAAGATTTCCTTCTATCGGGATGTTGGTCTGTCCTACTGAAGTTCGTCCAGGCTGGGATGGCTGGGCTCTGGCGGTCGAGGTTTTTATGACCTCGATTGGTATGGGCTGCGAAGCATATTCCTCGTCTTTGTATTTTATTTTACAGGGACCGATGGTCAGTTTGCCCAGTTTCTTGGCGCTGAGATAATAAATGAAATTAACCGAAGCCTGCTTGGACATCTTCCCGTTTACGAACTGGATATTGGTAGACTGGGATGATGAATTGCCCAGCAGGTTGAAATCGGGCAGTTCCGGCAATTCCGGCTTGGGAACGCTGGCCATATCCTGGCCCTGAACGGTAACGGTCAAAGTGAATTGATCGCCCAACCCCACAGTGGTCTGGTCCACCGAGGCGTTAAATTCGATTTCGGCTGCATGAACCGGCGAAGCAATGATAAAAGCCGATAATAAAAAGTATTTTAATTTAGCTTTAAGCATTAAGTAATATAAAACGATCAAAATGATTGCAGTAATTATATAAGGTTTACCAGTCTTTGTCCACCTTTTCCGGCTTGGTGGGCTGTTCTTTCTGCTTTTTCATGGTTTCTTTTTCCTTGTTCTGCAGAGCTTGCAGGATACGGTCGGCTTCATCTTTATTCATCTGCCCTTTTTGGGGCTGAGGTTTCGGTTGTTGAGACTGCTGTTGTTTTTGATCCTGCTTCTGTTGCTGGTTTTTCTGCTTCTGGTTCTGATCATTTTTTTGTTGGTTTTGCTGCTGTTTTTGTTTTTTCTGATCCTGAGGTGGCGGTTCTTTGATTTTAGAATTTAAAGCATTAAGCTTGGGATCAGAAGGGTATTTAACCAAGCCCTCGGAAACCAATTGTTTACTTTCTTTATAATTGCCACTAATATATTTCTGTGAAGCCATATGAAAATAATCGTCAGCTGTTTGAGCCATTAAAATCATTGGATAACCAATGATTAGATAACTAATAAGGATATATCTCCGCAACATCACTTAACCTCTTAGTGTAATCTTGATAAACAGTAGCTGTCTGATCAGCTCTCAAAAGATCGTTCATTAGGATTAACGCTTTTTTATACTGTCTTTTAGCTACTAGTTCATCTGCTTGTTGTTTTATTTTTTTGGCATAATCGCTGGGTTCAGGTGTCGGCGTGTCATTTTGGCTCTGCCTGTGTTCCTGCTCGTCCTTCTGTTTTAAACAGAATTCCAAATTCTGCTTGGCTTTTAGGTCATTGGGATTCAATAATAGGGAAGAGACATAGCTGCTGATGGCCTCGTCCAATTTACCTTGTTTGAAATGGCAGTTTCCGATGTTATAAAGGGTCTTAGCCTGAAAACTTTTATCTTTGGTCAATAACCCAAGCTGGAACTCCGATATGGCTTCGGGATATTTTTGCAATTTGTAAAGGGCCCGTCCGATGTTGTAATGGATTTTCTCGTTATCCGGCTCCTGAACCAAAGCCTCCTGATATTTCTCCAAAGCCTGTTCAATGTTACCCTTATTAAGAGCCTTGTTACCGGATCTCATAGATGAACCAACGCCAGCCTCAGCCGAGGAATGGAAAATTAAAATTGAAAAAAGCAAAATGAAAAATTTGAACCTCACAATGCTCATTTTAGAAAACCATCTTCCCTTGCGATCGCTCAAGAATAGACCCAAAAAGATAAATATGAATGCGATCGCTATGAAATACTGATATCTTTCCACGTAATCCACGTATTCCCCGCCCTCCAACTCCTTCTTTTTCATATTATCAAGCTCCGATACCAGATTTTTCACATTGAACCCTTCGGCCCGGTAATAGCGTCCGTCGGTGGCCTTGGCCATCACCAGCAGCAAGCGCTCCGCCAGTCGGGAGACCACTATCTTGTCCTCGCTGTCTTTCTTGTACGATACCAGGTTGCCGCGGGAATCGGTCTCTGGAATGGTTGAGCCCTGCAAGGTGCCGATGCCTATTATGTAAAGTCGTATGCCCAATTCCGCCGCCTGCTTAACAGCTGCCATAGGGTCGCCCTCTAGATTATCTCCATCGGTGACCAGTATCAGGGCTTTTGACGTTTCTTCTTTGGGATTGAAAAGTCCGGCGGAGACCTCGATAGCTCTTTGGATATTGGTGCCGGGCTTCGGTATGTTATTGGGTTCTATGATATCCATAAAGAGCTTAGCAGCCTCTACATCCGAGGTCATGGGACACATCACGTAACAATCCCCGGCAAAGGCAGTGATGGCCACCTGATTGGTGCTTAGGTTGTCGAACAGGGAAGAGGCCTGGAGCTTGGCCCAATCCAACCGAGAGGGCTTGATATCCTGTGAATTCATGCTCTTGGATGCGTCAATGCAAAAAACGATATCTATTCCCCGGCCCTTATAGATCTGAAGCTTCTCACCCCATTTAGGTCGGGAAAGCCCCAACACCAAAAATAGTAGGCCCAGGATCAGCAGAATAGATTTAAACCACCATAATTTGGGATTCAGGCTATCTGATAGTCGCGGGATGAGATGCTGGTCGGCCAGTGCTTTGAACGATCTTTTCTTAAAGGCATAAGATATAAACATTGCTGCGATAACCAGAGGTATCGCCAGCAGGAAATAGAGGTATTGTGAGGCGGCCCACTTAATCATGGCAGCCTCCTGAAGAAGGTAAAGGATAAGCCCAGACCGAGTAGGAAAAGAATGATTGATATCAACATAAAAATACCAGCCCTTTCGGAATATACCGTGTGCCGAGTAACCTTATAGGTGGTTGGTTCCATGCGGTCTATCTCGTCATATATCAGCTTCAATGCTTCGGCATCGCTGGCTAGGAACGATTGACCGCCGGTCAATCGGGAGATCTCTTCAAGAGCCGGCATATCTAGATCGAATTGGGCCTGAACATATCTGCGGCCGAATATCGGATCGTCCACCGGGAACGGCACCGGGCCCTTGGAGCCGACGCCGATGCTGTAGATCTTTATTCCGTAGGTCTGGGCCAGCTTGGCGGCCGTAATCGGGTCGACCTCGCCGGTGTTATTCAATCCATCGGTCAAAAGGATGATGATCCGGCTTTTGGATTTAGAATCCTTAAGTCTGCCCACTGCAGAGGCCAAGCCCATACCTATGGCCGTTCCATCGGCCACCAAGCCAAAGTTGAGCCGGTCAATCAGATCAGCAAGTATCTTTTTATCTGTGGTCAATGGGCATTGAGTGAGAGCTTGTCCGGCAAACACAACTAGCCCGATGCGATCACCCTTGCGCTTTTCGATGAACTCCTTGGCCCGTTCCTTGGCCACGAAAAGCCGGTTCTTGGGGCTGAAATCCTCGGCTTGCATGGTCCCGGAAATATCCATGCACAGAATTATATCGATACCCTTGTCCTCGATCTCCTCGTAAATCCGGCCTTTTTGGGGACGGGACAGGGCGATGACCATAAAGAATAAGGCGGCAATCCCAAAAGCAAAGGGAGCATGTCTGATATACCTGCCGTATCCGGGATTCTTTTTAAAGAAATCGGTATTGGGAAACCTGACCGCGGCGGTTTTCTTTTTCAACTCCAGCCAGACCAGACCGGCCAAAGGCACCAAAAGGAGAAGATATAAAGGCGAAGCAAAGCGCATAATTACTTCTCCTCCTTTTGCATCTTTTCATCGCCAGCATGCTCAGGTTCCGGCGTGGTCTTTTGTACCAGCCCTTTGGTTGCTTGCAGGGCTTCTTCAATTTCCTGATAGGTGGGAATAAGCTTGGCGTATTTTACCCGGTCCGCCTTCTGCAAAAAGGCACCGAATTCATCCCGGTATGGGATCTTGTTTGTTTTGAGGGCATGAAGGATCTCGGTGGTGGTCTGTTCCATAGCGTTGAAAGCAAACCGCCGTTCGATATATCTTTTCAATATTTCAGAAAGGGCGTAATAATAGCGTTGTACCAGTCCCTTTTCAAGCCATTCCTTAAATGGCAGGCTATTCAAGGAATTCATGGCTTCGTCCCAGGGAAGGGGTGGGGCTTTGGACAACTCCTGTATTTTTTTGAATTTTAGATATGCTCGATATCCCAAGTATCCGAGCAAAGACAAGAACAGTATTATCCCCGGGATAAGCCACAACCAATAGTTAGGAAACTTTACTTCCGGTTTGATATCGTTGATATCGGCCATTTTGGCCGACATGACGCTGGCTATTTTAACTTTCAGGATATCGCTGAAAAGAGTGTCGACCTTATCGTTATCGCTCACCAGAAATTTAAAACGAGGAAGGGTTGGTTCTCCGGTCTTAAAGCCGGTCATCCTAATGCGGTAGATATTAGTGTTCTGGCCTTTGCTGACTTTGGTCTTGAACTTCTGGTCGATGACCATGAATGGGCCGGTGGAATCGGCAATGGGGCCAAGCACCTTAGCAGTGTTATGATAAGGGACCTCTATCACCAGATCAAATGGGGCACCAACGGAAAGTTTTCCGGCAACGATCTTGGTATTAACGGAAGGTTGTCCCTGCAGTTGGGATAGCAATATTATCGCTAAGATTAACTGATGCATAACAGTTTATTATTGATCAATGCAATCTTCGGGCCCTTAGCCTGAAGAACTTGTGAAGCTTGGGGACGAAATCATCATCGGTAGAAAGGCTGATATTATCTATGCTTAGTGATTTGAATAGCCTCTCCCGTTTCTGTCGCTCATTTAAGTTGTATTGCAAATAACTTTTCCGTAAAGATGGGTCGGAGGTATTAATGGTTATCAATTCCTCAGTCTCCATATCCTCAAAATCCACCAATCCGGCCTTGGGCAATTCATTTTCGGCCTTATCAGATATCTCTATAGCCACCAGGTCATGCCTTCGGGCTGCTATGCCCAGCGGGGTCTTAAACCTTTCCGGGGCAAATTCTTTACCAGAAAAATCGCTGATCATAAAGATGATAGCCCGGTGCTTCAGAATATGCATCAAGGATTCCAGGGCCACTGCCGGATCGGTCCCCTTGTTCTGAGGTTTAAAATATAGAATGTCCCGGATCAGCCGCATGACATGCAGGCGACCTTTCTTGGGCGGGATATATTTTTCCACCCGGTCGGTGAAGAACATCAGTCCTACCTTGTCGCTGTTCTTGACCGCCGAGAAGGCCAGGGTGACCGCCACCTGGGCCGCCTGCTCCAGCTTGAACTGGGTTTTGGTGCCGAAATATCCCGACCCGGAAGCGTCCACACACAGGATGACCGTCAACTCCCGTTCTTCCACAAACTTTTTGACGAAGGGGCGGCCCATCCGGGCAGTAACCTTCCAGTCGATAGAACGAATATCGTCACCGGGCAGATATTCCCGAACGTCCACGAATTCCATGCCGGTGCCCTTGAAGGTTGACTTGTATTCCCCGGCAAAGGTGGTGTTGACGATCTTACGAGTGTGAAGTTCGATCTGGCGGATCTTTTTTATGAATTCGGGCGAAAGCATCTATTGATCACGTAAAAATTGAATTAACGTCTTTATTTAGGGATCACGGAACCTCTACACCGGCTAGGATCTTCTGCACTACATCATCGGTGGTCACTTCCTCGGCCTCGGCCTCATATGATAGTATTATCCTATGACGCAAGATATCAGCAGCTAGTTCTTTGATATCTTCTGGTATCACAAAGCCGCGGCGTTTCAAAAAGGCCAGGGCCCGTGCGGTAGTAGTCAGATTTATCGAGGCCCGGGGAGAGGCCCCGAAACGGATCATTCCCTTCAGTTCAGTCAAACCGTATTTTTCCGGCTCGCGGGTGGCAAAAACCAGGTCCACGATGTAATCCTTGATCTTTTGGTCAATATATATTTCCTTGCACAGCTCCCTGGCCTTGATGATGTCGGCTGGAGAGATCACCGGTTTGATGGCCGGTTCGCCCTGAACGGCGATGCGCTCAATGATCTCCTTTTCGTCCTCTTTGGATGGGTAGCCAATCCCGATCTTCAAAAGGAACCTGTCCAATTGGGCTTCGGGCAGGGGATAGGTGCCTTCCTGCTCGATGGGATTCTGTGTGGCCAGCACCAGGAAAGGATCATCGAGCTTGAAGGTCTGCTCGCCGATGGTCACTTGGCGCTCCTGCATGGCTTCCAACAATGCACTCTGGACCTTGGGCGGGGTGCGGTTGATCTCATCAGCCAGGATCAGATTGGCGAATATCGGGCCCTTGCTGGTGATGAACTCGCCGGTCTTCTGGTTGTAGATCATGGTGCCGATTATATCGGCCGGCAAAAGATCGGGTGTGAACTGTATCCGCTGGTATCTGGCTTTGATGGCCGATGAAACCGTCCTGACGGCATAGGTCTTGGCCAACCCGGGCACTCCTTCGATCAAAATATGACCATTGGCTAAAAGGCCCACCAACAGGCGGTTTATAAGATAATTCTGTCCGACAATGGCCTTGCTTATCTCAGCGGTGATAGTTTGGACGATGATGCTTTTCTTTTCAATCTCTTCGTTTATCCGTTTGATCTGATCGCTTTGGTTTTCCATCGAAATTTCCTCCGGAATATGTATTTTTTATTGTAAATTTACTTTATTAATTTCAGGCACAACATACAATTATAAAAAAATGATTTTGATGTGTCAAGAGGCGATATTATAACAATAAGTCCATCAATACGAATGATACCGTAAAACGTAATATTTTGACCCCAAAAAGAATAAAAAAGTTTAAGGGTAAATGAATTATTTTTAAAAGATAAAAGACCCGTAAGGTTAATATTTCCTTGAAATTAGTATCATTAAGTTATAATATTATACCATCTGATTTAAAATTGAATAAAAAAGTTTATATTCATGTCTGCGCCAATCCTAACCGATGGGGTGATCACCCTGCGCATGATGACTTTGGATGATGCCGAAGATCACATTAAAAATGAGGATGAGCTGACTATACGTTATCTTTCAGAATGCCAAAGCGATCTTGAAAGTACCAGGGGTGGATAGAGAAGAATCGCTTGTCATGGGAAGAGGGCGGACCTGTTCGATGTTTTGGCATTCAGGAAAACTCATCCGGAGATTTGGTTGGCATGATAGAAGCCAATTCATCCGCCCCAGGCTATAAGGCAGGTGTTGTGGCAAATATCAGCTATGGAGTTCGCTCTCTTGTTCGCGGAAAGGGATACGTTCCGAGGGCAGTCAATCTGATATCTAAATATTTAGCCGGTGAAACAAATACAGTTGTTGCTGTGATCCAATTTGATCCCGAAAACCACCCATCGGGGCGTGTTGCTCAAAAGTCCGGCTTTAAACACCTGGGCGAGCGTACCGGTTCGGATGGAAAGCGTATGATAGTGTATGGTCTGCGGCTCAAGCCAAATGAAAAGGAATTAACTATCTCGGATGTATGCCAAGCGTAAACAAATGATGAAGCCCCGCTTCGGAAGCGGGGCTTTTTAAATAATATAGTTACTTAGTCCTGCTTTTTTCCGTCAATTTAAAACCACGTTTCTTAAAGTCAGCCAGAAACGCTTCCGAATCAATGGCCAACTCCAGCGGTACCGCGCCTTTGGGGGCTTTCCCCTGCACCAGATGGTGCGCTACAATGGCGGCCGGGAATCCGGTGGTGCGCTCCATGGCTGTAAACCCGGTCTTGTCATCCTGGTAATCGATCAGGTCGTAGACGATCTCGGTCTCTTTTCCGTTCTTTTTACCCAAGGCGGTCACTCTTAGGACTATCAGATCTTTATCCTTGGGGAAGTCTATCTTTTTGGTGAGCAGCACATGGCTTAAATGGCGGGGAACAACCTTACAGCCCTTGACATCCACCGGCTCCTGTTCGAAGAAGCCCAGTTCCAGCAGGGTTTTGATCTTCTCGTAATGACCGGAATAGCGGACGGTCTTGTAATCATATTCCTTGACGATGCCCTCCAAGGTCCAGGGGCAGGTGGAGGTGCCGCCGCTGGTGACGAAGGCTTCGCATTTGCCGATCGGCTTGGGAAAATCGATCTGTTCCAACTCGGAAAAGGTAGAAACCTCTGCGGCCTTGCCGTTTCTTATTATATAGGCAGTGCCGAAATATTCGTTGATCAATCCTTCCACCGAAAAGACTAATTTATAATTCAACGGAGGCTTGGGCTTCTGTGGCAGTCCGCCGCAGCGGATGTGGATCTCCCTGGGCTGGTCAAGCTTTTTGATGGCATGCACCGCCAGGGTGTTGCCCATGCCTGGCATCAATCCTGTATCGGGGATCAGAGTGACCCCGGCTTTTTTAGCTTGCTGGTACAGTGAAAGCTCTTTTAAGACCACGCCGGTATTGCCACCCAGGTCACAGAAGTTGCATCCCGATTCGATGGCGGCCTTGGCCACTCCGTAGTTGAAATGATAGGGAACCGCGCTGACCACACAGTCCATTCCCTTGAAAAGTTTTTTCAGGGATATAGGATTCCCGGCATCGGCCTTTTGGGCTTTGACGATTTTGTTCTTTAATAGTGAATTGACCTTTGTTGCTCCATTGGCGGCAATTTTGCCGTCAAAGTCTGCTACAACCACATTTTTGGCCTGGCAAAATTTTGCCAGATCATAAGCGATAGCCAACCCCTGGCGGCCGGCACCAAGGACAAGGTAATTGTGAGGCATGGTTTTTCACCTTTTGAATAAATTGTTCATTGAAATAGTCTGAGCCTGATTATATGTCATTGTCGAAATGTTTGCAAGGCAATTGTGAGTTTAATACGGGATGACATCGTATTCCAACTATTTATGTTGACAGAAAACCACGTCTAATGCTATATTTAATATAGAGAATTCGGACTTAAAACCAAAAATTCAGAGGTGATATGTTCAACATTAAATTGAACAAATGGGTATATCTGGGGATCGCAGGGCTGCTATTGATAATCATCATGGCAGCCGGTTTCTTTTTATTAAAGAGCAAGGGGGTGAGCGGAAGGCGAGAGAGGGGGCTTGAGGTGACCGCTCAGCCTGAGGGCGAATTGCGCGATATTCCCGGTGAAATATCATTTTATTTCTCGCGGGCATTTGTTGGCGCCGAAGGTATAGAGATCCCGGCTGATAGCATAAGAAATTATATCGAGATCAATCCACCGCTGCCGGCATCTGGCATCTGGGCCTCAGAAAGGCGTTTCGAGCTGAGATTTCTTAAAAAGCCCCTCCCAGAGATCAAATATGATATCAAAATGAAAAGACTGCCTCTGATGATAGAGGCAACAAAAATGCCAACATATAAATTCTGGTTTGCCACCCCAAAATTCGGTCTTAACAGCATTGTATTAAAATCGGTGGTGAATGAGAAGGCTCAGATCACTATCTGTTTCAATTATCCTCCGGAGACCGAAAATATCGAAAGATTCATTGAAATCAGAGATTCCAAAAAACAGAATGTTAAAATATATGATATCAGAATAATAAACGATCGCGAGCTGATGATCCAGGTTCCAGTAATAGAAGCCCCTCAGCAGTATACAGTAACGATCAAGAAGGGACTTAAGAGCAAACTGGGGGTGTCATTGCGGGATGAAGCCGAAAAGTTGATACCTATAGGGTTCAGGACCAGTCCCATGAACGTTGAAAATGCCCGAGCCGAGGAGATAGATGAGGGTTTCATGCTGTCGTTTCGTATGTCTGCTACGGCCCCCCGTAATGGAGATCTGGAGATATATGAGGATAATCTATCCGATCTGGTGGTGATCGATCCGGAGATCAATTACCAGGTTACTGCCTCCAACGCGGGCATTTTTGTGACGGCCGACTTCATGCCGGAGAAGAGCTACAAGGTCACTCTTAAAGCCGGTGTTTCGTCGTTGGCCGGGGATATCCTACAACAGGATTATACCCAGGAGTTTTCGATACCCAAGCGGAAAGAGAAGCTCCAGTTCGTATATCGAGGCCGTTATTTCGGTAAGAATGGGGCGTGGAATCTGCCATTGAAGGTCTCTCAATTCCCGGAGGTTACCGTAGATGTTATTTATATGCCTCCAGAGAACGTTTTGTTCTGGCATCTCAAGGAATACGGCAACACCAGTTATATTTCCAATCTGGGGGAAACGGTTGTTTCAGATTATAAGTTAGCCTTGGAAAACGGCGTTAAGGAGCAGGTGGTTGATATTAACCTGAAGGAATTGATACCAGCCCTTCATAAGGGATTATACCTGATAGAGGCCTCTGGACGAAATAAGAACAAATACGGCTCAGACCGAGTAGCGGTTGTGATATCGGATATCTCACTGATAGCCAAATGGAATGACCGCACTATATTCGTTTGGGCTTTGAATTCGGCCACCCTGAAACCGGAGAGCGGAGTGGATATCGAAGTGCGCAGTTCCAAGAACTTTCTGGCCGGAAAGGGCAGCACCGATAACGGAGGTTTCTGTTCCATTCCAGTGCTAAAAGAAGGCCGCGATCCATATGTGATATTTGCCCAAAAAGGGAACGAATGGACATATGCTCACGTCAGTTCGCTGAGATTGCCCATGGAGGCTTACGATGTTTCAGGCGAGTCACCGGATGCCCCTTACAACGCCTTTCTGTACCCCGAACGCGACCTATACCGTCCGGGAGAAGAAGTTAAATTCGGAGTGCTGGTCAGAGAAAAGAGCACTTATCGGGGACTTGCCATTCCGGTCAGGGTCAATGTCAGAGACCCGCAGGGAAGGGATTATCTGTCGCTTTCCGGGACCACCGACAATTGCGGCTTGAGGGAGTTTAGCTTTCCCACCGCTCCGTCTTCGCCTACCGGAAAATACATGCTGCAGCTGGTGATAGGAGAGAGGACAATTTATTCGGGCCATGTGATGGTGGAGACCTTCGTGCCGGAAAGGATGCGAGTGGAACAGAAATTCCCGGATAAGCCGGATATATATAAAAATATCATCATGAAGATTAACGCCGAATTCTTATTCGGGGCGCCGGCATCGAATGAAGAATATACCGTCAAACTCAGGGCAGAGGAAGTGCCGATGGCCGTTTCCGGTTATTACGGTTATTTCTTCGGACGGGTGCCGTTCGGAAAAGACAAAGCGCCGTCATGGGAATCGGAAACAGAATCCGGCAGTCTGGACAGCAAAGGAAAGGCAGAGGTCGATTTTCAGGTGGAGAGTTCCGTCAAATTCGACCAGCCGGTCAGGCTCAGAAGCCTGCTAACCGTGACCGAGGGCGGCAGTGGCCGGGTAACTTCCAGGATGGCAGAGAAAATGTCCTATACCAGGCCGTTCTACATCGGGATCAAACCGGCCGGCACCAGGATAACTTCCGGCGTGCCGATGGAGGTCAAAGGCATCCTGCTGGGGCAGGATCAGTCGCTTTATACAAAGAAGGCTAAGCTTTATTACCGGGTATACCGGCTTTCGTATTATTACAACTACGGTTATGATGACGACTATTATTATGATGATTATTACTGGAGCGCCCGGGTAAATAAACTTCCGGTGACTGCCAAGAAACAGGTGCTCGTGACGGACGGTAAATTCAATTTCAATTTCACGCCCAACACCAACTACAACGATTATCTAGTGGAAGTGGTGGACGAGAACAACGGTACGGTGTCCCAAGCCAAGATCTCCGGCTGGGGTTGGTGGTACGGCGGCGAAGAAAAGGTTCAATCGCCCGAAGTGATCCCGATTCGTCTGGACAAGAAGGAATACGATGCCGGCGATGAAGTGAAAATCGAGGCCTTGGTACCATTCGAGGGTAATATCCTGTGGACGGTAGAATTGGACACGGTGTACAACACCGAGTGGAGCGAAGCCAAAGGCGAGGTGGCTTCGTGGAGTTTTAAGGCTCCCAAGGGAGTTTCTACTGTTTATGTCAGCGCGTTGCTGGTAAGATCGGGCGGGAACTATATGGTCCAGCGCGGTTTCGGGGTACAAAGGGTCAGGATTCGTCCTGCCAGCCTGAAGCTGGATATGACTGTGGAGGCACCCGATAAGATAAAACCCGGAGAGGAACTTACCGTCAAGATCAGGGCCGGCGGTCAGTTCAAGGGAACCATCGCGGTGGTGGACGAGGGCATCCTTCAGATAACAGATTTCCAGACACCTGACCCGTTCAGCGGCATTCTGAGAGATTTACGTTTGTATATCAACTCAGCTGAATCCTTCGGCTGGATCATGAAGAAATTCATGGACAAAACCGGCGGGGATTTTGCTGCCAGAGAGAAAGAATTTCCCGAGGCCAGGTTCGCCAGGATAGTTTCATCGTGGAGCGGTATTCTGGAAAGCGGCCGGGACGGGGTCATAAACTATAAAGTAAAGATCCCTGAATATAACGGAAAACTAAGAGTGATGGCGGTGGGAGCCAGCGACAGCAGGTTCGGCTCCTGCCAGGCCGATGTCATTGTAAAGAGTGACGTGATCGTAACGCCCACCATTCCACGCTTCATGTATACCGGCGACGAGTTCAGCTTCCCGGTGACTCTGATCAACACCACCAACACTCTTCGGAACGTCTCTCTTTCCGTCAATCCTAAAGGCTTCAGTTTGAAGGGCGCCAATAAGGTGTCTATAGCACTGAAGGCTCAGGAAAAAGTCACTCAATGGGTGGAGTGTATTGCCGGCGATGAACCCGGTTCACTGGAGATGACGATCGAAGCCTCAACACAGGGCGTGAGTTACAAAGACCAGTTTACCATTCCGCTGTATCTGAACGTTCCGTTCATAACCGAGACAGAATATCACGATATCAAATCCGGGCAAAAGCTCGACTTGAAAGCATATTTCAGCGACTGGTATCCCCGAGCCCATCAGGCCAAGGTGATGGTATCGGCGCTGCCGGGCTTGTCCAGGCTGAACCATTTCCAGTATGTGATCCATTATCCATACGGCTGCATAGAGCAGACATCTACATCGACCCTGGTCCTGCTGCGGCTATCCTCCCTTCTTCCGGCAATAGCCCCGGAGATTGAAAAGGAAAAATATAACTCCATGGTCAATCACGGTATCAATCGCCTGGTATCCATGCAGACCATCTCTGGAGGTTTTGCCTACTGGCCGGGTAATAGCGAACCTTGCAACTGGGGGAGCGGTTATGCCACTCTGGTATTATTGGAGGCTAGGAAGGCCGGGTTTGTGGTGCCGGAGGGAGCGCTTAATGCCGCCCTGAATTACCTTGATGCCATGCCGGAAAAATCCGGTCTGGTATATTACGTACTGGCCCGCGGCGGTGTCCTCCAGAAGAAGCCAGAAACCGTGGATCGGGTAATAACCCTGGCTCAGAAGGGAGATTACACCGCTTTGGGAATGTTATGGGCAGCCGGGACGGCCTTTGAGTCGGGAAGGACCGAACAGGCCAAGGCCATACTCCGGGCCGCGCTTAACAAAACGCCGGAGAATGTCCGGCGATACAGCGACGATTTTTACAGCCGGATGCAGTATGGCGGGATCAAACTATACATGATAGAGAACATAGAGCCCGGGACCGAAATAGAGAAGCAAGCCGTGCTTCAGGTCTCTCAGGACCTTTCCGGCAAGTGGAGCTGGTATTATTCCACCCAGGATCTGGCATGGAGCCTGCTGAGCCTGGGGCTATATGCCGACAAACATTCGTCCGGGGGCCAGCTGGGTGAACTTAGGGTGGACGGCAAGGTTCAGAAGCCCAGAGACCTGAGAACGGTAAGTTCGTGGACCCTGTCCAATCCAGGGAACAGCGGAGAGGTCGAATTAAAATCGCTATCCGGGTCCGATCTGTTCGTAAGCATTGAAAACAAAGGATTTTCCAAGACCAGAAGGTCATTTGAGGCTTCTTCCAATGGCCTAGTAGTCGAAAAAACGCTACTCTCATATTCGGGTTCGGCGGTAACCTCGGCCAGGCAGGGCGATATCCTGCTAATGAAGATTGCGGTTAAGTCCATCAACGGATATTATGACAACGTAGCTGTAGAGTCCCCACTGCCAGGAGGTCTGGAGATAGAAAATCCAAGGCTGGGCAGAGGCGACCTGCCGCAATGGACCAGCGACAGCCGCAATTTGTGGATGCCCGATTATGTCGACGTCAGGGATGACAGAGTTATCATATTCGGACGTCTCTCCTATGGACTCCAGTATTATTACGTTCTGTTAAGGGCTGTTACCCCGGGCAAATATTTCCTGCCTCCGGCCAGCGCGGTCATTATGTACGATCCCGAAAAGAATGCCCATACAGGTGCAGGTATTTTTGATATTTATAAGCGGTAACATACGCAAACTGACGGCAAATTGCCTGCCTGTTCTGGCTGTCTCCTGTTTGCTTGGTCTTTTGTTATGGCCGCTGCCGAAATCGATCACTCCGTCCTATTCGAAGGTGGTCCGGTTCTCCGACGGCAGCGTGATGAGGACATACATATCTGCTGACCAAAAGTGGAGGATATTTCTGCCGCTGGAGAAAATCGATCCCTTGTACATCAGGACAGCCTTGGCCTATGAGGATAGGTGGTTTTACTGGCACCCGGGGGTCAATCCAGTCTCCTTGGCCAGGGCTCTCTATCTTAACTTAAAGGCCGGACGAGTGATTTCCGGTGGATCAACAATCACCATGCAGCTGGCTAGACTTTCGGAGCCTAAACCACGCACGGTATTTTCAAAATTATGGGAGATATTCAGGGCTTTCCAGTTCGAACTGCGTCTGGGCAAGAGGAGAATACTCGAATTATATTTGAACCTGGCTCCTTATGGCGGGAATGTCGAGGGGATCGGGGCAGCCTGCTTGGGCTATTATGGGCGGCTACCTGATAGAATGACCCCTGAGGAATCAGCCTTCCTGGTATGGCTGCCGCGCTCTCCGTCGCTGAAAAAGCACAGGGATAAGACCTCACCTATCGATGGGCGCGATAAGGTACTGGATATCATGCGCCGGCGCAGCCTTATAGATGAAGGCCAATACCGGAGAAGCCTGAAAGCCGCCATGCCATCTAAATTCAGGCAGTTTCCCTGCATGGCCCCGCACATGGCCGATTACCTGGTACAATCATACCCGGATAAGAATGATATCATCAGCACCATCGACCGAAATGTTCAGCTTAAATCCGAAAGCATACTCAGGTCCTATGACAGGAAAATGGCGCTGGCCGGAGCCTCGAATGCCAGCCTGGTGGTCATTGACAACCGGACTCGCCGGGTTCGGGCGGCGGTAGGATCGCTCGATTATTTTGATGAACAAAGACAAGGACAAGTAAGAGGGTTTGCTTCATACCGTTCACCGGGTTCGACCTTGAAACCGTTCTTGTATATACTTTCGCTGGAAAGGGGATTGATAAATCCGGAGATGCTCCTGGAGGATGCTCCCTACCAGTTCGGAGGGTTTGCTCCGGTCAATTTCTCGGAAGATTGGAGTGGGTTGGTCAAAGCCGAGGATGCCCTGTCCCGTTCGCTGAACCTTCCCTTCGTTTTGATGCTCAGAAGATACGGGTATTATCGGTTCGAAAAAAAAATAAGGGAACTGGGTCTGATCGGTCCGCTGGCATACGGTAGCTATGGGCTTCCGATCATAACCGGCGGCATGGATGTCCGGCTGCTTGACCTAACCAACGCTTATGTAAGCCTGGCAAAAGGAGGTAGGCACGGCAAGCAGATGTTATTGGAAACCGATACGGTTGGGACCGAAAAACAGGTATTCAGGCTTGGTGCGGTTTGGCTGGCCTTACAGGCGCTGGGAAAGAAAGACCGGCCGGATGCACCCAACGTATCCCGTTACACTATGCCCAAAGCCAGGATATTCTGGAAGACAGGCACATCCTTCGGCCGGCGGGATGCATGGAGCATTGGTTTTCTCAATGATTATACCGTGGGGATCTGGGTGGGCAACTTCTCCGGCGAGGGGTCGGACAGCATTGTAGGCGCGCTGGCTGCTGCGCCGGTGATGTTCGATATCCTAAGAGCGCTGGAGGACAACTTTCCTCGGGAACTGCCTTGGGAAAGAGAGGCTAAAAAGGAGATCGACATAATTCCGGTCTGCGCCTATTCGGGATATAAGGCGGGGCCGTATTGTCCGAAGACCAAGCTGGTAAAATCCCTTAAAAATGCCGAGCCTTTCCAAACCTGTCCCTTTCACCAGAATTTCATCGTCGAAAAAAGAACCGGTTACCGAGCCAGCCCCTGGAAGAACTACAGGAAAGGCGAACTGTCCGAAAAGGTGTTCTTGGTATACCCTTCGCAGGTACAATTGGTGTTGGCAGGGCAGGGCAGGGAACCTCAGTTCGAACCGCAGCAAAGGATAGCTCAGAATAAAAAGAGCCTGGAATTGGTCAGCCCAGTCGACGGATCCATCTACATGGTTCCCGTTGGAGTAAGAAACACCGGCCATATCCCTTTGCAGGCATTCACTTCAGCCGGTAGAGGAAAGATTCATTGGTTTGCCAACGATGTCTATATAGGTGATACGGAGTCAGGAGAGATAATGGAACTGGAACCCAAAGGATGGCAAGTGCGGATAACTGCTCAGGACGAAGCAGGCAATAACCGAACGGTAAAAATCGAGATCAGAAATGAAGTTTGGTCCTTATAGGATGAAATGCCAAGCATCTGTTCTCCGGGTTGCCCCCGGAGAATTTTATTATCTTGATTTTACGTATCATTTGATAGTATATTTATTCTTGCAAACTAACAAAGGGAAAATCCTATGCAGCAAGGGCAGATAGAAATCATCTGCGGATGCATGTTTAGCGGCAAGACAGAGGAACTGATCCGTCGCTTGAAACGTGCCACGTATGCCAAGCAAAAGGTGCAGATATTCAAGCATTCCTTCGATAACAGATATGACGAATTTTGCATAACTACCCATTATGGCCTGAAATTGCCTACGGTCACCTGCATGACGGCCGTGGATATAATAAAGGCAGTAGATAATAAGTCTCAAGTAGTGGGCATAGATGAGGTTCAGTTCTACGGAGATGAAATCGTCGCAGTAATAGAAGAGATCGCCCATCAGGATATTAAAGTGATCGTTTCGGGATTGGATATGGATTTCCGCGGGGAACCTTTTGGGGCCATGCCGCGGTTGCTGACCTTGGCCGAGAAGGTGGACAAGTTGTCGGCCATATGCTCGCTTTGCGGCGAACCGGCTACCCGCACCCAGCGGTTGCTGGACGGCCATCCGGCGCCTTATGACAGCGAGATAGTCTCGGTCGGGTCCACCGAAAAATACGAGGCCCGTTGCCGTAAATGCCATGTGGTGCCCAATAAACCAGGGGCACATCAATTCAGCCTGTCACCACAAGTCGAACTATAATTTACGGATAACTCTATGAAGTGGAAATCGCCGGAAGAATGGGCAAAATTGAAAGCGGGTATTGATTGCCCATTGTGCCAGGATAGTTTTGCTGTTGAGAATCAGCATAGCTTCAAGATCATCGAACTCAAACGATCCATTGTCCGGTTCAATAAAAATCAATACATGCCTGGTTGGACCACCTTGATCCTGAAAAGGCATGCCACCGAACTTTTCGAACTGGAACAGGGGGAGAGGTCAACGTATTGGGATGAGGTGTCAGTGGTGGCAAAAGCGCTTTATGAGGTATACAGCCCGGCCAAGATCAATTACTGTATTTGGGGCAATATCATGCCACATATTCATTGTCATTTATTCACCCGAACATTCAATGATGATCCCAGCAAGCCGATAAACCAGAACGAAAAGGTGGTGCTTTTACCTCAAGAAGAATATGGTCGCATAATCTCGGAGATCAAGAGAAAAGTGGCCTTGGGACCGGCCAGCAGGTGATTTTAATTAGTATCACGATGGTTTGACCAGTTTGATATTGTTCTGCAGAAGGAAAATGTTGTTCGGCACCAGGAACCAGAAAAGTATCCATTGACTCTAAACAAATGTATTCAGGTATAAAAATAAAATTTACATAAGGGGAAAAAATGAAGAAATTGACTATTGCCCTGCTGTCCGTGGTTCTACTTTCTTTTTCCACAATTGCCTTTGCGGCCGGACAAAAGCCCAAAACCAGTACTGACAGCCTTAGGGTCAAGAATCAGGTCAAGACCCAAAACAAAGGAGAAGAAACCCAGATCCGGACCAGGGAAGAGAAAAAGACAGCCGAAGGGGATTCTGCTCAGGTAAAAGAGCAGAACAAGGTTCAAACCAAAAATAAAGGCGAGGACGATAAGCTCAGGGTCCGCACAGAGGAAGGGGATAAGGGTAACGGGACTATGGAGCAGAAACGTTACCGAGACGAAGATGGCGACGGAATTGCCGACTCCACGCAAACTAAAGAAAAATCCAAGAATAGAACACGTACCCAAGAAAAAGATAACAAGGATGATGAAATGACCCCGAAGGGTGGTGCCAGCGGGAAGAAAGGCGGCGAAACTCCTTCCGAAAAGGGCAGATAAATATACGATTTAAAGCAAAGACAGCTTCAATATCAAAACCCGAATGAATTTCATTCGGGTTTTTTATTTGGATTGATTTAAAATAAGATGGCAGGCCTTATCAAGTCAATCTATTTATCAGGTTTTGTCCCTTTCATCATGAGGCTGAATATCATAAGGTGGTACATCGCTTTTGCATAACGTTCCCGCTCTTTTACGGAAAGGGCGTTCGCTTCCTGAGGGGCTGTATATTCGGCAAAGGCATCAAGGAATATCCGGGCGGTTTCCGGAACATCGTCCACATTGATAAGGTTTTCCCTCTGGGCATTGGTCAATATTGCTTCCAGCCTGCCCAATATAGCTGCATTGATGTTGTTTCTTTTGCTTAAAAACATTTTGCCAATATATCTTATATGCTTTGGCTCGCTGAGCAGATAATCGAAAAGAGATTCGTTTTTTTTCCTAAAGGAATTCATCAATTTGACCCTGGTCACAGTAAGCACATATAGCTTATCATCAATCCTTTTGGCTTTGTCCTCCTCCTTAATCAGACTGACGAGGAAATCGTCAATGACTTGGCTAAGCAATGTAGCCACCAGTTCCCTTTTATCACTGAATTCATTATAGACCGTACCGACACTAAGGCCCATAGTTCTAGCAATATCCCTTATTGTCGCGTTATTCACGCCTTTTTGTGCTACCAGCCTTTCAAAACAGGACAGGATATTCTCACGGCGGCTTTTTTTGATCTTAACTTGTTCCATATAAACTCCATAATGAACATGTATATTAAATGTTCAAATAATAATATACCTGAATTGTGGTCTCTTGTCAAGTCAAAATATGCGGGTTGCCAAAAAGAAAAGCCCTGCGTATGCAGGGCTTAAATTTATTTAATATATGGGGTGGATAACGGGACTCGAACCCGCAACCTTCGGAGCCACAGTCCGACGCTCTAACCAAATTGAGCTATATCCACCGCGATGTTTACATGGTACGCCTGACAGGATTCGAACCTGTGACCCTCTGCTTAGAAGGCAGATGCTCTATCCAACTGAGCTACAGGCGCTCGAAGCAAATTTTATGCGATACCTGTCTTGTAAAGGTCAATAGTCATAATGGAAATGGTCGGGGAGAGAGGATTTGAACCTCCGACTCCCTGGTCCCGAACCAGGTGCGCTACCGGGCTGCGCTACTCCCCGACATGTCTAAAAATAAAATACCAAAGATTTAAAAGAGACCATTTAGCTGCCCCAGAACAATAAACAAAATTTCAATTAAAATTGGTCGGGGCGCCCAGACTCGAACTGGGGGCTTCTTGCTCCCAAAGCAAGCGCGCTACCAACTGCGCCACGCCCCGAGGCGTAATCCGTAAACGATAATTATATTATACCCAAGGTTATTCTGTCAAGCTATGTTTTATTGTTGTTTTTTGACTAAACTATTCCGAATTACAAAATATTATGCCTCCGATATTTGATGGAAATTGTTTTGAGCGCAAATCGGAACCATTCGTCCGTCGATTTGAGGATACACGTTGCAGCATTTTATCAGACGGCCAAAGTCAAATGTGTGCCGATCCATGAATTGGTGGATGAATATGGCTTTCATCACTTTCATTCCACTTGATAGGGCTCGGTCTGGAGTGAAACCATCCCGGTCCATTTCCCTTAGAACAGCTTTGATCCGATCAAGCACAGTTCTATCAGTATTACAGGAGTCTGCAGCTGACCAGAGCTCATAAAGCCGCTGTTTCATGATGGTAAAGCCATCGCGATCAAGACCGGGGAGAGCCCGATTAGCGATCAAATCTAGATATCGTTCATTCCCGACAAATTCCTTAAGGCTTATAAAACCACCCAGTCCGTTGTCAATATAGTATGAAAGGGCGAAGCAGGAATAATGGGAACACGGCAACGGGTTAAAATCACCAATCTTGGCAAAGCGACTCTGCTCTACCAGTTTTACAACATCCGGAATGGTAATTCGGTCGGTAGGATCCTTGTCTTCGGCATGGCCGGTGTAGCAGGCTGGTTGAAACATTAAACTCAGGGCCTTAGACTCAAAAAAATGGTCGGTCAGTTGTGTTATTTCGGAATCATTGACCCCAGTATTAATTGTTGCAACTAGGGAATAGGGAATATCTTCTTTTTCCAGTAATCGGACCAAGTCCTGTTTTCGGTTAAGAAGCCTCACCCCGCGCAAAGCCATGTAGGTTGAGTCAGATAAACCATCATACTGTAGAGCCACCAAGGTCCCGCTTTCCTTGAGCATCCTGCGTTTATCCGAATTATCCAACAGCACCTGGCCGTTAGTGGACACGGTCGCCTGCAATACGCCTTTTTGTTTAGCCAATTTAAGAAAATCACCGAGCTGTGGATGGAGCAATGGCTCCCCTCCGCTGAGATTGATCACATCCACTCGTCCTTCGCACTTTAGCAGCCGGTCAATCACTTCTTCAAATTGCTGCAATGTCATATCGGGAATATTGGAGCGGTGTTTGAGGCAGATCGGGCAGTCCAGGTCGCAGTTGCCGGTGATTTCAATAACCGGAAGGCAAATATGCTGCTGGTGTTCAGGGCAACTGCCGCAGGAATTTGGGCAACCTTGATAAGAGTTGATATTGAATGCTTCGGGTACCTGTCTTTGTTTGACATAACTTCGGCTCTCCCGGAACCAGTCGGCATCTGAACAGATTAATGCTTTCGATATCCCGTGGTCGCGGCAGAATTTTTCCAGATAGATCCGGTCGTTTTGTTCTATAATTCTGGCTTGCGCCGGGACCAGGCACACAGGACAAAGCGAAAGTGTATGTGAATAAACAAAGTCTGCGGGATTGTTAATAATTTAGAGCTCCTTTGTTTAACACAATTAGCGGTCCATCATCACTTTTCCGAAGGGTACAGATAGCCACCCAATAACCGGGTCTTGGCTGTAGAGAGAGGATGGTCTCAATTTTATCTACGCTACTCATTTCATCACATAAAAGATTTTTGCCCATAGCTTTTATGGCTGCCTCATGTCGGGTCCAACGACGGATAAACCTTTCTGGGGTGAGTGTTTCAAATACTGTTCTGAAGCTATATTCCGGGTCATACTTAAGCCAGCGGCGGGCTATGGCATCCATGGCAGAAACCGGCCGCACCCGTTCGATATCGACACCTATCGATTGCCGATAACACACACCCAGCACCAACTGATTCTCGCAATGGGATATATTGAAGTATGGCACGGTCCCGCCGGTTCCGGCAGGCAGATAGGGCTTTCCCCATTCTGCCTTTTTGATCGACAAATCATCGGGCTTTTTGCCGCAATACCAAGCAAGTATTTCCCGGGTTATGGCCCGCACTTTGATGAATCGCAGGCGTCTGGTAGAATCTCGGAATTTCTGGGCTTCCATTAATTCATAACCCGGCACCAACATCTGGAATTGATTCCCCTGATGGTAGGTATGGTCAAGGTCGGCAAACCAAAGGTGTACCGCAGTGCTTTCCTCCGGCAAAGGTGCGGCCGTTCTCATCTCTGGATAGTTGAAGCACTTCAATTGCATCAGGATTGTCCCACCCAAAAACGCGGATCCTTTTGCCGGTATAAAAGATTATATGAGCAGGCTGGTATCATTACGCCCTCTTCATCGGGCACCAAGTCCCCACAGCGACTGACGCGGTCGATGTCGAAATTGTCAGCGTCCATGTGAGGGTGGATATAGACGGTTTTGATTATCGGTTCCAGCAGTAATCGGCGCTGTTCGGGGGACAATAGTGTATTTGACGGAAAGATTCTGTCAGCCAGTTCGCGTAGCGACCCGAAATATTCTTTATCGCCATCCTCGGCCCACAGCCGGTTGATGCCGTCCCGAAATTGTCCGGCAATATTTTCGCTTGGTTCCAACAGGTAACGGTCGTACGACATTTCAGATAATAGCGTACGGTCGAGCAAATCCGTCAGGGATAGCAGCCGTTGTCCGCTTAAAATATAGTAGGCAACAGAATAGCAGAGCGGATGATAGGACGAGAGAGGAAAGAAGTCCTTTTGACGGAACGTCGAATTATTCCGTGACAGCAGCTGCTCTACTTCGTCAATGGTGATATGCTGGTGCGGCTGGAATTCGGTGCCATATTTGCCAGTATAGGTCATGTTTTGGATAGTCACGCTGCGAACGAACGGACGGGGAAGGTAGTTTTGAGTTATGGCCGCAACATCCTCTTCGTTTACTTCCTTGATGCATACCGAAAGAATGGTGGTAGGAATATCAAGTCTCTCCAGCATATCCAGGGCTGCCAGTTTGAGGGAGGTCACGTCCCGGCCGTGGATCATTTTGCTGCGTTCCGGGTCAAGGGTATCCAGTGACAATACTAATTGGACGTCGGCCTCCTTCAACTGAAAAGCCAAATCCGGATCTTGAGCTATCCGGAGGCCGTTGGTGTTGATTGTGATGCGTCCGATTCCCGACCGGCGGCAGACATTTATTATTTCCAGCAGATGTGGGTGCAAGGTAGGTTCCCCACCGGTCAGATTGATCAACTGAACACCCCCACTGCGGGCAAGTATGTGATCGGTTATCCTCCTAACATCCTCCGGTGATTTATAGTATTTCTTGTCAGGTCGATTATAGGTGAAGCATTTCGGGCAGTTGAGGTTGCAGTCATTGGTGATTGAAAACACCGGCAGGTGAAGGTTTCCCGAATGCCACTGGCAAGGACCGCAATCTTGGGGACAGCCCAGCCGACTTGTCTGACGATTCTCCGCACGGGCTATCGTCTGGGGATTTCTCATCCGGTCGGTATACCAGCGATGATCCGCGGCTATTTTAGTGCTTTGCACTCCTGTAACCGGGCACATTCGTTCCATGAATACGCCTTGATCGCTGGCTATGATCCTGGCAAGTTCAGCGTTTTTGCAGTTTGTGCAATACGCCATGGTTGAATTCAATAATACCGAACCGGCTTTGGCCATTATATTCCGCCATCAACAAACAATTGTTGTCCGTTGATATAACTGGCGCGATCTGATCCCAAGAAACACACCACTTCGGCCACTTCCCGGGCGGTGCCGGCACGACCTGCCGCACAATGCTCAATGAAATCCCGCCGCAGGCCATCCGGAACACCGTGCGAAACACCCCCCTCCAGCAAACCCGGCACCACCGAATTAACCCTGATTCCGAAACTTTTAAGCTCGGCAGCCAGCGCTAACGTAAAGCCTGTCATGGCCGATTTGGTGATCGCATATGTCACCGGGACATCCAGCAGGCGCTGGCCGGCAATGGACCCAAGGTTGATGATTGCCCCGCGTTTATTCCGGACCATGCCTTTGATTACCGCCCTGGTCAAAAATAGCGGCCCCTTGATGTTAATGTCCAAGGCCAGATCAACGTCCTCTTCCTCCAACAAGGCCAACGGCATGGTCTGACTGATAGCGGCATTGTTTACCAAGATGTCTATTGCGTTGACCTCCCGATAAAGAGCCTCAATGGTTGCCCCAATCTCATTAACATTATGAAAATCAAACGCCACCGCTCTGGATCCAGGCAGCTCATCACACAATATTTTCGCCTTTTCGTTTATTTCCCGGCATGAAAAGAACACTTTGGCCCCGTATTGGTGGGACAACCTGCAGATCTCCTGCCCCAGATAACCAGTACCGCCTGAAACGAAGATGGTCTTGTTCTCAAGCATGGATTTTACCCTCCGCCAGTTTGGCATCAATCACTTTTGCCAGATCCCGAACGGTGATCGTGCTGAACAGGTCAGCCTTGCTGGTTCCAGCCATGAAGGCTGTCCGGCGGCCTTTGAACCGTTGGTTAAGCAGGGAAGCCCCTTCGGCGGTCAAAAGATTTTCCTTGAACATTTCGTCCGGCTTACCGGAAACGCTGCCGGTCAGAATGGCATTGGTCTTCAGGATAACACCAAATTCCTTTTCAACCAGATAAACTATCTGGACAAAATCCAGGCTGACCGCTCCCAGATCATTGACCAATGAAGCATCAAGATCAACCTGGTCCACCGCGGCCAATCCGAATACCGGTAAAAGCAAATGCTGGAGTCTTTCCTCTGTGTTCATATCACAACTCTTTTAATTTATTTTCTTTGTTCGGATAGCCGACAGGGATTATAGCTCCGATATTACGTCCAGGCTTAACGGCAATTATTTTTGATAATTCAGGTTCGGCGATCAATGGGCCGGTAAGATAACAAGCACCAAGCCCCAGTGATTCAGCGGCCAGCAGCAACAAAATTGTTACTCCAGAGATTGACTTGAGAACATTGTCCCGCTCCATCTCGGCCAAAGAAGCATCGTGAGGTTCAACCATCAGAGATAAAGTCGGGGCATAACGAAATGTGGGGATCAACAGCAGGGGAGCAGATTCAAAGACATTGAAATATTCGGCGTACTCGGTGAACCATTCTCGATAATCATCGCGGACATGCCCTGTTATCTCCTTGGCCCGCTGGCGCACGATGGCAGCCATATCTGTAATTACTTTAGGATTGTCAACCACCATGATCTCCCAGTCCCGGCGACCAGATACGTATGGTGCCGTACCGGCCACGGCCAGCATTTTAGCAACTAATTCCGGATGTATTATTTCCTTTGAAAAAAGTCGGCAACTCCTGCGGCGGAGGCAGATTGACATAAGATGATCATATTCCATTAAATTCATCAAACTCCATTCGTGAAGCCGCCATTTACAGCGAGAACAGCTCCATTTATATATCCCGATTTGGGGCTGCAAAGAAAGGCCACTGTCTGGGCCACATCGTCCGGCGAACCCAATCTTCCGCTGACATTACTTCGTTTGACTTCCTCAGGAGCAATGGCCAGAAGCTCACGCATGCTTCCGGCGTCAATCGTCCCAGGCGCTACACAGTTCACCCGGATTCCGCGAGGTCCATATTCCGCGGCTAATCCCCGGGTGAACGACTCCACAAATCCCTTGGTTCCGGCATAAACGGTCTGCCCCCGGTTGGCCCTCTGGGCGGTTACGGATGAGATATTAACGATACATCCGTCACGTCGCGCGACCATCCCCGGGACAACTGCCTGGCACAACTGAACAAGGGCCTGGATGTTTACATTGATCATGCGGTCGATATCCTCTTTCTCTAGGCCGGGAAGCAGACCTGTGACCGTGCAGCCGGCGGCGTTGATCAGAATATCCACTTCCGAGAGCTCACGGCAGAATATTGAAAGAGCTGAGCGGTCGTTAAGATCGACCATCCGCAACTGAATCTGACCCGGTTTTTCATCCGCCAGTACTTGACAGGCTACTATATTGCGATTGCCCGCGAGCACGGCAGTATCGCCGGACTTAATTACCTTTCTGGCTATGGCCAATCCGATTTCAGAACTGGCCCCGGTGATTACTATATTACGGTTCATATGCTTTAAGTACAATTGCTGTATTTTGACCGCCGAAGGCAGAATTCAATTTTAATATGTATCGAATGGGGATATCCAACGGCCTTTCCCTGACGACATTCAAAGGAACCTCCGGGTCCGGGTCCTGGTAATTAATTGTCGGATAAACACGCTGCATTTGGAGGCAATAAATCGCAGCCAATAGCTCAATGGCACCGCATGCTCCGATCAAGTGCCCCACTTGCCCTTTGAGTGAAAATACCGGAATATCGCGAAATCGCGGTCCAAAAACTATCTCCATAGCCTTGGCCTCGGCTGGGGCGTTCTTGACGGTGCCGGTTCCATGAAGATGTACGCAGTCAATATCCTGCGGAGATATAGACGCCTGAGCAATGGCTTCGTTGGCAGCCCTGGATAGTTCCCGGGCCTTGGGGTCGGGGTCGGTTACCTGATAGGCATCCATGGTTGCACTGTAGCCGACGATTTCGGCCAGAATGTTTTCAGTCCTGGCCTGGGATATTTCCTGAAGCAGCAGGACGGCTGCTCCTTCTCCTATCACCAGTCCGCAGCGTTTGCGATCAAATGGACGACAGGCTTCGGAGGGGTGGCCTGTCCATTGCGATAATGCACCAAGCTTGTGAAATCCCATAAAATGCAGATTGTTGATCATGGAATCAAAACCGCCTGCAATCACGGCCAAATCAGGCTGCGACTGCAACATTCGGTAAGAGAGGCCGATGGCCTGGGAGGAGGCTACACAGGCAGCCACATTTACCGTGTATCCGCCGGTAATATTGAACTCCCCAGCCAGGGTCCTTACCGCATCACAGGAGCGCTGAATATGGCTCTGCCAACTGCCGCCAATGGCGTCGCCACTGTCGATATAAGATTCCAGATCAAAATAGTCGATACCGGTGCCCAACACCAGCCGGCGTCGGCTGGGTGCGTATTGGTTTATATTTTCCGATCCATGGTAAAGTTCCTGCAACGCCAGCCGCATGAAAATGGCCTTTCTGTCGGTTCCCCGGGGGAGTACTACGCTCTTTCCCCAGCGGCGGACCTCTGCTCCGAAAGCATTGGGAATAGCGACACTGTCAAATGCCCGGATCCGATCGATGCCTCTCGTTCCGGATTCGATGCCTTCAAAGAATTCCTCGCATCCGGTGCCAATGGACGAAACCACCCCAGCCCCGGTGATCCCCACCCGGGTCATGGATCCCTCTTCTTGAAAGACCAGCAGCGAATCAGCTCGATAGGTTCGTCCTCCACAGCAATGTCTTTAATATAGTTATCGAGTTCTGTCCGATTCATTATCGCAAAACCGGTTTCAACCATGCCATCTTGGTAAGTTTTGCCGGCCCCAAGTAATAATTGCCCATTCGAAGGAGCACAGCGAGCCTGGGCAAGCAGGCCGGCTGCGGAACCGTACAAAACCGCATTATCACCAGTCAGCCGGTAAACTATGGAAACAAAACAGATCGGCATATTGAGCAGCACCCTAAATTGATTGAGCGGCGAAACATCAGAAAATCCATTCAGCGAGAACTGTTCCTGGCTGAAAATCCCTTCTCTGTCGGTGCTGGCTGCCACTACGCTAGGAAGTCCGTAATCTTCATGCTCTGAGATCCCGGTAGCGTAATATAAAGGCATCCTTTGATCATAAACCTTGCCTTTAAGCAGTTGGCCGGCGGTGACCACAGCGGCTGCGGTTTCGCGGCTGAAATATTTGGACAGCTTGCGATCAGGCAGGAAATCAAGCACCGGTATTTGGTCGGAATATAGGTAGCTATTTATTATCGCATCCATCGCAAACAATACGGGCGTTTTTCATGCAAATTTCGTATATGGACAACCGAGAATCTTGCAGACGTTGATTGTGTATTTCAGCAAAGGAGAACATCAATTCACCTTCGGCACATTGTTCGCCGTCCAGTTTTGCTAATACCTTGACAACCCCGAAATCATCCTTCATGGTCACTAAATCGGCCCGGTACTCCAGCCGGTCACCGGGGCCTGCCGGACGCTTGAACTTCATTTGGGTCACAATGGTCAAAACCGCTCGTTTTGATGTCACTCCTTGTTCCTTCAACATCAGTTCGAAGAATGAACCGCCAAGTTGGGCCAATCCCTCTAGGATCAAAGTTCCGGGGAAAATGGGATACCCCGGGAAATGTTCGTTAAAAACGTCGTCCGCCAGCGACACACATTTAACTGCAGTGATGTATTTACCATAGCAGACGGTCTCAATGCGGTCAATCAGATGAAAACGCATTCAATATAATACTTTCATTGGTGTTGCGGTTGCTGCCCGTCGGGCATTAAAGATGTTCCAGATATTTAATCAATTATAAATCAGTTGACCGAAAAAATCGATAAAAGGATGATAAATTATCATTATATTTTAGGAAGGTTTGGAGAACATTCCTAAAATTAACGGTTTCATCTTTTTTAAGGCCAAGGCCCGATGGCTTATTCGGTTCTTTTCAGAGGCATCCATCTCGGCAAAAGTCCTGTCAAATCCCGATGGCAGAAATATCGGGTCATAGCCGAACCCGTTCTCCCCACGGGGTCCATTTATTATCCGGCCTTCTATCTCTCCTCTGGCGAAAAATGCCCGGTTGTTATTACCAACCAGACACATTACACAGACAAAACGGGCGGTACGCTTTTCATCAGGGATATCCCGCATCAACTCCAGAACTTTCACCCAATTATCCCGATAACAGGCATCAGGTCCGGCAAAACGGGCTGATAATATGCCAGGTTGTCCAGCAAGGGAATCAATGACCAAACCCGAATCGTCGGCCAGCGCCCACAGGCCGCTGTGGTAGGCGGCCTGGCTGGCCTTTATCATGGCATTGTCCTCAAAGGTCTTTCCGTTCTCCTCAGCTTCGGGACAATCGGGAAAAGCTTCAAGTCCTATAAAGTTGATCTGCGGCAGGTCCAATATGGCCGTCATCTCTCGGACCTTATCTTTGTTTCTGGTGGCTATCAATATATCCATGTAGTAATGATATCAATTTAACTCATTAAATGCAAACATTTTTGCTTGACTTTTTATCGATATATACACTATCATTAAAAAGATATGCACTGCGGAAATTTAGGGGTATTCTTTATGACGGGTATTTTTAAATGAATAAATATCTGATAATATTTATTTTGTTATCACTGACGTTCGTTTACGGCTATTCTCAGGAAGAGGATTTTTCAGAGAGCCAAGAAGATACGATGGAGTCAGTTCTGCCAGCACTGGCATTGCCCGAGTCCACTATCGTGAGAGATACGTCCCAATGGGCCGACCTGATGCAATGGCGTCAATGGCAGGACAAAAGCCAGGAATATCGGCAAAGGCAGATGCCCGAAGAAGCCTTGGCAGCTGCCGAATCCGCTTTGGTTAGAACGCGGGCGCTGGGCTTAGACCTTCCCATAACAGGGATTTATTGGGGAAATATGGCCCGGCAAGCCTTAAGGACAAAGGATTGGGGAAATGCTCAAAAATATTCCCGGCTGGCTTTGTTGGCAGACAACTATTCATTTAAAAATACAATCACCCAATTTCAAGCGAACAGCCGCAGTTTTGGGATCGCTTCTGCGCTGGGGCAATTCCTTCAGACCATAAAAAGATACCGGCAAGATTTCCGATTCAGATACCGGGCATTTTGGCTGGCGGCATTCGTGCTTTCGTTGGCCATGATCGCGTCCGGGCTTTTCTTTTTATCGCTGTTGACGGTGAAATATCTTCCCTATCTTTTCCATTTGGCTTCGGATATTCTTCCCAAAGGCTGGCCTTATTTCGGCAGGATGTTTTTGATGTCTTCTTTGGGCATTGGTCTGTTGGTGGTGTTATCAGCATTAAGTCTACCACTGGCAATAATCATCCCGGCCATCATGGTCATTGCTATGGGGAGATCAAGGGAAAAGGTTATCTTCTGGATCGCCCTGGCGATGATCGGAAGTTCGACCGTAGGATTCAACGTGGTTTACCAGTTCTTTAAATCCGCCGAGCAGGGAAGGGTTGCAGCTTTGGCTGCCGCCAATACATCGGAATGGGATGAATCGCTGGTTCAAACCCTGGCAAAACTGCAGCAGCAGGATGCTTCGGACCTTAAGCCCATATATGCCCTGGCCATGATGGAGAAGAACCGGGGCAGTTTGGAAAGGGCCAAGACATATCTTTCAGCCATAATAGAAGCCTCCGGAAACAATTCCGTTGCTTTGAACAACCTGGGCAATTTATATTTCTTTAAGGGGCAATTCGACAGCGCCGGGTCATTCTATCGTCAGGCTATAGGAGCAGATGATCATTTGGCCGAAGCCCATTATAATCTGGCTCAGGTATACTTTAAATCAATTGATTTCAACCAGGCCAGAGCCGAGTTGGAAAAGGCTTCCTTGCTGGCTCCGGCCAAGATTGAAGGCAGAAGCCGCGAATCGGGCGGCAATATGGTTATGGACGCCCAGCTTGACTTGGCGATGCTTTGGCCCGAGGTATGGAGAGGATGGAGTCCGCTCGGCACATTCACTCCGGGAGAATTTATCAGCCTTACGGGGTTGAATCTTTGGCTTCCGGTCTGGCTCTGGCTTGGGTTGCTGGTCCTCGGCATAATCTGGATGATTCTGATCGGTAGCAATCTGGAAGTTCATAACTGCTGGTTATGCGGACGCTTTACCTGCGGGGGCTGCCAGATACTGGCCCAGGACGGGAACCAGTATTGTCACGAATGCCACCATCAGGTGTTCTCTATACAATCAACCGAGCTGCAAGGAAAGGCGGCCGAAGTCCTGATGCGCCGCTCAACAAAGCGGGAGCGGATCGTTGTCGGGTTGGCGAACATGTTTTTGCCGGGTTCAGCATACGTGATGGGTGGAAGTCCGGTTAAGGGCTTTTTTATTGCTTTGTTTTTAGGAGTTACCTATGCCGTTCTTGTGTGCCTAATTTCGCCTTGGATATCATTCGGACTTGATTTCTCCGTTAGAACCAGCTTTTATTGGTTTGCCGGGGTGATAGGGGGTATTTTGTATTTTATTTCCTGGATGGGCTATATCAGGCTTTTAAAGGAGCAAGGAGTTTCAAATGCCGCTTGAAGGGAATGTAAAAGAGTTCGGGCTGGCAGACGTACTGCAATTTATTGCCGGCAATCAAAAAGCCGGGGTTCTTCAGTTGAACTCCAAAAACGACAAGGCTTCCATTGCTTTCGAGAACGGCCAGGTCACCGGGGCGGTCTATGGTCGGCAGGGCCGACAGGACCAATTACATAATTACTTACTGAGATCAAAAAAGATCGACCGGGAGAAGCTGGAGTCTATAATAAAAATCCAAAACGATACCGGGATCCCACTTGGAGACCTGCTTTTAAAAGAAGGTCTGATGACCCAAGACGAGATAAACAGCCTAGTGGTCTTCAAGATACAAGAAGTACTGGATGAGGTCTTTACCTGGAGCGATGCCCGTTATAAATTCAATCCCGACGAAAGGCTCTATCAAAATAGCCGCTCGCAGGTGGCCATACAAGCAGAATCGCTTCTGCTGGAGACGCTGAGACGCAAGGACGAGTGGCCGGCAATCTCAAAAGCCCTTCCTTCGGATGGTATAATCCTGAAAAAATTGCAGGACTCCATTATCGGATTGAAGGATTCCCCAGACATAGGTCAGGTATTCGAACTGATAGACGGTTCCAAGACGATCGGTCAGGTGATAGGTGAGACCTATTTAGGGAGGTTTCGAACATACAATGCCATCTATAATCTGCTGATATCGGGAACCATAGAGATAATACATACACCCGAGCCCGAGATCAAGATCACCGAGAGACAGAATGCAAGAACAGCCAGTGTCGTTAACAGGTTTATGGCAGCGGTATGTATTTTTATCGGGGTGGCTGTTTTAGCCGGTTCGATATTTGGGGCTTATACAATGTATAGCCGAATCAATAAAGGTGATAATCTGATAAAACGCCAAATATCAATAACTCAGACCGAATGGCTTAAGAGCCGGTTAGAACTTTATCGCATTAGCAACAGTAAATATCCAGAGGACCTGCGTGAGCTGATATTGGATCCCAAGGTGATTGCACGATATGACTATCGTGTGATAGACGAGCCCCGGGGATATGTTTTGGAAATTAAAAGATAAATCAGCAACGAAAAGCCCCCGCCTTTGGCGGGGGCTTTTACATTAACCGGATCAATACTCAAAGGTGCTGCCGCCTATGAATTCGCGTAAAATAGAGGTGTGGGGCACTTCATCGGCAAACACCGGGACGAACATCCTTACAAAATGCAGCAGCCGATATGCTTCGCCAAAGCTTTCGTCATCGGTGGGAACTTCCAAAAGAAATCGTTCGGCATACATCCTTAATACCGACGGCTCGTATACCAGGGTAGAATTGAATATCACATCGGCTTCCTCCTGGAAGGGAAAGATGTTGTGTTCCTCTCCCTTTTGAACGGAAGGCCAAACCTTTAGTGTGTGGGCAGCGCTGTATCCCCTGAACTTACGGTCCCGAACGATCCTTCGTAAAAGCCTGACATCAGAGGTCATTATCCGGTTGTGGTCATCAAGGCATAATTGAGTAAGAGCGCTGATATAGACCTTCAGTTTGCTCTCCCGGGGCACCGATTGGGTGAGCTTTTGATTCAAGCCGTGGATACCTTCCACCAACAAAATATCATTTGATTCCAGTTTCAGCCTGACGGTCTTTTCATCCCTGGAGCCGGTGTGGAAATTATAGATCGGGGTGGCCACTTCACGGCCGTTGAGCAGGTCGGTCATCTGCTGGTTGAACAGTTCCAGATCTACTGCCCTAAGTGATTCGAAATCAGGTTTTCCATCATCCCCCAAAGGGGTCTGTTCGCGACCCAAAAAGTAATTATCGGTGGACAATGTTATTGGCCGCAGTCCGTTCACCCGAAGCTGGATCATCAACCTTTTGCTGAAAGTGGTCTTTCCGGAAGACGAGGGGCCGGCGATTAGCACTAGTTTGACCTTTTCGCGCTGGGATGTGATGATATCGGCTATTTGAGCGATGCGCTTCTCATGAAATCCTTCGGAGATCCTTATCAGGTCGCCTATTTCCTTGGTCAGGCAGATCTCGTTCAATTCTCCAACATTGGTGACCCCCAGGATCTTGTTCCATTCCTTGGTTTCCTTGTGAATGTTGAACAGTTTGGTCTGTGGAGAAAGGTCCGGTATCCTTTCCGGATTCTTTGATTGCGGAAAACGAAGCAGGAAACCCGGCGAGTAAAGGGCTAATTCGAAGCGATCTATATATCCCGTAGCCGGGGTGACCGGGCCATGCTGAATGTCCTTGAAAACACCGCAGCCTATCAGCTTAACTTCGGTCAGGCGGGTAGTGGTAAGCAATTTTATCTTATCCTGATACCCTTCGGCATCAAAATATTCCTTGGCTTCCTCAATGGAGATCGACTCCTTGACAAAGGAGCGATTCTCGGACGCGATCTGCCGCATCCTAGTCTCTATATTCTTAAGTATCTCCTGATCGATAGACTTGCTGTTGATGAAATCGAAATAATATCCATTAGCCAAGGATTGTCCCACGATCACCCTGGCTTCGGGATATAATTCCTCGACCGCCTCGTAAAGGATCAGGCAGGCGGTACGGCGATAAACTGCCAAACCTTCCCGGTCGGTATAGAATACAGGGGTCAACCGGCAGTTGGAATGCAGCACGGCATCCAGGCTGACCAGATTCTGATTGATCTTGGCGGCTAAAAGTTTTCCTGTGTTCTGCGGCGGGTAGCGCTTGAAAAATGCATGAACCTGCTCTCCCGACTTGGCCGGAAGGCGCTGTCCGTCCATCTGTACTTCAATCTGTTTGTGTCCCATGTTAAATGTCCTTTCAGGCAATTAAGGCGAAGCCAGGGTGAACTGACTTCGCCATCGTAATATATAATAATGTATCTTAAAATTGCGAATATGTCAAGAGGCAATGATAACGCAGCAGTATCATTAGGAAATTGCCTGCTCGGTTGAAAATATTATAAAACGACACTTGCTTTGAGAGATCAATGGAAAAAATGAAGAATATTGCATTGTTATTAAAACGACAGTATCATTTTTAAAAAACGGTTTATAATTTTATCATAATTGTTTTATGCAATAATTGCATGAAAATATCATAATTTTATGGATGTAAATATGTTACATGAAATGCAAAATTTTGGCACATATTATGCAATATATTATTGTAGATATATCTGGTTAAGAGAAAACAGCTTTTACATCCGCATAATATATATAACCATTTTAAGGAGGAAGCTGCTATGCTTAAAAGAAATATAAGCGGCATTCCTTTGATGATAATAATGTTATCTTCAGTTGCCTTTGGGGGAGTGTCTATATTCCCCGCCAATCAGGAATTATCCAGCCCGGAGCGATGGCACAATATTGACAATGTCTATATTGATGATGGACTTTATGCCATAGATACCTGTTCCTCAAACAAGCTTGACACGTTTACTGTCGGCTTGGCTGATCCAATAGACACCTTGTATAAAAAAATATCCAAAGTGACGATCTATGCCAAGGCTCGCACTCATTATCCCAGGGCCATGTTCTGGCTTTGGCCGGTTTATGAAAATATGGGTTACCGTTCCGGAAACCTCAAAATAGGCACCACCGAAACGTTGTATTCCTTTGATATCACTCCTCAAGATACAGCCTTGGCCGACAGCTCTTGGAATTGGAATGATATTGCCGATCTGGGTATAAGATTTCAGGCTCGAACCACCAAGGTGATTTATTTCGTTAATTATATGTTTGCTGCAGTGACCTATGTGGATACGATCAACGAAATGCAAAGTCATCATTTTCAGATAGATCCAATTCCAACGCCCCAGACGGTTGGGATCCCATTTACCCTGAATGTTTCAGTGCTGGATTCTCTGGGCGGGATATTGACAAGCTATAACGGTTCGGCTCTTATCAATGACCTGACAGGCACCGTTTCTCCCATCATGATGAACTTTACAAACGGTCTGGGGTCCGTGGCGGTCTCCATCAATGACACCTTGACCGGCGATAATATAATAATCGATGACGGGGTTGCCAGCGATACCAGCAATGCCTTTGATGTGGTTTTGGGGGCCGTTCATCATTTTGCCATTGACACCATAAGCAGCCCTCAGGTCATGGCCCAACAATTCAGCATCAGTATCTCGGCCAGAAATTTCTTCGATGATACGGTTGTAACATTCAGCGACAAGGCCGGGTTATTCGACAAAACCGGAACAATAACGCCGGATTCCGTCGGGCCTTTTATATCCGGCCTGTGGAACGGCAATGTCAGCGTTGCATCGGCAATATCCAGCGATACCGTCCTATGTTCTTACTACAACGGTAACACCATCACCGGCACCAGTAATGGATTTGAGGTTTACAATCCTTCCGGCATAGAAGGCGATAAACCTTCGATACAAATCGATCAAAAGTTTAATTTTTCCATCTCCCCGAATCCGGCCAGGAATGATGCGAAATTCATAATGAGTATTCCTAAAGCTGGGATGGCGGAATTGATCGTATATAATATTTTGGGACAGGCAGTAAACCGAAAGGAATTGGGAAATCTTTCTGCCGGACAGGCAGTAGTAGACATGAATTTTGCCTCATTTTACCCGCAGGGATTATATTTTGTAAAAGCGACACTGGAAGGCCATAAGCCAGTTATCAAAAAACTGGTGATCACAAAATGAGTTGCATGAATTGGCCGATGAGATGAAAGGATCAGGGGAGAAATTATGAAAAAAATATTGATTTTCATAATTAGCGGATTATTATGGTCCGTTATTTATATTTCTGCTGCCCGGGCATTTTCAACCCAGATCGATGCCGACCAGGTAATCGAGAACAACGGAAATTACTGGTCAAATCCGGCATCCTGTTATCAGGATGACACTTTATATGCCAGCGTTTTGGGTTCGGCAAACGGAATACGATATTTGCGGGCAGGATTGGGGGATCCGGCCCTGGATACCACGAACTTGAAGATAACCGGGGTCACGCTTTATATAAAAGCCTACAGCAGTTATTCTAAATCCAAAATCAGGATTCAGCCTTACTTCAACAATGTGGCCGGAACCGAGTCTGGCAACCTTAATGTGGGGATCACCGAGGGGCTCAGATCTTTCGATATAACCGGACAGAGAACCTGGACCTGGCAGGAGCTAAGAAACCTGAGTTTCAGAGTGACGCCCAGGACCGCCGCCTACTTTTACGTCAATCATGTTTTTGCGGTGGTCAATTATACCGACAGCACAATACTGGGCGATTACAGCTTTCAGATATCGTCCATAAGTTCACCTGAAACTTTGGGGTATTATTTCCCCATCACCATCGTTGCCAGGGATAGCATGGGCGATACGGTCAAAAGTTTCAATAGCAGCGCGGCGCTTTCGGATTCTACCGGGACCATTTCCCCCATAACCGCCCAGTTCGTTTCCGGCGTATGCAACATGTCGGTCATGATAGGCGAGAACACGGCGCTTACGGCCATAACCGTGAGCGACGGGGATACTTTTGCCGTAAGCAACGGCTTTGCAGTGTTTAGCGGACTGCATCATTTCTGGATAAGTCCCATCGCTTCTCCCCAGAACGTCAGCCTACCTTTTGCGGTCAACATCTCAGCCTGTGATTACAACGGCGATACCATTACGACCTTCAATGAAAAGGCAGGCCTGTACGACAAAACCGGGACGTTAATGCAGGACTCAACAGGCAATTTCACTTCGGGCGTCTGGAACGGAAACATTACCATAGCCGGCGGATCAGGGACCAGCGATACCCTGTGGGCGGTGAAAACAAAGATCGTTCATACCAGCCGTGGAAAGAGCAACGGCTTTTTGTTGTCCACGCCTTCTGCGGTCGAATTGAGCTGGATGACCGCCTCGATTGAGAATGGATCGATAATGGTTAAATGGAGGACCGAGAGTGAACTGGGCAATGACAGATGGATAGTGGAACGCTCCACCGATCCGGCTGACGGCTATGTCCAGCTTGGTGCGTTGAACGGTCAGGGGAATACCAATCAGGCGACGGAATATATCTTTGCCGATGAACAGGAAAAACCTGAAGGGCTCTATTATTACCGCCTGATCGAATCTGACGAAAGCGGAGATACCAGGATACACGGCCCCGTATCGGCATACTGGCTGCCAGTCTTTTCGACCGGTACTTCCGAGATGAGGACGTATCCCAATCCGTCAACTTTGGGCAAAGTTTTTATCGAGCTTTCCCTGGCATCTTCACAAAGGGTCTCCTTAAATATCTACAATATAAAGGGGGAGCTGGTGAAAAAAATCACCGAACAATTATTTGCGGCGGGAAGGCACCAATTGGTCTGGAACGGCAGGAATGAGAACGGTGCGATGGTCAGCTCAGGCGTATATCTACTAAAGGCAGCAGGCGGGGGGATTAGGATCACCAGAAGGGTCGCACTGATAAAATGACGGGTTGAAGTAGCTGTAAATAACAAGGCCTGCATAAATGCAGGCCTTTTATCTTGACTTACGGGCGTGAAGTTTGGTAAATTTATCATCTAAAATGAAATATCAATACAGGATAATTATGAAACTCGATTTCGTCTATATTTCAGATATCGGCAAATACTTGGGCAAAGAGGTGACGCTCAAGGGTTGGCTGTATAACAAACGCTCCTCGGGCAAGATCCACTTTCTCCAGATCCGTGACGGATCCGGGGTCATCCAGGGAGTGATGGTCAAGAGCGAGGTGGGAGAGCAGATGTTCGAACTGGGTGACAAAGTGACTCAGGAATCGTCCATCATCGTAAAGGGCCTGGTCAAGGAGGACAAGCGGGCGCCTTCGGGCTATGAACTGGGCGTTACCGGATTACAAATAGTCCAGCTGACCCAGGATTATCCAATAACCCCCAAGGAACACGGCCCGGCCTTTTTAATGGAGCATCGTCATCTGTGGATGCGTTCCTCCAAACAACACGCCATTCTGCGGGTGCGCGATACCATCGAGCAGGCCATCCATAGCTATCTGCATAAAGAGGGTTTCATCCATACTCCTGCCCCGATACTTACCCCGACGGCTTGCGAGGGTACCACCACGCTGTTCCAGACCGATTATTTCGGTGAACCGGCCTATCTCTCTCAGTCGGGCCAGATGTACATAGAGGCCACGGCGGCGGCCTTCGGCAAGGTCTATACCTTTACCCCTGCCTTTAGGGCCGAGAAGTCCAAGACCCGCCGCCACCTGACCGAACTGTGGATGATGGACGCCGAAGCCAGCTATTTTGAGCATGCCGAGAACATGCAGTGCCAGGAAGGGATGATCTGCGCCATAGTGGAGAAGGTGCTGAACGATTGCCAGCAGGAACTAAAGACCCTGGAACGAGACACCGCACCGCTGGAAAAGATCAAGGCCCCCTTTCCGGTCATCTCATACAAAGAGGCGGTCGAGTTATGCAACAAGGCCGGGGTATCAATAAAATACGGCGAGGATTTCGGGGCTCCGCATGATACCGCCATTGCCGGAAGTTTCGAGCGACCGGTGTTCGTGGATCGCTTTCCGGCCGAGATAAAATCGTTTTATATGCAGCCGGATCCCAAGGATCCGTCCGTCGTTTTGGGTTCAGACCTGTATGCTCCGGAAGGCTACGGTGAGATCATCGGCGGCAGCGAGAGGATACACGATCTGGACCTTTTGCTTAAAAAGATGGAGGAGCACAAGGTGCCCTACGAACCATATAAGTGGTACGTGGACCTGCGGCGCTATGGTAGCGTGCCGCATTCCGGTTTCGGGATCGGTATTGAGCGGACGGTGAGCTGGATGTGCGGACTGCAGCATATCCGCGAGGCCATCCCGTTCGCCCGGATGCTAGAAAAAATTTATCCATAAGACCTAATATCTACCCCTTCCCGTATCGGGAAGGGGTTTATTAATATAAAAGGGACATGGCATAGGCCATATCCCTTTTATATTTCGCGGATCAATTTAAATTTTCAATCCCTGGCCAACCATTCATAAGCGCTAAGGGCCGCCTTGGCTCCTTCGCCGGCGGCCACGATGATCTGCTTTTCCGGCACGGTGGTGACATCCCCGGCGGCGAAGACCCCGTCCCGCGAGGTCCGACAGGCGCAGTCCACCATTATCTCACCACGCTGGTTCATGTCCACCAGCCCTTTGAAGAGGTCGGAATTGGGGATCAATCCTATCTCCACGAATACACCGGATAATTCTATCTCCCGCTGTTTTCTTCCGTCGACCGAAGATATTCTTATCCCGCTCACCGAATCCTTTCCCAATACCTCGGTCACCTTGTGCTCCATGATAAACTCGACCTTATCAGAAGCTTTTAACGGTTCCAGTAGGACCGGATCGCCCTGCATCTCCGGAGATATATTTATTAAAAATACCTTTCGGGCATAGCCCAACAGATCCTTGGCCGCGGTCAGGGCCGAATTGCCCCCGCCGATCACGGCCACGTCTTTTTCTCCGAACAATGGGGCATCGCAGGTGGCGCAAAAGGCCACGCCCTTTCCGATCAGTTCCTTCTCGCCGGGGACGTTTAGATTGCGGTATTTCTTGCCTGTGGCAATTATCAGCGTTCTGGCGTTAAAATGCGAACCATCGGTCATATTTATTTTATATCCTCTTTCCTGCGGCTCGATCGAAGCGGCATTGATCCCTAAAGACACATCGATGGGGAACTGGCTCACCTGGGCCTTGAATTTTTCTATCAGCTCCCGTCCCTGAATGTACTGAAAACCGGGATAATTTTCCACAGACGAGGTCCATAGCACCTGCCCGCCCAAATCCTGGGTAATAAGAACGGTATCCAGCCTTTTTCTGGCAGAATAAACCGCGGCCGTCAGCCCGGCCGGCCCTCCGCCTACAATGGCCAAAGCGTATTCCTTGCCAACTTGAGCCCGGGGAAAGGATATCTCCGGGGCTTTGTTGAGGGTAAAACCCAAGGAAGACAATTCCATAACATCACCTGTATCAACATTTTATATTCAATTGTAATGATATTATATATGGCCGGTGATGTCAATTATAAAATGTAATAAAAATACTTGAATATTGTCCCTAAATTTGTTATAATACAAAACTTAGCGCAAAAATCCAAATCTAAAGTTCGGATAAATCATATTCGAACAACATGGAGGTTTACTTAAGGTGTATACCCTATTATTGGTGATTCATTTGATAACCTGCCTTCTGCTGATAGGCGTGGTGCTGATGCAGAGCGGTAAAGGCGGATTGGGCAGCGCACTGGGCGGAGGCGGCGAGAGCTTCTTCGGCGGCCGGGGAGCGGCCCCGTTCCTTACCCGTTCCACCACAGTTCTGGCGGTAGTATTCATGGTGACCTCGCTGTCACTGGCACTAATCTCCGGCAAGACCCGGAAGAGCACTTCGGCCATCGAAAAGGCCATGCAGCAGGAGCAGAAATCCAATCAACAGCCCGCAAGCAGGCCGGGCGAACTGCCGGCAAACCAAATGCCGGAAGTTCCCGCCGGTAAATAGCTGTTTCAATATATCGTTTCTTTAAGGAGTAACATCAGATGTACGCAGTGATCGAATGCGGAGGAACCCAGGTAAGGGTCTCCGAGAACCAGAAGGTCAGGATCCCCAGGATAGACGCCAAGGAAGGCGAAAAATACAAGATGGAAAAAGTGCTTTTGGTATCCAACGGCCAGGAAGTGGTCATCGGCCAGCCGATAGTGAAAGACGCGGTGGTAGAAGTGACGGTGGTAGGGCATTCCCGCTCGGCCAAGATATCGGCCATGGTCTACAAGCCCAAGAAAGATTATCGCCGACGCTGGGGAGCCCGGACCCATTATACCGACCTGCTGGTCAATACCGTCAGCCATCCCAAGATCAAGGCCATAGCCAAACCGGCTGAGGAAAAGAAAAAGGCTCCCAAAAAGACCAAGGCTGCCAAACCGGCCCAAACCAAGAAGAATCCAGGCAAAGGAGATAAAGAATAATGGCACATAAAAAAGGCGTAGGCTCATCCAGGAACGGCCGCGAGAGCAATTCACAGCGGCTGGGCATAAAGGCCTTCGGCAATCAGAAAGTAAACGCCGGCGCAGTACTGGTCCGCCAGAGAGGGACCCAGTTCTATCCCGGCCTCAACGTGATGAGAGGAAAGGATGACACCCTTTTTGCGGTGGCTGACGGATTCGTCCGTTTTGAATCCCGGGGGCGGGACGGCAAAAAGATAAGCGTATATCCCGAACCCAAAGTGAACGCGGCGAGCAAATAGCTCGCCGTTTTTTCCGGCCGGTGTCACTTCATTAATCATTCTCCAAATGAAGATAAAATATTTTGCACATTCGTCATTTCTGTTGACCTCGTCCAAAGGGATTAGGTTCCTGACCGACCCTTACGAATCAGGCTCCTACGGCGGGGCCATGGGCTATAAAAAGATCGACCAGCCGACCGACGCCATCACCATAAGCCACAATCATGCCGACCATAATTACATAAGCCGCGAGCATGACAAGGCTAGGATATTCCGGGAAGCCGGAACTTTTGCTTTTAAGGGGATTACCGTTCGGGGCGTAGGTTTGTATCACGATTCGAGCCATGGTTCGGAAAGGGGCTCCAATATCGCCTTTGTCTACAGCATCGACGGGATGTCCGTTTGCCATCTGGGAGACCTGGGGCACGAACTTTCCAAGAACGAGGCTGCCGATATCGGTTCAGTTGATGTACTGATGATCCCGGTTGGCGGTACTTTTACGGTGGGCGCCGAAGAAGCTGGACGGGTGCTGGACCTGCTGTCACCCCGTATCTGCCTGCCCATGCATTACAAGACCAAGAGTGTCGGCTTCAACTTGGGGCCGTTGGAAGATTTCACTTCCGGCCGAAACAATGTCAAAAAAACCGATGGCTCCGAAGTCGATATCAGCAAGACCTCACTGCCCCAGAATACCGAAATATGGGTGCTTAAGCCGGCAAAACTATAACAGATCACTCAATAGCCAGTATGCGCCATATACATACCGACCAGATTACAGCCGCCGTTAAGGATATGTGCCTTAAGGCGGCCTTTGAACTTCCGTCCGATGTTCGCTGCGCGCTGGAGGAATCCACCCACCGCGAGGAAAGCGAATCGGGCAGGAAGGTGCTGCTGGACATCCTGGAGAACATCGAGATAGCCAGGAAACAGAGGATCCCGATCTGCCAGGATACCGGTTTGGCGCTGTTTTGGGTTGAATTGGGCCAGGATGCCGTGATCCAGGGAATCCCGCTACAGCAGGCCATTGATTCAGGTGTTCGGCAGGGATACGGAGAAGGTTTTTTAAGAAAATCGGTCACCCAGGACCCGCTTAAGGGCAATAACACAGGGGACAATACTCCGGCTTTCATACACGTCGAAATTGCGAAAGGCGATTCCCTGAGGATCACCCATCTTCCCAAGGGATGCGGTAGCGAGAACATGAGCCGGGCGGCCATGCTTTATCCTTCGGACGGGAGGACAGGGATAGAGGACTTCGTCATCGAGACCGTCAAAAGGGCCGGGGCCAATGCCTGCCCGCCTCTGATAGTCGGGGTGGGGATAGGCGGGAACTTTGAGACGGTTTCTCTGTTGGCCAAGAAGGCGTTACTGAGGGACATTGGTAATAGGAACGATGATGAATTCTATGCCGGCATGGAGAAAGCTTTTTTGGATAAGATCAACAGATTGAACATAGGTCCGGCCGGAATGGGCGGGACAATCACCGCTCTGGAGGTGTTCATCGAAAACCACCCCTGTCATATCGCCAGCCTGCCGGTGGCAGTCAACCTGCAATGCCATGCCGCCAGAAAGACCACGATAACATTATAACCGCCATATATAATCATTTTCAAATGATAACCAGCCGGGAGATAACAGCACCGCTAAGCAAGGCGGTATGCCTGGACCTGACCGTCGGGCAGGATATCCTGATATCCGGAACTATTTTTACCGCCCGGGATGCCGCACATAAAAAATTGTACGAGCTGATGGAATCCGGAGCCGATATTCCATTTGATATCAAAGGTGCGGTAATATACTATGCCGGGGCTTCTCCCAACCCGCCTGGCAGGATAATAGGTTCTATAGGCCCCACCACCAGCGGGCGGATGGATGCATATACGCCCAAATTATTGGCTGCCGGCCTTAAAGGAATGATCGGCAAAGGTCCTCGCAGCAGCCTGGTCGTCGAATCCATTAAAATCAATCAAGCGGTTTATTTCGGGGCGGTGGGGGGTATCGGGGCCTTGTTGTCGCAAACGGTGAGATCAGCAACAATTGTCGCTTTCCCCGAACTTGGTCCCGAGGCAATATACAAGCTGGAGGTGGAAAAGTTCCCAGCCAGGGTCCTGATCGATCATTCAGGCAAAGATTATTTTGAAAGAATATAAGCTATTTTTTTCTTGAAAACTTAAAACCTAGATATTATAATAAACGATTAAATCCAGGTTCATAAAAATTCAATCGCATAAGGAGTTTTGAAAGATATGGACATCAGGAAAGAGCTGGAGGATTCGGGCATCAATACTTCCAAGAACATTTACCGCAACCTGCCGGCTGCGGTTCTGATCGAGCGGTCTTTGGCCGCCGGGGACGGCATTCTGGCATCCAACGGGGCCTTAGTGGTCAAGACCGGTGAGCGCACCGGGCGTTCTCCCAATGACAAGTTCATTTCGGAAGAGGCCGCCACCAAGGATCAGATAGCCTGGGGCAAGATCAATGTCAAATGTCCTTCCGACCAGTTCGAGCGGCTTCTTAAAAAATCCTACGATCATCTAAAGGATCGTGATATATATGTATTCGACGGTTTTGCCGGAGCCGACCCCAAATACCGCCTGTCGGTGCGGGTGATCACCGATACCATCTGGCACGCTTTGTTCGCCAATACTCTGTTCATCCGTCCCAGCGAGAAGGAATTGTTAGAATTCAAGCCGGGCTTCACGGTGATGGGCTGCGGCAGCATGAAGGCCGACCCCAAGACAGACGGCACCAGATCCAGCGCCTTTGTGGGAGTGAGCTTTGAGAGAAAGATCAATCTGGTGATAGGCAGCATGTACGGCGGCGAGATCAAAAAGAGCATCTTCACCATCATGAATTATTTGATGCCGCAACAGAATATTTTCCCCATGCATTGCTCGGCCAATGTCGGCAAAGGAGAGGATACGGCACTGTTCTTCGGGCTTTCTGGGACAGGCAAGACCACTTTGTCGGCCGACCCCAACCGCAGATTGATCGGGGACGACGAACATGGTTGGTCAGATGCGGGAATATTCAATTTCGAAGGCGGCTGCTATGCCAAGGTGATAAAGCTTTCGGCCGAAGCCGAGCCGCAGATATTCAATGCCATCCGCTTCGGTTCGCTGTTGGAGAACGTGGTGGTGGACGCCGACAGCCGCCTGATAGACTATAATTCCGACGCCATTACCGAGAACACCAGGGCTACATATCCGGTGGAACATATTCCCAATTGCGTCATTCCGGGGGTGGGCGGGCATCCTAAAAATGTGTTCTTTTTGACCTGCGATGCCTTCGGGGTGCTGCCGCCGATCGCCAAGCTGACACCCGAGATGGCCAGCTATCACTTTCTGTCCGGTTTTACTTCCAAACTGGCCGGGACCGAGACCGGGATCAACGAGCCCCAGCCCACATTCTCCACCTGTTTCGGCGCGCCGTTCATGCCTCTTCATCCGACCAAATACGCCACCATGCTGGCCGACAAACTGGCACAGCATAAGACCAACTGCTGGCTGGTAAATACCGGTTGGTCGGGCGGTCCGGCCGGGGTGGGCCACCGCATGAAAATAGCCATCACCCGGGCCCTGTTGACGGCGGCGCTCGAAGGCAAGCTGGAAAAGGCCACATTTACTCCAGATCCGGTCTTCAACATCATGGTGCCCGATGCCTGTGAAGGCGTACCGGCCGAAGTGCTGACCCCAAAAAACACCTGGGCGGATAAGGAAGCGTACGATAAAAAAGCCAAGGAATTGGCGGCCATGTTCTCCAAGAATTTCGAGCAATACAAGGATTATGCCTCCAAGGAAGTGATCGCTTCGGGGCCTAAGGCGTAATCTCCGGATAATTATAAGTTAATTTGCAGAACCCCGCGCTTCCAATATGATAAAGCCCGGGGTTCTGTTCGAGGAAATGATGAAGACTTTAGGAGTGATCCCGGCCCGTTACGGGTCTACCCGCTTCCCCGGGAAGCCCTTGGCCCTGATAGCCGGCAGACCAATGATCCAGCATGTCTATCAAAGATGCCTTAAGGCCAGAACGCTGGACAGAGTGGTGGTGGCCACCGACGATCGGCGCATTTACGATTGCATCAGATCATTCAACGGGCAGGCGGTTATGTCATCCGCCAGGCATAAATCGGGCAGCGACAGGATCGCAGAAATCATAGAAAAAACGGGCTATCGGGGATTCGATATCATAATCAATATCCAGGGAGACGAGCCCCTGATTGATCATAAAGCCATAGACCTTTTAGCCAAAAGCATGAAAGCGGAAAAAAATGTGCAAATGGCCACCCTGGCTTCGGACTTCAATTCCAGACAAGAGATCGATGATCCCAACACTGCCAAAATAGTCACCGATATAAAGGGTAACGCCCTTTATTTTTCCCGCAGTCCGATTCCATTTATTCGCGAAACAAAAAAAGCCGAAGTGAGATCGTATCTGAAGCATATAGGAATGTATGCTTATCGCAGGGATTTCCTGCTGCAATTTACAAAATGGGAGGAGGGCCGCCTGGAGTCCATGGAAAAGCTTGAACAGCTAAGGGCTCTGGAAAACGGGGTCAATATCAAAGTTCTGTATACAAAATATAACAGCTTATCGGTTGATACACCAGATGACATAATGGCTGTAGAAAAATATTTAAAAGCCGGGGGTTATGGTAAAAGTCAGATAAAATAACCTTGACTTTAAAATGATAAAGAGGTAAAATAAAAACTCAATAAATAAACCAAAATAAAAGGAAGGTAGAACCATGTCCAGAATAAAAAATAGCTCTTTGTTGCTTGTAATTGCCCTATTGGTAAGCATGGCAGTAGTGGGATGCAATCAGTATGTCACCGGGGCCAGGGTCAATCTACAGCAGGATCCGCCAAATTACGACGGAGCAATAGCTACCCTGAACGAGGGCCTGGAATATGCCCCCAAGGATCCCGAGATGCATAGTTTGCTGGCATTCTGTTACGTGCAAACAAAAAAATATAAAGAGGCCGGGAAAGAATATGCCAGTGCTATAGAGTACAGCCCTACCCAGAAGGATTCCCTGCAGAAGGTTTGGGATGGTGCTTGGGAAGACCTATATAGCATGGTCGCTGCTTCCATAAAGAAATCGGTGACCGGTTCAAAGGATTCCAGTGCTTTTTACCTTGAAAAAGCCGAAGCCCAGATCAACGATGCGATAGATCTGCAGCCCAATAAAGTGGAGAATTATATCAGAAAGGGCCTGATTTTCCGGTATATGGGAAAATACAAGGAATCCGAAGCCATGTTCGCAAAAGCTATTGCGATGGATCCCAATAACGCTGATGCATACTTCCAGGTGGGCAGGGCAGCAATGGAATCGCAAAACTGGGATGAAGCCATCAAGAACTTGACCAAAGCTACTCAAATTAAAAAGGATAACGATCAGTGGTTCTATTTCCTGGGGGTTGCCAATTTGTATAAAAAGGATTTTCCACAGGCCGAGAAAAGCTTTATTATAGCCGGCAACCTTAAACCCGATGAAAAGAATACCTGGTACAACTTGGGGCAGGCTTATTATTTCGAAGGCACGAACATCCCGGCCAGCATAGAAGCTTTGGAAAAGTGTATTTCCATAGACAACAATGACATTGACGCTCTAAGTCTCTTGGGCCAGGCATATCTTCATAACACTATCAATAACTATGATAAAGCCATTGAGGTATATACCCGAGCTGTGGCCTTAAAGCCAGAGGAGCAGGATTTTAAGAGAAACTTGGAATATGCCAAAAAGCAGAAGGAACTTTCTATGAAACCGGTAGTCACGCCGAAGAAAAAAAGAAGGTAATACAACTGGCTGACGATATATAAAGGGCGGTGGAAACCGCCCTTATCTTTTGGGATTTTCAATAAATAGCTTGAAATACATACCTATAATATGATAACTTAAAAGAATATGAGAAAGATATTCATATCTGTCTTTTTGCTATCGTTACCATTAATGATTTTGGCTAACGAAGATAGCCGGGATGTCCCTTTGGGTCACTGGTCATATCCCATATTGGATAGATATCAGGCCATGGGGTATGTCAAACTTCCTTTATCGCGGCCGTATCAGCGGGGTCAAGTGATAGAGCAGCTGCAGGATTTTTTGCGACGGCAGATGGACGGATTGGTCGTGTTATCCAAGACCGACGGTTATTATTTTTCAAAGCTTAGTCAGGAAATGGGCATAGGGTTGTCCGAAGGCAGGCTTGCCGAAAAGGACCTGATCTCCTATGATGACGGAAGCATTATCTTCAATGCCGATGTGGCGGCAGGCCTGGAGGCACATTCCTTTTTAACGGGAAGTCCCAACATCAAGGGGATAGGAGCAGTTGAATCGTGGGGAAGCATTTTGGGACTTTTTATATTCGACCAGCGCATAACGCTGGCTTTGGAAAAAGAGAAGGATAAGATCGAGAAGGTTTCTGGCAGCCTTAAGACATGGCGAGGCGGGAAATATACCACCGATTGGGCCTATTTTCGGATAAGTCGGCAATATCTATCGCTTACCTTGGGAAAACAGCAGAGATGGTGGGGTCCGGGACGTTTTGGGACGCTGCTCCTTTCAGATAATTCCGGAGGATTCGATGCCGTCGACCTTAACCTGAATTATAAAAGGATAGAACTGCAGTCTTTCTTCGGGGTGTTGAGCACCGATCTTAAACGTTACATTTCCGGGCACCGGCTAGGGATCGTGCTGCCAAAGAACATCGGGATAGGGGTGTCTGAGATAGTGTTGTATCAGGCCAATAATATCGATCCGGCGTATATGAATCCTTTGCTGCCGTATTATGCCAATCAATGGAACTTACGCGACGACGACAATGTCCTATGGTCAGCGGACCTGCGCTGGACGCCCGGACTCGGTTTTGCGCTCTACGGAGAGCTGTTGATGGACGACGTTCAATACGAACAGGATCCCCCCGCTCCGCAGAAATTGGGCTTTCTGCTGGGCGGTCATTGGGCCGATCCCGCCGGCCTGCCGGATACCGATCTGAAGTTGGAATGGGCCGGCGACCAAAAATGGGTGTATACCCACCGAAGATACGCCAACCGTTACGTTGGAGCGGACACCGTCACTATATTGGGCCACTGGATGGGAACAGATGCCGATGTGTTCGCTCTAACCCTGGAACACCGTTTTCTCCCCCGGCTTAATCTTGGGTTGGGATATCAACTGGAAAGGCATGGAGAGGGCAGGATAGACCGCGGGTATCTGGAAAGCGACGACCCGCGCACGACCTTTTTAAGCGGAGCCTTCAGCCGGGAAGACAAGGCCACGTTATCTTTTAAATGGGAGCCCTATTATTGGACGAGCCTTGAAGCGGGGATGTGGCTTTCATATATCCAAAATCCCGAAAATGTTCCCGGGACGGGTTTTAACAACAGGGGTTTTGATTTTTCACTACGCTTAGATTTTTAACCGATGAAAAAAGCCAGATATTTTTTTGAGTTGTCAAGATTAGGCAACGTGGCCATCACCGGATTCTCGGTGCTGATCGGCACCGGCGGAGGCATCAGCTCGGCCAACCTGGCTAAGATAATCGGCACGGTCGCATCGGCCATGCTTATAGCCGCAGGGGGCAACGCCCATAACGATTACTATGACCGGGCCATCGATGCAATAAACCGGCCGGAGCGGCCGATCCCTTCCGGGCGCCTTTCCCCGCGCGCTGCTCAAATTTTTAGTTTTATCACCTACAGCCTGGGAATCATCCTTGGCTGGATCATAGGTCCGGAACTTGGCATAATGGCCACTCTGGTGGCTTTGATGCTCTGGCTATATGCCGCCAAGGGAAAGATGATGGGATTGGCGGGCAACATCCTTATTGCATCTATCTGTGCGTTGGCATTCATTTACGGCGGATTAGCCGCAAAAAATCCGGTACTGGCAATATTCCCGGCCGGCTTTGCCTTTTTGATGCACCTGGCCAGGGAGATAATAAAAGACGTTCAAGATATAACCGGCGATAAGGCGGCCGGTGCTAGAACAGTGGCCATCACCGGCGGAATCCCCGAGGCCCTAAAATATTCGGCCATCAGTCTGATGCTATTGGTGACAGTCAGTCCGGTGCCTTATCTGATGGGAGTATACAATGTTCGGTATTTGATAGCGGTCATATTGGGAGTCGACCTGGTGATATTGCCGGTCATCTTCCGGTTATTAAGGGATCCGTTGGGTGTAGATTGCGCCAAAACCAGCTTTATCCTTAAAATAGACATGCTGGCAGGATTGATGGCCATTGTCCTGGGATTATAAAATAAGGGAAATAATTTCTATGCCAAACTGGAATTCAAAAGAACTTATAAATATTAAAAAGTTTATTATTTTATTTACAAAAGTGATGAACGAAAAGAAAACATCACTTATAAAGTCAGTGTTTGATAAAAACGCCAATATGCATAGAGGCATGGCAAATGTTGAAGGTGTGGCGGATATAACCAAATGGTATAATCATATGTGGAATTCTCAAGGTTACGGGAACGCTAAATTTATTTTAAAAGATGCTTCAGCTGGGATTTTACCCGATGGGACTGCAAAATGTATTTTATGGTTTGAAATCAATATACATAAGCATAGAAATGAATATAGAATTATGCCAAAGCAAAAGCAGGTTCATATAGAAACACTGGATATCGAATTAATCGATAAAAAGTGGAAAATAAAACAGTGCTTTGGTATTGGGTATGATCCAAAAGATCATAAGAAATATTTTAAAAAATAATACCACTTAATATTGGGGTTTTATGAATCTACTTCAAGCCATGATCCTGGGCCTTGTTCAAGGGTTGACCGAATTTCTTCCGGTTTCCAGCTCGGGCCATTTGGTGCTGGCCGAGAAAATATTAGACCTCGGCACCAGCAACCTTCGATTCGAAGTGGCCATGCATCTGGCCACCCTGCTGGCGGTCTGCTTTGCTTTTCGTAAAAGGATCGTAAAGTTGGTCAGGTCGGTATTGTTCGGAAGGATGAGGCCGGTCAACGGTAAGTGGCATTACACCGACGACAATCTACGCCTGGCCATAATGCTGATCGTGGCCACCATTCCGGCGGCACTTGTCGGCGTGCTGTTCGATGATGCCATAGAGCAGGCCTTCAATGATCCCATTGCGGTATCAATTGCCTTACTAGCGACTGGCGTCATACTATACGGCACCGGAAGAGTAACTAAAAAGCAGGAGAGAATCGGCTGGAAGCATTCCCTGATCATAGGTTTTTCCCAGGCACTGGCCATATTGCCGGGGATCTCACGCTCCGGAACCACCATAGCGGCCGGGATATATTCCGGGACCGATCAGGAAAAGGCTGCCGAGTTCTCATTCCTTTTATCCATTCCAGTGATACTGGGCGCCGGGTTGATCAAGTTCAAGGATGTCTTGGAGACCGGCCTGCCGAAAGACGAGATGCTGGCGATATTGATCGGCGGACTGATAGCCGCAATATCCGGATACGTGGCCATCAATTTCCTTCTGAAGATCATCCGGGGGTCAAAACTGCATTATTTTTCCTATTATTGCTGGATGGTCGGGCTGCTATCGCTGGTATGGTTCATTATAAAATAAAAAAGGATAGACGCTAAAATGGCCAAGGGGAAAATAAATCCCATCAAGATAATTTTGGTACTGCTTTCGACTGCCGCCATAGTGGGTATGACCGCCGGCTATTTTTACCGGCCGTTCGAATTTTCCTGGCAACAGATCGCCGGAGTGATAGTTCTGGGCCTGTGTTCTTTGGTCATGGTAATATATGCCATACTGGCCATCAGATATTGGCGAACCGAGAGAAGGGGGAACTGGCAGCTTTTCCAGGTCTTAAGCCTGACCGCTTTGACGGGCCTGGCCGTCCAGCTTACCGGAGGGCTTTCCTCCCCGCTGGCCATCATATACGGTCCGTTGATTTTGCTGACTGTTTTTCGCAGCGACAAATGGAAGGCGGTCCCGGTCACTTCGGTCCTGCTGATAGAACTGGGGTCCAGTTTCATGTCGGGACGATGGAAACAGGAGTTGCCGCAGGATGCGGCAACAGCTCTGGCCATCATATTATTATATGTCTTGGGAACGATAATGAGCCGGCGAGCACGCTCGGTTTCTGTAAGCAACCTGCCGCCAGCCGATTTCAACGAGCCGGTAACAGTGCAAAGAGAACTAAAAGAGGATCTGGCTTCCCTGTGCGGTCTGGTGCAGGCGGCCATGAAAACCAGGACCTGCGCCATTTTCCGGGCCGATAGCCTGACCGGGACCCTCAATATGATGGCTTACAAAAGCTATAGCGCCGAGATCATTAAGGATGCCTCGCTGGAGATCCGCAGCAGCCTGCTGGGTTGGGCGGCCCGGGAGCGCCAGGGACTTTTATATGCCAGTTACGAGCGGGATGCCCAGGATCTGGGATACTACCGCAAGTCCGAACCGGTGAAATCGGTGCTGGCGGTGCCGATTATGCAGGAAAGCGAGGTCATCGGGGTGCTGGCCGTAGACAGCGAGCAGGCCGGAGCCTTCAACGAGAACGACAAGATCCTGCTGGGAGGTTTTGCCGAGGAAGCGGCCCGACTGATCCATTTCCACCACAGCCACTCGGCCCTGGGGCTGGAGAAGGACCGTCTGCAGCAGTGGAACAGCCGTCTGGAATTGATGGCCTCGCGCCTTCGTGTCAGCGACGTGATAAAAATAATCCAGGAACTTATCCCCCAGCTGGTGCCCTGCGATCATGTGGTCCTTTTGGAAGTGCTGCCCGAACCCGGGAGAGCCAGAGTTCTGCTTTCAGACCCGGCCAGCGCCGGGTATCCCGCTCCTGGAACCGAGATAGATCTGTCGGGTTCGCTGTCCGAACAGGCGATCAATTTAAAAGAATGGCGCTCGGTGGATGATTTCTACCGTCGGGCCATCGGCATTCACCGTTTCTCAACTGACGAGCGTCCGGACCACGGGTTCCGTTCGGTGCTGGCGGCCCCGCTGCTCTACGAGGATGTCTGTCATTACGTGCTGGTGATGGAGAGCCGCCAACCTTACGCTTTTGAGGCCGACCGGGACACCATCCACATCATCGCCGGGCAGTTCTCGCTGGCCCTGAAGAGCGCCGCCATGTACGAGGAGAAGGAGAATCTGGCCATCCGGGACGGGCTGACCGGACTGGCCAACCACCGCCGGTTCCAGGAATATCTGGAGGAGACCATTACCAAGGCCGGCAGTCAACCGGTGGGCATAGCTCTGTTCGATATAGATCACTTCAAGAAGCTCAACGATAATTACGGGCACCCCATAGGCGATGCGGTACTCAAGGAAGTGGCAGCCCGGCTGAAGAAAACAATATCTTCGTTCGATTTCGTGGCCCGCTACGGGGGCGAGGAATTCATTGCGGTGTGGCCGGGACGGAACGACAAGGAGGCCGCCCAGCTGGCCGAACAGGTTCGTCTGGCCATTGAAGGAGAGAAGTTCAAAACGTCGGCCGGAGACCTGCCGGTGACCATCAGTCTGGGCGCTGCGTCCTATCCCCAGGACGCCAAGAAGAAGGCCGAGCTGATCAAGGCTGCCGATGAGGCACTGTATGCGGCCAAGAAGGGCGGGCGGAACCGGGTGGTGAGATTCGCGGCGATGGAGAAGGAACAGGTTTAACCACCAAGGCACAAAACTTTAACGTTATCCCTCAGATTCTTCAACCTGTCAGGCAGGAAGCCTGGCTCAGAATGACGCAGTATGAAAATTAATGCCCATTAACAAATTCATATCATATTTAAAGGTCCAGCGCAATCTTTCCGACAATACCGTCCAAGCCTACCAGCGGGACCTGCGGCAGTTCTTCGATTACCTCAAGCACGACGATCTGATAAAGATCGACCGCAATACCATCCGTAATTACCTAGGTATAATGCAAAGGCAGGGATTGGACAAGCGTTCGGCGGCCAGGAAACTTTCGGCCATCAAAGCCTTCTTTAAATACTGCGCCCGGGAGAATATCATTCCCTCTAATCCTTCCTTGGGGTTAAGATCTCCAAAATTGGACAAAAAGCTGCCATCGTTCCTTTCCGAACAGCAGGCAGAACAGGCCGTTCAGCCGAACCAAGAGAAACCGGAAGAGACTGCCCGCAATAACGCCATAATGGAACTGCTTTACGGCAGCGGATTGCGTTCATCCGAACTGCTGGGGCTTAAGGTCGGGGATCTGGACCTTTCCGGCGGGCAGGTCAAGGTCACTGGCAAGGGCAGCAAGCAGAGGATCGTTCCGCTTACCCGCGAATCCATCAGCGCTTTAAAAAAATATATTGCCGGACGGGAAAATCAGGAAACAGTTTTCCTGGGAGCGCGGGGAAAGGCCCTCAACCGAAGACAGCTGCAGAGGATCGTTCAGACCCGCATTCGCTCGGCTCATTACGGGGGAAAGGCCAGCCCTCACGTTCTGCGCCATTCTTTCGCCACCCATTTGCTGGACCGCGGGGCCGACCTAAAGGCGGTCAAAGAACTTTTGGGCCACGCCAACCTGTCCACCACCCAGATATATACCCACATCACCACCGACCGGCTGAAAAAGGTCTACCAGCAGGCCCATCCTCGGGCGGACGACGAGGGGGAAGATAAATAAAAACCGAAATTAAACAGATGATATATAAATGCCTGTCAATCGTTAAACCCAACGGTAATTATATAGCCAGTGGAATTAAGACCATTGAGGTCAGAAGGGGGGAACTGCCGTCTCTCCCATTGAAGGATCTGATCATAATAGAAAACGATAGTTATCTTTCGAAACAATACCCGGAAGAAATTGGCATGATTGTGGCAATGGCCGATGTGATTGATGTCCGGCCCTGGGAGGAAAAAGATCTGATAGCATCATGCGCGAAAGTCTATGAAAAGGGCTATCTGGCCTGGATATTGTCGAATATAAGAAAAATCAGCTATCCTGCACAAGTTCCGGCCAAGAGGAAAATCTATGAATTGGAATTGGATGAGGGGCAATTGAAATATCAATAAAACTATACGAAAACATAGGGGCGGGTTTTAAACCCGCCCCTTCTTTATTTTGACCTCACCCTGCCCTCTCCTAAAGCATTAGGAGAGGGAGAAAAGGGAAAAAAACACCCCGTTGCAAAACAAATTCATTTGTGCTAAAATTACCACTTGTTTTGAAAACCAAAACCCAATAACATATATATTGCCGTGTGATCACGGCAGGAGGAGTTCAAATGTCCAAGTATGTCTATTTCTTCGGCGGGAAATCGGCCGAAGGAAGCGCCAGCGACAAGAATCTTTTGGGCGGCAAAGGGGCCAACCTGGCCGAGATGTGCCACCTGGGGATCCCGGTGCCGGCCGGATTCACCATCTCCACCGAGATGTGCACCGTCTTCTATAAGAACAACAAAAAATATCCGCCGGAGCTGAAAAAGCAGGTAGAGACCGCCCTGGCCAAGGTGGAAAAGGTGATGGGCATGAAGTTCGGCGATAAGCAGAATCCCCTGCTGGTTTCGGTGCGTTCCGGGGCCCGCAGTTCCATGCCCGGCATGATGGAGACCGTGCTGAACGTAGGGCTGTGCTCGGCCACCATTCCCGGGATGATAAAGAAGACCAACAATCCCCGCTTCGTCTACGACGCCTACCGCCGCCTGATCATGATGTACTCCGACGTGGTGATGGAAAAGGCCGCCGGGCTGGAGCCCAAAGAGGGCCAGGGCATCCGCAAGCAGTTGGACGACATGCTGGGCGAGGTCAAGAAGAACAAGGGTTACAAGACCGATGCCGACCTGACCGAGAACGATCTCATCGAACTATGCGATCGCTTTAAGGCCAAGGTAAAAGAGGTCATCGGAAAAGAATTCCCGGATAACGCCATGGATCAGCTGTGGGGCGGCATCGGAGCGGTATTCTCCTCCTGGAACGGCAAGCGGGCCATCTCCTATCGCCGCATTGAGGGTATCCCCGACGAGTGGGGAACCGCGGTCAATGTCCAGGCCATGGTGTTCGGCAACATGGGCGACAGCTCGGCCACCGGGGTGGCCTTCTCCCGCAACCCGGCCAACGGCGACAACCACTTCTACGGCGAATGGCTGGTAAACGCCCAGGGCGAGGACGTGGTGGCCGGCATCCGCACACCCAATCCCTTAAACGAGGATACCAAGAACGAGCAGAACAAGCACATGTCCTCGTTGCAGACCGCCATGCCTGAGGTCTATAAGGAACTGAACGGCTTTAGGAACCGACTGGAGAAGCACTATCGCGACATGCAGGATATAGAATTCACCATCCAGGAAGGCCGTCTGTGGATGCTGCAGTGCCGCATCGGCAAACGCACTGGCACCGCCGCCCTGAACATGGCCATGGACATGGTGGAGGAAAAGCTGATCACCAAGGCCGAGGCCGTCACCCGGGTGTCTCCGGCCCAGCTGGACGAGCTGCTGCATCCCATAGTCGATCCGGCTGCCGAGAAGTCGGCTGCGGTGTTGGCCAAGGGCCTGCCGGCCGGACCGGGCGGAGCCAACGGCCAGATAGTCTTTACCGCCAACGATGCGGTGGCCTGGCAGAAGCAAGGCAAGAAAGTTATCCTGGTCCGCGAAGAGACCAATCCCGAGGATGTGGAAGGAATGAGGGCCGCGGTCGGCATCCTGACCGCCCGGGGCGGCATGACCTCTCACGCCGCTTTGGTGGCCCGGGGCTGGGGCAAGTGCTGCATCGTGGGCAGCAGCGCCCTGCATATAGATGCCCATACCAAGACCATGAAAGTGGGCGACAAGATATTCAAGGAAGGGGACTTCATCACCCTTAACGGTACCCGGGGCTACGTCTACGCCGGGCAGCTGGCCATGATGGACGCCACCGAGAACCCGCGCTTCGTTGGTTTTATGAAATACGTAGACTCCTTCCGCAAGCTCAACGTCCGCACCAACGCCGACACTCCCGAGGACGCCGCCAAGGCCCGCGGTTTCGGAGCCGAGGGCATAGGGCTATTCCGCACCGAGCACATGTTCTACGGCAAGAATTCGGAGGCTCCGCTGTTCTGCCTGCGCAAGATGATCATCTCCAAGAGCGTCGAGGAGCGCCGGGCGGCCCTGGCCGAGCTTTACCCCTACGTGAAGAAGGACATCAAGGCCACTTTGGAAGTGATGGACGGCCTGCCGGTCACTATCCGTTTATTGGATCCGCCGCTGCACGAGTTCGTGCCCACCCGCCAGGATGAGCGCAACAAGCTGGCCCAGGCCCTGGGCATCAACGCCGAGGAACTTAACAAGCGGGCCGACGACCTGCACGAGTCCAATCCCATGATGGGCCACCGCGGAGTGCGTTTGGGCGTCACCTATCCCGAGATCACCGAGATGCAGGTGCGGGCCATCCTGGAATCGACCGTGGAGCTGGTCAAGGAAGGCAAGAAGATCCATCCCGAGATCATGGTCCCGGTGGTAGGCATGAAGAACGAACTGGTGGACCAGAAGGCCCTGGTGGACAAGGTTTACGCCGAGGTTTGCGCCAAGTACGGCGTCAAGAAGATAGAATACATGTACGGCACCATGATCGAGATCCCGCGGGCCGCGCTGACCGCCGGACGGATAGCCGAGACCGCCGAGTTCTTTTCCTACGGCACCAACGACCTGACCCAGATGACCTTCGGCTTCTCCCGCGACGATATCGGAGGCTTCGTGCCGGATTACGTGGAAAAGAAGATCCTGCCGGCCGATCCCTTCCAGATACTGGACCAGGAGGGCGTAGGCGAACTGGTGGCCCTGGGCATCCAGCGGGGACGGACCACCAGGCCCAACCTGAAGGTGGGGATCTGCGGAGAGCACGGCGGCGAGCCGTCCTCGGTGGCGTTCTGCCATAAAGTGGGCATGAACTACGTTTCCTGTTCGCCGTTCCGGGTGCCCATCGCCAGGCTGGCTTTGGCCCAGGCAGCGATCAAGGACATGAAGCAAACCGAGAAGAAGACAGCGAAAAGCGTGAAGCTGAAAGCTAAGCCGGCAGGGAAAGCGAAAAGCGTTAAGCGTAAAGCGAAGCCGATCAAGAAGATTGCTCCTAAGAAAGTTGTAAAGAAAGTAGCCAAGAAAAAAGGAAAGAAATAATCCGATATATTCAAAGCCCCTTCAGTAATGAAGGGGCTTTGGGTTTATAAAATTGTCTTGAAATTATAAATGTTAAATTGTATAGTTATCCATCAAGGAGTGGGCAATATGAATAATAATAAAATAGCTATGGGTTTATTTAACCTATTTTTCGTAATAACTACTTGTTGCTTGGTAGTGTTCATATGCAACATCATTATATCATTAATATTATTGATTACCCAAGGCATATTTACCGCTTTCCCACAAATTGGGCTATATGCAATAATGATACTTGTAGGTACAATCTCAAGTATAGCAGCATTTAGAGAAGGTTATTATTTAAACGATAAAGTAGGTAAAAGTGATATCTCTATTTATAAATTTGATTTAAAATTTAAGATAACAAAGGTTTATATGCTATCAAATATTATTATTTGGCTTTTATTAATTATTCAGGTGTTAACTCATTTGAATTGATTTAATAATAATGTACCGATAAAATCACCCCTCCAATGTGTAGGGGGCTTTTTATTTCCCTCTCCTAATACTTCGACAGGACTTCGACGAGTTCAGCCACCTGCTCAGTAACCTTAGGAGAGGGGTAGGGTGAGATCAGTAAAGGTCTTTTTACGACATACCCACTTCGAAAGTGCAATAAATGCCAACCTCAGTGCAGGCCCTGTATCCCCTCTTTTTAGAGGGGAGGTTTGGATTGCTTCATAAGGGAAGCGGTGAAGTCGTTTCGCAATGACGGTTAAGCAAAAAATATTGCTTTGTGCACTTTGTGGTTCAAAAAACTGGATTTCCGATTACTCGGGAATGACAATTGTGGATTGCTTCGTTTGCCAAGCCTGCTGTTTTCTCGCAATGGCGGGTTAATTATATTAAATTCTCTGTGTCTTTGTGTCTCTGTGGCAAAAAAGTGGTGTCCCATAAAAATTAAATATTTTTCATAAATATATTGCAAAGTTGACATAAAATTTGGTATTATGTAAGTTATTGTAGATACACAAATAAGGTCATTTTTATCGCTACTTCGGAAAAATCAAAAATAGATGTAATAGTCATCGGCGGTGGTCCTGCGGGCATGATGGCGGCCGGAACGGCAGCCAAAAGCGGATCGTCTGTTATTTTATTGGAAAAAATGCCTTCCTTGGGCCGGAAACTGCTGATAACCGGCCAGGGCCGCTGCAATATCACCAACAACCTGGAAGTAAAGAAATTCATCGCCGATTGCGGTCCCAGGGCCCGTTTCCTGTTCGGCCCGCTGACCCGTTTTGGCTTTGAAGCCACCCTAAAGTTCTTCGAGGAATTGGGCCTTAAGACCAAGCTGGAACGGGGCGGACGGTACTTTCCGGAAAGCGACATCTCCCGTGATGTGTTGGAGACACTGGAGAGATATCTGGCTGCTGGGAAAGTCAAAGTGATCACTAATGCCCGGGTCACCGGCATCAGAAAAGAACGGGAAGGATTCAGCGTCACGGCCGGAATCGAAGTTTACAGATCAGACAAATTGATCATCGCCACCGGAGGCAAGTCCTATCCCGGCACCGGCTCCACCGGGGACGGGTACTCCTGGGCTTCCGCCCTGGGCCACACTGTCACTGCTTTGAAGCCATCGGATGTGCCGCTCAATGTCAAAGAGGATTTTGTAAAGGAACTGCAGGGCCTAAGCCTGAAGAATGCGGAGCTGATCTTTTCCCGCGGATCCAAAAAGATAAAATATTTCGGGGAGATGCTGTTCACCCATTACGGCATCTCCGGCCCGATAGTGCTGGACGCCAGCCGGGCGCTCGGCCCCTGGCTGGATGACGGTCCGGTGGACTGCCGGCTGGACCTGAAGCCAGCCCTGGATGAAGAGACCATCGACAAACGCCTGCAGCGCGAGATACCGGCCTCCGGCAAAAAGACCTTTAAGGTGTTTCTGAAGGAATACCTGCCGGCCAAGCTGATACCGGTGTTCATCAAGCTTTGTGGTATAGACGGCGAATTGAGGGTCAATCAACTTAACGCCGGACAGCGCAAAAAGGTCATCGAACTTTTAAAGGATATCCGCTTTACCGTGACATCCTTGCGGGGCTTCGACGAGGCAGTGGTAACGGCCGGCGGAGTGGATCCCGACCAGATAGACCAGGCCACCATGGGATCCAAAAAGGTCAAGGGATTATATTTCTGCGGAGAGATACTGGACCTGGACGGGCCTTGCGGAGGGTACAATTTGCAGATCGCCTGGTCCACCGGATTTTTGGCGGGTAAAAGTGCAGGGGAAAGATAAATGCCGAACCGTGCGAAAAGAGCCTTAAGGATCATTTCTTTCGAGGAACGGATATCCGGCTGGGTCCGTTGGGCGGTGCTGTTCCTGGCGCTTCTTTTGGTGACCATCCGTCCCCAGGAGATGGCCGGACATTATCTGGGTCTTTATCTGACATTGGGCATTGCTGCTCTTTATAATCTTCTGGTCTTTTTTGCCGGAAGGAAAGTGCTCAAATTCCTGCGGGCTTTCTGGGTTAGCCTGGTGTTCGACTTGGTCTTCGCCACCCTGCTGATAGCGTTTACCCTAGGCTCCAACAGCCAGTTCTTTTATCTTTATTACCTGGCTATATTCCTGGCGGCAGTCTCCGGTAGCCGGCAGTCCGCCCTTAAGGTCACCATTCTGGCTTCGGGAATGTACTTTATGGCCCTGTGGTGGAGGAAGGAATTAAGCTGGGATCAGGTCTTTTTGTACGATCTCTTTTTTAAGATCGGGTTGCTGTCGTTGACCGCATTCTGGACTGGGTTGCTGTCCGAGCAGCAGAAGAAATGGCTGCAACGCAACCAGGAGCTGTGCCAGATAGCCGACGAATGGACCAAGACGGCATCCGACATACAATCGGCCGCCCTGTTCGGTATGGGCGCTTTATTGTCCTCGTCCCGCAACATCGAGGAGACCCTGAACCTGACATTGGATGCGGTGCAGGACCTGCTGCAGGCCGACCGCTGTTCAATTTTGCTGCTGGACCACGATTCCAACGAACTGGTGCTTAGGGCCTCCAGAGGCGTGCGGGCCGGAGCCATCGGAAAGCTTAGATTGAAAAGCGACCAGGGTATCGCCGGCGAGGTTCTTAGGACCGGCCTGCCGCTGAGCGTGCCGGATACCGATAAGGAACCGCTGTTCGTTCCGTCCCCGAAAAACTACAGCAACCGGATTCGTTCCATGCTGGTGGTGCCGCTGATCATCCGCGACAAGAGGATCGGGGTGATAAATATCTCTGAGGTCAAAACCAACCGCAAGTTCAGCGAAAGCGAAGTATCGGCCATGGTGCTGGTGGCCAATTACACGGCGGTGGCTCTGGAGAACGCCGGCATAATGGAGGAAAAGGAGAAGGAGGCCACCACCGACGGGCTGACCGGGCTTCACAATTACCGCTACTTCATTGACGAATTCGGACGCCAACTGGAGCACTGGCGGAAAAAGGACCGGACCGTCTCACTGATATGGATAGACCTGGACTTTTTCAAGGAATACAACGATAATTTCGGCCATCTTAAGGGCAGTGAGATACTCAAACGACTGGGCGATATAATGAAATCGGCGGTGAAAGAGAATGAAGCGGTCTATTTCCGCTACGGCGGGGACGAATTTGCCGTGATCCTGCCGGGCATCGCAAACGACCAGGCAGTGGAAAAGGCCGAGAATATCAGGCAGGGGATCTATAGTACAGAATTTGCCGAAAGAAAACCCGGTGGTAAACAGCTTTCCGCCAGCATCGGCGTGGTAAGCTGTCCCGATGACGGGCAGGAATACCGGGCGCTGATAGAAAAGGCCGATCAGGCCATGTATCACGCCAAGGAGAGCGGAAAGAACCAGGTGGCTTTCTGGCAGGACGATAAAATAACCATCAACAGGAGGAGAGAATGAAACTGGCAGTGGTAGGCACCGGCTATGTTGGCCTGGTGTCCGGAGTTTGTTTCGCCGAATGGGGGCATCAGGTGATATGCGTGGACAACGACGCATCCAAGATCGATATGCTGAAAAAAGGTCAGATACCGATATACGAACCCGGCCTCAAGGAACTGATGGACAAGAATATCCAGAGGCTGGAATTCACCACCTCTATCGAGGAAGCTACCGATAAATCGGACATCATATTCATTGCGGTGGGCACTCCGCCCCGGCCCAACGGTGAGGCCGACCTGTCGGCGGTGGAGACCGTGGCGGCGACCGTAGCCCGCAGGATGAGGTCTTACAAGCTGGTGGTGGAGAAATCCACCGTGCCGGTGCAGACCGGGGACCGGGTGAAACAGACCATGACGGTCAACAATGTCAATAAAGTGGAATTTGGAGTGGCCTCCAATCCCGAGTTCCTGAGAGAGGGAACCGCCATAGAGGACTCCCTCAAGCCCGACAGGGTGGTTTTCGGCACCGACTCGGAAAGGGCAAAGAAAATGCTGCTGGAGCTATATTCCCCGCTGGGCTGCCCGATAGTGGCCACCGACATCCAGAGCTCCGAGCTTATCAAGCACGCCTCCAATTCCTTTCTGGCCATGAAGATCTCATTCATCAACGCTGTGGCCAACGTTTGCGAAAGATCCGGGGCCAACGTGGAGCAGGTGGCCGAGGGCATGGGCCTGGACAAAAGGATCGGGCGAAGCTTTCTTAATGCTGGTATCGGCTTCGGCGGCTTCTGCTTTCCCAAGGACCTGCAAGCTTTCATCCGGATCTCGGAAAAACTGGGTTACGATTTCAAACTATTGAAAGCGGTGGAGGAGATAAATTACGACCAAAAGACCCTATTTGTCAAGAAGATCGAGGAACTGGTCTGGAACATCTCCGGCAAGACCATAGGCCTGCTGGGCCTGGCCTTCAAACCCAATACCGATGACATGCGTTTTGCCCCTTCCATCGACATCATCGAAGCCCTGCAGAAGGACGGAGCCAGGATCAAGGCCTACGATCCGGTGGCCATGGAACGGGCCAAGCAGGTGCTCAAGGACGTGGAATACTGCAATAATCCCTATGACGTGGCCAAGGACGCCGATTGTCTGGTACTGGTAACCGAATGGGACGAGTTCAAAAAGCTGGACATGGCCAGGATAAAATCACTGCTTAAAGTGCCGGCCCTGGCCGACGGCCGCAATATCTACGATCCGGAAAAAATGAAAGAACTGGGATTCATCTATAAAGGCATCGGCCGATGAGGATACTGGTGGCCGGAGGAGCCGGCTTTTTGGGCTCCCACCTGTGCGACAGGCTGATGGCCGACGGCCATCAGGTCATTGCCGTGGACAACCTGATAACCGGAAGCCTGGATAATATAGGCCATTTGCGGGGGAACGATAATTTTCAATTCATCGAACAGGACGTCACCGAACCTTTCAAAGTCGAAGGGAAGATAGATTTCATCTTCGATCTGGCCTCGCCGGCCAGCCCCATAGACTTTGCGAAGATCCCCATGGAGATACTGCTGGTGGGTTCTTACGGCGTTCATAATCTTTTGGAGTTGGCCAGGGAGAAGCAGGCCGGATTCCTGTTGACCTCCACCTCCGAGGTTTACGGCGATCCTCAGGTGCATCCCCAGAACGAGAATTATTGGGGAAACGTCAACCCCATAGGGCCGCGCAGCGTTTACGATGAATCCAAGCGTTACGCCGAGGCCCTGACCATGGCCTACCATCGCTATCGCGGGGTAGACACCCGGATCGTAAGGATATTCAATACATACGGACCAAGGATGCGGCTGGATGACGGAAGGGTGGTGCCCACCCTGATCGGCCAAGCTTTGAACGGCCGTCCCCTGACCGTTTTCGGGGACGGAAGACAGACCCGCAGTTTTTGCTATGCCTCGGACCTGATAGAGGGCATTTATCTGGCCATGAAATCCAAGGAACACCTGCCAATAAATCTGGGCAATCCGCAGGAGATGTCGATCCTTGAATTCGCGTCAAATATCAAAAAATTTACCGGCACAAGATCAGAAATAGAGCATAAACCGCTGCCTTCGGACGACCCCAAGGTCAGGAAGCCAGATATCTCAAGGGCCAAGAGTGTTCTGGGCTGGGAACCCAGGGTGGGTTTCGAGGAAGGTATAAAAAAGACCATCGACTGGTTCGCCCAGAAAAAATAAAGCAGAAGAACCGATGCAGCCGGGCAATAAATTATCCCGATATCTGATATTGGGTTTGATCATCTTGACAGGCCTGATGCTGAGGGTGGACGGCCTGAAATGGGGGATTCCCAAGACTCCCTACTGGAAAGCCTATCATCCGGATGAAAGAGTGGCATTTTCCCTGCTCTTGAAGATGACCACATCCGACGGTTCTTTAAATCCGCATTATTTCGTAAATCCGACCTTCCACTATTACCTGATAGGCTCTGCCTGGTGGGTTGCCAATCAGTTCCATTTGGTGCCGTCGTTCAAAGAAGCCTTCGGCCTGGTGGAATCGGATTCGGTGACCCTGGAGGACGTGACCAGGGTATGGCTGACCGCCAGGTCGATCAGCGTCATTTTGGGCATACTGACGATATGGCTGACCTATATGCTGGGTATGGAGTTCTTTGAAAAAGAGATGTACGCCCTGGCTGGAGCCTGGATGACTGCCGTAATGCCGACCATGGTGGTGCAATCGCATTATCTGACGGTCGATGGCCCGGTGGGGTTTTGGTTCATGGCCGCCCTGCTATTGATGATCCGGGCCTTCAAACACGATAGATTGTGGTTTTGGGTCGCGGCCGGTCTGGTTTCCGGATTATCGGTAGCCACGAAATATAACGCTTTGCCCGGCATTGTTACCGCTTTTGCGCTGCTGTGCTGGTGGGCGGTTTTGAAAAGCGGGGGGAAAATCGGAAAGATCCATATCAAAGCTATGATCTTTGCCGGTTGCCTGGCCTTTGGGTTCCTGCTGGGGTGCCCCTATGCGCTGATCTCATTCAGCGAATGGCAGTCGGGAATAAAGGGCCTGCTGTATTATAACGATTTTGCCACCGACTGGCTGTATCCCTGGCTGCAGGTCAGCCGCTTATCGCTGGGCTGGCCGGCATGGATGATGTTTTTGTTTTCCTGGGCGGCAGTATTTTACAAGCCGGACAAGCAGGGCACCTTTCTGGCATCGGTTATTATGATGTACTTCCTGATCTACGGCTACAAGGCATCGCCATACATGAGGCATATGGTGTTGATCATTCCGTTGATGATATTGCTGATAATGTACGCCATGGAGAAGGTGGTCGGATATTCAAAGCGGCCTATTATCAAGGCTCTATTGTTATTCTCGGTGGTGTTTTCCTCCGGGTATGCCCTGGCCAACAGTCTGGCCTGGATAAAGACGATGGCCGGCAAGGATACCAGGGAAGAAGCGACAGAATATATCAAACAGCAAAGCCCACTGGGTTCGGACATTGGCTTGACCGGCAAATACTGGTTCTATACTCCGCCCTTGGATGAGACAGAGTACCATCTGATCCGCCTGGAATACGAACCGGCAAAGCTGGAGTACTTTCACCCTCCGCTGATAATCATGAGCGAATACGAAGCCAAGCAGTATGCCTTCTGCCGGGTGGGTCCCGAAGTGCGGGACGAATTCTTCAGGATGCTCAAGGGACATTATACCGTTAAAAAGACATTCCAAAGGGTGCCCCGATGCTGCGGGATCAAGTTCGAAGGCTATCCTTTGGCCGACTGGAACTATTTCTATCCCGAGATAACAATTTACGAAAGGTCCTTCCAATGAAACTTTCCGTGATCATGCCGGTATACAACGAAAAGGCCACCATCGAAAAGATAATCGCCCGGGTGCTGGCGGTGCCGGTGGAAAAGGAGCTGGTGATCGTGGATGATTATTCCACCGACGGAACCAGGGATATCCTGAAATCATACGAAGGCAAGCCGGGCATCAAGATATCATATCATCCCTACAACCTGGGCAAGGGGGCCGGGATCAGGACCGGCATTCGCGAATGTACCGGGGATATCGTCATCATCCAGGACGCCGATCTGGAATACTCGCCGGAGGAATACCCCAGGCTCATCGAACCCATCGTTCGGGGCGCGGCCGATGTGGTCTACGGTTCCAGGTTCTACGGCACCCACCGGGTGTTCATGGTCTGGCATTACATGGGCAACAAGTTTTTGACCGCCATGACCAATGTCCTTTACAACACCATGCTGACCGACATGGAGACCTGCTACAAGGTGTTCCGATCGGATGTTATCAAGAGCCTGAATCTTAAATCCTTCAGGTTTGACATCGAGCCGGAGATCACCGCCAAAATATTCAAGAACCGCCGCCTGAGGGTATACGAGATGCCTATCACCTACGACGGGCGGGATTACGACGAAGGAAAGAAGATACACTGGTATGACGGCTTGCCGGCTTTATGGACCCTGATCAAATACCGCTTTACTGATTGATGAGCAAAAGAAAAAAAATACCCGCTCAAAGCGGAACTGGCTCCGGTTTCGATCTTTTGAATTGGGCGGAAAAGCATTCACGGTGGCTGATGGCCTCGATGCTGGTTTTGTTCGTATTGCTGTCGCTGTTGATGTTCGATCCCAAACCCTTCGTAGGCGGCGACAATGCATCCTATGTGGCGCTGTCCAAGTCGCTGGCGCAGGGGAAAGGGCTGGCCGAGATCTGGACGCCGGAGGAAAAACCCCACACCCAGTATCCGTTCGGGTTCCCGCTGCTGCTGGCTCCGGTATCCTTACTCAAACTGCCGTATATCTGGTATAAGCTGATACCATGGCTATCGGGTTTCCTGTCGCTTCTGGCCTTCGGGCTTTTGATAAAAGATGATAAAAAAGTCCTTTACGTCCTGCCGCTATTTTTGCTGGCGATAAATCCGCATTTTCTGGAATATTCCCACTGGGTGTTATCCGAACTGCCGTTCACCGGTTTTGTTTTGCTGACATTTCTTTTCCTGCAGCGCTGGGAAGAAAAGGGCGGATATCTGTGGCTTTCGTTGGTCATTTTATCGGCGGTCTTTGCCAATCATATACGCAGCGCCGGAATAGCCCTTTACCTGGGGATATTCATCTATCTGCTTTTTAAAAGGAAGTTCAAACCTGCGGCGGTATTCTTGATCGGTTGCATTGCGCTGACCGTTCCCTGGTCCCTGCGGAACAGCCATTACGGGACGTCGGGCGGGTATTTGGACCAGTTCCTGATGCGGGACCCCTATCAGCCGGAACTGGGATTTTTAGGGATCGGCGGATTGTTCCAAAGATTCTTGGCCAATCTCAAGATATATTTCGTTACCGTGCTGCCCCGAATATTCCTGCCGTCCCTCGATATTTGGGGCCTGTCGGGGGCCGCTCCGGTCATAATGCTTTTGACCGTACTTCCGGCCGTGATGGCTCTTATCTACCGGATAATAAGATCGCCCAAAGGTTTCGATTGGTTCGTGCTGACCTACTTGGGAATGTCAATGCTGTGGCCGGAGACCTGGTCGGATATCCGTTTTTTACTGCCCTTGCTGCCGTTCTTGCTTTTCTATTTGACGCAGGCTTACGGATATATCTTGGGGAAAATTTTTAAGGAAAGAATTTTGTGGCCGGCAGCGTTGCTGGTGGCCGTGGTAGCTGTGGTAAACATATCGGCAAGCCGGGATACGATCAAAAGAAATTTGGAAGCCAATGAATATTATTCCCAAGATAAATATTCCGGCTACGATCCGGCCTGGCAAAGTTTCTTTTCTGCGGCGGAATGGGTAAAGGACAATACGCCGGATAACAGCATTGTGGTCTCCCGCAAACCGACCCTGTTCTTTATGGGTTCCGATAGAAGGGCATTCTGTTATCCTTTTACCGCCAACCAGGATTCCATGCTGAAGTCCGTTGAAAAGGCCGATTACGTGATGGTGGAGCCGGTCAGCGGGACCGGCCAGAGGTTTTTGATCCCGGCCATCCAGCCATTATTGGATAAAAAATTCAAAATAATATACGCTAACGGCAACCCGCCGACCTATGTGCTGCAGGTTGTCAAGGAGAACGAGAATGCCAGATAAGATTTATCTTTCGATCGTCATCCCGGTCTACAACGAGGAAGAGAACATTCCCGAGCTGTCATCCCGGCTTACCAAGGTCTGCACCTCGCTTAAAGCACCGTACGAGGTACTGTTCGTGAACGACGGCAGCAGCGACGGGACGCTGGCAGCCATCAAAGGTGCCAAGGAGAAGGATCCCAATATATCGGCCATAGATCTGGCTAAAAACTCCGGAAAAGCCCAGGCCTATACCGCCGGATTTTCCGAAGCCCGGGGCGAGATCGTCATCACCATGGACGGCGACCTGCAGGATGCCCCGGAGGAGATCCCGAATTTCCTGAAAAAGATCGAAGAAGGCTACGACTTGGTGACCGGCTGGAAATACACCGGCAAAGGGAAGAGATCCCTTTCGTCAAAGCTTTTCAATCATGTGGCTCGCCGGCTGACCAAGCTGTCGGTGCATGATTCCAACTGTCCTTTCAAGGCCTATCGTTCCGAAGTGGTCAAAAATCTTAAAGTATATGGCGACCTGTACCGCTTCATTCCGGCCTTGTCATACTGGAAGGGATACCGGGTCACCGAAATAAAGGTGGAGAACTATCCCCGCCAGCACGGGGTCACCAAATATGGAGCCTCGCGGGCCCTGCGGGGATTCTTCGATCTGATGACGGTGGCCTTTTTGACCCAGTACATCAAGCGGCCGCTGCATTTCTTCGGACTGGCCGGATTGGTTTTTGGCACTATCGGATTTTTGATCGATCTGGTGATAGTGATTATGGGCCTGATAAGCGGCCGGGTGGGGCACCAGGCCATGCTGTTGTTGGGACTGGTCCTGATCATAATAAGCGTACAGTTCATCTTTACCGGACTGCTGGCCGAGATGATGTTCAGGCTGTTCCAAGAGCAGGGCAAAGATGTTCCGGTATATAAGAAATATTAATTTGAACCAGGCTAATAGAACACGGATTGAACGGATGACTAAGGATTCAACAGATAGTATCCTTTTGTAGAATAAAGCACAGTGCTTTTGTGGCTTAGGGAGAAAAGCATAAATAGAAATCATTGATCGAAAAAAGTGGCAAAACCAAAGAAAATAATAATCCTGGGTTCCACCGGCTCCATCGGCACCCAGACCATTGAGGTCGTTAATAAATATCCCAAACTGTTCCAAGTGGTGGGACTGGCGGCCAATTCCCGGTTCGACCTGTTGGCCGAACAGATTAAAAGGTTCAAACCCACGATGGTCTGCATCGGCCAGGAACCTACAGGCATAACCGCCATAGAAAACGCCAGGAGTAAATTCGAACTAGTGCGCGGTCCGCAGGGATTGAAAAGGCTGGCCTCTATGTCCGGCGCCGATATGGTGATTAACGCCCTGGTGGGAGCGGCCGGGCTGGAACCGACCCTGGCGGCCATCGCTGCCGGGCATGACGTGGCCCTGGCCAACAAGGAAACCCTGGTGGCCGGCGGGCAGTTGGTGATGTCAGCCGTAAAACGAAAGAAGGTGCGGCTGCTGCCCATAGACAGCGAACATGTAGCCCTGCATCAGTGCTTGGACGGGAGGGATGTTTCCACTGTCAAAAATCTTATCCTGACAGCCTCGGGCGGGCCGTTCCGTTCGCATTCCCCGAAGCAACTGCACTCGGTAAGGGCGCATCATGCACTCAATCATCCCACCTGGAATATGGGACGCAAAGTGACCATCGATTCGGCTACCCTGATGAACAAAGGGCTGGAGATGATAGAGGCCCATCACCTGTTCGGCATTCCTCCGGAGCGAATCAAGGTGGTGATACACCCCGAATCCATCATCCATTCCATGGTGGAATTCTGCGACGGTTCCATAATCGCCCAGCTTTCGACCCCGGATATGCGCCTGCCCATCCAATACGCCCTGACCTATCCGAACAGGCTGCCATCCCTGGTCAAAGGCTGCCGTTTGGACGAGCTGGGCAAACTTACTTTTCACCAGCCGGACAGGATGACCTTCAAATGCCTGGACCTGGCCTACCGGGCCATTGCCCGCAACGGTATAATTCCGGCGGTTATGAACGCCGCCAATGAACTGGCAGTGGAATATTTTCTTGATGGCCGGATCGGCTTCATGGATATTCCGGCGGTAATAGAAAAGACCATGTACGGTTTCCCGGCGGGCCGCCGAATCGATATAGACAACATCATCAATGTCGACAGTCTGGCAAGGACGAAGGCTGAAAAGATCATAACAACAAGCATCAATAAAAAATAGAGACATGGAAACATTTTTAGGTTTACTGCTGGCCATTCCGCCGATACTGTTCGCCATCACCGTGCACGAAGTATCGCACGGTTGGGTGGCCTTCAAGAGGGGCGACCCCACCGCATACTTGATGGGCCGCCTGACCCTCAATCCGCTGAAGCACCTGGACATCTTCGGCAGTTTCATCTTCCCCGGGTTGCTGATACTGATAAAGGCGCCGTTCGTGTTCGGCTGGGCCAAGCCGGTGCCGGTGAATTTTCTGGCCTTAAAAGAGCCCAAAAAGGATATGATCTGGGTATCTTTGGCCGGGCCGGTAAGCAACCTGATACTGGCCGCCGCCAGCGGGCTTTTATTTCGTCTGCTGTATCACTTTTATGAGGGACCGGGGACCGCTCTGTTTCCGGTGATGATGATACTATTCTACCTGGTGCTGGCCGATTCGGTGCTGGCGGTATTCAACCTGATACCCATCCCGCCGCTGGACGGCTCCAAGGTCGTTGCCGGTCTGCTGCCGGGAAAATTATCCCTGAGATATCTCAGCTTGGAAAAATACGGCATGTTCATCTTCATCGGGTTGATCATACTGATGCAGGTGACCAGGATAAATATTCTATCGTACCTGCTTTTACCGGCTTCGTTCGTGGCCAGGTTCTTTGCCGGTCCGGGGATTTTCAGTTTCATATAAAACCCACAAGCCATAGGGAGGAATATGGAAACATACAGCAATAAGCATTATCCGGTAAGGGAAGGGCTGGGCCTGATCACCATAAAAGGCATGCTGGCTCGTTCGGCCGGATTGTATCCCTATAAGACGGCTCTTCAGATCAGGCGGGGGAACGATTTTTACAAGGTCACTTACAAAGATCTTAAAGAAAGGACCGAGCAGCTGGCTTCGGGGCTTTCTAAAAAGGGAATAAAACACGGCGACAAAGTGGCCATCATCGGCGAGAACTGTCCGGAATGGGTGGAGAGCTACATAGCGGTGGCCAGCATCGGTGCCATCCTGGTCCCTTTGGATACTCAGTTGAAATCCCAGGAGGTCCGGCACATTCTGACCGATTCCGAGGCGGTGGCCCTGATCGCTTCCGGCAATTTCAAGGAAGTGGTGGACGAGGCCACCACTAAGCTTCACAGCCTGAAGCATGTCTTTTCCATGAACAACCTGTCCGGCCTCTACGAGCCGCCCGAGCCCAAGACCCTCAAACGTCAGGTGCAGCTGGACGACATGGCGGCCATCATATACACTTCGGGAACCACCGGGCAGTCCAAAGGGGTGATGCTTACCAACCGCAACATCATGTCCGACGTTGACAGCTGCTACCAGGTTTTCCATTACGACCATCACGACATCTTCATCTCGGTGCTGCCCCTGCACCATACCTTTGAGGCTACCGCCGGGATGCTGGTGCCGCTTTATGTAGGAGCCACCATCACCTACGCCCAGTCCCTCAAATCCCGCGATATCATCAACGACATCCGGGACAGCCAGTCCACTATGATGGTGGGCGTGCCCCTATTGTTCGAGAAGATGTATCAGGGGATCATGCGGGCGGTCAAGGAAAAGCCGCTGCTGACCAGGGTGGCATTTTCCACTTCCAATGGGATAGTCAAGTCCATCAAGTCCATCACCGGGAAAAGGGCCGGGGGCACACTATTCCACTCATTGCGGGAGAAGGCCGGACTGTCCAGCCTGAGGCTGTTCGTCTCCGGCGGGGCGGCCCTAAACATCGAGGTGGGCAAGGGCTTCGAGACACTGGGTTTCGAGATCATCCAGGGCTACGGGCTAACCGAATCGTCCCCGGTACTGACCATCAATACCATCGCCAATCCGGATCACGCCTCGGTGGGAGCGCCCATCACCTGCGTGGAGCTAAAGATACTGGATCCCGACGCCAACGGCATAGGCGAGATCGCCGCCAAGGGACCCAACGTGATGCTGGGATACTACAAGAACCCCAAGGCCACCGAAGCGGTCATAAAGGACGGCTGGCTGCTGACCGGCGACCTGGGATATATCGACAAGCGGGGCTGCCTGTTCATCACCGGACGGGCCAAGAACCTGATAGTGTCGGCGGCCGGCAAGAACATCTACCCCGAGGAGGTGGAGGCCCAGCTGTTGAACAGCCGGTTTATCGCCGAGGTGCTGGTGGTCGGCGAGAAGAATCCCCAGACCGATCGGGAGGAGGTTCACGCCATGATCTATCCCAATTACGAGGTATTCGACGAATACGGGGTCAAGCATAAGTTGACCGTCGACACCGCCCAGATCGAGAAGATCCTCAAGGACGAGGTCCGCCACCAGTGCAGCCACCTGGCCGATTACAAGCGGGTCAAGCATTTCTCGGTCCGGGAAGAGGAATTCCCCAAGACCACCACCCGCAAGATCAAGCGCTACCTGTTCGTGGGCAAGAAGGTCAATGTTTAAAAGGTTTTATACGGATAAATAATCTCCAAAATATCGGAGGCAGGAAAAATATGTTGTTCGCCAAAAAGAAGGAAGACAAAGCCCAGGCCAATCCCCTGGACCAGATGAAGAAGGAGGAGTCCGAGGTCATCGCCCAGGTGGAGCAGGGACGCCGCAGCTATACCTCGCTGGACCAACTGATAGCCGAGCGCCGCAAGACCCTGGACGAGATAAATTCGCGCCTGGCCGAATCGCTGGGCGAGGAGATGTCCATGTCCCAGAGGATGGACGAGGCCAAGGCCAAGCTGGACGAGGTCAACAAGAAGCTGGACGAGCGGTCCAAGGAGGACTCCAACCTGGCCACCAAGATCTGGGAGAAACGGGCCGAATTGCTCAACGTCAACCAGCAGATGGACGAGGCCAAAAAAACGGCCGACGCCGCGGTCCAAAAGAGCGAATCCCTGCAGGCGGACATCATGCTGCTGGAACAGCAGGCCAGCGAACAACAGGGACAGGTGGACAAGTGGAAAAACGAACTGGAATCGCTGGAGAAGGATATAAATCAAAAGCGCCAGGAACAGGAGACGGTGGTCTCCCAGTTCGCCGAGAAGGAAAAGACCCTAGCCGAATTCCAGGAGCGGCGTCAGTCATTGTTGGACGAGGAGAAAAAACTGGACGAGGCCGTGGAAAACCTCAACGCCCGGATGAATGAACTTCAGGCCAAGATCGATCAGTCCCAGGAGAAACAGGCCCAGATCCTTTCGGACCTGACAGCGGCCGAGCAGGAGAAGAACGACCTTTCGTCCCAGAGCGAAGCCTTCAAATCCGAATCAAAGCAGCTGGAGGAGACGGTCAATGCCCTGAAGGCCCAGAAGGATGAGCTGGAGAAGGGTATCGCCGAGATCAAGAGCTCCGAAGCCCAGGTGGTGGAACGCCACGAAGCCCTTAAGAAGGAAGAGGACGCTATCAGGGGAAGGCTGGATGATTTGACCAAACAGGAAACCAGCGTTTCCACCAAGATGGAAGCCCTTAGCGGCGGCATTAAGGAATCCGAAGAAAAACTGCAGGCGGTGGTCAAGGAACAGCACGAGCGCAAACAGCAGTTGGACAAGATCTCCGAAGAGTTGACCGCCAAAGAAAAGGATTTGGCCGAAAAGCAGGCCAAGCTGGAAGAGACCGAACTGGACATCGATCTTAAGGCCGAGGAACAAACCCATGCCGCCAAAGCATTGGAAGAGATGCAGGCCAATATCCTCACCGCCGAGACCAACCATGCCGAACTGCAACAGCGGGTGAAGGACCTGGAGTCGACCATATCCCAGAAGGAGCAACGGGTGGCCGACCTGGAGAAGGAAGAGGCCCAAAAACAGCACGAGATAGAGGCCATCCGGGAACTGGAGACCAGCCTGGCCAACCTTAAACAGCAGATATCCGAGGCCGAGGCCAAGCGCGACGAGACCAACACCCAGATACTGACCTCCGAGGAAAAGGTGCCCGAATTACTGGCTAACCAGAAGGAACTGGAGGGTCAGGTGGAGAAACTGGCCAAAAAGGAGGAAAAGCTGGGCCAGAAGGTGGAAGAACTGGAGGGGAAACGCAACCAGCTCAAGGAAGATAACGAGCAGCTGGCGGGCCAGAAGAAGGAGCTGGAATCCACCCTGAAGGACCTTGAAGAACAGAGCCAGCATTTGGATGATATGCGCCGGCAGGTGGAAGAACTTAAAACCCAGCAAAAAGAAGCCGAAACCCAGCTATCCGAGCTCAAACAGCAAAAGGAACAGGTTGATGCCGAATATCTGGAAAAGCAGCAGAAACTGGAGAACTTCCAGAACGATGTGAGGTCGCTGGAGGATCAAAAGTCCGAATTGGAGAACAGCCACGGCCGGCTGCAGCAGGAGATATCCCAGATGGAACAGCAGAAGAACGAACTGCAGGAGTTCCTGTCCCAGAAGCAGGACCTGAGCCGCGAGGCCGAGGAGATAAAGGCCAATATCGATGGTTTGCGCGCCGAGCTGGAAGGTTCGCAGAGCAAGGTTCGGGAGCTTAAGGAATCCGAAGAACAGCTGACGTCCAGCGTTCATGAAAATCAAAATAACCTGAGAAACCTGGAAAGGACCCTGGAGAAGAGAAGGGCCGAGGAAGAGGAGATAAACCAGAGGATCGCCAACGCCGAAAAGGCCAACCAGGAGATCATGAACCTGATAAACCAGATAGACGACAAGAAACAGGAAATGGGAGAACTGGAACAACAGGTGGCGTTGTTACAGCAGGAGGAAGCCAGGCTGCTTAGGGAGCGCGAAGAACGCGAGAAGATGGAAGCCCGACGCAAGGAAGAGGAACGCGCCGCCTTCCTCCGGATAAAGGCCAAGGGCCGCCCAGTCACCGGACTTTCGCAATCAGTCCCGGTTCTCAAACCGGCCGAAGCCCCAGAACAGGAACCGGAAGAAGAGGTTCAGGAGAAACCACAGCCGGCAGCCGCCAAACAACCGCTTCCCCTGATGGCCAAACCGAAACTGGCTCCCATCAGGGCCGCCGAGGAACCGGCCCGGCCGTCGCTGCTGACGCCCAGAGAAAAAGCGCCTTTGGCCAAACCGTCTCTGCTGTCGCCCAGACATGAGGAGAAACCAATTCCCAAGCCGGCCTTGACAATCAAACAGGCGGTGAATCCGTTCGCCAAACCGGCCGCGCCGCAAAAGCAAGCTCCGGCGCCGTTGCTGAAAAAAGAGATATCCCACCCGGAAAAATCGCTGCTAAAGCCGCCGGCGCCCAAATCCCTGCTTAAACCACCGGCGCCCGATAACGACAAACCGGCCAAGGAGATCACTTTCGGGTAATCTGATGGGGTTGGAATCTATTTGAGTACGGATTGAAATGAAAAAACTGATTCAAACGGATACATTTTAAGGATCATTTTGAGCACCAATCCCGAGATATTGGACAGGTTCCTGGGGCATTTGACCGTGGAGCGCGGTCTGGCCGGGAACAGCATAGACGCGTATTCCCGCGACCTGCGCCGTTATCTGGAATTCATGGAGGCACAGGGGATAGGGGACCCTTCGGGAATACTGCGCAGCCACATTGCGCAATTCCTTTCGCAACTGGCCGGCTACGGGCTTTCTCCGGTAAGCCTGGCACAGAATATATCGGCGGTGAGAGGTTTTCACCGCTTTTTGGTTGGGGAGGGCCTGACCAAGGCCGATCCTACCGAGAACCTGGACTCCCCCAAGCTAGCCAAGAAATTGCCTGACGTATTGGATACCGCCGAGATCGATGCCCTGCTGGCGCAGCCGGACACCTCGTCCCTTCTGGGTCTGCGGGACCGGGCCATGCTGGAAGTGATTTACGCTTGCGGTTTGCGGATCTCGGAGCTTTTGAGTTTAAAGCAATCGGACCTGGCATTTGAACAGGGATATATCCGGTGTTTCGGCAAGGGGTCAAAGGAGCGGGTGGTGCCTATTGGCAAGGCCGCCCGGCACTGGACGGAAAAATATCTGGACGGCTCGCGCCGGGAGTTGGCTCAAAAATATCCCAGCGACGTGCTATTCCTGAACAACCGGGGCCGGCCGATGTCCCGGATGGGCTTTTGGAAACTGCTCAAGGCTTATGCCCAAAAGGCCGGGATAAAAAAGCGGGTGCATCCGCACATACTGCGGCATTCTTTTGCCACTCACCTTTTGGAAGGCGGGGCCGACCTGCGCTCGGTGCAGGAGATGCTGGGTCATGCTGATATCTCGACCACGCAGATATACACCCATGTGGACCGGGAATATTTAAAAGAAGTGCATAGACAGTTTCACCCAAGAGGATAAAAATATTTAAGTAAAGATAAAGTATGACAAGTATCCAAGAAAATATTAAAAATTGTCCTATTTGCAATACAATTTTATCTCAACCAGTAGATAAAATTAATGAAAGAGGAATTGTTTATCTAACATGTCTTAAATGCGGACCCTTAAAAATAGGTTTGGGGCTTATTCATCCTGAATCTTTTTATCAAAAATATAGTGATAAAGGTTTAAAAGTTGCTGCAATCTTAAGAAGAAAATATGAGGAAACAAATGAAACACCAATTTTTATTAGTAGTAAGGATTTACTTATATTAGAGGAAAGTAAAACCTTTCCCCGATATCCTTATGACAAAGCATTATTGTTAATGCAAACGCTATGTTCAATTTCGAAAGAAGTTAATGCTGTAATAGATCTTAGGAATGAAGAATATATTGAAATAATAAAGGCATTATCGGTTTTGGAAAATAATGATGAATTGATATATTTTTTAAAATATTTAGACGGGGAAGGTTTTGTTGAATATCGTTATACAGAAATTGAAGGTCCAGATATTCCTATAAACGTATCAATAACAATGAAAGGTTGGAGTAAATATTATGAATTACAACAAAATAATAAAGAAAGCAGGCAAGCTTTTATAGCGATGTCTTTCTCTGAAGAAATGGATCAAATTTATGAAAAAGCATTATGCCCTGCAGTAAAAAGTGCTGGATATGACCCTTATCGTATAGATAAAACTGAACATAATGAGAAGATATGTGATTTAATTATTTATGAAGTAAAAAGGAGTAGATTTCTTATTGCAGATATTACAAATCATAAAAAGGGTGTTTATTTTGAAGCTGGCTATGCATTAGGCCTAGGGATACCAGTTATTTGGTGTTGTAAAAACAATGAGGATGAATTAAAAAATATGCATTTTGATACACGACAATATAATCATATTCTTTGGAACGATATAGATGATTTAAAAGATAGGCTTGAAAAAAGAATAAAAGCAACAATTAGTTAAAATATTAGGAGTTATGCAATGCGACAGATCATCAAAACAGACAAAGCCCCGGCGGCCATAGGGCCCTATTCCCAGGGCATCGAGTTCGATAGCAAATTAGTATTCACCTCCGGGCAGATCCCGCTGGACCCCAAGACCGGCCAGATGGTCGAGGGCGACATCAAGGTCCAGACCAAACAGGTGCTGGAGAACCTGAAGGCGGTACTGGAAGCCGGCGGATCCAATTTAAAAAAAGTGATAAAATGCACGGTCTTTTTGGCCGACATGAACGACTTCGCCGCCATGAACGAGGTCTACGGCGAATATTTCAACCAGGCCCCGCCGGCCCGCTCGGCCTTTCAGGTGGCCCGCCTGCCCAAGGACGCCAAGATCGAGATCGAGGCGATAGCGGAGATCTGATTCTGCTGAATACGGAATATTGAAGATAGAATATTGAATTGCATGGGGTGTATGTGAATGGAGCCGGCAAAATCGTTCAGGGATTTGATCGTTTGGCAAAAGGGCCATCAACTTGTTTTGGAAATTTACAAATACACTGATAAATTTCCCGGAAAAGAAACTTACTGCCTGATTCCGCAATTAAGAAGAGCGGTGATTTCTGTCCCAGCAAATATTGCTGAAGGTTTTAAGAAGAAGGGCAAAGCTGATAAAGTCCGTTTTTTGAACATCGTTCAGGGGTCGCTGGAAGAGGTCAGGTATTACCTGATTCTGGCGGCTGACTTGGCTTATGGGAAAAGCGATGAATTGATATCGGATCTTGATGTTGTAAGCAAGTTATTGGAGGGTTATATGGCATCTATCCGGAAAAGCATGTGACACAATAATTCTATATTCCAAATTCTAAATTCAAAATTCAAGATCCTTCATTATGCTACGCACTAAAGTGATCTTCAATCCCAAGGCCCACGGGGGCGAGGCGGCCGGGCATCTGGAACAGATCAAGGCTTTGCTTAAGGCCGCCGGCGTCAATTTCGAACTATCCCTTACCGACAAGGAGGGCGACGCCCGACAGCAGGCCAAAGAGGCCGTGGAACGAGGCTTCCAGACGGTGGTGGCCTGCGGCGGCGACGGGGTGGCCGGCGAGGTGGCCGGGGCATTGGTCGGCACCAAGGCGGTTTTCGGCATGATCCCTCTGGGCTCGGGCGACGATTTCGCCAAGTCACTTCGGACCGGGCGCAACCTGGCCGATGCGGTGGAGGCCATCAAACAGCGACGGACCAAGATAGTGGACGCCGGGACGATCAATGATCGTTATTATTTCAATTCCCTGGGGATAGGCTTGGACGGCGAAGTGATCGTAGAGAAGCAGAAGATCAAGGGTCTGCGCGATCTTAAACTCTATCTGCTGGCCACGGTCAAGGCCTTGATGCGCTACAAGGGCCAGCGCTTCAGCCTGGATTTCGGGCAGGGGAAGATATGGGTGGAGGCCCTACTGGTCGAGATCATGAACGGGCGGAGCGTGGGCGGCGGATATCTGCTAACGCCGGATGCCGAAATAGACGACGGCTGGCTGGACCTGTGCATCATCCACAAGCTGACCTGGCTGGAATTCTTCCGCCATGTGCCCAAGACCTTCAAGGGGAAACACACCCATCTAAAGCAGATAGTGATGGGCCGTGCCCAAAAAGTGGTGATCGAGTCCGAGCAGCCAATGGTAGCCCAGGTGGACGGCGAGCTATGGCCCAAAAGGGAAAAGCGATATGAGGTCACCATAATCCCACGTGCGGTCGAATGCATCGTGGGCGACCATGACTGGAAAAAATAGCAATAGGTCACCATGACAAAAAGAAATTTACCGATCATTTTAGCCATGACGGCGATCTGCGCATTTTCAGCGCCATCCCTTGCGCAGACCGATTCCTTGAAGCTTCCTGCCCGATCGGGCCCCAGATGGCTGGGTTACACTTTTCTGGGGATGGAATACGTGGTGGCTCCGATCATTGCCTCGCAGTTCTGGTGGAAGCATGCTTTAGCCAAAAATCCTTTAAAGAACGTTTACGAACAGGAGCCGTATCTGGAGGACAAGCTGTGGCATTTCTGGAACGGAGAGAACATCACCGATTTCAATTACTGGGTGATGAAAAGATATCTGGGCCACGACTCTCCGTGGAAGGCGATGGGCATGACCATGCTGACCCTGACCGCGGTGGAAGTGCTGGACGCTTCGGATGCCAAGGCTCGCTGGGGTTTTTCGGTGCGGGACCAGTTGGCCAACATGGGCGGCATCGGTCTGTGGTATCTTAAGCACAAATTTCCCAGGATCCCCGTAGACGTTAGGGTGGGCATCAGGCGCTGGGACCGTATCCCCACCTTCGTCAGCCAGAGCTGGCGGTATCCGGCCAATTTCGACAAGCCGCTGGCGGCTACCACCCCGCATCTGGATAAATACTCGGTGCTAAAGGCCGAAATAATCGTCCGCCCTTACAATTATTTCTATGTGGGATTTGCATCGTCGCTCAAGAACGGCTCGGACGGCTGGGGGATATCCAAGAACCTTTTCGGCATCACCGCCGGTTTCGATGTTATCCGCTGGTATGCGCAAAAACATAAGACCAAGGCCAGCCCATATCTGATGACCTTCGGCCGCTATTTCTCGGAATCGCCCTGTTATACCCATTGGTATTATTGATAATCATATGAAAGCACTTTCCCTTCTCTCGGGCGGGCTGGACAGCATACTGGCAGCCAAGGTGGTCATGGAGCAGAATATCGAAGTTATCGGCATCTGCTTCGTCACCCCCTTCTTCGGCCCCGAGAACGCAAGGTTAGCGGCCAGAACGTTGGGTATAAAGCATATCGAACATGATTTCACCGAAGAATACTTCGAAATGATGAAAAATCCCCGCTACGGTTTCGGCGGGAACATGAACCCCTGCATAGACTGCCATGGGCTGATGCTGAAAACGGCCCACAGTCTTTTGGAAAAATACGATGCTTTCTTTCTGATCACTGGGGAAGTGCTGGGAGAACGGCCCATGTCCCAGACCCGGGGCGGGTTGAATGCCGTTCTCAAACTCTCGGCCGACCGGGATCTGGTGTTACGACCTCTTTCGGCCAAACTTTTAGAACCCACCAAACCGGAACGCGAGGGCTGGGTGGATAGGGAAAGGCTTTATGATTTTTCCGGCCGGGGACGCAAGCGCCAGGAGGAGCTGGCCAAAAAATTCGGCATAAAAGAATATCCCCAGCCGGCTGGCGGATGCCTGCTGACCGAGGAAAGATATTCCCAGCGCCTTAAGGAACTTATATCTCACGAGGGATTGAACCGGCGTGACGCCGAATTGCTGAATATCGGACGGCATTTCCGGCTGGATGCAAAAACCAAGCTGATGGTTGGACGGAACAGGTCCGAGAATCAACGTTTGCTGGAACTGGCAGCCGAAAGCGACACAGTGATCCGACCGGCCGAGAATATCAAAGGCCCGGTGGGGATCATCAGGGGCGAGATATCAGATGACATCCTGGAGAACGCAGGGAAGATAATAGCCAGGTATTGCGACAGACAGGAGGATGAGGCGGTGGGAATAAATATCTATAACGGAGGGAAAAAGGAAACCATCACGGTAATGAAACCGAACGAGAACCACGTTTTGAAATGGCAGATATGAACCCTAAAAATTTGTTGATATATCTCGCAATATTTTTATATGCCACGGGGAATTGCTTGGCTCAAGAGGCCCGTGAAGTGAAAAAGCCCAAGCGTTCGCCGTTATTGGCGGTATGTTTTTCGGCGGCCTGCCCTGGCGGCGGCCAGCTGTATACCCAGCAATACCTTCGGGCGGCGGTCTTTGCCGGGGGGCTGGGTTATCTTGGCTATTGCTATGACCGCGAGGACAAAGCCGCCATCGGCAACCCCGATCAGGACGATTACAACTATCACAATGAACGCCGCCGGACCTATAAATGGTGGTTCATCGGCATATGGACACTTTCTCTGGCCGATGCCTACGTTGACGCCCACATGTTCAAGTTCGACCAGCACAGCGAACCGGATCTTTCGCTGCAAGTGGCCCCGGGTTCGGTGGCGCTGGTCAAAAGATTTTGAATGGTTTCCCAGGATGATCTTATTTTAAGTGCCGGAAACATTTTCCCACGAAACACACAAAAAACACGAAAATTAATCAGGCAATATAAAAGTCAATAAGAGACTTGGTATTTTGATGTCTTTGTGTTTAAAATTCGAATTTTAAAAGAATAAATCTTCAATAAATAGATATGAACAAGGAATTCAAAAAAATAATCTGGCCGATCGTCTTTATCGCCCTACTGGTGATATTATCCTCATTCCTGCTCTATGGACTGGCCCGGATGGAAGGCAGGGATGTCACCCTGCTGAAGAGCCTGTATATGGTGGCCATCACAATCTCCACCATAGGCTACGAGGATATGATCGGCACCCAGGGCAGCCGTCTGCTGACCATGGTCAACATCGCCCTGATATTCATCTACATGATCGGGGTGGCTTATGCGGTCTCCAACTTTACCGCATTTTTGATCGAAGGCCGGCTGAACAAATTCTTCCAGCTGAGAAAATTACTTAAAAGGATAAAAAAAATGGACAAACATTACATAATCTGCGGGGCCAAGGATATCGGCGTTTACGTGGCCCGGGAGCTGAGGGAGACCAAGCGGCCGTTCGTAGTGATAGACGAGAATCCCCACGTGCTGGAAGCAATCCGCAAGGAGATCCCGGACGTAGTGGCGGTGGAGGGCGACCCCACCGACGATAATATTCTGCTGGAAGCCGGCATAAAAAAGGCCCAGGCACTGATCGCGGCCCTGGAAAGCGACAAAGAGAACCTCTACTTGGTAGTGGCGGCCAAGGACCTGAACAATGATATCAAGATAGCCTCGCGGTTCAATAATCCCGCCACCCGGCATAAATTCGTCAACGCCGGGGCCTCGTACCTGGTCTCGCCCAATATGATCGGCGGGATGCGGATCGCCTCGGAACTGGTACGCCCGGTCACCGTATCGTTTTTGGATACTATGCTAAGGAGCAAGAAGCACGATGCCATGCGGGTGGAGGAATTCAAAGTGCCAAAGGACTCCAGCTTTGTGGGCCGGACGTTATTGGATGTTCATAAAGAGACCGGGGTGCTGGTCATATCGGCCAAGCGTCCGGATAGCGACGATTATGATTACAATCCCGACCCGATGATGAAAATCGTGGCTGATATGGTGCTTATATTCATTACCACTCCCGACAAGAGAATAGTGTTGGAAGAAAAGATGTCCCAAGTGTAGAATTTGTTCTGGAGCAAACATCATGCATATACGCCGTATCAATATTAAGAAGCAGGGGGTTCTTACCGCTTTGGCTGTTTTATCGGTGATCCCAAGCGCCTTTGCCCAAGCAGACACGATGACAATTAAGGAAGCCGGAAAAAAATCAGCCATCGACTCGACGCTGGAAGCCAAGGCCATCCCTGTTCCCCGGGCGCCATCGGTGATCGATTCCAATGATGACAATAATTTCCTGGAGATGTACTATTACGGACCGGACCTGGACGGGGGATACGATGTCTACGATCCGTGGGACATCTATCCCGACCGGGAAGGCGATTCCCAGGAGCGCGAGGCCGACGACCGTGATGGGCAACAGCAGGATGCAAGGGAGTAACCATTCAACCAAGCGTAAAGATCAATAAACCCTTGACCTTCGACATGAAAGGCAAGTTTAAAATAAATGGAGTAGTGAAGGCGGTATTTCTCAGTCCGTTCTTTTGGATAATCTTTGCCGGGTTGGCGGTCTATTTCCGATCGTTGTTTTTCGGTTACACCTTTGATGACGGCCAACTGATTCTTAATAACAGGCAGTATCTTGGCGATTGGCATAACATTTATACCGCCTTTACCCGGAATCCATACTGGAATACCAACCTGTCATACTATCGGCCAGTACTGACCCTGTCTTTTATGGCTGACTATGTTTGGGCGGGGATAAACCCGTTTTCCTTTCATCTGTCCAATATCCTGTTCCATCTTATAAATTGCATTCTGGTATTCATCCTATTGACAAAACTCGGGCTGAAACGCTCATTATCATTTTGTTGGACGCTGATCTTTACAGTGCACCCGTTGTTTTCTCAGGTAGTAGCCTGGATCCCGGGACGCAATGACAGTCTGCTGTCGCTTTTCACCCTAGCCTCATGGATAATGCTCATTGAATATTCCCAGAAGAAAATGGCGGTATTTTTGGCTGTTCAGGCAGTTTTTCTGTCTTTGGCCCTACTTACCAAGGAAACGGCGGTATTGCTGCCTATAATGCTGCTGGCTTATTGGCTGCTCATTGCCCGGGAAAGGTTCCTGAGCAAAAATACTTTGACTATGTTGGTTGTATGGGGAATATTGCTGGCAATCTATTCATCGGTCAGATGGACGATATTTGGCCCATCGCAAATGAAGCTTTATGGCCTTAAGGACTGTATGATAGGACTGCTGAGTTATGCGGGAAAGACGCTGATTCCGGTTAACCTTTCAGTCATGCCGGTAAATATTGATGTCAATATATACTACGGGTTGGCGGTGATCCTGTCTTTTATCATAGCTGTGGTGATTCTGCATATAAAGGATAAACGGCTATTTTGGTTTGGAATGGCCTGGACCATACTGTTCCTGGTGCCCACTTTCGTTCAGGTAACGGATTTTCCGCATTTTCTGGAGCATCGTTTTTATTTGCCGGCATTGGGCATTCCTCTGTTCGCCTCGCAGATAAAGCTGGGCATTGCTGGTTCCGCTACATGGTCGAAAGCGCGTTCGGCGGTTTGTTTGCTGATAATCATTTTGCTGGCAGCTGTCAATTTTTCGTACAATAAGGTTTTTACCGACAGCAGGAGCTTTTGGAAAAACGCAGCAACGGGATCGCCTCACAACTATTTCGTCCACTACATGCTGGGACTGGTGTATTATAATCAGAATGATCTGGAATCGGCAGAGACCGAATTCAATCGGGTACTTCAGATAAAACCGAATTCGAAGTGGACCTACGACAATCTGGCTAAAATACACGAAAGGAAGGGACAGATTGCCGATGCAGAGGAAGATTATCGTCAGGCGGTATATCTCTTTCCCAATGATCCGGTGATGCACAACAATTACGGGACTTTTCTATTAACCCAAAAACGCTGGGAGGAGGCCGAAAAGGAATTTACCACCGCCAGGGATCTGATAGATCAGCAGACTAAGCCCCAGGATTGCAGTGTTATTTATTATAACCTGGCCTTGCTGGATGTTATGAACTCCCGTCTGGAAAACGCCCGGGACAACTTGGAGAAAGCCGTGCTTTACTCGAAATATGATTATAAATCCTTAGAGTTGTTGGCCAACGTCAGTTTTCAACTGGGGGACACGCCAAAAGCCGCAGAATATTATTATCGAGCCATGCGGCACGGATTGACACCGGATAAGAAGGTGCTGGAGATCATCCGGTCCCACCTGCCCCAAAAAGGACAAGATTGAAATATGAAGAAAAGTGATCATATAATCAAACTCATCGGCCTGACCGGCGGAGCAGGATCCGGCAAAAGCACCGTGGCCTCCGTTTTTGAGAAATTGGGCGCCATCGTTATCGATGCCGACAAGATAGGCCACCGGCTGCTTGATGAAGGAGCCCCGTGCTTTGATAAAATCCTTAAAACCTTCGGCGACGGGATACTTAACGGTCAAAATGCCATTGACCGGCAAAGGCTGGGAGACATGGTGTTCTCCGATCCGGCCAAAATGTCCAAACTCAACCGCATCGTGCATCCTGTAATGCTTAGGGAGATCCGGAAACAGATCGGTCTCTGCCGAACCGATCATCCCGGCAGCCCCGTAGTGGTAGATGCCGCTCTGATCGTGCAATGGGGATTGGAGAGGAATTTTGATAGGTTGATAATGGTCGATTCGCCGAAAAAAGTGAGACTGATAAGAATGTTGGATCGGGGAGTCCCTGAAAACAAGGCTTTGCAAATAATTGCTTCCCAAATGCCGATCTCCAGGCTGAAAGAAAAAGCCGATATCATAATACAGAACAACGGCTCGATACGGCAGCTCGAGAAAAGAGCCCTTGCAGTGTGGAAACGATTTATGGAAGAAAATATTCCCATAAGATAAAAAATGGTTGAATTAAAAGGTCCTTTTATCATAAAATAGGATAGCTCCCGGTCAATATATAATAGAGAGGTCATTATGAACAGGATGGATTGGTTGAAAAGGCTGAATCCCATACTTTTTATGGCCTTTGCGCTTCAGGCGTTAACGGGGGTGGCCTATTTTCTGGCCGGGGGAGAACTGCTGGAGGAGATCCACCTGTTCGGCGGATTCCTGATGATAGCCATAGCTATCGTTCATATCTCCCTGAACTGGACCTGGATCAAGTCAACCTACTTCAAAAAGAACCTTACTAACGATAAAGGATAATACCGCTTTGACGATAGAAGAATTAAAAGACAGTTGCCAGATAGCAGACGAGAACATAAAGAACCTGCGGAGGTATCTTTGACCTGGACCGGCAGGAAAAAGAACTGGCCGAATACGAGGCCAGGATGTCGGCCCCGGATTTCTGGAACGACAATATAAGGGCCAAGGAGGTAATAGCAGAGGCCAACCGGCGCCGCGATTGGATAGATCCCTGGAAGGAACTGCGAAAAAAATGCGATGACGTATTGACCCTGCTGGAATTGGTCGAGGAGACCGACTCCGAATCCCTTAAGGAAATGCAGGCCGATCTGGATTCCCTGGAAAAGGGCATAGAATCCCTGGAATTCCGCCACATGCTAAGGGGCGAGGACGACGAGAGGAACGCCATACTGACCATCCATCCCGGAGCCGGAGGCACCGAGAGCCAGGACTGGGCCGAGATGCTGCTTCGGATGTATACCCGCTGGATGGAGCGAAGCGGCTATCAATACAAGGTGATAGACCTGCAGCCGGGGGACGAGGCCGGCATCAAGAGCGTCACCGTTGAAATTGCCGGCAAATACGCCTTCGGCTACCTGAAGGCCGAAATAGGGGTTCACCGGCTGGTGAGGATATCACCCTTCGATTCCAACAAACGCCGCCACACTTCTTTCGCCTCCATTTTTGTCTATCCCGAGGTGGATGACGACATCAAGATAGACATTCCCGAATCCGATCTGCGGGTGGATGTATACCGGGCCGGATCGGCCGGGGGCCAGAACGTCAACAAGGTGGAAACGGCCATCCGGATGGTACATATTCCCACCGGGATAGTGGTATGCAGCCAGAACGAGCGCTCCCAGCACCAGAACCGGATCAACGCCATGAAGGTGATGCGCTCCCGGCTTTACCAGCATTACAAGGCCGAAGAAGAGAAGAAACGGCAATCGCTGGAAGCCACCAAGACCGACATAGCCTGGGGCAACCAGATCCGCTCCTATGTCTTCCACCCCTACAGCATGGTAAAGGACCACCGCACTCTGGAACAGACCGGAGATGTGAAAGCGGTGATGGACGGTGAGATCGATAGGTTCATCAATGCCTATCTGAAAAGGGGCGGCAAGTTCGACAAGGTGGAGTCCGGGGACGATATTTAGCCGCGAAAATATTTAACCACAAAGGGCACAGAGGACACAAAGATCATTCAGTTGTTAGAACCGCATAAATCCGAACCAATTTGTCAAATCCGTGTTCCATCAATCTACCATATACTGTCTTCTGTGTACCCATATTGCCTTTTGTTCTTTAAACTTTCAACTTTAAACTTATAGACCCAATATCAAATAAACGGAAGGAGGTGTATTCAATGTTCGCTGCTTACGAGTTCATCAATTGCGATTCCGGCAAGGCCGAGCTGGTGGTCAAGGCTCTGCGCAAGATCAAGGGCGTCAAGCAGGCTCACGTAGTGACCGGTTTGCATGACATCGTGGCCTATGTAGAGGCTCCCAGCATGGGCGAGATGACCAAGCTGATCATCTCCAAGATCCAGGGTACCAAAGGCGTGGGAAGAACAGTTACCTGCATCGTGGTCAACGGCAACTAAGGTTTTGCACAATTTTAAGGCCGTCCTAATAAGGGCGGCCTTTTTATTTTAAACAAAGCTATTCAACAGGTAGAGAGAGCGCTTCAATATGTTGTATAAAAATTGTTAAATTTTAGCCTTCGGGTTTCATTTTAAAAAAAATCAAGATTTTTTATTTTTTTTTATTTCAGGCATTGACATTTAATATGAAATCTAATATAATATCAATTCTTTAGGAAAACTTTTATGTATGCCATCTTCCTGCCTTATTCAAGAAAGTAGGACAGGACATGGGGATTTTTGTTTTTTCAATCCCCGGGCAACATCAACGGAAAATCGGTTAAGGAGATCCAATGCCGACCATCAACCAACTGATCAGACACGGAAGAAAACTCAAGACCAAGAAGACCAAGGCCCCGGCCCTGAAGAGCTGTCCCCAGAAGCGCGGCGTGTGCACCAGGGTCTACACCACCACACCCAAGAAGCCAAACTCGGCCCTGCGCAAGGTGGCCAAGGTCCGCCTGTCCAACGGTATCGAAGTGGTGACCTACATTCCCGGCGAGGGCCACAACCTGCAGGAACACTCCATCGTCATGGTGCGGGGCGGCCGCGTCAAGGACCTGCCCGGCGTGCGTTATCACATCGTCCGTGGAACCCTGGATACCTCCGGGGTGGACGGCCGCAAGAGAAGCCGCTCGCTATACGGCACCAAGCGCGCCAAGAAGTAATCATCCTCGAATTTTTTCAAAAATAAAAATATAACACCTAGACTGGTATAAAAATGCCGAGAAGAAAAAGAGTAATAAAAAGGGAACTGCTGCCCGATCCGAAGTTTCACGACACCATGGTGACCATCTTCATCAACAACCTGATGGAGCGCGGCAAAAAGAGCATCGCCGAGAGGATCTTCTACAACGCCATAGACATCGTGGAAAAGAAGACCAAGAGCTCGGGGATGGACGGATTCAAGCAGGCCCTGAACAACATCAAGCCGGTGCTGGAGGTCAAGCCCCGCCGGGTGGGCGGCGCCACTTACCAGGTGCCGGTGGAAGTGAAGCCGGAGCGGCGGACCGCCCTGGCCATCCGCTGGATGATAGCCGCAGCCAAGTCCCGTTCCGAGCAGACCATGCGCGAACGCCTGGCCGGCGAGATCATGTCGGCCCTCAAGAACGAGGGCGGAGCCATCAAAAAGAAAGAGGACGCCCACAAGATGGCCGAGGCCAACAAGGCCTTTGCCCATTACCGGTTCTAGGGTCCCTGGTCAGCTCCCCGGCGGGAAAGGGGATTGTCCGAAAGATGGTCATCAAGAAAATTGAAATTCTGGAAAACACAGCATAAATGATCAACCTGTCGCCAGTTTACATCGAATTCGATATTTGATCGGCAGACCGATATCCCGGCTGCCTGATCGATGAGACTTGATAAGGCGGCGGGAGATAGGAAACGAATTGGCTCAGGAATCATTAAATAAGACCAGGAACATCGGCATCATGGCCCATATCGATGCCGGGAAGACCACCACCACCGAGAGGATACTCTATTACACCGGCAAGGTCCACCGGATAGGCGAGGTTCACGACGGGGCCGCCACCATGGACTGGATGGAGCAGGAAAAGGAACGCGGAATAACCATCACCTCGGCCGCCACCACCTGCTTTTGGAAAGAACACCGGATCAATATCATAGACACCCCGGGCCACGTAGACTTCACGGTCGAAGTGGAACGCTCTTTGAGAATATTGGACAGCGCAGTAGCGCTATTCTGCGCCGTGGGCGGCGTGGAACCGCAAAGCGAAACGGTATGGCGCCAGGCCGACCGCTACCACATTCCCCGGATCGCCTTCATCAATAAGATGGACCGGGTGGGGGCCGATTTCGACGATGCGGTCTCCATGATGAGGGAGAGGCTGGCCGCCAAGGCGGTGCCCATCCAGATGCCCATCGGCAGCGAGGACACTTTCAGCGGAGTGGTGGATCTGGTAACCATGCAGGCCCTGACCTTCGACGAGAAGGGCGAAAAGACCCCCGAAGCCGGGCCGATACCTGGTGACCTGCTGGCTGCGGCCCGCAAATACCGGGACAGCCTGGTGGAACAGGTGGCCGAGTTCGACGAAGAGACCATGCATGCCTACCTGGAAGGCCGGGAGATAACCGAAGAGATGCTTAAACGGTCCATCCGCAAGGCCACTTTGGAGATCAAGATCTTCCCTGTGCTGTGCGGAGCCTCGTTCAAGAACAAAGGGGTGCAGCTGCTGCTGGACGCCATCGTCGACTACCTGCCCGCTCCCACCGATCTGCCGCCCATTACCGGGATCAATCCCTATACCAGCCACAAGGAAGAACGGCACGACAGCCCCGACGAACCTTTGGCCGGACTGGTGTTCAAGATAGCCACCGACCCCTATGTGGGCAAGATATCTTTCGTCAGGGTCTATTCCGGGGTCATCAAGGCCGGCGAGACCGTATACAACAGCAACATCGACAAACGGGAGCGCGTCAGCCGGATCCTTTTGATGCATGCCAACAAACGCGAGGATGTGGAGCAGATATCGGCCGGCGACATCGCCGCAGTGGTGGGACTAAAGGAAAGCCGCACCGGACATACCATCTGCGACAAGGCCCATCCGCTGGTGCTGGAATCGATGAAGTTCCCCGATCCGGTTATCTCGGTGGCCCTGGAAGCGAAATCCAAGGCCGACCAGGACAAGATGGGCTTGGCCCTGGCCAAGCTGCTGGAAGAGGATCCCACCTTCAAGGTCAAGACCGACGAGGAGACAGGGCAAACAATCATCTCCGGCATGGGCGAGCTTCACCTGGAGATAATAGTCGACCGCATGATGCGGGAATTCTCGGTCCAGGCCAACGTCGGCAAGCCCCAGGTCTCCTACCGCGAGACCATCCGCAAGGCGGTGACCAGCAATACCAAGTTCGCCAAACAGACCGGCGGTCACGGGCAGTTCGCCCACGTGGTGATTCAGGCGGAACCCAAGGAACCGGGCACCGGTTTCGAATTCGTCAACTCCATCATCGGCGGCAGCATTCCCAAGGAGTATATCCCGTCGGTGGAAAAGGGGGTAAAGGACGGCCTGGAGTCGGGCGTGCTGGCGGGATACCCGGTGGTTGACGTAAAAGTGGAACTGACCGACGGTTCCTATCACGAAGTTGACTCCTCGGATATGGCCTTTAAGATAGCCTCCTCGATGGCCATAAGGGACGCCCTGCAGAAAGCCTCCTCGGTGCTTCTGGAGCCGATAATGGACGTAGAAGTGGTGGTCCCGGAGGTCTACATGGGCGACGTCATCGGAGACCTGAGCGCCCGGCGGGGAAAAATACTGGGCCTGGTAAAACGCAAGGATGCCCAGGTGATAGCCTCAATGGTACCCCTTTCCGAGATGTTCGGATATGCCACTCGCTTAAGGTCGCTAACCCAGGGGCGGGCCATCTATACCATGCAATTCCACCATTATGAGGAGGTTCCCCGGTCGATCTCTGAGGAGATAATGGAAAAAAGCGGAAGCAGATACTAATAAAATTAATATATAAATCGGAATAAACCATCAGAATATAAGGAGAATCCTGGTATGGCTAAAGCGAAATTCGAGCGGACCAAGCCGCACGTAAACATCGGGACGATAGGGCACGTAGACCACGGTAAGACGACGCTGACCAGCGCGATCACGAAGTACCTTGCGGAGAAGGGACTGGCGAAGGCGAAGAGCTACGAGGAGATCGACAACGCGCCGGAGGAAAAGGCCCGCGGGGTGACGATCAACGTACATCATGCTGAGTACGAGACCACGAAGCGTCACTATGCCCACGTAGACTGCCCCGGCCATGCCGACTATATCAAGAACATGATCACCGGCGCGGCACAGATGGACGGAGCGATCCTGGTGGTGGCGGCGTCTGAAGGTGCGATGCCTCAGACCCGGGAGCACATCCTACTGGCCCGCCAGGTAGGGGTGCCAGCCTTGGTGGTGTTCCTGAACAAAGTGGACCAGGTTGACGATCCTGAATTGATCGAGATCGTGGAGATGGAGGTCCGGGACCTTCTGACCCAGTACGGGTTCCCCGGAGACCAGATCCCTGTTATCCGTGGCAGCGGACTGAAGGCAATGGAAGGGGACCAGTCGGAGATCGGAGTGCAGGCTATCCAGAAGCTGATGGACGCGGTGGACAGCTATATACCGGAGCCGGTTCGCGACACGGACAAGCCGTTTTTGATGGCCATCGAGGACGTGTTCTCGATCACCGGACGCGGCACAGTGGGTACGGGCCGGGTTGAGCGCGGCAGAGTGAAGGTGGGCGACAAGGTGGAGCGGGTCGGCGTCAAGGAGACCCGGGAGACCGTGGTGACCGGAGTGGAGATGTTCCGTAAGCTGATGGACGATGCCCAGGCCGGAGACAACATCGGAGTGCTGCTGCGCGGCATCGAAAAGACCGATCTGGAGCGCGGGATGGTACTGGCGGCCCCCAAGAGCATCACCCCCCACAAGAAGTTCAAGGGCGAAGTCTATGTGCTGACCAAGGAAGAGGGCGGACGGCACACCCCGTTCTTCAACGGGTACCGGCCCCAGTTCTACTTTAGGACCACTGACGTAACCGGGAACCTGAGCCTTCCCAAGGGAGTGGAGATGATCATGCCCGGGGACAACGTGACCATCGAGGGCGAGCTGATCACCCCGATAGCCATGGAGAAGGGTTTGAAGTTCGCCATCCGCGAGGGCGGCCGCACCGTGGGCGCCGGAACAGTCACCGAGATCGTAGAATAGGACAATCCCAATCCCTTTCCGCATCGGAAAGGGAGATATACGGAAAACAGATAATAAGGAAATATAAGGTGTCAGTTCAAAGCATCAGAATAAAACTAAAGGCCTATGATCATGCCGTGCTGGATCAGTCGGTGGCCGAGATCGTCAACACCGCCAAACGGACGGGCGCCCGGATATCCGGCCCCATTCCACTGCCGACCAAGAAGACGATCTATACCGTGAACCGTTCCACCCATGTCGACAAGAAATCACGGGAACAGTTCGAGCGGCGGATACACAAAAGGCTGATAGATATCCTCAACTCCACTCCCCAGACCATTACCGCCCTTACCAAGCTGGAGCTTCCGGCCGGGGTGGATATCGAGATCAAGAGCGGACTATAGGTCCCAGCGGCATTCCCAAAGAATAAAGAAATAAGGATAAGGCAATACTCATGAACGCAATGATCGGCAGAAAAATAGGGATGACCCAGGTGTTCGGCGATGGCAACGTCATGGTTCCGGTGACGGTGCTGGAGGTCGGCCCCTGCGTGGTCACCCAGATCAAGACCAAGGACAAGGACGGCTACAGCGCCGTTCAGCTGGGATTCGGTTCCAAGAAACCCGGCAAAGTGAACAAACCGACCAGCGGACACCTGGCCAAATCAAAGGTCCAGCCGGTCCAGGTGATGCAGGAATTCAAGATCGACAATACGGCCGGCTATCAGCTGGGGCAGGTGATCACCGCCGATATCTTTGCCGCCGGCGACAAGATCAAGATCACCGGGACCACCAAGGGGAAAGGCACCGCCGGCGTTATGAAGCGTCATAAATTCCACGGCGGACCGGCCAGCCACGGACAGACCGACCGCAACAGGCATCCCGGCGCCATCAGCTCGGGCTCTACTCCGGGCCGGGTGTATCCGGGCCTGAAAATGGCCGGACACATGGGAGACCGCAAATTCTCGGTGCGCAATATAAAGGTGGTCAAAGTAGATCAGTCCAAGAACATCATTCTGGTCAAGGGCGCGGTTCCCGGAGCCCCGGACGGAATAGTGTCAATCCATAAGATATAAGGAAAGCTGGAACAAGATGTTATCCGTAAATTTATTCGACGATAAGGGCAAGAAGTCCGGCAGCGTAGAGATCCCGGAGGATATCTTCGGCGCCAGACCCAACCAGCACCTGCTGTATCTGGCGGTCAGGGAATATCTGGACAACCAGAGACAGGGCACGGCGTCCTCACAGGATGCGGCCGATGTCAGGGGCGGCGGAAAAAAGCCCTTCAAGCAGAAGCATACCGGCCGGGCCCGTCAGGGCAGCACCAGGTCCTCGATCATGGTGGGCGGCTATACGGCCCACGGCCCGGAACCCCGGGACCATTCCTGGGAGCTTCCCAAGAAATCACGCAAGGCGGCCCTCAAATCGGCCTGGGCCGACAGCTTCAAGGCCGGCAAGCTGAACGTGATCGAATCACTCAAGGCCAGCGGAAAGACCAAGGAGATGGCGGAACTGTTCAAGACCATGGAGATGGGGGGACACAAGGTCCTGTTATTGGACGATGCCCATACCCTGGAAGCCCGCAAATCAGGACGCAATATCCCCGGCCTGGTGATGAAACCCGTCCGCGAAGTTAATCCCTACGATCTCATCAAGGCCGACAAGGTGCTCCTCACCAAGAAGGGATTGGAAGCCGTAAAGGAGGCATTCGCCAAATGAACCACAGCATCATCAAGAGACCCCTGATCACCGAGAAGATCACCAACCTGCGCGAGACCTACAATCGTTACGGGTTCGAAGTGGCACGGGACGCCAACAAACACCAGATAAAGCAGGCGGTGGAGACCCTGTTCAAGGTCAAGGTCAAGGAAGTTACCACCATGAACGTGATGGGCAAGACCAAGCGCCTGGGGCGCAACCAGGGCAAACGGCCTGACTGGAAGAAGGCCATCGTCACCCTGGCCAAGGACCAGAAGATAGAAACGATCGAAGGCATTTAAAATCAGCCGGGATATTTAATACAGGAGAATTCCGTTAGATGGCTATCAAAACATATAAACCGACCACTCCGGGAATGCGTCACCGCACCGGGTACAGTTTCGACGAGATCACCGCGGCCAAACCGAAAAAGGCGCTGTTGTCATCGCTGAACAAATCGGGCGGACGCAACAACCACGGACGGGTAACGGCAGACCACAAGGGCGGCGGCCACAAGCGAGCCTACCGGGTCATCGATTTCAAACGCGACAAGGTTGCCATTCCGGCCACCGTGTCGGCCATCGAATACGATCCCAACCGTTCCTGCCGCATAGCCCTGTTAAAATACGCCGACGGCGAATGGCGCTATATTATAGCTCCCTTGGGACTGACTGTGGGCGACAAGATCGTTTCCGGCTCCGGGATCGACATCAAAGTAGGCAATTCCATGCCTCTGGCCGAGATCCCACTGGGCAGCGCGGTCCACAACATCGAGCTCAAAAAGGGCAAGGGCGGGCAGATGGTCAGAACCGCCGGCGGTTCTGCCCAGCTGATGGCCAAGGAGGGCGAGCACGCCCACCTCAGACTGCCTTCGGGCGAGGTCCGGCTGGTCCGCCTGGAATGCATGGCCACCCTGGGCCAGGTGGGCAACCTGGAACACGAGAACATCTCCATCGGCAAGGCCGGACGCAACCGCTGGAAAGGGGTCAAGCCCCACAGCCGCGGCGTGGCCAAGAACCCGCACGACCACCCGATGGGCGGAGGCGAGGGAAAATCATCAGGCGGCCGCCATCCCTGCAGCCCCAAAGGATTGCTGGCCAAGGGCAAGAAGACCAGAAAGAAGAAGAATACAAGCAGTAAATTCATCCTTAAGAGGAGAAAATAATGTCTCGCTCCCTTAAAAAAGGACCCTATATCGATCCCAAACTGATGGCCAAGATAGAGGCCATGCTCGCCTCTGGGGAGAAAAAGGTGGTCAAGACCTGGGCCCGGCGCTCGATAGTACCGCCCGAGTTCGTCAGCTTCACCATCGCGGTCCATAACGGCAACAAGTTCATTCCGGTATATATAACCGAAAACATGGTCGGGCACAAGCTGGGCGAGTTCGCGCCCACCCGGACCTTCCGCAAGCACGGGGCGGTCGGCAAGGAAGAGGACAAGAAGAAAAAGACCGAAACCACCACCGCAGCAGCCCTTCCGGGCGCAGCAGCGGCAGCCCCGGCGGCCACCAAGGCATAAGGAGCGACAGATAGAAGATGGAAGCATTATCCCGAAAGAGACATATCCGGGTCACTCCCCGGAAAATGAGGGCCGTGGCCGATCTGGTCAGGGGCAAGAAATGCAACGATGCGCTTTCGATCCTCAAATTCGTCCCCAAATCGGCCAGCCCGCATCTGGCCAAGGCCATCAAATCGGCAGTGGCTTCGGCGGTCGAGACCGCCGGCGATACCAAGGCCGATCCAGATACCCTAAGGATCTCCGAGATCAGGGTGGACGAAGGCATCATCATGAAGCGGTTCCGCCCCCGGGCCAGGGGCCGGGCCGACCGCCGGCTGAAACGTACCAGTAATCTCTTGGTTCGGGTTTCCGACCAGGCAAAATAAATTAACGGAGGTAAAGGTTTGGGTCAGAAGACACATCCCATAGGCTTAAGGCTGGGGATCATCAAGACCTGGGACTCCAGGTGGTTCGCCAAGAACGACTTTGCCAGCCTGCTGGAAGAGGACGAAAGGATCCGTCGCTACCTGCGGCAGAAATTGATGAACGCCAGCGTTTCCAAGATAGAAATCGAAAGGACGTCCAAGCGGGTGACGGTGACCATCCACACTTCGCGGCCGGGGATAGTCATAGGCCGGAAGGGCGGGGAGATCGAGAAGCTGAAGGCCGAGATCCAGCACCTGACCTCGCAAAAGGAGGTCCATCTGAATATCGCCGAGGTCAAGGTCCCCGAGCTGGACGCCAGGCTGGTGGCCGACAATATCGCCCGCCAGCTGGAACAGAGGATCTCCTTCCGTCGGGCCATGAAGAAGGCCGTCCAGGGAACCCTGAGGATGGGAGCCTACGGCATCAAGATCGCCTGCGGCGGGCGTTTGGGCGGGGCCGAGATCGCCCGGACCGAGAGCTACCGCGAAGGCCGGGTGCCCATGCATACCCTGAGGGCCGATATCGATTACGCCACCTCCACTTCACATACCACCTTCGGATGCATCGGGATCAAGGTCTGGATATTCAAGGGCGAGGTGCTGGGCAAGCAGGCGGTAGCCAAATAGGAATAATTAACCGACTTTCTGGAGTTGTAAAATAATATGTTGATGCCAAAGCGGGTTAAACACCGCAAACAAAGAAGGGGACGCCGGTGCGGACTGGCCACCAGGGGACACTACGTGGCCTTCGGCGAGTTCGGACTGCAATCGCTGGATGCTGCCTGGATCACCGACCGTCAGATAGAGGCCGCCAGGGTGGCCATGACCAGATTCATCAAAAGGGGCGGCAAGGTCTGGATCAGGATATTTCCCGACAAACCGGTGACCGCCAAACCGGCCGAGACCAGAATGGGTAAGGGCAAGGGCGCCCCGGACCACTGGGTGGCCGTTGTCAAGCCGGGCCGGGTGATGTTCGAGATCGGCGGGATCCCCGAAGCCACAGCCAAAAAGGCCATGATGCTGGCTTCTCACAAGCTGCCGATCAAAACCAGAATGGTTCAACGCCACCGCCATATCGAGGTGAAGTAATGAAGAAAACAAAAGAGCTTAGGGAAATGACCCGGGCCGAAGTGGAGCACAAGCTGAAAGAGGAGACCGAATCCAACTTCAATCTGAAGCTGCGCCGCAACACCCAGCAGATCCCCAATCCCCTGCAACTCAGGCACACCCGCCGCTCGGTGGCCCGGATGAAAACGGTGCTCAACGAGGACAGCAAGGGCATCCGCAAACTGGCCGCCGGCACCGGCCCGAAGGAGTAGAACAGATGGCAGAGAGAAATTTGAGAAAGACCAGGATCGGCAAGGTGGTGGGCGACAAGATGAACAAGACCATCATCGTGGCCGTCGAAAGAAGGGTCAAACACCCCCTGTACAACCGGGTGGTGAAGCGGACCACTAAATATTACGCCCACTCCCAGGATCAGGCCGCCAAGCTGGGGGATACCGTCAGGATCATCGAGACCAAACCCATCTCCAAGACCAAGCGCTGGCGCCTGGTGGAAGTGATGGAAAAGGCCAAATAAATAGCCGTAAAAACTTTAAGATAAACACAATCCCTGAAAAAGCGGGGCAACAAGGCAGGTAAAAATGATTCAGCAATACACCAGGTTAAATATCGCCGATAATTCCGGGGCCAAAAAGGCCATGTGCATCCAGGTGATGGGCGGCCACTACCGCCGCTACGGCTCGGTGGGGGATATCATCAAGATCGCCGTCAAGGACGTGCTTCCCGGCGGGGCCATCAAAAAAGGCGAAGTGGCCAGGGCCGTTATCGTCCGAACCAGGAAGGAGATCCGCCGCAAGGACGGCTCCTATATCCGGTTCGACGACAATGCCGCGGTGATCATCGACGACAAGAACGAGCCCAAGGGCACCCGCATCTTCGGTCCGGTGGGCCGGGAGCTGAGGGACAGGCAGTTCATGAAGATCATATCTCTGGCCCCAGAGGTGATATAGGAGCGGATGAAAAATGAAGATCAAAAAGAACGATAACGTCATAGTGATTGCCGGCAACGACAAGGGCAAGAAGGGCAAAGTCCTGAAGACCATGCCCGAAAAAGGGCGGGCCATTGTGGAAGGCGTCAATTTCATCAAGCGCCATACCAAACCCCGCAAGCAGGGCGAGAAGAGCGGCATCCTGGAAAAGGAAGCTCCCATCAACGCCACCAACCTGATGGTGATCTGCGCCAAGTGCGACAAGGGCGTCAGGGTGGGAATGCGGAACCTGGCCGACGGGAAGCGCGCCCGGGTCTGCAAGTCCTGCGGCGAGATGCTGGACAAGGAATAGATTCCCGGTAATTGTCCGTTAAATCCGTGAAAACAAAAAGAAGTATCAACCGGTCCTTTAGTAAGTTCATACTAAATTTAGGAATAACATGGCAAGATTAAGAGAAAAATACACCAAGGAAGCAAAGCCCGCTCTGATCAAAAAATTCGGATACAAGAGCGTGATGCAAGCTCCCCGGCTGGAGAAGATAGTGGTCAACATGGGGTTGGGCGAGGGCACCCAGGATCCCAAGCTGGTGGAAGCGGCCGCCAAGGATTTGGGAACCATCACCGGCCAGAAACCTTCCATCCGCAAGGCCAAGAAATCAATCGCCACATTTAAACTGCGGGCCGGCGTCCCCATCGGCTGCATGGTGACCCTGCGGGGCAACATCATGTACGAGTTCCTGGACCGGTTGGTCAACGTGGCCATCCCCCGCATCCGGGATTTCAAGGGCGTTCCCACCAAGTCTTTTGACGGACGCGGAAACTACACCCTGGGCGTCAAGGAACAGATCATCTTTCCGGAGATCAACTACGACAAAGTGGTCAAGATATTCGGCATGGACATTACCATAGTCACCACCGCCAAGACCGACGAGGAGGCCAAGGAACTGCTGAGCCTGATGGGCATGCCCTTCCAGCAGAAATAAGCCCGGCGACCGTCATCAGCTTTAAATACAACAGAACATATAACCAGGAAGGAATCACAATACTATGGCCAGAAAGGCTATGATCGAAAAAGCTGCCAGGCCAAAATATCAGGTGCGACAGCATAACCGCTGCAACCGTTGCGGCCGTTCCCGCGGATATTACCGGGATTTCGGACTGTGCCGTATCTGCCTGAGGGAACTGACCCTGCGGGGCGAGATCCCGGGCCTGACCAAAGCCAGTTGGTAATCCGATTCTAAGAAAAATTAGGAGAATAACGATATGTCGATGACCGATCCCATTGCCGATATGCTGACCCGGGTCCGGAATGCAGGCAAAGCCAAGCTAAAAAAGGTGGATATCCCGTCGTCCAAGATGAAACTGGGGATCACCAAGATCCTGATGAAGGAACACCTGATCTCCAACTTCAAATATATCACCGATAACCGGCAGAACATCATCCGCGTCTATCTCCGGTACGACGACAAGGGAAGCCATTTCATCAAGGGGCTCAAAAGGGTCAGCACTCCGGGCTTAAGGGTCTATGCTCCGCGGGACAAGGTTCCCAAGGTGAAAAGCGGGACCGGCTTGGCCATCATCTCCACCTCCCAGGGACTGATGAAGGACAAGGATGCTCGGAAGAGCGGAGTAGGCGGAGAAGTAGTCTGTTACATCTGGTAAGCGATAGATTTTTTTAAGGAGAAGTGAAGTGTCTCGGGTTGGAAAAAAACCAATAACGTTGCCCCAGGGGGTAAAGGCCGAGGTCAAAAACGGCTCGGTAAAAGTGACCGGCCCCAAAGGGACCATAGAACAGCCGTTCCATCCCAACGTTAAGGTGGCGGTGGAAGGCGATAAATTGACAGTGACCAGGAACAGCGACGACAAGTTCGACCGGGCTTTGCACGGATTGACCCGGGCTCTGCTGGCCAACGCGGTCACCGGCGTCAGCAAGGGGTTCCAGAAGGTGCTCCAGGTCTACGGCATCGGCTACAAGGCGGTGATCGAGCCCAAGGGCCTGACCCTGTCGCTGGGATATTCCCATACGGTATTCCTGCCCAAGCCGGCCGGGATAGATTTTGAGATCCAGGACGAGCCTCAGCTGAAGGTCAAGGACAAGACCTATCAGACCAGCATCGTGGTCAAGGGCATCAACCGCCAGACGGTGGGGGAAGTGGCGGCCGCCATCAGGCAGTTCCGCAAGCCGGAGCCATACCAGGGCAAGGGCATCCGCTATCAGGACGAAACCATCCGCCGCAAGGCCGGAAAGGCCGCAGCGGGAGCCGGCGGATAATGGCCGGAGGCACCTAGAAATAATTCACGGGCTTTGGCAGAATAACGCCATATAGTATCAGCCTTAAAACCGAAAATCCCTATTAACCGGATATACGAAGATGTCAGATAAAGCAAAACAGATCAGAGATGCCAGGATCAGGCGTCATATCAGAATTCGCCGCAAAGTGAGAGGGAACGGGGAAAGACCCAGACTCTGTGTCTTCCGCAGTTCCAAGCATATCTATGCCCAGATCATCGACGATTTCAACCACAAGACCCTGGCCTCCACCGGAAGGCTGGAGCATTCGGACAGCGGCAAGATCGCCGAGAGCAAACTGGTGGGGCAACGGATCGCCAAACTGGCCCTGGACAAGGGTATCACCCAGGTGGTTTTCGACCGCGGCGGATACATCTATCACGGCCGGGTGAAGGCGTTGGCCGAAGCGGCCCGAGAAGCCGGATTAAAATTCTAAAGATATATTTTAGGAGATAAGATTTTGGCTAAGGTAAATTTGAATTCCCTGGGAGAGCTTAAAGAGCAGGTGGTCCACATCAACAGGGTGGCCAAGGTGGTCAAAGGCGGCAAACGTTTCGGTTTTACCGCTCTGGTGACGGTAGGCGACGGCAACGGCCATGTGGGCATCGGCAAGGGCAAGGCCCGCGAAGTATCGGAAGCCATTCGCAAGGCCACCGAGGACGCCAAGAAGAGCATCTCCCGCTATTCCATCGCCGACGGAAAGATCCCATACCAGGTCATCGGCAAGTTCGGCGCCAGCCAGGTCATCCTGCGCCCGGCCGGTCCCGGCACCGGCGTTATAGCCGGCAACGTGGTCCGTTCGGTCCTGGAAGCCTGCGGGGTCACCGACATTCTGACCAAGAGCCTGGGCTCCAACAATCCCCATAACCTGGTGAAGGCCACTCTCAACGGCCTCAAGCAGCTGAGACTGCCACAGGACATCATGGCCGAAAGGTACAAGGAAACCAAACCGGCCGAACCCAAGCCGGAAGCCCCGGCCCAGTAAACAACGACCGACCCATCCGCAGGCTACGCCCCTGCAACGATATAAATGATTTGTCAGTGAGGAATTTCCCGTGTCAAAAACAAAGAAATTAAGAATAACCCAGGTGCATTCCACGATCGACCGCACCGAGAAGCAAAAGAAGATCGTCCGCTCGCTGGGCATCAGGAAGCTCTATCATACGGTGGAGAAGAACGACACCCCGCAGATCAGAGGGATCATCAAAAAGATCGAGCATTTGCTGAAAGTGGAAGAGATCACCGAAGGAGCCAAGTAATATGAAACTCAACGATATCAGGCCAGCCAAGGGCTCGGTCAAAAACAGCAAAAGAAGGGGCTGCGGAACTGGATCCGGACACGGCGGCACCTCCACTCGCGGTCACAAGGGACAGAAGGCCAGGGCCGGTTCAGGCGCCAAGGTGCCGGCCTGGTTCGAGGGCGGACAAATGCCCCTGCAGCGCCGGCTTCCCAAACGGGGCTTTACCCCTTTAAAGAAGACGGTCTACCAGCTGGTCGACATCGCTTCGCTGGCCAAGATCTCTGGAGCTAAGGATATCGATGCCGCATACCTGGCCAAGAAGGGCCTGATCAAAAGCACCAAGAAGCCGGTTAAGGTTCTGGGCAAGGCTGAGCTGAAGAACGCCCTGACCATAAAAGCCAACGCTTTTTCCGATGGCGCTCGCAAAGCCATAGAAGCCGCCGGGGGCAAAGCCGAGGTCTCTGCTTAGAGGAATTGGCAATTTCCCGATAGAATGTAACTGACAACTTACACTAATGGATTTGGGTGATGTTTGAAAAGATAAAAAATATATTCAATATCCCGGAGCTCAGGAGAAGGATCCTTTTTACCATGGCTCTGCTGGTGGTATACCGGATAGGCGGGCACCTGCCCACCGCCGGCATCGATACCCAGGCCCTGGCCGAGTTCTTCAGGGCCCAGCGGGGCACCCTGTTCGGGATGTACGACCTGTTCGTGGGCGGAAACCTGAGCCGGGCAACCATCTTCGCTCTGGGGATCATGCCCTACATCACCTCCTCCATCATAATGCAGCTGATGGGTGCGGTGATTCCCTTTCTGGAAAAACTGCAGAGGGAAGGGGAACAGGGCCGCAAGAAGATCAACCAGTACACCCGTTATGCCACGGTCGGCCTGGCTCTGGTCCAGTCATACGGCATTTCGCTGTTCCTGGAGAGTTTGGCCCCCAATGGCATTCCGGTGGTTCCCAATCCCGGTTTCGGTTTTAAACTTATTACCGCAATAACCATGACCGCCGGTACCATCTTCGTGATGTGGCTGGGCGAGCAGATAACAGAGCGCGGAATCGGCAATGGCATCTCCATGATCATTTTCGTAGGCTGTCTAGATGCTATTCCTAGCGACCTGATGAATACCTACACTTCGTTAAAAGGCGGGGCTATCGGCATAATCCCGTTAACATTGACCGGTATCCTGATGATTTTGGTGACCGCCTCTGTGGTAGTGATGACCCAGGGGGCCCGCAAGATACCGGTGCAATATGCCAAGCGGGTGGTAGGCCGCAAGGTCTACGGTGGACAAAGCACCTATATCCCGCTGGGTTTCAATACCGCCGGAGTCATCCCCATCATCTTCGCCCAAAGCGTACTGTCTTTTCCCATGACCCTGGGGACATTTGTCAAAGCAGAATGGGCCCAGAATTTTACCGCTATGTTCTCTCCGGGAGCCGTGATATACAATGTGCTTTATGCCTTAATGATCATCTTCTTTGCTTATTTTTATACTGCCATCGTCATCAATCCGGCCGATATGGCTGATAATATGAAGAAATACGGCGGTTTCATCCCCGGAATCCGTCCGGGCAGCAAGACGGCCGAGTACATAGAGCGCATACTGACCAGGATCACCTTGCCGGGCGCTATATTTTACGCCTTGATCGCCGTATTACCGACCATCCTCATGCGGCAGGCCCATATACCGTTCTATTTCGGGGGCACCACATTGCTGATCATCGTGGGAGTGGCCCTGGATACCCTTCAGCAGATCGAATCGCACCTGCTGATGAGACATTACGAAGGATTCATTAAGAAGGGCAAGATCTCCGGCCGGACCGGAAGGATGTAATTCAATGAAGATCGTCCTGTTCGGAGCCCCTGGTTCCGGAAAGGGGACCCAGGCGGCTTTCATCTGCCGGGATCATGCGATACCCCATATATCCACCGGCGACATGCTGCGGGAGGCGGCTAAAAACTGGACCGAGGTAGGGCTAAAAGCCAAATCGTTCATGGACCGCGGAGCACTGGTACCGGACGAGGTGATGATCGAAGTGGTGGCCCAGCGGCTGGAAAAAGATGATGCCGCCAAGGGATTTTTGCTGGACGGGTTTCCCCGGACGGTTGAACAGGCCGAAAAACTTGACGGTATGCTTAAAGCCAGGGGATCGGGATTGGATGCGGTGATCTGGCTGGAAGTGGACGGCCGGGAATTGGTAAAAAGGCTGACATCCCGCCGGATATGCTCCGGATGCGGGACGATATACAATATTCTGTTTCAAGCGCCCAAGCAACAGGGCAAATGCGATAAATGCGGCTCGGTTCTTGAACAGAGGGTGGATGACCAACAGGCCACCGTGGAAAAAAGACTGGAGGTATACCAAAGGCAGACCTCCCCGCTAAAAGATTATTATCTTTCGCGCGGCATTCTGAAAAAAGTGGACGGCAGTCAGAACCCGGAGGCGGTCTACGGCTCTTTAAAAGAAATACTGGGTTCGGAAACAAGATGATAATCATCAACGGCAGTTCAGAGATCTCCAGGATCAAAGAGGCCGGGAAGATAATCGCCGACCTGTGGGATATCATGAAGAGTTCCGTTGCCCCGGGCATATCGACCCTGGAACTGGACGAAATAGCCTGCCAACACATCCAAAGTCAGGGCGGGGAATGCGCCTTTAAGGGATATCGTAATTATCCGGCCAATCTGTGCATCTCGATCAACCACGAAGTGGTCCATGGTATACCCAAGGCGGATCGAAAACTGAAATCGGGCGATCTGGTGGGGATCGACGTGGGGGTCCGTAAAGCGGGTTTCATTGCCGATGCCGCCCGAAGCTACCTGGTCGGATCGAGCCCTTCACCGGAATCGCTCAAACTGCTGGCCGTGACCAGGCAATCATTGGAATTGGGAATAGATCAAGCCCGGGCGGGTAAAAAGGTAACAGATATTTCCAAGGCCGTTCAGAGTGCAGCGGAAAATGCAGGTTTTTCGGTGGTCCGCGAACTGTGCGGCCACGGAGTGGGGGCTAGCCTTCACCAGGAGCCGGAGATTCCCAATTATTTCCGCCCCGGCCACAGCCCGGTACTAAAGGCCGGAATGTCTTTGGCCATCGAACCGATGATCAACGCCGGAAAGGCCGACGTAAAGTTCCTGTCCGACGGCTGGACGGTGGTGACCAAAGACGGCAGTCTATCGGCCCACTTCGAGGACACGGTCATAGTTACCGACGGAGACCCCGAGATAGTGACCAGGTAAGGCTAAACAATCATAAATAATCAATAACCAAGGAGTGCATGGCCAAACAGGAAGGGATACAGGTGGAAGGAACGGTGGTGGAGAATCTCCCCAACGCCACCTTCAGAGTGGAACTGCCGAATGGTCATAAGATATTGGCTCATATATCCGGGAAAATGCGGATGCATTTCATCAAGATACTTCCCGGCGACAAGGTGACTGTGGAGCTTTCGCCTTACGACCTTACCCGGGGCCGGATAGTATACCGATTCAAGTAAAAATAGTCCGAAAAGCATAAAACAGGAATGGGATAAAATGAAAGTAAGGGCTTCGATAAAAAAGATCTGCGAACACTGCAAAATGATCCGCCGCAAAGGCGTGTTAAGGATCATCTGCAAGAATCCCCGTCACAAGCAGAGACAGGGTTAGTAAACTTTAAAGCTTATATAGTTAAGGAGGCAATAAGGTGGCCAGAATTGCTGGTGTCGATCTTCCCCGCGAGAAGCGGATAGAGGTGGGTTTAACCTATATTTTCGGGATCGGCCCGACTTCCGCCAAAAAGATCCTGATGGCCGGAAAGGTCGACCCCAATAAAAGAGTCAAGGACCTTACCGAGGACGAGGTGGGGCGTCTGCGTTCCATCATCGAGTCCGAGCACAAGGTAGAGGGCACCAAGCGGACCGAGGTGGCCCTGTCCATCAAACGCCTGATGGAGATCGGCTGTTACCGCGGCCTCAGGCACCGCAAGGGGCTTCCGGTAAGGGGGCAGCGTACCAAGACCAACGCCCGGACCCGCAAAGGACCCAAGAAGGCCGGCATAGTCAAGAAGAAAGCGCCGCCCAAGAAGTAGTCTTTCCGTAAAAGCGTTGTAAATATTCAGCAGTTAACTTTTTCGATATAAAGGGGAAAAATGGCTGAGGATAAAAAAGGCCAAAAGAAAAAAGAGAAGAAGATAGAATCGACCGGCATAGCCCATATCCAGTCGACCTTCAACAATACCATCGTCACCATCACCGACAAGAACGGCAACGTGATCGCCTGGGCCTCGGCCGGAAAGGCTGGCTTCAAGGGATCGCGCAAATCCACTCCCTTTGCCGCCCAGGTGGCCGCCGAGAACTGCGCCAAAATTGCCCTGGGTTTGGGCATGCAGCGGGTGGAAGCCTGGGTCAAGGGTCCGGGCGGCGGACGGGAATCGGCCATCCGCTCCCTGCAGGCAGCCGGCCTGAATATCAGCGTCATCCGCGACGTCACTCCGGTGCCGCACAACGGCTGCCGGGCTCCCAAAAGGAGAAGGGTCTAATTAAACGGTCATTGCCGGGAATCGGAAGCCCGGTGCAGGTAATATTTTCATGGAAATTATTAAGGAGGTTTTTTACATAGATGGCCAGATATAAGGACGCAAGATGCAAGCAATGCCGCCGCGAGGGCACCAAGCTGTTCTTAAAGGGCGAGCGCTGCAATACCGCCAAATGCGCCTTTGAGAAAAGGAGCTATCCTCCGGGCGAGCACGGAAAAGAAGGCAACAAAAAGCCCTCGGGCTATGCCGTGCATCTCCGGGAGAAGCAGAAAGTGCGCCGCATCTACGGTATCCTGGAACGCCAGTTCAGGGGATATTTCGACAAGGCTTCGCGCATGAAGGGGGTTACCGGTGAGAACCTGCTGTCATTACTGGAACGGCGTTTGGACAACATAGTATTCAGACTGGGGATGGCCCCCTCCCGTTCGGCCGCCCGTCAATTGGTGGGACACAAACATTTTCTGGTCAATGACAGGGTGGTGAACATACCGTCTTATCTCATCAAGCCCGGGGATGTGATAAAGGTCAAGGACAAAAGTAAAGAGAACGTAATCATCAAGGAATCTCTGGATAAGAACAAAGGCCGAACCCTGGTCTCCTGGCTAAAATACGAGCCGGCCACCATGAGCGGCAGCTTGCTCAACGTGCCGACCAGGGACACTATAGGATTGCCGATTAACGAGCAGTTGATCATCGAGCTTTATTCTAAGTAGGCCTTGACTGCCTGGCTTGCCGGAATCCAAAACGGCGGGCTCAACCTTTAACCGTTAAACAAGGGGGCAGACTTAATCATGAGATGGAAAAGTTTACAGATGCCGAAAGGCATCATCATAGACGAAGCCAACAACAACGATATTTTCGGCCGTTTTACTGCGGAACCGCTGGAGCGCGGCTACGGCCTGACCCTGGGGAACGCCCTGCGCCGGGTCCTGCTGTCGTCCATACCGGGAGCGGCAGTGGTGGCGGTAAAGATCGAAGGCGTGCTGCATGAGTTTTCCACCATCCCCGGGATAATGGAAGATGTCACAGAGATCGTGCTAAACCTGAAGCAGCTGCGGATCCGCCTGCATTCGGAACATCCCAAAACCATATATCTTAAGGCCCAGACCAAGGGCAAGGTTACCGCCGCCCAGATCGAGGGCGATCCCGACGTCGAGATCCTCAATCCGGAACTGCATCTGGCCACCCTTTCCGAGGACGGAAATTTAAAGATGGAACTGACGGTGGATCACGGACGGGGATACGTTCCGGCCGAGGTGTTCCGCAAGTCTTACAACACCATCGGACTGATCCCGCTGGATGCCGCCTTTTCTCCGGTCGCCAAGGTCAATTTCCATGTGGAGAACTGCCGGGTGGGCGAGCGCACCGATTACGACCGCCTGATCCTGGAGATCCATACCGACGGGTCCATCAAGCCGGACATGGCTATATCCTACGCCGCCAAGCTGCTGCAGGATCACATAGGGTTGTTCCAGTCGTTCGGAGACAAGTCCGACGAGCTGCGCGAAGATGCGGTGGACAATGACATGCTCAAGATGCGCGACATGCTGAACAAGCCGGTCGAGGAATTGGAACTTTCGGTCCGCTCGGCCAACTGCCTGAGAGCCAACAATATCAATACCTTGGGCGATCTGGTTCAGAAGACCGAAAGCGAAATGCTCAAATACCGTAACTTCGGGCGCAAATCGCTGGCCGAACTATCGGTGATCCTCAAGACCATGAGCCTGAGCTTCGGCATGAAGGTGGACCAATACCTGGAAACCAAGAAGAAATCCAAGTAAACAATATATTTCGACTACTTACCTAAGTAGAATGGAGATCAATGAGACACCGTAAAGATACCGTCAAATTAAGCCGCACCAGGTCGCACCGGGCCGCGCTGGTAAGCAACATGGTGACCTCCCTGTTCAAATACGAGCGGATAAAGACCACCATCACCAAGGCCCAGGTGATCAGGCGCGATGCCGAACATATGATCAGCCTAGCCCAGAAGGGCACCCTGGCCGCCCGCCGGCAGGTGGCCACTGTGGTCAAGGACCAGAAAGTACTCAAGAAACTGTTCGACGTGATCGTTCCCAGGATGAAGGACAAGAAATCCGGCTTTATAGCCATAGTCAAATTGTGGCCTCGCCACGGCGATGCCGCCCTGCTGGCTCAGATGGAACTGTTCGGCGCTCCGGCCAAGGTAAAGGCCGAGGAGGGCGACAAGAAAGCCAAGCCGGCCGCCCCCAAGAAGAAGGCAGAGAAGAAGACCGAAGGGGCCGAGGAAAAGAAAGCTCCCAAGGAGAAGAAGGCAAAGGCCGCCAAGAAAGAGGAAAAGAAGGCGGAATAATTTCCGATTATCTGCAGGCGCAAGGTGATTTTCACCTTGCGCCTTTTGGTTTTTTCGGGTATCATTAACCATAATATGATGAAAAACAGCCTCCATAGAACGCTGATATCTGGCCTTTTCCTGCTGCTGCTGGCGACACCGGCTTGCGCCCAGGTCAAGGGCATGTGGGTGGTGCGCTATTCACTGACCTCGCCCAAGAATGTCAAAAAGATAGTGGCCGAGGCACATAAGGCGGGGGTCAACAATCTGTTCGTACAGTTCTATGCCCGGGGAGAGGCCTATTACGATTCCAAGCTGGCTCCGGTAGCCGACTGCGTCAACCGAGACTTCGATCCCCTGGCCCTGATGGTCAAAGAATGCAAAGCCAAGGGGATCAAGATCCATGCTTGGATAAACGTCTATTTCGTCTGGTCCTCGGACCGCAAACCTCGGGACGGGCGCCACGCCTATTACAAGGATGACAGCTGGTTTGCCGCCGATCCGGGAGGCCGCAGCCTTAAGGATTATTCCCAGAATGAGATCACCCGCAGCAATCTGGAGGGCGTCTATTTATCGCCCTCCAGCCCGGAGGTCAAGACCTATCTGCGGGAACTGGTGAGGGAGATATTATTTAAATACGATGTGGATGGCATCCATCTGGATTATGTCCGGTACGGCAGTTTGAATTATTCCTACGATATCTCCAGTAGGACTGCATTCTATAATCAATACAAAGTCGATCCGTTTGACCTTTTGAACGGCAACCGTGCCTTGGAGCCTTACTGGGATACTTGGTATCTGTGGCGGATGTATCAAATATCCGACCTGGTGGCCCAGCTTAAAACCGATATTGTGAAGTTCAACCCCTGGGTGCGCCTTTCGGCGGCAGTCAAACCCGATCCCGATGAAGCCCGGCTTTCCTTCGGGCAGGACTGGCCGTCATGGCTGGAACACCGCTGGGTTGATTTCGTGGTACTGATGGATTATTCCGCTAATACCAACACGGTGGTGCGTTTGGCCCAGAAGGCCGTGGCTTACAAAGGGCAGGGTCAGGTTTACGTTGGGCTGGGAGCCTGGCGGGACAGCATGGACGGGCTGATGGAAAAGATAAGGGCCCTGCGCAAAGCCGGAATAAACGACATCGTACTTTTCTCCTACGACGGATTGGCTCAGCGTAAGATAAGCTTTGAAACGCTGAAACACCGGGGATTCTAGATATCGCTTTAATTGACCGCCTGCCAGCATCAACGGCAGGCTTTTTTATTGCTATATATAAAAGTCTTAGCTTATAGAATATAAGACGTTAGGAGTTGGGGTTATGTTTATGGAAGATAGGGCAAAATTATTGGGAACCCCTTTGCCGGAGCAATGCTCTAAATTTCGTTACTTTGGTATGCTATATTATTATTTACTATAATGTTTACATAATCCTATTATAAATATTTTATAGTATCAACTCTTAAGTAAAAGAGCATATTATCGATCGATAATTCCAGCCTTCTTATGCAAAATTTCCATGGGCAGATGCGATAGCATTGTATATTTTCATTCTTGGAACCACTTACTTTCACATTCCTTCCTGATCCTGCCCGTCCTGCTTACTACACTTACTATTTTACAAACCATTCGTTTTCATCAATGCGTGCCTATAAAAAAGTGCCGTTGATTATCGGCCATTCTTAATTGATTGTCTTCTTGTCGCCGGTATGTTGAGGGTTTTCAAGAGCTTTCTTCAGATCAAACAGGTTTGAAGAAAGATACAATAAACCCATAAACCATACCAAAAAGGAGGATGTCTCATGAGAAAATCAGCAGCAGTGATGGCCATTTTAACCCTATCTGCCAGCTTGATGATCTGGGGATGCTCCAAGGATCCGACTGGTATCGTTGACAACGCGGTCCCGCCAACTGCCGAATTGGCAGCAATTGAATCGAGCAGCATCATTCCCGGACAATATGTGGTGGTGCTGAACGAATCCGGGGCGCTAAAATCCAACAGTCTCTTGAAATATGATGATGCCGTTTCCTATGCCAAGGGGCGGGCCGAAACGATCTTGAAAGAGAACGGTATTCCGTCCGATAAGATCAAGCAGGCCTACGGTACGGCCCTGATGGGCTTTTCGGTTTCCCTGACCGGCCGTGAAGTTGAGGTCCTGCGGGCGGACAAGCGGGTGGCATATATGGAAGCCGACCGGATGCTCACATTGAAGATCAGCGCCAAACCCACTCCGGTTCAACCGGCCCAAACCATACCCTACGGCATAGTTCGGGTGGGACATGCCAGCGGTGTTGGCAAACGGGCCTGGATCATCGACACCGGGATAGATCTGGATCATCCAGACCTGACCGTCAACACTACTCTTCAAAAGAACTTCATCGATCCCACCAGCACAGCTGACGATGACAACGGACACGGGAGCCATTGTGCAGGCATTGTAGCCGCCATCGATAATACCATTGGAGTAATAGGCGTTGCTTCAGGGGCCACTGTTGTTCCTGTCAAAGTGCTTGATCGCAGGGGAAGCGGCGCTTATTCGGTGGTCATTGCAGGGGTGGATTATGTAGCCAGCGTTGGTGTAGCTGGGGATGCCGCCAACATGAGCCTGACCGGCCCCGTCTACCAGGCATTGGATGACGCGGTATTGGCCGCATCTAATAAAGGAATATACTTTGCATTGGCCGCCGGAAATGATTCCGACCCAGCCAGCCTATATTCCCCGGCCAGGGTAAACGGCACTTACATTTGGACCATTTCAGCGATGGATGCCACCGATACCTGGGCCTACTTTTCGAATTATGGCAACCCACCGGTCGATTACTGCGAGCCTGGAGTGAGTATCTATTCCTGTTATAAAGACGGGGGCTATACCACCATGAGCGGCACTTCCATGGCGTCACCGCATATGTGCGGCATACTGCTGATAACCGGCGGACACCCGGTCACCAACGGTTACGTAAAAAGCGATCCGGATGGGACAGCCGATCCGATCGGGCATATCTAAGAATATTATCAGTGACAAAGGCCCTGCCTGTATTTGGCAGGGCCTTTGTTTTAGACTTGCATTTATCCAGTTCGGAGAGTAAAATTACACCATGAAAAGAATCTTAGTGAGCATTTCTCTAATGATCTTCTTTGTCGGCATTAACACTTGTCTGGCAGGGGGAATAAACATTGCCCGGCTTAAATACGGCGGGGGGGGAGACTGGTATAACGACCCGGATGAAGAGACCAACCTGCTGAAAGAGTATTCCGCCAGGACCGGACAGAATGTGGACTCCGCTAAATACAGCGTTTCAGCCAACGACGACGAATTGTTCTCGCATCCATTTTTATTCATAACCGGGCACGGCGGTATAAAATTCACCGCACGGGAAACCCTTAGGCTAAGGAGATACATTGAATCGGGCGGATTCATTTACGCCGACGACGATTATGGTATGGACACCACCTTTAGGCAGGAGATGAAAAAGATCTTGCCTGAATGTTCCTTGCAAGAACTGCCTTTCACCCATCCTTTATATAATTGCTTTTATGATTTCAGCGGCGGCCTGCCTAAGATCCACGAACATGAAAAGGGTCGCCCGGCAGGATATGGCATATATTTTCAAGAACGGCTGGTATTGTTCTACAGTTTCAACACCAATATTTCGGACGGCTGGACCAACACCCATAACGATCCGCCGGAGGTGCGGGAGCAGGCCATTCGGATGGGGATAAACATCCTTTGGTATGCCGTTACCAATCCATAATAAATGTTTGATCAATAATGGATTTTAAACAGGAAAATAAATCACTACGATCACAACTGACGGATCTCCACCGCCGGAAGAAGGTAACGGATATTGCCAACGTCCTGATCAAGGCATTTTATCTTGCTACGGGCTGGCTGTTGCTGCTACACCTGGCCGACTGGATCTTTATCCTGCCCGCATCTGTCAGATCGATATTATCCTACGCTACCTTGGCTGCACTTTTAGGGTTTATTATGTATGTTTTGATAATCATTTTACGGGCGGTCGATCATCGGCAGACGGCATTGGATATTGAGAATTCAATTTCGGAGTTCAAACAGGATATTTCCACGGCAACCCAGTTCGCAACAGAGAATGAATGCCGGGAAAATTATTCGGCTCAGCTGATAGGCGATCTTATCCTACGGGTCGAAAAGAGTCTGGATGATTTTAAAGACAAGAATATCTTTCCGCTAAAGCCATTGCCGTACGGCAGACCGGCAGCCTACGCATTGGGAATATTGATCATCGTCTGTGCCTTTTCTCCAGGGGAATTATCAATTAGTTTTAAAAGATATCTTTCGCCGGATGGCATAATCGGGGATTGGGGCGATGGGGATATTGTTCCGGGCGATATAAGGGTGGCCAAAGGGGCCGATCTTGAGATCGAGATGAAAAAATCGGCCCAAGCAAGGGCCAAGGTTGAATGGAAGGGAGATCAAGACATACAGGAAGGCATGATTGCCAAGGGTTCGACTTCCATGGCCATCGCCGATGAAAAGCTGACTGCCGTGATCAAGGATATCAATATTTCGTTTTTTTATCGCATTTTGCTGGGCCGCCGGCAAAGCCGATTTTATCGAGTAGACTGCTATAACTCGCTATTGCTTTCGGATATCCGGCTAAAAATAACTCCCCCGCGCTATACCGGATTCCAGATTAGACGGACGGAGAACCAAGGAGATATTACCGCCATCAGGGGTTCGCGGGTGGATATAAGTGCCGTTTCCAGTTTGCCGCTTGACCAGTCCGGGCTGGCCTTGGAGCGGAGCGGGCCCCGGGATGTGGTTATAACCGATGGCAGACAGTTATCGGGAAGCTTTTACGTCGGTAAAAATGAAAAGTATTGTTTGTGGGGTCGTACCACCCAGGGCGACACTTTCGTCAATAGGGCAAGCATAACCTGCTTAGAGGATTCACCCCCGGAAATGGAGATCATAAGACCGGATGACGAGATAATGTTGGGGGAAGACATGATGGTGCCGTTGATCGGCAAGGCCGCCGACGATTTCGGACTTTCTGCCATCAGGTTGGGATATATCATCAATGGTCAGCAAAACCATCACCAGATCGGGCAATGGCAAAAGGGACCGGCGGATACCGTGGTGGAGTATCCATGGAATGCCGGCCGGCTTGATTTAATGCCAGGCGACTCTGTGATCTACTGGCTGGAAGCCCTGGATAACGATGATATCTCGGGTCCCAAGGTCGGTCGCAGCCGCAGGCAGATGCTTCGGGTGCCGACCATAGAAGACATTTATCGCTCCCTGGCCAAAGCCGATTCGGCAATTATCGATGAGATCGGGCGGACCGAACAGCCAAGCGATCAGCTTAAAGAAGAGATAGAAAAACTGTCTCAAAGCCTCAAGGAGGTCCGTAAGATAGACTGGCAGCAGCAGGCGGCAACCGAGCAAGTGCTTAAAAAACAGCAGGAGCTTACGGAACAACTGGAACGGGCCATGGAGCAGGCTTCAGAAAACCTCAAGGAAAGAGAGGACCGGTGGAGCTTCGACCAGGAGACAATGGAGAAGCTGGCCCAACTGAGAGAGATGTTCGATCAGATAGCCACCGACCAGATGCGGCAGGATATGGAGCGGCTGAGGCAGGCCCTGGACAAACTGGACAAGCAGGAAGTAAGCCGGGCTCTGGAAAACCTCAAGCTTTCCCAGGATGATTTCAAACGGCAGTTGGACCAGACCATGGAGATCTTGAAAGAGTTGCAGCAGGAGCAACATATGGAGAAGCTGGACCGACAGCTTCAGGATATGATACGCCAGCAACAGGATCTGAAAGCCAGGACCGAAAAAGCTGACAAGATGGACAATAAAAAGCTTTCCTCCGAACAGAATGAATTAGGAGAGGACTTTAATAAAATTACCTCGGAAATGCAGGATCTATCACGGGAACTGACGGAAATGAACCGTGAGGCTTCCAGCCGGCTGAAGGAGAACGCCGGCCAAATGCAACAGAACCAGACCGGAAAGAAGATGCGTAAAGCATCGGAAGCGCTTTCCGAAGATAAGAACCAGAAGGCTTCAGAATTGCAGAAACAGATATTATCCGATCTTTCAATAGCGTCTGCCGGCCTGCAGAGCGCTCGCAGCAGCATGCGGCAGGCCAAAAATCAGGCGGCGGCCAAAGCCATCCAGCAAAGAGCCAGCGATTTGCTGGATCTTTCCCGCCAGCAGGAAAACCTGAATCAGAGTGCGAACAACGCAGGCAGCGACAGGAATGACCTGGCCAACCAACAGCAAATAATCAGGCGACAGGCCGAGCGGATCCGGCAGGAGTTGGATAACATGGCCCGGAATAACATGCTGCTTTCACCCCGTCCCCAGCAGATGATGCAGGAAGCGGCCAGGCAAATGGAACAAACCGCCCAGGCACATTCGGATGGTCGCAGCGGGGAAGCCCGGCAGGGCGCTCAGAAAATCATGGCTTCTCTGAACGGCGCCGCTATCAGCCTGATGGAATCATCCAGCGGATCTGGCAGCGGATCCGGTGATATGATGCAGGATATGGCCGGGCTTTCCGGCCAGCAGCAGTCCATAAATGATGGCACCGGGGCGATGCTCTCGCTTCCCCGGGAAGGCGGTGGCCAGCTTTCTCTTCAGGCCCGCAGCAAAATGTCCCGGTTGGCAGCCCAGCAGGAAGCGGTTCGCCAGGGAATGGAGGAATTCAACGAAAAATACGGCGGGCGCCGCGACAAGGCCGGCCGCCTGGACGACCTGGTAGAAGACATGAAACAAGTCATAGGGGACCTGAAAAAACAACAGGTAAACCGCCGGACCATAGAAAGGCAGGAGAAGATCCTTACAAGGATGCTTGAGGTCCAACAATCCTTAAAGGAAAGGGATTTTTCCAGGGAACGAAAAGTCGAAAGGGGGCAGCTTCCGGAAGGAGCCCGTTATCCGACAAATATCGACCAAACTAAAAGGAATTCCCAGGGATTGCCGGCCTGGAGAGATTGGCGTAAGGAGTATTATCCGCTGGAATACAAGGATATATTGGAAAACTATTTCAGATCGCTTGGACAATGAGATCAAATTTAAAATATCTGGTAATTTCCGTGATATGCTTGGCGGCAATGTCCGCCGGCGGGCAGCAGAAAAATTCCCGAATCGATCAAAATGCCTGGCAAAAAGCCCTTATATCCCTGAAAGACGGCAAGCAGTCCGAGGCCTTGGCTAATTTCAAGGAGTCCTTGGGGGACAAGCCGGACAATGAGATGGTACTGCTGGCCGGAAGGTTCTTACTGCAGTCCGAGGCCACGGCTCAAGCCGAGGAATTATATCTTTGGGCCAGAAAGGTTCTCGGGGATGACGGTATTTGCGCTTTCGAATTGGGTTCGATTTACCAGCAACAATTGAAATACCGTGAAGCGGTGCGGGAGTTCGGGAGATCTCTGCAACATCAGCCGGCCAGGGCCATGGGAAAGTTCGATGAACTATCCCTGCAAGCCGGTGACAAAGCCATTGCCCTGTTAACCGAGAAAGAAGTGGATAAGGATACCGACGACGGGAAATGGCTGTTGGGGGAACTTTTCCTTAAGTCGGGCGACCGTACCAGAGCCTGGCATTACCTTCGGGGGATCAAAGACGGAAAACGTTTGAAAATTGCCGTTAGTCAAATGACCGATAAGCCAGACCTGAATGTATCGGAGTCTATAGCTATCATAACTGAATATCTGGATAAGGAAAGACCGGATCGGATAACTTGGGAAATAAAGCTGGCGGACCTATATTTAAAGGATCGCGACTATAAGAAGGCCGAAAAGACATTGATTGCCCTGTTCGATAAGAAAGTCCCCCAAGCCCAGTTGGAATTGGCCAGATTTCGGCTGCAACAGGCAAAGTCACCCGCCCAAGCAAAGGAGCTTATAGAAAACCAGAAGAAAAATTGGCCCGATTCCCTGAAAATCGAAGGAGAGTTCACCGTATGCCAATGCCTGCTGGTTATGGGAGATTGGACGCAGGCTGTAAAAAAATGCACCGACCTAGCCGAAGGCAGGTATCCTTCCGAGATAAAACAGCGGGCTTTATATAATTTGGGCGAAATAAAACTGGCAGAAAATAATGTCGAGGAAGCTTTGAAATATTACGGGAAAGCCGCCCGGCTCAACGAAGAGGGCACTTATGCCAATGATGCCCTTTCCAGGATACTATTGATTTCACAAGCCAAAACTGATAAAATGAACACTTCGGAAATGCTGGCAAGGGCGCTGTCATGCCAGCTCAAGGGAGAGGCTGCAAAGGCCGAGGACGAATATATGATACTGGCCGATTCCGCCCGGGGAACGATGGCCGGAGATCTGGCCTTATCCGAACTGGCAGAAATGCAAATGGCCCGGGGCAGCTATAAACAGGTGGCCATTTTGTTGTCAAAGCTGGCTGAAAGTTCTTCCGACAGCCTGACGGCGGCCAAGGCCTGGTACCAAATGGGGCGGGTTCATTATAATCAGCTGGGCCAGAAAAAGACCGGCATGGAGTGCTGGCGGACCGGCATTCTTAAATATCCCAATACCGCCTGGGCCGAGATGATGCGCCAGGAAATGGAATCCGGGCAGGCTCAGCAAGAGAACAATTAAATTTTATAAATATCAGGAGGCGAACATGAGCTTGGTACCAATCGTGATAGAACAGAGCGGCAGGGGTGAAAGAGCCTACGACATATATTCCCGGCTTTTAAAGGAGAGGATCATCTTCATCGGAACGCCGCTGGATGATGTCATATCCAACCTGATAATTGCCCAGCTATTGTTCCTAGAGGCCGACGATCCGGAGAAGGACATATACCTGTACATAAACTCACCGGGCGGAGGGGTTTCTTCGGGCCTGGCCATCTACGATACCATCCAGTATATCAAGCCGGATGTGGTCACCATTTGCATGGGCATGGCCGCATCCATGGGCGCGCTGCTGCTTTCCAGCGGCACCAAAGGCAAGCGCTTTGCCCTGCCCAACGCCCGGGTGATGATACACCAGCCGCTGGGAGGGGTGTCGGGCCAGGCGGCCGATATAGAGATCCATGCCAAGGAGATCCTTCTGATCAGGGAGCAATTGAACAAGATCCTGTCAGATCATACCGGACAACCGGTTGACAAGATATCCAAAGATACCGACCGCAATTTCTGGATGTCGGCCGAAGAAGCCAAGGAATACGGCATCATAGACGATATCATGAAGACCAGGAATCAGCTCCCCAAGAAGTAAATTAATTTGACAATTCAATTGCTAATTTGATATAATAAACATCTTTAATGGAGGCAATCCACGGTAGCTCCTGAATGTGGAGCATCCAAATGAAATCAAGGGCGGCGACAGTTCAAAATAATAAATAAGCCACGGTAGCTCAGGTGGTAGAGCAGGGGACTGAAAATCCCCGTGTCGGCAGTTCAACTCTGTCCCGTGGCACCATAACAAAGCCGGGAGTAATATCCCGGCTTTTTCTTTTGGTCCACGGACAAACATAGACCATCATAGATAAGATTTTGATACTCCCGGTATTTTTAAGGAGGCGAAAATGTTATTTATAAGCCGGAGATAATCGATTTGACAGGCAATATTTTATCATCTTAGGTTTTGCAAATGATTTTTCTCAATAAAAGCATTATTTTTTTCATTTTTGATTGACAGAACTGGCCCATAATAGTATAATTTTCCCATGCCTTATAAAACCTTGTAATCTGCAAAACAGCAATAATTTAAGGAGAATCAAAATGACCAAAAGGATATCGGTTATACTGGCGGTGCTAATGGCCTTTTCGGCAACTTGCCTTATGGCCCAGAGCGGGGAACAAACCGATCAACAAGCGGCTACTGCCGCCTTCGGCGCTCAAATGATGGGCGGCCTTGGCGTAGTGATGATAGACGGCGATATGTATTACCGGGTCCAGTTGGCTCCGGAGTTGTCATTTTCCAAGATAGGATTGGGATTGGATGTCGATCTGCTGTTCAATAACGACGGCATCCGCAAAGAGGATTGGAACCCCAAAAGCCGCTGGGTAAGGATAATCCGTTATGCCCGGTGGGGCCAGAAGCATGATCGGGTCTACGTGCGGCTAGGGGCGCTGGATGCCGCTACGCTGGGCCATGGTTCCATCATGTACCGGTACGGCAACCAGGTAAACGATGCCGACCGCAAGATCGGCATGGAGTTCGATCTGGATTTCGGCATGGCCGGTTTCGAATCGGTGGTCTCCAACTTCGGGCGGGCCGAGATCTATGGCGGACGGGGCTATGTGCGGCCCTTGAAGTCGACCGGCATTCCGATCATTAAAAATTTCGAAGTTGGGGCAACGGTGGCCAGCGATATGGATCCCGACCAGCAGTCGGGGACCGACGACGGCGTCACTGTCTTTGGGTTCGATCTGGGATTGCCGTTGATCAATTCCCAATTGCTTTTTACCCAGGTTTATTACGATTTTGCCAAGATCAAGGAATTCGGCTCAGGTAACGTGGTGGGCATTTCCGCCGATCTCAGATTTCCCGGGGAGATTCTCACCCTGTCCTCTAAACTTGAACAGAGATTTCTGGGGGCAAATTATCTGCCCCAATATTTCGATCGTTTCTATGAAGTCGAGCGCTATCAGTATTTCGACCCCATTCCCTTCAGAAAGACAATGATTCTAAGCACCCTGACCGAAGAGCGCAATGGGACATACGGCGAACTGGCTGCCACTTTAGTTGGCAAACTGACCATATTGGGAAGCTATCAGGCCATTCATAAAGTGCCATACAGCGGCATCCTTCATTTCGGCACCGATCTTTCCAAGCTGATACCGAACAACAAGCTGGAGATAAGGGCAGCCTACGACCAGAAAGGCATCAATTCCGGGAAAGACCTGTTCACCAATAACGAAAATACCCTGGTGACTGTTGAAGGCGGCTATCAGGTTTACCCGCATGTAATGCTGTACCTGACCTACCTTAAGACCTACGAGAAGACCGATAAGGATGAGGACGGGAATACTGTTCCGTCATACTACAAATCGGTGGAAAAATTCTCGCCGCGGCTGGCGGTAAAGTTCAATTTCTAACCGGCATACTTTTAGGCGATCATCTTTTGATGAGATGAAAGCGCTGCGCCGGCATACGATTTCGTTTTTTAGCAGCCTGGCAAATTTCATATATCCGCCCTTCTGTAGCCATTGCCGGCAGCGAACCTCTGAAGGATTATGGGGAGGGATTTGCGAATCATGCTGGTCAAAGGTCACAGTCTGGGGCGACGGGCATTGCCAGCGCTGCGGAACAGACGTGTCCGGAGGGACATCACTCTGCCGGATCTGCTCGATCCCCGATTGGGGCTGCGACGACATACGGACCATCGGGCCCTTTGAAGCACCACTGTCAGATGCCATCCACATGCTCAAATACTCCGATGCCCGGAGCGTGTCCAGAAAGCTGGGCTTACTGATGGCCGGCAGAATAGGACCGGGATCAATTTATAGCCAGGCGGAGCTGGTGCTGGCTGTACCACTGCACGGAGCCAGGAAAAGGGAACGGGGTTACAACCAGGCGCAGCTTTTGGCAGAACAGTTGGGCAAAGAGTTGGGCGTTCCGGCTCCGAAGGGTGTGGTACTAAGAGCCAGGCATACCAAATCCCAGACCACCATGAACAAAGAACAAAGACGAAAGAACGTGGAAGGGATATTTGCAGTGCGAAAACCGGAAGAGATAAAAGGGAAGGCCATCATATTGGTTGACGATGTATTGACCACCGGAGCCACCATAGGCTCCTGTGGTCATGCTCTTTTGGCGGCCGGGGCCGCAAAAGTACTGGCCATGACAGCAGCGGCCGCCCCGCTGTGACGATATTTCCAAGCTTGTTCCAAATGATTTTGGTAAAAGAGAGCTCGGGAACCTTATCATAAAAGAAATAAACCAAGCCCCCGATTGACAGGTCTAATAGTCGGTGATAAACTGAAAATGCATAATAGGGGACAGTCAATGAAAGAAATGTCCATTCTCCAGAAACACCGGTCCAATTACCAGCCGAAACTGCCGCCGGTATTTGTGCAAAAATACACGTCGGTAAAGATAAGAGAAGGCGAACGGGCGGAACCTCAGTCCGATCAAAAGGCCGTCAATGCGGCTTTCCCCAGAACTTACGGCCTGCCGATGGTTACATTTGAGAACGCCGAGAAAATAGGGTCTCCGGCCATCAAGGCAGGTGTAGTTCTTTCAGGCGGGCAGGCTCCGGGGGGGCATAATGTGATTGCCGGTATTTTTGATGCCCTGAAGAATTTCAACGATAAGAGCGAACTTTACGGCTTTTTAAACGGCCCCAGCGGGTTGATAGAGAATAAAAGCAAAATATTGACCGCGGAAATCATCGACCAATACCGCAATACCGGCGGTTTCGATATCATCGGATCGGGGCGCACCAAGCTGGAGAAGGAGGAGCAGTTCGACAAGGCGGCCGCCACCTGCCGGGCAATTGGCATAAACGCCGTTGTGGTCATCGGGGGCGACGACTCCAATACCAACGCCGCCATGCTGGCCGAATACTTTTTACAGAAGGACATTGACATCAAGGTCATCGGCTGTCCCAAGACCATAGACGGGGACCTGAAGAACAAACAGATAGAGATCTCCTTTGGGTTCGATACCGCCACCAAGGTCTATTGCGAACTGCTGGGAAACATCCAGCGGGACGACCAGTCGGCCAAAAAATACTGGCACTTTATTCGGGTGATGGGCCGTTCGGCCTCGCATATCGCTCTGGAGTGTGCCCTGCAATGCCATCCCAACATCACCATCATCTCCGAGGAAGTGGCCGACAAGGGACAACGGCTCAAGGAGATCGTGGAAAATATCGCCGGAGTGGTCCGGGAACGCTCTCTGAACGGAATGAACTACGGAGTAGTGGTGATACCCGAGGGACTGATAGAATTCATCCCCGAGATAAAGAAGCTGATAGCCGAACTGAACGATCTGATGGCCGAACACAAGGATTATTTTAACGGCCTGACCAGTCCCGAGGACAAACATCAGTTCATCAACAAGAATCTGACCGCCCCTTCGGCCCAGGCCTTCGCCTCCATTCCCGAGCAGATCCAGTGGCAGCTGCTGGAGGACCGCGATCCGCACGGCAACGTCCAGGTGTCGCGGATAGAGACCGAGAAACTGCTGATCGACATGGTGGGCGACCTGCTGAGGGAGTGGAAGGCCGAGGGTAAATTCTCCGGTAAGTTCAGCCCCCAGAACCATTTCTTCGGCTACGAGGGGCGGTGCGCCGCTCCATCCAACTTCGACGCCGATTATTGCTACAGTCTGGGCTATACTGCGGCGGCCCTGGCGTCCTGCGGAAAGACCGGCTACATGGCGCAGGTATCCAACCTGGCCGAGCAGCCGGCCAACTGGGTGGCCGGGGGCATTCCGCTGACCATGATGATGAACGTGGAGCGCCGCCACGGCAAGGACGTGCCGGTGATAAAAAAATCGCTGGTGGACCTTAACGGCGGGCCGTTCAAGGAATTCATCCGGCAGAGGGAAGGCTGGGCCAAAGGCAACGAGTACATCTATCCCGGCCCTATCCAGTATTTCGGGCCGGCCGAGGTCTGCGATCGCACGACCATGACCCTGGTGCTGGAGCAGGGCGAGGATATCCTCAATATCCTGCACGGGCTGGAAGTGCTCAAGGATTCCGACGTATTCTCGGAGCTGAGCCCCGAGGCCATCATTCGATTGCTGAGTATGGTCCAGAGGCTGTATATAAAACCCGGACAGGTGGTGATCCGCCGGGGAGAGCTGGGGCAATGTTTCTACATCGTGATGGACGGCGAGCTGGAAGTGATGGGCAAGGACGACAAGACCCCGGTGGCCACGCTGAAAAAGGGCGACCCCTTCGGAGAGATCGCTTTGCTGACCGACGTGCCCCGGACCGCCAATGTGGTAGCCAAGACCGACGGCAGCGTATTGTTTTTGGACTCATACAGCTTCAAGGATTTTCTGGCCGAGTTTGGTAATTTAGGGGATAAGCTGGAGAAGCTAGGGGCGGAGAGGCTCAAAGAGTTGAAAGAGAAAGAGTAAAAGTTTTTAAAGTTATGAAGATTCAAGAGGTTCTAAATCTAAAGAGTCATAATACAGGAGGAATATCATGCCATTAGTCGGAACCCGCGAGATGTTCAAAAAGGCCTATGACGGCGGTTACGCTGTCGGCGCCTTCAACGTTAATAACATGGAACTGCTACAGGCCATCGTGGATGCCGGAACCGAGGAGCGGGCTCCGCTCATCCTGCAGGTATCGGCCGGGGCCCGTAAATATGCCCGCCAGGAATACCTGATCCATCTGGTCAAGGCGGCCATGGAGACCACAGATATTCCGGTGGCCCTGCACCTGGATCACGGCGACAGTTTCGAGTTGTGCAAGGCCTGTGTGGACGGCGGTTTCTCGTCCGTCATGATCGACGCCTCGCATCATCCCTTCGATGAGAACGTGGCCATTACCAAGCAGGTGGTGGAATACGCCCATGCCAAGGGAGTGCCGGTGGAGGCCGAGCTGGGCAAGCTGACCTCGACCTCCGACGAGCCGGGAGCCCGCGAGGCGGTTTACACCGATCCGGACGAAGCGGTGGAATTCGTCAAGAAAACAGGCTGCGATTCGCTGGCCATATCTATAGGCACCTCGCATGGCGCCTACAAATTCAAGGGCGAGGCCACCCTGGACTTCCCGCGGCTGGAAAAGATCCAGGGGCTGCTGCCCGATTATCCCATAGTCCTGCACGGGGCCTCATCAGTTCCGGCCGAACTGGTGGAGATCTGTAACAAATACGGGGGAAAGCTGCCGGGCACCAGGGGCGTGCCGGAGGAATTTTTAGCCAAGGCCGCCAAGATGGCCGTCTGCAAGATCAACGTGGACACCGACCTGCGCATCGCCATGACCGGGGCCATCCGCAAGGCTTTCGCCGAGAACCCCTCGGAGTTCGATCCCCGCAAATACCTGGGCCCGGCCCGGGATGCGGTCAAACAAGTGGTCAAGGGCAAGGTCAAATTGTTCGGCTGCGCCGGGAAGGTATAAGTATAAGTAAAAATCAAATCTGAAATATTAAATATAATAGGAGGTGTGATATTGGGCATTGATCAACGTCCTTTTTAGACTGCCTTCATCCAACCATCAAACCAAAAAGGAGCGTGAACAACATGAGCACCGATATCAAAAAGACACTGCAGGAGCTGGCTAAAATGCAGCCGGCCGAGGGATATGTGCTGAGCGTCTATATCAACACCACGCCGGACGGCAGGGGTCGCAGGAATTACAATGTTTTCCTGAAAAAGAAGTTCAGCGAGATCGAAAAAAGCTTAAAACCCCATAGTCCAGAAGCCGAGGCCTTTCCCAAGGACGTAAAAGAGATCTATCGTTATCTCGAGGAGGATCTGCGGCCCGAAAGCAAAGGGGCCGCCATATTCATATCCCAAAGGAAAAAGATATTAAAGACCTTTCAGACCGCCCTGCCTCTGGCCAACCGGGTGGTGGTTTCCCGGGTACCCCTGATCTATCCGCTGGCCAGGATATCCGATGATTATGACCGCTACGGGGTGCTGATAAGCGACGAAAAGCAGGCCAAGCTGCTGAAGATATACCTGGGACATATCGAGGAGGAGGCCGACATCATCACCGCGGCCGACGATGTTTCGGCCAAAGGCTACGAGACCCGCAAGGGCCGGTTGGGGCTATCCGATGAGAAGCACCAACGCCATTTAAAGGACCTGGTGGCCAAGCACGTAAAAAGCGCCATTAAAGAGGCCCAAAGATTCTTCAACGGGGACATGGCCCACCTGCTGATAGCCGCCGAGAACGGCACTCTGGCCGAGATCAACCGGCAGTTGCCGTCCGGACTGAAGAATAAAGTGATAATCACTTCCAAATTCGACATCAAATCGCCGGCCAAAAAGATCCTGGACGAATCCTTGAAGATGTTCAAAAACCTGGAGAATCAGGGATCCCAGAAGATAGCCAAAGAAACAGTGGTCCTGGCAAAAAGCAAGGGAGGACGGGCCATGCTGGGCACCAATGCGGTGATATCGGCCCTGCAGGACGGCAGGGCCGAATCCCTGGTTCTGTCGGGAAAATATTCGGGACAGGGCTGGCAGTGCTTGGACTGCCTGAAACTGGGCGCCTTGGGCAAACCCAAACAGTGTCCCTACTGCGGCAGCTCATCCATCGACAAAAATCCCGACATGAAGGAGGAGCTGGTGGGATTGGCCCTGCGCCACGGATTAAAAGTGGAGTTCGTGGAGGGCCTTCCGGAACTGGACAAGAACAGCGGCATCGGCGCCCTGATGCGAAGCCGGTAAGTTGAAACATTCAGGTGACCGTAATTGACAAAAACAAAGGATCTTACCGAACATATATTCCTTAGGGGCTGGCGGCCGTATGCCTGGATCGCTGCCCTGGTCATCCTGGCTTACGGCTGGTCGGTCAATTACGGCTACACTTATTTCGACGATGATTCGCTGATACTGAAAAGCGAAAACCAGCTTAAAGGCATCGGCGGAATCGGAAAGGCTTTTGCCGGGAAAGAAACGGGGGTAGAGGCCTTGTTCTACCGGCCGGTTTTACGGGCCTCCTTCATCCTCAATTACCGGCTGAGCGGCATAAAACCATGGGGTTATCACCTGGTGAACATACTGCTCCATCTGTCGGTGTGTCTGTTGCTCTTTGAATTTTTAAAAAGGATAGGGCTATCCGCAAAAGCCGCAATGGTCTGCTGTGTGTTATTTGCCGTGCACCCGGTCAATGTACAGGCGGTAAGCTGGATACCGGGCCGGAATGACACCCTGCTGGCATTGTTCCTTTTATCGGGCGCCATATTATTTATCGGTTATTTCAGCAAAGGCGGCATGTTAAGATATCTTTTGGGCCTGCTGTCCCTTTCTTTGGCTCTACTGACCAAGGAATCGGCAGTGGTCTTTCCTGCTGTCATTATCGGATATGCATTGCTCATGAAAAAGGCTGGTTGGCGAAACAAAAGATTATGGGTCTATGCCGCCGGTTCGATAGTGATCATCGTCTTGTGGTATTGGTTCAGGACCGGGGTGTTGGGGTCCGGCCCGGAATGGCAGAGGAACAGGTTCATAAGCCTGACGGAATTCCTGTTCATGGTGGTAACCTATTTAGGCAAGACATTTCTGCCGCTTAAACTATCTCCGGTGGCGGTTCCGCAGTGGCCGGCCGTTGTTACCGGAATCGTAGTATTGACCGTGCTTATAGGTTTGATCTTTTACAAAGGAGTTGAGAACGGACCCCTGTTCCGGTTCGGACTGTTATGGCTGGCGGCCTTTTCACTGCCATATTTTGCCCGCGGCTCATTTGTGACGCTTTTTTTGGAACACAGATTCTATCTTCCTTTCATGGGTCTGCTGGTCTCTTTATCCCAGATCGGCTTTTTGGGATCGCTGGCTAAAAAGAAACTGTTACCGCTGTTCCTGGCGATCATCATATCGCTGTTCATAGTAAGGGATATAAGCTATGGATCAGCTTTTAAAGACCGCCGGTCATTTTGGGAACAGGCCGAAAAAACCTCACCCGAATCGGCTTTGGTGCTTTACAACGCAGGCCTTATCCATCATGAAAACAAGAGGTACGATCTGGCGATCTCAAAATACCTGGCGGCATTGAGACAGAATCCGGATTATGCGGGAGTGTACAATAACCTGGGAATGGCTTACCAAGCCGTCGGCCGGCCGAATGACGCCGAGAAGGCATACCGACAGGCCATTGTTCTCAACGATGATTTCGCCAAGGCGCATGATAATCTGGGAAGCCTGTATTATCAGCAGGGCAACTATGAGATGGCGCGCCGGGAATTTATTGCCGCCATCAAAATAAACGATCTGCCTTCAGCCCACAACAACCTGGGAAGCCTGTATTATCTGCAGGGCAATTACCAGAAAGCCGGGCAGGAATTCATCAAAGCCGTTGAGCTTGATCCCATCCTGGCATCGGCCCATGTCAACCTGGGGAGCTGCTACTTGAAACAGGGATATTCGGATAAAGCGGAGAATGAATATCTGTCTGCTCTTAAGTTGGCTCCTGGGAATGTTGACGCTGTTTATAACCTGAGCCTTATATATTCCGAAAACGGCCGGTATGACAGGGCGGAGCAGTTGTTGCTTGAAGGCATAAGCGCGCATCCGGAAGAAAAAATGCTTTGCTTCCAGCTTTCTTCTTTCTTATTCATTGGCGGTAAGTACGATTCATCGGTAAAATATTATGACCGTTTCCTGGAACTGGGAGGGACTCCGGACAAAGCGATCCTTTCGAGATTAAAGCCTTTTCGCTGAAAGCTAACCAGGCCAAAAAAAATCAATAAAAAGGAGATAGAGATGCCGGTGATAACAATTTCCAAAGAACACGGAGCCGGCGGCAAACAGATATCGCAGGACATCGCCAGGGCTTTGGGCTACGAACTGGTGGACAAGGCCATGATCGTTAAGGTGGCCCAGAATGCCAAGGTGACGGCAGAAAAGGTGGAAAAATACGACCAGGAAGGCTACGATTCCATGAGCAAATATCTGAGCAATATGCTGCTGGCCAACCCTTCGCTTTACTCCGGGCTGGGATTCGAACTTCCCATGGCCGGTCCGGGTATTTTGCCGGCCGGGTACGATTTCTTCGATGCCGAACAGTATCTGAAATTCACACAGACGGTGATGGGTAATCTGTTTAAAAAAGGCAATGTGGTCATTGTGGGACGCGGAAGCCAGGTATACCTGGCCGAAAGGCCGGGGTGCCTGCATCTCAAGATAACGGCACCTTTGGAATACCGGATCAAAAGGGTCATGGAAAAGAAGAGCATCTCGGAAAAGGAGGCCAAGGAGGTCATCCATAAACGGGATAAGGCCCGTTCCTCGTATATCAAAGATTTTTACCAGCGTGATTGGAACGATCCCGGACTGTACCATCTGATAGTAAATGCGGCAAAACTGAAAACGGAGGCTATTGTAGTTTTGGTCAAGGAAGCTATCAAACAGATATAAACAAAAATCTTCAAGGAGAACTGCTATGGGAGTAAAGATCGGTATCAATGGTTTCGGCCGGATAGGACGGCTGGTGCTCAGCGCCATGTCGGAGAGAAAACTTTTGGGCAACCCGCTGGATGTGGTGGCGGTGGTTGACGTATCGACCGATGCCAAATATTTCGCCTACCAACTAAAATATGATTCGGTCCAGGGGAAATTCCCGGGACAGATCACCACAGCCAAGAGCGATCCGTCACTGGCCGAGGACGATATCATCGTTGTCAACGGACATAAGATCAAATGCGTGATGGCCACCAAGGATCCCGCCCAACTGCCCTGGAAGGACCTGGGGGTAGAACTGGTAGTGGAATCTTCGGGGTTGTTCACGGATTCCGAAAAAGCAAAAGGGCATCTGGCGGCCGGAGCCAAGAAGGTGCTGATCACCGCGCCGGGCAAAGGCGACGTCAAGACCATTGTGCTGGGCGTCAACCAGGACGAGTACGATCCGGCCAAGCACAACATCGTCTCCAACGCCTCCTGTACCACCAACTGCCTGGCTCCGGTGGTCCATGTTCTGATGAAGGAAGGCATCGGCATCGAGACCGGCCTGATGACCACCATCCATTCTTACACCGCCACCCAGAAAACGGTGGACGGGCCGTCCAAGAAGGACTGGAGGGGCGGTCGGGCGGCGGCCATCAATATCATACCCAGCACCACTGGGGCCGCCAAGGCGGTGGGTGAAGTTTTGCCGGCCACCAAGGGAAAACTTACCGGCATGTCCTTCCGGGTTCCGACTGCCGACGTTTCGGTAGTGGACCTTACTTTCCGTTCGGCCAAGGACACCTCCATCGAAGAGATAGACGGTCTGCTGAAGAAGGCGTCGGAAAGCTACCTTAAGGGCTATCTGGGTTATTGCAACGAGGAACTGGTCTCCACCGACTTCATCCACGACAACCGCTCGTCCATCTACGACTCGCTGGCTACCCTGCAGAACAACCTTAAAGGGGAAAAACGGTTCTTCAAGATAGTCAGTTGGTATGACAACGAATGGGGGTATTCCCACCGTATTGCCGAATTGACCAAACTGATGGCGGATAAAATGTAATCCTAATATGCTTTAGTGACCGATCGATCAATAGCAGGGACACGGCCCGCCGTGTCCCTGCTATATGGTAAATCAACAAGATGATCATTCTTATAAAAGACTGAAATGCCGGCCATGAAAAAACTGATAGCGACCGTCCTGCTTATCGCATCTGTCTCGGGCTGGACCTCTGCCCAGCAAATACAGATATTCCAGACAAATTCAGCCAACGGACATCTGTTTCCCTGCCGTTGTCCCAACGAACCCAAGGGCGGGCTGGCCAAGCAGGCCGCCCTTATCAAAAAGCTGGCTGGCGGACAGAAATACTTATTGCTGGAATCGGGCGATATTTTCGGGATAAATACCGATCGGCCTTCTGATTCATTGGTATTGACCGCCATTCAGGCCATGCGGTATCAGGCGGTGGCCGTGGGGGACCAGGAACTGGCCAAGGGGGGCGATTATTTCCGGCAATTGAAGGAAAGGTTCGATATTCCCTTCGTTTCGGCCAACCTGTTTTATAATGAAAAGCCTTTGGTACAGTCCTACCGGATAATTCCGGCAGGGGATCCCCCGCTTAAAATAGCCCTCATCGGACTGATCTCGCCCAAAACACTGGCTTACTATCCCCAGGAAAAACTGGAAGGGATTAGGATACAGCCACCGGATCAAGTCCTTAAAAATATAATCGATAGCCTTAGGGGCAAGGCCGACCTCTTTGTTTTATTATCCCATCTGGGCCTCGAGGAAGAGATCGAGATCGCCAAACAGTTTCCGGAATTATCGCTGATCGTTGGCGGACACAGCCAGACCGAATTGAGCGTACCAGACCGCTCGGGAGGAGTGCCGATAATAGAATCCGGTTCCGGCGGGAAAAGGCTGACCCGGGCGGTTCTGAGCATGGATAACGGCAAATGGGCGCTTTCGGGATCGGCGCTATACGGGGTGACCTCCGATCTGCCCGACGATGCAGCGGTCGGTAAGATAATCGGCCCGATACCGGATTATTCGCACCATAATGCCGATACCGGGCAGACGGCCAGCATGGATAAAACAATACTGCACATCTTCATTGCCCCGGATTGTCCCGATTGCCAGAAACTGGAGAGAGGCCTTTTCAAGGAAATAGCCGGAAAATATTCCGGCCGCATCAGGATCCAATATCATAAGGTCGACGATTCGCGGGAATATAAGCTGCTTCTCGATTTTGAGAGATTGCTGAAGGATAGGAACAACGAGATCCCGGCGGCAGTCATAAATGACAGGATCCTGGGAGGAGTGGGTGAGATAGAGAGGGAACTGGAAGCCCTGCTCGATCTGCAGCTGGGTCATAAGAAAATCATAGACCAAAAATCAAATACCGGGGAATCGCTAAAAAACAACATAATAGCCGAAACGCCTTCTGATAGCATATACCTGGCGTTCGTGACCAACCAGCGGTGCCAGAAATGCGGCCGGGCGGAATACATGCTCAAAGCCCTTCAGGAGCAATATCCCCGGCTGGTGGTCAAAAAGTTCGACCTGCAGACCAAGGAAGGAAAGGTTATTGCCGAAGCGTTGGGCATGATCTACAATGTTCCGGCAAAACAAAGAATGATAGCGCCCAGCGCCTTCGTCGGGGACGATCATCTTATAGACAAGCAGATAGACGATGCCTCGCTTTCAGCCCTGGTCGGCAGATATTCCAACGGGACCAAGCGCATTCCCTGGCAGGATGCCCAAAGATACGTCGCCCAAGCCGGCCAGAGCATCTTCGCCCGATTCAGGTCCTTCGGTCTGCTGGGAGTGATGGGGGCCGGTCTGCTGGACGGCATCAACCCCTGTTCGCTGGCAGTATTGGTGTTCTTTATCTCCTACCTGGCTTTTGTGGGCCGCAAACGCTGGGAGATATTGGCTGTCGGTATCTCCTATACCCTGGCTGATTTTCTGGTTTATTTCCTGATCGGGATCGGCGGGTTGTCGTTCCTGATGTCCCTTAAAGCCCTTCCGTTGTTAAGCAAAATCCTTTACTGGCTGGCGGTGGCCGCCGGATTGGTCCTGGCCTTCTACAATTTCAGGGATTATCTGAAAGCCCGCAGGGGAAATCTCTCCGGGATGGACCTGCAGTTATCCTCAAAGGCCAAACAGCGCATCCATAAGGTGATACGCGACAGGATGGGAGCCGGAAGCCTGATCGGCGGGGCTTTTCTGGTCGGACTCATTACTTCTGTGCTGGAGTTCGCCTGCACCGGTCAGGTGTATCTGCCCACCATAGCATTTGTCAGCCAGCTTTCTTCTGCCAGGTTCCAAGCTTACGGATACCTGCTGCTATATAACCTGATGTTCGAGGTGCCGATGATAGTTACTTTTATCATCGCCTTCTGGGGAGTGTCATCCAAGACCATAGCCGGGTGGGCCCAGCGCTCGGTGGCCGGAGTAAAGATAATGACCGCTTTGCTTTTTCTGGCCATGAGCGCAGCGCTGTTGGTGATATTGGTAAAATGAAAATCATAGGAATGCAATAAATCTCAATCAAATATTGATACGAAAGAGCTATGCCGCAAAACTACTTTCAGGAGAACAAAGCCTATCTGACGGCTACTGCTGTGGGAATGCTGGTCGGGGGGCTTGATCTTATTCGCATCGCCTGGGTCCTGACGGCCCTGTTGGTCCTTATTGCCGGAGCCGGCCTGGGATATTTCTTCGACAAGCACCCGCGAAGCCTGGCTTTTGCCCTGGGCTTCGGGCCGTTCCTGCTGCAATTACTGGTGCTGATGTTCGACCGGATGCCGGCTTTCAAGCAGAATCTGTTCTTTTCTCTGTTGGCGCTGATCCCGGCTTTTCTGGGAGTCTATGCCGGGAAGTTAGCGCACAGGCGAAAAAAATAAGACCTATCATAGTAAATATTCAGACATCCTTTTCATTCAAGGATCGACATGATCAGCGTTGCCGAAAGCGGATCCCTAGATTGCCATAAATATAAAAGACCGATGCTTTGGCTGGAATCTGTATACGGCTATTATTATCCTTTTGATATAATAGAGCGCAAGATAGACACGCTGGAGATCATAGGGGAATGGGAGCAGGCCGAGGCCATTCTTGACGGTTCTTTGTTGGAGCTGGACAAGTTCGAGGACAAGATCATGCTGGCCGAGGCCTGCAGCCGGCTGGGCAGCCTGAAGGTCAACCGGGGCCAGTATTCCGAGGCCGGAAGGGTATTCGATCGGTCCCTGACCATTTTTCAGGATGCGGACGATAAAAGAGGACAGGGCCGGGTGTTGTGCAACATAGCCAGCATCCATCACAACCGGGGGGATTACGATAGCGCCCTGGAATGCCTGAAAGAAGCACTGGGATACGCCGAAGAGTTGGACAATAAACAGGGGATCAGCCGGGCCATCGGTAATATCGGGATCATCTATTACGAAAAGGGCGATTTTGAGAAGGCGGTGGAATATTACCAGCGGACCATGGAATTGGCCCGGGAACTGGGCGACGAAGAGACCGAGAGCATTGCCCTAGGCAATATAGGCATGATCCATCAGGAGACCGGAGATTATCCCCAAGCCCTGGATTACTGCACCCGCTATCTGAGAATGGCCCAGAGCCAGGGCAACAAGCAGGTGATCAGCTATGCCCTGGGCAATGTGGGGTCCATATATTTCGAGATGGACGAACTGGAAAAAGCCCGGGAATATTTTAAGAAATACCTGGAGATATCCCTTGAATTGGGCGACAAACCGGGCCAGATAGTGGCCTGCGACGACATGGGTGTCACCGAGATGTTCCTGGGCAATTATCAGGCCAGCCAGGAGTACTATGATAAGGCCTTGGAGCTGACCTCCGAATTGAGCAATGCCGAAAACCTGGCGGTCCTTTTGTCCAACATGGGGAAATTGCAGGCCAGGCTGGGAAATAAAGTCCTGGCGGAAGAATATTTCATAAAAGGCGTGGAAAGCGCCCAAAGATCGGAGAACGATTTCCAGCTGGCCCAGAATTATTTCTTTCTGGCCGAGTTCTATCATAACGACGGGCGCTTCCAGCCAGCTCGGGAATACAACCAAAAGGCGCTGGACCTGGCGAGGGAAACAAATTGCCGGGAGATCGCCGTCAGGGCCGGCATCCTTAGATGCCAGTTGATATCTTTGGAGGGCGGGCCGGCCACGGCCGAAGAACTAAAAATATTGCTCAAGGACACCGGACAGGAAAAATACCAGGCTGAAATATATTTTCATCTATTCAAATTGACCGGACAGCCATTTTACCGGGAAGATTCGGAAAAAACCTATCAGATACTGTGGCAAAGATCGGGGAATATTGATTACCGTGACCGGCTGAAAGAACTTCAATCATCCATAAAATAAAAGGAAATCATGAAAGAGCTTATACTGAAGAACGTAAAGATAGGCAACGGGAATCCCCTGGCCCTGATCGCCGGACCCTGCGTGCTGGAGGACGAAGCCGTGGTAATGAGGACTGCCGAGGAGATAAAAAAGATATCCGACAAGCTCAAGATAGGGCTGGTATTCAAGTCCTCTTATAAAAAAGACAATCGCTCCTCGGCCAAATCATATCAAGGGCCGGGACTCGAACGCGGTTTAAAATTGCTGGAAAAGGTCAAAAGGCAGTTCGATATTCCTGTCCTGTCGGATGTTCACTATCCAGAAGAGGTGAAACCGGCGGCCGAGGTGCTGGACATAATCCAGATCCCGGCTTATCTGTGCATGCAGACCGAACTGACATTGAAGATCGCCCAGACCGGCAAGGTGGTCAACATAAAAAAGGGGCAGTTTTTGGCCCCGGAGGATGTGGGACATATAGTCAAAAAGATCGAAGAGACCGGCAATACTAACATCCTTTTAACCGAGCGGGGTTCCTGCTTCGGCTATCACAATCTGGTGGTGGATTTTAAGGCGCTGCCCATCATGCGTTCAATGGGCTATCCGGTGGTGTTCGACGTCACTCATACCATCCGCAAGTACGGCAAGCCGTCCAGCGATCCGGCCGGAGGCAGCCCGGAATTCATCGAACCGCTGGCCCGGGCCGGGGTGGCCTGCGGCTGCGACGCCATCTTCATAGAGACCCATCCCAGGCCCTGCGAGGCCAAGTGCGATGCGGCCAGCATGCTGGAACTGTCCAAATTGGAGCGGCTGCTGGAGAGTTTAATGGAGCTGGATAAGGTAACCAGAAAGTTTGCCTAATCAACAATAGCAGTGTAGCAGTTTTCAGTTTAATGTTTACCGCTTTGTCTTTTGTTGAATAAAAGAAAGGAGACCAGATGAAAAAGGTCATTCTTATCTCAGCCATGATGCTGATTACCGTCAGCGCTTTTGCCCTGCAGACCGTCGAGCAAAAGACCCCCATCTCGCAGGTGGTGATCTATAACGATCGGGTGGAGATAACCCGGATGCACAAGACCGGTTACCAGCCGGGCGAGTACCAGTTCAAGATGACCGACCTGCCGTCATCGCTGGATGAGAACTCGGTACGGGCCTCGGGCAGCGGCACGGCCGAGGTCAAGATCAACGGGGTGAAGATCGAAACGGTCTACTTGGACACTACCACCAACCAAAAGTACAAGGCTCTGGAAGATTCGGTGGAAGATCTGAAAGAACAGCAGAGAATATACGACGATCGTTACAACCTGCTGCAGAAAGAGGCCGATTACCTGGACAAGATCAAGAACGCCAGTACCGCCGTGCCTTCAGGCAGAGAATCCGAAAAACAAAAATCGACCACTGTCAGCGAGTGGACCGGGCTTTACAATTTCTACGACGCCAAGTTCGAAGCGGTGAACAAGGAGCAGAGAAGCATCGAAAAGAGCAAGAAAGCCCTGCAGATAAAACTGAATGCCCTGCAAAGCCGCCTGCAGAAAGTTTCGGCCGGGGCCAACCTGACCAAGAAGGACGTCACCGTCAGCTTCACCGTAAAAAAAGAAGGCACCCTGGCCCTGAGCCTGAGCTATATGATGATGGGCGCCTCATGGCATCCCCAGTACGATATCCGGGTATCCCCGGAGAACAAAGAGGTGGAATTCACTTACTACGGAGTAATCTACCAAAACACCGGCGAGGACTGGAAGAACGTCAAAATAACCCTGTCCACCGCCCAGCCGTCAATCTCCGGTTCCATGCCGGCCCTCAAGCCCTGGTATGTCGACGTCTACCAGCAGTATTATCAAAAGGGACAGGCCTCACAGAGGGCCAAGCAGAACATCGTCTACAGCAAACAAATGCAGGCTCCTGCACCAGCAGAACAAATGACCATTGCAGGTGGTTTCAATCAAGAGTACGGCGAAGCTATGTCAGGAATCGTGAATACATCAGTTTCGACATCGGACGTGGAATTCACCGGCACCTCCTACGTCTATCAGACCCCGGGCGAGAACAACATCCCGTCGGACGGCGAACCGCACAAGATCCCCATTGCCTTCGAAACGCTGAAGGCCGATTTTGAATACTCCTCGGCCCCGCGGCTCAAGCAATATGCCTACCTAAAGGGCAAGGTCAAGAACACCACGGAATATCCCTTCATCGCCGGGGATATCAACGTCTTCTTCGGGAACAATTTCGTGGGCACCTCGGCCATCAATACCGTCATTCCATCGGAAAAATTCGACGTCTCCTTGGGCATAGACGAGGGCATCAAGATCACCCGCCAGAAAATGAAGGATCTGGTGGAGAACGGCAAGAGGATCAAGCGGACCTACGGATATAAGATCACGGTGAAGAACCTGAAGAAGACCAAGGAGATCCTGACCGTCAACGAGCAGTATCCGATAACCCGCAACGACAAGATCAAAGTAAAACTGGTGTCGCCCAAGTTCGACGACGAGAAGCTGGAATACGGGATCAAGGAGAAACCCAACGGCATCATCGAATGGAAGATGGAGCTGGGACCGCAGGAAAAGAAAGAGATGGAATTGGAGTACATCCTGGAATATCCCGGCGATGTGAACGTGACGGGGTTATGATATTTTACTAAATGCTTTATATTGGTTGTGTTTTATTATGTTTATTAAAATAAAATTCAGTTGTTATTTATGATCCAAACAATAAAATATATTGAAGAACTTTCAAATAAAAAGTTTATTGTATTTGCCGGTACCGGTGTTGAAAGATCGGCGGGTGTATCAGGTTGGTCAGATTTAATTAAAGACCTTTTAAGGACATTGCCAAAATATAATGGAAAAAGTGATAAAGAAATAAACGATATTATTGAGAGTAATAAACCATGGGATTTAGCGCAAGAGGTGTATGATTGCTTGGACCAAAAGCAAGACTATCACCATATTATAGCTGACAAAATTAGACCCACTGAATCGGATTACTCTGTACAACAACTAGAAATATTTTTTACAACCAAATGGGTTATAACAACAAATTTTGGCAACACATTTGAAAATGCATTTAAAAGACTATGTGAATTTTGTAATAAAAATTATAAGTATAAAGGTGATAAACTGCCAAATTTTGACAGCAAGGCATTTAAAAATAATAAATACGTGTTAAGCTACCTGCATGGCACAACAGATGAAAAATTTATAATATTTAGAAAAGATGAGTATGATCACTATTATCCTAATGAAAGAGGAAACAATGAATATTCAACAAGTATAGAAGATTATCTTAGTGATATTTACAAAGAACAAACATTAGTATTTGTAGGTGTTAGTTTTGATGATATATATTTAAAAAGATTATTGAAAAAAATATATACGAAATATCTTAAAAATGATACGATAAATTCAATTGGTAATCCAAAGTACAAACCTATACTGCCCACAATAAAACATTATGCGTTTTTAAAAAATTATAACAGTGATGATAAATATCAAATGTTAAAAGATGAGCTTGTGGGTTTGAAAATTATGCCTATAGAATATGACGATAATAAAGAATGGATTAGTTGTTTTGAGCACATAAGAGAAATGAGGAATACACAGAGACGTAAAAAGGTAAAACTTAAAGGCGGACGCTCCAATGCGTAATAAGTTTTGGGAAACTACACATAAAATTGACGGTTTGATATATACAGGTATTGTCAAGCCCGCAAAGTCAATCAAATTTATACTTAAAAGCAAGCATACAGTGAACTACTTTTGGTATAAATTATTGGGGTTGGAAAATGATAGTATTTTAATACCTCAATGGTTTACATATCTATATGAAAATAATTATATTAAATTTAATAATAGTGATAATTCAAATATTATATGGTTAAAATTAAGATTTGTTGAAAAATGTGCAGAATGTAATAGAGTTAATAATGATGGAACCGTTTATGAAATTATAGACACTTTACTGAGGCAAATAATTAATAATAAGAAAATTCAATCGCCAACTATTGTATGGCTATTTGTTAAGATAATAAGCAAATTACCTAATAATTTAATAAAAGTAGAATATATAAATTATATATGTAAGTCGTTTAATGATAAAGTACACGATCATTTTATGCCACAAATGGAATTGGCTGAAAATTTAATACCAAAAACATTAATACCAAATAAAAACAAAGAGATATTATTGCTGTTATATGAAGGCTTGCTGCATTATAGATTCGAGGATAAGGATGTTTATGAAAAAGTAAAATCAGTGATCAATGACAATGTGTTTGATAGCCTCTTGGTTCATTATATAAAAGATATTGCGATTATATGTGGTGTTGACCTGTTGGATGTTGTTATAAATAAAATCAAAAATATCGTAAGTGAATATCCGAGAGCTTTTTATTTAGCTGGGGAAACACAAATGGGTGGTGTTTTCAGTTATGAAGATAAAGTCTTTGGTATTGCAAAGAGCATCATAAAAAATATAAATGGTCTTGAGATGTTTGATAGGGTTAATAAATATTTAAATGATGAGATCCCAGTAATAAATAAGTTGGCTATCGTTGCCATTAAAGAGCATTATGATGTATTGAATAAATTATTTTGGAATTGGTGCGATAATCCCTTGCAAAATGAGATAACTAATAGAGAATTATTTTTATTGCTTCAAGTAAATAAAAATAAATTTTCGACGGATGAAATTAATAAATTCTTGATATGGGTAAAAGCTATTAAATATGATCGTGGCGGGTTGTCGCCAGAGGAATTTGAAAGAAATACAGCGGGCCTAAAAAAACGATGGCTTTCGTCTTTATTGCCGTCTAGTAATGAAAGTGTAGCAAACTATTATAATGAACTAGAGAAAATAGACCCTTCAAAACCAGACCATCAGTTTTTGAAAGCTTGGAGCTCTCCCGTTGTTTGGGGTGGGGCTACGCCTTTAGATGATAATTATTTTAAGGAAAATAATCTTGAAAGCATTGTTGCCAAAATAAATATTTTACTTGAAAATGCAGATGTTTGGACCAAACGTAGTTTGTTAGAGGCTTTTAAAAGCAATGTAAAAAAAGACCCAAATAAATATATATTGGGATTTGATGTGTTGAAAAAGATTGATGATATTAGTTTCGTTGCTGAATATTATTGGGCAATAAAAGAAATATGGGTTGAAAATGGTGATATTAATTGGGATATAGTTTTTAATAATATTAGTGAAACAACAGGTAGCATTGTTAAAAATAACAAAAAAGAACAGTTAAATGCAGTAAGTTATATTGGTCGCTCTATTTCCCAGCTTATTAGATACGGTGCAGAAAAAGATGAACATTGCTTTGATATAAAATATTATCAAAAAGCTAAAAATATATTAATAATTTTATGTGAATATTTTAAAGATGAATATTTTGAAGAAACCATCACAATCGAACGTGTCATAGAACGATCCTGGAATTCCACAAAAGGTGAAATATATCGGGCGTTAATAATATTATCTTTATTTAAGGCGCGTGCTGAAAAACAAAATTCTGGGGAACGATGGGATAAGGACATAGAAAACATATTTACTAGTAAATTAACCCGCGAAGACGATAAAACGTTTGAATATTCTGTGATTGTTGGTTCATATTTGCCAAACATACTTTATTTGAATAAAAAGTGGATCAGCAAAAATATTAAATATATATTTCCGCGAAAAAATAAAGACCATTTTATTTCGACCATGACGGGTTATCTTACACATTACAATGTGGTGTATAAAGAATTATATGAAGCGTTAAAAGTTAATAATATTTATAGCTATGCAATAAAACAAGATTTTAAAAGCGATATGGCCCGGCGCAGCTTAATAGGCCATATCTGTTTAGCTTATAATGAGGGCTGGGACAATATAGCAGATGATAAAAGTTTAATAAGTAAATTGATAAAGCATAGGAAAAATGAAGATATAAATGAAATAATTCAAAAGTTTTGGCAATATAAAAAAGAAGATAAAATTAAAATCAAAATTGATGTAATTGAATTATGGCAAAGTATAATTAAAAATATTGAGAAAAAACCGAATAGTTATAAAAAAACATTTGGAAAGTTAATATATTTTCTTTCGGTTATTGACGATTTGAATGAGAAGGCATATAAACTTGCGTTATTATCTGTTGGAAACAAGAAATATAAAATAGAAATGATGCGTTTGTTGCCGGGCTTGCAAAAGCATGTGCAAATACAACCTTTAAGAGTTGGAAGATTGTTGCTTAGAGCAACAGAAAATGGCACATTATCTGCGTATGAGGATAATAAATTATTAGATATAATTGAAACATTATATAAAAAAAATAATAAAGTTATTGCAAACAGAATATGCGATGTATATGGTGAAAACGGATTATATTTTGTTAAGCAAATTTATTATAAACATAATAAATGATGTTTTATTTGACAATTAGGCTGTTATAAAAGAAAGAAGCGAAATGAAGAACAACAATAAAAGCATGATTGCCCTGGGCAAAAAGGTCATACGGACCGAGGCCCAGGCATTGACTGACCTGGCCGAGCGGCTCAATGGCAACTTCGACCAGGCGGTGGACATCCTGTTCAACGTCAAGCGCAAGGTGATAGTCACCGGGGTGGGCAAGTCCGGACTGATCGGACAGAAGATAGCCGCCACGCTTACTTCCACCGGGACCCCGGCCTTTTTCCTGCATCCCACCGACGCCTTGCACGGCGACTTGGGTCTGGTGCGCAAAGGCGATGCGGCCATAATCATCTCCAAAAGCGGTGAGACCGACGAGCTGTACGAACTTCTCTCGGTGCTGAAACGAGTGGGGGTTAAGATCATCGCCTTGCTGGGCAAGCTGGATTCGCCGCTGGCCGGGCTGGCCGATGTGGTGCTGGATGTTGCCGTCAAGGAAGAGGCCTGCCCGCACGATCTGGTGCCTACCTCCAGCACTACCGCGGCTTTGGCCATGGGCGACGCCCTGGCCGTGGCCCTTTTGGACCAGCGCAATTTCAGCCCGGAGGATTTCGCCTGCTTCCATCCCGGCGGAGGCTTGGGCAAAAGGCTTCTGCTGAAGGTGTCCGACCTGATGCTGACCGGCAAGGACGTGCCGATCGTTGCCAGCGGATCGGGCATGAAGGAAGCACTGATAGAGATGACCGCCAAGCGCGGGGTGACATCCGTAGTTGATGAGAAGGGCCGTCTACTGGGCATCATCACCGACGGCGACCTGAAGCGCCTTTTAGCCAAGACCAATGATATCTTTTCACTGAAGGTGGACGATGTGATCGGTAAGAATCCCAAGACGGTGGACCAGGAGCGCCTGGCGGTAAAGGCCGCTAAAATGATGGAGGACTACCGGGTGACCTCGTTGCTGGTGGTGGACAAAGAGAAGAAGCCGATTGGGATCATCCATTTGCATGACATCATGCAGGCGGGAGTGCTGTAAATATTAGAAAGCAAATGACCAAAAAGAACCATGATGAAAAAGAATAAAATAATAACAATTTCTGTTGTTGTAACAATTTTAGTTCTAACGATATTATTTTTACTAATTTATGATTGGCAAGTTTCAAAAAAGACAGCAGATGCCTATATAATGGAAATTGAAAAAATTGTAAATGCAAAACGTAAAAATCCTGAGATAAGAACTGTGATTGATATTAAAGCCCTGACTTTATTTAATTGGGATAGATTGTATATTTTTACACCATATACATCTGAAGAAGAAATAAATAATAGATTAGGTTTTGATTGGATTGGTGCGTCAGGTATTGAATATTTTGACACATTTAATCTTTTAGTTTTCACAGACGGTAGAAAAGTTGTTAATAGCATTGATCAGCCAAGAAATCTTGGTGATTTTGTTGCTAATAAATTAAAACCTTATTATACTCCACAAAACGCTAAATTTGTGTTACTCATGGATACAATTGCTGTCAATAAGGGTTGGCTTCTTTTAGTTGATATAGAGTAGAATAAATTGTACTGTGAAAATTTACAAATAGTTTTTTTGGTATAATATTTGCTGTGCTATTGACAAGGAAATCCATGTGTCTCTAATTTGTTGCTAAATAAATTGTTATAAAATAGTTCGTTTTTGTTTAAACGGCCTTTTTATTTAAAAAGGCCGTTTTTTACTTGAAAAGGGCATATGGCTGTGGTAAATTTAACTGTGCGAAAAAAGATCAGAAGACAGATACAATACATCTTAATACGGGTAGTTCTTTTCATCATCCAAATACTGCCCAGACGAATGGCTACCGGCATTGCGGCGGGGTTGTCCGGAGCGGCATGGCAGGTCCTGAAAAAGGAAAGGAAAAAGACCATCTTTAATCTGGCCTTGATATTTCCCGAACGGAACGATCATGAACGCATAGGGCGGGAAGTATTCCGGAATGTGGCGATATCGGCGGCGGACGCCTTCAAGCTGTCCGAACTGAGCGACAAGCAGATGAACGAGCTGGTGACAGTGGAAGGCCTGGAGCATTTCGACGCCGCCTATAAGCAAGGCAAGGGTTTGGTGGCCATCACCGGGCATATAGGCTGCTGGGAGCTGATCCCGGCCTGGTTCTCCCGCCAGGGATACAACATCAGCGTCATCGGCAAGCGGGTCTACGACCCGCGGCTGAACAGGTTGCTGGTGCGGCTGCGTTCCGGGCAGGGGGTGAACATAATCGACCGGGACAGCGGGGCCAAGGACGCCCTGCGCGATCTTAAGGCCGGGCGGGCTCTGGGCATCCTGATAGACCAGGACACCCGGGTGGCCAGCATCGATGTGGAATTCTTCGGCCACCAGGCCAGCACCCCGGTGGGGGCGGCCGCCCTGGCCGACAAGACCGGGGCTCCGGTGATACCGCTGGCCATCTTCCGCCAGCTTGACGGAAGATATCTGCTGTCGGTCAAACCGGCCATACCGTTCAATGACAGCCTGCCGAAGGAGGAGCGCATCCGGGCCATGGTTCAGGAACAGACTAGGCAGTTGGAAGAGTTCGTGCGGCTGGACATCACCCAATGGGTATGGATGCACCTGCGGTGGAAGGAAAAGCCCTGATGCTTGATATTTCAACGGCAAGATGATTGCGGTCAAAATTGACATAAATGGACATTCAATAGAATAAATCACGATGAGAAAATATTTTATTCATACTTTATTATTAATGCTGCTGATCGGGTGCGGGACCAAGGAACAGCCTGCCAGGATACAGCCTGTTCAGGGAAGGACTCCTTCGCAGACAATCGAGGGATTCAAGCTGATCGAAACCATTTTGGGCAAGCGGTCCTGGGTGCTGATGTCCGACCAGGCCGATACCTACGACAAGAGCCAGGAGGTCGATCTGCGCAAGCTCAACATCGACTTCTACAGGACCGGCACCGACTCGGTCAACGCCACCCTGACGGCCGATTACGGCAAGGTCAACACCGCCACCCGCGACATGGAGGCCAATCAGAACGTCCGGGTTGTCACCAAGGACAGCCTGATGCTGATTACCGATCACCTGACCTGGAACAATGACACCAAAAAACTTTTCACCGAATCGGCCATCCGTTTGGAAAAGGGCAGCGACTGGCTGACCGGGGAGGGCCTGGAAGCCAGCTCGGACCTCAAGGAGATCCAGATAAAAAAGAACGTCAGGGGCCAGAAAGATCTTTTGAATTTTCAGCCATGATCTGTCTTGCCGGAATAATCGTCTTCACTGCCATTGCCGCAATGGCGCCTGACACCAGCCAGCCCTACATGGTCTCGGCTAGTTCCATGAAGGTACAACTGATAGGCCAGGACAAGGTCACCTGGCTGAGGGGCGAGGTGGAGATAATCCACGGGCCGACCATCATCCGGGGCGACAGCGCCAGGGTATCCACCCTGCAGGAGCAGGCCCTGATCTGGGGGCATGTCCGGATAACCGACCAGACGGCCCGTTTATCCGGGCAGAGCGCGGTCTACTTTAAAAGATACGGACGGAGCGTACTGCACGGCCGCCCTAGCCTTGAGGACGGCGGATGGACCCTGACCGCCGACTCATTGGTGCATCTTAAGGATCAGGCCAAGAGCTATGCATACGGCGGCGTAGAGATGGTCGATTCATCGGCCAAGAACAACATTTGGAGCGATTACGGCGAATACTGGCACCAGGAAAGCTACGGCCTGCTGACCGGCGATCCCAAATATTCCATCTCCGGGGACAAGGGAAAGGCCAGCACCATCACAGCCGACAGGATGGAAGCCTTCCAGCGCAGCCAGACAGCCATCGCCACCGGGAACGTCAGATACTCCGAGGATAGCGTCTGGGCGTCGGCCGGCCGGATGTCTTACTTCAAGAACGAAGGCCGGGTATTCATGGAACAGCAGCCACGGGTATGGCGTACCGATGCCGACCTGTCCGGACACACCATCGAACTGAATCTGAACCAAGGCAGCCTGAAATACTCGGTAGTGTGGGATTCGGTGGAACTTCGCCAGTTCCTGGCCGAGCAGGGAGACACCGACCTGATCAAATGCGACAGCCTGTGGATAGAATTCGACCAGGGCAAGCTTTCCCAAGCCCGGGCCAACGGCCATGCCTGGAGCAAATATCACCAGTTGGACAAGGGCCGGACCACCGGATGGAACATCACGGCCGGTGACAGGATGGAATTTTACTTTACCCAGGGTAAGATAGACAAACTAAATGTCAACCAAAAAGCCAGGGGTGCCTATTTCGAATTGGAGAAGCCATGAGTCCCGCTAAGATGGGATTGCGTCAGGAACTGCGTCAGGTGTTGGCTCCGGAGATGCTGCAGCTGCTTAAGCTTCTTCAGCTGCCGACATTGGAACTGCAGCAACTGGTCCGCCAGGAGCTGGAGATCAATCCCATGCTGGAGGAGGTTCTGGAGGAGCCTTCCGGCGATCTGCAGAAGGAGGCGGACGAAAGGGAAGACCATAACGAGCCGTCCCCGGAACTGGACCGCATCGATTGGCGCGATTACATGCAGGAAGGGGTGGACGACCGTTACCTGCAGAACCTGGAGCCTACCGAAGAGCCCGAGGGACCGATCATTGCCCAGAAAGACACCTTTCAGGATTACCTGCTGTTCCAACTGAGAACCTCGGCGGCCGACCCGCAAATGACGGCCATCGGGGAATATCTCATCGGCAACCTGAACGACGACGGATATCTGGCCATGGAGCTGGAAGAAGTGGCCGCGGCCTTGAATCAGGAATTAGCCGTGGTAGAGGCTGCCTTGGCCGAGGTCCAGAAACTCGATCCCCCGGGGGTCGGCAGCCGGAATCTGAGGGAATGCCTGCTGGTGCAGTTGAGGATACTGGGTCAGGAAGAGAGCCTGGCAGCCAGGATCGTGTCCGATCACTTGGAAGATTTGGAATATCAGAGATATCCGGCGATCGCCAGGGCCCTGGGGGTGCTTGAATCGCAGGTGCTGCAGGCCAGGGAACTGATATCGTCGCTTTCACCCAAGCCTGGGGCAGGCTTCACCAGCGACGAGCCGCAGTATATCTATCCCGATCTGGTGATAGAGAAAAGGGACGGCGAGTACGTGGTGATCACTAACGACCAGGCGGTGCCCCGCGTCAGGCTGACCTCGGGCTACCGGCAGATACTCTCCCAGTCCCGCAAATCCAGTCCCCAGGACCGGGAATATGTGATCAAGCGGCTGGAGGCGGCCCGGTTCATAGTCCGGATGATCGAACAACGGCGGCGGACCCTGAACCGGATCATGCAGGCCATCATCGAGCGGCAGATGGAATTCCTGGAGAACGGGATCCGGTACATCAAACCGCTTACCATGAAACAGATCGCCCAGGACATCGAGATGCACGAGTCTACGGTTAGCCGGGCGGTTCATAATAAATATGTGATCACTCCCAACGGCATGCTGCCGGTGAAATACTTCTTTGGGGTGGGGCTCAAGTCCGATTCCGGCGAAGATTCGGCCAAATCGATCAAGGACAAGATAGCCGAGATGATCAGCCGGGAGGATAACAAAAAGCCGCTGAGCGACCAGGAGGTTGCCGATATGCTGAGCAAGCAGGGGATCACCATCGCCCGGAGGACAGTGGCCAAATACCGCGAGGAACTGAAGATATTTCCCACCAAGTACCGGCGGAACCGTAAATGAGCGGGGAACAAAATAGTGCCAAGGCCGCCGGCCGAACCAGGCTGCCGGGCCATTTCAAGCAGACGATAGTGCGGTCTCCCAAGGTGGATGAAGTGGCCGGCACGCTCAACCGCCTTTCGCTTAATACGGTATGCGAGGAGGCCCGGTGTCCCAACCGAAATAACTGCTATTCCGAGGGTACCGCCACTTTTCTGATAATGGGCGGCAGCTGCACCCGGTCCTGCAGTTTCTGCGCCGTCAGTAAAACCGCCCCTCAGCCGCTGGATCAGAACGAGCCATATTCGGTGGCCCGGGCGGCCCGGGACCTTAAATTGAAATACGTGGTGGTGACCTCGGTCACCCGGGACGATCTGGAAGACGGCGGGGCCGGCCATTTTGTCCGGGTCATAAATGAGGTCCGAAGCATGAACCCGGCGTCCTTGATCGAAGTGCTGACCCCTGATTTTCAGGGGCGTCCGGAATCGGTCGATGCGGTTATTGCGGCCCGGCCTAATGTATTCAATCACAACCTGGAGACCATCGAACGGCTGTATCCCGTGGTGCGCCCCCAGGCCGAATACCGAAGGTCTCTGGACCTGATCAGCCGGGTCAAACGACACGGACTGGTCGCCAAATCCGGGCTGATGGTAGGCCTGGGCGAAACGGTGCCCGAGATAAAGAATGTCATGGCCGACCTGGCCGATTGCGGCTGCGATATCGTCACCATAGGCCAATACTTGGCTCCTTCGGCCCTGCATCATCCGGTAGCCCGCTATTGGGAGCCCGGGGAATTCGAGGAATGCCGGGACTACGGGCAGGATGTGCTGGGATTCAAATCCGTGGTGGCCGGCCCGTTGGTCAGAAGCTCTTATTACGCCCATCAAACATACCAGAGGATAAATCATTAACGGAGGTACGACAAAATGGAACTGAACATCACCACCAGGCACTTCGACGGACTGACCGATTCTCTGCGGTCTGATATCGAGACCCGTATGGCCAAATTGGAGAAGTTTTTTGACCGCATCGTAGAAGCCAAGGTGATACTGAGCGAAGAGAAGAACCGCCAGATCGCCGAGGTCTCACTGCATCTGCCGGGCGGGGTCAGGCTGCTGGCCAAGGAAGAGGCCAACGATATGTGGGCCTCGGTGGAGACCGCCATCAAGAAGCTGGAAGTACAGGTAAAAAAGGCCAAGGACCGGAAGAAGGACCGCAGCCGGACCACCTTAAGGAAATCATAAAAGAACTCATAGCCGGAGGCTACCATGAAATCGGTATTGATAAGGGAACTGCTGGCCGACCGCCAGGAAGCTTTGCATCTCGAGGTCCTGACCGGCGATATCGGCCTGGAACGGAAGATCATCATCGCCGACACCAACCGTCCGGGACTGGCCCTGACCGGCTATATGGGATATTTCCTTTGGGAGAGGGTGCAGATCATCGGCATCACCGAGACCGGCTACCTGGAGACCCTGCCGACCGATAGAAGGATAGAGGCCATCAAACGGATAACCGCCTACGAACTGCCCTGCATAGTGGTCACCAAAAAGCTGGCGGTACATCCCGAACTGCTGTCCGAAGCCAAGGCCAAGAACATCCCGGTGCTCAGGACCGATATCGACACCACCGAGTTCATACACAGGCTGTCATCCTACATCGATAATATGCTGGCTCCCACCACCACCATGCACGGCACCTTGGTGGACGTTTACGGGGTGGGGCTGCTGTACACCGGTGATTCGGGCATCGGCAAGAGCGAATGCGCCCTGGATCTGATCGAGCGGGGGCACCGTTTGGTGGCCGACGACGTGGTCACCATCAAAAAGCGCGGGGAGAGCGTGCTGGTGGGCTACGGCAACCAGATGCTCCAGCATCATATGGAGATCCGGGGCATAGGCATCGTGGATCTGACGACGCTGTTCGGTATTCGGTCGGTGCGGATGCGCAAGCGGATAGAAGTTGAGGTCCGGCTCAAACGCTGGTCGGATGACGAGGATTACGAGCGGTTGGGCCTGGACGAGAAGCCCACCACCATCCTGGGAGTTGAGATACCGCTGATCACCGTGCCGGTGGTGCCGGGCAAAAACATCAGCGTCATATCTGAGGTGCTGGCCATGAACCACCTTCTTAAATTATGCGGATACCGCAGTGCCGAGGAATTCAACCGCCGGCTGCTGGATTCGATGCAGAAGAAATTCGAGGCGGCCCGGTTCGTGGATGACGATCTGGAGTGATTAGCGTATAAAGGTTCCTTTTGATACGCTCCGTTGTAGTCATTAATTGTGTAAGCTGAAAAGTAAAACAGTTTATCTTATGGCCAAACTAAAGTTTATATTCGGGGTTCACAACCACCAGCCGGTGGGCAATTTCGATTTCGTTTTCCAGGATGCCTATCAAAAGGCCTATCGGCCCTTCCTGGAGATGGCCGCCCAGTATCCCTGGTTCCGGTTCACCATGCACAACAGCGGATGTCTGTGGGAGTGGCTGGAAGCCAATTGCCCGGAATATCTGGACAAGGTAAAAACGCTGGCCGGCAGGGGTCAGATAGAATTGATGGGCGGGGGCTTTTACGAGCCTATCCTGCCGGCCATTCCCGAACAGGACCGCCGTGGCCAGTTGGAGATGATGTCCGCTTATCTCAAAGATCATTTCGGGACCGCTCCGGCCGGGGCCTGGGTGGCCGAGAGAGTGTGGGAGCCGTGCCTGGCCTCGACCCTGGCGGAGTCCGGCCTAAAATATACCGTGCTGGATGATTATCATTTCAAGTGCGCCGGGAAGCAGGATAAGGACCTGGGCGGCTATTACCTGACCGACGACCAGGGGAAAACGCTGTCGGTCTTTCCCATCAGCCAGAAACTCAGGTATCTGATCCCCTTTCACGATGTGGCAGAGGTCATTGCATATCTTCGGGAATTGCACGATTCGGACAACGATACCCTGGCCATCCTGGCCGACGACGGGGAAAAATTCGGCATTTGGCCCGGCACCTACGAACATGTATACACCAACGGCTGGTTGAAGCGCTTTTTGGAGGAACTGTCCCGAAACCTGGACTGGATCGAGCTGACCACCTTTTCCGATGTCATTAAGGAGGCATCACCCTTGGGCCGGATATACCTGCCTACCGGGTCGTACGCCGAGATGGGGGAATGGGTGCTGGAACCGGAATCGGAAAGCATCTACCAGGAATTGGCCGGCAGGCTTAAAGCGGAAAACAGTTATCAGCGTTACAGTCCGTTCGTCCGGGGAGGCATCTGGCGCAACTACCTGGTCAAATACCCCGAATCCAACAATATCTACCGCAAGATGCTTCAGGTAAGCAATAAAGCCCTGGACTGCAGCCAAAACATCAAAAGGGAACTTTACCGGGGACAATGCAATTGCGCCTACTGGCACGGCATCTTCGGCGGATTGTATCTTCCCCATTTGAGGGAGGCTTTATACCGGCAGCTTATCCGGGCCGAAAACCTGGCCGACGATGAGCGCTCCCCAAAATATCCCCGGGTGGAGATAAAAGATCTTGACGGGGATGGGCACGAAGAGATTCTTTTATCCAATCAAAATATCAACCTTTATATATCACCAGAACAGGGCGGGGCGATATATGAATGGGATATCCGGGACAAGGAGATAAATATATTCGACACCCTGACCCGCCGCCCGGAGAGCTATCACCGCCGGATAGCCGAGATCGGGAACGGAGAAAACGGACAGGGCAAAAGCATCCACGAGACCATGACCGCCAAAGAACAGGGCCTGGAAAAGCTCCTCCACTACGACCGTTACCGCAGGATCGGTTTGATAGATCACCTTTTGGGAGAAGGGACCTCCATGGAAGCATTCGCTTCCTGTACCCAAAAAGAGGATGGCGATATTTCCTCCTCCCGCTGGGCGGCGAAAGTTGTGAGTGATAAAAAGCCTATGGAAATAGAGCTTTCCAGGAGATCGGGCCGCCTGATGATCATGAAAAGGGTAATCCTGGGGGACGAGGGATGGTTCACGGTCAAATATCTTTGGTCGAATGAAGGCTCCGAAACGATCAAGGCTTGGCCCGGCGTGGAGTTCAACCTGGGGCTGTTGTCCTCCGGTTACGGAAGGTATTGCACCTCACGGGAGACATTGTCTACCGAAAGGCTGGACATCCCTTCTTCCGATAGCGGCCTGAGCGGCCTCTCGGTCCGCGATGAGCATCGTAAAATGGAGATAGAATTTTCCCTTAGCCGCCGGATCGATCTGTGGCGGTTCCCGGTAGAAACAGTTTCGCTTTCGGAATCCGGACTGGAAAGGAACTATCAGTGTTCGTGCTTTTTATGGCACAGCAAAATTGAGCTAAACCCCGGCGAAGAATATTCGCTGGACATCAAAGTAGGATTCAAAGAGGTTTGATGCAAGAGATAAAAGCCCCTATCGTCAACCGCCTGGGCATGCACGCCAGGCCGGCCGCCCTGTTCGTCAAGACCGCCAGCAAATTCCAATCCAAGGTCTGGGTCCGCAAGGACGACCTGGAAGTGAATGGCAAGAGCATCATGGGGGTGATGATGCTGGCCGCCGAACCCGGCAGCAGCCTGGTCATCAAGGCCGACGGCCCCGATGAGCAGGAGGCCCTGGAAGCCCTGGCCAAACTGGTAGCCGATAAATTCTATGAGGATTGATCATGGCCAATGAGACCAGGTTATACGGCATTCCCGCTTCTCCCGGTTTCGGCATCGGCCAGGCATTCAGTTACCGCAAGAACCAGCCGGTGCTCAAAAGGCAGAAGGTGGACAACGCCGGCAAGGAAATATCCCGATTCCACAATGCGCTCCACAACGCAAAACTAGAGATATCCGAGCTGCGTGACATGATCGCCGGCCGCTTGGGTCGAGACGAAGCCGAGCTGTGGACCGCCCAGCTTATGATGCTGGAGGATGAGACCGTAATAGATTCCACGGTCGGTAAAATAAAGGAGAAGGGCCAGGACGCCGCCTCGGCCTTTCAGGAGACCATCGGCCAGGTGGCCGAGACCATAGAATCATCCTCCAACCAGTATCTCAAGGAACGGGTGGCCGACATCCGCGACATTTCCTGGCGGGTGATAAAGCATATCCAGTCGGGCGATCCATCGGCGCTGCAATCGCTGCCCAAAAATTCAGTGGTGGTTTCGCACGATCTCTCGGCGGCCGATACCGCCATGATGTCGGCCAGGAACATCGCCGGCTTCATAACCGAGGTGGGCGGCAAGACATCGCATACCGCCATCGTGGCCCGCTCCCTGGAGATCCCTGCGGTGCTGGGAATAAAAGGGATATTGCAACAGACCGCTCAAGGGTCGATGATCATCGTAGACGGCACCAGAGGGGTGGTCATCTTCGACCCTCTTCCCGAGACGGTGGAGACATATCAGCAGGAATTGAAGGAATACCAGAGGCACGTTTCCGAACTTAAGAGGCTGCGCAAAACCAAACCGGTCACCCTGGACGGCCGCCAGATCGAGTTATCCGCCAATATCGAACTGCCGGAGGAGATCTCGTCCGTAAAATCGCACGGGGCCAAGGGCATCGGGCTATTCCGGACCGAATTCCTCTTTTTGACCTCGTCACAGCTGCCGGACGAAGAGGCCCAGTTCAGGATATACAAACAGGTAGCCGAAAAACAAAACCCCGATCCGGTGATCATCCGAACCTTCGATCTGGGCGGGGACAAGATCAACGGACACGGCTTTTCACCGGAGGCCAATCCCTTCCTTGGTTGGCGGGCCATCAGGTTCTGCCTGGACCGGCCGGACATCTTCAAAGCCCAGCTTAGGGCTATTCTAAGAGCCTCGGCCTTCGGTTCGGTCAGGATCATGCTGCCCATGATCTGCTGTTTAGAGGAGATAATCCAGACCAAGTCCCTGTTGGCTTCCATCCGCCGGGAGCTGGATGAAAAGCAAATAGCCTATGATCGCGAGTGCCAGCTGGGAGTTATGATCGAAACACCGGCGGCGGCCCTGACCAGTGATATACTGGCGGCAGAGGTGGATTTTTTCAGCATCGGTTCCAATGACCTTACCCAGTATACATTGGCAGTGGACAGGGTGAACGAGAAGGTGGCCAGGTTATACGATCCCTTCAATCCGGCGGTGCTCAAACTGATCAGGCAGGTAATAGACTCGGGGCACCGGGGCGGGATCTGGGTGGGCATGTGCGGCGAGATGTGTGCCGATCCCCTGGCAGTGCCACTGCTGCTGGGTTTAGGTCTGGACGAATTCAGCATGAATGCGGTTTCGGTACCGGAAGTTAAAAGGATGGTCTTAAAGCTGAGGATGGACGAATGCCGGAATCTGGCCGAGCAGGCGATGGAGGCCAAAAGCGCCATGGAAGTCAGGGCCATCCTTTCGGATTACGTGCTGAAGCTGTTCCCGGACTTGGCACTCAGCTGCTCGTTGGAAAGATCATGATAATATTTAGACAAGCAACCTAAAATCTATCAAATATTATAGAAGGCAAAATGGACGAGAAGAAAAAGCTGCAATTGCTTGATCTGGTAGCCCAATACCAGGCTATCAAGCCGGAGGTCGACGAGGCCATCTCTCGGGTGGTCTCCACCGGAGGTTTTATCCTGGGAAAGACAGTTGAGGATTTCGAAAAATCGGTAGCCGATTTCGTGGGGGTAAAATACGGCATCGGGGTCAATTCCGGGACCGATGCCTTGTACCTGGCACTTAAAGCTGCCGGTGTCGACCAGGGGGATGAAGTGATCACCACCCCATTCACTTTTATCGCCACAGCCGAGGTGATCTGCTGGATACCGGCCAAACCGGTATTCGTGGATATCTGCCCCGACACCCTCAACATAGACCCGGCCAAGTTGGAAAGGGCCATCACTCCCAGGACCAAGGCCATCATTCCGGTGCATCTGTACGGTCAGTCGGCCGATATGGATCAGATCATGGAGATCGCCAAAAAGCACAAGCTGGCGGTGATAGAGGACTGCGCCCAGAGCCTGGGAGCCAAATACCGCGGCCGGCAGACCGGTAGCATAGGGAATATCGCGGGCTTAAGCTTTTTCCCCAGCAAGAACCTGGGAGCATACGGCGATGGCGGGATGATCCTTACCAACGACGACGAGATGATGAAGATGGTAAAAATGCTGCGGCAGCACGGCCAGGATAAAAAATATCACCACCTCAAACTGGGGGTAAACTCGCGTCTGGATGCCCTGCAGGCAGCGGTGCTTTCGGTCAAGCTTAAATACCTGGAGAAGTGGAATAAGGCCAGGCAGGAGAAGGCCGCATATTACAATCAGCGTTTTACCGGGGTCGGCGATATTAAAATCCCGCAAGTCCGCGAATATAACGAAGCCATTTACCATCAATATACCCTAAGGACATCAAAGCGGGATGCGTTGGTGGAGCACCTGGGCCAAAACGGTGTGCCGGTTGCGGTCCATTACCCCATACCGCTGCATATGCAGCCTGCCTTCGAATTCCTGGGACAAAATAAGGGCAGTTTCCCGGTGGCCGAGGAGGCCGCCAGCCAGGTATTATCCCTTCCGATTTATCCCGAGATCACCCGGGAACAGCAGGATCAGGTGGTGGAGTCCATTGCCCGCTTCTGCAAGTAAAAATGCCAGACCCGGCCCTTTGGGGCCGGGTCTTTGGTCTTGAAAACCCATAAAATAGCTATTTGGTCATGATTGCCGCTCTTAGCTGACCGCAGGCGGCATTGATATCCTGACCCTTGCTCATCCGGACGGTGACTGCCACCCCAGCCTGAAGCAGCCTTTCAAAGAAAGCGTGCTGGGTTTGAGGGGGAGCCGGACTAAAAATACCGCCAAGGCCACCCGGGTTATAGGGGATAAGGTTGACCTTACCCGGGATATCCTTAAGGAGCTTCACCAGCCGGTCGGCATCCGCCAAGCTGTCATTTATCCCTGCCAGCACTATGTATTCGAAGAAGACCAGTTTACCTTTTTTATCACTGAAAGTTTTAGCAGCTGCCAGCAGTTCCTTCAGCGGATATTTTTTATTGATGGGCATGATCTTATTACGTGCGGCATCGGTGGTGGCGCTAAGGGATATGGCCAGTTTGAACTGTTCCGGTTCCTCCATCATCCTTAGTATTCCGGGCACTATCCCGGCAGTAGAGATTGTTATATGCCGGGCTCCGATATTGAAACCCAGGTGCGAGTTTATCAGCCGGGCGGCATAAAGCACCGCCTCATAGTTCAGCATCGGTTCGCCCATGCCCATGAAAACTATATTGGTGATGCGGTTCCGCCAACCGGCCGTTTTCTGCAGGTGGAACAGCTGGTCGGTTATCTCGCCGGGGGTCAGATTCCGGGAAAAGCCCATGGCTCCTGTGGAGCAGAATCCGCACTTAAGTTTGCAGCCCAATTGGGTGGAAAGACAGGCGGTGAGGCGTTCTTTACTGGGTATCAATACGCTTTCGATGCATTGGCCGTCGCTGGTTTCCAGCAGTATCTTGCGGCTGCCATCCCGTGATCGGCGCTCGGTCATAAGATTGAGTTCGTCGGACCTGAAATTACCGCTTAAATTGATGCGCAATTCTTTGGAAAGGTCGGTCATCAGTGAGAAATCTGATACGCCCCGCTGATAGAACCAGGCCATTATCTGCTGGGCATGAAAGGCCCTGGCTCCCAGAGGAGCCAGCGTCTCCTTTAGGTCAATAGCATTCAGGCCTTTAAGGGATGGGAGCAAATTATTTTTCATTGGTCAATGATAATTGAGTCATGAGTAAAAGTCAAGCACATAACGGCCGGTATCAATGCCCCCAGTGCGGGGCCGATATCGGCCAGTCGCCCAAGCACCGCCTGGCTAACTGTCCGTTCTGCGGTTCTCGCCTGCATTTGGACTCGCCGGAGAACGATAGACAATGGATGCTGAGGCCGGCACTGATGCGTTCCGAATGCCACCGGATCCTTTCGGCCTGGCTGTGGGAGAACTATCAGGGAACTGCGAGCGGCATGGAGATAGAAGAGAGCGTCTGGGTGCCCTGGGTAAAAAGAGAGTTGAAAAGGAACGGAGAGCCGGCCGGCCATAAGTATCTACCTTTAGCAGACAACAAACATCCCTACGTATCCGAAGTGACCATTCCCCCGGGTGAATACCTGCAATACGATCAGGACGGGACCGCGGGGTTTGCCCTGCCCCGGATATCTGATGGGGATCTGGAACCGGGAGATGCTGTCATCTATGTGCCTTTTTATATTGCCGGATTCAGTTATGGCGGAGAGAGAAGGGCTGCGGTGATTGAGGCATCGACCGGCAGCATGGCAGGCTACCTGCCGGAAAGAAAATCGGACATGGCACGAAAATCGGGAAGCCTGGCGCTGGCCGGCCTGGTGTTCTTGCTGGAAGCCCTGCTTATCAAACCGGTATTGGCCAAGACCATAGTGCTGGGACTGAGTTTCGTCATCCTTGAGGTCCTGATAAGCCTAGCCTGGGAGGGTTGGGGATGGCGAAAGTAACCGCTCTGTTATGCCCGGTATGCGGCTCCGGCCTGGAGGCGGAGTCCGGCAGCACCTTGGCCCAGTGCCGTTCCTGTCAGGCTTCGGTGGCCATCGGTTCGCAGATGGGATTTTTCCGGCATTACGTCGAACCTGGGATAAAGCGCAATGCCGCCATATCCCTGGCCGGCCAATCGACGGAACTGGCGTTCGAGCCGATCGCCAGCCAATTGATGTTCGTGCCGGTCTGGCACATTTTGGGCGAGGCCTTCGGCTTCGTCGGGGGCCAGCGTCCGATAATCGAAAAGGTCATCAAGGTCCCCATAGACGAATACCACGGCGAGACAGTGAACGAGAAGGAAATAATCCAAAGGACCGGGGGTGAGGTGATCAAAAAAAGCCTATGGGTCAAGAAAGATTACCGGATGATGGGTATCAAATGGAATGAGCTGGGCGGTAGCGATATCAAAGATACTGCACCCCAGATGGAGCTGATGCCAGAGGATGACGCCGAACTTGCCAAGCTAGGGCTGGTACTGGAGCCGGACACCGTGGACGAAACGGAAATGATAGCCGAATCCTCCAGATATTTCAAAGGGCAGATGCTTTTTCCCTACGGAAGCTACCAGGGATTGACCAGCCGAGTTTCGCTGCTTAAACAGTACCGGCGGCTGATTTACTATCCGGTGTGGAGGGTGCTGGGTTTCACCAAGAAAGGGCGCTATAAATGTCTGCTGGACGGGGTCAGCGGCCAGCGCATCTTCGTCAAACAATACAGCAAAGCAAGGATGGTGCCTCCCACCAAGCCGCTGGTTATAATTCTGGCCCTGTCCCTGGCTGCGGGAATGGCATTGTCTCCGAACAGCCTTACCGGGCACGGCTGGATGTCTTTTATTGCTCCTTTGGTGCTGATTGCGTTCCTGGCCGGTGGCACGGCATTGAACCGCCTGATACTTGAGCGGCTGGCCGAGAAGGCCGCCCGGTTGATATGGAAGGTGTGAGCCAATTCAATGCCCTTCTATTGGAACAAGGGAAGGGCGTGGGTATAAGATTGAAAATAAGGCATTTATCTAAACCATGAGACTTACTCCTTTGAAATGCCCCCATTGCGGGGCCAAACTTAAGATAGCCGAAGGAATGGTGATTTTGGCCTGCCAGCATTGCGGCAGCGCATCCGAATTCACCAGAGAATCGGCCATCCGGCTGGAACAATCCATCATTGCCGCCAATGGCCAGCAGGAAAGATACCTGCCTTTCTGGCTGGTGGATTTCAACGCTAAGGTAACCGGTCTGAGCGTTCATGCTCCCCAAAGCGCATTTCGGAAAGAATCCAGCGACGCTCCGTTGGCAAAGGATCGGACGAATGCCGGAGACATTGCGCTGCCGTCCCGGATGTTGGTGGCGGCTTTCCGGGTCAATAATTTCATCAATTATACCGCCGATCTTAGCCACCAACTGAGCCTAAGGCTGGATCGGGATCTTGAAATGAAGCCGGTGGAGAAGCCCATGGAATACGGCCTTTGCTATTACGGCCATTTGGACGCCCAGGGCATGGTTGAGGTCCTGTTGAGGGTCATGGCCAACAAAAAAAGCCGGGATATACTGGATATTGAGCTGGATATCGTCTGGGGCCCAAGAAGGGTCATTTGGTGGCCGTTCATAAAAGACGGAGACTGCTGGAGGGATATGATCCACGGGCAGCGGCTGTTGCAAAGCGCTTTGCAGCAGTGACCGCCGGAAAATAAAAAAGCCCCGCACTGAGCGGGGCTTTTTTATTGGGGGTGTTAAAACGCATCGTAATAAGCGATCTTCACCGTTCGGCCCACCTGGGCCGATTCCTGTCCCTCGGGACCGTTGCGCAGTATGTTCTTCAGGTCGAACTCCATCATCAGCTTCTGGTTGAACAGCCAGCGAAGTCCGAGATTCAGGTACCCGTAACCTTCGCCGTACTGCTGGTCCTCGTAATTGTCATTCAACGCCAGGTCGTACTCGGCGGCCAGCCATAGTTCGGGATTGAGAGATTTCTCCAGACCGCCGAAGAAGTTGATGGAATTGTCGTTGGGATTGTCGCGATCTTCGATGCTGTAATTGGCCCCGCCGTGAAAGGCCAGGGTTCCCATAAACCGGTAATTCTTGCTGGCTACGGCGTAGAATCCGGGAGACTTGGTAAGGTATCTGTTTTCCATATAAGGCCCGTTGCCCTGATTGTTGAATCCGATGGCCACCCCCGGTCCATAATAGCTTTCGTCGAAGATCCGGTACTTGGCAGTGAACCCTGGCTGGGGGTTCCAGTCGGGATCGCCATAGCCTATGATGTTGTCTCCGCCGTATGCGAACCCAAAATTGAGGCGGTCGAACAGGCCGAAATTGAATCCCAGCAGCAGGCCGCCCACCGGCTGCATCTTAAGATTGATGGAATAGGTGGCCCGGGCCAGGGTGCCGGCGGTGGGGTAATCCACCATCTCGCCGAACTGCACGGCCGATGCGGCACCGCTCAGCATGATCGCGACAAAGACTATAGCAAATATCTTCTTCATCTCAACTCCAAATAGCATTTCGATAATTATATATATTTGACGTATGTTTTGCAAGATAAATAATGTTGTGACAGATCCTTCGGCTTGTCCGGCAAGACGCTAGGCTCAGGATGACGTGATTCAATCCATTATAAGCCATATCATTGAATCCGTATCAATCCGTGTTCTATTGGTATCTTCCTCCCTGACCGTTCTTCCGGTAGTTGCTCTGCTTGCGGGGCGGAGCCGGCTGCCATTTGCCGCAGAAGCGATAATAGGGCCCGCCCAGAAATTGGTTCAATTCCGACAGCAGTTCCTGTTCGGGCATAACCTTGAGTTTTTGGGAGCGGACCCGCACCGGCTGCGATTCGCCGTCCTTGATGACGAATGAAACGCCGCAGACCCCGGGATAGCGCTGCAGGATGCCGGTCAGCTGGCGGGTGAACTCTTCGTCCATCTTTTGTTGTTCCAGATGTATCTCCAGCTGCTCCACCAGTCCCTTGCGGCATTCCGGCAGGGCATAGAAGTCCGAGGCCACTATCTTGGGAGCTTCGTCCTCCTTGGTGGAAACGGTCCCGGCCACCAGCACCACGCCGTCGCTGTTTATCAGGCTGCGCCGGGTCTCGAACAGGTCCGAGAACACCACCACTTCGGTGAATCCGGTCAGGTCCTCCAGGGTAACAAAGGCCATGGGCTTGCCGTTCTTCTGGGTGATGGTCTTGACCGAAGAGATCAGTCCGGCCACGATCACCGCCTGATAGTCGCCCAGGCCGACCAACTGGTCCAGATTATGGGTGGCAAAGCATTTTATGTCAGCGGAATATCTCTCCAACGGATGGCCGGACAGGTAAAAGCCCAGGGCTTCTTTTTCGAAAGCCAAGAACTGTTTGCGATTCACGGCTGCCAGGCCCTTTTTGGTCTTTTCTTTTACGGTTTGGGAAGCAGGCTCGGCGGAATCGAATATAGAGGTCTGGCCGATATCCCGCTCGTGGCGGACCTGGGCGGCAGCCTCCATGGTGAAATCCAGCTCGTGCAGCAGGCCCTCACGATCAGGTTCGATGGAATCGAAACAGCCTGATTTTATAAGACTTTCCAGCACTTTGCGATTGACCACCCGGGCGTCGATGTTCTCCAGCATCTGCTTAAGCGAATCGAAACTCTTAAGTTCCCGGCGGGCCTCGATGATCGAATCGATGGTGTTCCTGCCCACGTTCTTTACCGCGCCCAGGCCGAAACGGATAGCCTGCCCCTCGGGCTGGTAGTGGTGATGGCTGGCATTGATGTCAGGCGGAAGCATGGCGATCCCCATCTCGCGGCAGTTGGCCAAAAAGGACATGGTCTTATTGGTGTCGCCCATGACGCTGGTCAGCAGGGCCGACATGTATTCCAGCGGGTGATGGGCCTTCAGGTAGGCCGTCTGGTAGGCCAGCACCGCGTAACCGGCGGCGTGCGACTTGTTGAACCCGTAGCCGGCGAATTTGGCCAGCAGGTCGAATATCTTCTCGGCCCGGTCCTTGGATATCTTATTGACCTCATGGCATCCCTTGATGAAGGCCGGGCGCTGCTTCTCCAGGTCTTCCAGCCTTTTCTTGCTGATGGATTTCAGCATCAGGTATCCGGCGCCCAGCGAATATCCGGCCAGGGCCTGCACCGCCTGCATTACCTGCTCCTGGTAGATCAGGATACCGTAGGTGTTCTTGCAGATGGGCTCCAGCAGGGGATGCTCATATTCGATCTTCTGCTGGCCGTTCTTGCGGGCCAAAAAGTCCGGGATCAGGTCCATGGGCCCGGGCCGATACAGCGAGATCACCGCGATGATATCATCCAGGGACGAGGTCTGCAGCTTGACCGTCAGGTCGCGCATGCCGGCCGATTCCAACTGGAACACCCCGGTGGTATTGCCCTTGCGCAGCAGGGTGAAGGTCTTTTCGTCGTTATAGGGGATGCTATCGATGTTAATGCCGATGCCCTTTTCCCTGAGCATCCGGACGGTATCGTCGATGACCGTCAGGTTGCGCAGGCCCAGAAAATCCATCTTCAAAAGGCCGCATTTCTCCAGCCAGCCCATCTCATACTGGGTGGACACATCGCCTTTGCTGCTCTTGAACAGGGGCAGATAGTCGGTCAGCTGGCCGGGGGTGATCACCACCCCGGCGGCGTGGGTGCCGACGTTGCGGATGCGGCCTTCCACCGCCTGGGCGATCTCCATCACCTCCTGGAAGCGGGGATCGGACTTAATCAGCTTGTCCAGCTCCGGTACGTTCTTCAGGGCGTCGGCGATGCCGTGGCCGAAGGGGATCAGCTTGGCGATCTTATCGGCCTCGCCGTAGGTCAAGTTGTAGACCCGGCCCACGTCGCGCACCGCGGCCTTGGCCTGCATGGTGCCGAAGGTGATGATCTGGGCCACGCTGTCCGAGCCGTATTTCTGATTGACGTATTCGATCACCTTGCCGCGCTGGCTGTCGCCGAAATCGATGTCGATATCAGGCATGCTGACCCGCTCCGGGTTCAAGAACCGTTCGAACAGCAGATTGAACTTTAACGGTTCAACATCGGTGATGCCCAGACAGTATAGCACCAGGCTGCCTACCGCCGATCCGCGGCCCGGTCCCACCGGCACCTGATTGGATTTGGCAAAATCGATGAAATCCTTGACCACCAGAAAGTAACCCGGGAAGTTCATCTTTTCGATGATCTCCAACTCCTTGTTCAGGCGCTCCCGGATCCCCGTGGTTACCGTTTGGTATCTTTTATTGAGCCCGGTCTCGGCCAGATACCTGAGATAGACCGATTGGCTGTCGAATTCCTGAGGCACCTGGTAGAAGGGGATGTTAAGCTTGCCCGATCCCAGGTCCGAAAGCAACAGATTGCATCGATCGGCCACTTCCATGGTGTTGGTCACCGCCTCGGGGAATTCCTCGAACAGCCGGGCCATCTCGGCCGGTGACTTAAAATAGAAGTTGTCGTTGGAGAACTTCATCCGGTCGGTATCGGTGATGGTACGTCCGGTCTGGATGCACAGCACCACATCGTGCGCCTTGGCATCTTTGGCTTCCAAATAATGAACGTCGTTGGTGGCCACCAGCGGTATGTCCAGTTCCCTGGCAATGGTCGCGATCTCGGGAATCACCCGCAGTTCCTCTTCCAGACCGTGGTTCTGGATCTCCAGATAAAAATTCGGTCCGAACAGTTCCCGGTAAAAGGATGCGACCTCGCGGGCCTTTTTGGAGTTGCCTTTAAGGATGGCTTGGGCGATCTCTCCCTGGATGCAGGAGGAAAGGGCCAAAAGTCCCTCGGAGTGCCGGGCCAAAAACTCCTTGTCGATGCGCGGCTTGTAATAAAAACCCTCCAGAAAGGCGGACGACGAAAGCTTCATCAGATTGCGGTAGCCGGTCTCGTCGCGGGCCAGTAGGATCAAATGGAAAGCGGTCTCGCCGCCGGGGTCGGCCGTGCGGTCCAGGCGGCTGCCCGGGGCCACGTACATCTCGCTGCCGATAATGGGCTTGATCCCGGCCTGACGGGCGGTGGTATAAAAATCCAGGGCCCCGAACATATTCCCGTGGTCGGTGATGGCCAGCGAGGTCATTTTATGCTCCGCCGCCTTCTCGACCAGCTTTTTGAGCGGGATCAGTCCGTCCAGGACGCTGTATTCGGTATGAAGATGAAGATGGGTGAATCGGGAATTGGGCATGTCGATGGTGATTAAAATTACTAATGACGGATTACCGGGGGGTAATGATATATTCAGGGCAGGACTGTCATTCCTGCAGGTCGGAGAGCTTCTTGGGGACGCTGTTGCCGTTAAGAGGCAGGTCCAGCGGGTTAGCGCAGTATTTTTCCTTGCACCGTCCGCACAGCACGAAGGTGAATTCGCGGTGTACTTCCTCTTCAAGCAGAGATTCCGGCACGCCGGCGGTCTGCTCGTTGATCCGGGCGATGAAATCCTTGATGCTGGTTCCCTCCGGTTCTTCGATCACTCCGTCGAAGCCCTGCAACAAGGAGATCTTCATCTGGTAGTATATACTGCCTTGCGGCAGTTGCCTTCCGCATTTGTCACAGCGTCTCATTTTTGTCTTGCTCCTTCGGCTCTTAGGATATCACTTAATCGATATAATTTCAATAGGAAAATGTTTTTATAATTCATTTGACAAATCTCACAAATGGAATTAAACTTATCCGGACAGGAAGTGAAATATTCGGCATCGAATGTTATTCCTTTGGAAAAGGGAATCCAGGAACGGATGCACGTTTTTACTGGCGTGAGATCAGGATCCAAGAAATAAAATACCATTATCTGGCAAAAAACAGGTATCCCGATACGGGTTCTTACAAAGGGCACAAATAAAATATTGGATTGCAGAAATGTTAAAAAATAAATTTATTGCATATTGCACAGGTTTGCTATTATTCACTTCATTGGCAATTGCCTCCAATATCCTGATCCCCATGGACCTGACCCAAAATGACCACCTGCGGGCGTACGGCGTGGTCTTCCGCTCCCTGCAGAACAGCGTCAAGGTAGAATGGCTGCTCAATTATAGGGGCGGATCTTTTATGGCTTCGGAGAATCAAACCACCACGGACCTGTGCAAGCTTTCCGGGGTCAGTTACAGCATCATCTCCGACGGGCAGGCGGCCGATGTCTACCGGCAGATCGAATCGGGGAATATGGAGCGCATTGAATTGGAGAAGGCGCCAAAATTGGCGGTCTACGTGCCGCCTACCCACGATCCCTGGGACGATGCCGTCCGTCTGGCTTTGGATTACGCCCAGGTGCCGTATACCACCTTATGGGACGAGGAGGTTCTGTCCGGGGCGCTGGGCCAGTACGACTGGCTGCATCTGCATCACGAGGATTTTACCGGGCAGTACGGGAAATTCTATTCCAGCTATTACGGTACCGACTGGTACCAGAACGATGTCCGGGCCAACACCCGGCTGGCGGCGAAACTGGGCTATAAAAAGGTTTCTCAAATGAAGCTGGCGGTGGCCCAAAAGCTGAGGAAATATTTGTACGACGGGGGGTTCCTGTTCGCCATGTGTTCGGCTCCGGCCACCCTGGACATCGCTCTGTCCGCCGCCGGAACGGATATTGTGCCAAAAGAATTCGATGGTGACCCGGCCGATCAGGCTTGTCAATCAAAACTCGATTTTGGCCAGACGCTGGCCTTTATCGATTTTGACGTCATGACCAATCCGTTGGTTTACGAGCATTCCGATATCGACGTGGGCACCGAGGCGGTGGCCAGGGGCAAGGACACATATTTCACGCTATTTGATTTTTCGGCCAAGTACGACCCAGTCTCGTGCATGCTGGTGCAGAATCATGTGGCGTTGGTCAACGAATTTTTAGGACAGGATACCGGTTTCAGGCGGGAAAAGGTAAAGAAGGGGATAGTGGTGCTGGCAGAGGTATCCGGCACCGATGAGATAAAATACCTTCATGGGATTTATGGCAAGGGGAGCTTTGCCTTTTACGGAGGGCATGACCCGGAAGACTTTCAGCATTTTGTGGGCGACCCCAAGACCGACTTAAGGCTGTACCGAAATTCACCGGGATATCGTCTTATCCTCAATAATATATTGTTCCCGGCCGCCAAGAAGAAGCAATTGAAGACATAGATACCTCAGGTATTTTAAAAGGTTGCTTTTAGGGCTATATCTTGATTAAAATCACAGATATTTAATTTTATATTGACTTAATAAATATTTTTGGTTATAATTACAAACTCTTTAAGGAATCCGAAGGGCCACCGTAGCTCAGCTGGTAGAGCAGCGGTTTTGTAAACCGCTGGTCGGGGGTTCAAGTCCCTTCGGTGGCTCCAGAAAGATGGGTAACTGTCTTCACGGGTATGCTTTTGAATATAATGTGGTGAGGTTCCCGAGTGGCCAAAGGGAACAGACTGTAAATCTGTCGGCGAAGCCTTCGGAGGTTCGAATCCTCCCCTCACCACCACTTTTAGACCCCTCCCAGCCCTCCCCTTGATCAAGTGGAGGATCCAAGGTGGGGTCAAAATATCAGCGGTAAAGAGATACGAGCGGGTGTAGCACAACGGTTAGTGCTCCTGCCTTCCAAGCAGGATACGACGGTTCGATTCCGTTCACCCGCTCCATTTTTTATCAATTTATTTTTGGATTTTGCTAAAATTTCTGACATGAACGGCTGACGTAAAATATCTCCTATTTTTGACAAAATATAGTTGACAAATCCTAAAAATTTGATATAATTACAATTCTTCCGTAAAAAATAGACTCTGCCTCCCAAAGTAGTGGTGACTTGGGGGGATAGGGGTTTATTGTTCTTTATTTTTAATCAACGCCCACCTAGCTCAGTCGGTAGAGCGCGTCCTTGGTAAGGACGAGGTCACCAGTTCAATCCTGGTGGTGGGCTCCATTTAGAAAATGAATTCTTAAAAGAATAAAATCCTTTTGTAAGGAGAAACGACATGGCTAAAGCGAAATTCGAGCGGACCAAGCCGCACGTAAACATCGGGACGATAGGGCACGTAGACCACGGTAAGACGACGCTGACCAGCGCGATCACGAAGTACCTTGCGGAGAAGGGACTGGCGAAGGCGAAGAGCTACGAGGAGATCGACAACGCGCCGGAGGAAAAGGCCCGCGGGGTGACGATCAACGTACATCATGCTGAGTACGAGACCACGAAGCGTCACTATGCCCACGTAGACTGCCCCGGCCATGCCGACTATATCAAGAACATGATCACCGGCGCGGCACAGATGGACGGAGCGATCCTGGTGGTGGCGGCGTCTGAAGGTGCGATGCCTCAGACCCGGGAGCACATCCTACTGGCCCGCCAGGTAGGGGTGCCAGCCTTGGTGGTGTTCCTGAACAAAGTGGACCAGGTTGACGATCCTGAATTGATCGAGATCGTGGAGATGGAGGTCCGGGACCTTCTGACCCAGTACGGGTTCCCCGGAGACCAGATCCCTGTTATCCGTGGCAGCGGACTGAAGGCAATGGAAGGGGACCAGTCGGAGATCGGAGTGCAGGCTATCCAGAAGCTGATGGACGCGGTGGACAGCTATATACCGGAGCCGGTTCGCGACACGGACAAGCCGTTTTTGATGGCCATCGAGGACGTGTTCTCGATCACCGGACGCGGCACAGTGGGTACGGGCCGGGTTGAGCGCGGCAGAGTGAAGGTGGGCGACAAGGTGGAGCGGGTCGGCGTCAAGGAGACCCGGGAGACCGTGGTGACCGGAGTGGAGATGTTCCGTAAGCTGATGGACGATGCCCAGGCCGGAGACAACATCGGAGTGCTGCTGCGCGGCATCGAAAAGACCGATCTGGAGCGCGGGATGGTACTGGCGGCCCCCAAGAGCATCACCCCCCACAAGAAGTTCAAGGGCGAAGTCTATGTGCTGACCAAGGAAGAGGGCGGACGGCACACCCCGTTCTTCAACGGGTACCGGCCCCAGTTCTACTTTAGGACCACTGACGTAACCGGGAACCTGAGCCTTCCCAAGGGAGTGGAGATGATCATGCCCGGGGACAACGTGACCATCGAGGGCGAGCTGATCACCCCGATAGCCATGGAGAAGGGTTTGAAGTTCGCCATCCGCGAGGGCGGCCGCACCGTGGGCGCCGGAACAGTCACCGAGATCGTAGAATAATTCCGGAAAATCAGTCGACCGGTCAATCGGTCGATTGGGACAATCGGACAATAGGAAATTAATAAAATCGGATTAATAAGATGCGAGAGTTGATAACATTGGCCTGCGGGGAATGCAAACGCCGGAATTACAACAGCGACAAGAACAAACGGAAACACCCCGATCGTGTGGAGTTCAAAAAATACTGCCGGTTCTGCAAAAAACACACCGCTCATAAAGAGACCAGATAATCCAATAGGCGAAGGCCAGTAGCTCCAATGGTAGAGCGCCGGTCTCCAAAACCGGATGCTGGGGGTTCAAGTCCCTCCTGGCCTGCCATTCCGGTTGAAAGGTTTCACAATCAAAAGGGACCGGTTCAAGCGAAGGGAAGATTAAAAACATGTTCAATAAATTGTGGCAGTTCGTTAAGGACGTCAGGGTGGAGTTCACCAAGGTCAGCTGGCCCAGCCGCGAAGAGCTGACCCAGTCCACCATCGTGGTGGGAGTGGTATCCTTGGTGGTGGCCGCTTTCATCGGGGTCATCGACCGCCTGTTATCGGTGGGTATAACGTTCTTTCTGGGCCGATTTTAGATGGCTATGCGCTGGTACGTCATCCATACCTATGCCGGGCATGAGAACCGGGTGAAATCCGCTTTGGAGGCGGCTGCCCTGCGCTACGGGCTGCAGGACAAGATAGGTCGGGTGCTGATACCCACCGAGGACGTCACCGAGATAAAAAAAGGCCGTCGCAAGACATCGGCCAAGCAGCTGTTCCCCAGCTACCTGATGGTGGAAATGGATATGACCGACGAGGTTTGGAACGTGGTCTCCACCACTCCCGGGGTCACCAGCTTTTTAGGCACCAGGCGTAAACCCCAGCCCATGCGGGACTCCGAAGCCCAGCGTCTGATATCCCGGATGGAAGGGGAAAAGCGTCAGGGGCCGGTGGTGATACCCTATCAAAAGGGCGAGACCATCAAGATAATCGATGGGCCGTTCGCCAATTTTACCGGCATCATCGAGGAGATAGATAACGAACACGGCAAGGTAAGGGTGATGGTGACCATTTTCGGGCGGACCACCCCGGTGGAGCTCGATTTCATGCAGATAAACAGTCTGTGACAAGAACAAAATAAACCAAGAGAGAAGATATGGCAAAGATCGTAACCGCAATGGTAAAACTTCAGGTCCCGGCCGGACAGGCCAACCCGGCGCCGCCGGTGGGCCCAGCATTGGGACAGCACGGCGTCAACATTCCCGAATTCTGCAAGCAGTTCAACGCCAAGACCGCCGGGCAGGAGGGATTGATAATTCCCTGCGTCATCACCGTCTACAAGGACCGCAGTTTTTCGTTCATCACCAAGACCCCGCCGGCCGCCATCCTGCTGAAGAAGGCCGCCGGACTGGCCAAGGGTTCCGGCGTTCCCAACCGCAACAAGGTAGGCAAGGTAACCGAGGCCCAGGTGCGCGAGATAGCCACCAAAAAGATGGCCGACCTCAATGCCGCCAGCGTCGAAGCCGCCATGATGATGGTCAAAGGCACCGCCCGGAGCATGGGCATCGAGATAAGCAACCAATAAACCGACTTAATATAAGCAAAAACCACAATCCCGCTGGGAGGAGACCAGGAAGGAACGATGAATGCTTCCGACCGGTCTTCGCTATTAACCAGGAAGGAGGAAGATGAAAAGAGGGAAAAAGTACAACAACTCGCTCAAAAAATTCGAGACTGCCAAGGAATACACTCTGACCGAGGCGGTGGAGATGGTCAAGCAGGCGGCCTACGCCAAGTTCGACGAGACCATGGAGCTGTCGATGAAGACCGGGCTTGACCCCAAAAAATCTGACCAGAATCTTAGGGGAACCGTTCTGCTGCCGCATGGCACCGGAAAGAAGGTACGGGTGCTGGTCTTCGCCAAGGGCGAAAAGGAGACCGAGGCCAAGGATGCCGGAGCGGATTTTTTCGGTTCCGAAGATCTGATCAAGAAAGTGTCCGAGGGATGGACCGATTTCGATGTGGCCATCGCCACCCCGGATATGATGAGCCAGGTGGGAAAGCTGGGTAAGATTTTGGGTGTCCGCGGGCTGATGCCCAACCCCAAGACCGGCACGGTCACCTTCGACGTGGCCAAGGCCGTCAAGGACTCCAAGGCCGGCAAGATCGAATACCGTTTGGACAAGCAGGGAAACCTGCACCTTCCGGTAGGCAAGAAGTCCTTTGACGCCGAGAAACTGGTGTCGAATGCCAGGGCGGTGATCAACGAAGTGATGAGGGCCAAACCGTCGTCGGCCAAGGGGACCTATATCAAGAGCCTGTCGGTTTCGGCCACCATGAGCCCCGGGGTCAAAATCGCTCTGACCGAGCTGTCCGGATCAGGAAAGTGAGGATGTGATCATGATAAAGCAAGAAAAAGAGAAGATAGTCCAGGAACTCACCGAAAAGATGAAAGCCGCCAAGGCCATATATCTGACCGATTTCACCGGCCTTGACGTGATCCGTTCGACCGAGCTTCGCAAAAAGCTGCGGGAGGCTTCGGTGGAGTACCAGGTGGTTAAGAATACTCTGGCCCAGTTGGCGGCCAAGAACGCCGGCATGGACATGCTGGTCGACTACCTGACCGGTCCGACCGGACTGGCCTTCGGGGTCAAGGACCCGATCATTCCCGCCAAGATCCTGGTGGAATTCGGCAAGGAAGACGAAAAGCCGTCGGTCAAGGTGGGTGTGGTGGAAGGCAAGATGGTGGACGTCAAGCAGGTCAAACAACTGGCCCTGCTGCCCAGCCGCGAAGTACTGTTGTCACAGGTCCTTTCGGCCATGCAGTCCCCGATCGCCGGATTGGTTGGCGCCCTGGACGGCATCATTCAGAAATTCGTGGGCACGGTGGACGCCATAGCCAAGCAAAAGGAAGCCAAATAACAATCCATAGCATAAAAAGAAAATAATAAACAATCAGGAATAAAAAGGAGCATTTCAAAATGTCGGACAAGAAACAGACCATAATGGAAGCTATCGAATCCATGACCGTGCTGGAACTGGCGGAACTGGTCAAAGCTTTGGAAGAGAAATTCGGCGTCAAGGCCGCCGCCCCGGTGGCTGCCGTTGCAGTGGCAGGCGGAGCCGCAGCCGCTCCGGCCGAGGAGAAGACCAGCTTCGACGTGATCCTGGTCTCCGGCGGCGACAAGAAGATCCAGGTGATCAAGGAAGTGCGCGGCATCACCAACCTGGGCCTGAAGGAAGCCAAGGACCTGGTGGAGGGAGCTCCCAAGCCGGTCAAGGAAGGCGTGGCCAAGGACGAGGCCCAGAAGATCAAGGCTACTTTGGAAGCAGCCGGGGCCACCGTAGAACTGAAGTAACAGACATCTTTTAAAAAAATATAAGACCGGGGTGCGGGGACAGCGGTTGTCCCCGTTCCTTGGTTCCCTGTGCGTTTGATGGGGCCGTTCCCGGATGTGGTGCCGGGAGATTAAGCGGTTTCATCAAACGCTGCTTTTAGAGGCCCCGGGCCCGGTCGTTTTTTTTAGCGCCGGAGGAATATTTTCCGCCGGTCAGTAAGTTAAGACGTAAAAGGAGCACCACCTTGAAGCAGGTAAAGAGAAAAGATTATTCCAAGATCCAGTCGGGCATTCAACTGCCCAACATGCTGGACATGCAGGTCAGTTCGTTCAAGGATTTCCTGCAGGAGGAAGTTCCCCCCGCCAAGAGAAGGAATGAAGGCCTGCAGGCCATATTCAACGAGATATTTCCCATAGACGATCCCCAGAACCGGCTGTCATTAGAGTTCGTTTCCTACAGCCTGGGCAAGCCCCGTTACGCCATTCCGGAGTGCCATGACCGCGATATGACATTTGCCGCGCCGCTGAAGGCGGTACTGAGGCTGGTGGTCAAGGACACTTCCGACCCCAAGGCCCCGCCCAAGGAAGTGGTGGAGAAGGAGGTCTTTTTGGGAGAGCTGCCGCTGATGACCGATATCGGCACCTTTGTCATCAACGGAGCCGAACGGGTGGTGGTCAGCCAACTGCACCGTTCGCCGGGCGTCTTTTTTGCCGAGAAGACCCATCCTTCGGGCAAGCGCATCTATACCGCCGAGATCATCCCCTACCGCGGCTCCTGGATCAAGTTCATGATAGATCCCAAGGACCTGCTGTGGGTCTCCATAGACAAGCACCGCAAGTTCCACGCCACCCTTTTATTGAGAGCAGTGGGATTTGCCCAGAACAAGGACATTCTGGGGCTGTTCCATAAGGCGGAGAACGTTTCCATCAGCGCCGATAAACAGGTTCTGGGAAGGTATCTCTACGCCGATGTGGTGGCGCCAAAGAGCGGCGAGGTGCTGGCCGAGGCCGGGCACATCGTCACTCCCGAGATCCTGGCCACTTTGCGGCTGGCCAAGATCGACAGCGTCCAGGTAGTGGCCATCGATCCGGTCAAGGATCCGGCCATCGTTCCCCGGACCATGCTGGCCGACAATAACAAGGGGGTCAAAGAGGACGCCCTGTCCAAGATATATAACATACTGCACCCCGGCGACGCCATCAGCCCCGAGCTGGCCAAGACAGTCATCGATCGTCTGTTCTTCGACCGCAAGCATTACGATCTGAAAAGGGTGGGGCGTTACCAGTTGAACCGCCGGCTAGAGATGGAGATCTCCAACAGCACAGTGCTGGGAGCCAAGGATTTCGTGGAGGTCATCCGTTATCTGCTGGGCCTGCGGGCCAATCTGGGGATGATAGACGATATTGACCATTTGGGCAATCGCCGGGTGTTGAGGGTGGGCGAACTGGTGGCCGCCCAGTTCTCGGTGGCCCTGTCCCGCATGGCCCGTATGGCTCGGGAGAGGATGTCGCTGTGGGACGGCAACGACGCCATAACTCCGCACGACCTGGTCAATTCCCGGATAATCTCATCGACCATAAACACCTTCTTCGGATCGTCGCAGTTGTCGCAGTTCTTGGACCAGCCCAACCCGCTGGCAGAGCTTCGGCATAAACGCCGACTTTCCGCCCTGGGACCGGGCGGCCTGACCCGAGAAAGGGCCGGCTTCGAGGTGCGCGACGTGCATTACACCCATTACGGGCGGTTGTGCCCCATCGAGACGCCGGAAGGCCCCAACATCGGCCTGATCGCCAGCCTGGCCTGCTATGCCAAGGTCAACGATCTGGGATTCCTGGAAACCCCCTACCGCAAGGCCAAGGGCGGCAAATTGACCGGCGAGATCGAATATCTTTCGGCCAATACCGAAGACCAATACACCATTGCTCAGGCCAATACCGCCATCGATGACAAGGACCGCCTGGCGGTGGAACTGGCGCTATGCCGCCATCGCGAGGGCTTCCCCAGAGTCAAGCCTCCCGAGGTCGATTACATGGACGTCTCTCCCCAGCAGCTGGTCAGCCTGTCGGCGGCCCTGATCCCGTTCCTGGAACACGATGACGCCAACCGGGCCCTGATGGGCTCCAACATGCAGTGCCAGGCCGTCCCCCTTTTAAGGCCCGAATCGCCGATCATCGGCACCGGCCTGGAAGGCAAGGCGGCGGTGGATTCCGGCACCATGGTGCAATGCCGCCGGGACGGAACCGTCGAAAAGGTCACGGCCGATGCCATCTATATAAGGCCCTCGCGTCCCGATGTGGCCGAAGTGGACTTTTTGAAGGACAGCCAGCTGGATATCTATCACCTGACCAAGTTCCGCCGCTCCAACCAGGATACCTGCATCAACCAGAGGCCCATCGTCTGGGAAGGCGATAGCGTTAAAAAGGGCGAAGTGGTGGCCGACGGATCCTCCACCGATCAGGGCGAGCTGGCTTTGGGGGTCAACTGTCTGGTGGGCTTCATGCCTTGGGCCGGCTTCAATTTCGAGGACGCCATCATCATCAGCGAAAGGATGGTCAAGGAGGACCGCTTCACTTCGGTCCATATCGAAAGCTTCGAGTGCTTCGTCCGTGACACCAAGCGGGGTCCGGAGGAGATCACCCGGGAGATCCCCAACGTGGGCGAGGATACCCTCAAGGACCTCGATGAGAACGGCATCATCCGCATCGGGGCCAGGGTGGAGGCCGGGGATATCCTGGTGGGCAAAGTAACACCCAAGGGCGAGACCGAGCCTACTCCCGAGGAAAAACTATTGCGGGCCATCTTCGGAGACAAGGCCGGGGACATCAAGGACACTTCGCTTAAGGCGCCTCCGGGCATGGACGGCGTGGTCTGCGACGTAAAGGTTTTCTCGCGCAAGAGCCAGGACCGCCGCTCTTCCCACGAGGAGAAGCGGAAAATAGAGGAGATCCAAAAGGAGGCCAAAAAGCAGATAGACCGGATCAAGGTCGAGCGCGACCGCCGGATCAGGGAACTGCTGGCCGACCAGACCTGCAATATAACCATCAAGCACGGCGAAAAGCTGATAGCCCGCAAGGGTCAGAGGCTCTCCGAATCGGTGCTGCACGATATAAGATTCGTCGACCTGGAGGAGCTGGGCGAAATTTCCGAGGACAAGGCCCTCAATCAAAAGGCCATCAAACTGGTGGAGGCCGCCAAGAAGGCCATAGAATCGGTTCAGGCCGATATCCAGATCGAGAAGGAGAAAGTTGAAAGGGGCGACGAGCTGCCGGCCGATGTAATCAAGCTGGTCAAGGTATTCGTGGCCCGAAAGAGACGTCTAATGGTAGGGGACAAATTGGCCGGGCGGCACGGCAACAAGGGCGTGCTGGCCAAGATAGTTCCGGCCGAGGACATGCCATACCTGTCGGACGGCCGTCCCCTGGATATGATCCTCAATCCGTTGGGCGTTCCCTCCCGTATGAACCTGGGCCAGATAATGGAGACCCATTTGGGATGGGCCGCTCAGATATTGGGCTTTAAAGTGGCCACTTCGGTGTTCAACGGGGCTTCCATTTCCGAGGTGATCGAAGAGATGAAACGGGCCGGTTTGCCTGAGAACGGCAAGGTACGCCTGTTCGACGGTCGGAGCGGCGAGGCCTTCGACGAGCCGGTGACGGTGGGGGTGATGTACATGCTCAAACTGTCCCATTTGGTGGACGATAAGATTCATGCCCGCTCTATCGGGCCGTACTCCCTGATAACCCAGCAGCCGTTGGGCGGCAAGGCCCATTTCGGCGGACAGCGTTTCGGAGAAATGGAGGTCTGGGCCCTGGAGGCCTACGGCGCGGCCTATACCCTTCAGGAGATACTGACCGTCAAATCCGACGATGTCCAGGGCCGGCAGCGGGTGTACGAGGCCATAGTCAAGGGCGAGAACCTGCCGGAGCCGGGCACCCCGGCCTCCTTCGACGTGCTGGTCAAGGAACTGCAGGGGCTGTGCCTGGATGTCCAATTAAGGAAGGAGGAATAAGCCATGACCGAAGAGAGAAAGAACATACCGGCCGAACAGGATAACAAGAATTACGATTTTGATTCCATCAGGATCGGCCTGGCTTCCCCCGAACTGGTGCTTTCCTGGTCTTACGGCGAGGTGACCAAGCCTGAGACCATCAACTACCGGACCTTCAAGCCGGAGCGGGACGGACTGTTCTGCGAAAAGATATTCGGCCCCACCAAGGACTGGGAGTGCAATTGCGGCAAATACAAGAAGATCCGCTTCCGGGGAGTGGTCTGCGACCGCTGCGGGGTCGAGGTCACCCTGTCCAAGGTGCGGCGGGAGAGGATGGGACATATCAAGCTGGCGGTGCCGGTGGCCCACATCTGGTACGTCAAATCGCTGCCCAGCCGGGTGGGACAGCTGCTGGACATCACCATGCGCGACCTGGAGCGGGTGCTGTATTACGAATCGTATATAGTCATCGAACCCGGTTCCAGCAGCTTTCATAAAAAGGACCTGATCAACGAAGAACAGTGCATAAAGGCCGAAGAGGAGTTCGGCAAGGATTTTGTGGCCAAGATGGGAGCCGAGGCGGTGCGCGACCTGCTGAAGGAGATCAACCTGGATGACCTGTCTGCCGAACTGAAGGTGGGCTTAAGACGGGAGGTTTCCGCCGAGAGCAAGAAGGACCTGCTGAAGCGTCTGCGGATCGTGGAGGCCCTGCGCCAGTCCGGCAACCGGCCGGAGTGGATGATAATGGACATCCTGCCGGTGATCCCCCCGGACCTGAGACCGTTGGTGCCTCTGGAAGGCGGACGTTTCGCCACCTCCGATCTTAATGACCTGTACCGCCGGGTGCTGACCCGCAACAACCGCCTGAAGAAGATCATCGAGATGCGGGCTCCGGAGATCATTTTGCGCAACGAAAAACGGATGCTGCAAGAGGCGGTGGACGCCTTGCTGGACAACGGCCGCCGTTCCCGGGCCATAAAGGGGCGTGGCAACCGCGAGCTGAAGAGTTTGTCCGACATACTGCGCGGCAAACAGGGCCGTTTCCGCCAGAACCTTTTAGGCAAACGGGTGGATTACTCCGGCCGTTCGGTGATCGTGGTCGGTCCCGAGCTGAAGCCTTACCAGTGCGGCCTTCCCAAGAGCATGGCCCTGGAACTGTTCAAGCCGTTCATACTGAAAAAGCTGGAGGAGAAGGGCTACGTCCAAAGCGTCAAGGGAGCCAAACGGCTGGTGGAGAAGGAAAAGCCGGGCGTGTGGGAGATCCTGGAGGACATCGTCAAGGAGCATCCGGTGCTTTTGAACCGGGCCCCCACCCTGCACCGCCTGGGCATCCAGGCCTTTGAACCGGTACTGATCGAAGGTAAGGCCATTCGTATCCATCCCCTGGTGTGCGCGGCCTTCAACGCCGATTTCGACGGCGACCAGATGGCGGTCCACGTGCCCCTGTCCTACGAGGCCCAGATCGAGGCGGCCACCCTGATGCTGTCCTCCAACAACATCCTGTTGCCGGCTTCCGGCAAGCCGGTGATCACTCCCAAGCTGGACATCGTCATCGGCTGCTATTACCTGACCAAGCCCAAGGCCGATTCCAAAGGAGAGGGCAAGGTGTTTGCCAACCAGGACGAAGTGATACTGGCATACCACAACGAAGTGGTGGACATCCATGCCAAGATCAAAATGAAGATGGAAGGCCGGATGATCGAGACCACCGTGGGCCGGGTGTTGTTCAACCAGATCGTGCCCAAGGAACTGGGCTATGTCAACGAGACCATGGTCAAAAAGGCCCTGGACAAGCTGGCCATAGCCTCCTTCCGCAAGATCGGCAGCTACAAGACCGCCATGTTCATGGACGAGATAAAGAAGATCGGATTCAAATACGCCACCCAGGCCGGGGTGACCATCAGCCTGTCGGACATCATCGTTCCCAACGAGAAGCAGGACCTGATCAAAAAGGGCATCGAGCTGGTGGAGAAGATCCAATCCCAGTACCGCAAGGGCGTCATCACCGACACCGAGAGATATAACAAGATCATCGACACCTGGACCCATGTCAACAACCAGGTGACCGAGAGCCTGATCAAGGGCATGGGGGAAGACAAGAAAGGCTTCAACCCGGTATTCATGCTGTTCGATTCCGAGGCCCGCGGCACCAGGGAGCAGGTCAGGCAGCTGGGCGGCATGCGCGGCCTTATGGCCAAACCCCAGAAGCGTTTCACCGGCCAGGAGATCATCGAGACCCCCATCCTGAACAATTTCCGTGAAGGCCTGACGGTGGTGGAATACTTCATCTCCACCCACGGGGCCCGCAAGGGGCTGGCCGATACCGCCCTGAAGACATCGGAGGCCGGATATCTGACCCGTCGCCTGGTGGACGTAGCCCAGGATATCATCATCACCGAGGACGATTGCGGAACAATTCTGGGTGACGAGCGGGGAGCGCTCAAGGAAGGCGAAGATATCATCGAATCCCTAAAGGACCGTATCCTGGGCCGGGTGGCCATGGAGGATGTGGTCAGCCCCATCACCGGCGAGGTAATCGTCAAATCCGGAGACGAGATAGACGAAGAGGCGGCCGAGGAGATCGAAGAGGCCGGCATCGAGAAGGTGCGGATACGCTCGGTGCTTACCTGCGAGGCCAAGCGCGGCCTGTGCCGCAAGTGTTACGGGCGCAATCTGGGGACCGGGCATCTGGTGGACATGGGTGAGGCCATCGGGGTGATGGCGGCCCAGAGCATCGGCGAACCGGGAACCCAGCTTACCCTGCGGACCTTCCATATCGGCGGTACTTCTTCCCGTATCGCGGCCCAGTCCAAGGTCACGGTCAAGATCCCCGGAACTTTGGAATTCAAGGGACTGGAGACCATCACCATGGAGTCGGGCGAAGTGGTGGTCATCAACCGTGACGGCGAAATAATATTGCACGGAGACAAGAACAACGTCAAGACCCGCTACAGCGTGCCTTACGCTTCTGTCCTCAAGGTGGCTGACAAGGCCGCGGTCCTGCCGGGCGACAGCATCTTCGAATGGGATCCCCACACCGCAGCCATCCTGGCCGAGCATTCGGGCACAGTCCAGCTGGCCGACATGGTGCCGGACGTGACCATCACCGAGGAATTCGACGATATCACCGGAATGCGGCGCCCAATGGTCATCGAAAGCAAGGACCGGAATCTATATCCCCATATCAATATCGTCGACAAACGGGGCAAGCTCCGTTCCAGCTATCCCATACCCATCGGGGCCCGGATAATGGTACAGGACGGACAGAACATATCGGCCGGCGAATTTTTGGCCAAGACCCCGCGCGAGATATCCAAGACCCGCGATATCACGGCCGGCCTACCCAGGGTGGCGGAGCTGTTCGAGGCCCGCAAGCCGACCGACCCGGCGGTGGTCACCGAGATCGACGGACGGGTCAAGTTCGGCGAGATCGCCAAGGGACAGCGGACCATAGTGGTCAAGAACGAGAACGACGAGGAACGTTCCTACCCCATTCCGCACGGGAAACACCTTTACGTCAGGGAAAGCGACCGGGTCAAGGCCGGAGAGAAGCTGACCGAAGGCTCCATTAATCCCCACGACATCCTGCGGATCAAGGGTCCGGGCGCGGTCCAGGTGTACCTGGTCAACGAGATCCAGGAGGTTTATCGGCTGAACGGCGTGCACATCAACGACAAGCACATCGAGGTGATCGTGCGCCAGATGCTGCAGAAGATAAAGATCGAGGACCCGGGCGACACCATATTCATCGAAGGCGACCAGGTGGACAAGGCCCAGGTGCGAGACGAGAACGAGCGGGTGCTGCGCGAGGGAGGCCGACCGGCCACCTTCCAGTCGCTGCTGATGGGCATCACCAAGTCGGCCCTATCCACTTCCAGCTTCATCTCGGCGGCCTCCTTCCAGGAGACCACCCGGGTGCTGACAGAGGCTGCGGTTCAGGGCAAGACCGATCTGCTGCTGGGTCTCAAGGAGAACGTCATCGTGGGTCGGCTGATCCCGGCCGGCACCGGCCTGAAGCGCTACCGCAACCTGCGGATCGTGGAGGAACAGAGCCAGGACGAGGAGGAATTAGCGCCGGTCCCGCAAGTGGAAACACCGGAGTTCGAGGAAGACGAGGAATAGAACCAAACCAGAAGGCCGGCTCTATGCCGGCCTTCTTCATTTATCTAAATACAGACGTTTGCTAATAATCTCAAAACATAGTATAATAAATATATGAAAACAATATTGCTTAGAAAGAACCAGGAACGGCGCATCAAGGCCGGGCATCCCTGGGTGTTCTCCAACGAGATCTGGAAAATGCCGGAAAAGCTTTATCCCGGCGAAGACGTTCAGGTGTCCGATTCCCGAGGACATCTTATAGGCAGCGGCTTCTACAACGCCCATTCGCTGATCTCGGTCAGGATCTATTCCCGGGAAAGACGGGAGTTCGACCGGGAGCTGATCAAGGAACGGCTAAGGCAAGCCGAGGACCTGCGGCAGAGGTTCTATCCCGGCTCCAAATTCTACCGCCTGAGTTACGGAGAATCCGACGGTTTGCCGGGGCTGATAATAGACCGCTATGACCGGCAGCTGGTGATGGAGGTCATGTCCCTGGGAGTGGACTGCCGTAAGGAGTTCGTGGTGGATTCCCTGAAGGAGATGTTCGATCCGGAATGCGTCTACGAACGGAGCGACAGCTATTCCCGCAAGCTGGAGGGGCTGGCCCCGGCCATCGGGCCGCTGCATGGGCAGCTGAATTCTGTGGTGATCTTGGAGGAGAACGGCCTGAAATTCTCGGCCGATCTTATGTACGGACAGAAGACCGGCTGGTTCTTTGATCAGCGGGATAACCGCCTGGCGCTAAGATCCTATGTTAAGGGCCGGACGGTGCTGGATTGCTTCTGCCATACCGGAGCTTTTGCCATAAATGCGGCAGCCGGCGGAGCTTGCGAGGTCACGGGGATGGACATATCGGAAGCGGCTGTCGAAATGGCCACAAAGAATGCCGGACTCAACGGTTTCCAGAATACCTGCCGGTTCCGCAAGGCCGACGTGATGCAGGAACTGAAGGCCATGACGGAATCTGGTAAAAAATACGATGTGGTCATTTTGGACCCACCGGCTTTTGCCAAGAACAAGAAGTCCATAGAACCGGCCCTTAAGGGCTACAAGGAGATCAACCTGCGAGCCATGAAGCTGCTGCCGCCGGGCGGCATTTTGGTGTCCTGTTCCTGTTCCTATCATATCGAGGACGAGCAGTTCCGGGTGATGCTTGTGGACGCCGCCCGCGACGCCGGCCGGACCCTGAAGCTGCTGGAATTCCGGCACCAGGCCAAGGACCATCCCGTACTTTTGGCCAGCAAGGAGACCCAATACCTCAAGTGCGCCATCATGGCGGTGGAGTGACCAATTTAATATTCGAGATTATAAATGTATAAAAAAATAATGATCGTCCTTTTATTTGGGACATCTTTATTGGCCCAAACTTTTAACCAGGTAAATGTAACCGAACCAGACAAAGAAAATGGCCCTGCTTCAAAAAAAGGCAAACTTGTATTTGCTGATGTTAATATATTTTTTAATGGCAAGCATGATTATTTATTTATGCAGTCGGGAGATACCGTTATGGTGGCCGTCATAGATACAAATTTTATTGAAGGACGAAAATCCTTTGATGAGTATGATATTACGGTAAATACCGAACGTTCGGAGAAAAGTGTTAGCCTAATTAAAATTTGGTCAAAATTTCCTCCAATAGTCCAGGATATCTTAACGGGGAATGGTGTTGTTGTGAGGTATTTCAGGGGAAGTAACCCCAAGGTCCATTTTTTCGACCCGCCGCAAGGAATGATAAATAGTTTTCCTCAACAAATAAATTTTAAGTGTGTTGATGAAGGTAAAAGACCGAATGATACATTGGAGTACCGTTTGCTCATTAAAGGCCCCAAAGCCGCCAAAAATATCGGCGGGTATAAAAGCAGGGAATGGACACCCTGGATAATCGGAGAGAGCGGGGCAATATCGATAGACAGTCTTGGGTTTCATGGGAAATATGCAATAAAAGTGCAAACCAGGAATAATAACACCAATAAAAATTCTGAAAATGAAATAGAATTCAACTATTGAAAACAATCCCTCATATTCAATGTTATTTTTGATAAATATAAAATCCCGCTGGAATTCCCCCGGAGGCTACCGTGAGGTGCTGGTCATGGCCATTCCGCTGATCATGAGCACAGCCTCCTGGTCGGTCCAGCACTTTGTTGACCGGATGTTCCTGACCTGGCATTCACCCGAGGCCATCGCCGCAGCCATGCCGGCCGGCATGCTGAACTTCGCGCTAATGTGCACTTTTCTGGGCACCGCCGGATATGTCAGCACCTTCGTGGCCCAGTATTACGGGGCCAAACAGAACCAACAGATCGGCCCGATGGTCTGGCAGGGCGTTTATATCGCCGCCATCGGGGCGATGTTCTGCCTGGCGTTGATACCCTGGGCTGGCGATATCTTCCGCTGGGTGGGACACGAGCCGCTGGTGCAGAAGAACGAGGCGGTTTATTTTGCCATCCTGTGCGCCGGAGCCCTGCCGGCATTGGTGGCTTCGGCCCTGTCCAGCTTCTATTCCGGACTAGGGAAGACCATGCCGGTGATGTGGGTCAACATCGGGGCCACGGCCATAAACATCGTCTTCGATTACCTAATGATCTTCGGGCACGGCGGATTTCCGGCCATGGGCATGGCAGGGGCGGCCTGGGCCACGGTGTTTTCGGCGGTTTTCTCGGTGGCGACCTATGCGCTGCTGATCTTCCGTCCCAAGTATAACAGGATCTACAATACCCTGGGCGGATGGAGGTTCGATAAGACCAGGTTCATATCCCTATTGAAATTCGGATTCCCAAACGGTATCCAGTTCTTTACGGACATGGCCGGGTTCACTTTATTCATCCTTTTAGTGGGGCGGCTGGGCAGCGATAATCTGGCGGCCTCCAACATCGCCTTCAACGTGAACACCCTGGCCTTTATGCCAATGATCGGATTCGGCATCGCCACCTCGGTGCTGGTGGGGCAGTATCTGGGCGGCGAAGACGCTTCAGCCGCCAGCCGCAGCGTCTACTCGGCTTTTCATCTGACCTTTATCTATATGGCGGCGGTGGCCCTTTTGTATTTCTTCTGGCCCGATCTTTTTTTGATGCCCTTCGCCGCCAAGGCCGATCCGGCCCGGTTCGAAAACATCAGACGGACCACAATTATCCTATTGCGTTTCGTGGCGGTCTACTCGCTGTTCGACGGGTTCAACATCATCTTCTCCTCGGCCATCAAGGGGGCCGGCGACACCAAGTACGTGATGTACATGGTGCTGGCCCTGTCGTTGGGGCTGCTGTCCATACCGAGCTACCTGGCCATAGTGGTGATGAAGGCCGGGATCTACGTTTCCTGGACCATCGCTTCGGTCTATGTGGTGGCCTTGGGATTGGCCTTCTATTTCCGATTTTTGGGCGGGAAGTGGAAAGGCATGCGGGTGATAGAGCCGGCGGCCCCGACCCTGACCCTGCACCCGGAGAGCCCGACAGTGGAGTGATTAACGATCTGCTATAAATCGAAATCTATCTCTACTCAACAATACTGAAGGCTGCATTAGCAGCCTTTTTTATTATAATTGACACCCCATAAAATTTATGATAAAATTAGATTTTATATCATAAAATATCAATTATAACTCACTGAACAATAAAAGATTATGAACATAGTCGTTTGTATTAAACAGGTGCCGGACACCACCGACGTGCGGATCGACCCGGCCACCAACACCCTCATTCGCGAAGGGGTGCCCTCCATCATCAATCCTTTCGATATGTATGCCATTGAGGAGGCCTTGAGGCTTCGTGAGAAATTGGGCGGCAAGGTCACCGTCATCTCCATGGGGCCGCCCCAGGTGATCGACGCTCTCAAGGAGGCCGTCTCCATGGGCGTGGACGATGCCGTCCTGCTCTCCGACCGGGCATTTGCCGGGGCGGATACCTGGGCCACTTCATACACATTATCGATGGGAATTAAAAAGATGGGCGGGGCCGATGTCATCCTGTGCGGCAAGCAGGCCATCGACGGGGATACCGCCCAGGTGGGCCCAGGGGTGGCCGAATTCCTGGACATTCCGCAGGTGACCTACGTCAAGAAGATCGAGGAGATCGACGAAAAGAAGGCCAAGGTGTGGCGAATGACCGAGGAGGGCTATGAGGTGGTGGAAACCTCGCTGCCGGCCATGTTCACCGTGGTCAAGGAGATCAACGAGCCGCGCCTGCCGTCATTAAAAGGCAAGATGAAGGCCAAGTCCTTCCAGCCTACCATCTGGAAGGCGGCCGACGTTTCCGCCGACGAGAAGAACATCGGGCTCAACGGCTCGCCCACCAACGTGGTAAAGATCTTCACGCCGCCGGTGCGCTCTGGCGGGGTCATCCTGCAGGGCGACATAAACGAAGCGGTGGAGAAGGTGGTCAACGGACTTAAGGAACAGCAGATTATTTAATGGGACGCTGATTTTCGCAGATAAACGCAGATTTATAATTTAGGTTTCCTTAAAATAAATCAAATTATGACGTTGATTAGAGCCGAATCGCAGGATTATAAATACTCCTCGCTGACAGATAAAATAATAAAGGCATTTTATAAAGTATACAATGCTTTGGGTTATGGGTTCCTTGAAAAAGTATACGAGAACGCTTTGTTGATTGAATTGAAAAAAGAAGGGTTGGAAGCGACAGCCCAAGCTCCGATCAAGGTTTTATATGAGAATCAAATGGTCGGCGAATATTTTGCTGACATCTTGATTCAAAATTCAGTTATTATTGAAATGGAAGCTGCAAGATGTTTTACCCCGGAACATGAAGCACAATTGTTGAATTACCTTAAAGCTACTGATTGAAGTGGGTTTGTTATTAAACTTCGGTATAAAACCCGAGGTGAAGAGAAAAGCCTTTAATAACCTAAGGAAAAATCAGAGACGATCTGCGTAATCAGCGTCCCAAAGAAATATAGGAGCAAAATGAGCGATATAGAGATCATCCAAGACAAATGCGTGGGCTGCGGGGCCTGCCTTTCCTCCTGCCCCTACGGAGCCATCAGCCTGCAGGACAACCTGGCGGTCATCGACGACGACAAGTGTACCCTGTGCGGGGCCTGCGTGGCCTCCTGCGGGTTCGAGGCCATCCTGCTGCGCAAGGATGCGGTGGAGAAGGCCGACATCTCCGGATTCAAAGGGGTGTGGGTGTTCGCCGAGCAGAAGAATGGCAAGGTGCAGAGCGTGTCCTTTGAGCTGATGGGCGAGGGCCGCAAGCTGGCCGATACTTTGGGGGTGGAGCTGGCGGCGGTGATCATGGGTCATAATATTGACCAGGCCTGTCAAGAGCTTGTATGGCGCGGAGCCGACAAGGTCTATGCCGTATCCGACCCTTCGCTGGAACATTTTTGCGACGAGCCCTATGCCCGGATCATGGCCGACCTGATAAAAGAATACAAACCGGAGATCGTGCTGGGCGGGGCCTCCACCATCGGCCGGGCCCTGATCCCCAAGGTGGCCATCAAGGCCCGCACCGGCCTGACCGCCGACTGCACCGGCCTGGCCATTGACGAGGAGCGCCGGATACTTCTGCAGACCCGCCCGGCCTTCGGCGGGAACATCATGGCCACTATCATTTGCCCCAACCACCGGCCCCAGATGGCCACGGTAAGGCACAAGGTGATGAAGGAGGCCGTGTGCGACAAGTCGCGCCAAGGCCAGATCATCAAAAAGACCTACGACAAATCCATGCTGACCTCTCGGACCTCAGTGGCACAGGTCATCGAAGAGGCCACCAATATGATCAAACTGACCGAGGCCGATATCATCGTTTCCGGCGGCCGGGGGATGAAGGCGCCCGAGAATTTCAAGCTGGTGGAGGCCCTGGCCAAGGCGGTGGGAGGCGCAGTGGGCGCGTCAAGAGCCGCGGTGGATTCCGGGTGGATCCCCTATTCGCACCAGGTGGGGCAGACCGGCAAGACGGTGGCTCCCAAACTGTACATCGCCTGCGGCATCAGCGGGGCCATTCAGCACCTGGTGGGCATGCAGTCCTCTGATTGCATCATCGCCATTAACAAGGACCCTGAGGCCCCCATCTTCAAGGTGGCCACCTACGGGATCGTGGGCGACGTATTCGAGGTGCTTCCGGCCATGACCAAGAAACTGCAGGAATCCTGCGGGAAAAAATAGAAAGGGAAAGATGTCTAACGATTTTGTGGGAATAGGCGGCGCCCTGATCGTCTGTCTGATTGCCCAAAGCATAGTCTTTATCGCCCTGGCCATCATGGCCGGAGTGATCTATCTGGTGGGCCTGCTGGCCGGGGAGAAGAACGGAGCTCCGGCCATAGCCGCCGTTCCGGCACCGGCGCCGCAGCCGGCCCCGGGCATAGAGCAGGAGGATGGAGAGATCGCAGCCGCCATCATGGGGGCCATAACTGCCGAACTGGGAGGGGCCGGAACCGATGCAAAATCCGGGACCGGACAGGTCAGTTCCTGGAGGCTGGTCTCGCTGCAGGAAGCGGCCAAAGGGAGGATCCGTAAATGAACGTTATCATTCATCACCTTTCGATGCTTATCCAAATGTCCGGGATGGCCAACATCACCCTGGGCAATGTGATCATGATAATCGTCTCTTTGGTCCTGGTATACCTGGCAGTTTTTCGCGGGTTCGAACCTCTTTTGTTGCTGCCTATCGGATTCGGGGCCTTTTTGGCCAACCTGCCGCTTTCAAACGTAGTGGGACATGACGGGCTGCTTACCCTGATATACAACGTGGGCGTCAACACCGAGGTCCTGCCTACCATGATGTTCATGGTGATCGGGGCCCTGACCGATTTCGGACCGCTGTTGGCCAATCCCAGCACCTTCCTCTTGGGAGCGGCCGCCCAGTTCGGGGTCTTTGCCGCTTTGCTGATAGCCACGGCGCTGGGCTTCAACCTTGCGGAGTCCGCGGCCATCGGCATCATCGGCGGGGCCGACGGTCCTACCGCCATTTTTACCGCCAGCAAGCTGGCTCCGCACCTGTTGGGGCCGATCGCGGTGGCGGCCTACACCTACATGTCTTTGGTGCCGCTGATCCAGCCGCCCATCATGCGGCTGATGACCACCAAAAAGGAGCGGACCACCGAGATGAAACAGCTGAGGAATGTCAGCAAAAGAGAGCGGATCGCCTTTCCCATCGCCATCTCTATCATCACCGCACTACTTTTGCCCCAGGCTATCGCTCTGATCGGCACCATGATGCTGGGGAACATCATCCGGGAAAGCGGGGTCACCGAGCGTCTTTCCAAGACCCTGCAGAACGAAATGTGCAACATAGTCACCATCCTGCTGGCGGCTTCGGTGGGCGCTACCATGGAGGCCGGCAACTTCTTAAGCCTTTCCACCCTAAAGATAGTGGCCCTGGGGCTGATCGCTTTCGGATTCAGCACCTTCGGCGGAATGCTTTTGGGCAAGGTCTTCTATATCGTCAGCGGCGGCAAGGTCAACCCGCTTATCGGCTCGGCCGGAGTGTCGGCGGTTCCCATGGCGGCCCGGGTCTCCCAAGTTGAGGGGCAACGCGAGAACAAACATAACTTTTTGCTGATGCACGCCATGGGGCCCAACGTGGCCGGGGTGCTGGGCACCGCCATGGCGGCCGGGGTCCTGATCTCGCTGCTCAAATAATAACGGCCATCGATAATCAAAACGTTAATGATATATAAGGGGAAAACAATGGCGCACGGAAAAGTTCATTTCGAGACACTGGCGGTGCACGGGGCTGGCATGCCGGACCTGACCAAGATCAAACCGGTCTCGATCCCGATCTATCAATCGTCGGAATTCGTATTCGACTCGGCCGAGCATGGAGCGGCGGTGATGTCCGGGCAGGAGCCGGGGTTCGTATACACCCGTCTGGGGAATCCCACCAGCCAGGATTTCGAAAAGCGGATGGCCCTGCTGGAAGGCACCGACGAGGGCATCTCGTTCGCTTCCGGGCTGGCGGCCATTGCGGCGGTCATCCTTACTTACTGCCGCCCCGGCGACAACATCATCTCTTCAGCCCCCATCTATGGCGGCACTTTCGGGCTGTTCAAGGACCTGCTGCCCAAGATGAACATCGAGATCATATATCTGCCGGCCAATGACATTCACAATCTGCTGGCGGCCAAGGCCAATTCCAAGACCAAGCTGGTCTACATCGAAACCCCCGCCAACCCAACGCTGGACGTGGTGGACATCGACGAGACCGTCAAGGCGGCCAAGCAAAAGAACCTGAAAGTGGTCATTGATAACACCTTTGCTACGCCCTGCCTGCAGAGGCCCATCGAAATGGGAGTGGATATAGTCCTGCACTCGGCCACCAAGTATATCTGCGGGCATGGCGACACCATGGGCGGCGTGGTGGTCGGCCCCAAGGCCGATATCGAACAGATCCGCCCCATGGCCTTCAAGAATCTGGGCGGCTCCATCGCTCCGCTTACCGCCTGGCTGATGTCCCGCGGACTGCAGACACTGCCATTAAGGGTGGAACGCCATTCCATCAACGCCATGAAAGTGGCCCGATTTTTGGAAAAACATCCCAAGGTCGAAAGGACCTGCTATCCCGGACTGGAATCCTGTCCGGCCCATCAGATCGCCAAAAAACAGATGCAGGGCGGTTACGGTGGAGTGTTGGCCATAGACGTCAAGGGCGGCCGCGAAGCGGGGAGGAAATTCCAGAACGCCTTAAAATTGTGCAAGCTGGCGGTCAGCTTAGGCAGTGTGGATACTTTAGTGACCCATCCGGCATCCACCACTCATCTGGCATACTCCGAGAGCGACCTGGCGACCCTGGGCATGACACCGGGTTTCGTCCGGATTGCGGTGGGCATTGAGAATCCCGAAGACGTAATGGCGGATCTGGACCAGGCGCTGGCACAAATCTGAAGCCTTAAATTGTGAATAGTAAATAGTGAATGGTGATGCGCCTGTAGCTCAGCTGGATAGAGCGTCGGACTTCGAATCCGCAGGCCGCCCGTTCGAATCGGGCCAGGCGCGCCATGAAATCCTATTTTATACCCTTTATTTTCACTTGACTAAAAGCATATAATAAGGTAAAATTAACCCTCAAAATGGATCAGATAATCTATCTTATAACATATTGAACCATATGGGTATATAATTCATTAAAGATATTGGCTCGCAAGCGATCAAGAACTTGCGGGCTATTTTTGAAATAAAAGTAAACAACAAAGTAAAAAATATCCAATCAATTAATGGAGGAGCAGATGAAGAAGGACCTTCTATCGGTAGCTGACTTGAATAAAAAGGAGATGGACGATCTTTTTGCGCTGGCAATAAAAATCAAGAAACAGACCAAATCCGGCAAATCCCCCAAGCTGTTGGCAGACAAGACCATGGCTATGATCTTCGAAAAACCTTCCCTGCGCACCAGGGTCACTTTTGAGACCGGTATGACCCAACTGGGCGGGCACGGTATATTTTTGGAGATGCAGTTGGGCAAAAGGGAATCAACCCCGGACATCGCCCGGAACATCAATCGCTGGGTGGACCTGGTGATGGCCCGTACCTTCGCCCATAAGAGCATAGTGGATATAGCCGAGAACACCGACATTCCGGTGATCAACGCCCTGTCGGACCTGGAACACCCCTGCCAGATATTCGCCGACTTTTTGACCATTTTGGAGCACAAAAAGAAATTCAAAGGGCTCAAGCTGGCCTACATCGGGGACGGTAACAATGTCTGCAATTCGTTATTGCTAGCCGCTGCCACGCTGGGCGTCAACATGACGGTGGGCTGCCCGCAGGGCTACGAACCGGACCGCGGTATCTGGGAGAAGGCCCAGGAGCTGGCCGCCAAGACCAAGACCACCCTGCAGATCATCCGTGATCCGCGGGAAGCCGCCCGAAACGCCGATGTGGTCTATACCGATGTTTGGGCCTCCATGGGCCAGGAATCGGAGAAAGAACTGAAGGCCCGGATTTTCGCTCCCTATCAGGTGAACAAGCAGATCATGGATGCCACCAAGAAGGATTCGATATTCCTGCACTGCCTGCCGGCCCACCGGGAGGAGGAGGTCACCAGCGAGGTGCTGGACGGCCCGCACTCCCAGGTGCTGGACCAGGCCGAAAACCGGCTGCATATCCAGAAGGCGATAATGGTCACGCTGGTCAAGAACAATGCCCGCCGGCCCAAAGCCAAAAAGAAGAAATAAAAATAAATAGTGCCACCCCGAGTGCTCGCGGTGGCACTAAATATAAACCCCCAAATGGAGGCGACCATGGGCGTATTAGGAGGAATAGGCATACTGTTCTACGGCCTTTTCATGCTGGTGATGCTGGCATTGTGGGTCGTATGGTTTTATTTCAGCGTCCGCTTCTTCAAACAAGCCACCGAATATTACCAGTCGGAACTGAATGACCGCATCAGGAAACAGGAGCAGATGAGCGAACTGCTGGCCAAGTTCGACCAGCTGGTGGATGTGCTCAAAGTAAAGTAATTACAACAAAGAATATTGAAGATAGAATATTGAATTTTGGTTAATGGTATTCGATATTCTGTATTCGAGATTCAATATTCAACTAATAAGGATATGAAATTCTACAAGATGTCCGGCAGCGGCAACGATTTCGTCCTGCTGGATAACCGGGACGGGCGTTTGCCTTCCGAACTCTCTCAGTTGGTCCAAAAGCTGTGCCACCGCCGCAATGGCATCGGGGCCGACGGGGTATTGCTGATCGAGAAATCGGCCAAGGCCGATTTCCGGATGCGCTATCTCAACGCCGATGGGGGCGAGGTGGCCTTCTGCGGCAACGGAGGACGGTGCATAGCCTGGTTCGCCCATTCCATAGGGGCGGCCGAAATATCCATGACCTTCGAGGCCGGCGACGGCCTGCATAAGGCCGAGGTCACTGATTCCCGGGTGAAACTGCAGATGCGGGAGCCGCGGGATTTCGATCTTCGTTTTCTGTTGCAGCTGGATGACCGGGGCTTTGCCGCCTCCTTTGCCGATACCGGGGTGCCGCATGTGGTGATCCCGGTGGCCGGAGTGGACGATTTTCCGGTGGTGGAGACCGGCCGAAAGATCAGGCATCACGAAAAGTACCAGCCGGCCGGTACCAACGCCAACTTCATCGAAGTAATGGACCGGCATCACCTGAAGATAAGGACCTACGAGCGCGGGGTGGAGGACGAGACCCTGGCCTGCGGCACCGGATCAACCGCTGCGGCGGTGATCTCCGCCCGGCTGGGCATGACCGAATCGCCGGTGGAATGCCTGACCCGGGGCGGAGAAACGCTGACCATCCATTTCAAGCTGGACGGGGAAACGGCCAGCGATGTCTTTCTGGAAGGACAGGTTCAGTTGGTGTTTCAGGGCGAATACATGTCATCCTGAGTACACTTTCAAACGTGGCTGGGAGTTGGATGACCGGGTCACCCGTTCGACCTGTCAGGCGGGCAGATTTCTCAGGGTGACAGAAAGGCTGTCATCCCGAGGGTACATCAAAGGAAGACAGGTTGAGGGATGACTGACTCATCCGTTCGGCTTGCTTGGCAAGCAAGTCTTCTCAGGGTGACAAAAACGCGCCATTACGAGGTAACGGCAAGTACAGCCGGGCGAAACAATCATTAATATGGATTGCTTCATCAGTTCAAAATATAGCCGGCTCGCAATGACAGCGGTGCAGAAAAACGAACAGAGGGAATGAGGTATCACCCATTTTAGTAAATCTCTTTGTGTCTTAGTGTCTTTGTGGTGAAATTCTTTTGAAAATATTATTACGGAGGATATATGGCCAAATGGCTTAAAGGCGAAGGCTTGACGTTCGACGACGTCCTGCTGGTACCTCAGAGATCCGAGATTCTGCCCAAGGAGGTGGAGATCGGCACCCGTTTCACCCGGCACATCAAGTTAAACATACCGCTGGTGTCAGCGGCCATGGACACCGTTACCGAGCACCGCCTGGCCATTGCTTTGGCCCGGGAAGGCGGCATCGGGGTCATCCACAAGAACCTTACCATCGAGGAGCAGGCCTCCGAAGTGGACCGGGTCAAGCGTTCCGAGAGCGGCATGGTGTCCAATCCCATCTCGCTTTCGCCGGAACATTTGTTGACCGATGCCTTGGCCATGATGCGCGAATTTTCCATCTCCGGCATACCCATCACCGATCCCAGCGGCCATCTGGTGGGGATCATCACCAACCGCGACATGGTGTTCGAAAAGGACCACAGCAAAAAGATCGGCGGGGTGATGACCAGGGAGAACCTGATCACCGCTCCGGTGGGCACCACACTGGATGAGGCCAGCAAGATCCTCCACCAGCACCGCATAGAAAAATTGCCCATCGTTGACAAAAAAGGTATGCTGAAGGGCCTGTTCACCGTCAAGGACGTGATGAAGAAGGAGAAGCATCCCAATGCCTGCAAGGACAGCCAGGGACGCCTGCGGGTGGCCGCCGCCATCGGCGTATCCGGAGATTATCTGGACCGGGCCGAGGCCCTGGTCAACGCTGGGGTGGACGCCCTGGTGATCGATACCGCCCACGGCCATTCCATAGGGGTGATCGGGGCAGTCAAAAAGGTCAAGGCCAAATTCCCCCGGACCGAAGTGGTGGCCGGCAACGTGGCCACCGCCGAGGCTACCCGCGAGCTGATCCGGGCCGGTGTGGACGCCGTCAAGATAGGGATCGGGCCGGGGTCAATCTGCACCACCCGGGTGGTGGCAGGGGTGGGAGTTCCGCAGCTGACCGCGGTGATGGAGGCCAAGTCGGTGGCCATTAAAAACAAGATACCCATCATCGCCGACGGGGGCATCAAATATTCCGGAGACATCGTCAAGGCGCTGGCGGCCGGGGCCGACTGTATCATGATCGGCAACCTGTTCGCCGGCACCGAGGAGAGCCCGGGCGAGACCATCCTGCTGCAGGGCCGCAGCTACAAGGTCTACCGCGGCATGGGTTCGCTGGGCGCCATGCGAAAGGGCAGCGCCGACCGCTATTTTCAGGAGAAGACCTCCGAGGAGAAAAAGTTCGTGCCCGAGGGCATTGAGGGCCGGATACCCTACAAGGGACCGCTGGCCGACACCGTCTACCAGCTGATGGGCGGACTGCGCAGCGGCATGGGTTACTGTGGCGCAGCAAATTTAAAGGCCCTGCAGGCCAAGGCCACCTTTGTGAAGATAACCAACGCGGGGTTAAAGGAGAGTCACGTACACGACGTGGTGATCACCAAGGAGGCTCCGAATTACGAGGTGGAGCGAGGGTAATACGATGCTCCCTGAAAGGCTATCCAGAGAGGTCATATATCAAAGCAAATGGGTCAATCTATACGCCGATAAGGTAAGGTTCCCCGATGGCAGCATAATAGACAGTTATCATGTAATAAGCTTTGACAATGGGGCTGTAGGCGTTATTGTGGTAAATGAAAATGATGAAGTATTGATGATCGAAGCATACAGGTATATTCAGCAAAGGGTAGAGTGGGAGATCCCGGCCGGTGGAATGAATAATGGAGAACCAACAATTGAGGCTGCAATCAGAGAAGTGAGAGAAGAGACGGGTTATACAATAGAAAATTGCCAGCAAATATATACATATAATCCGTCTAACGGTTCATCTGACCAGGTCTTTCATGTGGTCAAAGCAAGGGCTATGGAGTGTGTAGGAAAATTCGACCCCAATGAAGTGAGAAGCATAAAATGGTTCTCAAAAAATGAAATCAGGGAAATGATTGATAATAAGGAAATAGTTGACGGCTTTTCATTAACGGCTCTTTTGATTTTTCTTTTGAAGTAATTTTTAATATTTATTTATGGAGGAAGGCTAATGGGACCACGGTTATGGGCCGGGATCTTAATAGGTATCCTTTTTTCAAACCTTCCATTGGCGCAGGCCCAGACTCAATCGGAACTTAAAGAGATAGAGATCAGCGGCGGGTATTTTAAGACCTACCGGGTGGATGGCATCAAACTCAGGAATCTAAAGGAGCTGGAGCAGTACCTGTACAAGGTATACGACAGCAAGATGGATGAGTCTTTGATGCGGGGCAAGAACTGTTTCAATTACGCCCAGGGTTGTGCGATAATCGGCGGAGCCCTGGTAGGTTATCCGCTGGGACAGGCCCTGGCCGGCAAGGAACTGAACAAGCCGGTTTTGTTCAGCGGGATCGGCCTGACGGCCGTTGGTTTCTTTTTGGCGATGAACGCCGAGGGTCATATTTGCCTGGCGGTAGAAAGATACAATTCCGTTGTCTATGAGAAGCGGAGAATAGGCCTGAAGGCCGATCCGTTCAAGAGATCATTATGCTTGTCGTTCACATGGTGACAGAGGATAAGTTTCAAAGGGGAATATATAAAAAGAGTTTTTGCCCCGGGCTGCGGCCTGATGTTATATAAGCCGGAATCGGCCGAAAAGCTGCATTCCATTTTGAATAAGAACCTGGGCGGGATCGAACGGTTGGATATCTGCTGCCACCACGATCCGCAGTTCGCCGAAGCGACCGAGGTGATAAATATCTGCCCCGGCTGCGACAAGCGATTCCGGAATGATCACCAGCATTCGTCCACCATCTCGCTATGGGAGATACTGGCCCAAAGCGATTTCTTTGAATTTCCGGATCATGCGGGCCGTCGGCTGTCCATCTTGGACGCCTGTCCCACCCGGGACCAGGAGCGGGTGCATAACGCCGTTCGGGCCCTGCTGGCAAAGATGAATATCAAAGTGGCGGAGCCGGCCCATACCAGGACCAAAAGCACCTGCTGCGGGGACAGTTTTTACGGGGCCATTCCGGTGGAGCAGGTCAAGGAGCAGATGGCCAAGCGGGCCTGGGAGATGCCGGCAGAAGAGGTGGCCGTATACTGCATCTCCTGCATAAAATCGATGCATATCGGCGGCAAAAAGCCTCGGTATCTGATAGACCTGCTGTTCGCTGAGGAGACTGTGCCCAAGACCTATGAGCCCGACGCCTGGCATAAGGAACTGGATGATTATATAGCCCGGCATTAAAGACAATCATATGGTGACAGTTTTGGATCCCCTTCTTCAAGGGAATGACAAGTTATCATATAAAATATTAATGGAAAAATTAATATGATAAATCTCATCATCTGCGGGGCGGGCGGCAGGATGGGCCAAGCCCTGATCGAAGCCTGCCGCGAATGTAATGACATCGCCATAGCCGGCCTGGTTGAGTGTCAAGGACATTCAACAGTAGGCAAAAAATTGGGAGATACCTTGCCGGAAGTGGTCAGCGATCTCGGCAAAATAATTGGCAGATGCGATGCGGTGGTGGATTTCACATTGCCTGAAAGTTCGCTGATGAACGCCCGGATCGCGGCCGACCATAAAAAGCCCATGGTCATAGGCACCACCGGGATCACCGCCGAACAGACAAAAGAACTTAACGAACTATCCCAAAAGATCCCCCTGCTGGCCTCTTCCAATATGTCCATCGGGGTCAACCTGCTTTACGATATCATCTCCCGGGCTGCCAAAACAATTCCCGGCAGCTTTGACGTGGAGATCATCGAGACCCATCACAAGAACAAAAAGGACGCCCCCAGCGGAACCGCCAAGAAACTACTGTCCGAGATCGTTAAAGTACGCGGAGGCAAGCCGGTATACGAAAGGGAAAGCGTAAACGCTCCGCGCAGTGAGGGTGAGATCGGAGTATTGTCACTCCGGGCCGGCGATATCGTGGGCGAGCATACGGTGATCTTTGCCGGGCCGGGCGAACGGCTGGAGTTCACCCACCGAGCCCATAGCCGGCGGGTGTTCGCCGAAGGGGCGCTGGCGGCCGCCAGATTCCTGATTAAGGCCAAACCGGGAATGTATGAGATGAAGGACGCACTTGAAATATAAATATCAAAACTATAATATCAAAATATTGAAATGAAACACATCTTATCGATCCTGATCTTATCGATCATCGCCGTCGGCTGCGTCAGCGGGACGCCCGAAGAGCATTTCCAAAAGGGAGTGCAGGCTTTTCAGAAGAATGATACCTTGACTGCTGTAAGTGAATTCCGGCAGGCGATCAAACTTAAACCGGATTTCGCCGAAGCCTACCATAATCTGGGCGTCTGCCTTTTTACCACCGCCAACCGGGAAGATGCGATCAAGAATTTCGAACAGGCGGTGAGATTCAAACCGGGATATACCGATGCCATCATAGCCTTAAGCCAGGCCTATGCCAGGACCGAAAAATTCGACCAGGCGATAGAGGTCCTCAAACGGGGCATTGCCAGCGATCCCGGGCAGGTCTCATATTATACCAACCTGGGTTTTACATTTTTGTATATACCGGCCAATGATTCGGCCATCGCCTATTACAAAAAGGCCTACCAACTGGATTCCAGCGACGCGGACATCAGCTATAATCTGGCTTATGCCATGACCAACCGCAAATATCTGGATGAATCGATCAGATATCTGCGCCGTTCGATACAATGCAACGACCGGAAAATGGAAGCCTATTACCTGCTGGGCTCCCGGTTGGCATCAAAAAAGCCTCTGAACGACAAAGAGGCAGAGGAAGCATTGTCGGCCTTTGAGAGATATCTGCAGGAGGGGCAGGGAAGCATGATCCAGACGGACTACGCCAACAAAACCATCAAGCAATTGAAGGCAAGAAAATGAAAATAACACCAGCCGAACGACTGCAGAAACTGCCGCCATACCTGTTCGCCCAGCTGAATGCCAAGAAAAAAGAGCTTCAGGATAAAGGATCCGATATAATCGACCTGGGGGTGGGCGATCCCGACCTTCCGACACCTCAGCATATCGTGGACGCCTTGTGCGCTCAGGCCGGCAACATCGAGAACCATTGCTATCCCACCTACGATGGGATGCTCTCCTTCCGCCGGGCGGTAGCCAACTGGTATCAGAAAAGATTTTCGGTCTCTCTCGATCATAATAATGAAACTGTTGCCCTGATGGGCGCCAAGGACGGCCTGGCCCACATCTGCTGGGCCCTGTTCGGGCCGGGCGACAAGGTGCTGTGCCCGGATCCTGGCTACCCGGTCTACGCCGCCCAGACCATGTTCGCAGGGGCCGAGATCGTAAAATATCCTGTCCGGCCTGAGAACAAGTACCTGCCGGTCATCTCCGAATTGCCGACCAGGGGCATCAAGGCCATATTCCTGTGCTATCCCAGCAATCCCACCTCGGCGGTGGCCAGCCTGAATTTCTACCGGGAGCTGGTCGCCTGGGCCGTCAAGAATGAGATCATCATCCTTAACGACGGGATATATTCCGAGATCGCCTTCGACGGATACCGGCCGCCCAGCATCATGCAGGTGGAGGGAGCCAAAGAATGCGCCATCGAGTTCCACTCGCTTTCCAAGACCTATAATATGACCGGCTGGCGGATAGGAATGGCGGTGGGCAACGCTGAGATCCTTTCGGCCCTGCTCAAGATAAAGACCAACACCGATTCCGGGGTGTTCCAGGCGGTGCAGTACGCCGGCATTGCCGCCCTGGAAGGCTCACAGGAATGCGTCAAGGAGAATTGCCGGATCTATCAGGAACGGCGGGACATCTTGGCTGCCGGGCTCAAAAAAATGGGGCTGGAATTCGATCTGCCGAAGGCCACCTTCTACCTGTGGCTGAAGACACCGGGCAATAAAAGGTCGATCGAATTCGCCAATCTTTTGCTGGAAAAGGCCGGAGTGATGGTAGTCCCGGGGATCGGGTTTGGCTCGAATGGCGAAGGATACGTTCGGATAGCCCTTACCATTCCCAGCCAGCGGATGAAGGAAGCGGTGGAGAGGATGGAGAAGATAGTCTAAAATATTCAAATTGCAAATTTAAAATTTAGATAGCAAAATCCGTTATGATGGCAAAGGGTGGGAAAAAGTAAATTTACTATTTGCAATTTTTGCTTTTTATTTTGAAATATTCATACGGGAGAATACATATGACCAGGACCCTGGGCGATATAACCAAAGAGCTGAAGGACGGGATAATCGAGCCGGCCAAGGACGAGGCGGCCAAAATATTGTCCGAAGCCCAAAAGGAGGCAGAGTCCATCAAAGCCGAGGCCCGCAAAAAAGCTGAGGAGACCGTCTCCCAGGCCAAGGCCAATGCCGAGCAGACAAAAAAGCAGATGGAAGCGGACATGGATACCGCCGTCCGGAACTTCATGCTTAAGATGCAGGAAAGCCTGGAATCGGCGGTGGTGAGCCCGGTCCTTTCCGAAGAGATCCGCAAAGCGGTGTCGGCTCCGGGATTTCTGCCCAAGATGATCGAACATGTTCTGGAAGCCTATGCCAAATCGGTCGGACAGGAGGCCAGGATAGAATTGCTGCTTCCCGAGAAGCAGAAAAAGGAACTGGAAGCCTGGTGCCTGGATAAATGCGGCAAGAAGATGTTCGGTCACGTGGATGTCCGTTTCACGGATAAAATAAGCTTCGGTTTCAAACTGGGAGTGCAGGGAACGGGCACCCATTTCAATTTCAGCGGCGGGCTGGTGGAGGCCTTTTCCGATTTCTGCTCGCCCCGTTTCCGCAGGCATTTCTTCGCTTCAAAGGAGAAGTAAATCCCCGTGGGAAAATATTATTATCTGATGTCGCTGCTGCCTTCCCTGCCAGAAACGCTGGGCGATCCGCTTCCCGATGGCCTGGACCGGCTGGCACAGCTGGCCCGGCGCAACGTCGAACCGGGCGACAGCGATCTATTGGAACTCCTCCTGGCACAGATAGACATCGTAAACTACATCAACCAGCAGACTGGGCGGGATATTTTTTTGCCTGGAGGAAGTATCATGGAAACCGATCTGAAGGAAAACAGAAATCTTTCCCCGGACATCAAGGAATTCCTGCGCCAGCCCGAAGTCAGCCGGCCTTTTGTTTATGACCGTCTTTGGGAGATATACCTTTCCCGAACCCTCCAGAAGGCCGAAAAGCTGGGCAATAAATTCCTGAAAAAGTATCTGCCCTGGGAAATACAGCTCCGCAACGCTTTGGCGACGATGCGGGCCGTGCAGGCGGGGCTCGAACCGTCTCTATACCTGGCGAGGGCAGGCGGCGAGGCCTACGACCTGACGCCTCTGCTAACCGTGCTCAAGGACTGCCCCGGCCCGCTGGAAGCTGAACTATATCTGGACAGGGAACGGCTCAAATTCGTGTCGGCCTGCCTGGATTTCGACCGTTTCTCGCTGGACGCTTTATTGGGATACCTGGCCCAAGCCATGATATTCTGGCGCTGGGAGAACCTTAAAAAACCTTATGATTTGAACAAGATAACGATTGCCGGAGGGATCAAGTGACTGAGAAGACCATGGGAAGAGTGGTATCGGTGAACGGACCGCTGGTGGTGGCCGAGATAGACCCGGGCCGCGAGGTGATGCAGAACGAGGTGGCCTATGTGCACTGCCAGGGCCAGTCCCTGAAGTCGGAGGTAATCAGGATACGCGGGCGGCAAGTGGACATGCAGGTGTTCGAGAGCACCGCCGGGATGCTGATAGGCGACGCGGTGGATTTCTCGGGACAGGTGCTGTCGGCGGTGCTGGGGCCCGGGATGCTGGGCAACATCTACGATGGATTACAGAATCCGCTGGCCCTGCTGGAGAACAACCAAGGCTTCTTCCTTAAACGCGGGCAGTATCTGGCGGCACTCGACGAAAAGAGGTTGTGGGACTTTACGCCGCTGGTTAAAAAAGGAGACCGGGTCAAGCCCGGCCAATACCTGGGGCATGTTACCGAGGGACTATTCAAACATCCCATCATGGTGCCGCTGAAACTATCGGGGAACTGGGAGATCACCGATATCGTCCCGGCCGGCCAATATAACGTTTCCCATGTCCTGGCCAGGATAGCGAACCAGGAAGGCCAAAAGATAGAGGTTTGCATGAAACAGGACTGGCCGGTGAAGAGGCCGATGCGAGCCTATCAGGAAAGATTGCTGCCGGATAAGCAGCTTTTAACCCAATGCCGGCTGATAGACATCTTCTTCCCGCTGGCTGAGGGCGGCACCGCCTGCGTGCCCGGACCCTTCGGGGCCGGCAAGACCGTGCTGCAGCAGATCATCTCCCGCTATGCCGAGGCCGACATAGTCATCATAGTGGCCTGCGGCGAAAGGGCCGGCGAAGTGGTGGAGACTATCCGGGAATTCCCCCATCTGGAGGACCCCAAGACCGGCCGTTCCCTAATGGACCGAACCGTGATCATCTGCAACACGTCATCCATGCCGGTGGCGGCCCGGGAGGCCTCTATCTATACCGGACTAACCCTGGGAGAGTACTACCGGCAGCTGGGCTTAAAGGTCCTGCTGCTGGCCGACAGTACCTCGCGCTGGGCCCAGGCCCTCAGGGAATCCTCGGCCCGGCTGGAGGAGATCCCCGGCGAGGAGGCCTTTCCGGCCTACTTGGAAAGCCGGATCGCGGCAGTCTACGAACGGGCGGGGGTGGTCAAACTGCACGATGGCGGCAGCGGATCGTTGACCATGATCGGCAGCGTCTCGCCGGCCGGGGGAAATTTCGAGGAACCGGTCACCCAGAACACCCTGAAGGTGGTGGGGGCCTTCCACGGCCTGTCGCGCAGCCGTTCCGACCAGAGAAGATATCCGGCCATAGACCCGCTGATCTCCTGGAGCCTTTATCTTGACCAGATGGAGGGATTTTTGAACCAGCGGCATCCCCAATGGACCGAAAAGGTGAAACAGACCCACCGGCTGATGTCCGACGGCAATGCCGTCCGGCAAATGATGCTGGTGGTGGGTGAGGAGGGCATCTCGCTGGACGATCTGGTCACCTTCCTCAAGTCCGAGATCGTGGATGCCACCTGCCTGCAGCAGGATTCCTTCGATGCGGTGGACAAGGCCACCCCGCGCCAGCGTCAGATAGACGATTTTCTGCTGCTGATGGAGATGGTCGATCACAATTTCGAGTTTGCCAACAAGGAAGAGGCCAAGGCCGGGATGACCCGCCTGCAGAACCTGTTCTTCCAGATGAAATACAGCCCGTACCTCAGCGATAAATATGCCGGATACCGCCGGGAGATATCACAGATGCTGGGCAAGGAGGCAAGATGATCAAGGAATACAATCTGATCTCCCGGATACAGGGGGACATCATCACCGTTCACGCCGGAGGGATACGCAACGGCGAACTGGCGGTGGTCAAGGGGCGCGACCGCACCTCGCTGGCCCAGGTGATCCGGATGCAGGGCGACCAGGTCTTTTTGCAGGTGTTCGCCGGCACCAGGGGCATCGCCACCGGCGACCAGGTCCGCTTTTTGCAGCATCCCATGCAGGTGGCCTTCGGCGAGGCTCTGCTGGGAAGGATCTTCAATGGGTCGGGCGAGCCCATAGACGACGGGCCGGGCCTGATGTCCCTACCCCGGATCGACATCGGCGGGCCTTCGGTCAACCCCATCCGACGGGTGATCCCCCGGGGATTCATCGAGACCCGGGTGCCGATGGTGGACGTATTCAATCCCCTGGTGGAAAGCCAGAAACTGCCGATCTTCGCCGCGGCCGGCGAGCCCTACAACGAGCTGCTGGCCCGGATAGGGATGCGGGCCAACGCCGACGTGGTCATTTTGGGCGGCATCGGCCTGAAGTACGACGAGTATTTAAAATTCAAGAATTCATTCGAGGAAGCCGGGGTGCTGTCCCGGACCGTGATGTTCATCCATACCGCTTCCGACCCGGTGGTGGAGCGGCTTTTGGTGCCGGACCTGGCCCTGGCGGCGGCCGAGCAGTTCGGGGTGCAGGGCAAGCGAGTGTTGGTGCTGCTGACCGACATGACCGCCTTCGCCGACGCCCTCAAGGAGATCGCCATCTCCATGGACCAGGTGCCCTCCAACCTGGGCTATCCCGGCTCGCTTTACAGCGACCTGGCGGCCCGCTACGAGAAGGCGGTGGACTTCGATGGGGCCGGATCAATCACCATCCTGGCGGTGACCACCATGCCGGGCGACGACGTCACCCATCCGGTGCCGGACAATACCGGCTACATCACCGAGGGGCAGTTCTACCTGCGCAAGGGGGCCATCGAGCCGTTCGGTTCGCTGTCACGATTGAAGCAGCTGGTGATCGGCAAGGTCACCCGGGAGGACCACGGCCACATCATGAACAGCATGATCCGCCTGTACGCCAAAAGCCGCGAGGTGGAGCAGAAGCTGGCCATGGGCTTCGATAAGACGCCGGAGGACGAGCGCTATCTGGAATACTCCAAGAAATTCTACCGGCGGTTCATGGACCTGAAGGTGGATATCGGGATAAATCAGGCCCTGGACCTGGGCTGGCAGACCCTGTCCGAATGCTTCACCCCGGACGAGGTGGGCATCAAGCAGGAGATGATAGACAAATACTGGCCAAAAAAGAACTGAGCCATGCCGGAGAACATCAAGCTAAATAAGGTCTCCCTAAGGGAACAGAAGCAAAAGCTGGGCGTTTACCAGCGCTTCCTGCCGGCTTTGGAAGCCAGGAAACAACTCTTTTTGCTGCAGCTGGCCCATATCAGGAAACAAATGCTGGAAAAGAGGGAACAACTGGCCGGGGCTTTGAAGGCGGCCGAATCCTTCGCTCCGTTATACTGGCAAATGGAAGGCCTGCTGAAGCCTTTTTTGGAGATCGATACGATAAAAAAGTCCACCAAAAATTTCGCCGGGCTTAAAGTGCCGCATCTGGACCAGCTGATCTTCCGCCAGCCGGCTTACGGGTTGTTCGATACCCCGTATTCCTTTGAGACGGTGCGCGACCGCACCCGGGAGATAATTTTTTTGAGGGCCGAACTGGATTTTCTGCAGCAGCAGGAGGCACTGATCTCCGAAGGCCTGCGCAAGACCAGCCAGAGGATAAACCTGTACGAACAGCGGCTGATCCCGGACTGCCGGGAGGCCATCCGGCACATCAACGTTTATCTGCAGGACCAGCGGGCGGTGGCGGTGGGAGTGGCCAAGACGGCCAAGCGCCTCAGCGCGGTGTCGTTCTGACCTCTCCCTGCCTGGCGGCATCCCTCCCCGTTGCGGGGAGGGAGTGAGGCTGAAGTCGACCATAAATGGAGCGGCTATAATTCAGCACCGTTGAAGACGGGGCTCCAGGAACCGAACTCTGGTTTTGGCCGCATTCGTGGACTGGAATGGCTGAAGTGGGCGTAAAGAATTTATTGCGTGCTGCAACCGGTTTCGTGGTCAATAAATTTAGGCCACGGAAATTTAGGCTTGCCAGGTAGCGTTGGCTGCCGAGCTCTTTGGTTACTTTCTGGCGGTACAGAAAGTAACAACGGTTGTCCTTTTCCACGGGTATGGCATATCGCGCCGAATATTCACCAAAGTATTGAATTGTTTTCCCGCTTTCTCTTTGAAGAGAAAGCTCCAAAGAGAACTGTCGCTGCACCGCTGCCCGGAAGTTCATTATATCCAGCTGCCTAAATGTCTTGACCACGAAACAGGGCAACCGCGGGCAAAACATTTTTAACGGCAGCTTTTGCCAGGCAGCAGCGCTGATGCGACCCGACCTCTCCCTGCCTGACGGCTTCCCTCCCCTCGAGGGGAGGGAATGGGTGGGGTCGGCATAAATTAAAAATATTTTTGGAGAACCAATAAATTGGCCATCGCCCCAATGACACGCGTCTTCATAGTCGGCCCTTCCCGGGACAGGGAAAGGGCCATGGCCCTATTGCAGCAGGCCGGGGTGGTGCATATCGAGGTCCCTGGCGATAAGGCCCCGGCGGTCAGGATAACCGATCTGCCGGAGCTCAAGCGGATAGATTCCGCCCTGAAACTGCTGGACAAATATTCCGGCGGGACCGGCGCCGAAAACGATGTCAGCGACGGCGAACTGGTCTTCTATATCGAATCGCTGTCCAAGCGGCTGGGGGAGATATCATCCCGGCTGACGCACCTGGAGAATCTTATATCCGACGTGGAACCCTGGGGCGATTTCGATCCCGCCGTCATAAAAGATCTGCAGGAGCAGGGCCTCTACATTCACCGATACCGGGCGGATCACAAGGACCCGGACGCCGTCAAAGCGCCGGACGACGCCTTTTTGCAGATGGTGCCTTCCAAGAAGAATCCGCTGTTCTTCGTCATCACAAAACGGCCGGAGGCGGCCGTTCCCCAGGCCACCGCCATCAACCTGCCGGAGATGGGGCTGGAGGCCGCCAGGCAGGAGCAGGCGAAGCTTAAGGCTCATGAGGATGACCTCAAGCGGGTATTGACCGGGCTGGCCGGCAGGCGGGAGGCCTTGAAAAAGCAATATATCGTTGCCCTCAACCGGGAAGCCCTGAGCCATAACATCGCCGCGCTTTACCAGCAGGAATATCTTTTCGGGCTGGAGGGCTGGGTGCCGTCCGAAAATGAATCCCTTTTACAAAAAACTGTCAGCGACAGCGACATCCCGTTAAAGCTGGAGATGCGGAAGCCATCGGACGAAGAACAGCCGCCCCTGCTGCTGAAGAACAACTGGTTCATCCGGCGGATCGAGCCTCTGCTCAAGCTCTACGGCCTGCCCCAGTACCGGGACATTGACCCCTCGTATTTCTTCGCGCCGTTCATGATCCTGTTCTTCGGCATCTGCTTAAGCGACGCCGGATACGGGCTGGTCTTTCTGCTGGCGGCTATCTTGATGGAAAAGAAGCTGGGCCCCAAGAACCCCGCCCTGGTCCTTCCCCTAAAACTGTGCCAGGCCTTCGCCGTCTCCACCATCATCGTCGGGCTGATCACCGGCTCGGTGTTCGGCTACGAATTCGCCAGCCGGCAGTGGATACTGTTGGACGTTTCGGTGGGGGTGGGAGATCCCATGCTGTTCTTCTACCTGGCGCTGGGCATGGGGGTGTTGCATCTTTCCTTCTCCTATCTATTGGGGATGCTCCAGGCCAACAACTATCAGGGCGTTCTGCAGAAGCTGGCGACCCTATTGGTCCTGTGGGGCGGGGTGACCCTGGTCAGCCGCAACATCTGGTTCGTTAAAGCTTCATACAGCCAGATACTCTATTACGCCGGGGCGGGGTTCATCATCGCCGGATTGCTGTTGACCCTGCTGTTCTTCTCCGACCACAAGAACTGGCTGGCCCGCATCGGGCTGGGCCTGTGGAGCATCTACGGGCTGACCGGGCTGATCGGCGACCTGTTGTCCTACGCCCGGCTGTTCGGGCTGGGCATCGCCACTTCGGCCATCGCCTCGGTGATGAACCAGCTGGCCGGCATGGTCTACGGCTCGGCCGGGCCGGTGTTGGGCATCCCGCTGGCTGTGCTGATCCTGATCGCCGGCCACACCTTCAACCTGGCATTGTCCATATTGGGAAGCACGGTCCATTCCGCCCGTCTCCATTTCGTGGAGGCTTTTAAGAATTTCTTCCAGGGCGGGGGCATAGAATACAAACCTTTCAAAACCGAAAGAGGATAGACATGAAAAGATCTCATCTGATTCCGGCCATGTTCCTGTTGTCGATCATCACCGCCGCACCGGCCCTGGCCCAGGAGGCTCCGGCAACCTTCAGCTGGGCGCCATTGCTGGCCAAGATGGCCATGGGCCTAAGCCTGTCGCTGGCGTTGACCGGCTCGGCCATCGGGCTGGTGATCTCCTTCCAGGCTCTTTTAGCCGGGGGCGAGGAGAATTTTTACAAGAACATCGCGGTGGCCCTGATGCCCTCCACCCAGGGGATCTACGGGATGGTGATATTCTTCACCAATCTCAACGGCTTCGCCACCGATCCCTACACCGTGGCCGGCAAGGCCGCCATCGCCAGCGTGATATTGATGATCAGCGCCTGGTACCAGGGGATAGTCTGCGCCGCAGGGATCAAGAGCATACAGGAGGGGAAGAACACGCTGGGGAACGCGCTGGTGGCCGGGGCCATGCCGGAGACCTACGCGGTGTTCTCGCTGGTGATGACGTTTATTTTAAAATAGATAATTTTTGACCTGTTAGTTGGTATACACCATTATGGCGCAAACCTGATAACTGTATAGATTAAATTACGCTTAAATAGAAACACAGGAGCACGCTAATGCGGCCGACCTGGAATGAATATTTTTTCGAAGTAGTAAATACTGTTGCGCAAAGGGCGACATGTGATCGCGGCAAAAGCGGCTGTGTGATCGTAAGGGACAATGCAATTCTAACCACCGGATATGTCGGCTCCGCTCCCAATCAAGAGCATTGCGATGAAGCTGGACATCAGTTTGTCGAGATTCAAGACTTGGACCAGGACTTGCGGAAAAAAGGGGATCCCCACCGACACTGCATAAGAACAATTCATGCGGAAATGAACGCCATATTGCAGGCCGCAAAGACAGGGATTTCACTGGAAAATGCAGAGCTGTATTGTTCAATGACACCTTGCATAAATTGCGCAATGGCGATCATCCGGGTGGGTATCAAGAAAGTGTATTGTTTGAAAAAATACCACAGAGGCGAACAGTCAATAGCCATGTTTAAAAATGCAAAGATTGAAATAGTTCATAAAACAGATGACATTATGGAATATTCTAATCAGGTGGAGGTAACTTAGGGGGATAAAGAGCATACAGGAAGGGAAGAACACGCCGGGGAACGAGCTGGTGGCCGGGGCCATGCCCGAGACTTACGCGGTGTTCGCTCTGGTGATGAAGTTTATACTTAAGTAAATATTTCATGCGTTCATAAAGGTAATACATTTAATTAACGGAAGTACCTAATAAAATGAACAAATATTTAATAACAATTGTAGCCATAATTATCGCTGGATTCGTTAGCTTCATTGTATGGTACTTGGCTATAAACCGAACAAGTGAAACAGCAACGCAAACGTTACTTAAAATAATTATCGGCTTATTTACAATATCTATCCTTATATGTTTTGATATTTTATCTCCGGGAAAAGTTGAAACAAAAGAAGTTAAACTGCTTATGTTAATAAATAAAACTGGTAAAGTAGATGGTTTTGAAAATGAACTAAAAAAAACTGGGTCTGAGCATAGTAAAGGTTACCAAGAAATAAACAATGTTATTCTTTTTACACCTCGAAAAAATAAAGACAATACAAAACAATATAAATTGGATTCAGATCATCTTGATATTATTGAAATGGCTACATTCTTTTGGTTGAGCAATAGAAACAGTGCTCATTGGGATGTACAAAATAATTACTTTGAAGGTATATCTGGATGGAATGGGAATCAAAAACAATCTATGGATGCAGAAAAGAATCCACAAAAAATGGATGATAAAAAGCTAACAGAAATTCTAGAGAAAAATATATTCCAAGCAAATGGTGGGCATCTCCCTTGGATATTTTTACCTTCAGGTTCAAAAATGACTACGGAACGGACCGAACTTAGCAGAATAATTAAAATTTCAAACAAATATATTGATGGATTTAAAATAGAGATAACGCATATTGGCCATGGTGGACTATCATGGACTGATTTAGGTGAAAATATAAAAAAATACAAACTAGGTAAAGATATTGATGAATCTTGGTACACTAGTCATTTTATTGTCAATTTAAGCGTAAAGTATAATAGATTAAGAAAAGGATCTCCCGAAACGAAGAAACAAACAGCTTGGATTAACAGTATAATGGAAGATTATTATAATGATTTTGATTGGCGCTTAATAAAGGAAGACCTGGAAAAGTATTATTCATTAAATAATATTAGTCACTAAATGAATAATTTATTTATCTATAAAAACGTACCCCGTTCACGTATAGCCACATTCGACACCTTTGCCATCGGTCTGTCAAAGCACCACGTAACCGCCCTGCTGGAGTTCGACGTCACCGACAGCCGGAAAAAACTCAAAGACCTCCGCCAAAGCGGAACCAATATATCCTTCAATGCCTGGCTGGTCAAGGCCATTGCCTCGGCATTGAAAAAGCACCCGGAGGCCGCGGCTTTTCTGGTCAGCAAAAAGAAACTGATCATCTTCGATGACATCAACATCTCCATGCTGGTCGAGAAGACCATCGGCGGGGCCAGGGTTCCCATCCCCATGGTCATAGAAAAGGCGGACAAGAAGAGCACCCTGGAAATAACCCAGGAGATCGAGAACGCCAAGAGCCAGGAATTATCGGGCCGGGACATAGTCCTGCAAAAGCGGACCTCCGCCTACGAGAACCTGTATTATCACCTGCCGGGCTTTTTGCGAAGGGCCGTTTGGCGAATGATCCTGAAAAGTCCCCGGTTCGCTTATAAAAAAATGGGCAACGCCGTGGTGACCTCGGTGGGCATGATGGGCCGGATAAACGGCTGGTTCATTCCCAGGTCCATACATCCGGTCTCCTTCGGGGTGGGCTCGGTGTTAAAAAAGCCCAGGGTGGTGGAGAACGAGATCAAGATCAGGGATATCCTGAACGTGACCGTCCTGATCGACCACGACGTGATAGACGGCGCCCCGATGGTGAGATTCTTGAACGATCTGACCAGTTACATAGAAACCGGAAAAGAAATAGAAAACGCGGCGGTATAAATAGTTCGGAAAAGATCGAATGAATATTTTAAAATTACAAAACAAAAGCCTGGCTGGCGTAATATGTATTGCATCAGTTTTTTTGATCTTGAGCTGTCACTTGAAAACAAAAAATAATGGGGCCGTTGATCCTGTGTCTGACACTATAGCAGCTATTGATTCCGGTAAAGATGCTCCGGGACAGTACGAAATAAAGGGCAATAAAGATGTTGTTTCAATCCCTTTCGAATATTACGGGGGCAAGAAAATACTTATTCACGGGCATATGAACGGCAAAAAAGTCAAGTTTCTTATAGATAACGGGAAACTCTGGGATCAGGTTTGGTTTTATAATGGTGAAGTAGACTCGTTGAATCTGCGATATAAAAACAATACCCGGCATGAGGCTCAAGGTTTGGGCGAAGACGGAGGTTCTGCCATCATTGAAGGAACCGATGTCGATATAACATTTGGGGATGTTTCTTTTAGAGATCAACCATCGCTGATTTCGCCTCCCGGCGCAGGATGGCAGAATAGCTTTCCGGGAGTAAACGGGCAGGTAAGCTCTCTTTTCTTTAAACATTTTATTGTAAAATTCGATTTTGAAAATCTTGTTATTGTTCTAACAAAACCTGATAAATTCGAATATTCAGGAAAAGGCCAGGCTATCGCCATGCATAAAAGGGATAATGGATCGTATTGTATCCCCTTTACGCTGCAAATAGCCGATAAAGTGATCAATGATTATTTAATAGATATTGATTTGGGAACTATTTTCCCCTTGCATTTATTCGAAAATAAAAAAATGAATATTGATCTTCCCGCTAATGCCGAAAAACACATTTTGGGCTATGGCGGATCAGGAAAAATAATCGGCTGTAGTGGCAAAATAGATAAGGTGAAGATAGGCAACTATTCCTTTGATGATGTTCCGACTGAATTCGTGGAAGAATCAAAAAACCTATCAATTATTGAAGCCGGAACATTCGGAATACCATTGATGGAGAAATTCAATATTACGTTCGACTATTTTAACCTGAAAATGTACATCGAACCCAATAAGAATTATACCGCGCCTTTTACTGAATAGACTTGAATCAACCGTGGTACGCACGCCCCGATGGTGAGATTTCTGAACGACCTGCCCAGGCCATCAAGAACGGCAAAGGGATGGATCAAAATCGATAGTTTGATATGCTGATGAAAAATAATTTATATTTGAAAATAGTTTGCGGCTGTGTTTTCCTTTTCCTGGTCTCATGCTCCGCCGTAAAGGAAGGCATTGCCGCCTATAGCGCTCCCAAGGGCTTTTCCCGGTTCGAGGGGAACATTTGGATCGAGAATGACAACAATAAGAAATTCGCCCGGGAAATTCAGCCGATCCTGCCGGGCCTGGAGGATTCGATAGAGGCTAAACAGTTCCACCAGTTCAAGAGTGCCCCGGTCATTTATCTGTGCAGCACCAATGAGTCTTTTTGCAAATACTCCGGCTCAAAATATCCCGGCCCCAGGGCCAAGGTAACGCCCAACGGTTTATTCGTTTCTCCCCGGCTGCAGGGTTCCCGGGACTGGCAGAAGATCATTTATCACGAGCTTTCCCACGTGCTGATGTTCCAGCATCTGGGCAAATACCGTTATTTTACCACGCCACTTTGGTTCCATGAGGGACTGGCCACCTATGCCTCGAACGGCGGCGGAACCGGGGACGTCACCGACAGCCTGGCCATCGCCGAGATATTGAAGGGGAATAGTTTTTACCCGCATGATAATTTCATCAGGAGTTATTTCGCCAAGAATGAACTTGCTCCGTGGCTGGCCTATCGGCAGTATATGCTGTTCGTGGAATTTTTGAAGAACGGCCGGGAGCCGGAGTTCGAAAAAATGCTGAATTCGGTCTTCGCTAAAAAATCATTTTCCAGATCGGTCAAATCCGCTTATAATAAGGATGTATCAGAACTGTGGGCCGAGTTCCTGAAAAACTTATCGGAGGCAAGTAATGAACGATAAAAACATTCCCTTCCAGGCTATAGATTGGGATTCAGTTCCCAAAACCGAGCACAAGGGCGAGAGCGGCACGGCCTACTGGCGCACCGTCCAGTTCGAGGGCCTGCGGGTGCGGATAGTGGAGTATTCCAAAGACTACCTGGCCGACCACTGGTGCCAGAAGGGGCATATCGTCCACTGCCTGGAAGGCGAGTTCGTCAGCGAGATGCAGAGCGGCGAAAAGACCCTCATGAAAAAGGGCATGACCTACGTGGTCTCCGATGAGTTGAGCTCGCACCGCTCCCAGACCGAGCACGGCGCAACGCTGATGATAATCGACGGGAATTTTTTGAAGAAGAAATGAATATTGGTTTAATAATATGCAAAACATAGTTCAAAAAAACGACGGTAGTTGAATATATTAATAACAGTATTTACGTGAACATTTATGTGGAGATATTAGAATGGTGCAGGATATGATGCCGACAATCAAAACTGTGGTATTCCGAAATAAAGAAATAAGGAAAGTAATTAATAAAAATGAGTGGTGGTTTTCGATTGTAGATGTGTGCGAAGCCTTAACCGATAGTGCCGATTCGGGAGCATACTGGAGGAAATTAAAACAAAGGCTAAAGGAAGAGGGCAGCGAAGTCGTGACATTTTGTCACGGGTTGATATTACCAGCTCATGATGGGAAAATGCGAATAACCGATTGTGCCAATGCGGAGGGCATCTTTCGCATAATCCAATCCATTCCGTCCCCCAAAGCTGAGCCCTTCAAAAGATGGCTGGCGCGGATAGGTTATGAGCGGGTTCAGGAAATTGAAGACCCGGAACTGGCTACAAAAAGAACCCGAGCCTTGTATAAAGCTAAAGGTTATAGTGATGATTGGATTGAAAAACGGATGCGGGGAATTGCTATTCGCGAAGAGCTTACTGACGAATGGAAAAAACACGGGGTTGAAAAAGATAAAGAATATGAAATCCTGACTGCAGAAATATCCAAAGCCGCTTTCGGTTTGACTCCGGCTCAGTATAAAAGACTAAAAGGTTTGAAAAGGCACAATCTAAGGGATCATATGACCGATCTCGAGCTTATCTTTTCCATGCTAGGCGAAGCTTCTACCACTCATATTACTAAAGCGGAACATCCAAATGGGTTCGAAGAAAACCGAAAGACAGCGAAGCGCGGTGGCAATGTTGCAGGTGTGGCCCGTAAAAAATTGGAGCAAGAAACCGGCAAAAAAGTTGTATCTGAGATAAATTATTTGCAAAAGCCGCAGGGCAAGAAACTGATAGATGATAAATAATTCGAAATCAAGATAATAAATGCCTATAATCGTCCAAAAATACGGCGGAAGTTCGGTCTCCAACGTTCAGCGCATCAAGGCGGTAGCCGGTCGGATCGTCCGGGCCAAGCGCCGGGGCAACAAAGTGGTGGTGGTCGTCTCGGCCATGGCCGACACCACCGACGACCTGACCGCGCTGGCCCGCCAGATATCGTCCGACCCGCCGCGCCGCGAGATGGACATGCTGCTCACCACCGGCGAGCGCATCTCCATGGCCCTTTTAGCTATGGCCATTCACGAGATGGGGGAAAAGGCGGTTTCTTTTACCGGCTCGCAGGTGGGCATCATCACCGACTCCAGCCACACCCGGGCAAAAATTCTGGAAATAAAACCGGAACGCTTGAAAGAAGCCCTCAAAAATGATAGCATAGTGATCGTGGCCGGTTTCCAGGGGGTCAGCCTGGCCAGGGAGATCACCACCCTGGGGCGGGGCGGGTCTGATACCACCGCGGTGGCCCTGGCGGTGGCTCTGCAGGCCGACGCCTGCGAGATCTACAGCGACTTTTCCGGCATCTTCAGCGCCGACCCCCGGCTGGTGAAAAGCGCCCGCCAGCTGAAGAACATATCCTTCGACGAGATGCTGGAGCTGTCCAGCTGCGGGGCCCAGGTGCTCCATTTGCGGGCGGTGGAGCTGGCCTCCAAATACAAAATGCCGCTTATCTGCCGCAGCAGTTTCGACAACAAACCGGGAACGATAGTAGGGAAAGGTTCTAAGATGGAGAGGGTGGTCGTCAAAGCCATTGCCCACGACAAATTTCTGGCCATGCTGGCCATGAGAGCTGTGCCCAGAAAAAGCGTCCTTTTAAGCCAGGTGGTCACCCAGCTGGCCGGGGCCGGGATCAACATCCGGTCATACTTCCACGGCGGGGGCGACAAGGAGAAGACCGACCTCAACTTCATCGTCAACCAGGCGGACCTGGCGGCGGCCCAAGGGATCATGGAGAAGAACCTCAAAAAGATGCGCGGGGCCGGCCTGTACGTCAATGACGACATCGGGGCGGTGTCCCTGATCGGCAGCGGGGTGGGCAGCGAGCCGGCCGTGATGGCCAGGATGCTGGCCGACCTTGGGAAAATGAAGATCCATATCGAGGGCATGATCACCAGCGAGACCAAGCTGACCTGCTTCGTGCCGCGGAAGGAAATCGAAAAGGCGGTGCTGACCCTGCACAAGAGTTTCATCGGATGATTTTCCCTGGCTAACCACGTGATCGCTGAAATATCGGAAGCACGGAAATATTTCCAAATTCTGTGTTTCCTTGGTCAAGGTTTCGCAGTTTATTTCCAACTAAAAATTGGAGGACGATCATGATTTGTCCCATCAGGTTCATCAGGAAACCCGAGGAATCGGAATGCATCAAGGATAAATGCAGTTTCTGGGTGGACGGCTCACTTCTTCCGGAAAGCAGCCAGGAGCCCAAGAGATTCACGGCTCTGCTGGGGGTGAATAAGGCAAATGACGGCCCGGCCGAAGAGGAGATCATGGGCAAATGCTCCATCCTGGTGATGGCCGAGGTGGCACTTAAAACCAAACCGATGGAATGAAGAAGGTTTAGATGATAGTTGGCTTAGTGGGCGCCACCGGGTTGGTGGGCCAAACGATATTGCGGGTGCTGGGGGAAAGAAAATTCCCCGTTTCCGGCCTCAAACTTTGGGCCTCGAAGCGCTCCGCCGGGCGCCGGATAAAATACCGTGGTAAAAGCTATCCGGTAATGGCGGTGGACCAGGCCGATTTCACCGGCTGCGGCGTAGTGTTCTTTGCCGGCACCGAGGGGGAGAAGGGCGCCAGCCGCCTTTATTCCCGGCAGGCCATAGAGGCCGGGGCGGTAGTGATAGACAACGGCTCCGATTTTAGGATGGATCCCAATGTGCCGCTGATCGTTCCGGAGGCCAACCCGGAGGACGTTAAAAAACACAAGGGGTTGATCGCCAATCCCAACTGTTCCACAATTCAAATGGTGGCGGCTCTGGCGCCGATCCATAAAAGATACGGGATAAAGCGGATAGTTGTATCCACCTACCAGTCGGTGTCGGGGGCGGGACGGCAGGGGACTGAAATCCTGCGACAGAAAATGCAAAATGCAAAATGCAAAATGCAAAATTCAGTATTCCCGCGCATGATCGCCTTCAACGTCATCCCTCAGATATCGGACTTCTCGGAACTTGGTTACAGCGGCGAGGAATGGAAGATGGTCCGCGAGACCCAAAAGATACTTCACGACAAGAACATTGCCGTGAACGCCACCACGGTCAGGGTGCCGGTGATGAACGGGCATTCGGAATCGGTCTATTTCGAGACCCGCAAGGATTGCTCTTTAAAGCAGGTGGAAGCACTGCTGGCCAAGGCTTCGGGCGTGGCCTACGATAAAAAGGATTATATCACTCCGGCCGAGCTGACGGATTCGGACCTGACCCATGTCAGTCGACTGCGGCCCGATCCTTTTGAAAAGAACGCCTTCGTGATGTGGGTGGTGGCGGACAACCTGCGCAAGGGAGCGGCCACTAATGCGGTCCAGATAGCAGAGCTGCTTTTGAACCGCCAAGGCGCCAAGAACACCAGGTCTAAACTTTAATACTTTCATTGCCATGCCCGCGGGAAAGGGCACCCATGCCTGAATTCCCGCCTGGGCGGGGATTACAAAACGTATGATTATTTAATCAAGGAGGGAGAATAGCATGAAGTGGCTGAATGATATCCTGGGCACCTATTACCAGCCGGACAAGGTCTTCGAGGGGATGAGGGACAAGCCCCGATGGCTGATCCCGCTTATCGTCAGCGTGGTATTTACGCTGATCGTTACTGCCATCATCCTGCCCACCATAGTGCTGCCGGAACAGGCCGCCAAGATGGCCAGCAATCCTGATATTCCGGCGGAACAGCTTGAGGCCATACAGGCCAGGATGAGCGGGCCCATTCCCCTGATAGCCGGACTAGTAGGCAACCTGGTGGCCGTGCCGGCAGGCCTGCTGCTGATCGGTCTTATCTTCTGGTGGATATTCTCCATGCTGGGCCACAAGGCCAAATTCACCGAAATGTTCACCGCCGCGGTCTACGGTTCGCTGATCGGCATCCCCGGCGCCATAATCAAGGTCCCACTGATGTTCATCAAGGAGACCGCCAAGGTCAGCACCTCGCTGGGGCTGATACTTCCGGCCGAGATGGAGGAGGGATTTCTGGTCCGCTTGCTCAATCACATCGATCTGTTCACCATCTGGACGCTGGTGGTGATGGCCATCGGCTTCTCGGTCTTTTCCGGGGCGCCCCGCAAGAAGAGCTACTGGACGGTATTCGCCTGCTGGGCGGTCTTCATTCTGATACTTTCGGCCGCGGGCGGCTTGTTCAAGGTAGGGGTGCAGTAATCGGCCGGGATTGGTGCATTCTCTTTTGATTGACAAAGGAATGGCACTCTGGTAAAATTGAATATGGGCCGGGCCCGATGGAAGCGAAGACTGCCAACCCCGCCAGGACCGGAAGGTAGCAACGGTACGCAAAATCTCTCCTTGTTATCGGATAAGCCTGGCCCTTTTATTTTGAAAAATCCAAAAATAAAAAAAATACCAAAAGTTTGGTATTCAAATTTTGATTTTTAAGTTTTAGAATTATGTCCTACCTTGTTTTAGCCCGCAAATGGCGGCCCCAGAACTTCGATCAGATCGTGGGCCAGGAACATGTGACCACCACCCTGCGCAACGCCATACGCACCAAGCGCACCGCCCACGCCTACATCTTCGCCGGGGCCCGGGGAGTGGGCAAGACCACCACCGCCCGCATCCTGGCCAAGGCCCTCAACTGCGCCGAAGGGCCAACCGAGACACCCTGCAACAAGTGCACCTCCTGCGTGGAGATAACCGGCTCGCGCAGCATGGACGTGCTGGAGATAGACGGCGCCTCCAACCGGGGAATCGACCAGATACGTGACCTGCGGGAGAACGTCAAGTACACGCCCACCCAGGGCAAGTACAAGATCTACATCATCGACGAGGTTCACATGCTGACCAAGGAGGCCTTCAATGCCCTGTTGAAGACCCTGGAGGAGCCGCCGGCCCATGTGGTGTTCGTCTTCGCCACCACCGAGGTGCACAAGGTGCCCATCACCATCCTGTCCCGCTGCCAGCGCTTCGATTTCCGCCGTATCTCGCTGGACGGGATCGTGGACCACCTCAAGAAGATGCTGTCCGGCGAGGATGTGCGGGCCGATGACGAATCGCTGTATATAGTGGCCAAGAAGGCCGAAGGTTCCCTGCGCGACTCCATCAGTCTGCTGGACCAGCTGATAGCCTTCAGCGGCAACGATATCAAGGCCGAGGACGCCCGGCAGGTGCTGGGCCTGGTGGACCAGGAAATGTACTTCAAGGCCCTGGAACTGGTGCGGGCCCACGACAAGCAGGGCATTCTGGGGCTGATCGATCAGGTGGCCGACGGCGGGTACGACCTGCAGGAGTTCGTTCTGGGCTGGCTGGCGCATCTTCGCAAACTGTTGCTGATAGCGGCCGGGTCGGGCAAATCGGCCGCCGGGGATATGTCGCCCGAAGAGGTGGACAAGTTCAATCAGCAAGCCAAGGGCCTGGACGACCGGGATATTCTGCGGATGGTCAACATCCTGATAGACGCCGAGGCCACCATGAAGCGCAGCTCCCAGTCCCGGCTGATCCTGGAGATGGCCGCACTGCGCCTGTGCAATCTGGACTCCACCGTGCGGCTGGAAGAGGTGATCAAACTGCTGGACCAGAGCGGCAACAGCGACGATGAAAAGGAAGAAATGCCTGCCAAGGCCGAGAGGCCGGTCAAACAGGCCAAGCTGGATGTAAGTCCGGTAAAGGAAGACCCTGTCGAATATATCACCCCGGCCAAACCGTTAAACCAGGATTTCGAATCGCTTTGGCAGCAGTTGATAGCGGCAGTCCAAGAACGGCACATGACCGCCGGCACCTGCCTGGCCTCGGCCCGGCCGGTGGGCGTCAGCGACGGGAACCTTATACTGAGCTTCGGCCCGCAGGCCAACTTTCATAAAAAATCGCTGGAGGACAAGGCCTTTCAGGACCTGATCCAGGAAGAGACCCTGAAATTATGGGGCCAAAAACTAAAGGTGATCTGCCAGACCGAAAAGGGACAGCAGACCCAGGAGGTAAAAGAGACCCCAAAACGGCTGAGCCGCCAGGACGAGATAGACCGCCGCAAGAACGAGGTGATGCAGTCCCCGCAGTTGAAAAATTTTATGGAAGCGGTGGACGGCGAGGTGGTGTAAAATAATAAAAATCTCTCTTTAAAGTCATACCTGTGGAGGCAGGTATCCAGTGTATTATGGATTCCCGTTTTCACGGGAATGACAGTTTGCATGAATTAAAGTCTTAAAGGAGACACGATGGCCAAGGGAATGGGCGACTTGCTCAAACAGGCGCAGATGATGCAATCTAAGATGGAAACCATCCAAAAAGAATTAGGCAATAAGAGGGTGGAGGCATCGGTGGGCGGCGGCATGGTCAAGGTTACGGCCGACGGCCAGCAGAATATCCTGGATATAAAGATCTCTCCGGAGATCATCAAACCCGAGGAAGCCGACATGCTGCAGGATCTGGTCTTAAGCGGCGTTCAGGAGGCCACCAAGCTGTCCCGGGACCTGGCGGCCAAGGAGATGTCGGCCCTGACCGGCGGGATGAGCATCCCGGGCATGTTTTAAAACTACAAATAACCACAAAGACACTAAGGCACCAATTTCTCCTCGGGTCCGGATCACTTCTTTGTGCCTTGGAGCCTTGGTGGTTAAAATATAATAAGGATTATGCATTACGGATCGGAAATACTGGCCCGCACCATAGAGGAACTTATGAAACTGCCGGGTATCGGGCGGAAAACGGCCCAGCGCCTGGCCTTCTATCTGCTGAAGTCCAGCAAGGAGGATGCGGTAGCCCTGGCCGAGGCTATCGTCGAGCTCAAAGAAAAGGTGCGGTTCTGCGCCCAGTGCTACAACGCTTCGGAACAGGAGCTGTGTTCCATCTGCCGGGACGTCAAGCGGGAGCCGGCCCTGATCTGCGTGGTGGAGGAGACCAACGACCTGCTGGCCATCGAGAAAACCTCGGAGTTCCGTGGATTGTATCACGTTCTGCAGGGGCACCTGTCGCCATTGGACGGCATCGGCCCGGATGACCTGCGGATCCGGGAGCTGATGCAGCGGCTGGAGCGGACCGAGGTCAAAGAGATGATCATCGCCACCAACCCCAACGCCGAGGGCGAGGCCACCGCGCTGTACCTGATGAAATTAGTCAAGCCGCTGGGGATCAAGGTCACCCGGATCGCCCGGGGCCTGCCGGTGGGCAGCGACCTGGAGTTCTCGGACGAGGTGACGCTGAGCCGGGCCTTGCAGGGCCGGCAGGAGATGTGAAATAAAATATTATCGTGACGGCCCGAACGGGCCGTTTTTTTTTTACTGAAGTGAGCACATTATCAATTCGGTTGATAAACGAATGAATGGTCATCGTGAGACAGTCTTTTATTATACAAACGAAGCGATCTTCCCCGGGCTTTTAAAAGAAAGCAATTTGGGGATTGCTTTGCTATCATTGCTAGAAGCCATCTCTCGCAATGGCCAAAAGCGATGATAAAGTTTTTGGCATAACAATGCCTTAAAAATTTTACATTTCTTCATATTTCTATTGAATTTTATCCTGTTTCTGTTATAATAAAATGTTAATATTATATCTGTAATTTATTAACTCTCTTATAGGTTACGAAATTTGAACCCCACCATAGACTGCAAGGATTTTAACGGTTACAAGCCGTGCCGTCCGGGTTGGCTGTGCGAGACCTGCCAGGAGCAAAAGCCCCGCGGCAAAAAGATACTGATCATCAACCTGGACGCCCTGGGAGCGGTGCTGATGACCACCGCTCTGCTGCCGGCCATCAAGCGCAAGGATCCCCAGAGCACCATCCACTGGGTGACCCTGCCCATGGCCATCCCGCTGCTGCAGAACAACCCCTACATCGACAAGATATGGCCCTACGATTTCGAGACCGTCAGCATCCTGCAGGCCATCAAGTACGACAAGGTCTACTCCATCGACAAGGCCTATCGCTCGGACGCACTGGCCATGCTGGTCCGGGCCGAGGAGAAGCTGGGCTTCGCCCTGGATGAGAACGGTGCCATTACCCATTTCAACCCCGAGGCCGAATACGCCTACCGGCTGGGAATAGACGACGACCTGAAGTTCAAGAAAAACCAGGTGACCGGCATCCAATTTTTAGCCCAGGCCATGAAGCTGGATTACCAGGGCGAGGATTACGTGCTGGAGCTGACCCCGGAGGAAAAGGCCTGGGCCCGGCAATACCGGCTGAACAACGGGATCGAGAAGAACGAGGTGGTCATCGGCTTCAACACCGGATGCTCCGACCTTTTCCCCAACAAGAAGATGACCGTTGAACAGCATCTGGAACTGATCGGCCGGATCCAGCGGGAGATCCCCGAGGCCAAGATCATGCTGCTGGGCGGCAAGGCCGAGAGCCAGCGCAACAAGGAGATCAAGGATCGGGCCGGGGCTTTCGTCATCAACAGCCCCACCGACGAGGGCATCCGCCGGGGCATGGTCTACGTCGATGCCTGCGATCTTATCATCACCGGGGATACCTCGGCCATGCACATGGCCATCGCCCTGAAAAAATACGTGGTAGTGTGGTTCGGGCTGTCCTGCGCTAGCGAGATCGAGCTGTTCGGACGGGGAGAGCGGATAGTGCCCGACCTGGCCTGCAGCCCCTGCTGGAAGAAATCGTGCGACACACTGGAATGCATCAAACAGCTGGATATGGATTCGATTTTCAAATCGGCCAAGAAGGGATACAATCACCTCAAGGCAAATCGTTGACCTCTCCCCTGCCCCCTCTCCTAATGCTTTAGTAGAGGGAAGGGTGAGGTTGAAATTAAAATATTTCTTCAATAAATTGTCAGATAGAACATATAAAAATATTCTGCTGGTAAGGACCGATAGGATCGGGGACGTGATACTGTCGCTGCCCACCGCCGCTCTTTTAAAGGATATTTATCCCGGGTGTCGGACCACCTTTCTGGCCAGGGAATACACCGCCCCGCTGATCGCCCTGTCAAAGCCGGTGGATGCGGTCATCAACGACGATCCATCATTAAATGCCCGGGGATTGGCCAAAATCCTAAAGGCCCATAATTTCGACCTGGCGGTGATGCTGCATCCCACCAGCCGCTTGGCCTGTGCCGTCTGGTTGGCCGGGATACCAGTCAGGGTCGGCACGGCCTACAGGTCTTACAGCCTGTTGTTCAACCGTCGGGTAAAACAGCACCGCAAGTTCAGCCTGAAGCACGAGCTGGAGCACAATCTGGACCTGGTTAGAACCGGGCTTGGCTTACCTTCCGGCGAGGGCAAAGAATACCTGCCGGAACTGGTCATTACTTCGGACCTAAAAGAGCAGATGACTCGAAAATTATCAGGCATAATAGATACCAACCAGCCATTCATAGCCATACATCCCGGCAGCGGGGGGTCGGCCAGGGACTGGCCATTGAAATATTTTGCCGAATTGATAGATAAAATAAAAATTTCAAATATCAAATATCAAAATTTAAATGTAGCCATAACCCTTGGGCCGGGGGAAGAGCCTTTAAAAGAAAAACTTCAAAACTATCTTAGAACCGAACCGGTCTGGGTATCGGGCCTGTCCCTGCCGGAGATGGCGGCCTTCCTGGCGCAGGCGAAATTGATGGTATCCAACAGCACCGGGCCGTTGCATATTGCCACGGCAGTGAAGACAAAAGTGATAGGCCTGTACTGCCCGATGATCCCCTGCCATCCCAAACGCTGGGGGCCTTATGGCCCCGGGCATACGGCAATAATTCCTGATATCGATCCATGCAAGAAGTGCATCGGTCCGGAGTGCAAGGGATACGATTGCATGGACAAGATCACGGTGGACCAGGTCTTTACAAAATTGGAAGAAATCATCAGCTAAAACAACTTTAAAAGCAAAATCATGAGATTTAAAAAAGACTTATTCGGATTATTTTGTTTCATAACAATTCTTGGTTTATCGGACATCTCCCCAGCCGGGAACTTGCCGTCCGACACATTGAGATCGGCCATCTCCGGTAAAAAACTCAAGCGCGGCGAGAAGATGGTCTATTCCATCGAATGGAAGGGCGCCGGAATAACATTCATCAAAGCCGGCACGTCATTCATGCGGGTGGACAGCGAACTGACCTGGGCCCGGGACAGGCGGGCCTATCACATCGTCAACGAAACCTGGTCCAATCCCACCTTCTCTTTCTTCTACAAGGTTCACGACCGGATAGAATCGTTCGTGGATCACGAGAAACTGTATTCCCTGCGTTACCAAAAAATACTCAACGAGGGAGGTTATCATCATCAGGAATCGGTGGAGTTCGATCAGGAGAAAGGGAAGGCCGTTTACAGCACCGGCCAGACGGTAGATCTGTTCCCGGAAGCCAAGGATATACTGATCTCACTTTACTGGGCCCGGCTTTTCCCGCTGGAGGTGGGGAAATCGATCTACATAGACAATCATACCGACAAGAAGAATTACCCTCTGGAGGTCAAGGTCTACAAAAAGGAGAAGATTAAAACCATCTTCGGCAAGGTGGAGTGCCTGATGGTGGAGCCGGTGCTTCGAACACCGGGGCTGTTCGAGAACAAGGGCCGGCTGTTGGTATGGTTGACCAACGACGAGCGGAAGATCCCGGTGCTGATGAAGAGCAAGATCCTCATCGGTTCCATCAATGCCGTGCTTAAGGAATATAATCCCGGCATCACTGAAAAGTAATCATTATTTAGGATTTTTTATGGGAAGATATCCCGAGGCCGACCTGAACAATGTCAAGCGCCACTCGATAGCCAAACGAAAGAGCAAGGTGGGGAGCGCCAACCTGGCTTCCGCGCCTGATCCCCATAAGTCGCTGGAGGATTTCATATTGGGCCTGCCGAACGTTCTCAAGGCCCGCGACCTGCGGGAGGTGGCGTCGGCAGTGGTCGCCGCCCGCCGCAAGAAACGTCCGGTGATCCTTATGATGGGGGCGCACCCCATCAAATGCGGGCTGGCTTCGGTGATAATAGATCTTTTGAGGAGCGGTTTCATCACCGGACTGGCCACCAACGGGGCCGGGGCCATCCACGATTTCGAGATGGCCTGCTGGGGACGGACCTCGGAGGACGTTCTGGCCGGGCTGGAGGACGGCTCCTTCGGCATGGCCCGGGAGACTGCCGATCTGATCAACGGGGCGGTCATCCAGGGGGACGCCCAGGACCTGGGATTCGGCGAAGCACTGGGCCTGATGCTCAACGAGGGGAAATTCCCGTATATCAACAACAGCCTGCTGGCGTCATGCTATCGCTTGAAAGTGCCGGTCACCGTCCATGTGGCGGTGGGCACCGACATCATCCACCAGCACCCTTCGGCCGACGGGGCGGCCATCGGCAGCGCCAGCCACCGGGATTTCCGGATACTGGTGGAAGAGGTCTCCAAACTATCGGGCGGAGTGGTCATCAATCTGGGGTCATCGGTCGTCTTGCCGGAGGTCTTTTTAAAGGCCCTGACCGTGGCCCGCAATCTGGGGCACCAGGTCAAAAATTTCACCACCGCCAATTTCGACATGATCCAGCACTACCGGCCCAACCTCAACGTGGTGGGCCGGCCGGTGGCGTCGGGCGGAAAGGGATATTCCATCACCGGACATCACGAGATAATGCTGCCCTTGCTGGCGGCCATGATAAAAAGCAAAAAATCCAACAGGAAGTGACAATGAGCAACATCTATGCCGTGGTACTGGCCGGGGGGAAGGGCGAGCGGTTCTGGCCCCAAAGCCGGGAGAACAAACCCAAACAGCTGCTGCCCTTGACCGGCAAAAAAAGCATGCTGCAGGAAACGCTGGATAGAGTGGAGCCGCTGACCAGCCGGGAGCGGCAGTGGGTGGTCACCGGCGCCGACCTGATCGATCCGATAAGGAAAAGCGGTATCGAAGGCGTCAAATTGATCGGCGAACCCTTCGGCCGCAATACCGCCCCGGCCATCGCCGTGGCGGCGGCCGAGATATACCGCCAGGACCCTTCGGCGGTGATGATGGTGCTGCCGTCCGATCATCACATAGTCGACGTAGAGATGTTCCGCCAGGTGCTGCTGCAAGGAGTGGAATTGGCCGAAGAGGAATACCTGGTCACCATCGGCCTTAAGCCAGACCGGCCGGAAACAGGCTATGGCTACATAGAACGGGGAGAGGTGCTGCCGAATTGCAGGGTGCCGTGCTTCCTGGTCAAGAGTTTCCGGGAGAAACCGGACATGGAGACCGCCAACAGGTTTTACCGCAGCGGATATTTTTACTGGAACGGAGGGATATTCATCTGGAAGGCCTCTGCTATACTGCAGAGCTTCAGGGTCCACATGCCCAAGCTCTACGGGCAGTTGATGGAATGGCAGGATCAGGGCGGACTGGCGGCCGGGGAGGATAAATTCGCCGGGTTCTACAGATCGGTGGAGAAGATATCCATTGATTACGGTATCATGGAGAAGGCCGACAGGGTAGCGGTGATAAAAGGGGAGTTCGGCTGGGACGACCTGGGCTCATGGGAAGCCCTGGAAAGGTTTCATTCCCGCGACGACCAGGGCAATATCAAGCTGGGCCGGGTGGAGATGCTGGACTGCGAGAATAACATCACCATGTGCGACGACGGCCTGGTGGCGGCCCTGGGTGTAAACGATCTGATCATCGTCAAATCGGGCAATGCCGTCATGGTATGCCACCGGTCGAAGGCCCAGGAGGTCAGGAAACTGCTGGAACAGGTTAGGGCCAATCCGGAACTAAAAGAATATCTATAAAATTTTCATAGGCGAAGGAGGCCTGAATGAAAATCAAAAATATCATCATCGTCTTTATCCTGATTTTTCTGGCGGGATGTTCGGCCAAGAAGCAGGCGGTACAGGAACCGGTAAAGGAACCGGTGGCACAGGAATCGGCCAAACAGCCGTTCACCGAGACCCCGGCCCCGGAACCGGCCGATACTCTAACCGCCGAAGCTCAGGGAGCGCAGTTCACCGGCAGCAAGGGCCTGGTTCAGAGCGTCTGGGGCTGGCGGGTCCAGATATTCGCCTCGTCCACCCTGGAAAACGCCCGTAAAGTGGCCGAGGAGGCTCGATGGAAATTCGGCGACCAGCAGGTCTACCTGTCCGAAGCCGAGCCCTATTACAAGGTGCAGGTGGGGAATAACCTTACCAGACAGGATGCCGATAACCTGAAGAGGCGGGCCCAAAAATTGGGGTACAAAGGGGTATTTGTGGTGGAGGTCAACCTGGCCGAGTGATCCGGCTGGCCAAAATATCATTGGCCCTGCTGGCGGTCTCGACTGCCGTTGCGCCGCTGTGGGGGGCAGATTTACGGATCAGCAAGGCGGTAGACGCCCTGGGCAACGATGTTTCCGGCGATCTTCAGGCCGTTACGGTCAACAAGCCGGCCGGGCATCCTTTGGTGGTTCAGGTCAACGACGCCAAGGGCCGGCCGGTGTCCGGGGCCAAGGTGGTATTTTCCCCGGTGGGCGAAGGCACCACCGAGATATCCCCGGATACCGCGTTCACCGATACCAAGGGTAACGCCATCGGCCGGGTGGTTTCCCGCAAGGAACTGCAGACCATATATCTTCAGGCACATCTGGCATCCGATCCCAAGAAGGCGGTCACTTTTACCCTCAATTCCTACCAAAGCCACTGGTGGCTGATTTCATTCCTAGGAGCCATCGGCGGCCTGGTCTTCTTTCTTTTCGGCATCAGGTTCTGCTCCCGGGGGCTGCAGAAGGCGGCCGGCACCAAGCTTAAGCAGATGCTTTGGAACCTTACCGACAACCGCCTGATGGGGCTGGGGGTCGGGGTCCTGGTGACGGCCATCATCCAGTCGTCCACCGCTACCACCGTGATGCTGGTCTCGCTGACCAATGCTGGGCTGATTTCCCTCAGCCAGGTGCTGGGAGTGATCCTGGGGGCCGATATTGGCACCACCATCACCGTCCAACTGATAGCCTTCAAGCTATCGGACTACTGCCTGGCCCTGGTGGTGGGCGGCTTTCTGGCCATGATGGCGGCCGGAAAGAAACCATGGCGCTATTATCCCCAGATCGTTTTCGGATTCGGGCTCATTTTTTACGGCATGAAACTGACGGCCGATTCGCTGTTGCCGCTGAAATCCATGCCCTGGTTCCTGAACCTTTTCGCCGGGATGGGAAACCTGCCCCTGTTGGGTCTGCTTATCGGAGTGACGTTCACTTTGCTGGTCAGGTCTTCCGCCGTCACCATCGGCATCATGCTGACCCTGGCCTTTCAGGACCTTATATCCCTTCCGGCGGCCATGCCGATAATCATCGGGGCCAATATCGGCACCTGCGGGGCGGCCCTGATGGCAGCCTGGGGAGGCAATCAGGAATCGGCCAAGGTGGCCTGGGGCCATACCATTTTCAAAGTGGCGGCCGGGATAGCAGCCATGCTTTTGATAACGCCCTTTGCGGCCCTGGTCCAGAAGTTCGGAGGAAGCACCGCCCGTCAGATTGCCAACGCCCATACCATTTTCAATGTGCTGGCTTCATTGCTTTTCCTGCCGCTGCTGGGGACGTTCGAGAAGTTCCTCAACCGTACCATTCCGGTGGTCGCCCCGCGGCAAAAAACCTTCGGCCCCAAATATCTCGATGACCGGGCGCTGGAAACGCCCTCGCTGGCCATAGGACAGGTGGCCCAGGAGATTCTGAGAATGGCCGATCTGGTCAAGGATATGCTGATCCGCTCGTACCAGGTGCTGGAAAAGAACGACATCAGCCTTAGGAACCAGCTGGTGGCCGACGACGACAGAGTGGATCTGCTGGAGGAAGCCATCACCCCGTACGTGGCCCGCATAACCCAGGAAGACCTGTCGGGCGACCAATCCAGCCGCGGAGTGGAACTGCTTTACATAGTAAACGATATCGAGAACATAGGTGACGTGATCAGCAAGAATATCATGGGTCATGCCGGCAAAAAAATTGAACAGCACCTGGCTTTTTCCGAAGACGGGCTAAAGGAGATCAAGCTACTTCACCGGGAGACACTGAACACGCTGGAAATGGCCATAGGAGCCCTGGCTTCCGGAGACCTGGCCCTGGCCCAAAAAGCCCACAACCGGAAGGATCAGGTACTGTCACTGGAAAAGGAGCTTTATAAGAAGCATCTGGAAAGGCTCCAGATGGGCTTCAAAGAATCCCGGGAGACCAGCACCATGCATCTTGACCTGCTGAGCGATTTCGAAAGGATAAATTTTCACGCCAGCCAGATAGGAGCCGCCCTTATGGGACGGGCCAAATCAACCTAAGAGGAGAAAGAGATGGCAAAGCTCACCAATTACACTGAAAAATTGGTCAAAGAAGAGATGAAGAACGTGGTCCAATCGCGTACCGACATCTGCCACTGCCGTACCTGCCAGCTTGACATTATGACCTATGCCCTGAATAAACTGCCGCCGCACTACGTGGCCAGCGAGGGGGGGCACATCCATACCATGGTCAACATGTCGACCTCGCAGCTTAAGGTCCAGGTGATCGCCGCACTGGTCAATGCCATAGACGCAGTGGCCAAGCATCCGCGCCACAACAGCCGGAAGGGGCTTAATACCATCTCCCGCAAATGAACGTCGATAGGGGATCCGGTTGACAATCCGTTTTTTTTCGGTTAAGATTATGACAGCAATATTCACGCAGAGGATAAATGACCTATTTTAAAAGCTACAATAAAAACGCCATCGGGCTGGAGAAGGACTGGGGTGACCTGTTCGAACTGCTTTCCAGCCTGGATAGTTCGGAGATCGAGGCCTGGTTCGAGAGCCGTTCCCAGAGCGGCTTTACCCTGGAGGAATTCGTGCACTTTTTGAACAACATGGAACACGAGGAGGTGCAGGACTGGCTTTGGATGCACCGCCAGGAGTTCGCATCGGTGCTGGCCCGTCCGTCGTTCAATTTTGACAACAGCCTGATCATCGACTCTGACGATCATTGGCAGAAAGTATTTTTCTTGTCACCCAATAACCAAGGGGATATCAAGGAATGATCCGAAGAGCTGCCATATGTGCGGTGATGATGACCGTATGTCTGATGCCGGCCATGGCCGAGGACAGCGGGTTCTTTTTTCTGCGGGTGCCGGTCAAGGCCCTTCCGGCTTCTCTGGGGGAGTCCACCGTGGCCTTGAAGGGCGATGCCGCCAACATTCTGTACAATCCGGGATCGCTGGCCGAATGCAACATCCGTAATTTGTCGGCCGGCTATGTCAATTATATCGACGATATCCAGATAGGTAATATCACCTATGTCCATCCCATTGATCAGATGGCTTCATCCGCCATATCCTTAAGCTATCTTAACGGCGGGGAGATAAAACAGACCACGCTGGCCGATCCCACCGGCTCGGGGCTGGGCAATTTCAGTTATTCCTCTTTTGTGTTTCAAGCCGGCTATGGCCGGTTATTCCTCAAGGATTTTTATGCCGGGGCCAGCCTCAAGGGCATTTACGATAAGACCCTCGACTATTCCTCGGCCGGCGCTGCATTTGACATAGGTGCGGTCTATCAATTGGATCCGGCGGCGGTGGCCAGGAAACTTTTTCTGGCCAAGGGAAATCGGAATTATGGGACCAGCCTGCGCTTGGGATTGGCGGTGAACAATATTGGAATGGCCACCAGCGCTTTTATTGAGACCAAGGAGAAAATGCCCCTGACGGTAAGGATGGGTTTGGAATACCGGCCGTTCGCAGATAAGCTGGTCATCTTGCTGGCCAGCAACAAGGCCGCGGACAATTCTTTCAAAAATAATTTCGGCCTTGAATTGAACATGGTGAAAATCCTCTCGCTCCGGCTGGGGTATAACGGCAATCTGGGAGACATTCAAAACGGCTCCGATCTGGACGACTTCGCCGGCCTGAGCGCCGGGTTCGGCATAAAATACAAGAAATATTCATTTGATTATGCCTATACTCCTTTCCCGGGCCTGGGCCATCCCATGCGGCTGGATCTCTCGGTGGATATTTGAAACTCTGCTAAACTAAAAGGGCGGTTGCGGCCGCCCTATTTTTTTTAAAAAAAGCTTGACTTTGTAAGAGTAAAATGTTAAATTGTTAACAATAAGTAGAAAGATATATAAAATATAACTATATGGAGGCGAGTATGGGAAAGAAGCTTATAATTGGCATCCTGCTGGCAGGTGTTGCATCCATCTGTACGGCATCATCCGGCAGCTGGGTGGAATCTAACCAAGCGGATTTCGCCGACGGGTTTTTTAATGCCAATATTTTCACATCGGCTTCGGGCGAACTAAAATGCAAGCAGGACGGGATTTACGACCTGAACGACGACGGTGATCCGGACATCATCGTGTGCAACTTGAATGGCCCGGTCTATATTTACTGGGGAAGCAACGACGGTTATTCTGATGCCCACCGGACCTCCCTTGGTTTTACCGGCGCCACCGGTAATTCCGTGGCAGATCTCAATGATGACGGTTATCTGGACCTGGTCTTCAGCAAATACAATACCAGTGGGACGGGCGATGCCGCAATCTATTGGGGCTCCACCAGCGGCTATTCGGAGAGCCTGATCACCTATCTGCCGACCTTGGGCTCGCACGGCAATTATGTGGCGGACCTGAACGATGATAAATACCTGGACATAATCTTTGCCAACTACGGCAGCGGCAGCTACCACGATGTCAACTCCTATATCTATTGGGGCAGTCAAAGCGGCTATTCCTCAACCGACCGGACCGAGCTGCCGACCCACGGCGGCATAAGCTGTTCGGTGTCCGATCTCAACCGGGACGGGTACCTGGATATAGTCTTCAGCAACCGCCAAAACAGCGTTCCCGACTGGAATATCCATTCTTATATATACTGGGGCAGCGCCGGGGGATACAGCCCCAGCAATCTTGATTCGCTTTATACCGAGGGAGCCTATGGAAATGCCGTGGCCGACCTGAATAAGGACGGCAATCTGGACATCATCTTCTGCAATCACTACAACGGAAGCTATCAGTGCAATTCCTACGTCTACTGGGGCGACAGCACCGGACATTATGACGAAATGAACAAGACCGAACTGCCCACCCTTAGCGGGAATTCGGTGGCTGCGGTGGACCTGAACCTGGACGGCTGGCTGGACCTGGCCTTTGCCAACTGGAAGAACGACAATACCTACGATGTCAATTCATATATTTACTGGGGCAGCCAAAGCGGCTTCGATTCAACCAACAGAACGGAACTGCCGGTCTATGAAGCCACCGGGGTGATGATAGGGAAAGTGACCAGCAACGGCACTCAGGGAGGAGGGAAGTATCCGGACATAGTGTTTACCGGATACAGCAACGCCTATGTGTATTACGGCAGCCCGGACGGTTTTTCTGATACCAACCGGACCTTGCTTCCCTGTCTGTACGGTCATCTTTCCACCAAGAACATAGGCAATGTTTGCAATCGCGGTCCGCAGGAGGTCTACGGGTCTTCGGTCTTCGATGCCGGGCAGGCCGTGACCTGGAACCAGCTGATCCATGTTGGGTTAATACCCGACGAGAATACTGTTGATTTTTACGTCAGGACCGGGGATATCCCTGTGCCCGACAACAGCTGGAGCGAATGGACCCCGATCTCGTCGACCAGCAAAGGAGAAATGGCGGCGGCCATCCCCAAATCGCTCTCATCCCGCTATATCCAATACCGGATGGATTACAATACCAGCGTCATCAATGCTCCCAGTACGGAATCGGTGACCATCAGCTATGATCCGCTTGGAGTCTCCGGATATGTCCCGGAACCGTCGAAAGCAATGTCGATGCAATTATCGCCGACCCCGTTCACCGGGAAATTGGGCATAACCTGCAGGTTCGGGAAGCCGGGCAGCTATTATTTGAAAATCTATAACCTCAACGGGCAAGTGGTCAGGAGCTACTCGGTCGAGGCTAATGGCGCCGATGTTCATACCATAACCTGGGATGGCAGGGATGAAAACCACAGGAATGTGGCTGCGGGCGCTTATTTCTGCCAATTGACGGGAGCGGGGAATACATTCATGGGAAAGGCGATAAAGATCAAATAGATTTTGCATAGCACCGGTCTTTTTTAATGGGGAGAATGCCGTTCTCCCCATATTTTATTACGGCATTATACCTAAAAATCCGAGCCCATGTTAAAGGGATGTTTGGAAAGCCAGGCCGGAGAGTTTCTTTCTTGACACCATCTTTGACAAATGGTAAAATGATGAAAATTAACCGGTTAATATATGCCAGATTATTATCAAAAGCTTTTGGAAAGCAAAACTTATTTAGATTCCAGGCAGGACAAGGCCAGGCTGATATCCCGGATTTTGGGCGATAAAATAACATCCCGGATGGAGAATATCGTCGATTTGGGATCGGGCAGCGGGATGGTAAAGGAACGGTTGGAAAATGATTGGGGCCGTCCCGTCATCGGCATCGAATATGACCGTCCGTTCATAAGATATAAGTCCAATACCTGTGTGGGGGATGTTTCCCAAATGCCTTTTAAAACAGCCGCCGTCGATCTGGCCATCTGCAATCACCTTTTGGAGCATGTCGATAGAAAGTCGGAGTTCATCTCGGAGATAAAACGCGTTTTAAAACCCGATGGTTTCATTTACCTCACCATCTGCAATAAATACAAGTTTCTTGAACCGCATTACCGGCTGCCTTTCTTGAGCTGGCTGCCTAAAAAAATGGCTGATTGGTATTTAAAGATATCTTTTAGGGGGACACAATACCAAGGCATAGAATTCTTTTCCTATCGGGAATTGACCAGCATGTTTTCAAGAGAGGGCTTCAAGATCGACAATATCACTTGGGATGTAATAACTCAAAATTCAGATAAGACCAGCCTTCTGCAGAAGGCGGCAGTGGGGGCGATCAGGCTGGCGGGCTCGAAACCACGGAATTTCGTGATGAATCACCTGTCCCCGCAGTGGTTTTTGATCATAACCAAATAAAACATTCTTCGCGCAGTAGATCGTTCCGGCTTGACCATGTCCGGCTATCCGATCATGCCGGGGAGGATGGATGAATAATGCCAGATATAAATACTTTTAAAAAATACACCAAGGGCATCGGAGCGTTGTTTGTAGCCGCAATAATATTTTTTTTGGGTTACAAGCTATATTACAGTTGGAATGATATCCCGTTCGAAAAAGTAAGGATAAATTATCTTTGGGCTTCCCTTTCGTTCCTGGGGTTGACGGCGTCCTTTATTTGCACCATATATGCCTGGCAGAGAATATTGGTTTCTTTGGGTCAAAAGATCGGCTTTAAAAGATCATGGTGGGTGATAACCGGGTCGTTTTTGGCCAAATATATCCCGGGAAACGTCTGGGTGATCGGCGGCAGGATGTATTTGTGCAAGAAGGAAGGGATATCCGAAAAAATCAGCGGGACCGGGGTCATTCTGGAAATGATCGCCGTTTTGCTGGGAGCCCTGCTGGTTTTTTCCCTGTCGTTGCCGTTCCTGGTCGCTCATGGACTTCCCGGATGGATATGGTACCTGTTGATACCGATCCCCTTTGCGGCGGTCATGTTCTTCAGCCCGATTCTATCCCGTATCCTGAAATGGGCGGCCGGGAAAATGCTGAAAAGGGAGCTGGCGCTGGACATCGGAAAAGAAGGCTTGCTGGAAGCCTTGGGCCTGTATGTTTCTTCTTCCATCCTGCAGGGGATGTCATTTTTCCTTTTGATCAGATCGGTGTATCCCCTGAGCTATATTTACCTGCCGGATGTCATCGGCATTTACAACGGGTCCTGGGCCATAGGGTTCTTAAGTTTCATCACCCCGGCCGGGCTGGGGGTCAGGGAAGGCGTCCTCGCCTTGTTCTCTAACCATTACATGCCGCTGCCAATGGCCATTATCATCGCGGCTTTGACCCGGCTGTGGATGACGGTATTCGAGATGTTGATGGCTTTGGTCGGTCTTAAATTCATGAATAAAAAAAAGAACTGTTATGAAAAAGCACAGGAATAAAACAATAAAACCGGAAGTTCCCCGGATAGAATCCGCTCGGGATTTATTCGACAATACTTGGCTGGTCATAGGGGCGTTTTTGGTATTGACGGTCATATTTTTCAACAAAGGCCTGCTGTCAAACCATATGATATTCGGGACCGATTTCGTGGCCGGGGAATTCATGAAGCGAAAGTTCGTGGCTTATGTGATGAACCAGCTGCACCAGATACCCCTTTGGTATCCCGACGTATACGGGGGGCTGCCATACGTGGATGCAGTGGCCGGAGATCTTTTTTACCCGACTTCGTTGATTATGCGGACCTTTCTGCCGGTACACCAGATGTCGGCCTGGACATACTGCATCCATATCTTCATTGCCGGCCTGGGAACCTATTTTTTCCTGAGACATCTTAAGATCACCGGTTCGGCTGCTTTTATCGCCGGCATTTCATACATGTTCACCAGCTCCATGGTGAGCCTGGTTTTTGCCGGCCATGACGGAAAAGTGATAGTCTCCAGCCTGCTGCCCTGGCTGCTGCTTTTTTTGGGAAAAACCGTTGAGGCCCGGATCTGGAAAAAATGGCTGCTGTGGTCGCTTTGTTCCGCCTTAGTGATCGGCCTGGCGCTGCTTTCTCCGCATGTCCAGATGACATACTATTTGCTTTTGGCCGGTCTGTTCTTTGCCGTGGCCAAACTTTACCGGCTTCATCGAAGCAATCCAGAACTCAAAGGACTGGCGTTCAAAGGTGCCGTCCGGGGGATAATCGTGCTGGCATTCGGATTCTCCTTGTATGCCGTACAGGCCATTCCCCTTCAACAGTATATGAAATTTTCCCCCCGGGGCGAGGACAAGGGCTATCAATTTGCCACTTCTTATTCCATGCCTCCGGAGGAGATAGTCAACGCCGTCTGGCCGGAATTTTCCGGCCTGATAGACAAAAATTCCGATCAGGGCCCCACCCACTGGTATTGGGGAAGAAGGGACCTTAAACTTCATACCGAGTTCATAGGGGTGATCCCGTTTTTACTGGCTATCATCGGACTGATATACAGCCGGCGAAAGTATTTGAAGATATTTTTCATCTCGCTGGGGTTATTTGCCCTGATAGTCGCTTTTGGCGGATTTACCCCGTTGTATTATCTGGTATATTACCTGATACCGGGAATGGCAAAATTCAGAAGCCCGGCAATGATCTTCAACACTTTCTCCTTTTCGGTAGTCGTTCTGTCGGCTTTGGGAGCGCAAACCCTTATAGAAGGCGGATACAGGGAAAAGCTGAAACCGGGACTGCTGATCGGCCTAGGGTCGGTATTGCTTTTGGGAATGATATTTTCGGCGGCCAAGGACGGCATGACCAACTTGTTATCGGCTTTTGCCGCCAAGGGCTGGGGAACCCAGGCCCTGTGGCAGAGCTATCCCGAAATGGTCAAGGGGTATTGGATTTTCTTTCTATTCCTGGCGGCCGGCGCGGGATTGATCCTGCTGTACATCAAGGGTACCGTCAAATTAAAATGGTGGGCGGTCCTGACAGGGGTATTGATATTCATGGAACTGGGGAGGGTGGATGCCAAATTCATAAAGGTGGTGGATCCTCCGGATGATTATTTTACCAAGGACGAGATGGTCAGGGCCATTGAAAAAGATAGAAGCCAATACCGGGTTTGGCCCATGCAGGTCCATCAGCAGGGGAGCTATCTGACTTTATTTGGTCTGCAGCTTACAGGAGGAGAGCATCCCAACCCGCTTAAGCGGTATAATGAATATCTGGGTACGTCCTCCAAAGGATTATTCCCTGACTATCATAATCTTCTGCAGTCTCCGACCTTTATCGATATGCTGAATGTCAAATACCTGCTTGGTTATACGGTCCCTTCCGATACCGTGCGGTACGATGAACAAAGCCGGGCGGCCATTCGCGGGCTGCGGGCGATATTTTTCCGTTATGCCGTACAAACGCAGTTGGGTCAGTATACGGTATACCGCAACGAGCAGGCCCTTCCCCGGGCCTGGATAGTGGGCAATTACGAGACAATAGTCCGGGATAAAAACATTCTCGACCGGATGAAACAGCCGGATTTCGACCCCTCCAAGTCGGTCATCCTGGAAGAGAAACTGAATGATTTTGTTCCCTCGGGCGATGTGGCCGGCAGGGTGACGTTCGATTCCTACCACCCCAACCAGGTGAAGATGACCGCGGAATCTGACAAGCCAGGCATACTGGTGATGAGCGACAACCATTATCCGGCCTGGCAGGCCTTTATCGACGGGATCCCGGCCAAGGTATATCGGGCCGACTATACCTTCCGGGCGGTTCCGATTCCGGCCGGCAAACACTCGGTGGAATTCAAATATCATTCCCGGTATTTCATTTTGGGATTAACAATAAGCATAATTTCTGTTATACTTGTTTTATCCGGTATCACAGCATTAGCGATCATGGGGAGAAAAAGATGAATTGTCTGGTGATCATTCCCACCTATAACGAGAAGGGCAACATCACGCCCATCATCGAGCAGATCCTGTCGGTAGACAACAGCATAAGCGTGCTGATCATCGACGACAATTCCCCGGACGGCACCGGAAAGATAGTTGATGACATTTCGGCTAAAAATCCCAAGGTGAACGTAATTCACCGGCCGGGCAAGATGGGGCTGGGGACGGCCTATGTCACCGGATTCAAGTGGGCTTTGGAGCATAAATACGACCTGATCTGCGAGATGGACGCCGATTTCTCCCATCCCCCAAAAACGCTGGCGGTCTTCCTGGAGAAGATCAAGGAGTATGACCTGGTGATAGGATCGCGCTATCTGGACGGGGTCAACGTGGTAAATTGGCCGCTTAAAAGGCTGCTGTTGTCATATTTCGCCAATATATACGCCCGGATAGTGACCGGCGTTCCGGTCCGGGACCTTACCAGCGGATTTAAATGCTACCGCCGCCGGGTGTTGGAGGCCATCAACCTCGACCGCATAAAATCAAACGGCTATGCTTTTCAAATAGAGATGCACTTTAATGCCTATTACAAGAAGTTCAAAGTGACAGAAGTGCCCATCATCTTCGAGGAGCGCAAGGTGGGACAATCCAAGATGTCCAAGAAGATCGTCTATGAGGCGGCTTGGATGGTCTGGAGGCTGCAGCTGATCCGCTTGCTGGGCCGGTTATAGGCAATACGGCAGTCGTTCAATTATTAGAGACGGAATAATTCGTCTCTATTTTCTTTATGAAAAAATGACGGAACTGAGCATAATAATAATCAACCGGAACGTACGGGAATTGCTGAAGCAGTGCCTGCGGTCGGCCGTTGCCCACTGGCCTTGGTCGGACAAAGGGTTGGAAATAATAGTGGTGGACAACGCATCCAGCGACGGCTCGGTCGAATCGGTGTCTTCAGAATTCCCCAACGTCAAGATCATCCGCAACGCAGATAACAGGGGCTTTGGCCGGGCCTGCAATCAGGGCATCCAAGCGGCTGCCGGACGTTATATCATGGTGCTTAATCCGGACACCGTCATTCGGAAAGGTCTGTTCCAGTCCTTGATAGAATTCATGGACCGTACCCCGAAGGCTGGATTGGCCGGCCCGAAGGTGCTGAACCAGGACGGCAGCCTTCAGCCTACCTATCGCCGCTTTCCCACCTATGGCAATATCCTTTTTGCCAGGAAATCGCCCTTGTCGTCAATATGGCCGGGCAATCCGGGCTCTAAAAAGTACCTGCAGGAGGACCTTTCCCTGGATCAGCCCTGCAAGGTGGAGGCCCTGGGCGGGGTCTGCCTGATCCTGAGAAAAAAGATGCTGGAAGATGTCGGCGATTTCGACGAAAATATTTTCATGTACCTAGAGGACACCGACTTGTGCTACCGGGCCCATCAAAAAGGCTGGGAGAGCTGGGTGGTGCCGCAGGCCGAGCTGATCCATTACTGGGGGAAAAGCACCGAACAGGAGAGAAAGCTGATGGCCGAGGAACACCGGCGTTCGCTCTACTATTATTTCGGGAAACACCATGATCCGTCCTTAATGCAGAAAATATATTTAAAGGCCGGATTATCCATACATAAACTTTTCGACTGATGAAAGGCGTCAAATCATGAGGCTCCAGGCACTGGCTCAAAAATTCGATCCGGCTGAGTATTTCCGGGAATTCGATTTCAGGGATTATCTACGCTTTGATTTTTCCAATTTCAAAGGGGATCTGGCCGGGGGGCTGACCTCGGCCATAGTGGCCCTGCCGCTGGCCCTGGGCTTTGGCATCCTGGCCACCAACGGCGACCCCAGCGGGGCGGTGGCCGGGCTTTACGGGGCGGTGTTCACCGGGATATTCGCCTCGCTGTTCGGCGGCACTCCCCAGCAGATAACCGGGCCCACCGGCGGGATGACGGTGATCCTGACCCAGATCTTCGTGCAGTTCCACGATATCAACGCTTTGCTGCTGGCCTGCCTGATCGCCGGGATCCTGCAGATAGTGATGGGGTTGTTCAAACTGGGCAAGTTCGTCAGCTTCATCCCCCAGCCGGTGATCTCCGGCTTTACCAACGGCATCGCCATCCTGATCTTCAGCCAGCAATTGAAGGCCTTTTTCAGCGCCCCGCTGGTGGCGTTGATCACCATAGCTTTCATAATAATCGTTCCCCTGATCAACCGGTCGCTGCCCAAACTTTTTCTGGGGCTGCTGTTCGGTTCTCTGATCACATTTTTTCTGGCCGATCGCATCGGCGCCTTTTTATACAGCTTTGACTGGAAAAGCCTGGCTTTTACCAGAACCCAGGCCATGGGCGTCGTCGGCAGTATACCCAATGCCCTGAAGCTTCCCGCCTGGCCGAACGCCAGCTGGGCCAGTTGGCACCGGGCCATTCCGGCCGGGTTCGCCATCGCCATGCTGGGATATCTGGAGACACTTTTGGCCAGCGTAGTGGTGGACAGCGTCACTAACACCGAGCACAACAGCAACCGGGAACTGGTGGGTCAGGGCATCGGCAACTCGGTGGCCGCCCTGTTCGGCGGGATAGCCGGCACCGGGGCCATCGTCCGGACCATGATAAACATCCGTTCCGGCGGCAAGACCAAGCTGGCCGGAGTGATCTGCGGACTGATCTTAGTCGTCGTTATCCTATCCCTGGCTCCCATAGCCGCCAAGATACCCCTGGCGGCCCTGGCCGGGGTGCTGATGATGGCGGCGGTGGGGATGTTCGAATGGGAGCCGATCAAGATGCTGCCAAAGACCCCGCTGGCCGATTCCCTGGTATTTGTGACCACCATGCTGGTGACCGTGTTCGCCGACCTGATCTCCGCCGTTCTGATCGGCATGCTGATGGCCACCTTCCTGTTCATCAACCGGGTAAGCAAGCTGGGCATAGTGCCGTCGCTGGAAAGGGACCTTTCTTCCATTTCCGATGAGACCCGAAAGGCCATGCAGAAGCACAGAATATCGGTCTTCGGGATCGAGGGGCCGCTGTTCTTCGGGGCGGTGCGCAGCTTCTCCAAAGCCATAGCCAACGCCCTGCCCAACACCCTGATCCTGGACATGAAGGGCGTTTCCATCATCGACGCCTCCGGGGCCCAGGCGGTGGAGAACATCATCCACAAAATGAAGGCCAAGAAGAAAACGGTGCTGATCTCGGGAATGCGCCCCGAGGTCCGCAAGATACTTCACGAGCTGGAGATCATCCAGAACGTCGGAGCCGAAAGCTTTCCGGACGACCTGGAAAAGGCCATAGATTACGCGGTCTCCCGGGCCGAGGACCGCCAGCCCAATCTGGCCGACTACCTCAAGAACGACCTTATTATGCTGGATATTGAGGCTCACGATAAGAAGGAACTCTTTAAAAAGGCGGTTGATCTGGCGGTGCAGAAGGGATATGTATTCGACCGGGAGGCCTTCCTGCAAAGTCTGTGGCAACGCGAGCAGGATTCGCCTACTACCCTGGGACAGGGGATAGCCATACCCCATTCGCGCTCCGGGGCGGCCACCGACGAGGTGGTGGTGATCTACATATCGCTCAAGAAGCCCATCCCGGGCTATATCTGCGACGACGGCCAGCCGGTCCGGACCATTCTGATGATCTCGGCCGGGGAGAACATTCAGGGGTATCTTAAAGTACTTAAGCTGATAGGACAGGCCATGGGCAAGGAATCGGTCCGCCAGCAGCTGAAACAGGCGACCACCCCGGGGCAGGTGATGAATGTATTTCACAGTGCCATGGAATAAGGGGGAGACATTCAAAATTTAAAAGGGAACGGCTATGGGTCGTTCCCTTTCTTATTTGCTTGCAAAATAGGCAAAAGTATGATAAATTTTATCGGATAACCATTTAAATCATTAAAGCTTTATAAAAACATGTTTGGCCAGATACTGACAAAAATATTCGGAAGTAAATACGAACGGGATGCCAAAAAACTCCGTCCCAGGATCGATGAGATCAACCGGTATTTCGAGGAATATAAAAACCTCTCCGAAAGCGATCTTCAGGGTAAGACCGCCGAGTTCAAAACCAGGATAGCCGAAGGTCGGAAACAGGAGCGCGAGGATCAGGAGATACTGGACGAGCTGCTGCCCGAGGCCTTTGCTGTGGTCAAGGAAGCTTGCCGCCGCCATGTGGGCAAGAGCTGGCCGGTAGTGGGCATGGAACTATCCTGGGAGATGGTGCCCTTCGACGTCCAGCTGCTGGGCGGCATAGTTCTGCATCAGGGGAAGATCGCCGAAATGGCCACCGGCGAAGGAAAGACTTTGGTGGCCACCATGCCGGTCTACCTTAACGCCCTGACCGGGCGCGGGGTGCACGTGGTGACGGTCAACAATTACCTGGCCCGGCGCGACAGCCAGTGGATGGGCCAGATCTACAAATATCTTGGCCTGACGGTGGGCTGTCTGGACGATACCGAGCCCGGAACCCAGGAAAGAAGGGACTCCTACCAGTGCGACATCGTCTACGGCACCAACAACGAGTTCGGCTTCGACTACCTGCGGGACAACATGTCCGGCAGCCTGGAGCAGTGCGTCCAGCGCGAACATTACTACGCCATCATCGACGAGGTGGACTCCATCCTGATCGACGAGGCCCGCACCCCGCTGATCATCTCCGGGCCGGTGGAACATTCCACCCACCGTTACGACCAGTTGAAGCGGCCGGTGGAGCGGCTGGTTGAGAGCCAGGTCCTGCTGGTCAACCGCATCACCGCCGAGGCAGAAAAACTGCTGAACGAGGGCGAGGAATATCAGGCCGGCATCAAACTGCTGCAGGCCTACCGGGGCGGGCCCAAGAACAAAAAACTCTCCAAGCTGCTGCAGGACGGCAAGAACAAGCGCCTGATGCAGGAGGTGGAGAACGACTACATCCGCGACAAGAAGATGTGGGAGCTGGACGAACCATTGTTCTACTCCATCGACGAGAAATCGCACGTGGTGGACCTGACCGAAAAGGGACGCCAGACCCTGTCGCCCAAGGAGCCGGAGCTGTTCATCATCCCCGACATGTCCGAGGAGATGCACCGCATCAACAGCGACGAATCATTGAGCGAGGTACAGAAGGCCGAGGCCCGGATAAAACTGGAGCAGACCTTCTCCGAGCGTTCGGAGAAGAACCAGAACATCGGGCAGCTGCTGCGGGCCTATTCACTTTTCGAGAAGGACGTTGAATACGTGGTCAGCGACGGCAAGGTGCTGATCGTGGACGAGTTCACCGGCCGCATCCTGCCGGGGCGGAGATATTCCGACGGGCTGCACCAGGCCATCGAGGCCAAGGAGAACGTGGCTATCGAGAGGGAGACCCAGACACTGGCCACCGTCACCATCCAGAACTATTTCAGGATGTATGCCAAGCTGGCCGGCATGACCGGCACCGCCGAGACCGAGGCCTCGGAATTCTTTGAGATATACAAGCTGGACGTGGCGGTGGTGCCCACCAACAAGCCCATCAGGCGTTCCGACTACGACGACGTCATCTACCGCACCCGCCGGGAGAAATACAACGCGGTCATCGATGAGATAGAAGAAATGAACAAGGCCGGACGGCCGGTACTGGTGGGCACGGTGTCGGTGGAGGTCTCGGAAACATTATCCCGGATGCTGTCCCGCAAGGGCATCGATCATAAGGTACTCAATGCCAAGCACCATCAAAAAGAGGCCGAGATCGTCACCAATGCCGGGCAGCCCAACGCGGTGACCATCGCCACCAACATGGCAGGCCGCGGAACCGACATCAAGCTGGGTCCGGGGGTGGTCAAGAGCCAACACTGCCGGCTGGTCAGCAGTGATGATTCTCCGGAGCAATGTCCCCATTATGAAACGCTGAAATGCCGGGAGAAGGTGCCCTGCGGACTGCACATCATCGGCACCGAACGGCACGAGTCCCGCCGGATCGACCGCCAGTTAAGAGGCCGGGCCGGGCGGCAGGGTGATCCCGGATCGTCCCGCTTCTTCCTGTCTTTGGAAGACGACCTGATGAGGCTGTTCGGTTCGGAGCGCATCGCCGGGGTGATGGAGAAACTGGGGGCCGAGGAAGGTGAGGTGCTGACCCATCCCCTGCTGACCCGCCAGATCGGCACCGCCCAGAAACGGGTGGAGGGGCATAATTTCGACATCCGCAAACACCTGCTGGAATACGACGACATCATGAACCGCCAGCGCGAGGCCATCTACCAGATAAGGCACGAGGCCCTGACCGATGAGAATCTGCAGGATAAGATCACGGAGATGATGGATCGGGTGGTTGATGGCGTTCTGGCCGGACATACCGACCAGAAGGAATACCCCGAGAACTGGAATTGGTCAGGGATCAAAGACGAACTGCGCCGGCACTTTTTGATGGACCTTTCGGTCTCCGAGGACCAGTATCACGGGATGACCATAGCTTCGCTGGAGAAATATCTCAAAGAGGCGGTCCGGGAGAGGTACAAGCAGAAAGAGGAAAGTCTCGGGGCGGAACTGATGAGAAGGATAGAACACTTTGCCCTGCTGCAGACCATCGACGAGAAATGGCGTGAGCACCTTAGCAACCTGGACGCCATTAAAGAGGGCATAGGCTTGCGGGCCTACGGACAGAAGGACCCGCTGATCGAGTACAAGAAGGAAAGCTATGCCATGTTCATGGAGCTGAACGATTCCATCGATTCGGCCACCATCGAACTGCTGTTCAAGGCCCATCCGGTGAACGTGGCGCCGCCGCCGGTGAAGCCGGTGGCCATGACCGCTTTCAAACCGGAATTGGCCGCGGCAACCCCGGCCGGACCGATTGAGGACGGCAGCCAGGCCCCGGCATCACGGAGAATGATCCCCCGCGACGACGAGGGCCGCCCCAAACAGGCTCCGGTGGTTAAGTCCGGACCGGAAGTGGGAAGGAACGATCCATGTCCCTGCGGCAGCGGGAAGAAATATAAAAAGTGCTGCGGGGTGGGGAAGTAGAACACTCATGCCAAAGGCAGATCCGCCTATATAAACTTACCTGCGGTGGCGGAGGATTCAACGGATTATTACAGATTCACACGGATAGACTTTTGATCAGGTTTGAAATTCGATGAATGAAATACCAATTAGGGCATATGGTGCGGTAATAGTTTTGATTAAAAAAGTCAAAGGTGAAGGACGTTTTCTTCTATTGCAAAGGAAAAATGAACCGGTGGGTACATGGTGTTATGTGGCCGGGGGAATTGAAGCCGATGAAAAGGCTTTTGAAGCTGCTATCAGAGAGGCTCGGGAAGAAACCGGTTTGGGTATCAAGGAACTTTATTCGGCCAGCCTATGCGAGCAGTTCTATGAGATAAGAAAGGACTCAATTTGGATAGCTCCGGTCTTTGTAGGGTTTGTCGATGTTGAAGCCAATGTTGTTCTAAATGACGAGCATAGCCAGTATAAATGGTGCACCATTGATGAATGCATGGAACGTCTCACATTTAGAGGACAAAAAGACATAATAGAAAGCATCCATAAGGATTTTGTTCTACAAAATCCAACTCCGTTGCTGAAGATACAATTATAGCAATATTTATAATATCAAATTATCCCATATTCGTAAATCTTGAAAGGTTAAATATATGGTACCACCGGAAGACAAACAGAAGGATGCGGGGCAATTCAATGCCTGGCTGACCAATCTGGCACCCAAGCCTGCGGCCAGACCGGCCGCACCGGGACAGGCCCCGGCGGCCCCCAGGGCTCCGATAGGCAAACCGGCAGGAGCCCCCAGCGCCGGCGGATTGTTGGGAGCTGGCTTGGATGACGAGCTGGATGATATATTCGGCAAGATCGTGACCGACGACGCTCCGGCAGCGGCCGCGCCGCCGCCCCAGGCCCCGCCAATGCCCAAACCGGCCGCACCTGTGCCTCCTCCTCCGCAGCAGGCCGCGCCCAGACCGGCCGCGCCGCCGGCCTTCAATATCCCGGCGCCGCCGCCCAGGCCTCCGGTGCAGGAAGCCCCGGTTCAGCCCAAACCGGCACCGCCGTCATTTACGCCGCCCCCGGCTGCTCCGATAATGCCACAAGCTCCAACCTTTCAGCCGGAACCAGCGGCCCCGGTCTTTGCCGAGGCTCCCAAGATGGCTCCGCCGCCTGTCCAGCAGGTAGCGCCTGCCGCTCCGGCCCCGGCGCCCACCCAGTCGGTCTTCAAGCAGATCGAGGCTGCAGTGAACGAGGTCCGGCAGGAAATGCAGGATAAGATGGAACAATTGGAACTGAAGCATCAAAGCGAGATCCAGGGAGCGGTGGCCCGAACCAGGGCCGAGATGCAGACCCAAATCCAGCAGATGCAGGCCCAGCGCCAGAACGATATTCAGAACGCCATGGCCCAGGGCCGGGTGGAGGTGCAATCCAAGATCCAGGACATACAACTCAAGTATCAGGACCAGCGCCAGAAGTGGGAAAAGGTGCTCAAGGATCTGCGGGACCGTAACGAGGAGCTTACCACCAGGAACCACGAACTGGAAGAGCAGATGTCCCAGCTCAGGGAGCGCCAGCGGATGCTGATCCAGGAATACGCCGGAATGAATGCCCCGGCGCCCCAGCCCGTGGTGCAGATGGCTCCCATTCGGATGGAAGAGCCCAAGGGCCCGGAGATAATCTTCCCCGGCCAGGAACCACAGCCCGAAGTTTCTTTCCCGGAGATCAAGATAGACATGCCGTCTGCTGCCGAGGAAATTACCATTGAAGAGCCGCCTGCCGCTCAGGATGAGGCCATAATGGCCCGGAACGAAACCACCCTGAGCGAGGCCGACGATCTGCTGGCCGAGCTGGATGCCCTGGAGAACGAAATGAAGAACCTGGGCGAGAGCAATTGATAATATGCCGGAACTTCCAGAGGTCGAGACGGTACGCCGGGACCTGACGCGTAGCATTGCCGGGAAACGGATCGAAAGAACGGAGATACCGAATCCCGGCTCCCTGAAAGGGACCGACCCGAAAAGCTTCATCCGGTTGACGGCCGGCAGAAAGTTCGTTGAATTCGGACGGAGGGGCAAATACCTGATCCTTAGGTTGGATACCGGTCAGTCGTTAGTGACCCATCTGAAGATGACCGGGGTGATGCAGTATCAGGAAAAAGGTGATTCTCTGCCAAGGGCGGCCAGAATCATCTTTTACTTTAGCGGCGGCAGGCGGTTGGTTTTTTCCGATCAGCGTAAGTTCGGATCGATAGAACTGACTAATGATTATAAAAATATCCCGGCCATCAGGAAGATGGGACCTGAGCCGCTGGAAAAGGGATTCACCGCTGTCGTCTTGAAGGAGCGCCTGAATGGGCGGAAGGGGCCGATCAAGCCTCTGCTGCTGGACCAGTCCATCATCGCCGGGCTGGGCAACATCTATGCTTCGGAGGCGCTGCATCGGGCGGGCATTCTGCCCCAGCGAAGGGCCGACAGCCTTACTGCTCAGGAGATAAAAAAACTGCATCGAGCCATAGTTCAGGTGCTTAAGGAGGCCATTGCCGCCCGGGGCAGTTCGGTGGATACCTACCGGGACGGGCAGGGCAAGAAAGGCTGGTTCCAGGTCAAGCATCGGGTCTATGACAAGCAGGGAAACAAGTGCCGAAGGTGCGGCGGGACCATCGTCAAGGAGATATTCCGGGGCCGCGGGACATACTGGTGCCCGAAGTGCCAGAGTTAGGTATCAGTTATTTGTTAATAGAAATTAGGAGATGATGGCCATGAAAATAGGTTTGATCTCCGATACCCACGACAATCTTGAGGCCTGTGAAAAGGCCTGCGAAGCGTTCTTTGACGAGGACGTAAAGGTCGTCCTACACGCCGGGGATTTTGTGGCGCCCTTCATCGTTCCGGTGTTCTCCAAGGCCCGGTTGAAGCTGATCGGGGTATATGGCAACAACGACGGTGAGAAGGTCTACCTTAAAGAACGCTTCGAGGAGTCCGGGTTCGAACTGCACAGCGGGCCATACGAATTGAAGATCGGCGACCGCAGCATTTGCATGATGCACGAGCCGCGCTGCCTGGAGAGCCTGATCAAGGCCGGCACCTACGACCTTATCCTCTATGGTCATACCCACAAGGTGGACATCTATGAAGAGGGAACGCTGGTGATCAACCCCGGCGAAGCCTGCGGCTATCTGACCGGCAAACCGACCTGCGCGGTGGTGGAGCTTGACGACATGAGCGGCCGGATCATCGAGCTATGATATACGGCCGAGACGTAAAGACTCAGAGAAGATCATGGGTCTAAAAGACAAAGAGAAAAAGTTGTCATCCTTGCTTAAGGGTTACGGCAGCGTTTTGGTGGCCTACTCCGGCGGTATAGACAGCACTTTTTTGGCGTTGATGGCCAAGAAGGTCTTGGGTGAAAACCATCTGGCGGTAACGGCGGTCTCGGCCATACGCTCCGAAGACGAAATAATGACCGCCATGACCATTGCCGGAAAATTCAAATTAAATTTTCTGGCCATCAAGACCGGTGAATTGAGGGATAAAGCCTTTGTTTCGAATCCCCCCGACAGATGCTATCACTGCAAGAGCCGGCTTTGGCAGGAGATGAAAAAGATCGCCCGGGCCAAGGGAATATCGGTCGTCATCGATGGCAGCACGGCGGACGATAGGAAGGAATACCGCCCGGGGAAAGCGGCCTCGCTAAAGTACGGCATAAAAAGCCCGCTGGCCGAGGCCGGGCTGACCAAGGAAGAGATCCGGCTGGCTGCCAAGAAAATGGGACTGCCCAACTGGAAGGCTCCGTCGAATTCCTGCCTGGCCACCAGGATACCATACGGGCAGAAAATAACCACCCCGGAACTCGAGATGATCGGAAGGGCCGAAGCCTTTTTGAAAGAGATGGGGTTCGGCAACCTGCGGGTAAGGCATCACAGTGATCTGGCCCGGATAGAGATCCCAGTGGCGCAATTCAATAGAGCGTTTAAATTAAAAGATAAGATACTTGAATCTTTGCGCGATGCAGGATACAAATTCGTTACTCTCGATCTGGCCGGTTACCAGAAAGGGTGTTACGATGACGGAATGAAAGATGCAAAAAGAAAAAATAGCTGAATTGCTGAAGAAATATAAAGCAGGCAGGATATCCGAGCAGGAAGTGCTGAAGGCTTTGACCTCTCTGCCTTACCAGGATATTGGCATTGCCAATATCGACACTCACCGGACTTTGCGCCGGGGGATGCCCGAGGTGATATTCTGCCAGGGCAAGACCCCTCAGCAAGCGGCCAAGATATTCCGGAAGATGCAGGGCCTGGTGATGGCCACCAGGGCTGATGCTGTGCATTACAAAGCGGTCAAAAAACTTTGCTCCGGTGCGGTCTATTACCGGGAGGCGGGGATAATCACCAATGCCAGGGTCAAGCCCAAAAAGAGCGGTGACTATGCCGCTGTCATTACCGCCGGAACCTCCGATATACCGGTGGCCGAGGAGGCGGCCCTGACCGCCGAGGTCTTCGGGTTCCGGGCCGTCAGGATGTGGGACGTGGGGGTGGCCGGTCTGCATCGCCTGCTGGACAAGATCGATGTGCTGCGGGAAGCCAAGGTCATCGTCGCCGTGGCCGGAATGGAGGGCGCCCTGCCCAGTGTGGTCAGCGGTCTGGTGGCCTGCCCGGTGGTTGCCGTGCCCACCAGCGTGGGATACGGGGCCAGTTTCGGCGGGATAACCGCAATGTTGGCCATGCTCAACAGCTGTTCGCCTGGCGTGTCGGTGGTCAATATCGACAACGGCTTCGGGGCCGGATACCTGGCGGCCGCCATCCTGAAAGGCTGCAAGAAATGAGAACGATATTCTTTGACTGCCCCACCGGGGCTTCTGGCAATATGATCCTGGCGTCGCTGATCGATGCCGGGGCTGATAAAACAAGGCTCATCCGCGACCTGAAAAAGATCCCGGTCTCCGGCTGGGATATCAAGCTTAAAACGTTGGCCAAGCGGGGAGTGGCTGGGCTCCATTTGGAAGTTGAATTCAAGCATCAACCCGAAAGGAACCTTGCCGAAATAATAAGACTCATAAAAAGGGCAAAGTTCAAAGCAACTCTCGAAGGGCGGATTATAGAAGCTTTCACAATCCTGGCCAAGGCCGAGGCCAAGGTACACCGAACCTCGGTCGATAAGATACATTTTCACGAAGTGGGGGCCATCGACAGCATCATCGACATCGCTGGGACCATGCTGGCTCTGGACGACCTGGGCATCGAAAAGATTCACTGCTCTCCGCTGAATATCGGAAAGGGAACGGTCAAATGTCGCCACGGGGTCCTGCCGGTGCCGGCCCCGGCCACGGCCATGCTGCTGAAGAAAGCGGCCGTCTACCAGAACGAACTATCCGGCGAGCTGACCACGCCTACCGGCGCCTTATTGATGACCAGTCTGGCGGAATCATTCGGCCCGATGCCGGCCATGTCATTATTTTCGATCGGCCATGGCGCCGGGACCATGGAACTGCCGGTACCCAATATCCTGCGGGCCATGGTGGGGGAGTCTTATGCCGGCGGAAATGATCTGGAGCAGATGGTGCTGTTGGAGACCAACATCGACGACATGAACCCACAGATCTACGGTCATGTGATGGACCTGCTTTTCCGGGCCGGAGCCGCTGATGTCTATTTCACACCCATCCAGATGAAGAAGAACCGCCCGGCGGTGATGCTTTCGGCGCTGGCCGATCCGTTCCATGAAAAGAAAATCGCGGACATCATCATGCGGGAGACCACTACCCTAGGGATCCGCCGAACAACGGTCGGACGATATATACTTCCCCGGAAGGCGATCAAGGTCAGAACCGAATACGGTATCATCGAAGGCAAGGTGGCGGAATTGTCCGGCGGGGAGAAAAAATTCCAGCCGGAGTATTCGTCGTGCCTGGCGGCGGCCGAAAAACACAAGATGGCGTTGCGAAAGATATTCGCCGCGGCAATGGCGGCATTCAAAGGATAGCAGATGGACATCAACATCAAGCGGATAATCATAAAACCCAGGCTGCCCAAGGTGATCTGGGATTTCTTCATGATCACCCTGGGGGCGGGATGCATGGCTTTATCCTACGACCTGTTCCTGGTGCCGCACAACATAGCGGCCGGCGGGGCGGCCGGTCTGGCGGTCATCTTCCATTACCTGTTCAAACTGCCGGTGGGTACTATCATTTTCCTGATCAACATTCCGTTGTTCGCCTGGGGCTTGATGGAATTCGGGAAAAAGTTCGGGGCCCGGACCATATATGCAGTATTCATGACCTCGTTCCTAACCGATTATTTTGCGGCCTCGTTGCACCTGAAAGCGGCCACCAACAATGTGATCCTGGCCTCCATCTACGGCGCGGTACTGCTGGGCATAGGCCTGGGTCTGGCCTTCCGGCACCAGGCTACCACCGGCGGTTCGGATATAGTGGCTCAGATCCTGGCCAAACACACCAACGCTACCCCGGGCTTGGGGATAATGGTGGTGGATTTCTTCATCATCGCGCTGGCCGGGTTGACCTTCAAGAAGGTGGACCTGGCCCTGCTGGGATTCACGACGTTATATATTTCCAGCCGCATTCTGGACCTGATCCTGGAAGGCCCGTCCTATAACAAGGCGGCCTATATCATCTCCGACAACTACGAGCTGATCCGGGGCGAGGTGGTGCTGGGTATGGACCGGGGCGGCACCATGTGGGTGGGCAGGGGGTTCTACAAGGGGACCGAGCGGACCATCCTTTTCTGCGTGGTCAGCCGCAAGGAGCTGGCCCAGCTTCGGGAGATCGTCAAGGCTCTCGATCCCAAGGCCTTCATGGTGGTGACCGACGCCAAGGAGGTTTTGGGGCACGGGTTCACGCCGTGGAGCAAGGTGGAAAGCACGGGAAACTAAACCACAAAGACACTAAGGCACAAAGTATAACCATTGGGAAGAGGGGGAAATACCATGAAAAAGCATAAATACTTCGAGATAAAGGACGTCCGGTTCCGTAAGGCCAAAGCATCTGATAAGGCCACGGTGCTGGATTTCTGCCAGAGGACCTTCGGCCGCTGGGGCGATTACATCCCCGAGGTGTGGGACCAGTGGATCAAGGACAAGAAGGGCATGTTCTTTGTGGCCGACCTGCACGGCACCGCCATCGGGCTGGGCAAGATAACCGAGCACCGCCCGGGCGAGCTGTGGCTGGAGGGTCTGCGGGTGGATCCCACCTTCCGGGGGCACGGCATAGGGCGGGCCATTCAGGATTTCACCTGGGTCAAGGCCCTGTCGTTCAAGCCGAAATATATCCGCTATGCCACCGGCTCCTATAACAAGATCTCCATCCACCTGGGGAGATCCAAGGGCATGAAGATCGTCAACACCTACGACGAGATGTGGTGCAAGGCCCCCAAGGCCGACGAAACCAAGCTGGTCCCGGCCCGGATATCCGATTCGACTGAGATCATGGCCCTGCTGAAAAAGGACAGCCGCTACAAGCTTTGGAAGGGCTTTTACCTGGAAGGCTGGAAGGCCATGACCCTGGACGAGACCCTGCTGCAAAGGCTGATCAAAGAGAAGCGGGTCTATGTATATTTCGACCGGCAGGGCCTGTCCGGAGTGACCATGCTTATCCAATCGAAAGACAAGAAATACGTGACCTTCGGCAATACCGTGGCCCGTGATCCCCAGACCCTTCGCGTTGTTCTACGAGAGGCCCGCCAACTGGCCGGTCTGCTGGAAGCAAAGATACTGGAGATGATCTTCCCCCGGAATCCCTGGTACAAAAAGGTGATCAAGGGCACCGGCTGGCGGCACAACCTGCCGATCCACATGGTGCTGCTGGAGTGGAAGAGAAAATAGCATTACCACCCCTTTGATCCCCTCCTTGGTCAAGGAGGGGATGTGGGGTGGTCTATAAATGGATTCCCGACTTCTCGGGAATGACAAAACGGAAAATTTTTGGATAATATAAAGGACGAAATTAAATGAAGACAATTCTTACCGGGGACCGGCCCACCGGCCCTCTGCACATAGGGCATTACTTCGGGTCATTGAAGGAACGGGTGGCCCTGCAGGAGCAGTATCGCACCTTCATTTTGATCGCCGACGCCCAGGCCCTGACCGACAATTTCGAGAACCCCCAGAAGGTGCACGACAATATCATCGAGGTCACTTTGGACTATCTGGCGGCTGGGATAGACCCGGAAAAGGCTACCATAGTCATCCAGTCCAAGATGCCAGCCATCGCCGACCTGACCATCTTCTTCATGAACCTGGTGACCGTGGCCCGGGTGGGCCGCAACCCCACGGTCAAGGAGGAGATCAAGCAGAAGGGGTTCGGGGAATCCCTGCCTTTCGGGTTCTTCGCCTATCCCGTCTCCCAGGCGGCCGACATCCTGGCCTTCAACGCCGACCTGGTGCCGGTGGGGGACGACCAATTGCCGATGATCGAGATGACCAGGGAGATCGCCCGGGACTTCAACCGCATCTACGGGGAAGTGTTCGTGGAGCCCGAGGCCAAGGTGGGCTCGTTCGGGCGGATCAAGGGTTATGACGGCAACGCCAAGATGAGCAAGTCGCTGAACAATTCGATAGAGATCAAGGATAGCGCGGACGAGACCGCCAAGAAGATCATGAGCGCCTACACCGATCCTACCAAGGCCCGCAAGGACGATCCCGGGCACCCCGACGGCTGCATGGTCTACGCCTATCACCAGATATTCACCCCGGGCCACGCCGCTATCAAGGAGGAATGTCTGAAGGGCGGGCGGGGCTGCGTGGTCTGCAAGAAGGAACTGATAGCCAACATGAACGACTATTTTGCCCCCATCCGTCAGAAGCGCCTTGAGCTGGGGAATGACCTGGGGTATGTGAAGGATGTTCTGCGGAAGGGGATCATCAAAGGGCAGGAGTATTCCGGCGAGATACTGGACCGGGCCAAGACCGCCATGAAGATTGATTACCGGGATATACTGGGGTAAGTGCATGGCCTTTCCCAATTATAATAACAAATATGCCAAGAAGGAGGTTTTCTCTCCGCACGATTATATGGCTTACATAAAAAGAAGAGGGAGATGCACCAAATTCAAACCGCCCGAAGGCATTATTTTCTGTTATCAGCACAGCCTGATGAAGTACATCCTGGAAAAACACCAGACCACCAATATCAAGGATTATTATTTTGGGCTGCACTTGCTGGATGAGACCGGCGGCCGGGTGGGCATCTTGGGAAACTTCGGGATAGGGGCTCCAGCGGCGGCAGCGTTTTTGGATGAACTGATCGCTCTAGGCGTAAAAAAGTTCATTACCATAGGCTCGGCTGGGTCTTTGCAAAAGAATATAAAAGCCGGGGATCTGGTGATCTGCGATAAAGCAATAAGGGACGAAGGGACATCATATCATTATTTACGCGCCAGCAAGTACGCCGGTGCATCACCTAAATTGGTTGCAAACATAAAAAAAGCCCTGGCCGACCATAAACTGCGATATACTGTCGGCACTACCTGGACCATAGACGCCCCATATCGTGAAACGATTGACGAAGTGAAGAGGTATCAGAAGGAAGGGGTGGCCACCGTCGAAATGGAAGTATCGGCCCTGTTTGCCGTGGCAAAGTGCAGAAAGGTGGATATGGGAGCGCTTTTGACCATCAGCGACTCGCTGGCAGATCTAAAGTGGGCCCCGAAGTTTCATTCTAAGAGAACAACCAAGGGTTTGGAAACGATATATAAAGTAGCGTTATCAGCATTGCTTGATGAAAAAAATAAGTGATAAAAGGTCAGAAGATACTAAACCGGGCCAAGACCGCCATGAAGATTGATTACCGGGATATATTGCGTGATTATTCAGTAAAAGAGATTTAATTATTAGGGTAAGGCATGTTTAAAATTAAGAGTGTTACAATTAAAGCCGCTATAATAGGTGGTCTTTTTGTAACTATTGCTGCAATTATTTACATTATTCCATGGTTAGATAATAAAATTAATCCATATGAATTGGAAATAAAACCTAAAATAATAGTATTTGAAGAAACTGAAAATGGCATTAAACAAAAGAATATATTTTTAATCAATTATTCTGGTCCACCAAAAATATTAATATTCTTGAATTTGGTTTTTTAAATAAACATTTTGATAAAAGATATATATCAGTAAATATCGATAAAGTAATCTCTCTTCCAGGGGATACAATTATTATTGATACGGCCTCTGTCGATTTTATTCCACTTGAAATTCCACTTAATAAATTTCTAGACAGCATAAATGATGTAAAAATAATTTATAGTATGTCTGGCTCAAGTTCAACGACCTCGATTAATTGCCAAAAGCCAAATCATATAATTAAATACGGATATGTTGATTTTATAGATTCTTCATCTCTTATGATGCCTGATATCGAAAGGTTACATTCTGCGGATACAATTATAGTAAAATACAAAAGGTGTTTTTATGAATACAAAAATAAAAAATACATATTTGATATATGGCCATCTAGTGCCAGTATATTATTCGCACAAAAAGGTGATTCTTTATATTTAGCTTACAGTATGTCTAATTCAGATACTGTAAAAATATTGCCTCCTGGTGTTAGCGATACTACGTTATTTGTTATACCAAAAATACGTGTACCAGAGGAATTAAAAAATATTATTGTTCTTCCTACAAAGTATAGTTTTGCAGGGAACATAGAAACACGTAGAAAAAATAAGCGACATGTTAATTTTTATAGTTTCGATATTGATATGCGAAATAAATGTTATGTCCTGCTGTATGAAAATTAATAGACAAAAATTATTATCTAAGGAGATATAACTTTGAAAGATCTATCGCAACACGCCCTTAACGTGGCCGAGCTGGCCGGGGCCAGCTACGCCGACATCCGCATCATCAACGAGGACTCCGAGCGGGTGGAGGTCAAGGACGGCCAGGTGGGCAGCATCAACCGGCGGACCTCGGGGGGCTTCGGCATCCGGGTGATCGCCAACGGGGCCTGGGGCTTCGCCTCCAGCCCCAAGATAGACAAGGCCGAGATCGAGCGGGTGGCCAAGCAGGCGGTCAAGGTGGCCCGGGCCAGCGCACTGCTCAAGATCAAGGACCTGGAACTGGCCCCGGTGGAGAAGTACATCGACAAGTATGTCACCCCGCATAAAAAGAACCCGCTGGATGTGCCCATCGAGGACAAGATCGACCTGCTGCTTAAGACCGACGAGATCATGCGGAAAGTTAAGGGGGTCAACATCACCGAATCCCAGATCGCGGCCTGGGTGGAGGACCAGCTGTTCGCCTCCACGGTTGGCTCCCTGATCGAGCAGCGGATCGTTCAGTGCGGCGGGGGATACACCGCCACCGCCATCAAGGACGGCGACGTGCAGTACCGCTCCTATCCATGCTCCCACGACGGGCAGTGGGAATCCAACGGCTACGAGATGATAGAGGCTTTGGACTTTCCCGGCCACGCCCAGCAGGCGGCCGAGGAGGCGGTGGCATTGTTGTCGGCCGAGCAGTGCCCGTCCGGAGAGAAGGACATCATTCTGGAAGGCTCCCAGCTGTCCCTGCAGATCCACGAATCGGTCGGCCATCCCCTGGAGCTGGACCGGGTGTTCGGCAGCGAGGCCAACTACGCCGGGACCAGCTTTGCCACCACCGACAACCTGGATAAGCTGAAATACGGCTCGGACATCGTCAACATCGTCTCCGATCCCACCTGTTCCATGGGGCTGGGCAGCTTCGGCTACGACGACGAAGGGGTCAAGGCCCAGAAGTTCGACCTGATCCGGAACGGCCTGCTGGTCAACTACCTGTCCTCCCGCGAGACAGCCAAGAAGATCGGCAAGGTCTCCACCGGGGCCATGCGGGCCGACGGCTGGGGCAACATGCCCATCGTCCGGATGACCGGCATCAACCTGGAGCCGGGTACCAGATCGCTGGAGCAGATCATCTCCGAGACCGACGACGGCATCTACATGGCCACCAATAAGAGCTTTTCCATCGACGACCGGCGCTCCAACTTCCAGTTCGGCACCGAGATCGCCTGGGAGATCAAGAAGGGCAAGCTGGGCCGGATGATCAAGAACGCCACCTACACCGGTTTCACTCCCCAGTTCTGGAACGCCTGCGACGCCATCGCCGGGCAGGAGGACTGGAAGATCTGGGGAACGGCCAACTGCGGCAAGGGCGAACCGCCCCAGACCGCCCGGACGGCCCAGGGCTGCTCGCCTTCGCGCTTCCGCAAGATCAAGGTGGGCGTGATACCGGGAAAGAAATGATATTTTCATTTAGGACGCTGATTAACGCTGATTTTTAAGATCAGTTTCTTAACTCAACCAAGTGAATGGATATAAAAATGATGATAGATAAGAATCAGGCCCAGCAGATCTGCCAAAAGGCCATGTCCTTCGTAAAGGAGGGACAGGCCGAGGTGACCATGTCCCAGACGGCCGGGCCGCTGACCAGGATCGCCAACAACACCATCCACCAGAACGTGGAGACCTCGGACATCAGCATCTCCCTGCGGGTGGACATCGACGGCCGTTCCGGCCGGGCCGATACCAACCAGTTCGATGACGAATCGCTGAAAGCCCTGGCCCGGAAGGCTTCGGAAGCAGCCAAGGCCATCACCGGCAGGCAGGAGCTTCCCCCGCTGATGGGGCCGCAAAAATACAAGGACATTCCGGCCTTCGATGAGAGTTCGGCATTCATGGAGCCCGAGCAGAGGGCGGAGATGGTGCTGAAGGCCGTCAACCTGGCCAAGCAGGAAAAGGTGGAGCTGGCCGGACTTGTCAGCAACCTGCTTTACGTGAACGCCATGGCCAACAGCAACGGACTGTTCGCCTACCACCCGCTCAGCCAGTTGACCATGGAGATCACCGCCCGTTCCGGGATCACCGCCGGCCGCCATGCCCAAACGGTAAGGAAGGCCGGCGATCTGGATCCGGAGAAGGTGGCCTCCGTTGCCATTCAGAAATGCCTGGGCGGCCTCAACGCCAAAGCTTTGGAGCCGGGAGAATACACCGTCATCCTTGAGCCGGAGGCGGTGACCACCCCTCTGATGTTCCTATCCTATCTTTCCTTCGGCGCCCAGGCGGTGCAGGAGAACCTGAGCTGCCTGTCCGGCAAGCTGGGGCAGAAGCTGATGGGCGGCAACATCACCATCACCGACGACGCCTATCATCCGCTGGCCATCTGGGCCGAGCCCTTCGATTCCGAGGGCATGCCCAAGAAAAAAGTGACCCTGATAGAGAAGGGCGTGGCCAGGGGGCCGGTGTACGACCTTAAGACCGCGGCCAAAGACAAGACCGAGACCACCGGCCACGGCCTGCCCCAGCCCAACACCTGGGGCCCCATGCCCCGGAACATCATACTGGAGGGCGGCCCGGCCATCCTGGAGGAGATGATCAGATCCACCAAGCGCGGGGTGCTGGTCACCCGCTTCTGGTACAACCGGGTGGTGGACCGCAAGATCCCCATCATCACCGGAATGACCCGGGACGGCACCTTCCTGATCGAGGATGGGAAAATATCCTGCGGGGTTAAGAACATGCGCTTCAACCAGGACCTGGTAGAGTTCTTCAACAACGTGGAGACGCTGGGCGTGCCGGAGAGCCAGGAGAACATGGTGGTCCCGCCGCTGAAGGTGAACAATTTCCACTTCACCGGGTTGACCGAGCAATAGAGTTTATCAAGGCCCTGCTTGCAGGGCCTTTTTGACCCCTCTCCATGCCTCTCCCCGTTGCGGAGAGAGGCTGATGGAGGGTCATTGCGAGAAGACCTCTTTGCCTGGCAAATGAAGTAATCCATGACATCTAAATGATCTATGGTTCTTTCCTGGGCTGCATTGTCATGCCCGTGAAAACGGGCATCCAGGGCTGGATTCCCTCTTTCGAGGGAATGACAAAATAATAAAATATCTTTTTCTTCTTTGTGTTCTCTGCGTCCTCTGTGGTAATAAATAAATTGTTTCCCAAAATAAATGAACCAATTCAAATTAGTCTCCTCCTATAAACCTACCGGCGATCAGCCGCAGGCCATCGAACAGCTGGTGGACGGGCTGAACCGTGGCATCGGCCACCAGGTGCTGCTGGGCGTCACCGGTTCGGGCAAGACCTTCACCATGGCCAACGTCATCGAGAAGATCAACCGGCCCACCCTGATTATGTCCCACAACAAGACCCTGGCCGCCCAGCTGTACGGCGAGTTCAAGGGATTCTTTCCCCAGAACGCGGTGGAGTATTTCATCTCCTATTACGATTACTACCAGCCCGAGGCCTACATCCCCTCCTCCGACACCTACATCGAAAAGGATTCCTCCCGCAACGACGACATCGAGCGGCTGCGCCTGCGGGCCACTTCGGCCCTTTTGGAAAGGCGGGACGTGATCATCGTGGCCTCGGTGTCCTGCATCTATTCCCTGGGCTCGCCGGACGAATGGAAGGAGTTCGTCCTGATGCTGGAGACCGGGCAGGCGGTCGACCGCGAGGAAGTGATGAAACAGCTGGTGGGCATTCAGTATCAGCGCAACGACGTCAGCTTCGACCGGGGGACCTTCCGGGTGCGGGGCGGGGTCATCGAGGTGCATCCCGGCGACGAGAACATCGGCTTACGCATCGAGCTGGAGGACGACAAGGTGGCCCGGCTGTCGGTCTTTGAGCCGCTGACCGGCAAGGTGACCGAGGTCAAGGAAAAGATCGCCGTCTATCCCACCAAGCATTTTCTGGTTTCCAATCCCCGCTTGGAGCAGGCCCTCAAGGACATCGAGGAGGAGGCCAAATGGCGGGTGGCCGAGCTGACCAACGCCGGGAAACTGCTGGAGGCCCAGCGCATTCAGCAGCGCACCAAGTACGATCTTGAAATGATAAAGGAGCTGGGCTACTGTTCAGGCATCGAGAACTATTCCCGGCACCTGGCCGGAAGAAAGCCGGGCGAGCGGCCCTTCTGCCTGATAGATTTCTTCCCCAAGGATTATTTGCTGATCATCGACGAATCGCACGTCAGCGTGCCGCAGATCGGGGCCATGTACGCCGGGGACCGCTCCCGCAAGGAAACCCTGGTGGATTTCGGCTTCCGCCTGCCCTCGGCCTTGGACAACCGGCCGCTCAAATTCGACGAGTTCGAGACGCTGACCAACCAGGTGATCTACACCTCGGCCACACCTTCGGATTACGAGCTCAAAAAATCCGCCGGGGTGGTGGTCGACCAGATCGTCCGGCCCACCGGGCTGGTGGATCCGGAGGTAGTGATCAAGCCCATCACCGGACAGGTGGACGACCTGATGGAGGAGATCCGACAGCGGGTGGAGCGCCAGGAGCGGGTGCTGGTTACCACCCTGACCAAGCGGATGTCCGAGGACCTGGCCGATTTTCTGGCGGCAGGCGGCATAAAGGTGCGCTACCTTCATTCCGAGATCGACGCCATCGAGCGTATAGATATTCTAAGAGGCCTCAGGTTGGGCGAGTTCGACGTGCTGGTGGGCATCAACCTGCTGCGCGAGGGGCTGGACCTGCCGGAAGTCTCGCTGGTGGCGATATTGGACGCCGACAAGGAAGGCTTTTTGCGATCCGAGCGCTCGCTGATACAGGTCTCTGGCCGGGCGGCCCGCCACCTGTCCGGCAAGGTGATAATGTACGCCGATAAGGTGACCGACTCCATGAAGCGGGCATTGGCCGAGATGGAGCGGAGGCGGAAGATACAGATAGCCTACAACGAGAAGCATGGCATAACCCCGCAATCCATCATCAAATCCATCGAGCAGGTGATGTTGTCCACCTCGGTGGCCGATTCCCGACAGGAGCTGGTCAAGGAGGAGATGGAGGCCTACCAGGTCTCGGGCTTAAGCCAGGAGGAGATAATCGTTCAACTGGAGAAGCAGATGTTCGACGCTGCCTCGGCCATGGAGTACGAGAAGGCTGCCGCCATCAGGGATGAGATAAGGAAGCTGCAGGGCCAGGAGCCGCTGACCAAGCCCTTCGGGGCGAAGAAATCCAAAAGAAAGACCGGCCAGCCGGATATGGGAGTGACCTATACCAGGAAGCGGGGAAAGAAGAGCTAGTTAATAGTAATTTGTTATTAGTTATCAGGGGAGATGACGGAGTCGTCATTCTGAGCCTGGCTTGATTTGCAGGTAAACGAAGAATCTATTTACCACAAAGTGCACAAAGAACACAGAGTTAAATATTTAATATAAACGGAGTTTCATCTCATGATCAACGCCCACCAAGTTCTCAAAGAACTCAACTTCGAGCGGCTGACCGGCTCGGCCGGGGAAAAGAAGGCCATCGGCATCATCGCCAAATACCTCAAACAGATCAAGCTCAAACATCATCTGGAACCCTTCGCGGTCAATTCCTTCGAGACCGGCACGGCCTCCATCAAGGTAAAAAACCAAACCTTCAAGGCTCATCCCTTCGGGCTGTCGCGCGATCACAAGATCTCCGGCGAGATGATATTCCTGGAGGACGCCGATATCCTGCTGCGCAACAAGGGCGCCTACAAAGGCAAGATAGTCCTCACCTATACTTACTCCCGGAAGATAGCCGAGCAGTTCAAGGCGGTCGGCATCAGAGCCTGCATCGCCATCGGCAGCCCGCTGCGGGAGGCTCCCAGCTGGTCCTACCGCCAGAAGATGTACGCCCAGGGCTACGTGCCCTCGGTGACCGTCACCTATAAGGACGGGCTGGAACTGTCGGCCCTGTCCGGCAGCAAAATAGAACTGGCCATCAAGCAAAGCTCCGGAAAGCGCACCGGCCACAACATTGTCATCGACATCAAAGGCAAAGGCTTTGACGACAACCTGACCCTGGCGGTGGGGCATTACGACAGCGTGGCCCGTTCTCCAGGTTCTACCGACAACGCCGGGGGGATAGTCACCTTGCTTAAAGCGGCCGAGCATTTCGCCAAGAACAAACCCCAGCGCGACCTGCGGATCGTCATGTTCTCCGGCGAGGAGCTGGGCCTGCGGGGCAGTTTCGCCTATGCCGAAAAGCATCAAAAAGAGGTGAAGGAACGGCTGGGACTGGTGGTCAACGTGGACGTGGCCGGCGACGAGCTGGGCAAGAACGAGCTGATCGTGCTGGGCACCCCGCAGCTGCAGGGTTACGCCGACGGGATCACCAGGGAGACAGGGCATTATTTCCGGGCCAGCCTGGACATCTACAGCAGCGACGGCATGCCGTTCGCGGTCCATGAGGTGCCGGCGGTCAATGTCTGCCGCTTCGGGGGACAGGCCTCGGACATGATCCATACCCCGGGTGACGATGTGAAGCATACCTCCCAACGGGGCTTGGAGCCGACCATCGCTGCGGCCATCAACCTGCTGGACCGCGTGCTCAACTCGAAGATCTATCCGGTGGAGAAAGCCATAGATAAATCCCTCAGGGACAAGATCGAGAAATACCTGTGGGGCTCGCTGATGGAACCGCCCAAGCTGGAGTGGACGCCTGAGTATAAAAAATAGCGAATGGTTAATGGTTATTAGTTAATCGTCATTCTGAGTCTGACTATCTTGCCTTACAAATCGAAGAATCTATTTGCCGCGAAAGATAAAAAGTAACCCTAATGCTTTATTTGAAAGATTTGAAAGCCATGAAACTCAATATTGCCAAGGCTCGCCCATTGATCAAACAGGCCCTTAAGGAGGACCTAGGCAAGGGCGATATCACCAGCCTGTATACCATTGACGCCCAGGCCAACGGACTGGCTTTGATAATGGCCAAGCAGGAGGGAGTGCTGGCCGGAATAGAGGTCTGCCGCGAGGTCTTTCTGCAGGTCGATCCGGAAATGATCATCGAGCTGAACAAAAGCGATTCCCAGCGGGTCGATGTGGGCGAAGTGGTGATGAACATCCAGGGCAAGACCCGCAGCATCCTGGCCGCCGAACGGACGGCATTGAATTTTCTCCAGCATCTCTCCGGGATCGCTTCGCTGACGGCCAGGTTCGCCGAAGCCGTCGATGGCACCAGGGCCAAGATACTGGACACCCGCAAGACCACCCCGGGGCTGCGTCTGCTGGAAAAATACGCCGTGGCCTGCGGGGGTGGACAGAACCATCGGATGGGCCTTTACGATATGGTGCTGATCAAGGACAACCATATCGAGGCGGCCGGTGGGGTTTCGGCGGCCATCCAGTTGGTACGGGATGGGGTCAAGAAGAACGTCAAGATAGAGGTCGAAGTTCAGAACCTTTCCCAATTGGAAGAGGCCATTGCCCTGGCGCCGGACGTGGTGATGCTGGACAACATGAAGCCCGAGATGATGGCCGAGGCCTGCCGGATGGTGTGGTCTTCGCCGGCCAGGGATAAGGGCCCGCTCCGGATAGAGGCATCCGGCAACGTTAATCTGGAAAATATCCGGAAGACCGCCGAATGCGGAGTGGATTTCATTTCCATTGGCGCACTGACCCACTCGGCCCCGGCATTGGATTTTTCGCTGCGATTGAAAGCGCTGGGCTGATCATGAATGTAGCTATACTGGGCGCCAGCGCCAAAAAGGACCGGTATAGTTACCGGGCTTTTATATCCCTGAAAGAAAAGGGCCATAAGGTATTTCCGGTCAATCCCGCACTTAAAGAGATCGAGGGACACCCGGTTTATCCGTCGCTGGCGACTTTGCCGGAACCGGTCGATACCATTACCATATATCTTGCTCCGTACCGTTCCGAGCCGTTGGCCCAGGACATCATAAATGCCAAGCCAAGGAGGGTGATATTCAATCCGGGTGCGGAGAATACGATCCTAATGGAGAGGCTGGAGGAAAACGGAATAGAAGTGGTAGCCGGCTGCACCTTGGTGATGCTGTCGACTGGAAACTTTTAACAATAAATTTACTTGAAAATAAAGTTGAAAAGTAGTATACTAATCAGTTAAATAATAAATTGACTATAAACTCTCAGTAGACTATGCCCGATATCCGGTTGCCATAGGATTCTGGGAGTGTATTTTATTTATCAAAACTTAATTGAGGTTTCATAAAAAGATCATGTCCAACTTGGAAATCGCACTTCTGGTGGTCTATGGTCTGTTGATGCTCGTACTGTCGGTCTATTCCTTTCATGCCTACCTGATGGTCTATCTATACCGGAAAAACAGAAGGACCAGTCAAAAGAAACAAAGGACATATTCCGAATGGCCCAAGGTCACGGTCCAGCTTCCGATCTTCAACGAGCAGTATGTGGTGGAAAGGCTGATCCGTTCGGCCTGCACCATAGATTATCCTCGTGACCGTTTCGAGGTGCAGGTGCTGGACGATTCCACCGACGAGACCCAGGGCCTGTGCCGCCGTCTGGTGGATGATTATCGCCTGCAGGGGGTGGATGTGGCTTATATTCATCGCGATGACCGGACCGGATTCAAAGCCGGGGCGCTTAGGGCCGGGCTGGATATCGCCAAAGGGGAATTTTTGGCCATATTTGACGCCGACTTCATCCCTCCGGCCGACTTTCTGAAAAAGATGATGCCCTATTTTTACGACGAACGGGTGGGCGTGGTCCAGTCACGCTGGGGGCACCTCAACGACGAATATTCCTGGCTGACCAGGGGACAGGCCATTGGCCTGGATGCGCACTTCGTGATCGAACACGGGGCCCGCAATTCCTCCGGGATATTCATGAATTTCAACGGCACCGCCGGAATATGGCGAAAAACCTCCATTATCGACGCCGGCAACTGGCAGGACGATACCCTGACCGAGGATATGGACATATCTTATCGGGCTCAGCTGGCCGGATGGAAGTTCGTTTATGTGAACGATGTGGTCTGTCCGGCGGAGGTCCCGGCCGAAGTCCATGGCTTCAAGAGCCAGCAGTACCGCTGGGCCAAGGGGGCCATTCAAACCGCCAAAAAACTGTTGCCCCGCATTTGGAAGGACCGGACCATTCCGATGCTGGTAAAATGGGAGGCCACGGTACACCTGACCAACCATATAGTCTTCCCGCTGATGCTGTTGCTTTCTATCCTGTCCTGGCCCATGCTGGTCATCAAAGTGACCGAATCGGCTTCCCGGGGATTTTTCATCGGGGCTACCGCCTTCACGGTGTGCGCATTCAGTTATCCCCTGTTCTATATATACGCCCAGAAGGAGATCTATCCAGACTGGCGGCGTAGGGTGATGTCCCTGCCCATATTGATGGCCGGGGCGGTGGGCCTTTCGGTGATAAACACCAAGGCGGTTTTCGGAGCGCTGTTCAACCGTCAGAGCGGCTTTGTCAGGACCCCGAAATACGACCTTAAAGGCAACAGCCGAAATTGGCATAACAAGAAATACCGGGCCAAATTCGAGTTCACGGTGATAGTCGAAATACTGCTGGCGGTCTATACCACTTTTGCGCTCTGGTATGCCATTGCCCATGCTCAGCTGGCCACCATCCCGTTCATGCTTTTATACTGGTTCGGCTTTCTATTCATCGGGTGGCTGTCGTTGGTACATGCGGTAAAAAACTAAAATCCATGCATTTACGGGCTTGAGCGATCAGGCCCTTTTTAATTCGTCCGGATTAAAAATATTATCTTTGCGGATCGTGATTTGAGCAAACACTTGAAACATATGGCTGGAATGTCCCTGGGGACGCTGTTCTCCAGGATCACAGGCTTCGTCAAATGGGCTTTTATGGGCGCTGTCCTGGGATTCACCCCGGTGGCCGACGCCTACAATCTGGCTCATATCCTGCCCACTATGATCTACGAGCTGATACTGGGCGGCATCCTTTCAGCTGTTTTCATTCCGGTAGTAGTGGAGCAACTGTCGGCCGAAGACCGGGAACAGGCCTGGAGGAACATCAGTCAGATAGTGAATGCGGCCCTGATAGCCCTGGGGATCACTACCTTGGTTTGCTGGATAGGATCTCCCTGGCTGGTTCAACTGCAGACCCTGAAGGCCGGTCCGGAATTGCGCCGTCAGGTATGGTTCTTCTTTGTTTTCTTCGTCCCCCAGATATTCTTGTACGGATTATCGGCCTTGTCCGGAGGGATTCTCAATGCCAGGGACCGGTTCCTGGTAGTGTCCTTTGCCCCGGTGGTGAACAATATCATCGTGATCATGTCCCTGGCGGCCTATCGGTGGATGCCCCAATTCGGGGTGCTGGGTCTGGCCATTGGGACCACCTTGGGGGTGCTAGCTCAGGCCCTTATCCAGTATCCCAGTCTGAAAAAGGCGGGCTGGAAATACTACGCTGTTGTCGATTTCAGGCATCCGGTGGTAATCAAGATAGTGAAATTATCCCTGCCGGTTCTGGCTTACGTCATATTCAACCAGATCAATCTGACGGTGCAGAACAACCTGGCCATAAAATTCCAGGGAGGGGTATCGGCCCTGCAGTACGCTTTTGCCTTTTACATGCTGCCTCACGGACTATTTGCCGTATCTATCGGCACCGTGCTGCTCCCGGGGCTTTCGGAACTGGCGGTAAAAAAGGACTGGCAGAGTTTCGCCGGCATCGTGGAGAAGGGAATCATTTGGAGCGCCATAGTCATTATCCCCGCCCTGGCCATCTATGCCACAATGAGCCTTCCCATCGTCCAGGTGCTGATGCAGCGGGGACGGTTCACCCTGGGAGATGTAAAACTGATGGCTGTGGTATTGTCCTATTATTCCTTGGGGTTGTTCTCCTTTACTGTATACTTGTTCCTTAACCGGGTCTTTTATTCCCTGCAGGATACCCTAACCCCGTTGGTACTGAATTTTATTGGCAATGCCTCCAACACTGTCATTAATTTTGCCATAATTGGGTTTTTGGGTATTCCCGGATTGGCATTGGGCCATGCCGCTGCCTATACTATCATTGCCCTGATAAGCCTGTGGCTGATAAAAAAGCGGCTTCCGGATATGAGGTTTGGCCGTGTTGTTGGATCGGTATCAAAAATAACCGCAGCTTCATTGCTGACCGGAGCGGCGGCCTTCGCTATGAACAGTTTTTGGCTGCGCCATCTGGGTTCCCTGGGACTGTGGCCCAAAGCCGGAGTTTTGATCGGTTTCGTTTGCATTCTATTGCTCTTGTATCTGGCTGCCGCTAAGCTTTTAGGATTGGCCGAAATGAAAGGCATGTTGCTGGTCTTAAAGAGCAAATTGGCCAACGGCAGCTGATAAAATAACCGGAGCCGGGACATCCCGGCTCCTCGCTTTTCAACCATGAGGTAGGACGATGGAAAAGAGATATCTGCCGGATTACGATGGCGGCAGCATCCTAAACCTGATGGCCAGCATCGCCGCCAGGTTCGGCCATAATACCGGCCATTCCCAGCTGAGACAGCTTCCTGCCGGGATGCTGAAGCCTTATAAAAAGGTCATACTGCTGGTGGTGGACGGCCTGGGTTACAGCTATCTGCTTAAAAATGGAAGCGGCAGCCGGCTTAAAGAAAATCTTTGCGGCCGGATGACTTCGGCCTTTCCTTCAACCACGGCCAGCGGCATCACCACTTTTGCCACCGGCCAGCCTCCCAGCCGCCATGCCATTACCGGTTGGTTCGTACATCTTAAGGAACTGGGGGTGGTCTCCAAGATACTTTTTTGCGAGCCGCGGCTGGGAGGCGAAAAGTTTTCCCAGGCCGGAATTGATGTCAAGGACATGCTCGGCAGCGGGCCGATCGCCGATAAGCTGAAGACAAAAAGTTATGTGGTCACCCCCGGATTTATCGCCCGGGGGCCTTTCTCCAGTGCCACCAGGGGCCGTGCCGTGCCCCTGCCATATGAGGAACTTTCGGGTCTTTTCGCGATGATGAGGAAAGCCCTGAAACGCGTCGAAGCAGAGTCCTTTATATACGCCTATTGGCCGGAATTCGATCATCTGTGCCATGTGCACGGGGTCAACAGCTCCAAGGTAAAGGCCCATTTCCGCGAATTGGACGAAAGGATCTCCACGTTCGGACATTCGGTGAGGGGAGATGACGTTCTGTTGCTGGTCACCGCTGATCATGGCTTGGTGGATACCCCGAGAACCAAGACTATCTACCTTGAGGACCATCCCGGTCTCGAGCAATGTTTAAGCCTTCCGCTATGCGGTGAACCGCGGGTGGCATATTGCTATGTTCACCCCGAAAAAGTCCTCCGGTTCAAAAGATATATCGGGGATAAATTGAAAGGCAAATGCAGATTATATTCGCGCGACCAGATACTGTCCCTTGGCTTCTACGGGCCGGGTCCCTTCACATCCCGGTTGGCAGACAGGATAGGGGATTTCGTCCTGGTAATGGAGGACGGGTTTTGCCTGAAGGACTTTCTGATGGGCGAAGAAAGGTTTTATTTGAAAGCCAACCACGGGGGGACCACATTCCAGGAGATGATGGTTCCTTTGATCAGGTTTTAATAATAGATATCTGGCCTATTGAAAAATAACTCAAACTGCGGTATCATATGAATGCGAGGCCTATGGCTCGTTAAAATGATGCGTCAGCGCTGGGCAGGTTCCAATAACAAATCGTTATTAGGAGGATAAACAGATGACGAAGATTTTTGCCTGTTTATTGTCCCTGATCATGCTGGCAACCATAGCGGGGTGCGGGGGAGGAGGCAGTCAGTACCTGACGGCTACCAAACCGCTGGTAGAGCAATACCAGCAAGCCTTGGAAAGACTGGTGGAATTCGAGAAGAAACCGTATTCAACCCAGCAGGCCACATTGGATTTCTATCAGCAATTCTCCCAGGACGTGACCCGGATAAAAACCGGATTCTGCCTCCAGTCCAGTTGCGCCGACAAAAAGACGGCCGTTTTTCACGCCGAGTTCGTAAAACTCCTGAGTATTGCCGATCTGATGGCTCAGTCCATGGTCAACGACCTTCTCCGTTATCAGACGATAATCGCCGGGACCAGGTTCAAGAACGCCGGACAGCGGAAGGCGGAAGTCCAAATGATCTCAGACAAATGGGAGGCCCAGGCCATAGCCGCCAGGCAGGCCTATTCCACTGAAAACGATAGGCTGGCCCCGACGGTGAGCGAAAGATACCAATTAAAGCTCATTCCGGCCGGCCCCAATCCCCTGATTGCCTCCCTAAAAGAAACCTTCAAATGATTTTCCGCAAAGGGAAACGGGAAGAAAAACTCTTCCCGTTTTTTCTTTGACAAACCAGAGCGGCTTAAGGTAAAATTACAATATGAAAAGAAACCTGCTTCTGATCTTGCTTGTTTTGTTCGGGGCAGCTGTCATCGCTCAGGAACCAACCGATGCGTTGAAGCAGGCAATATTGATGGGAGAGTGGCTGGAGTACGACAGGGCCCTGGAAGTGCTGAATTCCGTGCCAAGCGATTCGCTTTCCCAATATGCCAAGCTGCGCCTGCTGGTTATGGCCGGGGATTACCACGGGGCCATAAAAGAAGCGGATCGCTTTTTGCATGATTGGCCGGGGATTTCACTGGAGATCAATGGCAAATGGCAAAGAGCGTATAGCTTGAAGAAGATCGGGCTATTCCGTGATGCCTTATACGATTTTCTGGAATTGGCCCGGCAGGATACCGTTCTTTCCGATATTGCCTGGATGAACGCCGGCATATGCTACCGGCAGGAGGGCGACCGTCAAAATGCCGACAGGATATTCGACAGCCTGTATGCTTACGGGAACAGCCAAGGAAATGACAGCCTATTGATATCCGTAATGTCTAGCACTGTTGTTCCTTCGGCAACTAAACCCCCGGACAGCAAGAGCACGATATACAAAGCCGGCCGGCTTATCAGCCGCAAGAAATACGAATCGGCGATAAATATGCTGACCAGGTTCGTGCGCTATAACAAGGGCAGCAAAATGCTGGGGCAGGCCCAGTATCTGATAGGCAAATGCCTGGAACGGCAAGGCAAGCTTTCCCTGGCAGCAGCGGCGTACCTGAAGGTCCCGGACATTCAGCCCGGATCATCATGGTCGGACGAGGCATGCTTTAGGGCCGGGTGGTGTCATTATAAAATGAAAAGCTACTCCAAGGCTTTAAAGTACTGGCAAGATGTGGGGAAAAGGTATCCCCAGGGCGATTTCAGGGAGGTGGCCCTTTTCTGGCAGGCCAAACTGCTCCAGGAAAAAGGCGATCAATCCCTGGCCCGTGAAAAATACCAGGAGTTGGCCTCGCAATATGAATACACCTATTATGGATGGCGGGCTAGGGACAAGCTCAAAGGTTCGGATCTTCCCGCGGACAGCCTGTCGTCGGAGAAAATGTCCCAAATCGCTTTCTTAGATTCGGCCATTGCCCAACCGGCCATGGACCCGGAGAGTTGGATAAAGGGCCATAAACGGTTCATGCAGGCATCACGTTTGGTCGATCTGGGACTTTTTGAAGAAGCGGGAAAACTGGCCGAGGTCACAAGAAAGATCAGTTGGAACGATCCGGTGGCCCTTCACTACCTGGCCCAGTTATACAGCCGGGCGGGCATGGATCCCCAGGCCATCAATTGCGCCAGACGGGCTTTTGACCTCTGGATAGGGCCGCGGCCCAAGGCTTTAATGGAAACCCTTTATCCTAAAAGGTACCTCGGCATAATAGGATCATCGCTGGCTAAAAGCCCTATGGAAACGGCCCTGGTGCTTTCGGTGATGAGGCAGGAAAGCAAGTTTGTTGCTGCCGCCCGTTCCCGGGCCGGGGCCAGAGGGCTGATGCAGATCATGCCCAAGACCGGCAAACGCCTTTCGGGCCTTAAAAAATTCAAACCGGATACGTTGTATCATCCGGAAACGTCCATAGATTACGGAACAAAGTTCCTGGCCGGGCTTTTAAAGCAGTTCGATGGCTCCGTAATCCGTTCTCTGGCCGCTTATAATGCCGGGCCTCAGAGAGTAAAACAATGGTTAAAGACGGAACGCTGCCGTAATGATGACGATTACCTGATAGAAGAGATACCATATCTGGAGACCAGGAATTACATCAAAAAAGTGATGGTCGGTTATTATATCTACCGTTGGCTATTGGAGGAGGAAAACGATGCGCCATAGGATACTCGATTTATCCGGCAATTTTTATCGTACTGCGATAGTGTTTTTAGTGCTCTGCCACTGTCGCTTGATAACCGCCCAGGATTACCGGCCCAGCTTGCTGGTTCAGCCGCCTTACGGCCATTCCTACGGGTTTCACAAGGCCGGCCGGTTTTATTTGAAAATGCTCCTGAACCTGGGGGCCAAATTTGACGATCCCCAGGGAATCGCCGCGGTAAAACTCAAAGCCGACGACGATCCCTCCACCGACAAGGATGATGACGAATTGACGGTGTACGCGGCCAATTCCAACCGGCACCAGATAATCTACAACCGCGGATTGGAGGGATTGTCGGCCTACGGGTCATTGGGTTCGGGCGACGGGCAGTTCCATAATCCCCAGGGGGTGGCGGCCACCGAAGACGGTTTTGTTTACGTGGCCGACATGAACAACAACCGGGTGGTCTGTTTATATAACGATAAAGGAAGGCTGGAGTTCGTCCGCAATGTGGGGGTAGGAGAATTGTCGCATCCCATGGGTTGCGCAGTGGATGCCGGGGGAAATATTTATGTCACCGATACCGACCATAATCGGATCGTGGTCTATGACAAGGTGGGCCGCTTAAGCCGGATAATGGACTGCGGGGGAAAATTGGACCGGCCCACAGCCATTGCCATGACCGATTTCGCCGATAAGTGGAATTTCCGGCACGAGACGGTCATAGCGGTGGCCGACTCGGCCAACGGCCGCATCCGCAAGCTGGACCAGTTCGGAAGGGTCCAGGCCGAGATCACCGGCGACGACATAGCCATGCCCAGGGCCTATTTTGCCTGGCTGGCAATGGATTTTTACGGCAGCGTTTATGCCACCGACATGGTCAATCACCAGGTGCATAAGTTCGATCATGAATTGAAATATGTGGCCGGGTTCGGAAGGCAGGGGACGGGCGACAACGAGTTCGAATCGCCCCGGGGCATAGCCATCTGGAAGAGATACGGGCAGGTGTTCATCCTGGAGCGGGAATCAGTCCAGTACTTCTGGGTGGGGATAGACGGGTATATCGAGGGTCTTTATCCCAAGAAGTTATCCAAGGATTTTCCTGGGCCGACCATATCTCTGATGCTTTACGAGCCTGGAGATTTCAAGATACAGGTGACTGACAGCAGCGGGAATCTGGTCAAGGATCTGGTCAATGAGTTCCGGGAGACGCTGGGCCTGAACAACATAGTTTGGGACGGCACCGATGAAAAGGGTAAATTAGTGCCGCCCGGGGAGTACACCATCAACGTGACCATTGAGCCTACCTATTCGGCCAAAGGATATTTCAATAAAAAGTTGACGGCCAAGATAATCAAGGAATGACGGGCAGACAGCATAGGCAGTTTCAGAGCATATGCCGGAACAGGGCGGGTTTTAATAATAAAATCGTCATTTAACATCTCGGATGAGCGGCACGAAACCGGTCCATGTGATAAGGCCTTGGAATTATGGGTCGATCTGGTTATAAAAATAATTTAAAAAATATTGATATTTTTCCTCGAAGGGTATTGACATTTGAACCGGTTTTATGTATAATTACAAACCTTGGCCCGAAAGGGGAAAGTTCTTTGAAAATTGAATATGGTGCACAGTGTGTTTGTTATTGAGCTTTATGGATCTTCGAAAATTTCTAGTTTAAAATGATTAAACTTTCTTTATGGAGAGTTTGATCCTGGCTCAGGACTAACGCTGGCGGCGTGCCTAATACATGCAAGTCGAACGGTCATACGTTTGTAGCAATATGAATGTATGATAGTGGCGAACGGGTGAGTAACACGTGGATAATCTACCTCTAAGTGGGGGATAACTCCGGGAAACTGGGGATAATACCGCATAACATTTCGGCAGGGCATCTTGCTGAAATCAAAGGAGCAATTCGCTAAGAGATGAGTCCGCGTCCCATCAGCTAGTTGGTAGGGTAATGGCCTACCAAGGCTTCGACGGGTAGCCGGCTTGAGAGAGCGATCGGCCACAAGGGGACTGAGACACGGCCCCTACTCCTACGGGAGGCAGCAGTAGGGAATTTTGGTCAATGGGGGAAACCCTGAACCAGCGACGCCGCGTGGGTGATGAAATCCTTCGGGATGTAAAACCCTTTTCATTGGGACGAAAGAAACATGACGGTACCAGTGGAATAAGCCTCGGCTAACTCCGTGCCAGCAGCCGCGGTAAGACGGGGGAGGCAAGCGTTGTCCGGAATCACTGGGTGTAAAGGGCGTGTAGGCGGGCTTTTAAGTCGATTGTGAAATTTCTCGGCTCAACCGGGAAACTGCAGTCGATACTATTGGCCTTGAGTGCGGAAGGGGAGAATGGAATTCCTGGTGTAGCGGTGAAATGCGTAGATATCAGGAGGAACACCGGTGGCGAAGGCGGTTCTCTGGTCCTGCACTGACGCTAAGGCGCGAAAGCAAGGGGAGCAAACAGAATTAGATACTCTGGTAGTCCTTGCCCTAAACGATGGGTACTAGGTGTTCATCCTTTTAAAGGATGAGTGCCGAAGCTAACGCATTAAGTACCCCACCTGGGGAGTACGATCGCAAGGTTGAAACTCAAAGGAATTGACGGGGACCCGCACAAGCGGTGGAGGATGTGGTTTAATTCGACGCAACGCGAAGAACCTTACCTAGGCTTGACATGCTGGTGAAAACCATGGAAACATGGTCCTCCCGCAAGGGACATCAGTACAGGTGGTGCATGGCTGTCGTCAGCTCGTGTCGTGAGATGTTGGGTTAAGTCCCGCAACGAGCGCAACCCTTATTCTTAGTTGTTTTCCCTTTGGGATTACCCTCTAAGAAGACTGCCTCGGATAACGGGGAGGAAGGCGGGGATGACGTCAAGTCCGCATGCTCCTTACGTCTAGGGCTACACACGTCCTACAATGGGGTCGACAATGGGATGCAATATCGCAAGATGGAGCCAATCCCCAAACGGCCTCTCAGTTCGGATTGTAGTCTGCAACTCGACTACATGAAGTCGGAATCGCTAGTAATGGCGGATCAGCATGCCGCCGTGAATACGTTCCCGGGTCTTGTACACACCGCCCGTCACGTCATGGGAGCCGGTAATACCTAAAGTTGCTTGTTTAACCGCAAGGAGAACAGTACCTAAGGTAGGACTGGTGACTGGGACGAAGTCGTAACAAGGTAGCCGTACCGGAAGGTGTGGCTGGATCACCTCCTTTCTAGAGAACCAGTAGAACCATCTCTTTTTAGAGATACGGGGTTCTGCATAAAGAAGTCTTTATTGCGAAATGACAAACCCTGTGCCACCCTATTCAGTTTCAATATATTATAAAGGTTATGGGTTATAGGTAAAAAACTTATAATCTGTAACCTTTTCTTTTATGGGCCCATAGCTCAGTTGGTTAGAGCGCGTCCCTGATAAGGACGAGGTCAGTAGTTCGACTCTACTTGGGCCCACCATTTAAAGCCTGTCATTTTGACGGGCTTTTTTTGTGGCTTTTTACGGTATTATTTGGTAAAATAAAAATAATGAGCGGTTCCATAATTATAATAATATTGGAGATGAGATGAAGACCAAGAAAACTGCCATTCTATTATCGCTCGTCCTTTATGCGTCAATTTCCCTGGCCACGGAAACAAGGGTCTTGTCGCTATCAGGAGCGGCAAATTATGTCTGGGATAACAGCAATGTCTTTATGTTTCCCAGTATTTGTCCCTTATATTACCGCTCGATGGTGGCCGAATTGGGCGATGATGGCGGAAATGTAACCACAAACAGCTCGGCATATCTTTTATTCGCCAATGAGGAACAGAGCTTCGGGGTGATGGGATTGGGCGTGAACCATCGTTCGTTAGGCCATTATCAATTGACGGATTACCTCACTCCGGTCCGGAACGATGTCATCAGCATCGATATTATTACCCGTTTGCAGGACCGCAACCTGGGACAACATCTTATGGAAATTGCCTCCCCCCAGGCATCTTATGATCTTCTGTATTCCCGGAAATTCAATAAAATAACCGGGGGCATACTTCTGGGCAGATCGGCCTGGTCGGGACTGACCGGCTATTCCGACGAGGAAAGAAAAGCCAATTCCGGGACTTTGGAATTTGGCCTGGGCGTCGGATACGAGCCGAAAGATAATCTCCGGGCCGACGCAGCGATCTCCTTTAACAGCTTCTCTTTCGGCAGCAGTTATTCGATAACCGGGCAGGATTCGGCCCAAGACTTCAAGTCCGATGGTTCCGTCGGATTGTCATTCGGCGGAAGGATCTTTTATGCCCCGAACGAGGATATGGTCATCGTTCCTTTGCTAAAGGCCAGCTACGTCAATTTCGGCTACCAATATGACCAAAACAGCGACAGCGCCATTGCCGAAGGGAAAAGCCAAACCACCGAGATCCTTCTGGGTTGCGGCTGGAACTATCAATTCCGAAATCATCTTAAACTGATCGCCGGAAGCGATCTGGGCTATAAAAAAACCTCCATTCAGGACTCGCTTATCGTCGGCTCGCCCGGCGAGACCAGGGAAAATATTACCGAATGGACCTTTCCCGCTTTCCATCTGGCTATGGAGGCCAACCTGACCAATTGGGCGACTATAAGGGTGGGAGCCACCCAAAATGTTCTATCCACAAAGCGTACTGTCGACTACCTGGACGGGACATCGAGCCGGACCGAATCATCCGGGCAGCCATATCAACTGAATATGGGTTTGACTCTGAGGACCGGCAACTTGAACCTTGATCTCTTGATCAACTCCGAAATGCTTTATTCCGGGGGAAATATAGCCAGCGGCAGCAAGACATGGCCGGCCAATTCCGTGGCATTAAGCTACAGGTTTTAACTATTGACTTTTGCCGGATTTTTATGATATCTTTATATCCGAGCACGCCGAAAACAACCGTTCAACCTATTAAGGAGATCAATTAATGAGGAGATCATTAACCATTCTAGCCGCAGTGGTTATGCTGCTTGGCATTGCCAATGTGACCTTTGCCACCCAGGCCAGGGTTAACTCTTTAGGCAAAGCCTGGATGTATGATGGCGATTTTGAGGACATTTATTTTTATCCCAACGCTATTACCGGTTATCCCAGGATGATCGTGACCGAGCTTGGCGATGACCCAGCCCTTGTACAGTATTACGGATCTGCGGCCATCACTTTTGCCAACGAGGAACAGACCTGGGGCGTAGCCGGATTGGACATCAACCATGCCATAACCAACGAGGCTGAATTTAACACAGTATTGGGCCTGTTCGGCATGGCTCCGGTGAACAATAAGTGGCATCTGTTCTATGGTCGGAACATGAGCGGTCTGTCGGTCGGTGCGCATATCGCCAGGGCGGCCTATGCCAGCACTTATACATCCTCCGACACAGTAAGCGGTACTTTGCATGAGGACAATTCCCATTCCGCCGGGATATGGGATTTCAACTTCGGTTTGGGATACTCACCTATGGAGAACATGGAAGCAAATTTGGGCTTATCCTTCAAGACTTATTCCTTCTCGGACGAGATGAACTGGACCTGGCCGGGAGCCGTTCCGGCAATCACCCCGTACACCGAGACTTTGGAGAACGACGGCGGCTCGGGAATAGACGTAGCTTTGCAGATTCTGTACGGCATGAGCGATAATTTTAAATTGGTGCCGACAGCCGGGATCTCAACTGGATCGATCGGATATGAACTCAGCAGCAGTGACACCCTGATTCAGCCCTCCCTGGGCGGTGAGATGTCAACCTTCGGTTTCTGGGCTGGATTTGGCGCCAACTATACCCCAGTCGAGAACGTCAAGATCATCGGAGGCCTGGACTTCGGCATCTCTAGCTCCACCATTGAGGATACCACTGGGGTACTGGGCACCGCGGGGCTTACCGAGGAAAAGACATCCACATTCATGTTCCCGGGCTTCAGCGCTGCGGTGGAAGCTGACGTGCTTAAATGGCTGACCCTCAGGATCGGAGCCAGCAAGGACATTTCCAAGACCACCATCACGACCACTGACCCTGCCAATGCCGAAGAGGAAACCAGCTACACCAGCGCGGCATACCAATTCGGCTTCGGGCTGGGCTTCAAATTCAACAAACTGAACATCGATGTCAAAGTGAACGACAGTCAACCGTTTAGCGCCGGCTATCTGATGAGCGGCGTTCCGGGCGAGCCGTTCACCCAGGTTTCCGCTACCTATAAGTTCTAACCTTATCCAAAACGTTAAGGGCGAGTTCAAATTTTAGAACTCGCCCTTTTGTGTATCAATCATACAAGGGCTTTATTATGAAAAAAGCCATCGGGTTCATCCTAATATCCTTAATAGCGCTTTCCAACAAGCCATTGGTCGCAGACCAGACCCGCCTTTCCGCAATAGGTCCGGCCGCAGTATTCACTGTCGATGATAGCGATCCCTGGATATATCCGGCCGAGGTCAATAACTATTCCCGATTACTGGCTTGGGAGCTGGACACCTTTCCGATTGATGGCAAGAGAGTATCGTTTTTGGCGTCTTGGGCCGATAATGAACAGAAATATGGGACCTGGGGCTTGGGACAGGGAGTCCTGCCTGATCAAAAGCTTTTGGAAAATTTAGTGTCCTCGTTGAATAATGCCTTAAGGACCAATCCATTGATGTCGCCTCGCAATGATATTCCCCGGCCGGAAAACAGTTATCATTTCTTTTATGCCAAAGATTTCGGCCAACTGACATCCGGTTTGCATCTGGCCCGGTCCTCGAGCGACAAAACCCGCGATTACAGCGATACCATCCCGGAAGATGCGGTGAACAGGCGGTCCGATATAGGCATCTGGGCCTTCGAGGCCGGGGCCTCGGCGATTGTCGGCGATAATATATATATTCAATCGGGTATAGGATATCAGACCATCTCTTTTTCTTCCCGCTTCGAGTTAAGCGGTGCCAGCCCCTTATATTGGGAACAGGTGGATAATGAGGGCTCCAGGGCATTATCGATGAGGGCTCGCCTTTTTTACGGGCTGACCGATAAATTAAAGATCGTGCCGATAATTTCCTACAATGCCCTTTCATTAGGTTACTTGGCCAGCTATGGAGATACGGTTCATATGCCGGGATCCTTATATAACGGAACCAGCAGCAGTTATTCTCAAAGGGAGGTCAATGGTGCGATAGGTGCGGAATATCGTCCGCATAAGGATATCACTCTTTTGGGCGGGGTCTCTTTGATATATAGCGGGACGGAAATATCCGATTCCAACAATGTCTGGCTGTTGACAGCCAATCCAGCCCGCAGATATTTGTCCCAGGAAAAAACCATCGTCGTCCTTCCCGGTTTCCAGCTTGGAGCCGAGACAGAGCTGTTAAAATGGTTGAAATTCAGGATAGGCGCTTTTCAAAGACCGTCGAAGACAACGACCAGGTCCGAGTTCAAAAACGGCCTGACTGCCGAAACCTCGGAAAGCCATTCGGAATTCAACATATATTTCGGCTTTGGCTTTGAATTCGGCAAATTAACGATAGATGCGCAGTTGGATGGAGGTCAGCCGTATAGCGCCGGCTATCTTTTTAGCGGAACCCCCAATGTGCCGTTCACCAAGTTATCTTTGAAATACGGTTATTGATATCCTTTCTTCTTGCATATCGGAATATTTTATTGTATAATCCATCTTGGTCTTTAGGGTTTAGATATTGGCCATTGGAATAGCGAGAGTGGGGCTGTAGCTTCCTTCGACTTTGCTCAGGACAGGACGCAAAGAAGTAAAGCACAGCACAAAGTAAAGTGTGGGGCTGTAGCTCAATTGGTAGAGCGCCTGCTTTGCAAGCAGGAAGTAGTCGGTTCGAATCCGATCAGCTCCACCATATTTTTTGCCTGAAATCGGGAACACAGTGATATCAAGGGATGTAGCTGCAGTAAAAACGCATACGTTTGGGAAGCCCCATGAACAGTGGGTCTAGGCGTTTGAAAAACAAAAGGCGATTCCGGAATTTTGCCAAATTAGCAACATTTATCCCAAAGTCCGTCAACAGATTGAAAAATATTTTTAAAAGACCGATTGACTTATGGCGCTGACTGCCAGATTTTATAAGGGGTTATAAAAATTTTACATTTTCTTGTATTTTATGCATAAAGCTCTTGACAAATCATAACAAAACGAGTATAATACAAAGCTCTGGGAAATACTGCATTGAATGTCCCGATGATACCGGAAAAAGATCTTTGACAACTGAATAGGGTCTTAAATTAGTATAGGGTATATACTACAAGCACTTTGGAGACTTGAAGTCACCAAATTTAGTCAGCCGTTGGATTTTAGAACAATGGCTATTAACTTTTGATTTTTGGTCAAGCTACAAAGGGCACATGGTGGATGCCTTGGCAGATGAAGGCGATGAAGGGCGTGGTAAGCTGCGATAAGCTTCGGGGAGGTGCAAACAACCTTAGATCCGGAGATGCCCGAATGGGGGAACCCGTTCCGAGTCATTTCGGAACACGCCGGGATGAAAACATTAGGAAGTAATCCTGGAGAGCTAACCTGGAGAACTGAAACATCTAAGTACCCAGCGGAAGAGAAAGCAACCGCGATTCCCAAAGTAGCGGCGAGCGAAATGGGAAGAGTCTAAACTCGGTCCTGCGTGATAGCTGATACGCGTTGCAGGGCGGGGGTATCAGGGTCGTGATTGATCCCGTGTATCAACCGGGGTCGGGGAGTCAAAAAGTCGTTCCTTAGCCGAAAGGTCTGGGAAGTCCTACCACAGACGGTGAAAGTCCGGT